>Ga0315282_10000003_pt1 | contig 858648 bp, 752 predicted proteins | sample YL17G07_20_MG_FD_203693 | JGI IMG/M metagenome (GOLD analysis project Ga0315282, IMG submission 203693) | Sediment microbial communities from Yellowstone Lake, YNP, Wyoming, USA - YL17G07_20 | ecosystem: Environmental > Aquatic > Freshwater > Lake > Sediment | place: USA: Wyoming | collected...
GGCTGCAACTACTGGGCGACCAGATCACGGTGCGCGCCAATAACCAGACCATCGCCCAATACTCGGTCGCGGAGGTGTAGCATTTTGGAGTTACAAAACTGTAGCATCTTGAAGGTTACAGGACAACCAGCAAGGTTCGAGCCAAGTGCGCCGAGATCGCTCACCACTAATGAGTTTCTTGCGTTAGAGGAACAAATGTGGGACCCCGATGCATCGGGGTCCACCGGCCCAGCACCCCGATGTGTCGGGGTGCCACATAAGATACAACAGGGGGCGGGTGTGCCACACTGGACACGGGCGGGACGCCCGTGCCACAAACGCTCACGCGCCGAATTTTTCTTGGCGGCCGGTCAGGTTTGTGATCATGTTCATCATGTCCTGCCCGCGGATTCGGCCCAGGTTCCCTGCGGCGCACGGGCGCTCTCCGAAAGCGTTCACACCGTCGGGCCGAACCGCAGGCCCCCAGAAGCAGATCGGCAGCGGGTCTCCCGTGTGGTCGCCAACGGAAACCGGGGTGCTGTGATCTCCGGTGACCACGATGTGCACATCCCCGGGCACCTGCTGTGCGATCACGCGCACCAGGTTGTCGAACTTCTCGATATCGCGCATCTTCAGATCGGGATCGTGGTCGTGCCCGCCCAGGTCGGGGGCCTTCAGATTGCAGAGCACGAATGGATGCCTGCCCAGCGCATCGAGGGCCGCCAGCGCAAGCGCCACCTCGTTGGTGTCGTGTCCCCCGGTCGCTTCGGGCACATCCACCACTTCCATGCCCAGGTAGCGGGCGATTCCCTTCACCAGCCCGACTTCGACAACGCAGGCGCCGGTGAATCCGTATCGCTCCGCAAACGGCTTCGCGTGAGGAGCAAGCCCCGCGCCTCTGGGCAGCAGGATGTTGGCGGGCGGCTTGCCGGCCGCGCGCCGTTGCTCGTTCAACGGGTGATGGTTCAGCAACTCGAAAGACTTTGCGACGAACTTGTTGAGCACCTGCGCAGTGCGCTTGCTCTTCGGGTCGGGGCCCTGGGCGACGAGAATGCGGTGGCCCTCCTCGTGGGGGTCAACATCGCTGACTTCCGCGCCCAGGTTCTCGCCCCGCAGTATCAGCGCTCCCCGATGCTCGACCGACTCCTTGAACAGGCAGACCACGCCGTCAATCTCCAGGCCATTCACCGCGGCTGCCAGTTCCGCCGTGCCCTCGTTTATGCGCCCTGCCCTCCTGTCGAGGACGACCGCGCCTGCGTCATCGGCGGTGGAGAAGTTGCACCTGAAGCAGATGTCGGAGGGCCTGACCTCCATGCCGATACCCATGGCCTCGAACGGGCCCCGGCCGGTATAGACCTCGTGTGGGTCATAACCCAGGACGGCGAGGTGCGCCGTGTCGCTTCCGGGGCGCACGCCAGGGGCAATTGGGTCCATCAGCCCACACTCGCCCTGCTGCGCCACCCGGTCCAGGTTCGGCGTGTTCGCCGCCTCAAGCGGCGTGAGGCCGCCCAGGGCCTGCACCGGCCGGTCGCCGATGCCGTCGCCGATGATTATGATCGCTCTTCCTTCAGTCATGCGGTACCTCTCAGGCAATCAGCAGGCTGCTTTTCGTCGCGGCATGGCTTTCCCCTTGCGGCAGTCTGGGGTATAATATCGCCGGGAATTACGCAATGACGCGCGGGGAGAGGCGCAGGAGACTATTGGCCTGGAGGGTCATCCACGCGGCGATCCTGACGATCCTGGCAGGAAGCGCGGGGGTGGCGGCCATGCTGTGGGGCGTGTATGACAGCATGGCTCAACTGCTGCCGTCGCGGCAGCAGATCGCCACGATCAGGCCCAATGAAGGAACTCTGATCTATTCCTCCGACGGGGAACTGCTGGCCCGCGTGGCCGCCGAGAACCGCGAGGTGGTGCCTCTCACGCGCCTGCCCAAGTCTCTCATCGAGGCTACGATAGCGATCGAGGACAGGCGCTTCTATTACCATCCGGGCGTGGATGTGCACGGGATCGCGCGCGCGGCGCTGGAGAACCTGCGCCGGGGCTACGGCGTTCAGGGGGGCAGCACCCTGACCCAACAATTGGCGCGCAGCCTCTACCTCGCCCCCAAGAAAACGATCGGGCGGAAACTGCAGGAGGCCATCCTGGCTCTGCAATTGGAGCGCAACTACACCAAGGACGAGATCCTGGAACTGTATCTCAACCAGGTTTACTACGGGCACGGGGCTTACGGCATCGAGGTCGCCAGCCAGGTCTATTTCCGCAAGAGCCCGCGCCAGTTGACGCTCGCCGAGGCTGCGCTGTTGGCTGGCATCCCAAGACGACCATCCTCCTACTCGCCATACGACCATCCCGAGAATGCGCTGCAGCGCCGCGATCTCGTCTTGCGCACCATGAGCGAGGTCGGCGTCATTACCTCCGAGGAGGCCGAGGATGCAATGAACGAGCCGCTGCGCCTGGCCCCTCGGCCCAAGCCTCTCGGCCTGCAGGCATACCGCGCCCCATACTTCACGGACTGGCTGCTGCGGCAATTGGTGCGCCGCTACGGGGCAGACATGGTTTACAAGGGTGGCCTGCGCGTTTACACCACCCTCAACTGGCAGATGCAGGAGCAGGCCGAGCGCGTGCTGCGGGAAGGTGTCCGCCAGATGCACAGCCGCGGGGTGAACACCGGCGCCCTGGTTTCCATTGACCCCCACACCGGCGGGATCAAGGCGATGGTCGGCGGCGTGGACTTCGCCAATAGCCAGGTCAACTGTGCAACCAGGCGCGTTTTCCACCCCGGCTCGGCGTTCAAGATATTCGACTACACCGCCGCGGTCGAGAACGGGTTCACTCCCAACACGATCGTCGTTGATTCTCCCGTTCGCTACCCTGACGGCGCCGGCGGCTGGTGGGTGCCCAAGAACGCAAAAGGCGGCCACTCGGGCCGCATGACCGTCAGGACCGCTGTCGCCCAATCAGTCAACGTGTGCGCCGTCAAGGTCGCCGCCGAGATTGGCATCGAGAAAGTGATTGACGTTGCGCACCGCATGGGCTTGCGCGGCGAAATCCATCCCTATCTGAGCACGGCGCTCGGTGCGGTCGAGGTTTCGCCGCTCGAGATGTGCAGCGCGGCGGGCGTGCTTGCCACAGGCGGCCTGCGGCTCGAACCATTCGCCGTAACCCGCGTGCTGGATCGCTACGGCAACCCCATCGAGCAGGCCGAGCCCAGGCCCCAGCGGGTTCTGAGCGATGACACCGCCCGCACGATGACCGACATCCTCTCCTCTGTCATCCAGCATGGGACAGGCTACCCGGTCAAGCGTTACTTCAATGGCATCGCCGCCGGCAAGACAGGCACCACCAACGACTACCGGGATGCGTGGTTCGTCGGCTACACGCGCCATCTCGCCTGCGCTGTGTGGGTGGGAGACCAGGATCGCAGACCCATGGCGCGCATTTTCGGCGCGACCGTGCCCGCGCCTGTATGGGCCAGATTCATGGCGACATCAGACCCGCTGATGCGGAAATGGCACACCGCTGCTCCACCGCCCGAAGAGACGAGCACGGCAGAGGAAACCACCAAGACCGTTACCCTGTGCAACGAGACCGGGCTGCTGGCAAACCCCGAATGCCCTGATACCTACGAGCAAGTCTTCGCAGAGGGCGAGAACCCGCCCACGCGCCACTGCGACGTGCACACGGCATCGCAAGAATCCGCCGACACCGTTTCACTGCAGGTGTGCGCCGAGACGGGGAAACTCGCGACCGGGTCTTGCCCCAGGGTCGTAACTCGCCGCTTCCGCACCGAGGACGCACCGTCCGAATACTGCCCCCTGCACCCGTAGCGCTGGCTCTGGCACACTTGACGATCATGCACCTTTTGTGTATAATCGTGCCGGATTTGTGTAGGGAGAAGGCGAGTGCCGGTGGACTGGCTGTTTCCGAAGACCAGGTGGGCGATACTCAGGACTCTCTTCGCCCGCCCCGACCAGGACTACCACGTTAGCCAACTCATCAGGCTGGCGGGCGGCGGCAGCGCTCAGGTCCAGCGGGAACTGCGACAGTTCACGCAAGCGGGGCTGCTCACGAGAACCGAAGTCGGCAATCAGGTCCGCTATCGCGCCAATCCCGACCACCCGCTCTTTCCCGAACTGCGCACTCTCACGCTCAAGACCGTCGCTCTGGTGGACGTGCTCAGAGAGGCCCTGAGCGGGCTAGCAGGGGTCGCGGTGGCATTTATGTACGGGAGTCTGGCCAAGGGCGAGGTGAGGGCGGACAGCGACGTGGACGTTCTGGTTGTCGGCGACGTCAGTTTTGCGGACGTCGTGAGTGCGCTTGCGCCTGCCCAGACGGCGTTGCGAAGAGAAGTGAATCCGACCGTCTATTCCCCGAAGGAGTTCAGTGAGAAAGTGGCCTCGGGCAACCACTTCCTCACGCAAGTGATGGCTGGGCCGAAGTTATTCGTGATCGGAGATCGGCATGACCTTGAGCGAGTGGGCCGCCGCTCATAGGGATGAAGTGGTGGCGGAATCCGCCATCTGGCGGACAGGAGATCAGGAACCTGCTTGCCATCATCAATCGTGAACTGCGCGATGATGATAGCGCGCTCTCGCTCGACGGCCGATTCATCCACGCCTTTTGGGCCTCCCTGTGTGTTGCACGCGCAGCACTGCGAGCCAGTGGCTACCGGCTGCGCTCTACCGCCCATCACTATCTTGCGATCGAGTCGCTCGAGTATACGCTCGGTCTCGACGCCGGTCAGGTGCATCGGCTCCAGGCGTTCCGCGCCAAGCGAGCGCGCGCCGAATATGAGATGACGGACGTTGTAACCGATACTGAACACCGCGAGGCACGCCAGTTAGCCGAAGACCTCAGGCAAGCGTTAGTCGCCTGGCTTCGCGCTGAGCATCCCAGGCTGCTGCCAGCATGACCGGGGCTATCTCGTCTGCCCTACCTACAAGCCCCTACATCCACGCGGACGGACTCCGCCCCTAGGTCCATAAATGCCTAGCAGATGCGCGGCAGCAGTTCGCCTGCCGGCTTGTCAACCAGGCGCGTAGTGCCGTGCGCCATCTTCAAGCGCACCTGGGAGGCAGGCCCGGCGAGCACGCGGCCAATAATCACCGACTCCTGGCCGTGCGGCGCCTGCTTCATGGCCTGCAGCACCTTCTCGGCATCTGCGGCGGCTGTGATGACGATCATCTTCCCTTCGTTCGCCACGTGCAGCACATCGAAACCCAGCATCTCGCACGCGGCCCTCACGGGGCCGCGCACCGGGATTGCAGCCTCGTCAATCTCGATGCACACATTGGACTGGACTGCCAGGTCATTCAGGGCGGAAGCCAGGCCGCCGCGCGTCGGGTCGCGCATCGCGTGCACGTCCCCTGCTTCCGCCGCCGCCGCTGCCAGCAGGCCGAGCGGCGCGCAGTCGCTCTGAACGTCCGCATCGAAACTCAGTCCTTCGCGCGCAGACAACACGGCAATCCCGTGATCCCCGATCGGGCCGCTGATAAGCACCACGTCGCCCGCCCTTGCGCCCGCCCCCGTTATCGGCCGCGGGCGGAGCAGCCTTCCCACCCCGGCTGTCGTGATGAACATCTTGTCGGCTGCCCCGCGCGGCACGACCTTCGTGTCGCCGGTTACGATCTTCACGCCTGCATCCTTCGCTGCCGCGGCCATTGATTCGCACACGCGCTCCAGAACCGCGATCTCAAGCCCTTCCTCCAGGACGAAGGAAGCGCTCAGCCACAGGGGAATCGCGCCCGCGGTCGCCAGGTCGTTCACCGTGCCGAAGACGGCCAGCCTTCCGACATCGCCCCCGGGGAAGAAGAGCGGGTCAACAACATAGGCATCGGTCGTGAAAGCGACAGGGCCGGCCGCCGGCAAGGCCGCGCTGTCATCTCCCAGCCGCGCGCCTTGGCCGCTGAAGCGCGACAGGAAAACGCGCTCTATCAACTCGCCCATCATGCGCCCGCCCGCACCGTGCGCGAGAAGGATTGTGTCATGGCTCATGGTCTCACTCCGAGAGGCCATCGGAAAAGTACTTGACTGTCATGACGACCGTGCTCATTGCAGTGAGATTCTTCGCTTCGCTCAGAATGACATTCTGCTGTCGCGGGCATTGCACACACATCACTGGCGGTAGCGATACCAGGCTGCGCAGGTGCCCTCGCTCGAAACCATGCACGCGCCCACCGGATGCTCGGGCGTGCACGCATTGCCGAACAATTCGCAATCCGGCGGCTCAGCCTCGCCGGCGAGAACCTGCCCGCAGCGGCACCCCGGCGGCTCCCTGCTCCGCGGGACGGCAACCTGGAAACGGCTGCGCGCGTCGAGATCCGCCCACTCTTCCTTGAGCCTCAGCCCGCTTCCATGGATCACGCCCAGCCCTCTCCATTCGACATCGCACGGCTCGAAAACCGTCCCCATGATCTGCTGCGCAGCGCGATTCCCGTCGCGGCTGACTGCCCTGCTGTACTGGACATCCACTCTCTTCTTGCCGGCAATCACCTGCTCAAGGAGCATCTTCACGGATTGCAGCATGTCCGTCGGCTCGAAGCCGGACACGACACACGCGATGCCATGCCGCTCGGGCAGGAACTCGTATGCCTTCGCGCCGATTATCGTGCTCACGTGACCCGGCAGCATCAACCCGTCCAACTTCAACTTGGATGATGCCAGTTTCTCAAGGGCCGCGGGCATCGTCTTGTGCGCGCAAAGGACGCTGAAGTTTCCGACCGAGCGCCTGCGCGCTTCCATCAGCGTAACCGCAACGCCAGGCGCTGTCGTCTCAAATCCGACCGCGAAGAAAACGACCTGCCGGTCGCCGTGCTGCGCCAGGGCGAGCGCATCCATCGGGGAATAGACCACCTCGACTTGCGCGCCGCGCGCGCGCTCGCGCTCCAGGCTCGACCGCGTCCCCGGCACGCGCAGCATGTCGCCGAAACTGGCGAGCGTAACTTGCGGCAACCTGCCCATCTCCAGGAAGAGATCAATGTCCGACTGCGCAGTTACGCACACCGGGCAGCCCGGGCCGCTGGAAAGGGTAGCCGCGTCTCCGAGCAACCCGCGCAGCCCGAAGCGCGCGGCGGCCATGGTGTGCGTTCCGCACACCTCCATCACCCTGGCCCCCTTGACGCCCATCTCGCGGACAGAGCGAGCAAGCGCTTGCAGGGCTTCCGGGCGGCGGTACTCGTCAACGTACTTCACGGGATTTCACCGATCAATTCCTCGATCAACTCGATGTCCTTCCGCGCCTGGTCGGGCTCGACGCGCTGTATCGCAAACCCGGCGTGCACCAGAACGTAATCCCCCGCCTTCAAGCCAGGCAGCAGGTCGGTGCGAATCTTCCTGCGCATTCCCGCCGAGTTGACCTCGGCGGTATCGCCTTCAACGTGCATCACTTCCATCGGGATCGCAAGGCACATCCGGCTTACTCCTGCGCGACAGCGCTCGCCACCGCAGCCTGTCCCAGGCTCAGTCCGCCATCATTCGTCGGCACGTCATCGTGAACGTAACCCTTCATTTTCCGTTCCTCGAGCAGTTCGAGCAGCCGCTTCGTCAAGAGCAGGTTCTGGAACACGCCCCCGCACAGCACCACGTCTCGCACTCCGGTTTGCTCGCTCACTTTCTCACACACAGCGGCGGTGCACTGGGCAAGGGTCTCGTGGAAACGCGCTGCCATCTCCTCCCTGTCCTCTCCCCGCCTGACCCCTTCTGCGATCTCGCGCACCGCGGGAAGCAGGTCGAACACGATCGCCGCGCCTTCCTTGCTGACATTGAACGGATAAGGCTTCGCAGGCAGGCCGTGCTTGTGCGCCAGGGCTTCGAGTTCGGCTGCCGCCTGCCCTTCGTAGGTTGCCACCGGGCTGTTGCCCAGCAGGACGGAGACCGCGTCGAACAGCCTGCCCACTGAGGATGCCAGCGGGCTGTTCAGGCCTGTGCGAGACTGGTGCGCAACCACCCTCATCTCGCCCTCCGCCAGCGGCAATCCAATGTCCCTCGCTCGCTGCAGCCCCTCTTCGCCGAAACACGCCTGCAGGTAAGCAAGCGCCATTCTTGCAGGCTTCCTTATGCTTGCTTCTCCGCCAGGCAATCGGACGGCGGCAAGGTGCGCTGCCCTGTCGAAGCGGCGCAGATCAGCCACGAGTATCTCGCCGCCCCAGATCGTCCCATCGCCGCCGTAGCCCGTGCCATCAAAGGCCACTGCGATCACCGGGCCTTTCAGCCCTGCGTCCACCATCGCGCTGGCGGCGTGCGCGTGGTGATGCTGAACAGCCACCAACCTCACACCCTCGAAAGTCCGCGCCAGCCTGCTGGATGCGTAATCCGGGTGAAGGTCATGCGCGACGATCTCCGGCTCGACCTCGAACAGCCGCTTGAAATGTTCTATCGCCCGGCCCAGGTACTCGACCGTCTCGACGTTCTCAAGGTCGCCGACGTGCTGGCTCAACACGGCGAAACCGTCGCGCAGCAGGCAGAACGTGTTCTTCTGATCTCCTCCCACAGCCAGGACTTCCGGCCCGTTCAACCCCGCCTCAATGGGAATGGGCGCGTAGCCTCTCGATCTCCTGACGGGCAGCGGCTTGCCGTTCAGAATCGCAACCACCGAGTCATCGCACGGCACAGCGATCGGGCGGTCGTGCGAAAGGAAATGATCGGCGATGTGCCCCAGAACCCTGCGCGCGGCGTCGTCCTCGTGAACGATCGGCTCCTCGCTCAGGTTGCCGCTAGTCATCACGAGCGTCGGGGGCGAGGCCCGCAGCAGCAGCCGGTGCAGCGGAGTGTATGGGAGCATGACGCCGTAACGGTGCAGCCCCGGCGCGACTCCTGGGGCCAACTCGCGCCCTGGCAACTTCTCGAGCAGGACGATCGGAGCCTGCGGCGACTGCAGAATGCGCACCGCCTCATCGCCCACCTCGCAGAACAGGCGCACTTCTTCAATGTCCCGCGACATCACAGCGAACGGCTTCTGCCCCCGGCCCTTTCTCTCCCTCAGGCGCTCGAGCGCCGCGCCGTTGCGCGCATCGCAGGCCAGGTGATAGCCGCCAAGCCCCTTCACCGCGACCACTTCTCCGGCCGCAAGGCTGCGCGCGGCGAGTTCCAGCGCATCCTGCCTTCTCGCCCCGTCCCAGAACAGCGCAGGCCCGCACTTCGGGCACGCATTCGGCTGCGCGTGGAACCGCCGGTTCGCAGGATCGCGGTATTCCGCAGAGCACGCCGGGCACATGTCGAATGCCTTCATCGTAGTGAGCGGGCGATCATAGGGCAGTCCCTCGATGATCGTGAACCTGGGCCCGCAGTCCGTGCAGTTGGTGAAGGGGTATTGAGATCGGCGGTCTGAGGGATCGCTTACCTCGGCCGCGCATTCGCGGCACACAGCCGCGTCCGCAGGCACGATTGGCATGGGGAGCGCTTCGCTCTCGCTGCGCGCAATGGAGAACGCCGCTTCGCCGGAGGGCTCAACGTCTTCGGTGCGCACCTCCACCACGCGCGCCAGGACGGGAGCCTCCATGGGCAAGCGGCACGAGAAATCCTTCACCGCGGCGATGCCGCCCTCAACCTCGATCACGACGCCGCGCGCAGTATTCTTCACCCATCCCCCCAGCCCCAGCGAGGTAGCCAGCCGATAGACATACGGGCGAAAGCCGACACCCTGGACTACTCCCTTCACGGTGAGCCTGGCTCTCACTCTCTTCTCAGCCACTCGTGCCACGCTCTGCTCCTCGCCGCTACCCTGGTCGGCGGCGTCTGGCGCGTATCACTGTTCTTCGCCCCTCGCGGCTAATCCTCAGCCCGGCCTGCGCTGTCGGAAGGCCGAGCGCTCCCGCCAGCATTTGCGCGAAGAAGAACACCGGCACCGGCCCGGCAGCGCGCCGCAAGAACTCAACGCACCACACGCATCCAGTGCTGACTACCTCCGCTCCTCTGTCATTTGCTTCCCGCATTATAGCCTGCGCCGCCTCAACTGAATCGCCCGCTTCGAGCGCCCCGCAGCACCGCCGCGCCGCTCGCACCTCGACCACGGTTGCCCCCGCGCACTCCAGCAATCGCTCCATCACGCCGTCCGCCCCGTCCAACTTGCACCCATAGTAGCAGCAGACGCGCATACCTCTCAACGGCTTGCGAACGAGGCCGCGAATGCTGTCCCAGGCGGCGCTTTCGCCCAGAACATCCAGCATGTGCCTGGCCCGCATCCGCCTGGGCATTTCCAGGCCCAGTCCCTTGAGCGCGCCTGCCATCCTGTCCTCCAGCCCTGGCTGCTGCTGCACCAACCGGACGCCCTTCTGGAAAACCTGGGCACACGCGGGGCACAGGCACACGGCGTCAACATCGCGCTTCCCGGCGAGCGCAAGATTGTGGACCGCAAGCGCCGCCGATCCAACCGGCCAGCGGCTGGGCCACTCGCTCGCGCCGCAGCAGTGCCATTCCTGTGCTTCCCGTATCTCCAGGCCGATGGCCCCGCACAGCGCCATCGCCGCTGCCGACACAAGCCTCCCGGCCTCGACCGCATCCACGCAGCAGCCCGGGTAGAGCACCAAGTCAGTCTTGTCGTTCGTCCTGCTGCTCACTCAGCACCGCCGCGCTGGCCCGATTGATGTCTGCCTGATACCCCGCGGACCTGCGCCAGCCTCGTCCGTGCGACGATTGACCTGCCCGCAGGTGTGTGGGCCTCCACCATATAGGCCGACCCTGCGGGAATCAACACCAGATCGGCCGCTGCGCCTGGCTTTACCCGCCGCCCTGTCCGGCAAACCGCGCACCGTGCGCGCGGCCCGGGCACAGTGCAGTTCATCGCCACAACCAGTGCGTTGCGCCGCCTGCGAGCATATGCTGCATCGCGGAAAGGCCCCGATGCGAGCAGCGCGTCCACGTAATGCAGATCGTGGACTGCGCAGGGGGGCAACCCGAACAGGACTACCCCCTCCGGGCCAAGCGCCAGCGTTGGGCGCGCCTTCTGCCGCCCGAAGAGCGCGTCGGCTGGGGGCAGAACACGTTCGTCGGGGCCCCAGAACGGGCGCAGCGCCGCCCTGCTCAGGGCCATCGCGTGCACCACTCGGCGAACCCTGGGGCCGCCCTGGTCGCGAACTGCGGCATACACGTGCCCTTTCGACGCAAGCAGCGCGAAAAGGTCCCTCACCCGGCCAAGCGGCAGGCGCCAGGTGGTAATCCGCCTGCCTCGCCTGCCCGTCGCCCCGGCTGACTCGTGATTCATTTCACAATCATTCTACCATGACAGGCAAGTCCAGTAAACTCTGTAGGCTACGAGTTCGCTTGCGCGGGATCGCGCCGCAGCCGGTGAGCGATTAGGTAAACGGCGCACTATGGACGTTCTGACTGCTGGGGTGGTAAAATGCAGACCGTTGGCGGGTGGTGCAGTGGCAGCACGTCAGACTTTGGATCTGAAGACCGGAGGTTCGAATCCTCCCCCGCCAGCCATCTTCTTGCTGGCAGACGCTGGTCTGGGGTCCGGCGCACCCGGTCAGTGAGCGCGTGATGGCAATTCCCCTTTTGAGGCGACCGAAGGCGATCCTGTTTCTGGCGGCGGTCATCGTGGTCGTGGGATACGTATGGTGGAGTCGCGCCAGCAGGTCTATGGAAAAAGCCCCGCCCGATCTGCGTCTCGCATATGCGCGCGCATTCGGGGTTCGTTCCACGGGAGGCAACATTGTCGGAATACAGCCTTACGTGGTTGCTCGCGACTATGCTTCACGCGAGACGCTGCTCGCCAAACTCGACGGCTATTTCCGCGAGGTCGAGAAGCGCGGTTGGCTGAACAGCAGATCGGTGGTCGTTCTGCCCGAATACCTGGGCGTGTGGCTGGTTGCTGTTGGCGAAAAGCGGGGCGTCTATGACGCCCCCACCACCGATCAGGCGCTGCGGCTCCTGGTGCTCTCCAACCTGTTCTCCGTTGCCCGGCCAATCGTGTCGGCGCCCTGCGCCGACAGGCTGAAGTATGCCGTCTTCAGGATGAAGGCCGATGCAATGGCGGAGATCTATGACGGCGTCCTGTCGGACCTCGCGCGAAGGTATCGCGTTACGATCGTGGGCGGCTCGATCGTTCTCCCCTTCCCATCGGTCGTGCGCGGCCGGCTGAGGGCGGGCACCGGCCCGCTGTACAATGTATCGGCGGTGTATCTGCCAAACGGCGCGGCTTCCGACAACCTGGTAACGAAGACCTTTCTGACAGCCGATGAGAAAACGTGGCTGAAGGGCGGCGATGTCGGCGATCTGCCGGTGTTCGACACGCCATTGGGCAAAGTGGGCGTGCTGATATGCGCCGATTCGTGGTTTCCCGATTCCTACCGGGTGTTGAAGCGAAAGAAGGCCGAGATCATCGCGGTGGCCTCATACATTGCCGGAAACCGGACGCTGCAGGACGTTTGGCAGGGATACAGCGGGCAAGCCGCGCCCGCCGACGTGCGCGGAGCGGACATCGGCAAGATCAGCAACGCGCAGGCGTGGATGAAATACGCGCTTGCGGGCCGCCAGGCGAAGTCCGGCATACCGACGGGCATCATGGTCTGCCTGCGCGGGGTGCTGTGGGACCTGGGCTCGGACGGAGGCACCGTGATTGTGAGAAACGGGCGCCCGCAGGCGGCCCCGGTCGTTGACGGAGCGGCAATAGTGAACCTCTGGCTGCCGCGGCACTGAGCGCAGCGCGGCCTTCGTAGCCCACTTCTCCTCGCGCTTTCGGACCCGTGGGCTCCAGGAACTGCGCAGAGCGGCGCTTTACAGAGGGCGGGGAATCCTGGTAAACTCTCTCCACCCACGGAGAATGCATGTCATCGGGTAGGGGTCATGTCGGTCGCTGACTTGAGGCTGATAAGCGGGAATGCGAATCGGCCGCTGGCCGCGCGGATCGCCGAGGAACTTGGGATTCCGCTGACGCGCGCCGAGGTAACGCGCTTCAGCGACGGCGAGATACGAGTCAAGATTGACGAGAGCGTGCGCGGCGCGGACGTGTTCATTATCCAGCCGACCTGCCCGCCGGTGAGCGAGAACCTGATGGAATTGCTGATCATGATGGACGCGCTCAAGCGGGCCAGCGCGCGGCGCATCGTCGCGGTCGTCCCATACTACGGCTATGCCCGGCAAGAGAAGAAGACCGGCGGGCGCGAGCCCATTAGCGCGAAACTGGTGGCCGATCTGATGACCACTGCGGGCGCTGACCGGCTGCTCGTGATGGACTTGCACGTGCCCTCGATCCAGGGGTTCTTCAACATACCGGTTGACCATCTGCCCGCAGCGCCGATCATCGCGAAGCACCTGCTGACTCGCGGGTTTGGCGGGCCGGAGACGGTGGTCGTCTCGCCGGATGTCGGTGGAGTGCCAATGGCGATGGGGCTGGCGGACAGGCTGCAGGCAGGGCTGGCTATCGTGGCCAAGAGGCGCCCCGCGCCCAATCACGTGCAGGCAATTGACGTGATCGGCGAACTGGAGGGCAAGCAGGCGATATTCATTGACGACATCGTGGACACGGGGAGGTCGCTGGCGACCGGCGCCCAGGCCATTGTGGAACGCGGCGCGGCGCGGGTGTGGGCGTGCGCGACGCACGGCGTGCTTTCCGCCGAAGCGCCGGACGCCCTGCAGGACTCGGTCATCGAGCAACTCGTTGTTACCGACACGATACCGTTGCCGCCGGAAAGGCGCCGCCCGAAGATCGAGGTGCTCTCGGTTGCGCCGCTGCTGGCGAGGGCGATCCGGCGCGTGCACGACGACGAAAGCGTGAGCAGTCTGCTCAAAGAGGGAGAGGTGTAAATGGAAGAGATTCAAGTTGAGATTCGGCAAGCGGTAGGGTCAGCGGCAGCCAAGCGCTTGCGAAGGGCTGGGTTAGTGCCGGGTGTGATTTACGGGCGGGGGCGGGAGCCGCGCACGGTGGCGGTTGAGGCGGGTGCCCTCCGGGCATTGCAGGCGGCGGGGCAGGTCGGCGTCGTGCGGCTGCGCCTGGACGGCGAGGAAGTGGCGGCGCTGGTGAAGGCGGTTCAAACGCATCCCATCACGGGTCAACTTCGCAGCGTGGACTTCCATGCAGTGTCGCTCGAGGAGAAGGTTACCGTGTCCGTGCCGGTGCACCTGGTCGGCACGCCGGTTGGGGTGAGCACGGGCGGAGTTCTGGAGCACATAATGCGGCAGGTTCCAGTGTCATGCCGCGCATCGCAGATTCCGGCGCACCTGGAAGTTGACGTATCGGGCCTGAGCGTGGGGCAGTCCGTGCACCTCGGCGACGTGCGAACGCCCGAAGGAGTTGAGACCGTGGGGGCGAGGGATGAAGTCGTGGTGCTGGTGGTTGCGCCGACGAAGCACGAGGAAGAGGTGAAGCCCGAAGAGGTCGCCGTTGCCGAAGCGCCCGCCGAGGGCGAGGAGGCAAAGCCCGCTGCCGAGGAGCCTGCCCGGCCGGAGAAGTCCGAGAAGTAACCCGCCAGCTGGCGGGTTGCGGTCAGCAGGGCATGAAAGCGGCAGTCTTCACAGGCGTTGGCAAATGGCAGGTCGAGCAGCGCCCCGACCTGCGCGCCGGCCCCGGGGAGATACTCGTCGAGGTGCAGGCTGCGGGCGTATGCCGCACGGACACGCACATCTTCCGGGGGGAGTTCCCGGCCAGGTTTCCGATTGTTCCGGGCCACGAGTTCTCGGGGATCGTGCGCCAGGTCGGCGCGGAAGTGGCTGACCTGGAGGTCGGGCAGTTGGTCAGCGTTGACCCGGTGATAGCGTGCGGTGTTTGCGATTACTGCCGGAGGAGCAAACCGCATTTCTGCCGGAAGTTCACCGCGCTGGGCGTTGACGCCGATGGCGGGTTCGCGACCCACTGCCTGGTTCCGGCGGCGAACGCTTACCCCGTCGCCGACGGGGTAACTGCAGAAGAGGCCGCGCTCGCCGAGCCTATTGCGTGCTGCGTGCACGGGCTGGAACTGGCGGGCCCGACTGCGGGCGATTGCGTTGCCGTGCTGGGCGCAGGATGGATCGGCCTGTTGATGGTGCAATTGGCTCTGGCCGATGGCGCTGGGCGCGTGGTGGTGAGCGAGAAGTTGGCGCAGCGGCGCGACCTGGCGAAGGCATTGGGCGCGCACGCGGCCGTTGATGCGGCCGCTGCGGATGTTGAGCGGCGGCTGCGGGATGAGTGCGGAGGCGGGGCCGACCTGGTGATCGAGTGCGTTGGATCAGCGGAGACGAGCAGGCAAGCGATTGCACTCGCGCGAGATGCGGGCTGCGTGTTGATCTTCGGGGTGGCGCCTCCGCAAGCGGAGATGACGGTGCAGCCCTACGAGATCTACCGGCGCGAACTGCGCGTGATCGGGGCGTTCAGCACGCCGAAGAAGCACGCGGCTGCGCTTGCTCTCCTGGCAGGCAAGCGCATCAAGGTCGAGCCGATGATTACGCACCGATTCGGCCTCGACCAGTTCGGCGAAGCACTGGAAACCCTCGACCAAGCCAGAGGCATCAAGGTTCTGGTGATACCGTAGGGGCACGGCATGCCGTGCCCCTACGAAGCGTACCAAGGGAGGGCAGAAATGTCCGCGATTGAGGAATTGGCGAAGTGTGCCGTTGGGGGGAAGGTTGCGCTGCCTGCGCCCGATCGCAAGGGCACCATGCCATTGGAGCAGGCGATTGCGAAGCGCAGGTCGCGGCGGCGGTTCCTGGCGCAGCCTCTGGGTCTCGAACAGATGGGTCAACTTCTGTGGTCGGCAGCCGGGGCTACCAGCCCGGAAGGATTACGGGCCGCCCCCTCCGCCGGAGCGATGTATCCGCTCGAGGTCTATGCTGTATGCGTCGAGGGCTTGTTTCACTACCAGACCGATGGTCATTCGCTCGTCAAGGTGAAGGCGGAAGACTTGCGCGAGGCGCTTGCCATTGCTTCGTGGGGGCAGGATTTCGTGGCGCAGGCTCCGTTTTCGGTGATTTTCACTGCGATCCACGAGCGCACGACGGGCAGATATGGAGAGCGTGGGAACCGGTACGTGCACATGGACTGCGGGTATGCGGCAGAGAACGTGCACCTTCAGGCGGAGACCTTGGGCCTGGGCTCGGTCTCGGTGGGCGCGTTCGATGATGCGGCCGTTTCGCGCGTTCTTTCCCTCGCCAAGAACGAGCAACCGCTGCTGATCATCCCTGTGGGCGTGGTTGCGGGGCGAGGTTAGGGCGAGGGCTCGCCCTGCCGGTCAACTGTAGGGCGCGGGTTCCATCCCGCGCCGTTTCCCGATGACGTCGGCGGGGGGCGGAGCCCCCGCCCTACAGTGATTCCAGGAAGCGGGCGACTTCGTCGCGGGGGAAGTGGGGGAAGGGGTTCTTGCGCCCTCCTTCCATCATCGTCAGCCCGTCGTCAGCGGGGACAATGGTCCCAATTCTGCGCGCGGCGACCTGCGCGTTTGCCAGGGCTCGAAGAACGGCCTGGCTCTCTGACGCGCAAACCGTGATTACAAGACAGCCTGACGCGAGCAGGCCAAGCGGGTCGAGGCCCAATGCGCGGCAGATCTCCCGCGTCTCTGGCAAGATCGGAATCTGGTCGAAGTGAATCTGCAAGCCGACGTGTGACGCCTTTGCGACTTCTTCGAGGCCCGTAGCCAGGCCGCCCTCGGTAGGATCGTGAAGGCTCGTGACCCGCGCTGCGCTGCACGCGATTTGAGCATCCTGCACCACGCTGAGGCCGGGCTGGAAAAGGAAGCGGCCTGCGCGCTCGATGACCTCCTGCCCCACTCCATTTGCCAGCAAGCTGTCGCTTGCTTCTCTAGCAAGCAAGGCCGTGCCCTCGATGGCGATCCCCTTGGTCACGATGATCTCGTCGCCAGGCTGCGCGCCGGACGATGAAATCACGCATCCGCTCTCGATCTCGCCCAGCAAGCAGCCGACGACTATCGGGCGGTCGAGATCATGGGTGATCTCGCTGTGTCCGCCGACGAGCGAAATGCCCAGGTCGGCGCAGGCCTGCAGCATCTGATCGAAGATTGCCTCAGCCTGATCCGGCGTCGTTCCCTGCGGCAAGAGCAAGTCCGCCATGAACCAGCGGGGCTTACCGCCCATGCAGGCCACGTCGTTGGCGTTGATGTGAACCGCATACCAGCCGATCAGGTCGGTGGCGAAGGTGATCGGGTCGGTCTTCGCAACGAGAAGCGTGCCGCCGACCTCGATGACTGCAGCGTCTTCGCCGATCCGCGGCCAGACGATGACGCGCGCATCCTGCCTGGGTATCTTCGCCAGGCAGCGCTCGAGTATGTCGGGCGGAAGTTTGCCGGCAGGTAGGCGTCTCATCGCTGGGGCGACGCTTCAAGCCAGCGGGTCGCGCAGCACGGCGCCGGTGTTCGCCGAGGTCACCAGGGAGACATAGCGCCGCAGCCAGCCAGGTGGAATCTCCTTGACGACAGGCTTCCAGGAACGTTTGCGCGCGCGCAGTTGGGCGGGCGTCAGGTTGACTTCCAGGCGCCGCTTCACGAGGTCAACGGTGATGATGTCGCCGTCGCGCAGCAGGCCGATTGGCCCGCCGTCGGCTGCCTCCGGTGACACGTGCCCGACGCAGATGCCGCGCGTGCCGCCGGAGAATCGCCCGTCCGTTATCAAAGCAACGTCTTTTCCGAGGCCCATCCCGACGATGGCGGATGTGGGCGTAAGCGTCTCGACCATGCCGGGGCCGCCCCTGGGGCCTTCGTAGCGGATGACGACGACGTGGCCTTTTCTCACCTTACCCGCCGCGATGCCCTCGACAGCCTCTTCCTGGGAGTTGAAGATGATTGCCGGGCCGCGGTGCCTCTTGATGCCCGCGTCAACCGCGCCGGCCTTGATGAGCCCGCCGTTCGGGGCGAGATTGCCGAACAGCATTGCCAGGCCGCCGGTGCGCGAGTATGGGTTGTCGAGCGGACGGATGACGTGCGCATCTGAAGAATGAGCATCGCGGACGTTCTCGCCGATCGTCTTCATTGTTACCGTTGGCGCGCTATCGCGCAGCAGCCCGGCGCGCGCCAGTTCGCCGAGTATCGCGCTCACGCCGCCCGCCCTGTCCACGTCTTCGAGGTGCACTGACGAAGCCGGTGAGACCCTGCAAAGATGCGGGATGCGGTCGGACAGTTCGTTGATGCGCTCGAGCGGGAACTGGATGCCGACTTCGTTGGCGATCGCCAGGGCGTGAAGGATTGTGTTCGTGGAACCTCCCATCGCCATGTCGAGGGCAAGGGCGTTGTCCATGCTTTCGTTGGTGATGATGTCGCGCGGCTTGATGTCCGCGGCGACGAGCGCAAGTATCTGGCGACCTGCTTGTCGCAGCAGGTCCTTGCGAGCGTCGGAGTCGGCGAGCGCAGTGCCGTTGCCGGGCAAGGCAATGCCGAGGGCCTCGCACAGGCAGTTCATGGAGTTGGCGGTGAACATGCCTGCGCACGACCCGCAGCCCGGGCAGGCAATGGCCTCGAGCAGACTGAGTTCTGCTTCCGAGATCTTGCCTGCCTGGTATGCGCCCAACCCCTCACAGACAGAGATGAAGTCAACGGTCTTGCCGTCGGGCGTGCGGCCGGCGCGCATCGGGCCGCCGCTCACGAAGATGGTGGGGATGTTGACCCGCACGGCGGCCATCAACATTCCCGGCACGATCTTGTCGCAGTTGGGGATGCAGACCAGGCCGTCGAACCAGTGCGCGCGCACCATCGTCTCGACGCAGTCGGCGATCAGTTCGCGGCTGGGCAGGGAATAGTGCATGCCGAGATGCCCCATCGCGATTCCGTCGTCAACGGCGATGGAGTTGAACTCGAATGGCACGCCGCCCGCTTCCCTGATCGCCTGCTTGACGATGCGGCCGAACTCCTGCAGGTGAATGTGGCCGGGGACGATGTCCGTGTAGGAATTGGCGACCCCGATGAAGGGCTTGCCCATGTCCTCGTCGCGCACCCCGCAGGCGCGCAGCAGGCTGCGGTGCGGCGCGCGCTCCGCGCCGCGCTTGATCGCATCACTTCTCACATCTCTCTCCTGTTCAGACCATGTTCTGAGGATGCCCGTCGAAGAAAGCCGAGATGTTGGCTACAGTAACCTCCAGCACGCGCTGCAGCGCCTCGCGGCTGTAGAATGCCATGTGCGGCGTCAGGATGACGTTATCCCTTCGCGCCAGCGCGTAATTCTGCATCGCGGCGCGCAGTGCTTCCAGGCTCGCGCCGCGGCTGAGGAGTTGCCGCTCCTCCTTGACCACCTCTTCCCCCTCCACCACATCAAGCCCTGCCCCCGCCAGAATCCCCTCGTCCAGCGCCCAGATCAGGGCCGCGGTGTCAACCAGTTCGCCGCGCGCCGTGTTGATCAGCAGCGCGCCGCGCTTCATGATCGAGAGCGTCTCGCGATTGATCATGTGCTTCGTCTCCGGGGTCAGAGGAGCGTGAAGCGAAACGACGTCGGACTCGCGCAGCAGTTGTTCGAGGGCAACATACTCGAAGCCCAGGACCTCTGCCAACAGGCGATTGGCCCGGACATCTGTTGCCAGCACGCGCATGTCCAGCGCGCGGCCGATGCGAATCACGTGCAGGCCGATCGCGCCCGCGCCCACCACGCCGAGGGTCTTGCCCTTGAGGTCGAATCCCTCCAGCCCCTGCAGCGAAAAATCGAAGCGCTGCGTGCGCTCGTGGGCCTTGTGCGTCTTGCGCGAAAGGCCCAGGATCAGGGCCAACGTGTGCTCTGCGACCGTGTTCTCTCCGTAGTTGGGGACGCAGCAGACCGCGACGCCGCGTGCGCGCGCGGCCTGCAGGTCAATATGATCGGTGCCCGTTGACCTGGTCGCGATGAGTTTCAGGTTCGGAAGCAGGGCCAGCACTTCATCGGTGATGCGCGAGTAGATGAAGATCGAGACCACCTCGCAGTTGCTCGCGATCTCGCAGTTCTGAAGGGTGAGCGGCTCTTCATAAAGGCGAGGAGACCACGCGGCGACCGCGCCGGAAGACAGGAATTCGCGCTCCCATTCCTCGACCTCGAAAAACGCAGCCCGGCATCCTTGCGCCATGGTGCCCCCTCGTCAGGTCATGCAGCGGATAATGGCGTCCGCCATTTCGCTGGTTCCCACGGCGGTGGGGTCGTCGCGATGCGGCTTCATGTCGTAGGTAACGTATTTACCCTCGGCAATCACCGCCGCCACGGCTTTCTCCACCCGGTCTGCAGCCTCTTTCTCGCCCAGGTAGCGCAGCATCAACATCCCCGACATGATAAGCGCCGTCGGGTTCACCTTGTTCTGCCCCTTGTATTTCGGGGCCGATCCATGAATCGCCTCAAACACCGCGATGTCCTCCCCGATATTCGCGCCGGGCGCGACGCCCAGGCCGCCGACGAGCCCTGCGCACAGGTCGGAGATAATGTCGCCGTATAGGTTCGGCAGCACGAGCACATCGTAGAGTTCCGGCTTCTGCACTAATTGCATACACATATTGTCAACCAATAGTTCCTGATACTCGATGCGGTTCTCGTATTTTTTCGCCACGTGTGAGCAAGCGCGGAAGAAGAGGCCGTCGGTGAACTTCAGGATGTTCGCCTTGGCGACGGCGGTTACTTTCTTGCGGCCGTTCTCAACGGCGTAGCGAAAAGCGAACTCGGCGATGCGCTCGGATGCCCGCTCCGAGATGTTCTTGATCGAGATCGCCGACCCGTCCGGAATCTTGCCGCCCGACATGGCAGCGATCTTCCGCGCCTCGTCGCTCTCGCAATCGAATTCCACTCCCGTGTAAAGGTCCTCGGTATTCTCTCTCACCACCACCAGGTCAATGTCCCGGTAGCGCGACCGGACGCCCGGGTAGGACTTGCACGGCCGCAGGCACGCGTATAGGTCGAGAGCGTGCCGCAGCGCGACGTTGACCGAGCGGAAACCACCGCCGATCGGCGTCGTGATAGGACCTTTCAGGGCCACGCGATTCCGCCGAATGGATTCGAGCACGTGGTCGGGAAGCGGCGTGCCGTGCTTGTCCATCACGTCAACGCCGGCATCCTGCAACTCCCAGTCAATGCCGGCCCCGCTCGCCGCCAGCACCCTCCGGGTCGCCTCCACGATCTCGGGCCCGGTCCCGTCTCCACGTATCAGGGTTACAGTGTGCGCCACGAAGACCTCCGTCTGGGATTTGAGACGCCGCTATTATAGCAAAAAGTTCTGCGCGCTGAAGGGATTTCGCGGGCGGGCGGCGAAACTATCTGCGTAGGGGTTCACTCTGCCATGATGGGTTCATGGCTGCATTCTGTAGGGACGGGAGGGGACGATGTTCATCCGCTGCCCTGGGTGCGGGGAGAAGCAGTTGCTGGATACTCGCCGCCAGTGCCAGTTGTGCGGCCACGTGCTGCGGCGCTGCGCTGACTGCGCGAACTACAAGGCCCTGGGGAATCACTGCCTCACGCATAAGACCGAGATAGAAGCGCACGAGGCCGAGCATCCGGGGCCCCTGGCACTGAGCGCACTTTGCCGCGAGTACAGGCCGGTCGCGATCGCGGTGTAGTATCACAGCCAGGCACGCAGTATCTTTGGGCGCTCGTCGAAGCGCCGCAGGCCCGCTTCGCGTGCCCGCGACACCGCGCGCGCATACTCGGACGCCGTGACGGGCCGCGATAACTCCTCGAACTCCATCGCGCGGTAGCAGGGCCGATACTGGGCCATGATGTTGACGTAGGTGTCGCGGCTCAACGAGGCGAGAAACTTCATCACTTCCGCCGTCCCCGCAAGGTCATTCGGCAATACGAGGTGCCGGACGAGCAGGCCCCTCTGCGCGATGCTTCGTTCGTCACACACAAGGTCTCCCACCTGGCGGTGCATTTCCGTCACCGCTTCGCGGTTGCGGTCAGCGTACTCCTTCACCCCCGAAAGCCGCTCAGCGGTGGCGTTGTCGGAGTATTTGCAGTCGGGCATGTAGATGTCAACTACGCCGTCGAGAATGCGCAAGGTCTCGACAGAATCGTAGCCGCCGGTGTTATAGACGATGGGCGCGCTCAGCCCTTTTTCAGCCGCGACGCATATGGCGGAAAGGATAGCAGGCACCTGGTGGGTGGGGCTGACGAGGTTGATGTTGTGGCACCCGCGCTGCTGCAACTGGAGCATCATTGACGCCAGAGCCTGAATTGACACTGCCTCGCCCTCTGCCCCGTGGCTGATGTCCGAGTTCTGGCAGAACACGCAGCGGAGGTTGCAATCCGTGAAGAAAACCGTGCCGGAGCCGCTGCGCCCCACGAGCGGCGATTCCTCGCCGAAGTGCGGCCCGAAACTCGAAACCACAGGCTCGGCGCCGACGCGGCAGGTGCCCTTCTCCCCTTCCAGCCGATTGGCCCCGCATCGGCGCGGGCAAACGCGGCACTCGCGCAGCAATTCCCGCGCCTTCTGCGCTCTCTCAGGCAGTTCGCCCGACTCCAACAACGGCACATATCCCGCGGTGAACCCGGTCATCCACGTGCTTCCATGCCATTATAGCAGCGCCAGTGAGGCCAGCAAGACATGCCCGGCCCGGTTCTCTGGCTCCTCTGCCTTGCAGAGACAGGCTTGACCGGGATGCCCCCTAAGGTGTATCGTATCCGCAGGCAGTAGGAGCAGAGCAGGGAGAGAAAGGAGATCCTCATGCGTGCAGCATTGCTCGTAACCGCACGGATGCTGCTGCCGGCGCTGGGGTTTGCCGGAGAGACGAGTAGCGGCGGAGGCACGGTGATACCTGATCCCGGTTTCTGCTGGGGCGAGGGCGTCGTTACCGGGGTCCCACCCGACCTGGTAGTTATCTGGCCTGGCGTGTGGTCAGGGGACGGGCAGGGTGGCGCAATGACATACGGCCCTGGCAGCGGGGGTGAGGGGCTATCGAGAGGAGTCGGCGGCGGGCCGACCTCAGCCGCGAGCAAGCCGGCAGCCCCGGCTTCCCGCGAAGTGCGCAGCCAGATGTACATCCCTCCTGCGGTGTGGCGGTGGCTAGCCGAGCACCCCGTGCGGGCGCGGTGATCCGGGGGTTGGCGCTCGGGGTCCTTATCGCGCTGCCGGGTGTTGCCGCGGCGCAGGGGCTGATCTACAGCCTGCCAGGTGGGGCCTCATCCGACACGATCAGCACGCCCAACGGTTTCGCTGCCCCAAGAGGGGTTTACTACTTCGCCGTAAGCACTCACACTGAGCCGGAGGCGGGCGACAGGCTCGACGCCGTGGTCGCGATGGGAGCGGGCACCGGCAGCGTAGCATCGGCGGTCGAGTTGTCCCTCGTCACCGCCGATGTTAGCCGCTTCTCAGGCCACTTTCTCAATGTGAAGTGGCACTTCCACAACGAGACTGCGAGCGCCCCCGCGGTGGCCGTCGGGATCGAGGACATCACCGCTTCCGAGTCGCGCAGCGCGACCGTCTATGTGGCCGCCACCAAGACCTTCTGGGATACATCTGCCCGCTCGGCGTTCCTGATGCGCAAGGCGGTTTCGGCTGGCTTCGGCGGCGGGCGTTTTCTGCGGCGGCCATTCGGGGCCGTCTCGGTGAGCCTGGACGCATTCAGCAAGGCGATCGTGGAGCACGACGGCCGGGGGCTGAATGTCGGCGTGTCTGTCTCGCGCCCGGTCGGCACGCGCGCTGCGGCAGTCATTGTCCTGGCCCGCCAGCACCTCACCAAGCCGTCGGAGCGCGCCTGGACCGCCTCGGCAGCGCTTGCCTGGTCGCACCGGTAGTTCGTAGGGCAGGAGTTCACCTCCTGCCCAGAGGTGCGGTGGCAGGACGCGATCCGGCGGACTGGCGGATACCCTACCGATCTTTCTCAAGGTCGGCGCGTGAGCGCAGGCCGAAGGAACCCATGCCGCGCAGGATGAGGGCGCAAACGCCCAGGGTGAGCAAGACATCGCCGGGGCTGAAAACAGTAGGCCGCGGGTAGGGGCGCGGCAGGGCGAACCGGTCGCCCAGGAAGGCAAGCCGCGATTTCTCGCTGATGATCACATTGCGCGCGTGTCGTCCCTCTCGCAGGTAGCGCACGAGTCCAGGCCTGCCGATGCTGCGGATTGCAGCCTCGGATGTGGGCATCTTCCCCCCGTTCGCGGCAATGACGGTGAAGTTGAGCAAGAGGCCCAGGCCCGCAACCCACAGTTCTCGAATATGTAGGTTGACAGCGACACCAAGGATGAGCGGCACATATGACGCAATGTGAATCCACCCGGCCCCGGCCCTGAGCGGAGGCACAATGACCAGTACCTGGATCGCAAAGCCCAGCGCGAAAAGCCAGATATGGCGCAGCGGCACAGAGGCCAGCCGACTCAATCTCCCGCCTGCCAGCGCGCCCAGCGCCAGACAGACGACAAGGGCATCAATCAGCATGAACTGCCCTGCCTGCCGAACGAGCAGCAACCGACTGGCGCATCGCAGCAATCACGTCCGGGTGGAACTTGCGGCCGCTCTCGCTCTCCATGTAGGCCATCACTTGCGCCGCCGCCTCGCCCGATGCCGAGTCATAGTAGTCGGCGGCGTGCAGGATTTGAGCGCCCAGGAAAACGAGGTCCGCAGGCGGCTCATCCCAGCGCACAACAGGGCGTTTCTCGGTCATTCTCCACGCCGGCAGGGCCTTGGCAAGCATGTCCCGCTCGGGCCCGGTTATCCGTTCCTGCCAGGCCGGGTCATTGCAGGGCCGCTCGTGATAGCGCACCAGCAGAGAGACCAGGCGCAGGAATTCCACTCCATGCAGCATCTCGAACCCCGTTTCCGCGTATCCGGTCATCTCGGGCGCTTCCTCAGGGCACGAAGACGCTGCTTGCCAGGCCTCTATCGGCATGGCGACCTTGCCGATGTCGTGCAGTTCTCCCGCCCAGTGCACGGCTTGCACCTCGTCCGCAGTCAAGGGTAACTTCGATGCTATCTCTCCCGCCAGCGCAGCCACCCGAGCGCCGTGACCCGCGCTGCGCTCGGGAGCCCCCACTGCTTGAAGCCGGACCTCGACCAGCGCCGCAAACGTGCGCAGGGTCTTGTCATAAACCGTAAACATATCCGAGCGCAGCCGCGAGGCGTAGTAAAGCAGCCCTGAAGGCACCAGCAGCACCACAGCGCTGAATGTCCATCCCGCCGCCCCGAATATCTGCCGCTGGTTGAGGTAGGCGATAGCCACCAGAAGGCCCAGCCCCGCCAGGGCGACATCCACAGGGATTACTTGCCGGGCGGTTCCGAGCCACAGCCGCCGCAGCGGCAGGCCCCTGTCCAGAGAGACAGCCGCGCTGACGGCGCTCACCTCAATCAGCATGATCACCATCGCCGCCAGGCCCACCCTCACAAGCCCACCTGGTTCAGCGACGTTCGGCGGTCCGGCAGCACTGCCGGGGGACCCGTAGCACACCAGGCCTGCACCAAGCAGTGCCAGCACGGTGTGGCCTGCATTGAACAAGACCCGGGGCAGCGCGCGGCGCTTCAGAAGCCCTTCGCACAATACGGCAAGCGCCGCCGCCGCCGCCGCCGGCAGAGGGCCCAGCACGATCAGCGCCGCCAGGAACGCGGCGAACCCGGCCGACAACTCTCCGCCCCGCGCGATGGGGACGGTCAGCGCGTCCAGCACGCAGCCTGCGATCAGGAAGAAAACCAGGTCGCCCCAGGAACCGACACCTCTCCAGCCGCCCAACGCAGCCCAGAGCGCCGCCGCTGCCGGCCCCGAGAGGCCCATCGCAATCACGTAGTATCTAAGAGGCGGGCGCACCAGCCGGCTCCTTCTCTGTCGCCTCGGAAACCATCGGGGGCAAGACGCGTATCGCCGCCTCCGCAACATCGGGATCGAACTGAGTGCCCGCCCCCTTTCGCAACTCGCTGACTGCGACTTGCAGCGGGAGGGCCTTACGGTAAGGCCGGTCCGATGTCATGGCATCGAACGCGTCCACGACGGCAATGATCTTGGCCGCAAGGCTGATCTCGCTGTCCGGCAATCCCTTGGGGTAGCCGCCGCCGTCGGGGCGCTCGTGCGTCGCCAGCACTATCTGCGCCGCGTCTCTCTCGACCTCGATCGCCGAAACGATCTTGGACCCCTCTTCCGGGTGCTGCTTGATCAGGGCCCAGTCGGAGTCGCTCAACTTATCCTTCTTGTGAAGGACAGGTTCCATCACGAACTTTCCGATGTCGTGAAGCCTTGCGGCAAAGCGCAGCGCATCCATCTTGTGCTCCGGGTAGCCCAGCGCGCTGGCGACGCTTGCAGCCATGCGCTCCACCTTGGTCGAGTGCTCGTCGGTATAGGGGTCGTAGCGCTCAAGGGCGGTGGTAAGGGCTTCAACCGTCTCCTCGTGCACGCGGCGCATGTCCATGTAGCCCTTGAATGCGTAGCGCGCCCAGAAAAGGGGCATCAGGAACAGAGTCACCCCCAGGTAGCGCACCACGTAGATGTTCGTCGCCGCGTGCCCGCCCAGCGCGCGGTGGGAGGAAATCTGCGAAATCTGCGGAACCTGATAGACCATCGCGATTAGCACCCCAAATGGCGCCAGGGCGCAGAACTGCGGCATCAGCCACCGAAACCCGGCGAGCCACGTGCCGACCAGGGGCTTGCGGTGTTCCAATGCCACCGCCGTTACCACGACCAGGTTGTTCACCACGATGTAGCACGCGCCCGCCGCCAGCAGCGCAAGCCAGTAGTGGGAGATAGGCGCGCTCTGGGCGGAGATGGCCGCGAACTGTCCGCCTGCCGCCTGAAAGGCAAGCGCCGACAGCCCACACGTCAGCGCGCACTCACCGGCGTTGAAGGCCATCTTGTGCAGCGGCCTTCGCCTGAAGGCCAGGGCGGTTCCCAGCCATCCGACCCAAAGTGCGACCGTGGTTCCCTGGGTGATGATGCAGGCGAATTCCACGGCGAAGGCTGCGCTCATGGCGCCGCCGCGCGGCAGCGCGATGCGGCTGGCATCTGCGATCGCTCCCAGGGCAACGAAAAAGAGGATCGCGAGCAGGCCATTGCCATCTGGAGGGGAAATGGCGGTCGCCGCCACGAGGAACAAGAGCGCGGCCAGCGCCACAGCAGATACATACACCCTGAGCGCTACAGACAACTGCCCCATGGGCACCTCAGGTTTGGGCAGGGACCGGGGAGAAGGGGTTCCGTTTACGGCCAGGTTAACTTCGCGCCGCCGGCGAGTATCAGGGATACGATCGCCAGCAGGACAGACATCCACTTGGCCACAGCGAACACCTCCTGGGATGGTGCTCTACCTGGCTACTCTAACTCAGGCAGGCTTTCCGCTCCGCTCCAGGGGTTTTCGCCCCACCTTCTCGGTTTTGTTGTCTCCCCGGTCCCTCCTCAACCCTTTTTGCCCGAGGCCTGCCGCGCTCCGCCGCTATCCGCCTGGGCGATGCATGGGGCATCGCTTCGGCGGACTGCCGGGCCGGAAAGCGCAGGCGACATCCCGGGCTGGCTGACTGCTTTCATCGCTGCGATTCAAGCCGAGACCGTTATTCCACATACCAGCCCAACCTGCGATTGACAGCGTCAAGAGTGGCCCTCGCCGCTGCATGCCACATGTCTCGTCCCGCTGGCACGCAGCCCAGCAAGAGTTCCTCTTCCTTTTCCCTGACCATCCTCACCCACGCAGAGATCGTCGCGCCCCCGCCGCCATCGCGATCAACCCGCACGTCCTTCAGCGACAGGGACGGCTTTTGTGCTTCGGCCTCCAGTGAAGACTGGAGGAACTCCACCAGCGCATTGACCGTTGCTTCGGCCACCAAGCGCGCTTCCTCGAAATCGTAGGCCGGCGCCGAAGCATGGCCCACGTACGAGTCGCCCTGCCGGGTCAGGGTCACCCGCGCCTGGGCGGTCTTGGATTCCACCTGGAAGACGATGTTCATCAGTTGCAGGCGCGCGCCCATCGGCCGGCTCGCCGTCGGCTCCACGGGAGCGATGCTGATTACCCTGTGGTCAGCGCGCAATCCGAGTTGAGATAAGACCGCCGACTGGATGTCGCGCGCCAGTTGCTTGAAGTTGCGGCGCGCGTCTGCGCTGACGTGGATCTCCTTGACCTGGCCGCGCTCGACCTCGGCCTTGACATACATCACGCTGCGCAGGCCCCTGACCACATCCTCCACGCGCGCAGCCAACGCTGCCGCCTCAGGGGAAGTGGGCTGCTCCTGCGCGTTGGCTGTATCGCGCTTGCCTTTCTGGTCTGCTTCTGTCCTCACCCATCGCTCCGCCGCTTCGCGACCCTGAAGGGTCGCTCACGGTCCTGAAGGGCCGCGAGCGGGAGGCGTCTGCCCGCCAACACCCGACCTGAACTGATATGTTACCACTTGCAGCCAGGCCTGTCAATCAAGGGGGCGCAGCAGGAACCGTGCCAGAGGCCTGCACGCTACCCTGGGCCGGTGTGGGACAGGCGCTCTCGCCGTCCGCGGGCGGGCGAGGCACCCCGACTGCGTCGGGGTGCCGCACTGCCCGCGCGGTGCGGGTCGGTCATGCGAGAGAGCAGCAGCCTGAAGCCGGAAAAAAGGGTCTGCCACCCCCTTGACAAGAGGGGCGTTTATGGGTAAGATAATTACGGCTGGAGCGCCCCTTGCGGCTCACGGCAAGATGGCGCAGCGCGCCGGTTGCGCTCGGTCCGGCGCGCGAGCATCAAGAGGAGGTCTAGGGCTGGCGTCTCACGCGGCGGCAAGCCTTGTATAATCAGCGGGATTGTTATTGCCGCGCCGCACTATTCCCACAGGAGGTGATGCCCAAAAAGCAGAGTCGTGCGCACCGGTGGTGCGCGTTCGCTGGTCGGCGAACGAAGCATAACCGTTCATGCTGTTTGTTCCGATAGATTATGTTAGGAGGAGAAGATATGGCGAGACGGGTTGTATTGTGGGCGGTGGCGGCAATGATAATCGCTGTCGCCGTGCCCGCGATGGCGGGCCCAGCCGACTGGCAAGCGGCTGCCACAAAAGCGGCCGCGCTGCTTGGCGGCACGCCGGCTCCCGCTGTGGACGTGGCAGCAGCCCTCGCAGCGGGACCAGACGACGCGAACTACTGGCTTGCAGTTGGTGTGACAGTCAAGAGTGGAGCCGACGAGGACTACTGGCTACCGGTTCTGGTGAACGGCCAGGGCGCGGACGGCTCCTGGGGGAGCGCGCTTGGAACAGCGGGCGCAGTGATCGGGCTCGCCGCGGCGAACGCGACGGCTTACGCATCGCAGATCGCGGCCGGGGCCAACTCGCTGGCAGCCGCCCAGAACGCTGACGGTTCCTGGGTCGGCGATGCGCGCGACGCCTACGTGCTCCAAGCCCTGAAGGCTGCGCTTGCAAGCGGGGGCGGAGGCACTGAAGCCTACCCCGTGGTTACTATCACGACGCCCCTCGAGGGCGCGTGCTTGCAGCCAACGGTGATATTCCCCATCACGGGGACTGCGACCGACAGCGGCAGTGACATGAACAGGACCGTCGTGGTGTTCGACAGCGCGACCGTTCAGGACCTAACGTTCGCCAACACGGGCTCCAAAGCGGTTAGCGCAACCGGCACCGGGGTGATAGCGGCTTCACCGCTTGGGGCGGTGAGGGCCGCCAACGTAGTTACGATTACCACGACGGCGGCGCATGGCCTGACCGGCGGCAGCGTTGTCGTGGCGAGCGTGGTGCCTGTTGGCACGCCGATAGCCGCTTCACCGGGTGGCGCGGTGAGAGCCGCCAACGTGGTTACGATTACCACGAATGCGGCGCATAACTTCGTCGTCGGCAATAGCGTTGTCGTGAGGAACGTGGTGGCTGTTGGGGCCACGAATTTCAACGGCACCTTCACCATCACCACGGTTCCCACGGCCTTTACCTTTACCTACGCGCAGACCGCGGCCGCGGATACTGGGGGCGGCGGTTTCTGCGGCATGAATTTCAACGGCACCTTCACCATCGCGTCGGTTCCCACGACCACCACCTTCACCTACGCGCAGACCGGACCCAACGATACTGGGGGTGCTGGTACCTGGACCTACAACATGACGGCAGTGGCCGACGGCGCGCACAGCGTGAGCATCACCGCTTACGACGCCGGCGCCCTGTGGGGAGTGGACCTGAACAACTTCCAAGTTGACAATACGGCCCCGACCCTGGTAACGCTGGGCCCGCTTTCGCCGCAGGCCACAGCCTACAATGCGGGCCAGCCCTATCCGGCGCTGTGCATAGCCGCTGACAATCAGTGGAGAGAGATCTCCTGGACGCGCTGGTTTGGGCTGTACGGCCTCAATGCCACGGCTCACGACGCCGGGTGCGGGATCAGTAGTTGCTCGTTCCGCGCCCAGTTAGTGAGAACCGGGTTTGGCATGGCGCCGCCTGGCGCGCTGCTGGTTACCGGGCTGCCGAAGTGGAGCGTGTTCACGAGTGCTCCGTTCAGCATCCCGACAGTGCTCCTGTATGCTAACTACGCCGCGGTCGGCAATATCTACTCCTCGGGAAACTACGGCCCCGGGTGCACCACCATGGGTTACGTCACGACTGGCTTCGAGTTGGCGTGCCCCAACGCGGGTTTCGACTACCCGTATGATTACAATACCATGTTGCCGCAGGGCAACTCGGCCGGGTTCGCCGGGCCGACGTTGGCGCAGACTCTGGTTGACATGGGCGCCCCGAGGGCGATAGCGGATTCACCGACTGGGGCGGTGAGGGCCGGCAACGTGGTTACGATTACCACGTCGGCGGCGCATGCCTTGCTCCTCGGCCAGGCCGTTACCGTGGAGGGCGTGACGGCTGTTGGGGGCACGAACTTCAACGGCACCTTCGCCGTCACTGCGGTTCCTTCGGGGACCACCTTTACCTACGCGCAGGCGGCAGCCAACGATACCGGCGGTAGTGGTTCCTGCTACGGGCCGGGTTCGCAGAAGTTGATAGCGGCTTCGCCGACTGGGGCTGTGAGGGGCGGCCCGCCTATCGCGATAGCGGCTTCACCGACTGGGGCTGTGAGGGCCGCCAACGTGGTTACGATTACCACGTCGGTGGCGCATGGCCTGGTGGTCAGTGATGGGGTTATCGTGGCCGGCGTGGTGCCTGTTGGGGCCACGAATTTCAACGGCACCTTCACCGTCGCCTCGGTTCCCACGGCGACCACCTTTACCTACGCGCAGACCGCAGCCGCCGATACCGGGGGCGGTGGTGCCTGCAATGTGACCCGAGTTACGCTTACCACGACGGCGCCGCATAACCTGGTGGTCGGCGATGCCATTCGCGTGCAGGGCGTGACGTCTGTCGGGAGCAGCGCGATAGTCACGGCTGTGAGGGCCGCCAACGTGGTTACGATTACCACGGGGGCGCCGCATGGCCTGTCGCGCGGCGGGAGCGTTCTGGTGTCGGGCGTGGTGCCTGTTGGCACGCCGATAGCCGCTTCACCGGGTGGGGCTGTGAGAGCCGCCAACGTGGTTACGATTACCACGACGGTGGCGCACGGCCTGACGGTCGGCCAGACCGTTCTGGTGTCGGGCGTGGTGCCTGTTGGGGCCACTGTTTTCAACGGCACCTTCGCCATCACCGCGGTCCCCACGGCGACCAGCTTTACCTACGCGCAGACCGCAGCCAACGATACTGGGGGCGGCGGTTCCTGCGGCATGAACTTCAACGCCACCTTCGCCATCACCGCGGTCCCCACGGTCACCACCTTTACCTACGCGCAGACCGGACCCAACGATACTGGGGCTGGTGGTACCTGCAGCACGAACTTCAACAACGGCAGCGGCAACGCCGCCACCTGGGCCATCACCTTAGTTCCCACGCCCACCACCTTGTGCTACACGCAGCTGGCAGCCAACGATACCGGGGGCGGCGGTTCCTGCGGCTCGCCCGGCACCAATATGGCGGCCGGCAAGTACTACTACGCGATTGCGTTCGAGGGTTCGGAGAACGGCGTACCGAAGGACAACAAGGTCTCGACCCCGAGCCCGATCGCGGGCATCGTGCTTCCGGCAGCGTCAAGGGTCCGGATAGTCAACGTGGAGACGAGTCCAAGCACACAGTGCGTAACCCGGCGGATCTACCGGTCGCGCGACATGGCCGCACACGCAGGAGCGGGTTTCGCGGGGCTGATGACGCAGGTGTCCGCGCTGTGGGAGAACCTCGGCGCCTCGACGAGGGCGATAGCGAGCATAGTGAGGACCGGCGGCGTGGTTACGGTTACCACGACGACGCCGCACGGCGTATACGGCGGTAACGCCACCATTGTCATCGCGGGCGTGACGCCCACGAGTTTCAACGGCACTTTCCCCACCAACGGGACTGTGTCCGCCACGAGCTTTACATACTTGCAGGCGGGAAGCAACGAGAGTGGCAGCGGCGGTACCGTTGCCTCGACGTCGCCCAACTACACCGACACCATAGCGAACCGGAATGTTGGCTGGACCGGCGGCCCGGCGCCAGCGCCGTATGTGGACATTGACGCTGACCTGACGCCGATCGGCATCCCGGACATGACTAACTGCGCTTCGGGGCCATGCGACGCCACGATGCGCGGAATCGTGTTGTCCCAATCCTGCTCCAACTACAACACGCTCAAGTTGCTCTCGCGCTTCTGGCCAAGCCGCGGGCGCTACGGGCCTATTGCCCTGGCGGTGCGAGCGACAGACTTTGCCGGCAAGACTCTTGACACCGCGACGACGAACGTGACGATCGTGTGTCCGATCTTCCAGGACGTGCAGATGACGGACTGGGCATGGGACGACGTCGAGCGCATTCGCGACGCGGGGATAACCGTCGGCACGGGCGCGTGGCCCGACACTTCCTTCCCGCTGAAGCGGCTCTACACGCCTGACGGCAGCGTGACCCGCAGAGACCAGGTGGTGTTCATCATAAGGGCGATGGGGATTGACCTCACCTCTTACACGCCGCCTGGAACATCCATATGGCTCGATGTGACCACCGGGGACAGCGCCTACAAGCAGATCTGCAAGGCGTTCGACCTGGGGATCACCCAAGGCTGCTACTACAATCCTGGAACCGGCCAGCGGAAGTTCTGCCCCAACAACCGCGTGACCCGTGCGGAGATGGTTACCTTCCTGCTGCGGTCTCTTGGGCAGGGGGCTGACACTGCGGCTCCGCAGGAGTTCGGGGACGTCCCGCCCAGCCACTGGGCATACGGGATGATGCAGCGCGGATACCGCTGGGACGCTCCTGGCGACGGCTCGAGGGTTCTCGAAGGCTGCAAGATCGTGGGTGGAACGAAGTACGCCTGCCCCGATGAGAACGTGCAGCGACGCCAGATGGCCGTGTTCCTTTGCAGGGCGTATGTGGTTCCGGCTGTCCGAGTCGGACCGAGCAACCCCTGGTAATCACTTGACAGTCGTCCCGTTCCAACGAGTTGGAACGGGATAGTAGCGGACCGGCCCCGGCTGTTGCCGGGGCCGGTTTTTTGGGTGTTGGGCGGGGTGCGTATCGGGATAGGCCCCTACACCTGGTTTCGCAGCAGGCGCGCGGCGGAGGACTGGACCACTTCGCGGTCTGCGGCATCCAGTCCGGCGAGCGGGCCGGCCAACAGCCGCGCGATGGCGCTGCAGCCCAGGTAGCCTGCGCAGCGGGAGAGTTTGCTGCGAGGATCTCCGCCCAGGAGAGTCTGAATCGCGCGCGGGTCAGGGGCGCGCCGAAGGCGCGCTGCCTCTTTCCATAGAAAGGCCTCATGGTCGCGCCACCAGCGCAGCCTTGCGGGCGACACGCGCAGATGTTCCTCGATAGGACGCTGGGGGTACATTCGCTGGCTGAAGGCAACGGCCGCTCCCTCGGAGGCGATGGCCTCTTGGAGCGTGCGGCGGCTTCTCACGGCGAGGCGGCGAAGATAGTGGCCGTATTCGTGTGCGATAAAGATGGGGAGGGCATCGAAGTTCCTCCAGCGCTCGAGGCCGACGCCGATGCACCAGGAGCCCGAGACCCTGAACAGGAATGCGTCGGGGCTGAAGAAGCCCACCAGCAAGGCTGCCTGGGGAGGGGGAACAGGGTTGGGCCAGTGGCGGACGGCTGACTGGCAGCGCTGGATGGCCTGGCGAGAAACGGCGGGCAGGTCGGTGCGCTGAACGAGTTCGCGCAGTTGAGCATAGTGCTGGGGCTTGACATCTTCAACGCGCTCGCGCCAAGCGTTCCGGGGTAAGCGCATCACCTGGGATGCGTAGGCGGAGAGCACGGCGCGATTGGGGCCGAGATACAGTTGGCGATAGGCCTTCCACGGCTCGGCTCCAGCGGCGAGCGCGTCCAGGAAAAAGAAGAAGTCGGGATAGAGCAGGTGGATGGTCAACCCGCGAAGGAGTTTTCGCAGGGGCAGACTGAAGACCTTCCGGGGCCGGGAACCGCAACTACTCTCGTCACCCCCACCTTCATCCTCCCCCATCAAGGGGGAGGAGATTGTTGCTCCTCTGGGTGGCAACACAGCCGAGGGCGGCTGTGCCACACCAGGCAGGTAGGGGCACGGCATCCGGCCTTCGTCCTGACAGATCGGGACTCCGGCGGAGTAGGCTGCCGTGCCCCTACGAAGGGCCGCTTGAAGGATGGGCGGCAAGAGCAGTAAACTGCGCCAAGAGCGGCGATGGGTGAACGGGAATGAAGGTGGGCCTGGTTTCGCTGGGATGCCCGAAGAACCTTGTTGATTCGGAGGTGATGCTCGGGCTGCTGGCGCGCGCGGGACATCGCATCGTGGCGCGGGCGGACGAGGCGGAGGCGATCATCGTCAATACGTGCTCGTTCATCGGCCCGGCGCGGGCGGAGGCGCGCAAGACGCTGCGCGAGATGGCTGAGCACAAGCGGGGCCGCTGCCGCTATGTCATTCTCGCAGGCTGCCTGACAGCGCATGGAGCCGAGGACCTTCAGCGAGATTTCCCCGAAGTGGATGCGTTCATCGGGTTAGGGGAGTTTCCCCGGATTGCGGGGGTGCTGCAAAGCCTCGAAGACGGAGGGGGAAGGCGGCTGTGGGTTGGCAAGCCGCAGTATCTGTATTCGAGCCGCACGCCGCGGATGCTTGCCACGGCGCCGTGGACGGGATACGTGAAGATCGCGGAGGGATGTGATCAGCGCTGCGCATTTTGCGCGATACCGATGATCAGAGGCCCGATGCGCAGCCGGCCGATGGAAGACATCGAGAGGGAGACGAGAAACCTGGCAGCGCGGGGCGTGAAGGAGATCGTCGTGATTGCGCAGGACAGCACAGCGTATGGGCGCGACCTTTACGGGAGGCCCGCGCTGGCCGACCTGCTGGGGCGGCTTGGGCGAGTTCGCGGCCTGGAATGGGTGCGCGTGATGTATTGGTTCCCCGGGCGGGAGGCGCTGCGTGCGGCGAGGGTGATGGCGCAGGAAGGGACGATCGTTCCTTATGTTGACCTGCCGCTGCAGCACGCGAGCGGGCGCTTGCTGCGCGCGATGCGCAGGCCGGGGGACGGGGACCGCTATCTGGAGATGATCGAGAGGCTGCGCTCGATGGTTCCGGGGGTGGCTATCCGCACGACGCTGCTGGTCGGATTCCCCGGTGAGGCTGAAGAGGATTTCGCCGCGCTGGTGGAATTTGTGAAGGCGGCGCGCTTCGACCGATTGGGAGCGTTCACCTACTCGCGGGAAAAGGGCACCGCTGCCGCGGCGCTGGATTCGCGTGTGCCTGCGAGCGCGGCAAGGCAGCGCAAGAAGGAAATCATGCTGCTGCAGCGGCAGATTTCGCGAGAGGTGAACGAATCGTTCGTCGGAAGGCAGTTGCGCGTGCTGGTGGAGGGGCGGAGAGGCAAGCGCTGGGTCGCTCGCTCTTACCGGGACGCGCCGGAGATTGACGGGCTGGTCCATGTGCGAGGAAGTAACCTGAGGATTGGCGAATTCACTGATGTTCGCGTAACGGGTGCGCGAGATTACGACCTTGAGGCGGCAGCGGAAGGCGAGTGAGAAGTGCCGGAACTGAGCGTCATCATCCCGTGCTGCAACGAGGAGCGCAACATCGGGGACTGCCTCAAGAGCGTTGCGTGGGCCGATGAGATTCTCGTGGTTGACTCTTTCAGCACGGACAGGACGGTTGAGATCGCGCGCTCGCTCGGAGCGCAGGTCTTGCAGCACGAATACGAAAGCCCCGGGGCGCAAAAGAACTGGGCGCTCGGACATGCGAAGCACTCATGGGTTCTGTTTCTGGACGCAGATGAGCGGGTGACGAGGGGACTGGAACAGGAGATAAGAGAGGTCATCGCGCGCGATGGACCTCGCGACGGATACTGGATTCGCAGGCGGAATTATTTCCTGGGGAAGCGAATCCGTTTCAGCGGGTGGCAGCACGACCGGGTGCTGCGGCTCTTCCGGCGGGAGCGGGGACGATGGGACGAGAGGCGAGTTCACGAAAGCGCGGTTCTCGACGGGCGCGCGGGTAAGTTGCGCTGTCCCCTGCTGCACTATTCTTACCGCAGTGCGCACGATTTCCTGGTGAAGATCGAGCGCTACGGCGACTGGGCCTCGGCGGACTTGGTCGCTGCCGGGAAGAGGGCGGGCGTGCGCGGCCTTCTTTTCCGGCCGTGGTTCAGGTTTTTCTATTCGTATTTCCTGCGCGGCGGATTCCTGGACGGAAAGCAGGGCCTGGTTCTCTGCATGTTTCAGGCCTTCGGGGTATTCTACAAGTATGCGAGGTTGTTTGAGATGCGGCTGGGCGAGGAAGAGCAGGGCACAGGGGGGGCTTCGCGCGAGGGCCGCGAATGAAGGCTGCTTGCACGGCGCGCTCGGCGGTGCTGCTTTACCACCGGATCGGAAGCCCGATTGTGCGGTCGAAGGTTCGCGGGCAATACGTGCTGCCCAGGTTTTTTCGATGGCAGTTGAGGACATTGATGGGCAGGGGGTATTCGCCGGCAGGGCTCGCGCGGGTTCTGGCCGACGCGGGACTTGCCACCGGGCACTTCAGCATCACTTTCGATGACGGGTATGCATCGGTCGGCAGGCTCGCCCTCCCGGTGTTGGCCGAGAGGCAAGTGCCCGCGACGGTTTTCGTTGTTGCCGGAGCGGTGGGCAAGACGAGCGCGTGGGACGAGGCGATGGGCGACAGGGCTGAGCCGATGATGGATGCGGTCATGGTGGGCGAGATGGCCGCTGCCGGCATGGAGGTCGGGTCGCACGGCATGAGCCACGCGCGTCTGACTGATCTGCCGGATGCCGCGCTGCGGGCCGAGGTGCGCGACTCGAAGCGCCTTCTGGAAGACCTGCTGGGAAGACCGGTCAGAGGTTTCGCGTATCCCTATGGCGCCTGGGATGCTCGCGTGCGCGAGGCCGTGATTGATGCGGGCTACGAATATGCTGTGAGCACCAGGCTGGGAGCGATAGGGCCGGCGATGGACCGGTTTGCGATCCCGCGGATCAACGTGCGCTGGAACACGGTGGGCTGGATTCTTCTGCGCAAGATCCGCCGGTCATATCGCGCGGGGGAAGGATAGGCGATGCACATCCTCGAGGTTATCACGCCCTCGCGCATAGGGGGAGCGGAAGTCAACCTGGTTACCATCGTGCGCGGCCTGTCTGCCCTCGGCGAACGGGTTACCGTCTTCTGCCCTGCGGGGAGGCCGCTGGTCGAGCACCTGAAGCGCAATGGGATCGCGCCGGTAACCTGGAAGACGTGGGGCAAGTTGGATCCGCGCACCCTGGCGGGGTTCGTGCGGCTGATCAGATCGCGCGGGATAGATGTCGTTCATACCCATCTGTCCACGGCGAGCCTGCTTGGCAGCCTGGCAGCCAGGCGAGCGGGCGCGCCTTGCGTCGCCTCCGTGCATGGGTTCAGCGGGGCTCGCTGGTATCGGCGGGCAGATAAGATAACCGCCATCTCGCAGGCGGTGAAAAGGCACCTGGTGGCGCAAGGACTGGCGGAAGAGAAGATCGAGGTCATTCACGCCGGCATCCCGCTCGAACAGTATGTGCCCATGCCTGTTGACGCTGCAAAGCGCGCCTGCGGATTTGACCCTTCGGTCCCGCGCGCGGGCGTTTTCGGTCGCCTTTCCCCGGAGAAGGGCCAGGACGTCGCGATACTGGCGTGGCAACAGGTTGTGAGGCGGAAGCCGAATGCAGTCCTGATGCTCGTTGGCCAGGGGCGAACGCGGGATGACCTCGGCGCCCTTGCGAAAAGGTCTGGGGTCGGCGACAGCGTGGAGTTCGCGGGTTTCGTGCCCGACCCGAAGGCGTTGATGTGCGCGTGCGATGCGATCATCGTGCCTTCGCGCAAGGAGGGCCTCGGCCTGGCGGCAATCGAGGCGATGGCCCTGGAGCGCCCGGTGATTGTTTCTGATGCCGGTGGGCTGGTGGAAGTCGTGACGGATGGTGACACGGGGCTGGTCTTCCCCGCTGAGGGCTCTGATCGTCTCGCCGAGGCAATCATCAGAGTGCTGAGTGAGCGGCAATCGGCGGCGCGGCTGGGCGAGGCGGGGAGAAAGCGAGTGCAAGAACGGTTCAGCGCGGACAGGCAGGTGCAGGCGCTGAGAGGTGTGCTGCAGTCGGCTGCGCGGGCGGCACAGTAGCCTGTAGGGGCGCACGGCGTGCGCCCGTGGCCATGCTAAAGGGAAACCAGGTGGGCGGTGGACTGGGCGCGGATGCGCAGGTGGGCGATGGTCTGGCGGTCCGCGGGGCGCGCTGATCGCATGGCCTGATACAAGAGATCGGGGTCGGCAGCCTGGCGAGGGGGCAGGAGCGCGTCGGGTAGTTCCAGGTCATTGAATAGTTGAACCATTTTCTCACTCCAGCCGATGCCGAGCACCCGGCAACCTGCGACCGCTGCGAGCAGGCAGCCGTGCAGGCGCGTACCGACGTAAAGGTCGGCGGCGGAAAGGTATTCGAAGAGAGCGCCCTCCGAGTTGTCGGTAATCAGGCGGATTTCGCGCGGTATCGCGCGGCTCAGCGCTTCGGCCCATTCCAGGTCCGAGCGCCAACGCTTGTGTCCAATGATGCGCATCGGGAGGAAATAAAGCCGCGCGCGGGTTTCTGAGCAGTACTGGTGCATCGCATCGGCCAGCGATTGCATCAACGAACGCCTGAGCAACGGCCCCAGCCGCAGCATCGCCTCGGAGATCGTAACTGTTACCGCTGTTGCCCCGGACGGCTTGCGGGGAAGAGCCTGTGCCGCAAAGAGCGGGTCGGCGGTTACGTGGACCCGGTCGGCGATCCCGGCGTTGGCAAGGTACTGCGCGCAGCGTTGATTGCGCACGGTGGTGCGCTGCGCCAGGGCGCAGAGCCTGACCAACTCGCGGGGCGAACGGCCGGGCCTGATGGGATCAACGCCGCATCCCCATATGAACAGCGGAGGCGCGCTGTCCCTCAGATATCGCAGAAGGAACCTGGCGGAGCGGATGATCTTCTCGCCAAGCAGAGTTCCCGGGCCGAGGACGATGAGCGCGAAATCGTCCAAAGGCACATCGCCGCGGGCGAGCGCGTCCTCGCAGAAGAATGCCTTCACATCGGCGTAGGCTCGCGCGCTGTGGGCAGGATCGCGGGTAACCATGGCAAACTGCAGCGATGCGCCGGAGAAGCGAGCGCGCAGTTGGCGGCGGATCTCCAGCGCCCCCATCTCGTCGCCGACGTTGTCGGTGCCGAAACAGCCTACCTGAAGAACGGCCTTTGCCCCGATTTCCATCCGGGAGTGAACCCTTCGACGAAGGGGCGCAGCGACCTGCCCCGAGGCGCAGGTGGCGCGGGGCAACTGGTAGAAGAAGCAAGCGCAACCCGCCAGCTGGCGGGTTGGCGGGCTGGCGGGCAGAGAGAATAGAATGCCTTCCTTTGACAGTTACGGTGAATGGGCGGCGCTGGCGCTGAGAGCAGTGAGCGCCAGCCTGAGAGCGATCAGGGACATCGGCAGCAGGGGCGCCGAGGTGGTGGAGACGCGCAAGGGCGGCTACCGGGCCTTCGACCCCGAGGTGATAGCGGTTGACCGGCTGGCTGAGGGCGAGATACTGCGCGTGCTCAAGGAAAGCGGGCACGCGGGCACGGTGATCTCAGAAGAGGCGGGCGTGCTCGAACTGGTAGGGGAGCGAGGGAAAGCACGAGCATACTTTGTGATTGACCCGTTCGATGGCAGCAAGTTGTTCCGGCGGCAGGTGCGGGCTTTCTGGTACACGTGCCTGGGGATTTACGGGCCGGATGGCGAGGCGCTCGCTGCTGCCGTTGCCGATGTCATTGACGGCTGCGTGGAATTCTGCAACCAGGAGGCGGCGTTCAGGGGCAGGCTGGGCGAGAACGACGTGCAGGATGTGCAAGTGCTGCGGGTCGAGGGTACACGCAAGTTGGAGGACGCCTACCTGGAGACCTACCTGATGAGCCCCGACTTTCTATATCCAACCTGTACGCGATTCGAGCCGCTGTTTCGAAAGGTGAAGATGATCATCCCCAACGGCGGGCCGGGAGGGTTCGGGGACGTTGCGGCGGGCCGCGTTGATGCTTACCTCGGCATCACCGAGGCAGCGATAGATGTGCTGCCCGGCCTGCCCATAGCACAGCGGGCCGGCTGCGTGGTAACTGATTTCTGGGGGCAGCCGCTGGCGTTCAGCCCCGCCATTGAACGCCAGTATGCCCTCCTGTGCTCATGCAACATGCGTCTGCATGAGCAACTGCTGGCGGAGATCGCCGCGCTAGGGTTCTAGTCCGGCGTCTGGATCAGGCCGCTGCCTTCTTTGCCGCAGCGACCAAGCGGCGGACTGTCTGCCCGCCCTTCTTGCCGATCCTCTCGTAGAAACGCGGGCCGCGCAGCCGCTTTACTTTCTCTCCGCCCTTCTTACCAATCGTCTGGTAAAAGCGAGGGCCGTGGCGCCGCTTGGTTACATCTCCGCCCTTCTTGCCAATCATCCCGTAGAAGGTGGAGCCGTGGCGCTGTCTGGTGGCCTGACCACCACGGCGACCCGCCTCACTCACGGTCATTTGCTTTGCTGGCACGGTAGTTTACCTCCTGTGACAGCGGTCTCAGCCGGGCTGCTCCTCAGCCTGCCTGCCGCGCGCAATGAGGCGCTTGAGTGTGCGGCCGCCCTTGCGGCCGATCTTGCTGTAGAACTCAGGTCCGTGGCGTTCGAGGGTGGTTCTGCCGCCCTTGCGCCCGGCCGCTGCTACGCTCATCGCTTTGCGAGCCATCGTCATATCCCCCTGCAATGTCCTTTCGGCTTTGGCGGCATGGTTCGATGCAAGCCCTTGTGCCGCTGCCAACCATATTATATTACCCAGCAGGCAGGCAGGCAACACCCTGCGCAGGAATTATTGAATGAGTTGCAGACAACATCAACGCCCGCTGGCGTCGGGTTGTTTGTCCGACGGATGAACAAGGCCGGGGTTTCTTCCGGATTCGTGTGCCACGAGGGCTGTAGGGTTCAGCGGGGCTTTGTCGAGAAGGTCAGATTCCTGGCTGCGGCGCCGGTCTCATCGGTGAACCTGAGGCAGAAGCCCCATTCGCCCAGCCGCTGGCATACCTTGACAAGGATTGGCGTCGTGCCCGCCGGGAGGGAAACCGGGACGATGTCATCGTCGAGTTTCAGGCCGCGCAGTATCTCCTTGCGCCAGACTTCGCGTCCGCCGACCCACACGACAACATCGTCATCGCTGCCAAGGCGCATCTGCACGGTCTGCGGCCGGGGCGATGTTGCCCAGCAGACGGCGTAAGCGACGACCCACGGCTTCCTCGAGATCACGCGCTTTAGGTTCACGTCGCCCCAGGGCGAATCTGGCTTTTTCAGTTGCCACCTGACGACCCCATCCTCTCCCCGGTGCGCGGCCTCAATATCAATTCGCTTTTCGGGAGGATAGGCGGTGCGGAATCCCTTGCCGCCTTCATTGTCGAAAGGCCCGATGACCCACCAGGCAGGCACTCCGCCGAGAGTGCGAGCCAGGCGCGCACTTTCGCCCTCGACGGCCATCTGCGCGAGGGACTCCAGCGCTGCGTCGTGAAAGACGAGGCCCTCTGCCGAGACGCGGCGATAGTCGCCGATGTTTTCGACCGGCGGCACCGAGTCGCCGCTGCCCGGATATTTCTCCGCTTCCTCACCCGTCAGATTCCACCAGGCGGCGCCGTGCATGTAGATCCAGTGGTATCTCTTGCTCACCATGCGGCAAGCGGCTGTTTGGCGGCAAAACTCCTCGACCGTCATGTTGGGCTTCTTATCGTTGGGCCAACGCGCGAGGTTGCCCTGTTTGTCTCGCTGTTCATGGTCGGCGCTCAGCGGCCACTGGCCAAGGGCCAGGCTGCACTTTCCCCGCCAGTAGCGCCGCCCGCGCGGGGACAGGTAGGGCCAGAGCGCATTCTCCACCCTGACAGGATGCGCCAGGAGCGAGCGCACATCGGTCTGAGTATATGTTGCCTCGCACAACATGTGCAGGCCGCCCGGGGCATTATTGGCTGCCAGGGCTTCCACCATTCCGCCGATCATTTCGCCGCACAGCGGCCCGTAGAAGTTGGCGCCCTCGGGCAGCACGAGCAGGACGATTTTCGGAAAGCCGCGCCGCAGCGCCTCGGCGAGTTGGGATCCTCGGGCGCGGGCTTTCTGCCTGAGGGAAACCTCGGAATGCCCGCGATTGCCTTCCCAGTCCAGTTCGTACTGTTCTGCGACATACTCCATATCCACGGCGACGCCCCGGCATCCGCTTTCGCGGGCAAAAAGCGCGGTCTGCTCGTATCTGGCTGCCTTCGCTTTCCAGGCCGCGTCGTCGAACCAGTCGGGCACGCGATGATAATAGGCAAAGGTGATGAAATTGCTGTCAATTCCGTAGGGCGCGCCGGCCTTGTTGCATGAGGCTACCTCTTGAAGGAAAGCGTCCTGGCGGCCGACGGTTGATGGGTCGCCATCAACTGCCCAGACATCCTGAGACCAATCTCCGATGTGGAAGAGCACGCCCCTGAAGCCGTAACCCGCCCACTGCTTCGCGTGGTCTCGCAGGTAGGCTGGCTTCATTACGCCGAACATCAAAAGTTTCGGCCACGGGTCGCGTGGATTCTTTCGGTATCGGATTTCCATGGTTGACTCCTCAGCGAGCGGCGACACTGTTGCGAGCCATCCGAGCATAAAGAGTTCGAGCGCACATGCCAAGCAGACCGATTGACGGCTCATGGGGCGACAAGATTCGGTGCGCCCTGGGTTTGTCCTTCACGAAGGCGGCAGTCTGCTATTCCCAGGGCTTGAGGATTATCTTGGCTGTTTCGTGCGAGGCGGAGAGGTCGAAAGCCTCTTGAATCTTGCTCATTGGCATCACGTGGCTGATGAGCAGATCAACAAGCGGCGATTCTTGGATCACTTTCATGATCTTCGGGAAGTCATTCAGATTGTAGTGCCACGAGCCGATGAGGGTGAGGCCCTTGCGGAGCAGGTCAGGGCTTACCTTGATAGAGAGCGGCTCGTTGCATTCGCCGACAAAAGCGACTCTGCCCCTGCGGCGTGCGGCATCAATGCACAGGCGCTCGGCCTGAGCGACTCCGGCACAGTCCAGGGAACAATCCACGCCGGTGCCGCCCGTCAGTTGGTTGATCTGCTGGAGAATGTCGGGGTCCGCCGGGTCGAGGACGCGGTCTGCGCCGAGTTCCCTGGCGCGCGCCGCGCGGAACGGCACCGATTCAACGACTATCACGCGTGCTCCCCTGAAGCGGGCGTTGACGATTGCGCCCAATCCGACGGGGCCAGCGCCCGTGATCAGCACGGTATCGAACGCGCTCAAACCCATCGCCTCGAACGCTCCGAACGACGGGCCCAATGCGCAGCAGGCAAGCGACCCATCTTCATAGGAGACGCCATCGGGTATCGGCGGCAACAGCCAGGAGGGCTTCAAGAGATACTGCGCCATTGTGGCGCGGCCCTCTTGCCCGCCGGTGAACGCGGAGAAGTCGTAGTTGTCCTCGCAGTAGATGTAATCGCCCGCCGTGCAAAGCGGACACTTGCCGCAGGGATACTGCGGCATGACGACAACGCGATCACCCACGTTCACCCGGCTTGGCTGCGCAACTGCGACCACTTCACCGACGGCCTCATGGCCCAGGAACTCGGACTTCTCGCCCGCCGCGAATGCCTTGTATTCAGTGCACATCGGGGCGGCGTGAACCTTGACGAGCACCCAATCCTCTTTGGGCTGCGGATCGGGCACATCAACGAGGGCTGCCCTTCGCTCTCCCAGAATCACTGCCTTCTTCATAGCCATTTGGGTTCCTCGACTGATCTGCCAAATCCTACCGGGCCTTTGCGCGCGTGTTGCGAGCGCAGCGGCGGCGTTGCATCGCGGCGGCAAAAGGCTAGAGTTGGGCAGCCGCAGAAAAGGGAGCCTTTGCTGGTTGCAATGGCCGCCATATTGAACGATCGCCGGCCTCATGAGCGCGCTGACAGCAGACCGCAGACGCGGGTCTGGCGCGGGTTCGTAGTTGGCGCTGCGCTGGTGCCGCTCAATACGCTGTGGGTGCTGCAAATGGAACGCATCGGGGGGCGCGGGCCGTGGCTCTCGACCATCTCGCTTTTCTTCAACGTTGTTTTCATCCTCACATTTCTCGCCCTAGCGAACGCGGCAGGTCGCAGGCTCGTGCCGCGCTTGGCGCTCAACCGGACGGAGATGATCATCGTCTATGTGATGCTCTGCATCGGGACATCGCTCGCCGGCCTGGACATGATGCAGGTGCTGCCGCAGGTGATGACCCACGGTTTCTGGTTCGCAACTCCCGAGAACCGCTGGGAGCAGATGCTGCATGAGGTCCCGCGCTGGCTCGTGGTCTCCGACAAGAGCACCCTCTATCCGTATTACAGCGGATCTTCGACTCTGTATCGGTGGTCCGTGATCCACGCCTGGCTCATTCCGGCGCTCTGTTGGACCGGCTTCATCATCGTGATGGTTTTCGTGATGGTCTGCATATCGGTAATCGTTCGCTCGCAGTGGGCCGACCGCGAGCGGCTGACATTTCCGATAATCCAGTTGCCGATGGAGGTAACCAACCCGAGGACGCGGCTGCTTCGAAGCCCGCTCCTCTGGGTGGGGCTCGCGGTGGCCGGCGGCATTGACCTGATGAATGGCCTCAATCACATCTACCCGTCTGTCCCTTACCTGTCGGTCGCGCCCACGGCCACCAATTGGACGGCGAACGACCTGATGAAATACATCCCAGACATGCCGTGGCGAGGAATCGGATGGCTGCCCGTTACTTTCTACCCTGCGGTGATCGGCCTTTGCTTTCTGCTGCCGACGGACTTGCTATTCTCGTGCTGGCTTCTGTTCTTCTGGTGGAAGGTGCTGTTCGTGATCGCGGCTGCGACCGGGGTGAGCGACGGTTGGGTGGGCGGAATGTCGAAGTGCGTTTTCCCGTATGCGAATGAGCAGATGTTCGGCGGCTATCTGGGGGTTGCGCTGGGGCCGCTGTTGATCGGAAGGCGCCATCTGCGCAATGTATGGCTGCGGATCGTCGGCAAGCCCTCGGAAGCGGATGATAGTCGAGAAGGCCTGGCCTATCGCACGGCGGGCATCGGGGTTGTTGCGGGGATCGCGATCCTGGCGGCCTTCAGCGCGGCGGCGGGCATGTCGCCTGGTTTCGCCATCGCCTTCTTTGTCATCTACTTTCTTCTCGCGCTGGCAGTGGCAAGAGTGCGCGCGGAGTTCGGGTCGCCCGTGCACGACTTCCACTTCACAGGGCCGGATTACACGATTTCGTATGTGTTGGGCACGATCAACATCCGCGAGCGCGACCTTGCGATGTTCACTGAGTTCTGGTGGTTCAACCGCGCCTATCGGTGTCATCCCATTGCGACGACAATCGAGGGCCTACAGATGGCAGCGCGGGCGAGCAGCCCCGGTCGCGCGGTGACTGGGGCGATTATGCTCGCGACTTTGATCGGGGCGGTTTCCTTCTTCTGGATCTGGCTGCACTACGCATACAGCCTCGGGATTGCCTCAAAGTGGGGGCAAGAAGAGGGTTTCGGCAGCCAGGTCTTCGCGCGCCTGCAGTCGTGGGTGCAGAATCCGACGCAGCCGAATTTGACGGCGCTGGGCGCGATGGGCGTGGGATTCGCGATTACTATGGTGCTCGGCCTCGCGAGGACCGCATTTGTGGGGTGGCCGTTTCACCCGGTGGCCTATGCCTTGTCGGCGAGTTGGTCAATCCACCTGGTGTGGATGCCGATGGTCATCGCATGGGCGGCGAAGGTGATCGTTCTGCGCTACGGAGGGCTTCGCGGTTACCGGCGGGCCTTGCCTGTCTTTCTTGGCCTCATACTCGGCGAGACGATCGTGGGCTGCGGCTGGACGCTTGTCGGCCTGCTCTTCCGGGTTCCGACGTATAGTTTCTGGGGGCTTTAGGCGTTCGGCTGCTGAAGCAGGTCTCGCAGTATCTTCGCGCAGCGCGGGACGGCCTCGCGGGGATCCTCGTTCGCCTCGTATTCGATGGTCAGATAGCCGCGATAGTTGACCGCGCGGAGAACCTCAATCACACGCTTGAGGTCCATCGGTTGTCTCGGTTTGCCCGCCGGCGCAACTTCGGTCTTCAGGTGGACTGAGATCGTGTACCGAGCGACTTTCGCTGCTTCAGCGTATGGGTCTTCGGTGTGAAAGTTCGCGAGGTCCAGGTTCAGGCCGAACCAATCGCTCTTCACGCCGCCGATGATGCGCAGCGTCTGTTCGGCCGTGGACGTGAGCCCCCCATGCGTCTCGAGGCCGACCATCACGCCGCGTTTCGCGCCGTATGCAGCCACCTGCTCGACGCACTCGATGCACCAGGCGAGCGCTTGCTCGTAGGTCGCGTCCTTTGGTACGCTGCCTGCGAAGATGCGGCAAAATGGTGCACCCATGATGGCGGCGTAATCTATCCATGCCTTGACGCTGGCGATGTCGCGGTCGCGCCCCGCGCCGGGAGGCTGGCAGAAATCGTTGCGGTGCCCGGTCCCCGATATGTCCAGGCCCAATAGATAGCACTTGCGCTTGATGTGGTGAAGGTATTCGTCGGTTATTGGATCGGGAAAGTAGTAGCCCGTCAGTTCAACTCCGTCGAAGCCCAGGTTGGCACAGACCTCGACGAAATCATCCAGGCTCATGTTCTTTTCCGGCCCGGCCAGAAAGCGGCGGTAGGAATAGGCGGCGCAAGACAGTTTCATGCGGGCCATGCTCTGGCGATCAGGCGGCTGGGCAGCCGCTGACTGTCTCGCCGCACCTCCAACTGCTGCAGCGCCCGCCGCTATCAGCGCAGCATCGCGGAGGAATTCGCGCCGGGTCTTGCCGAGGCTGTACGGCATGGCATCCACCTTTCAGACGCGCTCAAACGAGCATTGTCATGCTGAGCGGAGCGAAGCATCCCACGCTTCTTGCCCTGTGAGATTCTTCGCTTCGCTCAGAATGACAGCACTGAAGCCACACAAACAGACTCGGGGTCAGTACACCCGCACCGCCGGCGGATGCGCATACTGTTCATACAGCCCCGCGATTCCCGCCGCTTGCGCGTCGCCCTCGTGTATGTAGATGCGATAACGGAATGTGAGCGATTCGCCCTTCGCCAGCGTGTGCGCGCCCGACGGCGCGTCCTTGCCGACGAAGTCGCGCACGCCGAATGGATTCGCAGCAAATAGACCGTAGTCGCGCACGTGCCAGTAGGTGGGATGACGGAAGTTGGCGGGATGGTCGAAGATCGCAATCCCGACGGTCTGCCCATCAACCGGGCCATAGTAGTCGCACCAGTTGGCGCGCTTGCCCCAGGCATCCTTGTCGGTCACCCCCTCCGAATTGACGATATGCCCCTTGCCTCGCGTCACCTCCATCGAGGACGCCACGCGGAAGGCCATCATTCCCTCCTTCGTGTCGCCGAACTCGACCGGCCCTTCGGTGGCTGTCACGGTCACCTCGAAATCCATCAGCCTGCCGCGGCTGACGTTGTAAACGGTCAACTCGCGCACGTCCTCGCAGACCTTCGTTCCGTCCTTGGCGATCCAGTCGTTGCGCGCGCGGATGATGCCGGCCGCGAAACCCATCTCCAATGCCTCGAACTTCGTATGCACTATCCTACCGGACTCGGCTCCCTCGCCCCAGAAATCGTGGCCATTTACACTGCCATGCGCGAACCAGAAAGAACGGTGGTGCGCATGGTCCGTAGATTCGCCCTCGACCTTCTCCATGGGAAAGGAACGGGTTACTGGCTTGCCCGTCGGTCCGACGATGGGATAGCAGTAAGGCTTGGGCGCGCCAGTGTAGGAGTAGCGAGTAAACGGCTCGCGTTTCAGTCGGACCCCCACCCAGTCCTTGCCCCGCTCGAAGGACACCCCAACCCCCGTCATACAGTCCACGCAAGGGTCGAACTTCACGACGTACTCGCGCGAGGTCCCCTTCGGCAGGTCTCGCACTATCCACGTGATCTCCGCTTTCCCACCCCGCCCCGCCAAGTCGCGGCCACGCACCACGCCATAACCAATTTCTTCACGCGCCAGCGACACTCTGGCTATTGTCGCGCCAACCGGAGCAGGCAGGGTTATCGAGACAGGCACTTCTGTATAACTTGTCTCGACTGCCTTGACGGTAACGAGATACTGCCATTTCGGCTGCGCAGCGAACCCCGCCGACGCGGCGCCGATCCAGCAGGCCGCCGCAAGCGCGATAACTGTTTTCTTCATTGTCTGCCCTTCTCAGCGCCCGCCACTAGGTGAAGATGTTCTGGTTGTCAGCATCATAATAGACGCGCTTGCCGCTGTGCAGAGACCAGATCGCCATGATCACCGGTATCGAGTGGGAGAAGCCCGCATATACGTCCGCATTCGGCTTCTTGCGCAGCCTGACGCACTCCATCCAGTTGCGCATGTGGTCCACGGTCTCGTGCGGCTTGAGTTTGTAGGCCTCCTTGATCTTGGTGGAAGGGTCTATCTCAGTCTTGTACGGTTCGCGCTCGCCCTTCTGTATGGTCACCGAGCCGCCGCCCCCGTCTCCGCTGACCTTCAGGCTGGGCACGTCGAGCACGCCATTGGTGCCGTAGATTACCGGCCCGCCCTCTCCGCCGGAATTGCCGAAGCGCGTGGAGTAACTGACGAGATACCCGCTGGGATACTCAAGCAGAGCCTGAAACGTGTCGGCATTCTCGCGCCCGTCGCGCCAGACATACACTCCGCCGTGAGCCACCACGCTCTTGGGCATGTCGTTGCCCATGATCCACTGGATAGCGTCAATGGTGTGGCTCAGCCACTGGCAGGGGATGCCGCTGGAGAAAGGCCAGTAGAGCCGGAACTCGCGGTAGTAGTGGGGGTTCCAGGGCCGGTAGGGCGTGTCCATCAGGAAGCGCTTCCAGTCGGTGTCCGCCTCCTTGATGTCGTTCTCCACGTCGCCGCGGCGCCACCGCGCGCCGAAGTAGTTCCAGGCCTGCTCTATGTAAGAGATCTTGCCGAGCGCGCCGGACGCGATGAATTCGGCTGCTGCAGGCCATTTGCCCTCGCTGCGGCGCTGAGTGCCGATCTGCACCACGCGGTCGCTTTCCCTGACGGCCCTCACGGCGTCCTTCAGATGTTTAAGGTTGCTCGCAAGAGGCTTCTCCACATAGACATCCTTGCCGGCGCGAACCGCGTATGCCATGTGCGCCGCGTGCTGGAAATCAGCGGTCGCAATGATCAGGGCGTCAATATCCTTGCGCTCGCAGATTTCCTCCAGGTTGCGGCACTGGATGGCCTCCTGGCCCGTCAGTTTCTTGATCAGGGCGGCGCCCTCCGCGCGCGCCTGGTTCCAGATGTCGCAGGAAGCGACGAGTTCCATGTTCAATTCCTTGCAGAACGCGACGCAGTCCGCCATCAGGCTGCTGCCGCGCGAGCCGGGGCCGACGATGCCGATGCGCACGCGGTCGTTGGCTCCGAGCACCCGCCCCGCGAATGGCCCCATCGCAGCGACGCTCAGAGCCGCGCCTGCGGCTCCCGCACTTTGCCTCAAGAAATCCCGTCTGGTGATGCCTTCTCCCATCGTTTCTACCTCCGCGCAAATGGTCGCACTGGTCCGGTCGGGCAGACTGCGCCCTCCAGATCCTGCCGCAAGGGTAGTTCTTCGGCAGCACGCGCATTCCTTCTTGCCAGTGTGCGACCGATTTGGAATCTCAGGCAAGAGGGGCGCACTTGCTGCGAAACGGCGCTGCTACTTAGCGGCTGTCAGCGAAAGGCGCTCTAACTGCTTCAGCACGCGCTCGCGTATCGCTGCCGCGTGAGGCAAGGGCTGCGCGAGAGCGCCCTTTTGCAGCCATGGTTCCAGCGCCCCGGCCATTTCCGCCCCGCAGTCGCACGGCTGCTGCCGACCTGCGGGCACGATCCGCCGCGAACCGCACGTCGGACACGCGAGAACCTGCTTGCGACCCGACCACTTCCCGCGCTTCGCAACGGGCTTACCCTCGATCTCGACTATGTCGGCGGCGAAGTTGATCACCGGCGCATTGCTGATCGCGGTGCCAACGCCATATCCGGCGGCGACAACGTTGAGCGGCGGGATGTTATCCTCGTCCAGGCCGCCGCTGATGAAGATGCCCACGTGCTTGTAGCCGCGCAGGTCCAGTTCCCAGCGGACCTCCTGCGCGATCGCCAGCATATCGCCGCGGCGCGAACCGGGCGTGTCCAGCCGCACGCCGCTCAGCCGCTCCCCAAGGGCTTCGGCAGCCCGGATGGCCTCCTGCTTCTCATCGCAGACCGTATCCACGAGAGCGATGCGAGGGACAGACGGGTCAACATGGCGATCGAACAGTCGAAACGCCTCAACCGGGTCGCCGACGCAGAGAATCAGCGCGTGGGGCATCGTGCCGCTCGGCTTGATGCCCAGTTGCTCGGCGCTGGCAACGACAGCGACTCCATCGCAGCCGCCCAGATAAGCAGCGCGTTCGATCATCGGAGCGATCGCCGGGTGCATGCGCCTGGCCCCGAAACTTATCACCGTGCGGCCGGCGGCCGCCAGTTTGCACCGCGCCGCCTTCGTCGCTACCCCGGAGGCCTGGCACAGCGTCCCAAGGACTGCGGTTTCGTAAAGCCCGAACTGGGTGTAGGGCCCCGAGATGGACACCACCGGCTCACCGGCGCGAAATATCGTTCCTTCCGGCATTGCCTCGACATCCACGGGCACGCCTTCGAGGATTTCGAGCGCCTCATCAAGCCCTGCGAACACGGCCCATTCACATCCTGCTGGCAGCGAGGCAGCGCGCACCTCCATCGCGACATGCCGTTCGATGCCCGCCTTGCGCAGCACCTCGACAGTGCGCGCGAAATAGACATCGGTTACTTCGCCGCGCTTGATCTGGTCTGGGCTTGCCGTGTGCATGGCCTGGTCGCCTCGGTTTCTCTATCGAACCTTCGCGCCGAAGAGCCTTTGCATCTGCCTCAGCGCTGTTTCGTGATCCTGCTCGGCGGCAGCGGCAACGCAGTCGCGCACGACTGTCGAGCGCCACCCGCGCAGGGCTGCCTCCCCCACCGTCCAATAGACGCAGATGTCGGTGAGCATCCCGGTTACGATAAGCGACTCTGCGCCCACGCCGCGCAGCCGCTTCTCCAACTCCGTGCCGAAGAAACCGGAGTAGGTTGTCTTGGGCACGAGTGCATCTTCCGGACGAGGTGCGAGTTCCTTCACGACATCAGCGCCAGGTGTGCCTGATACGCAGTGCGGCGGCCACTGCGCGAACTCAGGATCATCGGGCTTGTGGTTGTCGCATACATAGACCACTGGGACGCCCTCGGCCCGGGCGGCGGCGATTTCGCGCGCGATGTTGGGAATCACCGCCCTTCCCGCAGGCACCTCGAGCGGTGCCCCGGGCAGCAGAAAGTCATTCAGCATGTCAATTACAAGCAGGGCTCGCTTCGGTTCTGCCATGGCCCATAACCTCCGATCAGATAAACAGGCGCGCGCTGCCTCTTGCTCCCGGCTTGGCGCAGGCGCCGCCACCGGCCAGAACAAGACTGCAATTCCAGCGGAAGCAGCCAATTCCCTGCTTTCTCGAAAGGTGGCCTGGGCTTGGATGCGGAATTGGAGGTATCATCATGGGCGAGAACCCTTGTGTGCGAAACGGGCGGCGGCGCAGGGCGCGGGCCACGTCTCGCGCCCTGGCCGTTCATCTGCAGGCTGTTCTCATCACGCTATTGTCAGCCGCTGTATGCTTTGGCGCGACGGGAGGTAGAGGGAAAGGCATGAAGATCATCGGACATCGGGGTGTGCCGTCGGAGCGACCCCAGAACACGCTTTCTAGCCTGCGCAGGGCAATAGAATACGGCCTGGATTATGTGGAGCTTGATCTGCGCACAACCTCCGACGGCAAAATCGTGGACATGCACGACGACATGGTGGACAGGACGACCGACGGCAAGGGGGCGATCGCTTCGATGACCTGCGCCGAAATCAAACGGCTCGACGCCGGGTCGTGGTTCCGCCCACAGTTTCGCGGCGAGCGGGTGCCTCTGTTCGCGGAGGAACTGGCGTTGGGCAAAGGGCGGATGAAGTTCTACCTGGACATGAAGGATGTGGATCCGCTGCACGTCGTGCGGCTGCTCGAGCAGTTCGACATGGTTGGCGACGCCGTCTGCCTTACGGGCGTGGACGCGCTTGCGAAGATGAAAGCCGCGAACCCGAACATTATGGTCATGCCCAGGCTGGCGCGCGCCGAGGATATGCCGACCCTGGCGGAGCGGATTCAGGCGAAATACGTTGAACGAGGCGGCGGGCCGATAGACACTGCTGGGCTCGAGGCCGCGCACAGATACGGAGCGGAGTACTTCCTCGATATTCAGGGCGAGGGGGATAACGAGAAGCACATCCTCGACTGCCTGGCGGCAGGCGTTGACGCGGTGCAGACCGATCATCCCGCGCTCGTAATTGATGTCCTGCGCAAGGCAGGCGTCAACCGGAACAGGCCCCGCTCTCTTCCCGAACCGCCTCCTGCACCCGCAGCAAGGCTTGACTCCCACAAGGTGAAGATTATCGCGCATCGCGGAGTCGCGAAGCGCGCGCCGCAAAATACGCTGGCGGCGACGAGGGAAACGATTGCGATGGGGCTGGACTTCATCGAGGTTGACGTGCAGACCACTGCGGACGGTCTCATCATTGACATGCACAACCACACCGTGGACGGGACGACCAACGGCCACGGGGCTGTGCGTTCTCTTCGATACGCCCAGATACGTGCGCTCGATGCGGGCTTGTGGTTCTCGCCGAAGTTCAAGGGCGAGCACGTGCCCCTGCTGGGCGAGGTGCTGGCGCTCGCCAAGGGGAGGATTGGCGTTTACATTGACTGGAAGGACGCCGACCCGGAGCCAGTCGTGCGTCTGCTGCAGGAGTTCGACATGACGCGGGATGTGCTGGTTCATGCCAATGAGGATATATGTCGAAAGGTGCGCGCGCTGGACGCAACCGTGGTGCTGATGCCCGGGGCGAACGGCGTGGATGACGTGCGCAGGGTGCACGAGACGGTGCGCGCGGAAGCAGTTGAGGTGCGCTCGCGCACCTTCACGCCCGAGGCCGTGCGCGTTGCTCACGAACTCGGGATGCTTTGCGCAACAAGCCTGGCCGGAGGGCGAGGCGACACGCCTGAGTTCATGAAGCACGTGGTCGCTGCCGGGGTTGACTTGATCGAGACCGACCAGCCCGAAATGCTGCTTAAGGTCCTCCAGCAGGCGAACCCGTAGGGGCCCGGCAGCCCACTCCGCCGTAGTCCCGTCCGCCGGCTGGCGGATCGGGACGAAGGCCGGATGCCGTGGCCCTACCGCCGGGTTCAGATGTAGATCTTGTAGTTGGCGAACCCGTATGCGGGGCCGAGGATGGCCCAGATGCTGCCCACCACGTATTGTCCCAGGATTAGCCCGAGGAAGAATGGCACCAGGCGGTTGTGCAGCCTCATGCCGCCGTAGCGGATGATCAAGATCTTCAGCAGCCAGGCCACTGCGAAACACGACCAGAAGTAAGTGATCGCATAACTGATGCCCAGCGCGTAGCCGGTCGGGTGGAACGGCCACCGCGGCACTCCCCGGTGCAGAAACCCCATCGCAAGCACAAAGCATCCCGCGAAGAGCATGGCCCACAAGCGCCCGGGCCGTTTCACCAGGCCGCCCTCGAGCATGTCCTTCAGCCGATCAAATGTCTCGCTGCCCACCCATTTCTTGACGCCGAGCATCTTGGCGGCAGCGCCATCTCTGTAGCAAACCACCAGATTCGAATAGTATGTGGCGATGATGCTCACGACGGCCGCGATTACCATCGTCAGAGCCAACCGGCGGGACTCGGCGCGCGCCGGCTCTGCCATCTTGAAAGCGTCCAACTGGTTCGGCATCGGGTGGTTGCGATAGCCCCGGTGCATCCACCACATCAGGCTCATGGCAGTGAGGGCGCGTGGGGTGAACGCTTCCACCCCGAAGATCGAGACCATGATCCCCTGCGGGTGCACGGGTATCGAGCCGGACGATATCTCGTGCGGCGCGCCGAACTGCGCGCGCATGTGGGTCAGCGCCAGTGAGATGAATAAGAAGATAGCGAAGAATGCAATGGTCAGCCACCACGGCATGCCCATCTTCCCACAGAAGATGACGAGCACGACGAAGCAGGCAACCAGCCCCGCCGCTGCCCGCCGGTATCGGAATGGCTCGCGGGTGTCATCGAGGCCGCCTCTCCCAATGACGGTGCGCCCCACGGCAGCAAAGTGGTGGCGCATGCTCCAGACCACCAGGGCCGCGACCCCGATCCATGCGCCGGAGGCTTGCTCTGGAATATACGGGAAATCCGGCGTGGCATCCCACCCCGCGGCTGCAGCGACCACGCGCTCGAACTTCGCGATCAGGAAGAAGAACCAGCACGAAAACGCGAGTTCAGCGGGCAGAAAATAGCCGATTCCGATGGCGAAGGGATAGAAATTGAAGTTGAGCGCCCCCATTGCAGACCAGGGATGCTGCGGGAACTTGACGCTAAGGGCCTCGTCCCAGGCGCGAACGTTGATGTATGGAAGCGTGGGGTATAAGACGTGCAGCCCGTTCAGGACGGTCATGCCCCCGGCGAGAGCGAAGCCGATCCACATCAGGCCGGAGGCGGTCAGGCGGCTGCCGCCTTCCTGCAGCAATCCCAGCGGCGTCTGAATGATGGGGAAAGAAAGGCGTTCCTCATCCGCAAGCACGCGCCGGATGATGACGTTCCAGCAGAGCAACATGCAGAAGACAGTCATCATCAGCACTGCCCAGAATGCGAGCGGGACCAGCCACACGCGCCAATACGGAAGCCACCAGGAGTCGCCCTCGTAGTAGCCCTTCAGGGCGGCGTGGTCGGACACGACAAGCCATTTCGGCAGGTACTGGAAAAACAGGCTGGGCCACTTGTTCTCAGCCGTACCGAACCAGTGTGCGTGGCCGATGGTACCCATGAGATTCTGAAGGGTGTCGTGGCCCGACATCACCACCGAGATGACGAGCATCACGTAGATGGTGAGCAGTTCAGCGGGAGAAAAGGCGAGCGGTGCGAGCCACCTCTTCAGGACCAGGTTGACCATCACGAGCATGAACAGGAAAAAGACCGGGGTCACGAAGAGCGGCAGGCTGCTGCCGTCGAGCGAATACCAGCGCACCTCCATCACCGTAACCCAGTAGCAGTTGACGGCAGCGAGGACGAGGCCGAGGAATATGGCGCGAGCGGTTACGCCTCTAGGAGCGGCGGCGGTCATCTTGAACAGGTGGCGGCCGAGCCACCGCGGATGGCCCATGCCAGGCGGCAGTCCATGGACAAGGTAGTTTCCCTGCGCCGCCCGCGCCTTCCTTCAGACGCCGGAGCGCGCAGAGGGGTTCCCCTACGATTTCGGTGGGTGGCCTTCGCCTTTTTGGAGGAAGTGAGCGGGTTCCTTGCCGGTGCCCCCCTCGAAGTCCGGCTTGTGGCTTTCGTATTGGTAGCAGCGCACCTTCGCCGCGACGACTTCCTTCACGAACTGCAGCGCTGCCTGCGGGTCTTCATCCACCAGCACCTCGGCGAGTTGCTGCATCTCCTTCGCCTCGAAACTAACTGTTACTCGCTCAATCTTGATGCTCATTTGATGTTCTCCCCGCTGGCCTGCCACGAGCAAGCCCCGATGAAATCGGGGCGCGTCGAGTGGCTCGCCATCCGCAGTCCGCCATTCGGCGGGCGAAGGATGGTGGGCCGTACAGGACTCGAACCTGTGACCTTGGGATTAAGAGTCCCCTGCTCTACCAATCTGAGCTAACGGCCCCGCAAACCACCGTCTCTAGTAGCCAGTGTGCGCGGGTGCCACAACACATAGCACGGCGGAGGACAGGACTGTCCGGGAATCCCATGTTGCCTTCTCCTGAGATGCTGTGCTGTTTGCACCCTCCATTCAAAGGCGAATGTATCATTCCACGGAGAGATGTGTCAATACCACGCGCACATGAGAGTTACCCAGTCTTGGGTGAGCAAGAAGAACTGCGACCTCGTTCGATAATCCGCGTGCTTGCGGATAAGACGGGCGCAGCCCGCCGGCGGCTGGCATTCCGACGGGCTGCGTCTAACCTACTGATGCGATATCTGAAGGGATCGTTCCGCAGAAGTGTCGTGCGGCGCTAACCGCACGAGCCTTTCTTGCGGCCCTTCTCTTCCTTTTTCCCGCCCTTCTTGGGCTTGTCGTCACATCCACAGCCGGCCATTCTGGGATTCTCCTTTCGACTCTTGTCCGTAGCCGAATGCTTCAACAATACGAGCCGCCACAGAGTTCCCGCTGTGGGGTTCGGCGGCCATGCCGCGGGCGTGGGCCCTTCGGCTGTGCTCAGGGCAGGCTGCGCCCGCCCCTGCGCAACGGCCGCGCTCCGGCGCTTGACGGGGGCGTGGAATGTCGGCTATTCTGTCGCGCATTCGTGGCACAGGAACAGACTGGCGAACCTGATACCGGCCCGGCTCCCGCGCGAGAGAACGCCGAGAAACCTGGCGGCGCAGTGTTGTCGGCCTTCGCGTCGTCATCGCTGACGCTGTGGCTGATTGCGCTGCTCATCATCGGCATGGCATTGGGGACGCTGATACCGCAGGGCGCTGCGCTCGGGCAGTATCGGCATGCCTTCGGCGAGGCTCCGGGAGGATACATCGCGCGCAGCACGCTCTCGAATGTCTATGGTTCGTGGTGGTTCGTCGCGCTGTTTGTCATTCTGTGGGTCAACCTGCTTGCGTGCGTGGTCCAGCGCGTGGGACTGCTGATGGGAGGCAAGCAGGCCGGCGCAGTGGCATCGTGGGGAGTGGTTGCGGCGCACTGCGGCGTGCTGATCATACTGCTCGGGGCGGCGTATGGGCGCTGGCCCTCGCGGACTTACAGCGATGTGGCCGCGCTGCGACCGGGCGAGCAGCATCGAGTGCCTGCTGCGGCTGGAGGGTTTGCTGTCCGGCTCCTGGCTGCGGGCTCGAAGCAAGATGCCATGGGGAGGGCGAAGGATTTCTGGGCGCGCGCGCAACTGTTGGAGAACGGCCGCGTCTTGAGAACAGTAACGATCCGCCCCAATCAGCCGCTCAGATACGAGGCGGTGAGCGTTACGCTGCAAAGCCTGCCTGCGTCGGATCTCGCGATCGAGGTGCGCCGGGGCAGTGCTGTTTCTCGCGTGCCGATAGTGCTGGACGAGAACGGCGAGGTGGCGATCCGCGAGAGCCTGGCCAGACTGCGCGACCCGAGGTGGCTGGTCTTCGTGCACCGGCTGCGCGAGGAGGGCGGCCGCATTGCGGCAATGGTGATCGTTGACGCGTCGCGCGGGCCGGGGCACAACTGGGAGCCCGTCGGATGGGTTGACGAGCGCGGGTTGAATTTCGGGGGAGCATCGTTTCGGCTGGCCAGGGCCAAGCAGGGAGCGCAGTTGTCCTTCGACCGCGATGTCGGAGTGCCCATCGTGTGGATCGGGTTCGGGCTGCTGACGCTCGGTTCGCTCCTGGCCTGCACGAAGGTTACGAAGAGAAGCGAAGGGCAGGGACAGCAGTGAACGGCGGCATTCCGAGGCTGGAAGCGAATCTATTCAACGCCGCGTTCGCACTCTACCTGCTGGCTGTCGTGGCGTATGTCGCGTTCGCGACCACGCGGCATCGCGCTGCAGCGGCACTGGCAGGCGGAATCGGCTCGCTGGGCCTTCTGGCGCACACAGCAAGCCTGGTCGCGCGCAGCGTGGCGGCAGGGCGAGTCCCCTATGTGAGCATGTATGAATATCTGCTCGCATTTACCTGGGCGATCGTCGTCGTGTTCATGGTCTTGCGAATGATAGCAGGCGCGCGGCGAGAAGCCCTGGATTCGGCGGGGGCAATCGTCTTCACGCTCGTTGCGGGCCTGCTCGGCTACGGGTCGAAACTGCCGACGGAGTTGAAGCAGATCGAAGCGTTGATGCCGATCCTGAAAAGCAATTGGCTCATCTTTCACATCCTGACGGCGGTGATTGGCTACGGGGCAGCGGGAGTCGCGGCTGCCCTGTCGTTCCTTTACTGCATGTTGAACATACTGCCCGCAGGGGCTGAGAAAGCGCGGGCGCGGCTGCCTTCTCAGGGGGCACTGGATTGGGCTTCTTACCGGTGCGTTCTTTTCGCGTTCCCGTTCCTGGCCTTGTTGAACATCACGGGGGCGATCTGGGCCTACGACGCCTGGGGGCGGTGGTGGGGCTGGGACCCGAAGGAGACCTGGTCGCTGATCACGTTCATGGTGTATGTGTTCTACCTGCACGCACGGTTGCGCGCGGGCTGGCGGGGGGGGAAAGTGAACGCCGTGGTCCTAGTTGGGTTCGTCGCCGTCATGTTCACCTTCATCGGCGTCAACCGCCTGGCAGCCTTCTCGCAGAGTCTCCACTCCTACGCCTCGCCGGGGTAGCGAACGGGGCAGTAGGCAGTCCGCCGTCCAGTCCTGTGTAGGGCGAGGCCTTGCGCCTTGTCCCAGTGACGGCAAGGGATGGTTCGGCTTCGCTCACCACAGGTGAACCCTTGCCCTACACGTACCGCGAGCATCGAGGGCCAATGTCAAGACAAGGCACAAGAATGCCGATATACTGAAGTAGTAACTTCCGCCGCTGGAGGCTTAGACGTTACAGTGTCCACATTAGCGAGGAGGGTGTGGGCGGCGTCAGCACTGCTGCTGGCGGCAAGCGCAGGCTGGGCCGCACCGCCGACGTTTCAGGAATTGATGGACCCCGCAGTGTTCCCGCAGCCGCAGCGGGGCATGGTTGTTGAGGCAGCCGCGCTCAACGACGCGGCGTTGCAGGTTACCACGACAGGCGCGAACATCACTGCCGACCTGCGCCGGGGCGAGGTGCTGTTCGAGCAGCGCGTCGGCCACCAGCGCCCGGTCGTCCGCCTCCGCCTGGGCGGGTCGCTGGCAGGTGCGCGCATGACCCACAGCAGCCGCGGCCTGGTGCGAGCGACCTTCGACCATCCCAGGGCGACAATCCGGGTCAACGGCGATTCCCTCTTCATGCTCCAGGCTCACGAGCCCCTGGCAGTTGAGGTCGTCTCGCAGATCTTGCCGGCCTGGTTCGCATCATACGGAAACAACCATCTGCTGGTGGACGAGTGGGGCGGGTTTGGCCTGTACTGCTCTGATGCGAGCCTGCCGGACGGATTCGAGCCGTGGGGCGAGACTGTGGCCCGCTACCAACTGCCCGCGGATTCGGTGCTTTGGGTGGCAGTCTGCCCGCCGAAGCCGTATCCCTGGGAGCGCTCGCTGCAGGACAATGTGGTCTGGCACTGGTCGAACACGCTCGCCTATCCGCCGGACGATGTGCTCAGGAAGTGGCCGCCCTACGGCAACATCGCGCTGCTGCAGTCGGAAGTGATGCTCTGGAAGGACTGGAACCTCGACTTCGTGCCGCGGCTGGGCCCGGAGGAATTCGCGCGGGTGCGCAATACGCTTCACGGCATGGGTATGCGCTTTATCGTGTACACGAGCCCATATTACTTCCTCAAGGGCACATCGCTAGAGAGCCAGGCGATGAACAGTTTCGACGGGTTCAAGGGCTGGCCGCCGGGAACCGCAACCGGAGAGAATATTGACCTGTTCATGGATGCCATAACCAGGGTGATGAGAGACTACCGGCCGGACGGGCTTTACTTCGACGGCCAGTATTCGAGCAACCCGGCCGCGCTCTATGCCCTGGCGAGGCGCGCGCGGGCGTTGGTAGGCGAGCAGGGCATCCTGGAGTGGCACTCCACCCAGGCCTTGGGACGCCAGCAGTGCTACCTGCCGCAGGCCGACGCCTACGTGGACTTCATCCTGCGCGGAGAAGGCATGGCAAGGCAGTATTCGAACTTCGACTACCTGCGCTTCTTTGCGTCCGGTTACAATGTGAGCAATTCCGTCGGCGTGCTGTGCAACAATGACAACACCCTCAACCAGCAACTGGCCCACGACGTGCTGCAGGCCAACGCCCGGTTTCACACACTCGTGAGTTGGCTGGATCGGCCCGACCTGATGGCGATACTGCAGCAGGACTACCGGCCATATCTGACGCCCGGCCTCAGGCAGACCGTGGAAGCGGCAGCGGACCGCCGCCAGGCGTTGGTGACGACGCTGGCGGCTCGCTACCGGGCCGAATGGCAGGCGCTGAAATCCGCGCCGCGTTGGGCAGGGCCGACTCTGTCGCTGACTTTCGAGGTGCTGCCATGCGCCAGGCGGGTAGTCTCGCCATACAATTCAGAGCCATTCGTGGCAGCGGACGGCAGGCTGAAAATCTGCGCCCACGCCCACACTTACGCCTTCTTCTCGCTCCCCATTTGCAGCACGGCGCGCGGGCTGGTGATCAGGCTCCGCCAGGGCACCGACGGCGGCATGTCCTGGGGCCCGGCGGCGTTTCTGCGGTTCGCCAACGGAGCGACGCTGAGGGTTGGCACGCGCTCGGATGGCAGATTGGAGGCCGAGATCATGGGCGAGCAATTCCTGAGCAGCGGCTATGATCCGCAGCAATGGATCTGGCTGCGCGTCCGATGGCTCAATCGCTGGGGCGTGATAGAGCGAAGCGACGATGGGAAGCAGTATCAGGTGGTCAGGTGGTTCGAGCACGCCGGGGCCTTCAGCGATGCTTTGGGCGAACTGCTGGTCGGCAAGGTGCCGTACAACGGCGACGCCGAGGACTATTCCGAGGCGGGGGCGACGGGCGAGTGCGAGATTGACTTGCTGCAGGTGTACTGAAAGCGCGTTGAGGCGGCGGCGAAAGAGGAGAACGCGCCGGTAAAGCGCAATAGTCCCACTCGCGCTTCTTGGACGGCCTCGCGCGCACCAGACGACCGGGGCCCAAGCCGGTGCGGTGATGAGGCCTTCCACCACATTGGCAGGAGTGGGGCGACTTTGAGAAGAATCTTCTGGCTGGCGGCTGGCGTCGTGATGGCAGCGAATCCTTCACTCGGATGGGCAGGCAGTTTCCCCAAGATGGTCGCGTATTCGGCGCAGCCGAACTCGTATTTCAACGAACGAGCGTCAGATGTTGCGCGAATCTACGACGGGTTCTTCTTCACCATAGGGAGTTGGGATGAAGGGGTCGCCGCGAACCTGGGAATCCCGCCGGATGTCAAGCCTACAACCGACTGGAGGGAAAGGGCGCGAGAGAACCTGATTCACCTTCGGGAAGCAGGCGCAACCGAGAACCTGCTCGGCATCCATTTTGCCGAGTCTGCCGCCTGGCCCTCGCCAGAGACGCTGCTTTCGAAGGATTACACGACGAAGATGGCGCGCCACTTCAGCGCGCTGGGCAAGGCCGCGAAGGAACTGGGATTTCGCGGCATCAGCATTGATGTCGAATATCCATACCGCCGCTACTCGATTGATCACGAGGTTTACACTTACCAGGGGTACACTGCCGAGGACCTGACAGCCGCGGCCTTGGAGCAAGGGCGGGCGGTGATGTCGGCCTTGCTGGATGAGTTTCCGGAGGCAGTTGTATTCGTTCTCCCGGGCGAACTGTGGGGCCGGCCCATCGGGCGGACGTTCATGCTGGGAATGCTGCAGGCGATGGCCCACAGGGATGCCCCGGGAGGATTTCACCTGGGGTATGAGAGGGCCTATTGTCTTCTCGACCCGGTTTCGCAGGTTGCGATTCCGCGCGTGGGCGATTGCACGGCGAGGCTCCTGCTGAGCGAAATGTCTCTGGACTACTGGAAGCGGAAATGCACCGTCGCGCCCGGCATGTGGCCCCTGCACATGGTCGAGTGTGGGGTAGCCGAATACCCGGTGCGGCCCTGGGGCGAGGAACTGGCGGAACTGCGGCAGCAGATGCAAATCCTTCGGTCTGTTGCAAAGAAGTATGTGTGGTCGTTCTCAGGGCAGCCGATCTGGTATCTTCACACACCTGAACTCGAGAAGAAATACGGCCTGGCCAAGCAGACTTTCGATGGAGCGGATGAGGCGATAGCGGGCTGGCACGCCATCCTGTCGCAAAAAGAAAAGGCAAGCGATCCGAGGATCCAGCGCGTGATACGCGCGGTGGAACAGTTCGATCAGCGAACGATCGGCCCCCTCGATCTCTGTGGTCGGTTTGGCACGCCAGCAGAATGGTTCGTCCTGGGGCCGCTGGGCAACCCGTTTACCCGTCCGGAATATGCGGCGCAGGGCGCGATCTTTCGGCCCATCCATCTTGACGAACCGATTCACGGGCGAAATGGCGCTGTGCGATGGTTCGTGTTTCACAATCACGAACCCACGGGAAGCGTGCGCCTGATGGCTGCCTTCGACTGGAGGAATACCGACGACTCCTCCGCGCACTTTGTCTGCAACATCACCGCGAAGGAACAGGTGGGCGGGTTCATGCATATCGGATGGGATGACGGCGCGGCGGTGTGGATCGGCGGCAAGATAGTGTTCGATCGCCGCACCTACCCGAAGCGGGGCCACGGGATCCTGTATAGGGACCGCTACCAGTTTGAGGAGCGCGTTCCCATCACCATCCGGAGGGGCAAGAGCCGCCTGGCGGTAACGTGCATCAATTCGCACGGCAACTGGGCGTTCAGCATTCGGTTCACCGACAAGGACGGCTTCCCCATCGAGGGCGTTACGTTCTCCGTGCCGCCGTGCAAGAGGTAGAGGGCAGCGAGTCGCTGCGAAAAGTTCGTGTCCCCGCCAGAGGGTTCCGCCGTAGAGCGGCGAAATGCAGCCCGACCAACACCAGTTCGGGAGGAGTGAATAGAACGAGATGGCAAAGATTCAGGTTGCGCTTCAGTTGTACACGGTTCGGGAGGACATGGCGAAAGATTTCGCCGGCACGATGAAGAAAGTGGCGGACATCGGCTATCCCGCCGTTGAGTTGGCGGGCACGGGCGGCCTGTCAGCGAAGGACCTGAAGAAGTTGCTCGATGACTGCGGGCTCAAGGTTGTGGGCACGCACGTGGGCCTCGATGCGCTGACCAAGGACCTGCAGGCGACGATGGAATACAACCTGGCGATCGGCAACCCGTTCCTGGTCTGCCCGGGGATTCCGGAGGAGCGCAGGAACAGCGCGGCGGCCTGGCGCGAGACGGGGGCGATCTTCAACCGCGTGGGCGAGGAGGTGCGAAAGCAGGGCTTCGGACTCGCCTACCACAATCACGATAGGGAGTTCAAACAGTTCGACGGCGAGCACGGGCTCGACATCTTCCTGCAGTCCACCGATCCATCGCTGGTTGGGGTGCAGTTCGACGTTTTCTGGGCCCAATACGCGGGCGTGGATCCGGCGGCATACATGAGCAAGCATCCCGGCCGGTTCCCGCTGCTGCACCTGAAGGACATGGCGAAGGACGGCAAGTCAATGACCGAGATCGGCGAGGGGATCGTTGATTTCAAGGCCATCTTCGCGCAGGCGAAGAGCGCCGGGGTTCGAGCCTACATCGCCGAGCAGGACACTTGCGCGCGCCCTCCGCTTGAGAGCGTGCGCATCAGCCTTGAAAACATGAAGAAATGGGGGCTTCTGTAGGGGCGGCCCTCGCGCCGTCGCCATAGCGGCTTTAGCGCGTCGGCGACTGCGGCCGCCCCCTTCGGGAGCCCTTGGAAGGGCTCCCCTACATGTGGAGGTAAGAAATGGCACTCAAGATCGGGATCGTTGGCATGGGAGGAATCGGCAACGTTCACGGGGACTGTTACACCAAGGACGAACTCTCCGAAGTGGTGGCTGTCTGCGACATCATCAAGGAGCGGGCAGACCGCGCGGCGGAGAAGTTCAAGTGCCCCGGGTTCTACAGCGTGAAGGAGATGCTTGCGGCCGGCATCAGATTCGACGCTTGCAGCATGTGCACCGCAGGCAAGGAGAACGGCGGCGACCACTACGTTCCCACGATGGAACTGCTGGAGGCGGGCATCCCGGTGCTGGGCGAGAAGCCGATCTCGAACGAGGTCGAGAAGGGCCGGGAGATGGTCGCGCTGGCGAAGAAGAAGAACATCCCCTACGCCGTCAACCTGAACCACCGCTTCACTCCCGCTGCGCTGCTGGCGAAGAAGTGGGGCGATGATGGGCGGCTGGGGAAACTGCACATCCTGAACATGACGATGTGGATCAACAACCCGAACGAGACATCGCCGTGGTTCCACCTGCGTGCGCTGCACCCGCACTCGATTGACGTGATGCGCTATTTCTGCGGGAACGTGAGGAGCGTGCACGCATTCCTGATGAAAGGCGAGGGCCGCACCATCTGGTCCAACGCGCAGGTCAACATGCACTTCGCCAACGACGTGGTGGGCCACTTGACCGGCAGTTATGATGCCGGCGGGTCCTATGGCCTCGAGCGCTGCGAGGTTGTCGGATCGAAGGGGCGGTTCGTGCTCGAGGACGCGTGCGAGGTGCTGACGTTCTATTCTCGCCGCGGCATCGAGAAGGAGACCTATTACTACCTGGGCGGCATGAGAAGTTTCGGCGAGACTTTCACATCGCGCATCCACCGCTGGCTGGAGCAACTTGCCGGCGGGGTGAAGCCCGACGCGGTTGACGGCTCAGGCGCGGATGCGCTGGCAGCCCAGGAGATCATCGAGGCGGCGATCAAGTCACACGAGACTCACAGCGTTGTGGACCTTTGAAAGGAGAGCGTGATGCGGCTGGGAGCGAACTCGGTGCTGTTTGGCGGCCATGACCTTGAGACCGCGATGAAGCACATCGCGTGGGCCGGCTACGACGGAATCGAGTTGTCGGCCATCAAGGGGATGTGCGAGCACCTGAACCTCGACGATTTGAAGGAGGGCGTGCCGAAGATACGGAGGCTGGCGAACACTTACGGTCTTGCGCTGCTCGCGATGGAGGTTGCTTCCCTGGATGAGGAGCGCTTGCTCAAGGCCTTCCACGCTGCGGCGGAACTGGAAATCCCGGTGGTTAACATCGGCCCGGGCGGGAAGAGCGGCGTGGAGGAGGATTTCCGGCGGCAGGTGGCCCTGATCGCCAAGATGGCTGATCGCGCGGCATCCCATGGAGTCGTGCTTTGCGTGAAGGCGCACGTGGGTGCCGTGATAGACAGCACGCCGACGACCCTGCGCGCGATCGCCGAGATCAAATCGCCGGGCTTCGGAGTGGACATGGACCCCAGCCACATCTACCGCGCGAAAGAGAACCCGGTTGATGCCTTGAAGCAGGTGATCTCGCGCGTGCGGCACGTTCACATTCGCGATTGCGCGAACCGCGAGGGAGGCCCTGGCCCGCCGGAGGAGCAGGCCTGCGGCCGCGGGGGCATTGACCTGATGGGATATGTCCGCGTGCTATCTAAGGCCGGCTACAAGGGGCCCGTCAATCTGGAGATCATCGGCGCCGGGCAATACGAACTGTCGCGCTGCGCGATCATCGCGGCCGAGAGCCGCGGGTACCTCAACGCTTGCCTGAAGGCTTGCAAGGCGAGCCCGTAGCGGCACGGCATGCCGTGCCGCTACAACGGCTTGACCAGGGCAGAACACAATCCGCCAGCCGGCGGATGCCCTACGAAACAGAAAGGATATGAATAGGGATGCCGAGTCGCCCGATGAACATCCTGTATATCGCGGTGGACAGCCTGCGCTCGGACCACATGAGTTGCTACGGCTATCGCCGGCTCACCACGCCGCACATTGACCGGCTGGCCGCGCGGGGGGTCCTTTTCGAGAACTCGTTGAGCGCCTACATCCCGACCACGCCAGGCTATTCTTCGATGCTCACCGGGCGCGATGTGATGGCCACCGGCATGGTCAGCCTGCGCGCCAAGGGGCCGCTGGACACGAGCCAGCCGACGCTGCCGGAGATACTTCGTGAGCACGGTTATGTGTCGGCGTGCGTGGGTTTCGACGGCGGGTTCTACCGCGGCTTCGACAAGTATGCGCAATACCAGGCCTGGGTTTCATGGGAGGACAGGCCTGCGCGCAAGGCGGAGAATCTGAACGAGGCGGCTCTGCCGCTGTTGGAGGAGATGGCAGGCCAGCCTTTCCTCCTGTTCTTGCGCCACATGGATCCACACTCGCCCTACCTGGCGCCGCCGCCGTTCGACAAGATGTTCTACTCCAAAGACCCGTGCCAGCCGGGCAACAAGAGCATGGACCCGGTTTTCAATTTCAAGCCGTTCGCCGATTTCCACCGCTCGTGGATGCCGCCGGGGATCACGGACATCGAATATGCCGTTGCCGCCTACGACAGCGAACTGGCTTACATGGACGCCTGCATCGCGCGCATCTTCACGCGCTTGCAGGAACTGCGCCTCGCCGACACCACCCTGATCATCGTAACGTCGGACCACGGCGAAACGCTGAATCAGCACGACTGCCATTTCGACCATCACGGCCTTTACGAGCCGACCCTGCGCGTGCCTCTGATCTTCCACGCGCCCGGTTTCCTGCCCGAGGGCCTGCGCCTGCCCTATTACACCTTGCTCCAAGATCAACTGCCCACGATCCTCGACATCCTGGGAGCGAAGAAGTCGCTGAAGAGCGTCGAGTTCGACGGGCATTCCCTGCTGCCGCTGATGCGCGGGGAGGGAAAGCAAATCCGGTCGGAGTTCTACATCAGCGAGTGCACGTGGATGCGCAAGCGCGGCTGGCGAACGCCGCAGTGGAAGTTCTTCGAGGCGCTCGAGCCCGACTTCCACAACAAGCCGCCGGTGGAACTTTATAACCTGGTGGAGGACCCGCTGGAGTTGAAGAACCTGGCCCGCCGCGAGCCCAGCATGGTGCAGGTTCTCAGGGACCGCATGATGCGGTGGGTCGAGAAACGGGTAAAGGAAACCGGAAAAGAGGACCCGATCCTCGGCTACCAACTGGGAACGGACCTTCATATCGGCTCAATCGCAACCGCCAAGAAACTGCAAGCGCGGTAGTCTCTTCTGTAGGGCGGGGGCTCTGTCCCCCGCCGCTGTGGGCCCCGGCGCGGGATGGAACCCGCGCCCTACACGCGCACGACGGTGCCGGTTTCGAGCGATTCGATGGCCGCCTGGATGACCTCCTGGGCGGCCAGGCCGTCCTCGCCGGAGCCCTCGATCTGATCGGGCGGCACGCCCTCGGTTACTTGCTCCAGGAATCGGTGAATGCGGCTCGTGAACGTGTCCTCAAAGCGCGCCATGCCGTGGAAGGGCGAGTTGGTGATAACTATCGCCTCGTCGCTGCGACTCGGATAGAAGGTAAGTTCCCGGAACATGTCAATGAGCACGAACCGCCCATCGGTGCCCGCCACCTCGCACCTTTCCATCGGGTGGCCGCGCGGGATGTCGTAACTTCCGGTCAGGTGCCCCACGACACCGTTCCTGAACTTCATGTTGAACTGGGCCGTTGACCAGATGCTGCGACCCGGGGCTTTCATCGCGAAACACTGCACCGCCTCGATGTCCCCGCAGAAGTAGCGCATTATGTCAATAGTGTGTGGGTGCAATGCCTTGAGGTGAAAATAGGGAGAACTCTCGGCCGGGTTCATGATCCACATCTGCATGTTGATGAAGAGTATGTGACCCAGGCGGCCCGATGTAACCCATTCCTTTGCGCGAGCGGCGAGGGGAGTGAACCGGTGGTTCAGGTTGGTGCCCAGGCAGAGGCCCTTTTCTTTTGCCTTGCGCACCATTTGTCGCGCCTCGCCGACATCGTTGCTCAGGGGCTTTTCACAGAGAACGTGGCAGCCCGCCTCCAGAGCCTGAATCGTTGGCTTGAGGTGGTCGCTCCCGTATTCATATCCGCCGGTAGCCACGCTGCAAAGGTCGGGGGTCAACTCGCGCAGCATCGTCTCGGCATCGTAGTAACCCTTCACGCCCAGCCGGCTGGCCGCAGCGTCGGCGCGCTCCTTGATGATGTCGCACACGCCCACCAGTTCCGAAAGCGAATCGTTCTCATAGTTATCCGCGTGCCGGTTGCCTATCGGCCCCATCCCAATCACGCATACTCTCAACATCAATCTCCCTCCAGCATCCGTTGACATGCACGGCTAGTATAAGAGTTTGCTGCCGGGCCCGCAGTTTCCTGGTTCGAACGCTGGCAGGGCATTCACGCGAGGCGAGGAAAGCAACGGTCACTACACAAGTGCGCGAGAGCGCCCCGTCTCAACAGTGAGGGAGAGCGCTCAGGCGATGAAACCACAAGGACCGGACAAGCAGTCCCACCCAGGCCGTGCGCAAGCGGACGCGGTGCTGCCGGCCGTGGCTGTCGGGGGATTCGCGCTCGCCTTTGCGCTGGCATATCGCGAGATCCGGCTTCCAGGATCGGCCACGTTGCGCACGCCGGGAGTTCTGCTGATGGATGCCACCCTGGCAACGCTCGTGGCGGTGGGATATGCGGCTCAACAGGAAGTCTTGCAGGGCATCCGGGGCTTCGCGAGGTGTATCGCCTTCGGGTTGTGGTCGGCGGCAGCCTTCCGCCTGGTTCCGCCTGTGATTAATGAGCACGTGCTCTATGAAAGGAACATGCTGTCCCCGGATGTGCCCTATATTCTCCTGGGCGCTTTGGTTCACGGCGGGCTAGCCGCGTTGCTCGCCTGGCCGTTCGCGCGCCGGGCGCTTGGTGTGGAAGCCCGCTCCCTGCGGGACGAGGAACAGGTCTGGTATCTGGCTGGTGCAGCGATCCTGGTGTTCTTTGTCGTCGCCGCCGTCGTCCGCGTGCTGGCGGAGTTCATGCCGCTGCGGCAACAATTCCCTGGCTCGTAACGACCGCGTCGCTGATGTGGGCCTGGCTCTGCACTGCCACCTCGGGCCAGACGACGGCGCGCTCAAGAGATGCCCTCGCTCCGACATGGCTGCCAGGCCCGAGAACCACATGCGGCCCAACATGAGCCCATGACCCGACAGTCGCGCCGTCGCCCAGGGCAACCGCCGGCTTGAGGTCCGCGGTGGGCGCGGCGGCGCAGGCACTGCCAAGCAGGAACCCGGGACTGGTTGCCAGGGCCGCTTCTTGATCGAGCAGATCGAAGTTCGCCTGCAGGTACTCCTGGATGGTTCCTATGTCTCTCCAGTTGCACCGCACCTGGCAGGCGTAGAACGGCTGCCCTTTTTCCAGGAGCGAGGGGAATACCTGGCGGCCGAAATCGTAGAACTGGCCTTCGGGTATGAAGTCCATGATCTCCGGCTCGAACAGATAGACGCCGGTGTTCGCCAGGTTGCTGGGGGCCTCCTCGGGCCTGGGCTTCTCGACGAAGCGCACGATCCTGCCCTCCGCCTCGGTCACGACCACGCCGTACTGCGTCGTGTCTGCCACGGGCAGAACGGCAATCGTCGCCAGGGCTCTGCTGCGGCGGTGGAAATCCAGCAGGAGGGAAAGGTCAACATCGGTCAGGTCGTCGCATCCGATCACCAGAAAAGTTCCGTCGAAGAAATGTTGAGCATACTTGACGCTGCCTGCGGTGCCGAGCAGCGTCTCTTCGTGCTGATACGCGATCTTGGCTCCGAGTTGCGCGCCGCTGCCGAAGTGGGCCTCGATCTTCTCGCCGAGATGGCACAGGTTAGCCAGGATCTCACCCCACCCGTGCTTGACCAGCAGGCGGACGACGTATTCCATCACCGGCCGGTTGACAATGGGGACCAGAGCCTTGGGAAGAAGTTCGCTCAGCGGGCGAAGGCGGGTGGCCTCGCCCGCAGCCAGGATCATGGCCTTCACTGGAAAATGCTACCCTCCGGAAGGGTTTCCCTGGCGGGGCTGCTTTTCGCGACGCAGGCCAGCCCAGGCCTCCCAACCGCGCTTGATGCCGGCGATCAGGGAGGCGAGACGCAGGGCAGGCTCGGCCACCGCATCGCGCACCACGCCGGTGGTGGAGAGCACCTGGTTCGACACATCCTTGGCGGTCTTCTCGGCGTGCGAAGCGATGCTCTCGGCAGCATCGGCGACGGTGCGAGCGCGCGCCGCAACGTAGTCAGCGGCATCGCCGGCGACCTTGGCCGCGCGCTGGGTTTCCTTCAGGATGCCTTCCGCGCGCTGCGAAAGGCGGGACAAGGTGCCCCGGACGAACAGCCAAAGAGCGATACACCCCACCACGGTAGCAATGCCCAGCAGCGTCCACAGAACCAGGCAGACGGCGACTATCCATTCGAAAGCGCTCACCTTTAGCCTCCCCTGGGCGATGTGCGCAGATTATAGGGTTCTTGAGCGGCCCAGTCAAGCGCCTCGTCAACCGCCCAGGCAAGCGGCCGGTGCACGCATGACCGGGGTGGCCGTCGGAAAAAACGGCCAGAAACGTGGAATAAGCGGGTGGCGGCAGCCTGCCAGGACCGGAGCCTGGCCGCGCCGCAGGTCATCCCATGCCCGAGGATCGAATCCGCAAAGCAATAAGAGTTGCAAATTTCATACGCTGGGTGATTCTGACCACAGTGATCGCGATGACCTTGGCAGGCAATCACCTAGCGCCCGGCGTGCGCACGCATGTAATCCTGGCGGTGATGGCGATCTACGTCGCGGTGAGCGCATGGTGCGCGCGGGAGCAGACCGCCGGCGGACAGCTGAGCCTGGTAATCACCACGCTGGACGTGTTGATGGTAACGGTTCTGCTGTGGATGACGGGCGGCGTGAGCAGCCAGTACTACGTCCTTTACTATCTCCCGGTGATGTATGCCGGCGTGCGGTTGAGTTTCCGGGACGGGATCGGCGCTGCGGTGCTGTCGGCGGCATTGTACCTGTTCGTCGCCGTAACAGAGGTCGGTTCGCTAACTCCATCCACCATCATCGCCGGGCGGGCTGGCACGCTGTGCTGCTCCTCGGTCGTGCTGGTTACTTTCTTCACCATGGCCTCAAGGCAGTTGAGGCACCAGCGCCGGCTGACCCAGGATCTGCACACAACCGTGGAGCGCCTTTCGGCTGTTTACAATGTGGGCAGGGCGGCACATGCCGGAAGCACTGAAGAGATTCTCGATGCACTGGTGTGCCAGGTTACTCGCGTTTCGAGCGCTTCCCGCGCCTCCGTAGCGCTGGGCAACGCAGACCACATCCGCTTGATCGCCACGGCGCGCACCGACTCTGCGGCACCACCGCCTGGTCTGGACATGGCCCTGGTCAAGAAGGCGGCCGTAAGCGGAAAGGCGGTTACCTCGACCTACCGCGACGACGCCTACGCGCTAAACACGATGTGCGTTCCTCTCTTGGCGCGCGGCCAGGTGCTGGGGCTGCTGCAGGCGTGGACTACATCGGGGGGCGGTTTCACCCAGAACGACGCCGACGCGATTGCCGCTCTCTGCGTGGAGGCCGCGATCGCCGTCGAGAACGTGAGGCTTCAGGAGCAACTTGCGCACACCGCAGCGACCGACTACTTGACGCAATTGTCCAACCGCAGGGAGTTCGAGTACACACTGGCAGAGGAGGTGCGCCGCTGCCAGGCCAGCCGGGGACAGTTGGCAGTGGTGATGCTCGATGTGGATGGGTTCAAGCAGTGCAACGACATCGCCGGCCACGCGGTTGGGGACGCGGTCTTGCGGGCGATGGCGAACGCAATCCGCGACTCGGTCGGTTCGGCTGATCTCGCTACTCGCTACGGAGGGGATGAGTTTGCGATCATCATGCCCGGGGCAGACATGGCGCGCGCGACGCAGGTAACGGAGAGACTGCGCCAGGATTTCGAGACACGCACGGCCAGCATCGAGGGCCTGCCGGCACCCGTTACCAGCAGCGCAGGCATCACGCTGTGGCATAACGGGCAGGAGGCGACGGACCTGATACGACAAGCAGACAGGGTAATGTACAGCGCGAAGCGGCACGGCCGCAACTGCGTGATAAGCGACCAGCAGGCGGACAGCCTGTCGGCGCCGGGGGAGCGTGAGGAAGATGCTGCAGGAGCCGAGTATGCACATATCATCCAGGGCTAAGCGAGACGCGAGGATGCACCGCGCCAGAAGCATGATGGCAACCTTGGTGCGCGCAGTGGTGCTCGCCACGGTTACAGGGTTGGCGCGACTATACGCCGCCGATCTGCCGCAGACGCCAGGTTTCGACCTGTTCCTGGCCGCCGCATGCGGTTACATCATGCTGTCCACCTTTGCGGCTGCCAAGAGGGGCGACGATCAGCGCCTGACGACCATCACGGTAGTCGTGGACGTGCTGTTCATCACCGGCCTGATCTTGCAGGCCGCACACGGCCCGAGCAGTTATGCCCTGCTCTACTTCCTGCCCGTGCTGCATGCCAGCATGAGGCTGCACCTGCGCCAAGCAATCGCCTCCTCGATTCTCTCGATGGCTTGCTACACGTTCGTTATCGTGAGCAACGGCCTGGACACGCCCGTGGTCACCAACGCGCTGGGGCACCTGGCGTTCTTCGGCACCTCGGTGCTGGTGCTCGCGCTGTTTTTTGGGGCGCTGGCACAGGCGCTTGCCGCGCAGCAGGCGTTGGCCAGCGATCTGGAACAGACGGTGGACAAACTGAAAGCCGTCTCTCAGATCGCAAGGCATGCGGCACGCTTCACAGGCAATGACGTGCTGCTCGACCACGTGGCCCACCTTGCTGCGCAGCGCCTGGACGGCGTGGCCTGCTACATCGCGCTGACAGATCCGTCCGGGGCGCTTCAGGTTCGCACGGCGCGCGGGGCTGCCTCGGCTGGCAGCCGGCTGCCCGCCTTCGATCGTGAACTTGCAGAGCGCTGCCTAGTCCTGCAGACCCCCAACTGGCACCCTGTGCAGGCGGGGGCAACAGAAGGCCCCGCTGCGGCCGCCGTCATTTGCGCTCCCCTTACGGCGGGCAATGCCGCGCTGGGCGCGATCGAGTTGTTCTCCATCAAGCAGAGATTCTCTGCCGCGGAGATTGACTGGCTGAATGCGGTCGCAGACGAGGCCGCGGTGGCGGTGGAGAATGACCGACTGCAGCAGGAAGTATATCGCCTGTCGGTAACCGACGAACTGACGGGCCTCTATCACCGCCTCGAGTTCGAGAAGATGGTGGAGACGTCCCTGGGCCAGGCCGCGAGCGAGGATGAAGATCTCGGCCTGCTGCTGCTCGACATTGATGGGTTGGCGGGGATCAATCGCCAATTCGGCCACCCATCGGGCGACCAGGTTCTGCTGGCCGTGGCCGATGTGCTGCGCAGATCCGTGCGCGCTGCCGACGTGGCGGCTCGCTATGGCGAGGATGAGTTCGCGGTCATGCTGCCCGGAGCGAACCTGGAAGGCACGCGCGTGGTCGCGGCGCGCTTGCGCGAGATTCTCAGCCATCACCAGTTCGAGTTCCCTCCCTACCCGGGCAGGTGCACGATAACGGCCTCCGTCGGAGCGACCGTCTGCCAGCGAGGCTCTGGCATGAGGGCGCACGAAGTGATCGCGTTCTGCCAGCAGGCGCTGGTGCAGGCGAAAGAGGCCGGCCCGGGGCAGATACGTTTCTGGGAGTCGGGCGTCGCCGCGCCCGAGAGCGTCGTCACGGACGTGCGATCGCTCGTTAACCGCTTCGCGGGCCGCGCACCGCGCGCACCCCAAGACAACTGACGATTTTCTTCTCCTGGCGTTTCCAGGGGCGCCGGATGCCGCCCATTCGGGCGACCCTGACAGGGTCGCCCTCAGGGTGACCCTGAAGGGCCGTGCCCCTTGCCGCCCCCGGCCGCTATACGCCGATTTCCACTTCCTCGCCTTCCTGCGCGGGCTCGGCACCTAATCTCTGTCCGCTTCGCTTGCTGAACACCACCGCGATGACAAGCGCGACCACTGTTACCGCCACTACTGCCGCGCGCGCTGCCGGGTTCATCTTGGGCAGCGCTGCCGCTCCAACGAACGGGGCCAGGAGCAGAGCAACCAGGTTCATCACCTTGATCAGCGGGTTCAAGGCCGGGCCTGCCGTGTCTTTGAGCGGATCGCCGACGGTGTCGCCCACCACGGCAGCCTTGTGGTAGGGCGTGCCCTTGCCGCCGAAAAGACCATCCTCGATCTTCTTCTTGGCGTTATCCCAGGCCCCGCCGGTATTCGCCATGAAAACGGCCATCAACTGCCCTGTCAGAATGGCACCCGCCAGATACCCGCCGAGCGCCGCCGCCCCCAGGCCGAAGCCGACCAGGCAGGGAGTCGCGATGGCGAGGATGCCGGGGCCTATCAGTTCCTTCTGCGCTGCGGCGGTGGTGATGGCGACACAGCGGTCGTAGTCGGGCTTGCCGGTTCCCTCCATGATGCCCGGTATCTCGCGGAACTGCCTTCTAACTTCTTCAACCAGCAGGGCAGCCGCGCGGCTCACCGCCTTGATGGCGAAACTGGAGAACAGGAAGGGGACTGCGCCGCCGATCAGCAGGCCGATGAAAACGTCGCCGCTGTTCAACTGGATGCCCTGCGTCAACTGCGCTTCGCCGACGAAACTGCGGAAAAGCGAGATGGCTGCGATCACCGCGGTGGCGATGGCGAAGCCCTTGGTGAGCGCCTTGGTGGTGTTGCCGACGGCGTCGAGGCGGGCGACGATGCGGTGGGCGGCAAGGTTGGTCTCGTCGCCCTCGCGCAGCGCGCCCGACATCTCGAAGATGCCGTTGGCGTTATCCGAAATCGGGCCGTAGGTGTCCATCGCCAGGATGAAGCCTGTGGTGGTAAGAAGCCCCAAACCAGCGAGGGCGACGCCGTAGGCGCTCAGCAGCAGATCGCCAGAGAACAGTGCCATCGAGACGCCGATCGTCCCTGCGATGGCGAGGATGGCCCAGACGCTGCTTTCCATGCCCACCGAAAGGCCGGTCAGCAGCATCGTGGCTGGCCCGGTGCGCGTTGCGTACGCGATTTCGGTCACCGGGGCCTTGTCGGTGTGGGTGAAGTATTCCGTCAGCTTCCCGATGATCAATGCCAGCACGATCCCGGTGAACGTGGCGCCGGCGAAACGAAAGTCGGGAGAGCCGTTCGGGCGCACGAGATATACTGCATTGACGATGGTGAACCCGACCGCTGCCAGGAGCGCCGACACCCAGAAGCCGACGTTGATGGGCTTCATCGGGTTGAGGGCCTCGTCGTCGCGCCCGCGCACGCTCCACGTGCCGACCACCGAGGCGAAAACGCCAATTGCGCGGACCAGCAGGGGATACACGATGAGTTTCAAGCCCCACGCTTCCCCAAATGGTCTGATCTGCGCGGACGCCATCGCCGCGTGGCCCAGGATGATAGCCGCCACAAGGGTGACCTCATAACTTTCAAAAACATCGGCCGCCATTCCGGCGCAGTCGCCCACATTATCGCCCACGTTGTCTGCGATCACGGCGGCATTTCTGGGATCATCCTCGGGTATGTTCTTCTCGACCTTGCCCACCAGGTCCGCGCCCACATCGGCCGCCTTGGTGTAGATTCCGCCGCCGACCCTCATGAAAAGCGCGGCAAGACACCCACCGAAACCGAAGCCGACCAGGACTTTCATCGCCTCCTCGCGGAAAACGAGGAAGATGACAGTTGCGCCAAGCAGGCCGAGGCCAACGGTGAACATGCCCGAGACCGTTCCTGCCTGGAAGGCGAGTTCGAGAGCGCGCTTGAAACTGCTCAATGCAGAATACGCCACGCGCACATTCGCCCTTACAGCCACCCCCATGCCGACATAGCCCGCGCCATAGGACGCGAAAACCCCCATCAGGAATGCGAGCGCGATCCCGATCGCGATCTCCGGGTGCTTGCTGTACTGCCCCTGGTACATGAGCCACAGGCCCACGGTCAGAGCGAGCACCAGCCAGATCATGGTCTTGAACTGGCGGCCGAGGTAGGCCATTGCGCCTCCCTGAATGGCGCGCGATACGCTGACCATGCTCTCAGGGCCGGGCGCAGCGCGCATCACCTTCAGCGCCAGGTATCCCCCATAGCCAATCGCCACCCAGGCGCAGGCGAACACAACCCACAGAAGCGCCTGCTCAAGGGTGGGGAACGGCGGCAGCGTGATCTTCGATTCGGACGCTGCCATCTGGCCTGCGGCTGTCTGTGCTATGATCGTTGGAAACATCTGCTCTCCCTTCTGCTCACACCATCAGGGTTACATCGCTAGTCTTGCTGCCAGTTCGAGCAGCGAGGTGTCGAGAACCTTTTCTTGCGTCCAGACGCTGTCTATCGGAGCGGTCTCGATTGCCACGTTTTTCAGGCAGACCATCTGTCCGGCCTTCCCATCCAGCGCCGCCTGCACCGCCGCAGCCCCGAGCCGACTGCCAAGGATGCGGTCGAAGGCAGTGGGATTGCCTCCGCGCTGAAGGTAGCCCAGGACGCTGACTCTCACCTGCGCGTCAATGACCTTCCTTATGTCTTCGGCCACCTGGTCGCCCTTGGCTGCGCCCTCCGCAGCGACGATGATATACGAGTTCTTGCCGCGCGCGCGTCCGGTTTCGATGATCTTCGTTACGCAGTCGGCGCGATACGGGACCTCGGGGACGATGATGCACTCGGCGCCAGCAGCCAGGCCCGCGGCAAGGGCGATGAAGCCGCGGTCGCGCCCCATCACCTCCACCACGAAGATGCGCTCGATCGAGGTGGCGGTGTCGCGGATGCGGTCAATGCATTCGACCGCCGTATCAACCGCGGTATCGAACCCGATGGAGTAGTCGGTTCCGCCCAGGTCGTTGTCAATGCTGGACGGAACGAGGATCACGGGGACGCCCTGACTTTGGCACAGCCCATGTGCGCCGCGCGCTGTCCCGCTTCCGCCGATGACGATCAGCGCGTCAATCCGCTGCGCGCGCAGGTTGTCGGCCGCCCTGCGCATACCCTGCTCGGCCTTGAACTCGTCGCTGCGCGCGCTCATCAGAATCGTGCCGCCGCGGTGCACGATCCCGCTCACCGAGGCAGCCGGCATGGGAATGAAATCTCCCTCGAGAAGTCCGCGGTAGCCGCGCCTTACCCCAACAACTTCAAGGCCGGCAGCCAGCCCTGAGCGCACAACAGCGCGGATGGCGGCATTCATCCCTGGCGCATCCCCACCGCTGGTGAGGACGGCGATCCTTCGCGGCTCGGCCATGACCCTCTATTTCCAGAGCGCCTGGACTTCCTTGTAGAGGTCCAGCGGCACCACCTTCGAGACCTCGACCGCTTTCTGCATCGAAACGCTCGTAATGTCCGTTCCCCTGATCGCGGCCATCTGGCCCCACTTGCCCTCGTTGATCAGGTCAACCGCTTTCATGCCGAACCTGGTGCCAAGCCAGCGGTCGAAGAAAGTCGGCGGCCCGCCTCTCATCACGTGGCCCAACGGCACCGAGCGGGACTCCGCGACGCTGTTAGCCTCGTCCTCCACGTAACTGCCCGCTCCGCTCAGCAGCAGGTGACCAAACCCGTCGCGCTTCCATTTGGAGGGGTCGGTATCCGTAGGGCAGGCCACACCTTCGGAAACCACCACCACGCCCCAGTCCTTGCCCCGGTCGCGCAAAGCCTTCAGGTGCGCGCGCATTTTGGATATTTCCCCCTCGGTCTTGTCGAGTTCCTCGCGCACGGCTTTCTCATCGGGAGGGTCCTTCGCGTAGGCTGCGTCAACCTTATCGGCGGCGCCCGCAACCTCGGGGATCAGTATCCAGTCTGCCCCTCCCGCAGCCCCGGCGGCGATTGCCACCCAGCCGGCGTGCCTTCCCATCACCTCCAGGATCATGATGCGCTGGTGGGATTTGGCGGTGTCGCGCAGGCTGTCGAGCGCGCGAACGCACCAGGTTACCGCGCTGTCGTAGCCGAAAGTGTAGTCCGTCTCGCCGACATCGTTATCCATCGTCTTGGGCACGCCCACCACGGGCACTCCGCGCGCGGCCAGTTTCGCACCCACTCCCAACGTGTCATCGCCCCCAATCGCGACCAGCGCGTCGAGGCCCATCTCCTTGATATTGCGTTGACATTCGTCCAGTTGGTCCTTGCCGGTCTTCTTGTCCTTCTTCGCCGGATTGGTTCTCGATGTCCTGAGTATCGTGCCCCCCTCGTCAACGATGCTGTCCATGTCGTCCATCGTGAGAGGGCACTTCAGTTTCTCCAGAACGCCCTTCCATCCGAACCTGATTCCGACAATCTCGTGGCCGAAATCCGCCGCGCGCAGGAAGACGCCGCGAATCGCCTGGTTCAAACCGGGGCAGTCGCCCCCGCCTGTCAGAACGCCAATCCTCATGATGATTGCCTCCCTTGCCCGACGCTGGTGTGGCCGCATTATATAGAATCAGCAAAGGCCGCGCAAGGGGCAGCGTCGGCAGAAGGTAAGCAGCCATGCGACAGCAAAGAGGGCAAAAGGTCAGATGATGACAGCGCACGGCACGCAGGTCATATTATGCGTATGCGCCGCCGTGATGGCGGCGGGGTTATCCGCAGTTTGCAGCGGCGAGCAGCGCGCGGCCCGGGCTGCGATTTCGCCGATCCTGGTGCGGCTGATGCCGGGCGCAAGTCAGCAGTTCTCGATTCACATTAGTGGGAACGCCGCGCAGGCCACGTCCTGGTTTGTGAATGATGCCAAGGGAGGCAATCCGCAAATCGGCACAATCTCGCGCGAGGGCCTCTACCACGCGCCCGCCCAGGCGCCAACCCCCTGCGAAATTCACATCCACGCAGTGACCGAGGGCGCTGAGAACGAACACTTGTGGTCAACGGTGCTGGTCGGGCTAAATGCCCCTTCCTACCGCTTGCTTGCCCGGTGGGGGGCGCATGGCGAAGGCCAGGGCCAGTTCCTCGAACCGCACGGCATCGCTCTCGACAAGGACGGCAACCTGGTGATTGCCGACCCCGTGCGTTCCAGGGTATTCGGCTTCACGCCTGAAGGAAGATTCCTGCGTGAGTTGGGCCTGGGGCCTGGGAGCGGTCCCGGCGAGTTCCAGGGGCCGCCTGATGTCGAGGTCAGCAGCGACGGGAACATCTTCGTCCTCGACCGGGGGAACAATCGCATCCAGGAATTCACCCCCGCAGGCGAATTCGTCAGGTCATGGGGCGAAGCGGGTCGCGGGCCCGGACGATTCCTGCGGCCGCACAGCATCGCCTTCGATGGGCAAGCCCGCATCCACGTTGCCGACACCGACAACGGCCTCATCCAGGTGTTCGACCGCAGCGGAAAGTTCTTGTTCTCATGGGCGACGGGCGATCCCGGATCGAACAGGTTCAATGCCCCGCACGGCGCGGAAGTGGACGCGAACGGCGATGTGTTCGTGGCAGACTACTATGGCGGGTGCCAGAAGTTCACGGCTGATGGGAAACGGCTTTTCCACTTCGCGCCGCTCGATGAGAAATGCCACGCGCTGGCTTCGGACCGATGGGGGGACGTGTACTTGATGTCCAGGCATCCCGCATTTGGCGCCTCGATCCTGAAATACAACAACAACGGAGCATTTGTTGCACGGTGGGCGTTGGCGACCCCTGAAGTGAAAGCCTTCTACCCCAAGTGCGCCGCCGTGGACACCAACGGGCGCATCTACGTGACCGAAGCCGACGGCCCCAACATCGCGGTGGATGTTCTCGAACCTGAGTAACGCCTGCAGCGCGCGGCCCAGGCTGCAAGGCTGCTACGGCAGGACGGACATCGTGGCCGCGTACCCGATCTTCGCGGCCTCCAGCGGGTCCATCTGGCGCAGTTCATCGCCGAACAACTCCAGCGACGCGAAGCCCTGGTAGCCGATGCAGAGGCATTCCTTGAGCATCTCCGCAACGCCGATCACGCCCTTGCCCGGAAGAACCCGCATCGCGTCGGTCAGCGTCTTCGGATCGCCCGGAGGAGCGTCGTCCACGTGTATCATATACAGAAGGTCCACGCTCATCTCGCGCAGATCGTGAATCTCCGAGCCGCCCGTGTAGAAGTGGAAACAATCCAGCATCACGCCGACATTCTTCTCGCCAACTTCGTGCACCAGGTCAAGGGTCTGCCGCAGGTCAATGATGAAGTCCGCCTCGCCCGGATTTTCGAAACGAAGGCCGATGAATTCGAGCGCCAGTTTTATGCCGTGATCTGCCGCCGCCTTGGCGCAGCGCTTGATCTGGGAGGCGAGGGCCCTGGTCGCCTGGTGAGGATCAATCCGCGTGCGGAACGGCAAGACGATCATCGCGGTGTCCGCGCCGAGCCCCTCGGCTACGGAAAGGACCGGTGGCAGCCGTGAGAGCGCCTGCTGAAAGTCCGGCTCGGGGATCATGAAAGGCATGGGCAGCATCCACTGCGCGGGCGCGATTCCCTTGCCGTGGAAAAGATCGCGTAAGGCCTCCATGGAGTTCTGCTTGGCGTAGGCAGCGGCCTCATCAATGCTGAACTCGATCCCCTGGAAGCCGGCCTTGGCAGCGATGCCGATGAAGGTTGGCAGGTCGAGCCCCTGCTTGATTGTTGTCGGGTTGAGAGCAGGCTTCATTCTGCAGCCTCCATTCCGTTCACTCCAATGCTCTGGGTTTTCGGCGTCAGTGCGCATTCTCCCTACAGGCTGAAAATGCCTCTGGCATCCCGTTGCTGTGCCAACGGCATCCCAGAGGGACCTCTGCTACCACATCTTGGTAGGACAGGATTCCATCCTGTCCACGTCCGCCAGCCAGGCGTTTTCTGTTACAATGACCGGCGAGGAGGTGGGACAGAATGCAAGAGGGTGATCGCAGGCTCGATGCGCTGGTTTATTCTCTGGGCTGGACGGCGCTGATAGCGTGGGTGTGGCTGATGGCTGCATGGGTGATCTACCTCGGCCGGGCAGGCGGATGGTTTAGTTTCTTCCCCGACTGGTGGTGGCCGTCGCCTGAACTGCACCTGATCTTCATCGGCATCGCGAAGTTGATGCTGGTGGGCCTGATCGGGGCATGGATCGCCGTCCTTCTGTATCGCCGCCGCCTGCGGCGCGCGTAACAGGTCGGCGGGCGACACCGTGTTTGTCACCCTGAGTCCGCCGGCCGGCGGACGAAGGGTCTCATGCTTTATTGAGATGAGATTCTTCATCCGCCGTTTGGCGGATTGAGAATGACATACTGGCGCGGTGCCCTATCCGCCTGAGAGGGAGAGGAGGATGTCCGCTGGCGCGGTGAGAACTTTCTCGAAGGCGTCGGCGTATCGTCTCATCAGGTCCAGGTCATTGGGCGGCCCCAGGCCGCCCATGCTGTGGCCGATGGCCAGAAACTCCTCGATCAGTTTCTGTGATTCGGGATACTCCGCGGGGTCGTAAGTGATCCCGGGCCGCGCGAACGGGCATGTCCACGGGCACCCCTTTCCATAACCATCGCGAATCTGGAAAAGGCTCTGGGCCGGAATTGGCGCTGTCTGCCAGCGGCCGATGGGCACTCCTTCCGCGCCGAGCGCCTTCTGCAGCGCATCCCTGAACTGCGCCACGGGGACATCCAGGCCAAGGCGATCAGGCTTCACCCTGATCACGTAGAAGAAATAGGAGTGGGTGCGGTCCGCGGGGACGCGCGGCGTCTCGATTCCCGGCAACTGCTCCAGCCGCCTGGTCAGGTATTCGCAGTTGCGCTGCCTGTGCGCCGTCATCTCATCCAGCCGACGCAGTTGGCTGAGAGCAAAGGCAGCCTGCAGTTCGTCGAGCCGGTAGTTCCACCCCATGATGTAGGCGTTATACTGCCTGGGCTTGCCTGGCTCCACAATCTCGCCGAACATGCGCACGCGCTGGGCGAGTTCGCAAGACCTGTCGTTGTTTGTGGTGAACAGGCCGCCTTCGCCGAGGGCTGACAGGTTCTTGGACCCATTGAGTGAACAGCCCGCCATGTCGCCCAGAGCCCCCACTTTATTGCCCTTGTAAAGCGCGCCGTGGGCCTGCGCGCCGTCCTCTATCACAAGCAGGCCGTGCTTCTTGGCGATGGCATCAATGGCATCGTAATCTGCCGGAATGCCGTGTATGTCCACTGCCACAATCGCCTTGGTCTTCTCGGTTATGCGCTCCTCGATCCTGGCTGGGTCAATGGTCGCCGTCCCCGGCTCGATGTCAACGAAGATCGGGATGCCGTTCGAGTGCATGACGCACGAGGCCGACGCGAGGAACGTAAAGGCGGGGACAAGCACCTCGTCACCCGGCCCGATCTCCGCAGCGGCTACCGCCATGTGGAGCGAGGCTGTGCCGGAGTTTGCCGCCAGGCAGTGCTTCATGCCGACATACTGCGCCCATTCTTTCTCAAGCGCGGTTACGCTCGGCAGCGGGTAGCGCCAGGGGGTCGCATTCTCGAGGGCATTCATCACCGCCCGGCGGTCTTCATCGGTGATCCAGGGCCACGGCTTGATGGCGCCATCTGGAACGGCCTTCTGCCCGCCTTGGATTGCAAGTACGCTCATGGCTGCGCTCCTCGTGAACACTCGACGATGACTTTGACCACCGACGCCCGGCTGCTGGCCGCCTTCTCGAATGCGTGCGCAATTTGCGCGAGCGGAAAGCGGTGCGATACCAGCGCCGCAGCGTTCACGGTCTTGTCCTGAAGGACTTCCGCCGCGCGAGGATACAGAGGGCCGCACGGATTGTGATTGGAGCCCACCAGCCGCTGTTTGCGGAAGTGAAAACGGTCAACATCGAAGCGAAGCGCGGCGTTCGGCTTCCACTCCATGCCCACGAACGCGATGGTTGCGCCCAGGGCGGCCATACGGGCGGCGTCGGCGATGACGCCGCTGGGTTTCGCGGTGATGAGAACAAAGTCAACGCCGTGCGGCTCGCGCGAGAGCACCGCGCAGGCAAGGTCCTGCTTGTCGGGGCAAATTACGGCCTCGGCGCCCAGTTTTCGGGCAGCGCGGCGGCGGGCCACGCCGGCGGAAGGATGAGAGACATAAACCCTCGCAGCCCCGGCGGCGCGGCACAGGGCGAGGGCCATCAGCCCGATAGGGCCCGCGCCGATGATGCAGCCTGTGCTGCCCCGGCGCACGTCCCCATCGGCCACCATGTCCAGTGCCACGGTGAGCGGTTCCATGAATGACGCCTCGTCGGGCGTCAGCGATGGGCAGGGGAAGAAAAACCGCTCTGGCTTGCACACGAACTCGGCGAATGCATCGTGGCCGCACCCGATCGGGCCCTCGCAAAGGCGGGGCTTGCCGTCCAAGCAGTTGCGGCATTTGCCGCACGGTATGCTGCCAATGCCAGCCACCAAGGTTCCTGGCGCGAGCGAGCATCCCGGCCCGACCTTCTCGACGAATCCCGAGAACTCGTGGCCTCGCCTGTGCCAGGGCGCGCGCCCCGAGCGAAAGGCCGCCACATCCGACCCGCAGATCCCGGACCGGGCCACGCGAACCAGCGCCTCGCCCAGCCCCGGATCGGGAACCGGCAATTCCCGCAACTGCACATTTCGGGGGAAGCGGAAAAAGGACGCTTTCATCTCGCGTGCACCTCAGCGCAGATCATTTTGCCCCCGCCTGCCTGCAGACCTTCCCCGGAAGACGTTGTTCAGCGGCAGCGAGCACCCTAACTCAGTCCCGAGACAGTCAGTATCGCGCAGGGATAGCAATCACGGAGCACGAAAGAACCGCCGTGCACATGCGAGCACTTGCAGTTATCGCACTGCTCCTGGCGCTCGCCGTTCCAGCGCCAGGCGGCCAGAGGGTGATCGAACTCGGCGCCGACGTGGTCGAAGTTGACCAGGCGAACGAGCGCGCCGAGGGTCAGGGCCACGTTTGGGCCAGGTTCGAGGGCGCTGAACTGAAAGCCAACCTGGTGAAGGCAGACCTCAAGGCCGGAACGCTGCTGGCGACGGGGGACGTTGAAATCAGGCAGCGCGACCGGCTGCTTTCCGCGGCCGAACTTCAGTACGATCTCAATGCGAGGCGCGGCCTGCTCAAAGAGGCGCATGGGCGCATGGGCCCTATACTTTTCGGAGCAGAAAGAGCAGACATGACTCCGGAGACGGTGGTGGGCGAGGGCGCGAGCCTGACAACGTGCGACCGCGCGCACCCGCATTACTGCCTGACTGCCGGGCGAATCACCGTTACGCGCGGACGGGCAACTGTCAAAGGAGCCACGCTCTGGTGGCACGGGCGCAGAATACTGAAACTGCCGCAATTCCACGTTCCGCTTCCGGGCGGGAGGCAGCAGGAACCAGGACTGCTGCCGAAAGTGGGCTATGCGCGTGGGGACGGGCCGTTCGTCGGATTGAAGTATGGGTGGACTGCAGGCCGCCAGGTGGATTCGAGCATCGAGTTTCGCCAGACCGCCCTGCGCGGCACAAGAGGCATCGCGCGCGCCGACCTGGACCGGCCCTGGGGCCAAATCAGCCTTGCCCTGGCTACAAAGGGAGACTGGACCGAGACAACCCCGCCGATAGATGACCCGCAGACCGGCATCGCGAGATTCCTGGTGGACAAGATACCCGAGTTCCGCGCCGAGTTCGACAAGCGAAGAATCGCACCCTGGCTGTCCCTGGGCGGGTATGTTACCGCAGGAAGGTACCTGGAGCGCGACACCGACGTGCGAGACTCCCGGACAGCGGCCACGGTCTTCCTGACGCCGGCCGCGTTCAAGATCAGCGGCGTGTCAATCGAGCCCGGTCTTGGCTGGCGCGGCCTGACCGCAGGAGGCGACCGTCAAACCGTGCTGGTCAGCAGGATTTCGCTGGGCCTGCTGCAGACCCCCAGGTCCAGCCTGCGGGTATCGTATATCAGGCGCAAGGCGCTCGGCCGCAGCCCGTTCTCCTTCGATGCCGTGGAGATCGAACGCGAAGTGTCAGCCGACGCGAAAGTGGGCCTTTCGCACGGCTGGGCAATTGAGAATGTTCACCGCTACGACCTGGACCAACACAGATTCAGGGATGCAGAAGTCAAGGTCTCCCGAACGGCGCACTGCCTGCGCTATTCGGCCGTCTGGCTGAAGGCCCGGAAGGAGTTCCGCCTGCAGGTGGAACTCTCGGCCTTTTGAGTCATGTTTACAGGCTGGTATGAGCGGCGGTATAATAACACTGGATGGTCGAAAAGGTTGGAAGAAGACCTCGATCAGGAATTGGTGCGTACCCAGCAAGAAGACGAGCGCGCGCGCGAGGCCGAGCAGGAGGCTCAGAGCCAGACCGCCTGGCTGCGCCTGAAACTCGGCGACCGCTACGCCGGCCAGGGCAAGTTCCGGCAGGCAATCAGCCAATACAGGCAAGCAGTCAAGATGGACGGCAATAACGCCGTGTTCCGCACGCGCCTGGCAGACGCTTACGTGACGAGCGGGATGATTGCGCAGGGGATGGCGGAGTATCGCAAGGCGATACGGGTTGACCCGGGGTATGCCGAAGCATGGGCCAGCCTGGGAGATCTGTACCGGCGCTTCGGAATGACGAGCGTGGCCCTGCGTATGTATCTGCGCGCCACGGAACTGAGCCCGCAGCGGGCATTCTTCTTGTATAAGTTGTCCGAGGTTTACTTCGCGCTGGGCCTGAGGGGCAGGGCGCTGAGGATGCTGACAAGAGCAGTCGAACTTGCGCCCAGCGCTGCATTTTACCGCTTTCGGCTGGGGGAATTGCACGCGCGCTGCGGGCGCGTGGCCGAGGCGCTTGCAGGGTTTAGAGAGGCTGCGCGCATGGCGCCCTACGATGACTATTATCAGGTGCGCCTCGCCACAGCACTGATGTCCATCGGTTTGATGGCGGAGGCAATCGCGGCCTACCAGGCCGCTCTGGAGTTGAGGCCCGACAGCCACTGCTACCGCGTCCTGCTGGCCGAGGCCCGGCGGCTTGCCGCCACAGCGCCGCCCAGCGCAGGAGATGACGCTGGTGCCGAGTCGCTGGACGACTATGATCGCGCCTACGTGCGCCAGCGCCGGGCCGAGTACGGCGCATAGGCGCATCCCCGTGTCCCCTCACGCAGCGCGGACAGGTAGATTCGTTGCGGGCGCTCTCCCGCTTGCCCTGTTATTCGCGCTTACAGCGCAACTACCCGCGGCTCATTCGCAGCGCGCACCCGCCTTCGTCCCGACCAGTCGGGACTACGGCGGGCGAAGGCCTGCCAGCACCAAGCCTGCGCCGCTCCGCGATCTTACCCACGAGACGCAGACAGCAATAGTCTCGGCGATCAGCCTCGCCAGCCCCTGCGTGGTTGGTATCAGCGCCTTTGGGAGTGAGGGAGGGCGGCGTGAACAGTCCGGAGTGGTGATTGACGGCCTGGGCTTTGTCGTGACTGCGGCTGGAACGCTGCGCCGGGGCGAAAAGGCCGTAGTCATGGCAGCCAACAGCACTCCGGCCCCCGGAAGGGTGGTGGGGGTTGACGAGCGCTTTCAGTTGGCGGTTATCAAGGTGCAGATGGGCGGTCTGAACCCCATAGGGTTGCGCAGTTCGCGCTCGCTGCGCGCCGGCATGTGGCTGGCGGCCATCGGTCGCCCCCCGGGCTATGACATCACGGCCACCGTGGGCACATTGAGCGCACGCGACAGAGAGATTGCGTGGCCGGGCGGACAAAGACTCGAATACTTGATCCAGACAGATGCAGTCATAAACGCCGAGAACAACGGCGGGCCGCTGGTTGACACGCGCGGTCGGCTCGCAGGGATAGCGCTCGATCTCCCTCGCAGCGCCGAGATGCAGGGGATAGGTTTTGCGGTTCCCTCCGAGATTGTGAGGCGGGTCTCATCGGATCTCATCCGCAGGGGGAAGTTCCTGGGTGCGTGGTATGGCATCGGATACCGGGACGCCCGCCCCGGTGAACTCAGGCGCGCAGGGGTCAGCGGGGGCATCCTGGTCGAGCGGGTTTACCCTGGGACGCCAGCGCAGCGATCGGGCGTCGCAAGCCGCGACGTGATATTCACGTTCAATGGCAAGGCGGTCAAGGACAGGGCCGACTTCCGCTGGCGGATGATAATGGCGCACCCCGGCGATAAAGTCCGGTTCGAGGGGATTCGGCGGGGGCGGCGGATACAGTTGAAGGCAGTGCTGGGCACTGCACCGGAGGTCTTGCCAAGATGGGGCACACGATAAGGCTCGGCAGACTGCTCGGCATCGCGATCGAGATAGACCTGACGTGGTTTATCATCTTCGCGCTCGCTGCGGCGAGCTTCGCGACCAACTGGTTCGCGAGATACATCCCCGCGGATACGCCCGGCCTGATGTGGCTTTACGGCGTCGTTGGGTCCGTACTCCTCTTCGCCTCAATCGTCGCTCATGAACTTTCCCACGCGTATGCGGGCCGCGTTTACGGCGTGCAGACGACGAGCGTGACGCTGTTCGTGTTCGGCGGCGTTTCCAGGATGGTGGACGAGCCGCCCTCGCCGCGCGCCGAGTTTTGGATAGGCGTTGCAGGGCCGCTGTGCAGTTTCGTCCTGGCGGGGGTGTTCGCCGCGCTCTGGGAATGGTCGGCCGTGTTGCATGCCGGCGAGGCACTGGCGAGCATCTTCAAGCTCGGGGCCGTGTTGAACCTGATGCTGGGCGCGTTCAACCTGCTGCCGGGATCGCCGTTGGACGGCGGGCACGTGGTTCGCGCGCTCGCCTGGTGGAAGAGCGGCAGCCCTGCCGTGGGCACGCGGGTAGCCAGCGCAACAGGCCAGATCGTGGGCTACGGGTTGATCGGCCTCGGCGTGCTGGCGCTTCTGGGCCCGACACTGAATCTTGGCGGGCTGTGGCTGATATTCATTGGGTGGTTCGTCGCCCAGCAGGCGGCGGCCAGCATACGGCTCGTTCAAGCCCGGCAAGCGCTTTCGGGGGTGCCAGTTTCGCGGCTGATGACTGCTCCGGTAACGACAGTGCCCGCAGACCTGACGGTCGAGGACCTGGTGCGCAACTATTTCATGACGCACGCATACACTGCCTATCCGGTTGTCGAGGGTGACCTCCTGAAGGGCGTGCTCAACGTGGCCGCAGTGCGCGACCTGCCGCGCGAACAGTGGGCCACGACCAGAGTCGGGGATATTCTGCCGCCCCTGACGGCGGAACAGGTCATCGCCCCATCAGCCGACGGCTGGGAGGCCCTCGCCAGGATGGCGCGCACCGAGTGCGGCTGCGTCCTGATAACCGACGGCGGCCGCCTGCTTGGGATACTGACCCACAGCGACATCCTCCGCCTCATCCGCGCCCGGTTGGAACTGGGAGTCTAATCAGTGTCTTGTATCACAGGAAGGCGACAGGGGCGAGACAGCGGCGATGCCTTGCCCCGGCCTGACGACGAAGACTGGTCGGTGTGGCACAGGCACTCTTGCCTGTGAATCTAGCCGCCGAAGTCATCCCGCGTCGCACCAGTGGCTACGGGGCTAGCCTGGATTATTCACGAAGAGGGTGAGGGGATGCGGCCCGGACACGAAGGGTGCTGAGTGGGCGGCGCACACGCTCGGACGAGGGAGAGGCCTGCGCGCTCACAAAGTGTTGCGAGTCCACCAGTCGGCGGATCGCGGAGACGCGGCTTCACCCTCACCCTACCCCTCTCCCATCCAGGGAGAGGGGAGGCCCTTGGAGCCACTGCGGGGTGTCTCACCCCCCTCCCCCCAGCGTGGGGGAGGGTGGGGTGAGGGGGAGCCATCCCCTAAGATCCGCGTCATCACGCAAACCTTCATGAATAATGCGGGCTAGAAAGGGCTTGCCCTACTTGGGGGCTTTGTGGCAAGATGTGTGTCGAGGAGGGGGATGAAATGGATGCTGAGATTGGCTACATTGCGTGGTTGGCGGTTTTGACCCTGGGCCTGATCTACGACATCTTTCGGCGCGGCCAGTTCGATGAGCGCCTGAAGAAACTCGAAGACCAGGTCAAAGCGCTCCAGGGCGGCTCCACCCAGCCCCCGCCCAGCGCCTAGCCCCGCCCAAACTGTCATTCTGAGCCCGCCAACCGGCGGGCGAAGAATCTCGTTACACCCCGATATTCTTCAGGGTGATACTGCCTGCCGCTCGCCACGGTGCCCTTCGCAGCCCACGCAGCCAGCCGCGGCACGAAAGAACGGCCAGACCTTGCCCAGCGGCCCTCCCCTATTCTGCCGCTTTCTGCCTCAGGCGCTCCGGCGGCTTCGGCACCGGTGGGTTCGTGGCCAGGTAGGCCGACAGGGCCTGGGCGAGCGTCGTGTCGAGTTCTTGCCTCGGCTTCCCATTGAACACTCGGAAGAAACCCAGGTAGCCCTGCGCCAGTGACAGCGGCATGGCAACCTTGTAGCGCCGCGCCGGATCCAGCGGCGCCCCGGCGGCGGTTGGGCTCGCTGCCCTTTTCATCGGCGCTGCTGCCGGGTCGTATGTCGCCGTAACGCCCGAGACCTGCAGAAACCCTTTGCTTGGAACTGGCAATACCGAAAGGCCGCGCTCAAGCGCCGCCACAACCACACTGCCCTCGAGAGTCATCACGGCGATGCGCTCTTGCGGGTATGCGAGCAGCACCGATTCGAGACCAGTGGCAGCGGACATATCCTGAGGCAGGGCGGCAGCCTTCAGCACGCCCGCCTGCACGAGCGCGATGTCGGCCTTCGCAGCAGCGCGCACCGCGTCGGCAACAAGGTCCCCGGCCGCCGTTTCGCCGAGGGCCGGGTCGAGGTTCTGCGCCCTGGCACTCGACGGCGGGACAACCAGGGCCGCCAGCGCAAGGCTAAGCGCGAGCAGCGAATTTCTCGAGATACTCCTGTATGAACTCATCTATCTCTCCATCCAGCACCGCAGCGGTGTTGCTTGTCTCGTGGTCGGTGCGGTGATCCTTGACCAGGTTGTAAGGGTGCAGAACATACGACCTGATCTGGTTGCCCCATGCGATGGCGGCCTGCTGGCCGCGCATCTGCGCCAGTTTCTCTTCCTGTTCCTTTCGGCGCAACTCCAGCAGGCGGGCCTTGAGCACGCGCGTTGCGAACTCGCGGTTTCGGTGCTGCGAGCGCTCGTTCTGGCAAGTAACCACGATGCCCGTTGGTATGTGCTTGATGCGAACTGCCGAGGATGTCTTGTTGACATGCTGCCCGCCCGCGCTGGAGGCGCGGAAAAAGTCCATCTCGATTTCCTTGGGATCAATCCCCACATCGTCCGATGCTTGCACCTCGGGGATCACGTCCACGCTGGCAAATGTCGTGTGCCGGCGGCGCGAAGCATCGAAGGGAGAAATGCGCACCAGCCTGTGCACGCCGCGCTCGGTCTTCAGGTATCCGTAAGCAAGAGGACCGGTCAAGGCTGCAGTGATGCTCTTGCTGCCCGCCGATTCGCCCGGCGTGCGATCAATGACCTCGGCCTGGTAGCCGCGGCGCTCGGCCCAGCGCAGATACATCCTGCCAAGCATGTCCACCCAGTCGCAGGCCTCGGTCCCTCCCGCCCCGGCATTGATTGAAAGGATGGCGCTGTGATCGTCATAGGGGCCCGATAAGAGGCAGGTCAACTCCAGTTCGCTCATCCGCGCTTGCAGGGAGTCCAGGTCTCGCCGCAGGTCGGCGAGCGCCTGGTCATCCTCGTCGCCTGCAAGTTGCGCGAGGCCGGCAATTTCCTCGGCCTTGCGGTGCAGATCCTGCCAGGGGGCGATGCGCTGGCGCACGCGGCTGGCGCGCGTGAACAGGTCCTGGGCGCGCCGCTGGTCGTCCCACAACTTGGGGTCGGATGTCTGGCGTTCGAGTTCTGCGAGTTCCTTCTCGGCGCCTGCTAAGTCAAAGACGGTCTCGCAGTTCTTCCAGCCTTTGCAGCATCCCCTCCGCCGCCTCGGTTATCTCTTGCGCTTCCATTTCCCTCACCGCCCCTATTATACCCTTGCGGCGGTTCATTCCGCAAGGCCGTTCGCAGTTCTACTCTGCTGACCTAGGCAGCAGGGCGGTGATCTGGGAGGCGACCTCTTCGGCGGTGAGGCCGTCGGTATTGATGATCGCTGCATCGTCGGCCGGCCGCAGGGGCGATGCGGCGCGGTTCTGGTCGCGCGCATCGCGCTCCTGCACCTGCTTCCTGATTGCGTCAAGATCAGCCTCCGGGTGCCTGGCCCGCAATTCCAGCCACCTGCGCTTCGCGCGCTCCTCGAATGAGGCAGTGATGAACACCTTCACGTCGGCATCCGGGCAGACGACCGTCTGAACGTCGCGCCCCTCGACAACGATCCCGCGCTCCTGCGCGATGCGCCTCTGAAAGGCAACGAGAGCCGGCCTCACTTCGGGATAAACGGAGATTTTCGAGGCGTATTCGCCCACGCCGGGCAGCCGAATCTGGCTGGTGATGTCCTGCCCCTCCACATACACGCGGAAATCGGCGGGATCAGGCTTCACCTCCAGGTCAAGCGCGCGGCAGAGCGCGGCGATCGGTTCGCGATCTGCGGGATCGAGGCGCTGCTGCATCGCTTTCCATGCCGCCGCGCGATAGGTTGCCCCGGTGTCCAGGTAGCGCAGGCTCAGCCGCTTTGCCACCAGGCGCGCGACCGTGCTCTTTCCGGAACCAACAGGGCCGTCAATTGCGATCAGGGGCTTTTTCATGGATGCGGCACCGTATGACGCGAATCCAGCCCGAAACGATGATAACAAGCGCGCAAAACACGTAGATCGGCAGCGGAAGCGCGCGATAATGCTTGCGATAGAAGCGCAAGAGGCTCCGATGCGATTCCGCGATTGCGGCGCAGCGCACCTGCGCGGTCGAGGCCGCCACGTGATGGACACAAACGGCATCCGGCAGATAGAGAACCTTCCATCCCGCCCGTTTCAGGCGCAGACACAGGTCAACATCATTGAAATACAGCGGAAATCGTTCGTCGAACAGGCCGATTTCATCCAGGGCGCTGCGCCGCAGCATCAATGCGGAGGCCATCGGCTGGTCAACCTCGCGCACGTCCGAGTGGCCCCACCAGGTCATTCTGTAGGCGGCGAGAACCCGGCTGCGCGGAAACAGGCGCGCCAGGCCCAATGCATCGAAAATCAAGGGCGGCGGGGCAGGAAAAGAGCGCACCGACTGCTGAAGCGACCCATCGGGATTCAGAAGGCGCGGAGCGGCAGCGGCAGCGCACGGATTCGCGTCGAGAAACTCGGCCAGGGACTCCAAGCAGCCCTTCTGCACCCACGCGTCCGGGTTCAGGAGCATGATATACTCGCCCTTCGATGCGCGAATCCCCTGGTTGTTCGCGGCTGCGTAGCCAAGATTGCGGTCGTTCCTGATGAGCAGCACGTCAGGAAACTCCTGCGCGACCACCTGGGCGCTGCCATCGCCGGACGCGTTGTCAACGACGATGATCTCCCGTAGGGGCGGTTCGCGAACCGCCCCTACCAGGGATGAAAGGCATGTGCGCAGGTAGTCGCGGGTGTTCCAGTTGACGATCACGACCGAGATGCGCGGCACGTGCTGCTCATTCGCTGCGCTTCTCGCCGTAAACCGCCTCCGGCTCGAAGCACTTCTCCTCGACGATCACGAGCGAATCGCCCTCGATCTTGCGGTAGAAACAGGTGCGATAGCCGTCGTGACACGCTGCTGTTTCCTGCGTGACGCGCAGCAATACGGCATCGCGGTCGCAGTCAACGCGAACCTCGACAACGCGCTGCACGTGGCCGCTCGACTCGCCCTTGCGCCACAGTTTGCCGCGCGAGCGGCTGAAATAGGTCGCCAGGCCGCTCTCGAGCGTCTGGCGGAATGCTTCCTTGTTCATGTATGCGACCATCAGGACCTGGCCCGTCTCTGCATCTTGCACGACGGCTGTAACCAGGCCCTGTTCGTCGTATTTCAGCGGCGGGAAGTGCATGTTATCTTCACTCCCTGATGACGATTCCTCGCTCCTTCAGGTATTGCTTGATCTCCGCGATCGTCGTTTCGTTGTAGTGCACGATGCTGGCGATCAGCGCGGCATCGGCCTCGCCGTCGGTGAGCGCCTGGTAGATGTGCTCGTGCGTGCCAGCGCCCCCGGAGGCGATGACGGGGATGTTCACAGCCTGTGCCACCTGGCGCGTGAGTTCGATATCGTAGCCGTCCTTCGTTCCGTCGCAGTCCATGCTGGTCAGCAGGATTTCGCCCGCGCCCAGGGATTCCACGCGCTGCGCCCATTCTATCGCATCGAGATCGGTGGGCGTCCTTCCGCCGTGCGTGTAAACCTGCCAGGCTGGTTTCTGTTTGGCCCGTTCTGCTTTTTCCCAGGCGGTTGGCTGGTAGCCCTTCGGATATGAAATGCCCCTGCGCTTGGCGTCAATTGCGACCACAACGCACTGGCTGCCGAATCGTTCCGCCGCTTCCTGGATGAAGGACGGAACCTGGACAGCGCGCGTGTTGATCGAGACCTTGTCCGCGCCGCTCGAAAGGATGGCGCGAATGTCGGTCAGGTTCCGTATCCCGCCGCCGACGGTGAACGGGATGAAAACCTTTTCCGCGACTTTTGCGGCCAGTTCGACCACCGTGTCACGTCCTTCCACAGACGCGGTGATGTCGAGGAAGACGAGTTCATCGGCCCCCTGGTCGCTGTAATAAGCGCCCAGTTCCACCGGGTCGCCGGCATCGCGAAGGTCAATGAAATGCGTCCCCTTCACAACGCGGCCGCCCTTGACGTCCAGACACGGGATTATCCTCTTGGCAAGCATGGTCTCGCGAGCCCCTCCAATCGCCCCATTGTATCACACCAGGCAAGCGCGGAAAACTGTAGGGGCGGTTCGCGAACCGCCCCTACAGGGGTTCGTAGGAACGCCGCGGGTGGCTACTGGGAGAGGCGGAGGATGTCGCCGCGCTGGGCGGCTTCGCCCTCGATCATGGCAGCGATGGAGATTTTGTCCTGCACCTGGTCCACGCGCAGCCTGCCGACTCTCTTCTCGGTCACGCCCAGCACCTGGCCGGTGTCAGGATCAATCAGTTGCTTGCCCGGGCGGATGACATCGAATGTGTCTCCAACCTTCAGGTTCATGTTCGAGCCGGCATTGATGTAGATCTGGGTGCCGTCAACTTCCATCACGCGGCCGCGCCAGGGCATTTTCTCCATGCGGTCGCAGACGAAGTTGACCGCCTTGGCAAGCGCTTCCCTGGTCGCTGCGCCGATGGGGGTGCGGTCTTCTTTCATCATGCCGACAGCGACGCTGCCGATGCCCACGATTCCGCCGGCGCCGCTTCGCTTGGCGCGCCCTTCCGCGGCGACCGAATCCAACACCTGGCCGGTGGTCGCGTCAATGATGCGCACGTCGAGTTTGAGGAAAGCCTCGGCCTTCGCGCCCAGAATGCCGCCCAGGCCCCTGATGCCAAGCACGCCGCCGCTGGACTGCTTCTTAGCCTCATACTCGGTGATCGCCGCCTTGATCATCCATTCCGCGCCGGTTATCCTTCCGACAGGGGCGGCGGTTTCCGCGCTCACTCGGCCCGATGCGCCCAGGTCCTGCTCGCGCATGATCTCCTGGATGGCCTTGCGCTCGAGGACGATGAAGCGCCCGGTGTTGATCAGGGCGGTGGTCAACTGTTCCGTCATCGCAGCGCCGAGGTCGCCGGGCAAGGCCTCGTGTTCGGTCGTCACGGTAGGCAGCGCCACGCCGGGAACGGATGGCGTCGTGGTATAGCCGACATAGCCCGGCACCTTCACATCCACCTCGAGCACGGCGAGCCTCTTCTTGAGGCCCTTGTACTCGGGAGTAGTGGGCGGCTTGGCTTCTTTCCTCTCGGCTGCCAGGGCCGAAACGCATGAACAAACCCACACAAGCAGGGCCAACCTGACGAAAGTTCTCATGTTGCGCACCTCCGCTGCATTAGACTTGCCGAAAGCCCGAAAAGTCTGTCTCAATAGGTTTCAACAGGGACGACGTTGTCCCTTCAGTCGCACCGTGGGTGTCTCACAATCCCTCGGTTGCCTTCCACCGGCGTTCACCCTCACCCTACCCTCCCCCATCGAGGGGGAGGGGAGCCTTTTCTCGTTGTCCGCCAGCCGGCGGACACCCTATTCCTCTCCCCATCCGCCAGCTGGCGGATGGGGGATGGTGCGGGTGGGGGGCAGCCAATGGCCAGGCCGAATTGTGAGGCAGCCTCCACCTCGCTGGAGGACAGGCCGGATCCTCCCGCTTGATGGGGGGAGGAGGGAACGAAGGCTGTTTGTGGGACACCCTCGCCAACAGCCCCTGCAAAGACGGGCCGATGAGTTCAGAGTACCGGGTGTGGCAAGGGAATCTGTTCCATCTCGCCGAACCCAACCCGATAGAGATACTGTCGAGACGGAGAACTTGCGATGCCGGAAAAGGACGCTTACGCCAAGGCAGGAGTTGACCAGAGCAGCGAAGACGCAGCCCTGCAGGGAATGCTGCGCTGGATAAACCGCACCCTCGAGTTCGGCCCCGCCGCCGTCAAGATGCCCATCGGCGCTTTCGCCAACGTAATGGCGCTTGACGACCGGACCGGCCTCGCCATCGGCACCGACAGCGTCGGAACCAAACTTATCGTCGCGCAGCAAGTCGGCAAGTACGACACGGTTGGCATTGACTGCGTTGCTCTCTGCGTCAATGACCTGATCTGCGTGGGCGCAAGACCCCTGGCGCTCGTTGACTACATCGCGGTGCAGTATATTGACGCCCGCATCCTCGAGCAGATCGCGAAAGGCCTGTACGAGGCAGCGCGGATCTCCGGCATCTCCATCCCGGGAGGCGAGATCGCGCAGATCCGCGAGATCGTTCGCGGCCACGAGGCAGGCTATGCCTTCGACCTGGCTGGCACCGCTGTCGGCATCGTCCCCCTCGACCGCATTATCACCGGAAAACTCGCCCGCCCTGGTGACGCAATACTTGGCCTGCGCTCCAGTGGCCTTCACAGCAACGGATACACCCTCGCCCGCAAGGTCCTGCTGAAGCCCGACGGTTTCAAGGTTGATCAGCATGTTGACGAACTCGGAAGAACCGTCGGCGAAGAATTGCTCGAACCTAGCCGCATCTACGTCCGCGAAGTGGTCGAGATGGTTTCCGATGGGTTCCCGCTTCACGGCCTGTGCAATATCACCGGCGACGGGTTCCTCAACCTGTCGCGCCTCGAAGCGCCTGTTGGCTGCGAGATAACAGACCTGCCCGAGCCGCAGCCAATCTTCCGCCTGATTCAGAAAACCGGTAATCTGCCCGACGAGGAAATGTATCGCGTTTTCAACATGGGGATCGGGTTCTGCCTGGTGGTCCCCGATAATCCCACCGTGATCGCGCGCGCGATCGAGATCTGCCGCGCCCACGGCAGCGAATGCATGCGAATCGGCACAGTGATCGCCGACGATCAGCGCCGCGTCTTCCTGCGCAGACAATCCCTCATCGGCGCAGGCAGCCGGTTCGCCAAGGAGTGAGCCAGTGCGCGCAGGCTGGAAACTGGCGGCTGTGGGGGAAGACGAGACGCCTTCCCTGTCGGGCTGCTGACAGGGAAGGCGTCCGGGGTGGCATCGTGGCCAGGGGGCAGCGCGTCGCGGCGCAGCCAATCCCCAGGTTAGACACAAGATTCTAACATATCGGGCGCAGGCTGTCCACAGGCTGTGAGCATCATGGGGGGGCAAACTTGTCAACAATTTCGACATCACCCTCTCCGCTGCGCATCGTGTCGCCAGCCGCCCTGTGGCCCAGACATGCCCAGCGAATCCCTTCACTGGGGCAGCACATGGTCGCCATTCCAGTCTCGGCCGAACTACTGCCCACCCGGTAGGTGCGATACCGTTGCGAGAAGACCACTGCCCAAAGACAGGGCGCGTGCAGACCAAAGACCCACGATCGCACGGAAACCGCGCAGCGATGGAACCAACCGCGCTGCCAAAGCGTTTGAATCCTGCGCGGCGCGTGCAGCGGGTTCTCCAGGCCTCACTACAGGATCAGGAGAGGTTCGCCTGCGAACAAAGGCGGCCGGGCATGCGTCAAACGCGGTGACGAGATGGCGAGAGGATGTTCGTCTATTTGCCAAGGGAACGGCTGGCTGAAGGGTTGACTTTTTGGAGAGTTGTGCTATAATGTCGCGGCTATCTGGAATAGAATCGCCTATTGTAGCAGACATGGGAAGCCAGGCGATGGTTTCTACCGTTAGGTTGGTTTCAAAGCAGTTCTTGAGCGAGCGTCCCCGCCTGACGTTTTCCCCTGCGCCTGAGAGGAGGTGATGAGCACAAGCGCGTGCGCATCGGGGAGGCGGTGATGTGCCGGAGAACAGGCCGAAGAGCCGCGAGTCGAGGAAACCGAGGAGGCTTGACCCGTCAGGCTCGTAGGCAGGTCCTCCGGCGTGTTGGCCAAGTAAACAAGGAGGACCTATGAAGAAGTTGGTGTTTGTGGCGCTGTGCGCGGCGCTGTGGCTGATTCCAGCCGCGGCAGCACTCGCGCAGGGAGCGTTCTCCGACGTTCCCATTGACCACTGGGCCTACGACGCCATCCAGAAGTTGGTTGACGAAGGCGTGCTGGTAGGCTACCCCGACGGAACCTTCAAGGGCCAGAGGGCTATGACCCGCTACGAGGCGGCGATGATGGTCTTTCGAGCCCTTGAGAAGATGCCTGGCAAGGCAGGCCCGGCAGGGCCTGCAGGCGTAGCGGGCCCCGCAGGACCGGCTGGCCCCGCAGGACCGGCTGGCCCGGGCATCAGCGACGAGCAGAAGGCTCTGCTGGATCGCCTTCAGAAGGAGTTCTTGCCCGAACTGAAGGCCATCAGGTCTGATCTCGATGACCTCACCCGCCGGGTGGAGGAACTCGAAAGCCAGCCGAAGGCCGAGGCGAAACTCAAGGTCAGCGGCTCGGTTCAGTACCGCACCCTCTGGTACGGCACCAAGATCAAGCTCAGAAGCGGCGAGACGACCGGTTATCCGTACGACCCGATGACGGGCGTGGGCGTGTTTGCCACGGCGTACCCGCCGTATATTCTCGACTCCATCCCGGTCACCGACAGCATGAAGGACGCCTGGAAGGCAGGCGACTTCTCTTCCTTGCGCACCACTCTAGCGCTGGCCGCCCAAGTGGGAAAGAACGCGGAAGTCAATGTGCTTTTCCTGGCTGACCCGCGCACCAGCGAGATGATGGCGATCGCCGATACCGTCTCGCCCAACAGCGCGTGGGCCAACGGGAACATGGACATGGTCAGGATTGACGAAGCCAACGTGAAGTTCCCACTGAACGTCATTGTCCCGTGGGACTGGACGGTCGGCAGGCAGCGCGTCCGCTGGGGCGAGGGGCTGGTTCTGGACAACAACCTGCTGTCTCTCAACGGCGTTCGCGGCAAGACTAAGTTCGGCAGTCTGGGCTTCGAGGTGTTCGGTGCTCACCTTGACAGTGAGGCCCTAGGCGGCCAGACTGACCAGCCGCCCAACCCGCCCGCGACCTGGACCCACGGGCGGGACACGTGGGCAGCGGCCCGTGCGGCACTGCCGATCGGCGGTTGGAACCTGGGCGTCAACTGGCTCGAAGACGGCTTCCGCAGTGAGAAGGCCGTAAGCGTTGACCTGACCGGCAAACTGTTCAGCCGCAACGTCTCTCTGGAGCTGGCCGAGATGCGGACCAACGCTGTCAGCATGGACATTAGCGACGTCGAGGACATCACGGGCGCCTCCACGAACGATGCGAGGGCGCTTGTGGTGAACGCGGACATACTGAAGAGCCGCGACATCAACGTCACGGCCTCCTACGGGCGGTTGGGCGCTCTGTATGCGTTCGCCGTGCCGAGAGCGGGCTACAGCGAGTGGACCACCGGCGGCTTCGGGGCGTTCAACCTGCCGCTGTCGGCCATGCACCCCTACGCCGAGGTCAGCCCGCACGACATCAACTGGGTTGACAGGCCCCTGTTCCTCGACCCGACCAACATCGCCAAGGGCTGGCAGGTGGCTCTGACCCTGCCCAGGCTTCTGGGCGAGGGGATGCCGATAACGTTCACGCTTGCCGACGGCGAGGCCATGGGCCGGGATCCGGTGACCGGGCTCGACTACGTGAACTGGCTCAGTCTCGGCGGCGTCTCGAGCGGTATTGAGCAGCCTCCCAAGTGGCGGGATGCTGACCAGGTCTGGACTGTAAGCGTCAGCAAGGCATTGGCCGAGAACGTCAACTTCAGGCTGCTCTATGGTCAGCGCCAGGTGGACAACGTGATCCTGCCTGCGGGCATGACGGGCCAGGACATCAAGGTGCTGCGCGGTGAGTTGACGGTCACCTTCTAGGCGACCCACCTACAGCATCACGGACAATCCCCCGCCCCGGCATCTGCCGGGGCGGGACTTTTTTCCGGGCGGGGGACGGCTGGGGTCAGATGCAGCGGATGGAGTCGTAGCCGAGGACGGAGCGCAGTTCGCTGAGCGTTACTGCTGTCTCTCGGAGCATCACTGCGGGGGCTTTGCTGAAGTCAACCACCGTGCTTTCGCGCCCAACCGGGCAGGGGCCGGCATCGAGCAGGAGGGCAGCGCGTCCGCCCAGCGATTGCATGACTTGCCAGGCATTGGCCGGGCTGGGCTGGCCGCTCAGGTTCGCGCTGGTGGCTGCGACGGGGAAATCGCAGGCCTGAATCACGGCCAGCGCGACTCGATGCCCGGGAACGCGAAGTCCAACGGTAGGCTTTTCCGCTACCAGGAACCCCGGCACGCTGGCAGCGCGAGGCAGGACGATGGTCAGCGGCCCCGGCCACCATCTGCTTGCTGCCCGCTGTGCAAGCAGCGGGAAGTCCGAAGCATAACGCGAGACATCTGCTGCGCTCGCGATCAGGATTACGAGCGGGAGAGAGTGCGGCCGGCCCTTCGCCTCGTAGAGCGCATTCACCGCGTCTTGCGAGAATGCGCTGCAGCAAAGGCCGTAAACCGTGTCCGTTGGAAGGACAACTAACCGCCCTTCCTTCAGGGCGGATGCAGCGCGCTGAACCAGCGCGGGGTCCGGCGCGCGGGCGTCAACCTGGATCACTTCGGTTTGCGCGGACATCGGCGGCCAATATAGCACAGGTTGGGAATCTACGCTACCGTTTTTTTGGTGGGACAGGATTCCATTCCGCCAGGCGGCGGGTTGGAAATCCGCCAGGGGCCGGATGCTGCCATCCCTATTGGGCGACTCATGCTTGTGTGAGTTCCTCCATTTGCTTGGCGCGCAGATGCTCCTCGAGCGCCTCTATTAGGGGCCCCACATTCCCGTCCAATACCTGGGGCAGGTTGTGAAAGTTTCGACTCAGGCGATGGTCTGTGATGCGGTCCTGGGGGAAATTGTAGGTTCTGATTTTCTCGCTGCGCTCGGCAGTGCCCACCTGGCTGCGGCGCGTGCGCGCGATTTCCTGCGCCTGCTGGGATGTCAATCGCTCCATCAAGTGGGCGCGCAGGACGCGCAGGGCCTTGACCTTGTTCTGATACTGGGAGCGCTCGTCCTCGCAGGTGACGGTGATGCCTGTCGGGATGTGCGTCATGCGAACGGCGGATTCAACCTTCTGCACATTCTGACCGCCTGCGCCGGAGGCGCGATAGGTTTGAATCTTCAGGTCCTTATCGTCAATGTTGACCTCCACCGGGTCGGGCTCCGCGAGAACTGCCACCGTGGCGGTGGAGGTGTGAATGCGGCCGCTGGCCTCGGTGACGGGCACGCGCTGCACGCGGTGCACGCCGCTCTCGTGGCGCAAGTGGCGCCACGCGTCGGCGCCCTCTACGCCTGCGACGACCTGCTTGAAACCGCCCACCTCGGAAGGGCTGGCCGAAAGGATCTCGACCTTCCATCCCTGCCTCTCGGCATAGCGCGCATACATGCGGAAAAGGTCGCCCGCAAAGAGAGCCGCCTCGTCCCCGCCTGTGCCGCCCCTGATCTCCAGGATCACGTTCTTGCCTTCGTTGGGGTCGCGCGGCAGCAGGTGCTCCATGAGTTGCTGCTCGACCTGCTCGGCATGGGCCCGCAAATCAGCCAGTTCGGCCCTGGCGAGGTCTGCGAGTTCGCTGTCGCTCTGGGCGAGTTCCTCTGCCTGATGAATCTGATCTTCCAGCACCCGAAGCCTCTGCACGTCGGCGGCCGCCTGTGCCAGGCGAGCATGCTCCCTTGCCAGGCGAGCATATTCGGCGGGATTGGCCAAGGCCTGCGCACTTGCGAGTTGCTCGCTCAACTGCTCGAACCGCTTCTCCAATTCCATGAATGCCTGCTTCATAGTCTTTCCCGCTGCTTCAAAGCCGGGCGGCCAGATTTGACTTTGTAGAGGCGAGCCCGTTCTGCCACGCGAGAGCCGTTATCGTAGCATAACGGCAGCTGTTTGGCTCGCTCTGCAGGTTGTAGCCCGACCTCTGACAGAACGGCTGCCGGAAGCGGCAGCGTTTCCAGCGCGCGCGGTTCCACTTTGATAGCGCCAGACCCGTACGACTTGCCGACCAACGACAGATTGGCGATTGTCTCCGGGTGCCGCAGGACTTGCCACAACTTGCCTATGAACGCTGGATCCTTGCAGCGCGGATACACACAAAGGAATCCGGTCAAAGGCACGACGCCCGCCAGGTTCCGTATGAACCTGGCGTTGCGGCGGCCAAGATATGCGAACAATATTGCCGGAATGGGGCGTGCTTCCATCTTGTACCAAGGGCAGCGGGTGGCGATCAACGGCCTGTTGCTGAGCCCTCTTGCCTGTCCCTCTCTGAGGTATGCGCGCACAGGGGCAGGAAATCTGTCCAGAGGTCGCCCATCCGGGGAGAAGAGCACTGTTGGCCTGCCGATTCTTTCAAGTGCGTGCATGGTGTGGGAACGTATTTCGTCACCATCTAGGTCTCTCGTGCGCCCAATCGCAGGCACCAGATACTGTACGGGGAGGCGCAAGGCCGCCGCGTGGCTTGCGGTCAGGAAGAAAAAGTCGTTGGCACCAGTAGCGATGCCGCGCACTACGGTGGCGAAATCTCCCAAGGTGGGACCCTCGGACTGTCCTTTAGCGGGGACTCTCGACAAGCCGGTGGCCACTCCCTCCGTCAGGTCCCGACGATGGATGCAAAGGGAATCACTTGGCGGCGAGGTAAGTCCTGAAAGTGTCCAAATCTTGAGTTCGGCGGTTTGGGCCTTAGTGCATCTTGCCCACAGGAAGTGCTGTATAGGTTTCGCGTTTCTGATCAAGAAAATGACTGGGTTGGTGTCAACTCCTGGGAACGGAGACGCCTCTGGCGTGAACGTAACGACTGCCTCCAGCCGATACCGTTGGGTAATCCAAGTCCAGAGTGTTGATGAGAAAACTCCTTCGCACGTGTCGGCCGGCATGATGAACGCCAATCGGCCGTCCGCATCCAAGAGTTGAAGCGCGCGAAGCAGGAAGTAAATATGGATGCCTGCTCGTCCATCAAGAGCAGTGCCGATAAGGGTTCGGGCGAACGCCCTCAGTTGCGCCTTTGTCCCGCTGGACAAGCGGTGGTGCCGTATGTACGGCGGGTTGGCTACAATACCCTTGAATGGGCCTTGGGGGGGCTGCAGAACAAAGTCGGTTATCTGGACATTCGCTAGATCTTCGTCGGATAGCCCATGCTCCCGCGCCTGTTGCAGCGCATCAGGGTCTATCTCTGTGCCCAGAAGCGTCACGTTCCTGCGGGCTTCCTTTGCCACAGCCTTGGCGGCGCGGAAAAACGCCCCTGCTCCGACAGCAGGATCAAATACCTGACGGCAGCCACCAGCGACAAGGTACCCGACCATGGCTTCCGCCACCCAATCAGGCGTCCAGAACTGCCCTTTTTCTCGAAGTGCTTCTCTGGCAGGCCCGCTCCTCGGGACTTTCTGGGAATCGCCTGTCATTCCGGTCGCTCCGCATGTTCGCTGGCCGCTTTCTCCAGCACCTGTCGGGCTTCGGGGATAAGCCTCAAGCTGCCGCCTTCGAACCTCACGTACGGCAGTATGTGCCCATTCCTATCGGTAATATGTGCCGCAACAAGTCTGGGCTCCTGCTCCGCAGTGCCCAGCGGGTAGGCGTAGTGATAGTAGAACTTATAGATGACTTTCTTTGTGGTGGCACCTCCCGGAGCCTGGAACACCTGGGCGGTCGCTTCGATCCTACCGCTCCTGAGCAGCTCTTCCGCTGTGTCCAACGCAAGTCCAAATGCCATGTCGTAGAAAACGTGCCAGATGTGGATCCTTATCCCGGTCCGTTCCTGCCATCCGCGCAAAGGGAGGCGATCTTCATCCTTCAGGATAACGGTAGGCAATACTGCTGACCTCTTCAGCCCGAGTTGTCCGCCCAGCCTGCGCTGGGGCTGTAACTCGGAGCCGTAATCCGGCATCTGGGTTGCGCGCCACAGGCTATTCTCGCACTCGACGGCAATAACAGCCTTCGCGAGCAGCCGCTTGACGCGTCCATCTTCCTCAGGCGTGAACGGCAACTCAGAGACGCCCCCGATGTTTGCGACCAACTCAGCCACGTGCGCCTCGTCCGACTTCCGGAAGATCAGCAAGTCAGGGCGTTTGACCCGACCAAGCCCCGCTTGTTCCAGCCGCTCAAAGTAGAGTTCGAAGGCGTGCACGTCATCGTCGGGCGCGGTTCCGCTGGGCCCGTATGGCAGAGCGTGATACTTCCCCGTGGAGTTGACGGCCTCGAGGATGCGATGCTCACTCCACACTCCCTGGGACCACCGCATCAGGAAGTCGCTCCCGCGCAAGCGCCGCGGATTCAGCAGGAAGTCAGCCCATGGGGCCGGACAGTGTCCTCTGAGTTCGATTTCCAGGTCTTCCGCCGGGACGCTCAGCGCGATCTCGAAGAGAGCCGCATCTCCCGCCTCGAACGACCGTCTCGACTGAGCCACGCATGACCGTTTGTGGCCCATCACCCTGCCTTTTCTTCCCCCGCGAGCCGCGCCGGCGACGAGTCGCGCGCCTTTGGGCGCTCTGCATCACCTTCGCCAGTCTTGTCGGCGGAGAGGGCGGCGTCGAGGGCTGCTTGCGCGACCTCGATCTGGTCGGGAGTCGGCTCCTTTGTGGTGAGCCGCTGGATCACAAGCCCGGGAGCAACCAACAGAGCATAAAGCCGCGAGTTCGGGCGCTTCCCGGCTGCGCGCAGCAGTTCGTAGGATATGCCGGCGATGATAGGAAGCGAGGCGATGCGAATGGGCAAGCGCCAGTACCACGCCGGCCAGCCGAAGGCCAGGTGCACAACGATGCCCACCACGATCACGGTGGCGATGAAGTTTGTGCCGCAGCGGCGGTGTATGCGACTGAAGCCGGGGTCGCCGGAATGCGCGCCGGCCTCGAAGGCGTTGACTACCTTGTGCTCGGCGCCGTGATACTGGAAGATGCGCTGTATCTCTCTCATGCGCATAATCAGCAGGACATAGACGAGGAAGACGGCCATGCGAATCGCGCCTTCGACGATGTTGCTCACGAACGCGGGCCACCATCCGCTTGCGCCGCCAGGCCCGCCTGGGGCATTGGCCGCCCCGCCTCCTCCGGGGCTTGCAGGCAGATGCGAGTGCCCAATGTGCGGCACGACCAGGCTGGGCAGCAGGACGAAGACCACGATTCCGATTGCCGTTGCGCCTGCAATCGTGAGCCACCACATCCCCTTGCTGACGGGCTTATGTCCCTCGTCGGCTGTGGCGAGATCCGCGGACCAGATGAGCGCGCGGAAGCCGATGACGAGCGCGTCAATCAGAGCGGGCGTGCCGCGTATCACGGGCAGGCTGAGAAAGCGCGAGCGAGCAGAGAGAGGGCGAATCGGCTCGGCGTGCGTGCGTATGCTGCCATCGGCAAGCCGACAGGCAATCGCCATCGCGCTGCGCCCGCGAATCATCACGCCATTGATGACGGCTTGCCCGCCGTAGGGAATATCCGAAGGCAAGAAGGCCCCCTCTTGATAAACCGCTGCGACCTAGGCGGCGCCTGGCTGCGGGCGCGCGGCGCCCTTGCGGCGGCGCTGCACCTGCTGCACGCGCGCGTAGCGCTGCCTGAAGCGCTCCACCCGCCCTTCGGTGTCCATGATCTTCTGCCTGCCGGTGTAAAACGGATGGCAGCGCGAGCAGATCTCGACGCGGATCTCGGGCCTGGTGGCGCGCGTGGTGAAGGTGCTGCCGCACGCGCACGTAACCGTCGCGGGCCCGTATGCGGGGTGAATGCCTTGCTTCATGCGCTTCTCCTGAAACAACACCCGCTGACGGGTCCTGCCGTCAGCGGCGTCGCATCATACCGCACCTGACAGCGAATGTCAAGCGCGGCTGTTCCTCTATTCCTCCGCCACCTCGCGAGGTGCCCTGCGGCCGAATCCCCTCGACACGGCGGCAATGAACACGCCCGCCAGCATCAGCAAGCAAGCGGTGCCAAACAGCCTCGTGCGCTGGTTGGCGATAATGGCCTCCATCCTGATTTCAAGAATGTCAGGCAGTTCATTCTCCAGATACGTCCGCAGCCGCTTTGCCGGCACGTAGCCATCTTTGCCCGAGAGCCTTCTCGCAAATGCCTCCTGCAAGGCGGCATCGTGCAAGGCCGACATTTCCCACCGCGAGGCGAAACTGCGGCTTGCAGCCTCGGTAACCTGGACGACGATCTTCTCGCTTTCCGGCTGTTCCACCTTGCCGGCTCTCGAGCCTTCGCCTGTCCACACCCGCTCCGCTACAGCCGCCACTTTTTCTTGCTGCACGGCAGAGAGCGTGTCGGAAAGGTGCATCGCCAGTTGCTTCCACCTGATGCCCACCCAGGCCCCGGACGCCAGCAGCCAGATCGCAACGAGCACCTTCCCCACTGCGCCCGATGGCATCCAGTGCAGCAAGGCGCAGAAGATGAGAATGAGCGCTCCTGCGCCAATACCGATGATCACGCTCACCATAGCAGCAAAGTCAGAAGCCCGGTGCCGGTCAGGCCTCTGCCTCCTCGGTGCGCCCGAGCTTGGCGCGCACGCTGCTGGACACTTGTTCGGCCTTCTCACGAACCGCGCCGCCGACTTTCTCGCCCAGGCGGCGCGCTTCGTCAACAGCGCGGCCCTTTAGTTCGACAGCCTTCTCTTTGACCAGTTCCCGCGTCTCGGCGCCGCTCTGGGGGGCCAGCAGCAGCCCCGCGACGGCTCCCGCTGTCGCTCCGATCATCAGGCCGAGCCAGAATTCACCACTGCGCATGCAGGCCACCTGTCGCCTCCTTTCGCCGGCCGAAAAGCGACCGGCAGCAGCCATTATAGCCGCACGCCCACGCGCGGTCAAGCCGCGCTATCGCAGGAGGGAGGCACGGGGCGGCGAATATTGGGGCACGGTCATGGCATACAAGGCGCCGCGAGGAACGCACGATCTGCTGCCCGACGAAGCGCCGACCTGGGTTCGCCTGGAAAATGCCTTCCGCGAGACCTGTCGGCGCTTCGGTTATGGCGAGATCCGGACGCCGGTTTTTGAGGAGACCGAACTCTTCTCGCGCGCCGAAGGCGAGGGAACCGATATCGTAGTCAAGGAGATGTACACGTTCACTGACCGGGGCGGGCGCAGCATGACCCTTCGCCCTGAGGGAACCCCGCCCGTGATTCGAGCCTACATCGAGCACAAGTTATACGGCGAGCCGGGGACGTGGAAGGTTTTCTATTTCGCGCCCATGTTCCGCTATGACCGGCCGCAGAAAGGGCGTTACCGGCAGCACCACCAGTTCGGGGTCGAGGCGGTCGGCGCTCCCGGGCCGGATATTGACGCGGAAGTGATCTGGCTGGCGCACGATTTCGCGTCGAGCGTTGGAGTCGAGAACGCGCGGCTGGAGATCAACAGCATCGGGTGCCCTGAATGCCGCCCTGCTTACCTTGAGAAACTGCGGGATGCGCTGCGGCCGGTACTCGGGCAGTTGTGCGCGCTGTGCCAGGAGCGGTTCGAGCGCAACCCGCTGCGCATCCTGGACGAAAAGAAACCCGAATGCCAGGAGGCGGCGCGCGATGCGCCGAGCATCCTCGACCACCTGTGCTCAGTGTGCCGCGAGCATTTCGATGGCCTTCGTTCACTCTTGGGCGAACTCGGGATAGGCTACACTGTGAATCCGAGAATCGTGCGCGGCCTGGATTACTATAGCCGCACCGCTTTCGAGATCATACACACCGGCCTGGGCGCGCAGAACGCGATCGTCGGCGGCGGGCGCTACGATGGCCTCGTGGAGGCCCTGGGAGGGCCTCCGAGACCTGCCGTCGGCTTCGGCTGCGGGATAGAGCGGCTCGCCCTGGCCGCCGGGACAAAGGGGCAGGGACAGCGCGAAGGCGAGCGCTCCGTCTATGTCACAGTGCTCAGCGAAGAGGGGCAGAGGGCAGGTATGATGCTGCTCAAGCAATTGCGGTCATCGGGCGTGATCGCGCACACCGACTATCTGCACCGCAGCCTGAACGCGCAGATGAAAGAGGCAGACCGCCTGGGCTGCTCGCATGTTCTGATATTGGGGGATGAGGAACTCGCCGCCGGCGAAGTGACGATCCGCGACATGAAAACCCGCTCCCAGCAGCGCCTCCCGCTGCAGCAGGCAGTGGACGCGATTGGCTAGCCTCTCGCCCAACCCGCCCGTCGGCCGAGTGCCTGTGCTATAATGGGTTAGAGGTGCGAGCACGTGGCTAGAGAGCAAGGGCGCGTCAAACTTATCATCGAGCGGACCGAGGACGGGTATGTAGCCTACCCACTGGGCCTGAAAGGGGTGGTGGTAGCGCAAGGTGATACTTACGAGCAAGCCCTGGCCGAGGTGCGTTCTGCAGTGCGCTTCCATGTTGAGACCTTCGGCAGCCAGGTGCTGGAGGAAGCCAGCGAAGCGCAAGAAGTCTTCATCGCCGAAACAGAGGTCCCCGTCGGTTGACCAAGTTCCCCGTTGACGCGCCGAAGGCGCGCGCACACCGGGATTCCCAGGGACGAGTTCTTCCGAGCATACGAGGTGGCGCGCTGAGTGAACCCGCAATCATGGACACCTTGAATAAGACGGGATACACGGATATCGCCTTTCGCGAAGCCCCCGGCGCGGATGTGCGTTTCACTTCAGGCCATACTATCTATGTTGAGGCGCTGCGCGATGGGTGCTGGCAGGGGCACTACTGGTCCGCCGATGGCCGCATCAACGTCCCTGGGGAGTCTCTGGCTGCGGATGCGTTCTCGCTGCGACTGGACAAGGAGCGGTTATCGTCCGGTTGGTCGTTCGTGTCGGCGACGGAAGCGCCCGGGACAGAAAAGGGCGCGCGGCACTTTGTGGTGGAGTTACTGAACCCGGCGCATGCCGCCCGCGTCAGGGTCCATACGCTGTTAGATGGCACCCCGGTGTTGACGCGCTGGCTCGAGATCACCAACCAGTCCGATAGCCCTATCGCACTGACGGCTGTTTCTCCGTGGTCAGGCCTGCTCTGGCCGGGACGGAATTTCACGCTGGGCTGCTTCACCAGAGATGTCTGGGCGTGCGAGGGCTGGTTCGCGTGGAAACCGGTTCCCATCGGAATCACCACGATCAGTTGTGACAAAGGCCAGGGACATAATGACCCCTTCTTCATCGTGCGCAACGAGGTTACAGGCGAATATTTCATCGGCCACCTCGCGTGGTCGGCCAACTGGGAAATCACCTTCATCCGGAACGCCCAGGGCCTTTCGTGGAGTATCGGGCCGGCGGCTGTCAATGCGCAGCGCGTGATTGCGCCGGGCGAGACGATCAGCACGCCCGCAGTCCACCTGGGCCACGTCTCCGGCAGCCTGGACTCCCCCGTCCAGGCAATGCACGAGCACTTGCGCCGTTCCGTCGTGCCGGCGCGTCCCCCGGAACGAAATTGCCTGATCCAATATCTCGTTCCCGCGGACCAGGGCTACTACAAGCCCTTCGACGAGGCGAGCGCGATCAAGTGCGCCGACGTCGCCGCGGCCATCGGCGCGGAGCTGTTCGTTCTGGATGCCTACTGGTGGGACATAACGCTGGACTGGGTGCCATCGGCCAAGCGTTTCCCGCGCGGCCTGGAGCCGCTGATCCAGCATGTCCGCAAGAAGGGAATGCTGTTCGGCCTGTATGTCGAGGCTGAAGGCGCGCGCTGCAATCCCCGAAAAAGCATTATCGGCCGGCAGCATCCTGAATGGTTCGGGTCGAACGGCGTCCTCAACCTGACCATTCCCGAGGCGGCAGCCTGGATGGAGTCGGAGATCACCCGGCTGATCGAAACCTACCAGTTGGACTTATACAGGCTGGACTACAATCCAGGATTTACTTACGATGGCCCGGCAACGCTGCGCGACGGCATCGTCGAGAACAACTACTGGCGCTACTATGAAGTCTTCTACGACCTATATGAGCGCCTGCGAAAAAAGTACCCCAACCTGATCTTGCAGCAAGCCGCGGCCGGAGGGGCCCGCAACGATCTCGGCACCGTGCGCCGGTTCCACGAGACGTATCTGACCGACGGCCTGAGCATACCGCGCGAGTTGCAGGTCTATTGCGGCTTGACCCTGGGATTGCCGCCGGAGATACTGCTCATCCTGCACGGCGCCGATGGCGGCTGGGGCCTCGGTAAGCCCCAGAACCTGGACACCGTGCTGCGGATCACGTTCTCGCTGTCAACGCCCCAGGTCTTCGTGGGGACCGTCGCGCCCAGCGTTGAGGAACTCAGCCCGCAGCGGCGAGACCGTTTCCTGCACTATGCCGGCATCTACAAGCGTTTCATCCGGCCTCTGCTGCCGGCTTGCCGCATGTATCACCACGAGCCCGTCAACTCGCGCGGCGGCGTCGAGTCCAGCCCGTGGTTCGCAGTGGAGTTCGCATCGGCGGACCGATCGAAGGGATGGGCGACGATCGTCCGCATGCGAAACGGGCCGGGCGGGACGTTCGTTCCGAACTACCCCAATGACGTGATTGACGACAGCGGGGGTCAGGCTTCGCAGGATTGGCAGCAGGACACGTACATTTTCAGGCCCAGGGGCCTGGATCCCGTCCGCACCTATCGCGTAACGTTCGACAGCATGAATGCCGCCGTGACGGTGGATGGGCTGCGCCTGCTGCACGACGGCCTGCCCATTCGCCTGGAAAGCGCGGGAATGTCCGAACTGCTGCTCTTCGAGAGCATCTAACCCGACGATTCACGAGCGTATTCATGGTCTTTCATATCGTAGGGCAGTCCGCCAGTCCGCCCGCCAGCTGGCGGGCGGACGGATTGCCTCCTGCCCAAATGAATGGCGGCACCCCGATTCCATCGGGGTGCGTGACACGGCTTGGAAATCCGCCAGCCGGCGGATTGGAAACCTGTCCTACCGCCTTTCTTGGTAGGACAGGATTTTATCCTGTCCATGCACAGGTTGGAAATCCGCCAGCCGGCGGATGCTACCACTACATGGAGCAGGACGCGAGGTCCTGCCCTACGGGGCAGAAGGCAGATGCGGATTCACCAAGGGGCTCTCTACGGCCGCGCCTTCACGCTGACTGACTTGATGTAGAGGCCGCTGGAATCGGTGGAGGGGGCGGTTGAGCGGAGGCGCAGGTAGCAGAGGCCGCGCGCGCGGACATATTGCTCGATGATAGCGATCTCGGTGCCGTCCAGCCGCAAGACCGCCCGCCCGGTTCGGCAGTCCCAGGCCAAGTGCAGCACATGCCATTTGCCGGGAACAAGGTCGCCGGGAGTGTCCAGCCAGGTGCCGCCGCTGCCGATGATCTTTACGCGGCCATTGGGCATGATCCGGAGCGGGAAAGATGCGTCTCTCGGCAGGCCGGGCAGATCGAAGTGGTCCGAGAGAGTGAAGTGAGCGCCTTGAAATCCTGACTCGATCCTGACCGTCATTTTCAGTTCGCCTTTTTCGCCGTAGGGGAAGTTCAAGCAGGCAGCGGCGGGAACTTGGGCGTCGGGCTTGAGCAGCCGCAGCACATTCTTGGAGCCGCCGTCGGGGTCGGGCACCGCTTCAACGCCTTTGGCCGCGAGCGTTGACCAACGCCGTACTCCAAGTGAGAAATCTTCACTGAGATCGCGGTTCTCAAGGAAGTCCGGGTTGATCGTCATGAGGCAGGTTGCCGCGAACAATATCACGCGGCCATCCGCTGCCTGGGCTACATAAGGATAGGAAACCTGCGTTGGCTTCGTGATCCTGGCGACCTCGCGGTATCCCGCCCACGTTTTGCCTTCATCGCGGCTGACGGCAGCGGCCATGACAGCGCGTTCCGCATATCCCCAGTGAAAATCTCCAAGCCCTTCGGCCCCGCAGTTGTTCCAGAACAGCATCAGCCTTCCGTCCCTCAGCCTGATAATCGCCATCGCGGACTGATTCGAGATGAAACGGGTGTGCCGGACCGGCGTCCACGTGAGGCCGCCATCCTTCGAGAACGTCTCCCACTGGTATCCATCCTGCGAGCGCGGCAGCAGCCACGCGCGCCCGTCGTTCAACTCGATCCCTACCGGCTCCACAGCGCCGGATTCGTACCACTCCGCCGCGCCGGTGTTCATGGTTATCCACTGGCGCGGAAGATTCCAGGTCGCCCCGTCGTCATCGGAATAGGGCGCCAGGCTGACCCACGGGCCTATTCTGCGGTCGGTGAGCCCGCTGATCGGAGCGAGAATGCGCCCTGACTTGAGTTCGAAGGCGTTGTTCGAGGAGCCGGTGTATTCCAGCCCGAAGTCCACCTTTTGAACCGGTTCCCAGTTTTTCCCGCCGTCGAGCGACCGCGCGTGCCACAGATAACTCTTCGATTTCGAGCGATCCTTGAAGTCGAAGTCGTAGTAATCCAGGCCGAAGAGGTGCACGGTTCCCTTGCTCGAGAGGAGCGCTGCTCCCATCATGAAGGAGCCCTTGTCGGCGGGGAAATCGAACAGTCTGGTCGGTTCGCCAAAGGTGGCGCCGTTGTCCGCCGAGTATCTGGCGCACGCTCTCTGCTTGTGGGGCGGGCCCTCCGTGTGGAACAGCGCGACGCGCCCGTCGGGCAGCGCCAAGGGGGTGCCGATGGGGCCCTCGATTCTGACTCGCTCTACATCGCCTGGCTTGTCGCCGAAGACCGGCTCGGCCGGCTCAAGATTCGCAGCGGACTCCGATCCGGAAGGATTCCCTTTCATTGCTGTTCCCCTCGTCTTGTCGCTGGCGGCCACTCCCAGCAAGAGGCCGAGCGCGGAAATGAACAAGGCTACCCTCAACAGAGCCTTGAGATTCATGTTCATTGTATCTTCCGGAAGGACACGTAGGGGCGGTTCGCGAACCGCCCCTACGCACGTTCAGGGCAGCGTTTCGATGGTGATGCGGTCGTTGGTGTAGATGTCAATGTCGGCGGTGATTGACATCGCCTCGCGCGCGATCTGTTCGGCGGTCATCTCCGTATTGCGAATGAGCGCCCGCGCCGCCGCAATCGCATAGGGCGCTCCGACGCCGATGCCCGCGACGCCATCATCAGGCTCGATTATGTCGCCGCTGCCGGAGATTATCAGCAGGTGTTCCTTGTCGGCTGCAATCAGCATCGCCTCCAGGCGCCGCAGCACCCTGTCGGTTCTCCAGTCCTTCGCGAGTTCGTATGCCGCGCGGCCGAGGTGGCCGCGCGAGGCTTCCAGTTTGCCCTCCAGTTTCTCGAACAGGGCGATCGCGTCGGCCGCCGCCCCCGCAAAACCGACGATCACCTTGTCGTGATACAGGCGGCGCAGTTTATTGGCGCCCAGTTTGACTTTCGTGGTCTGGATGGTGACCTGCCCATCCCCTGTAACCGCCAACTGCTCGCCCCGGCGCACCGCCAGGACCGTCGTCCCGATAGCCCTACCCGTTGTCTTCGACATGGTTGCTGGCCTCCTTCGCCTGCACACGGCATGCACGAATCTGCCTTCGACGCCACCCGCCCGCAGCCCTTCGCAGCAACCGTAGGGCAGGAGCCAGCCTCCTGCCCCAGAAAGAGGCGGGCAGAAGACACATTCGGCGGGCTCAGGGGAAGCAATCTTCTGCCCTAAGAACCAAGGAGGAACGAGATGCCGAGAGCAGCATCCACGCAGCAACCCGAGATAACCAAGATGCCGTCGCAGAAGATGGCGGTGGTGCGGACGGTGGGCGACCCGAATGTGGTGGCTGCGAAGGTTTTCCCTGCGCTCTATGGGTCGGTTTACACGCTCAAGTTCGATATGAAAAAGAAGGGGAAGGATTTCAAGGTGTGCGCCCCTCGCGCGCGCTGGCCGAATGCGCACCTGGCTCCCAAGAACAAGTGGATCGGCATCTGGGGCCTGCCGATTCCGGCCAGCACCCGGGCGCTGCCGCAGAAGGTTGCGGGCGTCGAGGTCAAGATCGAGAAGTGGGAATACGGCACAGCGGCGCAGATTCTGCACATCGGCCCGTATTCAGAGGAACTGCCGACGGTGCAGCGCCTGCACGAGTTCATCATGGACAACGGCTACGAGATTGCGGGCGTTCACGAGGAGGAATACCTTACCCGGCCCACCGCGGAAGTGCAGAAGACCATCATCCGCTACCCGATCCGGAAGCGCAAGAAGTAGCCATGCCCATCCCATCTTGCGGCAGAGCCTTGCTGATTGCTGGAATCTGCGCGGTGGCCAGCCCGACGCGGACCGGCGGGGCGGAAAGGACGCAGGCGCGCTCACAAGAGCCAATGCCAGCAAAGAGAATCCTGGTCGGCGCGTATTACTTTCCCGGGTGGCAGCAGGCGGACAGGTGGTATCCCATCATGATCCACCCCGCAGCCCAGCATCCTCTCGTCGGATTCTACCGCGAGGGCGAACCGCGCGTCGCCGAGACGCAGATCGCTCAGGCTTCAGCGCACGGCGTGGATTTTTTCGCGTTCGACTACTACTGGGCCGGCGGCGCCACCTCGCTGGAGGCTGCGCTCGACGAGGGCTTCCTGCGCGCCGGTAACCTCGACCGCATCAGGTTCTGCCTCCTGTGGTGCAATCACAGGGAGTTCTCCGCATTCACGCGGGAAGAACTGGACTCGTTCTTGCGGTTTGCGATCGAGAAATACTTCGGCCATCCGCAATACCTGCGTATTGACGGGAGGCCCGTCCTGATGTTCCTCGACTTTTCGCCCTTCATGCCCAAACTGGGCGCGGATGCGGTGGGCGAGGCCTTCGACCAGGCGGCCGAACTCTGCAGCAAGCGCGGCCTGGCGCGGCCTTTCTTCGTCGCGTGCGCGGACGGGTTCGGCGGGGCGGGCGTGGACAGCATCGCGCGGCAGTTGAAGTCCGCGGGGTTCGATGCCACGACGTTCTACAACTACCCCTTCGCAGGAGCCGATGCTTCGTTCGGGAAGCCGGGCGGCGCTCCCTATGCTGACCTGGAAAGCGTAGGCGAGGGTCTGTGGAATCACTGGAAGAACCTGACCGACTTGCCGCACTGGCCCACCGTGATGGCGGGCTGGGACCCTCGCCCCTGGCACCGCGACAATGCATTCGTGCGCACCGGGCGAACACCGAAAGCATTCCGACTGATGCTTGAAGAAGCGAAGGCTTTCGCATCACCCCAAGGCGTGGTGATGATAGAAGCCTGGAACGAATGGGGCGAGGGCTCCACTCTCGAGCCGAGCGCGGAACACAGATTCGCATATCTCGAGCAGGTGCGCAGCGTTTTCGGCGGCGCACGGGGTCCGGTGCCGAAGACCGCGCGCGTCCCGATCTTCCCCGACCAATTTCCGATGCTGAGCCGGTGGGGGTTCGATCTTGATACTCAAGGTTGGACAGCCATACGCGATGTCGCCGACCTGCGCGAGGAGCACGGCGCGCTTTGCGGCAAGACGAGCGGCCCCGATCCTTCGCTTCTCGGCCCGCCTACTTTCGTCAACAGCGCAGACTATCGCTCACTGGATCTGCGGCTTCGGCTGGTTAGCCCGCCGGATGGCCCGGCACAAATCCCGGTGCAGTTTTTCTGGAGCGGAGTGGAGTATCACTTCGGCGAATCCCACTCTGCCGCGATCCAGGTTCCGGCGGACGGCCAATACCATGACATCACTGTTCCGCTGCAGAACCATCCCGGCTGGAAAGGCCGCCTGGCGCAACTGCGCCTGGACATCGGCGACCGCGCTGGCATCTCATTCGCCATTGACCTGCTCGCGCTCCGACCCTGAACCGCCGGCGGCCCGCTCTTTACCATTCGCCGGTTTCGAGGAATCGCTGAGCATCCAGCGCGGCCATGCAGCCGGAGCCGGCAGCGGTTACAGCCTGGCGGTAAATGTGATCCTGCACATCTCCGGCAGCGAACACGCCGGGGACGTTAGTTTTCGTGCCATTGCGCACGATGATATAGCCGCGCTCGTCCATCTCGACCTGCCCGCGGAAAACCGCTGTGTTCGGCTCGTGGCCGATGGCAACGAAGACGCCCTGGCAGGGTTTCTCGGTTTGCCCGCCGGTCTTCACGTTCTTGAGCACGACTGCTGTAACTCGCTCTGCATCTGGATCGTGAATGTCGGCAACGATCGAGTCCCAGACGAAATCAATCTTCTGGTTAGCGAAGGCGCGCTCTTGCAGTATCTTCGACGCCCGCAGTTGGTCGCGGCGGTGAATCACGCTCACCCGGCTCGCGAACCTGGTAAGAAAAAGAGCCTCTTCCACCGCTGTGTCGCCGCCGCCCACGACCACGACATCTCTATCCTTGAAGAAAAACCCGTCGCACGTTGCGCAGGCGGAAACACCTCTACCGCGCAGTTTGGCCTCGCATTCGAGGCCCAGCCAGCGCGCCGACGCGCCGGTGGCGATGATCACGGTCTCGGCGCGATATTCTTTATCCTCACCACGGACGACCAGCGGCCGATGAGAGAAATCCACGCCGGTCGCGCTTGCCCGGACAATCTGCGCGCCGAAACGCTCTGCCTGCCTCGCCATTTCCTGCATCAAGACCGGGCCCATTATGCCTTCTGCAAAGCCCGGATAGTTTTCAACATCTGTCGTCAGCATCAGTTGCCCGCCTGGCTCATCGCCCGCCAGGACAATGGGGGCCAGATTCGCCCGGGCAGCGTAGATCGCAGCCGTGTAACCCGCTGGGCCGGACCCTGCAATCAAGACATTAGCGACGTCTTCGTTGTTCATCTACCCGCGCTCCTCTCGCGCGCAATTGCCGTGTCCGATAACGCGACAAGGCGGCGCATGGTTCCGCACGCTCCTGGATAAGTGCGAAGTCATAATATCGAATCGGGCGGCTCGCAAGCAAGACCTCTTCCCTCGCACAAGGCCAGGAGCGCGTGATTTCGCGGCTCCCGGGGGGAAACCAGCATCGCGGCGCAGAAACAGAGCTGCGGAACCAAGCCTTGGCTGGCAAGACCAACCGCAGGGCCTGAGACCCACGAGGTTTGACAATGGCGCAGCATGTTGTCCCGCTCAAGAAACCAGCGCCCGACTGCGGGCGCTTCATCGCCTCCCTGATGGGCAAGGTAATGCCGGAGCGGCCCCCGCTCATCGAGTATATTGTGGACGAAGCCGTCCGCCGCCCCATAACCATTGATCTCCTGGGGCGCGAGTGGGTTGACCCGGCCCCCGGCGATCGCGCGGCCCAGGCCGCCTACTGGGACAACTTCGGCGATTTCTGGTATCGCCTCGGCTATGACTTCGTGCGCCTGGAGATCGGCCTGCCGTTGCCAAGGCCGATAGTCATCGGGCAAGATCCAACCACGCTGGCCCAGACTCGCGGCTGGGCCGACGAGCATCATGGCTCCATCGAATCGCAGGCCGATTTCGATTCATACCCGTGGCCGGATGTGGCGGACATGGACTTCTGGCCGCTCGAACATGTGAGCGCGCATCTGCCAGAAGGGATGGGCTTCATAACCAATCACGCCGGCGGCCCGTTCGAAATCGTAACCACAATTATGTCGTATGAGCGTTTTTGCCTCGCGCTCTACGATGACATTGACCTGGTGCTCGCCATGTGCGAGCGCGTCGGCAGCCTGCTTGAATCCTACTATCGCCATCTGGTTGACCTGCCCAACGTGATTGCCCTCTTTCAGGGCGATGACATGGGCTTCCGCACCGGCCCGCTCGCCCCGCCCGAGACGCTGCGCAGCCTGTTCCTGCCGTGGCACCAGAGATTTGCGCGCATGGCTCATGAACACGGCGTCCCTTACTTCGTGCACTCGTGCGGCGATGTGTCCTCCATCATGGAAGACCTGATCTCGACCGTGGGCATTGATGGCAAGCACTCGTTCGAGGATGCCATCATCTCAGCGCCCCAGTTCCAGGCGCGCTACGGCGACCGCATCGCAACGCTCGGCGGTGTTGATGTCAACGTGCTCGCTGCCGGGTCGCCACAGCGCGTGCGCTCCTACACGCGCGCCCAGATTTCGGCCTGCGCTCCCCGGGGGCGCTATGCCGTCGGCTCCGGCAACTCCATCCCCAGTTACATCCCTATTGAAAACTACCTCACCATGCTCGACACCGCCCTCACCTGGCAGCCGACCTGACCAGAGGTCGGCCACAGAGATTGTGACGGTTCATTGCGCGATGGGTCGTTCCCGGGGCGGCTCTTGTTGACGGGGTGCGCGATGCCTGGTAGGATTTGAGCGCGAGGAAAGCGAGATGCAGCGCGAACTTCCCAAAGGCGTGATAATGGTGGCAATCGCCGTGCTGATGCTCGTTGGTGTCGAGGCGCTCTTGCCGGTCAGCGAGGAGGCGCCTCCTCCGGCCCACTGGGCTGCGGCGGACATAATCTACTTCTTCTCCAGCACCTGCAAGGAATGCGCCAAGGCGCGCCCCTGGATACTGAAACTCCAGAAGGCATACCCCGAACGTCACATCGAGAAAATTAGCATAAAGGTCAGCGGCGCGCCTGAATTCCTGAAACGCAAGGGCGATGAATACGGGCTCACCCCGGACGAGAACGGGGCCATCCCTTCGATGTTCGTGGAGGCCGAGCGCAAGGGTTATCCGGGCGCAACCGAAGTGATCAACGCCATAAAGAAGATGCTCGCCAAGAGGGCGCGCTAGCGCGTCACATCGCGAAGATCAGGTCGAAAGCGCGCGAAGTCTCCTCGAGCAGGTAATCGGGGCAGGCGCGGTTGATCGGCCCAGCCTCGGCGATGATGTGGCCGTCGTAACCGACTTCCCGCAGCGCCTTCATCACGGCGGGGAAGTTCACGTCCCCGTTGAGGAGCGTGGTGAAGCCGGTGATGTTGCCGATGCTGGTGCGGAAGTCCTTCACGTGGACTTTCTTGATGCGCTTGCCCAGGATGCGGATCCACTGCTCGGGATATGCGAACTGCAGCACGTTGCCCGCATCGAAGTATGCCTGCACCAGCGGATGGCCGATCTCATCAATGAACCTGGCAAACTCGAGTGGGCTCAGCAGGAACTTGTTCCAGACGTTTTCCACGCCGATCGTGACGCCGAATTGCTCCGCAGCCGGTCCCAGGTTGCGATAGACCTTGACCCCCAACTCATATGCCTCGTCGTAAGCGAGCGACTCGGTTATCGTGCAGGGCACCGACAGGAAACAATCAACCCCCAGTATCTGCCCGAATTCAAGGCCCCTCTTGATCACATCCTGGCCCTTCCGGCTGGCTGCTGCGTCCTTTGTCACGGCCGGATATTTCCAGCCCAGGCCGCTGGCCAGGCTCGTGATCTCGATGCCGATCTTCTTCGACATCTCTAGCACCTGCTTTACCTGCGAAGGCTGCCAGTCAAGCGCCAGTTCTCCCTGCTCGTTGAGCGACAGTTCGATGCCGTCGAACCCGAAGCGCTTTGCCTTCTGCATCGCCTGCTCGATGGTGGTGCCGCCCGGAAACGCCCAAATGCTGATTGCCTTCTTCATTCCTCTCTCCCTCGAAATTGTTGGCCTCTGCTTCCACATCGGTGCTTCATCTCCTCCCCCCACCGCGGCCAAAGCACGCCTGATTTGGTGGCACAGGTTTCCAACCTGTGCACCTGTCAGCCCTGCTAACCCACCAGGCGGATACCGGAAACGTGTCATCCGCGAAGGACTCTTCGATCCGACGACGAAATACCTGCGGGGACATCACCAAGTGAGGACTGCGCTCCTCTCGATAGCAGCCGCCCTTCTTGTCCTGCGCGCCGCGCGCTGCGATCCAGCGCCGCCGCTGCAAGCGGCCGCGCGCAGCGCGCTCGCAGGCAAACCCGGGGCGGTTGTCGTGCTGGACGTCCCTTCCGGCCGAGTGCTGGCTGTCGCGAACCCTGACATCGCTGCCTGCCGGTCGTTCCCGCCGGGCTCGGCATTCAAGGTCGTAACTGCATGGGCTGCGCTGGAGACCGGCGCTGCAGATCCGCGTGAACAAATCGAGTGCAGAAACGTCTTCTCTTGTGGGGGCAGGCGGCTTCGATGCTGCGTGCCTGGAGGGCACGGGAAGGTGGACATGGCAGGCGCGCTCGCCCAGTCGTGTAACGTGTATTTCTACCACCTGTCGCGGCGCGTGAGCCCCGCAGCCGTGCTTCGCCGCGCTCGCGACCTGGGATTCGGCGCCCCAACGGGGCGGTTCGGGAGGCGCGAAGCAGGCGGCCACCTGCCGTCAGCGGTTCGACCCTCGGACCTGCCCCTTCTGGCGATAGGGGATGCTGAGGGGATGCGGGTAACAGTTGCGCAGATGGCCGAGATGGCGCGAAGGCTGGCAGTCGCTCGGGGGGAGGCACCGGCCTTCATCAGGCGCGCGATGGTGAAAGCAGTCCATGAGGGCACAGCGGCCCCTGCCGCTGTGCCGAACCTTGCGATCGCTGGCAAGACCGGCTCACCTTCGAGAAGGTGGGGCGGCGGTACTCATGCCTGGTTTATCGGCTTCGCCCCGGCTGACCGGCCCGAAGTGGCGCTCGCCGTCCTGGTTCTCAAGGGGCACGGGCGCGATGACGCAGCGCCGGTTGCCGGAAGGGTCTTTCGCGCCTGGCTGAGCGCAGCGAAACGGAATAGCGGTCGCAGCAGGGAGGGAAACGATGCGTAAGCCGTGGTTCGAGGCATTCGCCGCAGTGGTTGGCGTCGGCCTGCTGTGGGCTCTGGGGGTCGTGGCAATCGCGTTCGACACGCCCATCGGCTCGATTTCCGGTCGAATCACCAGGCAGGACGGCAAGACGCCAATCCCTTCCGCTTTCGTCAGGGTGGAGAGCTGGGAGGCTGGCGCGGCGCGAGTCGAAACATGGACCGACCGGCATGGAAGATACCGCGTTCGCTCCCTCCCCGTCGCGCGCTACCAGGTGACCGCCGTTGCGCCGGGCTTCGAATCTGCCCGGAGCAAGGCTTATCTGATCGAAGAGGGCAAGGAACTCAAGAACGTTGACCTCGAACTCGCGCCGCGCGAGCCGGACTTCAGCCTCTATCGCAGCCGCGCGCAATTCCTCCCCGCCGAGAAGATTCGCGTTTCCGCAAGCGGTTATCTGCGCCAGCGCAAGATCGAGTTCGCGCTCTACCGCATCGAACTGGGCGTGCTGCTCGAGCGATGGCGCAAACAGTGGGCAAATGAACGAATAGAGAGCCGCATTGATACATCGGGATACGAGCCGGTGCGCGAGTGGGTCGAGCGCCTGCGCAAGGTTGACCCCGATGACGGAACGTTCGACAAGATAGTCAAGATCCCGCCCCAGGAGCCGGGCTTCTACGTGCTGGACGGCAAGGCCGAGGGCAAGGCCAGGCAGGTCTGGTTATTCGTAACGCGCTTGGCCCTGGTGACGAAATCGGCGCCGGAGAAATTCCTGGCCTTCGTGGTTGACCGGGTTGATAATAAGCCAGCCACCGAGGCATCGGTGCGCGTCCTCGACAAGCGGCTGCAGGATGCGCTGACACCCGGCCAAACGGGATCCGACGGCATTTTCACGGCAGGGCGGCTGCCCGGCGAGGCCAGGCTCGTGGTCGCGTCGCTTGGTGACAGCGTGGCTCTCTGCCATGCCGATTCCCCCGGCTCCCGCCGTTCCCTCGAGGCATACCTGTTCACCGACCGGCCAGTTTACCGGCCGGGCCACACTGTTTATTTCAAGGGCATCGTCCGCAAGCCGCTGGAAGTGGGTTACACCATGCCCGGGCAGACGGAATTCTCGGTGGTTGCGACTGACCCGTCCGGGGATGAGTTTCTCGCCAGGAAAGTGCAGCTCAGCGCAGCGGGTTCGTTCGATGGCAAGTTGACCCTGGCCAAAGACGCCGATGTCGGAGGCTACGAGATCGCGCTCAGATACCCGGGGCCGGACGGCGCCGAGATAGGCGGCCGCCATTTCGAGGTTCAGGAATACCGCAAGCCCGAATACAAGGTCGAGGTGCAGATCCCCAAGCGGTATTATCCGGGGGGCGAGACGATCACGGCGAACGTAACTGCCTCATACTACTTCGGCGCGCCTGTGGCAGGCGCCGAAATCGCCTATCGCGTTTACAGTTCCTCCGACTACTGGCCTTTTGAAGAGGCAGGCGATGAAGAACTGTGGCGCTACGAGTTCTCCGGCTGGAGCGAGGGCTGCGGCGAGTCATGGGGTTGGGGCGGCGAGGGCGAGGAAGAGGGCTACGAAGAGGGGTATTACGGCTACGGCGAGTTGCTTCAGGAAGGCAAGGCGACTACAAATGCTGACGGCATCGCGGTCCTGAGCATCCCGACGAAGCCAGTGCTGCGCGATCAGCGCCTGACGATCGAGGTTGACGTTACCGATGCGAGCCGAAAAACCATTTCGGCCGAAGACTCGACCATCGTAACTCAAGGCGACTTCGCACTCGGCCTTCGCACCGAGGGCTGGCTGCAAAAGGTGCGCGAGCCCGTCCGCGTCGAGGCCCTTGCCGTTGACTATGAGGGTAAGCGAATCCAGGGGACCCGCATCGAATGGACTGTCGAGCGCGTGCGCTGGCGCCGAACGCGCTACGTCTGCAGCAAGGTTGGCGGCCGAGACGGAGTAACCGGCAAGGACGGCAAGGCCTCATTCTCGTTCGCGTTAGCGAAGGCGGGCACTTACCAGGTGCGGGCTCAGGCGCGCGACGCCTCCGGCAGGCGCATCGGCTGCGTGATGAGCGTCTGGGTTACCTCGGAGGAGCCCTACTTCACCGCCGAGTATCCCTACCCGTCGCTCGAATTGATCCCCGACAAGAAATCTTACGAGGTCGGCGACACGGCGCGCGTGATGATAAACACCGACTCGCCCGAAAGCCCCGTGCTCGTAACGGTCGAGCGCGACCACCTGTATTCATACCAGGTCGAGACAACTGCCGCCTCCTCTCGCGTCATCGAGGTCCCGATCCGGGATGACTACCTGCCCAATGTTACGGTATCGGCGTGCCTGGCGAAAGGCAGGGAGATGGTCGAGAATTCTGCCTCGCTCAAAGTCTCTCCCAAGAAGTTCTTCCTGAATGTTTCTGTCGAGACGGCGAAGAAGCGATACCACCCGGGCGACCTTGTTGCCTACCACATCAAGACATCCGACTTGGAGGGAAATCCCGCGCCGGCCGAGGTTACCATCGGGATAGTGGACGAGGCCATTTACGCTGTCCGCGCCGACAGCACGCCCAATATCCGCGATGAGTTCTACGGGCACCGCTCGAACCTGGTCAGCACTTCGATGTCTTCGTGGGAATTCTACGGCGCAGGTGAGGACAAGTTTGCGGGGGTCAAGGTGCGCAAACACTTCCCGGACACAGCGTTCTGGGCGGCAAGCGTCCGCACCGATGAGCGCGGGCGGGCCGATGTCAGGGTGCGCCTGCCCGACAACATCACCGCCTGGCGCGCGACGGTGCGAGCACACACTGCTGATACGAAAGTCGGCGAGGCGCGGCACATCATATTGGCGCGCAAGGACCTGATGGTTCGCATCTCCGCCCCGCGCTTCTTCACCCAGCGCGATGTGGTAACCATCGCGGGCATCGTGCACAACTACACGGAGACCAGCCAGACAGTCGCCGTTGACTTCGCTGTCAACGGAGCGAAACTGCTGGACAGAGGGCGTGACAGCATGACGCTCAAGCCGAACGATTCAGCGCGCTTCGACTGGCGAGTTGAAGCGGCGCTGCCCGGGCAGGCCGAACTCACGCTGCGCGCGCTTGCAGGCAAGGCAAGCGACGGGATGCAAATCACGGTGCCCGTTCTCGCTCATGGATTCCCGGTGCCAGAGGGGCAGTCGGGCGAGGTCGCCAAGGACGGCCCGCCCGCCAGAATCGCCGTCAATCTGCCCGATGATGCGATGCCCGGCACCGCGAGCCTCAAGGTCTGGCTGACCCCCAGCCTGGCCGCGCTCCTGCTGCAGAGCCTCGATTCCCTGGTAACCTATCCATACGGCTGCATCGAGCAGACCCTGTCGAGTTTCGTGCCTGCTGTTGCGGTGATGCACGTTCTGAAGGAAAGCGGCCAGTCCGACCCGGCACTCGAAGCGAAACTGCCCGACGTGATCAAGCAAGGCCTCGACCGCGTCTGCGAGACCCAGAACCCGGACGGCGGCTGGGGCTGGTATCTCGACGAATCCGAAACCTGGACGACGGCCCACGCTGTCTATGCGCTGGCTGTGGCGCGCGCCTGCGGCGTGAACGTCCCTGATGAATGCCTGGGCCAGGGAGCCAACTGGCTGGAGGCCAGGCTGAAACCGCTGGACATTCACATCCCGCCGACTCAAGATCCCGGCCCGCTGCAAGCGGCCATGCGCGACAAGGCGTGGACTGTCCACGCCCTGGCGCTCGCGGGTCAGCCGCCGAAGGAACACCTTGACGAACTGTTCGAGGGCCGCAAATACCTGAACTCCTACGGCCTGGCGCTGCTCGCCCTGGCGCTTCATGCGGCTCAGGACGAACGCGCTCAGATTGTGGCGCGCGACCTGGTGGCGATGCGCGAGGAGACGCCCGGGACTGTGCACTGGGTGTCCGATCTGCGCGACTACTCGTGGCTCGACAGCGACACCGAGGCGACGGCTTTCTGCCTGATGGCTTTGCTGCGCACAGACCCGATGAATCCGCTGGTGGGCAAGATCGCGCGCTGGCTGGTGCTCGACCGCAAGGGCGGGCAATGGATTTGCACCAAGACCACTGCCGCTGTCCTGCTCGCGATGGCCGAGTACATGGCCAGAAGAGAGGCCCCCAGCCCGCAATACACCATCACCGTTTCCCTCAACGGGCAGCGGCGAACGATAGATGTGAAATCGCTGACGCCCAAGGCGCTCAAGCAGCCCGTGATATTCGATTACCGCGATCTGCACACAGGCAGGAACCTGCTGCGCATCGAAAGGCAAGGCGGGATCGGAGCGCTCTACTACACGGCACTGTTCACCTACAATACGTCCAGGGAAGATGTGCCCGCCGAGGTCCGGGGCATCCGCGTGCGCCGCACCTACGACGTGTTGGTGCCCAGGCAAGACCCGAAACATGGCTTGATCTACGAGCCCCGTCCCCTGCGCGGCGCGCTGCGGGCGGGAGAGATAGTCCGCGTGCGCCTGCAGATCATCACGCCGGTTCATTACAGATACCTCGTGCTGGAGGACCGCCTGCCGTCGGGCTTCGAGGTCGTCGAGAGCGAGGCGGTCCAGGCGGCCGTCTCGGAGGGCGAGCAGGCGATGCGCGAACGCCTGCCCAGGAAGGAACGCGAGAAAACCGTCGCGGAGTGGTGGTCGCCGTTCTGGCACAAGGAAGTTCACGACGACCGGGTGGCGTTCTTCGCCACCGACCTTTACAAGGGGCGTTACCGCACCACCTATTTCCTGCGCGCCGAAATGCCGGGGGAACTGCACGGCATGCCCGCGCGCATGTACCCGATGTATGAGCCCGGCATCTCCGGCAACTCCGCCGAAGCCCGCATCACCGTCCGAGCGCAATAGCGGCCGAGAACAGGGGCCATGTCTGGTAAGGCATCCAGGAGGAACTTGCACGTGCCCGGTGGAATTGCGGGGGGTTAGGAAAAGAGAAGCGCACGGGAGGAGGCAAGAATGAGATTCAAGTATGATCTGGCAAAGTTCATCCCGTTCAAGGACCTGGCTGCATGTGAGCGGGTGCGCGCCATCAAGAGGGCCGACATCTGTCGCCACCCGAACCGGGACTTCAAGATCCGGGTGGTCGCCGACACCTCCGAGTTCTACGGCGCATTTGCCGCCGACATCGTGGCCCGCATTGACCGCGCCCGCCAGGAGGGCAGGAAATTCGTCGGCATCTTCCCCGTCGGCCCCATGCCACAGTACCCCGTTGCCGCTGCGATCATAAACCGCCTGCGAATCACCTGCCATCACGTGCACTCGTTCAACATGGACGAATATGCCGATCAGGACGGCAAAACCGCCCCCGCCGACTGGGAGGGCTCGTTCCAGAGGGCGATGATGGAGAAATTCTGGCTGGCAATCGCCGAGGACCTGCGCCCGCCGATAAGCCAGATCCACTTCCCGACGACCGATGCTCTGCCGCGCTACGGCGAGATGATCGAGGAGATGGGGGGAGCCGATGTCTGCTACGGCGGCATCGGCTGGTGCGGCCACATCGCTTTCTGGGAGGCGCACCTGGGCGACGAGTTCGGCAGCGACCTCGATGCCTACAAGAAGGCAGGCCCGCGATGCGTGGAACTTCACCCGATGACCATCATGCAGAATGCCCTGCACTCCTTCGGCGGCGATTGGTCATGGGTCCCGCCCAAGGCCAACACCATCGGCCCGGCTGAAATCGTGGGGGCGAAGCACCGCTCCTTCTGGCTGGACGGCGACCTGGGGGGCGGGCTGGCCTGGCAGCGCTTCATCGCGCGCCTGGCTGCGCACGGTCCGGTCAACACATACGTCCCCGGCTCAATCTTGCAGACCGCGCCAACAGACTACACGCTTCTGGGCGGCGTCGCCGACGACGTGGAAATCCACATGGCGTAGCCATCGAGGATGTCATTCTGAGTCCCCGTCCGCCAGTGGGGCAAGGGCCCCAAGGGATTCGCGCGGCTGCTGTCGAAGTCATCATCTGGCCGCGCGAGCACGACCGGCGAGCGCAGGATGCGCCTGCCCCAATTCAAGAGACGCGCGACCAGGAGGAGAGAACGATGTTACACCTGAAGGGAATCAAGTTGTTGCTGTGCGTTCTTGGCGGCATCGCCGTGGCGGGGATAGCAGGTGCGGCCACTTACGTCATCGGGCGCGACACCTTGCCCACGCCGACATACGCCATTGACACCAATTCGGTGGCGCCGGTGAAGGTTGACCACCCGGATCATACTCTACTCAGCGCCCGCCAGGTGCTCAAGGCCATGGGCATCACGAGGCGAGCGGTGGGAGCAGAGATCCACATATATGCTCCAGGTGGCTCGTTGAACAAGCACCAGCACGAGAACTCTGTCCACGTGTTCTATATCCTCGAGGGAACCGGCGATTTCACTATTGGGAACGATACATACCGCGCGCGCCCGGGCACGATGCTGTACCTGCCGGAGCGGGTTGACCACTCGATGAAGGTCGTTGGAGACAAGAACCTGGTGTATGTGTGGTTCAGCGGCCCGGCCCCGCGCCCGGAACAGTAGCGCCCAGCAACACAAGGACGTGGATGCGCAACGCGCCCGTGCGTGAGCGCGGGCGCGCCCCGCATTGAGATTCGGCGCAGGAGGGGGAGAGGCTGCCGCCGAATAGGCGGGGCTGGTGTGGCTGCGCTCAGCGTATATCAGGCGATATTCCTGGGGATCGTGCAGGGGCTGACGGAGTTTCTGCCGGTCAGCAGTTCGGGCCACCTGCTGATTCTGCCGTGGCTGTTCGCCTGGCCGATATTCAAGGACCCCGCGCTCAACAAGACATTCGATGTTGCCCTGCACTTCGGGACGCTGATTGCGCTGTTCGGCTACTATGCGCGCGATGCGGTGGCGCTCGTCGTTGCCTGGCTTCGCAGCATCTGGCGGCGGCGCATTTCCGGGCCGACCGAGCGACTGGCGTGGCTGATCTTCGTGACGATGATCCCGGCGGCGATCTTCGGGTTCCTCGGCGAGAGCGTGATCGAGGAGAAACTCGGCATCCCCATCCTGATCGCCTTGAATCTCATCGTTTTCGGGCTGGTGCTGGCGCTGGCGGAGGTCAGAGGGCAGAAGCAGCGAGCCGTCCAGGAAGTCCGGCTGCGCGACGCAGTCGCCATAGGCTGCGCGCAGGCGCTGTCGCTGGTGCCGGGCGTGTCGCGGTCGGGGATAACAATCACCGCCGGGCTCTTCGTCGGGCTGAAGCGGGATGCGGCTGCGCAATTCACGTTCTTGGTGTCGCTGCCGATCATCGCGGGCACGGCGCTATACAAGGGCCTGCGGCTGGCTCATGCAGGGATGCCAGCCGGCATGGGGCTGCCGTTTGCGGTTGGGGTTGTTGCAGCCGCGGTTTCGGGGTACGCTGCGGTGGCGTTCCTGCTCAGGTTCCTGCGGACTCGCACCCTGTATCCGTTTGTGTGGTATCGGGCTGCGGCGGGGCTGGCGATTCTTGCGCTCTGGTTCGCGCGCGCTCGTTGAAGCGGTTCATCGCGGCCTCGATTCCGTCGGCCAGCCAGCATTCAACCGCATCTGCCGCCCGCGCAATCGCCTTGCCGATGACGGGCATTTCTTCCCTCTCGAAGCGCCGCAGCACGTGGTCAACCCAGTCCTGCCAGGGCGCGGGCTGGCCGACGCCGATCCTGAGGCGCGCGAATTCGCTCGTTCCCAGCGCCTCGATCACCGACTCCAGGCCGTGGTGCCCGCCCGCGCTTCCCCTTCTGCGCAGGCGCAGCGCGCCGAGAGCCAGATGAACATCATCGCAAACAACCAGCAAGTCCTGCGGCGCAACGCCCCAGCGTTGAACTGCAGGCCCCACGCACAGGCCGCTGTTGTTCATGTACGTCGTCGGCTGAAGGAGCGCAACTTCCGGCCCCGCGACCGAGCCCGTTCCGGCAAGGCCGCGCAGCCGGGTTCGTTTGAGGCGAACGCCGTGTCTCCTGACCAAGAGATCAATGACGCGAAAGCCGACGTTGTGCCTGGTGGCCGCGTAGCGCAGCCCCGGGTTGCCGAGCCCGACGACAAGTTTCATTGCATATGCCGGCGCTCACCCCTGCCGGCCCGCCCCGATACAGTCGGGGCGGCTACGGGAGCGATGCCGCCTGGTCGAGTTCCTCGGCCAGGTGATGGTAACGCTCGTGAACGCCGTGGCCCATAAGTTCGTGCTCGACCTGGTCGAAACCTTTGAGTAGTTCTCTGTCGTCTGCTTCGGTGAGCACGCGCCCGGCCATCTCGTAAAGGACCTGGTCCTCCTTCATGATGTGATGGTGCAGGAGATGCACGTAGCCGCGCACATTCTCGATGATCTCGGGCGCGCCGGACTTCTCTCCGCCTGCATAGCGCTGCGCCGCCTCGCCAAAAGCGCGCACGAAGGCCCGCCCCTGCACGTGCTCATTGAGCATCACCCCAATCGGGCCCCCCTGAGCCCGTATCCCGCGTTTTTCCATCAGCGGGAACAGCAAGTTCTCCTCCTTGCCGTGATGGCACCGGTCGGCAAACTCCTTGAAGAATTCGGCGGCCTTCTCGAACACCGCGGGGTCAACGTCTTTCCCTGCTGCCATCGCATCCGCCAGCCTGAGCGTTGCCCCCAACACCTTCTCGATGACGCGGTGTTCGTCTTTGAGTTGATCGGTTGATTTCATGCGAGTTGCTCCGGTCAGTATTCGCTGCCGCTCCGAGAATGCAAACCGGCAGCCAAGCAATCCGGTTCCCGCGCTGAGCGCCTCGGCCTCATGGGTCGCATTGGGCTAGAAGTCATTTCGAAGGTCGCATTCTCTGGGAATGGGATTCTTCGCTTCGCTCAGAATGACATCCAACGAGCATCTGGCAGGTTTGTCACCCTGAGCGGAGCGAAGGGTCCCACTCTTACGGACTGTTGAAACAGCCCCTAGAGAGAGCGATGGATGCCCCGCGCCCGTCGCCGCGGGGCGTCGAGGTCGGCCCGCAGTGCAATCCCCTCGTCGCTCACGCCCAGGCTCTTGAGGATGCGAAGATACTGGGCATGTACGCGCTCGGCGACAGCACGCCTGCGCGCGAACAGGTTCTTCTTCTGGCCTGGGTCTGAAGGCAAGTGATACAGCGCGTGCTCCGCCTCATCTCCGCCGTGAATGAAGGTCCAGTCTTCCGCCAGGTGGCGGATGGTCAGCGTGCTCGGCGGGCGAACGTCCTTGTCTTGTACGAGTGTCCAGGAACTGAGCGCCCAGGGCCGGTGCGCGCGAGCCTTCCCTTCCATGAGCGGGCGCAGCGACTTGCCCTGCACGGTCTTCGGAACCGGTATGCCCGCCATGTCGAGAATCGTCGGCATGATGTCGGGCGGCTGCACGAAAGCGGAACAGCGCCCCGGCCTGATCGCGGGCGCGCGCAAGACCATCGGGATATGAACCATCTCCTCGTAAAGCGGCCAGCGCGTGTAATCTCCGCGCAGGTCAACTTTCCCAACCAGGCCGTGGTCGCCGTGGTAGAAGCCGTGATCGGTGGTTACGCAGACGACTGTGTTATCGAAAAGCCCCATCTGCTCGACCGTTTCCAGCAAATGACCTATCCAGCGGTCCACGAGCGTAACCTCGGCGGCGTAAAGGGCCCTCATGTGGCGCAGTTCAGCCTCGGTCATGAATCCGGCGGTGCGGTAGGCGGGCGAGAAAACTTCCTGACCCCTGTAACCCGGGTCATAGCGCTCGACATACCAGCGCGGCGCGAGCCACGGCTCATGGGGATCGAACACATCAACGCAGAGGAAGAACTTCTCGTGCTGGTAGTTATACTCCAGCCATTCCACCGCTCGCCGCATGGCAGTCGCCACAAAGGTGTCCTGCTCTGTGCGCCAGCGGTTTGTATTCTGGAAGTAGTGCGCCACGCGCGACCTCGGCCCGCGCAACTTGCGGATGTCGGCTGCCAGGCGGAAATCAACCTTGTCGGTGTGCCACGGATCGGTCGCCTGGCCGCGCAGTATCTCGTAGCCCGTGAATCCGTTGGCATATCCCGCGTGCAGGGCAGGAGTGTCGCCCAGCAGCATGGTTACGTATCCCGCGCGCGACAGGCAGGCGGCGAGCGTTACCTCTTTCGGATCGAGCGCGCTCCACGGGCTGTAAGTGAAACTGAAGCGCCCCGTGTGCAAGTCCTTGCGGTGCGGGCCTGTCGGGAACGAGGCCGCGTATGCCCGGTCGAAAACCATCGCGCGGCTGGCGAGGCGATCAATGTGCGGAGTGTGAATCCACTCGTTGCCATAGCAGCCCAGATGATCGCGCCGCAGAGTATCCGCTATTATCACGATGAAGTTCATGGTCAGCCCTCAAGCCCTGCCCCTAGCCCGCGAATTGCAGGGCCAGGAACCACAGCATCCCGTGCACCTGAAGCCCGACGCGGTTGAAGTGCGTGCCATCGCTGCGCATCGAGGGCGGGACGAAGGTGTCGGTATCGGCGCCGGGCAGCGCAAGGCCGTGCAAGTAAACCAACTTCTGCGCGCTGCGCGTCGGCTCCATCTGCTCGGGAGTTACCCCGGCGTGATAGCACGCAAGAGCCACATACCACGGCACGGCATAGCCGGCATCTGCGCGCGACTGCGTGATCATCGCCTGCATGTTCTCGAAGGTCCGCTGCGTCGTGACTCCTCCCACGCAATCGGATTCGCCCTGGTGCCAGAGCACCGCGCGCACACGCCGCCCGGTCAACGCTTGCTTGAGCCCGCGGTAGAGCGCGTTGTCGGGAGCATCGGGCCGCCACTGCTCGGTACTCGTTCCGCCAACAGCAACGTTGATGATGCCAACCGGAACCCCTTCCGTCAGCACCAGCAGTTCTCCCATCGTGATCCACGGGCTGCCCGCGCTCATCCCCGCAGGCATGTCCTCCCCGTTTTCCGCCAGTTTCCACTGCCCCGACATTCCCAGCACGGACACCATCGCCGTCCGGTCGGCGATAAACCCGTCGCCATGTCCCGCAGCATTCGACTGACCTGCCACCACGAACACATCGCCCACGCCGAAGGTTACGAGACCTTTCCCCCGCCACATCAGCGTACACCAGTGGCCTTCGGGTAGGTCCTCGATCACAGTCTCCAGCACCCCGTCGCGCACCGGGAACCGGCCCTTCGCAACCGCCGTGCCGGGAAAGGCTTCAACGGACAACGCGATCGAGTCCCCCTCCAAGCCGGTGATCTTGATCGGAACGTCTGCTTTTCCGCGCACGCGCTGGATTACCTCGAAATGCAGCGGCCTCTCAATCTTCATCACGATCTGCTCTCTCCTTCTCAAGGTTTGCCGGGCGCATTCCATTTCGGCGTTCGAGAGGGCTTTTCCCTCCGGCCTTTAGTGTTGCGACCTTGGCCGCTCCTCGGGCCACACAAAGCGAGCACCCAAGAAGGATTCCTGCAGGGCTTCATCGAACATCCCTCTGCACAGGAGGGCAAGTTCAGGCTGGCAACAGGGGGGCACGCCCGCCGGGAGGAATTCGCAGAAGATGCCTGAGGGTTATATCTGGGATGTTGAGGCGGAGTCTATGCCCCCGCGCGAACTGCGGGCATTGCAGAGCCAGCGTCTGTCTGAAGTGGTGCGCCGCGCCTACGAGAATGTGCCTGCCTACCGCAAGAAACTGGACGAAGCCGGCCTCGGCCCCAGGGACATCAGGTCCATCGCCGACCTGGCCAAACTTCCGTTCACCACCAAGGACGACCTGCGCGACAACTATCCCTTTGGGCTGTTTGCAGTCCCCATGGACAAAGTGGTGCGCATCCATGCTTCCTCCGGCACGACCGGCAAACATACGGTCGTCGGTTACACGCGCGAGGACATCGAACTCTGGGCCCAGGTGATCGCCCGCACCCTGGCTGCGGGCGGCACCCGCCCCGGAGATGTCGCGCAGATTTCCTACGGCTATGGGCTTTTTACCGGTGGACTGGGGCTGCACTACGGGGCGGAGAAGATCGGCGCCGCCGTCATCCCGACATCGGGAGGACAAACGAAACGCCAAATCCAGATCATGCAGGACTTCGGCTCGACCGTCCTGTGCTGCACGCCATCCTACGCACTCGTGATCGCCGAGACGGGAATGGAGGCAGGGGTTGATTTCAGCCAACTGCCGATTCGGGCGGGCTTCCTCGGGGCCGAGCCGTGGTCCGAGGCGATGCGGCGAGAGGTCGAAGCCAAGATGGGCATCCTGGCGTTGGACATTTACGGCCTGAGCGAGATTATCGGCCCCGGCGTCTCGTACGAGTGCCCGGAAAAGGTCGGCCTGCACGTCTGCGAAGATCACTTCTACCCGGAAGTGATTGACCCCGAGACCGGCGAAGTGCTCCCCGCAGGTAAGGCCGGCGAGATAGTGTTCACCACGCTCACCAAGCAAGCGCTTCCCCTGCTGCGCTACCGCACGCGCGACCTGACAACCCTCTATGAGGAACCCTGCCGCTGCGGGCGCACCCACCGGCGCATGGACCACGTCAGGGGGCGCAGCGACGACATGCTCATCATCCGCGGCGTCAACGTTTTCCCGTCGCAGATCGAGCACGTGCTGATGGGGATCGAGGGCACTTCGGCTCACTACCTGCTCGTGGTGGATCGAAAGCCCGGGCGGCTGGACGAACTTGAGGTCTGGGTCGAGGTGAGCCAGGAGAAGTTCTCCGACGAGGTGAAGCAACTGGAGGCCCTGCAGCAGCGCGTTCAGGCTGAGATCGAGAGCGCCCTGGGGCTCACGGTGCGGGCGAAACTTGTGGAGCCGAAGACCATTGCTCGCAGCGAGGGCAAGGCCAAGCGCGTGATTGACAGGAGGGACCTGGGATGACAAGAGTGAGCCAGATATCGGTGTTCCTCGAGAATAAGTCGGGCCGGCTGGCCGAGGTGACGCGCGCTCTCGCCGATCACCAGATCAACGTCCGCGCGCTGTGCATTGCCGAGACCATTGACTACGGGGTCTTGCGGCTGATCGTCAACGACCCAGCAAAGGCCAGGCAGGTGCTCACCGACAACGGATTCACCGTCACCGAGACCGGGGTGATGGTCGTCGAGATCGCCGACCGGCCGGGCGGGCTGGCGGATGTGATCGAACGCCTGGCCGCGAAGGGGATGAACATCGAGTATATCTACGCCTTCGTCACCCGTTCGGGCGAGAGCGCACATGTCGTGTTTCGGCTGGAGCAGATGGAGGAGGCCGCGCGCATTCTTTCCCAGGCCGGGGTTCGCATACTGTCCGGCGAGGAGGTCTATCAGCTCTAGGACAGGCGCCGTGCCTGGGCCGCGAGGAACCGGGCGGCAGGGGTAGGCGGGCGCAGATTGAATGAGGGAATGAGGGGCTGTAATGGTTCATTGGTAACCATGGCTGTTACTACTCAAAAAGGAGGATGTGAGATGAGAGGGAGGACATGTGGACAGAGGCTCGCAGTGGTGTTGACGGCGATCTCGTGCCTGGCGCTGCTTCTGGCGTCGGCGGGCTTCGCCGCCAAGGCGACCAAGCCGCCGACCGGGGCGCCCTGTAAGATCGGGGCGATCTTCTCCGTGACCGGCGACAACTCGCCGCTGGGCCAGCCGGAGAAGGAGACCGCGATGCTGCTGGAGGAGCGCATCAACAAGACGGGCGGCATCAACGGTCACCCCGTCCGGATCATCATCGAGGACGATGCTGGCCAGGAGACGAACGCTTTGCTGGCGGCCAAGAAACTCGTCGAGCGGGACGACGTGATTGCCATCGTGGGCCCGAGCCTGAGCGGCACCAGCCTGGCTATCGTGGGCTACATGGAACAGAGGCAGGTGCCCCTGATCTCCTGCGCGGCGAGCATCAAGATCACCACCCCCAAGAACCTGCGCCAGTGGATCTTCAAGACCCCGCAGAGCGACCGCCATGCCATGGAGCGCATCGCCGCCTTCCTGAAGCATCGGCACGTCTCGCGCGCCGCATTCATCAACGTTTCCAACGCCTACGGCATGAGCGGGCTCGACCAGGCCAAGGCAGTGCTGCCGCCGATGGGCATCGAGATCGTGGCCGCCGAGACCTTCGGCCCCGATGACACCGACATGACCCCGCAACTCACCAGGATCAAGGCCAGCAACGCGCAGGCCCTGATCTGCTGGGGGACCAACCCCGGGCCCGCGCGCGTGATGATCAACGCACGCCAGTTGAAACTGCGCGGCCTGATGCTACAGAGCCACGGCATCGCCAACAGGAAGTTCATCGAACTCGGAGGCGACGCGGTGAACGGGGTCATCTTCCCCGCAGGCCGCTTGATCGTGCTCGACCAGATCTCGAAGAAAAACCGGCAGTACGGCGTTCTGAGCGAGTACACCCGTCTGTACGAAGCAGCCTATCACAAGCCCCCCAACACTTTCGGAGGCCACGCTTGGGATGCGATCACGCTGCTCTGCGACGCCCTGAAGAAAGTGGGGCCGGACCGCGCCAAGATCCGCGCCTATATCGAGAACCGCAAGAACTTCGTCGGCACGGGAGGGATATTCAACTTCTCGCCCGACGAGCACAACGGCTTGACGCGAGACGCCTTCGCGATGGTCAAGATCGAGCGGGGTAAGTGGATGCGCGTTGAGTAAGGCCGCCGGCACAGCGCTGCCCTCGCAAGCGGCCCTAACTCATCAGCGTTCCATCGCCTGCGTTATGAGGCTCTAGTCGTTGACCCTTTGGAGCCAGACGCTTCAGTTCGTCTTTTCCGGGCTCAGCGTAGGGGCGATCTACGCCCTCATCGCGCTCGGCTTTAGCATCATCTACAACGCCACGGGCATCGTGAACTTCGCGCAAGGGGAGTTCGTGATGCTCGGGGCGTTGATCGCGATTTCGTTGCAGGGCGCTGAGCATTTCCCCTTGGCCCTGGCGTTCGCGTGCTCCGTGCTGGCGGTGACCGTGCTGGCAGCCCCGGTGGAGAGGCTCGCGGTGCGTCCGCTGCGCAGCGCCGGGGTGATGGCGATGATCATCGCCACCATCGCTGTGAGCATCATCCTGCGCGGCGGCGCGATGCTGCTGTGGGGCAAGGACCACCTGCCCATGCGCCCGTTCTCCGCAACCGAGACGCTCCACCTGGGCGGCGTAACGATTCTCACCCAGAGCCTGTGGGTATTAGCCATTGCCCTGGCCGTGATGGTGGGCCTGCAACTGTTCTACGCTCGCACAGCGATGGGCAAGGCGATACTTGCCACCGCCATTGACCGCGAGGGAGCCGCGCTGGTCGGTATCCGCACCGACAATATGGTGCTGTGGTCATTCTGCCTTGCAGGGGGCCTGGGGGCCACCGCCGGCATCCTCATTGCACCCCTGCACATGGCGGCCTTCAACATGGGCACCATGCTCGGGCTGAAGGGCTTCTGCGCCGCCATCCTCGGCGGCCTGGGGTCCTCTGTGGGCGGGATCGTTGGCGGCCTTCTGCTGGGCGTGCTCGAGGCGCTGGGGGTCGGGTTCGCCCCTGCTGGCTTCTCCGGATATCGCGACGCCTTCGCCTTCGCCGTTCTCCTTCTGGTGCTCTTCCTGCGGCCTACTGGCATCCTCGGCCGGCAGGTGGACAAAGGAGCGTAAGGCATGCGCCGTTTGAGGCCCAGCGCGCGGGTCATCGCCATAGCCGCATTCGTGGCCCTGATGGCCGCCCTGCCCTTCTTGCTGGGCAACGAATACTACGTGGGGATCGCAGTGTTCGTCGGAATCAACTCGATCGTCGCCATCGGCCTCAACCTGCTCATGGGCTATGCGGGCCAGGTTTCCCTGGGCCACGCGGCCTTCCTGGCCGTGGGCGCTTACACCTCCGCGATCCTCACCTCCAAGACCGGCCTGTCGCCGTGGGTGGCGATGGTTGCAGGCCTTGCTTTGTCCTGCCTGGTTGCCGCCCTGATCGGCATGCCGGCGCTCAAACTGCACGGCCACTACCTCGCCGTGGCGACGCTTGGCTTCGGGATGATCGTCAGCATCATAATCACCGAGTGGGTATCGCTGACCGGCGGCACCTCAGGCCTGGTGGACATCCCGCCTCTGAAACTGGCCGGGCTCGTGCTGGACACTGGCACGAAGTATTACTACCTGGTGTGGTTCGGCGTGGCGGCCTCGCTTTTGCTATCGTTCAACCTGGTCAACTCGCGTGTCGGGCGCGCGCTGCGCGCCATTCACACCAGCGAAGTGGCGGCGGCAACCTGCGGAGTCAATATCGCGCGCACCAAACTGCAAGTGTTCGTGCTGAGCGCGGCGCTGGCTGGCCTGGCCGGCAGCCTCTATGCTCACCACGTGCAGTTCGTCAGCCCGGGGCACACGTTCGGCTTCGGCTTCTCCATAGAACTGGTGATAATGGTCGTCTTCGGCGGCCTGGCGACCACATGGGGCGCTATCGTCGGTGCCGGGGCGATCACCGTTTTGGGCGAATTCCTGCGCTCCGCCGGCGACTATGATCTGGTAGCATTCGGCACGATCCTGCTGCTGGTGCTGGTGTTTCTGCCCCGCGGGATCGTGCACGTCCTGGCGGCCGTGGGCCGCAGATTGCGCGGAGGGGCGTGATGGGCCGGCCGCTGCTGGAAGCGCGGGCGTTGCGCAAGGTCTTTGGCGGCCTGGTCGCCGTGAACGACGTCTCATTTGCCATTCCCGAGGGTGGGATCAGGGCGATGGTTGGCCCCAACGGCGCGGGGAAGACGACGATCTTCAACCTGATCTCCGGCATTTACCCGGTCACCTCCGGCACTTTCCACATTGGCGAGCGCCGCTGCGACGGGCGCCCGCCCCACCTGATCGCCCGCATGGGACTGGCGCGGACTTTCCAGAACGTGCGATTGTTCGAGAATATGACTGTGATCGAGAACGTGATGGTGGGCTGGCACAGCAGGGGGCGCGCCGGCTTCCTGGCGGCGGCGCTCCGCCTGCCCTGGGCACGGGCCGAGGAACGCGCCACGCGCCAAGCCTGCCTGCAGAAACTGGCTCTGGTCGGCTTGGAAGTCCGGGCCGACGCCGACGCGCTCAGCCTGCCGTTCGGCCAGCAGAGGTTGCTCGAGGTGGCAAGGGCGCTCGCCAGCGAACCGCGCCTGCTGCTGCTGGACGAGCCTGCAGCCGGCCTGAGCACGCGTGAGAAGGCCGAGTTGGCCCGCATGATCAGGCGCATCAGTCAGGATGGCGTAACCATCTTCCTGGTGGATCACGACATGGACTTCGTGATGGACCTCTCCGACACGGTGATCGTTCTCGACCACGGCGAGAAAATCGCGGAAGGGCCGCCGCGAGAGGTGCAGAAGGACGCGCGCGTGATTGCAGCATACCTGGGCGAGGAGGTGTGAGCGGCCGGTCGGGCCGCCTGATCGAGATGCTGCGCACGACCAGCGTGATCACCTATTACGGGCGGGTGCGCGCCCTGGACGGCGTGTCGCTGCACGTGGCGCCGGGCGAGGTCGTCGCATTGTTGGGGGCGAATGGAGCAGGCAAGACCACGCTGGTGCGAACCATCTGCGGGCTCAATACGGCCACTCACGGAGAGGTCGTCTTTCGCGACCGGCAGATCGGCCATTTGCCGGCTGAGAAGATCGTGCGCCTGGGCATCAGCCAGGTGCCCGAAGGAAGACACCTGTTCGGCCCCTTGAGCGTGCTCGACAACCTGCTGCTGGGTGCCTACAGCCGCCGCTGGGCGGACAAGCGGTCCAACCTGGACAGGGACCTGGCGGGGATATATGAACTCTTCCCCGTGCTGCGCGAGCGCGCCAGGCAGCCTGCCGCTACGTTGAGCGGCGGGGAGCAGCAGATGCTTGCCATCGCGCGCGCCCTGATCGCTAAACCGGTGCTGCTGCTGCTCGACGAACCCAGCATGGGCATCGCCCCAATCCTGGCCAGGCAGATCTTCACCTGCATCTCCGCCCTGCGCCAGCGCGGAGTCACCATCCTGCTCGCCGAACAGAACGCCCGGGCGGCCCTCGCCATCTGCGACCGCGGCTACGTCCTGGACACCGGCAAGGTCGTGGCCGAAGGCACAGCCGAGGAACTGATGCGCGACCGCGAGGTCCAACGCGCCTACCTGGGCAAGGGATACAGGGAAGTCTGGGAGGATTAGAGCAATGCCCATCTGGGATCCCCAACACGAAACCCTCAGCCGAAAAGATGTTCGGCAACTGCAACTTGAGAGGCTCCAACGCACTGTCAATCGGGCCTACACCAACGTGGCCTTCTACCGCAGCCTGTTTGATCGTCTCGGCCTGGCGCCAGAGGATTTCCAGTCTCTCGACGACCTGCGCCACCTGCCCTTCACCACGAAGGAAGACCTGCGGGCGGCCTATCCGTATGACATGTTCGGCGTGCCGCTGCGCGAGATCGTGCGCATCCACGCCTCCTCGGGCACCACCGGCAAGCAGACCGTCGTGGGCTACACGCGCAACGACCTGGATAACTGGGCCGAACTGGTGGCGCGTTTCATGTCCGCAGGCGGCGTAACCCGCGATGACGTGGTGCAGATCTTCTTCGGCTACGGCATGTTCACCGGCGCCTTCGGCCTGCACCAAGGCGCCGAGCGCATCGGCGCCTCGGTGATCCCAGCCTCGGCCGGCGGCACCGAGCGGCAGATACAGTTGATCCAGGATTTCAAGACCACCACCCTGGTGGGCGCTCCCAGTTATGCCCTGCATGTCGCCGAGGTCATGGAGGAGCGAGGCGTGGACGCGCGCTCCACCCGGCTTCGCCTGGGCGTGTTCGGGTCCGAGCCCTGGTCCGAGCGCATGCGGCAGGAGATCCAGCGGCGGCTCGGTATCTTGTCAACCGACAACTACGGGCTGAGCGAGGTAGGCGGGCCGGGCGTCTCGGGCGAGTGCGAGCGGCAGGAGGGTCTGCACATCTCGGAGGACCACTTCCTGCCCGAGATCATCGTTCCCGAGTCCGGCGAGGTCCTCCCCCCGGGAGAAGAAGGCGAACTTGTGTTGACTACGCTTACCAAGGAAGCGCTTCCCTTGCTGCGCTACCGGACTCGGGATATTACGCAGCTGAACGAGGAACCTTGCGCTTGCGGTCGAACTACTACGCGCATGGCGCGGGTCATGCACCGGACAGACGACATGCTCATCATCCGCGGCGTCAATGTCTATCCCTCTCAGATCGAGGAGATACTGATGGCGATCGAGGGGGTGGGGCCTCATTGCCAGATTACGGTTGAGCGCCACGGCGCATTGGATGACTTGGAGATCGCGGTTGAGATATCGCCCGAACTCTTCGGCGACGCGGTGGGCGGCATCTTGGACATGCAGCAGAAAATAACCCAGGCAATCCACACCGGCCTGGGGCTGACGGCGAAGGTGAGGTTGGTGGAGCCGAGAACGCTGGAGCGCGCCACCGGCAAGGCGCGCCGCGTGATAGACAAGCGGCAACTCTAGGCCGACCCTGGCCTTCCCGTGCACAGGCCGGGAGGGCCGAAGGGGGCCGGAGGAAAGTCGCAGCAGCGAAAGGAGGTGATCGTCTGGCAGGAGTTGTGGCGAAGAGCGTGAGTTGAGGCTTGACAGCGCGGGCGTCATGCTGCGCTCGCGCAACAACATCGGGGAGGAACCAACCGACCATGAGAAAGGGAATAGTGATACTGATTCTCGCTGCGGTCGTGGCGGCGTTGGCCCTGGCCGCCGCACCGGCAGCGCAAGCAGCGCCCACCGAGGTGCACGGCTGGACGCTCAACCGCTTGTACGCAGAGCCGGGAAACGGGCACTTCGAGATGGAGCGCATCTCGCTGTCCGCCGCCAAGGACGTTGACACCGACATCAGCACCTACATCGAATGGTATTACCACCACTGGATGAACAGGAACCCCAGTGCGGGCTCGCCCTGGTTCCTTGACTCGGCATACGCCAACTACAAGGACAAGAATGGTAACCAACTGCGCTTCGGCAAGGGACGCAATATGTGCTTCGGGATCGTCCCTGCCTACGGCAACCGCAGGCACAGCGAATACGGCCTGGTCTCCGAGACCATGACCCAGGAGCGAATCGTCGGACTCCAGTACTTCGGGACCTTTCCCGACAAAAAGGTGGGGTTCGGCATCGCCGTGCACAACTCCATGCCCCCGGGCACGCGTTTCTCCGGCACCGACCAGGCCTACTTCCGCGGCGACCCGGTTGTTCCGCACCTCGCCGACAAGGGCGAAGGCAAGAACCTGGCGGTCAGCGCGCGCCTCACCTACCCCGTCGTGCAGGGCGGGAAGTTGGGCCTGTCCTTCCGCACGGGCGAGCTGCGCAGCACCGACATCGCCTTCCTCGCCTCCAAGGACCTGGTCGCGCCGGGCACGACCGACGACACCAATCGTCGGTGGGGCCTGGACTTCGACTACAAGTGCCCCAAGGGTTTCGTGGCGCAGGCCGAATACTACGGCGCTTCGGCCAGCACGCTCGATTTCAAGACCTGGGACGTGCTGCTGGGCTTCGAGCCGCAGAATCCGACGGGCGTCAAGTTCTACGCCCGCTACGGGAAACTCGACCTCGACCCGGAGGTAGTGACCCGAGTAGTGATCCCAAGCGAACTGCCCCCGCGCCAGGTGACTGCGAGCACCTACACGTGGGATCAGAAGCAGTTGATCCTGTCGGCGGTCAAGCCGCTGCGCAAGGGCAAGCCAGTTTGGCTGCAGTTGGAGTTCATCAAGAACATGGAGAACCCGCCAGCCGGAATAGCCGAAGTGGACAACGACGTGCTGTTCCTCGAATTGTTCACCGGCTTCTAGCGGTCTGACGCCAGACGAATTGGTCATTGTGTAGGGGCACGGCATGCCGTGCCCCTACGGCATTTACTGGGGCAGCGCAATCCAGGCGAAGGCCGACGCAGGAGGGTCGCCGCCGTAGGCCGTCCCGTCAACGGCAAACCCGAGGCTGGTCATCAACTCGCCCAAGTTGATCGGCTGGATGTTCTGCGAACGGCTTCCGTACATGCCGACGATCAGTTTGCCGCCGCGCTCAACCGCCCTGTCCAGCAACCGTCGCACATACTCGGCGAAATACGCTTCCGGGACGCAATCCCGAAGTGAATAGACGTAGTGGTATTTCCTTGGCGGCTGCCAGTCCCATGCGTTGCCAACGTGGAAGTTCTGTGAGAGGTGGGGAAAGTGTTCCCTGGCCATCCGGATCAGACGGGGCCCGAAGTCCAGGCCGTGGGGCGTGATGTGGTACCCGCGCTCTTCAGCCCACATAACCAGGCATTCGAGCAGATACCCGTTGGCACAGCCGATGTCGAGGAAGTCGCCGTCTTCATCAACGGCGTCGAGAATGGGTTCCCGTTCCTCGCGCCAACGCAGCGGGCCGCCCGAGAACCCCGACTGCCGGATTGGATCGCTCTCGGAGCAGTAGGCGTCTTCGAGTCTCCTGAGATGATCGAGGAAATCGGGGGGCAGCGTTTCACCGGGTGCCATTTCGTTCCCGGTGCTTCGGGCCTTGCTGTGGAAGACCTGCTGGGCGCGGGGCGTTACACGCATCAGGCGCGCACATCCTGACATGCGCCTCTCTTTCTTGTATACTTACCCTCTTGGCCCGCGCCAGGGGGTGACCATGTGACGACAGCGCACCTGGGCGCGCGGCTCTCACCATGTCACAGATACTGGTCGAGAACCTGACGAAGACTTTCCGCGTCGCCATCCGGCAGCCAGGGCTGTGGGGGGCATTCCGCGGCCTGCTGGCGCGCCGGTATCGGACAGTGCGCGCGCTGGACGGCATCTCTTTCTCGATAGACCCCGGCGAGTTGGTGGGCTACATCGGCCCCAATGGGGCGGGCAAGTCAACTACCGTCAAGGTTCTGGCCGGTATCCTGGTCCCGGACTCCGGCCGCTGCGAAGTCCTGGGGCGAGTGCCGTGGCGCGAACGGGTCGCCAACGTCCGGCAGGTCGGGGCCGTTTTCGGCCAGCGCACGCAACTATGGTGGGACTTGCCGGCGATCGAATCATTCGAACTGCTGCGCGACATCTACCGCGTGCCGGCTGACGCCTACGCGAGAACGCGGGCAGAACTGATCGAGATGCTCGACCTGGCGCCATTCCTCGACGTGCCCGTCCGGCAGCTCAGCCTGGGGCAGCGCATGCGCTGCGACCTTGCCGCTTCGCTCCTGCACTCCCCTACCCTGCTCTACCTCGACGAGCCGACTATCGGCCTGGACGCCGTGTCCAAACTCGCGGTGCGAGACTTCATCCGGCGGCTGAGCCGGGAGCGGGGCGTTACCATCTTGCTCACGACTCACGACATGGACGACATCGAGGCCCTGTGCACGCGCGTGATCGTGATCAGCCAGGGACAGATTCTCTCCGACGGAACGCTGGAGGCACTCAGGGCACGCGTGACGCCGGAGCGCTGGCTGATCGTGGACTTGCTGGAGCCGAACGACGCCCTCACCGATCCCGACGCAATGGAGATACGCCGGGACGGGTCGCGGGTTGTCCTGCGATTCGATCCCCGTGTGGTTCCTGCTGCCGAACTGATCAGCCGCATCACCGCTCGACACGCCGTCCGCGACCTCTTCGTCGAGAACCCGCCCATCGAGGAGATCATCGCGCGTCTCTATCGCGAGGAACAGACGTGAGGGCCTACTGGGCAATAGTGAGCGCGCGCTTTCGCATGTTGCTGCAATACCGCGCAGCCGCAGCGGCCGGCTTCGGCACCCAGTGCTTCTGGGGCCTGATCAGGATCATGGTTCTGCAGGCTTTCTATCGCGCAACCACTGCGGCCCAGCCCATGAGTTTGCCCCAAGTCGTTGATTACATCTGGCTGGGCCAGGCGATGTTCGCCATGCTCCCCTGGAGCATTGATTTCGAAGTGGTGGCAATGATCCGATCGGGGACGGTGGCATACGAACTGCTTCGGCCGCTCGACCTCTACTCGCTCTGGTTCAGCCGAGCAGCCGCTTCGCGCACCGCGCCGACGGCGCTGCGAGCAGTCCCGATGTTCATCCTGGCCGGCCTGTTCTTCGGCCTGCGCCCGCCCGCCTCCACCGCCGCCGGCGCTGCGTGGCTGCTGACGATGCTGGGGGCGCTGCTCCTCGCCTGCGCTATCTCCACCTTGCTCACGATCTCCCTGCTCTGGACGATCAGCGGCGAAGGCGTGTTCCAACTGATGCTGACCTGCATTGTCATATTCTCCGGCATGGTCATCCCTTTGCCGCTCTTCCCCGATTGGGCGCAGTCAACGCTCAACTTCCTCCCCTTCCGGGGAATCCTGGACGTTCCGGCGCGCATATACAGTGGCAACATTCCCGCGAGCGACGTTGCGTTCCTGTTCGCCCACCAGATGCTGTGGGCGGCGGCCTTCATTGTCGCAGGCCGCTGCATATTGGCCCGGGGTATGCGCCGCCTGGTGGTGCAGGGAGGCTAAAGATGCTGGATGGCTTGCGCCTTTATCTTCGCTACATCGGCGTCTCGGTGCGCAGCCAGATGCAGTACCCGGCATCTTTCGTGATGCTTTCGATGGGTGCTTTTCTTATCACCGGAGTGGAGTTCGTCGGCATCTTGGCTCTGCTGCACCGTTTCGGCAGCGTTGGGGGCTGGACGCTGCCGGAGATCGCGCTCCTGTACGGCATGGTTCACGTCGCCTTCTCGCTCTCTGACGCGACCTCTCGCGGGTTCGACGCATTCGCCAGCATGATCAAGTCGGGCGAGTTCGACCGGTTGCTGCTGCGGCCGCGCAGCACCGCCCTTCAACTCGCCGGACAGGAGTTGACACTGCGGCGAGTCGGGCGTTTCATCATGGGTATGCTCGTTCTTCTCTGGGCCACCGCGCACCTCGACATCGCCTGGTCGTCCGCGAAGTTGTCTTTGCTCGCAGCCTCCATTCTCGGGGGAGCATGCCTCTTCTTCGGCCTGATCGTCCTTCAGGCGACCCTCGCTTTCTGGACCACCGAATCGCTTGAGATCGTCAACACCGTTACCTATGGCGGGGTGGAGACAGCTCAGTATCCCTTGACCATCTATCGGCCGTGGTTCCGCAAGTTCTTTACCGCCGTCATCCCTCTGGCTTGCGTCAACTACTTCCCCGCGCTCGCCATCCTCGGGCGCCCCGCGCCTTTCGCCCTCCCCTGGGTCTCTCCGCTGGTAGGGGTCGCCTTCCTAGCCATGACCCTCCAGGTATGGCAGTTCGGCACCCGCCGATACTGCTCCACCGGATCCTGAGCCCGACGCTGCAGCGGCGCTAGAGGTATCAGGCGTCGCAGCGGGTGATGTATCTTAGAGGCTGTATCAAGACCGCACATCTGCGTAGCCGCAGGCTTTAGCCTGCGCGGCGGGAGCGCAGCCTGAAGGCTGCGGCTACAGGTCTTCCGGAGGCTTTGGCATGCGTTCTTAGAACATGAAGCGCAATTCTGGTTGCTTCGGTGACTTGTCGCCGAAGCATCTCCATCCCCATATGCTTCGGCAGTGAACTGCCGAAGCAACAAACATGAACAAGGGCCTCACCCTTCACTCGATGGAGGCTGAGGCCCTTTCCAAACAAGCTTGACTGTCGCTACTTCTCAGGCGTCTCCGGTGGTCCCGGAGCCTGGATCTCGCCGTTCTCCACAACCCTGTCGAGGCCCATGCCGAAGACGCGGACCTTGCCGAAGATGCGGTAGGCGTTCCTGTCCGGCATGTAGCCTATCACACATCCGTCATCGCGCAGCACCTGAAAATTGAGCTTCGGATGGTACGGGCTGCCACACGAGTCGCCGGCTCCTTCACGTAGCTTCAGGATCACCTCGCCGCCAAGGCTTCTGATCTCCTTCTCCGCGGCTTCGACTCTGGGATTGACTGGCCTGGGGGCGTGCGCCCGGCTGAAGTCGGGCTTCCCAGGCGCCGGAATCTCCGCGTTCTCAACCACCTGATGGAAAGCGCCATGCCCTGCGATTACTAGTGCCCTACCCACGACATAGTACGTGTTGCGCTCGCGAAAGAAGAACACGATCATCCCGTTCTTGTTCAGGTTCTGGAAGTACAGGCCATCATGGTAGGGCGACTCCCACATGCCCGTGGGGGGGTTGCCGAGCGCCTCTCCGCCGGCCGCCCTCAGCCGTGCCTCCTCTTGCTCGTGCGCGGCAAGGACGTGGCGGGACGGCGGCGTCAGGTAGTCAAGCATCGGCGTGCCTTCCGGGATGGTTATCTCGAAGGTCGAATCCGCGATTTCAGTGTTGTACTCGATGCTGTCAACGTTGACGAGAAGCGTACCGTTCCGATCGTATGCCTTCCACTGGGCAAGTAGGTTGGAGTTCGCGTCAACGACAAGCACTGCCTTTCCGCCCTCGATGTGGCGAAGCTGGATAACGGTCGCCGCACCTCCAGTTGGCAAGGTACCCGATGAGACGGTTTCGACCATGTATCCGTTCGACTCCAGCATCGAGGTGAGCCCTTCTCCGCCAGCGAACATGTCGAGATAGGGCATGCCCCGCTTGGAACCAAGGGCTCGCCTTGGGGCCTCGATTACGGCTTTGCGTACCCCATTAGAGTCCCGCATGGTCACGGTCATCTTCCCGTTGTCAGCGATGTCGAAATCAGATGCCCCTTCCCGGACCAGCCTCAGCTTGGAGGTTCCTTTGACCCAGGCTTCCATTCTGCGTTGCTCGCCGGTCGCCTGATCCAGATTCCACCCCACGAAGTGCGCGCTGGTCACGTTCGCCATCGCGCGCGCAACAGCCGCCAGGGCTGCATCGCCTCTCCGGCCCGGGAACTGCCAGAGTGCTACGCCTGCCAGCACGCCCACGAACACAACTGCCATTACGCTCCGTTTCATCGTCATTACTCCTTGTCTGCGCGAGCGCTGGGCGGGGAGTGAGGGACGATGCGTGCGTGCGGAAGCAGCCGCTAGTAGTGCGTCTGCGTGAACGCGGTCGCTGAGAGCCGGCGGAACAGGCTCGTCTTCAAGCTGCTGGAATTGGCGGCTAAGACGCTGCCACTCCGCTGCGTTGAGCCGGCAGCGGCCGCACAGCCGCAGGTGCGCGGACATGGCCAGCCGGCCGATGGCACTCAGTTCATCATTCAGGAATGCTCTCAGATTCCCGCACATCATTGTGTCTTCCCTCGCTTCGCCCGAGCTTCTCGCGCAAGAGTTTGAAAGCGACATTCATCCGCGACTTGAGAGTGCCGATGGGCGCGCCGAGGATCGCTGCGGCTTCCCTGTAGTTCATCCCCTCAAGATGAACCAGGCAGAATCCTTCTCGATAGGGATCAGGCAAAGCATAGATGGCTTGCCGCACCCGCTGTTGCTCATCGCTCTCCAGGAGGAACGCTTCCGGATCCACCGTCTCCCCTTCGTGTCGGGCCTCGTCGAGCTGCACGGTCTCGACCTTCGGCTTGTCCCGGTATCGCAGGAACTGGTGGTAAGCAATCCCGAAGACCCAGGTCTTGAACTGTGACTTGCCCTCAAAAGTCCCAATGCTTTGCCACACTGCCAGGAAAGTCTCCTGTGCCAGATCTTCCGCGACGCCGGGGCTGCCAGAGAGCCGCAGGAGGAACCGATAGACGGGGCCGAGCAGCAGGTCTACTGCGGCCGTGAATGCTCTGTCCTCGCCGCGCCGCAGCGCCTCGATCATCCCTGGGTCAACGCCTGGCATCCTATCCTCAGTCGCGGATCGCGCTTTCATGAGTATGTCAGGTTTCCGGGGGAAACGGTTCGGTGACCATCAGATCCGGTCAGACTTTAGGGCCCCTTCTTCGCTCTCGAGTCCGCTTCCCACTCCCGGCGGGACTCGATCCCGCGTCCGCCAAGCGGTCCTCGCCAGCACTCCGAGACCGCACGGCGCGGTTATTGTCGCGGCCGTCGTCTGCTGCCTAAGCGCAGTGTGGTGGGCCGTTACACCTCTGCGGATCAAGGGCGGTAGAGGTATCAGGCGTCGCAGCGGGTAATATACCCATGACCATGAAACAGTCTGCTCGGCGCATGTTGCTGTCCGGCAACGAGGCGATCGCGCGCGGGGCTTACGAGGCCGGCGTGCGGTTCGCGTCATCCTATCCGGGAACCCCTTCGACGGAAATACTGGAGACCATAGCGGCGCACACCGACATAGAGTGCGAATGGTCTCCCAATGAGAAGGTCGCCGTAGAGGTGGCGTTCGGAGCGGCCCTCGGCGGGGTGCGAGCGATGGCCTCGATGAAGCACGTCGGCCTCAACGTTGCAGCCGACCCGCTGATGACCATCGCCTACACCGGCATCAACGCAGGCCTTGTTGTTGTGTCCGCTGATGACCCCGGGATGCACTCATCCCAGAACGAGCAGGACAACCGCCACTACGCGCGCTTCGCCAAAATCCCGATGCTGGAGCCCGCAGACAGCCAGGAGTGCAAGGACTTCACGATCGAGGCATTCCGAATCAGCGAGGAGTATGACACTCCGGTTTTGCTGCGCACCACGACGCGCATCTCGCACGGAAAGTCGCTCGTCGCGCCGGGCGAGCCGCTGGGCATCGAGCCGCGCGGCTTCGTGCGCGACCAGCCCAAGTACGTCATGATCCCGGCCCATGCACGTCTCCGCCACGTGGTGGTGGAAGAGCGGCTGGTGCGCCTTCGCGACCTCGCCAACCGCACGCCGCTCAACCGCATCGAGCGCGGCAACAAATCCGTCGGCATCATCGCATCAGGCGCGGCCTACCAGTATGTCAAAGAGGCTTGCCCCGAAGCCTCGGTTCTGAAACTCGGCATGTCATATCCCTTCCCCGACAAAATCGTGCGCAAGTTCGCTCGTTCGGTTGATCGCCTGTTCGTGGTCGAGGAACTCGACCCGTTCATCGAGGACCAGGTGCGCGCGCTGGGCATCGAGTGCATCGGCAAGCAGCGATTCAGCCTGCTCGGGGAACTCGACCCTGTCCTGGTCGCCGAGGGCATCAACGGCAGAAAAAGACGGCGACATAGCCGGGCGCAGACCGACGGCCTTCCGTCACGACCGCCGGTGATGTGCCCCGGCTGCCCGCACCGAGGCGTATTCCACGTGCTGCGCAAGTTGAAGGTCATCGCCACGGGCGACATCGGCTGTTACACGCTCTCGGTTCTGCCGCCCCTGCAGATGATGGACACCTGCGTCTGCATGGGCGCATCGGTGGGCAGCGCGCACGGGCTGGAGAAGGCGCTCGGAGATGCATCCAGGATCGTCGGCATCATCGGCGATTCGACGTTCGTTCACGGGGGAATCACCCCGCTGATTGACATCGCCTACAACAAGGGCACCTCCACGATCATCATCCTCGATAACCGCACCACAGCGATGACCGGCCACCAGGATCATCCCGCCACCGGCGTTACCGCGCGCGGCGAGCAGACCTTCCGCCTCAACCTCGAAGCCCTGTGCCGCGCTTGCGGCGTCGAGGACGTGCGCGTAGTTGACCCCTATGATCTCGATGCGGTCGAGGAGAACGTCAAGGCTGCGCTTGCGAACCGCGCTCCGTCGGTCATCATCGCAGACCGGCCCTGCCCGCTGCTCGACCGGTCTGCGTGGGGCGAGCCGCTGATGGTGGATGAAGATTTGTGCGCTGCCTGCACGGTCTGCCTCAAGTTGGGCTGCCCTGCGATGACTCTGGGCAGCGAAGGACCCAAGGGGCGGCGCAAGGCGCGCATCGTGGCCGAGGTCTGCGCGGGGTGTGCGCTGTGCGCGCGCATCTGCCCAAAGGGCGCAATCAAGCCGGCATCGCGGAGCAAGCATTGATGAAGACAACGAACGTCATGCTCGTCGGCGTCGGCGGCCAGGGGATCATCCTGGCCAGCGAGGTCCTGTCGCACGTCTTGATGCTTGCAGGCCACGATGTCAAGAAGAGCGACATCCACGGCATGGCCCAGCGCGGGGGCAGCGTGCGCAGCGATGTGCGCTTCGGCGAGAAGGTGTTCTCGCCCACCATCCCGCCCGGCCAGGCCGACATCCTCATCGCCTTCGAGCAACTGGAGGCCTTGCGCTGTCTTTCCGAGGTGAAACGCAAGGGCTGCATCATCGTCAGCACAGAGCGCATCATCCCGACCACCGCTGTTACCGGCCCTCATCCCTACCCCGATGACGTTCTGAAGCGCCTTCGCGACGGCGGCGTGCAGGTTGTCGAGGTGCCCGCGCCCGAACTTGCCGCCCAGGCGGGCAACCCCCGCACCGCCAGCACCTGCCTCATCGCAGCGGTTTCCTGGCACCTCGACATCCCCGACGAAATCTGGGACAAAGCCCTGCGCGAGGCTTTCCCCCAGAAAATCCGTGAAGTCAACCTGCGCGCCTTCTCCCTCGCCCGCGAAGCCACCCGCCCAGCGCCCGATGGTCAGCGTCTCATCAGACGGTAGGCGAGAGCGCCCAGAGGGCCCGCAAGCAAAGCCGCGGCAGACCAGGGCAACGGGTTCCTATTGCGGCGCCGCGCGTCCGCAAACACCCAGGCAGTGAGAGCGAGGCCGGCGACGTAGTAAAGGATCAGGGCGGTCAGAAGCGCGCTCACGATTTCGTTTCCTCTGGCCAGGCTGCTGATGTAGCCGCTCCACGTGCCGAATCGGCCAACAACCATGGCAGTCCCGATAGCAACCAGCACGATCCCACCGATGATCTCGACGACGTGAAAGCGAGATTTTACGCTTGCCGTGGCGGCCAGGAAGCGCTCCGTGGCGATTGCCGCGAGGAAAAGGGGTATGCCCAGGCCGGCTGAGTATGCCAGTAGCAGGATAATGCCGTGCACTACCGACTTCTGCTCGGCCGCCAGGCCAAGAATCGCAGCCAGCAACGGGCCGGTGCAGGGGACCCATCCGAATGAGAAGGCAACGCCGACCAGGGCCGCGCCAAGGAACGAGACCGGCCTTGCTTTGGGTTGAATGCGCTTCTCTCGCAGCAGGAACCCGATGCGCAGCACGCCCATCATGTGAAGCCCGAAGATGATGAGCACGACGCCTGCCGCGCGCAGGATCGTTTCGAGTCGCTCTCGCAGGAAGGTGCCTACCGTGGTGGCCGTGGCACCCAGGGCCACGAAAACGAGTGTGAACCCCATGATGAAGGCCAGCGAACGCCATGCGACGCGCCGGGTCACCCTGCCCCCTGCGCGCATCTCATCGAGCGAAGCGCCTGAGACGAACGACAGATACCCGGGGACGAGCGGCAGAACACAGGGCGAAAGGAACGAAATCAGCCCCGCGCCGAGGGCTTTGAGGACGTCAATAAGCAGGTTGTGCGACAGGGATTCCACGCCTATCTATCCGAATCTCATTCCACCAGCAGGCGTTCCCGCCCTGCCAGCAGCCGGGAATGGGGGCAAGCCTGGCATGCGGATGGTTTTGCGCGCTGTGGCCTAGTAAACTTCGCCCAGCCGCTGCTGCCAGCCGGATGACTTGGAAACCACCCAGGACCGGCCTTCCCTGGCGAAGAACAGTCTAATGTCTGCAGCATAGCGCGCAGGACCTGCGCCTGCCTCGGCATAGGTTGCCTCGACGTGCATTGAGGCGGCGGCTGTGTCACGCTGCAGGCGCAGCGTTACGTCCGATATCACGAGTTCCACCCGTTCCGTGTCGCGGCAGTATCTGAATCCAATGCGCACTATATCGCGGTGAGTCATGCCGAAATCGTCGCGGTAGGTTCGGCTGATGCACTTCAGGATGCTGCTCAGGTCCTTTTCCTCGATCGCCTTTTCCAGTCGCTGGATCAGTTGGATGATCGCCTCGCGGTCGCTTATTGGATTGCGCAGCAAGAAGAACGCTGCAAGCGCACAAAGGGCCAGCAGCGGGGGCGCTATCCATCGCAGTTTCCGGCGCAACATGAACCCCGCCCTGCGGCAGGAATGGCCTGCCGCGATGTGCAATCATTCCACGTGTCCATCGAGGTCCCCTGCTCCTGGCAAAGCGTTCTGGCTGGATTGGAGAACGGCACCGGCACGGTGGTCGTGATAGGTGAATGCGACAGCGGCAAGAGCACTTTCTGTGCGCTCGCCGCCTCCCGCGCAGCGCAGGCCGCGGGGAAGAGCAGGCCGGTTGCAGTCGTTGACGCCGATGTCGGGCAATCCGATATCGGGCCCCCGGCCTGCGTTTCGATGGGCCTGGTGCAGGCGCCGATCGAGCGCCTGGATCAGGTGCCGGTGGCAGCGATGGAGTTCGTCGGGGCGACCTCCCCCGTCGGGCACCTGCTGCAGTGCGCCACTGCCACCGCTCGCATGGCCCAGAAGGCCAGGGACATCGCCGCGCTGGTCATCGTTGACACGACGGGCCTGGTTCACGGAGGGATTGCGCGCGCGTTGAAGTCTGCCAAGATGGATCTTCTTCAGCCGTGGATGGTAATCGCCCTGCAAAGGGAAAGCGAACTGGAATCCCTTCTCGCCCCCTATCGCCACCGCACTCAGCCCGTCATCGCCAGGCTGGAGGTTGCTCGCTCCGTGGTCAGCAAGTCAGTGGATGAGAGAAGGCAGCGCCGCAAGGCCAGGTTCGCGCAATACTTTCGAGGGGCGCGCGCGGCCGAGATCGGTTGGGAATCGGTGACCCTGGAAGGCTCGGCCTTCCTGTCGGGACAGGCGATGGCAGGGCACTTTTGCGCCTACGCCGAGGGCCAGTTGGGTTGCGAGGTGGTGCGCGTCGAGCGGACAAGCAATGGCCTACTTGCGCTCGTGAAAGGCGAGCCGGACAGCAGGGCCCGCAGAGAGGCCGGCCAGGAGGGATACGAGGTGGAGCGGCTTTCCAGGTTCGACAACCTGCTGGTGGGGTTGATTGACCGCAAGGGAGAAACCATCGGACTTGGCATCGTGGAACGCGTTGACCTGGACAAGCGCCGCTTCGCGGTGGCGACCCCGGTTGAGAGACCACAGGATGTCGCATGCCTGCGCCTCGGCAGCATGAGGCTTCTGCGCGACGGCAGAGAGTTGGGAGAAGCCTAGGCGTGGAACGCACCCGCATAATCCTCGTGCGGCACGGCGAGACAGCCTGGAACCAGGAGAACCGCTGGCAGGGCTCGCAGGGCACGCGCCTCAGCGAGCGCGGGCGGCGGCAATGCGAGCAGGTGGCAGAAGCGCTTCGCGGCGCTGGCGTCAGCGCGATCTACTCCAGTCCTCTTGAGCGCGCGAAGGAATCCGCTCAGATCATAGCCGAAAGGCTGAACCTGCCGGTGAGATACACCGAAGCCCTGCGGGAGCGCGATGTTGGGGAATGGGAGGGGCTGACCGACGAGGAGGTGAGGCAGCGGTTCCCCGAGGAACGCGCTGCGCACCTGGCCCACCCGGGAACTTTCGCAGCCCCAGGAGGCGAATCGCGCGAGGATGTGTTCGCCCGTGCCGCCGAGTTCATCGAGCAGGTGGCTGCCGATCACCCGGGGCAGGTGGTGCTTGTCGTGGCGCATGCGGGCCCGATAAAATCCGCGGTTTCCCACGCGCTGCGCGCGCCAGTGCATGCCTGGCCCAGGATGGATGTCGAGAACGCCTCCATAACCATCATCGAGGGCGAGCCCGGCTCCCTGCGCGTGATCCGCGTCAACGACACCTCCCACCTGCGCCCCTCGGCCGACTGAGCAAGCGCATATTGGGCTGCCGGGAAGGAATCCTGCAGCGCCGCAGGGAACTGCGAATCCACGCGAAAGATGCAAACCACAGGGAGGTGTGACCAAACGTGAAGAGGCGACCGAGAGCAGTTGTGCTGGTTCCGATTATCATGGCGGTTGCGGCGCTGTTTCCTTGCCGCGCCCGTGGGGACACGGAGCCCCAGGACCTCACCCTGCGCCGCTACGTGGGCCTTGTGACATGGCTGCCCGCAAGTAGCGATGTTTGGGACTTCGCTTACGGCATCCGTTACCTGCGTGCGCAGAAGCCGGGCTATATCACTGGAGTGATTGGCATCGCCGATCCGGCTTCCGTGGCGCTCCAAAGAGGCAGCGAATTCAGGTCCGTGGACAAGCGCTGGTTCGGCGGGGTCGGCATCGGCGCCAAGGTGGCGCGGTGGGGGCACGGCGCCAGTTTCGTCGGCGTTGGCGCCACTTTGTACTGGGTCGAAAGCGGCCCCAGTGGAGATGGCTGGGTCTATATTGACAGCCTCGGGCGCGTGCTAGGCCCCGCTCACAACGAGAACGTGTTCCTCTCCCCCGAGATCACTGCACACGTCCAGGTCAGCCGCAAAGTCGGCGTGTATCTGTGTGCCAATCTCAGTTCCGAAGGCCAGCCGCCGAAGCACGGTATCTACATTGGCCTGAGCATTCGCAGGTAGCCCCAGCCGCCTGCACCGACTGAGTTGCGCCCGTCCGCCCTATTGGGACTCCGGCGCTCAAGTGGGCGTCTCACAATTCGGTCTGGTTATTGGCTGCCCCCCCACCCACACCCTCCCCCTCAATGGGGGAGGGCTAGGGTGAGGGTGAATGCCGAAGGAGCGCGACCGAGCGATTATGAGACAGCCACCGAAGCAACGAAGCAGCGAAACGCCAATGGACACCTACGACAGAATCGCGAGCCTTGTAACCTCCTCGAGTTGTGATTTTCTCGGCGTTGCCGACCTGGCGATCGCCCGGGAGGCTGTTCGCGATCAAGGCGGTGACGCGGTCGCTGGCTTCCCCAAGGCAATCTCCATTGGCATCATCCTCCCTCACACCATCGTGGACCAGTTGCCCAACCGCTCGAATCGCGCCGTGGCGGTGAACTACCGCAGCCACGCCTACTCCATTATCAACCAGCGCCTGGATGTCGTGGCCTCGCAGGTTGCAAGCGTGCTGCAGCAAGCAGGCCACCGGGCCCTGCCCATTCCCGCGGCCGAACGCTGCGACGACGAGCGCATCTGTGCTGTCTTCTCGCATAAACTGGCTGCCCACCTCGCTGGTCTTGGCTGGATCGGCAAGAGCTGCCTGCTCGTTACCCCGCAAGCGGGGCCTCGCGTTCGCTGGACATCGGTCTTGACAGACGCGCCGCTGGCAGCAACCGGCGGGCCGACCGAGGAGAAGTGCGGGGACTGCGCCGAATGCGTTGACATCTGCCCGGTTCATGCCTTCACCGGCAGGCCGTTCCGGGCAGAGGAACCTCGCAGCGCCCGCTATGATGCCGGCAGCTGCGCGAAGTACTTCGAGGATCTGGAAAGGGAGGGCGGTGTGCGCGTGTGCGGGCTGTGCCTGTATGTGTGCCCGCATGGAAGGTCGAGACCCTCGGAGACTGAGCCCACATGAATGCCCGCGCCGCACATGAGTCTGATGCTCCCGCAGTAGTCAGGCTCTGGCAGCGGTTCATGTCCGAGGAGCACGAGGCCGTACCGGACGCGGACCCGGAGGGGGCGCTCGCCAGGTGGTCGGAGCGGCTTGGCTCGCAGATCGTGCGAGGGCAGGTTCTCATCCTCGAGACGGGCGCAGGTGTTGCCGGGTTTGCGGCTTTCAGCGACTCCGCAGACCGGCAGTGGATTCCGGCGGGCGTGGCCTACGTGATGGACCTCTATGTGCGGCCCTGGGGCGAGAGAGCGGCGGCAGATATCTGAGGACGTCGCAGTAACTGTTCATTCCAGGATGGGTCGTTCCTACAGCGGGCACGTAGAAGCCTTGTAGGGCCGCCTGCAGAATGTGGCAGCCGGGAATGAACAATCACACGTCGCACCGGCGCTTGACGCCCTCCACGGATTCTGCTATCCTATGCATAGGCTTCGCGCACCTGTATGTGTCGCGGGGCACTATCAAGAGCAAGTCACCTCGTCGGCTAGAAGCGTGCCGCTGTGGCGATATGACTTCCTCTGGCCTGCGAGGTAACGACGATTTTCACTCACTTCGGTCTTTCCCCCGAGCTTCTTCGGGCCACTCGTCTAATGGGCTTCGAGATCCCGACGCCCGTTCAGCAGGAAGTGATCCCTCTTGCGCTCGCCGGCGGCGACCTCATCGCCACCGCCGAGACCGGAAGCGGCAAGACGGCAGCGTTCCTGCTTCCCCTCATCCAGCGCCTGCGGCGCGGCCGGAATCGCCGCACCCGCGCGCTGATTCTCTCGCCGACCCGCGAGATCGCCGCGCAGACAGCTGAGCAGTCCGTGGCGCTCACGCACGGCCTGGCATTGCGGACAGTTGCGGTCTACGGCGGGGTCGGCATGAATCCCCAGCGACAGGCCCTCAAGGCCGGCTGCGAGATCGTGGCGGCCACGCCGGGTCGCCTGCTCGACCACCACCGCCGCGGCGATGCCCGCCTCGACTCGGTCGAAGTGCTCGTGGTGGACGAGGCGGACCGCATGATGGACATGGGTTTCATCCCCGACCTGCGCCGCATCCTGGCCCTGCTGCCCAGAGAACGCCAGTCTATGCTCTTCTCCGCTACCATGCCGATTGCGCTGCTGGAACTCGCTTACGAGGAGATCCTGCGCGACCCGGAGCACGTCGAGGTCGGCTCTCAGTCCGCCCCTCCCGCGGCCATCTCACAGTCTGTCCACCTCGTGCCGTCTGCGCTGAAGACGGACTTGCTGCTCGAGCTGCTGGAGCAGAAGACGATGGAGAGCGTGCTCGTCTTTGTCCGCACTCGACGCCGCGCCGATTCCCTGGCCAGACGACTCCAGCGGGACAGGATCAACGCGGCCTGCATCCACGGAGATCTCTCCCAGAGTGAGCGGGAAAAGGCGCTCGACAACTTCCGGCGGCACTCCCTGCGAGTGCTCGTGGCGACCGACGTCGCTGCTCGCGGCCTTCAGGTCGAGGGGGTAACCCATGTGGTGAACTACGACATCCCCCCTATGCCGGCTGACTACCTCAACCGCATCGGCCGCACAGCGCGGGCGGGGGCGTCGGGTGATGCCCTCACCCTCGCAAGCCGAGAGGACGGCCCTGCTCTCGCCGGCATCGAGCGCACTCTCGGGCGACAGCTCCCCCGCATGACCGTAGCCGGACTGACCGAGCCGGAGCTGCCGCGAACTCCCCGTGCGTCGGCGAGCCAGCTCTCTCGCTTTCGCCGCGCGCACCGTCCGCTGGTCCGGGGTCGTCGCAGATAGCTGTGTGGTCGCGATGAGCGTCGCTTCCGTTGCACCGCGGCCTGGCCCGCGGCTGGGAAGCCGGCGCCTCAGTAGGATGTTGCAGGCTAGCACCGCGGAGCCAGGCCGCAACAGAAGGAGGCCACTATGGCCATCAAGAGTCTGTATGTTGGGAATCTGAGCTACTCGGCAACCGAGAGCTCACTTCGGGACATGTTCGCGCAGTACGAGCCCAGCGCAGTCCGGCTGATTGCCGACAAGGGATTCGGCTTCGTGGACGTGCCGGAAGAGAAGGCGGCCGATGCCATCGCCGCCATGAACGGCCGTGAGGTGGATGGTCGAGCCATCACCGTCAGTGAGGCGCGCCCGAAGCGCGAACGCAGCGGCGAGGGAGGAGATCGTCGTGGCGGCGGCGGCTTCGGCGGCGACAGGCGTCGCTGGTAGACATGCCCGACCGAAACCTTGAATGCGAAGTCTGTGGCGAGTCGTTCATCTACGCGGAGGCGGAGTGGACTGAAGACGAGCGGCTGGGGTTCCCGCCGCCCCGCCTGTGCTCAACCTGCCGCCAGAAGCGAGATGCCGCCAGGGCTGCTGAACGGGCGGCAAAGCGCCCCCGCAGGAGGTACTTCCGCCGCTAAGGTAGCAGTGCCCGGCCGGGAAGACGGGGCGGGAAAACGGGGAAAATGGGGACGGTTACCCATTCTCCCCGCGAGCCGCCGCCCGACTCCGATCTGGGGCGTAGGCGGAGAGTTTCGACAAGGGTGCGCCCGCCCACCAAAACGCTCTGCCATCGAAATCGCCAACCTCGTCCACATCTCCGCAGTTTCGACCCGTGGTGAGCAAGCCGAACCATGCCAGGTCAGTTTCCTCCACCAGAACCAATCCGCCCTGACCTCGAAACAGCCCGCGGGCGGCCTCCGGCGCTGAAGCACCGGAGCATACAGTGCTGAGACTCAAGACCCGTATGCTCTGTTCAGACCTTTCATCCCTGCGAGTCATCCCTCACGTCAGGCCGAGCGCCCGCAGCCGCTCCGGCTCGCCCAGATAGGCCTTCTGCCTCATCAGTTCCCGCTGTAACTCACGCACCGGCACATCGGCCGACGGCAGCCCCTTGGCAGCAGCCAGCGCCGACGCGGCACCGACCGCCTGCCCGCAGATCATGCACCCGGTCATCCCTCGCAGAATGGCGGGAGATGCCGTGGACACGCTCTTGCCGCTGCCGACAAGCAGGTTGTCGCATCCCAGCGGCACGGTGATGCCGAAGGGGATGTCGCAGGTATAATCGCGGAAGAACCCCTGCCGTTCCGGCCTCTGATCGCACACTGGAAATGTGCCTATCACATCGTCCGCCAGCACGGGAGCGGGCGCGCTGAGCACGTTCTTATCGTCCAGCACGCTTCGGCCTTCAATGTAGCGGCTCACCCGAACGCCGAGGTCCACCCCGATGTGGGCCACGTGGGCGCGAGAGAAACCAGGGACGTGCTTTATCATGAAGTCGGCCAGGTAGTAGCATATCTTCTGCGCGTGCAACTCGAACTCCGAGAGGTTGCGCACGTCCAGGTCGGCGATGCGGTAGAAGTTCGAATTGACCACCACGAAACCCGGCCCGCCGATGGCGTAGAGGCCGAACGCATCGAGGCTGAAGGCCGGGGGGATTTCTTTCTTCAGGTCGCCGCGCGCAACTGCCTCTTGCAGGAACGGCCATGTCCGCCCTCCGCCGTGCGGGAAGAACAATGTGCCGCGCTCTCGCCAGTTGCGGTCGAAGGTTTCCAGGTCCTTGACGGAATCCTGACCGGCGGGGAAGCCATCCGGGTCCTCCGCGAGAAATGCCACGAAAGCATCCAGGTCCACATTCGCCAGCTTGAAGAGGATCGAGGCCGAGCCCGTCTGAAACCGGCAGCGAGCGCCGGCCTGATGAGCGAGGTCGGCCTCCCCGGTGGCATCCACCGTGGCCTTGGCGAGGACGGCCTGCCTGCCCGATTTGCTCTCACAGAAGACCCCGCTCACCGCGCTGCCATGCATTATCGGCCGCGCCGCAACCGAGTGGGTCAGCACCCTGACCCCTGCCTCTTCAGCCATCTCGATCAGAACGACTTTGAGCCGTTCTGAATCAATCACCACCCCCGGCACATCCCGGTTACGCCAGCGCGCCGATGCTGCGCCGATCTCCACCAGCCGCTCCACCACCTCGCCGGCGAAGCCGGAGATCACCTGCTTGCCGCTGGCAGTGAGATAGCGGTTTCCGATATTCGCCATGAGAGTGGCCGTCGCCACGCCGCCCAGGCAGCCGTTGCGCTCCATCAGCAGAGTGGATGCGCCCGCGCGGGCGGCGGAGACAGCGGCTGCACAGCCGGCCACCCCTCCCCCGGCCACCAACACGTCCACCTTCTCCAATACCGGAATATCTCGCGCTTCTTCCCGAATTGTTCCCTGCATCTGATCCCCTGGTGCACAGAATTAGAGCCTATCCGAAAAACCACAACGTAGCCGAAATGTCATTCTGAATCCGCCAGCCGGCGGATGAAGAATCCCATGTATATAGTGAGATGCCTCGCGGAGTTTACCCTGAGCGCAGTCGAAGGGCTCAGCATGACAGTAACCCTTTTCAGTGATCGTTCTTAGGATAGGCTCTTAGTCTGCGCTTCTTTTCCGCAGCAGCCAGCCAGCGACCTGCCGCATCCTGCGTGTCTTGCCCCCGCCCTCTTCCGAAGCGGCGTCCCCATCCCATGGCGACAGGGCTTCGGCGCTGAAGCACCGAACCAACCAGGGGCTATTGCGCGCGAATCTGCAGCCGATGGAGGGTCTTCATGGATTCGGTACGGGATCATCTGTAGTTGTGGGGCCACGAAGCGGGAAGCCACAACGGCCGCTTCGGCATTCAGGGCTCTTCGACAATAACGCCCACTGAAGCGGCCCGATACATGGGCACTCCGAATCTCATCATGGTCGCCTTCGGGGGTCGCCCCGAGCCGCCGCTCGCGCAGCACGCGCTCCCCATGCGCTCCCTCGCCCGCGTGGTGTGGTCAATCGTCGGGGATTCCTCCTCCACCCGCAACGACCAAACCCCGGACCTCGAAGATGTCATCGCTCTCGCAGCCGACTTCCCCAACGTAACGGGTGCGATGATGGACGACTTCTTCCATAAGCCCAACCAGCAGGGCGCTGTGGCCCGGTATTCGGCGCACCAGGTGGCGGGCTTCCGCCAGCGCCTGCGCGCCGCCCCGCGCCCCCTCGACCTGTGGGTGGTCCTGTATGCCCACGACCTTGGCCTTCCCATCTGCGATCATCTCGGCCAGGCCGACATTGTCTCTTTCTGGACATGGAAATCGAAAGACCTGGGCGACTTGCCCGATAACTTCGCCCGCGCCGATCCGCCAGCCGGCGGATCGCCCCTCGCGCGCAAGGTGCTGGGCTGCTACATGTGGGATTATGGAGCCAGCCAGCCCATGCCCGCCGAGCGCATGGCCTACCAATCCCAGACAGGCCTGCAGTGGCTGAAAGAGGGCCGCATCGAGGGCATGATCTTCCTGGCCAGTTGCATCTGCGACCTGGGCCTGGAGGCCGTCGAGTGGGCCCGTCGCTGGATAGCGGACGTCGGCGGCCAGCCGCTGGGGCGGCACCCCTGAACATCCCCCTCGTGCAGGCAAAATGGCAAGCCGAACCCCAGGCCGTGGCACGGTTATTGCGGCGAAACCTACACGAATGCTAACACAGCAGGTGGCACACAGATGACGAGCAGGAAATGCGCTCTTCTCGTTTCAGCGGTTTTGCTGGTTCTCTTGTCGCAAACCGCACTTTCCCAGGCCGCGCGCCGACAGTGGAAACCCAAGGCCACGGCCGTCCTCGAGGTGCGCCAGCCGGACGGCGCCCTGAGGCTTTACCACACGCCCTCTGGGGCGGTTTACTGGTCGAATGACCTTCCCGTCGTCCAGGGCGACCGGATTACCGTTTACGCCTTCGTCTCCACCGGCGAAGCAGCGCTGAAAAAGGCGATCATCCGTTTGGATAACAAGGAAATAAAGGCCCTCACCAAGCCGCCCTGGCACGTGGAGATCAACACGCAGAACCTCGCCGTGGGCAATCACTTCGTGGAAGTCGTGGCAACGGCGGACGGGCGCATTGACATCGGGACCGCAGTTTTCCTGGTCGCTCCGGCAACTGAGCCGTTGCTGAAAGAGACGATCGCGCCCCCGACGCCGCAGGCCACGCCGCCGGTTACCCCCATTACGCCGGAACTCGTCTGCCGCGTGCGCTCGCGCGCAGATGCGGTTGACCAGGCCCTCGCTCGCGGCGAGGCGCCTGTCGTGAAGGAACCCACGCTGTTCTGGGTTCAGGCTGCGGAGGGAGTGAAGGAGTTTCAGTACACTCTGGTGCGCGCGGGCAAGGAGACCTACCGCTCGCCGGCCATCCCCATTCTCAGCCACATGCGGCTGGGGCCGAAGCAGGCGGATGGCAGCGGCCTGGAGCCGGGGGAAGTTACCCTGGAAGTGCGCGCTGGCGACGGCAAGGGCAATTTCGGGCCGCCTGCAGCGGTTAAGATACAGATCACTTCGGGATCGGGATAGAGAGGGATAAGCGATGCTGCGCTGGACATTGAGAATCGGTACACTCGTTCTCGCCGGGCTGCTGCTGGCAGGGCAGCCGGTAACGGGCGCCTCGCAGAAGCGGCAGCGAACGCCGCCCGACTCGTTCTTGTGGCAGAGAGTGAACTCCGTCCCCGAGTTCATCGCTCAGGTCAAGGGTAACCCGGCGATTCGCGCTCGCATGGCGCGGCACTTCAAGGTCGCCGAGAAAGACCTCGTTCCATACCTGGAGCGCAACCTGACCGTCGTCACCGTCAATAAGACCGGAAGATACCCGGTCTGGGGCGTCACGCGCAGCGGGCGCATCTACCGAAGTTCGACTTACTACCGCGCGGGCTGGCGCGCCTTCGGGCTGAGGAGTGGCTCCGTGCTGTTCAAGTGGTCCTGCGGCAACCCGATGCTGGCAAGCCTGCCCAGGGTGCCAGTCCCCATCGCCAAGGCGCCTCCCGTGCCGCGCATTGCCGCTCTGCCGCCCGCTCCTCACGTTTACGCGGACGTGGTGGAAACTGTCGAGGTCCCTGTGCATGTTGCGGCCGAACACATGCCGCCCTCCCCCGTTCAGATCGCAGCGGTCCCTCAAATGGCAGGGCCCGCAGTCCCGATAGTCGAGCGCGGGGCGCTGCCGGTCTGGCTGCTGGTGCCCTTTGCGTTCGATCGCGGAGGCGGCGGTTTCGTCCCCGAGCCCGGCACGCTGGCGCTTTTTGGGGCGGGCGCATTCGCCATCGCAGCCCTTCGCCGCCGCAAACCCAAAGCCGCCTAGACCCGGCACCAAGCCGGAAACATCCACCTCACAACCGGCCGGTTGTGCAATTCGCCGCCTGGCATCGTGAGTTGCCGACCTACCACCTGCTAGCCAGCAAGCCGGTCTTATGGTATAATATGCCACCATGCTTTGCCTGCGGCACGTGGATTGCCGCCGCCGGCCGGGGCACCTGGTGGCGGCCTGGGAGGGTGTGCTGCAGCGGTGTCCATCGGCGACCGTCTTTCAGACGCCCGAATGGATACTGCCGTGGTGGCGCCATCTATCAGGCACGCGAGTGCCGCTAACCCTGGTCGCCAGCAGCGCAGACGGGCCTGTCGCCATTGCGCCCCTCGCCCTGCAAAGGGCCGCAGCAGGCAGGGTGGTGCGGTTCGCCGCCACCGGCGTGTCGGACTACCTGGATTTCGTCGTAGCCCAGGGGCACGAGCGCGAATTCGCCCAGAGCCTCTTTCCCTTCCTGGCTGACATCCGGTGCGACCTGCTCGACCTCCAGCAGGTGCCCGAGCACTCCCCCTGCGCCCGGGAGATAGTGCAGGCAGCGCGCGAACGGGGCCTGCGCGTGCACACCGAGGCCCAGGAGATCTGCCCTGCCATTCCCCTGCCCGATACATGGGACGACTACCGGGCCGGGCTTGGCAAGTCCATGCGCGAGAACGTGAGTTACTATCCCCGCATGGTTGCCAAGCGCCTGGGAGCAAGGATCGAGGGGCCCGATTCCGACGGCATTGAGCGCCTGGACCAGGTGATGGCCCTTCACCAGGCGCGCTGGCGGCGCAGGCTGCTGCCGGGTTCCTTCTTCAGCAGGCGCGTGCAGCATTTCCATCGCGAGGTGGCCCAGGGCATGAGCCGAAGGGGCGCGCTGGCGGTTTACAGCCTGTGGGTTGACGGTTGGGCTGGGGCGGGCCTGTATTGCTTCGAGCACGGGGACACGGTGTTTTACTACTCGGGGGGCTTCCATCCTGCGCTGGCGCGATACAGCCCGGGGACCGTCCTGGTCGCCAGGGCGATTGCCGATGCCATTGCGCGGGGCAAGCGGCGGTTTGACCTGCTGCGAGGCGCAGAGCCATACAAGTACCGCTGGGGGGCGCAAGACCGGGTCAACATGCGCATCCGGATAGCCGCCCCTACAGTATCGGGAGCAACTGCGATGCGGCTGAGCATGCTCTCAGGGACAGCCGAAAAGCGGGGCAGGAAACTCTTTGCCAGGCTATACTGGCGCAAGTCTCACGCGGGAGCCGGATCATGAAAACGCCTAGGGTGGCAGCGGTCGTGCCCGTTTACAATGAGGAAAACCGCATCGGCAGGGTGCTCTCAGTGCTGGAGGGGTGCCGCATACTCGACGAGATCATCGTCGTCAACGATGGTTCGACCGACGCAACCCTGTCGCAGATTCCCAACGAAAACGGCATTCGCCCGGTGTCCCTCGAGCGCAACCTGGGCAAGGGAGGGGCCCTGGCAGCCGGCCTGGCCGCAACGACGGCCGAAATATTGGTGTTCGTTGACGCGGACCTGGTCGGCCTCAACAAACAACACATCGGCGCACTCGTTGACCCCGTCTTGCACGGCGAAGCCGACATGTGCGTGGGGGTATTCCAGGGCGGCCGCTGGTGGACCGACCTGTGGCAGAAGGTCGCTCCGTATATTTCGGGCCAGAGGGCCTTGCGGCGGGAAGTATTCACCAGCGCCCCGGGCCTGCAGTATGCCAGGTTTGGCGTCGAGTTGGCGCTCACGCGCCACGCCCACCGGCTGGGCCGCCGGGTTCAGTGGGTTACACTTCACGGCGTGACCCACGTGATGAAAGAGGAAAAAATGGGCGTGTTCCCCGGCGTGAGGGCCAGGGTAAGAATGTACCTGGAGATGGGCAAATCGCTGGCTGCCTCGGTATGGCTCCCATTCGGCCGGCGGCGGGGGAACGGGTATTAGCGTATGGCCCTGCTGCATCCGCCATTCCTGGATCTGGCGGTAGCGATATTTCTCGGGCTTGCAGGCCTGGTGCTCTCGGCCGTGCTCCGATGGCGTCGCAGTCGCTTCTGGGGCCCTGCCGCTGTCGCGACAGTCCTGTTCGTCGGCATCGCAACGGGGGCGCTCTATCCGCGCAGCCAGGTGTTCGGGTATGCGCTTTGGCGCGGCAGCCGCGCGGTGCACGACGTGGCGCTCACGTTTGACGATGGGCCTGACTCCAGATTCACTCCGCAGATTCTCGCCATCCTCGCGCGCGAAAATGTCCACGCGACCTTCTTCATGGTGGGCGCAAATGTCGTCAAACACCCGCAGGTGGCCAGGCGCGTTGCAGATGAGGGACACGCAATAGGGAATCACACCTTCACCCATCCCGATCTCATAGTCGCCACGCCCCGGCACGTCCGCAGCGAGATCGAACGCACGGAGCAAGCGATCCAGCGCGCGACCGGCATCCGCACAGACCTGTTCAGACCGCCCTACGGCTTCAGGACACCGCTCGTTTACCAGCAACTGCAGCGCGACGGCCTGCGCATGGTGGAATGGACGCTGACCTCCCAGGATTGGCGTAATCCAGGCCCTGCCAAGATCTGCCAACGGGTTCTGCGGCGCGTGCGGCCCGGCTCGATCATTCTGTTCCACGACGGCAGGGGCAACCGCAGCGATACCGTCGCCGCCCTGCCCACCATCATCCACGCGCTGAAACACCGCGGCTACCGCCTCGTCACCATCCCCGAACTCCTCTCCGCCGGCGGCCAGCCTAGATAGGGCCGATGAATGTAGGGGCGAAGCGCCGCCTGCCCTGAGCGAAGTCGAAGGGAGGAACTCGAAGGGCTTCGCCCGCGGAAGTAGTCCGCCGGCTCTCAGGTTGAGACCCCGTGCTACCAGATCTGCTGGTAGCACAGGATTGTATCCTGTGCATAGGACAGGTTGAAAACCTGTCCTACCATACGAGCCGGGGGGCGGCAGGGAGGGCCGCTCCCGCGTGGAACGCTGAACGTTGCCATGCGGCTGCGTTACAATGCAATTGTCAGCGCCCTTGCGCTGCTCGTGCTCTCAGCAATGGAGGTCCGCCCGATGCCCAAGGCCCAAACCCTGCCGGATAAAGACAAACGCGCAACAGAAATCCGGCGCTTGGACACTCCCTGCGCGCTTGCCACTTACTCCTCGCTGGACGAATGGCAGGCGCATGCCGCGCAACTGCGCCAGCAGATTCTCGCCAGCGCGGGCATGCTCCCCATGCCGACAAAGCCCCCCCTCAAGGCGAGAGTCTTCGGCCGCATCGAGCGCGATGGATACACGATCGAGAAGGCCTATTTCGAGAGTTACCCGGGCTTCCTTGCTACCGGCAATCTCTACCGCCCGCGCGGAAAGAAAGGCCCTTTCCCCGGCGTTTTGTGCCCACACGGCCACTGGCAATACGGCCGTCTGCAGGACTCGCCCGAAGGGTCAGTGCCCGGCCGGTGCATCGCCCTCGCGCGCCAGGGATATGTCGTCTTCTCATACGACATGGTCGGATACAATGACAGCAAGCAGATCGGCCACGGCAGAATCGGCGCGGAGCGCGAGCAGTTGTGGGGCGTCAGCCTGATGGGCCTGCAACTCTGGAACAGCATCCGCGCGGTTGATTTTCTCTGCTCGCTGCGCGATGTTGACAGCAAGAGGATCGGCTGCACCGGCGCATCGGGAGGGGGCACCCAGACTTTCCTGCTGACCGCTGTTGATGACCGCGTGAAGGTTTCCGCGCCCGTGTGCATGATCTCAGCGCACTTCCAGGGCGGCTGCATCTGCGAGAACGGCCCCAACCTCCGCCTGGATACCAATAACGTCGAGATCGGCGCGCTCGCCGCCCCAAGGCCCTTGCTCCTGGTCTCAGCCACCGGCGACTGGACGAAGAACACGCCCAACGTCGAATACCCCTGGATTCGCGACATATACAGGTTGTTCAAGGCTGAAGACCGCGTCGAGAATGCGCACTTCGACGCCGGCCACAACTACAACCAGCACAGCCGCGAGGCGGTTTACCAGTGCTTCGGCCGCTGGCTTCTGGGCTCGCGCGACTCGAACGCGTTGAAGGAGCAGCCGTTCCACGTCGAGCAAGTGAGAGACCTGCTGGTCTTCTACGGCGAGAAATACCCGCAAAAGCAAATGGATGCCAAGTTGCTCACCGAGTACCTGGTCCGGCAGAGCAAAGCGCAACTGGAGTCAGCCTGGCCGAAAGACAGGGCCGGCCTGGCGCGGTTCCGAAAGCAGTACGAGCCTGCATTCCGCCATGCGCTCGCCGCGCAGATGCCCTCTTCGGACGAGATCATCGTTGCCGAGGGCCAGCCACAGCGCAGGGACGGCTTCGCCGCGCAGCCGCTCACAATAGGGCGCGCAGGCAAAGGAGACAGGGTGCCTGCGGTGCTCCTGACTCCCGAACAACGCACCAGCCGCGCACCGGCGGCGCTCCTGGTTCACGGCAGCAGCAAGGCGGCGGTTGTCGGCGGCGACGGTTCTTCACCCAACCCTCTCGCCGCCCGATTGCTGGAAAGCGGCCGCATCGTGCTCGCCATTGACTGCTTCGGAATCGGCGAGCCCGCCCACGAAGCGATTGCGGCCGACGGCAAGTATTTCACGACCTACAACCGCACCGAGATTGCCGAGCGCGTTCAGGACATCCTCACGGCTCTTGCCTACCTTGACTCGCGCGCGGACGTCGGACGCGTTGAACTCGCCGGCCTCGACGAAGCCGGCCTGTGGTGCCTGCTCGCGCGCGCTCTCGCCCCGGCGGTTGAATCCTGCGCAGTTGATCTCCAGAAATTCAAAATGGACAGCGACGAGCAATTCGTGAAGCGCCTCTACATCCCGCTGCTTCGCCGGGCAGGGGATATTCGCACTGCGATAGCCCTCGCCGCCCCGCGCCGCCTGATGATCCACAACACCGGCGGCGCCTTCAGCACCGCGTGGATAACGCGCCTGTATTCCGACATCGGGGCCACCGGTAACTTCGCAAGCAAGCGCAGCCCCGCTTCCGACCGCGACCTTGAGCAATTCCTGACCGCGGGAACGCAGCCTCCCAGGAGGTGAACAAGATGGCACATCAGGTGAGGCTGTCCGCAGTTCTCGCCGCCGCGCTAATCTTGCTGGCCGCCATTGCGGTCCTCTCTTCGTCTGTCGTCCATGCTTCGCCCGACGTGTTCCGCACAATCACAGCGCCAACCCAGGCCGCCATCGTAGTGGACAATACCTACTGGACCACCGCCGAGCAGAAAGCAGCGGACATGCTTCAAGATGAAGTGCAGGCGCGCACCGGCTTCACCATCGCGATTGCTGATCACGCCTCCTTCACGCCCCAGCCCGGTGTCACGGCCTTTCTCGTGGGCCGCTCCGGAAGCCACGCCCTCATTGACGCGCTCAGGCCCGGCCTCTCCATGCCCGCGGAAGGATTCCACCTCGAAACCATGACCGACGCCGGCAACCCTTACGTGATCTGCGCCGGGAAGGACAACCGGGGCGCGCTCTACGCGGTCGGCAAGTGCCTGCGCAAGATGGAATACGCCCCGGCGCTATTGACAGTGCCCGTGTTGAACGAAAACGATGCTCCGCAATACCCGATACGCGGCCACCAGTTGGGCTACACCACCACCAGCAACACGTATGACAAGTGGGACCTGCCGCAGTATGAGCAGTGCATCCGCGACCTGATCGTCTTCGGCGTCAACTGCGTGGAGTTGAGCCCGCCGCGCACGAACAGCCCCGGCGAACAGGGCCCTCTCATGCCTGTCCATCCCTGGCAGATGACGCAGTCGCTCTCCAACCTATGCAACGATTATGATCTGAACGTCTGGATGTGGCTGCACGCCAATGTCAACCTGGCCGACCCGACGCAGCGGCAGGCGTTGCTCAATGACCGCGCCGCCCTCTTCGCCGCCTGCAGCCGCATTGACGCCGTCTTCGTCCCCGGCGGCGACCCGGGCTCCAACCCGCCCGACCTGTTCATGGCCTTCGTTCAAGACCTCGCGACCGCCCTGCGGACATACCATCCCCAGGCCCAGGTCTGGGTTTCCCACCAGGGCTGGGAGATAGCCGACCGCGACTGGTTCTACAACTACTTGCAGACCGTTCAGCCAACATGGCTGGACGGCGTCGTCTATGGCCCCTGGGCGCGCGATACCCTGGCCAACACTCGCGCCCAGGTCCCTGTGCAGTATGCGATACGGCATTACCCCGACATAACCCACGCTGTGCGCTGCCAGTACCCCGTGCCCGCCTGGGACCACGCCTTCGCCCTCACCCTCGGCCGCGAGCCGATCAACCCCAGCCCCAACGCGCAGGCCCAGATCTGCTCCCTTCTCGACGAGTTCACGTCGGGGGCCATATCCTATTCCGAGGGAGTCAACGACGACATCAACAAGACCATCTTGAGCGCCCGCCTGTGGGACCCCGCTGTTGATGTTTGGTCCATCCTCGCCGACTACAACCGCTATTTCTTCAGCAGCGAATTCGGCGAGCCCATGGTCGCCGACTTGCTCAGCCTGGAGGCAAACTGGCAGGGCGCGGTCGCAACGAACGCGGGCATTGACACCACCTTGGCTAACTGGCAAGCAATCGAGGCATCAGCCTCCCCAACCACCCTCGCCTCCAACTGGCGCTTCCAGCAGGGCCTTTTCCGCGCATACTACGACGCCTATGTCAAAGCGCGCCGCATCGAGGCCGCCCAACTCGAACAGCAAGCATACACGCAACTCGCCGGCGCGCGGACCGTCGGTGCGAACACTGCGATCAACAACGCCCTCGCGGCGCTTGCGCAGCAGGACACCTCGACCGTCGGCGCAAACCTGCGCTCGCGCATAATGGAACTCGGCAATGCCCTCAACACCACGATCGGCATGCAATTGAGCGTTCCCCTGCACGGCGCCAGCGGAGCCGAGCGCGGCGCTGTGCTCGATTTCCTGGGCGAGTATCTCAACAACCGCACCTGGCTCGAAGGCGAACTCAACGACCTGCTTGCCCTGGCCGATGAGACCGACAAACTCGCAGGCATCACCAGGATTCTGGGATGGGAGATGGGAGGGCCAGACGGGTTTTACGATGACCTGGGCAACCCCACAGCAGAGCCTCACCTGATACACGCGAAGACCTGGGACGAAGACCCCGGCTTCGTCGAGGGCGCCCAGGATGAATTCGATTGGAACAAGTACCTGAGCGGCCGCCTCTCCTGGCGCACGCAGGGCCAGACGCTTTACGAGACCCCCCTGCAAATGCACTTCGACGACTTGGACCCGACCGCCGGTTACACCCTGCGCGTCACATACGCAGGCCGTTTCGATACGACCATGACCCTCGACGCCGACGGCACGCCGATCCATGGCGCGACAGGCGCCACAAATCCCCCAACGCAGTACGAGTACGCCATTCCGCAGCCCCTGACTGCCGACGGCCAGTTGACTCTCACGTGGCAGCGGGTTTCGGGGCGCGGCCCGCAGGTAGCGGAGGTGTGGCTCGTGCGCTCCGAGCCGCACATCATTATCAACGATGGAGCGACCAACACCGCGAGTCCAACGTTGACCCTGAAACTCTGGGCCCGCAGCCCGCGCGAAATGCAGTTCCAGTATCCCGGCTCCGCAGGATGGACCGCCTGGGAGCCTTTCGCGTTTTCAAAGCAGATCAACCTCTGCGGCGCAAGTGGAACCGTCCAGGTGGACTTCAGGGCGCGCTTCACAAACATGTCCGTCTCTGGCGTTTACAGCGACACGATAATCATGGACCCCATCCAGCCGCCGAGCGGGCTGACCATCAGCATCAATGGGCAGGCTGAATGCACTAACTCGCCCAACGTTACGCTCACTCTCGCCGCCACCGGCGCAGCCGAAATGAGATTCCGCAACGAATCGGGGGCGTGGTCCGCATGGGAGCCGTTCGCGACGACCAAGTCCTGGGCATTGTCATCCGCGCGCGGAACCAAGACCGTCGGCTTCCAGGCGCGTGATGCCTGCGGCAACGCGGCCGTCGAGGTGACCGACCAGATCCTCAGGCCCACATTCGATGACGTGCTGTGCGCCAACTCGCAGCGCCCATACGTCGAGGCCCTCGTGCGCGAGGGCATCACCGGCGGCTGCGGCGCAAATCCTCCGCTGTATTGCCCGACGGCCAACGTAACCAGGGCGCAGATGGCGAAGTTCCTCTCCATCTCAGCAGGTAAGCAGCCGCTTGATAAGCCGGCCCCTACCTTCGCCGATGTGCCGAAAACGAACATGTTCTACGGCTACGTCGAGCGGCTGGCAGACGCCGCATCATGGCCGGGCGGCGCTCCCACCGGCGGCTGCCGCGTAGAGGGAACCGCCAAATACTTCTGCCCCAACAACTCGGTTACGCGCGAACAGATGGCCAAGTTCCTTTGCCTTGCAGCGGGCAAGTCCCCGATGCCGTCGTGTTCCGGGACGTTCGCCGATGTGCCTTCGAGCAACACATTCTGCCCATTCATCGAGCGCCTTACCGACGCCCCCTCCTGGCCCGGCGGCGTCGCAGTTACAAGCGGCTGCGCCTGCCCCTCCGGCTACCCACCCGGCTCCAAATGCTACTGCCCCAAATCCAGCGTCACCCGCGGCCAAATGGCCGTCTTCCTCGTCAGGGCGTTTGGGATACCTCTCTGATGCGCGGCCACCCTTCGTCCGCCCTCTGGCGGACTCAGGGTCCTCGCTGCGCTCGGAAATGGCCGTCTTCCTCGTCCGCGCCTTCGGCCTCCCATTGTAGGGCATCGGTAGCACAGGTTTTCAACCTGTGCCAGGGCAGGTTGGAAACCTGCCCTACCGTGGCACGTGCTAAGCCGTAAATGGCCGGCTGTCGCATTGTCCCACACTAATCATTCCGGCAGGCCTGACGGGCTGCCATCACACCGCTGCTTGCACCAACAAACTGACAAACGAAACCCGACATTCAAGAGGTACAAACTTCCGCGCCAGGTTGCCCTACAAGGCCCCTGGGATGCCCGTGGCAAAATGTTTCACGTGAAACACTCTCATCTCCAAACGCTTAGTGGGCGCGGCGCTATCCCCTTCGAGAGTAGGCGGCCGGCCTCGCGATCACCCGCACGGGGTAGTTCGAGCCGGGCTGCGGCATCGTGCGAATGTTCACCACCCGCGTCTGCCCGGCAGGCACCAGGATGCGCGCAATGACAGCCTCCTCGTATGCCCGCAGCAGCGGCGTCTCCACCAGCGCCCCATCAACGATGAAAACCCCCTGCGCCACCCCCCCGCTCGCCGTCATCACGATCTCCGACTGCTCCGCGTTGCCGCTCGGATTGACGATCTCGATTCGCATCTCGTGCAGCACGCCGTAGTTGCCTGGCAGCGAAGCGCTGCCGTCGTGGTTTTGCACCGGATCGCTGCCGAGCGAAAGGAACAGCCATCTGCCACCCAGGGTGTAAGTGCCCTCCAGTTTCTTGCGCGGGTTCGGAAACGATGCTGCATCGCCGAGAGCCGACTGGCGCTCCGAAGGACCAGCCAGCAAGAATGCTTCGTCGCGCGGGGCAAGCCGCAGATTCAGGCGCAATGGCACTAGATCGAGAAGCCTGATCTCCACCACGCCGCTGACGACGTCGCCGGGCCGCAGGTATTGCACCACCACCGCATAACGCGACGCGCCGGGCAGGTTCGCCACGTAACCTACGCTGCCCGACTGCCGGCTGAGGAAATTCTTGACTGCCACGTGCCCGGCATAGATCTCGTGCTGTGACGGCCCGCCCACTCCCTCCATGATGTGAACCCGCGCCGGGGAAGCCGCAGCATTCTCGACCTCGACTATCAGGGCGGCATCCGATGTCAACCCGTTGACGTGGTGATACAGGAAGCGCGCGGGCTTGTCGGGCTGCAGCATCGCCTGGAACCACAGGCCCACGGCCCGCAGCCTCTCGGGCTTGTTGCTGACGAGCAGGACGCCCGCGTCCGGTTCCCACTTCGCCAGCGCCTGGTTGGCAATCGCAACGGAGACCGTGCCGGACCGGGTCAGGTATTCCGGGCCAGAGATGGTTACCGGAACAGCGGCCGATCCCGTCTGTCCCGCAGGCAGGGGCGAGGCGACCACCGGAGCGCTGATGTCAATCCGGCCGCCCGGCTCGGTTACAGCGGCCTGCCGGGCAGATAACAGCGCCGCCTTTGCCAGAATCGAGCGAGGAACGGAGACCCCGGTAACGATCGCTGTCGCAGCCTTTGTAAGGGCGCCCGCGTATTTCGCCGCCCAGACGTTGATCGAAATGGAAGCGTGAGCCGAGTTGATAGTCACCGCGCCTCGGCCCGTCGAGTTAGCGGTCAGCAGGACGCCTTCAGGCACGATGCGCCATGACACGATGCCGGACGGCCCCTGTATCTGCAAGCCGTGCTCGAGGTTGCCCTTGATCGGCACGATGCGGGACTCGCCGAAGGGGATCGTGCACTCGGTCGCCGGGGTACACAGATAGACGCTGGAGAAGACCTGCTTGATGGCCGCCGCCCATTTGCTGGCCAGGCCTGCGGGAGTGGAGCCATTTGCGTATGCGAGGCCCCTGCCGACCGCAGCCACCGGAGTGCCTGCCACGGTGATCGAAAACAGGGGCTCCTCGCCGAGGACTTTCACGTCATCGGGCTTGGGGGCCAATTCCGCAGCCGCGGTGAGGGCCTCGGAGATTTGCCTGGCGAGCGCGACAGCACCTTGTGGAGCCCTGCGTATCGTGAGCACCTTTGCGCCGTTGACCGTTACCAGGGCGCCGCCTTTAGGCAGGGGCTGCGCATCGAATCGCAAGGTGGTAACGGATGATGCCGCCCCGCAGAAGAGCAGGGCTACCAGAGCCGACAAGAAAATTGCTGCAACGTATTGCCGCGAACGCAACAACAGTCCTCCGGGTGCCCTGCACGATAGCAGACGCCTGCAATGCTGTCAACCAAGGCGGAAAGGTGCGATTGCCTTCGGCTAGGCTCGGGGCAGGCTTCGCCCGCTAGGTGCCGGGCTCAGAGTCGCAGGACGGAGGGCTGTGAGAAGTGAGATTCTTCGCTTCGCTCAGAATGACAGAAAGCGAAGGGCTCAGAATGACACGCGCGGCGTGGTGTCATTCTGAATCCGCCAGTCCACCAACCGGCGGGCGCATGAAGAATCCCATTGGGGTCCGCCAGGAAACTGGGTAATCGTCGGAGGTGGAGCGCTGGAAGGGCCGCGATCAGGTGACTTGCACCTGTTCTTCTTGCAGGCGGGGGCCGTCGGGGTTCCAGACCCAGGACTTCCAGACCGGCGAGCCGTCTTCTTCGAGACTGATGATCAGGTGGGACAGGGATTCGGTGGGCCAGGCGGCCTCGAGGTCGAATGCCGACGGCAGGGGCGGGGATCCGGGATGGGAATGGTAGAAACCGACCACCACCTGGCCGGAATCCCGCAGGGATTGTTCGAGTTTCGCATATTGCAGCGGGTCAATCGCGTAGCGATCACGTGCCGATCCGGCAACAGTGTTCTCCGCCTCGTGAACAGCCAGAACCACTCGGCGGTCGCCCTCGTGCTTTCCCGACAGGAGGCCGCAGCACTCGTCGGGGTAACAGCGCCGCGCGTGAGCGATGATGGGCTGCAGCAACTCGCGGGGGATGATGAGCACTCCTGCGGTTCTTTCAGCGGGAAGCGATCACCAGGGTTCCTGGTTCGCCGCTCGTGATTTCACCCACTCGCGCGCTCGCGATCGCGCGCTTTCTCAGTTCACGCTCCAGGTCGGCGGCGCGGTCTTCCGGCAGGGAGATCAACAGGCCGCCCGAAGTCTGCGCATCGCAAAGCATCAGGCGCATCACATCATCGCCGTCATCGTCCCACCGCGCCACCTGGTTGACATATTCCAGGTTCCTTTGCGTGCCGCCCGGGACGAGGCCCTCTTCCGCCAGTTCGCGCACGCCGTCGAGAAACGGAACGGAGGGCGCATGAATGCGGGCTGCGACATTGCTCGCAGCGCACATCTCGCGCAGGTGCCCGAGCAGGCCATAGCCTGTAACGTCGGTGCAGGCGTGCGCGCCCACCGAGAGCATCGCATCGGACGCCTCGCGGTTGAGGGCTGCCATCAGTTCGATCGCTTTCTGCACGACTGGCTCAGGAGCCATTTGCGCCTTGATCGCAGTCGAGATAATGCCCGTGCCCAGGGGCTTTGTCAGGATGAGGACATCGCCCGCCTGCGCGCCCGCATTGCTGACGACCCTATCGGGCCTTACCTTGCCCATCACGGCCAGGCCGTACTTGGGCTCGGGGTCGTCAATGCTGTGGCCGCCTACGATGCTCGCGCCGGCTTCGGCTGCCTTGTCTGCGCCGCCCTTGATGATTTGTTCGAGGACGCTGAGGCCAAGCGTGCGCATGGGAAAGGCAACCAGGTTCAGAGCGGCTACCGGCGTCGCTCCCATGGCATAGGTATCGCTCAGGGAGTTCGCGGCGGCGATCGCGCCGAACCAGTATGGGTCGTCAACGATGGGAGTGAAGAAATCAACGGTCAGCGTTATGGCGAGGTCATCGGAGACGCGAATTACCGCCGCATCGTCGGCCGTCGCGTGGCCCACGAGCACGTTTGGGTCGGCTATCGGCGGCAGAAGGCGCAGGACCTGCGCCAGGTCGCTAGCAGCGACCTTGCACGCTCAACCCGCCCCGTGGGAAAGGCTCGTCAATCGGATTTTTTCGGGCATGGCTGCAGAACCGCGGGCGCGCTCACTCCCTGCGTTTGCGCACCACGATTTCGGTGATGCCATCCTGCATGCGCTCGACCGAGAGGATCTCGTCTCCATCGTAGGGCAGGCACACCGAGATGGAGCGCACCGATTCCTCATCCTTGACGAGGAACCGGCATACCTGGCCGACGGCGGCCTCCTCGAGCGCGAGCCTGCACTTCACCAGCGCGTAGGGGACCGGCTCAGCGGTCAGGTCGTAGGTATTGATGCGGTTTTCGGTCATTGCTCGACTTCCGGCGGGCAACAGTTTAGGGGTGGCCGTTCAGCATGTCAAGCGACGGACCACGCTTTGGAGTGCGGGGCTTCAGCCCTGCGGCTAGGCCCCGACTTTATCGGGGCCGCCGTGGCGGCCGTTCGGCCTAGCCACTTTGTAAAGCGGCGATGAATCGCCGCACTCCACATTGCGCGCACCCGGTTAGCAGTTGCATGAGGAACTCGAACTGACTGCGAGATGCCGCTAGTTGACCAGCCATGAGCAGGGGGGTATTCTCCATAGGCTGCACAACAGATGGCGATGACCAAAATCATGCTGATCCGACACGGCCAGACGGAATGGAACCGCGAGCACATCTTCCGGGGCCGGGCTGATGTGCCGCTGAGCGCAACGGGATTCAGGCAGGCGGAGGCCCTGGCCAGCAGCCTGGCGCGCGAGCAGATTTCGGCGGTATATTCGAGCCCGCTGAAGCGAGCATACGCCACGGCGGAGCATCTGTGCGGGCCGTACTTGCCTGCGCCGCAGGTCTCAGACGGTCTTACGGACATGTGCTATGGAGAATGGGAAGGCAAGCAGCACGACCAGGTTGAGCGGGAATACCCGGAACTGCACGGGCGCTGGGCGACGCAGCCGCATCTGGTGCGCCCTCCAGGCGGAGAGACGCTGGGGGAGGTGCGCGAGCGGGCGAGCGCGGCGCTTCATGAGATTGCCCTGCGCCACCCGGACGCCACCGTTGCTGTGGTTTCGCACCGCGTGGTCAACAAGGTACTCATATGCGCAGCGCTGGGGCTTGGAGATGATGCGTTCTGGCGCATCCGGCAGGACACGGGCTGCCTGAACATCCTGGAATGGGACGAAGGGCGCTTGGCCGTTGTCCTGCTCAATGACACGTGCCATTTGCGCGGGCTGGAAAAAGACGAGGCGGATTTCTGAGCGCCTGCGCAAGCGTTGACGGGAGGGTGGGAATCAGGTAGAGTGCTGGTGGCGATGGAGGCCGCCTGGGCAGGCAAGCCTGCCCGAAAAGCCGACGAGGCTGATGGCTCCTGATAAGCGCATTGCGTATGTCAGGAGCGTTTTTTGTTATGGCAACAGCAGGCTGGCGGAGAGGATGTGGGATGCAGTGGTATTGCCCAGTGTGTTGGGCTGAATGGGGCGAAGGGGCCGCGCACTGTCTGATGTGCGGCGCGCCGCGAAGCGAGAAGGCGGGGTTTGTCCAGCGGCTGATAGAGGCGCTGGAGGCAGAAGATGCGGCAGTAGTTCAGCGCGCGGCGAGTATCCTGGGAGAGGAAAAGCAGCGCGGCGCCGTGCCAGCCTTGCTGCAGATACTCGAGACGCGGCACGAGGAATTCGTGCTGGAGGCAGCAGCAACAGCGCTGGGCTCCATCGGCGAGAGGACCGCCGTCGGCGCGCTCTGTGAGGTGGTAAGCAGCGGCCCGCGGGCGGCGAGGGAGGCCGCATGTGTTGCCCTGGCACAGCTCAGTGCGCAGGAGGCGCTGCCGGTTCTGCGCGCAGCGATTCTCTCCCTTGGGCGCTCGGGTCTGGCAGCGCTTGGGTATCTTGAGGGCCGCGCCGCGCAGCCACCTCCGCCGCCGTCCGCGCGCTGGAAGCGCAGGCCTGCCCTCGGGGGAGATCCCGGCACTCTGGTGCGCGAAAGAATCGGCATATCGGCCTGCCCGGTGTGCGCCCTGGTTTCGGAGGATGTGGGCGCGTTTCTGGCCCAGTGGCAGTATCTCTCCGGGCTGCATGAGCCGATACGGCAGCGGTTCTGCGAGCGCGGCGGCTTTTGCCGGGCTCACCTTTCAGCCGTCAGGGAAATCTCATCGCCGCAGGGGTTGGCTCCCACTCTCGGCGACCTGCTTCTCTGTCTTGCCGACTTGGACTCAACGGTTGCTGGCACTCCTCTGGGCAATGAGATGACATGCCAGGCGTGCGAATTGTGCGCGGCATCGGAGATGCGCTACCTTCAAGCGCTCGCCGCCCTGGTGGAAGATGACTCGTTCCGCAGTGCCTACCCGGGAGGCAGAGGACTATGCATCCCCCACTTTGTCTGTTTGCTCGCGAAGGTCCCAGACCAGAACACAAGGCGCTGGCTGGCCGAAACGCAACGCATGCAGTTGCGGCGGCTGGCCGATGAGATGCGCTCGCATCTGCGCAAGTGCAGGGAGCGGCGTCGCCGCGAGACGACGCGCGACGAAGAGCAAGCGGCGTGGCGGACACTCGGCATGGTTGCAGGCGACTCGCAGGTGAACCCGGGAATCAGCGACCGGATCAACGGGCCACAGCAAGCGCAACGAACTTGAGGAGGGCAGAAGAGTGCTGCAGCAGCATATATCCCACATGACATCCACATACACCACTGTTCTTCAGCACCTTGCTGAGATCAGGCAGGTCGCCTCCGGCAAGTCTCCGGGCGGTGCGCGCCTGGCCCCGCTGCCCCGGCCCGAAATGGAACGATTGTCCGCATCGCTTGATGATCTGCGGGCGAGGCTGGAGCGAGTGCTGCGCGCGCTTGTTCCAGACTTGGAGCGCGCGGTTGGCGACAGCGGGGATGTCGCTGCGACGCGCATGTGGGTCAACATTTTGCTGCGCACCGTGGAAGAGTTGGTTGCCGACCTGCTGCCAGCCAGGATGCAAAGGCGTTACGGCGCAATAGGACGCGCGGAGGCGCAGCGACTGCATGCCGACATCGAGGACGTGCTGTCTGTGATCCGGGGGCTGCATCTGCCGTCGGCGAGCACCAGGGCTGCGCTTTAGAGTCGGCGGGGCGAACACGAGGTTAGCCCTTCACAGCCGAGGGCGGCTGTGCCACACCAGTCGGGGGCTGCGGGGCTATTCGGCGGTGGGCTTGGGGGTGCGGGGAGGGGGCTGGTCGAGTTTGAAACGCGCGATGTTTGCGTCAGCGATAGCCTGGATGCGCGCCACCTCGTCCTTCGCCTTGTCGCCGGCGAGGTGCCGGAAGCGCACCTGCTTGGACAGGTATTCCTCGACGGTCGGCCGCCTGGAGGGAACGCGGATCCAACTGACGAGTTCGCCGTTCTCGTATTCGACAATCGGATAGAGGCCGACCTGGATGGCGAGTTTGCCGATTGAGATGGTGTCGGACACCGCGAACCCCCAACCCAGCGGGCAGGGTATCTGCAACTGAAGATAGGACGGGCCTTTTGTCTCGGCGGCTTTCTTCGCCTTGCGCATCAGGTCGCGCGGATATGCGGGGGAGGAGGTGGCAACGTAAGGCAGGCCGTGACCCAGAGCGATAGCCACCAGGTCCTTCTTCGGCAGCCAGTTGCCAACCGATTGCTTGCCCGGAGGGCTGGTAGATGTTCTGGCAGCAAATGGAGTGAGGCCGCTGCGCTGGACGCCGGTGTTCATGTAAGCCTCGTTATCATAGCACACGGTCATCACGTCGTGGCCGCGCTCCCACATGCCGCTCAGCGGGCCGAAGCCGATGTCGGCGAGCGCGCCGTCGCCGCCCTGAACGATGACCTTGGCGGAGCCCTCCTTGCCCATTGCGCGGAGGGCCATCTCGATGCCTGCGCCCACCGAGCCGACGTTGTCGAAGAGCGAGTGAATCCAGGGGACTTCCCAGGCGGACTCGGGGTATTTGGTGGTGGTAACCTCCATGCAACCTGTGGCCTGGACGATGATGACGTTGGGGCCGACGGCTTGGAGAACGAGCCTTGCGGCCAAGAGTTCTCCGCATCCCATGCAAGCCGAGTGGCCCGGGGCGATCAGGTGAGCATATTGTTGCGATTCCTGTGTTGCGGTCACCTCAATACTCCTATCATGCCTTCTGCCATTCGCGCTCCAGGGCGGGCGCAAGGTCGCCGATCAGTTCGGGGTTGAGATCAACGAAAAGGTTGTCTCCCGGCGGCCCTTGCAGCCTGTCGAGCACGCGGTGAATTGAGGCAGTTGTTACGTCGCGGCCGCCCAGGCCGATGACGAAGCCGCTGACCACGGCGTCCGAGCCGCCGTAAAGCGCGCTGCGGACTTCGGTTACCAGCGGGGCGGGCGCTCCCACCGAGATCGCCTTTTCGAGCACGGCAACTCTCTCGACGCCCGCCAGAGCAGCGGCCACCTGGTCCGCTACGAAGGGCCGGAAGGTGATGATGCGCACCAGGCCGACCAGCTCTCCGCGCGCCCTGCGCTCATCCACGGCGTCCTTTACCACGGATGCGATTGACCCCATCGCAACCAGCGCCTGGCGAGCGCCCTCCATTCGATATGACTCGACGAACGGGTGCAGCGTCCGGCCGAAAGCGGCGGTGAAGTCGTTGAGGACCTCCCCTATCACCCCTGCCGACGAAACCATGGCGCTGTTGACGATGTATCTGTGCTCCATGTAGTACGAAGGGTCTGCATAGGCCCCCAATGTAACCGGCTTTTGCGGATCGAGCGCGTGAAGGGGCTGGCGCGCGGGAAGGAACTTGTCAACCGCATCCTGCTCGGGGATTTCCACCGGCTCGTAGCAGTGGGTCAGCAGGAACCCGTCCATGCAGACCATCGCGGGCAGCAGGACGCGGTGATCCTCAGCTATCTTGAAGGCGCAGATGTGAAGATCCAGCGTTTCTTGCGGGTCCTCGGCGTAGAATTGCATCCAGCCGGAGTCGCGAACGGAAATGGAATCCTGCTGGTCGTTCCAGATGTTGAGGGGCGCGGAGATGGAGCGGTTGACGCAGGTCAACACGACCGGCAGACGCAGCCCGCTGATGTTGTAAAGCACCTCGGTCATCAGGAGAATGCCCTGGCTGGAGGATGCGGTGTAGGCCCTGGCTCCCGCGGCGCTCGCGCCAAGCACGACGCTGGCTGCCGCGAATTCGCTCTCGACGTTGGTGAACTCGCAGCCAATCTGTCCGTCGGCCCACATCTGCGCCAGGTTCTCAACGATGTGCGTCTGCGGAGTGATCGGGTAGGCGGCGACGACGTGCGGTCGGCACAGGCGCACAGCGTGCGCAACAGCAGCAGAGCCCTCGAGAATCCTGCCAGCCGGCATGTTATCCCTCCTATTTCTCCTCGATCTCCATCACGATATCGCTGACCGGGCAGACGGCAGCGCAAATGCCGCAGCCCTTGCAGTAGTCCAGGTCTGCCTGGTAGTTCTTCTGCTCGCCAACGATCGCCCCATCGGGGCATGAAAGGAGGCAAATCTGGCAGTTGGTGCACTTGTCGTGCAGGAATTTCGGAACGTTCACGCGCCAGCCGCCGGTGAGGTTCTTCTTGCTGGTCCCCGGCTCGACAGCCAGGTCATGCGGGATTCTCACTGACAGCCTCCTTTGCCAATTCAAACGCCCTGGTGGCTGCCTGAACGTTTTTCTCCCCGGCTTCGCCGGGGAACCTGTGGCGGATGCTGCGAGCGACAGCCTCCAGGCTGATTTCCCTTGTGGCAGCGGCGAATGCGCCCACGAGGGCCGTGTTGGGTATCGGCCTGCCGATGGTCTCACGGGCGATGGCCATGGCGGGAACTGCGAGCATGCGGGCGTTTGACTTCAGGCCGAGTTGTTCCACCGGTTTTTCGGTGTTGATGAGTATCAGCGATTCGGGCCTAAGCCCCTTGGCCACGTCAACGGACTCGAGGAGCGTGGGGTCCTGGACGATGACATAGTCGGGATTCTCCACCTTTGTGCGGCGGCGTATCTTCGTGTCGGAAAGGCGGACATATGCCTCCACCGGCGCGCCCATGCGCTCGGTGCCGAAGGATGGAAGAGCCTGGGAATAAAGGCCATCCTCGAACGCAGCCGTGGCGAGGAGTTCTCCCGCCGTTACCACCCCCTGGCCGCCGCGCCCGTGAATGCGTATCTCTTTCATCATCTGTTTACCCTCTCCCGTGAAGAGAGGGGAGTTGTCTACTCCCCTCTCCGCCAAGAACAAGCCGCTGCCGCTGCTTTTTCGCCCGTACCTGCCCCTTCCTAGACGGCTACCACAGCCTTGACTTCCGGCAGGTTCTCCTTCAGGATGCGTTCCACGCCCATCTGGATGGTGTAGGTGGACATGGGGCAGCCTTTGCAGGCCCCGGTCAGCCTGACCTGGACGACGCCCTTGTCGTCCACATCCACGAGTTCGATATCCCCGCCATCGGCCTTGAGAGCAGGGCGAATCTGCTCCAGAACCTGCTCAACCTTTTCTCTCATCTGCGCTCCTTTTGCGCCAGGTTCCGCGCCGATATTCTAATACGCGCGCTCCATATGTGTCAACCGGCAGCACGGCCGCCTAGTTCCGCGGGGCGAGGGATGCGGGTGCGCCTGCGCTCAAAGCAAATCATTCCAGCCAGTATGAGTACAGGCTGGCCTTGCGCAGGGCGAAGCGCAGGGTCACAGTCTTGCCCTTCAGGCGGGCAAGGTCGCCCCGCTTCCATTTCACCAGGGCGCGCGGGAGGTCGCCTGACACAGGAGCGGAGGCTGCCAGCACCTTGCCGTCCTGACCTTGCACCTCGACGCGCAGCGCGCCCTTGGGGGCATCCACGTTCACGAAGAGCGCGTGAGCAGACATTTCGAAAGGCTCGGTAACGACGACTCCTTCCGCGTCGCCCGCATCGAGCGAGATGAAACCGTCTCGCCGCAGCACCGCCAGGCAGATAGCGCCCCGATCGGGGTCGAGGCCCGGAAGCCAAACGATCTGCCCGTCGGGATATTTGCCGACATACTTCCAGCCCCCGCGATACTTGCAGCCCGTGTGGTAGAACCACAGTTCGTCGCCGCGGATCACGGCGCAGGAAGGCCCAATCATCTGCGTCAGGTCGTAGGCACCTTGTCCGAGCGGCGAGGGGCCGATGAACGTTTCGCGGTCTCCCAGGCGCTGCCATGTTTTCAGATCGCGGCTGCACGCCAGTTGGATCAGATGGAAGCCGTCGGTGTTGGGGTAATTGGGAATCCGGCCGGTGGCATGAAACATCGCCGGCACGCCGATGTAGAGCCCCTCGTAGCGGAACACGCCCATGTTATACACGTCCACATTGTAGGCCTCCGGGTCATTGTAGAAAGGCTGACACAACCCGGGATTCGCCAGCCGGGCCTTGATGTTCTCGCGCCCGAGTTCCTGGTCCCGGTCATCGGCGTGGAAGATGAGTCCGTGATCGGTCCAGTTCGCAAAGTCGGTGCTGGTGGCGAGGGCGACGGACCGGCCGTGGGGGCCGGACCGTTTGGGGGTGGCGACGAACAGGTGGCATTTCTCGTCGAAGGACAGGTTGTACTCGTCGGACGATGGGATCGGGGGAACGTCCAGCGTCTTCCAGGTCACCATGTCCGGGGATACCATGAAGACAAGGGCCTTGCCGTCGCGACGTATAGACTTATAGCGGCGCGATGGATCGGGGTCGGTCGGATCGCGAACCGCGCAGTAGAATGCCACCTCGCTCACCGCCTGCCGGTGCCAGTCGAGCCCGTCGCTGCTCTCCCAGATCGTGGTGACGAGCCCCGGCCCTCCAGCCTCAGAGACTCCAAGCCTGAACGTCTGCCCGTCAGGGTCCCAAGATGGGGCGCTGCGGGTCTGGGGCGTGCTTTCGTTCCGGCCGATGTCGGGCCGGATAACGGCGCCCTTCTTCGTCGGCTGGTGCATGGTGCGCTTGAGATTCTCGATCTTTGCGATGCCGTAATCGTCCAGGAACAACTGCCTTTCCCCTCGCGACACGCTAAACATCGCTCCCTCCCTGATGCCTGCTTCTGCGTTACCTGCGATGGCCACGTTGGACATCAGCAGCACGACCATTGCCGGAATCAAGCGCCTCATGTTGCGCGCTGTTCGATTCAGACCGAGGTTTCGGAAATCGCGGGCGCTGCTGTCATCCGAAGCACATCGTCGAGATGAATTCAGCATGTTCGACCCCCATACTTCAACACGCAAGCGCCGGCATCCTTCCGGTTGAGCGTGCCTGTGCACGACCCAGGGCCGTCCGTAGGCCGCCGGTGGAGACATGGCATCACGGCGCGCCCGCGCAATTTCAATGCTGGGCAGCGGAAGCAGCGGGCGCCGGTTGCTGTGCGGCGCTGGACGAGCGCGGCTGCAGGTCGAATTCGTCAACCATCTTGCCGTCAATGTCAATCACGCGAACCGCGGCTCGGTCCGGCCCCACGTCCACCTTGACGTAGGTTACCACGCTCGCATACTTGACGCTCTCAGGCTGCGGCGCGTCGGCGGGGCGAGCGCGTCCTCCGGAAACACCGGCGACCACGAACTGGACTCCGCCGGCCGCCGCTCGATGGTAATTGTGATCGTGGCCGTTGAACACCGCGGATACGTTGTAGTCCTGGAAGACAGTGCCCAGTCTCTCGCGCATCTGCCGCCCACCGTCAACCCTGGTGGCCAGTACGCTGTACATGGGATAGTGGAAGAAGACGAAGACATATTTCGCTTGCTGGGAGGCTGCGAGGTCTTGCTTCAGCCACTCGATCTGGCGCTGCCAGTATTCCTCGCGCATCTGCGCGACGCGCGCGTTGTCTTCTTTCGTCATGGCCTGGTTGGTCTCCGGCGGGTACGGGCCGGGGCTGTCGAGGGCGACGAAGTGAGCGGCGCCCCGGTTGAAGGAGTAATATTCCTCATTGCCGGGGAGGGCGAAGAAGTTGAAGTAGAGCGGCGAGTGGCGGTCGTGATTGCCCAGTACCGCGTAGTAAGGGGTGGAACGCATGAGGTCGGCACTGACCTGGAAAAAGGCCTCCCAGTCGAGGATGTTGCGCCCATCGGAGACGAGGTCGCCGACGACGAAAACCATGTCCGGCTTCTGCGCGATGATGCGCTCCAGTATGGGGCGATGCCCTGGGTTGGTGCGGCCCTGCGTGTCGGCGATCATGGCGAAACTGAAGGGATGCTCGCCCTGGGGGACGGTGGTGAAGGTGCCCTTGCCAGCATCGGTTCCATTGCCGAGCACATCGTAGGTGTAGGTTGTGCCCGGCTTCAGGTCGCGCAGCGTGATGGAGTGGTAGTCGTACTTCCTTACCGTCGTCGCGTCGCTGCCCGCTGCCGAATAGGTCATCTGGCCGGCAACGGTCGCCCAGCAGATGGTCGCGTTATCCGTGGACACGTTTTGGACGTATGGCCCGATCGCAATCGCCTGCTGCTCCGCCGCCGCAGCGCCGGCAACAAGCATCGCGAAAAGGGCGAGCGCCAGTGCGAGTTTCCCTGTCCAGGCCTGTCTGCTCATCATGTGGTCATCCTTTCCGAGCCGCGAACCGGCTCACTGCCATCACAGCGAGGAGGGCTGTGTGCCTTCAGAGTTACGACGAGAACAGCCGAGCCTCCTGCCGCTTCTGTCTGGGGGGATTGTTCTCATCGGGTTTCTGCCCATCAGTCGGCATCGCCAAACGCCCCCTGGCGGGCCACCGCCTGGCTGCGGGGGGATGGAGGCTATTAGTGTTCGGGGCCTTGCCGCTTTTTCACGGCTGGGGGTTCGAGTTTCTGCGCGCTGGGGTGCGGCTCTTGATTCTGGTTTTCCAGGCTGGCCCGAGAGGAAAGGTAAGGGTCTCGCTCCCACCAGTCAATCCCTATCTCTTTGGCCTTATCCACCGAGCACACCAACAGGCGAATCTTGATCTTGAGGAGTTCTACATCCGCCAGCGAAATGGTAATGTCGCCGGCAATCACGATGCCCTTGTCGAGGACCCGCTCCAGGATTTCCGCCAGATTCGTAGCGTGAGTGGGATGAACGATTTGTGCGCCATAGCCGTTCGCCATGAGTGCCTCCTATACCAGGTTCCCCAGTGGGCCCAGGTTCAAGTTGAGTTCCTCTCCCTCCAGGCCAAATACCGTCTTCAATTCCTGCATCTTCTGCTCCAGCCTTTGGAAGGCCCGTCCCATCCGCTCTGTTTCCTCCTCTGTGAGCGAACCGCCCTCCATCCTGCGGATACCCTGTTTTTCCAGCAGCCGGCGCAACAGTTCAACTACGGTAAGTACCAGTTTGGCCAGTCCCTGTTCCACCTTGTCGGGATCTACCGGCAACCGCCTCACCAACTCGGGAAGTGTATCCGCTTTCCTGGCAGGCCTGGGCCCCTCATGCTCAACGGGCTGCCCGTCAGATTGCCATTTGGGGAGGTCGCGCAGTTCGAGGTCAGAAGCCTCCCGCTGAGGCGAGCCTCCGTCGAATTGAGGTCCCCCCACAGAGGCAACATCCGATTCGGGGTATTGGGCAGAACCAACCGCCTCCCGGCCGACTTGTTGCCCGTGGCCATTGCCGCCATTTCCACGGCCGGACCTGGCAGGTTCCCTCCAGGATTGCATAGTTTCAACAGAGGCCAGGACCAACTTGATCCCCACGAAGACCAGGTCCACCTCCGCCACGGAAATAACCAGCTCGCCCTGGGCCACAACTCCTGTGTCCAGGATTGTGTCCAGCAGGTCCAGGAGGGTTGTCTCTCTGGTCGCCAGCAGGTCAGGATAGGTCGACATTTTCGGGCGCTTGGTTGCAGAAGTGATAAGGGGGCCAGGGCCCGCTCAATTGGAAGTGAAATCCTCTGCTGGAGAGCTCGTTTCCCAGCCCCTCCAATTGCTGGGAGAAAGCTTTGAGGCGAGGTTTGGCGAGCAAGCAGACGGCGTCCAGGACAAGCCTGGGAGAGCCTGGTGACCGGCTGGGGGCAACGGGCTTCAGTTCGATCTCATCCACGCAGCCCGTCAACATCTCGAACATTCGCTGCGCTTGACTGCAGGTCTCGACGGCGGCCTCCTGGGCCGCGAGTTCCGCCGCGTTTTTCTGCATCAGATACTCTCTGCCCGACAGCGCGGATCCGCAAGCCCGGGTGGTGGGCGGGGAGGGCGGGTGGTGGTATATCTTCACCTCCCATTCCTCTCGCCCGCGCAGCCGGGCAAGGGCACGACGGAACTCGTCCTGGTCGCGCTGCAGGAACGCGCGCACATTGTCCTCGGTCAAGAAGATGGTGCAGAACTTCATCGGCAGCACCGGTCGGCGCTGCATCACCTTTTCTATCACTCGCTCGTGGCCCCTGACCTCTCTTTCCAGCCAGGCGGCATCCTCCAGGCGCGCACGCAGGGCCTCCGCTCCGAATTCCTCCAGCGGCACCTGGCTGACCACGGCAACGAGGCCTTCATAAACCAGGGAATGGACCGGCCGGAGAGGGTGCAATCCCACTCCTGCTGAGAAAGGGCTGCTTTCCGTGATGCAGAAAACATAAATCCCCGTGGCGTCGGGTCCTGGTTTCATCCTTCTTCTCGATCCTCTGCTGCCCCAACCGCTGCTCCGATCTTCTCCAGCAGCCTCGTCTCCCTCCTGACGAACTCCTCCTCCGGCAGGTCGCGCTCGTCCTGGATGAATTGGAGTTCCAGCAGTTCAGCCTCAAGGTCGGCGAGTTCCTGTGCCTGCTCCTGCTGGGCCTGATTCTGAATGTGCTTCCCTATCGCCATCAGGCCCTTCAAGGGGGCTAAGGGAAGCCCCGCCAAAGCGCTCAGCAAGCCCATGTCATTGCCCCTCCTCCTGAAACTTCTCCAGGTCCACAAAGTTGAAGGGCGGCGCCGGGCCAACATATCTGAACAACAGCCTTTGGCTCCGCTCCCCGGCCAGGTGAGAAACCCTTTCATCGAAATCGGCCTCTCGCTGCCGCTCCACCAGGAAGGCGGCATTGAGGATCATCTTCTCTCCAAGCAAGTGCCCTGCGCGGGCTTCCACCGCCAGAGGGGCCAGGGCCTCGATAATCTCTCCCCCTTCTTTGGCCCTTTTCGCCTCCAGCGCCTCAGCCACCATCCTGCCTACCTCAATCCTCTGCTGGCGGGCGTGCGCCTCGGGGCGGGTGGCGATCCACTGCCGCAATGCACGAATGGCTTCCTGTTCGGCCACGATTTCTGCAAAGATCGGCGGCATATCCTTCCAGAGCACCTTCAGACCCAACTCCACCTTGTCCTTGAGGTACGCCAGCAGGGCCCGCAATTGTTCATAGCGCGAGGCCAACAGGTCCTCTCGCACCTGCTGCTCGCTGGCGGCGATGGTGCCGAATTCAACCGGGATCACGGTGCTGCTGCCCATCACCTGTTCGATCACGCGCAGATGACCGACAAGGTCCTCCCTGGTGGGTTTCTTGAGGGCCAGAGGGGAATCCCTCACCACAGCAGCAAGGTCGCGGTAGATGATGGTGTGGATGCCGTTCTGGCTGGGGGCGGCTTGCGGGGCCGCCTCGGTTATGCAGAAAACGTATTTCTCCTCTCCGGCCATCACAATCCCCCGACGCCCGACGGGCCTATCTGTTTTCGGACAAGGGCCAATGCTTCCTGAAGATGTCTCTGGTAGATGCGGAAGCGGCTGTAATCCTGGATCGTTCCCGCTGCGGCAGAAAGGAAGTCGCGGATGGCCAGCATCCCGGCCTTTCTGCAAACTGCCTCTATGTCCGAGCCCACGAACCCCTGCATCGCCTCGGCCAGGGATTCCAGGTTCACATCGTCAGCCAGGGCCAAGGCGTGGGTGTGAACGCGTAAGATTTCCAACTGCTCCGCCCGGCCGGGCGGCGACAAGGCAACCAGGGAATCGAATCTTCCCGGCCTCAGCAGGGCGGGGTCCAAGATGTCCAGCCTGTTTGTCGCCGCCAGCACCACAACCCCTTTCAGTTCCTCGATGCCGTCCAACTCGGTCAGCAACTGGCTGACCACCCGCTCGGCAACATGGGACTCGCCCCCGGCCTCGCGCCTGGGAGCAATGGAATCTATCTCATCGAAAAAGACGATGCAGGGGGCTGCCTGCCGGGCTTTGCGAAATGTTTCTCTTACCCCCTTTTCCGATTCTCCCACCCACTTGGATAGAAGCGCGGGGCCTTTGACGGAAATGAAATTGGCCTCGCTCTCCGTGGCCACGGCCTTCGCCAGCAAGGTCTTTCCAGTCCCGGGGGGGCCGTGCAGGAGTATCCCCTTGGGAGGGTCAATGTGCGCCGCAGCGAAGAGTTCGCCGTATTTCAGCGGCCACTCGACCGCCTCGCGCAGTTCCTGCTTGGCCTCCTCCAGCCCTCCCACCTCTTCCCAGCGCACATTGGGGATCTCGACCATCACTTCGCGGATAGCCGAAGGTTCCACCTCCTTCAGCGCCTCCGTGAAGTGCGACATGTTGACCTCAAGCCCAAGGAGCGCTTCATAGGGGAGGGTCTCCAGTTCGAAGTCTATCTTGGGCAGAATCGCTCGCAGGCAGATCATCGCCGCCTCGCGGCAGAGGGCGGCCAGGTCTGCGCCGACGAACCCGTGGGTGATGGATGCGATCCTGTCCAGGTCCACATCCTCGCTCAGCGGCATTCCCCGGGTGTGGATCTGGAGGATCTCCAGGCGGCCCTCCTTATCGGGGATGCCGATGACAATTTCGCGATCAAATCTGCCCGGCCGGCGCAGCGCGGCGTCGAGGCTGCCGGGGATATTGGTGGCCCCGATGACGATCACTTCTCCCCTTCGCTCCAGGCCATCCATGAGTGCGAGAAGTTGCGCGACGACGCGCTTTTCGACCTCTCCGGTAACCTCCGCGCGTTTGGGGGCGATGGCGTCAATCTCGTCCAGGAAGATGATGCTGGGGGAATGGCGGGCTGCCTCCTCGAAAATCCCCCTGAGTTTCGCCTCGCTCTCTCCGTAAAACTTGTGTATCACCTCCGGCCCGTTGACGGCGACGAAATAGGCCTCTGTTTCGTTTGCCACGGCTCGGGCAATGAGGGTTTTTCCCGTCCCCGGAGGGCCGTGCAGCAGCACTCCCTTGGGTGGGGCGATTCCAAGGCGCTCGAAGACCTCGGGATGTTTGAGCGGCAGTTCGATCATCTCTCTGACGCGCTGAATCTCCTTGTGCAGCCCGCCGATGTCCTCATAGGTGATTCCAGGCCTTCTGTCCCTCTCAGCGGCTTTTTCTTCTCTGATCTTGATAGAGGTGGAAGGGTGCACGAGGACAGCCCCACGGGGGACGGTTTCGGCGACCAGGAAATCCTGAAAGCGAGAGCCGAACAGCGTGGCCCGCACCCGGTCTCCTGCCGTTACTGCCAGCCCCTCCAGGAGCCGGCCCAGGTAGCGGGTGTCCTTCTCGCTTCGCAGCCCCCCTCCCGCGCCGATGGGAGACAGAACGATGGCCTGGGCGGGCCGCCCCTCTGTCTTTTCCACAATCGCCTTTTCGTCCAGGCCAACCTGAGCGTTCTCGCGCGTGATGCCGTCTATCTGCAGCAGTCCCTTGCCGCGCTGCTCCGCGTAGGCCGGCATCACACGCACGGCAGTCTTCCTCTGCCCACCCACGACGATCACATCGCCGACCTGCGCGCCGAGTTTCTCCATGTCCGCGGGATCAATGCGCGCGACCCCGCGGCCCACATCCTTGCTGAGGGCCTCGGCGACCCGCAGGCTTGCCGCTCTCGCGACGTCCGGGGCTTTGCCCACAGCGCGTTTCCTCGGTTCCGTCCCCATGCCTAACCGCCGCCGGTGGAGGCCTTGGTCAGGCGAATCTCCAGGATCCCGTTGCGATAGGAGGATTTTATCGTGTCCGCCTGCACAGCACAGGGCAGGAGCACCTCCTTGCTGTATTTGCGGCCCTCATCGGTGGCAGACAGGAGCAGGATGTCCTCTCTTACCTCCAACTTGATGGCGCTTTCCTGCACCCCGGGGATCTCTGCAATCACCACCACTTCGCTGCCTTCGTCGAAAATATCCACCATCGGCTCCCTCACCTCTTCCACCACTGCGCCGGCCTCTGTGTCGCGAACATTGCCGAAGCGCCCCACCCGGGGCATTCCCTCCGGTCCGATCTTCACCGTAAAACCGTACATTGCCTCAGTGCGACCCGGTCCCTTGAGCTTTCCAGCGCGGGTGATTTCCTGCTTGCCCTCCTCGGTCATCTCCTCGAGGAGTTGGATGAAATTGCCCAATCCCTTGAAGATTCCCCCCAAGCCCAAATCAATGCTCATGTTGGCCGCCTCTTTCTCTTCGCCCCTTCTGGGCCTTCGTGTACGCTTGCTCACGGACGGATCTCCTTGTCAAATGGTTTTGCGCTTCTCGAATCCGCGACGTCCAGTCCCGCACCGCGCCGGGTGCACCCGGCATTGCCCCCACCGGATGACCGGAAGCCTGAAGTTTGCGCTCTCTTGTGGAGGCGGCTTCTTCATCAATATTCAACCGTCATTTTGGCCAGCCGGTCCGGAAGGTTCTCTCTCTTGGCCGGAGATGAAACGGCCGCGCTCGCAGGTTTTTCCTGCTGCGCCAGGGCCTCCAGTTGGGCCTCGATATCGGCCAGCTGCTGGCGACGCCGCTGGCACCTGCGCTCGAGGAAGGCAATCTCCTTTTCCAGCCTCTCTTTTTCCTTGGCCAGGATATGGCGTTCCAGATAGGGAGAACGATGGGTGGGAGGCAGGGAATGAATGTGCTGGCGCAGGCTGGTGCGGATATTGGCAAGACCTTCAAGTGGGGTCATTTTTCTACCTCAGGATAGGCTCATCTCGATGGCGGTTCTTTCTTTGAGGCCCTTTCTGCTGTAAGAGACTATCTCCAGGTTTGTGTCCAGATGCACCTCATACAGGCCCAGCATGTCGCTTTTTCCCAGCCGGCGCATGTATTCAGATTCCTCCACGGTCTCAACCAGAACGCGCCAGCCTCCCTCTACCTCTGCCTCCACCGCAATCACTCGCCCGGTCTTTTCAAGCACCTCCGCAAAGAATCTCGTCACTATCTGAGGTATCTCAGCAATGCCCATCCTTGTCCTCCTGCAATGGTGATCGAGGGCGGCCTAGCGCGCTACTTCGCGCTTGGTTACAAGCACGGATTTTGCCTTGCTCGCGCCCGTCACTTTCAGTTCCACCAACTGGCCCGCCTTCAGCCCCGTCTCCCGACGGATGTTTTCGGGGATTTGAATCGCGCCTTCCTCGTCCACCTTGGAGAATGCGCGCATCAGTGTCATCGTTCCCTCTCCTTGTGCGGCTAATATTCGACCGCAAGCATCTGGAAGGGTAGCCGAGGGGGCGACTGCCCTGATGTAGTCTCTCTTGCGCCCGTGGCGATAGGCCAGCCCACTCCCGTGCGATTCCTCTTCTTCTGGCCCCCAGGCCCGTGTTTGCTGCTCCCCCAGCCGGTAGGAAGGAAATGACTTCTTTCTTCCGGCGCAAGCAGCCGGGCCTTTTCCAACTCTCTCATTCTTCGCGCCAGGACCTCTACACTAGACAACGGCCGCCTCTCCTTCTTGAGGTAAGTAAACCTGCTGGCCTGCTTCATCCTGCGGGCCTCGCCTGCCGCAGAACTGCTGGATGAGGTCCTCGACAAGTTGTCTTGTCTCCCGCCCATCGGAGTGAATGCCCCGGCGGCTGGTCTCCGAGCACAGCACATCCAGGCAAATCTCCTGGAAGAAGGCGTCACTGCTGTCCACCGCCGCCTCCCTCACCTTTGTTACCTTGGCGATCATGCTGGGGGCGCGCACCGTAGGTGCAAACTCATATCTGCCTCTCTCCCGGAAGGCCCTCACCAAATCAACAATTTTCTCCACCTCCTGCCGAGAGAGGCCTGATTTTGCCTGGGTGATGCCGATTTCCGTTTCCCGGTCAAAGTGATCCAGGTCCATTGTCGCCATCCGGTCCCGCAGGGCATCCTGGCTTTTGTGGGTGCCGGCGTATTCCTCCGGGTTGGAGGTGAAGATGGCGCGAAAATCCGGGTCCACCCGCAGGTAATTCTCATCTCCTCGCGCCATGGGCAATTCCAGCATTCGCTCCTGGAGGATGGAGAGCAGGACGTTGTTCGCCTCCGGCCGGGAGCGGGTGAACTCATCGTAAATCAGGGTGAAGCCGTACTTGCAGGCCAGGGTGAGGCGGTTGTCTGTCCAGCGGCGCATGAAGTCCTCCTCCGTCTTCAGCACGGAGTGGATGAAATTGTCCACCACCTTGCGCAGCCGATAGCCGTGTTCGCCTCCCACCAGCTGGGAGGTGCTGAACTCCTCGTCGCCGTGGATGAGGATAACGGGCCTGCCCACGAGGTGGGCCAGGTGCATGGCAAAGGTGGTTTTTCCCGTGCCGGAGCCGCCGCGAAAGTGCACGGGAAAGCCCGCCTCCAGGTAGGAATGGGCCCGTGCCATGATGTTTCGCACATACTCGGTTTCTACGAACCCCTCCTGGGGGCGGGGCTCCAATACTGTCAGCATTGCCAGTTCTTCTCTCATCTTTTCGCTCCCAATTTACTGTAGGCGTGCGGCATTCCCGCCGCAGTTACCAGGCCCTTGCCCCCGCAGGCAGAGCAGGGCAGGGCCTGGCCAGCCAACGCCCCCGCGCCCAGACAGGCCAGGCAAGGTTCGGCCGGTTCCTTCACTGTAACCACGCCTTTTCCCATGCAAGAGGTGCAGGTGAGCCTGCTGCCAGGAAAGACCCCCCGGCCGCGGCAAAACGCGCAGGGGTGCACCGGCTCTGCCACCATCACCTTGCCGCTGCCTCCGCATACCTCGCAGAGGGCGTGGCTTGACAGCAAATCAAAGGGGTCTTTCCCCACCCCTTTGCAGAAGGCACAGCGCACCTCAACGAGGCCCTCTTCTTGCACCTTTTCCATCACCTTTTGCACCTTCACCTTTGTGTTCGCCCGGCTTGCCGCGGCCATACATACCTCCCTCGCTCAACTTCCCGCCGTCCGCCCGGCAGGTCTATATCCGCTGGGCAGGATTCGCCTCCCGCCCAGCGGATACGCTACCTGCTGCGCCTGGAGGCGGCTCTGGAGCGAGCCCTGGGCCTGGCTGCGTGAGCCTGCGCACCGGCGGGCATCTGTCCCTTTTGCCGTGCGCCGACGCGGCCCATCATTTCGCGCCACGCCTGCCGCGCTCCCTGCTGATCGCTGCGGAACTCCTTCCGCATCCCCTTCACCTCTTTCTTGAGCCCACCCAGCCAGGTTTTTCTCTCTTTTCGCGCGGCCGCCGTGGTCTCTTCTCGCGCAGCCTCGCTCTCCTCCAGCATATCCCTCACTTCTCGCCTCAGTGTGCCCAACTCGGCCCTGTTTTCCTCCTGCATGCTGCCCACTTCTTCTCTCAGCGCACCGAGCCAGGCCCTTCTTTCCTCATGACCATTGAGGATGTCCGCGGCAAGGTCTCGCATCTGCTCTGTCAAAGTTGCCATTTTCGGTTTTCTCCTTAAGCTTTCTTCGATCCCCGAAAGCACGGCAGCCTGTGGCTACCATTGCTATTTCACGAAATCTGCTCTGGGGGATGGCGCTGTCGAGACAAAGGGCATCTCGACAGCGCCATCCTTATTCCTGGGCGCGCCTTTCGGCCTTGCTCAGGGCAAGCCTTTCGGCCCTTTAGGCAGGGGCCGCGGCAGTCGCGGTCAGCCCGATGGCCTCGGCATACTTCAGATAGGTCTCCACTGAGGCAATGACTATTCTGGCTTCAATCGCCAGCAGTTCAATGCCCACAAGGGAAACCCTGACCCAGGCATCTATGACCACGCCCTTGTCCAGGATGCGATCTATCACCTCCACTAGGCTGGAGGAAGCGATCGCCTTCTCCACTGCCATCCTCTATCACCTCCTTTCGATTGGTCTGCTCGCAACTTCTCTCTACTATCCTATTGCTGCAATCCACATGCCAGTTTTCGCTTGGGGCGCGGGAAGGCCCAGAATCGGGCGAAATCTGAGAGCGGCGCCGGCGGACCCCGCTCTCGGTGGGAATTTTCTACCCGCTTTGGGTTACCCGGTGGGTAATCTTTACCCGGGGCTTGCGCCCTGTGGCACGAGGCCGTATTTCTTGATCTTGTGATACAGGGTCTTGCGGCTCAACTTGAGGGCCGCGGCAGCGCGGCTGCGATGCCAATTGACGTGCTGCAGCGCGCGTTCGATCTCCCGGCGCTCCGCTATCTCCAGAGGGCTTTGAGGCTCGCGGGAGGGAGACTCTCCGACGTCTGCTCTGAGTTCACTTCCGGGCCAGCGCAGGTGCTCGGGGAGAATCTCTTCTCCCTGCACCAGGATCATCGCTCTCTCTAGGTAGTTCTCAAGTTCGCGGATATTCCCCGGCCAGGCATGGTTCTGCAGCATCTCGAGCGCCTGTGCGGAGACCCCGCGCACGTTCTTGCCCATAGCGCGATTGAAACCGACGATGAAATGGTCACACAGCAGGGGGATGTCCTCCTGCCGCTCGCGCAGGGGAGGCAAGAATAGAGGAACAACGTTGAGCCGAAAGTAGAGGTCGGCGCGGAACGACCCGTTTACGATCTCTTCTTTCGGGTCCTTGTTGGTGGCGGCGATAACCCTCACGTCCACCTTGATCGTTTGAGAGCCGCCCAGGCGTTCGAACTCCCTCTCTTGCAGCACGCGCAGCAACTTCGCCTGCATCGCCGGGCTCATCTCGCTGACTTCATCCAGGAAGATGACGCCGCGATGGGCAAGTTCGAACCTTCCCAACCGGAGGCAGACCGCGTCGGTGAACGCTCCCCTTTCGTGCCCAAACAACTCGCTCTCCAGCAAAGTGTCGGGCAGGGCTGCGCAGCATACGGCGATGAACGGCCCGCGGGAGCGGGGGCTGTGGCGATGAATCGCCCGCGCCAGCAGTTCTTTGCCTGTGCCGCTCTCACCGCAAATCAACACGCTGCTGTCCGTCTCGGCGACGCGAGGAAGGAGTTCATGGATCTCCCTGAGAGCCGCAGAGTAGCCTACTATCATGTCTCCCTCAGCGGCCGGGGTGCGTGTTGCAGCGGAGGTGTTTCTCGTCATCAGACTTACCTCTTCGCGCGCGCTTGGAGCGCGATAGGATCCCTATCTGCTCCCGATATTTTGCCACCGTGCGCCGGGCCCACTCGATGCCCCGGCGAGCCAGGCTGTCAGTGATGTCTTGGTCGCTGAAGGGCCTGCTTTTTTCCTCTCGCTCCACCAGGCGGCGGATCGTCTCCTTGGCCTGAACCGACCGATCGAAGAAGATATCGAACGGCACCATCGCTCCGGTGGAAGTGAGGAGGTGCTTGCAGGCCAGGGCGCGGCTGACCGTTGAGGGATGAACTCTCAGCCGGCGCGCCAGGGCCCTGCGGCTCAGCGGCACGAGGCCCTCTACTCCCTGCTCGAAAAATTCTTCCTCCAGAGACACGATAAGGCCGGCGATCCTCTTCAGCGTCCTGCGCCTCTGATCCAGGGCCTCCAGAAACAGCCGCCCCATCCTCAGGCAGCCTGCCACGTGTCTTCTCTCGTCCAGGGTGTAGCCCATCCCATTGGCGCGCATCTGTCGGTGGACCTCCAGGTATGAGGGACTCAACCGCAGGCGACAATCCACCCCCTGGGCGATTTCCGCCTCCCAGCGGCCGTTGTTCTTGCGGACGATCACGTCCGGTGCAGGCTGCTGCGGCAGCGGGGTTGGGGGCTGCCAGGGCAGGCGATGTCCCCGGCCGGGATAGGGTGCCAGGCGGGCGCGGATGAAATCCGCGGCCTCGCGCACGTCCCGGACGGACATTCGCGCCTTTCTCGCAATGACGTCGAAGCGCCGCCGCGCGAAGGCCTCCCAGTGGTCCCGAAGAATCGCCTCTGACTGCGGATGGACGCCCTGGCCATTGAGGCGCCGCACCTGGATGAGCAGGCATTCGCGGAGGTCTCTCGCTCCCACCCCGGGCGGCTCCAGTTCTTGCACGAGCCGGAGCACGTCTTGCGCCTTCTGCATCTCGACGCCGAAGTGAGACGCCACCTCGTCCAGGTTACAGCAAAGGTAGCCATCATCATTGAGGTTGTGAATCAGGTAGTAGGCAATGCTGCGCGTGAGGGGATCGGATACCGCGAGTGCCAGGCTTTCCCAGAGGTCCTGCTGAAGGCTGATCCTTGCCGCAGTCTCGGCGAAACCGTCGCCGTCCTCTGCCGCCTCCCGCGAGATTCGGCCGCCGAGGCTGTCTAAGCAACGGGCCTCCCACTCGTCGGACTCCGGCCATTCTTCATCGAACTCCAGGGCGGGGTTTTGTTCTGACTGATGCCGGATCTCGCAGCGCAAGTCGCAGAGCGGAAGCGACAACAGGCGTTGGAACACAACCGCCTGCGGATGGATGCTGGCTTTCTGGCTCGGCTTCAGCGCAGCCCGGAACGCCATCAACGCCATGCTGGTTTCCTCCGGGGCGACAAAAAAGTGCCTCCGCTGCTCCTGTAGAGAAGGCACTCATGACCTGCGCCGCCGAGTCCAACGAGAACCCCGCGGTCCTTATCCAGTTGCCGCTTCCCGCTTCGCCGTCAGGAAACCGAAACGACCTCGATATCCCCGGGAAGGTAGGACATCACCCGGTGGGATGCTCCGATGAACAGAAGGCCCACCTCGGCCTCCTTGAGGCCCTCATCAATCCTCTTCGCAATGAAGCGGTCGCGCTCCGCCAATAGCGCCGCGCTGCGGCGGCGATAGGCTTGCTCTGCTCGCATCTTTTCCACCGGCCCCGAGGCGGCCACGATCCCTCGAATCAGCCGATACTCTTCCCGCAGCAGGCCTGCGTGTTCAGTCATTTCTATCTGTGCCCCGCGCTGCAGCAGTTCCCTGACTATCTGATAGTTGGGGCTGCCTTTTTCTGCAAGTTCCTCCACAATACGCCGCGCTGTCTCGCCACCGCTCGGCAGCCCATCCTGGTAGATCCGCAGCCTTTCCCAAGACGCTCCCTCCAGTTCCTTCTCTATCCTCTGCACCAGGGCTGCTCGCAATCTCTCCCAGAATGCTGCCACTTCCTGCTGATGCCTGTTCCATCCGTTTGGACTGAGAATCTGCTCGCCTACAGCCCCCAACTTCTCAGCCAGACTCCCCAAGTCTGCCTCAGCGTGGATGATACTAACATGGACCAGTTTTCTTGTCAACGCCCGATCTCTCAGCGGATGGTGCAAAAGTGTCCAACTATCAGCCCATACCCTGCGCGAAACCTCTGGAACATCCCGCCGTTCGCCATTCCGATCAAACCCGAGCCTCCCCTTCAGGTTCACATGCTTACTTCTAATACCACACCCGAGGGCGAATGTCATATTCCCCTTCCGAGCACTCTTTGTCCTTCAGGCGCACACCGGGCAGGAACCAGGGCGCGCGAGGCGCTGCCTGTGCCCGGCGGCTTCCAGGGGTCGTTGGGGTTCCGTCGGAGACGAGGGTTCACTCCGCGTTGTCGTCGCTGTCGGCTACCACGACGATGTCTATGTTCCGGGTCTCTCGCATGACGCGGTTGACGATTGACCCGCGGATGATCTCCTCAAATCGGCTGCGCACCGACTGCCCCATCACGATGTAGGTGGCCCCGCCCTGGTTTACGTGGTTGATGATCCCCTGGGGTACCGACTCGCCCTCGACCTCCGTGACCTTCCCCCCAAGGTCGCGCGTCAGTTCATAGGCTTCATTAAGCAGTGTCTGCTCTTTCCGGCTCAAGATCGTGCCCGGAACGCGCACGTGGAGGGTGATGAACTCGCCCTGCAGCCTTTTGGCGAGGCGGTAACCGCGGCGAACTAGTCTGAGTGCAAGTGGACGAGGCGTGATGCACACGACGATTTGCTCGTGAGCCGCTCTCTCCTTGGTCATCTTCTGGGTATCCATATACTCGTGCAGTTGGGTATCAACCTCGTCCACAGTCTTGCGGAGCGCGAGTTCCCTCAAGGCCACAATGTTCTCGCGCCGGAAGAAGTTGCCCATCGCCTGGGGGATCTTGTCCTGGGGGTAGATGTCGCCTCGTCTCAGCCGGTTGAGCACGGCTTCCACCGTGATATCCTCCAGTTCGACTTCCTCTGCGGTGTCCACGATGGAGTCGGGAATCGTCTCGCGCACCCGCACGCCGGTGATCTCGAAGACGGCATCGCTGAGGCTCTCCAGGTGCTGGATGTTCAGGGTGGAGATGACGTTGATGCCAGCGTCGCGGATGTCTTCGACGCTTTGCCATCGCTTCTCGTGGTCGCTGCCGGGCACGTTGGTGTGGGCAAGTTCGTCAACCAGCACCCACTGGGGGCCGCGGGCGATGACCGCAGCCGTGTCCATCTCGTAGAAGGCCTTGGCTCGATATTCGATCCGCTTGAGCGGCACCTGTTCCAGGCCCTTGGTGAGTTCTGCGGTCGCGGTGCGGCCATGGGTCTCCACCAGGCCGATGACCACGTCCTCTCCGCGGGAGACTCGCCGATGCGCTTCGGCGAGCATGCGGTAGGTCTTGCCCACGCCGGCGACGGCGCCGAGGAAGATCTTCAGCGTCCCGCGCTTTCGCGCGGCGGGTTCGCGGCTGCGATTCATCTCATCTTCGACCACGATTGGCTCCCGTTGCCGCATCCAGAGCCACGTTGAGCCGCAGCACATTTACGCGCGGCTCCCCCAATACCCCGAACGGGCGGGCCACGATATGAGACCGCACGAGGGCCCTCACTACATTCTCGCTCATTCCCCGGGCTTTCGCAACGCGGGCGACCTGGGCATACGCGTTCGCGGGAGAGATGTCCGGGTCGAGGCCGCTGGCCGAGCGGGTAACGGCGTCGGCGGGGACCGGTGCGTCGGGCTGCAGGCCGTTTTCCTTGCGGTAAGCCGCAGCCAGGTCCTTGACACCGTCGAAGTTCTGCGGATCGTCCTTGCCGTTCGGCAGTTTCCTATGGACACCGTTGATGAGTTTGTCGCTCGTCGGCCCCAGGTTAGTGGCGCCGGAGTTAGCGGCGTCGTAGCCGCTGCCCGCCGCCGATGGGCGCGGGTGGAAGTAGATCGGCTGCGTGAATCTCTGACCGATCAGTTCCGAGCCGATGACGCTGCCGCCCTTCGCGATCAGGCTGCCGTTGGCCTGATGATGGAAGGCCAATTGCGCGATGGCGGCGATCACAGACGGGAACAGCAGACCATAGAGCACCGTCAGGACCAGCACGCTCACAATAGCAGGCCGCAGTTGTCGCAGCATGGTCGTTCTCCTCTGTCCACTATGCCAGATGCAGCAGCACCAACAGCCGGTCTATCGCCCAGATGCACGGAAACGGCGCGATCAGGCCGCCGACACCGTAGATCAATATGTTGCGGCGCAGCACGGCTGAAGCGCCCATCGGCCTGTAGGCGACGCCGCGGAGGGCGAGCGGGATGAGCGCGACGATGATCAACGCATTGAAGATCACAGCCGCCAGCACCGCCGACTGCGGATTTGTCAGGTGCATGACGTCTATCGCCTTGAGGGCCGGATAGGTGGCTGCGAATATCGCCGGGATGATGGCGAAGTATTTCGCCACGTCGTTGCAGATGCTGAAGGTTGTCAGTGCGCCCCGCGTCATCAACAACTGCTTGCCGATCTCCACGATCTCGATCAACTTGGTAGCATTCGAGTCCAGGTCAACCATGTTGCCGGCTTCCTTTGCGGCCATGGTGCCGGTGTTCATGGCAACCCCCACGTCGGCCTGCGCCAGGGCCGGAGCGTCGTTCGTACCGTCGCCGGTCATCGCAACGAGCTTGCCGCCGGCCTGCTCCTTTCTGATGAGCGCCATTTTCGTCTCGGGCGTCGCTTGCGCCAGGAAATCATCCACTCCGGACTCCTGCGCGATTGCCGCCGCGGTCAGCGGGTTGTCTCCGGTAATCATGATCGTGCGGATGCCCATCGCCCGGAGCTGATCGAACCGGTGGCGCATTCCACCCTTGACGATATCCTTAAGATGGACGACGCCGAGCGCCCGTCTGTTTGAAGCGACCACCAGCGGCGTACCGCCGGTCCGCGCGATCCCATCCGCTATCGGCTGAAGATCGGCAGGAATGGCGCCACCTTGTGCCTTTATCCAGGCGCAAACGGCGTCGGCTGCGCCCTTTCTGATCCGGGCTCCGTTGAGATTAACGCCGCTCATGCGTGTTTGCGCGGTGAAGGGGATGAACTCCGCCTCGCGATCGTGCAGTTCGCGGCCGCGCAAGCCGTACTGTTCCTTCGCCAACACGACAATGCTGCGCCCCTCCGGTGTCTCATCAGCGAGCGAGGAGAGCTGGGCCGCGTCGGCGAGTTCGCCCATGCCTACTCCAGACAATGGGAGAAACTCGACCGCCTGCCGGTTGCCTAGCGTAATTGTCCCAGTCTTATCCAAGAGCAGGGTGTTCACATCGCCGGCCGCCTCGACCGCCTTTCCGGACATCGCCAGGACGTTGTCCTGCATCACGCGGTCCATGCCCGCGATGCCGATGGCCGAGAGCAGCCCGCCGATGGTCGTGGGTATGAGACAGACCAGCAGCGCCGCCAGCACGGGGATTGTCGGCAGCGTGCCGGCGCCAGCAGAGCGCACGGCGTAGGCGGCAAACGGCACGAGCGTCACCACTGCCAAGAGGAAGATGATGGTACTGCCGGCCAGCAAGATCGTCAGCGCGATCTCGTTAGGTGTCTTCTGGCGCTTGGCGCCCTCTACCAGCGCAATCATCCGGTCCAGGAATGTCTCGCCAGGGTTAGAGGCGATCCGGATCACGATGCGGTCGGAGAGCACCTTCGTGCCACCCGTCACTGCGCTGCGGTCGCCGCCCGACTCGCGGATGACCGGGGCCGATTCGCCGGTAATGGCCGACTCGTCCACACTGGCAATCCCCTCGATAACCTCGCCGTCGCCGGGGATGATCTCGCCCGCCTCGCAGACCACCACATCGCCTTTGCGGAGTTGAGTCGCGGGCACGCGCTCCTCACGCCCGCCAGCGACCATCTTCCGCGCCATGGTTTCGGTCCTGGTCTTGCGCAGTGCATCAGCCTGAGCCTTACCGCGCCCCTCGGCCATCGCCTCCGCGAAGTTGGCAAACAGCACCGTGAACCACAGCCAGAGCGTGATTTGACCATTGAAGAGCAGGTTGTGTCCGCCCGTGAGCAGATCCTTCACGAGAAGGCAAGTCAGCACCATGCTGCCGACTTCCACCACGAACATGACCGGATTCTTGGCAACGAGCCGGGGGTCGAGTTTGCGGAACGCATCGAGGATCGCGCGCTTCACGATCGGCGGATCGAACAGCGCGCGCGGCGCGTTCTTGGGTCGCTTGTAGCCGGCCATATTCTCAACCGGAGCGGTTACGTTGTTTACGTGAGGAGTTGCACATGCCACTGTCGTCTCTCCTCTGACGCTAGAATAACTTGCCTGCAAGCATTTGGAAATGCTCTACGACCGGCCCTAGCGACAGCGCCGGGAAGTACTCGAGCGCACCAATAATCAGCACTACGGCAGCCAGCAGGAAGGCGAAGGTCGCAGAATCCGTAGCCAGCGTGCCAGCCGACGCCGGCACCATCTTCTTGCGTGCCAGGCTCCCAGCCATCGCCAGCAGCGGGATGATCATGAGGAACCGGCCGATAAGCATCGCGATGCCTCCGGTGAAGTTGTAGTAGGGCGTGTTGCCAGTCAGCCCCGCGAATGCAGATCCATTGTTGCCTGTCTGGGAGGCATAGGAATAGAGAATCTCCGAGAAGCCGTGCGCGCCGGAGTTGTTTACATTGTTATAGGTGGCACCATGGTAGTTGCTGGGGCTGCTGTTGTTTACGTGATTCCAAGCGGCAAGAGGGTGCGCTTTCAAGAACTTCGCCTCCTCCGCCGATTGCTTGTCAGTGAAGGTCATTGATCTATTGCCCGGCGGCAGGTTGGCGCTGACCGCCAAAGCCGTCCAAGAGACGACGTTCGCGAACAGGATAAGGACGGCCAGAATGGCCATGCGCACCTCGAATTTCTCGATCTTCTTGCCGACGTACTCGGGAGTGCGCCCGACCATCAGGCCGGCGATGAATACCGCGACCACGGCGTACATAAGCATTCCGAAGAGGCCCGCGCCCACTCCCCCGAAGATTGTTTCGTCGCACAGGATATTGATCAGCGGCACCGCTCCGCCCAGCGGCGTATAGGAATCGTGCATGGAATTGACTGCGCCGCAGGAAGCGTCTGTCGTTACGGTGGCGAACAGGATGGAGGCGCCTATGCCGAAGCGAACCTCTTTGCCCTCCATGTTGCCGCCGGGCTGTCCATTCGTAGCCTGCGCCATTACACCAAGTCTTGCGAGGTTCGGATTGCCTCGCGCTTCGGCCCAATAGCAAACGCCGATGCCTCCAAGAAACATGATTGCCATCGCCGAAAAGAGCGCCCACCCCTGCCTCGTATTGCCCACCATCTTCCCGAACGTGCAGGTCAGCCCGGCCGGGATCAGAAAGATGGAGAAGATCTCAACGAAGTTCGTCAGCGGGGTCGGGTTCTCGTATGGGTGGGACGAGTTGGCGTTGAAGAACCCGCCGCCATTGGTGCCCAGCATCTTGATGGCTTCCTGGGAAGCCACCGGCCCCTGCGCGATGGTCTGCTTTGCGCCCTCGAGGGTCGTAACCTGCGCATAGGGTGCGGGGTTCTGCGGGACGCCCTGCGAAACCAGGAAGAGCGCATAGACTGTGCAGATTGGCAGCAGCACATAGAGCGCGGCGCGAGTCATGTCCACCCAGAAATTGCCAAGGCCGTTCACGGAATGGCGGGCAAAGCCGCGCACAATGGCAATGGCGACAGCAATCCCCGTCGCGGCGGACATCCAGTTGTGCGTTGCCAGCGCAACCATGTCGGAGAGATAACTGATCGTGGTCTCCGGCGAGTAGTTCTGCCAATTGGTGTTAGTCATGAACGACATCGCCGTGTTGAACGATAGATCAGCCGTCGCCTGCCTTCCAGTGAAATGCTGGGGATTCAGCGGCAGATACCCCTGCAGGCGGAGCAGCGCATAGGCGAGCAACCCGCCGACGAGGCTGAAGGCCAGCATCGCGAAACTGTAGGTCGTCCATCGCATGTCCTCCTGATCATTCACGCGGAACAGGCGGTAGAGCAGCCGCTCTACAGGGCGAAGGATCGGGGAGAGCGGCGTCCGCTCGCCGCTGAAGACGCGCGCCATATACGCGCCGAGGGGCTTCGTCACCAGCAGCAGGAGCACGAAGAAGATCACGATCTGCGAAATCCCAATGGCGGTCATGCTATCCTCCTAGAACCGCTCGGGCTTCAGGAGCGCGAAGGTCAGGTACACCAAGAGGAGAACCGCCACCAGACCGGTCCAGATGTAGTCAACCATCCAAGTCCTCCTTAGACAGCCTGTCGCAGCCGCGCGTCAAGAATGCCGCGACAGCGAAGAAGACGACGGTGATCACCACATACAGAACGTCGAGCACAGCGCTTCTCCCTTCATCCGCTGTCCTTGGGCAAGAAGAGCGGGTCGCTCATTGCGCAGCCTCCGCTAGCCGTCGCTCTCTGCGGCCCGCTGCCCGCCGTTCTCCGCCCCATGCGAGGAGATACTGGGCGAAGCAGGATGCGGCTTGCCTCTGGCCGCTTGGTCTGCGTATGGACATCGTTTGAGAAGGTCGCTATACCATCTTGCAGCCAGATAGAGGGCGACAAACAACAACCAGGGGCTCAGGCCGTGCATCTGTCTATTCCTCCGCCTGCTGCACCCACGCGTGCAGCCAACTCCAACCTACCATACCCGTGCAGGTGTGAATTCCGCGTAAAGCCCGACGCGGAGGCCATAAAGATTCCGTGTAGGAGCGGAGGGCAGGTGTTGCTCGTGGTACCTAAGATGCTGAGAAGCGGAAGCCTACGCCCGGCTCGGTGAGGATGTAGCGGGGGACAGAGGGATGGGGCTCGACCTTGCGGCGCAGGTGGCTGATGTGAACCCGAAGCGTCTGGGTGTCGTCGCCGTACTCAGGTCCCCAGACGTGCTGGAGGATCATCTTTGAAGTCACCACGCGGTCGGCATTCTGGGCGAGATAGGTCAGGATGTCGAACTCGATGCGGGTCAGTTCGATTTCCTGGCCTTTACGTCTGACCTGGCGCTGTGCGATGTCAATCTCCAGGTCGGCGGCAACGATGACCGACGGAGAGGCCGGTTGCCCGCTGGCGCGCCGCAGCAGGGCGCGGACGCGCGCCAGTAGTTCGCCCGCCGAGAAAGGCTTTGTAAGGTAATCATCGGCTCCCAGGTCGAGCGCCGCGATCTTGTCGGTGTCGCTTCCTCGCACGCTGAGAACCAGGATAGGAGCCGCATACCAGGTGCGCAGTTCGCGGCAGACGTCGAGTCCGCTCATCCCGGGCATCGCCAGGTCAAGGATCACCAGTTCCGGCGCGTGCTCGACGGCAAGGGCGAGCGCCTCCTCTCCGCTGGCGGCAGCGAATACCTGATACTTGCGCGTGGACAGGATCGAGATCAGGGCGCGCCGGATCTGCGAGTCATCGTCCACGACCAGTATCTTGGCCGGCTTCTCAGGCGCGCTCATGGCTTGCTGACCCTCGTGCTTCGCCCCGATGTATCGGGGCTTCGCAGAGTAGCATCGGCTGCTGTCGTGCGCGGCAAGGAGATCACGAAGCGCGCTCCGTGCGGACTCACGTCCTCAACCCAGATTCGTCCGCCGTGGACCTGGACGATTTCCCGCGTGATTGCGAGCCCAAGGCCGGTTCCCGACGCAGCCGTCGCCGTTCGCCCGCGGTAGAACTTCTCGAAGATATGTTCCCGCTCGTCCGGCGCAATGCCAGGCCCATCGTCCTCGACCCACAGCCTGACTTCGTGGGGAGTTGATCGAGCCTCCACGCCTACCCGGCCGTCAGCGCCGCTGTAGGTGATGGCGTTTCTCAGCAGGTGCTCGAGCACTCGCACCAATTGGTTGAAATCCACCTTGATAGCAGGGAGGTCAGCGGGCAGCGAATACGAGATGCGCCCGCGCTGGTCCGGCGGCAACTTGGACAGGGCGATGCTGAGGATCTCGCCGACCTCGCACCAATCGAGCGTTGGCTGCCAGGCCTCAGCCTCCAATCGGGACAGATCGAGCAACTCCGTGATGCTCTCGTCGAGACGATCAAGGTCACGCTGGATCGCCTGCAGTTCTGCCTGAGCGTGTTCCCTGTCCCAGGCTACATCCTCCTCCAGCAGATTGGAGACCGTCGCGATGATGGAAGCCAATGGCGTCTTCAACTCGTGAGAGATGGCGGACATGAAGGTGGACTTCAGCCGGTCTGCCTCTCTCAGCGCCTCCGCCTGGAGTGCCGCGACCTGAAGGTGCTTTCTCTCCAGGAAGACCGAAGTCTGGTTCGCCAGCGCCAGGAGAAGCCTCACGTGATGAGCGGTGTGCTCCATCGCTCCCTGAGCGGGGCCAACGTAGAGCACACCTGACTGGCGGCTCGGAGTCTGAAGCGGGATGAAGAGATCCCTTCGTTCCCCGGCCGCCCCGGCTTCATGGTGATTCACCGTAACAGGCCAGTCGCGATGCCGCCCCTGCGTTCCCTCCGGCGGCAACGGGAGGCCGACGGCTTTCGATTGTTTCTGCACCCAGGAGGCCAATGCCAACGTCTCAGCGTCAAGGGCAGGCGCGGCCTCCGGCCACGCGAAGGCTCCCCTGAGAATCCCCGAATCGTCAGGGATGAACAACGCCGCTACGCTTGCGCCGGTGATCTCTCTTGCTTCCCCGGCCAGGATGCGGGCCACCTCGGGGACTGATGGGTCCGAGACCAGTTGCGCGCTGAAGCGATTGAGCATCGCAGTCTCCCTCTCCCTCGCGACAGCCTGCGCATGTCTTTCCCGCATTCTGCCCGTCTGAAGGCCCATCGCCACACCCACAGCAAGGAACACGAGAAGGCAGAGCCAGTCCTTGGGATCGTGTATCCGGAGCGTTCCGAAGGGCGGAAGAAAGAAAAAGTTCCAGGCGAAGAACGATAACACGGCCGAAAGCAGCGCAGGCCTGACGCCGCCCAGGCTGGCGACGAGCACTACGATCAGCAGGTAAAGCAGCGCCCACTGTCCCTTGGCGAAGTCCGCCCGCAGCGGCAGGAAGGCAAGTGTTGCTGCTGCGGTGCAGGCGACCGCAGCCACGTAGCCGCAGATTCCGGGAATATACCGGGTCACCCTCACAGGCTGGCTCTTTCCGCCGTGTGCGCTGCAGAAACGGGCATAAGCAGGTCTTCTCCGACCCCATTATAATCCATTTCTCGGCAGTGCGCCTCACGGCGAGCAGGGAGACGTGGCAAGCAGTTTTGGTTTCTAGCGGCGACAGTTCTGCCACCGCACCGAGATGAGCAATGCTGCCTGCCACCATGCCGAAGGGGGCGCAGGCATTGCACCTTGCCTCCCGGAATGCGTTCTCGCTTGGAGTCGTGGATGAGGCGCGGGCCGGACGCTCAGCCGGTGCGGGCGGCTCTGATAACCCGGTTCACCAGGCCGCCGCGCTTCGTCGGGGTGCTCAGGTCCTTGCCGTGGAGAGCAGCGGGCAGGGACCAGAGCATCATGTCCTGGTAGTAATCGTGCCCGTAGGTCCTTTCCCCGGTGTCCTGGTCGCCGCGCATGATGTTGGGCATGTCCCAGGTGTAGCGCCACTTGCAGACGATGTTCTCCCAGCAGCGGCGCGCAAGGTCCAGCCCGAAATCCTGCTCACCCTCGAATATGTATGTCATCGCAAGCATCAACACCTCGGGCGGAAAGTAACTGTAGGTGCCATAACCGCCGACCGGCGCCGGAGTCCCGTCAGCATGCGCGTAGTTCGTCGCGCCCGACTTGCTGAGCGCCGCGTTCGCGCGCCTGATAGTTTCCAGCGTGGTCTTTACGCGCTCATCGCGGAATACGCCCCCAAGACCATGGAACTTCGCCATCCACTGCCCGTCCAACTGGTAGCCGAACACGAAGTCGGACTTCTTACCGCTCTCCGGCTCCCAGTAGGTCAGGTAGTGGGTGCCGGCCCACATCTTCGTCTCCATCGAGTTCATCCCGGCCTCGATCCACTGGCTGCACTGCCGCGCGAACTCCTTGTCGCCAACTTGCTCGGCCATGCGCTGCGCCATCCTCAGGTGCGCAAGATGGATTCCGCCCACATGCGAAACCATCCCAAACCATCCTGGCTCCGGCGCCTCGAACCACTCCGTGCCGACATTGCCGGAAGGCATGCTGATGATTCGGTCGCCGATCTCGTATTCGGGCCTGAGATTCACGGTGAAGATGGTATTCTTCTTCACGGACTGATAGAACTCGCGCACGACCTTCTTGTCTTTGTCGTGGCACAGCAGGTAGCGGTTCACCATGTCAACGTAACACGGGCCGTTGAGCGTGGTCTGGTAGCCGCGCGTCGGCCTGGCGAAATCAATCGGCGGCGACTGGCCCGTTACGCCGCCGAAAATCCAGACCGCCGCGCCCTCAGGATACTGGTAGCCCTTGTAGCCGCGCAGGGTTGATAGGGCGAGTTCGGGGAAGAAATAGACGAGCGGGATATTGCCGTAGAACGAGCACGGGATGCACTCGATCTGCGGGCAGCCGCGCGGGCATTCATTCATCCCGAACAGACCGTCCTCTTTGCGGGCCCATTCAGGTATCGGTGGCTGCGCTGCCGCCCACATGCCGTCCTCGGTTATCATGTGCAGATTGTTCACCAGCGAGTCGCGCAGCCAGATCGGCAGTTTCTCGGAGGTGTAGATTGCCTGCTGCCAGGCGAGAACGCGGCGCAGCAGACGCGTGTGCTCGCGCGCAATGCGCCGCGCAGTCCGCGCCGCATCGGGATAGCGGATAGCATACATGTGCGTAAACGTGTTGCCTTCGGGCGATGATGAGTAGCCCCCGCCTTTCCACTGCGGGCTGCACCACGTCAGCAGGAACCGGACGATTCTCGTCTTGCCCGGCGTGAGCGAGAAGTCCACCGCGACAGAAGTGCCTGCATGATCTCCTGGTGCTGCAGGCAGATTCTCCGCGATTCCCGCCCACGCGCCCCCATCCGCGCCAAGCGCGCCGCCGAACCGCGCCTTGTGGTTGCCGATGACGCCGGCGACATATTGCGCCTTCTCCGCAGAAACCAAAACGCCGCTGAATCCGCCCGCAACATTCTCGCGTTTGAACCGGTTTGCGCCCGCCTCGTTCACAGTCGGGCCCGGGAATGAGAAGGCAATCGTTCCCTTCTGCGCTTTCGCGCCCGGGTTGCGCAGGTGAACCTCGAAGATGATCGCCGGTATCATCGAATCGTCAACATCGCCGGGCAGAAATGGAGCCCATGCGCGCAGGGCCACGCCAACTGGCGCATCGGTCTCGAATTCCAGGTCGGCCACAGGGTAGTGGCCCCAGTAATGAATCTCGCGAGCGAGTTGAACGCCCTCGAGCTTGAGATCGAGCAGCACCGGCTCGACGGGCTTGCGGCCGTCGGTCGTGTCGTAGTCCTTCGGCTTGTTGTCGCACAGCACCCATGTGCGCCCGCCAACGCTCAGGCCGAGGAAAGGAAGATTGACGGGCCCGCGGCGCGGGACGTGCGTGTTGAAAATCGTGCAGTAACCGAGAAGCCCGCTGGTCTCGAGGTCAATGCAGCCGACATCAATGCCGCCCAGGGGCATTCCATTTGTCGCCGGTTGGGCAAGCCGATAGATCACCCCGCAGGCCGGCCGCGAGAAGCCCTCCGCTTTGAACTGAACCCACTGCGACCCCGGCAGATCAATCGGAAACAGCGTCGGGCAGGCTGGCCTGGTCCTGCCTTCGCTGCCTGTCAGACTCAACCAGATCGCGACCGCGCAAAACACCAAGAGCAACTGGAGAGCGCATTCCATTTCTCTACTCCGTCGGGCGATTCTCACTGGAACCCTTCGACAGCCGCACTCATTTTTCACGGCAACAGGCCCATCCCCTTCCGCGTCGGGTGAGTTATGGGAAGGTATGGTTCGCCTGCAAGTCGAAAGCCGTAACGCCGGCGTCTCGCCGGCTACTAGTATGGAGGGAGCAACTTGCGCGGACAGAGCCACCGAACGGAACGGATTCACCGCACCGACCCTCGCAGCGGGGTCCACATCATTCAGTTGGCATCATATCCCGGAATCTCCTGGAACATGTACTGCGAGCACAATCACTTCACGCCTGACAGCAAGACGGTGATCATCAGGCGCCAGCGCGAACTCAGTCCGGGCGCGCCCTCGGACATATACCGCTGCGATGTTGACGGCACCAACATGGTGCAGTTGACCGATGAAGACGGCGTTTATGGCGTGGCCCTTTCGCGCGATGGGCGTTACGTGTACTACCTGCAGGGCACCACTCTGAAGCGCGTTCACATCGAAACCTTCGGACTGGAGGAAGTGATCAACGTTCCCGACACGCAGCCCGGCGGCGTGGGCTTCGCCGGGCAGACGGGCGACGGGAAATACATCCTGTGCACATTGAGGGTGGGCGAGGAGCCCGGCCTTTTCCGCCTTGCGACCGACGGCTCGGAGGCCGCCCTGCTTTTCAAGGCTCCATACGTCGGGCACGTGGTTTGCAGCCCGGGCCATGACGTGGTCAGTTTCGGCGCAAGGATCAACGGAAACAGCAGGCTCCGGGTGATGGACGTGCAGGGCGGCGAGCCGCGCGAGTTCCCCATGCAGCGGTTTGCTCATTGCTCATGGCTCGGCAGGACCCGGCGAATACAGGGCTGCCTCCTGACTCCAGGCCGCGCGATCATGTCAATGGCGGAGGGCGATACCGAGCCGGAGAAGATTGTCGCAGGCCCTTATTTCTGGCATTCTGCCTCGACGCTCGACGGCGAGTGGATAATCGCCGACACCAACTGGCCTGATGACGGCCTGCAACTCGTTCACGTTCCCACGCGCAGTTTCATGTTCCTGTGCGAATCGGGCGCGAGCGGCGTTGACGGGATCGGCGGCCACCCGGAACCAAACATCAGCCCGGACGGAAAAGTCGTCATCTGGACTTCCGACCGCACCGGCATTGCGCAAGTGTATCTGGCCCACGTGCCCGACGGAATGCGCGAGGCTTTGCGCCATTCGGTTGACTGGAAGGGAACGCCGGACGACCCGCAACCGCACTACATGCCGCGCCATTCGTGGGTGCGCGTGTAGCGGCGCGACATGGGCGGGCACGGTGGCCCGCCCCTACAACAGAATCAGGATGTTAGGTTGTCACGTTGATCGCTATTCTGATAGGAGTAACACTGACCATGCCAGCAAGCGCAAGATCCTCAACCGATCGCAAGCCCGCGCCGCGGGTGTTCTATGTTGCCCGCAATGGCAATGACTCGTGGAGGGGAACCATGTCTGCTGCCAATGCCGAAGGCACGAATGGCCCATTTGCCACGCCGACCCGGGCGCGGGATGCCGTCCGGGCCCTCAAACGAAAGCAGGGCGGGCTCAACCAGCCAGTCACAGTGTACATCCGGGAGGGGACCTACTTCCTGAGCGAGCCGCTCGTTCTCACGCCGGAGGATTCCGGCACGCGCTCGTGCCCGGTAACCTACGCGGCATACGAGAATGAAAAGCCGGTCCTCAGCGGAGGGCAGCGCATCACCGGCTGGAAGAAGGCGCGCGTGAACCGCAAGGATGCCTGGGCTGCTAAACTGCCAATGTCGAAAAAGGGCGAATGGAACTTCCACCAACTATTCGTGAACGATGAGCGCCGCCCGCGCACGCGATTGCCCAAGGACGGCTTCTACCGCGTGGCACGCCTGGTGGATGTTGCGCCCGATGCTCCCTGGAACCAGGGGCAGGACAGGTTTCAGTTTGCAGACGATGATCTCAAGCCCTGGAAGAACCTGGCCGATGTCGAGATCGTGACGCTCAGCCTGTGGGTCGAATCGCGCATGCCTGTGGCGAGTGTGGACCCGGAGAAGCGCGTGGTTACTCTCGGCAAGAAAAGCGTCTTTCACCTGAAGGACGACCACGGCACGGCGGGCGCGCGCTACTACGTCGAGAACGTCTTCGAGGCCTTGGACGCGCCCGGCCAGTGGTATCTCGACAAGTCGTCAGGAACGCTTTACTACCTGCCAAAGCCGGGGGAAGATATGCGCAAGTGCCGCATCATCGCGCCCCGCCTGCAGCAAGTGGTCCGCTTCGAGGGCGATGCCGAAAAGAAGCAGTGGGTCGAGCATGTGCGCCTGCAGGGCCTTTCGTTCATGCACACCGAATGGCAACTCCCCGCCGACAAGGCGGGGGCCTCTCAAGCAGCGGTGATCGTTCCGGGCGCAATCTACTGGCAGGGCGCGCGCAATTGCACGCTGCGAGATTGCACCATCGCGCACATCGGCAACTACGCGGTCGAACTCGCCGGCGGCTGCGAGAGGAACACGATCGCGCAGAACGCGATGCACGATCTGGGCGCGGGTGGAGTGAAGGTTGGGCATGGGACCAAACGCACAACAGTGCGCGACAATGACATCGGCGACGGCGGCCGCATCTTCCACAGTGCAGTCGGCGTCTGGGTCGGCAACAGCGGGCACAACCAGGTGATCTACAATCACATCCACGACCTATACTACACCGGCATTTCCGTCGGGTGGAGCTGGGGCTATGGGCCGAGCGAGGCAGTGAACAATCGAGTCGCCTACAACCACATCCACCACGTGGGCCGCGGAATGTTGAGCGACCTGGGCGGCATCTATACCCTCGGCGTGTCGCCCGGCACCGTGCTTGCGCACAACCTGATCCACGACTCCTGGTCGAACACTTACGGCGGCTGGGGCATTTACCTCGACGAGGGCAGTTCGCAGATACTGGTCGAGAACAACATCGTCTTCCGCACCAAGACCGGCGGATTCCACCAGCACTACGGCCGCGAGAACATCATCCAGAACAACATTTTCGCATTCGGAAAAGAGATGCAAATAACCCGCACGCGCGAGGAAGAGCACATCTCCTATTTCTTCCAGCGCAACATCGTCTATTTCAACGAGGGGCCGCTGCTCGGCAGCAACTGGAAGAACGGGCAGTACCGGCTCGACTCCAACCTGTATTTCGATGCCAGCGGGAGCCCGGTCACGTTTGCCGGGAAATCGTTGGAGGAATGGCGGGCATCGGGGCAAGACGTTCACAGCCTGATCGCCGACCCCAAGTTCAGGGACCCGCTCAACGGCGACTTCTCTCTCGCGCCGGACTCGCCCGCCTTCTCGCTGGGCTTCCAGCCGATTGACCTCTCGCGCGCCGGCCCCCGCCTCAGACGCCCGTAGGGCCAGGTTTGAAGCCCCCCCCCGCGCGTGGCTGCAATGGCATGTTTTTTGCGCGGTTGGGGTAAGGAAAAGGCAAGCCGGTGGGCGAAACAAGAGGCCGTGGCTGCTCGTCCAGATGGTCGGCAGGCGGTAGGCTCCATGAGGGTGTCCGAAGGGCGGCAGCCTGCTAACATGCCACAGGCCGGGAGGTGGCGAATGGCCAAGTATGTCAGATGCAGTTGGCTAGCGGGTGTGGTGATGGTGGCAGCGGCTCTCGCGCTTGCCACGGGGGTGCTGGCAGATGCAATCACACCGCCGCCTGTCCCTCCTGCACCATCGCTCAAGGCGGTTATCGCCGGTGACGACGGGACGCTTTTTTTCGCGCAGTTGCGCCCGTTGCCGGGGTCGTCGGGCGTGGTGCCACCGACGCCGCTGTGGTGGGCCTGGGTTGGGCCAGTCGAGTCGGGGACAGACATGGACCTGCTTGGAGCGGGCTGGGCACCGGATGGGCGCTCGTGCTTGATCAGCGGGGGCGATACCGCCCTGGCTGCTGCCGATGTAGTGCGCCTGCCGTATCCGAATCTGCAGCCCACCTCCATCCTGCCCGAAGAACTGAAAGCGGGGGGTGCTTTGCGAGGGATTGGCTGGCGCAGCGAGCGCTCCATGCTCACGATCTGGCCGCCGCTGTTCATTGACCAGGCGCTGATCGCGGGCGACGTGACCAATGGCGCAGGCCGCTTGGTTCTGCGCAACCCCGACGGCAGTTTCACGGCGCTCACGAAGCCCGAGTTTGACGGCGTGGACCTGCGGGATGTCGCCTGGCGCCAGTCAGGCCGGGTTGCCCTGGCGGTCGGAGGAAGCGAGACGGAAGGCGTCGCTTTCCTGCTGCATCCGCCTGTCGCGTCCCCGGACGCGCCCATTGCGGATTGGATAGCCACAGAAGTCTATCGCGCACCGGGCGGCCCGCTGAAGGGCGCTGCATACAGCCTGGACGGCAACGTCGCGCTGATGGTGGGCGGGCATAAAGAGGTCGGGCCGGCCGTCGTGGCGCGCGTGCTCCGCTTCGACACGGGGACCGGGGTAGTAACTGACCTTAGCGGCCAGGCTAATGCTGCGGGCACGGAGTTCCGCGACGTTGTTTTTCGGCCCATCGTCGGCCCTCAGCCTTTGGGCGAAGGTGCGATTGCCCCGCTGCCGCCGGTGGCGATACTTGCCGGCGGCAACACAGCGGCCAATGCGGCTGTCGCCATTGCCTACACCGCGCTGGCCGAGGCAGGGGAGTTCTCGCCCCTATTCAAGAGGCCCGGGCCGGCGATCAACGGGCTGGCATTTGACAGGTCGGGCCGGGTGCTGATGGGCGCATGCGACCAGCCGGCTGCAGGAGGAAACGCGCCGATAATCGTGGCCAGCCCGGGGGGCGTGGTGGCGGTGAATTCCGGAGTCGGGAAGAGCCTGCGGGCGGTCAGCATCCGGCAAGTTGGCGAGATGGTGGCCTGGCCGATGAGGCCGCTGCCGCCGATTCTGCTGCCCCTGCCGGAGACCGACAAGTTTCTCGAAGCCCTCTCCGTCGGGCTCAAGTCGAGCCTGGTTGAGGGATCGCAGGTTTACGGCGTCGCCGTGGTTGCGCGCGTCGAGCCGCCCGCCGGCGGCTCAGGTGCGGCGCAGGCCGCTGGCATTCCGGTCGGCGTATGGGTGGTTCTGGACCTGAACCGCAACGGGATTCGCGACCCCGAAGAGCCGGTTCTGGGCCGCGCTAATGGTACGACGAACGCGCCGATCGTCGTGCCGTTCACTCAACTATTGCCGGTGCCTCCAGCGGCAGACCCTGCGCTCCTGATCGGGGCCGATCCGATTTCGCTCGACGTGATACCACCAACAGGGATCAGGCTTGCTCTTGCCGAGGTCATGGCCATCGGCGCGGAGAGCGAGCGCGTGCTCTTCGTGCGGGGGCTGCCGGTCGTTTCGCCGCCCATACTGCCGCGCCTGATCGCGGTGCTGGGCGCGTGGCCCAACCCGTTCTCGCCTAATGGCGACGGAGTGAAGGACGCGACGGACGTTGTGTTTGCGCTCGTGCGGCCGGCCACGTGCACCATCAAGTTGTTCAACCGGGACGGAGCAGTGGTGCGCACGCTTCTCAACCATGCAGCGAGCCCGGCGGGCAGAAACGCAGTGCCCTGGAATGGCACGAATGACGCTGGCACGGTGGTTCCCGACGGCGTTTACGCCATCCGCCTGTGGGCGGTTGACGCCGGCGGCGTGAAGGAGTCGGCTACCGCTCTGGTTATCGTGGACACCAAGAGGCCGGTGGTGAGCGATGTGGCTGCGGTGCCGCCCGCGTTTTCGCCGAATGGCGACGGCAGGGCGGACCTCACGCGCATCTTGTTCCGGTTGAATGAGACTTGCCAGATCTCTGTCAGAGTCTATCAATCCGGCACGCCTCGCGGCGAGATTTTCTCGGGTGTGAAGCCGGCGGGGCCGAACCAGGTAATCTGGGACGGCAGAATCGCAGGCAGGGTGGTTCCCGACGGGCGTTACCAGGTTGGCATCTTTCCCAGGGATATGGGAGGCAACCCGGGGACAGCGGCGTGGACTGTGGTGGTTGTTGACACTGTCCGGCCCGTGGTGCGGAACCTGATGGCTGTGCCGCCGACCTTTAGCCCCAACGGCGACGGCGTGAACGACGTTACCGCCATCTCGTATCAACTGTCCGAGCGCAGCCGGTTCTTCCTGGTCGTGGTGGGCCAGGGCCTGCGCATCCCTCTAGTGTCCGGGCAATGGCAGAATGCGGGGCCTCACACGGTAATCTGGGACGGTCTGATCGAGGGCCAGCCCGTTCCGAATGGGACATACCGGGTGGCTGCGATGGCCGTTGACGCGGCGATGAACCCATCGTTCATCGCGACCACCGAGGTTACGGTCGCCAACCCCAGCCCTGCTCCCTAGGCACCAAGCAGCCGAGGAATGAGTGTTGCGGCCCGTCCCGACCCAATCGGTACGGGCCGCCCTTTTCGCCGTCCTGCACCTGTAGGGGCGGAGCCGGGTTGGGATTTGGGGGCGGGAGTGTTTCACGTGAAACACTCAGGTTTTGGGCATCCTGGCGCGTCCTGGGGCGTTCTGATATGCGAACTGGTGTTTTATAGAATGCAAGTTTGACGGCTCCTTTTGGGACTTTTGAGCGCCACGGTAGGATCAGGCGGGAGACAGGGTGGAATCAGGGCGAGATCAGGGCAGCGACAGCGGATACGGGCAGTCTCGACGTGTTCTTGTTCGATGACATTGGACTAATGCCTCTCTGGAGGATGACGTGGGAGCTGGGAGGGGGCAGACGGCATAGAGTAGAGAGCAGAGAGTAGAAAGGGGAGAGGGGAGAAAGCGACGGGGGGAGGGGGGACAGGATGGAATCCTATCCTACCAGCGAGTATCGGACGGGCAGAACGCAGCCCCAGAGGGCAGGACGCGAGGTCCTGCCCTACGGGTATGACAAAGGCTTCGGCAGTGAACTGCCGAAGCAAGGGAAATGGGATAGGCAGAACAGCGCCCGCTTTGCGCCCGACTACGAGTCGCGCACAAACCGCTTTGTCTCCTTCTGCAGAGCGATAGTCGAGTCGCTGGGTTTGCCCGGTGACCGCACCGCAATCGCCCGCCGGTTGTGGGAGGCCTGGGACGCCGAGCCGGGCGTCTGGGTAGTCTATCCTGACGTGAGGCCCTGCCTGGAGGCGCTCACTGCTCGCGGTTTGCGCCTGGGGGTCATCTCGAACTGGGACAAACGGAACCTTCCCGAGACTTGCGAGCAGATCTCGATCGCGCGGTATTTCGCTGTCATCCTTTCCTCCGCCGAGGCGAACGCCGACAAGCCCGACCCGGCTATTTTCCGCGCCGCCCTGCAGATGGCGGGCGCACGCCCGCAAGAAACGATTCACGTGGGCGACTCGCTGCAAGCAGACGCCGAGGGTGCCACCAACGCAGGTATGAAGGGCATCTGGCTCGTGCGCGACGCCGACCCGCCGCCCTCTGCATTCCCCATCATCCGAACGCTTACTGATCTGCCGGGCCTGGTCGGCTCTGCGTAGCACAGCCGAGGGCGGCTGTGCCACACACTGTACTCGTAGGGCATGAGCTTGCCTCATGCCCTGGTGTTGGGCAGAACGCGAGGTTCTGCCCTACGGGTATGAGAAGGGCTTCGGCAGCACGCGCGACCGAAGCAACAAGGGAGGTGATCGGTCCCAGGGGTATGAGGCCTGCACCCCTACTTGCGTAGCGGGAAGGCACATCGTCCCTGGTGCATTTCATCTGCGTAGGCCACGTAGAACAGACGAGTCAACTCGTTCTGCCACTGGAACCAGTCTCGCAGTGCCTCGACGTGACAGCGCCAGTACACCGCGAAGGCAACGAGAATCAGAAGAATCGTCAGAGTTGCAGTGGCGAACCACGTCTCGAGATTGCTCCCTCGTGGAAACGCCAGCCCCCAGAGATAGGGCAAACCGACTATCAGAGAGGCACCCGGCACCGCGGTTGAGAGGGTCACATAGGCATCGCCCAACTGCCTGTACCGATCAGCGTGAGTCCATGCCGTCAGAGATATGCCATCTTCGCCACCTACACGTTTCAGAACCCAAGCCTTGACCAGATCGGACCTGGCGTCATCTGCGTTGCGGTACTTTCCCGGCGGCTCTCCCCACTTGCCCGTCAGGTCACGGACCCATTGTCCCAGAGCCTTGTAGAACTCCGGGGGAATCACCTTATCGTCATCCTCCGGCGGGTCCAAGAGCGCGGAGTACGGGAGCAACTCCGAGCGGAACTCTCTTACGACTGCGCGCCACGGGGTGAGTCCTTCTATCCGGTCGAACAGTCTGACGTGCCAAGATCGCCCTCGGCTTTCATCTGCGAGGTCCTTGGAGGTTCTCCTCAATATCCATTGCCAAGGCCAGCGGGCGTAATACAGCTTGCGTCCGATGAACGAGTTCAGCACGCCGAGGAAGGCCGCCCCAGCGATTCCCAAGAATACCATCACCGCTGCTTGACCCTGTTGGCCCAAGAACTGTGTGCTTTCGGCAATAATGTGTTGGAGTCGCGGGACTGTTATGTAAAGGGATGCCAAAAGGATCGAGCCCGGGACGAGTAGCGTAAGCCATGTCTCCTGATCGAGCCTCGCTTCTGTGGGCTTCATGAGATGTCTGAGGTCTCCCCAAGATTGAGTCTAGGTTACCGCCCCAGACACGGACTGTCAACAGACCCGCGGCGGGTGTAGGTCTGCCGTCGTGAAGCGGGCGGCCCTAACCTCCGCGCTCCAGAGGGGCAGGAGGCAAGCTCCTGCCCTAGGGCTTTCGTTCAAGGGCGAGAGAAGGTTGCTCGGCTTCGCGGGGGAGGCGTTTGGAGGGGCCGGATTTGAGGGAGTAGCCTTTCGGGAAGTCGAATTCCTTGCGTTCTTCGAGGAGTTCTTTGATGGTGCGGATTTGCAGGCGGGGGATTTTGCGGCCGCTTGGAGCGGCGAAGAAACCAGCCTCCTCTGCGGCCTGATACATTCCTTTGGAGGGGGTTTCGAGGCAGATCAGGAAGCCCATGGCTGCCTTTTCGCGCTCGATGACATGGGCGAAGTCGCGCACGATGCTGGGAACGAGGTGGCCGCCTTTGACCTGGCAGACTGCCCACTGCAATTTGCCCTGTAGGTCCTGGAAATAGACCTTGCCGTCAACGCCCTTGTCCGCGACCTTGTCGGGCTGCGGGACGCCCTGCACGAGGCCCACGGCCCATATCTCAAATTGCTTGGCGCTTTCCTCGAAGAGTTTGCGGGCGGAGGAGGCGTCCTTGGGGTCGCCGGTAACCTGGTAATCCTTGCTGCGCTTGAGTCCGAAGTCACGGGCCAGGCGGCTGATGATCAGGTCAACAGCGACATAGGTGATGTCAATCCCGATCCATTTGCGCCCCAACTTCTCCGCAGCAACAACCGCCGTGCCGCACCCGCAGAACGGGTCGAGCACCAGGTCGCCGGGGCTCGAGGAAGCGCTGACGATGCGCTCCAGAAGCGCGAGAGGCTTCTGGGTGGGGTAGCCCATGCGCTCCGTCGCTACGGGGTTTATCATGTTGATGTCGGTCCAAACGTCATCTATCTGACGAGTCCCGCTACTTTCATGAAGGTATTGCTTGTAGGAGTACTTCGCCCCGGCGGTCGTCGGCTCGATCAGCCGCCCGTCGGCTTGGAGGCGTTCCAGGGTCTGACGGCTGTAGGTCTTGAGCAGCGTCTTCCGGTAGTATCCGCGCTCATCTTGCCACTTGAAACGCCGCAAGTACTTCTCGCTGTACGGCTGGGTCGGGGGGCTCCATGTCCACTCTGCCGCCCTTGAATAGAAGAGGATGATGTCGTGACTTCGCGGCAGCTGTCGGGCACGCGCTTTGCTACTGCCAGCAAAAGGCGTTCGCCTCCAGACGACTTCGTTTCTGAAGCATCCGGGGCCGAAACCCACGTCCATGAGGAGTTTCAGGTAGTGGCTCGCCGTTGGGTCGCAATGCAGATAGAGGCTTCCGGTGGGCTTGAGGACGCGGTGGAGTTCCACCAGGCGAGGGGCCATCATGAGGAGGTAGGCCATCATCTCGCTGGTGCCGAGGATGCGGAAGAGGGATTCGATCAGGTCGAAGAGGCGGGCGTTGCGCTGGTCATCCATGAACTCGTCGTAGCGGCGCTTGCTCCACTGCCAGGTGTCGGTGAAGGCCATTATCTGGGCCTGGTTCTCGTCCTTGCGCGCCTGCTTGAAGAGGACGTTGTAATCTCGCGCGGAGTTCCACGGGGGGTCAAGATATACGAGGTCCACCGATTCGTCCGCGATGTGCTCGCGCATCACAGGCAGGTTATCGCCGTAGTAGAGGGTATTCTGCATCGCGCCGCCCCCTCTCTGTGCGCGTAGGATAGCATCTCAAAGGGCAGGGGGCAAGCCCCTCGCCAGGACCGCCGGCGGGCGTGGGCCCTTGGGGAAGCTCAGGGCGGGCGCGCCTGCGCCCGCCGCCGCGCTGGTGTTCCGGCAACAGGTGAGGTGCTGCGGCGCGGTGAAGAATGCACTTGCGAGGAGTGATGGTGCGAGTCATCGCAAGGTGCGTGCTCTGCTGGTCAGTCGCCGCCGTGACGGAGGCGGCGTTGTTCGCCACAGTTCCGTTGGCTTCCGCGTCCGCTGACCGCCAGGCGCTGATTGTGCAGGGAATCGAACTGGTCAGGCAGGGGAAGGCGGAAGAGGCGAAATCGGCCCTGGTGGAAGTGCGCAAGCAAGATACCAACGAACCGACGGTTCATCTGGCGCTTGGGGCTGCTTTGCTGCACCTTGGCAGGTATGAAGGCGCGGAAGAGGAGTTCGATCAGGTTCTGCTGCTAACCGAGGAGGCCACTGCGAGGCAGGTGGCGTGGAGCGGCCTTGGGGTCTGCTGGTTGAGGGCAGGGCAGGACAAGAAGGCTGCTGAGCGCCTGGGCCTTCTGGTGGATTCCGCCGATGACAGCGCGGCTGCGCGCGCCTGCCTTGCCTATGCGCTGTTGAGCCTCGGCGACTACCAGGGCGCGCGCCGCTGCGCGGAGCGCGCGGCGCTCACGCCTGAAGTCAGCGGGTTCGCCCTCGCCGTGATCGGCCACACCTATTCGCGGGCCGATCCGGGAAAGGCGGTTGACTGGTTCAGCCGCGCGCTGCGAGCCTCGCGAGCGGGACAAAGGAGGGTGAGCCTCGGGCAACAGGCAGCGGTCTCCGCACTTTCTCTGCCTGCTTCGACGGCAGGCAGCCCTGTGCGCGAGATGCGAGCCAGCATCTCGCGCACAGGCGATGATGGCGTGGCAATCGAACCGACATACCTACCCGCGAAGACCCACAGCGTAACCTTCTGGCTCGACGGCTCGTTCAGGAACGCAACCAACAGGCCCCCTTTTCGATTCGAGCAGAAGGTTGGCCCGCTCGGTCCAGGCCGGCACACGATGGCGCTGGACGCGGTGGATGCGAATGGTGCGATCATCGGCAGCGCGGCGGCAGGATTCAGAGCGGACAACGGTGGCGCGGGCCCCGAATCCCGTGCGGGCGGGGCTGACCCGGCATGGGTGCGCACCGTGGCTGAACGCCTGCGCGCGGTTGTGCGGCCGGTTGCCGATATTGCTTCGCTCAACTACTTCCTGGGACGGGCATACGAGAACATGGGGTCATTGTCCAGAGCGGCGAAGCACTACGAAGCAGCCTTCGCAGCGCGGGAAGACTACAAAGACGCTCTGCAGAGGCTGCTCGATATTTACAGAAAGAACGGCGCGGCGCTGGGCAGCACAGCCGTCGAGCCGCTGCGTGGAAAAGCGCACCTGGTTGCGCTGACGTTCGATGACGGGCCCAACCCGCTGTTCACGCCGAGATTGCTGGAGATCCTGCGCATGCACCACGTTCGCGCGACGTTCTTCATGGTGGGGACGCAAGTGCTGTCGTGGCCGGAACTGGCGCGCCAGGTGGCTGACGAAGGGCACGAGATAGGCAATCACAGTTTCAGTCATCCCAATATGAAGTTGCTGAGCCCGGAAAAGGTGGAACACGAGGTCCTGCGCGCCAAGGTTGTGATCGAGCAGGCCACCGGGCGAGCGACGCGGCTCTTCAGGCCGCCGGGCGGCAGGTTCAGCGATCAGGCGATACGGGCGGCGGCGGCAGTCGGTCATAGAACGGTGCTGTGGACGAGCAACATCCTCGAGAGCCAGGTGCGCGATCCGCGTGCAATCGCGCTGCGCATGGCCAGGGAACTGGCAGGCGGAGGCATCGCGCTGATGCACAACGGGCGCGACGAGACCGTGGAGGTGCTCCCGCAGTTGCTGGCGCGGCTGAAGACGATGGGGGTCCGGTTCGTAACGGTGTCCGAACTTCTGGCCAGCCAACGAAACGGCCGCTGAGTCGGCGCGAACGGCGCGCGGTGGTTGGTCGCGTGGGGGACTTGTGCGGGCACGAAGGCTCTGCTAGAATCATGCCGCTGGAAGGGTTTCGCGGTGGCGCAGATGATCGGACAGAGAGCAGCCAGGGCCATCGGGGCGATATGCTTCGTGATCGGGGCGGGCGCGCTGGTGGCCGTTTTTTTCATGGCATACGGCATCTTCAAGCACCCCCTGCCGGGGTTGGGGAGCAACTCGGGCGGCGACCTGGCCTGGACAGGGACAGCGGCCGGGGTGCGCCTTGTGGCCTGCTTTGTGATGGCATACGCGGGGTGGCTTCTGTGCGGCAGGGGGATACAACTCTACAGCGCCGCGCGGCGTGGCTGAGCGATGACCTCGCTTCTGGCGGTTGACGTCGGCAACAGCGCCACAAAGATTGGCCGGTTCGAGGGGAAGGCGCTGAGATTTCGCGAAATCATCCCCACTGCTGAGTCCAACGATAGGAAGGCGAGGGGTGCTCTCGAGCGAGCGCTGCGCGGCATCGGAAGAAGCGGCCGGGAGCGGGTCGAGATTGCGCTGTGCAGTGTAGTTCCGGCGGCCACAGCAATCTGGAGGCGAACGACACAAGAGGCGAAGGCTCGGCTGCTGGTGATGCGCGGCGACATGTCTTCACCGCTGGCAAACCGCTATCGGAATCCCGCCGAACTGGGGCCGGACAGGCTGGCTGCGGCGGTGGCAGCGGCGGCGCTGCACCGGCCCGTGATCGTAGTCAGCCTGGGCACCGCGACCACGATTGATGCCGTGTCGGCGGCGGGTGAGTTTCTTGGCGGCGCTATCTGTCCAGGGCTCGGCGTGGGCCTGGATGCTCTGACCGAAGCAACCGCCCTACTGCCCAGACTCGCGCCGCGCAAGACCGCTGCGCCGATAGGGCGGGATACGCGCGAGTGCCTGCTCGTGGGCGGCTATCTGGGGACTATTGGACAAGTAAACGAGATCGTGCGCCGCCAGCGAGAGGTCCTCGGCCCGGCGCCCGTGGTGGCAACAGGGGGTTATGCCGGGTTGGTCGCAGACAGCATAGAAGGCGGCGCTAGGGTGCGGCCACACCTGACCCTCGAGGGGATCAGGCTCATCTGGCTGCACAACCGGCAGGGTGGGCGAGCATGAAGCGCGTCATCAGCGTGAGCCTGGAATCGTCGGCGCGCGACAAGAAGGTAGATGTTGATGTCGCCGGGCAGCAAGTGCACATCGAGCGCATCGGGACGGACGGCGACCTAGGGCGCGCGCTGCAGATAATCCGGTCAGTCGCCCCTTCCGTGGACTGCATAGGGATCGGAGGAACTGACCGGTATCTCGTGGCTGGCAGGCGGCGCTATGAGCGCCGGGAAGCGGCGGCGATGGCGCGCGCTGCAGGGAACACTCCCGTGGCAGATGGGAGCGGTTTCAAGCAGTTCGTCGAACCTGCCGTCCTGCGCCAACTGGCGCAGAGCGGAACCGTGCACTTTGCGGGAAAAGAGTGCCTGCTTGTCAGCGCGGTGGACCGGTTCGGCATGGCGCTCGAACTGCCCCGGCTGGGAGCCAGGGTAACATACGGCGACCTGATTTTCGGCCTCGGCCTGCCCATACCGGTGCGCAGCCCGGCGGTGATCGAGTTCCTGGGGTTCCTCTTGCTTCCGATCTTGTGCCGGGTGCCCATATCCTGGCTCTACCCCACCGGCGATCGGAAAGAGGAACGATCGAAGCAAGGGGCGGAATACTTCAGGCGCGCAGATATCATCGCAGGGGATTTCCATTTCATCAGGGGGCACATGCCCGACGACCTGTCCGGCAAGACAGTGATCACGAACACGACGACCGAGGCCGACCTGCAAGCGCTGCGCGAGCGCGGATTGAAACTGCTGGTTACCACCACTCCTTCAATGCAGGGCCGCACCTTTGGCACCAATGTTTGGGAGTCGGTGCTGGTGGCTATCTGTGGAAAGAGGCCGGAGGAACTGACAGAGGCTGATTACATCGGTTTCCTCGATAGGGTGGGGTGGAAGCCGAATGTGCAGGTGATGAATGCCGGGTGAGCGCATGGGCCGCTTCGGGTTCATAATCCACCCGCTTTCGGCGCGCGAGGATGTGGCGCGCCGCTATCCCATCGCGCGTTTTCTACCCGAAAGCGTAATCGAGTGGCGGTTGAAGAGCATGAAGCCGCAGTTGGTTTCCCACATCACGGGAGTGGAAGGCGCAGACGGGGCGAGGGCGGAGGGCTGGTTTGGGGGCTGCCCGCTGACGGCACGGCAGATGCTGCGGCTTGAACCCGGTCTCGTGATCGGTCGAATTATCCAGACGGGCCGCCTGCTTGAAGATGCGGGCGCGCGCGTGATCGGCCTGGGAGCGTTCACTGCGGTTGTGGGTGATGCGGGAATCTCGATTGACAGGGCGCTCGATGCGGCGGTAACGACAGGCAACACCTATACCGTCGCGACGGCAGTGCAGGGGGCGCTCGAGGCGGCGGCAATGATGGGGCACGATCCCGCGCAGTGCACTGCTGCGGTGGTCGGCGCTGCGGGCTCCATCGGGCGGGTTTGCGCGCAGATGCTGTCTGAGGTGGTGCCTTCGCTGATACTGGTCGGCCTGCAGACCGACCGGCTCGAAGAGGTCGCCGCAGAGTTGCCAGGCAAGGCGAAGGCAGCGGTATCCAGGGACCCCGATGCTGCGCTTCCGACGGCGGACATCCTGGTAACGGTAACCAGCGCAGTGGATGCTGTTATCCGCCCCGAGCACCTGAAGCCGGGCGCTGTGGTTTGCGATGTGTCGAGGCCGCGCGACGTATCCAGGCAGGTTGCCAGGCAGCGCCGGGACGTGCTGGTAATCGAGGGAGGGGTGGTGAGCGTGCCGGGCAACGTGGATTTTGGTTTCGATTTCGGCTTCCCGCCGAAGACCAGTTACGCCTGCATGGCGGAGACGATGATCCTGGCCCTGGAAGGGCGCTACGAGCCGTTCAGCCTGGGGCGGGATTTGAGCCTGGAAAAGGTGCGCGAGATAAGCGCGCTGGCGGAAAAGCACGGGTTCCGCCTGGCCGGATTCCGTTCCTTCGAGCGCGCCGTAACCCCGGAACAGATAGAAACAGCCCGCGCGCTGGCCGAAAAGGCGAGGCGCGGCAGGGCCGCCTAGCCCGGCAGCCTGTGTGCATTCCGGCCAATAATGGCGCGAGGAAACGCGAGACACCCGCTCCGATCATGGAACAACAGGTCGCCGCGTGGGTATTGAGCCGTCGGCGGGAGATTCAGTCCCGCACGATACGGCCTGTTTGGGGGAGGGCAAGTCTTTACAGGAGGGCTTCATGCCAGCGAAGCCGCTTGCCCGAAGCACGGATTTCATCGCCGATATACGCAGAAAGCACATAGTCTGGCTGGCGATCTCCCTCATCGCGCTGCTCGGTGTGGCCCTGGCAGTGGTATTGTCCTACGGCTATCAAGTGGCGGAGGACGAATACAGCGAGGCGCTACTGCTGATAGGGCTGCTCGCTTTTCTCACCTGCACCGTCGCCTATTTCGCGGACAAGGAACGAGAACACCGCGCGGAAAACCGCATGCTGATCATGCGGCTCAGGGAAACGGCCGAAGCGCTCGACCTGCGCGTGACGCGCTTGAACAATCTCTACGAGGCGAGCACGCTTCTGGCAGGGAGCCTGAACATCGAGCGCATCTCCGGCCTGGTGGTGGAAGCGCTGGCGGCGCAAGTTCAAGCAGGCGCGGCGTCGCTGGTGCTGGTTGACAGGGCCACGGGCCGGTGCGTTCACGCACACAGCGCTGGGCCTCTGGCTTCAGTGGAGGAAGAGCGCGAGCGATCGGTGCAAGTGGCCAGTGCCGCAGCCGAAGAGAGCGGGCCTTCGCTGGGGTTTCCCGAGGCCGCCGATGAGCCCGGCGAGATGGCTCTAACGTGGGGCACGGCTTGCGATGCCATTTCCGCGCCACTCCACATATCCGAGACGCTCGGCGGAGCACTGGCGGCCATTCGCGACGAGAAGTTCAGCACAGAGGAGTTGAACCTGCTGACAACCCTCGCCAACATGACGAGCAAGGCTGTCCAGAGCGCGGACTTGCACGAGAAGTTGGAGAAGGCTTACCTTGATCTGAGGCGGTCGTACTTCAAGACGCTGCACGTGCTGGTCCGTTCGCTCGCAGCCCGAGATGCCTACAGCGCAGCGCACGGCGAAGTTGTAACCGCGCTGTCATGTCGGCTGGCCGAAAAACTGGGCCTGGGCGATGACATGACACAGGGCCTGCGAGCCTACGGCCCGCTGCACGACGTTGGGAAGATTGGCATTCCCGATTCGGTGCTGTTGAAGAACGGCCCGCTGACCGATGAGGAACTTGAGATATGCCGCCAGCACACGCTTATCGGGGAGGAAATCGTGCGTCCGCTGGAGCCGAGCCCCGACGTGCTCTCGATCATCCGCAGCCACCATGAGCGCTGGGACGGGCGCGGGTATCCGGACAGGCTCAAGGGCGAACAGGTTCCCGTCCTGGCCCGCGTGGTGGCCGTGGCGGATGCCTTCCACGCGATGGTCTCGCACCGGGCCTACCGAGGCGGGCTTCTCCCGTCATCGGCTGTGCGCGAAATCAAGGGCCTGGCGGGGGCACAGTTCGACCCGGCAGTGGCCCAGTTGCTGGTTGACATGTGGGACAGCGGGGAACTCGGTTACCTATACCGCCAGTCATCAGCCGCGCCGCCCAGGGTGAAAGAGGAGGTGGCGGCGTAGGCGATCAGCCAGCGCGAAGACCAGCCGGCTACATGAGTTCGCTGGCCTCGATGACCGCCCGGGCGACATCGCCCAGTTTGCGGTTTGTGTCGCGGGCCCTCTTCTGAAGGCGCTTGAAAGCCTCCCCCTCGCTGAGCGCCAGGCGATCCATCAGGATTCCTTTCGCGCGTTCGACGAGTTTGCGGATCTCGAGGGTCTGCTTGAGATTCTCGACTTCGCTGCGCAGGGTCTGCAGTTCCTGGAAACGGGCAAGCGCGACATGCAGCGCCGCTCGCAGCCGCTTCTCATCGGAGGGCTTGAGCAGGTAAGCGAGGACCCCGGCCTGGTCTGCCCTCTCCAGGAGATTCTCGTCGTCGTAGGCTGTCAGCATGATGACGGGCAGATTGTCGCGCTCGGCGATCACGCGCGCGGCCTCCAGCCCATCGAGGTCGGGCATCCTGACATCGAGGATCGCCAGGTCGGGCTTGAGTTGAGCAGCGAAATGAAGCGCCTGCCTGCCGTTCACAGCCTGGGCGATCACCTGGTGGCCGATGGTGCTGATCTGCTCGCACAGCGACTGCCTCGCGAGCGGATCGTCATCGGCGATCAGGATGCGCAAAGGCTCCAGTTGCACTCAGGTCACACCACCGGAGAGATGACAGAAAAGCCTGCCGCCGCGCTGCTCTGTGCAGCACGGAATGCGCACCTGAGCGACGGCGCCACGACCCGCGTCGCTCAGGCGGATCGAAAACTTGCCGCCCAACTGGCGCTCCGCTATCTGTTTCACGATCCGCAAGCCCAGGCCGCGGGTTGAGGAGGGGCTTTCGCCCCGCGCGAAGGACTGCTTGGGCCGCGCCCCGACTCCGTCATCAGCGACCTCGAGCAGCAAGGCATCAGGCATCGTCGCCGAGCGCACCAGGATCTTGCCGCCGCGCCCTTGCGGAAAGGCGTGTTGAGCGGCGTTCAGCAGAAGTTCGTTGATCACCATCGCCAGGCATGCGGCCACGTGGGGTGAGAGCACTATGGGCTGCACCTGGGTTACAAACTCGACGTGGCGTCCAGCCAGCAATAACGGGGTAACCTCAGCTCCGAATCGCTGCATTAGAGCGGCGAGATCGGTGGACTTCTCCACTGTGAGTCGCTGAGCGGCAGCCGCCGCACTCAAGGAGCACAGGGCTTCCTGCAGCGCCTTGCTCCGGCAGTGGCGGCCGCATCGCAAACGCAGCAGGGCCGCCAGGTCGGTCAGGATTGCCGCCAGGCTGTGCCGCGCCTCGGCGATTGCGACTTTGGCCAGATCCGAGGAACGCAGAACGCCATACACCAGATCACTCTGGCTCGCGCTGAGAGCGCTGAGGAACGCCCGCTCGTGAGTGAACGGCTCGGCCATAACATGCCCCTTCAGTTGTCAGGCCTGATATCCTTGCGCTGCCGTTACTCGAAACGCTTGTCGGACTGTGATACGCGCAGCGCCAAACCGCCTACGTTTCTGAACCTCGGGTCCGACGCGCGTTGAATCTCACTTCCTGGAGCGCGAACTCATCTCCCGGCTTGCAGCCACTATCGCCGCAAATCCTTCGGGGTCCAGGCTGGCTCCGCCAACGAGTGCCCCATCAATCTGTGCAAACTCCATGAAGCCGGCGATGTTGTCGGGCTTGACGGTGCCGCCGTAAAGTATACGCGTGTTTTCTGCAGTGTCAATAGCAAACAGGTCGGAAACTGCGCCGCGAATGTGACGAATTACCTCCACGGCCTCATCCGGCTTGCAGGGCTCCGACGCGCCGATGGCCCACACGGGCTCGTAGGCGATCACCACGCTTTTCATCTGATCGGCTGTGATGCCGCGCAGGCCCTTCCTTGCCTGGTTGTCAACCACTTGCCGGGTCTTGCCGGCCTGGCGGTCATCCGCCGTCTCGCCGATGCAAACCACCGCCGTCAGGCGGTGCTCGAGCGCGGCCTTTGTTTTCGCGTTCACCGTCTCATCGTTGTCCGCAAGCGAGGCCAGCAACTCCGGCGCAGGGACCTGCTTTCGCGGGCCCAGCCGGCCCCGCTTCTCGGAGTGGCCTATGATCGCGTATTTGCAGCCGATCGCGGGGTCCACCAACATGCGGGGGGAGATCTGCGCGGTGTAGGCGTCCTCGTCTTTCCAGAAGCAGTCCTGGGCTCCCAGTGCGACGCGCGCCCCGGCTTCCCTCAACGCCCGCCCCACTTCGGCCAGGCAGGTGAAAGGCGGGCAGATCACGGTGTCAACTCCATCCAGCCCCTTTATCCGCTCGACGAAGGCGCGCACGAATTCGCCCGCCTCGTCCTGCGTCTTGAACATCTTCCAGTTGGCGATGACGAGGGGTTTGCGCATGTCTTTCACCTGTCCTCCAGCACCGCGACGCCGGGCAGCACCTTGCCCTCCAGAAACTCCAGGCTCGCGCCGCCGCCCGTCGAGACATGTGTGATCTTGTCGGCGAAGCCCATTTCCTCGACGGCTTCCGCCGTCTCGCCGCCCCCGACTATCGTTGTCGCCTTCGATCGGGCCAGGGCCTCTGCCATTGCGCGCGTACCCTCGGCGAAAGGCTTCCACTCGAAAGCGCCGACGGGGCCGTTCCAGATGACGGTCTTTGCGCCCGCAATCGCAGCGGCGAAAGCCTTCCTGGTTTCAGGCCCGATGTCCGCGCCCATCTGGTCTGCCGGTATCTTGTCGGGCGCAACGACCTGCACGGCCGCGTCGTTCTCGAGGGCGCGCCCCACCACAATGTCGCGCGGGAGTTCCAGCGCGACCCCGCGGGCCTGCGCACGGGCCATCATATCTTTGGCGAATCCTACTTGCTCCGCCTCCAGCAGCGACTTGCCGACCTCGTAGCCCTTCGCCTTGAAGAATGTGAACGCCATTCCGCCCCCGATGAGCAGCGTGTTCACCTTGTCCAACAAGTTCTCGATCACCTTGATCTTGTCCGAGACCTTCGCGCCCCCGAGCAGCGCCACGAACGGCCGCTGAGGCGATGCCAGAGCATCGCCAAGGACCTTCAACTCCTTCTCCATCAGGAAGCCAGCCACAGCCGGGCGCAGCAGGTGGGCAACTCCTTCGGTGGAGGCATTCGCCCGGTGCGCCGTGGCGAAGGCGTCGCTCACGTACATGTCCCCAAGGCGGGCCAGTTTCTTCGCGAACTCCGGGTCGTTCTTCTCCTCCTCGGGGTAGAAGCGAACATTTTCCAGCAGGACAACGTCGCCGTTTTTCATGGCTGCCACTGCCGACTCGACATCAGGGCCGACGCAGTCGGGAAGCAATGGCACAGGCTTGCCAAGCATGCGAGCAAGCGCTTCTGCCACCGGCCGCAGCGTGAGTTTCGGATCGCGGCCCTTGGGGCGGCCCAGGTGCGACATCAGGATCAAGCGCGCGCCGCGCTCGACCACGTAACGTATGGTCGGCAAGCACGCTTCTATCCTGCGCTCGTCCCTGATGCGCCCCTGTTCGTCGAGCGGGACGTTGAAATCGCAGCGCATCAGAACGCGCTTGCCGGAGACATCCACATCGCGAACGGTTTTCTTCATCAGCGAGCGACCTCCTCAACTCACATCTTCGACGCGACGAACAGCGCCAGGTCGGCGAGCCGCACCGAGTACGCCCACTCGTTGTCATACCAGGCCAGCACCTTGACCTGCCGGTCGCCAAGGACCAAAGTCAGCAGCGAGTCGAAGACCGCCGAAGCCTCGTTGCCTCTCACATCGGTCGAAACCAACGGCTCCTCGCTGTATTCCAGGATGCCCTTCAGTTCGCCCTCGGCCTCCTTGCGGAAGGCCGCGTTCACCGCGTCGGCTCTTTCCTTGGCGTCCTTGCCAGGGATCGGCTTGTCCACGGTTACAACCAGGTCAACGACGGACACGGTCGGCGTGGGAACCCGCAGCGCGATGCCGTCCATCTTGCCCTTGAGTTCGGGAATCACCAGGTGGACGGCTTTTGTCGCCCCGGTCGTGGCGGGCACGATATTCAAGGCAGCCGCGCGCGCCCTTCTCAGGTCCTTGTGCGGAAGGTCCAGGATGCGCTGGTCGTTGGTGTATGAGTGAACGGTGGTCATGAACCCCTGCTGGATGCCGAAATGCTTGCTCAAGACGTGGGCCACGGGGGCAAGGCAGTTCGTGGTGCAGGAGGCGTTCGAGATGATGCGGTGCTTGCCCGGGTCGTAGGTCTTGTCGTTGACGCCCATGACGATGGTGGCATCCTCGCCCTTGGAGGGTGCGCTGATGATGACCTTCTTCGCCCCGGCGGCGAGATGACAATAGAGTTTCTTCCCGTCAACTTCAGCGCTGGCCTTCTCGACATCGGTGAAAAGGCCGGTGCACTCCAGGACGATGTCAATCTTCATGTCCCGCCACGGGAGTTTGGCAGGGTCTTTCTGCGCCAGGACTGCAACGCGGTGGCCATTGACCACGAGCGCGTCAGCCGTCGCCTCGACCGTGCCCTGGAACTTGCCATAGGTGCTGTCATACTTCAAGAGGTGAGCGTTGGTCTGAACGTCGGTGATGTCGTTGATCGCGACCACTTCGAGTTCGCGGTACTTGTCGGGATTCTCCATGATGACCTTGAACGTCTGCCGCCCGACGCGGCCGAAGCCATTGATGGCTATCCTGCGTGGCATGATCAATCCTCCTTCTCGTTGTGTGTTGTGGTCGAGCAGGACCCGGTTGATGTTTCGACCGGGAAGCGGCCCGCTCCTTCTTCCGGGGCGCGGCACAGCCGTTTACCCTGAGCGCAGGCGAAGGGCCCTCGCCTGTGCCGCGACTGGTGGGCGGCGAAGATCAAGGACCGGGCGGCCCGGCGCCCGGGCGCATCATCTTCAGGGCGTCCACGCGCCAGCCGTCCTCCTCTCTCACCATGGGCAGATCGAAAGAGGACGCAGGCATTGCGTACGCCGGATTTGACGGCGTCTGGGGGACCTCAACCGCCGTGCCGATGGTCAGGACTGCCCTATCGCCCCGGACCTTGACGTCCACCACCGAAAAGTGCACCTTTCCGTAAGCGGGCGCTTGCACCCGTATCACCCCTGCGAGTTCCTTGCGGCCTATGACACGCTTGGAAGCCTCGGAAATCCAGGGGTACATCGCATCCAGGCGGTCAGCCTCGGCGGCGCGTAGGAAAGCCGTGGCGGCCGCCGTGGGCGATCCCCGGTTCACGAGCGCATAGACTCCGAAGAATATGCCGCCCGCCGCTGCCAGGCCCAGCAGGAAAAGGACCGGCCTCAGGCTAGGCCTCACCATCGTGCTGAACTTGCCCCACTCAGGACGGAATTCCTCCTCCAGCGGCACGTGGCAGCGCCAGCAGAAGCGCTCTTCCGGCGGATTCTCAGTCTTGCAATTCGGGCATTTCATTGTGAACTGCTAACCTGCAACCCCGTGCGCGATATGCGGAAGGGGAGGTGCGTCGCGCCCGCCTGCTGCGATGCTTGTGCGACTCTATCTTTCAAGCCGCTCTCGACTACAGTGATCATGCATCCGCCGCCGCCTGCGCCGCAGACCTTGCTCGCCAGCGCGCCCGCGTCCCTGGCCGCCTTCATCAGCCTCTCTATCTGCGGGGTCGAGACGCCCTCTGCCAGTTGCCTGCGGTTTTGCCACTCCCTGTCCACAAGCGCAGCAAACTGCCGCAGGTCGCGCGCCAGGATCGCCTCGCGCATCGCGAGCGCGGTTTCCTTTATCGCCTTCATGCTGTGGCGGTTGTTGCCCAGGTCCTCGATGTATGCCTTCAGCATGTTCCAGTTACTCGTGCCCGAGAAGTGACTTTCGCCCGTGAACGTCAGCACGACCCTGTCCTCGAGCCACCTCAACGCCTCTTCATCTTCTGCCAGGGGGTCGACGCGGTTGCTCTTGATCTGGAACCAGATTGCGTTCACTCGCCCGTAAAGCGCGGCGTAGTAGTCCTGCTTGCCGGTGGGGATGCCGATCGCCTGCGCCTCGACATTGGCTCCCCAGTCAACGAACTGGTCGTATGAGTGGTTGGTGCCGTTGAGCGCATTCAACGCTCCGCTCAGTGCAATCAGAAGGGATGACGAAGCGCCCAGCCCCGATCCGTGCGGCACAGTGTTCTGCGTGGTAATCGTAACCGGGCAGCACGGCGGATAGAACCGGACTATCCGCGCCACGAACCCCATCGGCCCTTCCATCGAGAGCCGGTGAGCGCCATCTGCCTGCGCTTCTGCGCCCGTGTCAATGGAGCGAAGGACTATCGGGCCTGAATCCCTCGTCTCGATGGTAACCTTGCTCACCAGGTCAATGCCCGCATTGACCGTTATGCCTCCTTCGACGAACAGGTAAAGCGGGTAAATGTCCATCGTCCCCCCGGCGAGGTCAATCCTGGTCGGCGCAGTCGCTTCTATGCGCATGATAGCCAGGCAAGTATAACGGCGGGGCTATCTGCAGTCAACAGCGCATCAGGCGCCAGGTTCTCGGCTCACCTCACCCGCATGAGGACTTGGCACGGATGCGTTCTGCCGGGTCGTGTCGTAGATGACGGGCTCCCGGCCGTGGGCCTGGTCGAGCGCGTCCAGGTAGCCCAGGAACGCAGGCACGTGGATCAGGCTATTGGCGATGTCCCAGGTGTAACTGGTCGCGCCGCTGTGCCACCAGTTGCCCCGACGGCGCGGGTCGCTGGACCTGTCCTGCTCGGCTTGCCACCGGGCGAGCAAACCTCGTCCCCACTCCACGACGCTCTCGTCGCCGCTGAGGCCGTAGAGTTCGCCCATCAATTCCAGCGTCTGGGTTCCCAGGACTCCACCTGCCGAACCACCTTCGACCCACCCCTTCTCATTTGGCTTGTACTGCCGGCCAGTCTTGGGATCCGTTATCAGCCATTTCAGGCTCCCGATGATGGGCTCTCGAAGGGATTCGTCCCCTGTGATCCGGAAGACTTCCAGCACTGCGTGGCTAACTCCGGCCGAGAAGATAGGGGCCCAATCCGAATGACCTACGCCGAAACTCCCGTCAGGCTTCCGCGCCCCCACGGCTGCCTTGGATACCATCATCGCTGCGTCGAGGTACTTCTTTTCTCCTGTCATCTCATAGAAGAACGCCAGGCCCTGGATTTCACGCGCCACTGTCCGCATATCGGTCTGCATCTTGCTAATTTTGGGCGCCACGTCCAGGAGCCAGTCGGCTATCCCTCGCGCCGCCTCAAAAGGCCGGCGGTCGCCGGTGATGAGGTAGGCGTAGCAGAGACCTACGAGCCAGGTGTGGGCGATATCCAGGCCCGGATCTTTAGGCGACCCCCATCCGCGGTAGCAGTGCCCCTCGCAGTGGGCGTATTGCCCGCAGCGATAACCGCCGTCCGAGCTGCGCCACCACCTGGTGTCCACGTCCGCAGAATGGTAAGCGGCGGCAAGGCCCTGTCTGAGATAGCGCGGGTCGTTGGTTCGCAGCCACTGAAGCAGCAGGCCCTGATACAGGTCCTTCTCGTGGTTGTTCCACCAGCCGCCTCGGGGGTGTGCCCAGCGCAGGTGGCTCTTCAGGATGAGATCGAAGCCCCACTTCTCGGTCCACACCATGCGCGGGACGTCGCCATAGTCCAGCATGCCGTAGTAGCCGAAGATGTCCGGGTAGCGGCAGTACCAGTCGAAGGCCTCGTCGAGCATGCGCCAGGCCGCTTCGTAGCGTCCGGCCCGGCGGGGATAGAAGTTCCGAATCGCCTTGGCGGCGTGGATATACTCGGGGTCCGGCGCGGCGATGAGGGGCTCCTCGAGGCTCTTGGCCCGCGCGGCCAGCTGATCCGCATCCCACTCAGGCGTCAGATCCAGCAGAATCTCGTGGGTCTTGGCCATTCCGCTATTCGGGAAGAAGGCTTTGTTCTCGGCCGAAAAACCAGAGACGTATGGGTGGATGGTGTGGGCCTCGTAGTTAACCGCCTTTGCCTCCTTGCCGTCCCACATGATCGGGGGCGGGGCGATGTCCAACTGCGGATAGGAAGCCACATGGTCGGCGGCCCGCTGAGGCCAGAGGGCGATCTCCATCCCGCCTTCGCCGTCGAGCGCCAGTTCCTTGGGCCACTGCTTCCAGAAGTCCTGCACCTGGCAGAGCAGCGTGCCCTTTCCGCGCGACACGGCCGCCCACCCTGGGGCCCGCCGCCCGAAACCGGCGCCGCAGGCGATGGGACGAACTTGGTACTTGCCCAACCGCTGCACCCATTCGCCCGTCTCGCGCTTGGTGACCGAATAGCGGTCGCCGCCGTCCTGCAGCAGCCACACCGATTCCCCGGGAACCAGTTTCCCCCCGACTTTCTCGCCGTACTCCAGGCCGAAGGCACCGACGGCCTGCTGATCGCCGCCAACCCGGGCCAGGAGCCGGATGTCCCTAATCATGGGCCGCTCCTTGCCCCAGTTGATGAACGTGTGCTGCACCCGCACCTTGGTGTCGTTGACGAAGAAGTAGAGGCGTGTGACGTAACTGAGGAGGACCTCATCCTTGTCGCTCAGGTAATCACCCTCCAACTTGACCACCGCGCGCACCGGTCCCCCCTCCTCCACCCTAACCTGGTAACCCGCCTCGAGGCGGTTGGCGTGGTGCACGGTGCCGTCCAGGGCCACGGCGATGGCATCATACAGCTCCGCCTGCGCGGCGTCGCCCCCCAACCGGCGCAGATGCAGTCCCCAGGCCTTGCGGCTCACCGCGGCGTCCATCACGCCGGTGTGCACGACAATAGCCTCGGGGGTCGTCTCGACGCTAAGTCCGGCCTGCTTGGACTCGCGACCTGGGGTGACCTCCAGCGTGTAGCGGGCCGTCCCGTTCGCCTGCGCGCTGGCTGGAAACTGCACCAGGACCCACCGATGCCCGGTGCCCGGATGCCAGTCGCACAGAGGGTGGTATTGCACGGGGACGGCCCTGCCCTTAGAGTGGGTGAGCACCATGGACAACTCACCCTGCATCGCCCCTTCCGCGAGGGGCACTCCGACCGAAACCACTTCGCTGGTGCGGGCTATCCCTGCGGTCTCCATGACTTTGATGGGCACGCGCAGCGGGCGCTCGGCCAGGGCCTCGGCCGCGAGGACGAGTATCAGTGCCACAAGGAACAACGGTTTCACCATGTCGTACATCTCCTTCTCGCGGGGTGAACGATCTGGTGCCTGACAGCCAGAACGCGATCCCGAAAACCCTCCCTACTCGAAGCCATTCTTCTTACTTCGGCACTTTAGAGGCTGTCTCACAATCCGCGTTCCGGCTGCAGCACGACGGCTATCCTGCGCCAGCGAGGTCAATCCTGGTCGGCGCAGTCGCTTCGATAGGCATGATAGCCAGGCAAGTATAGCCAGCGGGTTGTCCGCAGTCAACGCCGATTGCCCGTGTTTCGCGGGCAGAGGTATAATGCGAAAGGCGCTCGCCAGGATACTGAGATGCAGGGCCAGGCGGAAAAACTGAAACTGCAGTTGGAGACGGTGCCTGCGCGCACGGGGGTTTATCTGTTCAAGGACGCGGCGGGAAGCGTGCTCTATGTGGGCAAAGCGACCAACCTGAAGGCAAGGGTCCGCTCGCATTTCCAGGACGCGGGTGCTGAGGCCTCCAAGGCGCGGTTGATGGCCTCGCAGGTCAGCAGCGTCGAGGTGATTGCCACCGATTCCGAACTCGAGGCCCTGATCCTGGAGAGCAACCTGATCAAGCGGTACCGTCCCTCATATAATGTCCGCCTGCGCGATGACAAGAAATACCCCTACCTGAAGATCACGCTCAACGAGGAATTTCCGGCGCTCGTGGTCGTGCGCGAGATGGAGGAAGATGGCGCGCGCTACTTCGGGCCTTATGCGAACACTAAGGCGATGTGGCAGACGGTGCGGCATGTTACGAGGATGTTCAAGGTCCGCCCGCGCTACGAATCAGGCACCCAGCGCGCGGGCTGCCCGTGGAAGCCCCCCAAGCCGCGGCGGCCTTGCCTGTATTACCACATCGGCGAGTGCAGCGCGCCGTGTGACGATCTGATCAGCGCGGAGGAATACCAGCGCAGCGCGCTGCAGGCGGCGATGTTCCTCGAGGGGCGAGGCGAGCGCTTGCTTGAGGCACTGCGCCAGCGAATGGATGAGTTGAGCAAGGCCCTCCAATTCGAGGCTGCGGCCAGGATGCGCGATCAGTTGCAGGCTGTCGAGCGGTCGCTTGAGCAGCAGAAGATTGTCTTGCCCGGGGCGGGAGATGCGGATGTGCTGGGCGTCAGCCTTCAGGAGGACCTGGGTTGCGTGGTCGTGCTGCAGATCCGCCGCGGGCGGCTGATAGGGCAGGACCGGCACGTGATCGAGGGCGTCTCCGGCATGGAGCAGGAGCAAGCCCTGAGCGGCTTCATGGAGCAGTATTACCAGCGCGCGGCCTTCGTTCCGCCTTTGGTCCTGGTGCCGATCAGGTTGCGGGAGGCAGCGCTCGTCGGTCGGTGGCTGGAGCGGCGCCGCAGGTCCAGGGTCACCGTCAGCGTTCCGCAGCGAGGCGTCAAGCGCGAATTGGTGGGCATGGCGCAGGAGAACGCGCGCGTGCAACTGCAGCAGTTGCTGGAGCAGGAGAGCCTTCGCAAGACGAGGGGCAAGCAAGCGATTGGTGATCTTGCAAAGGTCCTGGGGCTGCCGCGGCCGCCGGCGCGCATGGAGGCATTTGACATCTCAACCATCGCAGGAAGCGAGTCGGTTGGCTCGATGGTGGTGTTCGAGAATGGCGAGCCGAAGAAGTCCGACTATCGCCGGTTCAAGATCAAACTGGAGAAGGGCATGCCCGACGACTTCGCCATGATGCGCGAGGTCCTCGAGAGAAGGCTGCGCGCCGCCGCCACTCCGAAGTTTGCGAAACTGCCGGACCTGTTGCTGGTGGACGGCGGAAAGCCTCAGTTGACTGCGGCCGTCAAGGCGATGAGTGAACTTTCAATCTCCATTCCTTGCGCCGCCCTTGCAAAGCGGCACGAGGAGATCTATGTGCCCGACAGATCCGGGGCGGTGATCCTGGCCGCGCATTCGCGGGCCCTGCAGTTGCTGCAGAGGGTGCGCGACGAGGCGCACCGGTTCGCCCAGGCTTACCACCACACGCTGCGCGCACGAGAGACTCGAAAGAGCCTGCTCGATGAGATCCCCGGCGTCGGGCCGCAGCGGAAAGCAGCGCTGCTGACACATTTTCGCTCGCTTAGAAGGCTGCGCGAGGCGAGCGTGGAAGAGATCGCAGCAGTGCCGCGAGTCGGGCGCGCAGCAGCGCAGGCGATCGTGGATCACTTCAGGGCGCAGGCAGGAGACGAGGGCGAAAAGTGAAGTGGTTTCTTCTTCGATGGATACTGGCAACGGGCGCATTGTGGGGCACCGCGTCAATACTGCCGACGTGCGTCAAACTCGAGGGCCTGCTGCCCGCCTTCCTGGCTACGGCGGTGATCGGCCTGCTGAACGCTCTCGTGAGGCCGATCTTGTTCATCTTCAAGGTGGTAACCTTCCCGATCAACCTGCTCACCCTGGGTCTGTTCTCGCTGCTCACATCTTTTGTGATGAATACGCTGATCTTCTGGGGAGTTGGGGGCAGCGGATGGATACACGGCTTCTCGGTTCTGGGCTTTGTGGCAGCGGTGAAGGCCGCGCTGGTAATGAGCGTCATCAACGGGGTGCTGACCTGGCTGGCGCGTGGAGCGAGATAGTGAGCAAGCGGGCGAGGTCTGCCGCTGCTGGCGCGGCGGCAAGCAAGCAAGCAAACGTCAGCAGCGCTGCCAAGCGTGCCGGGGCCGCCCGCAGGGGCAGGCGCGCAATCACCTCCCCCACTCAGTTCGTCATCATCACCGGCCTTTCGGGGGCGGGGAAGACACAGGCCATACACTGCTTCGAGGACCTGGGGTTCTTCTGCGTTGACAACCTGCCGCCGGCGCTGCTGCCGAAATTCGCCGAGTTGTGCGCTCACAGCGATGGGCGCGTTCCGCGGGCGGCGGTGGTAACCGATGTTCGCGGCGGCATTTTCTTCAATGAACTGCAAGATGCCCTGGCCGAGTTGGAGAAGACGGGCGCGAAATACCGGATTCTTTTCCTGGAGGCGTCGCGCGATGCGCTCGTCAAGCGCTTCAAGGAAACGCGCCGGCGCCATCCCCTCTACCATCCCCGCAGATCGCTGCTCGCAAGCATCGAGCAGGAGCGGCGGCTGCTGCAAGATATCCGCGGCCGCGCTGACAAGGTGATAGATACCAGCACCATTCCGGTCAGCCAGTTGAGGAACGAGATCGCGCGCCTCTTCTCAAAGCCGGGCGAGGCGATTCCGATGCTAGTGAGCCTGGTGAGTTTCGGCTTCAAGTTCGGAACCCCCGTGGATGCGGACCTCGTTTTCGATGTGCGCTTCCTGCCCAACCCGCACTACGTCGCATCGCTGCGGAACAAGACCGGCCATTCGACGCAGGTCAAGGAGTGGGTTCTCAAGAGCCCAGGCGCGGCGGAATTCCTCAAGCGACTGTATTCTCTCGTGGATCTGTGCCTGCCCCTGCACGCCGAGGAGGGGAAGGCATACCTAACCATCGCAATCGGCTGCACGGGCGGGCGGCACCGCTCGGTGGTGATCGCCAACCAGTTGGCGGCGCATCTTCGCGGCAAGGGCTACCGCGTCCGGCTGGGCCACCGCGATGCGCGCAAGTAGCAGCACTCGCGAGCATGACTTGATTCATCAACACAATGGAGGCTTGAATGGAGTCTGAAGGAAAACATGTGATACACGTTGACGATGTCCCCTGGGTGGTCGTGCCGGACATGCCGCACCACCACGGCATGTCGGGATGTCATCTTTCTGACGCGACCGGGCTGAAGGACCGCCCCGCCAGTTTCGAGGTCCAGAGTTACAAGGTCGGAGGCTATCAGGAGCCTGCGGCGCACGAGGGCGGGTTCCATCTGATGTACGTTCTGCAGGGCGAGGGCGAATACTCGATCGGCGGCAAGACCTACCAGATCCGTCCGGGCTCGGCGGTGATAATTCCGCCCAACACCTTGCACGCGATGCGCAACACCGGGAACTCCGAACTCGTGATGTTCGCGGTTCACGGCAAGGCAGCGAAGCCTGCCTGATCTCGGCCGGGGTTTCAACATGGGCAATGGCCTGCTCTTGCGTCCCGTCTCTGAGGCGACGCTCGTGGCCTTCGACATCGAGACCACGGGCCTGACGCCGGTGGCCGATGGTATCGTGGAGATCGCCGCCGTCAGGTGGCACGCGGGCCGCGAGGTTGATTGCTTCCAGGCGCTCGTTGACCCGCAGCGCCCGATCTCACCGGGGGCGATGGCCTTGCACGGGATAACCGATGAGCAGGTGCGCGGGCAGCCGACGGCCGATAAGGTTCTTCCCCGATTCCTTGAATTCACGGGCGGGAGCATTGGGCTGGCGCACAACGCGCCCTTCGATCTGGGCTTCCTGTGGTATGAGATCTCGAAGGGGCTCGCAGCCCCCGATGTCCCCGTCCTCGACACGTGCGCGCTGGCGCGCGAACACCTGCGGCTGGGCAGTCATAGCCTGGATTCCCTGGTGCAGTACCTGGGAATAGCATCGGGGCAGAAGCACCGCGCGCTGGCCGATGCGAGGCACTGCGCCGAGGTTTTTCTGGCCTGTGCCCGGCGAGTTGACGGCGGTTTGTGCGCTCCTATCAGGGACCTGCTTCCACCCGGCCGCGAGCCGCCCAACCTTTGCGATGCGCGCCCCGTGAGCGTTCCCCCCGAATGCGCAGTCCTGCGCGAAGCGATCGAATCAGGCGTCACGATCGAGATCGTTTACACCGACAGCGCGGGCAGAACGAGCGTGCGCGCAATCCGGCCCCGGAGCGTCGGCTTCTCTGCCGGCTCGATGTATGTCGAGGCGCACTGCTTCCTGGCCGGCGCGCGCCGCACATTCATGGTCGAGCGCATCAAGCGCATCACGTTGTCCAGCCTGTGAAACGGCAGGGGCACGGCATCCGGCCTTCGTAGCCGTAGCCACTACGGCGGAGTAGGCTGCCGTGCCCCTACCGACTGGCGGGCGAATACCAGATTCGCCCCTATTTCTCCCAGGCGGAGCGCGAAAGGACCATCGGCTTGAACATCCAGTATCCCGCGAGTTCCCGCTGGTCGCCGTAGTGCGGCGACTTGGCGTCCTCGCTCTGGCCTGGCGCGAGAATGTTCACGCCGAATATCTCGGGGCGGGAGCACTCGACCACCTGGACGTAGGTCCCCCGGCTGTACCACGGGATCCAACCCAGCGGGTCGAACTTGATCTTCTGGTCGCGCTCGAACCAGCGGTTCATCTGCGATGTGCCGTATTTCTTGCTCAACTCGGCGAGGGCCTGCCGCAGGGCCTTGATGATCACCGTGTCCAGATTCTGCCCCTTGAGATAGTCGTGCTTCAGGGGCAGCGCTGCTTTCTTCCCCTGAAACAGCCGTAGCAGAACGGTCGCTCCCCGCTCCTGCAATGTTCCGCCGAACAATTCGCCATAAAGGTCGCCGAACTCGTCGGCAAATATCGCCTTCTTTGCTTGTTCCAGCCAGGTCGTGAAAATGGCGGCGGGTGCGCTCATGTCTGTCAGGTAGCGATCCCAGGCCTCCAACTGCCGCAGCGCAGCGCTCAGCCCGGCGTCCTTCCACGCGCCGCTGCGCTTGGCAGCGCCGAATATGTAGGGCAGAAAACTGTCCGCGAAATAGACGCGGCGGCCGTAATCCTTTTGCAGGTCGGCGAACTCAGTGAAGGTGAGCACTGGCTTGCGCTCGACCGCCCGCATGATGCTGCTCAGGCGAAACATCGCTCCCCAGCCGCTCGCGTCGCCCGGCTCCCACCAGGCCGCCGGCTTGTTGTTCCAGTTTGCCAGGTAGCCTTGCTTCGGGTTGACGATGTGGGGCAACTTCTCGAATGGAACATCTCCCTTCCAGTCGTATTCGCCCGTGCCGGGCACCGGGAAGCGGCGGTCAATCTTGCCGGTTCGCACCGGGAACTTGCAGCAGTACCAGAACCCGATATCGCCATTCTGCGTGGCGCAGAAGAAGTTGTGAGTGGTCGTGATGTGCGCCGCCGCCTGGCCGAATTCCGCAGCGCTGCGCGCGCGCCAGAAGCCGGCGATGGCGCGCAGTGTCTGCACCTCTCTCCCCCAGTAATTCATCGCCTGGGCATAGGCGACGCCTTTCTCCTTGTCCCACTTGACGACCGGGCCGTGAACCGTTCGGAAAACCTCGAATTCCACCGGCTTGCCGCCGCGGACCTCGATGCGCTCGATTCTCCTTTCCATGTCGCGCCAGGCGCCCTTGTGCCAGTATTGGTGCTCGTTGGCCGGGTTCAGTTTCTCGACGAAAACGTCTTCGACATCCGCGTCAGCGGAGGTCGTCGTCCATGCCAGGTGCTCGTTGATCCCGATCAGAACCCCTGGGACTCCGGCGAAGCCCATTCCCATCACATTCAGCCCCGGCCCCATCAGGTGCACCTCGTGCGCAATCTGCGGCACGGAGAAGCCCATCTGGGGCCCGCCGAGCAGCATCGCGCACCCGCTGGCCGAGCGGCGCGGCGAAACCGTCACACAGTAACTCCCCACCTTGCTCGGAAGCCCCAGCGCAGCGCGCCATTCGGGCTTGCCCCAGTTCACGACCTCATACGCGGCTTGCATGACCTGGGGATCGAGAACTCCAGCGAGCCTCTCGACATTCTCGCGCCCTGCCTGTCCGAAGACCATCGCGCCCTTGCCTTCGCCCGCAGGAATGGTGACCGGGGCTGCCGGGTCGTTCGTCCATGCGACATCATCGAGGATCGCCCTCGCGCCTTCGCCATAACGGGCCTTCAACTTCTCCCACATGGCAGCCACCATCAACTCGGTGCCGCCCCCGCTGCCGAACCTTCTGGCCATCATCGCGCCGATGGCCGCAGTGTCGGTGGGCTTGAAGGGCTCCCACTGGATCCCGAGCATCTGGGCGAGTTTGAACTCCTGGGGCAGAGTCCCTGCGTCGCGCGCCTTTGCATAATACGCGTTCACCCCATCCACGTATGCCTGCACGGTATCCCTGTACTCTTGTGGTAGAGCATCAACCTGGGCCTGCAGTTCCTGCTCGGTGTATCCGGTCAGCCGCACGGACTTGTCCTCCGCGACGAACTTCTCGCCGAGAACCGCTGCCGCCGTCCCGCGTGCCCCGCGCCGGTATTTCTCGATCTGCAGCAGCCGGTCTTCGGCCACCGCCCAGCCGTTCGCGAAGAACAGAGCCCGCATCGAGGGCGCAGTGATATGAGGCACCCCGAAATCATCGCGCACGATGACCGCCTGCTGGCCGTCAACCGTCAGCGTCTCCCTGGTTGCTGCAGCGGCGGGCGCAGCGAGCATTGCGACCGACAACACAAACAACAGACACGAAACGACGATGGCTTTTCTCATGACTACCTCCTGGCCTGGATACTTTCTTCGCGGCGCACTCCAAGCCCTGCCAGGCGCTGTCGCCGGGAGCGCGAGGAAAAAGCCCACGCCGCGGGGAAGAAACGGGTATAACATCGCATGGCACACCGGGAGAAATGCTGATGACTGTTCCGAAGACCAATGTCGGCGGCCTGATGCTTTCGCGAGTGATGTGCGGATCCAATCCTTTCTTCGGCTACTCGCATTTCAGCCGCGCACGGGATGAATGGCAGCGCGAGTATTACACGCACGAGCGCATCGTGCAGGTGCTGGAACGGTGCTCCGACCACGGCGTCAACTGCGTGATGAGCGGCGTGAAGCAGGAGATGTGCGACGCGATTCAGGCCTTCAAGCAGAAAACCGGCCGCGAGATGATATGGGTCTGCACTCCTGCGGGCAAAGACATTGACGAGGTCGAGCGCGGCATCGCGTGGACGGCGGAGCATGGCGCCAAGATCTGCATGCCCCACATGAGTTATGTTGACAGCCACATGGTCATCTCCGAGAACCGCATCGTCGGCATGGAACGCCTCTGCAAGGCAATCCGCTCGCACGGCATGATACCGGGCATCAGCGCGCACCGGCCGGAAGCGCTCGTGGTCGGCGTCGCGGCCGGATACGACCTCGAAGCCTACATACTCCCGCTCAACGTGATCGGCTTCCTTTGCGCGGCGGAGACCGACTGGCAAGCGCGCGTGATCCGCGACTGCCCCAAGCCCGTCTTCTGCATCAAGCCTTTCGGCGCAGGAAGGGTGATGCCGCCTTCCGCCATCGGATTCGTTTTTCCCAATATCAAGCCGGCCGATGTCGTGGTGATGGGGTTCACCAGCGTTCTCGAGGTTGACGAGGATATGGCCATCGTGGAGCAGGTTCTGAAAGGCATTGCAGTGGATGTGCCGCTTTCCGAGGCGCGCAGCAAAGCGCATCTCCAACGCCCGTAGGGGCACGGCATGCCGTGCCCCTACAGGTCCGTGCGGGGGAGCGTGCAGGTTTGAAGGTTGGCCCCGCCTGGGCACCGAAGAAATGTGAAGACGTAGGGGCGGGCCTCTGCCCTTCAGGATCCCGAGAAGGGGACCTTCAGGGTCCCTCTACGAGGGGCGCCCGCCCGCTGCGATGACAGGAGGAGTACTTATGCCATCAAGGAGCGCCAGAGCGAAGCACGCTCAGAGAAAGCCCCGGCCAAGCACTAGCGCAGCGACCAGCGCGAGGGCAGCCGCGAAAGCCGAGATTCAGCGGCTGGAGAAAATCGCCGCCAAACTCAGGGCCTATGACCTGATTTCGATATATGCCGGCAGTTCGGGCCACCCGGGCGGCACGCTCTCGATCATGGATATCGTGGCAGCCCTGTATTTCAAGGTTCTCAATCACCGGCCCGCTGAGCCCAACTGGCCAGATCGCGACCGGGTTTTCTTCTCAGCAGGCCACAAGGCCCCCGCTCTCTACGTGGGACTTGGCATGTCGGGGTATTTCCCGATCGAACAAGTGGCAGGCCTGCGCCAACTGGGAAGCCCCTGCCAGGGGCACCCGCACTACGGCGACCTGCCGGGCATCGAGATCTCCAGCGGGTCTCTCGGCCAGGGGCTGGGCGTTTCGGTTGGCAATGCTTTGGCCGGAAAACTGGACGGCAGGCCATATCGCGTTTACTGCATCATGGGCGACGGCGAGCAGCAGGAGGGGAGCGTCTGGGAAGCCGCAATGGCCGCAGGCCACTTCAAACTCGATAACCTGTGCGCGATCGTTGACCGCAACAGGCTGCAGATTGACGGCTGGACGAAGGACGTGATGAACATCGAGCCCCTGCCCGACAAGTATCGCGCCTTCGGCTGGCACGTGATCGAGATTGACGGCCACAACATGCGCCAGATCCTGCGCGCCTTCGAGCAGGCGAGGAAGATCAAAGGCAAGCCCACGGTTATCATCGCCAACACGGTCAAGGGCAAGGGCGTTTCATACATGGAGGACAAGGCGCAGTGGCACGGGGTACCGCCGAACAAGGAGCAGTTCGAGAAGGCGCTGCCGGAGATTCTGCCGCCCGCCCAGATGACAGAAAAGGATGTCGAGCGCTTGCTTGCAAGGGCTGCCGAGCATGCGCGCTGGTGCGCGGAGATGGCGAAGAAGGAGACGCCCGCCTTCTCGCGCGACTACTGGTGGAATGCAGAGGATCGCATGAAGGCCGAGATGGACGCGACGCGCATGGGCTTCGGCAGAGGGATCGCGATGGCAGGCGAGGACGAGCGCGTCGTTACTCTGCACGCTGACATCTCGGGCTCGATCCGCATCACCGACTTCGAGCAGGGGCACCCCGAGCGACTGAAGCGCGTGTTCAGCGTCGGCATCGCCGAGCAGAACATGATGGTTGTCGCAGCCGGGCTGGCCAAGGAGGGAAAGATACCGGTTACCGGAACCTATGGAGTCTTCGCGGCAGGACGCGCCTGGGACCAGATCCGCACCACCATCTGCTACTCCAACCTCAACGTGAAAATCGCGGGCGCGCACGGAGGCATTTCGGTGGGGGCTGACGGGGCGACACACCAGGCCCTTGAAGAAATCAGCCTGATGGCGATCCTACCCAACATGAACCTGATCGTCCCCGCCGACTCGATAGAGACGGAGAAGGCGACTGTTGTCGGGCTGCTGCAAGTGGTTGGGCCGACCTATATCCGCTACGCGCGCGAGGCAACTCCGACCATCAGCAAGCCCGACACGGCCTTCGAGTTTGGAAAGGCGAACGTGATTCGCTATCGCGGCGCGCGCGAGAAGTTCGCCGATGCTTTCGATACCTGTCTTGCGAAAGACTATCGCAGCGAGGGAGAAGACCTTTCTATCATCGCATGTGGCCCGATGGTTCCCGAGGCGATGCGCGCAGCATACATCCTGCGCGAGGAACACGGCCTGGAAACCCGCGTGCTGAACGTGCACACCGTGAAGCCGCTCGATGTTGACGCCGTGGCCAGGGCGGCGCGCGACACGGGGGTGGTGCTGACCGCAGAGGAGCACCAGGTGGGCGGATTCGGAAACATCATCGCCAGCGCCATTCTCGAGAACTACTCCGGCCCGCTGGCCTTCGACATGATCGGCGTGACAGACAGGTTCGGCGAGTCCGGGGCGCCCTGGCAACTGATGCAGCATTTCGGGCTGACCGCCGAGCACATTGCGAAGCGCGCGAAGGAACTCTATGACGCGCGAGTCGAGTACGCCTTCTCGGGGCTTGACTTCTTGCTGACTTGCCGCTCGTGTTCGGCAACCGTCAAAGCCAGGGACTACCTCGCCGCTTGCGGGCCAGCGACGGACGAACTGTGCGTCGAGTGCGCATGGAATGACAAGCCTCGATGCCTTGAGTGCCGCACCGGGTGGCTGCTGGTGAACCGCGAGTTCCAGTATATCTGCGCAGCCTGCAAGTAGGAGCGAACCTCGCCTGCCCTGCTTGCCATGAGTCCGCCAGCCGGCGGATCGAAGGGAGCGGAGCCGAAGGGCGTTCGCCCGCTGCGCTGGATCAGGGCGGGCGCACTGCAAGATGCCCAAGCGCACAAGAGCACCCAGGACCGGAGTGCAAGCCGGACACCCCACTGACCAGCAGGGCCAGGCTCAGCAGCAACAGGCCGTTGAGGTGGCCCGCCCGCCCGAGCAGCAACGCCTGCTCGATGCTGCGGCAGTCGGCCTGCCCGCGCTGATCTGCCTCGGCATCTACATCTACACCCTTGCTCCCACTACAGTCCCTGGGGACAGCAGCGAGTTCATCGCCTCCATCCACGTGCTCGGCATCCCGCACCCGACCGGCTACCCGCTGTACATGCTGCTGGGCAAGATCTTCGAGTCGGTCATCCCGTTCGGCAGCGTGGCCTACCGCGTCAACCTTTTCTCGGCGGTGTGCGCTGCAGTGATGGTCGGGCTGCTCTCGCTGCTCACGCTGAAGGTTACCGGCAACCGGGCGGCAGCCATGATCGCCGGATTCGTGGGTGGCCTCAATGAGAGCGCCTGGTCGCACGCAGTGCTAGCCGAGACCTATTGCCTGCACGGCGTTCTCGTAATGCTGCTGTTCTTCGCCCTGCTGAATTGGGAACAGCGCAGGACGTGGCGGGCGGTCACCTGGCTTGCCCTGGCCATCGGCTTTGGCCTCGACAACCACCGCTCTTTCCTATTCATCGCGACCCCTGCGCTCCTTGCCGTCGTCGCGCTTCACAGGCCGATAAAGTGGCAGGGATTGCTCAAGGCCGTAGTCGCAGGTGCAGCCCCTCTCTTGGTTTACCTCTACATTCCCATACGTGCGGCCGCAAAGCCGATTACGAACTGGGGGAACGCCTGCACATGGGGCAACTTCTGGTATCACGTCATGGCCAAAGCGTATATGCACCTGGTGCTGGCGCGAACCCTGGCGAGCACCCTGCACAGGGCGTGGAACTTCATCTACTCGCAATCCACGATTTCGTGGCCTGGCATTCTGATAGCCCTGGCGGGCGCCGTGCTCCTCATCCGCAGGCGGCCGGTGCTGGGCGTGGTTACCGTGGTGAGTGCTGTCACGTTAGTTCTGTTTTACGGCGCTTACAAGGATGTTCGTGTGATTCAGTTCCACGTCCCCACTTTTTTGATTCTGGGGCTGTGGCTGGGGGTGGCTGCGGACGCGGGCCAGCGCTGGGTGACCGAGCGCGCCACCAGCGCCCCGGTGCGGCGCCTGGGCAATGCGGCTCCTTGGATCATGGTGCCCGCGCTTGCCGCATTGCTGATTGCGGGGAATTACGAGAAGTCGAGCAGGCGTGGGGAATGGGAACTGGAGAACTGGCCGCGCCGCACGCTCGCCCAAATGAAGCCGCACGCCTATCTGTCAGGCATAGGCGACACCGAGATATTCGTAACCTGGTATATGCAAGCCGTGCACGGGCTTCGCCCCGACGTAACGGTGCTGCAGGCCAACCGCTTGGCCGACGTCTGGTATATCCAAACAGTCAAGGATAGGGAAATCGCCACCGTCATGCGTGTCGTCAGGACTGCCGCCCTGCTGGGTGTGCTGGGTATACCCGACGCTGAACTAGAGAAGGAGTTCGCCAACCGCTGCACATACCTGCTGGCGCAGCAACTCGCCGACAAGAGGCACCTCTACACTTACCACCCGCCTAGTCCTCTCCCCGAGGGGATTTCCGCTCTGGAGTATGCATGGGGACTGCGGGAGTTCTTCCGCGGAGAGCCGAAACTTCTCGTTCGCACCGACCGCACACATGGCCCCGAATTGCTGCCCGGCCTGATGCTGGTGCGGGCGGACATTGACAGAAGGCGCGTCCGCCAACTGGAGACATTCCGCATCACCTTCGGCTGGATATGCAAGCGGGCCATACGAAGCGGCTTCCAGGTCGGGGTTCGCTTGGAACCCATCGGACCCGAAGGCATGCCGGTGAGCCAGTTGCCAGGCGCGGCCCCATCGCAACCCCAACTCGTTCCCTTGAACTACGGCCTCGGACTCAAACCCAGTCCTCCGGGCTGCGAATATCGCCAGATGGGGATTTTCATGGCCGAGTATCCTGAGCCCCCCGGCAGATACCTCTTGACCACGGCTGTTGGCAAGAAGACCCCAGATGGGTTCAGATTCCAGCGTCCGCCCATCATCATAGGCGCGATAGAAACCCTGCCCGCCCGCAGGGGCGCCCTGTAGCGGGCACCGACCGCCGTCTTGCAGGAGCAGGCCCCCGCCTGCCCCGGGGAACTCGGAGGGCCCCTGCCCTGGTGTCGGGCACCCCGCCAGCCGGCCGGTTGCCCCTACAGGTTACCCAGGCTTGAGGAGAGGGATTCGTAGCGGGCGAAGATTTCCTCGTAGCGATCACGGTTCGGCGATGGATCGAAGGTGTGCGACTTGCGGCCCATCCCCTGCTGCGCCTCATCGAGCGAATTGAACGTGCCCGCGCCGACGAACGCGAACATTGCCGCTCCCAGGGCGGTCGCCTCTGTCTGTTCCAGCGCGGTTACGGGAATGCCGGTTACGTCGGCGCGAATCTGGTTCCAGAGAGCATTGCGCGAGCCGCCCCCCACGATGCGGATTCCCTCGACCCGCGCGCCTGTCGAATGCGCGACCCGCTCGAGGGCCTGGCGCAGTTGGAACGAAAGGCCCTCGAGGGCGGCGCGATACACCTGCCCGCGCGCTGTGGTGAGGGTCAGGCCGTGCATGACGCCCGGAATGCCTACCCTCTTCAGCGGCCCGGTGTCAGGCACGAAGGAGGGGATGATGGTAACGCCGCCGGAACCAGGCTCGATTTCCTGCGCCTCGGAGATCATGCGCTCGTGCACATTCTCGCTCTCGGCTATCTCTCCGTAGAAGTTCTTGCGGATCCACTCCAGCACGCCCGATGCGATCATCAGCATCTGCGGGTTCCAGAAGCCGGGAACTGCATCGCATTCGATGATCAGGCCGTCCTCGAACCCTGCCCGGTCCGGCTGGTAATGGTCGCTGCGAAGCGTGAGTATCTCCCACGTGCCGCTGCTCAGAATCGCCTGCTCCTGCGTGGCCCCCGAGCCGATGATCGCGAACTGGGTATCGTGCCCCGCCGCCACGACGGGGATGAACCTCGGCAGGCCGGTCTGCTCGGCAGCGTCGGTTCGCACCGCGCCGATGACCTCCCCCGGCTCCCTCCACTTGGGAAAGAACGACGGGCCGAGCGCAGCCATCGCCAGCATCTTTTCCGACCATTTCCTGCCTGCGGAGTCAATCGCCATCGTCGTCGAGGCGATGGTGGGGTCAATCGAGGATTCGCCGCAGAGTTTGTGCGACAGCAGCCCCGGCGTCATCATCCAGCAGTGCGCGGAATCGAGCGCCTCGGGAGCATTGCGCCGCAGCCATACGAATCGCAGCAGAGTGTTGAACGAGATTATCTGGTATCCGGTCTCCTGGTAGATTGAGAATGGATCGAAGCACGAGCGCAACTCCTCGGCAAGCGGCGCGGTTCGCTGGCACTGCCACGAGATGATAGGATACGCGAGCGCCCCGTCGCGGCGCACCGGGGCGCCGTCGGCTCCGAAAGTGGTAACCGCCACAGCGCGCACTTTCGCGCGCTTGAGCGAAGAGCACACCTGGCGGCAGGCATCCGCGAGTTTGGCCCAGATTTCGTCCAGGTCCCAGATCAGCCAGCCGCCTTCGCCGCCGGGCTGGGCGACAGGCGCGTTGGGCCGGCTGGCGGCGGCGATAACCTCGCCGCGGCTGCTCACTGCTACGGCGCTGGCATTCGTCGCCCCGCAGTCCAGAACAACAGCAATGTCTCTCATCCCCAGGCTGTCTTCTATCCCTCGCCGCCATTTCCTGCACTCGCGCAGTGACAGTAATCCCTAACAGAGGGCGGGCAATATGGAGTGCGGCGATTCATCGCCGCTTTTGAGAGTGGCTAGGCCGAAAGGCCGCCACGGCGGCCCGATAAAGTCGGGGCCTAGCCGCGGGGCTGAAGCCCCGCACTCCAAAGCAAATGCAGTTGACAGGTAGGCGCCTATGGGCTAGATTGGGCTTCGATTTCGTCTGTGAGGGAGAAAAGCGGAGATGCGCGCAAAGAGGATCGTTTACCTGATTGTAGCAGCGATTGGATGTGCCTGTGCGCCGGCGCGGGCCGACCTGCTCAGTTACGTCGCTCGCCCGGAGCCGGAGTTCCGATGGGAGAAGAAGTCCGAGACGCCGCTGGGGGAACTGAAGGTCACGGACCTCTACCTCTGCTCCCAGGTCTGGAAGGGGATCAAGTGGGAGCACACTGTGCGCGTTATGAGCCCGCCCAAGGTCGAGTATCCAAACGCGATGGTGCTTATGATCACGGGAGGGAATCCCGGGCCGCAGGAGTTGATGCTGGGCTCCATGGTCGCGAACGCGCTGGGCGCTCGGTTTGCGGTGCTCTACAACATTCCGAATCAGCCGCTCTTCGGAGGGCTTTCGGAGGACGACCTGATCGCTCACACCTACATGGAATACATGAAATCGGGCGATGAGGAATGGCCCCTCCTTTTCCCGATGGCGAAGAGCGCGGTGAAGGCGATGGATGCGCTGCAGGCATTCAGCGAGCAAGAATGGGGGCAGAAGATTGACACCTTCGTCGTTACCGGCGCATCCAAGCGAGGCTGGACTACCTGGCTGACGGGGATTGCCGACCCGCGCGTGAAGGGCATCGCGCCCATCGTATATGACAACCTGAACATTCCCGCGCAGATGCCGTATCAACTGAAGACATGGGGCAAGTATAGCGAGCAGATTGACGATTACACCCGGCGCGGCCTGCAGCAGCAGTTGAACACCCCGCTGGGCCGCAAACTCGTGCGCATGGTGGATCCTTACTCGTATCTGCCGCGCCTGAAGATGCCCAAACTGATCATCAACGCGACCAATGACCGCTACTGGACCCTCGACGCGCTCAATCTCTATTTCAGCGACTTGCCGGGGGACAACTGGATACTCTACGTGCCGAACCAGCCGCACGGCATTCAGGACGCGGCGCGCGTTGTCGCCGCTGAGGCCGCGTTCTTCCGACACGTTGCGGGCGGTCAGCAGATGCCCCGCATGAGATGGACCTATGGGCGCTGGAAGGGCGGACTGACCATGCGGCTGGAATCCGACCCGCAGCCGAAATCAGCGAAGTTGTGGATTGCACGTTCGGCGACGCGCGATTTCCGCGAGTCGAAATGGGAGGCCAGCCCGATGCAGGCCAGGGGCGCGGCGTTTGTGGCCGTCGTTGATCCGCCGAAGAAGGGCAGCATCGCATTCTTCGCCGAGCCGCAGTTCGACATCGGGGGCAAGACCTTCACCCTTTCGACCAGCGTCCGCATCCTGCCCGAGATGCGACCCGCCAGGTAGGGGCAGGCCCCCGCGCCTGCCCAAACGTAGGGGCGGCCCTCGTGTTCGGCCCCGCTGGCTACATCTCCGGCGCTTCCCCGCCGGACTGCTGCATCACGCGGCGCATCGCTGCGGGAATCTCGACCTTGGCAGCCCCGGCGCTGCACCGGTCAATGCTCGCCACTGCAGACCGAAGGTGCGCGAACGGGAAACTGACGAACAACTCGTCGTCGGCCATCTTCTCGCCCCTGCGCGCCGTGATGTCGCCGAATGAGAAGTTGACCTTCCCGGTTACCAGGGGATAGGTAACCACCGAGCGGCACAGCGCACCAGTCGGGTCGCATTCCATCGGCAGGCCGGTCTCGAAATAGGCCAGGTGGACCAGGCGCGCGGCCTGCTGGGCATTGCAGATGAACACCACAACGTCGGGGCACAACTCCGCCTTGTCGAGCGGGGAGAAAATGACGTGGTCCGCAAGCCCGAAGGGCGGCTGCACCTTCGCCATTGCGCGCGAGCGGTGGATCGCCGCAGGTGACCCCAGCAGTTTCTCGCCGTGAATCAGGAACTCCCGCAGCGTGCGCGCCTGCTCGAGCGATTGCTCGCGCAGGCCGAGATAGAGCGACCCGCCCGGGCAGCCGGAATTCTCCGCTGTCAGGTCAGTGATGACCCCTTGGGATGCCCTCGAGATCGCGCTGCACGCGCGGCACTTGCCCGTGGACGCGCCGCTCGGCGGCGAATCCGTGTACGTTACCGCAACCGGCGTTTTCTTCAGCCCCAGCACCTCTGTCAATTGCTTGCCCCACTCCCGCCATTCCATCTCGATGTCCTCCTTCGTAGGCTCGAACGCGCCGAGCGAGCCATCGCACGTTGCTGCTAGCGCCCCGTCACGGGAAGAGTTCTTTCCAGGTGAAGCGAACGTATTTGCCCTGCCAGGCATCTCGCTTGCCTTCGGCCACTGCCAGGTAGAATGAGCGCGCGCTGTTCTCGTAAACAACGTTGTGCATGCTCGCGTCGCGTATCGCCGCCGCGCGCGCGAGTTCGATCATCTTTTGCGCAGTGAGCGCGCCGAAGTTTGTCTTGGCTCCCTCGCACCAGCCCTTATATCTGTGGTCATAAGATTCCGTCCCGCGCGGATCCCCGAGACCCGGCTTCGTCGGATCGCCGTTGGAACACGTCTGATCGTTGCGCACCGCTGCGTCCAATGCCTCGTCGCTGCGAACGATGGCATCGGTGAGCGGGATCGCGTATTCAACCTGCTTCTCGCGCGGATCGTTCGGATACCACGCGACAGCGTGTTTCGCATCGGTCTCCACGGCAATGGCGTAAGGCGGCTTGGGCTGCGCCAGAATGTAGTTGTAGCCTGATGGGCGCTTCGCGTTCGTGATCATCGCCACCGCCTGCGGCAACGATTCGGCCTCCTGCACTATGCGCCGATGCATCATCCCCATCGGCAGGGCAACCATCTGGTTGTTGATATTGTGCGCCCCCACCATGCCCGTCGAGAGGCCGTGCGCATTCATCCCTGTCGTGCAATAAAGCACACCCGTCCAGCCGATGGTAACGAAAGGCTGCCCATCTTTGGGATGGTAGGCGGTAACCTGGTAATGTTTCTGAATCCCGATCTCTTTTATCCAGTCGAAGTTGAAGGCGTGATATACCTTTCCGCCTGCAGTTGCGCGCCCGAACGCCACCATGTTGGAACACCCCGGCTGCCCCTCGAGCACGGATCCGAACCTGCTCGTGACGCCCAGGTTCTGCAGTATGTCGGGTGACAGTGAAGCGAAGAGCAGGTCCTCATAGGGAACCTGGGCGCCGTCCGCCATGCCCCTGATTTCCTCGAGGATGTAAGACGGACACAGGTCGGCAACCTGTCGCACCGCCTGCTTGATCTCCTCGAACTTCGGCCCCAGCGCGGCGCGCAGTGGTTTCACCCACATCTGTTCAGCGGCTTCCGCGATCTCCTTCTTCAGCAGCGTCCCTTGCTGGTGGCCCATCTCGTATGGCGTCCCGCTGACATGCAGGACGGTTATCCCCTCCTTGCGCTCGACCCATGCCTTGCGCTGCCCGACAGCGCCCGCTGGCCCTGCCGCCAGGAACGCGGCCAGCGATACCCCCCAGATGATGCGCGATACGGTTCCTTTCATTTGTCTCCTCCCATCTGCGGTAACGAGCCGGCCTCTATTGCTCTCCTGGCGGGGCGGGCACCGCGACGATGACTTTCGCCGGGCGCAGGATGCGCTCGCCCAGCGAGTAGCCCTTCTCGGTTTCCTCAAGGATCGTGCCCTCTTCGACATCGCAAGTTGGCTGCTGGCCCACCGCTTCGTGCCACAGCGGGTCGAAATTCCTTCCCACCGCTTCTATCGGCTGCACCCCGTGCTTCTCAAGAACAGAATACAACTGCTTGCGGATCAGTTCAACGCCCTCCAGCAGGGCCTCCTCATTCGGTGAGTTCTTGGCTGCTTCGAGCGCGCGGTCCAGGTTATCGAGCACCGGCAGGATTTCCCGAAATACGGCTGCCGTCGCGAATGCCACCGCCTCCTGCTGCTCTTTGCGCGCTCGCTTTCGGAAATTCTCCAGGTCAGCCACCGCCAGCAGGTACTTGTCGTGCAATGCCTGGATTTCCCGCGCGACCTCGGCAATGTCCTGGTCGAGTGCCTCTTCCTCGGCCGTCTGCTCAGCCTTCTTTTCAGCCTCCTCCGGCTTCTTCTCCTCGTCGCTCATGGCAGGCAATTCACCTCAAGATGCTTGAGCAGTTCGCTCGTCTTTCTTTCTGATTATCGTGTTGATCCTCAGTATCGCCTCGGCGACCTCGGCTGCAGCGAGCAGCGCGTGAACCTTCACCGGCGCCGGGGGATGGAACCCCCGCCCTACAGAGCAACGATCTAGCCCCGCCCCGCTGTGTGCACCTCAGCTAGGCTTTCCAATGCGCGCCTCAGCGCGCCCATCTGGTGCGCGGGCACGGTTCTCATGTCCAACAGAACGCGGTCCGCGTGTATCCTGGCAATCACCGCCGGTTCGCAGCGCCGCAGCTTGGCCGCCAGTTCCTGCGCCGAACCTTGCACCGGCTCCAGCGCCACAAGCCACGTCGGGATATTCTGCCCGGGTAAAGCCCCTCCCCCCACCTGTGAATGTCCAGGCTCAACCGAGATCTTCGCATCGCCTGCCAGCCTGGACTTCACTGCTCTCGCAATCGAGCGCGCTGCTTTCTTGATCTCTGCAGTCGGCCTGGCTATCATGTTCAGCGTGGGAACCGTGCGCCACGCGGACTCCGGATCGCGATAAAGCCGCAGCGTCGCCTCCAGCGCCGCCAACGTGAACTTGTCAACTCGCACCGTGCGCGCCAGAGGGTTCTTCCTGATGTGGGCGACGATGTCTTCGGTCCCCAGTATGATCCCTGCCTGCGGCCCGCCCAGAAGTTTATCTCCGCTGAACGTAACAACATCTGCCCCGCACTCAAGCGCCCACTGCGCCGTCGGCTCGCGTTCCAGGCCGCGCTCGGAAACGTCAACCAGCGCGCCGCTGCCTAGATCCGCCATCACAGGCACCCCGCGCTCGCGCCCCAGGCCCACCAGTTCACCTAGGTCGGGCTCCTCGACGAAGCCAACGATCCGGTAGTTGCTCGCATGAACCCAGAGCAGCATCCCCGTGTCCGGACTGATCGCGCTCGCAAAATCGCTTGCCCGCGTGCGGTTCGTCGTCCCGACCTCGACCAGTCTTGCCCCGCTGCGCTCGATCACGTCCGGCAGCCTGAACTCGCCGCCTATCTCGATCAGTTGCCCGCGCGACACTATCACCTCGCGCCCCTGCGCGAGCGTGTTGACGGCCAGGCTCACGGCTGCCGCGTTGTTGTTGACCGCCGTTGCCGCCTGCGCGCCGGTCAGTTCGCACAGAAGCGCGCTGACGTGCAGGTCCCGGTTCGCGCGCTGCCCGGTGGCGATGTCGAACTCGAGAAGACATGCGCTCGCTGCGGCCCTCTGCAGCGCCGCTATCGCTTCATCCGCCAGCAGCGAGCGCCCCAGCCCGGTGTGCACTATCACGCCCGTGGCGTTTATCGCCTCTGCCATGCTGGGCTTCGAGGTCGCCTCCAGCAGCCGCGCAGAAATCTGAAGCATGCTCCCGGCAGTGGGCGCTTGGCTCCCCCGCGCGCGCAACTGCTGGCGCATTTCGTGCAGCGCCGACCGCACCGCCTGCACTACCGCCGCTCTGCCCCACACCTGCACCAGGCCCTCGGCCTCCGGCAGCCGCAGAACAGCATCCACCGACGGCAAGCCGCGAAGCCCGGCCTGGGTTGCCACCTTCCTGCTCATTGTTCCGGCACCACTATCACGCGGTAGCCCTCGTGCGCAAGTTCCTCCTTCATAGCCTGCGCCTCTTGCTCAGTGGCGAAGGAACCGGCTTCGACCCGATGCATGCTCGTGCCCTGGTCATTCACGTCCTTCAGCCTCGCCGAATAGCCTCTGTTGTTCAGTTCCTCCTGCAGCAGCCGCGATTTCTCCTTGTCGAGGAACACGCCCACTTGCACTGTATAGCGGCGCGGCTTGGCAGCCGTTCCACCGGTCCTTGTTGCAGCGCTCGCGGCTTTCGGGCCGGGCGTCCTGGCCGTGCCTGTCCGTCTTTCGACGTAAACGAATGGGTCGCTGCCCAGCAGCCGCACACCCTGAGGAGAGTTCTCACCGGCCTGCGACGGCCCGCCCGAGGAGAACGGCGCGAGCGCCGACGCTCCCGGCTTCAGATAGCGTTCGGCGATCACGTCGCGGCCCATGAAGTAGCCGCCAACCCCACAAACCGCTATTACCAGAACGGCGATCGCCACCTTGATGCGCGCGGATCTGGGGGTCCGTTGTCTCTCGATGCTCGCCGTTCGCTGCACAGTCCACATGGCTTCAACCTATCCCGCCCCCAGGGCGGCGTCAATCACAGAGTACAGCCAGATGGCAGCCAGCACGATGACCACGTATAGTGTACGCCCCGAGAAGAAGACTGAAAAGTAGCCCTGCACCGCAGACTTGCCCACCAGAAAACTCATCGCCTGGGCTCCGAGCGTCAACAGCAGCACCGCAAATACCCCGAGCACTATCGCTCCCCTCGCGAAGTGCCGGTTGTGACACTGCCCCAGCCCGGGCAGCACCGCCGACAGCAGCGCAGAGACCCCCGGATTGCGCTTCGGAAGCCCTTGCGCATCTCGGTCCTGGAGCCAGAGATAGGCGTATTTCTGATAGGCCAGGTCCACGCACGCGCGCGCCGTCTTGTCCTGCAGCGCCGCGCGTTCGGGATTGTGCTCGATAGCCCAGCGATAGGCCTCGATGGCCTCCTGCGGGCGGCCCTGCTGCCTCAGGATGTCGCCCATCAGTTCATAGGCTTGCCAGTAATTCGCATCGGCGGCGATCGCCTCGCGGCACTTGGCGGCGGCTTCCCCCAGCAGACCTCTGCCGCGAAACCTGTTCGCCTCCGTGAGCATGACGTCGAGATTGAGCCGCGCCAGGCGCTGCTCGCTGACCCCCCCGCTGCCATCGCCGTCACGCGCCACGACTACTTCTCCCGGCTGCCTGAGCGCCGCCTGCGAGCGGGCGCCTCTATCGGCCGCTGGGGCGCATCTGCCCAGAGGCGCTCCAGGCTGTAGAACTCCCGCTCCTCCGGCGTGAAGACGTGCACCATCAGGTCTCCGAAATCAAGCAGCACCCACTGCCCCTGGGCGTAGCCCTCTAACCCGCCGGCCGGCGAGTAGGGCTTCACCGATTCTCGCGCCAACCGCTCGCGCACCGCATCCGCAAGCGTTTTCACGTGCACGCTCGACGTGCCACTGCAGATCAGGAAGAAATCCGCTATCAGGGTCAGGCCCCGCAAGTCCAGCAGCACGGCCTGCTGGGCCTTCTTGTCCAGCAGCGCCGCGCTTGCCAGAGCAGTCTTCTGCTCCGCGTCAAGAACCCGGGTGCGCCTGCCTCGTGCTCGCGCTGAAGTCCGCACCGACCACCACTGTGAAATCCAACTCCCCCCCGTCCTTTGCCACCTGCACAGACGTCGCCTTCACCGCTTCCGCCAGTTCCTTCGCCCTGTCCGGACGGCCAAAGTGATCAATCAGCCGCGTGGCTGATGACAGGCGCTCGCCCTCGGTTATGTGCGCGACCTCGCAGCCCTCGCCCTCGAGCCGCCCCGCCGCCGCCACGGCCGAGTTCGCGTCGCCGCTCTCGTTCACGACCTCCACGATCGGCGGCTTCCCAAGAAGCACATCGCCAACCATCCTGTCCACCGCGGGCCAGTCGGGCTCCAGGTAACTGATTCCCCCCACCATCACGGGCTCCGCGGGCAAGGTGGCGCAGCGGATCGAATTCGCGTCCACCTCCTTCGCCAGGTCTGCAAGGCCCCGCAGATCCCCGACCATCAGATTCGTCTCCACGGCCTTCACGAACAGGTTTATCAGCCGCGGCAACCGTACCAGGTTTCGCCCGGTGACCGCCTGCTGCGCCACAGCCTTCAGGAAATTCTGCTGCCGCTGAATGCGCGTCAGGTCCCCAAGCGCATCCATGCGGAACCGCACATAGTGCATCGCCTGTTCCCCGGTGAGCAACTGCAGCCCCGGCTGCAAGTTGATGAACAGCCGCTGGCTGCGGTCCCGATACCTCATCCGTTTGTCAACATCTATCCACACCCCGCCCAGCCCGTCAACCAGCCGCACCAGGCCGGGCACCGTTATCTTCACGTAGTAGTCGGTCTCGATCCCAATAACCTCGTCTGCAGTTCGCCGGGCGAGGTCCACCCCTCCAAGCGCATATGCTGCATTTACCTTCTGCGTTCCGTGCCCTGGAATCTCTACCCGCAAGTCGCGCGGTATCGAGAGAATGCTGGCGCGCTTGGCACGCACGTCAATCGTCGTCACGAACATCGTGTCCGAGCGCCGCGGCTCGCGGTCGCTGTCCACTCCCAGCACCAGGATGTGCACTCGCTGCTTGCCGCCGAAAGGCGGACCCAGCAGGCTGGCCGCCTGCTGGAAAGGATGCAGCCCCAGTTGCTGAAGGTGGACGAGCATGGCGACGCCCGCGATGATCGCCAGCCCCACTACCACCAGCAGGCCCAAGAGTACCCTGCGCCGCCACCGGCGCGGGCTAGCGCCTGTGCTGACATACACCTGCGGTGTCTGCGGCTTTCTCATCTGTAGAGGCCGTGATCCAGAATATATGCCGCCACAGCGGCCGGCGTCAAGTCATCAATCGGCAGCCCCCGCGCCGCCCGTTCCCGGATCAGCGTCGAGGACACGTTCATTCCAGGCCATTCCAGGGCGTGCACGTGAGCCATCAGTTCTGGCCCGATCGCCTGCTCCAGGTCCGAAAGGTCGCTGCCAGGCCTGGTGGCCGCGATCAGTTCGCACAGTTCCACTATCCGGTGCGGCTCTTTCCAGGTCAGTATCTCCTTCACCGCGTCCGCTCCCGTGATGAAGAACAGTTCCGCCTCGTTGCCCAACTGCCGCCTCAACTCCTTCAGCGTATCAATCGTGTATGACGACCCGGGCCGCTCCAATTCGATCCGGCTCGCCTCGAAGCCCGTCCGGCCGGCAATCGCCAGCAGCACCATCTCATAGCGCATCTGCGCGGGGGTAACGGCGTATGGCTTGTTGTGCGGCGGCTCCCGGTTCGGGATGAACAGCACCTTCTCAAGCGAAAACCGCTCGCGCGCCTGCTGCGCCACCGCCAGGTGCCCATTGTGCACCGGGTCGAAAGTGCCCCCCATGACCCCGACTCTCGATGTCCCCCTCCCCCCTCCGTGGGGGAGTCCGCCAGCTGGCGGATGGGGTGGGGGGCCGCTCATGTCCGCACCTGCCCGTCGCCCAAGACCACCCATTTGTACGTCGTCAATTCCTGAAGCCCCATCGGCCCCCGCGCGTGCAGTTTCTGCGTGCTGATGCCTATCTCCGCTCCCAGCCCGTATTGATACCCGTCGGTAAAGCGAGTGCTCGCATTTACATAGACGGCTGCCGCGTCAACTTGTTCGCAGAACTTGCGCGCCGCATCATAGTCTTTCGTGATTATCGCCTCCGAATGCATCGTGCCATAGCGGTTGATGTGGGCGATCGCCTCCTCCAGCGAATCCACCACCTTCACCGCAAGGATCAGGCCCAGGTATTCCGTCTCCCAGTCCTCTTCGGCGGCTTCCTTCGCTGCGGCCACCAGTTCCCTCGTGCGGTCGCAGCCCCGGATCTCCACACCCACCTCCATCAGGCGCCTGCTCATCGCGGGCAGGAACTCACCCGCCACCGCCTCGTGCACGAGCAGGGTCTCCATCGCATTACAGACGCCTGGGCGCTGGCATTTCGCGTTGAACACGATTTCCTGCGCCATGCCCAGGTCCGCAGCGGAGTCAACATAAACATGGCAATTACCCACGCCGGTCTCGATCACCGGCACGGTGGCATTCTCGATCACGCTGCGTATCAGCCCGGCCCCGCCGCGCGGTATCAGCACGTCAATCAGCCCGTTCAGTTTCATCATCTGCACGGCCGCGGCCCGATCCGTTGTCTCGACTGACTGCACCGCGTCCTCCGGCAGCCCTGCCGATGCAAGCGCCGGCCTCATCACCCGCACCAGTGCCTTGTTGGACTCCAGCGCCTCGGACCCGCCGCGCAGGACGACCGCGTTTCCGGCCTTCAAGCACAAAGCCGCCGCGTCAACTGTAACATTTGGCCTGGATTCGTAGATTATCCCGACCACTCCCAGCGGCACGCGAACCTTCTTGATCTCAAGGCCATTCGGCCGCTTCCAGCCGTCAATCACCTGGCCTACCGGGTCGGGCAGCGCGATCACATCGCCGATCCCATCGGCCATCTCCCGGATGCGCCTCTCGTTCAACAGCAGGCGGTCAATGAACGCTGCCGGACAACCCCCCTTCGTCGCTGACTCGACATCCGCCGCGTTGGCCTTCAGAATGTCCGACACATGGCTCACCAGGGCTTCCGCGACCGCCTTGAGGGCAGCGTCCTTCGCAGCGCTCGAAGCGCTCGCCAGCGCCGCTGCAGCGGTTCTCGCCCTGCGCGCCTTCCCAACCACCTCCTGCTCTGCCACGTTCGTCATATGCTCACCTGCCCGTCAGATACCCTGCAGGGCGGGGGTTCCATCCCCCGCCGCCCGCTCGCCATTGTAGGGCGGGCCTGCCCAGGCCCGCCTGCCCTGAGTGGAGCGAACGGGCCAGCGGCGGGCGCAGGTGGCTAGGCCCCGATTGCATCGGGGCCGCCATCCCGGTCTCGATGGAATCGAGACCTAGGGACGCGCCCGCCCTACACAAAGGCTAGTCCTCCGCAAAATCAAACTCGTGCTCTCCTATCAATACTTTATCCCCCTCTTTCGCCCCAAGTGCACGCAGGCGGCCGACAACGCCCATGCGCCGCAGCGAGGCCTGAACACGGCTGACGGCCTCTTCGTTCTGCAGGTCGAATCTCCCGACCAGGCGCTCCACTGCCTCGCCTGCCACCGCGAACCGGCCCTCGGCCACGCGCTGCACTTCGAGCGGACGCGCTGCCCTTTCTCGCAGAATCCTGGACACTTCGAGCGCAGGAGGCTCAGGCGCGCTCTGCAGCCTCTTTGCAGCTTCCTCCAACAGGGCGCGAACGCCCTCGCCCGTAAGAGCCGAGATGGGAAACACCGCAAACCCGCGCCGCTTGAGCGTCCGCCGCACCGATGCCACCTTCTCCGACGCGCCCGGCAGGTCTATCTTGTTCGCCGCGACAACCTGCGGCAGTTCCGCAAGGCGCGCCGAATAGAGGCGCAGTTCCTCGTTCAAAAGGTCGAAATCGCGCACCGGATCCCGGCCTTCCGCAGCCATGTCCAGCATGTGCACCAAGACGCGCGTGCGCTCGACGTGGCGCAGGAAATCGAAGCCCAGACCCTTGCCCCCGTGCGCCCCCTCGACAAGCCCCGGCAGGTCCGCCATTACGAAACTGCGCTCCTCATCGAGCCGCACCATGCCCAGGTGCGGCGCCAGGGTGGTGAAGGGGTAGTCCGCTATCTTAGGCCGCGCGCCCGATACCTTCGCCAGCAAACTCGACTTGCCGACATTGGGCAACCCGATGATGCCCACGTCGGCCAGCAACTTGAGTTCCAGGCGCAGCCAGCGGCGCTCGCCGGGCTCGCCCTTCTCGCAGAAGCGCGGGGCCTGGTGCGTTGAGTCGCGGAACGTCGCGTTCCCGCGTCCCCCTCTGCCGCCGCGGCCCACAATGCAGCGCTCGCCGGGCTTGCTCAGGTCGGCCAGCAGCGCATCTGCGTCCCTGTCATACACTACTGTGCCGGGGGGCACCAGAACCACCGTGTCCTGCCCCATGTGCCCCTGCTTGTTGTTGCCCTGGCCGTGCGCGCCGTCCTCCGCGCGGAACTGCCTCTGGCGCCTGAACTCGATCAGGGTCCTGCGGCCGGGATCGGCCACCAGTATCACGTGGCCGCCGCGCCCGCCGTTGCCCCCATCCGGCCCGCCGCGGGGGACGTGCTTCTCGCGGCGGAAACTCACTACCCCGTTTCCCCCGTCGCCGCCCTGGACGAAGACCCGCGCGCTGTCAACCAGTGCCTCGCGGCTGGACAAACTCCCTCCGCTATCTTACCGCTATCCGACCGCCGTCAGGCCGCAGCGGCGGGCACCACGCTCACCCGCCGTCCGTTGCGCCCGGGGCGCTGAAAGACGACGACCCCCTTCGCCAGGGCAAATAGCGTGTCATCGCGGCCCAGGCCGACGTTCGCCCCCGGCTTGATGTGGGTGCCTCGCTGGCGAACGATTATGCTGCCAGCGGACACTTGCTGGCCGCTGAAAGCCTTGACGCCCAGGCGCTGCCCTGCGCTGTCTCTGCCATTGCGGCTGCTGCCGCCGCCCTTCTTGTGTGCCATTGCTCGACTCCCGGGCGCAGTCCGCCGGCTGGCGGACTCCGCCCCTACAATCCTATGCCTCTATCTTTTCCACGACCAGGCGCGTCAGGCGCTGGCGGTGTCCTCGCTTCGTGCGGATGTTCTCCTTCGCCTTGTATCGAAAGGCGACCGTCTTTTGTCCCTTCAATTCCCCCACAACGCGGCAAACCACGCGCGCCCCATCCACGTAGGGGGTCCCGACGCGGGAATCTCCCTCTCCCCGGATCATCAAGACCCTGTCGAGCACCACCGTTTCGCCCCTCTGGACGGGCAGGCGCTCGACATCGAGGGTCTGCTTTTCCTCGACCCGGTATTGCTTGCCGCCTGTCTCAACGACTGCGTTCATCTCCCTTGCTCGATGCTATCCTATCAGAGTCTCCGCCAGGCTGTCAACCCGGTATCAGGCTTGACAGGCAAGATAGCGCGTTGGTATAATCGCAGCGCCCATACGGGAGACGGGCAGCATTGCCGAAAGGATTGGATTTGGAGAAATTGCGGGCGAGCGTGACGGCGATGGACCGGTTTCGCGCTTACGAGCGCGAGGTGGAGCAGTCCATAGCCCGTGAAGCGGAAGATCGCTGGCGCAAGACGGAGGAATTCCGGCGCGCACGGGAGAAGCGCGCTCGGAAGAAACGGCTCAAGGCCCACGCAGCGGCCTCCTCATAGCAATGGAACAGCCAGCGCATCTTCTGGCTGGCTTGGGCGGGTGCAGGCTGGCCTTGCTCGACGATAAGACCCTCGACACGATTGAGGCCCTCATCGCGCTGGCGCAGCGCGAGGCGCTTGCCGAGCTGGACGTGGCCGATGAAGGGCTGCGCGTTCGCCTGGTGCGCAGCGTGCCGACAGCCGCCCAGCCGGTGCCCGACGCCGTCGCCGAGATCGCATCGGCCGAGGCGATCGAGAGCCCTCTGCGCGGCGTTTTCTACCGCTCCCCAGCGCCAGATGCCAGACCCTATGTTGAAGTGGGAGACAGGGTGCGGCCCGGGCAGGTTGTCGGGCTGGTTGAGGCGATGAAGGTGTTCAACGAAGTGGTCGCTCAGGTTGACGCGGTGATCGTCGCAATCACCGCCCAAGACGGCAGCCTGGTCGAGGAGGGCGAAACCTTGATGCTGGTCAGGCATGAGCGGTAGGCTGGAGCGATAAGATGCCGCAGCGAGATGTCATAAACATCGGGTTGCTGGGATTCGGCGTGGTTGGGTCGGGCGCGCTGCAGATCCTCGAACGGGAGCGCGAGTCCCTGGCCAATGCCGCCGGGTGCCGCCTGGAGGTCAAACGCGTCGCCGACATTGACTGGCAGCGCCCCAGGCCGATTCATGTGCCGCCCGAAAAGCGCACCACCGATGCTCTTGAAGTCGTCCGCGACCCGGAGATCAGCATCGTGATCGAGGCCATCGGCGGCGTGAAGCCGGCGCTCGATTACGTCCTGGAGGCGATCGCCAACGGCAAGAGCGTCGTAACGTCGAACAAGGAAATGATGGCCAAAGAAGGGCGGCAAGTCATGGAGGCTGCCGCTGCAAAGGGCGTGGATATTTGTTTCGAGGGCGCAGTCGGCGGCGGCATCCCGATTATCAGGCCCCTCAAGGAGAGCCTGGCGGGAGCCGGGCTGAGGCGCGTTCTCGGCATAGTGAACGGAACCACGAACTACATCCTCACGCAGATGCAGCAGCACGGGCGCGAGTTCGCGGATGCTCTGGCGGAGGCGCAGCAGAAAGGCTACGCTGAAGCCGACCCCACGAGCGATGTCGAGGGCTTCGACGCGGCATACAAACTCGCGATCCTGGCCTCCATCGCCTTCAACAGCCGCGTCAACCTCGAATCCGTATATCATGAGGGCATAACGCGCATCGGCGCGGCCGACATGGCATACGCGCAGGAACTCGGCTACGTGATCAAACTGCTCGCCATCGGCGCGGATACCGCCGACGGGTTGGAACTGCGCGTTCATCCAACCCTGGTTCCCAGAGATCACCCACTTGCATCAGTCGCCGATGTCTTCAATGCAGTCTTCATCGAGGGCGAGGCGGTGGGCGAGGTGATGTTCTACGGGCGCGGCGCAGGCAGCCTTCCCACTGGCAGCGCAGTGGTCGGGGACGTTGTTGACGTCGCGCGCAACATCCGCAACGGCGCTACCGGGAGGGTGCCCTGCACTTGCTTCGAGCAGAAACGCGCCAAGAAGATGGAAGAGGTAGTTGGCAAGTATTACCTGCGCCTGCAAGTTGCCGACCGGCCCGGGGTGCTGGCGAGCATCGCTTCGGTGTTCGGCGAGGAGGCCGTGAGCATCGCATCCGTGGTCCAGAAGAAAACGACCGGCGATCGCGCTGAAATCGTCTGGATCACTCACGATGTGAAGGAGCGCGCAATGCAGAAATCCCTTCAGCGCATTCGGTCCCTGCCCGTTGTCGTCGAGGTCTCGAACCTCATCCGCGTGCTTCCCGCCTGAACGATCAAGCGCAGCCATGAGAACGAGCGAACAGACAAACAGACTGTGGCGCGGGGTTATCGAGCACTACAGGCCCTTCCTGCCTGTGACCGAAAAGACGCCGGTGATTACGCTGCTGGAAGGGAACACTCCATTAGTCGAGGCCCCGGCGCTCGCGAAGCGCATCTCCTGCCCTGTTCCGCTGTATCTGAAGTGCGAGGGCTTCAACCCCACAGGCTCGTTCAAGGACCGGGGCATGACCGTCGCCATATCGAAGGCCAAGGAGGAAGGCGCGCGGGCTGTCCTGTGCGCCTCGACCGGGAACACTGCTGCTTCGGCTGCCGCTTACGCAGCGCGCGCAGGTATTGAGTGCATCATCCTGATCGGGCGCGCCACCATCGCGGCAGGCAAACTCGCGCAGAGCGTGATGCACGGCGCGAAGGTGCTTTCGGTCGAAGGCAATTTCGACGACTGCATGAGATTGGCGCGCGAGATAACCGATCGCTACCCGATCGCCCTGGTGAACTCGCTCAATCCCAACCGCATCGAGGGCCAGAAGACGGGAGCGTTCGAGATCTGCGATGTTCTGGGCGATGCGCCCACATTCCATGCGATGCCTGTCGGCAACGCGGGGAACATCACAGCCTATTGGAAGGGCTACAAGGAGTATCGCGACGCGGGCAAGGCTTCGCGCTGCCCGAAGATACTCGGCTTCGAGGCCGAGGGCGCGGCCCCCATCGTCCGCGGCCGCCCGATCAAGAATCCGCAGACGATCGCCAGCGCAATCAGGATCGGAAACCCGGCGAGTTGGAAGAAGGCTGAAGAGGCGCGCGACGAATCCGGCGGGCTGATCGGCATGGTAAGCGATGACGAGATCGTCGAGATGTACAAGGCGCTGGCGCAAGAGGAGGGCATCTTCGTCGAGCCCTCGTCCGCGGCAGGTGTCGCCGGGGTGGCGCGTCTGATCCGCGAGGGATATTTTGCCAACGCCAGTGCGAAAGACGCCATCGTCTGCATCCTCACCGGCCACGGCCTGAAAGACCCAGACCGCGCGATGGCCGTCGCCCCCGAGCCTCTCTCCGTCGCCAACGCCCCCGAGGCAGTTGCCGACGCCCTCGGCCTGCGCTAGAATACCCCCGGAAGGCAGCGGGCGTCTTCGCTGGTCTTCGCACCCACAACTCCGAGACTGTTTTCACGTGAGGAGCGCTGGATGAGGGCTTTGGGGCAGGTTGAGGTGCCGGGATTGAAGAGGCTTCCCTCGGGGAAGGTGAGGGACATGTATGACCTGGGGGATGCGATCCTGATGATCGCCAGCGACCGCATCTCTGTCTTCGACGTTGTCCTGCCGACCTTGATACCGGACAAAGGGCGCGTGCTCACCGGCCTTTCGGCTTTCTGGTTCGCGGCGACTCAAAGCATCGTGCCCAATCACGTTATCACCACCGACGTGTCGGAATACCCGGATGCGCTGAGGCCCCACACGGCGGTCCTTGTTGGAAGAAGCATGGTCGTAAAAAAAGCAAAGCCGCTGGCTGTCGAGGCGGTTGTGCGCGGGTATCTCGCTGGCTCGGGCTGGAAAGATTATCAGAGAGCCGGCGAGATCTGCGGGATCAAGTTGCCGGCTGGCCTCCGCGAATCGGATCAACTGCCCGAGCCCATCTTCAGCCCCGCGACAAAGGCCGTCAGCGGCCACGACGAGAACATCACCGAGGAGCAGGCTGCCTCAATGATCGGCGTGGACGTGCTCGAAAGAATCAAGGAAGCAAGTTTCAGAATCTACTCAACAGCATCCAGATATGCGCGCGAGCGCCGCATCATCATCGCCGACACAAAGTTCGAGTTCGGACTGGTTGACGGCGAGCCGATTCTGATTGACGAGATATTGACCCCCGATTCCTCGCGCTTCTGGGATGTGGACCTTTATGAACCCGGAAGACCACAGCCCAGTTTCGACAAGCAGCCTGTTCGCGATTACACGGAGTCAACTGGCTGGGACAAGACGCATCCGGGGCCGGAACTGCCGCCCGAGGTCGTGAAGCAAACGACGGCCAGATACCGCCGAGCGTATTTTCGCCTGGTAGGCAAGCGCCTGCCTGCGCGCCCAGGCCGCGGCTGGCATTTCGAGGGGCTGCACCTGAGATGAAGTATGTGATCGTGATCCCCGACGGCGCGGCCGACGACCCGCGGCCTGAACTCGACGGGAAGACGCCGCTCGAAAAAGCGCGCACCCCCAACATGGACGCGCTCGCGTGTGAAGGGCGGCTGGGGCTGGTGCGCACTATCCCGACCGGGCAGAGCCCCGGCAGCGATATCGCAATGCTCTCCATTCTGGGCTACGATCCGGCGCGCTGTTACACAGGGCGCGCTCCGCTCGAAGCTGCGAGCATGGGGGTTACACTCGACTCGCGCGATGTCGCCTTTCGCTGCAACCTCGTAACAGTCGAGGACGACACCCTCGTTGATTACAGCGCGGACGAGATAAGCACTGAAGAAGCGCACCTCCTGATGGCGGTCATCCGCGAGAAACTTGGGACGCGGCGGATCGAATTCTACCCCGGCGTCAGTTATCGCAACCTGACGGTCTGGCGCGACGGCAGCGATGACCTGCGCACTGTTCCACCGCACGACATCATGGGGCAGCCGATCAAGCCCAACCTCCCGACCGGCGATGGCGAGGACTTGCTCCGCTCGCTCATCGAAGCCAGCCGCGAATTGCTCGAAGACCACGACGTGAACAGGCGTCGCCTCGACGCAGGCAAGCGTCCCGCGAACATGATCTGGTTCTGGGGCCAGGGAAGAAGGCCAAATCTTCCCAGCCTGGTCCTCCGTTTTGGCGTCACGGGATGCGCGATCGCCGCCGTTGACCTGGTGCGCGGGATAGCGAGGCTCGCAGGCCTGGCAAGCCCGACTGTGCCGGGGGCGACGGGAAACCTGAACACGGATTTTGCAGCCAAGGGAAAAGCCGCGGTCGAGGCGCTGGCAGAATACGATTTCGTGCTGGTCCACGTCGAGGCCCCAGACGAGGCCGCTCACCACGCTGATCCTGAGGCCAAGGTGTGGGCCATCGAGCAGGTTGACGAGAAAGTGTTAGGCCCAATCATGCAGGCATTGAAAAGAACGGCACATCGCATACTGCTCCTTCCCGACCACCGCACGACGATCGAGAGGCGCACGCATGAAGAGGGGCCGGTGCCGTTCGTGCTCGCAGGCGAGGGCATCCGCGGGCGAGGGGCGAGCAAGTTCTGCGAGGCGGCAGCGGAAGAAACGCGCATCTTCGTCGAGCAAGGGCACCGCCTGATCGAAGAGTTGTTCTCCTGAACACAGGCACCGACCGGTGAGCAGTTTTGAAGAACGCATTCTGGAAACCGTCAAGCGCCACGGCCTTGTCGCGCCCGGCGATGCGATCTTGGCAGCCGTGTCCGGCGGGCCCGATTCGGTGGCGATGCTCTGTGCGCTGCTGTCGCTTGCAGAGAGACTGAACGTGCGCATTGAAGCCGCGCACCTCAACCACGCGCTGCGCGGCGAAGAATCCGATGCCGATGAGCACTATGTTAGCGATCTGTGCAAGCAACTTGGCGTTGCCTGCACCACCGGCAGGATCGAGGTCGCACTGCAGGCGCGCGAGAAACGCATGGGCATCGAACAGGCCGCTCGTGCCGCGCGCTACCAATTCCTGGAACAGGTCGCCGACCGCTTCGGCGCCTCGAGGATCGCGGTCGCGCATACGTCGGATGACCAGGTGGAGACCATCCTGCTGAACCTTCTGCGCGGGGCGGGTTCGGATGGTCTGGCCGGAATGCCCATTCAGCGCGGGCGCATCATCCGCCCCTTGCTCGATGTCTCTCGTGCCGATGTCGAGAAGTATTGCGCTGAGCGAGGCCTGACCCCAAGGGTTGATTCATCGAACCTCGCGCTCGACGCCACGCGCAATCGCATCCGCCACCAGGTGCTGCCGCTGCTGGAAAAGGAGCAGCCGGCGATTCGCTCCAGTCTTCTACGGCTGGCTAGCCTGCTGCGCAGGGAGACAACTCTCCTGGAGCAGATGGCGCAGCGCAGGCTCGCAAAGATTCTGCTGCGGCGCGATGCTGGCTGCGTCGTGTTGGACGCACCCAAACTCAGGCGCAGTGATCCTGCCCTGCGCGCGCGCGTCATTCGCGCCGCGCTTCGAGAGATTCGCGGCGGCCTCGCCGACATTGAGCAGGTACACGTCGAGGCCGTCGCCGCTCTCATCGAGGGCCACAGCGGGCGGGCGCTGCATCTCCCCGGCTCGCTTGTCGCCTCATACTCGCAGGGCCAGTTGGTAATCTCGAATCGGCCCCTGCCGCAACCAGTCGAGATGCAGCACATCCTGGAGATACCGGGAGCGGTAACAGTTCCATCACTCGCAATCGAGATTCGCGCGCGGCTGCTGGAGCAGCCTGCCGCCGTCCCTCCTGACTCTCACCGTCCCTTTGAAGCAATCCTCGACCACGCCGCGCTGCGCCCTCCGCTGGTCGTGCGAACCTGGCAGCCAGGCGATCGCTTCCACCCTATGGGAGCGCCTGGCACGATGAAACTGCACGATTTCTTCATCAACGAAAAAGTCCCGCGCCACGAGCGCCGCCGCGTGCCGATCGTCGCCGATGCGCAGGGGATCGTCTGGGTCGTCGGCCATCGCATTGACGAACGCTCCCGCGTAACTGCAAGCACTCGAGTGGCGCTGGCACTTTCGGCCACACCCGCCAGCAAAGAGGCGAGCGCTTGCGAATGAACGAACGCCTCGATCGTCTCTCTGCGCTCTTCGCCAGGCTCTACGGCCCAGGCCCCATTCGCTTTTTTAGGGCTGCCGGCAGGATCAACATCATCGGCGAACACACCGACTACAACGAGGGCTTCGTCCTGCCCGCTGCCATTGACCGCAGCATCCTGCTGGCGGTCAGGCCGCGCCGCGACAGGATGGTGACCATCTACTCGGCCAACCTTTCGCTGCGCTCGCACTTCAGCCTGGACCGCATCAGGCGCGCCGCCCAGCCCTGGAGCAACTATGTGCGGGGCGTCGCCTGGGTTCTGCAGGATGATGGAATGCGCTTGCCAGGTCTCGACGTAGCCATTGACAGCAACGTTCCTATCGGGGCAGGCCTGAGTTCATCGGCGGCGCTCGAGGTCGCAGCAGCCTTTGCGTGGCAAAAGATCGCAGGGCTGAAGATACCGGGGCCGCGCCTTGCAGTTCTTTGCCGCCGCGCGGAGAACGAGTTCGTGGGCGTGCCCTGCGGAATCATGGACCAGTTCGCCGCGCGCATGGGAAAGCGCGGGTCCGCAATTCTGCTCGACTGCCGCACCCTGCGATGGCAGCGCATCCCTCTTGATGACCGCCAGATCAGCCTGGTCGTCGCTGATACCGGAGTTCGCCGCGCGCTTGCCGCATCGGAGTATGCAGTCCGCAGACAGCAGTGTCAGCAAGCGGTTGAGCACTTGAGAAAATGGCTGCCTCATATCCGGTCGCTGCGCGATGTGACCCGCGCAGACTTCGACCGGCTGAGCCGACGGCTTCCCGCCGTGCTGCGGCGCAGAGCGCGCCACGTGATCACGGAGAATGAGCGCGTGCATGCATGTGCGCGCGCGATTGCCGCCGGCGACTGGGATTCGGTCGGCGCCCTCATGAACGAATCACATGAGAGCCTGCGAACGGACTACCAGGTCAGTTCCCCGGAACTCGACGACCTGGTGCGTCGGGCGCGAGGCGTGCCGGGCGTCCTCGGCGCGCGCATGATGGGGGCAGGGTTCGGCGGATGCGCGCTCGCCCTTGTGCGCAAAGGTGCTGTGGATGAACTGACTGCCCGCATCACGAAGAAATATCCGCAGGTCTTCGCGTGCTCCATAGAGAACGGCGCGGAGGAGATCAGGAAGTGAAACCAACAGCCGAAGAGTTCTCTGAAAAAGAAGCGCGCGTGCGCGCCCTGATGAGAGCCGACGGTCTCGACGCCGTGCTCATCGGCCGGCAGGACAATTTTTCCTGGTTCACAGGAGGCGCGAGCGGCTACGTCGGCATCGCGAGCGAAACCAGCGTCGCGAGCCTGCTTATCACCGCTGAGCACAAGTGGCTGCTCTGCGATAACATCGAACGCGCCCGCATGTTGGAGGAGGAACTTGCCGGCCAGGGCTATGCGTCACAATCGTGGCAGTGGTGGCGGCCAGGTCTGAAGCAAGCGATTGCCAACATAGCGGGCGGCAAGCGGCTCGGCAGCGACATCCCGCTCGACGGCGTCCAGCCGATTCGCGAGAAGATCGCGCGCCTGCGCTGGAGCCTGCTGCCGGGCGAGGTCGAGCGCTACCGCTGGCTGGGCAAGCAAGCAGGCGCTGCCCTGGCAGCCGCCTGCAAGCAGGTTCGGCCCGGCATGACCGAGTGGCAGGTCGCCGCACTGCTGGGTTCGTCGCTGCTGGAGCGCGGAATCATCCCGACGCTGCTGCTGGTGGCTGCTGATGAGAGGGCCTATCGCTACCGCCATCCGATCCCCACAGGCAAACAGATCGAAAAGCACGCGATGCTGGTGATCGGCGCGCGCAAGTGGGGGCTAATCATCTCGGCAACCAGGATGGTTCACTTCGGACAGCCCGACGCCGACCTGGCTCGCAAACACGCCGCTGTGGTCGAAGTGGATGCCGCTTTCATCTCGGCGACCAGGCCCGGCGCCGTGGTGAGCGACATCTTCAAGGCGGGCCAGCAGGCGTATGCGCAGGCCGGCTTCCCCGATGAGTGGCAGCGCCACCACCAGGGCGGCCCCACCGGATACGCCAGCCGCGAATTCCGCGCGACCGACCAATCCAGCGAAGTGGTGCTCCAGAATCAGGCCTTCGCCTGGAACCCATCAATCGCGGGCACAAAGTCAGAGGACACGATCATCGCAGCAGCCCAAGGCCCCGAAATCCTGTCCCTGACAGACGACTTCCCTTCCGTCGAAGTGGAAGCGGGCGGCCAACTCTGGCTACGCGCAGACCTGCTCATCCTCTAGTGCGGCTGCGCGACTCAGAAATCCGCCCAACAGCGGCCCTGCAGGTAGTCCGGCTGCGTATGTATCCCGATTAACATCACATAACATCGCTTCTTGGGCCAATCAGCATCCTCGGGCTTGAACGGGCGGGCCAACCCAAGCCGTAGGTAGATTGCCTGGCATTGCTTAAGAGCACGATTCAGACCCGATTCGATCCGCGATAACGGCTCGTTGTCATGTCTTGACCTCGCATAACCCAGGAGCGCAAGATCAACGATTCGGAAGTCCCACGGCGTAGCGTCCCCTTCTGTCTCGAACCTCAAACGGGGTTGGACCTCGCCCTTATCCGCAAATATGCTAACTGTGGGCGGCGCGATAGGACGGACCGTACCAAGTGATCGGCTGCCTATGCCTGCCGAGACATACGCCTTCGGGCCCCCCTCTATTTCCTTGCCATAGATTTTCCCTACGCTGGAATCGCAAGACTTCTTGAGACGGTCCAGGAACTCTTCCTGGCAGAGCGCGCCGAGCACGCTTATGCTCGCTTTCTCATACCCAACGTCCTCAACGTGCGGAGGGTGAAGCCGAGTGAGGCGACGCCATTTCGCCGTCACCAACACCTTTGGCCGTATCAGGACGCCATCAGGCAGCCGCAGGTCGCTCCTCAAGTGGTTTAGGCCCTTGCCGCCCACTTCGGGCAGGGGACGAATCGAGTGGCCCGCCTCGTCCAGAGCGGCTACGCATACTTGCTCCCCGCTCATCCTGGTGACGTCAGTGATCAGGAGCGTGGTCTTCCCCACTGTTGCCCCCTACAGGTGGACTACCTTCACGGCGCCAAGTCGCTCAGCCAGATACTCCGCGACGAGTCTGCGGTGGCACTGCGCAGGATCAGGTTCGGAGCACAGCAGGACGCTGGATTTGTCCAGCGCTTCCGCATTCAGCCATGGCGGCAGGCCCCGCTCGCGAAGCAAGCGCATGAAGTCCCTCTCGTAATTCTCCCAATCCTTGGTCTGCTTGTAGGCCTTCAGGATTTCCTTCGTGGGTGCCAGCCCTGGCTCGTGAACGTAGTCCGCGCCCAGCACTTTCCGCAGCAGATACCGCAGATCGTCTCTCTTCGTGAAGCCGGCTAGAGTGGACGTGTTGCGCAGCCGGACATCAACGACGCGCTTGATGCCATGCCGCCGGAGCGCCTCGAAGAAATCCTCGGCGGACCTCTTGGTGAAGCCTATGGTATAGATGCGCCTGGCCACTCTCATCAGCCGAACAGACTCAGCTGCTGCTTCTGCTCCGCCTCCAGCCGCGATTGGGGCTGCACGCGCACCCGGCCGTCGTGCCGGATGTGCTGCGCGTCAACACCGTGTTCAGCCAGAAGTCTGGCGGCAATCAACCGACTCCGGTGGCACTCCCTCGGGTCCTCCTCAGCGCACATCACGCACACCACATCACGCCGTCGGCTGCGGAGCAACTTCTGGATGCCCGACTCCACCCTCCTCACCACATCCGGGTCATCCGGGTCGGCTGTGCCGGCCTCGGTTCTCCCGCCCAGTTGTTGCCCAAGGTACAGATAGCGAATGTCAGCGGGCATGTCGCGCTCCAACTGTTCGCGGTCGAACTGATGATTGTAACTGCTGTATGGCGCGCTGCGGGCATCCACCAGCACCGTCACCCCATACTGCCGCAGCACACTCAGGATCTTATCAAGAGGAACGTTGCTGTGCCCGATCGTATATACCGGGTTGCCTTCCCCTGTCATCGGCATGGCGTGCACCACCCTGCCTGTTTCACTCGCCCCCATCCCCGCGCCGCCCTGCATATGCTTGCAGACTGCAATCGCGCCCTGCCCCCTACTCCATCAGGTCGGGGTCAATCTCCTCCGCCTCTTCCATTTCCTCCACGCAGGGCGCGGCTGCCATCACCCCTTCGGCAACGATAATCGGAGCGCCGGCGCGCAAGGCCAGGGCTATGCCGTCGCTGGGGCGGCAGTCAATGGTTACCGCCTGCCCATTCATGCGTAAGTGCAGTTTCGCGTAGTAAGTGCGGTTCGAATAATCGTCAACAACCACCTTTTCCAGGCTCGCGCCCAGCCGTTCGAGAACGGTGGCAAACAGGTCGTGGGTCATCGGGCGTCTCACCAACGGGCCGTGATTCTGATCCATTTTCATCCATATTGCGAACGCCTCCCACTGCCCGATCCAGATCGGCAATCGCCTGCCGGCCTCGTCACGAAGAAGAACCACGTCATTGTCCTCAGGGTCTCTCGCCAGACGCCACACGCTCACCTGCACGCCATCTTCCATCGCCGGCCTCCAGCGGGCCCTCTCACGCCCGCCCCATCCATCACTGGTAGGACAGGATTCCATCCTGTCCATTCCTCCCAAGTATATCAGCACCTCCCCCCTGCGTCAAGGCAAACCCGCACGGCACAAGTCTTGCGCCGAACACGTCGTGGTGCTATACTGTGAGGCGCTGGAGGGTCTGTTGAAGGGTCGCTTGCTGCTGCGCGCGGTGCCATTGGTGGCGCTCCTGGCCTGGACCGGTTCCGCCCTTGCGGGGCCGTTTTCCGAAGTGCCGACCGGGCAGGGAGCATACTCCGAGGCGACGACGCTCGCCAGGGCAGGCCTGCTGCGCTCACAGGACGAGCGGGCCTTGAGTTCCCGCGCCACACTCAGCCGCTATGACTTTGCGATACTCCTTCTCGAACCGCTCGCCGTTCTGGACAAACTTGGCCGCGGTTCGCCCCCCGAGGCCATCGAGAGCAGCGCGCTGCGCGCTTTCGAGCGCGTAACACCGGCCGAGAGGAGACGGCTGGGTCTTGCCATCGCCAGGCTCACGCGCGAATTCGAGGATGTGATACGCCTGATCGGCGAGCCCTACAGAGCAGGCCTGGGCGCAGCAGAGACCATGGGCAGCACCGGCCAGTTGCCGGGTATCGGGCGTCGCGCGTCGGGCCTGGCGGGTTCGGTGCTGCCAGCGCTGAGCGCCCGTTTGCGCGGCGCCAGGCTTGACCTGGGCTACCGGCGGGCAAGCAGCGATAGCATGCCCCTCGAGTATGTGGCTGCAACCAGATTCGCGCCCGCTGTTTCTTCCCCCTCCCCACGAGGTGGGGTGGAGAACCTGCCCGCTCTCAGCAACCTTAGCCTGTCGGGCCTGCGCGCGACGGTCGAATACGGAGTCGCGGATGACTTGCGATTGATCCTCGCCTACGAGGCCCTGCTGCGCGAGGAGGCCGGCAGACTGACGCTGGACCCAACGCGCCTCGGGAGTCTCGGACTTGCCTACAGACTGTCCGGAAACACCGACGTGCGGCTGAACTACGGGTTGATCGCGCGGCTCGATGAGAATGACACAGTTCGCATCCAGGATCGCCTGGCCACCGCCGAACTGACCGTCCGCTTCTGACGCTTCTGCGCCCGTCCCCTTCGCGCAGTCCCAGACCAGGATTTCCGTGATGCTGGCCGAAGACTCGTGTGGCGAATCACTTGAACGAACTGCTCGAAATCCTGGACTCGATGGAGAAGCGCCTGCTGCTGGAAATGGAGACGCGCTACCAGGACGGCGCCAGCGCAGGCCGCCGCCTGGACGGGTATATGGAGTACTGGTGCGAGCGAGCGAGGCGCGCAGCGCAGCACGAGAGTTTGCGCGAAATGCTCGCCGAATTGGCCCGCACGTTTGAGGGATACCGCACCGCCTCACCCGAGCAGAGAAAGGCCGCCGTCGAGAACGGGCTGGCCCAGATTCAGGGGCTGCGCTCCGAGAACGAGTCCTTCCTGGAAAGGCTGCTCGCCGAACTGGAGCAGCCGCACGAATCGAGGGGCCCCGCGGGCAGGCGCAGGCCTTGGGTTGATCGGATGAAGGCCCTGGGCGTGGTAACGCGCAGGGACCTCATCTACTATTTCCCAAGAGACTACGTTCCCTTCAGAAGCGCGGGGCAACTGCAGGACGGTGAGCGAGCGTGCATACTTGCGACGGTGGTGCGGCGCGCTGCCAAAAGTCTCGGCTCCAGAGGGGCGATGCTGCGGAAGCGATACAGCCTGGAGGTGGAGGATAACGGGGAGCGAGTTACGGTAACGTCGTTCGCGCAGATTCACCGGAGGCAGGCGGCCGCAGAGAAGTTCTCGCCGCTGGCAATGAACTACTCGCCCGGCACGGCACTCCTGATTGATGGGAACGTCAAGCGTTATGGGCCCTTTATCGAGATGACCTACCAGGACGTTCAACCAGCCGAAGGCCTCGATTCGCTCAAGCCCGGCCAGTTGGTTCCGGTGTATCCGCTGACTGAAAGGGTTTACCAGAGCCACCTGCGGCCGGCGATACGAGGGCTTCTGGATCGCTATTCCGCCGCACTCGCCGACCCGCTGCCTGGTGCGGTGCGCCGCGAGCACGGCCTCGTGGCACTGACCACGGCGCTGCCGCAGATCCACTGGCCCGATTCGCAGCAGGGCCTCGATCGCGCGCGGCGCAGGCTGGGGTTCGAGGAGTTTCTCTACCTTCAACTGGCGCTGACGACGCGGCGCGAAGAGGTGAAGCGATCGGGCGGGTTCGTGATGAAGGGTATCGAGCGCGTGCTGGAGCGCCTGCGGCCATTGTTGGAATACGATTTCACGGCTGCGCAGAACCGCGTGATCCGCGAGATAGCGGACGACATGCAGGGCGGGCACGTGATGAGCCGCCTTCTGCAAGGGGATGTCGGGTCCGGCAAGACGGCGGTCGCCCTGGCTGCCGTGCTGCTGGCGGTCGAGAACGGGTTCCAGGCGGCGCTGATGGCGCCGACCGAGATACTCGCGGTGCAGCACTATCTTGTTCTTTCGCCGGTGGTGCACGCGCTGGGGCTGGAGATTGACCTGCTCATCGGGGCGGTGTCAGCGCGCGAGAAGAAGCAGGCATACGAGCGCTTGTCTGCAGGCGCCGCACATATCGCCGTCGGAACCCACGCGCTGCTCGAAGACCCGGTTGCGTTCAAGAATCTCGGGCTCGCGGTGGTTGACGAGCAGCACCGCTTCGGCGTCCTGCAGCGCGCAAGGCTACTGCAGAAGGGCCTCAACCCCCACGTCCTCGTGATGACAGCGACGCCCATCCCGCGCACGCTGGCGCTCACCGTCTATGGCGACCTCGATGTTTCCACTCTCGACGAGGTGCCTCCGGGCCGCCAGCCGATCGAGACGCGCTGGTATCCCGAGCACAAACTGGACGATGCCTACGCTTTTCTCAGGCGGCAGGTGGAGCAGGGATACCAGGCATATGTCGTCTGCCCGCTGATCGAGGAGTCTGAAAAACTGCAGGTTCAGGCTGCGACCGACCTGGCCGAACAACTCCGCTCCGACGTGTTCCCCGAGTTCCGCGTTGGCCTGCTGCACGGCCGGTTGAAGACAGTGGAGAAAGACCGCGTGATGGAGGCATTCCGCCTGGGGCACATTGACATTCTCGCGACGACGACGGTGATCGAGGTGGGAGTTGATGTGCCCAATGCGTGCGTGATGGTGGTGTTGAATGCCGAGCGGTTCGGGCTGGCGCAGTTGCATCAACTGCGCGGCCGCGTGGGCAGGGGCGCTGCGAAATCCTACTGCCTGCTCGTCGCGGAGGCGCGCTATGATCCGAGGTTCTCGTCGTTGGATCCGGAGGACACGTCGAGCCAGGGGCGCAGCAGAATCAGGATAATGCTGCAGGAGAACGACGGCTTCAAGATCGCGGAGGAAGACCTGCGGCTGAGGGGGCCGGGCGAGTTTTATGGCACGAGGCAGCACGGGCTTCCCGATTTGAGAGTTGCCAACTTGCTCAAGGACCAAGCGCTTCTGGAGGAAGCAAGAGAGGCAGCGTTCGGATTGGTGCAGCGCGACCCGGCCCTGTCCACGGCTGAGCACGCATTGCTTGCCCAGGAGGTTCGCCGCATCCGCCAGGCCATGGACGCTGCGCCGCCGTGACGAGCCGCAAAAGCGACCGCCGGCGTCGCCCCTACGTTTGCGCCTCGCTGTGTAGGGCAAGCCCTTGTGGCTTGCCGCATGCAGGCCAACGCGGCAAGGGGCCCTTCGGCATCGCTCAGGGCAGGTAAACCCTTGCCCTACACGGGTGGCACCCCGATGCCATCGGGGTGCAACGCACGGGTTGAGAACCCGTGCCACCATGCAGTGCTCCCGACGGCTTTACAGGGGCTGGGTGCTGGGCCTACAATGATATGCGCGCAAGGGCAGGCAGCAACAGCAAGATGCGCATCATTGCCGGCAGGGAGAAAGGGCGGAGGTTGAGGGCTGTGCGCGGCCAGTCGGTGCGGCCGACGTCGGGCCGCGCGCGCACGGTGCTTTTTGACATCCTGGCGCCCAGGATTGCGGGGTGCCGGTTTCTTGATTTATATGCCGGCGTGGGGGCGGTTGGGCTTGAGGCGCTGAGCCGCGGGGCGGCATTCGCGGCATTTGTCGAGGCCAATGAGAAGGCCTGCCGGGCCATCAGGGAGAATATCGAGAGCGTGGGCGTGAAAGAGCAGGCGGAAGTCATCTGCAAGCGGGCCGAATCAGGGCTGAAGTTGCTCAGCGCGCGAGGCGAGAAGTTCGACATAGTTTTCCTGGACCCGCCCTACGCGGCGGAGCGCGAGGCGCAGGCAGCGGTTGAGTATATCGGGGGGTGCGACCTGCTGAGAGAGCGCGCGCTAGTGGTGCTGCAGCATTTCAGCAAGAGCGAGGTGCCTGCGCGGGTTGGGCGTCTGGAGGTAACCGACAGCAGGCGAATCGGCGACACGTGTTTTTCGTTTTTCGAGCAATCGGGCAGGACACTAGGTCCTGCCCTACGGTTAGGATAGGAGGACTTGCTGGCGTGGCGACAGCGGTATATCCGGGGACATTCGATCCGACGACCAATGGGCACATGGACATCGTCGAGCGCGGGGCGCGGCTGTTCGACAGGTTGATCGTCGCTGTGGCCGAGCGGCCGGAGAAGGAGCCTCTGTTCCCCGTGCGCGCGCGAGTGCAAATGCTGCGCGCGTGCTGCAAGCACCTGAATAATGTGAGCATCGAGCCATTCGGCGGGCTGCTGGTGGAATTCGCGCGCAAGCGGAAGGCGGACACGATAATCAAGGGCCTGAGAGCAGTTTCCGATTTTGAGAACGAATTGCAGATGGCCCTGATGAACCGCACTCTGGCCGACGGCCTGGACACCATGTTCCTGATGACCAGCGCGGATTTTCTTTACCTTAGTTCCAGCATCGTGAAGGAAATCGCCTCCCTGGGAGGCGATATCAGGCGGTATGTTCCGCCGGTAGTGGCAAAGCGTTTGAGGGAAAAACTCAAGGGAAGGGGGAGACGGCAATAGACCTGCTCAGAATAATTGAGGAACTTGAGGACCTGATCGAGAAGCGGACCAGGGTCCACCTGCTGCACCGGGCGTGGGGAGTGGATGAGGACGAATTCTTCACCCTCGTCAACCGCCTGCGCGCGAGCCTGCCCGAGGAGGTGAAGAAGGCAGTCCAGACGACGAAGGACTCCGAGCGCATAGTCGCGGAGGCCCACGAACAGGCATCGCGGCTGATCCAGGATGCCAAGGAGCAGGCGGCGCTGCTGGTTTCGCAGGATGAGATCATCAAGCAGGCGCAGCGCCAGGGCCAGGAGGTCGTCGCGCAGGCGCAGGAGGAGGCAGCGCGCATCAGGCGCGAGATGGATGACTACTGCCGGCAGGCGCTGGACAACCTCGAGAAGTCCGTCCAGCAGATCCTGGCCGCCATCGAGAAGGGGCGCGCCGCGCTGCGGCAGCCCTCATCCACCGAGTCGTAGCCCAGGAGGCGGTCGAATGTCGCTGACGAGAATGCGCCGAAGGTTCGAAGTTCACATGCGGACCGGCATGTGGATCATCCTGATAATCTTCATCATCGGGATCTTTTTCTTCTACGGGTCTTATGTGCCGCGCATGAGGCGCGCGGCCGGCGCGGGCACGGAACCGCCCGCGGTGCTGGGGACTGTCAACGGCGAACCGGTAACGCGCGATCTGTTCGACCGGAAGTTCGCGGCGGTCACGCAGGGAGGGCGCGCGCCGCTGCAGTTCTTGGGCTGGTTTTACATGAACGCATTTAGCGAGGCAGTCGGTGAACTGCTGGTGCGCCAGGAAGCAGCGAAGATGGGCGTCAATGTAACGCGCGACATGGTTGACCAGCGGATAAACACCCTGGTGGAGCAGCAACTCAAAGAGGCGATTGCTCGCAGGCGGAAGCAGGGCCGCCCGGTAGATGAAGATGAAATGCGCCGCAACCTAGAGGAGACCCGGCGGCAGCAGGCGGACGACATCGGCTACGGCCTGCTGCTGCAGGCGATACGCATGAAACTGACGGCGACTACGAAGGTAAGCGACAAGGAACTCCTGGAGCAGTTCGACCAGGTCAAGGCCCGACACATACAGGTTTCCTTCACGCCGCCCAAGGGCAAGAAGCGCAGCGACGCCGAAGCGCTGGCAAAAGCCAAGAAACTGCTGGCGCAGTTGCGCGCGGGGGCAGACTTTGCTGCCCTGGCGCAGAAGGAATCCGACGACATAATGACCGCCAACAAGGGCGGGGCGTTCACCTTCGAGGACAAGAGCCGGGGGATTACAGGCGAGAAGGCGAGATGGTTTCGCAGGGGGCAGATCGTGCAGTTGGACAACGCCTTGTTCTCGCAGAAGATCGGCGTCATCGGCGAGCCGGTGAAAACGGAGTTCGGCTACCACCTGGTGCTGGTCGAGGGGCGCAAGCGCGAGATGCCCGAGGATTTCGAGAAGAAGAAAGAGGGATACCGGCGGGGCCTTGCCGAGCAGCGCTCGCAGCAGGTGTGGGATGGTTTCCTGCGCAGGGCATACGCCGCCGCGAAGATCGAAGTAACGGACCCGTTCGTGCAAGCGGAGCAACTCCTGATGAGACAAGGCAACACGAACAAGGCAATCGCCTACCTGCGGCAGGCGGCGGCATACGCGCCCAGCATTTCCCCGCAAGTGGCCGCGTCCGTGCACTACCTTCTTGGGAACTTGCTGTCGAGCGGGAAGAAGTATGAGCAGGCGGCAGAGGAATACGACGAAGTGCTCAAGCTGACGAGCGATGCGCGGGACCAAGTGATGCTGTCCCTGGCCGAGACCTATGTGGAACTGAAAAAGGCAAGGGATGCGATAGATTACATCAAGGGTGCAATCGAGGAGGCTCCGGAAAATACGACGGTCAGCACCAGGGCGGAAGCGCTCTACAAGCGCCTGGGCCGAACGGACCTGGCCGAGACCGAGAAGAAGCGGCGCGAGGAGACGCAGAAGAAGGCTGCGCAAGAGGCCAAGGAGCGAGCAAAGGAAGAGGCCGAGAGCGCCGCCCGTGCACCTCAAAAAGCCAAGCCGTCCGCGCGCTGATCGAGTGAGACCGACTCCACCAGCAAGCCTACATGCAACCTGATCGCGACTGCGAAGCCGCCTTGACGCGGCGCTTTCCGCAATCCCTGCGCGGGCACGTTCACCCGGCGGACGTTGCCAGGCGGCTGTGGGCCGAGTTGCTCGGGCGCAGCCGTGAGAATCCTTCCGGCCTTCTTGCACCCAACAGGTTCACAATTGGCCTGTCCAGCGAGGACATGGAACAAACGCTCCCCTTCCTGCCCGAACTGTCGGCCGAGTTGCAGCGTTGGGTCGGCGACATCGCCTCGGCGCAGGGGCTTCGCCTCCTGGGGCCGCCCCAGATTCTGTTCGAGGCCGATGAGAGCCTGCAGCCCGGCCAGTTCAAGGTAGAGAGTCAAACCGCTGAGCCGTCGGGGCAGCCGTCTCTGCCTGCAGGCCAACAGCCCGGCGAGTAAAGCGCACGGCTTCTCCTGAAGCCGCGCTCTGGAGTGCGGCGATTTATCGCCGCTTTTGAAAGCGGGGCTGAAGCCCCGCACTCCATAGAAATAGCACGCCCGATGGCCTCTGGACTTGCAGCCCCTAGCGTGGTATCCTCCCATTGATGGTGGGGACCGTTCTAAATCAGCGCTACGAACTGCTGGAGCAGGTAGGCCAGGGCGGCATGGCCGTAGCCTACCGGGGACGCGACCTGCTGCTTGGCAGAACGGTGGCAGTCAAGGTGCTCAGGGAGCAGTTCAGCAGCGACCCGGGCTTCGTGCAGCGCTTCCGCAAGGAGGCGCAGGCTGCTGCGAGCCTGTCGCATGAGGCCATTGCGGCGGTCTATGACACCGGCTGCGACGGCGTCAACCACTACATAGTCATCGAGTTCGTCGAGGGCGAGGACCTGCGCCGCCGGCTGCAGGCGCGCGGCGCGCTGCCCGCGCGCGAGGCCGCTGCGATTGCGGCTCGCGTTGCGCGCGCCCTGGCCTGCGCGCACGAGAAGGGGATCGTGCACCGCGATATCAAGCCTCACAACATCTTGCTTCCCGCCGGCGGCCCGCCCGATGCCGTCAAGGTAACAGATTTCGGCATCGCAAAAGCCATCACCGCGCCAAGCGATACGGACACCGGCCTGATCATGGGCTCCGTTCACTATTTCTCGCCCGAGCAGGCGAGGGGCGAGCCCGTGGGCCCGCAGGCCGACCTTTACTCCCTGGGCGTCGTGCTCTTCGAGATGCTGACGGGGCGCAAGCCTTTCGAGGGACAGCATCCGGTGGCTGTCGCTCACCGGCACGTCTATGATCAGCCGCCCATGGTGCGCTCGCTGGCCCCCGAGGTGCCTGCGCAGCTCGAATCAATCGTGACGAGGCTGCTGCGGAAAGACCCAGCCGCGCGCTACCCGTCGGCGCAGGCGCTGGCGGACGAACTGGAAGGATTCCTTGCAGGCGAACCCTCAGCGGCTGTCGCTGTTCCGCCTCGTCCCCGGGCGCGTTCGTGGCGCATGGTTGCGGCGATCCTCGCGGCTGGGATTGTGCTGGCGGCAGGCGGATTGCTGGTCAAGATGAGCGGCCAGCGCGCCAACGTGGTGCAGGTTCCCGATCTTTACGACATGGACGCCGAGTCTGCGCGCCGCGCCGTGGAGAGCATGGGGCTGCGGTATGCCGAGGCCGGCAAGGTTGCGAGCGATCTCGACGCTGGCCGCGTGGCGCGGCAATCGCTGTCGGGCGGCAAGATGGTCGAGCAGGGAAGCGAACTGCGCGTCTGGTTGAGCACCGGTCAGGGGCTGGTGAAAGTGCCAGACGTCAGCCAGATGTCGCAGCGCGCTGCGCAGCGGGAGCTCCAGGGAGCCGGCCTTCGCACCGGGGATGTCGTCGAGGAGAGCAGCGATGCGGTCCCGCCGGGCTATATCATAGCAACGAGGCCCGCTCGCGGCACCGGCGTGGAGCCCGACAGCGCCGTCGCGCTGGTGCTCAGCACCGGGCCCAAGACCCCTGCGCGCCCGCCGGAGTTCGATCCTTTCGCGCCGCACGAACCAGCGAAGAAGGAGGCGGGGGTTGACGAAACCCTGCGCTTCACAGTTCCTACAGGCCAGGGGAAAGCTGACATCAAGGTGCGCATCGAGGTCGAGGATGCAGAGGGCACGCGCACGATATACGAAGCAGCGCATCCCCCTGGAGCCCAGTTGCCGCCGGTGAAGTTCCAGCGGTTCGGCCCCGCGGTAGTGCGCATATACCTTGACGACGCCCTTTCGTCCACGCTGGATTTCCCCAAGAAAAGGCCGGAGGCAACCAAGCAATGAGGTGTGCGCTCGCGGTTTGCTGCGCGTGTTTGATCTGGTCGCCGTGCCTTGCACTGGGTGCGGCCCCGAAGAAGGGGACCATCCGCGTTACGGTCAATGGCAAACAGTTGTCCCTGAAAACAGCCGCTGTGCTGCGCAAAGGCAAGCCCTGGGTGCCGGTAGAGGAAGTGAGCAAGAAACTCGGGGGGCACGTGAAGGTGATCCAGCCCGGAAAACTGATCGGCCTATGCCTGGGCGAGACTCGCTGCAGGCCGCTGACGATTGGCGCCGCCGACGGCGCGGTCGTGATCAAGGGGACTGCCTTCGCTCCGGCCGCAGTGGTCGCGGAAGCCCTGGACGCAAAGTTCTCCTGGAACGCCAACGCCCGAACCGCTGCGTTCACCAAGAAAACCAGGCGGCAATGACCCATGGCCGGTGCGATGAGGAAGCCGATTCGTAACGCCGCCGTCCCGGCGGCATGCCAGCCAGAGGCTGGCGTTACGGCCAGCGAGGACGCTGGCGTTACGGTGCGGACGCGAGGCAGGCTGCCGCACTGGGAGCGCCGGGGTGCGACTTACTTTGTCACCTTCCGGGTGGCGGGCACGCTGCCAGCGCATGTTCTCGAATCCATGCAGCAGGAACAGGAAGCCATCGAGAGCGTAGCAGCCCGCGAAGGTCGCACCGTGAGCGCAGAAGAGCGGGAGCGCCTGAATGCGTTGCGCCACAGCCGGATCGAGGAATTCCTCGACACGGGCACGGGCTGGCGGCCGCTTGCCCAGCCTGAGGTTGCGGACCTGGCCGTGGACGCACTCCGGCATTTCGACGGCGAACGCTACTCACTACACGCCTGGGCCGTGATGCCCAATCACGTTCACGTCGTTTTCACGCCGAAGCGGGGCCACAGTCTGGCGGATATCCTCCACGCGTGGAAGTCGTTCACCGCGCACGGGACCAACCGGCTCTTGAGGAGAAAGGGCCGCCTGTGGGCGAGGGAATACTACGATCACGTGATAAGAGGCGAAGAGGACTTCCGGCGCCGGGTCGCATACGTGCTCGGCAATCCGGCCAAGGCAGGATTCGCTGTGTGGCGCTGGGTCGGTTGTGCAATTGAGGGTGTGCAGCAGTCTGGGACATAACGCCCCGATTTCATCGGGGCAGGCCAGCGGGATGCTGGCGTTACGGTAGGAGGCGGCGGTAGAGGGTCCAGGAGTCCAGGCCCCGGTCGTGGTAGATCTCGAACAACTGGCCGCGCGCCGTTACCTGGTAGTAGGTGCGGTGGCGGCGCTGCCACCAGCGCTTCGAGCGCGAGCGCAATGGCCCCCAGCCCGCATCAACCCACGTCGCTTCTACAGCCTCTATCAGGTGTGTTTGCTTCCTCCATTCGAAAGAGGCGGGAGGCTTGCCCGGCCTGCTCTCGTCGAGGGTGATGGTTATTGGCTCGCCAATGAATTCGCAGCGCACGGCCAGCACACCGCTACCGAGGGGGCAACATACCACGAATGCCGCTTCACGACAATGCAGGGATCGCGCTACGACCCCAGCAGCGCGCGCTTGATCGCCTCGACCCTTGCCGCCAGCGAGCGAAGCAATCCGACGCGCCCAGCCTGCGGTTCGCCCGCCGAGTGCCTCAGCCCGATGATTGCCGCGCCGACGACAGCGGCCATGTCAGGGGCCTTGGCCTCAGGGAGCAGTCCGGCCAGCGCGCCGCCGTAGGCCCGAACCGGACAGGAGAGCACCTGTTCTGCGAGCGCCACCGCGCCCGGAATGCGGCTGACCTCGCCTGTGAGAACCGCTCCACCGGAAAGGACTGCGACAACGCCGCTGCCGACGATCTGAGCGCGCACATGGGAGAGTATCTCGCGCAGCCTGGCCTCGACTATTTCGGCCGCAACGAGCAATCTCACGCGGCGCTGGCCACCATCGGCAGTACGAACCACGACCGGCGGCTGCCCTCGCGCCAGAGCCGCGAGGCCCACCGCTGCTCCCTTGAATAGTTGTTCGCTCTGGTCCAGAGGGAGCCTGAGGCCGATGCACAAGTCCCGAACGATCTGGGCGCCTCCAAGCGGCAAGCAGCCTGACAGGACCGGGCCGCCGTCGCGGAACAGCACGTAGCCGGTCGTCGCAGCGCCGATGTCAATAAGCAGGTGCGGTCCTCTGGGCTGCGTACCTCCGAACGCGGCCTCGGCGCAGGCGAGGGGGGAAAACACGAAATCCTCGAGCGCGATGCCTGCGCGCTGCAGGCACCGCCCGACGTTATCCAACGCCGCGCTGGAGGCGGTGATCACATGAACCCTTCCCTCGAGCGTGGAGGCCGACAGGCCGGTCGGCCTCTGCACCCCGGGCAGGCCGTCAACAACGAAGTCGCAGGGGATGACGTGAACGACCTCTCGTCCCTCCGGCAGGGCGATGTCCCCGGCTGCGCGCAGCACCTGGTCCACATCGGAGGGGAGAATCTCGCGCGAGGGCCGGGTGATGGGCATCGCTGCGCTTGTTACCAGGCCCGAGAAGTGCGTTCCGGTTACAGAAACCCAGGCGGGCGCATGACGCGCTCTGCGCCCGGCGCCGTTCACCGATTCGCTGATGGCCTCGCTGGCCTCCTCAACGTCAACCACCACCCCCCGCTGCACGCCCCTCGATGGAGTCTGGCCCAGGCCGAGGGTGTCAATGCCGCTTTCGCCGGCTCTCGCCAGCAGCGCAGATATCTTGTCTGACCCTATGTCGAGGGCTAGTACCGGGTCGGAACCCACTGCAGCCCACTCCCGCGTTTTCTGACGGCGACCCCGGCTGGGAAAGACCTGGCGGCGCTACGGGCTGGGAGGCGCAACGAATCCTTCGGGCGCCTCAGGGGGGTGCTCGAGGGGCCGATGCATGATCCTGTCGAGAAGCGAGCGGCGAATATGCCCCAGGTTGAAGAAGATGCGCACCCCGAGCGCCACGATCGCCGGAAGATACATGTTGACGCCCAGCCTGTCGCCCGCGTAAACCAGCAGCGCTGCCACCGCCGTGTTCATGAAGAAACCGGTAACAAATACGACGGGCTCGAACCGATGGTCGAGCACCCCGCGCACGCCTCCCACGACAGAGTCCAGGCCTGCCAGGATCGCCACGGCGACGTAGTCTGTGTAGTCGGGTGGGACCGAAAGTTTGAAGAATGAAACGAGCACGAAGCCCAGCAGCAGGGCGAGAAGCGGCAGCAGGATCATGCCGGCGCCTCCTTGGTGGGTCTGGCGAACTTGGTCTTGGGCCCCACACTCACCCCCGGGATTAGTATGTGCTGGCCCTGCTCCAGGTTCACTGGAAAGCGCTGCGCCTTCAGCCTGTCGAGCACGCCATCCTTGATGGTCAGCGCCCCGGTGAGTTCTTTGACGCTGCCAATTGCCTTGATCTCATAGGGCGGCGAGAGCGGGACGCCGTTCACGTTGACCACGGTGCCGACGCACCTGATTGCCGTCGTGCCCACCACGCGCTGGTCGCTAATGGCTATCGCCTCGGCGCCTGCCGAGCGGAGTTCGTTGATGATCGGCCACAGGTCGAAGTCGTGGATCAGGAATTCCTCGGCCCCCGCGCCCGGCTCGTGCGGTAATGTGCTGTCGTCCACGCGCACTATGATACCAGGCCCCACGACAGGGGTCAGGCCGAGAGCCACCTTGTACATTTCGTTGTCCCTGTTCATAAGGGTCAGCACCTGCTTGCCCTCTGTCGCCGCCTTTTCATACTTGGACTTCTCGGAGCGGAGTTTGGCGATTTCGCTGTCCATGTCCTTGGCTCTCTTGCGCTCGGCGGCGAGCAACTGAGCGAGCAGTTCGACGCGCGGGCGCCCGGCGAGGTCGCCCGCCGACTTCTGGCTGCCGAACTGAAGCGCCAGCAGCATCCCCAGCACCAGGCTTGCCGCGGTCAGCGGCGCGACCCAGTCCTTGGGCTTCAGGCGCAGGTGCGGACGCCACCCGCGCAGATGGGAATCCAGCACTTCTTTTTCGCCCATCTCGCATCACCTCGCTTGAGCGCCCACTCGCAGCGGTTTCCAGACGATTGCCGAAAGGGCGCTCAGGTCAAGATATTCTACACCCCCCGAGGGCAATCCCGCCAGGCTCAGCCGCGCGCGCAGAGCCTTTTCTTCCATGTCCTGCGGCAGGCCGAATCGCAAGAGCACACCCTTGTCCAACCTGGCGCTCACCGCCCCCGAAGAAGCAACGCTCACCGCCCGCGCTTTCAGCCCCGCCTGCTCCAAGGCGCGCAGGCAGTCCAGCGGACCCCGCGCCCTTCGCGGCGACCACCGCGAACAGGGCACCACGAACAGCCGCGCAACGCCTGCCGTGCTGCAATCGTCAGCTGGAAAAAGGCGGCCCTTGCGGTCAACAAACTGGGCTCGGCCTCCGCATTGCAGCACGAATGCTGCGGGGCGCTCCTTGATCGAGATGCGTATCGTGTGCGGCAGATGGCGACTGACCTGCGCCTCCTGCACGGCGGGATGCGCCGCCAATCTCCTCGCGACCTGGTTGAGGGGCACCCGGAAAATCCTCGCGCCCATCCTCACTCCTGCCAGGGCCAGGACCCTGTGCCGGTCGAGGCGCTCCAGGCCGGCCAGTTGGACCCGGCGAACGCGAAGCGGCACAAACCACAACGCCAGGGCCAAAGCCTGCCAGAGGAGCAGGACGGACACGACAAGCACTGAAACCCGCAGCAGCACGAGCAGCGCGCGCCGCCTGCGGGCTTGCGCCGCCCTCGGGCTGCGAGCGACCAGCACTGCCCTGTTACGCGCGTCCATGCTGCTACCCGCCGGCCTGCCGCGGCTCAAGGGCGAGTTCTATCAGTCTGTCGAGGAGCCGCGCAAACGGAATTCCTGCAGCCGCCGCCGCGCACGGCACGAGGCTCAGCGGTGTGAGGCCCGGGATGGTGTTGACCTCCAGCGCCCACACGTTCTCGCCGTCGCATCTCATGTCAACCCTCGACCAGCCCCAGCATCCGAGAGCGCGATGGGCCGCAAGGGCCACCTCTCGCGCGCGCCCTGCAGCCTTTTCGGAAACGCGCGCAGGCACGATTTCCTGCGTGGCTCCAGGCGTGTATTTTCGCTCGTAATCGTAGAACTCGCCCGCGGGCACGATCTCCACCAGAGGCAGCACCCGCAGGTCGTGATTGCCCAGGATAGCAGCCGTGATTTCCATCCCGGGCAGATAGCATTCTGCGAAAATGCGGTGGTCGTAGGCAAGCGCAACCTCGGCGGCGGGCCTCAACTGCTCGCTCGTGCGAACGATGGTGACGCCAATTGAGGAGCCTTCGCGCGCGGGCTTGACGACGAGCGGAAGGCCCATCTCATCGAGGGCGCGACCATCCCACTCCTCGACGCTCTTTTCGCAGCGCGCATCGAACTCCACAAACGGAGCGGTTGGTATCCCCTGCTGTATGAATACCCGCTTGGACTGGATCTTGTCCAGCGCGAGCGCGCTTGCGAGCACTCCCGAGCCTGTGTAAGGGATGCCGAGCACTTCCAACAGGCCCTGCACGCTGCCGTCCTCGCCGCCGCGGCCATGGAGCGCAATGAAGGCCACATCGGGCCGGGCGGGCTGACTCAGCGCTTCGAACGGCAGCATCTCGGGCAGCGCCACAGGCAATTGGGAAGGAATCGGCGCGGGCTCGCCGCCGATGTGTCCCACGTCAATCGCCTTCACCTCGTACTTCTCGCGGTCCAACGCGTCGCACACGCTGGCTCCGCTGACGAGGGAAATAGGGCGTTCGTTGGACCGCCCGCCCATCAACACCGCAACCCGAAGTTTTCCGGCCACCGCTGCTACCACTCCCCGACGAACTCTATCTCCGGCTCCAGGCGCACGCCGTGGAGCCGCCAGGCCAGGTGCTGCAGTTGCTCCACCAGGGTTCTCACGTTTTCCGCCGTGGCCTCGCCTCGGTTGATGATGAAATTGGCGTGCTTGTAGGAGACCTGGGCGTCGCCACAGCGCATCCCCTTGGCTCCCGCGCGGTCGAGCACTTTCCCGGCCGCGATCGTGGGCGGGTTCTTGAACACGCTGCCCGCCGAGCGCGCGCGCAGGGGCTGCCGGGTGGCGCGCTTCACGCGCAGGCGTTCCATTTTCGCGCGGATCTGCGTCCTGTCAGCAGGCTGCAAGGCGAGATGCACGCGCAGCACGATCAGGCCGGAATCCATCAGGCTGCTGTGGCGATAGGCGTATTCCAGGTCATCGTGGTGCATGGTGAAGACGTGGCCCGTCTCGTCCATCAACTGCACTTCCTGCACGATGTCGCCGATGGAACCGACATCGGTGCCTGCGTTCGTCACGATTGAGCCGCCGACCGTGCCCGGAACGCCGACCAGTGCCTCCAGGCCGCTCAGGCCTGACTGTTCAGCGTGCTGGATGAGCGCCGCAAGTTTGGCACCCCCATCTGCAACCAGGATGTTGCCCTCGGCCGCGATCTGCCTGAAGCCGGAGCCCAGTTGGATGACCGCTCCTGCTATTCCCTTGTCTGAGACCAGGAGATTCGTGCCATTGCCGACGACTCGAATCGGCTTGACTGCCGCTCTGGCCCAGGTAACGATCCAGCGAAGGTCTTTCTCGTTCTTGGGCCTGAAGAAGAAATCAGCCGGGCCGCCGATTCCGAAACTTGTGTGGTCGCTCATCGGCTCGTCGAGTTTGACCGTGCCCTCGAGCGCCGCCGCAAGTTCTTCCATGGTAAGAGCCGGGAGGGCTGATGGTGACCGCGATGATTGCTGCAGATCGAAACGCCTTTGCACGGGCTACGGACCCTCCTCTGTCATTCTCCTGGTCTTTTTCGCAGCAGGCTCACAATCTCGCGCCCCACCACGTCCACGTCGCCGGCGCCAAGGATCATGACCCAGTCTCCAGGCTGCAGGCGGGAGGCCAGGTGAGGTGCGATGCCTTTCTTTTCCGCGATGAACTCGATCTCCTTTGCCGCGTTTGTCGCGCGCACCCGCTCAGCAAGCAGTGCCCCGCTGACCCCTGCAATGGGGTCTTCTCGCGCCGGGTAGATCTCTGTGAACACAACCGAGTCAGCCAGGTCGAAAGACGCGGCAAAATCGTCGAGCAAGTCGCGCGTGCGGCTGTAGAGGTGCGGCTGGAAGACCGCGAAAAGCCTACCCTGACAAAGCGGCCTTGCAGTGCTCAACGTGGCCCTGATTTCCGTCGGATGGTGCGCGTAGTCATCCACGACAGTGATCCCGCCAATCTCGCCTATCCTCTGGAAGCGACGCTTGACGCCCTCGAATTGTTCGAGAGCGGCAGCGACATGGTGGAAAGGCACGCCGGCCTGCAGAGCACAGGCGGCGGCGCCAGCGGCGTTGGACACGTTGTGCAGGCCGGGGACGTTCAGGCGCACCTCGCCTTGTCCCTCAATGCGGAACCTGCTGCCGAAGCCCTGCAAGCGGATGTCGGTCGCCCGCAGGTCGGCCCCTTCCTTGAGGCCGTAGGACATGGTACGGCAGGCGGCGCCTTGCGCCAGAGCGCGCAACTCGCCGCGGTCGGAACACCAGACCAGGCAGCCGCCTGGTCTGATGCGGCGGACGAATTGCTCGAACGCGCCGCGCAAATGGTCGAGCGTTCCGTGGAAGTCCAGGTGGTCTGCCTCGATGTTGGATACCAGAGCAATTTCAGGCTGCAGGTCGAGGAACGAGTTGTAAGCCTCGCACGCCTCGGCCAGCACCCACTCTCCATTGCCGACGCGATAGTTTCCACCTATCGCATCGAGCTCGCCCCCGATGAGCACGGTCGGGTCGAGGCCAGCCTGCTGCAATATCAGCGCAACCATTGCGCTGATGGTCGTCTTGCCGTGGGTGCCCGCAACGGCTATGCCCCGGCCCTGATCCATGATCTGCGCCAGCACCTCGGAGCGGCGCAGGACGGGCACGCCTTCGGAGCGCGCCTTCACCAGTTCCGGGTTGTCCTGCCTGATCGCATCCGAGATGATGAGGCGCGAAACCCCGGCAATGTGCGAAGGGTCGTGGCCGATCTGGATCGTAACGCCGAGGGCGGCAAGTTTGTCGGTAATGCCAGAGGAGGCGATGTCGCAGCCGGAAACCGGCTCTCCTCGGGAGCGCAGTATTGCCGCCAGGGCACTCATGCCGATGCCGCCCACTCCCATCATATGAGTCGTGCCGTCCGCCATTTGACTTCTAGACAGCCCGTGTTTCGCTCATGCGCAGCACGCGCCTAGCCCGGGAACCTCGAACCCGCACGGGAACGGTCTCGCCCTGCTGGCGCGACACGCCCAATACGATGCCGATTCCAATGAATGTGCCCAGGACCGAGGAGCCGCCGTAACTCACGAGCGGCAAGGGCAGGCCGGTTGCCGCCCCCAGGCCGGTCACCGAAGCCATGTTTATCAATGCCTCGAAGCCGATCGCGAAGGCGATCCCGCTTGTGAGCAAGACCTCGAACTGATCGCTAGCGCGCGCCGCGATCTGCAGCATCCGCCACGCGAGAAGCCCGAAGAGAGTGATCACCCCAAGGGTCGCAAAGAAGCCCATTTCCTCGCCGATTATCGCCAGTATCGAGTCGGTGTGAGGCTCGGGGAGGTAGAAATACTTCTCCCGGCTTTCCCCAAACCCGCGCCCGCCCAGGCCGCCCGACCCGAAAGCCATCTGGCAGTGGAGAGTGTGGTAACCGCCTTCCAGACGCGCCCTTACGAACTTGGAACGGTAACCCGTCACCAGCACCATCAGCACCGCGGCAACAATAGTGCATGTTCCGATGAGACCCAGGTGCCGCGCTTTCGCCCCGCCAACATGAAGCATCGCAAAGAGGACGCCGGAGAACAGCACCGCGCCGGCAAGGTGAGGCTCAATGAGCACCAGAAAGATGAGCGGCGCTGCAAGCGCGCAGATGCGCACCACCATGCCCAGTTGCCGCATCTTCGCAGCCTTCTCCGCTATCAGCCGCGCGCCAGCGATGACCGCCAGCAGACGGGCGAACTCGCTGGGCTGCATGCCGAACATCCACCGGTGCGCCCCGTTGCGTTCCGGTCCAAGAATCAAAACCGCCAGAAGCATCGCGCCCGCTGCCCAGTAACTTATGTACCCTATTCTCTTGAGGACAGCAGAAGGTACGAGCGAGATGGCCCACATCATCCCAAGGCCGACTATTGCGAATGTTGCCTGGCGCTTAAGGTAATAGAAACTGTCGCCGCCTGTCAGTCGGGAGCGGTCGAAACCGGCGACCGGGTAACTGGCGCTGAAAACGTAGATCAGCCCAATCCCGATCAGAGGTAAGATGAGCAGCACCAGAAAAGTATCCGGCGGCCTGAGACTGCGAAGCCATGACCATGCCTGCCTGTAGATGCTGCGACCTTGCTGCGTGACAGTCATTCAGGTTCCTCTGCATTCTCACGTGCGATTCGAAGGACTGCTTGCCTGAACACTTCGCCCCGGTGCTCCAGGTTCTTGAACTGGTCGAAACTCGCGCACCCAGGGGACAGGAGCACAACGTCGCCTGGCTGCGCGATGTCAAATGCTCGCCGCACCGCTTGCTCGAGGTTCTCCGCCAGAGGCTCTATGCGCTCGAACCCCGAGCGCGCAGCGGCCTGCGCAATCGCGGGGCCTGCTTCGCCCACGGGCAAGAGTGCCCTGGCGCGCTGCGCGATGGCGGCACCCATCTGGCCGAAGTCCGCTACTTTTGCCCTTCCTCCGGCAATCAGGATGACAGGCTCTTCAATCGCATTGAGGGCTGCAACTGCGGCCGAAGGAGTGGTGGCCTCCGAGTCGTCAATGAATGTGACCTCCCTGACGCGAGCCACCACTTGCAGGCGATGCGGGCCGGCTTCGAAATCGGCGAGGGCTTCCTGGACGCGGGCCAGCGGCGCGCCTGCGGCCGATGCGCACGCAATCGCAGCCAGGGCATTCTCCAGATTGTGGTCACCCGGCAGCCGCACCGCCGCCTTGGGGCACACGCGCCGCGAGCCGTTCGGGTGAGCGACGATTATCCAATCGTCATCCGCAAAGGCTCCCGCTGCAACTTTGCCGTGGCGACTGAAGAGCAGAACCTGCGAGCGAAGTGTGCCGCCCAGTTGGCAGACGCGGCTGTCCCGCGCGTTGAGCACGGCGAAATCTTCCTCGGCCTGGTTCTCGAATATGCGGACTTTTGCGCGCCAGTAGTTCTCCGTCGTCTCGTGCCGGTCGAGATGATCGGGGGTAAAGTTGACGAAGGCGGCAACCCACGGCCTGAACTTGACGATGGCCTCGAGTTGAAAACTGCTCACCTCGGCGACGAGAATCTCTGCCGGCTGGGCGGCTGCAGCAAGTGAGACGAGAGGATGGCCGATGTTCCCGCCGAGGCGCACCTGCATACCCTCCCGCTGCAGGATATGAGCCAGCAAAGCAGCCGTCGTGGTCTTGCCCTTGGTCCCTGTGATAGCGATGATCGGCGCGGGCGAAATCATGTAGGCAACCTCGATCTCGCTCACGACCGGAATGCCCGATGCGCGCGCTCGTTCGAGCGGCGCGATGCCAGGCGGGACGCCCGGGCTGATGACCACCATGTCCGACTGAGGGATGCTCTCGTAGGCTTGCTCGCCAAGTTCGAATGCGACCGGGACCCCCTGCAGCCTTTCTACCTCGCCCGCAACTTCGTTCCGGTTCTTCTCATCGGCGACCGTTACCGCTGCTCCGCGATTGGCGAGCGCGATGGCAGCCTCGCGCCCTGTGCCGTGCTCGCCCAAGCCGATCACATAGCACCGTTTCCCGGCAAAACTGAACTTCTCTCGGAACAGGCTGCTCATATTGCCCAGCAGCGTTCCCCGACGACGGCCGCCGCCGCCAGCGCCGCGCCCACGAGCCAGAACCTCGTTACCACCGTGTTCTCGCTCCATCCGCCCAGTTCAAAGTGATGATGCAGCGGCGTCATGCGCAGGATGCGGCGGCCCGTCAGTTTGAACGAGATCACCTGCGCGACGACCGAAAGTGCCTCCACAACGAACACCGCTCCAACTACCAGCAGCAGAATCTCCTGCCTCATTGCGACCGCGGCACCTGCCATGCCGCATCCCAGCGCCAGCGAGCCGGTGTCGCCCATGAACGCGCGCGCCGGATATGCGTTTATCCACAGGAACCCAAGGCACGCGCCCGCGACAGCGAAGCACAGCAGGGGCGCGCTGCCCTGATGATAGCGCAGTCCGGCCAGGCCGAGCGCCAGCAGAGCGGGCACGCCCAATCCGGCCGCCAGGCCGTCGAGGCCGTCGCTGAGATTGACAGCGTTCATGAAGAAGATTACCAGCAGCCCCACAGCAGGCCAATACGACCAGCCCAGCGGCAGGACTCTTCCCGAGAAGGGCAACACCACGCTCATCCCCCCGCTGCCAATGATGTGCTGGTAGTAAAGAAACCACGCCGTCAGCACGACCTGGCCCAGGAGTTTGTGGCGGGCCTTCAGCCCCAGGTTGCGCCCGCGCCTCAGCGACAGCCAGTCGTCCGCAAACCCCAGGGCGGCACCGAGAACCATGAAAATCAGCACACCCACGACCGAAATGTCAACGCTGCGGAAATATTGCCCGGTCAGCAGGAACGCGCAAGTGGCGGCAGCCACAAGAAGGATGCCTCCGCATGTTGGGGTGCCAGCCTTCGCACGATGCCTTTCCGGCGCCCACTCGCTGATGTGCTGCACGCAGCCCAGGCGCTTGAGCAGCGCAACCGTGGGCGCTCCCGCCAGCGCTGCGATCACCATTCCCATCAGCAGGGCAACCGGCTCAGCCACTTGCCAACTTCTCCACTACCCTCTCAAGGGCCATTGCGCGCGATGCCTTCACGAGCACCGCGTCCCCGGGGCGCGCTCCCTGTAAGATGATGTCTGCGCACTGCTCGACATCACTCGCCAGTATTACCTGTTCAGGCGTCATGCCACTGAGCGCACCCTCGCGCAGGTGATGCGCATGATCGCCGACTGCCACCAGCAGCGCAAGACCGTGGGTTGCGGCGTCGCGCCCCACGTCGCGGTGCATCTCGGCAGCGTGGGGGCCCAGTTCGAGCATATCACCCACCACTGCCATGTGCCTGTCCGCCCTGATCTGACCCAAAACCTCCAGGGCTGCGACCATCGAAGCCGGATTGGCGTTGTAGCAATCATCCAGGATGGTGAACCCGCGCGCCGACTTCAGAACCTGCAGCCTGTGCTTGCCGAGGGTAACGCCCTCGAGGCCCTTGCGCACATCCTCAATGCTGGCCCCGGCTTCCAGCGCGGCTGCGGCTGCAGCGAGGGCGTTGAGCACGTTGTGCCGCCCGGGCACCCTCAATCGGATCGGGGCCTGCTCCTTCCCGGCCGCGATCCTGAACTCGGACGCCGCCATTTCGCCCATGCTCACATCGCGGGCGGTAACGTCGGCGGGGCGCTCGATGCCGAAGGTAAGCACCTTCCCCTTTGCCGCGCCTCTGAGGCAGGCGCTGTGCTCGTCATCCGCGTTCAGGATTGCGACCGAATCCGGCCCCATTTCCTGCAGCAGTTCTGCTTTGGCCGCCGCAATCGCCTGGGCGCTGCCGAGCCGCTCGATGTGCGTTACGCCGACATTCGTAACCACCCCGATCGTCGGCCTCACGATGCGCGCCAGGTATGCGATCTCTCCCGGCCCGCGCATGGCAATTTCGAAGACTGCGGCCTGATGCGAAGGCTCCAGTTGTAGAGCGGTGAGCGGGACACCTATCTCGTTGTTGTAGTTTTCCTCTGTCTTCAGCACCTCGAACCGCTGCGAGAGGATATGGGCCGTCATGTCCTTGGTGGTCGTCTTGCCCACGCTGCCGGTAACGGCGACGACGGGAATGCTGAATAGAGAGCGGTGCGCTGCGGCGATGCGGCCCATTGCCTCCAGCGTATCCGGAACCTGAATCAACGCAATGCCTGCGGCGGCATCAATTCCTAGATTGGGCTTGCTCACGATGGCCGCTGTCGCGCCGCGCTTGACAGCGTCGCCAACGAAATCATGCCCGTCAAACCGTTCTCCCTGCAGCGCTACGAAAATCTCGCCCGCGCGCACAGTCCGGCTATCCGTGGAGACGCCCGAGAAACTCAGGCCGTCGGTTGCCCTTGCAGCCGCGAGCAGCCGCCCGCGCGTTGCCTCAAGAACCATGTCGAGCGATATGCGCGGCACTCACTTGCTCCTATGGTTGCCCTCGACGGACCGCGCCGCGCGCCGGGCCAACTCTTCCCGCAGCAGCCTGGCGGCAACTTCCCTGTCGTCGAAGGCCTCCACCCTGTCGGCGAATATCTGCTTCGTCTCGTGCCCCTTGCCTGCGATCAACACCACGTCGCGCGACCTGGCCTCACGCAGGGCCGCGGCAATCGCCCGCTCGCGGTCGGGCTCCACGCGGCACCTGTGCTTGAATGACCTCGGCACACCGGCGATGATCTGCGCGATGATTGCGTCGGGGTCCTCGCTGCGCGGATTGTCGGATGTGACGAAGCAGACATCAGCCAACCGCGCGGCGAGCCCGCCCATTATCGGGCGCTTTCCGGGATCCCTGTCGCCCCCGCACCCGAAGACCACCAGGACACGCCGCGCGCCGAGGTTGCGCGCGTCGAGCAGAGCCTTCTCCAGGCTGTCCGGCGTGTGCGAGTAGTCAACGAGAACCGAGTAATCCTGCCCCTCCTCGACCTTCTCGAACCGGCCCCGCACCGGCGGCACCTGTTCCAGCGCCGCGACCGCGGTGTCCAGGCTCACTCCCTGCGCCAGGGCTGCTGCCAGCGCTGCCAGGGCATTGTAAACATTGAACCTGCCGAGCAAGTGCAGGCTCACTTGCCGCGAACCCTGAGGACTGTCAACGCGGAAGGAGGTGCCCTCATCCGAAACTTCAACGTCGCGGGCGAAGAAGTCGGCCTGTTCCCGGCAGCCATAGGTGATCGTTACGCCGCCGGCGATGGAGGCCAGATTGCGCCCGGAAGGGTCGTCCAGGTTGATGATGTTTGCGCGCGCCCGCTGCGTGGGCATGAGGGCCTGGTCGCGGAAAAGCCTGGCCTTGGCCTCGAAGTATTCCTGCGCGTCGGCATGGAAATCGAGATGATCGCGGGTGAGATTGGTGAAGATCGCGCAGGAGAACTCGCAGTGATCGGCGCGGTGCTGGGCCAGGGCGTGAGATGAGACCTCCATCGCCGCGTGGGTCACGCCGTTGTCCACCATCTGCCGCAGCAGGCGCTGCAAGTCCGGCGCCTCGGGGGTGGTGAAGGGCGCCTCCAGCACTTCGTCTCCGATGCGGTAGGCGAGCGTGCCGATCACGCCCACTTTTCTGCCGGCGGCGCGCATCATCGCCTCCAGCATGTAAGTCGTGGTCGTCTTGCCGTTCGTGCCCGTTACGCCCGTGAGCGAAAGTTGGCGGGAAGGACAATCGTAGAAACACGCTGCTATGGCCGCCAGCGCGGGGCGCGTCCGGGGCACCAGGATGAGGGCTGCTTCCCCCGTTTCCAGGTCCCCCCTGCCCGCCTCTGCCACTACCGCGCAGGCCCCTCGCTCCACGGCCTGCGGTATGAACAGGTGCCCATCGGTCTTCTGGCCGGGCAGGGCGGCAAACAAGAAGCCAGGTTCCACCTGCCGCGAGTCGTGCGTCAGGCCGCGCACGGCCCGGTTCAGATCACCGCGCACCTGCGCCCCGGATACCGCTTCCACCAGGGATGCGAGCGACTTCAAGAACGCCTCCATTACCCATCAGCATTATATCAACTATAGGCCCCAGTTGCTGTGACAGCCAACAGGGGCAGCCTTCACGCACCCGGTTGTCAAGTTCCGCGCGGGCGGTTCACGCCTGGCTTGACCTGCGCAATCGGCGCAATGCCCAGGTGGCTTGCCGCCCGGCTGGCCACGACGCGAAACGCGGGCGCCGCAACCACCGCTCCGTAATGTGATCCCTTCGGCTCGTCAATCACAACGAGGACCGCGACTTTCGGGTTGTCCGCCGGCAAGAAGCCGACGAACGAACCGATATACTTGCCGGAGTTGTAGCCCAGTTCCGGGGTCGGTTTCTGCGCAGTGCCCGTCTTTCCGGCGATGCGGTAGCCGGCGATCGCCGCTGCTTTGCCTGTGCCGCGTTCCACGACATGGGTGAACATGGTGCGCAATTTCTCTGCCGTGGCCGGGCTCATCACGGGCCTGCCAGGTAAACGCACCTCCTTGCCCGGATCATCGGCCGACGCTGCTATGCGGCGCACCAGGTGAAGGTGCGGCAGGGTTCCGCAATTGCCCACCGCGCAGTAGGCGGCAAGCAGTTGCAGCGGCGTGATCGCAACGCTCTGGCCGAAGGCGATGTTCGCCTTCTGCACCTTGCTCCACCGCGAAGGATCCGGGAACCAGCCGCGCGCTTCGCCGGGCAATTCGATCCCGGTTCTGCTGCCGAAACCGAGCAGGCTCATATAGCGGGCGATCTTCCAGGAGGGAATCCTCTCGGCCACCTTGCCGATGCCGATGTTGCATGAGTGAACGATGACCCCCTCGAGGTCCAGGCTGCCGTGCCCTCCCCTGCCGTGAACGGCGCAGCGGATGGTGTGGTTGCCGATGACCGTCGAACCGGCGCAGTGGACGACAATCTCGCCCGGACGGACTGCATTCTCTTCCAGGGCGCTGTAGGCCGTAACCAGTTTGAAAGTGGACCCGGGCTCGTACACGCAGGACACTGCTGGGTGCCTCCAGGACTGCGGAGGGTAGCGGGAAGGGCACGCCGGATCGAAAGAGGGAAGCGTGGCCAGAGCAAGGATCTCGCCGCTGGTGGGATCGGCGACGATCACGCAGCCCCCCAGCGCTTGCCATCGGTGCAGCGCGTCGGCCAGGGCCGCTTCTGCGGCTTGCTGCATCGTCCGATCAATGGTCAGAATGAGATCGCGGCCGGGCAGTGCCGGCTCCTCATACAATTTGCGCCCGGGGATAAGCCTGTTCCCTGCGTCAACTTCGGCGACGATCTTGCCGTCCGTGCCCGCCAGCACGCGATCGAGGCTGCGCTCTAGACCCACAGCCCCGCGGTTTTCGTCGTTGACGAAGCCCAGGGTGTGGGCGGCCAGCGAACCATAAGGCCAGACGCGCTTGGGCTCGGGCTGGATTCCAATGCCCGGCAGCGCGAGTTTGCGCACGCGCTCCAGCGCGACCTCGTCAACCCTGCGCTTTAGCCAGACGAACCGGACGCGCTTCACCTGCGCGCTGTTGCCTGTGCGCACGACGCGGTACCGCTTGCGCAGGAGAGGCTCCAGTTCCCCGGCTGGCATCTCGAGCACCGGGGCCAGGGCCGCTGCTGCAGCGCGCGGGTCCGTCACCAGTTTGGGATCAGCGAATACCGACCCCGCCTGCACCGAGTAAGCGAGCGGTTCGCCCGTTCGGTCTCTGATCGCCCCGCGCTGAGCCTGCACCACCCACTTGCGCAAGATAGTCCCGTCGCTCTTGGCCTTCAATAGGCGGTGGTGCACGATGTGAAGGTTGAATGCCTGCAGAGCAATCACGGCGAAGCCAGCGAGGATGAAAAAGCACCAAAGCCGCGTGTTCGAGCGCGCAGTGATTGCGGGGGAGCGAAGCATGACCACCGTCCCAGTGTCGCCCAACGACCGCTACCCTGCAAATCGCAGGGCCAGCCTGACTTGTCAGCGCTGCTGTTCGTGCGGCTGCGCCGGCAGGCGGGCTGGTTCGGCCGCTGCTGGGCGAAAAACAGCAGCCGCATAGCCGGAAATCACAGAGGCGATCCGGGCCTTGCTCTTGACGAGCCAGGCAGTTTGATCGGGCTGGCGGGCAGCGCGCGACGGCGTCGTCTGCGAGCCAATATAGTCCGTGCGCTCGGCGGCCAACACGGGGCGCTGCGACTGATCGCTCGTGAACTGCGCATGCTGTGCGCGCACCGCATCCACCATTGCGCACAAGGCATTCACGCGCGCCTCGCGCTCTCCCACGTCCTGCTTGAGTCTTGCGCGGCGCTGCTCGTTCTTGCCGGCGATCGCATAAGCCGACAGGTACCCCACGGCAGCCAACACCAAGGCGGCGGTGAGAATCGTGACTGCGAGAACCAGCATGAGAGAGTGTCGCACAGGGGTACCTCCGGGTCGCTCGCTGGGGGTGTAGAGGTTGCCAACGACACTCCGCGGGTACTCATGCCGGCCGTTCTTCATTACGATTCTCACCTGCCGCCTTCTTTCGGGCACGTAGGAGGCAAACGCGCCCGCCACTACAAAAGAACTGTCCACTGTCCGTCATCAGACGGACGGGCTATGCGCGAAATTCGCGAAAGCCCCCAAACTGTCAGACGCGCTCAGCGCAGCGCATCATGGCGCTGCGCGCGCGCACATTCTCGGCTATTTCCCGCGCGCTGGGTCGGATGGCTTTCGGGGTCAGCAGGCGCACCATGGGGCCACCGCAAGTGCAGACCGGCTGCGAACCGGGGCACCGACACTTGCGCCCCAGTTCTCTCAGGGTTGAGGTTACGGCCTTGTCCTCCAGCGACGAATACGCTATGATGCACATTCGCGCTGTGCTCTTGCTGCGGGCGACGATTTGTCGGAGCATGGGCGGCACCGCCGCAATCTCATCGTTTACCGCGATCCTTACCGCAGTGAAGACTTTGGACAGTGCTTGATTCAACTTGCTGCGTGCGGGTGCTGGGACTGATGCTGCGACGATGTCCGCCAGTTGTGCTGTGGTCGTTACCGCTTGGTGCCGCCTCTGCTCCGCTATCCTTCGCGCCAAAGACCCCGCCCACTTCAACTGCGCATACCTGCGAAACATGCGCTCCAGTTCGCCCTGCGACCAGGTGTTGATCACCTGCTGCGCAGTCAGCGCCTGGCGCGGCGAGTATCTCATGTCCAACGGTCCGCACAATTGATAAGAGAAGCCTCTCGAGGCGTCCGCCAGCAACTCGCTGCTGACACCCAGGTCCGCTATCCAACCATCCACCAGCGCGTCCTCTATTTGCTTGTCAAGGTGCGTCTCGATTTCTCGCCGGTCCGCCAACAGCACGGTTACCGGATATCCCTGCAGGCGGGCACGCGCTCTCTCTACGGCGGCTGGATCAATGTCCACGGCTATTAGCCGGCCCTCGGGCCCGAGGCGCTCTGCGATCGCAAGAGCGTGCCCGCCGCCACCGACGCTAAGATCTACGTATAGGCCATCCCTCTTTATCTGGAGCCAGTCCGGCACTTCTCGCACTAGGACAGGCTTGTGAACGGGAATCTCTTTCATCTGTGTGCGGCATCGTCATTTCGGCGATTCTCGTTCCTGCTCGGCCGCGCCAACCGCATGCGCCAACGACGCCGTCGAGAGCGACCTCTTCTCGTGCGCCTCCCACCTGTCGGGAGCCCACAATTCCATCCTGCCCACACACCCATGCACCCAGCACCGATCGGAAATGCCCGCCCAGTCGAGCAGCGGCTGGGGGACGACGATGCGCTTCTGCTTATCAACCTTCACTTTCCTGGCGTTGCCCAACCGCTGCTGCATGAGCATTCCGACACGATTGTCAGGGCGCACATTGCGGTAGGGCTCCACGAACTCATTCCAGCCATCATCAGTTGCCAGCGAGAGGCAATCAAACATGGTGCTGCAGAATACCCACAGGTATTCGGTCTCCCCGGGGAGTGCGTCCTTGATCGGCGCAGGAAGGGCGATGCGACCCTTCTCTAAGCCGACTTCAAAATGTCCAACGAAGTTTATCGGCACGCCATTGTTCCGTAGCCGAACCGCACGACTCTATGCGGAGGGCAACTGCTGCGCGAATTGCGTCCCACCTTTCCCGCCCGCATTCCGCAGCCATTCCAATTTGGACATTATAGCGAGAAATTCCCTGCTGTCAATAGTGTGCGGGAACTTTTTTCCCAGAGCCCCCTCCTGGGACGAATTTGCGCAAGCGCCCGTTTGCTAGAAGGTCGGGGAACCAGCCCCAAGCGCGGCGTCCACGTTGCGCTGCGCCCTGCTGCGCATTGCCGCCGCTGCCGACCGCGCCCCCGCAGCGCGCTGCGCGCGCGACTCCCAACACGACATCACATCCTCAACCAATCGCTTGCTTGACATCAAACCGAACGACAGCGGATCAGGCAAGCCGGCCTCCCGGCAAAAAGAATCGCACTTCGGATCATACGACACCACCGCTGCCGGAACGCCGGTCAATACCGCGAAGATCGCAGCGTGCAGCCGCATTGCAATCGCCATGTCGAGATGGCCGAAGGCCGCGAGCATTTGCTGCGGGCTTTCGGGAGACAACACGAAGGCTCGGCCCCCAAGACCTTCAGCCATTTGCGCTGACAGCGCGGTGTCCTGCGTGCGATCGAACGCGAGAAAGACGAGAGTTCCTCCGAGGGTGCGGGACGCATGGCCCAGCGCATCGCTGACTTCGCGCAGCCACGCCATATCACCCCACGGACGGAGCGACACCCCGACCAGCGGCCTGCGCAGGGTCCCGATCTTGTCGCTCATCCGCGCTGCGTCGGAATCAACCGCGGGATCGAGCAGGAAAGAAGCGTCGGCTGTGACTTCGACATCGCGCCGCACGCCGATGCTCTCGAGCAGTTCGCGGCTTGCCTGATCGCGCACCGTGATGCAGCGCGCAGCATTCGCTTCCCTCCTCACGAGAATGCGCGCCAGGCGTCTTTTCAATGGGCCGATCCCCTGAGCGAAAATCATCGTGGGAACGCCCGCACGCCGCGCCCAGCGCAGGACGAAGAGATAGTACAGGAGCGAGCGCAGGCTGGTTGCGTCCTGCAGCAGCCCCCCACCTCCGCTGATAAGAAGGGCCGCCGACTTCAGCGCCTGCCTTATCTGCTTTGGCGAGTAGCGGTGGTACGCCGCAACATCGTGCTGGGCCGTTGTTGCAGAAGGATTTGCTGAAAGTACCGCCGCCTCGACGCCCCGCTTTCGCAGCGCAGCCAGAGTGCCCGCGAGAATGCCCTCGTCCCCCAGGGTCCCCGCCCCCCAGTATCCGGACAGCGCAAACTTCACGTTGCGCCCGCCGCCTCGCCTTGCTTGCCGGGTGCGCCGGATCGCTCCCGGCGCACCCTCATCGCGCCCGCCGTTACGATTGCCCCGATGATCAGGCCCATCCACAGCCCGTTGAACGTCCGCAGCAAGCACAGCCACAGCGGCGAATGCAGATGACAGTAGGTGTTCGTGATCGAAACCTGCCCGATGGCGCCGGCCACAAGGAGCAATGCCGCCCAACCGGTCGCGGCGCTTGCTTGCCTGATCGCCATCGCCGCGCCCAGCATCAACGCCGGATGGCCAAGTAGGAACTCCTTGGTGCGGGGTCGAGCGATCAGCAAGTCTTCGAGCCAGTCTCTCATCCCCAGTTCACCTGCCGAGGGCTTGACCAGCGGCTCGTTGCCAGTCCGCAGCACAACCAGCAGAGCGACCCCCGCGATCGCGAGCGCGGCAGCCGCTTGCCAAAGCAGCACGGGCCTGCTGAAGAATGATCGGAAGTTATCCCCGACCTGGCGCAGGTAACCCTTGCCCCGCTGCCCGCTCATGCGGCCAACGATCACCGTCGCAGCAATCACCACCGGCAAGGCAGTGGCCGCCTTGATTCCCACGAACTGGTCCGCCTTGACGAGGTATGTGCGCTGCGCGAGCAGTGCCCCGACATAAAGCCCGCCCACGAGAGACCACCACGACGCTGCCGCCAGCCTTCCCGCTGCAGCAGCGAGCACACGTGCCGTCGAAGAGCCTGACCGCCCGCCGGCAGCCGACTGCACCAACCACACCATTCCCAGGCTGGGGAACGCCGCGGCGGCGAGCAGTGCCGCCAACTTGAACCCCACCCCGCCCCCGCGCAGCACGAGGCCGCCCAGCAAGACGCCGCCCACTGCGACGAGAGCCCACGAGGCGCTCTCGCCGACCGGAAGCATCCCGCGCACCAGCAGCACGCCCGCCGCAGCGACACCAAGCGCCATCGCGACCCTCAACGGCAGCGGGACGCCGAGCGGCGGCAGCGGCTCGGCGCGACCGAGCACAAACCCCGCCGCGCGCAGCGAGTCGCAGAGACTCCCAACATAGACGATGTTGTAGTCCGTCTGCGACGGCTGCGCCCCCTGGAACAGCCGCACATAGCAGACCCTGACATTTCGCTCCTGCACCGCGCGCACGAAGCGCCCGACTCCCGCGTCGGGAGTCATCTTCTTCAGTTCTTCCGCCGAAATGCTGTGCACGCGGACTTCTCGCCCCTTCAGCAGCCGACCCAGTTCATCGTCCCCCGCCTGCGGCACCAGTTCCACCGCACCGTATAGCAGCCCGCCGAGGTGGCGGGACGGCCCCAATGCCTTCGCTGCCAGTTCGATCAGGCCGGGGTAGCCCAAAACCTGGTCTCCCTCAAACACGATCATGCGGGCGCCAAAGTCATGAGCCCGGCCGAATCTAAGGGTCATTGCCGCAGGAGTAACCCCGTCGTAGTTCCGCAATCGCAGCACTATGTCCAGGCCGGCAGCGCCGGCCGCCCGGATCGCGCGCAAGGGCAGCGCCAGCCCGAAGTCGCGCAAGTCATTCTCACTGCCAACGAACACAAGCCCCGCTTCGGTTGCCCTCACCCGTGCCTCAGGGAACTTCGAGCGAAGGCTTATCGCCACTTGCCTCGACAAGCCGTCATCATCCGGGAACGTGATCCACAAACCGCCCCCGCCTGCCGTCTCGGGACTGCGCAGTGACATCAGGCCGGCAGGCACCACCTGAACCTGCCCCGATCCCTGCAGGTCCTCCAGCGTCTGCTCCGACACGGCGACCGCTGTTGCCCCTCGCTCTCGCACTCTGGCGAGCAGCGATTCGAGCGACCCGGGCTGCGTCGCCGCCAGGCGCTGAATGTCGGCGGCGTCCACTGCGACGGTTACCGTGCGGTTGGCGCGCTCCACCTGCCAGCGCCGCGCCAACTGGGGCGCCGCGGCCGCCAGGCCAACTGCCACGAGTAACAACAGCACGAAGTCAGTGCGCGACATACCTTTCCGGCTGGTCAGCATTGCGCCTTCCTAAGAAGCGGGCGAGTCAACCTTGTCCTTGTCTTTCTCCTGGATTCGGAACTGCTTGCGGTATAGTTCCTGGTAGAGCCCCTCCTGCGCCACAAGTTGGTCGTGCGTGCCCGTCTGCACGATCTTGCCTTCGTCCATCACTACGATCATGTCCGCAGACATGATGGTAGAGAGCCTGTGGGCGATGACGAAAGTCGTGCGCTGCCGCATCAGACGTTCCATCGCCTCCTGGATCTGGGCTTCGACGCGCGAGTCAAGGGAGGAAGTGGCCTCATCCAAAATCAGTATGCGCGGGTTGCGCAGCAGCGCCCTGGCGATCGCAATGCGCTGGCTCTGTCCGCCCGAGAGGCCCTGTCCGCCGGATCCGACCTCGGTGTCATAGCCCTCAGGCAGTTCCTTGACGATGAATTCGTGCGCGTTGGCTGTGATGGCCGCCGCCACGACCTCCGCGTCGGTCGCCTCCATGCGCCCGTAGCGCATGTTGTCCTTTATCGTCCCGGTGAAGAGGAACGTATGCTGCAGCACGAGCCCGATCTGGCTGCGCAGGGAGCGTATCGTAACCTTGCGCAGGTCCTGGCCGTCAATCAACACGCGGCCCGTGGTCGGGTCGTAGAAGCGCGGTATCAGGTTGGCAAGCGAGGTCTTGCCGGAGCCGCTGGGCCCGACCAGCGCGACCACCGTTCCGGGAGGTATATCCAGGTTGATCTCCGTGAGCACGCGCTTCTCGGGTTCGTATGAGAACGAGACGTTCTCGAACGTAACCTTGCCCTGAATCGGCGGCAGGGGGACGGCGTCCGGCGCCTCTTGAACCGTTGACCCCGCGTCGAGGATATCGAAAACGCGGTCCGCCGAGATGAGCGCTCTCTGGATGATCTCGCTCGTGCTGCTGAGCGTAACCACGGGGCCGTAAAGGAAGCCGAGATAGGAGTTGAACACGATCAGGTTCTCCAGCGTGAGGTTCCCGCGCAGCACCTCCCAGCCGCCGTAGAGAAGGATCAGGGCGGTGCCGCCGACTGACAGCAATTCCGCGATGCTTCCCATCGCGGTGCCCACCTTGGCCAACCTGACGCTGTAGCCGTAGGTCTCGCGCATCCCGCGGAAGAACATGCGCGTCTCGTAGCGCTCCTGGGAAAATGCCTTGACCACCTGCGCGCCCGCGATGGACTCCCAGATTTCCCCGTAAAGATCCGACCACTTGTCGCGCAGCGAAACCCAGACGCGCTGGATGGTCCTGATGAACATCTGGTAGTTCGCCGCGAACATGGGCACCACGACGAACGAGATCAGCGCCAGTTTCCAGTGCGCATACAGCAGCCAGACGACGATCGCCGACACCATCACGATGTTCGTGAAGAGGTCAATCGAGGAGCCGGTGATCATGCTGCCCATCACATCCACGTCGCCCGTGATGCGCGCCATGATGTTCCCTGGGCCGCGCAGTTGATAGAAGCGAATCGGGAGTTCCTGCAGGCGCTGGAAAACGGCGTTGCGCAGATCGAACAGCAACCGCTGGCCCACCCAACTCATGACATAGGTGCGCGCGAACGACACGACGCCGCGAACAACGTATAGCGCCACGATCGCCACGAACACCAGGAACAGCCAGTGCCCGCAGGTATGCGTGATCCGCCAACCCCACAGCGAGACGGGCAGCGGGTTCGAGAACCTGTGGCCCGGCAGCACGCGCCCCACGATGAACCCGAAGAACCGCGGCAGGATCAGGTTCGAGAGCGCGACGAATACCACGCAGAATACCCCCAGGCCCATGCGCCACTTGTAGGGGCCCGCATAGCGCAGCATGCGCAGGAATCTCTTCATCGCCGTGCTTCCACCGTCACCAGCCTACGACCTCAGCAGCCGCTCCTGTGAATCTGCGGCCTTGCGCATCGCTTCCGCTGCTCCTCGCTCGGCCACGCGCAACCGCCGCGCCCGGCTCGCCGCCTGCCTCCTCGTGCGCGCGAACTGCCACAAGGCCATTCGGCTCGGCCCGCCCGCCGAGCCGTCCTGGCTCGGCACCCAGGGAGGGTCGGGCATGTCCTGCAGCAGTTTCAGCGCCTTGCCGAACGCCTCGGCGGCGTCCTCCATATGCTTGCGCGGCTCCTTGCCGAAGTGCCGGCCCATAAGTTCTATGTACTGTATCGCCACCCGCCGCGATGCCACCGCGTAGGGCGCGCTCACCGTCTTCCAGGCCGCATAGCGCCGGAGCGCCAGCGCCGCCTGCCCTGTGCCGCGCAGCCGCCGAGTGAGAGAATTGGCCATTTCCTCATACGCCGAGAGGCCGGCTGCCGCTCCTTCCACCTTGCTGCGGCGCATCATCAGTCTCATCCCCCGGCGCAAACTGCCGACGCCCGATTCCCGGATGTCGGGGTTCCGCTCCTTCTCCCCCAGTCGGAAATAGTAATAGCCCGCCGGGCCGAGTTCGAGAAAGCCGGGCTCCTTGCTCCACCGCTGCGACATCACCTCGGCGGGCCACCACTCCTCTTCGCCTGTTCGCCAGCGCACCCGAAAGCGCTGTCGCTTGACTGCCGTCGCAGCCACCCAGTCTTCGGCGCATCGCAAGATCGCGGGCTCCTCGCCCACCGCCTGCTCCAGCGCGCAAAGGGCCTGGGCCTGGTCCTCATGGCCCTCGATCTGGCAATCGTAACCCAGCGCCCCGCTCCCCGCGCGCAGCGGGTTGTGGCTCAAGACGAACGGCCCCCGCTCAGGAGCATCTCGGTGGTAGAAAAACCGGAAAGCCTCGCCCGAAAGGCCCATCAGCAGCACCATCGAGACCGTATCCCCGCGCACCCCCAAGCAGTGCTGCAGGCAGGGCAAATAACCCAGGCACAGCAAATCTTCCACGCCAGAGCCCGGCGGCTCAGCGGTTTCCTCGGCTCCCAACATCACGCTATCTCGCCGGCAGCAAGACTCGTCAACCGCACCACCCGGCCCTCTGTTCCGCGCCGACTTCTGCCTTCCTCCACCAATCCTGACATATCTTGCTTCGCCCGCGAGGAAAAAGTCAACCCTGCTCTGCGGGCTTCGGAGCCCTGCTTCGCAGGGCGAAGAACCCTACCCCGGAGGGCGGCTATCCAGCAACTTCACCGCCAGAACCGTGACATCGTCGCGGTGCGGCCCCCTCATGGCGAACTGCTGCACCTCGGCGAACACTCTCTCCGCTATCTTTTCCGCCGATGCCTCCAGGCTGACAGCCGAGACGGCCGCCGACTCAAGGCGCCTCATGCCGAATTCCTCACCCGCAGCCGAAGTCGCCCCGGAAACTCCGTCAGTGTAAAGAAGCAGCACGTCGCCGGGCTGCAGCGTTTCCTCGTGCTCCTCGTAGGTAGTGTCCGGCATCACGCCCAGAACCATGCCCGCCTGCTCCATGCGCTCCACCTGGCGCGATGCGCCCCTGACGAGCAGCGGGGGCTCGTGTCCTGCATTCGCACAGATCAGCCTTCCCCGCTGCCTGTCAACATAGACGCAGCACAGGCTGATGAACTGATCTTTCCCTTCTCCCTCGGGTTCTCTCTGTAGGTCCTCGAATACAACACGGTTCAGCCACGTCAATGCCTGGCCTGGCCCAGCCAACATCTGCACCGCGGCCAGACACCCATATTTCAACTGCAGCAGCCGCGTGAGCCCCGGAAAGGTCCCCGCCACATCGCCGATGAGCACCACGATCTTGCTGCCTACCTCGATTATGTCGTAATAATCTCCTGTGCCGTGGCGCCACTGGGGGCGGTGACGCAGACCGATATCCGCCCACTTGAGCTCTGTGCGCAGCGGCCGGAGGAAAAAGTCCTCATAGATACGATCCATCTCCCTGCGCCGCTGGCCATAAAGGCCGCTCTCTTCCTCCAGCAATCTCCAGTGCGCGCGCTCTCGGTTCTGCGCCTCGACGAAGTATCCTATCAGCAGTGCCATGAGGAACAGCAGCGGGATTCTCCACCCCAGCACCTCCCCGAAGGGCTCCCGGCTCGACGGAGCAAGGGCCGCCAGGCTCCCATAAAGACCCGCGGCCGCCGCTGCCGCCACCAGCGCCCCCGTCATACCGAACCACAAGGCCGCGACCATCACCAGACCGTAGTACAGCGATGACAGCGGCGGCCCCGTGTCCCTCGACAGGTAAGTCCACATCGTAACCAGCAGCAGGTCTATCCCAAGGGTAACGTGCCGCTGCCCGCGAAACCCCCACCGCCTCCAGTACATGATCGGCAGCGCCGCGCTATATGCCGCCGCCGCGATCGCGGAAATGCGGAACTGCACCACCCACCACACCGGAACCGTAACGAACAGCGGGCTGAGCAGCACCAGCAGCGTGAAAGCCAGCCGGAACGCAGCAACGACCATCTCGGACTCGTCCGGGACGTATCGCGGCGGGATCGGCCGCCCTGTCAAGTTGCGCTCCTCCAGGCGAGTGGCCACAATGCCTCAATTCTACCGCCGTCGGATCCCCCCTGCCGTCCGGGGCGGCCTCGACAGGCGGCGATCGTGCGCTAGATTCTCACCAGGCGCGCCGCATTTCCTGCGCGTATCAGTTCGCATTCGCGCCCCGAGATGCGGGCCATATCCAACTTCAGCACATTCGGCAGGGGATACTGAAGGGGTATCCCGCTGCCGAACAGCAGCCGCTCCGCCCCGAACTTCTCCACCAGCCGCTCGATGCAGCCCGCCGGGCCCTGGATGCCGGAGATGTCAACGCAGATTGTCTCGCACGAAAGCATCCGCTCGGCTTCGCCCAAGCGCGCCATGGTCGCAATGATGCGCGCTGCAGGAACCATTCCGGCCATCGAGAGAATCGCCTCCGGGGCAGCCGCTGCGACCTTGCACGCCGGGTGATGCTGCCTCTCGTCCTGCAGGCGCACCGCAACGAAAACCGGCAGGCCCAGGCTGGCCGCCGCTTCCAGAACCGGCGCCGCATCGGCCGCCTCATAGCCGTGATAATTGGGATACAGCCGGATGCCGCAGACTTCCCCTGCCTTCGCAAGGTCAGCCTGCCACTCGGGATACCCGGGGTTGACCGTAACGAGCGGAGCCAGGCGCTCCCTGCAGCCCGAAACCGCACGCAGCAATGCTTCATCGCATTCCGCGACATCCTGCCGAAAAACCGCCGTCAGCGATGACACGAGCGCGCGCTCGATCCTCGCGCTGTCCATCAACCCCAGCAACTGAGCGGCGGTCTTGTGCCGCAAGTCGCGGAAGGGCCACTCGCCGAGATATGCGTTGGCGTCAATCACGTTCACAGCCCCAGCATTCGCTGCATGTTTTCGCCCATCACGAGCCGCTTCTCCCGCTCGCCGATCTCCGCGCCCATAATCTTCGCAAACGGCACCGCCAGTTCCAGGCCCGGCGCATCCGAACCGAACGCCACTCGCTCAGCCCCCAGTTCCTTCACCGCGGCCTCGATCATCCCGCACTCGATTATCGTCCCCGACGTGTCAACCAGCAGGTTCGGCACCGGGCTCGCAGCCTTGATCCCCCGCTGCCAATCCCCGCCGATGTGCGCCATGATAAACGTCACGTCCGGGTATCTCCGGGCAAGCCACGCCACCTGCTCGGGCGCTGACTCGAACGGAAGGTTCCCGGTCGCTTTTTTCCAGGAGTGAATCAGGACCGGGATGCCGAGTTCTGCAGCTTTCTCCACCGCGGGGAAGATTCGCTCATCAGTGGCCAGCACGCTGACCCACAATTTCAGCCCCTTCATCCCGAACTCGCGCACGCAAGTCTGGAGTTCCTCCAGTGCTTGCGGGAATGCCGGATTCACGTAGCAGAAGCCGATGATGCGATCCGGGTGCGCGCGCATCACGCGCACGGTCTCGCGATTGGCCAGCACGCACTTCTCGGGCGTCGGCTCGTAATCGTGGTCCCCGATCGAGCACACGACGAGTTTGTCAATCCCCAGCCTGTCGGCGTCATCCAGCACTCGCTGGGGGAACTCTCCCGACTGCAGGTGGCAGTGGCAGTCAATGATCACTTTTCCACCTGCGCTTCAGCACCATCCACTGCGCGGCGTCAAGCGCGCCGTCGAGCGAACTGGCTCTCTGTTTGCCGACGGCTGTCTCGAGCAGGTCGCGCAGTTGGTCATCGAACTGCGCCAGCCGCAGCCACGGGGCCTTGAACGTGAACGGCCCTGTACTTCTGCCCACGCGCCCCGCGAAGGCGGGATCATCGCGCGAGCCGTTCCACATCGAGACCAGCGTGCGGGCGAAGCGCCGCATGTCCTGCCGATCGAAAACCATGCCCGCCTCGTATGAGTCAACCGCGAGGTCCAACTCGATGCGCCCGTGGCTCGTGTCCTCGATCTGGTGCATGCGCCTGCCCGGCTCATCCCAGGGGCCGGCAGCATCCCAGTAGTGCCAGACGTAGTGGTCATCGTCCAGTTGAAGAAAATGCTTGAAGTTCAAGGCCATCGCTTCTGCGCGCTGGCGGTACCAGGCATTTCGAGTTGCGCGCCAGAGCGCTACGAACGTCCGCCCAAGCGCCGCATACTGGTTGTGCGGAAGAGTGCATCCCCCGAACCGCTGCGCTGGATCTCGCGGCGCAAGATAAGCCCCGCGGCCATCGCCGATCTCCTTCCAGTGCCCATCCCACTTGTGCGCCAAGTGCCGCTCGATGATGCCCAGGAAACGGTTCGCTGCCTCCCGGTATCGAGCCAGGCGCCCATCCTCGCGCGTCAGCGCGATGAACTGCGCGATCGGCGTCAGCACCATTCCATCGTGAACCACGTAATCCAGCGCCTTGGGAGCGGTAGTCTCAACCGCGAACCAATCCTCCGCCGCAGGCTCGCCCTCCAGTTTCAGCGAAACGCCGGGGATCAGGTTGATTTGGCCATCCGGCCCAATGTCAGCCGTGCCGACGACATCCTGGGTGTTCATGTCGTGCACGACTACGCGCCCCTTGCCCGGAAAGTCAGCGCGGTAGCGGTGGCCTGTAACCTTCGCGACCTCCTTCACATCCCAGATGTCCTCCGGGCTGGCAGCCAGCCGAGCAGACGAGCGGTTGCTTGCACTAGGCACAACGCGCGCGAACGCGATGGAATACCGCGTCGTCCTCCATCCCATCAGGCCCAGCGGGCCCACCGAAATGCTCGACAGTATCGCGTCCGCGTGTTCAACCAGCCTGTCGAGCCACTTCGTCTCGCCGGTTGACTGATACATCGCCACGCACACTTCCAACACCTGCGACTCGCCCCACCCCAACTTGCCCGAGTCCGCTGACAGGTGCAGGTTCCGACCCGCCGCCGACAGGAACGCGCTCTCGATTTCTTCGAGCATCTTGTCCCTCTCAACCCCGGCAGAGTCCACGGGGGCTCCGATCCCGACCGCCGCGAGCAGAACCAGCACCGGAATTGCAGCGCGCACCTTCATCCCGCATCTCTCTTCCTACGTATCACAGCCGTGCCATCAATCCTTCCCAACTCAGCGCATTCTCGGAACATCAATTCGCAGAACCCTCACCGCGTTCAGCCCAAGGATCGCGCGCTTCTGATCATCCGAAAGGCGCGAGAACAGAACCCGCCCCAACTGCGGCCGTGGATCAATGAACGGCAGGTCCGTCCCGAAAAGCACTCGCTCCGCGCTCACCTGCCCCACCAGCCACTCCAGCGAACCGTAACCGTGCTGCGACCCGCAGAGGTCGCAGAACACGTTCGGGCATTCGCGCGCAACCTCCGCGCTCTCCCTGTAGCCCTCCGGCGAGCCGCCCGAATGCCCCAGGACTATCGTCGCCCGGTCGTATTTCTTTGCCAGTTCGCGAAACATTCCGGGCGGGTCCAACTGCGAGCCGTGCCACGTGTGGCTGAGCACCGGCAGCGCGCGCTCCTGCGCGAACTCCCACGCCCAGGCGTATCCCGCCCCATTCGCCGCGTGCTTGTGAATCTCCGGGTGCAACTTAACCCCAACGAATCCCGGCTCGCGCGACCGCCTCTCCAGTTCGGCAATGATTTCCTCGCGCGGGTAATTGGGATTCACCCCGGCCCAGAAAAACAGCCGCCCGGGGTGCTCCCGCGCAGCCCGCGCTGCGTGCCCGTTCCCCAGGATGAAATCCGGCCCGATCGCATGGTGAGCGGAAGCAACCACCGCAGAGATTCCCAGCCAGTCCATCGTCGCCACCATGTCCGCCGCCGTGCAGCGCGGCACGTGAAAGGCCACCCACCGCCCCAGGTGCCCGTGGCAGTCAATGACCGTCTCACCTGAAAGCGCCTCTCCAATGAGCGCCATCTTGCGCAGAGTCTTCACGGCTTCGCCTGCTCGAGCAAGGTTTCGAGATTGCCCGCCGCGATCATCTGCTTCTGATCGTGCGGCAGTTCAGCATACGTTACCATCGCAACCGCGCTGCCCGGCTCGAAAACCGGCAGCCCGCTCCCGAAAAGCAGCCTGCGCGCGCCAAAGCGGCCGGCGACCTCCTCGATCCCCCGGTGCGGCTGGTAGCCGCTGATCTCGATCATCATATTCTCATGCTTCTCGAGCAGCGGGTAAAGCGTCCGGCCAATGCGGTAGGTAACGCGCACGAGCACGACCGGCAGCCCGGGATGTACCGAGCACACCCTGTCAACTTCGTCCCAGTTAGTCTGGTCGAGGCCAATGAAAGTTGGAATGCGGGCGTTTTCCAGCGCAGAAACCATTTCGCCAGCGCCGTACTCGCTGAACTTCCAGCCGTGAAGCGCAGGATAAAGGCGAACGCTGCGCACCCCGCTCTTGCGCATCTCCGCCAGCAGCGCATCCGGCCCGGGCATCTCCCCCGTGTGGTGCGGCATCGCGACCCAGCACGGCTCGACCCAACGATGCTCGCGCGCCAGGGCAACGATCAGCTCATTGCCCTCGATGGGTGCCAGTTCTTTCGCCAGCGCGTGAATCGCAAGCGCGCGCCCGATCCCCGCGCGCTCCATCGCCTCGTGAACTTGCGCCGGTTCAAGCGGCTCGCCGGGGCGCGGCGCGCCGTAGCGCCCTATCTGGCAATAGCAATCGAAAAAACGCAGCGGCTGCTCCACTCGGACCTGTCCTCTGTAGGGGCGGAGTGCCACTCCGCCCGCGCGTCGTAGGGGCACGGCATGCCGTGCCCCTACAAATGCCTCGCGCGAACTGTAGGGCCGGGTCTCAAACCCGCCCCTAGAGTTTGCCGAGTCTCTTGAGAACTTCCTTCAACGCCGCGCGCTCGTCCTCGTCCGCCGCCAAGTGCGGCGCGCGCGGCGGCCCCACATCCTGCCACGTCATCCCGATCGCCGCCCGCAGCGGCGGAATCGGGTTCACCCTGCCCTTTCCACCCAGCGCCTTGAAGAACTGGAACAGTCTCAGGTGGATTTCCTTCGCCACCTCGACCTGCCCCTCGAACCACGCTGCGATCATCTGCTTCATCATGTCGCCGATGATGTGCGATCCCCCGCTCACCACTCCCACCGCCCCCTGTCCCAGCGTCGCGACGACCATCGTGTCATCGCCGCAGTACACGTCGAAATCGTCCGGAGTCTGGAGCACGTAGTCGCTCGTCTGCGTCGGGTTGATGCCCGCCTCTTCCTTGATCGCGACGATGTTCTTCACCTTCGAAAGTGCCGCCACCGTCGCAGGATCAATGTTCACGCCGGTGAAAAGCGGGATGTTGTAGAGCATCACCGGCAGTTTCGTTGCCGCCGCCACGCGCTCGAAATGCCGCGCCATTTCTCGCTGCGTGGGCTTCGAATAATAGGGCGCGACAACCATCACAGCAGTGCACCCTATCTCCTCGGCAGCGCGCGTGAGCATGATCGCGTGCTCGGTGTGCGTCGCACCGGTGCCTGCGATCAGCGGCACGCTCTGCGGCACGGCGCGCCTGATAGTCCTGAAAAGATCGAGCCGCTCCTCCAGGGTCAGCGCGTAGAACTCGCCCGTCGTCCCGCCCACGATGATCGAATCGCAGTATCCGCGCTCGATCACCATGCGCGCCAGGGCCGCCGCCTTCTCGTGGACGATCGCCCCGTCGTCTTCAAAAGGAGTAACCAGCGGCAAAAGAACCCTTCCCAGTTTTTCGCTAAGCCTACTCAACTTAGTGCCTCCTCTTCCTGTCTCAGAATCGCGTTCTGCCGCGGTCGCCATTTCCCCTCCCCCCTCGTGGGGGAGGGTCAGGGTGAGGGGCAATGGTAGCGCAGGTTTTCAACCTGCGCCCTCTTCATTGTCATTCGTCTCCGACATACGCTATCGCGTCAATCTCGATAGAAATGCCTGCCGGCAGCCCCGCTGCCTGGATCGTCGTCCGGGCGGGCGGGTTCTCGGGGAAATAAGCAGCGTAAACAGCATTCATCGCCGCAAAGTCATTCATCTTCAGAAGATAGACCGTCGTTTTCACCACGTCCGCCGCGGTTCTGCCCGCAGCCTTCAACAGAACCATCAGGTTGTCGAGCGTCCGGCGCGTCTCCTCCTCGATCGTCCCCTTGGTCACGTTTCCCGTCGCAGGGTCAACCGGCCCGAGGCCCGATACGAAAAGAAAATCCCCCGCCCTCACCGCATGTGAATATGGGCCCTTCGGCTCGTAAAGCCCCTTCGCCCTGAACGGAATCGCCCCGCGCTTCATGAGGCTTCTTGCTTCGGCACTTCAGTGCCGAAGCCCTGCCGCCCCAGGCACCCCCCTCCTGCCATCTTCTTTGGACTGCGGGGCTTCAGCCCCGCTTTGGAAAAGCGGCGATGAATCGCCGCACTCCACACCTCCCGCGCCCCCCGTCAGCGATCACCGATTGTGACCGCCGGCCTGCGTCGCCTTGTACGCCTCGCACTCGCTGCAGATGAGCCCGCAGGGCGCTGCGATCCTCTGCATGTTACGCCCTCGCGATCATCCCTTTCTCGGGAGAAGCTCCGTCCTGCTGTAGAGGTACTCAGCAACCTGGATCATCCCCTTGGCCGCGCCTTTCACGGTGTTGTTCGAAAGGACTTGGTACTGGATGCCATTCTCGTACGCGTCACTTGCTTCTACCATGCCAATGATTGTGGCCATGCCGCCGTAGACGTTCACGTCGAAGTACGGTTGCGGGGCCCTGTCGAGCACGACGATGGTCTTCTCCGGGCTCGAAGGTAGGTCTCCGTACTCCTCGGCGCACCGCGCGTTGAACTCATGGTAGATCGCTCGTGCATCTTCCGGCGAGCATCTTCCTTCGGTCTCCACGAAAACGGCCTCGAAGTGGCCGCTCAGAGTCGGGACCCTGACACAGTGGCAGCCGAGGCGGAAACACGCCGGCGCGATCCTACCTCCCGCGTAGGTGCCGAGCATCTTCCTGGTCTCAGTTCTGACCTTCCCGGCCTCGTGCTCGATGTGGCCGATCACGTTCCCTTCGAACATCACCTCCGGGCTCTCGATCGGCTCCTCCACGTTCAGCGGATGGGGAAGGCCGGCGCTTCTCTGCTCCTTCCACTTCCGGATCAGCGCATACCCGCCTCCGGAAACTGATTGATAGGAGGACATCGCGACTCTTCGCACCCCCAGCGCTTTGTGCAGGGGATAGAGCGACATCGCCAGACCAAGGGCCGTGCAGTTCGGGCCGGGCGCAATCCAGCCCTTCCACCCACGGCGCCGTTGCTGCTCCAGCAGCCCGCAGTGGCCGGCGTTGACCTCCAGTATCAGCACCGGCACATCGTCCTCATAACGGTACGCCGAGACCGTGCTCACCACCGGCGTGTGCTCGGCATACCGCGCCTCGTACTCCCTCGCGAGATTGGAAGGCAGGGCGGAGCACACGAGGTCCAGCCTGCCGTCTGCGTCGTCCAGACGCCTCACCGTCTTCTGTAGGACCCGCGCCGAGATACCAGACGCATCAAGCTTGCAGGCCTCCGCAAAGGGCTTGCCTGCGCTCCTTGGAGACGCGTACAGTTCAGCTGTCTCGAACCACGGATGGCCCTCAAGGGCGCGCACGAACTCCAAACCGGCAGCGCCCGTCGCGCCAAGGATTCCAACGCGCAGTTTGTCCGGCCTAGATGTCATCAGTGCGTTCATTGCTTCGGCACTTCAGTGCCGAAGCCCTTCCACTTGCTTCGGTACCTCAGTGCCGAAGCCCTCCCCCCGCCTTCGATTCCTCCCCCCTCCCCTCGCTGTCATTCGTTGCTTCGGCAGTTCACGGGCTTTCTCGTAATGTGGAGTGCAGCGATTCATCGCCACTTTCCAAAGCCGCGACGAATCGGGGCACTCCATAGAAGGCAATTGTCAGACAGCCTCTTCAGCGCCGAAGCCCTTCCGGCCCTTCAGCCCCGAAGCCCTTCTGCCTCCTGCCGATCGCCACGGCTCGCGCGCGGCCTGCTCATGCCCCCCGAACCCTACGACGACTAAGTGGCATCGATTCTGGTCGAGTGGCACCTCTCTCGCCAATCCCGGTGACCACGTGGGGATTCGCTCGCGGTGTTGCCAAGTGCGATCAAGACCGCTAGTATTCTAGAGCGCACTCAATCTACTACAGGGGAACCAGTCATGTCCGATGAGAGCCATACCTTGCAGACCTTCGTGAACCCGTTGCTGTTCTTCTCGCTTGACCCGCTTTTCACCGGCCGTGGCCTCAAGAAGAAGCGTTTCTCATCCGCCTCATTCTTGCGTGACCTGGTCGGCAAACCAACTCTGGACGCGCGCAAGGAGATAGAGGCCCGCCACGAGAGCGTTGCCCCGCTGGAGAATGACCTGTATTGCGTGCCGGATGACCCACGGCTGCTTGCCAGAATCGTCTGGCCCCTGCGCTTGGCAAAAGCGACGTACCTTCTTGGGGGCTATCTGGCCTGTATCGCGCTCGCTGGCACCGTGGGCGAGACGGTTGCCGTTTTCGTTTTCAATCTGGCTAGATTGACGCTGCGGGGGAAGTCTGTGGACCGGGGAATCCAAAGGGGACTCTTCGGTGGCTCATTCGAAGAACTGAGCCAATACCGGCGGACTCGCGTTCTCGCAGTTCTGGGGTTGTGGGATGATCAACACACGCAGAAGGCAGACGAGCTCCGCACGATCAGAAACAAGTACTTGCATCGCCTCTCGGTTGACTTGACCGAGATACAACAGGACGCGCTACAAGCCTACGCCTTGGCCGTGCAGTTGGCAGCCGCAGCCATAAACTTGCCCATCGGCGCGGAGGGTACGGTCAAGATTACCCCGCAACTGCGGCGATACCTCAAACAGGCCAAGGCCCAGGACGGCTAGTGCCCATCCTCCGCCAGGCGGTGTGTACGCCGCTTCGGTAGTCCGCCGGCCGACTGACTGCCTAAGAAACCAAGGACGGCACGCACAGCCCGGATTCAGGGGACGCTTCTTTCCAACTCGTCGAGCGGGGCGGTGAAGCGGTAGTGGACGTACGTCTGGAAGAGAACCCATATGACCCACAAGATCACGGGAAGCAGCGCGAGCCACGCCAGAAACGCAACCAATCGCGGCAGACTCCGCAGAGATTGCTCCAGGTCCGCCCGGTAATACTTGGCGACGTGTTCAATGCTGTCGGGCATCGTTCCCGACACCTCGCCCGCGCGCATCAACTGCATCAGGTGTTCAGGCAATAGCCCCGCCGTCGCAAGCGCGTCCGTCAGGGGCAGGCCGCGCTCCAAGGCCGGCGCGGCAGCCATCAGCCGTTCGGCGAGCACGACATTGCCGCAAGCCTGGGCCGACACCTCCAGTGCCCGCGGCGCAGACACTCCCGCTCGCCACAGCGCCGAGAGCGTCTCCGTGAAGCGCGTCATCGCTGCATTGCGCGACAGCGCGCCGATCAGGGGCAATCTCATGCCGATCCGCTGCACGGCCGCCCGGAATCCAGGAGACTGCGCGGAGAATTGCCACCACATTACCAACCCAATGAGCGCCGCCAGCGCGGGCAGGCTCGACCTGGGAAGCCAGTACATATAAGCCTGGACCAGCCCCTGCGGCGTCCAATCGCCGCCCCCCGGCGGCCCGATGGTAAAGGCCAGCGCAAGCGGCAGCAACAGCAGAACCACAGGTATATATGCGACGAACAGAGGCCAGATGCGCATCAGAATCTCAAGGCGCATGCGATACTCCGATTCAAGCGCATTCGCTATCTGGTCGAGAACCTGGGGCAGAGCGCCGCCTGTTTCGCCCGCGCTCACGAGGCCTATCTGCCATGCGTGAAACAGGTGCGGATGAGCCTCCATCGCATCCGAGAGCCTGCCCCCTGCCGATGTGTGCCTGCTCATCGCCCGCGCCGCCGCCCGGTAGCGCCGGGGCCCCTGGCTCGCAGTGTGCTCCAGGGCCAGCACCACCGTGAAGCCGGCCTGCAGCAGGCCCGCAAACTGCCGGAAGAAGATCGCCGAATCCCGAACGCGCATCAGGCCGCTCGGCACGACGGACCCCGCTGCCGTTCCAGGCCTGCGCCCGGCGGCCTGGGCTGCCCCGCTGGGCTGCCCCCCTTGCGGCGCGCCGGGAGCCGCCTGGGTTGAGGGAACAGCCGGCGTAGGACCTCCAGCAGCCCGGTCGCGGGTAAGCGCCGCGCCGCACTGGTAGCACGTCGTGCGAAGAACGCTGTTCTGCGCCCCACACCGGGAGCACGGCTCCATCTTGCCCATCGCCAACCTTTTCGCCGCCCCTCGCGCCCTCCCTGCGATTCTTGCGCCCCCACTGTATTGACGACCCGGCGGGCATCTTTTCGTCTGGCGCAGCACCATGGTTTACAGCATGCCACATGCCGGATATAATCTGGGGTCATGCGGCTGGGGGCTGACCAGAGTTCCAAGGCGGCAGCGAGGCATGCTGTGCGCGCCGCAAGAGCGGCGCTGCCGGAGCGGCAGCGAGATGCCCACTCCACCGCGATAACCCGCCGCCTGCTGTGCCTGAAGGCTTTCAGGGAGGCCGAGACGGTTTTTGCGTATCGCAGCGTCGGCAGCGAGGTAGCCACTGGCGCGCTCATCAGGACGGCTCTGCGGGCGGGAAAGAGGGTTGCCCTGCCTGTGAGCCTGGAGAGAAGCCGGGGCCTTGTTTTCAGGCAGATACGCAGCCTCGATCATGACCTTGTTCCCGGCCTGGCAGGGATACCTGAGCCAAAGCGCACGTGCCCTGCCATTGCCGCTCGGGAGGCGGATATCGTGATCGCGCCCGGCATTGCGTTCGACGAATACGGCTGGAGAATCGGGGCCGGCGCAGGCTTCTACGACCGGTTTCTGGCCAAGATCCCGTGGGTGTCCCGCATCGGCCTGGCCTTTGAGGCCCAGATGGTGTCTGGCGTGCCTCACAACGACCTGGACGAGCGCCTGGACATGATTGTAACCGAAAAGAGGGTCATCCGGTGCCCCAGGAGGACGCCAAATGTCAAGTGATTTGATCAGAATAGTCAACATTAGGCTCTACGGGCGCCACGGGGCGCTGGAAGAAGAACGGCGGCTCGGGCAGCACATCTCTGTTGACGTTGAGGTCGCCACGGATGCCCGCCGCGCAGGCCGCACAGATGACCTCGCGCATACGATCAGTTACGGCGAAATATACGAGGTGGTCAAGCAGGTGGACGGGCAGGGGCCGTATAATCTACTTGAGACTCTGGGGCAACGCATCGCAGAAGCAGTCCTAGCACGTTTCGCCGCGCAGGAGGTCATCGTCAGGGTCCGCAAGGAGCATCCGCCCGTTGGCGGGCTTGCTGACTTTGCGGAGGTAGAGATACGCCGCAAACGGAGGAAAAAGACGCAATAATGAGTGGACCAGGTGAGAAAAAGGGGCCGATCAGGCGTCAGACGCTGGATGAATTCAACAAATCGGTGGCTTCCGGCTTTGGGCCGGGCGGCGGGAGCACGGCATCGGCTGCGGCGGCAATAGCAGCAGCGACGGCAGCCAAGGCAGCGCGTCTGAGCGCCCTGAAGAAGCCCGTTTTCGAGAAGGACGGCCAGGCGCTGGATGCGCTGGCGAACGAACTGCTGGAACTGGCCCAGGCCGATGACGATGCCTACGCTGGCTATCTCAAGGCGCGCAAGATGCCGCAGGACACGCCCGGGTTGAAGGAAAAGAGGGCGCAGGCGATAGCGGCGGCGATGGGCAACGCTCTGGAGATTCCGCTGAAGGCTGCAGAGGCCAGCGTCAAGATAGTGAAGGTCTCGCGCCGCCTGGCCAAGCGCGCGCCTGTGGCGGCGGTGGATGCGGAGATTGCAGACAGGCTCGCGGCTGCGTGCGCTGAGGGCAACCTGCTGCTGGCAGAGGAGAACCTGAAATACATCAAGGACAAGAAGGCGGCATCGGGCGCGAAGCGCCGCATGAAAGCGATCGAGCGGGCGGTACGCCGCCCGTAGAATAAGAGCCTATCCAGAAAACGCGTTCGCCTGTCACCCTGAGCGCAGCGAAGGGTCTCACAGTACCGCACAATGTGGCGCGGGATAGTGCGTACATAGTGAGATTCTTCACTTCGTTCAGAATGACAGGGGGCGGAAACAGGACTTTCGTTAGAAGGTATAAGTCTGGGGGTTTGCAGATGGGCAAGTGGAAGATGCGGGCATATCTGACGGAGGACGCCTTCTGGGGCGTCGTGGTAGCGGCGGTGGAGACGTTCCGAAAGGAGTGCTTTGGGCTGCTTCTGGGCCAGCAATCCGACCACAAGTTCGTGATCGAACGCGCTGTCGTGCACCAGATGGCGAGCAGGCACACATCCTGGTTCAGGCCCAATCCGAGGGCGCACAGCAGAATGGAAAACGTGCTGCAGCACATAAGCCACCTGGGCGTGGTGGGGGACTTTCACTCCCACCCCGCGAGCCACGGCGTGAAGGGCGGCTATGAGCCCAGCGAAATGGATATCAAGCGCATGCAGCGCGGCCAGATCTACGTGATCGCAGAGGTCAACGACAAGGAGAAGGGGCAGGCCTGGCGCTACAATTCGGATGGGACGCTTTCGGGGACGATAGACGAGTTCTACGTGAAACTCAGCGCCTGGCAGCGCAATGATCGGAATGGCAAGGCATCAATCGTGCCTGTGGAGTGCCCTTTCGCCCTGGGGTTCACAAGAACGAGGTAGGGCGGGATACAGCCTGTCCGAAAAGGGCTTGGCTTGTCAGGCTGAGGCCCGCCAGTCCGTCTGCAAGAGGCAGGAGGAGGGGATAGGATGGGTGACCCTGAGGAGCAAGTCCAGCCGCAGGAAGCGTCCGCGATCATCGAGATCCCCACTCAGAAGGAGTTCTTCAAGATACCGGCGCGGTTTGGCAGCGTGCCGGTCGAGAAGCTGTTTCACATACTGCTCAAAGTCCTCTCCGGACATGTCTGCGTGGTGGGGCATGACCTCTCGCGCGGTTGCAGTGGCCTCGCGCACGCAGTTCCACCGCTGCAGAGTGTCATGCCCTTCAGACGGCGCGTCCGGAGGGACGAAAACGGAGGTTGGCGTCCAAAGACTCACCCGACGGAAGCCACCCGCCCCGGATGCAGAGGATGACGAGGCACGCAAGATACAACCCTATCCAAGACCTTTCGCCGCCCTATATCCGCGACAGATTTCCGATACGGTGGCAGCCGTGTAGTAGTTCTTCTTCGTACCATTTGGGTTGTCCGGGTCAAGCAGTCTAATGTGGCAAAAGGCAGGATCGAGCTTAAGCTCCTTCATTAGGTCATTGAACACTCGGCCTGCCTTGAAGCCGTCACACGACTCGCGCAGTGATTCTAAGAGTGCTTTGTAATCGAGCGGAAAATTCCTCCGGAATTCGGACTCGGCGAGTTGAACCCTTGGAGCCAACGGGTCAAGCGTCGCGGAGACGACCGTTGCTGCCGAACTTCGTGTCGCGTCACGTGTGCTGAGCACCTGGGCGTCCATGGCGCCGACGCGAGTAATCCGAGCCAGGAGTTGAGTCCATTTCCGTTGAATCGTCTCTTCGATTTTCCTGACGATCTCCGCCAGTTCCGGATAATGAATTCGCTCCGACCGCGCCCGATAGCGGTAGTAGATATCGCCCTCCTTTAGGTCACTGCCGTTTCGTGTGCACATAACTGGCTTGCGGGATGCCTCTGCAACATAAATGAATCCCAGCCTCTTACCGCAGAGATCCAAATGGCCACGGTCATATGCGATCTCTGGCGAGAAGTTTTCATTGAAGTAGGCAGTGATCGTTGCGTCATCTCGGTCTTCGAACGCCCCGCCCTGGAGGCCGACCACTTCTCGCGGCTTGTTCTTTACGCCGAAGATGATATACCCCCCTGCGTTGTTCGCGAAGGCCGCCAATGTCTTTGAGTAGGCTTCCCTTCCGCCCCAGTTGAATGATTCTTTGAATTCAAGCGACCCTCCTTCGCGACCGCGAATCTTATGTGGGTCACCACCGACGGGTCGCAGTCTCTGCGCCAGTATCGCCGGGTGATCGACATCCGCCTTAGTCCCGCCGCGTGCCGGGCATGTATTTGATCCCGGATCTTTCAATTCGGGTGTCAATGGACCCCGCCCACCCTTCCGCAATCAGTCAGCTGTTTCCGCAGCCTTGCGCAGAGCAAGGAACGCTTCTTTGAGAGCATGGTTCACGCCGCTTTCGGGTTCCGCCAACACGAGGTCCTGGTAGTGATTGAGTACGTCCATGCGGATACGGTGGAAAACATGGAGGAAGTGGCGGAGGAATGACACACAGTCGAGAACAGCAATCTCGACCCCGCCCAATTCTGCATACTGCCCTGCCGCATATTCACGCACTTTGGGGTCAATTGGCTCGGTGGTAATGAAGATGTAGTTTTGAATCGTTGCACCACTGGCGATCTTGTCTATGGCGATGTCGATATCAGCGGTGGAGACAACCTTGTCCTTCATCTCATACGTGGTCACCACCTGATCGTCGCCCAGTAGAGTGATTTCAACATCAGCCAATGCACCGGTTTGGCGATCGGCGGCATTGTGGGGATTGAGCCGCAGAACCTTCTCACCAAGCCGGTCCGCCGCTGCCTTGTAGGCTGCCGCCACGACGAGCACGGGGAGCCGACTCGCGTGTTTGCACTGCAGATGCTGTTCGATGAGCTTGACCATATCCTCGGACGAGAGCGGTAACTCACCGGGATACTTGCGAAGCCCTTCTAACAGGGCCTCAAGCCGTTTGCGGCGATTGTCGCGCTCGATGATGAGGAGTCGGACCGATTCGTCAAGAAGATCACGAGGAGAAAGCCTGCGGCGAAAGGCCGCGTCGAGAATCTCCAAGATGTTCTCATACATCTGGGCGGGGCGGCCTCGAAGCTTTTGGTCTTTGGTCAGAACGATGTTCTTTGTGCGGAAGCCAGGGGTCAGAAACGCCGTTGTGGAACTGCAGGGCAGCTTGTGCTTGGTGATGAAGTCGAAAATGAACTGCTCGTCGTAACCGCGACCTGAAAAAGCGTTCTTCTTAACGGGTTCCGTATAGACTTCGACGAATGGTTTGCGGATGTCCAACTTCGGATTGTCGAGTTTGGCGAGAGCGCAGGCCATGAGAAAGCGCGCCCCGGCACGGTTGCTCGGACAGCCGATTACATAGGCGATTTTCTCTTGGAGCGCGGCATCCAAGACAAAGGAATGCGCCAAATGTGGCGTCGCACGGGACAACGACTCATCCAAGAGTTTAGAACAGTTGCCGGTCGCCATCTTTCGCCTCAGCAAGCTTGCGCGGATCGTAATTCGTCCAGAGCACTTCCACGCGCCTTCCCTTGGTGGCGTGATTGGTCCTGGGGGCACTGACCGTCTTCATCCATCTCGGTGTGGGATAGAGATTATCTATCAACTCACACTGATAATTTGAGACCGCCACCATGCCCTTGACTCGGTTCAAGACGGCGGAGAGTTCACGATGTTGCTGATCGGTCATTTCGTAGCCGTAGGCTTTGAAGTCGCCTCGCGTTTCGTGCACATACGGCGGATCGCAGTAGAAGAGCGTCCGGGGCGAGTCATACAAGCGAATCACGTCTATAGCTGGACGGTTCTCAATCTGAACGCGCAGCAGGCGCACCGCAATGGCGGGGAGGTCTTCGACGGCGCCGAGCCAGCGGCTGATCACTCCGCTCATACCTGCGCGACTTGTCTCCTTGCAGTTGGCCCAGCGTCCCAGGCTGGCCGTTTGAGCCAGCCCTGTGCGCACTTGACGCGCGCGGACGTAGAAGCGCCGGGCGCGTTCGAGTGGCGACAAGGTGGGCTCAAGTTTGCAGGCTAGCCCGAACTCCTCCCGTGAAAACGGTGTAAGACCAATGGCTTCGATGAGCGCGTCCTTTTCGTCGCGCAGGACGCGGAAAAAGTTGACCACTTCTCCGTCGAGGTCGTTATACGTCTCCACCGGCGACGGGGCGCGATTCAACAGCACCGCAGCCGAGCCGCCAAAAGGCTCGCAGTAGTGATGGCAAGGCGGAAGTAAGGGCAACAGCCAGTCCAAATGAGAGAACTTTCCGCCATACCAGCCGAAAGCGATGAGTTTGGCGGCTTGGAGCGTGCACACCGGCGCGGGCTGCTTCCTGCGATTCGCTATGCCCTCTTGCATCTCACCCCTGCCGCGTCACTTGGACGATGTCGCTCCAGTCGCCGAACAAAGGAACGAGCAAGGTTCTTCCACTCAACCTGTGCAGCCACCGCGTGGAAAAGCCTGTCTATAGGGTGGATCTTCGTGGCGGCGGCATCCATGGAGGCGAAGGCAAAGTTTTCTCGGTCGGCCAGACCGGGCAGGGCCTTGATCGCGCGCACAGATGCGGTGGCGGTACGACCAGTTGCCTCAGCGTCCCGCTCCAGGGATGTCAGAGCGGCCTCAAGCGTGGTATCGCGATCAGGTGCCATCGGCTCCCTCCCTCGTCTATAATCCTCGTCCTTTGGTCATATGATAGGATTCGCCGGGTCGGCTGGAGAATCCTTCCCTAGGCGTCAGTGGTGTCAATGGAGAAGCGGCACCACGGAGGTGTCTGGAATCTCTGCTAGCCGGGTGGACGAGCGCCAGGTGTCTTCAGTCTCACCGCAGGCTGCGTCGGGGCCGAGGTACGGCCGGCTCGTCCTTGGCCATGGAGAACGAGAGGAGGGCTTCGCGCGCTTCTGGAATATAGGAGGGTGAGGCGGGGTGTGTTCGCTTCCCGCTCCGTCCGCCAGCCGGCGGACTACGCGGGACAGGTCGGTCAGAATGAGATGGAGGCAGGTGCGTGAGGAGTGAGATTCCCTTGGGCTTCGCTCCCTTCGGCTACGCTCAGGGCAGGCAGGGCAGGCTTCGCTTCGCTCAGAGCGACACGGGGGAGTGCGTAAGAGTGAGATTCCCTTCCGCTGCGGTCAGGGCAGGCTTCATCCCGTCCGGCGGCGACGGACGGCTGCGGAACGACGGACGGGCAAGGGGTTGAGAGTGGCGTGTTCGTGGGATTGTGATTTGTAGGAGAGGCTCATAGTGGGCGAGCAGCGGTTCGAGATGGTGGCGGGGCTGGAGGTTCATGCAGAACTCGCCACGCGGTCGAAAGTCTTCTGCGGCTGCAGCACAAAGGTGGGGGGGCCGCCGAACTCGCAGACCTGCCCCATCTGCCTCGGTCTGCCAGGGGTGTTGCCGGTTCTGAACCGCAGGGCGATCGAGTATTGCCTGAGGGTGGCGCTGGCGTTGAAGTGCGAGGTGGTGAACCCCATTCTCTTCGAGCGCAAGAACTACTACTACCCCGACCTGCCGAAGAACTACCAGATCAGCCAGAAGCGCGCGCCGCTGGGGCGGAACGGCAGCCTGGATATTCTGGTTGATGGGCAGACGAGGGCGGTGCGGATTGACGACGTGCACCTGGAGGAGGACACGGGCAAACTGCTGCACCTGGAGGGAAGCGACGAGAGCCTGGTGGACTATAATCGCTCGGGGGTGCCGCTTTTGGAACTTGTCAGCGCGCCTGACCTTTATAGTCTTGGAGAGGTCGAGGCTTATATGAATTCGGTGCGCAGCGTGCTGCTTTACCTGGGCGTGTCGGAGTGCCGCATGGAGCACGGGCAGTTGCGATTCGAGGCGAACATCTCGCTGAGGCCGGCGGGCAGCAAGGAACTGGGCCCGCGGGTGGAGATAAAGAACCTGAACTCATTCCGCAGCGTTGTTCGGGCATTGGAATACGAACTGAAGCGGCAGACCTCGCTGCTGAGGAGAGGGCAGCAGCCTGCGCGCGAAACGCTTTTGTGGGACGAGGAGCGGGGGGTAACGGAGGCGATGCGCAGCAAGGAGGAGGCGCAGGATTATCGTTATTTCCCGGAACCGGACCTGGTGCCGGTTGTTATTGACGATGATTGGCAAGAGCGGGTCGTGGCAGACCTGCCGGAACTGCCGAACGCGCGGCGGCTGAGATTTGTTAGCCAGTACGGGCTTCCGGATTATGATGCCGCGATTCTGACTGCAGACAAGGGCTTGGGGGATATGTTCGAGGAGGCCGTTTCGCTGGGGGCGGAGGCGAAGGCGGCCAGTAACTGGCTGATGGGCGAAGGGCTGAGGCTGGCGAAGTCGTTGGGCAAGGGATTGCACGAATCGGGCGTGACGGCGCAGGGGCTGGTGGAACTGATCGGCCTGGTGCAGCAAGGGACGCTGAGCCCGCCGCTTGCGAAGCAAGTTTTCGAGGAGATGTTCACGACGGGGTCTTCGGCGAAGCAGATAGTGGAGCAGGGCAGGCTGTCGCAGGTGAGCGATGAAGAGGAACTGCTGCCAGTGATAGAGAGCGTGATTGCGGAGAATGCGGATGCGGTGGCGAACCTGCGCGCGGGAAAGAAGCAGTCTTTCACGTTCCTGGTTGGGCAGGTGATGCGGGCGACGAAGGGTAAGGCCAACCCGCACGAAGTGAACCGGCTGCTGAAGGAACGGCTGGAACTGAGCGACTGAGATGGCAGTGCGAGGGACAACGAAAGTAGCCGACAACGAAGCCTCCGCCCCGGCGACGCTGAGCCCGGACAGGCGAGAGGAATTCGAGCGGCTGATGATGGAGCATCTGGACTCGGCTTACAGCGGGGCGCTGCGGCTGACGCGGAACAGGACGGATGCCGAGGACCTGGTGCAGGACGCGGTGGTGCGAGCGATGCGGGGGTTTCACCGTTTTCAGGCGGACACGAACTTCAAGGCGTGGCTTTTCCGAATCATGACGAACTTGTATATCAACGAGTATCACCGCAAGGCGCGGCAACCGGAGCGGGCGGAGGAGGTCGAGCCGGCAGACCTGGGGTGGCCGGACATGCCGGCCGACCCGGAAATGGCAGTGCTGCGCAAGATGGAGACGCGCTATCTGCACAACGCGATCGAGGAATTGCCGGAGGAGTTCAGGGCGGTGGTGATGTTGGCGGATGAGCAGGGGTTCTCATACGATGAAATTGCGAAGATGATCAAGCGGCCCATCGGGACGGTGCGCAGCCGCCTTCATCGCGGCAGGAAGATGCTGACGCACCGACTTTACGATTACGCACGCGAGGCAGGATACCGATGAGAGGCGAACCGGATTACCACGACTGCCGCCGGGCCCTGGAATGGCTGTATGACTATCTGGACGGCGAGATCAGCGAGCCCAACGGCCAGTATGTGCGCCGGCACCTTGACCTTTGCCAGACCTGCCTGAAGCGTTTCCACTACGAGGGCGACCTGCTGAAGCGCATCCGCGAAGCCGCGGAGAGAAGCAAGGCACCGGCATCGCTGCGCAAGAAGGTGGCGATGATTTGCCGCGGCCAGCAGAGCAAGTGATCCGCGCGTTATTGCTGGCGGGGGACTGTCGCGGAGGCGGGGGCCGCCTGAATGCTCTGTCCCCGTGGGGGCAGACCACCGTCATCGAGCACATCCTGGACACGGTTTCACTCACCCGGGTGGCAGGCACGTTGGTCGTTGCGGGATGGGATGCGTGGAGCATTCGCAAGAGGGTAGAGGGGCGCGGGGTGAAGGTGGTCGCGAATGCGCGCTGGCGGCTGGGGTGCCTGTCTTACGTCAAGTGCGGGCTGCGCGCGCTGCCGGAGGGGACCAGCGGGGCGCTGCTAATGTCGCTCGACCAGGCAGCCGTGCCCGGGACGGTGATTGACCGGCTGCTGGATGCCTATGACGAGAAGGGCGGCCAGGTTGTGATCCCCACGTTTCGCGGCGAGCGCGGCTGGCCGATCGTGTTCGGGGTTGGAGACTTTGGCACAACTCTGCTCGCTGCTTGCGATGGCGAGACTGTTGAGCAAGTGATCGGGCAATCCGGCGCTCCAGCAGTCGAGGTGCCGGTTGAGACCAGAGCGGTGATAATGCGGTTGGAGGGGAGGTAGCACAGGTTTCAAACCTGTGCCACCATTTTTCGGCCCCACGTTCTGAATGATGCCTGCTAGATGCCCAGGAGCATGACGGCCAGGCCGGTGATTGCGATCAGGGCGCCTGCGATGGCGTGGTTGTAGCGCTCGAAGGCCTGGAAGCGCGCAGCCGATGCTCCCCTGAATGCGAGGAGTGTGCCGACCAGCATGACACCGATCGTGGCAAGGCCGAAGACGAGAGTTGTGAGAGCCACAGCGTGCCAGCCGCGGGCGATGGCCAGGAACATCAGCGGAATCAGGGGCTCGCACGGTCCGAGAACGAAGACTGCAACCAGGACCCAGACTGTTACCGCAGCCTCCAGGCTGCGTTCTTCGAGGTGATGGCGGCGGGCCTGCTTCAGACCCCACACTGCATACGCGATCCCGAAGCCGATGAGGAGGAGGCCGGCGATCTGGGCGCGCGAGCCTTCGAAGCGCTGCACGCGAGCAAGCGCCAATCCGGCGGCGATCCCGATGCCGCCGATCACGACGGAGGACATGATGTGGCCCACGCCTGCCAGCAGCGTGATGCCGAGCAGGCGGGGCACGCTCCATTTGCGCGCACGTCCGATCATGGCTACGGGGAGCCAGTGATCGGGGGCCAGGGCGTGCACGAGCCCGATCGTGAGCGCCGACCAGATCAAGATCGCGAGCGTTCTCACTGCTGCTCCGGTGTCTGCGGTTTCGCGATCAGGGCCTCGATTGACAGTTTGCCGGCCCCCGACAGGATGAGGGCGAGGCACATGCCGATCAGCGCCAGGTTATACTCGAAGCCCGGGTTGGGGCAGTTCAGGAAGAAGCCGTTGCGGAAATGAACCGTTGCGACGGCCACGATCATCGAGATGGTGATGCCGAGGCTTGCCAGGCGAGTAAGCAATCCGACCAGGACTCCGAGGCCGCCGAAAAACTCTGTCCCGCCGAGCAGGACGGCCCAGAACATGGGCGGCTTGAAGCCCATGCCGCCGAGGAATTGGGCCGTGCCGGGCAGCCCCCCGCCGCCGAAGGCGCCGAAGAGTTTCTGGCTGCCATGGGCGATGAAGATGACTCCTAGCGCAAGGCGGGCAGGCAAGGGTGCCCATCCGCCCGCTTTTCTGAGAGCGCCAATCATGGTTGTGTCCTCCTGGCGCTCTCGATTTGACAAATCCCGGCTAACTAAGTCCTGCTACACCGTTGGGTATCGGGCGACTGAAGGCGCAGGAAGGGGGAAGGGGTTCGGCGAAGTCTTGCGCAGCACAACGAGCAGTTCACGGGGGAGCGAGATGCCGCAGAGAGACGAGAAGACTCCCAACCGGCAGGACCCTTACGCGGCGCTTGCGCGCCGCGCTATCGTGCACTGGCTGACGCACGAGGAGATCATGAAGCCGCCGCCCGACCTGCCGGCGGAGATGCTTCAGAAGAAGGCGGGCGTTTTCGTTACGCTGTTCGAGAAGAAGCCGCGCGGGGGCGAGGAATTCCGGGGGTGCCTGGGGTCAATATGGCCAAAGCGGGAGAACCTTGCAACCGAGATCATCAGCATTGCGATCGCCTCGTCGCAGGAGGACCCGCGGTGCGTGCCCGTGCGCCTGGACGAAATGGACCGCGTTGAGATCTCGGTTTCGGTGCTGGAAGAGCCGGTGCGGGTGGAATCGCGCGCTGAACTCGATCCGCGCGTGTACGGCGTGGTGGTGAGGGGGGGGAGCAGCCAGGGCGTGCTGCTGCCGGATTTGCCGGGTGTTGACACGGTGGATCAGCAACTTGAGATCGCCGCGAGGAAGGCGGGGCTGCGGGTTTCGGAGATCGAGCAGATTCTGCGTTTCCGCGTGGAGAAGCACGTGGGGTGAAGGCCTGTAGGGCGCGGGCTCTGTCCCGCGCCACGGCGGGGGATGAAACCCCCGCCCTACAGGAGGGTCAGCCCTTGAGGCCGGTCAGGGTTACTCCCTGGATGAAGTAGCGCTGGGTGACGAAGAACACCAGGACGACAGGCAGTATCGCCATCGTGGCGGCGGCCATCAGCAGGTTGTATTCCGCGGCGTGAGTTGACTGGTATAACTGCAGAGCATAGGCGACGGGCATTTTCTCGGGGGAACTGACGTAGATCAGCGGGCCCATGAAGTTGTTCCACGAGCCCATGAAGGTGAAGATCACCACCGCTGCCAGGGCGGGCTTGATCAAGGGGAGCATTATCATCCGGTAGATTGCGAAGGGGCCCGCGCCGTCAATCTTCGCGGCGTCCTCGATTTCGGTGGGGATGGTGAGGAAGAACTGCCGCAGCAGGAATACGTTGAACGCTCCACCGAAGAACGCCGGAACCCAGAGCGGGCGCAGAGTGTCCACCCAGCCAAGGCTCCTGAAGATCAGGAACACGGGGATCATGGTAACTGCGCCCGGAAGCATCATGGTTGAGAGAAGGATCACGAACCAGGCGTCGCGGCCCGGCCAGCGCAGGCGCGCGAAGGAATATGCAACCAGAGAAGCGGCGAGCGTCGTGCCGATGATGCTGAGCGCGGAGATGTAGATTGTATTCCAGAGATAGGCCAAGCCGTGCATCGTTTCCGGCGGGAGGAACCTGAGCGCGCGCGCATAGTTGGTCCACAGGGCGGGGCGCGGAATCCATTCTGGAGGGACTGCAAGGAGTTTGGCGTCGGGCTTGAGCGACGTGGAAACGAGCCAGGCGAAAGGCATCACGAAGACGATGGCACCTGCGATGAGGACGAGGTGCAGTATGACCTGGTGGAGTCTGTGACGGCGGGCGCGGGCCTGGCGCCAGTCGCAACGGCGATTGACGAGGTGCCAGATGATGGCGAAGACACCGAAGATTGCTGCTATCGAGGCCAGGCGCAGCACTTATCTTCCCTCGTAGTGAACCCAGCGCGGAGCCAGGGCAAGTTGCACCAGCGTCAGGGCGAGGATGATCCAGAACAAGAGCCACGCAAGGGCCGAGGCGTAACCCATCTTGAAAAAGCGAAAGGCGTTGTTGAAGAGATACAGGACAGGCACAAGGGTCGCATCAACCGGCCCTCCCTGGCCGTCGGTCAGCACGTAAACCGTCTCGAAAGTCTGCAGCGCGCCGATGGTGCCCATGATGAGGTTGAAGAAGATGGTAGGCGAGAGCATGGGGAGGGTAACGTGGCGGAAAAGGTGATGCCATCTCGCGCCGTCAAGTTGAGCGGCCTCGTAAAGGTGGCCGGGAATCCCCTGTAGGCCCGCAAGCCAGATAATCATCCCCCCGCCTGCCCCCCAGAGGCCCATCAGGATCAGCGCGGGCTTGGCCCATTTCTCGTCGGCGAGCCAGGCGGGAGGCGCGATCCCGAACCAGTTGGACAGAGTGCCCTTCCACACGCTGTTTACCAGGCCGTAATCATAGGGATTCAATACCCACAGCCAGAGCACGGCGCTTGCAACGGTCGGCACGATTGCGGGGAGGTAGTATGCGGTGCGGTATGCGCTCATCCCGCTGACTTTCGCGTTCAGAAGCATCGCCAGAGCAAGGCCCGTCATCATGCCCAGCGGTATTCCGAAGCCGGCAAGATACAGGGCGTTGCCAAGGGTCTTGCGCACGTAGGGCCAGTCTTCGCCAACCAGGGAGCGATAGTTTGCGAGGCCCACGTAGCGCGCCGGGTGCAGGACATCGTAATCGCAGAAACTGAGCACGACCGAGACAACGATCGGCCCGAAGGTGAGCAGCAGGAATCCGAGAATCCACGGGCTTGCAAACAGGTAGCCCCATCGCGCCTCCGCCCGTGCAAGCCTGCCCATCGGGCCGCCTCTTCGAGCGAGCGCCCACATGGTGCCCAACAGAAGGACGAAGGCCAGCACCACTGCCACCACCGCGGCGTGCACCTTGAGCACCGGGTAACGCCCGCGCTGGAACACCTTGTCCAGTTCCCGCTGAACCACGGCGCGGCTGTCGGAGAGGGCCTGTTTCGGGCTCTTCTTGTGATAGATGGCGAGTTCGAAAGCGCGCACCTGTTCATCCCAGAGGCGCTGCCCAACGAACGTAACCGGCCTGAACTTGCTGACCCTCATCAGGTCCAGAAAAGTGCGGAGGGGTTTGCGGAACTTCTCTTGCTCGGGGGCGAAGAGCCTGAAAACGGCCTCGTCGGAGGGGATGTGAGCAGACATATTCGGGACGAACGGCCTTCGCAGGCTCAGGTTGTAGGCTCTCTGCGCGCGATTGGCGATGATGTTGCCCTCAACGCTCGTCATCCACTTGATGAATGCCCAGGCCTCCTCGACGTGCTGGGCGCCTTTCGGTATGGCGAGGGAGAATCCGCCCGACCAGGTGATGAAACGCGTCTCATCCCGGAAGCGCCCTTCGCCGCGCAAGCGCGCCTCGGGGATGGGAGCCGAGACCACGCCGAAATCGAGTTTGGGAGCATATCTGGCGATGCTGTTGAGGACCCAGTTGCCGTCAATCTTCATCGCGACCTTGCCGGTGAAGAATGGGTCGAGTTCTTGGCCCAGGAACGTCTGGCTGAAGGCGGCGACTGCGGGCGTGCCGCCGAGCATGTCGTAAACTCCGACCATCCATTCCAACGCGCCGACTGTGCCGTGGTTGTCGAGGGTGCAGCGGCGGCCGTCCTTGTTCATGAACTCGCCGCCGTTCTGCCAGGAATAAAGGTAAAGCCACGAGTTGCCGTAGTTGGGGATAAAGCCGATGCGGTCGTAAATCCCGCCCCGACTCACGGTCAGCCGCCGCGCGTAGTCCTGCAACTGCTGCCATGTGCGCGGGGGCTTCTCGGGGTCGAGGCCTGCCTGCCGGAACAGGGTTTTGTTCCAGTAGAGCGCGCGGTCATCGGTGCCGTAGGGGATGGCATAAGCCTTTCCGCGGTAAACTGCCTCGTTCCAGCAGGCCGGATAGAAGTCGGCTGCCTCGATGCCGTCGCGCTTGATCAGGTCGTCGAGGCAGCGGAAGGCGCCGCGCGCGGCCCAGTCGCCGATCGTGAAACGGTCCTGGCGCACGACATCGGGCGGCACTTTGGCCGCGATCGAGGTTATCAGTTTTTGCGGGTTCATTCCCCCTGCCCCCATCGAGAGCACGGTAACCCTGATGTGGGGATTGCGGCGCATGAACTCGGCGACTGCTGCATCCGTCCCCTTTGTTTCCTCACCCGACTGCATCCCCCAGACGACGAGGCGCACTGGGCTGGCCCTACGGGTCACAGCCGACGGGGGCTCTGCCACACCCCCCACCCCAACCCTCCCCCGCAAGGGGGGAGGGGAAACTCCTCTGGGTGCAGCACATGACGCCGCGCACTGGGCAACAACGAACAGGACGAGCGCCGCGCGGATCAGGCCCGACCTGCTCACGCTCAGTCTGTCTCCTCAGGGGGCATTTGCGCGAGCACTTCTGTTGCCAGGAGGCGGTCGGTCACCGGCTCGTCGGCAATCACGTGGCCGTCGCGGAAGCGAACGACGCGCAGGGCATGTCTGGAGATGTCGGCCTCGTGGGTTACCATCATGATCGTTATGCCCGAGGCGTTCAGTTCCTGGAAGATCGCCATCACCTCTTCGCCCTGGCGCGAGGCGAGGTTGCCTGTCGGCTCGTCGGCGAGGAGGATGCGGGGGTCGTTGACCAGCGATCGGGCAATGGCAACGCGCTGCTGTTCGCCGCCGGAGAGTTCGCTTGGCCGGTGGTTCATGCGCTGATCGAGTCCGACGCGCTGGAGCGCTTCTTTTGCGCGCTCGCGCCTGCGCGCGCGCCGGCTGTAGATCATCGGCAGTTCCACGTTCTCCAGCGCCGTGCCGCGAGGCAGAAGGTTGAAGGTCTGAAAAACGAACCCGATTTTCTCGCTGCGAATGTCCGCAAGGTCGCCATCATCCAGGCGGCTGACCTCCTGGCCTTCCAGGCTATATGACCCTGAGGTCGGCCTGTCAAGGCAGCCGAGGATGTGCATCATCGTTGACTTGCCGGAACCGGAGGGGCCCATGATGGCGACGAACTCGCCCCGGCGCGTCGTCAGGCTCACGCCGCGAAGGGCGTGCACCTGCACCTTGCCGAGGTCGTAGGTCTTCACGATCCCCTGCGCTTCGATCAGCAGACTGTCGTGGCTCACAAGTATCCTCGTCTGGTAGGGGCACGGCATGCCGTGCCCCTACGTCGCATACGCGTCTTCTGACGCATTCTAGTCCGAGCGGGGGCGGGGGGGCAAGAGTCTCTTGGCCCTCCCGACAGGAACAGTGTCCCGCCTTGTCGTATTGCAGTCCTTGCGTGAGTTGCAGGCTGGTGTTCAAGAGGGTGAGCCTTGACAGACTCTACTGAGCCAATCAAGCGGGTTGAGATCGGGGAGCCGGAACTGGAGACCACGAAGCGCCAGCAGTCGCTGCCTTTTTTCTGCCAGCGCTGCAAGGAGGCGGTTTACGTTCCGGAGCGCGACCTGCACGTGTGCCCGGATTGCGCGCGGGGCGTGTGCGCCAGATGCAGGGTGCTCGACCCCGAGATCGAGGCCGACATTTGCGTTGACTGCGCGCGATCGAAGAGGGCTCGCGGGCGCGCGGGCAGGCAGGCCCTGATGCACTGGCTCAGGTTGCTTGCGTGCGTGGCCGCAATCGGGCTGGGCGTTCTGTTCGCGCTGCACGGCTTGTGGGCCATCGGGGCAGCCTTCGCCGCTGTGGGCGTGGTGGGAGCAGCGTGGTATCTGGTTGTGTTTCACCGCTGCCCTCTGTGTTACGGAAACGCCGTGGCCAAGAAGACGAAAGCGGGCCTGATATACCGGTGCACCCTCTGCCGCCACGAGTGGCACGAGTAGCGAAAGGACCTCACCCCGTTATCGCGCGCAGGAAACGGACATCGTCCCGTGTCCATTCGAGGATCGTCTCCAGCGGCTGCTGGAACTCGGAGTGGAAACTCACTGGCCCATCGAAGCCCATTTCCTTGAGCGCATCGAAGACCTCGCTCCACGCCACGAGCCCTTCTCCGAGGCGCACCCACTCCACCTCCCACCCGGGCTTGTCCTGCCTGCGAACATGGCGGCAGTCCTTCACCCCCACAGCGCACAGATATTGCCTCACCATGTCGAGCCCCATTCTCGGCTTCTCGCCGTCCAAGGCCAGGTGACCGGGGTCAACGTAGATCCCGACCTGCGCAGGATCGAGGCCCTCGACCAACTGCATCGCCATGGCGCAGTTGCCCGCCAGGTTTGAGCCGCTGTGCGTGTGGACAGCAGTCTTCACTCCATACTTTCCGCCCAGTTTTGCGAACGCAGCGAGCGCCTTGCGCGCGCCCTGCACCTGGTCCCAATATCCCGGAAACTGATACCTGAAGTATCCGATCTTCACGAGGGAGCAACCGGCCTCTGCGCAGGCAGCGTAGATGTTTTCAACGATGGGGTTTGCCGGATCAACGAGCCCTGTCTCCGTTGATACCAGGGGCACGCTCAGGCCCGCTGCTGCGCACTCTCGCACCGCTGCAGGGAGCGCCCGCGCGACGTTCTCGGGGTTCACCGCGTATCCCGGGCGCACCGCCAGGTCAAAGCCATCGAAGCCAAGCCCCTTGACCGTCTCGATCATCTGAGAAACCGTCATCCCTTTCAGCGACTTGGTGAACATGATGAATTGCATGGCGACCTCCGTCGCCCATTCAATTCTGCTGCAATTCGCCCGCCCCTGCTGGGGCCGGAAGGTGTGGCAGTTGCGAAAGAGAAAAGAGAGTCCACGGTGTATGTCAAGGCAGCCATTCTGTCACCCTGAGCGAAGCGAAGGGTCTCATAGCGAGACGCAGCCTGGCGGGCGAATAGTGAGATTCTTCGCTTCGCTCAGAATGACAGGGGGGCGCTGCCGATGCGCCATTCTCCGCAGGATTCGATAGGAGACATAAGATGGCACGCTACGTTACGGTTGCAAGCATCTCCCATGACCCGAGGCCGCAGTTCAGAGGCAACCTGCCTGCCCTTCTCGACCACGCCGCCCACATGCTGAAACGCGCGGCGCGCTATGGGGCCAATATCGTCGCTTTTCCCGAGACCTACCCTAACGTCATCTTTGAAGCAAAGCCCGCGGACCTTGCTGAGCCTCTGTCCGGCCCGACCATCACGCGCATCGCCGAGGAGGCGCGCAAGGATAATCTGCACGTGATTCTCCCGCTCTACACGAGCGAGAATGGCAGGGTTTATAACTCGTCCGTTCTCATTGCGCCCGAGGGAGATGTGATTGGCGTGTATCACAAGAAGCACCCGACTATCGGCGAGATCGAAATGGGGATCACGCCCGGGGACGAGGAGCCGGTGTTTCGCACGAAATTCGGGACGATCGGCACGGCGATCTGTTTCGATCTCAACTTCCCCGACATCATGCGCGGCCTGGCCGAGAATGGCGCGGAGATAATCTTCTTCTCGTCGGCATATCGGGGCGGTCTGCAACTGCGGATCTGGGCGTTCGAACTGGGAGTTTACATGGTTTCCGCGATCCTTGCAGAATTGGGCCGGATCGTTGACCAGAGCGGGACCGTGCTCGCGGAAGCGACCTACGAGGAGCTGATTGTACGGCGCATCAACCTGGACCGGCGGCTTCTTCACATGGACTATAACTGGGACAAGATGGACGCGATGCTGGAGAAATACGGCGCCGGCGTTTCGTTCGAGTATTTCACGCGCGAGGCGTGCTACGCGGTCGCAAGCGAGCGCGATGACATCACCATTGATGACCTGATGCGCGAATTCGGCCTGGAGGAGCGCCGCGCATACTGGGAGCGGGCGAACCATGTCCGCGAGCAGGCGCTTGCGGCCCTGAAGGGCTAGCGGTTGCGCCGAAGAATAGGAGTTTCACGAGGAGGAATCTGCCAAGATGAAACTCGGTATCGTTACCTACAACCTTGCGAAGGACTGGGACATCCCTACGATCATCAAGACGTGCGAAACCACCGGGTTCGAGGCGGTGGAACTGCGCACCACGCACGCGCACGGTGTGGAGCCGTCGCTTTCGGCGGCGCAGCGCGCGGCGGTGAAGAAGCAGTTCGCGGATTCCAAGGTTCGCCTGCTGAGCCTGGGCAGCACGTGCGACTATCATTCGCCGGACGCGGCGCAAGTGCGCAAGAACGTCGAGGAAACGAAGGCTTTCGTCCTGCTGGCGGCGGATGTGGGCGCGGTGGGGGTGAAGGTGCGCCCCAACGGCCTTCCGGAAGGCGTCCCTCGCGAGAAGACAATCGAGCAGATCGGCAAGGCATTGTGGGAGTGTGGGGTGTTTGCCCAGGGCCACGGCATCGGCATCTGGCTGGAGGTGCACGGAGGCGGGTCATCCGACCCGAAGATCATTCACGCGATCATGCAGGTGGCGAATCATCCGAGCGTGGGCGTGTGTTGGAACTCCAATCTGTCGGACCTGGTTGGCGGCTCGGCCAAGGAGAACTTCGATTTGCTCAGGCCGTGGCTTCGGAACGCCCATATCACGGAACTGTGGCGCGAGGATTATCCCTGGCGGGAACTATTCCACTTGATGAAAGCGTCGAAGTATGAGGGCTGCACGCTGGCCGAGATTCCTTTCAGCGCGGAGCCCGAGCGCCTGATGCGCTATTACCGGGCGCTCTGGCTGTGCTTGCAGCGGCCTTAGAGCATGTAACGAAACCGTGCCTTCCTGTCACCCTGAGCGCAGCGAAGGGTCTCATCATGGCAATACTCTTGCGGGGTTCACGCAGGGGAAGTGAGATTCTTCGTCCGCCGGCTGGCGGACTCAGAATGACATTCTCATGGGGCCCTCGTTTTTCGAGGAGGGTCTGGGGCGGGGAGCAGCAGGATGGCTCGCTCTGCCTGTTGAATAACAGACCGTTAGGGTTCTAGGTAACGCGGACTGGTCCGCCGAAGGCGCGCAAGCCCGCCGGAGGCGGACAGGTCCGTGTGTGTGTGCGAGGGCTCACGATGGCGTGGATCGCGAAATTAATGAGGGCCATCTTCCTCAATGCATTCTCGGTGCTGTTGTGGCGGCTGATCGCGGGCGGCCTGCTGGTTTATACGTCGTTCGACAAGATGGCGCACGCGACTGATTTTTGGTGGGCGCTCAAGTCCTACAGAATCCTTCCCGCGTTCGCGCTAGACCCAACGGTGTGGGTAATACCCAGGATGGAACTTGTCTTTGGGGGCTTCCTCGCCATGGGGCTCGCGACGCGCGCTTCTGCAGTCGTATGCGGGGGGCTATATGCGGTGTTCACAGCGGCTATCGCGCAGGCGCTGCTGCGCCGGTTGAACATCGAGAACTGCGGCTGCGGCATCACATCCTACGAACCGGCCAGTTGGGGCCACGTGGTGTTCGATCTCGGGCTGCTGGTCATGTGCGCTTTGGTTTTTCTGGCGCGCACTGACCGGCTGACCTTGGACCGGCTGCTCTCCCGCAAACCGCCCGAACCGCAAGCCGAGCCGTAAGTCCAGGGCCCCGTAGGTAGGGTGCGTGCTACTCCGCGAAGCGAGGCTTCGCTCCGAAGCACGAGCCCTCGCCCGCCACCGGATGAGTAATCCCTCTTTGTCAGCCACGCTTTGGGAGATGGGAGGCGGCCAGCAGGTAGTAGGCGTTGTGCGGCAGCCAAGGCTCATTGGACTGGTAGGCCTTGCCCTTCAGGTCGAACTTCGGCCTGTCGCTGGCCGGGCTTTCGCGCACGATGCCATTGCAGACGGTGCCGGGAACTGCCCCGCGCTCGTGACCCGGGATTGCGTCGTAGCGATGGTGATACCTCGGCGGGTTGAAGGAGCCGCGCCCCTCGAACATGCAAACGCCGAAAGGATTTCGACCCAGGACCCAGTCAATCTGCGCGAGGGCAAGGTCGCGCGCCTGGGGGTCATGGTTGAGCCGCGCGATGAGAAGCAGAGCCCAGGCCTGCGAGAGATACATGGAGTTCTGTCCGACATACCAGGCCTTCTCATCCCGATAGGGGTAGAAGAATGTCGCGTCGTCCCACTGCATGATCCGGAGGGGGTTTGGGCTTCTGCGCGTGGCGAAGGCGACGTATCTTTCCAGGGCATCGCGAATCTGGTCCGCGCGCTTGCCGTCGGGCATTGCGCGGGCGAGCATGGCAAGGCATGCTGGGACATAACCCTGATCGCAAATAGCGCTGACGCCGAAAGAGCCGTCAGGCTGCTGGGCGGCGAGGATGGGGTCAATGCGATTCTCCGCCTCATCGCGCCACCTGGCTTGCTTGGTCAGGCGCGAGAACGAGAGGGCGGCGAGGGCGAGAGCGGCCTGGTCTTTCGGCCTGAGGTTTCGCTTGCCCGCTGCCGCCCACAGGCGCAGCGCAGCCTCCAGATACTTTGCGCGCGAACGGGCGGGCAGGCGTTCCGCTAAGGTTGCAAGCGCAAGAGACGCGCGCCCATTCTCCTCGCCAGCGTGACTGGCGGGAGAAAGCGGCCTGTCGTCTTCGGTGCCAGGGATGTTGTCGGTTTCTTTTTCCGGCGGCCCCCAGAAACCATAGCCCGAGAAAACGCGAACGTGGAGCAGGTCGGTTTTCGGATCAATCATTTTCAACAGCCAGTCCGCGCCCCAGCGCGCTTCCTCGACCTGGCCGGGAAAGCGCGAGGGTCGCTCATGTTGCGGCGCGGTGGCTGCGAGCGCATAAACAGACAGCGGAGTGTGCCCGTTATACTTGTTGTAGTCGCCCGCATCGTGCCAGCCGCCGACGGCGTCAATGTGTCCGCCCTCGGGGACCTTCGCGTCGTCCAGGTGGCAGGCGGCGTGCCAGCCCGGAACGGCGACCCCGCAGCGCTGGTAGAAAAAGAACCTGGCCGCCAGGGTGAGCGTCTGCCTGGGCACGATATTCGAACCGATTGTGAAGGGGAAAGACTTCGCCCTGCTCGCTCCGAGGGTTGCGATTATCGTGTAGGTCCCGGCCTTGCGCAGTTCGGTGAAGTCGGCCTGCCAGTGGCTCTTTCCCCAGGCGGATATGCTGCCGATGGGCGTCACTTGGCCAGAGAAGGCGACCTCGCCGTCCTTGTCCAGCACGCGGAAACGGCCTGTCGCGCTCTTGCGCTTTTCGTCGGCGGGCGTCTGGCGCTGGATGATGGCGACCTTGCGGTCGGCCGTGTCGTAACCCACCTGGTTGATCAGCACTTGCATTGTGTCCTCCGTGGTCGGCGCCGCTGCGCCGGCCAATCACATTTTGGCAGGCGAGAGGAGAATTCCTGTAGCGGTTGCGGCCGGGATGCTCCCCGCAGTTCGTGGTTGACTTGCGGCGCAATTCTGTGCACATATAAGGGAGCCTTTGCGAGCGGGCTGCCGCGATGTCTGCTTCCTATCTGACATATCGCCGACTGTAAGGAGGACTGAAATGGCCGAGCCAACTGCTAGAGCACCGGAAAATGCTGCTCCTCATCCTGAGATGCTCGTGCACGTCGGCAAGAAGAGAACGGAAAGCGTGAGGGTCAGGATCGTGGACTACGATGAGGCGCACTATCAGGAGCAGGAAGCGAGCGCGGTCGAGGAATCCTTTCCGTTCAAGGACAAGCCCACCACGACCTGGATAAGCGTGGAGGGCCTTCACCAGGTCGAGATCGTCGAGGCCATCGGAAAGCACTTCGGCCTTCATCCGCTCTTGCAGGAGGACATCCTCAACACTTCCGAGCGCCCGAAGATGGACGATTTCGGCGACTACATGTTCGTCGTCCTGAAGATGCTGCACTATGATGATGACACAGATGAACTAGACTCGGAGCAGGTGAGCCTGATCATCGGCCCCAGTTTCACCATTTCGTTCCAGGAGAGCGCGAGCGGCCTTTTCGAGCCTGTCAGGGAGAGGCTGCGCACCGCGAAAGGGCGCATCAGGAAAATGGGGCCGGACTACCTCGCCTACACGCTGATGGACGCGATCGTTGACAATTACTTTGTGGTTCTCGAGCGGCTGGGCGAGAAGTTGGAGTCGCTTGAGGAGGAGTTGGTCGCAAACCCGAGGGCGGAGACCGTCAAGAGGATTCACAAACTGAGGCGGGAGATGATATTCGTTCGCAAGGCGATCTGGCCGCTGCGCGAAGTGGTGGGCTGCATGGACAGGGGAGACTCGGCGCTGCTGCGTGAGTCCACGGTGGTCTATCTGAGAGACCTGTATGACCACACGATCCAGGTGATGGAATCGGTGGAAACGCTGCGGGATATGCTTTCGGGGATGCTGGACATCTACCTCTCAAGCGTCAGCAACAGGCTGAACGAAGTCATGAAAGTGCTGACTATAATCGCGACGATATTCATCCCGCTGACCTTCCTGGCGGGTGTCTATGGGATGAATTTCAAGTATATGCCGGAACTCGGGTGGCGCTGGGCCTACCCGGCGCTGTGGGCAGTGATGACTGCCATGGGCATCGGGATGCTGGCCTACTTCAGGAAGAAGCGCTGGTTCTGATGTCCCTGGATCAGCGATAGGCCTCTCTGCGGTGACGACAGCGAGTCACGATGACAAGGCGTTCCGCGCCCCGAATCGCGTATAGAATCCGGTAGTTTCCGACTCGCAGGCGATATTGCCCGCTGCTGAGTTTCTTGCAGCCCGCGGGCCTGGGGTTCTGGGCCAGAGAAGATATTCTCTCGGCCGCCCTGACATGCCAGGGCGCAGGCAGGCGCAGGATTTCCTTCGCGATGCGGTCGGGGATTTCGACGCGCCAGGGCTGATCAGGCATTGCCCCTTCGGCGCGCCTGGCGTTTCAGCGCTTCCGCGGTCACGAACTCTCCGCGCGCATGTTGCTCAAGAGCGGCCTGCACTTCCGCCTGCACCGTTGCGCTCGTGGCAAGAAAGCGGTCTTCCCATTCCAACGCGGCTTTCTCCCCCAGCAGGTCGGCAAGGTAGCGCCACAACTGCAGGCGCTCACCTGGGGAAAGAGAGGCGACCAGTCGCTTTGCTCTGGCAATTGTCTTCGTCTGCTGGCCGGCCATGTTCTCCTACCTACTCACTAACCTCGACATATGGTAAGACCTCGCCGCCGGCAAGTCAATCTGCGATAGGGCGGAGTTGCCTCTTGCTCAACCCCTATTTCACTAGGACTTCGGGTTCGAGGAGGCATAGAATCCAAAGCAAAGCCGTTGGTATCCAAAGGATAACCAGCAGCCAGAACCACAAGGTCCCCCAGCAGGAGCACAGCGCCAGGGTGTCCAGAGCAAGCACTAGGCCGACTGCAATACGGATGACCAGCAGTTTCGCTGCGCCAGGAGGCCTGCGCTGCCTCATGCCTCACCTCTACGTTGTCAGCCGCCGCAATCAGTGGTGGTGGGGTTAGTGGCCGCCCTTTGCAGGCTTGAGCGATTTGAGGTAGGCCACGACCGCTGCGGCGTCATCGGTGTTCAGGCTGTAGCGGGGCATCGGAGGGCCTGCGGGCTTGCCGTCCGGCCCCAGGCCGGTCTGGAGAAACTTCGCTGCCGCGGGCTTGCTCCATCCGGGCAGGCCGGCGATGCCCGGCGCTTCAGAGGCCCAGCCCTTGATCGGCTTGATGGGCTTGACGTGGAGCGGCCCGCCTTGTAGTTGCGGCCCATGGCAGTTGGTGCACATGGCAACCCGCTCAACCAGGTACTTGCTGTGGGCAGTTTGGGCGTCGCCGCGCTGCGCGGCCAGCAAGGCCGCCGATGCGATGAGCACGACAACCGATAGTACCCCGATCCTCCAAGAAGTACTCTTCGGCATGGACTCCCTCTCCTTTCATCTCTCAACTCTCACCCATCTGTCGTGGTGGGCGAGGCAGGTTTCGAACCTGCGACCTTCTGCGTGTAAGACAGACGCTCTACCACTGAGCTACTCGCCCCGGCAGGTCGTGTTCTGAATATCGGGTGAAAGCCGACAAGCCCTCCCCCGATCTCCCTCCCCTTTCACCTCTCGACTCTCACCTATCTGTCATGGTGGGCGAGGTAGGGATTGAACCTACGACCTCCTGCATGTGACGCAGGCGCTCTACCACTGAGCCACTCGCCCGCACCGCAGATATTACCGCACCGCCGCGAGCGAGTCAACCCCGGCGGCGAAGACCTCGCGCCGGGGCAGGGAATTCCCTGCCCCGGCGCAGAATATAGCCCGCGCGAAGCAGGGAAATCACGTATGACGAGGTGAAGCGGTGGCGAGATCACTGTGGCGCGTATCTTTGCTGCTGGTGGGCGCCAGCTTGGTGTGCGCTGCGCTGGCGCGTCCGGCGGGGCCGGGCGGGGCGGCGCAAGCCGGGGCAGGCGGGAAACAGAGCCTGTCGTATGCGCCCGTCTGCGAAAGGCCAGGGAACGCGGTTGTGCTATTCAACGGCAGGGATCTGGGCAACTGGCGCCAGCCGGACGGCCGCCCCGCTGCCTGGCGCGTGCAGAACGGGGTGATGAGGGTTGGGAGGGGGAACATCGTCACCAAAGAGACGTTCCGCGACGCGTTCATCCACGTGGAGTTCGAGATACCTTCGATGCCGGAAGCCCACGGCCAGGAGCGGGGCAACAGCGGGGTTTATCTGCAGGGCCGCTATGAAATCCAGTTGCTCGATTCCTATGGGATCAAGGCGCCCGGAAAGGGTGATTGCGGGGCGATCTACGGGCAGTATGCCGCGCTGGTCAATGCCTGCAAGCCGCCGCTGGAGTGGCAGTGCTACGATGCCATCTTCCGCGCGCCGCGCGTGGACGCCGCGGGGAAAGTCACCGAGGCGGGCAGGATTACGGTGCTGCAAAATGGCATCGTGATCCAGAACAATGTCGAGATCCTGGGCCCCACTGCCGGCGCAATGGACGACAAGGTTGGCGAGCCGGGCCCGCTTCTGCTGCAAGACCACGGAAGCCCGCTGCAGTTCCGCAACATCTGGCTGGTGCACCTGCCCCCCAAGGGTTCAGACGCATACTAGACAATCCACGGGCCACCTAGTGCGGCGGCGCCACGCGCACCAGCCGCCAGCCCATGCTGTCGAGCGGGAATGACAGAACGCCGCCAGCCAGCGCCAGGCGCTCGCCCGTGAGCGCGTCCGCCGCTTGGGGCTTCGCAGGCAGCCCGAGGGCGGCCAGGTCAAGGCGGACGTTCGCTGTCAGCGTTCCTGATCCCAGGTTGGAGACCACCAGCAAGGCTCCGCGACGCTGCCGCGAGTGCAGGCTGACCATGATCTCCTTCTGGTCGGATCGGGCCGGCGATCTCGCTTCCCAATAGGGAAACCAACGCGCCTGTTCCGTCCCGAAATCCGCGCGCGCTTTCCAGATGCTGCTGATCAGGCGGAGTATTTCCCCCCGATCAGACGGGCGCACGAGCACATCGTGAAGCATCGTGAATGCAAGCGCCTGGCGCGTCGTGAAGGGCCGTTTCTCATAAACCAGGAACTCGGCCGCAAGCCCCCACTGCTTGCCCATGAACTCGGCGCGGAACTTGTCCAGCGGCAGCACCTCCAGCGGCGGGCGGTCGCCGTATTTCAGCATCTCAAATTGCTCGCCATCCCAGTAACTGTCCGCGAACGCAAGCGTGGGGATGGTCAGGTTGGCTGACATGTGGACATTGATGATGGAATCCTTCTTGCGCGCCCGGAAGAGCGTGTAGGCGCGCCGGATGATGTCGCGCGCGGCGAAAACCGGATAGGTGGGACGCAGTTCACCGGAGGCAGTCAGATACCCGCAGCCGTGCCTTCGGTTCTGGCAGACCCAGGGCTCGCTCGTGCCGTCGAAGTAGATGCCGTCAATGTCATAGTCGGTGATCAGCCGGTCCATCCCCCATATGAGGAAGTCGGCGTAGGCGCTGCGCGTGCAGAACGCATCGAACGCATCAACCGCGCCGCGGCCGCCCTCCCAACGGATGATCGGCACGACCGCCATGTCGTCGTGGAAGCGCTTGCCTTCGGGCGAGATGTCCGCCAGGCCGTAGCCGAAGTAGAGCAGTATCTTCAGGCCGCTCTTGTGGCAGGCCTGGACGAGGGCCTTGAGTTTGTCGCCCTTCTCGCGCGTGATTGGCAGGCCATAGTATTCCGTCCACTGCTGATGGAAGACGATAGTGCGCACGCCCTGCCTGCGCAGGAAGTCGAGAAGGTTGCCTTGCCCGTCGGGCGCGGGGTCATTCTCCATCCCGTAGCCGGCCCCATGCCAGATGCGGGATATTTCGTAGTAGCGCGCAGGCACTGGCTTGACCGGTGTAGCCTGCAGGCCGATGGTGAACGACAGCGGCCTGTCCAACGCGATCGGCTTGTCGAGCAGGTGAAGCCTCAGCACCGCCGCCCCGTCAGCCTTGTCGAGTGTGATCGCGCGCTCGGAGTCGGATGGCTGCCACCCCTCATCCGATTCGGCGAACCAGGCCAGGCCGCGCTCTTCGTCGCCCAGCCACACGAAGGGCATGAACCGGCTGTGCCAGTGCCACTCATCGCCCCCGGTGGCGTGGGCGTCCGAGACGCCCCAGTTCACCGCCGAGTAGTGGATATACCTGGCGTTCTGCGCTCTGACCGGTATCTCAAGCACCAGGTCATCGAGGCCCGTGCCCTTGGACCCGATTCGCGCGTCAACGCGGATCATGCCGTCGTACTCGACCTGCGCGCGGCAGTCCAGCCTGACCCCGGCTGAAGAGCCCCGCCAGCGCCAGGTGGCCTTGGCGGGGGTCGCTGCCGTAAACTCAGCCTGGCCAGCCTGCCAGTTCAGCGGCCGGCCCGAAGAGTGGCCCGTGAGCCTGATGGGGCCTGCCAGCACGGAGCGGCCGCGGGTTACTATTCTCTCAGGAAGCGGCGAGCGGCCCAAGACGTATTCGCGGCCCCAACAGCGCACCCATGTGTCCCCAACGCGCAGCGGAGTCCAGGGCGGCAAGACCTCGGCGCTGATGCCGATGTGGTTGCCCATCCATTCGGGTTTGCCTGGGTTGACATCCTGAGCCATCAGCCCACCTCCCGCGGCCAAAGCCGCCGCACAGCCAGATGAGATGACCAAGCGCAGCAGGCGCCAGAAGGTGAGCGCCGAGCGCATTTTCCAGCCCATGTCCATGAGGGTTCGGGGACCTGGTTCCCTTCGTGCGCCGCGGCCTCCTGCTGGGCTGCCGGGCGGTAGGGCGCTTCAGAAGAGCACGGACATGGCTTTGGCCGTCAGGCCCAGCCCAACGACAGTTATCAGGAGCGCGCTGGCAAGGCCGATATTCTTGGCCCAGGTGTTGCCCGCGAGCCTTTGCCGCAGGAGATCGGACCCCTTGATGAACATCAGGCCAGTGGCCACAAGCACGCTGGCCATGCCGAGGCTGAACACGGCCACGAGAGCCATCCCGCGCGCGATCTTCGCGACTGCCAATGCCGAAAGAAGGACCGCGAGCGCGCCGTGGCCAGGCGTCGCACGCAATGAAAACCGAGAGGCTGCGCAGGAAATCCAGGGGAAACGGGGTAGGTATCTCCTGAAGTCGCCAGAGGCTCAACGAAATGGAACGTCTGCTGCACCTGACGGGGAGATACTACCGGACGATCCCGACTGATCAGCCGGGGTATGTCGAGGAGGCGCTTGATCTGGACGCCAGCCGGACGGCTTTCGTTTCGCTTCACTGCTGGAACATCGGCTGCCCGGGAGGTCCGCCTGAGGATCGAAATTACTGGGTGGGCATGGGGTTCCCGCAGACGACCGCCGAGGCATATCGGATCATGAAAGAGCAAATCCGGCCCTGCCTGGATGTGGCGAGGGCTGCGGGCATCGCTGTGTTTCACGTTCAGGCGGAACTGATCGCCAGGCGCTACCCCGAATGGTATAACGTCGAGGCCGATCCCAGGGTCGAGAGTACTCCGCCTCAACCTGCACGGCCGCCTGCAATTCCCGGCCACGCCGAGAAGATAGTCGCGCGCAGCCACGGCGCGGACTATGCCACGAAGTCGCCGTATGCGCTCATGGACTTCCCGGAGATCGTGAAGGCTTTGCCTGGGGAGCCGATCGTTTACCAGACGGGGCAGTTCGACCGGCTGCTCCGAAAGCGCGGCATCGTGAACCTGATCTACGCGGGATTCGCGACCGACATGTGCATCCTGGATTCGCCGGGCGCCGTGGGGCCGATGTTCGGCCTGGGATACCGGGTGATCCTGATACGCGATGCAACCCTTGGGGTGGAGCAGCCCGACAGTTTCGAGGAACGCATTGCCACCCGGCGCGGGCTGTTCTTCGTCGAGACCCACTGGGGCGACACGATCACCACAGCGGACTTCATCGAGAACTGCAAGCGCCTGGTCCGGGCGGCGTAGGGGCGTATTGCCATACGCCCCTACATGACGAACAACAGCGGTCAGCGGCCCCAGTCGCGGGAGTAGCGGAAATCGCGGTCTATGCTGCGAGCGGAGATCTTGGCTATCACCGGCAGGCGGCGCTTGTATTGAGACCCTTGCACCATGCGCGCCACCCTGTCAACGAAGGCAGGATCGAACTGCCGCTCGAGTTCGGCTCTCGGCCTGCGCTCGTCAATCATCATGAAGAGTAGCCGGTCCACCTCCTCATACTTCAGGCCCATTTCCTCCTCGTCGGTCTGGCCGCGCCACAGGTCGGCGCTGGGTGGCTTCTTCACGATCTGCTCCGGGACACCGAGGTGGGCCGCCAACTGGCGCACCTGGGTCTTGTATAGGTCGCCGATCGGGTTGATGGCGCAGGCCATGTCGCCCCAGAGCGTCGTGTAGCCGAGAAGGAATTCGGTCTTGTTGCTCGTGCCAAGAACCAAGGCCTTGTGCGTCATTGACAGGTCGTAGAGGATGGTCATGCGCTCGCGGGCCATCTTGTTGCCGCGCCTCATGCGGTCGGCGTCGGGGAAGCGCTCGAAATAGGCGTCAATCTGGGGCGTGATGTCAATCTCGACGCTCTGGATCCCAAGTTGCTGGACGACCAGCCGCGCGTCGGCGATGCTCTCCGGGCTGCTGGTCTTGTAAGGCATCAAGACGCCGATAACGCCCTGATTGCCCAGCGCGTCCGCGCCCAGGAAGCACGAGAGCGATGAGTCAACTCCACCGGAGAGGCCGACGACGACGCGCTCAAACCCGAACTTGCCGACCTCGTTGCGGATGAAGCGCGTGAGGATGCCGCGCACCACCTCGCAGTTTATCTCAGGGCCGCTCATCGCTTTCATTTCCCGCACTCTCGACTATCCGCCCGAGTTCGCGCAGGGTCAAGTCGAGCCTTTCGGATGCAAGGAGCGGCGCGAACACGCGCGCGCGGCGAATCTCTGCCTGGTCAACCTCGGCGACGAGAAGATGCTCATCCATCAGCGGGGCCTGCGCAGTAACGTCGCCCATTGGGTTTACAACCATGGAGCCGCCCCAGAAGTTCACGCCCTCCTCGAACCCGACCCTGTTGACGAAGATGACCCACACCTGGAAGAACTGCGCATAGACGCGGCAGAGGCGCTCATAAACCTGGGCAGCGTCAACGCTCGAACCGCTCAGGCCGCGGGCCGGGCTGTTCGCGATGCAAAGCAAGAAGAACGCCCCCTCGTTGGCCGTAAGGTAGGGAACCGAGGGGTGCCACATGTCCTCGCAGATCAGAAGCGCACACGGCCCGAAGCGGCTCTGGAACACGCGCACGCGGTCGCCTGCGTCGAGATAGCGTTCCTCGTCGAACATGCCATAGGTGGGCAGATACGCCTTGCGGTGCGTGTGGAGCGTGCGCCCGCCTTCCAGGTAAGATGCGCTGACATGAAAACGAAAAGACGGGCTCTCCTCGACGAAGCCGACGACCAGAGACATGTCGCCAGCAGCGCGCGACAGTTCGGTGAGGGCAGTGCTGTCTGCCTTCAGGGCCACGTCCGGCACCAGGTCGCGCAGATGGTAGCCGGTCAGGCTGAGTTCGGGGAACATGAGCAAGTCAACGCTCTGTTGCCTGGCGCGCTCGATCCACTGGCGGTGCAGCGCCAGGTTTGCCTGGACATCACCGAGGATCGGGGTCATCTGAGCCAGCCCGACGCGAAACATGGGTTTCTCCCGGGCGATTGATTCACCGTGCGGCGGCCAAATCCCTGCCTCTGCAAGGACTGGAGCCCGCGGCGCAGAATGAGGTGTAGGGCGGGGGTTCCATCCCCCGCCGACCGGAATCCACGAGACGGCAAAGGTTCCGGCGGGGCGCGGAGTCGTGCTACGCAGCGAAGCACTGCTTCGCAGAGTAGCAGGCCCCGCTCTACAGTAGGCAAAGAGGAATGTGATGCACCAGGATGCGTTGCCGCCGGCGTATGATCCGAAGGCGGCGGAGCAGAAGTGGTACAGCAAATGGGAGCAGGCGGGCTACTTCCGCGCCGACGCAGAGCCTGGGAAGCCGCGCTACTGCATAACGATCCCGCCGCCGAATGTAACCGGTTCGCTGCACATGGGCCACGCGCTGCAGCATTCGATTCACGACGCTCTCGTGCGATTCAGGCGGATGCAGGGGCTGAATACGCTGTGCCTGCCGGGAATGGACCACGCGGGCATCGCAACCCAGATGGAAGTCGAGAAGGAACTCGCGCGCCAGGGCATGACGCGCCAGCAGTTGGGGCGCGAGGCATTCATTGAAAGGGTCTGGGAATGGAAGCGCCATTACGGCGGCGAGATACTGTGGCGGCTGCGAGCGCTTGGCTGCTCGTATGACTGGCGCCGCGAGATATTCACTCTCGACGAGCATTACGCGCGGGCCGTTCTCACGGCGTTCGTGCGCCTGCACGAGAGGGGCCTGATCTACCGCGGCTGGCGGGTCATCAACTGGTGCCCGCGCTGCCTGACCGCGGTTTCGGACCTGGAGGTCAGGCTGCGCGACCACGAGGGGCACTTCTGGTATATCCGCTATCCCCTGACCGATGGCAGCGGGCATGTTACCGTTGCGACCACTCGGCCGGAGACGATGCTCGGCGACCAAGCGGTTGCGGTCCATCCTGATGATGAGCGATACAAGGCTCTGGTCGGCAAGAGCGTTTACCTTCCGCTGACCGGTTACGCGCGGACGGACGGCGCAATCGGGCGTGAGATAGAGATCATCCGGAGCGAACGGGTAGACCCAAATCTCGCGTACGGCGCACTCAAGATTACCCCGGTTCACGATGAGGCTGACTTCGAGATTCTTGAGTTGCACGCCATGGAAATCGGCGGCGTTGCAGCACTGCAGCCTTACCATAGAGCATCCGAAGAACAGATGGAAGCGCTCTATCCTTGGGGGCGCGTTATCGGGAAGGATGGCCGGATGACAGAGAAGGCGGGGCCTTATGCTGGGCTCGACCGGTTCGAGGCGCGCGAGAAGGTTGTGGAGGACCTGCGGAAGGGCGGATACCTGGAGAAGATCGAGCCATATACTCATCCGCTGCCCCACTGCGACCGCTGCAACACGGTAATCGAGCCGCTTCTATCCGAGCAGTGGTTCGTGAAAATGCAGCCCCTTGCCGGGCCGGCGATTGATGTCATCCGCAGCGCGCGCGTGAAATACGTGCCCGACAGGTTTGCGCGCCTTACCATCGAGTGGCTTGAGAACATCCGCGACTGGTGCATAAGCCGGCAGTTGTGGTGGGGCCATCGCATCCCGGCCTGGAAATGCAAGAAGTGCAGCGAATGGACGGTGAGCATGGACACGCCAGCAAAGTGCTGCAAGCCGTCCTGCGGCCATGCTGAACTCGAGCAGGACCCCGATGTTCTGGACACGTGGTTCAGTTCGGCTTTGTGGCCTTTCGCGGTTCTGGGCTGGCCGCAGAAGACCGCCGACCTGGATTATTTCTATCCTACCGACATCCTGATCACCGACCGCATGATCCTCTACCTGTGGGTCGCGCGCATGATTTTCTGCGGCCTCGAGTTCCTGCCCGAGCATCGCGACAATGGTTTGCCGTTCTGGGAAGTGCTCGTTCACCCCACGGTGATGACGAGCGAGGGCAAGCGCATGAGCCGCACGCTCGGCACAGGCGTTGACCCGATGGAACTGCTCGACAAATACGGCGCGGACGCAGTTCGCTTCGGCCTTCTCGCGATGTGCGGAACCGATCAGGATGTCAGGTTCAGCGAGGAGAAGATTCAGGCGGCGCGCGCCTTCTGCACCAAGATCTGGAACGCCGCGCGCCTGGTGCTCTCGAACCTAAGCGATTCGGAGCAGGCATATCGCGAACCTCCGCAGCCGGACGAATCTTACTCGCTGGCCGAGCGATGGATTCTCTCGCGCCTGGACTCGGCGATTGCCGATATTACGGCGGCGCTCCAGGGTTACCGTTTCGACGAAGCGGCGCGCAGGCTGCACGAGTTCTTCTGGGCCGAGTTCTGCGACTGGTATCTCGAGATGGCGAAGCCTGCGTTTCGCACTTCCGGCGCAGAAGCCCAGCGCGCCCACCATGTCGCGAGCTGGGTTCTGCGCACCGCCCTGCAACTGATCCACCCCTTCATGCCGTTCATCAGCGAAGAGTTGTGGCAGGCGCTCCCCCATGACGGCGACAGCGTAATGATCAGCCAATGGCCGGTGCCCCTTGGAATCTCGGATGAGCGCGCGGTGGCGGATTTCTCTGTGCTTCGCATCTTCACAACAGCCACGCGCAGGCACAAGCAGAGCCGCGGCCTTGCCGCCGACGCTCCCGCCGAAATGTTGATTGCGACGCGCAGCGCGCGATTGCGGCAGGTGCTAGAGGATAACCTTGTCGCCTGGAAGACGCTGCCGGGCATCAAGGCGCAGTCTGTGATTGTGCAGCAGGACGAACCTGGCGACGAGTGGGGCCCGCGCGGCGAGATAACCGCTGCGGATGCGGCGGAGGCATCTGGCGGCGAACTGACTGGCGTAACGCTTTTGGATTTCGCGGCGGGCATCTACGTTCGCGGCGCGGTCTCAGACGCCGAGATTCAGGCGCGGCGGCAGCGGCTGGATAGAGAGCGCGCCGATATCGAGGCTGAACTTGCCCGGCTGCGCGCACGGCTCGCAAGCCCGCAGTTCCTCTCGAAGGCCCCCGCCGATGTGGTCGAGAAAACCTGCCGCCGCGAGCAGGAACTGGCGGCGAGGCTGGAGGCGCTGCAAAAGGAAACGTAGGGGCGGCCCCCTGTGGCCGCCCGTGTCGTAGGGGCACGGCAGGCCGTGCCCGCACGCCCATGAAGGGACAGATGTGATGAAGGTTGGCTCAAGACGGCACAAGGTTCACTTCTCGCCGACCGAGTATCATCGGCGCGTGATGGACGACGCCGCGCCGAGCATTAGATACGACGGCGGCGATGTCTGGCAATGGCAGAACAGGTTGCGGCGGAAACTGCGCGAACTGCTGGGAGACATGCCGAAGGGGCGCGCGCCGCTCAATGTGCGGCGCCTGTGGAAGCGCGACCACTCCTTGGGCACCATCGAAAAGATAGTCTTCACGAGCGAGCCGTATGCTGACATTCCCGCCTATGTCTGCATCCCAAAGGAGGCGAAGTCTCCGTTCACTTTCGTGATCTGCCTGCAAGGGCACAGCACCGGCATGCACAACTCGATCGCGGTTGATCGCGATGATGAGACGAAGGCAATCACTGTTCCCGGGGACCGCGACTTTGCCATCGGATGCATGGCGCGCGGGTTCGCCGCCGTGTGCGTCGAGCAGCGTTCCTTCGGCGAACGCCGCGAGCAAAAGCAGAAGAAAGTGGCCTCTCATGGCTGCCACGACGCGACGATGCACGCGCTCATGCTGGGCAAGACCCTGATCGGGGAGCGCGTTTATGATGTGGACCGCGCAATTGACTACCTCGCCGAGCGCGGCGATGCAGACATGCGCCGCATCGGGGTGATGGGAAACTCGGGCGGCGGGACAATCAGCACGTTCTCGGCAGCGCTCCTGCCCCGCATCTCGTTCGCCATGCCCTCGTGCTACTTCTGCACGTTTCGAGATTCGATCATGTCAATCTACCACTGCATGGACAACTACGTGCCCGGCCTTCTCAAGTATGCGGAGATGTCCGACATTATGGGCCTTTTCGCGCCGCGCCCGGTTGTCATCGTCGCGGGCAAGAAGGACGGCATATTCCCCATCGCGGCCACGCGCAAGGCATTTCGCGGGCTCAAAACGATCTACCGCGCCTGCGACGCGGCAGAACGCTGCCATCTGGTCGTCGGCGAAGAAGGCCACCGCTTCTACGCGAACAATGCCTGGCCGGTGATGATCAAGGAAATCAACCGGCTCGGCTAACCTTCTCCCATGATTGACCCGACGCTGCCCTACAGTGTAGAATCCTGATGTTGCACGGAGAGAGAGCGATGGCCAGCCTGCAAGACTATACGGTCGTGATCCGGCCTGATGACAACGGCACGCACATAGCATACGTGCCCGCAATTCCGGGGTGCCACGCGTGGGGACGCACACCTCAGGAGGCCCAGGCGGAACTGGAAAACGTGTTCCAGATGGTCGCGGAGGAATATGCGGAGGAGGGCCGCGCCCTGCCTGCAGACGTGAAACTCGTCACCCAGGATGCCCGTTAGAGCGCGAGAAATGGCGCGCGTGGCGGGGCGGGCTCGGCTTCCGCAAGGTGCGGCAAAAGGGCAGCCACGCGCGCTGGAAACATCCCGACGGCCGCGGCACCACGATACCCATTCACGGCGACGCCCAAATTGGGGGCTGGTTGTTCCATGAGATCCTGAGCCAGTTGGGCATTTCCGAACAGGACTTCAATCGCCTCAGATAGCGGGCCCAGCCAGACAGCGTTGCGGCACTGCGCGCCTGGCAGGGAAGCCGATTGCGCCAAGCGAAGTTACACGTGTCTGGAGACGGCCTTGAACACCTCGTGCGGCAATCAACCAGTGCTTTTCGTCCGGGCCAGGACGATCCCCGAGGCCTGGCAGGAGGCGATGGTCGCGCTCTACGAGCAGGGGTGCGATGTTCCAACATCTTTTGACCGGCCAGGCGACCCGCCGAGCAAGGACGCGACCGTTATCGTCGTGGTCGAAGAAGCGATGGGCGAGCCCCGCATTCACAAGCGCGCTCTTCCTGCTGGCCTCGAGGACCTTGAGGTCTATCGCCTCGAAGTCGTTGCGGGTGTGCACGACCACTGGGTCAACCGATTCGGCAAGGAATGGAACTACACTTACCATGAGCGGCTCCGCGCCTATGATTCCGGCGACGGAAAGAAGATTGACCAGTGGGCGAACATGATTGACGCGATGGTGCAGTCGGCGCCTGACCTTACCCGCAGGCGGTTTCAGATCATCACCTGGGTTCCGGCGATTGACCCGTTCATCGAGGACCCGCCGTGTTTGCAGCGGCTGCATTTCAGGCTGTTGCCTGATGACAGCGGGGGATGGCTGCTCAACCTCAACACCGACTGGCGGTCGCGCGATGGATACAAGGCATGGTTCATGAACGTATTCGCAATCACCGACCTGCAGCGCCTGACGGCGCTCGAATTGCAGGAGCGCATCGGGCAGCCGGTCAGAGTCGGGCGCTACGTTGACAAGTCGGATTCGCTTCACATCTACGGCAAGGACTTCGCAGGCCTGGGAGGAATCGAGGGATTCTTTCAGATCCTCAAGACTCGCCCGCTCTCCGAACTCACCTGGGCCACCGACTTCGCGCATCCCATGTTCATCGAGGCCAGGCACCGCCTGGCAGCCCAACTCGAGGGCGAGCGCCGTGGCCTGGGCAAGGGGCTCGTCCCGCCAGGTATTGATCTTTCCGCATTCCCCTACCCTACCGACTGGGACCGGTAGGCTGCCCCACCCGCGATCACCCAGGGGGAGACCGCTAGGCGCATGGGTCGCGACCTGAGCCGGATTGAACCTTTTGGGTCTCATGTGTTTCCTTGGAGGTAGAGGTGCCAAAGGATCAGGCCGAGGTTGACCTCATGCGCCGCATCCGGCAGGCAGATGCCAGCGCATTTGATGCGCTCATGTCGCGTCATGCCCGGGCCCTGCGCAGCCACCTGGCGCGTTACGTTTCGCGCGCGGACGCCGAGGACTTGCTCCAGGAACTCTGGCTCCGGGTATGGCAGTGCGCGGGCCAGTGGGATGGCAGTGGCCGGCTGCTGGCCTGGCTGCTGGCGATCGCAACGAACCTGGCGCTCAATCACTTGCGCGGCAGGCGCGCGCTGGTATCCCTCGCGGCTCTGGCGGAGGACGAGTTCTCGGAGACGCTGGCAACAGCGTCCGATGCGCTGGTCGCCGGGCCAGAGGAGCAGGTCTTGTGGCACGACCAACTCGACCGCGTGCGCTCGGCAATGGCGCTCCTGCCCGCGCGCCAGCAGGCCGCGCTGCGCCTGGTGCGGCTCGAGGGGCGAACCCTGCGCGAAGCGGCCTCAATCCTGGGCGTGCCTGTCGGCACCGTAAAATCTCGGCTCCATCACGCGCACAGGCTGTTGATGGAGCACATGGAGGATGACCTGTGAGAACAGCCATGTCTGAGCACATAACAGTGCGGAGTTTCTGGCAATTCATCGCCGACCGACTTCCCGCAGCCCTCGCTGCGGTGGCCCCGCTCAGCCACTACAAGGCAGAGGAGACAGGGCCGGGGCTGGGTCGCGTCACCCTCTCATTGGAGGCGCGCCCTTCCAGGTTCACGCTCGTATTCGACGGCCTGCCGTTCCCGCGCGCGGACGGCTCGTTCATCATCAACGGCGGGGAGCGCGCAGTAGTCATGAGCGCCTCCAGCAACAACCTGGAAGAAGCCGAAATCCGCGCGGTGGGCGAGCAACTGATGGACGAGATCAAGCCGCGCCTGGCCCCGCCGCCGGAGACTGATTGGGACGAGCAGTTGCTGCGCGCCTGGTTCCCCCTCGACCGGTGGCTGCGGGAGTTCCTATGCCAGGCAGAGACGAGCATGTGGGTTGACAACACCAACTGGCTCGCCCGGCTCACTCATCTGCGGCGCATTTACGTAACCGGCGCGGATGTCTCTTTTCACGCATCGCACATCGGGCGAGTCTGCCCTTTCGAAACCCCGGAGGGCCCCAATCATGGTCGCTGGCTGACATTGGCTACCGGAGCAGACGTGCGCGACGGCAAGATTGTGCCTGCAGAAGACCGCGAGGATGGGGCGCTCGGGCCCAGCGCGAGCCTGATTCCGCTGCTCTGCCACAATGACCCGACCCGAGTGCTGCTCGGGGCGAACATGATGCGCCAGTGGCTGCCGCTTGCCGATCCTGAAGAGCCGCTGGTGCAGTCCGGGCATGAGCCGGAGGATGGCAGCGCGTTTCTCGGACGCAACCTTCTGACTGCATATATCCACTGGAAGGGCATGAACTACGAGGATGCGATCGTGGTCAGCGAGTCGGCGGCTGCGCGTCTGGCCTCCCCCGAACCGCTGGAGGTCGGAGACAAACTCTCCAACCGGCACGGCGCGAAAGGCGTCGTGGGGGCAATCCTGCCCGATGACGAGATGCCCCACCTGCCAGATGGCCGCCCGGTGGATCTGGTGTTCGATGCGATGGGGGTGTACAGCCGCCTGAACTTCGGCCAGGTGATCGAGGCGGTTCTTGGGCTCGTCGCCGAGAAGCGGGGCGACCCGGTCATTGCTCCGCCGTTCGGGCGAACGACGCCCGAAGAACTTCACGCCATGCTGCGCGAGGCGGGCTTGCCTGAATCGGGGCAGTTCGCCCTGCGCGCTGGCAAAGACGGGCCGCCGCTGGCCGAGCCCTCCACGGCTGGGCCAGTTTACTGGGGGAAGTTAGTGCACCGGGCGCGGCCGAAGATGGCTTTCGCCGTTCCGGGCGAGAGCACACACGGCGGCATGCGCGCGGACCGCAATGAGTATCTTGCACTCCGAGCAGCCGGGGCGGACGAAAACATTCTGGACGCCTATTCGACGCGGTCGCCTTTGCCGGAGGAAGCGGAGGCGCTGGTGGCGCGCGCGGCGAGAGGGTTTCTGCCTGCCGCGACCGAGCCGCCGTCTCCAGCATTCAGACGAGCGCAGCGGGCCTTGCGGACGGCCATGATTGACCTGGCCTGGGCGAATGATGTCGTCAGAGTGTCGTGGGCGGCTCCGAGTGCGGCCGACGCGGCTCTGGCCGAGCCGGTGCAGCACCCGTGGCGATCCGGGGCGATGCTAACACATATCGGGCCTGCAGACGGCGACGCGGCGGCCTACCAGCGCGTTATCGAGGCCAACGAGAGGCTGGCCGAGACGTTGCGGACGGGCGCGCACAAGGCGCTGCAAGAGGCGGCCCGCGCGTCATTGCACCGAGCGATTGAGGACCTGTTTTCCGAATTGAACGAATCGTGCGCGGTCAGGTTCAGCACGCGGAGCCAGTTCACTGCAAAAGCGGTCCTGGCTCCTGGCTGTGATCTCAAACTAGGGCAGGTTGGCCTGCCGGAGGACATCGCCTGGGGTCTGTTCGGCCCGCTGGTTGTCGGTAAAGTCGGCTCAGACGCTGTCCGGTCTCGCAGCCAGAAGGCGCGGCAGGCGGTCGAGAACCTGATGGCCCACAGCCTCGTCATCATCAACCGCGCCCCAACCTGGGAACCCACGAGTATTACCGCATTCACGCCTGTGATGGCGCCCGGCCTGTGCATCCGTCTCCATCCACTGTGCTGCCGCATGTTCAACGCGGATTTCGATGGGGATCAGGCTGCGATCTGGCTTCCCATCAGCGCTCCGGCACAGCGCGAGGCGCTCGAAAAGTTGACCCTGGTCGGCCACCTGAAGCGCGATCCTAGTGTGGTCACATATCATCTTGCGCCCTCGCACTCGATTCTCGCGGGGCTGGCCTGCGCGCTCGAATCGCCGGTCGCGCAGGCCGAAATCCAGGCCCACTGGCCGAGTGGATGTCCACTGCCAGATGCGCCGCTGACGCGATCCGGGCTGGTCGCAAGGCTTCTCGTTGTGCTGGAGACAAGCGGGCCGGAGGCGCTGCTTCCCACGCTGGAAATGCTCTATTCGGTCGGCACTGCGTGGGCGACCAAAGCGGGCGCATCTTTCAGCCCGTTCGTCGGCGAAGGCCTGCGGCTGCCAGTGCCTCCCGCGTCCGACTCAAGTGGCGCCTGGGATGCATATCGCTCGCTCTTGGATGGGGAGATCATGGCGCAAGCGGGATCAGACCCAACACTCGGAGCGCCCATGCGCGCCGTGCGCTCCGGCGCGCGCGGGTCGGTGGGGGCGCTGCGCGCGACCGTGGGGCCGTGGACGGTCTCCGATCCTTACGATGCCAACGGCCCGATAAGGCACGGCTTCCGAGACGGCCTGACAGCGGAAGAACTCTGGCTGTTGGCATCAAAGGCACGCAGCGCATTCGGCCGCATCTACGACTCCCAGGTGGAACTCGCGGTCGCATCGAGGTTCTCGGCCCCTGCCGGAGGGTCCACGCTGCTCCGGCGCGCCATGGCCTCTGAAGGCGCTGGCAAAGTGTTCGCTGAAGGGGCTGATGCCGGCGAGAGCGATCCGTTGTCTGATGCAGATGTGCGGCTCTGGGCTGGCCTGCTGCCGGCTGTGGGAAAAGCGCCGTAGGAGCGGGTGCAGGTCCGCGCCACATCAGCGCCCGCCTGCAGCAGGACGCGCTGCCCCAGGCGGAATGTTCCCACCCGACAGCGAACCTGTTAGACGAAGACGGCGGTTCCGGGCGTCAATAGATTCGGACGCAGCAGATGAAGGCCTCCGCTACTGCTGCCAGGTTGCTCGGTCGGCGCGATGCCGAGTTGGTCGAGCGGCTGGCGGAACTGGACGTGTCCGCCCTGGCGGATGCGTATGACGCGCACGCCGCAGCCGTGTATCGCCTTTCGCTGTCCATCGTCGGTCGGCAGGAGGATGCGGAGGATGTCTTGCAGGATGTTTTTCTGGCCCTAGTCAATGGGCGCGCCCGGCGCATTCGAAACCTTCGCGCCTATCTTCTCGCCGCCGCGCACAACCGCGCCATTTCCCTCTTGCGCCGTCGAAAGCGCGAGCAGCCCGTCGAGGATCCGCTTGTCAGCGCGCCGGCCGATTGCCTGCCGGAAGAACGCGCTCTTTACCTGGCCCTGCAAGAAGCGCTCGACCAACTTCCAGTTGATCAGAAAGAAGTCATCGTGCTGAAGATATACTGTGATCTGACCTTTCAGGAAATCTCGCGCGTCGTGCGCGCGAGCCCGAACACCGTAGCCAGCCGCTACAGGTATGCAATCGAGAAGTTGCGCCGCATTCTTGGAGGTGATACCAATGAAAAGTAAGCGCATCGAGGAACTGCTCAGGAGACTTCGCCCCGCCTCCCCGACAGATGAGACTTTCGAGGTCAAGCAGGCGAAGGCCGACCGCACCGAGCAACTGCTGCGCGGCCTGTCCGCGCCATCGCCCGCGGCAAGCGTTCGCGAGCGGCTTCTCGTCCTGGCGCACCGGAGGGTCGCTGCATCGAGGCGCCGCGCGGCCTGGCAGCCGGTGTTCGCCTTCGGGGCGGTGATCTTTATTGCCCTGCTGGACTTCTGGCTGACGCAGGCCCAGGCCGGCCGCCTCGCCAACATGACCGGCTTCAAGGACGGCATGTTCAGAACCCTGTCGCCCTTCATCTTGCAGCAGCAGATGGCGGCGCTCGCGCAGCCTAAGGACGATTTCTGATTGTCAATGGATGGCTGATATGAGACCCAGGCGACGCCGCTTTTTCACTTTCTGGACCTGGCTCGCAGGGTTCATCCTGCTGCTCCTGTTCGCCCATATGACAGCCATCTCTGTAACCGGCCGGATGATTGAAAACGAAATCCGCCGGATAAGACAGCGCGGCGAGCCGGTCAGTGCGCGCGATATTGCCCCGCCGTCCGTACCCGACGAGCAGAACGCCGCGCGAGTGTATGAGCGCGCGCTGCTCGCGCTTCCTTCGGACCAGGAGTTCAAGCACTTAGGCCGCGCCCTGTTCAGAAGCGTCAGTTTTCGCGAGCCACTATCCGATCCGAAAGCACGGCAGATCGTTTGGGCGAGTGAACCTGCCATCAGGCTTCTTGAGCAGGCAGCCAACATGCCACGCTGCTCTCTGCCAATCGAGCCCTGGAGACTCATCGGCGTTCTGCCGCCGCAGTGGGACCTATGCCGCAAATCGGACGTGCTTCTATTGGCCAGAGCGCTAATTCGCGCGGAGAAGGGCGATTCGCGCGCGGCCCTCGCCGACATCGCAACCGCCCTGGCGATGGCAGACCATTTCCGCGCACAGCCGTGGTTCATTTCAGAGCCTGACAGCGTGAGCCGGACGCAAAGGTTGGTCAGAACGCTGAACCGCGTGGTGCAGGTTGCGCCGCCGAGCCGCGCAGATTGCAGGCGCATCTATGATTTGCTCGCGACCATTGACCATGTAGGGCCTGCCAGGAGACTAATGCAGGGGCACCGCGCGCTACTCATCTGGAGCTTCGATAAGGCGCGCAAGGAGGGCTGGGTGGCACGCGACTTAGAGCCAGGCCAGGGCAAGCGCAGCGGGCTTCGGCTCCTCGGTGCTTGCGTTGCAGAGTGGGCCTGGTGGCCGCTGCTGAACCTGGATGAACTATCCGGGCTGCGCACGTGCCAGAAGGGCATGCTGCTGGCTGACCGACCGTACTCGCAACTGCTGCGTGAATCAGCCAAGATGCCGTGGTATGCCGTTCGCAGCAGGGACTGTATAGCCTTCAGCGTGGGGTATTACCAGCAGGCTGTCGCACGCACGGGCCTGGCGCAATGGGGCCTGGCTCTTGAGGTCTATCGGCACCAGGTGGGTACATACCCGAATTCCCTCCGCCAGGTCCGCAGCACCGTTGGCTGGCGCCTGCCCAAGGACCCATACAGCGGAAAGGACTTCATCTACCGCCGAAAAGGCGCGGGCTACATTCTCTACAGCGTGGGCTTCAATCAGCGCGACGACGGCAGTATAGGGCACGACGACGAGCGCGGCCCACGGCGGCCAGAGTGCATGCGGCTGCTGTACGCTCGCCGCCCCGGCGACGATATAGCCTGGGGAATGCCGCCCGAGTGAAGTTCGCAGAATACAGTTGACAGGCGACAGACGAATCTTCGGTTCAGTGCCGAAGCAAGGCACGGAAGCGCAGGCTATCGCTGGCCCGGGGCGGGGAACTGTGGGAGGTGCTGGGCGTGGGCGGCAAGCAGTTCATCGGCCAGACTGGTCGCCGTGTCGAGTGAATCCACGGATCCATCAATCACGAGGGCCTGGATGAATTTGTCGCGGCTGCCTTCGATGGCCGCCTCGACCACGGTTTCCACCCAGGCGAAGCGCGCAGCGAGAGCGCCAACGATGCCCGGAGGAAGCGGCTTCTGTCGAATGGCCTGCAGGCCGGATGCATCCGCAAACGCCGGGGATTCCACGATGGCGTCAGCGGGCAGGTTCGGCACCTGCCCCAGGTTCGGAAGGTTCGCCGAATAGATGCGCCCGGCGTCGGTGCGGATGGCCTCAATGATTTCTACGACTTGCTCGTGCTCGCCGCCGATGCGGTCGAAATAATCGGCGGGAAGCGGGTCGGCACATAGGGCAAGTTCCTTCATCTCCTCATACATTCTGTCGCCGTGCCTGATCCTGTCCTCGAAACTGAAGGCATCAACGCCCAGCGTCTTGCCGCAGTACTTGCCCCCGGCGAAGAATTGCGGGAAGAATTCGGTGATATGCCGGTCGAGAACCGCCGGGAAAGCGCCGAACAACTGGAAAAGGTGCCAGGAGAACGCGTTGTCGTCCTGGCTCTCCAACTTCGCTGCTGCAATCTCGCGCAGGCGCGGCATCGCATCCTCGCCGTCCACTCGCACTTCGGTGAACCAGGTGAGGTGGTTCATCCCTACCGCGTTATAATCGAAGCGCGAGGGGCTGACGCCAAGCGCGTTGGCCAGGTATCTTGCGACGCCGAACACGCCGTGGCAAAGGCCCACGATGTCCGCGCCCGTGGCCTTGCGCACCCCGCGACAAACGCAGGCCATCGGGTTCCCATAATTGAAGAAGAGCGCGCCGGGTGCGAGGTCCAGCAGGTCCTCGGCAATCGCGACCATAGCCGGGATCATCCTCAAAGCGCGCGACGTCCCGCCCGGCATCACAGTGTCGCCAACAGGCTGGAAAATGCCATACTTCCGCGGGATGAAAACGTCCTGCTCCCAGGCGCGCCTGCCCCCGACGGCGATCGTGCAGATGACTGCTGTCGCTTTTCGCAGGGCTTCTCGGCGATCGGTGGTCGCCAACAATCTGACAGGCGCGCTTTTCGCCTCGATCATCTTGCGCGCCAATCCCTCGGCAACCGCGAGGGCTTCGCTGTCAATATCAACCAGGCCCAGTTCGGTTTCCTGGTTGCGCAGGATCAGATCAGCCACCAGCCCCCTGGTGAACACAGTGCTGCCCGCGCCGATCAGGACTACTTTCTCTCTCAATTCATTGCACCCGTGCTGTGATTTGTGCCCAAGTTCGGTGACCGGGCGAGGTAACCTGCCGGGGTGATTCTCGACGGCCGCCCGCCAGGCCGCAGGGCTGCGCGCGGAGGCTATCGCTTCTGGGTCAGTTCGTATGATACCGACAGCCTGTCGTTGTTCGTCCCTTCTTGCACTTTCACCGGGACGACTACGCGCGCTTCCTTGAAGTAGCACAGGCTCTCATTCTCGTCGCGGCAATAGTAAAGAGCGAAGTCCACCGACAGGTCAGCCCTGCCGTCGCTGGCCTGCACAGCCGCAGTGATGGGGAACGAGGGCTTGCGGACGGTCAGGGCCGCGTCGTTGCCAAGCGTCAGGAACTGTCTTTCCGAAGACTCGGCCTTCACGTATGATGGCGCCTGGGCGTTCAGCTTGTAGCCTGGTGGCAAGTGGAGGGAGATTGTGAGCGCCACCGTCCCAGGGCCGACTGCCTGCGCTGGCATCTGGATAACCTGGCCTTCGAAAGCGGGCACGGGCCGGGGCCGTGAGGCTTGCAGGCCTTTGATCTGGAGCGTCTCCACGCGCCTGGTTTCCAGGTCAGCCACCCGGATGGCATGGTTGTTCGTGTCGGCTATAAAGAGCCTGCCGTCTGCAACGCTCAGGCCGCCGGGCTCGTAGAAGGTCGCCTGCTCGCCGTCGTCAAGCCCCGCCCTGCCCGTGCCGAGGAGCGTCTCTGCAGTCCCGTCGCGAGGCGAGATGCGTTTGATCTTGTTGTTGTACGTATCCGCAACATAGATGTAACCGCCGGAGTACACCACGCCGAGCGGGTGCTGAAAGCGCGCCCTGAGCCCCCTGTCATCGCGGTCGCCGAAATCGAACAGGTCGCCGCCGGCGATGGTCTCCACGCGCCCGTTCGGGTTCAGGTCTGCGGCCCTGATCGAACTGTCCTCGCTGTCGGCGAAGTAGAGTTTGCGCCCGTCCGTGGTGATGCCGGACGGTTGGGCGAGGGCTGCGTAGGCCAGGGGGGCGTCAACGCGCGCTTCGCGGCCGGTGCCTGCGTAAGGGGCCACGCGGCCTGTGTTCAGAGCCAGCGTCCATATCTGGTGAGAGCCTGCCATCGCGATGTAGAGCACCCCGTCGTGGAAAACCATGTCCCAGGGTGAGTTGAGCGCAATCTCCGTCGCTGTGCCTCCTGCGGAGAACCCGCGATCCTGCTCGCCGGTGCCCGCAATCGTGGTAACGGTCCGTTTTCTGATATCCACCCGGCGGATGGCGTGGTTTTCCGTGTCCGCCACGTAAAGGCTGTTGCGGTCAAGCGCCATGCCCTGCGGATGATTGAACATGGCGTGCTCGAAATCGCCATCGGCCAGGCCCGTTTCGCCGCTTCCGATGACATCTGCGACCGTTCCGTCGGTGAGGGATACGACCAGGATGCGATTGTGGTTGGAATCGGCGATGAACAACCGCCTGCCTGGCTGGTCGGCGAGCACTTTGCCGGGGAAAGAAAGGGGTGAAGCGCGGGCGCGCCGGCGTTCCGGCTTGAAGTCCAGGCGGCTCCGGTCAATCTGGCCCTTCGCGTCGAAGGACGCTATCAGCCCGGCAATCGCCCTGTCCACGGGCTCGTAGATGCCCTCGCCGGACATCGAGGCGGCCACCTTGCCCGCCGGGTCTATCAGGACAAGCGTCGGCCAGCCGTTCACCCCGTACTGCCGCCAGACGATCAGTTCGCTGTCATTGAGGACCGGGTGTTCGATCCCATAGCGCAGGATTGCCTGCCGGATGTTGGCTGAGTCTCGCTCCTCTATGAACTTGGCGGAATGCACGCCGATAACGACTAACTCGCGCGCGTATTTCTTTTCCAGTTTCTTCAGGTCGGGAATGATGTGCATGCAGTTGATGCAGCAGTAAGTCCAGAAATCGAGCAGCACCACCTTGCCGCGCAGGTCGCGCAGGCTCAGCGGACGATCCGTGTTGAGCCACTCCATCCCGTCGGGAAAATCAGGCGCTGTGCCGATCCCCTGTTGGTCTGTCATGGAACCCGCCCCTTTCGTGAAAGCCGGACCCGACAAGCCCCATCTCGTCACCACAATGGCAGCGGCCAGCGCCGCCGCAAATGCGAGAACTGCGGCGTACCTGTACCCTGCCGAAAGGCGCCAGGTCATGGTCCGGCTCTCCATTGCCACCTTACTAGAACCTCGTTTCTGTCCGCCAAGTTCCCCCAGCCGCAGGCGAGCCGGCCGGCGCCGCAGAAGCCTATATCGGGCGCGCCCCGCGCGCTTGCATTGCTGCGGCGCAGTGATGAGACGGGCCATAGCGATAGGGTTGGTCGCAGAAGTCGCGATAGTCTTCCTCGCGGCGCGCGCCGAAATCTCGGAGCGCTTCTTCATCATCCCCTGGTCAATTGCGATACCCGCGCTGTCGCTCATCGCGCTGCTGCTCGCGCTCAATGGACTGCTGGCGAAATGCGCGCCGCGCTTCGTCTTGCGGCCCGTCGAGTTGATGGTCATCTACGTGATGGTCGCCTGCTCGGTGGTTTTCGCGGGGAGCGGGATGGCGCAACTTCTGGTTCCGATGCTTGCAGGCGTCCGTCACTTCGGTGCGGCCGAGGCATCTTGGGCCGGACTTGTGTCGCACGTCCCGGCGTGGGTAGTTCCGAGAGATGGGCCTGCGCTTGCCGGGTTCTATGCCGGAAGGGCCTCAGTGCCGTGGGGAGCGTGGGGCTTGTGCCTGGCCTTCTGGGGCGGGTTCACTGTCCTACTGGCAGGCGCGATGCTCTGCCTGGCTGCGCTGGTGCGCAGGCCCTGGGAGGAGCACGAGCGCCTCACGTTTCCGCTGGTTCACCTGCCGCAGCAGATGATGTTCCAGCCAGGCTCTTTCTTCAGGTCGCGCGCGGCGTGGATGGGTTTTGGGGTGGTGTGCGCGCTCGAAAGCCTGCGCGCAATTCACGCCCTGGTTCCAGCGATTCCGGCGGTCCCTCTGGATATCATTGACGTGGGCCACTGGTTTACAGCCCCGCCCTGGAATGCCGTCACGAACATCTGGATTTGCTTTTACCCGCTTGCGATCGCGCTGGGATTCTTGCTCCCGTCCTCCGTTTCGTTCACGCTGTGGGTGTTCTTCTGGATCTGGAAATCGGAACTGATACTTGGCCGAGCGTTGAACCTCGACGGGCTGCCCAGCAGCCCTAGGCCCGACGCAAGCCGGTTTCCGTTCATCGAGGAGCAGGCCGTGGGCGGGTGCATAGGCATCGGGTTGATTGCGCTGTGGCAGGCGCGGCGGCCCTTCGGGGCCACCCTGAAGGTGCCCCTCAGGGTCGCCGAAGGGCGGCTTCTCAGGCGCGACCCGTCAGGCAGACGTGATACCCGGCGCGCTCTGCTCGGCCTCGTCGGCTGCTTTGTTCTGCTTGTCGGCGCATCGGCCGCGTTTGGCGCGCCGCCTTTTCTGGCGGCAGGCGTAATCGTAATCTACCTTCTGTTCTGCATCACAGCCGCGCGCCTGCGTGCCGAGGCGGGAACCATCTGGACTTCGTTCCCCTACGATGTAACGGGCGATGTGGTGATGGCGCGGCTGGTTCCATCGTCATGGATCGGGGCTCGCGGACTGGCTGGCCTGGCGTTGATGAACTGGTTCCCGGTTGACCTGCGCAACGTGCCGATGCCTTACCATCTCGATGCTTTCCGGCTGGCTGGCTTCTCGGGCGTTGACTGGAAGCGGCTGGTCCGGCCGATTGCGATAGCGAGCGTCATCGGAGTGGCCGCTGCCCTCGCGGCGAACCTGATGACATTCTACGACCTGGGCGCTCTCAGCGCGCGCTCGCGTCCGGATCACTGGTGGATTCAGTTCGGGCGGCGGCCGTTCGACCGGGCTGCAATGCTCGCGAGCGAGCCGGTCGGCCCGGATTGGGTTGCGACAGGTGCGGTTGTGGGGGCCACAGTGATAACCTGGCTTCTCTTTTTCCTGCGCAGCCGGATCGCGTGGTTCCCGCTTCACCCGGTCGGCATGGCTACGCTTGGCGGCATGACCACGAGCGCGCTGTGGCTTCCGTATTTCATCGCGTGGCTTGCGAAGGTTATCATCACGCGCTATGGGGGCGCGAACCTTTACCGCCGCGTGATGCCCTTCTTCCTCGGCGCAATCCTCGGCGAGGCCGTTACCATCATGACCTGGACCCTGGTCTCGTGGCTATTCCGCCTGCCGTTCTTTGCTTTCCTGGGATAAGGGGCAGGACACAAGGTCCTGCCCTACGGGAGGAATGTAGGGGCGGGGCGGAGCGGCGGTGCGGCCATGACTGAGCCGGCTCAAGTGTCACCAGTAACGAGTCGCTGAACGCCTGGCCCAGTCAAGCAGGCGGCAGACCAAGGCGGCTGCTATCCCGTTGGTGGCCGCCAGCAAGCATAAGGCCACTGCGATTGCGGGCCAGAAGTTGCGTGGCAGATTCCTCCCCCCTGCCAGCGCAACGACCAGAAGCACCAGTACCAGGAGAACCATGAAAGCCATAGCCAGGCTAGCCCCGAAGAATATGGCGTGTCCCCACGTGCGACAGTAACGCGCAATCACCAATCCTGTGGGCGCACCCATCAGCACTGCAATCACTGCGATCATCCGGGTATGGCCTGGCGTGAGAGCGGGAAACAATATCCGCACATACAAACTGACAGCACCCGCCACGAGTAGCACCTGGCATACCGCGCCTACGACGCAGGCTGCCGCATAACCGGCGCGTCTCTTATGCTCTGCCCGACCACCTGATTCCTGCATTGCTCCCGGCACACACACCCCCTGCTTCCCGTCTCACTGACGAAAGTGCGCGCCGCCCAAGCCAGGGGCGCGACCATGAACGTCTAGCAGCTGCAGCAGTCCTGTGGGGTAGCGCTGTACGTGCAGTCCTGGTGACACCACATGCAATACCAGTTCTCCTCCTCCTTTCTCGAGTGTTGCCAACGCTACCGTACGATTCCCAGCAAGTCCTCGCAGAAGCGCGCGGGGAATACATTTGCATCCTGATACGGGAACCAGCCTACCCGGCCATCAGCCTTCACTTGAAGCATCTTACTGTCTGCCCGACCGGCTCTTGGCCCCAAATGCATCGGGCAGCACAGCACCGTGAGATCCCCGGCCAGACGCGGTATTGCCTTGGCGTACAGGAACTGCAATTGTCTCTCGGTGCATTTCATGCCCGCGCCGCAATCCTCCCCCGCCCCCCCGATATCTAAGCAGTAATTATACGACTTCGGCACCCCGGGGGTATCGGCTCCCCCTCTCCCCTGGGTAGGGTCGAGGGGGCAGATGAACACCTGCTTGTTCCGCAGGTAGTCCGGATAGACGCCTTGGACAACTGGGCGTGGGTGCCCTAGGTACCGACAGGTGAGGATGAGCGGGTAGCGTCCGTCGTTGTCGTCCGCATACATTCTTACGGCCAGGTAGATTTGGTGGAGGTTGTTCATGCACGTGGTTTCGTACGCCTTGAGATGTGATCTTAGAATCACCGGAAGAAGCAAACCGATGAGCACGGCGATGATGACGCACACCACCACCAGCTCGATCAGGGTAAAGCCTTTACGCCTCTTTGCGTTTCCTGCCGATGTGCTCATCCCACTAACCTCTTCCAGGTGGCGTCGCAAGTCCCGGCGGCGCCTGTCTCGTCGTCTATTGTTTTGACGCCCGAAACTGCGCAGTTTGTCTATCCCTCCCGCCCGCTCGGCGAGGCAGTAACCATCATGACCTGGACGCTGATCTCCTGGCTCTTCCGGCTACCGTTCTTTGCGTTCCTGGGGTGATGGAGGATGGTGGCACAGGATTTCATCCTGTGCCGCGCACGGGTTGGAAACCCGTGCCACCGTTGTCAGCGTAGGGTCGCGCGGCGGTGCTTACTTGTCCCTGACAAATCCGACGAGAGAAACCACAGCGTTGCCGCCGGGCTTCAGGTTCTTCATCACGACCGAAATGCGACCACTGGCAGTGTCGGCGGGCGAGACGGGGGCCTCGATCCAGCGGCCAGCCTGGAAGTTCTCGTAATCGCCAACCAGCCTTCCGGCGACGCTTACGGACTGCTTTCGCCCGCCCGCAAGGTTGTCGCCGTCAATGATGAACATCCTCAGCAGGCCGGCCGCCCCCTTCGGGCAGATGATGTCGAATTCGAGCGAATCCCAGTCCGCCCAGCAGTGGTTCACCTGCGTTCGCCAGCCGGAGTACAGGTAGCCCTTGCGCAGCACGAAGTCCCAGCCCGACTCGACGAACTCGTCATCGCCGTCTGGCCGGCCGCAGTGCAGCGCAATGGTCTCGCCCGCGCTGCGGTGCTCCTGCGCCGCTGCGGTGAAAAGTAATGGCCGCCTGTCGCGGCACGGCGGGAGCGGAGCGAAGGCCCGGTGGGGCTCTTTCTGATACCAGTATGCGACGCTGGAGAACTGGAGTGAGTTCTCCGGTTTCGAGAACTCCTGGCGGAACCATGGGGCCTCGTTATTGCCGAAGCCCACTGTCATGCGCAGGGAGCGCTTGAACGAAATGCGGTCGTTGAGCGTGAATCTGTATGCAGCCGCGCCGTTGTGGAACGGCTGGTAGCCGGTGTAGGGGAACCCGTTGGCCTGCTCCGGGAAGCCGTAACTGAACCCGAAGGAATCCTCGATGCCCTGCCATTCGACTGATGGTTCGCTCTCGCCGTCAACATAGAACTTGACGTTCTCGTCAACGACATAGCCAGCGTTGGGGCCGCCGACGCCGCGCACCGTTGCATTCCAGCCCGCGAACTGGCCGCGCCCCCGAGCCTCGAACACGCGGTAGTCCTCCTTACCCAGCAGCAATGCCTGCTGGCGCCACTCGGCGTGGAAGCAGCCGGCGTCGGCGGGCAGCGACTTGACCGTGCGATACATTACATAACTGTAGCAGGGGTTCATCTGCCATATGCCGTTGGGATAGCGCGGGTTGTCGGTTTCCACCTCGACGCGCGCGGACTTGGCGAAGGGCATCGGGAAATAGCAGTTCCACCCGCGCTTCTTGTTCACCAGCGCCGAATCCACGCGCTCAAACGCGCCGTCGGGATCGCAGAAGAAATCAACCAGCGGCGCTTGCACGCTCGGCTCCTTCTCGCCGTCCCAGTATATCCTGATCACGGTGTCGCGGTTCAGCCTCATCCTCTCGGGCATCGCAAAGTGGATCATCGTGATGACACCGGGGCCTTTCAGGTCAGCGATCACGACGCGAGAGCGGCCCTCGCCGAATTGCCTCTCTTTCGGATTCTCAGGCCAGAGCGCGTTCACCTGATGCGTCTCACCGTCCCAGAGGCGGCACAGCGAGTCTAGGCCCGCGACGGGGCCAGCCCCGGCGCTCGCGAGGGCGACGTTCGCTGCCAGGACGGCAAGTAACCCGATCAGGAATCCGGTTCTCATGTCAATCCTCCAGTCCTCAGGGCTGGCGGGGGCCTGCCCCTACGGAAGCGGTCGAGCGGGAGGCACACCCGTCTGGCAGTGAACGGAGTGTTAGCCGGTGGTCTTGGCCTTCTCGTATTTCGCCGTGTTCTTGTCCCACCAATCGCGCCACCTGGCCGCAGATTGGCCCAGGTCCTGGCCGGTTATCGTCTGCAGCGCTTCCGCTGCGCTGCGCCTGACGTTCGGGTCCCTGTCGGCCACAGCGGCGATCAACGGCTCGATGGCGCGGGGGTCCTTCAACTCGCCCAGCGCCCGCGCTGCTGCATCACGCGCCCCGGCGTCTTTGTCCCTGAGCATCGCGACGAGTTGAGCGAAAACGCGAGGGTCGCCCGTCTTGCCCAGCGCCCGGATTGCGCTCGCCCTGCCCACGTGGGCCTTGTCGAGTGCGACGCGAAGCAGTTCCTTGAAGGCGCTCTCATCGCCTATCCTTGCGAGCGCTGCGGCGACAACCGACTGCACATCGTAGTCTCTATCCTTGAGCGCGGCCGACAACGGCCCGACAGCGCGGACATCCTTCAAATCGGCCAGCGCATCTGCCGCCCAGGCCCGCACCACGCTATCCTCGTCCTTCAGCGCCGCTATCAGCGCCTGGAAGGCGCGTGGGTCCCTGAAAGCCCCAAGTGCCTCCACCGCACGCTGCCGGACATACCACTCCTTGTCCGCCAGCGCTGCAGTCAACGGCTCGATGGCGCGGTCATCGCGCAGCAGGCCAAGTGAGTACGCCGCATTCCCCCGCACCCACGTATCTCCGTCCTTGAGCGCCGCCAGCAGCGCTTGAGAGGCCCGCGCATCGCCCAGCCCTCCAAGCGCCCACGCGGCGCTCGCCCGATCCCGAGAGTCCTTGCTTCCAAGGGCGGACATCAGCGGCCCCAAAGCGCGCGCGTCCTTCGTCTCCCCGAGCGCGAACGCGGCGCTGGCCCTGACGTGCCCGTCGGCGTCATTGACGGCGACAAGCAGGGCTTCGACGGCGCGTGGATCCTTGATCTTTGCCAGCGCAGGCGCGGCTCCCATTCGCACCAGCGGCTCACTGTCCCTGATGGCGGCCAGGAGGGGATCGAGCGCGCGAACGTCGCCGCTCTCCCTGAGCGCGTCGGTTGCTGCCCAGCGGATGACGGGGTCTGCATCCTTCAGTGCTGCAATCAAGACATCAACAACACGGGGGTCTTTGATCTTGATCAGGTGTTCTGCAGCTGAGCGCCGGGTCAACTGGTCCGCGTTCATGTGGACCCTGGCCGCCTCTATCCCCTCCGCAGGGTATGCGTTGCATTCGCCCGAGGTCCGCTCTTCAGCGCCTGGCCCGGCAAGGCGCTCGTCGAGCAGCAAAGCAGCCAGGGGTTCGACGGCGCGAGGGTCCTGTTCCAGCCAGAAACCCACCTGTGCGGCCATGAACGCGACACGGGGGTCCTTGTCTTTCACGGCAGCAAGAAGGGGCTCAATGACGCGAGGGTCGTGTGCATACCTGAGTCCCCTTGCGGCCGCCGCCCGGACATCCGCACTTTCATCCTTCAGTGCAGCCAACAGGGCCTCAATCGCGCGATCACTGCGCATGTCGGACAGGGCCAGGGCGCCCACCTCTCGCATGTTCGCGTCTTTATCCCTCAGGAGAGGAATCAGGGCTTCGACGGCGCGGGGGTCTCCGGTCTGTGCGAGTCCGAGCGCCGCATGTTCGCGCAGGGTAGGATCTGGATCCTTCACGATGACCAATAGCGCCTCGACGGCCGGCTTGCCGATCTGTGAGAGCGCATACGCCGCCACCAGGCCAGGAGTTACTTCCTCGCCGGGATGGCCCTCGCCAAGGGGGGGCGTTGCCGGCACCTTCGCGCTGTCGTGCACCATCCCCAGCAGGAATGGCACCGCCGCCGCTGCACTCTTGGGCGTCTGTGCCAGGATGTAGGCAGCCAGGGCCCGCTGCCTCGGGTCCTTGGAATACAGTTTTTCTATCTCGGCTCTAACACGAGCAGGCGCGCCGCGCGGGATGCTGTCCCTCGGGATCTTCGGCTGGGCATAACCCACGCCGATGATGGCCGCCGACATGAAGATGATGAGCAGCCTCACAGCCGTTTTCATTTTGTCCTTCCCTCCCCTCTGTTCCCCATTCGGTCAAGACAGACTTCACCAAGGTTCACCACTCTATCAATGATTACATGGCCCGCGGTTTCGTGCGCCGCGGCCCGGGCTTTAGAGCCCGTCCCAAAAACGCCTGCACCTGTCACCCTGAGCGCAGCGAAGGGTCTCACAATACTGCACAATGTGGCACCGCATAGCGGATGGATAGTGAGATTCTTCGTCCGTCGGCTGACGGACTCAGAATGACATTTTCGTGAGGCTCTCATTTCTCGGATAGGCTCTTGGTCGCCTTGTCAGGCTGCAGACGGGGCGGCTTCTTTTACCAGCGCGGGGAGGCGGCGGGCGTTGTGTGCGACCTTCGCCACTGCCTCTATGTATTGATCAAGGAGCCCCGGCTCCGGGTCGGTGAAGACGGGCAGCCAGAAAACGCTCGCGGCCACTTTTTCGCTCACCGGCAGCGAACCTTCCGCGTGCCGCTTGCGGTTGTCGCCTCCGGGGCTTCCCCACGGGCCGCCCAGCCCGTCAAACGGGAAGTCGGTGAAAACGGGTTCGAGGTGCATGCGGCCGTAGCCGAAGGGCGTGATTGTCGGCGCGGTCGCGCAGCCTTCGGCTCGCAGCGCCGTGAGGAATGCAAAGAGCGATGCGCCCACTACGTTGGCATCATACGTCGCGGTGTAAGCCAGCAGCCCGCCGCGCACCGCCTTCGGCAGAACCTCTACTGGGTGGATTCCTGGGACCTGACGCAGGCCCTCGTCGAGGATCGCAAAAGACTTGCGCCGCTTCTCATTGAGTTCCGGCAGGCGTTTGAGTTGCACTTTCGCCATCGCGCACGCAAGCGGATGGGCGCGATACTTTATGCCGAGCCCGATGCTGTGCAGGTCGCGATACTTGTCGGTTACAAGGGCCTTGTGGATGCGCCCGTAGTGGCCGAGGATCAGGATGCGTTCGTATAGTTCCGTGTCATCGGTCGTGGTGATCCCCGCCTCGCCGCCGGTAACGGGCTTGCTTCCCTGAAGGCTGAAACAGCCGATGTGGCCGATCGAGCCGACGGGCTTGCCGTCGTAAGTGCCGCCGTGCGCGTGCGATGCGTCCTCGATCACGATCAGGCTGCGCTCGCGCGCGATTTCCATGATGGCATCCATCTCGGCGATGTTGCCATACACATGCGTAACTGCTATCGCCTTCGTGCGCGGGGTTATCTTGCGCTTGATGTCTTTCGGGTCGGCAGTGTGCGTGCGCGGGTCAATATCGCAGAAGATGGGCGTCCCGCCGCAGTGCAGGATGGGAGAAATGCTTGCGTGCCAGGTGTATGAGGGCACGATTGCCTCATCGCCGAAGCCGATTCCTGCTGCGAAGAACGCCGAGTGCAGGCATGATGTGCCGTTGCACTGCGCCAGGGCGTAGCGAGTCCCCACCATGCGCTTGAAGTTCTCCTCCAACTCGCCGATGATGCCCGATCCATCCCCGATCGAGATCTGTCCCTTGCGCATCGTGTCAACTACGGCCGCAATCTCTTCCTCGGTTATCTGCGGATAGTGGTCCACGTGCGCAACTGTGATCGCGCGCGGCCCGCCTTCAAGCGCCAGGCGATCATCCTTGCTCATCTCTCATCCCTCCATGTCTTGGCTTGACCGCCGCATCGTGCAGCGGTAGAATACATTTGCTATGGCAACTCGGGTGAAGACGCCAGCCAAGAAATCGCGGCAGTTCCTCGTCAATGATAAGGGTGAGCGCACCGGCGTGGTGCTGACCATCGAGGAATACGAGGACCTTATCGAGGCCGCCGAACAGCGCGACGACATCCGCCACCTAAGAAAGGCGAAGGCCGTTCGCGGTAAGCCCGTCCCGTGGGAGCAGGTCAAGGCTGAGCTTCGCGCCGAGGGCAAATTGCCTTGATGCGCCTGATAATCTCTCAGGGCGCGCGGCGCGACCTTAAGCAACTCTCCCGCGATGTGGCTGAGCGGGTAGCGGCAGCGATTGACCGGCTCGCCGCAAATCCACGCCCCCCGGGATGCCTTCTGCTTCATGATTACCATCCTCGCACCTGGCGAATACGCGTTGGCGATTGGCGCGTTCTCTACGAGATTGACGACCACGCCGAGGTCGTCACCGTCGCCGGCGTTCGTCACCGCAGCAAAGCGTACTGACATCCTCGCCTGTCAGCCTCTCTCTCGAATCTCCAGGTGATTGCGCCCGCCCTCATCCCTCGAAAGCAGCTATCGCGCGGAAGTATTCGATGCTGCGCGCGCGCAAATCTTCGATCGTGGGCTGCACGACTGACCCATCAGGCCTCACACAGAAGTTCCAGTTGATTTCCAACATGCCTGCGTGAGCGCGAAACTTCTCGCGAACGTATGGTTCGAGCCTGAAGACGCCGTCGAGCAGGTGCTCGGTGCTTGTTGCCGCGCCGGGGACGCGTGCGGCGATGTGATCGAAAAGGGGGTCTTCGCCCTTCCGGCGATACCACCCATCATACGGCGGCCTGCCGATGGTGTTCCCCCACCCGTGGCAGTCAACGAGAATGTGCAGGCGCGCGCGATCAACCAGGCGCAGTTGAGCGCGCATTTCGGCGCTGTCGTCATCAGGCGAGTTCATTATCACGCCGCGGGCGTTCGTGTTCATGCGTCCATCGCAGCATCCGTCGGGGTTGACCTCGGGTGCAACAAAGATCTCGTATTGGGACAGGATGCCGCGCACTGCGGCAGATTCTCGCCGCTTGACAAGCCATTCGAGAACGGTCTCGCAGAACAACTTGCCGCTCTCTTCGACCGCATGCTGCCCGCCGATGAGAACCAAGGCTGGGCGAGGCTTGCCGTCGGATATGCGGGCAGCAAGGATTGGCCGGCCGAGTTCACTTTCGCCAAGATGCATTCGCTCCAGTTCGAACCCGGCCTCCTTGATTTCCGGCATGCCCTGCATGAAGCCCAGGCAGTGCTCCCATGGCATCGGGAAGGTCTCCGCAATCCAGACGCTCTCGCCTGGTGCGAGATCGGTGGTGAACTCCACTCGCTCGTCGCCGATAGCCTGGCAGGACGGAGGCACCCGCTCCCAGTGTTCTCCGTCGCGCGACCAGATGGACATGCTCCAGAAGGGCACATAGACACGCTCCGGCTCCGGCCCGGCAATCAGCCCGGACAACACTATGCGCGCGGGCGCGGCTGCAGCACTTCCCGCATTCCGCACGCAGAACCAGTACCAGATGTTGGGATAAGTGTCCTCGGGATAATCGTGCGGCGCGAGCTCGACGCGATGGGGGCCGACATTGATGATGTCAACCGCGCCGTGGTCCTCAGGAACGTGGACTTGCAGGCTCATCCGCGTGCCTCAACCGCGTGGCAAGTATCCCACGAGAACCCGCTGCCCGGGACGGACATTCTTGAGCATCACCACAACCGATGGCCCGCGGAAAATGGGCCACTTCGTCACCAGGTTCTTGTATTCGGGGCCGAGCACAACGAATTCCCATGCGCGCGGCCTGCCCAGGCTATCTCTGGCGTATATCCCCGTGCGGCCTTTCTGCTCGGCGCGCTCGATTCGCATCGGGTTGCGGAAGCCCTCTTCCAGCGCGAATACCTTTTCAAGCGAATCCAGATTGCCGCGCCCTCCCTGGAACCACAACACCTGGATGCGCGCCCTGTCGCCCGCATTGGGCATCGCCTGCTGGGCGTGAACCACGATCATGTGCGCATAGTAGCCGCCGAAATCGCAGGTAACTGCGGACTCGAACCGGTCGCGGAAGATCCACCCGCAGGGCGGACTGTCCGGGCCGTTGGTGCCGCCGCGCTGCGCCATCACGAGATTGCGCACCAGGTGAGCCATCGCGTAGCGGCACTTGCCTCGGTATTGCAGAAAAATGCCGTTGACCGGGCCGCTGCCCGAGAGCGTTCCCGCAGGCCCGCTGCCGTAACTGACGCTGAAAGGCGCTGTGTCATCGTTCCAAATGCGCATCCCGTCATACAAGTAGCGATCGGTGGAGAACGAGCACATCCCGACGCCGCCAGACTCTCCGCCCGGGCCTGCTCGGCGCCTGATGACCTCAACGTCGAAGATGATCACCTCGGGCAGGTCGTAGAAAAAGACGTGCGTTACGGCGGCATCGTAGAAATGGGTGGAATGTACCTCGGTCGTGAAACCGGTCGCCTCTTCGCCTGGCTGGACGATCCTCGCCTGCCACGGCAACTGCGAATGGACCGAGTAGCCCTCCAGCCAACCGACCCATCGCAAGTGCGGCCCACCCCACACGCTGTGCGCGTCCATCAGGCTTTGCCCGCGAATGCGGCTCTCGCTCGTCAGGCACGCGTTGCGATTCGGCGAGCCGTTGGCGTCATAGACCAGGCGCATGTCGTTGCCGGTGATGACGAGCCTGCCCGGCGCCGCTTCCCTTATCGTGATCGTCCCCGGACGTGCGACCGCCTGCGCCGACAGCAGCGCCAGAGCAAAGAAGGAGAACGCGCCTTTCCATGAGTATCTTGACACGACATTGCTTTTCGAGGTGCTGAGTGCCTTCACCTGTGGCTGGCAACGCGAGCAGTCTCAATCCCTTTGACTGCAACTGCATGGTCGGGCCGTCTCGCGCGCCGCAACCGGGCGCGCCCGAGACCGTGCCCGCGCTACTTGCGGAAATGGACCGACTGGGGATCGCAGAGGCGCTCGTCTATCACAGCGTGGCGCGCGGATATTCACCTGCAGAAGGCAACGAAACTCTGCTGCAAGAAATCAAGAACCAGCCGCGCCTTCATCCCTGCTGGGTCCTCGTGCCGCACCACGCGGGAGAAATGCCAGAGCCGCGCGACATGGTCAACCAGATGCTGGACAGGGGCGTTCGCGCAGCCCGCGTTTTCCCCGACGAGCATTTCTTTTTCATCGAGCCCTGGTGCTTCGGCGAAACCCTGGCAGCGCTGGCCGATGCTCGCATCCCGCTGCTGGTTGACTGGGGCAAGGGCCACTGGAGCGATGCCCTGCGCGGCTGGACGGCGATTCACCAGGTTTGCCAGGCTTTCCCCGAACTGCCCCTGGTCGTGATGAGGGAGGGCGCAGCGATTGACCGTTTCGCGGGCGCGCTGATCGCTCAACATCCTGCGCTGTTCCTCGAAATCTCCTATTATGTCGGGCACCGCGCCCTGGAGACATTCGTGGGCCGCTTCGGCCCAGACCGCCTGTTGTTCGGAACAGGAATCCCGCTCTACGACCCGGCCCTGGCTGTCGGCCTGGTAGTCACCAGCAACCTGACAGAGGACCAGGCCCGTTCGATTGCAGGAGACAACCTGCGCAGTCTGCTTGCCGGAGTCAAGTCGCCATGAGGCTCGCGCATTTCGACATCCGGTATCCCATCGTGGACGCCCACGCGCACCTGGGCCGCTGGGGCAGGTTTCGGATGCCATTTGCCGGGGATGACACAATCGTTGAGACCCTGGATCGCTGCGGGATCACATGCGCCTGCGTCAGCCACAACCTCGCTATCGGCGTTGACTGGCGGGCGGGAAATCAGCGGACTCTGGCCGCGCTCGATCGCAATCCAGGCCGCATCGCAGGCTATTGCGTGGTCAGCCCTCATGCGCCCGCTGCCGAGATCGAGGCCGAACTTGATCGCCTGCTTGCCCATCCCGGAATGTGCGGACTCAAGTTCCACACGAGTCAGCACGCTTATCTCTTCTCCGGGCCAGGCTATCAACCCGCGCTCGAATACGCCAACGCGCGCCGCCTGCCGATCCTGATCCACGGCTGGGAAAGCCCCCAGGCTGTGGAGCGCATCGCATCCCGCTTCGCGGACGCCCGCTTCGTTCTCGCGCACGCGGGCGCCGCCTGGAACGGCCGCGACGAGGACCCGAACTTGAGCGTGGCCAAGCAAATGCCCAACGTGTGGGTGGACATCTGCGGCTCGGTCGCGCACTTCGGGGCGCTGCCGCGCCTGGTTGAATTGCTCGGCCCCCAAAAAATCCTGTGGGGAACAGATGCCACGTGGTTCGACCCCGGGCCCTACCTCTATCGCGTCCTCGCCGCGCCCCTGGATGATGACGCCAAGCGCATGATCCTGGGCGCAAACGCCATCGCGCTTCTGGGCCTGGAAGCCTGGCTCGCAAGATCATAACGCAGGGGGTGCAGATACCCGAACGCGGCAATCCCGATTGCCACCAGGTTGTAGCCGAACGCCCAGCCCAGGTTCTGCCGGATCTTCCGACGCGCCTCGCTCGCAAGGCCAATCGCCCAAGGCAGACGGCCCAGGTTGTCGCCCAGAAGGGTAACGTCGCTCGACTCGCGCGCCAGGTCCGTGCCGCCGGCGATCGCCACCCCAACATCTGTCTCGGCCAGGGCGGGCGCGAGCATCACCTCTTCGGCGTTTCCCAGGCCGGGCGTCTTGCTTATCCCATGTCCGAGGGAGTCGAACATGGCGAACCGCAGGACCGCACCAAGTCGTGCAGTTAGCCTTCAGCCGCTAGAGTATCGGCAGGTACCTCTCCAGTTCGTATTCGCTCACCTGAGCGCGGTAGGTATTCCACTCGATCTTCTTGTTCTGAATCAGTTTCTCGAACACGTGGTCGCCGAGGGTCTTGCGCACCAGCGCGCTGCCCTCTGCGGCCTCGATCGCATGGCCGAGGTCGGCAGGCAGGGTGCTGATGCCGAGTTCCCGGCGCTCCTCCTCCGTCATCTCATAGACGTTGCGCTCTACCGCCGGCGGGCACTCGTAGCCCTTTTCGATTCCCTCCAGGCCGGCGGCAAGCATCACGGCAAATGCAAGGTACGGGTTGCACGCCGGGTCGGGGGCGCGATACTCAATGCGCGTGGCCTTTTCCTTTCCTGGCTTGTATTGCGGCACGCGGATCAGGTCGGAGCGGTTGCGAATCGCCCAAGATAGATAAACCGGGGCCTCGTATCCCGGCACCAGGCGCTTGTACGAGTTGACCCACTGGGCGCACACCAGGCAGATCTCCTGGGAGTGTTTCAGCAGCCCTGCGATGTAGCGGTAGCATGTCTCGGAGAGGTGGTACTTGTCCTTGGCGTCGAAGAACGCGTTCTCGTCTCCCTTGAACAGCGACTGGTGGGTGTGCATCCCTGAGCCGTTCTCTCCGAACAGCGGCTTGGGCATGAAGGTGGCATAGACTCCGTGCTTCATCGCGACTTCCTTGGTCACCAGGCGGTGAGTCATGGCGTTATCCGCCATCGTCAGCGCATCGGTGTAGCGCAGGTCAATCTCGTGCTGGCTGCGCGCCACCTCGTGGTGGCTGTACTCGACACCGATGCCCATGTCCTCGAGCGTGAGCACCGTTTCGCGCCGCAGGTCCGTTGCCACGTCCAGCGGAGTCAAGTCGAAGTAGCCGCCGTGGTCCAGCACCTGAGGTTTGCCATTGGACGACGCGAAGTAAAAGTACTCCAGTTCCGGGCCGACGTAGAACGTGAAGCCCTTTTCGGCGGCGCGCTTGAGGTTCTGCTTCAGCACCCAGCGCGGGTCGCCGGGATACGGATCCCCGCCGGGAAACAGTATGTCGCAGAACATGCGCGCCACCGCGCTCTGCTCCGTCGGCCGCCACGGCAGCATGGCGAAGGTGCTCGGGTCGGGCATCGCGATCATGTCGCTCTCGTCAATGCGCGCATACCCCTGGATCGAGGAGCCGTCGAAGCCCATCCCCTCCTCCAGCGCCTCGGGCAGTTCCTCAACCGTGATGGCGAACGACTTCAGTATCCCGAGCATGTCGGTGAACCACAGCCGGATGAACTTCACATCGTACTCTTGTACCTTTGTCATTACATAGTCTTTGTCCTTGGTTTGCATCTTTGGCATTCGTTCTCCTCCTTTGCGGCTTTATGCTAGTCTCATCCGATCACACGGCTTCCGCCCCCTTCTCTCCCGTTCTGATGCGCACCACTTCCTCGAGCGGAAAGACGAAAATCTTGCCGTCTCCAATCCTGCCGGTGCGTGCGCTCTCGATGATCGTCTCAACCACTTTGGGCGCCAACTCATCGGTAACAACCACCTCAAGTTTTGCCTTGGGCAGCAACTGCGCGCTGAACTCGCTGCCGCGATACACCTGTGTGTGCCCCTTCTGTCGGCCAAATCCCTGGACTTCGCTGACGGTCAGGCCCTGCACGCCCACCGCCATGAGCGCCTTCCTCACCTCCTGCAGTTTGGCCGGCTTGATGATCGCCTCGACCTTCTTCATGCGCTACCTCCCTTTGATTGCTGCGGCGCTCCTGGAGAACTCAGAACGCGTATCCGACCTCGCTGTGCTGCGATAGGTCCAGGCCGGTCTCTTCTTCTTCTTCGCTGACGCGCAGACCTACCACGGCGTCAACAAGTTTCAGCAAGATGAAACTGACGACGAATGAATACGCGATGGTGGCGATGACTGCGACGGCCTGTATCCCCAGCACGGATGCGCCGCCGCCAAAAAACAGCCCGTTGGAACCAGCGGGGTTTATTGCCTTCGATGCGAACACTCCGGTCAACAGCACGCCGGTGGTTCCGCCGACACAGTGGATGCCTACCACGTCGAGCGAATCATCGTAGCCCAGGCGGGACTTCAGCAGCACCCCGCCGTAGCAGGCGACGCCGGCGACCAGGCCGATGACCAGCGAGGCCATCGGGCCGACGAACCCCGATGCAGGGGTGATCGTCGCCAGGCCGGCGATGCAGCCGGAGGCAGCACCCAGGGTCGTCGGCTTGCCGCGGTGCAGCCGCTCAGCCGCGAGCCAGGAGAGCGCAGCCATCGCGCCGGCAGTGTTCGTCACGACGAAGGCGTTGGCTGCCAGGCCATTCGCGGCGAGGGCGCTTCCGGCGTTGAAGCCGAACCAACCGAACCACAGCAAGGCCGCCCCCAGCACCGTCAGCGGCAGGTTATGCGGGACGAGGCCCCCGTTGCCATAGTCTTTCCGCCGCCCGATCACGAGGGCCGCAGCCAGGGCCGCGATGCCGGAGTTGATGTGCACCACTGTGCCGCCGGCGAAATCCATCGCGCCCAGGTTGCGGATCCATCCGCCAACACCCCAGACCCAGTGGCAGACGGGGCTGTAAACCAGCAGCGCCCATAATATCGTGAAGATCACGAAGCCCCTGAACTTCATCCGCTCGGCAAACGCGCCTGTAATCAGCGCGGGCGTGATCACCGCGAACATGCCCTGGAATATCATGAACGCCAGATGCGGGATCGTGGCCGCGTAGTTAGCGTTTGGCTCGCCTCCCACCCCTTTGAGACCCAGCCACTGCAGGCCCCCGATGAAATGGCGCACGTCGGGGCCGAACGCCAGGCTGTAGCCCACCAGGACCCACAGCACCGAGATCAGGCCCAGGATGAAGAACGAGTGCATGATCGTGCCCAGCACGTTCTTGGCGCGCACCATGCCTCCGTAGAACAGCGCCAGACCCGGCGTCATCAGCATCACCAGCCCAGCGCTCACCAATACGAAAGCCGTATCTCCCGCGTTGATGTTCTGCATCCCTGTTACCTCCTAGTTGCAGGCAATGGGCCCGACCGGGTCACAAGTTGATGTCCAACTGAGCAGTCCATTTCATTTTCCCGTTGATGCCGCGGCCGTTGAACCACACCGGCCCCACGAGCAAATCAATATCCTTGGTGAAAAAGGTATAGAGGCCGACGCCTCCGCCGCCACAGATTGCATCCAGGGGTGGTTCATTGGCTGCGAGTCTCGGGGCCGATAATAGCAGCGGAATGTTTCGTGCGTGTTTCGGCTCAGTGAATTCCCGGTAAACTCCTCCGGTGGCCCTCGCCGTCTGTCATTCTGACCGAAGGGAAGCCTGCCCTAAGCGAAGGCGAAGGGAATCCCACTCCCCACGTATGCCCTTGTGGGTAGCACAGGTAATGCGTTCCTTCGGGTGCGCAGACCAGCCCGGGGCGGCTTTACGGCTGCAGGCGGAAGTGGTATAATACGTTTGGTTGCGGATGCGGCCGTTGCCGCTTGAAAACTGAATAGAAAGCGCCGGGGCGTAGCTCAGCTTGGTTAGAGCACTGGCATGGGGGGCCAGGGGTCGGCAGTTCGAGTCTGCCCGCCCCGACCATTTTTGGGGCTGTAGCTCAGTTGGGAGAGCACCTGCATGGCATGCAGGGGGTCGGGGGTTCGAGTCCCCCCAGCTCCACCACCCCGAATCCGCCAGGCGGCGGATGAGAGGTGACCCTGAGAGCCGACGAAGTCGGCCCGAAGGGCCACCCGCCGCGAACCTGTGGGGCTGTAGCTCAGTTGGGAGAGCGGGACAATCGCACTGTTCAGGTCGGGGGTTCGAGTCCCCCCAGCTCCACCATCCTTCGCCCGCCAGCCCGCCAACCGGCGGGCGGGCTACGGCTGGCAAGCCGTGTATTGGGGGCGTTAGTCGAGTGGTTAAGACGCCGGCCTTTCAAGCCGGAGACCACGGGTTCGATCCCCGTACGCCCCACCACCCGTCGCCCTTTTTAGTTGCTTCGGTAGTCGGCTAGCCCGCGGACTGCCGAAGCGAGGTACGGATCCCCCCGCCATAGGGCCTCGGCACTGAAGCACAAGAGCAACAAGCGATGGCCGGGCGGCTTCCTACGCCGCGCAACGTCATGTCCGTTCGCCGCATTTCGCGGACTATGGCTGAGCAGGCAGGCAGTCGAAGCCCTGCTCGCGGAAGTGCTCGTCCACCGCAAAGGCATGTGACAGCCCCAGCCTTCGCATGACCGCAAACGAGATACAGTCCACCAGGCTCAGGTCCCGCCGGTTCGCTGCCAGAACCGCTTCAATGCCAGCCTCGTGCAATTCGGGCGTGACCCACTCCACGGCGATCAGGGGCACGACATCCTCGACAAGATTCCTTGCTGCCTCAAGTCCCAATCGGCTCTGCACAAGCGCAAGGGTTTCTAGCAGCACGTAGTTGGTGGTGACCACCGGGATCGCGCTATCGCGCAACTCCTGCCACGTCTGCAAAACGTCGTCGTGACTGCGGTCTCTCCTGTCCAGAAACGCAATCAGGGCGGAGGTATCCACGAAGACCGTCAACGCCCGAAGTCCTCAGCCAGGTAGTCGTCGTGCCTCTCGGCGAGGTCAGTCTTGCCGGAGTCGTACTTCCCGGCAACGCTCATCGCCCGTTCCCACAACTCCTCGCGGGTGGGTTTGCGGCGCGACTCCAGCAGTTGCGCGACGCCGCGCCGGACCAACTCCGAGACCGACACGCCCTCTTCGGCTGCCATGCGTCGCAAGACGGCAAGTTGTTCCTCAGGCAATTGAACCTGCGTCCTGACCATTATGTGCCTCCATGCTGGCATTTCGTGCCAACATGCCTGTATTGTAGCACATGTGCGGCCCCCTACGCAAGGCTGCTTTGGCCCCGATGCGCGAGAGAGCCGCCGATTCACGCACACAGGGGTTTGGCCGGGCCGGGAATGCAGGCGCCGGGAGGGACAACGGCGCCCTTCGGTATCAGCGCGCCAGGGTTGAGAACCACGTTGCAGCCGGTGCGCGCGCCGTCGCCGAGGATCGCGCCCAGTTTTCGCCTGCCGGTGCTGATGCGGGAATCATCCGAATTGCCCGTTCGGACGAAGACCTCGTTGCCGTCGAGGCGCAGGTTGGCGCACAAGGTTCCCGCGCCGAGATTGACTCCGTTGCCCAGGATGCTGTCGCCGACATAGTTGAAATGAGGCGCTTTGGCTCCGTCGAGCATGATGGATGACTTGATCTCAGAACAGTGGCCAACCACGCACCCGTCGCCCAGCAAGACGCCTCCGCGAAGATAGGCGCAGTGTCTGATTTCGCACTCCTGGCCGATGATCGCTGGCCCGATGATCAGCGCGCCCGGTTCCACCACCGTCCCTTCCCCGATGAAAACGGGGCCCTTGACGATCGCCCCTGTCTGCAGCTTGCCCAGCACCCGCCAATCCGTGTGAGCGGCGAGGTAGTCGGGGAGCCGGTCGAGAGCCTGCCAGACGTAGCACAACTCGTCGAATAGGCGTCTGTGAGGGAACCCGGTCAGGTCAAAGAAATCGAGCGGGCTGAACATGCCTGGACTGCTTGGAGGACCCGATGCGCTGCATGACCACGTGTGCGACGGACTGCGCTGTTTTTTCGGCCTCCTGCTGGTCGTCGCACTCGGCGGTGACCCTGATAACCGATTCGGTGCCGGAGGGCCTAACGACCAGGCGTCCTCCGTCGCGAAGCGCGCGCTGGGCCTTCCATACCGCTTCGCGGATGACGATGTCCGACTGCCAGTCGGCGCGCCGGGTCACCTGGACATTGATGGTAACCTGGGGCCGCTTTTGCATTACGGATGCGAGGGCGGACAACGGCTTGCCGCTGCGCGCCATCAGCGACAGCACCGCCGTGGCCAGCAGCAGCCCATCGGCGGACATCAGATGGGGCGCGAAGATCACATGCCCACAAGTCTCGCCGCCGAGAGCGGCACCGCGGCGGCGCATCTCCTCCGAAACATAACGGTCGCCGACCGCCGCGCGCGCCAGGCGGCAGCCGATTGATCGCAGAAACCGCTCCAGGCCGCCGTTGGTGGTTACAGTGCCAACGACAACGTTGTTGGCCAGTTCGTGCCGGCCATGCAGGTCGTTGGCCCAGACGGCAAGAATCTGGTCGCCGTCAACCAGTGCGCCGGTCTCATCAACCAGCAGGGCGCGATCCCCATCGCCATCGAAGGCCACCCCTGCAGCGGCGGACTGCGCCCGTACCGCCTCTGCGAGGCCCTGCGGCTTCAAGGCTCCGCCCTCATTGATGTTCGTGCCGGTTGGCGAGCAGTTCATCGCGATCACGTCTGCTCCCAGGTCGCTCAGCACCGCTGGCGCGAGTTCGTGCAGCGCCCCGTGGCCGCAGTCTGCTATCACCCGCAGCCCCTGCAGGCGGGAGCCGGTGGCTCTGGCTATTTGCTCAGCATAGCGCCCCAGCAGCCCGTTCTCGCGCACCACCCTGCCGACCGATTGACCCGCTCCGTACGGCGCGCACTGGGCAGCAAGCCCCTCGATTTGCGCCTCTTGCTCATCCGACAGTTTGTCTCCGCCGGGCCCCAAGAACTTGAGGCCGTTGTACTCATACGGATTGTGCGAAGCGGAAATCATGATCCCCCCATCAAGGCCGAGGGCCGCGATCAGGAAAGCCACGGCCGGGGTCGGCATCACCCCGCCGAGGACGGCATCAGCGCCCGCTGAGCACACCCCTGCGACCGCCGCCGCCTCGAGCAGGTCGCCCGACAGCCGCGTGTCTCTCCCAATCAGGACTCGGACATGGGGCTTTCTCGGCGCAGTTACCGTCGCGGCTGCGCGTGCGAGCGCCATCGCCAGATCGGGCGTCAGTTCCAGGTTTGCCAGCGCCCTCACGCCATCGGTGCCAAACAATGTGCCCATGTCACCACGAGGCAGAAGCAAGAGTCGTGCCATATACTACAATAATCCGCAATATATGTCAAGCACCAGATTGCGCCATGGGCGGACATTGCAGCAAACCCCCGTTCTGCGCTAGAATAGGGCGCTGGGCGGAGGGAAGGAAGATGGCTGCACGGCGGATGAGCGAACAGAAGCAGATAGCAGTTACGAATCAATACCCGCGCGACCTGTTGTCGAGGTTGGATGAACTGGTTGTTGCCAGCCACATTCCGAAGGCGCATCACCTGCGCGAGGCCTTGCGGAACTACCTGGAGGCGCATGGGAGGTGCCCGCGGCCGCTGTGGGAGTTCTGTTCGTCCCAGATACCGGTGATCATCTCATCGCGAAAGGAACGAGAGAGCGCCAGCCTGCCGGAGATGTACGCGTTGATCAAACTCGGGGATCACATTTACCCGAGCAGAATGGATGTCTATCTGAGCAGCGATCCCGCGCTGAGGCGCGGCACCATCCTGGCAGACAGCAGTTTTGTCGTGCTCGGCGGGCCGCGAGCGAACCGCGTAGCGGGAGAACTGCTTCGCCACTGGGACCGCGAGGTTCCGTTCAAACTCAGGGAGCAGAAGTCGGCGGGACACGCGACCTACACGATCCATAACCGCGCCACGGGAGAGCGCTGGGTCCCCGATTTCGCCCGCGCCGAAAGAGTTCCCAACGACTTCAGCGATTTCGGGCTGGTGGTCAAGGCATCGAGTCCGCACGGGTCGAAGGCCTGCCTGCTGCTCGCAGGCTGTCATGCTTTTGGCACCCACGCTGCCGTGCGCGCCCTGTGCGACCCGCGCTCCGTTGCGGTGATCAACCGGCTGCTTCCCTCTGCCGAGGCCCACTTCGCGGCGGTCGTGCAGGTGCGGGTGCGGAACTTCTCCCCGGAGCCACCCACCATCGCCGACCTGGTGGTGATCGCCCACTGACTGGCTGCGCGGCCGCTTGACGCGAGCGGGCTGGCGGAATACACTCGCGACACGAGAGACAATGGCGACCAGGCACTGCAATCTACTCGAATCGCTGCGCAGTGCGGGGCCGCTGTTTGCGCGTCGCGGAGTGGTGGCCGCCTACCTGTTCGGGTCCCATGCCGAGCAGGCAGCACGAGCAGATTCGGACGTTGACGTCGCCGTCCTGTTTGCCAGGGATGTGTCGGCGCAAGATGAGGCCCGGCGCCGGCTTGATTTGCTGCAGGACCTTGCCGCGCTGCTGAAAGCGGAGACCGGCGTGGTCAGCCTGAACACGGCCCCGCTGCGGCTGGTGGGCCAGGTGCTCAAGCACGGGCAACTGGTTTACTGCACCGACGGGCAGGCGCGGGTGGAGTTCGAAGCGCGCATGCTACGCCTCTATTTTGATCTGCACACTTACGATGGCGCACACGACCAGGCTCTGGTCCGCCGCATCAAGGAGGGCAGGCTGGGTGAGCGATTTAGACCCAGAAAAATTGAAAGTGCGCTTGCAGGCGCTCGACGAGTACAAGAGTATCTTGAAAGACATCCAGCCAGCGCCAAGAGATGAGTTTGTCTCCAGTGTGGCGCTCTACGGCCTCGCTGAGCGCTACCTGCACCTGGCTATCGAAACGCTCATAGACCTGGCTCACCTGCTTGTTGCCGGCCTCGGATGGCGGCGCCCTGTTGATAATGCCGACGCCATGATCGTGCTGGCCGAACAGAGGGTTGTGCCCCGTGATTTCGCTGATACTCTCGCGCGCATGGTCAGGTTCCGAAACATCCTCGTGCACGTTTACCTGGACATAGACCGGTCCCTGGTTTACGAGGTTCTCCAGAACCGGCTGGGGGACTTCGACCGCTTTGCCGAATGCCTGCGCCGCTTCCTGGTTGACGAGCTGCAAATCGAGATGGGCTCCTCATCGCCGTGACATCTTGTCCGAACGTGGTGTTCGTATTTGCAGACGAATGGCGGGCTCAGGCCGCCGGGTACAATGGCGACGTCAACTGCCAGACGCCCGTGCTAGATGACCTGGCTGCGCGCAGCATTGATGTAACACACGCCGTGGCCGGATGTCCGGTGTGCTGCCCCTATCGCGCCAGCCTGATGACCGGACAGTATCCACTGACGCATCGCGTCTATATCAATGACGTCGAACTCAACCCCCGCTGCTACTCCATCGCGCGCGCCTTCGGTGACGCCGGCTACGCTACTGCCTACATCGGGAAATGGCATCTATACGGGAGCCCCGACGGCCGTTACGGACGCCGGGAAGTATTCGTTCCCCGCGAGTATCAACTGGGCTTCGACTACTGGAAGGGTTTTGAGTGCACGCACGACTACAACAACTCCTACTACTTCTTCAATGATGACCCCACCCCGCGCAAGTGGGATGGCTACGATGCCTTCGCTCAGAGCCGCGACGCCGCCGAGTATATTCGCCATCATGCCGGGCAGGACAAGCCTTTTCTGCTGATGCTTTCCTGGGGGCCGCCGCATGCCCCGCTGCACACCGCTCCGGACGAGTACCGCAAGCGGTGCGCGCAGCGCGACATCGCGCTGCGCCCCAATGTTCCGCCCGAACTGCGTGACAAAGCCACAGCGGACTTGCGCGGCTACTATGCACACATCGCCGCCCTCGATGACTGCCTGGCCATCGTGCGCGATGCCATTCGCCACGCCGGGATCGAGGAAGAGACGATTCTCGTAGTCACCTCCGACCACGGCGATATGCGGGAGTGCCAGGGCGTCGAAACGAAACTCTTCCCCTGGGACGAATCCGTTCGCGTTCCCTTCCTGCTGCGTTGGCCGGCGCTGCACGGCAGCGCCGGGCGCAAACTGCCGATACCGCTTGATGCGCCGGACATCATGCCGACGCTGCTCGGCCTGTGCGGCCTGCCCCTGCCGCACACGGTGGAGGGGCGCGATTGGTCGCCGCTGCTGCGAGGCGAATGTGCGCCGACCGGTGAGGAAGCGGCACTGCTGATGATGCCTGCGGAATTCCACGAACTGCTGATGAACGGCATGAAGGCCTACCGCGGTCTGCGCACCATACTTTACACCTATGTGCGCAATCTCGACGGCCCGTGGCTGCTCTACGACAACGAGAGCGACCCCTATCAGATGAACAACTTGATAGGCAATCCCCGATGCGCGGATCTGCAAGCGCAGTTGGAGTCTCGCCTGCAGCAGCGGCTGGACGAACGCCGGGACGAATTCGCGCACGGCAGAACGTATCTCGAGCGAGATGGTTTGACCCACTACATGGAGGTCAACACCGAGTGCAAGCGGAAGTGGCTGGACCCCTGGAAGCGCAGCGACTAGCCCGGCCGGAGCGGTGCGCGCGACAGGCATCCCCACAATTGAGTGGGCGCTTCACGTGAGCCTTCCAACCGTGGTATCGGGCGCGAGTTCACGTTCGCCTGCGAGCCGGATGTCGGGAACGGTCCGAGAGAGAACGAGGGCAAGCAACGCAACCATGGCCCCTCCCACGATCATCGCAAGAGAGGCGCCGGCATGTTCTGCCAGCGCGCCCATCTGAAGCGCGCCCAAGGGCGCCAGGCCGAAGTTCACCCAGACGTAAGCAGAAACCACGCGGCCCCTCACCTGATCGGGTGCTGTAACCTGCAACAGCGTATTGGTTGTCGCCAGGTACGACATTACCGCAAAGCCCACCAGCACCAGGCAGGCGCACGACAGGGGGAACCTTCGGGACAGGGCAAATCCCATAATCCCGAGCGAAAAAAAGAGCAAGGCTCCAGACGTCAGCCTGCGCGCTGTCAAAAGCCTTCCGGTCGCCGCAAGAGTTAGCGCCCCCGTCACCGCCCCGACCCCGGCAGATGACAGCAGCAGCCCATAACCCCTGGCGCCCGAGTGCAATATGTCCCTGGCGAACAGCGGGATCAGCGTGGCATAAGACATACCGAAGATCGAGAACACTCCTACCATCCCCACTACCGTTCTGATCGAGCGATTGCGCCAGATCATGCGCAGCCCGTCTTGCACATCCGCCAGCAGGGAGGCGCGGGGGCGCGCCGGCGGCTCGGAAACGCGCATCATGACGAGCGCCGCGATGACGGCCAGAAAACTGACAGCGTTTACAAAAAAACAGGCAGTCGGCCCCCTCCATGTCAGGATGACCCCGGCAATGGAGGGCCCGATGATGCGCGCGCCATTGAACAACGAGGAGTTCAGCGCAATCGCACTCATCAAGTCCTCTTTGCCCACCATTTCGACCGCGAAAGACTGCCTGGCGGGCATGTCGAAGACCATGATCGTGCCCGATATCGCGCTGGCCAGAATCAGGTGCCACACGCGCTCCCGGCCGCTGAGCACCAGTATTCCGAGCGCGAAGGCCAGGAGCATGAGGCAAGTTTGCGTTGTGATGATGATGCGCCGCTTGCTGAGCCGATCTGCGAGCGCGCCACCAAAGAGGCCGAACAACAACATAGGCGCGCTGTTCGCGGCTGCCGACACGCCCAGCATGAAGGGCGAGTTGGCGAGTTCCAGAACCAGCCAACTGAGCACGGTTGACTGCATCAAGGTTCCGATTACTGATATCCCCTGCCCCGCGAAGAAGAGGCGGTAGTTCCTGTGCCTGAGCGCCGGAAACATGTTGGACTCAGTTACTCAATTCCGCCCCTGCGCTCTAGTCCCCTTGCTTTGACCTGCTTTGACCTGAAAGGTCTCGCGCGCGGGCCGTGGAATCAGGGACTAGTTGCAAGGAGGATTCAGATGACAGCAAAGGCTGGATTGTTCGTGTTGCTGCTCTTTTGCATCGGCGGGGCGGTGGCGGTCGCGCACCCGAGCCTCGGCGGGCCGACGGGGCTGGTGGCGCTGCCGACCGCCGAGGCGCTGTCGCTGGGCCAGGTTGAGGGTGCGCTCGATGCCGCGTCGGGCGATGATGCGAACATCTTCCCTGCGCGCGTTACGGCAGGGCTCGGCGGCGGCTCCGAGGTCTGGGGACTGTGGGCGAATGTCAGCGACGGGGCCGAGAAAATCACCGGCTATGGAGGCAAGATACCCATCACCAGACTGCCACTCGTTGGCCTCTCAATCGCCGGCGGCATAGGCTTTTACAGGGAAAGCGATGGCGGCGTTGACGTGAGGAATCTTTACCTGGTTGCGACCCAGGATTTGCCCAAGGCGAAAGCGCACCTCGGCCTGATGGCAATCAGGGTCGAGCAGGCGGGCGGATCGTCGGACGCGATCAGGCCTTTCGTCGGCTTCAACATGTCCGTCGGCAAGCGCATGACCCTCGCAGTTGAAGCCAGGCGCCGCTGGGATGCGTTCGACAAGAAGGACCTCATGTCCGCCGTTGTGCGCTGGCCATTCATGAAACTCCTGACGGCGGAAGTGGGCATTACAAACGGCGGGTATCTCGGCCTGGCAGGCGAGGAGACCCATGTCTTCGCAGGAGTCAAGTACCGCCTGGGCAAGTTGCCGTCCTTGACATCCCTGAGCGACGCCGCCCGCAGGCCTTTGATCACTGGGAATCATGACTGAGCGCGAAAGATACATCGAGACCATACTGTTCGGCAAGCCGGACAGGGTCCCGTTTTCTCCAGGCGGTCCCAGGGAATCAACTCTGGGAGCCTGGCACAAGCAGGGTCTGCCGGAGGGCAAGAACTACCACGAATCCTTGCTCGAGATCCTCGGTATCGAGCGAGAGCCAGCCAAGCCGAGGGCGAGCCCCGGCGTGTCCTTCACCATGATCCCGATCTTCGAGGAGAAGGTGCTCGAGCACAGGGACGGCCACTACATCGTTCAGGACTGGATGGGCGCGATTACCGAGATCTCCGACAAATACGACTATACCTACATCCGCGGCGCCAAGGATTTCGTAACCCGCAAGTGGCACCGCTTCCCGGTGCAGAATCGCGCGGATTTCGAGGAGAAGATCGAGTGGCGCTATAACCCGAAAGACCCGCAGCGATTCCCCGCGGATTTCGACAAGCGATGCGAGGCGCTGAAGGACAAGGACTATATCGCCGGCATCCACTTCAACGGCCCCTTCTGGCAGTTGCGCGAATGGTGCGGATTCGAGGGGCTGTGCATGTTGATGGCCGAAGAGCCCGAATTCGTGGAAGAGATGTGCCAGTTCTGGACGGAGTTCGTTTCGGCAACGATGGCACCGATACTTGAGCGGGTTGCGCTGGACGCCGCCGGGATCTCCGAGGACATGGCGTTCAAGGCTCACAGCATGATCTCGCCTGCAATGGTGCGGCGGTTCTTGCTGCCCGCCTACCAAAGATGGGTGCCGCAGATACGCGCCAGCGGCTGCCCCATAGTTGACATGGACTCCGACGGCTACATCGGCGAGTTGATCCCGATCTGGATCGAGGCGAGTATCAACTGCTGCGACCCGATCGAGGTCGCAGCCGGAAACGACATCGTTGACTACCGTCGGCGCTTCGGGAAGAGAATGGCCTTCAAGGGCGGGATTGACAAGCGGGCGATCGCCGCCGGCGGCGAGACGATGCGCCGCGAGGTGATGCGCGTGGCGCCACTGATAGAGGACGGCGGCTATATCCCCGGCTGCGACCACGGCGTTCCGCCCGACATCTCCTGGCCCAACTTCATCGAGTACTCTCGCCTTCTCGCGCAGTTGACCGGCTGGCTGCGGGGGTAGTACAGGCAACGTAGGGGAGCCCCTCCGCCTGCCCTGAGCCGGGCCGAAGGGCGGGCTCCCCGTGTCGGCGGCCGCCCCTCGGACCCTGAAGGGCCCCTCGGGGTCCTGAAGGGCAGAGGGCCGCCCCTACGAGCAACGACACGGTTGATGCGGCAACAGGTTGGAAAACCCGGCATGCCCTTCGAATAGGAGATTTCAGGTTGAGGATCAACTGTGACTGGCACACGCACTCGCGGCACTCGCCCTGCGGCAAGCCGGAGACTACGATTGAGTCCATCCGCTCGGGCATGCGCCGCGCTGGCGTCACCCGCGGCGGGGTAACCGATCATCTGCACTGGAAGTTGAACGTCCCCGCCCTGGAGGCCGCGCGGCGTGAATACGACGCGCTCGAAGCGCGCGACGGGTTTCACTTCGGCGTCGAGGTCTCCTGTCTGCGAGAATATGACCTGGAGCGCAACCGGCAGGCGGGCCCCGATGCCCACATCTACGGCGTGTGGGATGAGGGCCCCGAAGGGCCGCTCGCGATTTACCTCCCGGATGAATTGCCGGAGCGCCTGTCCATCGAGTATGTGATCGGCGGCGCCCACTGGCCTCTCGGCGCGCGCCTTGAGCGCGAGGCCGTCATCCGGTCTTACCACAGCCAGAACCTGTTCCTAGCCCAGCAGCCGCGCGTGGACATCGTCGCCCACCCCTGGTGGTGGATGGGCGCATGGCAAGATGAGGACGGGAAATACCGCACGCTGCCGTGGCTCGATGACTTCACCTGCATCCCGCAATCAATGCACGATGAATTCGCTGCAGCGGTGCGCGAGAACGACAAACTCGTCGAGATCAACGCCGGAGCCATCTTCCTGAACGAATCCTACCCGCCCTCTTTCCGCCGGCAATACGCAGAATACCTGATCATGCTCAAGGAATCGGGAGTCCGCTTCGCTATCGGCTCTGATTCCCACGACGCCGGCTACACCGGGAAACTGCGGCGCATCGAGTCCGACCTCGACGCGATCGGCCTCACTGCGGCAGAGTTGTGGCAGGGGCCTGCACAGCATTCAGGTTGACCCGCATATCTGGCCTGCCCTATAATGGCGCGGCCTGATGGTCATGGGCGATCACCTCAGCCGCTTGCCCTAAAGGAGGAGAGAGAATTGGCTGAACAACTGAACATGGCGATCGTTGGCTGTGGTGGGATGGCGGGAGCGCATCGCAGGGGCCTGGAGAAACTGTGGGGGGCAGGCTTGCGCGGCATTCTGGTTACAGCCGTGTGCGACACGGTCGGGGACCGAACAGAGAAGATGGCCTCGGAACTGGCTGCCTTCCAGGGCAGCGAACCCGCCAAGTATCAACGCATCGAGGACATGCTGAAATCCGAGCGCAGCCTGGACGCGGTTGACATAGTAACCGACCACAAGTCCCACCACACTCTAGCCGCTCAATCCTTCGCCGCCGGTAAGCACGTAACTATAGAGAAGCCCCTCGCAATCACCATCAAGGCCGGGCTGCTGATGATCGAGGCGGCAAAGAAGGCAGGCAAGTTGCTGCACGTTGCCGAGAACTACCGCCGCTCGCCGGAGCACCGCGCTGTCAACTGGGCCATCCGCAAGGGACGCATCGGAACACCGCGCATGATCTACTGGGTTGACATCAGCGAGCGCCGCTGGCACTGGGGCTGGCGCGACCACCGCGAGATCGCGGGCGGCGGATGGAGCCTCGACGGCGGCGTGCATTTCGCCGACCTTTTCCGCTATCACGTGGGCGAGGTGAAGACCCTCTTCGCAATCTCGAAAGCCTATGACCGCACCAGGTATCGCGACCGCGAGAACCTGCGCGACCCGGTCGAGGCGACCATCGAGGACACGACGCTCGCAGTCCTCGAATTCCAGAACGGCGTTACGGGTCAGTGGACCTCCACGAATTCCGCTCCCGGCCACAAGGCAGCCATTCGCGCGCTTTACGGCTCCGAGGGCGCTATGGTGTGGGGAGAGGGCCTGGTCTTGCGCGACCGCACGACATCCATGGAGGACCTGATCAAGGAGCACCGCGCTTCTCTCAAGAAAGATGAACTTGAGAGGCTGTTCCCGTCAGGCGTGGATGACACCATCGCCACAGAACTTCACGAGTTCCACAGCGCCGTGGTCAACGGCGCGCCGATGGAGGTTGACGGCGTTCAAGGCCTCAAGGACGAGGCGATCAGCATCGCAATCTACGAATCCGCAGCCCTTGGCATGCCCGTCGAGATCGCCCGCGTCGAATCCGGCGAAATCTCTACCTACCAGGACGACCTCAACCGCGACCTGGGCATTTGATGTAGGGGCGGAGCCCGCCGGCCGGCGGACTCCGCCCGTCTGGGGGGCAGCGCCGCTGCTCCCCTACGTTCGCGAGTCGGCGAAAGAACGTTGGGGTATGACAGCGTGCCCATCAGATTCTACCTGCCTGAACTAACGCGCGAGGAGGCAAAGGAGGCAGCAGCCGCCTGCGTCCTGCTTGTTCCCGTCGCCACTATCGAACAGCACGGGCCCCATCTTCCCCTTCACACGGACATTGACAACGTAACCCAGATGCTGATGAAGGTTGCCGAGAGCCTGAACCCTCAGCCTCGTGTATTGGTGAGCGCGCCCATCTGGTTTTCGTTCTCGCCCTTCGATCCGCAAACATATCCCGGCAGCGTTCACACCCGGCCCGATGTCTTCGCAGAGGCATTCAACGACATCCTCGAATCATACCTGCGCGGTGGCTTCCGCAAGATACTCGTCGTCAACGGCCACGGGGGCGGCACTGAGGACGTGATTCCGCGCGTCGTGCGCCGCCTGAATCAGAAGATTCCGTCCGTGTGGCGCAACTGGCAAATCCCTGCTGATGCGACCATCGTGCAGTTCTGCTGGTGGGTTTTCCTATCGGAGTTCGCTCGCGAAGAGATCGAGAAACTGCGCGGCAAGAACGTCAGCCTCGATTGGCACGCGGGAGACATCGAGACTTCCCTGCAACTTTACTTGCGGCCCGACCTCGTTGACATGAGCAAAGCCCGCAAGGGGATCACCATGAGCCACGACGTCAAATTCTCGTGGCACGACCTGACCGACTGGCACCGCCAATATATGATTGACGGCTACCAACCGGCAGTCATCCCCGGCGAGGTTGACGGCGTCTCCGGCGACCCGACCAAGGCCTCGCGCGAACTGGGCGAGGCAATCTTCAACCTCGCCGTCGCCAAGATCTCCGAATTCGTGCGCGAATACTCCAGCCGCTAAGAGCACGCAACAAAACCGCTGTTGTCGCTGCTGTCATTCTGAGCCCCTCCCCTGTCATTCTGAGTCCGCCAATCCGCCAACCGGCGGGCGGACGAAGAATCTCATCTCCCGGCGGGCAATTGTCGGCCGCGATGTCCTGCTCCTCCCCGGTTGCTGTTGCCCGCTGCTCATGCTAACATCGCGTTCGTTCGTCGTTCCAACTGAACTGCGGAGGTCTGCACAATGAAAAGGCTCAACGAACTCCTTGACCGCTACGTGCTTCCGTGGCCGGTGAGATTCCTCACCCAGCGCTTCATCATCCTGGCCACCATCGCGCTGCTCGTGCCCCTGGTCGTGTTCGCGCACAAGCAGATCTTCGTTCTCGCCATCAACAGTTACCTCAACACAATGAGCGTCGCAGTCAGCAGCATCGTGCTGCTCTACGCCATGATCGCCGAGGTGCGGGACAAGCAGATCGCCGACATGCAGGAGCATCGCGCCCAAGAGGACCACACCCACGTGGTGGAGATGCACCAGTTGGTCCTCGACAACATGCGCTTCCAGCACGAGGAGATCCAGGACCTCAAGCAGATTCTGGCTGAGATGCGCGGCATCACGGTCCCGCGCACCGCCCCGCCTCACGGCCCTGACGTGGACCTGAGGTCTTTGCACCCGAAGGGCAAGGCGCGCTTCGACAAGGATCACGTGTCCCGCCGGATGGCGCGCCACGTTCCTCACAAACTGGGGGACGCACTGGCCGCCGTTACCCTGCCGCCAGTGTCTGGCGAGGCCGCTGGCGATTCCTGATAGCGTTGGGCGCATGGCCCCTGCGCCGTGCCTGCGGCGAATTGACACCATACCGGAGACCCGGTAGAATGGTTTCGTCGGCACGAGGGCAGGCGGCCCATGTCGTTCATCGAAGCGCACGCCAGGCTTAGAGAGCGTCTAAGGAAGCGCTCCTCCCAGATCGAGGGCGAGATAACGCGCCTGACCGACGAACTCAAGCGCATGGGAGCGGAGCGCGTCATCCTGTTCGGGTCAAGGGCGCGCGGGGAGCAGAGCGCCTTGAGCGACGCGGACATGCTGGTCGTAATGCCCAGCGACCTGCCGTTCGTGGAGCGGCTCGCGGAACTTTACCGCGTACTTCATCCTTTCGAGGTGGATCTCTTCGCCTACACGCCTGAGGAGTTCGAGGCGGGCAACCCGGTAATACGCTCCGCGCTCGCCGAGGGCAGGGTGCTCTATGAAAAAGCCGGATAGTGTAGGGCAAGGGCTTGTTCACCCTGAGCGAAGTCGAAGGGCCCCTTGCCGTGACGACTGTACGGCGCGGGTTCCACCCCACGCCGTGGTGGGGCGCTGAAATCGCGGCGGGGGACGGAGCCCCCGCCCTACATAATGCGGAGAGGTGGCCGAGTGGACGAAGGCACGCGACTGGAAATCGCGTATCCGCCCACAAGGTGGATCGTGGGTTCGAATCCCACCCTCTCCGCCATTTTGCGGCTCTGCCGCAAAATGGCGATCCTGAGCGACCTTGAGTGAGCAAAGCGAACGAAAGGGAGTCGAAGGGCCGCCAACCCGCCCAATAGCGAGTGAGGGGCCACGCAGAAGCGAAATGAGACCCTGAGGAGCGCAGCGACGAAGGGCCCCTGGCGTCAAAGGGGAAGAAGCACGGGTCAGATGCAACGGAAGGACTCGATCAACAGGGAATGGCACGAGAAGAACAGGATGCCGCGCAACGCCACCATCGAGCAGCGGATCGAGTGGCACCTCGACCACGCGAAACACTGCGCCTGCCGCCCCATCCCTGCCAAACTGGCGCAGGAGATCGAGAGAGGACGGGCGAGCCGCTGGCCGTGTGAAGGGGAAAAGCAGGTTGGCGACGTGCTCAAGAGCGCCGTGGTGGTGGCATGAAAGGAGGAAGGCCAATGGGCGAGGTCAGTTTCGAAACGCGGATGGAGAGGATCGAGCGGGACAACCGCAGGCTGAAAGCGGCGGTGGTGGGGGTGCTGATTGCGGTGGCGGCGCTGGTGTGTATGGCGGCCACGACCCCCGCGCAGAAGGTGGTGCGGGCGCAGAGGTTTGAGGTGGTGGACGCGAACGGCAACGAACGCGCCGTGCTCAACGTGGCCTCCGACGGCGCCCCGATTCTTGCGCTGATGGACGCGAAGGGCGAGGTGCGTGCCGGGCTGTCGGTCCGCGCCGACGGCACCCCGCACCTCATACTCAATAACGGCAAGGGCAAAGCGGTCGCCTGGCTGAAGGCGGTGGACGACGCGGGGCTCGCCCTGTATAACAAGGCCGGGAAGCTGGGCGCAGTGGTGGACGGAGGCGGGAGCGTGGCTCTGTTTGACAACGCCGGGAAGATGCGCGCAGCACTCTACCTGACGCCGGACGGAGCACTGAGCCTGACTTTGATTGACAAGGCCGGGGAGCTACGGGCCGCGCTGGCTGTCAAGCCGGACGGAACCCCGTCGCTGCTCCTGTCGAACAACGATGGGAGGAATGCGCACCTCGGTGTGCTGGGCATAAGGATGGGGGTGACCCTGGAGGATAAGGACGGGATGCCGCGCGCCGCGCTGGGTATGCTGCGCGACGGCGGCTCGGACCTCGTGCTCTGCGACGAGAAGGGCAAGGTCCTCTGGAAAGCGCCGTGACAACTAGCAGCAACACACCATTCAGGCCAGGCCGTCCATCCGGCTGAACCTTCTGTCCTGGACGGCGACGCGAGCGAAGGGCGATCGTAGCGACCGAGAATCGCGAACGTGCGGCCAGGAGCCAGGGCATCGCGGTCAGGCGTTGTATCTCAACTGGCCGCGTAGTGTTTCTCAGTATTGGTCTTCGGCGGTCGCGAGACAAATCGGGGGTGAAATAAGGTATACCTGAGGTGGAGGGCTATCTCGATGAACCAGAAGGTGCAAGATGCCATAGACAACTTCTTTGGGTATTTTGAAGCGCGGCGCAGGTTCCTTTCTGATCTTCCCTGCTTGCTCGATGCCGCAGACATCCAGCGGAGATACGGCTACGAGATGTCCATCGTGGTCAGCGACCTGCGTCTGCTGGCAGCGCTGGTGGACCTGGAGACGCTCGGACGAGTGGCTGATCCGGATGACCGCCCTGGGGGTCAAAGGCTGGCGGGGGCGCTGGCCGAATACTCCGAGCAGAGCGAGTGGCAACTCGTCAGCCTCCCGGAGATGTGGCATGCCATGCGGAAACCCGTCCGGGTTCGGAGCAGGGCCCTGGCTCGTCGGCTCGACAAGGTGGCGCAAAGGCGTGAGTGGCAGCAGTGTAGCGAAGCGCTCCTCGATCTGGTGGCTCCGGGAGCCATCGTCCGGGATTCCAGGGCTGTCGTAAAGGCGACCGATGTAGACCGTCCCTTTGACCGTACGCAGGAAGCACTGCGCGCCGCGGGCGTGTGCGTTGACGAAGACCTGCAGGAGGTCCTCCGACACTTCACACACGCCGCAATTCTGTACCGCGACTACCGCTGCGGCCTCGCACATGAGTCACGTCGCCTAGCATATGGATACTTCACACCCGCCAGCAACAGGGAAGAACCACACTACTGGTGGGTTCCCGACGTGCTGTATTCTCGTGACCGCGTGCCTGCCGGTCATGCGCAATACTACGCGTGCCTGGTCATCCCAGACGCGTTCGTCCTGACTGCCCTCGCCAACTGTATTCGCAATGTCCGGCGGCTTTGCGAGGAACGCGGCTTCGATCCATACCAGCGCATGGGCTTCGAGTAGCATGTGAGCGCCAGCGACCCGTTGCAGGAAGAAGGTGGGGCTGGCGGCGAATGGGCTTTTCCAGAGAGAATAATTGGCCGTGCTAGGCGGGGAACTAGCGGTGCCCTGTACCCGCAATCCGCTATAGCGGGGCTGAATTCCGGCCCCAGGTGCGCTGTTTCGAGGCAGGCGCAGCGCAAAAGGCGTTGAGGGCCGGGCCCTGCGCGGGGTGGCCCTGTGAACCCCGTCAGGTCCGGAAGGAAGCAGCGGTAAGCAGTAAGCCGCTCGCGCCGCAGGAACCTCGGCCTGAGCCTGATGCGCCGAGCCGCTCGGGACAGAGGCATCGAAGGCCGGTGCACGGCCAATTGGATTGGACACAGAGGTGGCATACCTTTCACTGTATAGGAAATTCAGGCCCCGCTTCTTCTCCGAGATTCGCGGTCAGCGGCCCGTAACGCAGACCCTGCAGAACGCGCTGCGGGCGGGCAGAATTACGCACGCCTATCTCTTCACCGGCCCGCGCGGAACCGGAAAAACGACCACTGCCAGGGTGCTGGCCGCCGCGCTGAACTGCGAAAAAGGCCCCGCAGAGGAGCCGTGCGGCTCCTGCGAGGTCTGCACCTCGATCCGCGATGGCAGCAGCCTGGACCTGATCGAGATTGACGCCGCCAGCACTGGTAGGGTGGAGGACATCAGGCACCTGCGCGAGGGCGTGCCCATGATGCCATCGCGCTGCCGCTACAAGGTCTATATCATTGACGAAGTCCACATGGTAACAGGCCAGGGGTTCAACGCTTTCCTGAAGACGCTGGAAGAGCCCCCGCGCCACGTCGTTTTCCTGATGGCCACCACCGAGCCGCACCGCATCCCGCCCACGATCCTTTCGCGCTGCCAGCGGTTCGATTTTCGAAGGCTTCCCATCTCGGACATCTCGGAAGAACTGACTCGCGTTGCCAAGGAGGGCGGCCTCGAAATCCAGCCGCAGGCGATCGAGGCCCTGGCACACATGGCCGACGGCAGCATGCGCGATGGGCTGAGCCTTCTCGAGCAAGTGGTCGCCTATGCCAGAAAAGAGGTTACCGCCGACGACGTTTACGAGGTCGCGGGCGCGCTCGATCCGAAGATGCCGCTCGATTTCCTGCGCGCCACCGCAGAAAAGGATCTCCCGGCGCTGCTCGAACTCCTCGACAGGGCAGTCCACGAAGGCAAGGATTTGAAGCACCTGGCATCGCTCTGGCGGGAGTATCTGCGCCACGCCCTGCTGCTGCGCACCTGCCGGGAGGCGCGGCAGATGATCCCGCTCGGCTCGGGCGCAGTCGAAAAGATAGAAGAGGTCGGCAAGAAGATGAGCCAGGCCGACATCTTCTCCGCGCTCGACGTGCTCGGCGAGGCAGAGCGCGAACTGCGCTGGACCAGCAACCAGCGGCTGGTGCTGGAGGTGGCAGCGGTGCAAATGTGCGCGGCCCAGCAGCCTGCAGCCGCCGCCGCGCCTGCGCAAGCGCCCGCTCAACAGAGAGCAGGTGCGCGGCCACAGACGGTCGCCGACCGGCCAGAGGCGCCATTGGAGCCAGGCGAGTTCACCCTCGAGTCGGTCCAGAAGGCGTGGCCCGCTGTCCTCGACCGCATGAAAAAGCAGAAGAAGGCCCCGGTCGCCGCGCTGCTTCTTGAGGCGAAGCCAGTCGCCCTGGAGGGCGGCGTGCTTGCCCTGGAGTTCAACGAGCAATTCCACCGCGACCAGATGCAGGAACCATCGCGCAAGGTGCTGCTGGTCAACATCATCAAGGAGTTATGGAACGAGCAGGTGCAGATCGAATGCCGCCTTCGAGCAGCCCCGGCTCCTGGTGAACCGGGCGCGGGGTCCGGCGACCCCGCGAAGACGCGGCGAAGAGAAGCAGGCGGAAGCGCGCGCCGGGATGAAGATGATGCCGTGAAGCGCGCTATGTCAACGTTCCCCGGAAGCCGCGTCGTCGGGAATCAGCAGCCACCCCGGAGGCCCCAATGAACATCGCGAAACTATTCGCCGAGTCAATGAAGAAAATGACGGAAATTCGCGCGGAACTGCAGCAGGCGCTCGTGGTGGGAACGTCGGGCGGCGGCGCAGTGAAGGCCGTCGTGTCCGGCCTGGGCGACCTGCTCGAACTTACGATCAGCCCTGAAGTAATCCATCCCGAAGAGCCGGAGATGCTTCAGGACCTGGTCATCGCCGCTGTCCGCGATGGCGTCGAGAAAGCGCGCGAACTGCAAAAAGAAAAGGCGGCCGAACTGACCGGCGGCCTTCAAATACCCGGTATGTTCGGATAGGCGACATGCGCTACTTTCCCCGTTCACTTGCGCACCTGATAGAAGAACTTGAGAAACTGCCGGGCGTCGGCCCAAAGACAGCCCAGCGCCTGGCCCTTCACATCCTCAAGCGGCCCGCCGAGGAGACGCAGGCCCTTGCGCAGGCCATCGGCGAAGCCAAGGAGAAGGTGCGCACCTGCCCGATTTGCTTCAATTTCACCGATGAGGAGATTTGCCCCATCTGCGCCGACGAGCAGCGCAGCAAGCAACAGGTGTGCGTCGTGGCGGACCCGCGGGATGTGATCGCAATGGAGAACACGGGCGAATACCGCGGCTCCTATCATGTTCTCCAGGGCCTCATATCGCCGATGGAAGATGTGGGCCCCGAGGCGCTCACCATCCAGCAACTGGTGGCCCGCGTTCGCGATTCGAAGGTCGAAGAGGTCATCCTCGCTACCAACCCGACCGTCGAGGGGGATGCGACCGCCCTCTACCTTGCAGACCTCATCAAGCCGATGGGGGTCAAGGTAACGCGCATCGCGCTCGGCCTTCCCGTCGGCGGCGACCTCGACTACGCCGACCAGGTTACCATCGCCCGCGCCCTGCTCAACCGCACCGAGATGTGAGAATTGTCACCCTGAGTCCGCCAGCTGGCGGACATCCCGCGCCGAGTCTTGCGCTGGCGGGGCACCCTTCGCTTCGCTCAGGGCAGGCGGAGGCCCCGCCCTACAGTCGGAGAGATGCGTGATGATTGACGCTCGCGAGATACTGGATCGGTTCCATTCCGTCCGGCTTGGGATTGCGCTGCAGGATGTGAAGCCGGGCCAGGTGGCAGTGGGGACGTCCGAGCGGCGGACTTTCGCCGAACTCAGTTATGGTTTCATCCGGTTGTTGTGGGTCATGCTGCGCGGCGACAGGGCTGCTATCTCGGTCCACCCGGCAGCGCTGCCCGAGGTTTCGCGGATGGCCTGGGGCCTCAAGCCGGACGATACGATGAAGGACGAGTTCATGGCCCAGGCGCACGATGCGCTGCAATCTGCCTTGCGGGACGCGACCCTGAACATCAGCCCCGTTGACATCACTTTCTACCATCCCGGCGGCGCTGCGGCGGGCGTAGGCACGCCCGCCCTACAGAGGACGGTGATGCCTCCAGGCGCTCACATTCGTGCCCTGGCTCCGGCAGATGGGGATAAGTGGGCTGGCAAGCGTCAGACCTTCATGCGGGGGGCCGATCACCCAAGCGCGCAGCGGGGCGAGGCGTTCGGGATTTTCCTGGGTGACAAACTCATCGGTGACATCATCACTCACGACCCACCTGTGGCCGAAATGGCGAACCTGATCGCGGCGGACGGAATCGAAGTAGCCGAGGAATACCGGGGCCGCGGGTACGGCAAGGCCATCCTCAGCGCCTGGACTTGCGAGATGCAGGCCCGCGGGCGCGTCTGCATTCATTCCACGTCAATCAACAACGGGGCCTCCATCGCCCTCGCCCGCTCTGTCGGCTACGTCGAATATGCCCGCAGCCGCATGGTAACCTACAATCCCCCCAAAGACTAGCCGCAGCAGAGACCCACATGAAACGCCTCGCCATAGCGCACATGGTTTCAGGGGAAGCAGCCGCGGTAATCAACGCATTGCGTGAGCGATACGATCCCAGGACGGCCGCCGCGATCGGCGCGCACATTACCCTGGCCGGCCCTGCGGCTATCTGACCGTTACGCGCAGCACCGCGCGGTTATTGCCCTCGTTGAGTTCCGCGACCTGGTCATCGGGATCAATGATGAAAGTCAGAACATGCTCGCCCGCAGTCGCCACCCAGCGGCGCACTTCGGTGAAATGCCGCGGGGTGAGCGAATCCGCTCCGTGCATCTTCGACACCAACCGCTTGATGATGAGATTCTCCGGTTTCGCCTCGCCGTCATACACGTGCACCCACGCGTCGCGGGCGTCGGCCGCGCCCAGGTTGTGCACTGTGAAAGCCACTGCGACGCTCTCGCCCGCCACCGGATCTTGGTCCAGGATACGCACGTCATCAGGCCCGAAGGCGAGGTCGGGCAAGGGGCCGGGGTCGGCTGTCGCCTGCAACTGCTCGATCTCGATCACTTGCAGCACGCGGCTGGGCAGCGTGACGACGACGCTGTCGCCGCGCCTGCCCAGGCGAAACTCCGCAGCCTCGCGCACTGAGTCGGCGGCATCGTCATGGTTGCGGTCGTCGCCGACCCGCAGGCGGTATGTCCCCGGCTGCAGCCGCCACAGGCGCATGCGCGCGTTCTGCGGATGGGGCTCGAAATTGTGGGCAAGGACCTTCACTCGCCGCCCGTCCGCATTGAGAACCAGGGCTGCGAAGTTCTTTGTCACCCCGCTCCACGTGACGGCGTACGATGGGAACTGCGCAGCGATCCCGGCGCCGCCGGTGTACATTGAGAACAGGTGGTCAGTGCCTGGCAGCGACACGCGGTCGGTGAACAGCACCTCGCTCGTCAGCATCTCGAAGTTGTGCTTCGTGGCTTCGATGGTCTGCCGGCATCCGGCCACCAGGTGCGTCTTGTCGCGCGTGGCCAGCCATCGCGCGTAGGGCACGCCATGCTCAGCCAGGTAGGAATCGTAGCGCGTATCGCCCGTCAGCGCGCGCCATCTCGCGAGGGCGTGGGAAAGGTTGGGGGCAAGGCGCCGCGCGGCCCACTCAAGGCTCCCCGGATCAGGGTCCTTCGACGAGCGCCCAGCAGGAAGCGCGAGGATGTGGTTCATCGCCGAGTGCATGGGCTCCAGGTACTTCTCGTTACCGGTTATCTGCCACACCCCGACCAGGTGCTCGAACATGGCAGAGGTACCGCCGGGGAAGACGAAGTAGGACCAGTAAAGGTCCGGGTCCCACCAGTTGGGGCCGTACCCGCCCAGGCGTTCGGTGTCATAGGCGATGGCCGCCGGCAGGATGCCCGCAGGCTTGCCGTTGTCGGCGCGCCGGGTATCCTCGACCCACGCGTCGCCCCACTCGGCAAGCAGGCGCTTGATCTCGGGGTTGCCGTTATACCACGCCACCCACAGGCCGGGCTTCGCTGCTCGCGCGTGGTAGGCAAGATCCACCCCGTGCTTGCTCCCCTCCATGATCTCGCTCGCCGACATCATGTCCGACATGAAATGGCGGTGGCCGAACGAGTTGACGCCCGTCCACAGATCCCGGAAAAGGCGCATCGTCTGCATGCAGCGCTCGACGTATGTCGGGTCGCCATATTCCCAACCGATGAGCGCGGGCTGGCTGTCCGACACGTCCTCTGCCGAATGCTGAACGTCGCCCAGTTCCTTGCTGTAGCCGTCCTCGATCTCTCCGCTGTGCCACACGCCCTCGGCCAATCGCCGCCAGCCCTGGCGCACGATGTCGTCGTCCACGCACGCCTGCGCGAAGGACCACGTCCGCAGCAACTCGACATCGTCGCCAAAGCCGCCGCCCATTTCGCCGTTGGGCTGCTGGCGGTTCTGTATCCACCAGTGCAGCACGTCGAGCGAACGGGCAAGCGCCTCGCGCGCCGCCACCGCCCACTCCGGCGCGCCGGCGGTCCCCTCCCGATACTCGGTTCCCCACTCGACCTGCTGCCCGGTGTACATGCGCACTAGCCGATTGCCCGGGAAGGCCTCGCGCAGAAGCGCGAACCGCTTCGCGGCCTGGTCGTATTGGGCCTGCTCGCCGGTCTCGCGCCCTTTCCAGTAGCAGATGCGGCCGATGTCGAGCAGCGCGCGGTGGTAGAGCGGTTCATCGGGCAGGACCTGTTCGAGCCGGTCGTCAGCCATCGCCAGGCGCCGCCACCTGTTGATGCCCGTGCGCTCAAGCGTCTGTGAGTAAGCCATGCCCGCGATCCACTCGCGCGCTGTCAGGTAGAGGTCGCACGTCAGGAGCAACTGCTCCGCAACCGTGTTGCCGGGTTCCTTCGCGCACAACCCGGCGAGCGAATCGCGCACCTGCAGCACCAGGCGCCGGGGTTCGGGGTAATCCAGGTGGCCGGCTACCCACAGCAGGGCCGCGGCCTTGACCCACCCGCTGCCGGCTCCGCTGAGCCTCGAGAAGTGCTTCTCCGCCGCATCAAGCGCCCCGCGCTCATATGCCGCCGCCCCGTCGGCGAAAGCCGCCGCCGTGAAGCCGTCCGCTACCAACCGACCTTCTTTTCGCATGACGGGTAGAGGCTGCCACTCGATGACCTCCAGGCCGAGGATACTGTTGCGTTCGTCAGCCTCGTCGCCCTGTTGGTGCGATATGTAGAAGCGCAAGCGCAGCGCGCCCTCGCTCACCCGCACGCGTGCGCGAATTGCGCGCTCGGTCGCCGAGCCCCCCCAGCCGGGGAATGTATCCACGTTGGCCGCAATCTCTGTGCCATTCGCCGCCAGGCACATGTTGACGCGCGCATCACGCGTGTCGCCGATCCACGCCCGCAGCCAGTACTCGCCGTTGGGCAAGTCGAGTCGGAAGACGATGTCGTCCGCGCCGGCAACGCCGTCGCGCTGCAGGTCATCGGCGGGGATGTTCTCCACCGGCTGCTGGAAAGGCTTCGGGCGATCAAATGCCTCGGTCGGAGGTTTCTCCCAGCCGAACCCCCGCGCGGCGCTGTAGGCGCTTTCGACGCCCAACGCCGTGAAGCCAGCCTTGACAGGTGACCCCGGCGGGCCGCAGTCGAAGCGATAGCGCACGGCCCCACGTGCGGCTGCGACCCACAATATCAAAACCAGCGCCCCCAGCACCAGCCTGTTGTTCCTCACGTGTTCCTTCATGCGTTGTATCAGGATTTGGCCCTGTGCGCCCGTTACGGTTCAGGCGGCGGGCCGGAGCGGGCGACGCGGCCGCTCGCCATCGCTCTTGCTGCCTCACCGAGGGTGGACGGCCGCCATCGTGCGGCTTTGCAGTTCCTTGCGCCGAGCAGGGATTCCTTCCCTGCAGCGGCCAGGCTCGATTGCTGGATTCAGGCTTGAGGCGGGGGTCTGGTAGCCCGTATGGCATCGCACCGGACTGGGGAGGGTTGACCGCAGGGCTGCGGCGTGCGATATTAGATGAGTTGCGACTGACCATATCGAGGGATGGAGTCATGAGACGGAACGCCTTTCTCCTTCTTGTTGCAGTTGCCGCTGCTGCCGCGCAGGGCGCCGAGCCGCGGCTCGAGTGGAGTTACGACACTAAGGGCAAGATCTACGCCTCGCCGATCATCGCCGATCTGGAGAATGACGGCCGGCCCGAGGTCATTGTCTGCGCGTCGCGGGACCGGCGCGTCATCTGCTTCGACGGCTCCGGTGAAGTCCGCTGGGATTACCAACTCCGGGACGCCGCCGGGGACGGCATCCAGGCGACGCCCTCCGTGGTTGACTACGACGGCGACGGCCGCAAAGAGGTTTTCTTTGCGGACAGAGGCGGGGTGGTGGGCTGCCTCGATTACCGCGGCAAACTCGTCTGGCGCGTCTTCACAGGTGACAGCGTGGATTACAGCGGCCCGGTCGTGGCGGATGTGAATGGAGACGGGCGCATCGAGGTCATCGTTGGCTCGGACAGCGGCACGCTGTATTGTCTGGACGACGCGGGCATCGAGTTGTGGCACTACCAGGGCAATGGCCCGATACGCGGGATCCCTGCCGTGCTCCGCGACCCTGCCACCTCCACTATGCGTATCTTCGCAGTCTTCAGCGGCGGCAAGGCGGTGTGCCTGTCCAGCGAGGGAACCGTCCTGTGGTCTCGCGATGAACCGAGCCCGGCGAATTCGCGCCGGTCGGGTCCCGCCCTCGGCGACCTCGACGGTGACGGCCGCGTCGAGATGGTCTCCGCGACCGGGGATTTCCAGGTGATCGCCTGCGATGCCATGACGGGCGAAGAGCGCTGGCGGTGGAAGGGATTGCATCAGATTGACCAGACCAACAGTTTCGCCCTGGCCGACTTCGACGGATCGGGCCGGCTCGACGTGGTGTGCGGCGACGGGGCCGGACTCGGCGGTCCCGGCCACGTGTATCGCCTGCGCGACGGCAAGGCCCTGTGGACGGCCGACGTGCGCGGGGGCGTGGTTCAGGGGCCGTCCATCGGCGACGTGGACGGAGACGGGGCTCTCGAGATCATGGTTTGCACGCGCGAGAACCGGCTGGTCTGTCTTTCGCAAGACGGTCAGGAGGAATGGGATTTCCCGTCCATGGCCGGTTCGCTCACCACGCCCGCGATTGGCGACGTGGACGCGGACGGCAAGACGGAAATCGTCTTCACCAGCAAGGACGGGTTCGTGCGCTGCGTGACGGTGGACGGCGCCTATCATGCCGACCGGCTGCCGTGGCCGTGTCTCAATCATGACCCGCAACTTTCGGGCAGCACGGCAGGCGCGGCATTCTCAGCGACGCTCGCACCGCAGCCATCTCAGAGCCCGCCCCTGCTGGAGGTCAGCGGTTTCGGTCCGCTGCGGACCGGGGAGAACCGCGTCGCCGTCTCCTTCGCGAACCTGAGTTACCGGCCGCGGCATCTCGAACTCGTGGCTGAGGTCGTTGGCCCCAACCAGAGCGTCGTGACCCGGACAATCTCGCGTCGCATTCAGCCGTACTCGGAGGACTTGGCGAGGATCGCGTTCGACGCGTTCGACTCGGGCGAGTACTTGCTGTCGGTGCGACTGCTCGACGTCGGCACAGGCTCGATGCTGGCAAACAAGGCCGACCGGGCAAGCCTTATACCTCTGGCCTGGGAACGGCAGGCGATCAAGTCCAGGTTGAAACAGGCTTCGGCGATTCTCTCCCGGCTGCGCGACGACAAACTCAAGTCGCGTGCAGCAGGAGCGATTGCCGCGCAGCAATCAGCGTTGGCAGGACTCAGCCGCGCTGACCCTGCCAAGAGCAGAGCCGAGGTCCGCCGCCGCGCTGACGCTGCGCACGCCATCCTGCGCGAGTGCGACCGCATCACAGCGCGCTTGAGGGCTGCAGCCGCCACGCCGGGGGCCATCCTTGACTTTGCCGTGGTGCCGGTTACGAGCCTGAAGAAGATTTTCCGCGATGAGCCGTGCGTGGCGAGCAACGCGGATCTGTCCCCGTGCGAGATCGCCATTGCAGGCAATGAATTCGAAGGCATCCAGTTCGTCGTGGTTCCTCTCTGGAAGGACATACCGAAGTTGCGCGTCTCAGTGACCCAAGCGATTCACAGCAATGGAACCGCCCGCATTCCGGCTGAGGACATCCTCGTGAATCGGGTGGGATACGTCGAGGTCGGCCCGCCCGAGTACAACTGGTATGTCGAGAAGCGCGGGTTCTATCCGGACGTACTGTTCCCGGCCGAGCCGTTCGACGTCCCGGCGGACCAAGACGCGCAGCCTTACTTCGTCACGGTGCGTGCACAGGAGAACACCATTCCCGGGGACTACAGGGCGGCGGTCGTGTTCCAGGCCGAAGGCTGCGCCGCGATCACGATGCCGCTTAAGATACACGTGTGGGATTTCAGCATCTCCAAGGAAACGCACCTCAAAACGTCGTTATGGATCAACGAAGGATACATACAGCGGTTCTACAAGTACGAAGGCCGCACGCCGTTCGAAGTGCGCAAGCGGTACTACGATTACCAACTCGAACACCGCACCGGGCCGCTTATGGCGCTTCCGTACGGCGGCGGCAGCGTGGTCGAGGACTTTGACTACGTGCTGTCTCACGGCCAGAACAACTTCTTCGTCCACGTGCCCGGCTATCTCGAAGAATCTCGACGGCCTGCCGAGGCGGAAAAGCTGCGAGCCATCCACGAGTTGATCAAGGCGAAGGGATGGAACGACCGCGCATTGTTCTACTCGCGCGACGAGGTGGCAGTCATGGCGCGCCAGGAAATTCCCCACGTGGTCGAAATGAACAACTGGACGCGCTCGATCATCCCCGATTGGCCCCGCCTGGAGACCAGCGCGCCTGAGCAGTCGCTCTTCGGCGCGGTGGACATCTGGTGCCCCACGATAGGCGCTTTCGATCCCGCAGTGCTGGCCCAGCGCCGCGCGCAGGGCGACCGCCTGTGGTTATACACGGTCTGGGGTCGGCCCGGCATTATGATCGAGTTCCCGGCCACCGACCATCGGCTCATGTTCTGGCAATGCTGGAAATACGGCGCGGAAGGATTCCTCTACTGGGGCACGACCCATTGGGAACTCAATGTGACCACCGACCGGCGTTGGCCCGACATCCCGTGGATTCCGTATAACCGGCAGCCGGGACACAATGGGTGCGGCTATCTAATATATCCCGGGCCTAACGGTACGCCGCTGGGATCGCTCCGCTTCGAACTCGTCCGCGACGGGATCGAGGATTATGAGTACTTCTATCTCCTCCGGCAGTTGCTGGCAGCGGCAGGCGAACGCGCGCCGGCGGAACTCCGCGCGCGGGCCGAAGCGGAACTCGCTGTCCCGCCCGAGGTCATCGTGGACGCCAAGATCTTCACCGAAGACCCCCGGGTCATCTTGAACGCACGCGGTCGCATCGCCGGGCTCATCGAGCAACTGCGCAATCTACCCCAACGTTGACCGGACGGCAGTTCCCTGTAAGCCCGCGTCGGTCTCAGGGACTCGTGGCCTGCGCTCCGTTCCGGGCGCCGCGCTAATACGCTTCGGGCGACTGGCCCACCTCCCTCACGAACCAATCCCAATCCCCGTAGCGATCGCGCGCTTGCTCCAGAAGGTATATCACATATACTACACGGCTCTCGCCGTTCGGATCCCGCAGCACATGCTTGCCCTTCGCCACTGCCTCGCTGCCGTCCCGCTCCCTCTTCACGTCGGTAAAGCGGAAACTCTCCGTCTCCGTGTTGGCAAACGCCTCGCGCGTCAGGTCCTCGAACTCTTTGGCCGTCAGCGTGTGGCTGTATTCTTTCCGGTATAGCACCCGTATGTCCCCATCCGGGTCAACGTGGCGCATCACCAGGCCGAGATCCTCATTGCGCCACCCTCTCTCGATGTCCCTCAGCGCCCCTGCGAGCGCCCCGTCCACACGCTCCACATAGGGATAGTAGTCCCTGTCATCGCTGTAACGATAGGATGTCCCGTCAGCCCAGATCGTGATCCAAAGCGGCGGCGGCGTCACGAGCACCACCGGCGGCCGATACACGTAGTACAGGTAATACGGCGGCGGGCTCCCGACGTAAGCGGCGAACGGGTAGTACTGGTCGAACGGGTCGTAGTAGCCGTAGTACCAGTGGTAGAACCGAAAGTCGTAGGGGTAATACCACCACCACGTGTCGTGGTGCCATCTCGGCCCGCGATCGCCATGCATCAGTTGGCGGATGGTGTCGAAGTACCCCGAGCCGCTGTGCCGCCCCCTGGCAACCCTGTCCACCACACTGGCAAAGAACTGCCCGCCGCCGGAGCCGATAACGGGCTGCGATCCCCTACCAGACGAAATCACGGGCCTATAGCCCTGCCCCGATGTGGAGCCATAGTAATTCCCGATCACCGGCTGGCCGTCGCCCCCGCTCGCGTGGCCGCGAGGGCCGGTTCCCAGTTGTCCGAACAGCCAGCCCCTATCGCCAACTGTCGGAACCGAGTTGCTCCCGCCTCCCCGGGGGACCGTTACTGTGGGCGTCCCGCCCACATTTCCGCTGTTTCCCCAGTTTCTACTGCTTCCACTGTTTCCGCTGGTTCCACTGCTTCCGCCGTGCCCCCAATTGCGCGAGAGCCTGTCGAACATCCCCGAAAGTATGCCCCCGCCGCGGCCTTGTGAACCACCAGCCGCGCTGCCCGGCACATACAGACCGTGCGGGCTCGAAATGGGGCCTGTTACCACTCTTCCCGTAGGCACCGATCTCACATCCACGGTGCCCGGTTTGCTGACTTCCCTGGAGTCCTTTGAATCCTTGTCGGCAACCTTGTCAACCGCTTTGCCGACGTTAGAGAAAAGGCCGCTACCGGCTGGCTTGGCGGTGCACACCAGCAGTGCGAATCCCGTCAGAGCCACGCCCGCTGCTACCCGCCATCTGGCGGACCAACCAACTGTTCGCATCGCGGCTCCTTTCCGCCCACCCCGGCTGCACAGACCGGGATAGCACCTATATTGACGGATAACCATGCCATATCGTTTCGTGGAGGGCTTCCCTTCTTGCCTGCCCTATCTCGACTGGGATTCCCCATCCTCCGGCGGGGCCTCACCGCTGTCTCACGAGGCGCTGACAAGCACAATCGGTCTCAAGCCCGGTTGACCGGCACGTCTTCTGCCCGAGCCCTGGAGTGCGTCGTGTGGGCAATCGCCAAAATGCTGTGCCGCCTCGGCGCACTCACGGCGATCGAGGATCAGATCGCGTGGATGCGTGAGGCGGGATTCCGAGGCGTCGGCTTCCCTGCGCACGCGGGCGCGGGCGTCGCCGGCCTCCATTTCCCGCGCGTTCGCGTCAGTCAGGCAGTAGCGGACGGGGCACTCCAGGATGACTGGGAGTTCGCTCTCATCACCCATCGCGGACCTCCGCAGGGAACCACGCAGACGGTCCCTGTCAGCGAGGATTTCGCCGGGGCGAAGCGCAGTCCTTTCTCCGGGCTGGTGGCAGGAAGCCAGGCCAGAAACAGAGAAATCCTCACTCCAGAGAAGGAAAAGCCGGTTGATACGGGGAATCCCGGACTGCTGGAAGGCAGGAGACATAGAGATGCGCGGCCAAGTGGCCGCGGTGCTGGAGGGATTTAGAATGACGCGAGCCACATTTCGATTCTTTCTCGCTCCCACTCTTCTGGGTGCTATCACGTTTGTGCTGCCGCCGCCGGCGCTTGCCGATAAGCAAGCGGATGCGGGGGCCACTGCCGCCCCCGCTGCCACCACCGCCGTCTACACCCCGGATGTGGTCGTGAGACCAGACCCCGCCAGCGGCATGACCGTTGTCGCATGGCAACATGTCGTGGCTCTGCGCCGGCGCGGGCCGGCTGAGGCCACAACGCCAATGATACTCGTCTCGTGCGCCCCCAAGCGGCGTTCTGCGCCTGCTCAAGATCCATCCAAGACCTGCGCCGAAGAGATCCGCGCGTGGTCTGCGGATCTGAGCGCCGCTGACCCGCTCACCGTCGGCGAGCACAAGGTCGAACTGCTTGTCGGGCCTACCCATGCCCTCGCCGGCCTATCCGGCCCGTGGCGGCGCTCCGTGAAGCCCAGCAGCGAGAATCCCGCCGGCCAGAACGCCGACAAAGGCAAGGACATGGGAGCGCAGGGTCAGTTCGCAAGCCAATCCGCACTCGAGATTCCCGCGGGCTGGGAAGCCGAGATGTCCGCTCAGGGAGTCCTTGCAGCGGGGCCGGCTGCGTCTTCCGACCTGCGGGTGCGCATCTCCCGCAAGCCGCTGTCGGGTTCGTTCGAAGAAGCAGGCAGCGTCACCAAGGATCCCGGCAAGGAATCTTCGGGAGTGGAAGGCGGAGAGCTTATCCTGCCGGTCGCATTCGAGCGGGCGAGGCTTCTCGCACCCGCGGCAGGACACGAGGGACGCCTGCCGCTCCGTTTGCGCTTCATCGCGTCCCCACTGCCCGACGGCTTCAACGGTGCCGTTGACACCGGGGCCATGTCGTTCCCCGTTCCCGATGGCTGGGAACTGCTCTACCTGGAGGAGCGCCTCTGGCTCTCCAAACGCCAGCCAGAGCAAGCCGCTGCGGGTGATCCCGTGCCTACCCTCTGGCCGTGGGCGCCCCAACCGCAAGCCACAGCACCATCCACTGACGCGCAGCAGTCCAAAGGGGAACTCGCCCTTGGAGCCCGCTCTGGCTCCGCAACCACGGCGCTCGTGGGCTGCTTCAGTCCGTCGCAGCCGGTGCAGCCGTGCCTCCCCGCTCTGAAGGTGGTACTCGACGGCCTGCACCTCGGCTCGCGAAGCGTTCTCTCCGAAGAGCCACGCGAAGACGCCCCCGTGCAAGCCGCGGCGATTCCGACCGAATCCTTTGACCCCTCCCTTGCCGCCCCTAGCGTGACCGCAGACGGCCTCGAATCGGCCGACCTGCTGGCATCGCAGCAGGCAGAGGTGCAGGCGCAAAACCAGGCCATTCTCGAAGGTGCGGCCGAAGTCTACTTCGACGCGCCTCCGAACACCGCGCGCATGGACGAAGCGGTCGAGCGCTTCAATGACGAACTGCTGTCCTCATACCCCGATGGCGGCGAGCCCCCATTATGGGCGCAGACCCGCCTGGGCGAGATCATGCAATCCCTTCATGACGAGGAGGTGATGGGGCCGTAGCATATCGGAGCCTTGCCAGTTCCACTCGCAGCGGCACCCGGCCCGCCCGCGAGGCCCTCTTGGTTGCGTCCACGCCGGGGTGGGAAATCAATACTGCAGGAGGAAGGAAATGCTTCGCAATCAAAGAGCAAGAGCACTTATGGTCGTGCTTGGGCTGGCGCTTGCCCTGGTCGTCGTATGTGTCCTGGTTACGCGCGGAAGCGCAATAACCGTTCAGCAAGCGCCCTACGCGACAACCTTGACCATGAACCCGAGCACCAGTTACGTCGTGGCCGTGCCGCTGAGGCAACCCGTAACCATCGCCATCTCGGACTCCGGCGGCGGCAGTTATGGCACCGGCCAGATAACCGCGTGCTGCGACGGGGTCTCGTGGTCGTGGATCGGGCTGAACGGCAACGGGAGTCTTGCCAAGGGCGGCAACGTCAAGGTGGCGTTGACCCCCATGTGCTTTGCCTACTCCCCAAACCAGAAGGTTCGCGTGTACTCCCCGACGACGGGGACGATACAGTTCTACAATGCCTACACCTACCCCATGCGCTGCTACGTGGAGTGGTAGGCCCCGGGCCAATCTGGTCACATCAAGATGCGACGGCCGAGCCGGATCCGGCTCGGCCGCCGCGCTTTCGTGCCTGTTGTCGCCGCGGGGTGTTTGTGCCATGATATGACGGCTTCCGCGTTCCTTGCTTCCGTAGCTTGCTGCCGAAGCCCTGCCCGCGGTGGATAGCTTGCCAGCCGTAGCCTTGGCGACGGATGGTGGCGGAAAACGACCTGGCATGGTTCGGCTTCCCTCACCACAGGTCGAAACTACGGGGCTTCGGACGAGGCGCCGGATTTCGATGCCCGGGCGTTTCGCCGAACAGGGGTGACTCGCGCGACAAACGGCGGCGCGCACCAGACGCAGAGGCGGGGACCGGAATCGCTACGTTGTGTAGCATCGTTGTGTTCCGCCGCGTGTACGCTTTCCTCCAAGGCCGGGGCCGCCAACCGCAAGCCCTCCGACTAGTCTAGCACGTCAGCTCACAGGGGCAGGTGATGTGTGGGGGCGGGGTAGCCTATCCCCCTTTGCCAGGCTGCAACCGTGCAAGTCTCGGCCGAAGGGCGCCGGGCGGAGGTGGTTGGCGGCCGGGTCTCCCGCGCTCCTCACAAGTGACTGCGCGCGCTCTCACATCTCTCGGGCGCGCTTGGCGCCGCAGGCGCACAGCCGATCAAGAGGCGGCCAGCAATCCCCTAAGGCCTCGACTCTGTCTGACCGGGATATCTGCCGGCAGCATCAAGGATATGCGGCGTGATGATAATCACTACCTCGGTCCTGCTCTGCCGGCTGCTGGAACGGCGGAAGAGGTTGCCGAGCAGAGGCAGGTCGCCGAGGAACGGGACTTTGCTCCTGGTGCGAGTGGTGAATTCGTTGATCAGGCCGCCGATTACGATGCTCTGACCATCCTTCACGCGTAGATTTGTTGAAGCGCGCCGGAAGGTAATCTCGGGCAGGCCGCTTGAGCCTTTCCCCGTCACATCTCGTACCTCGGGCTCGATGCGAGCCACGACTACCCCCTCGGGCTCCAGCACGCGCGGGGTGATGCGCAGCAGAATGCCGGACTTGATCTGCTCCAGGGTGGTGTAGGGGAATGTGACCGGGCCGGTGACGATTGCGAAGTAGGACTCCTTGCCGACCTCGATCTCGGCGGTTTGGCCCTCCGCGGTGGCGACGCGGGGGTTGGCGCGCAGGCGCGCCTTGCCCTTCTCTACCAGCGCGGTCAGGGTCGCCATTTCAGTGTTCGAGATCTCGGAGTAAGTGAGGCTTCCCGCGTCGGTCGCGATGGTCTGCCCGCCGGACACGATGCTGCTCGCCCTGGAGGCGAACTTGATCCAGCGCGATGCCCAGTCTATGCCCACGTTCTTCAGGGCTTCCTCGGACACCTCCAGCACGACGGCTTCGAGCATCACCTGCGTGGGGGGCTTGTCCAGAAGCGCGATGTCCGCCTTGATGCGAGCGATCATGTCCCGGGGAGCGCTTATCACCAGCCGGTAGAGTTGAGGAGCACCGGCCGCTGCGGCCGACGCCCCGGCCATCCTGGGGGGTGTGCGCTCGCGTTCGCGCGCCTCCTGGGTCGGCGGGGTGACCCCTTCGGCGCTCAGGTAGCGCCCATAGGGGCCGTTGAGCAGCGCAGCGATGGTCTGCGGCGCGACGTACTTGAGTTCCACGACCTCGGTCGCGCTCAGCAGGTAGAAGTTGGGGTTGGCAGGGTCCGGCAATCCGACGAGATAATAGCCATCAAGTTTGGCGAAGGCAAAGCCGCCCGTCTGCAGCAACATGGAGAGGGCGCGCTCCAGCGGCACATCTTTCAGGTCTGCGCTCACCGTCCCCTGCACCGTGCTGTCTGGAATGATTATGACGCCCGCCTGCGCAGCGACATCAGAAAGGGCTTGCCGCATGTCGGTGTCGGCGAAGACGTTGGTGATGAGCGGCTCGCCCTTCTCACTCCGCTTGATCTCGACCGCCGGAGCCGGTGCCGCGGGGGAAACGGCAGGAGCCGGCCCTGTCGGCGCCGCGGAAGGCCCAGGGGACTGGGTCGAAGGCGGCTCTGACTGCGATGCGGCAGGAGGCTCCTTGGCTGCGGCTGGCGCGGCCGCCTGCGCCGCCCCCATCCCCGCCGGTTCACCCCCACGTGCGTGGGGACCTTATCCTCGTTGAACGTTTTCAGGCACTTTCGCCCGGTTCACCCCCACGTGCGTGGGGACCTTGTGAACAATATCCAGATGTCTCGGTAGTTGCCGGTTCACCCCCACGTGCGTGGGGACCTTTGGCCGCCGCTTCTGCATAGTGCTCAAAGTAGGCGGTTCACCCCCACGTGCGTGGGGACCTTAGGAGCGCATCAGCACTACCTTTTCAGGTGAGCGGTTCACCCCCACGTGCGTGGGGACCTTTGGGTTGTTTCATGGGTCCTCTCTGCACGGCACGGTTCACCCCCACGTGCGTGGGGACCTTCCAGGTTGCGCAGCATCTGCTGCAACTGAGGGCGGTTCACCCCCACGTGCGTGGGGACCTTCCTGGGGATTTTAGTTCGACGACCACGTGAGCCGGTTCACCCCCACGTGCGTGGGGACCTTTACTTCGCGCGGAATGTTTCAGGATGGGTTCGCGGTTCACCCCCACGTGCGTGGGGACCTTGGCGTGGCGTGAGGCCGAAGCGCGTCGGCACACGGTTCACCCCCACGTGCGTGGGGACCTTTCCGACGGACCTTGCGCCGACTTCGGGCTGCTCGGTTCACCCCCACGTGCGTGGGGACCTTATGATGAAGGATGAGGCCGACGGGGACATGGACGGTTCACCCCCACGTGCGTGGGGACCTTTCCTAGTGAGCGTGCTCCTCCCTGCCTATTGGCGGTTCACCCCCACGTGCGTGGGGACCTTTGCCCGCGCTTCCGAACCCACGCCTCGGCGTTCGGTTCACCCCCACGTGCGTGGGGACCTTATCCTCGTTGAACGTTTTCAGGCACTTTCGCCCGGTTCACCCCCACGTGCGTGGGGACCTTATCTGCTGGGGCGTAGAAGCCGGGTTCTCAAGCGGTTCACCCCCACGTGCGTGGGGACCTTAAGCACGGCGGCGAGGCTGCTGCCCGGAGAGACGGTTCACCCCCACGTGCGTGGGGACCTTTAGCAGCAGGTGCTCGTTGGAGACCTCGCTCGCGGTTCACCCCCACGTGCGTGGGGACCTTACGCCCTGTTTTGGCTTTGTCAGACTGCCCCACGGTTCACCCCCACGTGCGTGGGGACCTTGTGAACATTTGGCGTCCCTTTCGGCGGGGAACCGGTTCACCCCCACGTGCGTGGGGACCTTTCGCACGATCTCGATTTGCGCCTCCAGTCTGCCGGTTCACCCCCACGTGCGTGGGGACCTTATGAGTTTCAACCGCACGGCATCGGGCAATTTCGGTTCACCCCCACGTGCGTGGGGACCTTCGCTCGGACAAATATGCATGGAGACTTGCCCACGGTTCACCCCCACGTGCGTGGGGACCTTTTCATGTCGCCCGCGGAGCCGACGCACCGGGACGGTTCACCCCCACGTGCGTGGGGACCTTGTCTCGGTCGCCTCTGGTGCTAGCGATAATGTCGGTTCACCCCCACGTGCGTGGGGACCTTCACCTGTCCTGCCCGCGCGTGATCACGGCGTCAGGTTCACCCCCACGTGCGTGGGGACCTTTTGGCCCAACTCTCAAGTCCGTTCATCTCGCTCGGTTCACCCCCACGTGCGTGGGGACCTTCCCCTTGTAACTCGCCCGTACTCCAGCCAGCACGGTTCACCCCCACGTGCGTGGGGACCTTGGTGCAGCGCCAGGGCGCAAGCGGTGCGATGTCGGTTCACCCCCACGTGCGTGGGGACCTTCTCGGCCTTGGCCCTCCGCCGCGCCGCCTTGACGGTTCACCCCCACGTGCGTGGGGACCTTGGCTTCGCAAGTTCCCCCGGCAGGTAGGCAGCCGGTTCACCCCCACGTGCGTGGGGACCTTGATTCCGACACCTCGATGGCGGCCACGACGCTCGGTTCACCCCCACGTGCGTGGGGACCTTTGCTCCGCGTGATGCAGGGCCTCCATCTCAGCCGGTTCACCCCCACGTGCGTGGGGACCTTGATTCCGACACCTCGATGGCGGCCACGACGCTCGGTTCACCCCCACGTGCGTGGGGACCTTGCGATCCGGGCGTGGCTGCAGGAACACGCGGACGGTTCACCCCCACGTGCGTGGGGACCTTGCTCCCTACTGACGCGGCGACTCTTGGGCAGCCGGTTCACCCCCACGTGCGTGGGGACCTTGCGCCATATGGTCGGCCCTGCCGGGACGATCTCGGTTCACCCCCACGTGCGTGGGGACCTTACCAGGCGAGCGCCTGCTCCGGTGGACCGGGGCGGTTCACCCCCACGTGCGTGGGGACCTTTGACCGGTTCGGTCTTCGCCCGCTCCTTCAGCCGGTTCACCCCCACGTGCGTGGGGACCTTGTCCGGTATCACAACCTGCAGTCGTGGCAGACCGGTTCACCCCCACGTGCGTGGGGACCTTTGTTCCCGCCCGCGTCTTTCGCCAGACCCGGACGGTTCACCCCCACGTGCGTGGGGACCTTCGCGCCCTGGTCGGGGCCGCGTGATCTGCCGACGGTTCACCCCCACGTGCGTGGGGACCTTATTCCATCTCACCATATCATTTCCCAAAGGGCCGGTTCACCCCCACGTGCGTGGGGACCTTTGCCCGTAGTCTACACCCACGGCCCCGGCTGCCGGTTCACCCCCACGTGCGTGGGGACCTTGCCTCATCGCCTGTCCCTCCTCCCCCGCTGCCCGGTTCACCCCCACGTGCGTGGGGACCTTGACACACGCACCAATAAATCAGCAACAACTATCGGTTCACCCCCACGTGCGTGGGGACCTTGTAGGCGACTTGTTTGCCTTATACGTTGTAGTCGGTTCACCCCCACGTGCGTGGGGACCTTTATGATGAGACAGACAGGGAGACCTGATAATCCGGTTCACCCCCACGTGCGTGGGGACCTTCCCCTAGCGCCGCAACAGCCTCCATCGTCCTCCGGTTCACCCCCACGTGCGTGGGGACCTTCTCTGCACGGACAATCCTGGCTTCGGGTGCCCCGGTTCACCCCCACGTGCGTGGGGACCTTCGCTGACTAAATCGTTCCAACGGCGTACAGGCGGTTCACCCCCACGTGCGTGGGGACCTTACCCAGCTCTCCCTGTCTTGCCCACCCTCCACCGGTTCACCCCCACGTGCGTGGGGACCTTCCATCCGCCCTCGCCCTACAATCCGCATCCACCGGTTCACCCCCACGTGCGTGGGGACCTTATCTTCGCAAGCAAGTCGCTGAACTTCTTCATCGGTTCACCCCCACGTGCGTGGGGACCTTCGCAGCGTTCGGGAATCCATGGGGATCGAGCATGGTTCACCCCCACGTGCGTGGGGACCTTTACCGCGGCCAACGCCGACTCATCTCGGTCGTCGGTTCACCCCCACGTGCGTGGGGACCTTGAACAGGTGAAAAAATTGCCTGACGCCGTGCGCGGTTCACCCCCACGTGCGTGGGGACCTTGCAGGTAGTGCGAATCGCGGACCACACTCTAACGGTTCACCCCCACGTGCGTGGGGACCTTGATACGCAGGCACAGATAAACAAGGATCTCACGGTTCACCCCCACGTGCGTGGGGACCTTGACCATGGCGCGCTTGGGCGAAGCCGAGCGGATGGTTCACCCCCACGTGCGTGGGGACCTTGCCGCCACCAGCATACCCCACCTCCCGTCCTCCGGTTCACCCCCACGTGCGTGGGGACCTTGCGGACCTGCGCGCGCATGTCGCACACCGCGTCGGTTCACCCCCACGTGCGTGGGGACCTTAAGGGGGCGCGGAAGGATGGCAGCGCGTTCGACGGTTCACCCCCACGTGCGTGGGGACCTTGCCTGGCGCAGTTGACCCTGGAGCGACGCGACCGGTTCACCCCCACGTGCGTGGGGACCTTGCGCTCTGGACTTTCATCTCGATCTCCTTTTCCGGTTCACCCCCACGTGCGTGGGGACCTTATCTTAGGATCCGGCGCGACGTCCGTGCGGAACGGTTCACCCCCACGTGCGTGGGGACCTTACTGCCATTCTAGCCTCTGGTGGGCATTCTGACCAGAACAAGGCCCTCGAAGTCCACAAACTGGCGGGTCGGGTCGCCGAAGGCCCGCACCGAGAAGCCCTGTTCGGTATCGTCGCTGTGGATCATCATGCCGCTGCCGGCGGGAGCGTCCTCCTCGACCTTATCCCACAGCTTGTCTCTGACCATAGCCGACATATTGCCAACGAAGACGCCCGCGCGGGGCTGGAGCATCCAGCGGGTGATTTGACCGCGCAGGCTGGGTGACACGCGTTCCAGTATCATGACGACCATGTCAAACCTCCTGGGGCGGAGCGCCGCCCGGGACGGCACTGTGCTCATCCTGCATTTCGTTCGACGGGGTCCACAAGGGGGTCGGTAGTGCGGCGTCCGAGTCGGGCAGGAAGTCCTCGTCTTCCGCCTGGTCGCCCAGTGCGCGGCGGATGTCAGGTACGATGCGCTTGACCAGCCTGCTCTCGCGAAAGATATCGCGACACCGCAACCGGACTTCTCGCTCCAGATTCTGGCTGTTGGTTGCGGCAGCCTGGAAGGCAAGTGGAATGGTCACGTCCACCTTGTAGAGGTCAGCGATGTCGTACACGAAGGAGAGTTGCTTGCCGGTATGGATGAAGCCCAGCGCAGGGCTGTAGCCCAGAGAAAGGATGGCGGCATGGCAGATGCCGTAGAGGCACGAGTTGCCCGCCGACAGGGCCCTGTTGACGGGGTCGGCCTGCTGCCAGTTTGAACGATTGTAGCTGCGGCCAGTCCATGGGATTCCGGTTTCGCGGCTGGCGCGGGCGTAGGTCTCACGAACGCGGATGCCTTCCATTCCACGCAGTTGCTGTACCGTCAGGTCTGCGGGGAGTTTCTCTCGGAAGCGCATGCGGTACATGCGCTTGACAACTTCGAGTCGGAGTGCCTCGTCGCTGGCGAGGCGAGCCTGGCGGACCAGAGCGGCACTGCTGCGGGTTCCACCCATGCCGAAGGCATAGAACCGGACGTTCTGTTCGCCGCACCAGATGACGAGGCAGTTGTTGTCGGCAAGCGCGCGGACAGCGGCGTGGGTGACTGAGGTGCCAGGGCCGAGCATGAGCACGGAGAGGGATGCGACCGGAACGGGCGTCTTGCCCTCGGCGTCGTGGATGGCGATGGACTTCTCGTCCTGGTCTATGCGCGCGTGCTCTAGGTAGAGATACGAGAGGGCGTCGCGGAACTTTGGGAGTTGGCGCAGGTCGTCTACTGGCATTGTGGTTACACCCTCGCCAAGGAAAGAAGGCCGAAGCCGAATCCCTTGGCGGAGCCGATGCCATTCTCAACAGCACTCAGGAAGCGCTCCGGGTCTACGACTTCGAGAACACCGTCGAAGTCCACGCAGAGGTGGCGGAGCGGCGCGGACCCGTCCCGGCGGCGACTTTCTTGCAGGCCCCGGTCTGTTACACGACATTCCCGCACCGTGAAGCCACTCCGTTCTGCCTTTCGAGCCAGCCAGGCACGCTGGTTTTCTTCTCCGTAGACGCCCACGCGCACGCCGCTTTGCTTTGGCCCTCCTTCGGGCGAAGGTTCGCCGAAGACGCGACGCACGGTGGGGTTGGCGCGAAGGCGGAAACGGAGGCGCTGGCCTCGGGCGACTTCGGGCGTGAATGGCTTGCATTCCGCCACGAGACACTCAGCCTGCTCGAGCGTTTGCCAGGCTGGTTCGCGGTCAGATTGCACGAGGACAATTGGCGGGCGGCCGCCGGCCAGAGGCTCCAGCCGGAAGAGAACGCGGCCTGCGCCGCCTTGGTCTCGGTCGGGGAACGCAGACCACACAAGTTCGTGCATGGCATAGGGATCTGAGAGCGCTCTGAGCGCCACGGGGCTGCGGCTATTGAGGCTCAGTCGGGAGAGATACATGGCAGTAACCCTCCATCGGGAACCTGATCAGCGGGCACGGAATCGGTTACGACGTGCCGCAAACGGAAGCGCCTCTCGGCAAAGTTGAGGGGCCAGTCATGAAGCGCCATACCCTCGTCTCCCTGGCGCGCCTCCAGGACAAGGCGGAATGAATCGGACTTCTGTTCGCGATCCCTGAGCCTGTACCATGGGAACTCGCGAAGCGCCTGCTCGAGGCCGATTCCTTCCTGCACTGAGCTGTCCGGCAGGTGGATAGGCACCGATGGGCAGAAAGACTTGCGGCCCAGGAAAAGGGACCACCTGGGACTGCGCAGGGCCGCTTCGATCTCGCGCAAGAGACCCGTGTCCGCCGACTCAAGCCCCACGAGGAAGCGCGCATCGGCCATGTAGTAGCGGTGAGATACGACGTTGCTGGGGCCGCTGCCGTCTGCATGGATTACGTCCATCGCAGTATGGTAGTCCACCATTACCAGGCCCGTAGCATCCACGCGCACGCCCATGCGAAGGGAATCGAAGCGAGACAGGTCCTGGTCGCGCGGAATGCCCATGGCGGCGCAGAGCAATCCGATGACTCCGCTGCGCGTCGGCTCCAGGGCAGTGTCGCGGTTGTCGAAACGGCTGCGATAGCCCCACGATTGCATGGGGCCAACCAGGCGCATGAGCAGGGTGTGCATGACTACCCTCCTTTCGCAGCGCGAACTGCCTCCATGGTGGCTGCAACCGCATCCTGCACGGAGCCTTTGTCAGATGAGGCGAGGTCACCAAGGCGGTCTTCGCGGCCGTCGTGAAAGAGCGGCGTGGCCAGCACGCCGTCGGAGCCGTATACGCGCTGCATTCTGGCCCAGTACCCTGTCAGAGCTTCGATGGAGCGGCCGATCAGGTCCTCGTCTTTGCCGAGGATGGTGCGCACAGGTTCGGCAAAAGCGTTGACAAGGGAGCAAGGAGCGCCAGACGAGCGCACAACGAACATCCCGAAACTCGGCAGGTTCTGCGCGGCCATGGAGTTCTGCTTGCCAGTGGGGATAGCATACACGGATGCCAGCAGAAAGCCCCTGGTGACCTCGTCGGCCAGTGCCTGGTCACCCTTCAAGTGCTTCCCGTCCAACAGTTCCCCTCGGTCCACCAACGCGTAGCGATAGAAGCAAGCGCTGTTGAAGCCGGTAACGCCCATCATGCCTGCGCCGGTCTCGGATTCAGGATTCAGGTCGTCCACTGCGGTATAGAAGTCCATGTCCATGTCCACGCGGTGGGTAGAGATGGCGTGCGCGACTTGGGAGGTGGCGTCCACGTTCATGCCCACTGCATTCGCCATCATGCGCCCGAACAGGGCAATGTCTGGGGTGAAGGGCAAGTGCGGATGGGCACCCAGGAATGCTTGAACCACTTTGCGCTTAGTGTCCTTGCCCTTCGCGGCTGCAACCTCCTCCGAATGCTCTGAGACCCACGCCACGATGAGACGCATCTCGTCGTCGGAGAGCCATGACAGCGCTTCGCAGTGCTCATACTCTGGTGCACCGCGTCGTCGCCCGCGGGGGGATGGTGTCGCCTCGGCGTTCTCGTCAGCCGTCCGCTCCTCCGCAGCAGACACGAGCATGTTTAGGAATGACCCGACCGGAACTACCAGGGCATCTGGTTCTGCGTCCTGGCGACGGATAATCTCGCGGAGCCGATCCTTGCTCCAGCGACTGCGCTGAGCAAGCCGCTCCTGCAGGTACTGCCCGAAAACCGGGTGTTTTCGGATAGCGCGCTTGATGCACTGCGAAGAGATGCGCGCGCGGCGCACGCCTCCAAACTCGCAGTCTTTCGGCTGGTTTGTGTCGTCTCGATTGAGACAGGAGGGTGCGAAGTTCTGGATGAGGTGCAATTCAATCTTCATTTTCGTTCGTCTCCTTTCTGATGTGGTCTCATTCAGCAGTCTCAGTCGGCGCGGGCCTTTCCCGGTGGTAGAAATCCCGCGCCCATTTGCCCTGAACGAAGCGGTCCGGATGGCCCCAGTTCATGAGGTCATCGAGGAGCCTGAACCAGTCCACAGGCACCTTTCTGGCGCGAAGGAGTCCAACGGCCTGACGCAAGTGGTCGGGCAGATCATCGGGATGGCTGTTGAGCAGGGCCACGAAGCGTGCCTCAATGCTGTCGCTGGCGCCCTCGTGGCCCGCCAGTTCTCTGAAAGATACTCCCATGGTTCGCCCGGGTGCGTGCTCCGGATGGTAGGCGAAGAGCGCCCCTACGACGTAGAACCAAAGGTCTGAGGGATGCGCCCGGTCTCCGAGATACGGGACCACGTACCTGTGCATTCGATGTGCGTCGCCCGGCGCGCGGGCCAGGCCGCTTCTCAAAGCAGCCAGCGCAGCCCTGTCCTCTCGGCCCTCCCGGGCGAGGCCCAGCAGGTAACCGATAAAGGCTTTACAGCGTTCGTCAACTTCTCGCATACGTTCACCTCCTGTAAAGGATTAGAGGGCGGCAGTTCCCTCCGGTTTGCGTGACTCTCGTTGCGGTGCCCCGATGCGGAAACCACCCCCGACACGCGCTACCGCGCGAATAGCGCGGGCGGATGTTCCCAGCGCATCGCACGCCTCGCGAAAGGACCGGCGGGCCTCGCGCTCCACGGCATCTCGCCATCGTTCGCGGCTTCTATCTGGATAGGCGGCAAGGTGTTGAAGAAGTTCATGGAAATCGTGCTCCAACCGAGCCCAGTAGACGCGCAGTGGATTGAGATTGTTGAGGAGGCGGCTTATGTCGTCTGGGTGGGGCTTGCGACCTTGCGGCTTGTCGCTGTCAGGCGCGAGGAAGAAGCGGCAGACGCGTCTCAGCCGCTCACGAATGCCCCAGCGCCCCGTGGCCATGTCCTCCGCTTCGCCAATGCGCATGCCCAGGTTTTCAATGAGGTCGGCATCCTGGAGCAGTGCTGCGGGAAGGGGCATGCGGTCATGCCGCCAGAGCAGGGGCTTGGCTTGCTTCTTGGCCAGTCCCGCCACGTTGAGTTGGAACATGTACCTTTGCTCAAGGACACCGTCTACAATCATCTGCGCCGCAGAGTTGACTGCCTCGGGTGGCTTGCCCTCCTGTCTTTCGAGCGTCAGCAGGGCATGCAGATCTCTCCAAACTGCCTTTTCCGGGCTCAGCGAGAAAGGCAGGATTCCCTGCTGCTTGCTCTTGCGATAAGCCTTCATGGGGTCGTCGAGCGACTTGTCTGCGCTGCGTCCCTGGGCGAAGTAGAGGTGCCGGACGACAGCGCTGCCATTCCGATTCTCGGGCAGCAGCCGAACCAAGCGGCTCTGCCAGGTGAAGCGGTCCAGGGAGCCGCGGGCTGGATGAGTCCTGCGGCCCCTGGCGCTGACCGTATCCATCAGCGCGTGTGGGTCGTCGCGTTCCCAGCAGGGGAGATCGCGAGGACCAGCCCTGTAGCGGGCTAGGTTCAGCATGAGGGTCTGAAAGAGGGTGTAGCCGCTCAGCCAGAAGGTGGCATCTTTGGCCAAGATGGCGTCGGCGTAGTTGGGCCGGAGGATTCCCCTGTCAGTGCCCATCCTCGCTGTGTGCCTGTTGCCCCCGCCCAAGGCACAGGACTGCGCCGCTACAAGCATACGCGCGGCGTCAGCGGGCGAGTACTCCACCAATGCGGCATCCACGCGGTGATCGAAGAGAGTCGGATTGTTGCCTGAAGCGGCCTCGGTTGCCAGTCGGCTGACGGTGTCGGGTCTGGACGTCTCCAGCCCTGCGGTCTGATAAAACGGGTGGCTTTCGCCGAACAGGTCAAACCGGTCACGCCATTTGCTGAGGTAGGCTTCGATTCTGTTCGCGGCGAATTGCCCACGCTTCCATAGGTTCAGCCACTGTCCCTTCGTTTCAACGGGCGCGAAGGCGCGGTACAGAATAGCCAGCAGTAGTCTGTGCAAAGAGACTGTCACCAAAGGGGAAGCGTCGTGGATCTCTTTGATCTGGCGCGCCTGGATGAGGGTGTCGGCTATGCCGAGGTACTTGGTGTCCTTCCCTTCCAAGGGGATGCATGGAATCCAGGGTTCGTCAATCAGATTGAAGGTAAACTTCATCTCATCTGCTCCCTTTCGATGACTAGGCCGAGGTCGCGGTCGAGGCGGAGCGTGTAGTTCCCGATCACCGCTCGGCCATCGGTGAACCTTACAACTCGATGGAAGCGCAGGTGTGGGTTCCTGCGCCACGAGGCGGGTGGTGCCTGATCTCGGAGCGTATGGAACAGGCCTCTGTGGCTGATGGGGAGGCTGGCGTCAAGGAAGCACCGGGTAAGTGGTGGGTTCGGTTCATTTTCCAGGGACACCGGCCCGCGCTCGCCGTCGGGCAGCAGGAGCCCTCGATCAGTCTCGATTAGGCACACGACCTGGATGGACGGATCGCCCAAGCGTGTGGCGGCGTGGATGCTGGGATGGATTGTGGGATCATCATCCTCGCTCAGTTCCCAGTTGAAGGCTTCGACCATCTCCTCTGGATTGCTTGGCTCAGGGACAAGTATGTGGCCAGCTTTGCGCTCGGCTTCTTCCCGCGCATCGTCCATATCCTGTCGGCTCTCGCCGAGCACCTTCTCCCACTCGGGAGTAGGAGTATCAGGCTCGGCCTCACCGTACACAGCCTCGACCATAGCCTCGATGTCTTCTGGCAGATGCACCTGCTGCCGATCACGAATGGCAAGCCAGGACCGCAGCAATACATAGCGCTCGTAGACGTGTTCGGAAGGCCCAAACGATGGGGGCGACCCGCCGACTGACGTGTCGCAGAGTATGGCCATGCAGGGTGAGGCGATGCCTCTGCGATCTGTATGAGGATGCCGCCACAAGCGGCCCATGCGCTGGAGGATAAGGTCCACCGGCGCCATCTCGGAGGCCATCCAGTCGAAATCCAGATCGAGGCTCTGCTCGACGACCTGCGTGGCAACGAGGACGGCGCGATTCGGCCTGCAGCCTCCCTTCCCGAACGAGGAGAGCACCTGCCGCTCGCGCTCTCTCCGCCATCCGAAGGGCATTCGTGCGTGGAAAAGGAGACATTCACAGTCAGAGAGATTCGCTTTCAGAACGCGGTAGATCGCCTGTGAACGGTCAACGGTGTTGCAGACCACTGCTCCGCATCCCCCTTTGGCAAGCGCGTCCTGAAGAGATTGTGTCAGCGCATTCGGGTCGCTCGGCAAGAAGTCGAGGCGGACCGTTCGCCGCCATGATTCTTGAACCGGGACCGAGACAGAGCCTTCGCCGGCAGCGCCAACCCAGGTCACGCGCGGATACTCCACGGTCGACAGCCCATCGGCAGCCCCAGGCTTGTACGCCTCGACCAGCGCACGCCGTCTGGAGGCGGGAAGGGTGGCAGACAGCATGATCACTGTGCAGTCCACCTCGGCCAGCCACTGCAGCAGGCGGTCCAACAGAGTGCTGGTGTAGGTGTCGTAGGCGTGCACCTCGTCGAGAATGACCACCTTATTGGCCAGGCCGAAGAGTCGCACGAACCAGTGACGGGTCTGGAGCACGCTGAGCAGACTCTGATCTATCGTACCGACGCCGAAGACCGCAAGAAGTGGCCTCTTTCGCGCAGTGAACCAGCTCTTGGCAGCAACCGTGCTCTCGGTATCGCCGTCGCCGCCATAGACCGGTGTGACCTCAAGGTCCTCGTAGTCCTGTACGAGTGACGCATTGGCGTGGACAAGTTGCAGTTTCAGAGCTCCGGAATGACCGCGAGTTGCGAGATAGTCATGGAGGACACGGCTGTACATGGCGTTGCTTGTCGCCTGCGTGGGAAGCGCAACGTAGAATCCGCGCACTGCAGACGAGCAGATAGCATAGTCGGTAGCGTACAGGGCAGCCTCTGTTTTCCCCGACCCCATGGGCGCCTCGACTATCATCAGATAAGGACCTTCTTGGACGGCGACGGTTTGGGTGGTGACCTCTTGCAGGACGTTGGGCGCGAACGGGAACACAGAGCCGAAAGGTTGGGGAGATGCTGGCTGTAACGGCGGCAACCAGCCAGTCGCAGACAAAGCCTGTCGCGCGGCAACGAGGCTCAGGCGCTTGTACTCAGTAAGAGGCATGGGGCCGGCCATCCCAAAATACTCGGAGGAACCTATCCAGTCAGCGACCGAGACTAGCCCCGCCAGGAGCGGGATTACCCCCGGGTTTGACAGCGCCCACACAGCCGGGGCTGGGAGAGAGGAAAGACTCCCTGTCAGCAAGGCGGCCAGGGACTGCGCCAGTCCGTCCCGGGCCTGTCGCCAGCACGCGTCACCGAGAACCGCAGATGCCAAGCCTACCGTGTCTTCTGCTCTGGGGAACGTGCCATGATGAGCGGCAGTAATGCGGGCCAGCAGCCTTGCGGCACGGGCCGGCACTGGAGCACAACAGATTCCCTCCGACAGGACGCGCTGAACTTCCTTTGCACTGACAAAGCCATGGCGGGCCCTTGCATCACTTCTGGATGCCGCGGGGATGGACAAGCCTACATGGTCGAGTTCATTTGCTAGGTCTCCCCGCTTAGCCTGGAAAGGCGGCGTCGCCTTGCCGAGGTCGTGTAGGCCCGCGAGCAGTCCGATCATTGTCGCGGCCTGCTCGGATGTTAAGCCGAAAGAGGACGCGATCCTGTCTCGTGTGGGCAGAGAAATGCACTCTTGCCAGAGCAGGCGAGCCACATTTGCTACGTCCAGCATGTGGAAGAGCAGCGGGTGGTATTCGCCCTGATTTCCATCTTTGGCTTTGCCCCATAGGCGCAGTAGAGCATCAGGATTCATTCGTGCCAGTGCCCCCTGGCGTCAGTGAGGGTGCAGAACGCCTCGCGCACGATAACAGGAACCTCGATGGTGACAGGCCCCACGAGCGACCCCCGCCGGCTTATGCCAGGCACCTGATTATGCAAGAGGACGGGGCGGGGCGTCAAGTGGTCGGCAAGCGGCCGAGTTGCAGGGCAACGAGCCTGGCAACGGGTGACTGGCGGCTACTCGGCGGGAGGCTCGATTTGTGATAGAATACCCGCGAAAGGGAACGGAACGATGGCCGGGCAATACTCTCTCAAGAAGTTCCTTCGCCTTGCGCCCAATGCGCTGCTGAGGAAGTACCTGGAGGACAAGGGGATACGGCCTCAGGTTGACTGGGACCGCTTGCCCGAGGCGCGCGTAGATCCTCTATTCGAGGCCATCGACACTGCCGACATCAAGGTGCGGCAGCAGATAGAGCGGGATTTCAGGGACATAGACGCGATGGCCGATGAGGGGGGTGTGACGACGCTGATTCAGGAGGCGCGCTTCCCCAAGCACGAGCTAGAGATCGCGGACGAGATGGGCCGGAAGCGCAGCCACCACGAGCGCGCGTTCTGGGTCTTCCTGAAGCACAGCAAGGTCTTCGGGGTGGCGAGACATTTCCGTCACGCAGATAACCTCTCCGGGCACAGCTGGCGTAAGCGCAGGAACCTGCCGCCGTGTGAGGCGGCAACGGATGCGGAGTCCAAGGAGCGCTTGAAGGACCAAGTATCTGCTTACTACCGCCGCAAGGATGGGCGGGGTCACGTCTGCCATGTGGAGCACTACAGGCGCGGCTCCCGGCTCTACTGGTTCTGCTATCCAGAGGACTATGCGGGCACATATGTAGGCTATGACAAGCGGGGCGAGTTGAAGGTATTGCCCCAGCGGCCAGCGTTCGATGTCATCTTCATCTACTACGAGGACAACCGCTCCCTTGACATATACGTGAGAGGCGACAAGGCGACTGTCGCGGACTTGCAGCGCATCTTCGGCAGGACGATTCTCGGCGTGGAATTGGATGAAGTCGCGGCCGGGGAAGTTGTGTATCAACTGAACGACCTGCTGGACCGCGACTTCCCATTCGCCACGAAGGCAGAGGATGGGGTTGAGGCTGTGACGCTGCGGGGACTGAGACTGCGGATAGCCGGACGCGAGAACCGGCGGGTTACCCTCGAGGCAGACCCAGCAGTGAATCGCAAGGCGGTGTGGGATCTTCTCGATGACGTGACGAAGGGCTTGGGCGTGCCCAGAGAGATGATATTGGTGACTCAAGCGACGATCCAGTTGACATTCCGGGCGGACGACAGCGGAAGGCCGCGTTCACTGGCCTTCTCCGTGTCGCATCCCGAAGCGTGCTCGCTCAAGGACGACCCATTGCATGATGTCGCAAGAGACCTCCTCAAACGTTGGGGACTAGATGTATCAGGACTGCCTGAGACTGCTCCTGCAAGGCGCGGACGCAGCGCCCAATACGTCTTTCGCGGCTGATGATGTTGCGGCGTGGCCGCAGGGCGTGCTGGATGCTTTCGTCGCATCGAGCCTGTTGCGGCCAGACGCATGCGCGACCTCGGTCTACTGCGACGGGTGCGACGAGCGGTGCCTAATGCCCGTGAAATATAGGGGGGACGCAGCTGAGGGAACGCTCATAGCATTTGTGGTCTGCGCGAAGCTCCCCTACATGGGACGGATTCCAGTGCCGCTGTTTCGCGCGCAGCGCTACCGGGTCGACCTGAACGCGCTTGCGGAAATGCTGGCAGGGGAACTTGACACCGACGGGAGCGTCCAGGCGGACTTGGAAGGGCGACTGTGGTGGCTGGGGAGGGCAACGTTCCGGGCGGGGAAGGCGGATGTGTTCATGGCGCGGGGGCTGGGGCAGGAAGGTGGAGCGGACGCGGTAGGAAGTGCGCCCCGGTTTCGGCAGTGCTCGCGCGCGGTTCTTCTGTCTCTCTGCGATACGCCAAGGGACTTGTTCCCGGAGAAAGTGACGGCATCCCTGCCGCGCCTGCTTTCTTTTCGGGATCACGCCGTTCGACTCGACGTTGAAGTCCTTGGTGCCGAGGTCACGAGGAGGTTTGGTGGCCGTTCGCGTCAGATTGCCAAGTACCCCACACCGCCCGGCACAGCGTGGGAGCAGGTGGAGATCGTCATTCTAGCTGACGCGGACGGGGCGATAATCAACGCCGGGGCAGAGGCCCAAGACAGGACACCTGATCAGATGGGCATGGCCTACGAGCGCAATCCCAAGAGACCGACGAAGCTGTGGGACTTGCTGCTTCGGTTCGCCGCGGAGGAGAAGATCGGGCCTGGAAGCAGGCCCTGGGACGACAACATCCCGAAACGCGTGGAGCGTCTCAGGCACAAGCTGCGAGAGATGTTTGGGATAGACGAGGACCCGTTCAAGCCCTACCACGAGGTGAGGGGCTACGAGCCTCGGTTCATGATTCGGCGCGCCCGCTAGGCCTCGTGCTGATAGGCCCGCCGACGACATGTCGTCGGCCGCCGTCAGAATTCCCCAAAGATTTTCCCCAGGCCCCTAGGGCAGCCTGGGGCCACGTGACGCATTTCATCTTTGCGCGCTTGCCCATTCCCGCCTCTGCCAACGACATGTCGCCATATAGGGTAGCAAGGTCCCCGGCGGGGACAAAGGTCGGAAGCCCCTGAGGACTAACCCCGCCGGGCCAAACCTCGGGGGCTTCTGCTTGGAGCAGAGGACGTGGCAGGGAGAAGGGCGAGACGAGACCTCACAATCAGGGTGGCGGTAGCCCCAGGGCCCATGTCGCCAGAACAGCTGGAGGCGGTCGAATCGCTGTTGGCTCGGCTCGTCGCCCGGGCCTACCTAGCCAATCACCCCGAGCTTCTGCCGTCCCCGCCACGATCCCCACAGGAGCCAGAGACTGTTGGGCCTCCGGCAGCCGCCGCGGCGGCGGGCGCCGCTCCAGCGCCGAAGGCGGGCGGACTGTCAGAACGGAGCATGGAGCACACAGGTGAAGAACCCGGAAACACAGATTGACCAGCAAGTCCCGGCCAGGCTGCGTCACGTCGCGGTCCCGGGCTCGGCGGTGGACAACGTCCTGCGCCGTCTAGAGAACGTCAAGCGCATCAGGAACGGTTGGATGGCCCGCTGCCCGGCGCACGAGGACAAGCAGAATAGCCTGTCCATAGCGGTAGGGCGCAACGGGCAGGTGCTCCTGAAGTGCTTCGCTGGCTGCGATGTTGAGGCGATTGCCCGGGCGGTTGGCCTCGCCCTGCGCGACCTCTTCGAGCAACAGGGGGGAGGGGGGGCTGGTATCCCCCCAAGAACGCCTGCAACGGCGCAACACTCCGCCCCAGGCGGCGGGCTAACCCTGGAGCAGTACTCGCAAGCTAAGCGGCTCCCGGTGGAGTTCCTCCACTCTCTCGGGATCAGCCAAATCCACCTTCAAGGCCAGCCTGCCCTGCGGATTCCGTACATGGATGCCAGCGGTAATGAGGTCGCGGTCCGGTTCCGGCTGGCGCTCGAAGGAGAGAGCAAATTCCGCTGGCGCAGCGGGGCAAGGCCCTGCCTCTACGGCCTCCAACGGCTGGATGACGCCCGGAAGGCGGGGCAGGTCGTCTTGGTGGAAGGCGAGTCAGACGCTCAGACGCTCTGGTTGCACGGCATCCATGCGCTCGGCGTCCCCGGGGCGAACAACTGGCGCGAGGAGTGGGCGGGACACCTGGAAGGCATCCAGTTGATCTACGTCGTGATTGAGCCAGATGCCGGAGGCGAGGCCACCAAGAAGTGGCTGGCGGAGTCCAGCATCAGGGAACGCGTGCGTCTCGTGACCCTGGGTCCGGTCAAGGACCCAAGCGGCCTATACCTATCCGACCCCGATCGCTTCCTGCAACGTTTCAACGAAGCCCTTGCGGCATCGGTGCCATGGGCTGACCAGCAACGAGTGGACACGGATCGGAAGGCCCGCGAGGCGTGGGAGAAGTGCAAAGCGCTGGCATGTGCGCCACGGATTCTTGAGTGCCTGGCCGCGACTATGGAGGCCGCAGGCGTAGTGGGCGAATCGCGCGTCGTCAGACTGCTCTACTTGGCTCTCACGAGCCGACTGCTGGACAAGCCCGTGTCGGTGGCCATAAAAGGCCCCTCGGCGGGTGGGAAGTCCTTCGTTGTCCAGCGGGTGCTCGAGTTCTTCCCAGAGAGCGCCTACTACGCGCTGTCGGCGATGAGCGAGCACGCGCTGGCGTACTCGGAGGAGCCGCTGATCCACCGGATGCTGGTCATCTACGAGGCTGCCGGCTTGGGGAGTGACTTCGCGTCCTACTTGATGCGGTCGCTGTTGAGCGAGGGTAGGGTGCGCTATGAGACGGTTGACAAGACCAAGGATGGGATGAAGCCGCGGCTCATCGAGCGGGAGGGGCCGACCGGGCTGCTTGTCACGACGACCCACGAGCGGCTGCATGCCGAGAATGAAACCCGGCTGCTGTCGGTCACGGTCACCGATACGCCGGACCAGACGAGGAGTGTGATGCTTGCACTGGCCGAGGGGAACGACGCACCGGGCGACCTGCCCGAATGGCACGCACTCCAGGAATGGCTGCAGACGGCCGAGCACGGAGTCGCCGTTCCGTTCGCCAGGGCGCTGGCGGACGCCATTCCTCCGGTGGCGGTCAGATTGCGCCGCGACTTCAGTGCAATACTCAGCCTCATCAAGGCTCACGCCATCTTGCACCAAGCGTCCAGAGAAAGGGATTCGGAGGGCTGGGTCATCGCCTCCGTTGACGACTACGGAGCGGTGCACGACCTCGTTGCCGACCTGGTGGCTTCTGGCGTTGAGGCGGCGGTGCCTGACACCGTCCGCGAGACCGTCGAGGCAGCGCGGCGGCTGCTGGACGAGGGTGCGAGTGCAGTCACGGTAACGGCCGTCGCACGCGAACTGCGCCTGGACAAGTCTGCGGCGTCGAGGCGGGTGCGAAGCGCGGTTGACCGGGGCTATCTGAGGAACACCGAGACTGTGAAGGGGCGTCCCGCCCGCCTGGTACTGGATGAGCCCATGCCGGACGAGGTTGAGGTGCTTCCCTCGCCGGACAGCCTTAGCCGTTGCGCTGTTGCAGGGGTTTCGACGGGGATAGACGCCCCCCTCCCCCCGTCGCTGCAACGAGAGTGGGCAGGATGGTCGGAAGAGCAACGCTATGCCTTTGACGAGAGGGTTGGCATCCTGATGTTCGAGCGTGGCTTGTTGTCGGCAGAGGCCGCGAGGCAGGCGGCGCAATGTGTCAGAAGGGAGTTTGGGCTGTGAGACATCACGGGCAGATTGAGGACGACGTGAAGAACAGCGGCGAGGCTGGCGCGACTGGAATGCAGGCAGACAAGGCGGAGTCTGACAGGTTGCAGCGTGCCGGCGCTGGCAATGCGCCTGGTGGCTTGGCCGATGACGTGCGGGCCGTGGGGGGTGGAGCAGTGGGACATTGGGCGGTTGCGGCCGCATCCGCGCAATTACCGACGCCACCCAGAGCATCAACTCGCCATCCTGCGCGAGAGCTTGCGCGTTCACGGCCAGCAGAAACCCGTGGTCATCACTCCTGACGGCACCATCCTCGCCGGCCACGGCGTGGTGGAGGCGGCAAAGGCAGAGGGCTGGACGCAGGTCGCCTGCCATATCTACGACGGCCCTTACCCGGAAGCATTCCTCGCCATAGACAACCGCTCAAGCGATCTGGCCGAGGACGACGAGAGCGCGCTGGCGCAGCTGCTGAAAGACATCGACGCCGAGGGACAGTTGCTTGCAGCCGGTTGGAATGATGACGACTTGGCGGAACTCCTGGCTCGCACTCAACTGCAGCCAGACGGGGAGGTCGAGGAGGTGGAAGCCCCCGAACCGCCGGAGGTCGCAGTTACGCGAACCGGCGATCTCTGGCAGATGGGGGAGCACCGGTTTCTCTGCGGCGACAGCACGAATGAGGTGGATGTGGCCCGCCTCATGAACGGCGAGCGGGCGATCCTGTTTGCGACCGATCCGCCGTACCTGGTTGATTACGACGGCACGAACCATCCCTCCGGACGCAAAGGCCCGGACAAGAACAAGGACTGGTCAGCTACCTACGGCATCACATGGGACGACTCCAGCCAGGGCCCGGATCTGTACCGGGCCTTCATTGGGGTGGCGAAGCGGCTCGCGATTGTGCAGAATGCCGCCTGGTATTGCTGGCATGCCAGCCGCCGCCAGGCGATGGTGGAGGCCGTCTGGGAGGAGGCGGGGGCGTTCGTGCATCAGCAGATCGTCTGGGTCAAGGACCGCGGTGTGCTGACACGCAGCCACTACCTCTGGCAGCACGAGCCCTGCTTCTTCGGCTGGCTCAGGGGCCACCAGCCGCCGCGGGTGTCGGAAGACTACCCGACCACTGTCTGGCAGATCCCCACTGTCAGGCCGGGTGAGAAGACCGATCATCCCACCTCCAAGCCCATTCAGGTCTTCGCCATCCCCATGCTGCAGCATGTGGCGGTGGGCGGCCTGTGCTATGAGCCCTTTGCGGGAAGCGGGTCGCAGTTCATCGCGGGCGAGCAACTGAAGCGGCGCGTCTTCGGCTTGGAGATCGCCCCTCAATACGTGGATGTCTGCGTTCTGCGCTGGCAGAGGTTGACCGGCAAGTCAGCAGTCCTGGCGGGCGATGGCCGCACCTTCTCCGAGATCGCCCACGAGCGGGGCGTGGAGTTGGAAGAGCCGGTGGATGAGAATGATCGGAAATGAGCGGAAATGAGCGGTTCTAGCGGAAATTCCGCCCTCTCGCATAGACAGCAAAAGGCGATAACCTGCCTGCTGTCCGAGGCCACTATCGCCGGCGCGGCGGACAGGGCGCGGGTGAGCGAAGCGACCCTTCGGCGCTGGCTGAAGCAGGGGGTTTTCACCCACGCCTACCAGCAGGCGCGGCAGGAGAGTTACAGGGAGAGTTTGCGGCTGCTCCGAAGGGCAGCCAATGCTGCCATCGCTGTTCTCGTCAAGGTCATGCAGGATATTGCAGCCCCCAAGACGGCGCGCATCAGGGCAGCCGAGATCATCCTGGATCATGACCGCAGGGGAGTCATGGAAGAGGACCTGCTGGTCAGGATCGAGGCGCTGGAAGAGCAAACTCCGGCCACCAAGAGGTGAGGCAATGCGGACTAGTATTGAGAGGCGGATTAGTGAACTGGAACAGCGCCGCCAAGCAAGAGAGCGAAGGGTCATGCTCATAACGATATATGCCGACCAGCCCCCCGAAGAGCATGAGCCTCTGCGGGCCGAGGCAGAAGCGGAGGTCGGGCCGGACGACCTGGTGGTCGAGATCCATTGCCCGTCCAAACGGCCGACGGGGAGGGAACAGGATGGAAGTGCGGAGCATCGGGCGGCGGCTAGAGAAGCTTGAGCAGGCCAGGTATGGAGACTTGCGGGCAGCAGAGGCGGAAGAACGCCTCCGGGATGCCGAGCTGAAGGCCTCGGCAGACCGGGCCAGGGAGCTGGTAAGAGAGGGGCGCAAGCCGGAGGGGAAAGACCTGGTTACTACCCTGGTATGGATCACGCTGGCTGGAGCCTATGAGGACCGCGTCAGGCTCAACGAACTCCTGGAACGGGGGAGAGAGTTTCCCCCTGGTAGTGAGGAGCACGGCAGGATTGCGGAGGAGATCCTCGATCTCTCCTCCGAGGCTGTGGACAGGGCACCCTTGCCTGAGGGGCAGCCATGACGGGCAGCCGAGGAATCGAGAGGCGGGTGGCAAGACTGGAGGAGGCCTTGGGGATTGCGTCCAGAGCAGACGAGGCTACTGCACTGCGGGAGGCGGAGCGGCTTGTGCGCGAGGCGCAGAAGATGGCTGCCGGGAACGGCAAGCCGGTGAGAGGGCAGCATTCCCTGGACCTGGCTGTTGCTTTCCTGCTGCTGGCAGGTGAAGACAGGTATGCTCTCAGCAGTGTGGCGCGGGAAGGCTATGATCGCTACGAGCGCATCGAGCAGACGGGCATCTGGGTCGTGGAAGGGAAGTGGTGGGACAATAGGGAGGCGTTCTGTGACTGGGTGTGGCAGTCTGTTGAGCGGTGCAGTGGGGAAGTAAAGGGAGACCCCAGGGTTGCTGCTGCTGAACTCTGCCTGCTGCGGGCGTTCGTCGGTGCGTTCAGGGAGCCGACTCCCCTGGAACAGTTGGGCAGGGAGGGACCGCCGATACTTCTTATAGGAGACGTCAACCAGGATGAGATGCCGGTGCCCGAGGTTTGACGCGGTGCGCGTGTGGCTTGTGGACAGGAGGCGGCTTTGAGAGGCAACCTGATGGAGCGCAGACTGGCCGAGCTGGAGCGGAGCAGTGGAAGAGGGCGGATCGCTGTGGTTGGGGCCGGGAGATGGGACTGGACTAAGGAAGACCTCGACCGGGCGGCAGCGGAGGCGCAAGAGCGCATTGGGCCAGGCGGGACAGTCATCTGCGTCAAGTATGTCCAGGACTGGCGGGCAAAAACGGACACGGAGGGCGCTTGACATTATCCAGCCATGATGGTATAATGGCGCTGGAGGTAAGCGATGAAGGCGATCACGATACGGCTGCCTGACGAGCTGCACGAGAAGTTGCGGTGGCTGGCGTTCAGGGAGCGGCGCAGCCAGCACGCGGTGGTGATGGAAGTGCTGGAGAAGCACCTGGCGAAGGTGCAGGTCCCGAAGGAGGTGTCAAAGTGAACGCGCGCAATCCACTTCTTGCCGATCTGTTAGGGGCAGTGGTGGCGGGGCAGGATTCGGGGGACACGGCTGCCGGGGCGCTCGCGTACGCCCGCGTTTCGACTGACAAGCAGGAGGAGCAGGGTCTGTCCATCCCGGCTCAACTGAAGGCCATCGAAGCCTATGCCAAGGAACACAGCATCTCGATTCTGGAGACCTACCGCGAGGCCGGGTCCGGCTTCCAGGAAGAGGGGAAGAGGGCGGAGTTCCAGAGGATGCTTGACCGCGCGAAGTCGGACAAGCAGGTGAGCAGGATTCTCGTTCACGAGTTCAGCCGCTTCTCGCGCGACCCTTGGCGCACACCACAGATCATCGGCGAACTGCAAGCGCACAAAGTGACCGTAGAGTCGGTTACCGAACCAGCCTATGACGTGACCACCGTCATGGGCATGTGGATGCAGAAAGTGACCGAGGCCAAGAACGCCAGTTACTCGATGGAAGTGGCGTTCCACACCCGGAAGGGCATGCGCCAGAACGCCAACACCCGCGACCCAGCGAGCGGGTGGTGCTACAAGAACGGCGGCAAGCCGCCGTGGGGCTATCGGACACTTCGCATTGAGCGCTCGGACGTCCGGGGGAGGCCGCGGTTCAAGGCGGCGTGGGTTCTTGATGAGTCCGAGGTCGCGGGCAGGCCGCTGTGGCAGTGGGCACGGGAAGTGCTCCTCCGGGCGTCGGAAGGCGCATCGTTGGACAGCCTGCGCGACATGCTCAACGAGGCCGGTGTTCCTGCGCCCCGGGGTGGTCACTGGAGCACGAGTACTATTCACTGCCTGCTGGAGCCGCACATGATTCTCCAGTACGCGGGCTATGGAACCTGGAACGTCCGCAAGAAGAGGCGCCAGCGGTGGAACCGGCCTGAGGAGTGGGAGATCGTCGAGAACGCACACCCCGCCATCATCACGGAGGCACAGGCCAGGCAACTGCTCCGCGTCCGAGGCGAAGCGCGGGCCATCCACGCGCACACCTCCACGCGCATGTCCCAGGTTCGGTCGAGCGGCAGCCGGTTCGTTCTCTCCGGAGGGCTGTTCAAATGCGCACGCTGTGGAGCCAACATGACGAGCCACCTGGACAGGGGGCGAGACGGGTATATCTGCGGTTCAGCGAAGTACCGCAGGGGCCTTGGGTGCGGGCCGAGCCTGTTCATCGAGAAGCAACTGATAGAGGAGGCTGCCTGGGACACGATAGGGGCCTGGGCGGACACGCTGCTGGATGGGCGCTCAAAGCGGTTCGCGGCAAAAGTCAACGCTGAGCTCCGCCGCGAGTGGGAAGCACAGGGTGGCAAAGCCTCCTCTCTGGCGCGTCAGCGGCTTCAGAAGATAGACCAGAAGATCGGCAACCTGCGGGCAGCAATCGAGGACGGGCTCTGCGATGTGGAGTGGGCCAACCGCAGGCTGAGGGACCTGATCGCCGAGAGGGAAGCGGTGCTTTCGAGTATCGGCGGCGACGCCTTGGCGACGGAGCCCCCGCGCGTTGACGAGGATGCGCTGGAACGATACCTGCCCGAGATGCGCCGACTGCTGCCGCATGCCAGCAATCAGGAGAAGAGAGAACTCGCGCGGCGATTCCTGGAGGGGGTCAGTCTTGAGCCAGACCGCCGCGAGATCGAAGTGAGAGTCAAACTGCCGCCTAATACATTACAACGCGTGGAGGCGGGGACCGGAATCGAACCGGTGCATGAGGGTTTTGCAGACCCTTGCCTTACCACTTGGCGACCCCGCCGGGGGCAATCCGTCCGTCCGCCGACTGGCGGGCGGACTGGCGGACTGGAGCGGAACACGGGGTTCGAACCCGCGACCTTCGGCTTGGGAAGCCGACGCTCTGCCAACTGAGCTAGTTCCGCTCCTCCTGTTGATATTTTACCGCAATCGCGCAACTTGTCAAGACACCCGCGCTCGCCCCTTCGCCCGCCCCACATCGAACAGTTACCAGCGCCGCGCGAACGCGGGCAAGCCGGCACCGAAATGCCCAAAGTGCGCCCTACGCTGGCACTTCGACCGACGTGCCGCGGCGGATGGCCTCCTCTATTGCAAGGACGATCCGCGCTGCCCTCAGCCCGTCCTCGCCCGTCACCAGAGGCGGCTGGTCTTTGACCACGCAGTCAACAAAATGGCGAATGCACTCCGGCCCGAAGCCCATCGCCCTGCCGTGAATCTGGTAGTTGACGAGAACGTCGGGGTATGAGCCCTTCTGCTGCGTGTACTTCTGGATCGTGCGATGGCTGGAGGTGTCCATGAAGACCGATCCCTTGCTGCCCACTATCTCGGCTTTCACGTCCACCATCGTGGGCAGCGTCTCGGGCAGCACCCAGCAGTTCTCCAGCACCGCAACCGCGCCGCCCTCGAACTCCAGCGTGCTGCAGTAGAAGTCCGGCGTGTCAATCCCCATGCCCTTGAGCACTCTTGAGCGGCTCAGGCCGTGAACCCGGCGCACCGGCTTGCCGATAATCCAGCAGCATGTATCTATCAGATGGCTGCCGATGAACCACAGCACCGACGATTTGCCAGCCCACGATAGCATCTTCGTCGGCACGAATATCGTGTCCGAAAGGCGGTAGTAGATGTAGAGCACCTCACCCAACTCGCCGTTATCTACGGCTTGCTTCGCCTGGCAAACCGGCGGGCTGAAGCGGTTGTGAAAGGCGGTCATCAGCATCACGCCCGCCTTGTTTGCCGCCTCGATCATCGCCAGGCACTCTGCCTCGGTGGTCGCAAGCGGCTTTTCGCACATGATGTGCTTGCCCGCTTTCGCTGCTGCGACAACGATTTCCGCGTGCGCGAAATCGGGCGTGGCGACTGAGACCGCGTGCACGGAGGGATCTGCCACGACATCCTTGTAGTCCGACGTGAACTTCTCGGCTCCGTGCTCCTTGGCTACTTTTCGGGCCGTGGCCTCGTTCGCGTCGCATACCCAGACAAGGCGCGCGCCTTCGTGCTCTCTGTAAACCCGCGCGTGATTCTGCCCCCATGTCCCCGCCCCGACTACCGCAAATCCTTTCTGCATGATCGCCTCCGCTGCTGCTTTCTCGTTTTGAGCACTTGCTTCTGTGTTCGGGCCCCTATCCCTCCCGCGCGGCTACAGGCAGCGAATGATATTGTAGTAGGTGTCGCGCTGGGCGGGCTGAAAGCCGGCATCGCGGATCAGGCGCGCGAGTTCATCGGACGACATGGGGTGGTGTTCGACTCCGGCTGCGGTAACCACGTTCTCTTCCAGGATAGTTCCGCCAATATCATTTGCCCCAAAGCGAAGGGCGACCTGGCCGATCTTTTCCCCCTGCGTGAGCCACGACGCCTGGACGTTTGCGAAATTGTCAAGCGCCAGGCGAGAAACGGCGAGCGTGCGCAGGTAGTCCGCGCCTCCTGCTTCCTGCCCGCCAAGGGCTGTGTTCTGCGGCTGGTAAGTCCACGGGATGAAGGCTGTGAACTGGCCCGTCTCGTCCTGAAGTTCGCGCAGGCGCAGCAGGTGGGCCACGCGGTCGCGAATCGTCTCGATGTGGCCGAACATCATCGTCGCAGTTGTGGGCAGGCCGAGCGAATGGGCGGTTCGCATCACCTCGAACCATTCATCTGCTGAACATTTTGCGGGTCCGCTCAGGCTGCTGCGCACCGAGTCAACCAGAATCTCCGCGCCGCCGCCAGGGAGGGAATCCAGGCCCGCGTCCTTGAGCCGGGAGAGAACCTCGGAAATCCCCAATCCGCTGGTGCGCGCGAAATGCGCTATCTCGGGCGGGGAGAACGAGTGCAGGTGCACCGCGAAACGCGCCCTGATTGCGCGCAGCAGGTCCTCATACCATTCAAGCGGCAGGGTCGGATGCAGGCCGCCCTGGATCAGTATCTGGGTGGCGCCTTGCTGCGCCGCGCGCTCGACCCGTTCGAGGATATCCTCGCGCGTGCGCGTGTAAGCCTCCGGGGATTGCGGGTCGCGCCAGAACGCGCAGAACCGGCAGCGGGCAGCGCAGATGTTGGAGTAGTTGATGTTGCAGTCAATGACGAATGTGCGCACCGGCTCAGGATGCAGGCGGCGGCAGGCGTGATCGGCGGCCGAGCCGAGTTCGAGAAGGTCTGCCGAGAAAAGCGCAACGAGTTGGCCGCCGTTCAACCTGCGGCCAGCAAGCGCATCATCGAGAGCGGCGTGCGCAAGGTCTCCTGACCGCGGCGCTCTCGTTCGGTGCACGGGACGTACGGGCGGACGGCCGTCCGCCCCTACATTGTCCTTCGATGCAGCGGCGGGAGTGCCGTCCCGGAGCACCGGCTCGAAGCCCGCTTCGGTAATCATCCTGATGAGTTCCTCTTCCGTCAACAACTGCGGAGTGCGCGCGCCAGCGTCGTGGGCTACTCTCTCCTCGGCTACCGTGCCGTCCAAGTCATCGGCGCCGAAGTTGAGAGCGACCTGCGCCATCTTGACCCCCAGCATCACCCAGTATGCCTTGATATGCTCGAAGTTGTCGAGGATCAGGCGGCTGGCGGCGATCGTCCTGAGATCGTCGAGCCCGGTAGTGAAATGAGGGATGACCTTTCCGAGTTCATTGTTGCGGGGCTGGAAAGGCAGGGGCACGAAGGCAAAAAAGCCCCCGGTTTCGTCCTGCAGCGCGCGCAGGCGCAGGAGATGGTCAGCACGCTCTTCTGGGGTTTCGATGTGGCCGTAAAGCATCGTCGCGTTGCTGCGAATGCCCAGCCGATGAACGGTTCGCATCACGCCCAGCCACTCTTCCGCGCCGATTTTTCCCGGGCAGATCATGGAGCGCGCGCGGTCCGCGAATATCTCCGCTCCACCGCCGGAGATCGAACCCAGGCCCGCCTCTTTCAACCTCAGCAGGCACTCGTCCACCGAGATGTTCGAGATGCGCGCCACATGCGCCACTTCGACAGCGGTGAGAACCTTTATGTGCACGTGCGGCAAGTGCGCGCGCAGCAGGCCGAGCATCTCCTCGAAATAGGAAATGCGCAGTTCAGGATGCAGCCCGCCCACGATGTGCAGTTCGGTCGCGCCGTTTGCGGCAGCGTCCCGTGCTGCCCGCAGAACGTCTTGCGGAGAGAGCGCGAAGGCCCCGGTCTCTTTCCCGCTGCGCGCGAATGCGCAGAACTTGCACGCGCGCGCCAGGAGGCAGATGTTCGTGTAATCAATGTGCCGGTTCAGGGTGTAGTAGGCCCGCCTGCCGTGGCGCTTCTGCCTGACCATATTGGCCAGGGAGCCGAGGCCGAGCACATCGTCGGTCTGGAACAGATGAACAGCCTCCTCGCCCTCGATGCGCTCGCCGCGGGCCACCTTGTCGGCAAGTCGGGCAAGAACCGGATCTGTGGTGCAGATGGCCATGCAATTCCTAGACGGGATCAGAAGAACAAATCATCGAAGCGCTTCGCCTGGTCCTTGCTGCCTCCGATGCGCAGCCGGAAGGTAAGGTAGGCGGTCATCGCCTTTAGTTCGCCGTTCATGATCCTCATCCAGTTGTCGTCGGAGATGCGAACATCGCAGGTCGGCTTATCCTTCGGCGCGCGAGCGCTGACGAAGGCCTTCTGGTCCTTCACGCGCACCCACCAGTGGCCGCCTTTCGACCCGGTGATCCAGAAGTGGTAGAGGGCCTCGAACCCCTTCGCCTTTTCCGTGTTCAGCCGCAGCGGGAGGGTCGGAAACCATTTCTTGAGATTGACAACCCGCCCCTTCTCATCAAAGCCCTGCTGGGCTTTCGACGGCTGCGCGGCAGGGGCCGCCCGCACCGAGGGCGCAGCCAGCGCAGCGAGCCCTGCAACGGCGACGACGCACATCCGATTCATTGTCTAACCTGCCTGTTCCGCTACTTGCAGTATATGCCCGCGGCGCCGAAGAAGAAAAGCGCCACGCTGACCACTCCGTTCGCGCTGAAGAAAGCCGCGTTCACGCGGCTCAGGTCGGATGGCCGGATGATCGCGTGCTGGTAAACCAGCATCACGCCGGCGATGCCCAGGCCAACCAGGAACATATTGCCCAGCCCAGCCAACGCCTTGAACCACAGCAGAAGGGCGAAAGCGACCGCATGAACGCCGACGGACAAGGCCAGCGCGGGCGCGATGCCCAGTCGCGCGGGGGCCGTTGGCAATCTGTGCGCGCGGTCGAAAGCGACGTCCTGCGTGGCATAGATGATATCGAAGCCCGCGGTCCAGAGCAGCACCGCAAACCCAAGCACCAGCGCAGAGAATCCAATCTCCGCGCGCACCGCAACCCACGCGCCGACAGGCGCCACCGCGAGAGAAAGGCCGAGCAGAAAGTGGCACAGGGCAGTGAACCGCTTCAGATAGGAATACCCCCAGACGATGAGCAGCGCGACCGGCGAAAGGTATAGAGCCAGGCGGTTGAGCATCGCCGCAGCAACGATGAACAGCGCGGCGCATGAAACAGCGAATATCCACATTGCGCCCACGCTCAGAAGCCCCGCTGCAAGGGGCCACGATGCAGTCCTGGGATTGATGCGGTCGTCCTGCAGGTCAGCCAGCCGGTTGACGGCCATCGCGCTGCTGCGAGCGGCTACCATTGCGACGAGTATCCATCCGAGCACCCGCGGGGTTGGCAGGCCATCGGCTGCCACAAAAGCGGACAGAAGGGCGAAGGGCAGGGCGAATAGAGTGTGCTCGAACCTGATGGCCTTGAGAACCAGCGCGGACTTTGTCATCATGGCGCGCGCTATTCGCTTTCTGCCCAACCGCGCGCCAGATCGCCCCACCGGCGCAGGTTTTCCTGCCGCACTCCGATGCGCAGCAAGATCCGGGCGACCATGAAATCAACAAGTTCGAGAACGGCTACTGGCCGCTCGTAGAAGCCTGGGCAGGCAGGCATCACGACCGCCCCCGCCTCGGCCAGCGCTGTCAGATTGCGAAGGTGAATCAAGTTCAGCGGGGTCTCGCGCGGGACAAGGATCAGCGTCTTGCCCTCTTTCAGGGCGACATCGGCCGCGCGCACGATCAGGTTGTCGGACGTGCCTGACGCGATGCGGCCGGCAGTGCCCATCGAGCAAGGCACGATAACCGTCGCGTCGCAGACCCCCGACCCGCTGGCAAAGGGGGCATTCATGTCGTCCGGGTGCCAGAGGCGCACCCTGCTGTCTTCCGCGCCCAGCATCCCGCCCATGTCGAGCCGCTCCAGGTCAACATGGAGGCCAAGTTCGTGCGCGATGACCTCCGCTCCGCGCGCGGATATGAGGAGATTCGCGGGCGCGAAATGATCCAGCGCAGCCAGCACAAACCGCTGCCCGTAAATCGCCCCGCTTGCTCCGGTAATGCAGACAAGAAGTGATGGCATCACATCATCTCGGCGTTTCGGACTTCACAGGCCAAGGCGCTTCCAGATGGCATCCACTTTCTCGCGCACCTCGCGCGACATGCGAATCGGGCGCGGCCAATCGCGCTGAAATCCTTCTTCCTTCCATTTGCGCGTGGCGTCAATCCCCATCTTGGAACCGTAATCCTGCATCGGCGCGGCGTGGTTCAGAGAGTCCACCGGCCCGCGCACTATCGTAACATCGCGCTCAGGGTCAACGTGGTTCCCAAGCACGAAAAGGACCTCGCTCATGTCCTGGACGTTCACATCGTCTTCCACCACCATCATGATCTTCGTGAACATCATCTGCCCCATCCCCCAGAGCGCGTGCATCACCTTTTGCGCGTGCCCGGGGTATCGCTTTCTTATTGATACTACAGCCAGGTTGTGAAAGACTCCCTCGGGGGGCATGGCGATGTCCGCGATCTCCGGCAGTTGCAGCCGGATGAAGGGCAGGAATATGCGCTCGGTCGTTTTGCCCAGGAAGTAATCCTCCATCGGCGGCTTGCCCACAACCGTCGCCGCGTAAATCGGGTGCCTGCGGTGAGTGACGCAGGTCAGGTGAAAAACGGGATATTCCGCGGGAAGCGAATAGAAGCCGGTGTGGTCGCCGAAAGGCCCTTCCATGCGGCGCTCCCCGTGCTCGACGTAGCCTTCGAGCACGATTTCGGCGCCTGCCGGGACTTCGAGGTCAATCGAGCGACAATTCACGAGTTCAACCGGGCTGCCGCGCAGGAATCCGGCGAACACGACCTCATCCATGTCCTCCGGCAGCGGCGCGGTAGCAGCATACATCGTGGCAGGATCGGCGCCGATAACGATTGCCACGGGCATGCGCCGCTTCTTCGCTTCCCAGTCGCGGTGGTGTCGCGGGGCGACCTTGTGAATCTGCCAGTGGGCGCCGAGCGTCTGTCCGTCGAATACCTGCAGCCGATAGACCCCTACGTTGCGCTTGTGAGTCTCGGGGTCCTGCGTGAAAACCATCCCGAAAGTGATGTATGGGCCGGCGTCTTCCGGCCAGCAGGTGAGAATCGGCAGCGACTGGACAGTGGGCTTATCATCGTCAACCACCTGCTGGCATATCCCGCTGCGCACGCGCTTCGGCACGGCGGCGGCCAGGCTCATCAGTTTAGGCAAAGCGCGCGCTTTTTCGAGCAGCGAGCCCGGCGGCTGCATCGAAAGCAGACCCTCGATGCGCCCGGCTATCTCTTCTACGTTCTCGACCCCCAGAGCCATCGCCATGCGCCGCATCGAGCCAAAGGCGTTCATCAGCACGGGAATACTGTAACCGGCAGGCCGTTCGAAAAGAAGCGCCGGGCCGCCCGCCTTGACGACCCGGTCCGCGATCTCGGTCATCTCGAGGTTCGGGCTCACCGGATGACCGATTCGCTTGAGTTCGCCGGCGCGCTCCAGGGCGCGCACGAAATCCTGCAACGTGTCGAAAGCCACCGCCGCCTTTGCCTCTGCGAATGCTGAAGTTGTATGCAGCGTGTTCGCCTTCGCAACCTCGCCCTCCTGCCCGGAAGGAGCCGCGCTGCTCTCGCTGAACATTAGGGCCTGTTGCGGCACTCACGCAATCAGGAGGAAACGATGGGCAAACTGGCAGTAACGGGCGGCACCCCGGTGGCCGAGAGCCTGACCTGGCGCTGGCCGATATGGGATGAGAGCGATCACGAGGCTGTGCTGCGCGCGCTCGATTCGGGCAGGTGGTGCCGGCTCGATTGGGGGAGGCCGGAAGATTCGGAAGTGTCCCAGTTCGAGGACGAGTTCGCGCGCTACCACGATGCAAAGCACTGCGTCGCAGTTACGAACGGAACGGCGGCCATCCAACTGGCCCTGGAAGCAGGTGGGGTGGAGGCAGGGGACGAGGTGCTCGTTCCGGCGGTTACGTTCATCGCGTCTGCCAGCGCGATCCTGATGGCGAACGCGATTCCCGTTTTCGTGGACATTGATCCTGAAACATACCAGATCTCCGCGCAGGCGATGGAGGACGCGATAACCGACAAGACTGCGGCCGCAGTCGTCGTTCACTACGCAGGCTACCCGGTTGATCTGGACCGCGTCGGCGAGATCGCCAAGAAGCGCGGCCTGCTGATCGTCGAGGACTGCGCGCACGCGCACGGGTCCGAGTGGCGAGGCAGGAAAGTGGGCGCGCAGATAAACGCCGGCGCGTTCAGTTTCCAGTCCAGCAAGAGCCTGACCTGCGGGGAGGGCGGCGCCGTAATCGTGGATGACGACGACCTGGCGGCGGCAGCCTTCTCGCTGCACCACATCGGGCGCGTGGCGGGGCGGCCGTTCTACGAGCATTACAGAGTCGCCCCGAACCTGCGCATGACCGAGATGCAGGGCGCGCTGCTGCGTTCGCAATTGGCGCGCCTGCCCGAGCAGACGCGCGTGAGGCACGAAAACGGCGAGCGCCTTGCGAGAGCGCTGGAACAGGTCGAGGGCGTCTCCCCTCTCAAGCGCGACGAAAGGATAACGCAGCGCGGATACTATTTCTACATCATCCGCTACAACCAGAAGGCATTTGGCGACGTGCCGCGCGAGAAGTTCCTGGCGGCGCTGGCTGCGGAAGGAATCCATGCCGGAGCGGCCTACGGCCGCCCTGTTTATCGCAACCCGGTGTTCGCGGAGAACCGCTTCGGGCGCACCGGCCACCCGATTTCGTGCAGCCTCTACGGGCGCGACATGGATTACTCAAAGGTTTCCTGCCCCACGGCCGAGCGCATCTGCGCCGAGGAACAGATCGCCCTGAACAACAACGTGCTGCTGGACGCCAAGAACGTGGACGCAGTCATAGAAGCGATAGCCAAACTGCGCGACAACCTGGACGAACTGCGCCGCTGGGTGTGCGGCTGAAGCCGCTGCTTCGACTGCCCGCATTCAGTCGGCGTGCGACTCTTGCACCTCCTGTGTGTCAGGGGCATCCCTTATGACCAGTGGGGTGTACACGCCGTTGCCCCCGAGGAGAAAAGCCATGCGGCATGCTTCCCAGGCAAGGCTGACCAGGGCGTCCGCATTGGCGGCGTCTGCCGGATAGGCCACCACGCCGAGGCTGATGGAAAGGGAGCCCGGGCCGATGTCAGGGCCGCGCACAGCCTGCCTCATGCGCTCCGCGATTATCAGCCCCGCCCGCAAGCCGCCGCCCAGAATGACGACGCAGAATTCATCGCCTCCGCACCGGGCCACGATGTCCCCCGCGCGACAAGACGACTCCAGGCACTTCCGCACCGTGCACAGCGCCTCGTCCCCCGCTCGCCGCCCGAAGGCGGTGTTGTACTCGGCAAAGCGATCAATGTCAATCGCGACCAGGCCGAATTGTGCCGCCACCTTTTGCGCGTGTTCGACCTGCCGCTCGACAAGCGCGTGGATCGGCTGCAAGGTGAAGCAGTCTCGCGACGTCGGGCCGGGCGCCTTGGCCAGCATTGCCGCCAACACTTCGTTGGCCTGCGTCATCAGCGCGTGCGCCTCGCTGGCAGGCATTCCCTGCGCCAGGCGGCTTAGCACCTTTGCGTGGGCGCGCGCCAGGTCGTCAACCGAAAGACTATCGCCGACGAAGTCCTCCAGCATGAGGGCATCAGGGTCAAACCCGTGGCGCGACTGCAGGAGTTCCTCGAGCGCAGCCCGGTAAACAGCGGCAACATCTCTTGTTTCTCTCATCACTCCGCCTCAGCCAGAAATTGGCTGCTGCGGAAGAGCCGCCCGCCCGTTCGGGTAATCCAGTACCTGCTGCGGCCGTGAACGGAAGCGCGCCTCAGGTACGTCAGCCGGCGCACCGAAGGGGCCGGCTGACCTAATCAAGTATTCCATATCGCGGCGCCGCTATAAAGGGCAGCCAACCAAGCGCGCAATGAGCGACAGGGGGGCTGCCTCGCATCTGCTGCCGCGAACGGCAAGCCCTTCAGCGATCAATCAGCCCCACGTGCAGCGTCGCTATGCCCCCGGTCAGCGCAAGATAGCGAACGCGCGAGAACCCGGCCTGTGTCATCAGGCTGGCCACCTGGTCTGGCGACGCGAAATCGAGGATCGAGCGCGCCAGGTAGCAATAGGCCGTGCGCTGCGCGAGAGCGCCGAGCATGGGGACGACAAGAAGAAGATGCCAGCGGTGCAGCGCCCGCAGCGGCTGGCGCGAGGGCCTTGTGAGTTCCAGCGAAACCAGCCTGCCGCCGGGTCGCAGCACGCGCGCCGCTTCCCGAAAGAACGGCAGCAGAGCGGGCATGTTGCGCAGGGAAAAACCGATCGTCGCAAGGTCGAAAGAAGAATCGCGGAAAGGCAATCTCATCGCATCGCCCGTTACTAGCCGCACCGCGCGCGCGCGGCGCGTCTTGATTGCAGCGGCGGCGAGCATCTGCCTGCTGAAGTCAACTGCAGCCACCGTTCCGCAGCCTGATGCCAGGCCGAGCGCCCAGTCCCCCGTGCCCGTGCAAAGGTCAATCGCCCGGGCGGCAGGCGGGCAGAACCGCATGGCCGCGCGTCTCCATGCCTTGTGAAGGCCAAGGCTGCAAAGCGTGTTGAGAAGATCGTAGCGCCGCGCCACGGCATCGAAAATCGCGCGGACGCGCAGGCCGTCAACGCGGGGCGCCGCGCAGCGGGCGGGCGGCGTGCTACTCGCTCGCAAAATAGGAGAGGACCTCCAGTTCGTGCGCGACATCAACGTTCCTGGCGACCACTCCCTCCGGCACTCGCACTCGCACGGCCGTGAAATTCAGGATGGCATTGATCCCCGCCCGCACCATCAGGTCGGCCACCTGCTGCGCCGAGGCAGCAGGGGTGGCGATGATGCCGAAGCGCGCCCCCAGCCCGCCAGGCGGCTGGTTGTGCTCAACCAGAGCAGCAACATCCATGATCTCGAGGCCGCGCGCCTGCTTGCCGATCTTCGCCGGGTCGTTGTCGAACAGCGCCACCACTTCAAACCGCGGCTCGGCAAATCCCGCGTAGCCCGCCAGCGCCGTTCCCAGATGCCCGGCCCCCACGATGATGACGCGGTGCGGCACGTGCAGGTGCATTATTCTGGCCAGCCGGTCGAGCAGCGCGCTCACATCGTAACCTCGACCGGGCTTGCCGAACTCGCCGAAATATGACAGGTCCTTGCGCACCTGCCCGCTGCTGATGCCCGTCCTGTGCTCGATTCCGTAGGAGGAAATCGTCTGCACGCCCTCGCGCTGGCAGGCGCGCAAGCACCGCAGGTAAAGCGCAATGCGGCTTACGGTCGGCTCGGGGGCCTCAAGCGGAGACATGGCTGTTCCAACCTATCGAGTTGGATTCTACAGGGCGGCGCGCTCCGCAGTCAACGCCGGCCGTTCACCAGGTCCTGCGCAGCCAATGTGGATTATTCGTCAACGTACGGGCGAGGAGGTGCTTCGCCCGCCTGTATCGTGGGCCCACAGGCTGATAGCCCTGGCCAGGCAACTTAGGAAGGCAAGGGCATCGGCTTCACAGCGCCTCGACCGCCACAGTGTGGCAGGGCATTGATTCCTTCAAAGGATAATCGCGGTTCAGGACATGGCTCTTGGGCATCGGGATAGGCCGGCCTTGGAGACGGTACTGCTTGACGAGAGCCAACATGGCGACAATCCCGAAGACCCGTATGCCGCGCTGCGAGAAGCCGGGTTCACAAAAGAACACAGGCACAGAGGTGGTTCGGGCCTACTGCGTGCTTATGGTGCCTCCGTTCAGAGGACTGGTTGCGCTCGTCCCGTCGGCCAGGACGATATTGAATGCCGCCGCTCCCGCATCGGCTATCGCCTGAAAGGCCAAGCCATGCACACCGTCGGCGCAGCATACGCCGCTCAGGCGCACTCTTCCGTTCTCTGCGCTGAGAACGCGAGCCGAGGTGGATGTCAGAACTCGCATTGCCCCGTCTGCTCCACGCAGGATGCAGATCATCTCAGCGCGTGGCTCGGGGGTATCGAGGGCCCACACCGATACCGCGGCGCTGACACTTTCCCCTGTCGTTCCGCAGGCTGTACCCCACAATGCACCTGACGGCGCCCCGACGGCTATCACATTCACCACTGGAACGCCTCCGTCTGACGCGCTGCGGCTTTCCGGGTCTGTCCACACGAAATAGACCCCTGGCGGCAACTGAACTCGAACACGGGCCGCTGCTTGTTCAGCGCCGCTGCCATCGGCCACATCGCCGTAGAACCGCCCAGCCAGGTTCCCTCTTACATCAATCACCGAGAACTCGACGTTCTGCGCCCAAGCCCTGGCGTTGCCGCCGCCGGGCTGCCCACTGGTCAGCCGCGCCGAGAGCATAAGGGTGCTGTCTGGCCAGCTGATCGCGTCACCATCATAGTAGATGTCAATCGGAGCATCCACTACCGGTTCAACATATGGTCCTGGAGGGGCAACGACCGGCACGGCCGTTCCTACCGATACTTGATGAGAACACGACGCGGTCTGCCCATCATTGTAGGCGATGTTGAGGCTCACGTCGTACGAGCCGGGATCGCGGTAGATGTGCGAAGGCGCTGCGTCGCCGGAGGTAGCGCTGTCCCCGAAATCCCAGTTCCGCGATACGATCTCCGACTGGTCAGAGGATGTGTCTTCGAATCTGACTGCCTCGCCTGCGGCTGGGTCCTGCGGTGTGAAAGTGAACGAACAGACCCGCTTCTTCGGAGGCGACTGCGGCCCTATCAGAACCACAGCCTCTCCCATGGCCAGGGAGATGCTGGTGATCGCGCTGCCCAGCGTTCCATCGGGTCCGAGCAAGCGAAACTCGCCGCCCAGGTCGTAGGTCTGGCTGGGGGTTGTGTAATCACTGTAAGTCCAACCTACCTTCGGGCGGCACAGGATGATGGCGCCCGAATAGTTGCGGCGATATACCGTGTACTCCTGGCCCGCAGCATCGGAGCCCTGCTGCCAGACCTCGTAAGGGCCGGTGGGCGAGCCGATGTCGTATGCGCGGGCTTTTGCCCACCAGCGCGACAAGGGCGTCCAGAAGAGCGCATCGCCGCTGCGGGGCGGCTTCTGCAGATAGTACGTCGAGGTGCCCTGCTTCGCCATCCAGTAACTGGCGAGCGCGTACATCTGGTGCCTGTCCTGGGCCGAGGGATAGTTGCCCGGGCTGGTGATGCCGGAAGGCGGCCGAAAGGAGGCCTGCGCATAGACCAGGTATTTGCCTTGATCGGCAATGCTGGCAGCCAGGTCCCAGGTCTGCGGCTCGCGCGGCTCATTCTCGGTGATCCAGAACTCGGTGAGCGCGCCATCCGCCGCGGCGACGTAAGACTGGGCGGCGCTTGTGAAAGTGTATTCGCCGATGTTGGGCAGCAGTATGCGGTCGCCGACGGGATGGTCGTGCCCCATCCCTTCATTGGCCTCCGCGATCAGCCCGGCGACATTCTGGTTCCACCAGGAGATGGCAGCCGCATCGTGAATCCCGCGGTTGCCGAACTCGACGACCCGTCCTCCGCTGATGGGTTCTTGCAGCAGGTCAACGGCGTCGGTGCGCGGGTTTATCGTATCCACCATCAAGCCGTCGGGAGCATAACCCTCGCCCGGCGTGCCTTGCTGCATGTAGCGCAGGGAGCGCGCGCGCATGAATGCCCGCAGGCCCGGGTCGGCGGGATTATAAACATAAGCCTCGTGGTCCCACGGATTGCATCGCGCCCTGGCATCGGCGCGCGTGGCTGCTGTCCCGCCTCCCCAGCCGCGGATCAAGGTGTCGCCCGTGCCTCCGGTTCCCAGAGGCACGTGAGTATCCTCGTAATAGTGAAGGAAGCAGTTCTCGTAATCGTAACCGTTGGCAGAGCAGAAATTGCGGAGATCGTCCAGTTCGCTCGAGTTTGTCAGCACCCAGGTGAGCAGGCAGTATCCCAGCAGGTAAATATCCGACCCGCGCTGGCGTAGTTGCACGCCGTGGTCGGCTCCAATCGCCATGTCCACGTGGGTCATCTCGAACTGCCAGTCGGCTTCATCGGTGGGTGGGGCCACCTCGTTGAGCGACTGGTGGTTCATCGTGCTCGGGAATCGCGGAGCAAGCGGCGAGGCTGACAGCGGCACTGCGGCAGCCACCGCGAGCAAGATGAGCGCCAAGATGCACCTGAACGAACCTGTCATCGCATGGGCTTTCACCGGAACCACTCCTTACCAGGCTCGATTGCTCTGCCTAAAACGCGGCCTGGGCTCTCAAGCCAGGATTTCCCATATTGGGTTTCCGAACCTCTGTTCGCTGCTGATCCTCAGCTTACCTGCTTGCACATACGACGTTCCCATGCCAACATCCTTGTTGGTCTTCAGCGATCATGAGACAGAGCGGGGGGTGAGTTGAGGCATACTTCGGGTGTCCCTGCCCTCGCATTCTAATCCTTCTCACCGTCCTGCGATACTGCTCTCGCCTGGCCACGAGGGGCTGCACCTGCAGCGCGATCCGACCTACCGTAGGCTCAGGCGCTCCAAGCGGCGACATCGCTGTTCCAACCTATCGAGTTGGATTCTACAGGGTTGCGCGCTGTGCAGTCAACTCCGGCGAGTAAGCGGCAGCATGCGCCCGCCTACCGGCGGACTCCTTTCCAGCGTGCCCTCCTGAGAGTCTTGGGAGACAAGCCCCCACGGCGGCACGCTGTCTTATTGTTATATTGTCACATTGCTACACTAACACAACGACAGCGGTTGTCAAGGGCCGGTTATCCACAGGCCTCGTCGTGCGGCGATCCTGCCGCACTAGTTGGGGGCATAATCGCTACTCACGGTGGCCGTGCTCGTGCCAGGCCTCGTGAAGGTGAGGGTGTCCGTGCACGACGCCATCATGCACGTGAGCGTGAGAGTGTACCAGGTTGACCGAAAGGAGTAGGTCCAAATCCGACAGCGCCTGATTGAGCGGGCCGTCGTAGACCAGACTGTGCTCTTCGGACAGTATCAGCGCGCGCTCGGCTATTTCCGCTACGAGACTCAGATCATGGCTGGCGATGATCAGCGTGACGCCCCAGCCGTGCAGCGCGGCAAGAAACTCCGCCAGCCATTGCTGTGTCCTCGGGTCCAGGTCGCCGCTCGGTTCGTCCGCAAGAATGACCCGCGGCCCGCAGGTGATCATGCTGGCGAGAGCGACCTTCTTCTTCTCGCCTCCGCTCAGGGCCTGCGGCGACCGCCCGCGCAGGTGCTCCATCTCGAACAGCCGCATTACGTCAAGAACCCGCCTCTCCACCTCCTGCGCCGCGAGCCGGAGTTGCAGCGGCCCGAATGCGAGTTCCTCCTCCACTGTATCGCAGAACAGTTGCGCATCGGCGTTCTGGAACAGGAACCCCACCTGCTGCCGGAACTGGCGTGAGAATGGCGGCGTATCCACGCTCTCCTCGCTCAGTTCCTTTCCGAAGGCGAGAATGCTGCCCCCGGTGGGAAAGTACAGGCCATCCAGCAGATGCAGCAATGTTGACTTGCCGCTCCCGTTCGCCCCCAGGATCGCCACGCACTCACCTGCCTCTACCCGGAAGTTGATGCCGCGCAAGACAGGCGGACCTCCCGGATATGAGTAATGCACATCTCTGACTTCGATAAGGGGCTGGGACAGTTCTTGCCTCCTCACGTCAGACGATCAGCCAGAACGAGCGCCAGCGTCACGGCGATGCTGGCAAGCAGACACACCCCGTCGGCCAGCCGCAGGCCTGAGGCCGGCTTGACCTGCAAATCCCCATCGTAGCCTCGGGAAAGCATGGCCTCCTGGACCTCCTGGGCGAGCCGGTGTGTCCGGCGGAACAGTATCCCAACTCCCACTGCGACCCATCGCTGCTCGCGCCGTAGCGGGCCGGGTGCGATGGTGCGGCTGAGTTTCGCCAGGTGTATCTCCTCGGCTGCCCGCAGGAGCAATGCCAGATAGCGGTGAGTCATGGCCAATACCATTCCGAAAACCCTTGGCATGCCCAGACGCCTCAGCGCGCTCAGAAGGGCTGACGCGTCCGTGCTTCCGATCAGCGTCAGGGTCAAGGTCACGCAGGCCAGAGATCGCAGGACGAACCTCCCGCCCACGATCAGCCCGCTGCGGGTGATGGTCAGCGCTTCGGGCAAGGCCCACGGCCCCAGCCTGCTCCCCGGCTCAAAGCGCCACAGGGCCAGCACCGGAGGCCCATCAGTCACTATGTTCAGCGTCGCCGGCAGGATGATCGCAAGGCTGAATAGTGGCACAGCAAGCCAGACGCGGGCCAGGCGCCTTGCCGGCAGCCCCGCCGAGACAGCCATGAGCACCGCCACCGCGAAAAGCGCGGTGATCGGCCACAGCCCCTGCAGCAACGTGGCCCCCACGACGAGGATCAGAATTCCGACAATCTTAGCCTTGGGCTCTATCCTGGTCAGCCACGAGTCATTCGATTGCGCCGTCAGTTCCTGGGCCAGCGCCTCGGCCAGCCTCGCAAGCGCCCTGCGAACGGGCAGAATTGCACGGCGGGCCGCGCGAGCGCGCTGCTGCGTCACCTGAGGGCAGGGTGCGAAGTACCAGTCAGGAAGCGTCGGAGTTCCCACGTCCAGCCAATGCCTTGCCCAGCAGAATCGCGATCACGATGACAACGGCTACACCCAACACGGCGGAGACGATGTAGGAAATGCTCAAACTCCCCATGGAAGCGCTTACTTGTCCCCTGAACGCGTAATCGGGCATCGGCGCCCTCCACAGGCCCGCAAGCCGCGACATCCCGGAGGGCAGGTAGCCGGCCATGTTCTCGATCTGCTTCTCACTCCACTCCCCCCAGGCCGAGCCCCCGCCCAACCTGGCCGGCAGTATCAGGCCGAGAGGGGACAACAGTATCAGCGCCATCAGCCCAATCCAGAGCCTGGTTGCAGGTTTCATCTCTCTGCGCTCCTGCCCCTTGGCTCTGACGTTAGCCCATACAGCATGGACACATCCGACCGTTGGAGATAGGCGACCACCAGGCCGGTTACGACGGCTTCGACTACCCCGAACACCACAACGTGCGCGAAAGCCATCGCCGGCACTGCCACCTTCAGCGGGTACGGTGCGTAGAGCGCGTGGCCGGCAGCATCGTGGGCGAGAAGGGGCTGAATGCCGAACATCACGGCGGTGGAGAGCGCTGCCGCATTCAGGCCCAGATAGCCCCCCGCCGCCGCTCCAATCCAGCGGCGGCGGGAAGTAGCCTCAGACCGGCCCGCGACAAGCCGATACACGCCATAGCCGACGAACGGCATGATCACCGCCATGTTGAGGCAGTTCGCCCCAATGCACGTTATCCCACCATCCCCGAACAGCAGCGCCTGCACGATCAGCGCGACCGACACCGCTATGCACGCCGCCCAGGGGCCCAATAGCACGGCCACCAGCACCGCCCCCACCGCGTGGCCGGTCGTCCCGCCGGGGATGGGCACGTTGAACATCATGATCACGAAGCAGAACGCCGCGCTCAAGGCCAGCAGGGGAACCTGCGTGCTGCGCAGCGTCCGGTTCAGTTTTCGAGAGGCGATCGCCCAGAATGGGGCGACTGCCAGATATGCCGCACCGTACGTCTGGGGACCGAGGTAACCATCAGGAATGTGCATGCCTGTAACTCCCTCTCGTCCCGTCGCTTCGGGCGAGAAACGTGTGGCTACCGCAACCTGTCTCCCGTGGTGGTGCAGACGAGTTTGCCGTGCTTCACTCCCCTCGTGCTGATTAGCCGGTCGGCGATCGCGCGCACCTGCTCACTCCGTCCCTTCACGACTATAACCTCCAGGCAGTTGTGCGTGCCCAGGTGCACGTGGGTCGCGCAGGTGATGGCGCCGTGGTACTGGTGCTGCAGTTCAGTGAGAACGTGGGTCAACTCCCGCGTATGGTGGTCGTAAACGATGGTCACCGTCCCCACGACCTGCCCGCGCTGGGCCTCCCATTCTCCGCCCACCAAGTAGTCTCGCATGATATCCCGAATGGCCTCTGAGCGCGTGCGGTAGCCCTTGCCGCGGGTGCGCGCGTCGAAGGCCTTCACCAGATCGCGGGGGATTGAAACCCCGAATCTGCTCACTTTCGCCATCTTTGGTAACACCTTTGGAGAAAGCGTAGCACGACAGCACAAGCCTGTCAAGAACCGATGGATTCTGCAAATTGCACGCACCGGCCCCAAGTACGAGATGGCTACCACGTTCACGACAGGAATCAGAAAGATCGTGACAGCCTGCGTTCTGACGATGCGAACCGCGCTCTGGACCCAAAGCGCTACCCCTCAGCAATCGCAGGGGTGTTCTAGCAGTTATCCACACCCCCCGGCCCTTGACAACGGAAAGGGCTGTGGTAGCGTGGGTCTTAGAAGCATTACAAGCAACATAACTCCGATAGCGGTATCAGCGCCGGTAATGGGCGAGAAAACGCAAAGGGGGAAGTTTGAGTGTCAAACCAGTCGGCGCTCTGGTGGTGAGAAACCTCCTGGGAGCATCCTGGACGAGGCCCACTACCGGGGCCAGCATCTTGTCATCGAGCGGGCGGGCCAGCACATGGTGGCGGTCATCCCGATCGAGCACTATAAGAAAGGCTTCTACGGAAGGCCGGGACAGCCAAGGCATACGCCTCGACAGCGCCCTGGACATTAGGCAAACCGTCGAGGAACAGCGCAAGGCGGCCAGAAGGGCGCTTCCTACTCCTCACACCGAAATCTTGTCATCGGGCAGATAGGGGTGCTTGATGAAAATGATGCGAACGTCTTTATCCGTGTCGTTCACGATGTTATGCGCCTCGCCCGGCTCCAACCTGAAGGCGTCCCCAACGCACACGCGATGCACAACGCCGTCAATTATCATCTGCGGCGCTCCCGAAACGAAGTAGAATGTCTCCTCGACCTCGCGGTGCATGTGCGGGCCGAGCGACTGCCCCGGGTGGAACACGATGATGCCCCATTCGTGGTCCGGCCCTCTGAACATGTATTTCGGGCCGCTGTCGCCATGGCGAAATTGTTGTTCGCTTTCATTCACCCGCTGCATCTTCCCTCACTCCTTTGCATCTTCACATCAGCGAAAGAAAGACGGCGCGCACGTCATCTGCTTCCACCTTCCGCGGATTGGACCTCGTCGAACCGAGGGGCAGAGCGTCCGCGACGATCTTGTCCAACCTGCGCGCATCAACCCCCAGCGCGGACAGATTCGGCGCGATGCCCATCTCGGAATTCAGGCGGCGCGCGAACGAGGCCAGGTCCTCTCCGTCGAGCGCGAGCAATTGCTCGATGCGCTTGTATCTGTCGCCGCACGCCTGCGAGTTGAAGCCAATCACAGCAGGCAGCAGAACCGCGCACAGCAGGCCATGGGGCAAGTGATGAAGCGCCCCTATCGGGTGGGCCATCCCGTGCACCAGGCCGACGCCCGCGTTGTTCAGCGCGATCCCTGCAAGAAGGCTGCCGAGCGACACCAACTCCCTTGCCTTCTTGTCCGAGCCATTGCGATAGGCAGCCAACAGGTTCGCGCCCACCAGCCGGGCCGCCTCGAGCGCAATCCCATCGGTCGCCGGCGACGCCCCCAGCGATACGTAGGACTCCAGCGCCTGGGTGAAGGCATCCATCCCCGTCTGGGCTGTAAGGTCCGGGGGCAAGTCGAGCGTCAATTCAGGGTCAATGATCGCAACCCGCGGGATCATGTGCTCTGTGCGCAGGCTGGTTTTCAACTCGCGCTCCGTGTCGCGAAGAACCGAGTTCTTGGTCGCCTCGGAGCCTGTGCCCGCGGTCGTCGGCACGGCAGCAAACGGCAAGCCCGGCCCCGGCACCTCGCGCCCCCTGAAATACTCCTGGGCCGCGCCTTCGTGCGCCGCAATGCAGGCGGCGGCCTTTCCCACATCAATCACGCTCCCGCCGCCGATGGCGACGACGCAATCGGCCTGGGACCGGCGAATGAATTCAACGCAGCGCTGCACCGTCTCCACGGTCGGCTCCGGCTCGGCTCCCTCGAAAGCCAGCGCCTGCAGACCCTTCTCGCGCAGGCCGCCGAGAATCTCGTCGAGCCGCCCGGAGACGCGCAGCCATCGCCGCCCAGCCACCAGCACTGGCCTCTTCCCAAGCAAGGCAATTTCATCGGCCAGCACTCTGAGGCTGCCTGGCCCGAAAATGACGCGCTGTGGAAACGTCAGCCGCACTTGAACGCCATCCGACATCCTACCCACCTGACCGGAACAGTTCGGCCCTGCACAGCCCATCACCTGCCAGACCGCGGTCCGGCGGGATACGACGCGCGCTGCACTTGGCCTTACAAGGGGATCTTCGTTTCCTTCGAACTGGCTGCAGTGGCCGACGCAGGCGCCGAGTTCGCCGCCTGGAAAAGGTCGCTGCAGGCAGCATGACTGCGCGGCTGCCGCGCCATCAACCGAAGGGCCAGGACTGCGGCACGAAGTGCCGCAGGAACTGGTGCCGCGCGAACCGGTCGGTCATTCCCGCAATGTAATCGCAGACCTGCTGGGCGAGGGCGCGCCGGCTGAGGCGTCCGGGCTTGCCGGGCAGCAATGACGGCCGAGACATATACAGCCGGAAGAGAGCCTGCATCACCTCGGCCACCTTCTCCACCTGGTCCCTGCCAGCGCCCGCCTCGCCGTACACATTGCGAAACAGGAACTCCTTCATCTGCTCCATCGCATCGAGAACAGGCGTGCTCATGGCAATGTCCGGATTCCCTTGACTTGCATCTACGATATCGTGAACCATGGCGCTGATGCGCTGCCGGTGATTTGCGCCCAGCACCCGCACCGCTTTTTGAGGCACATCCTGCGGCCTGACGAGACCCGCGCGCATCGCGTCGTCAATATCGTGATTGACGTATGCGATCCTGTCGGCGAACATGACAACCCTTCCCTCCAGCGTCGCCGGGCGCCGCCCGCGCGCAAGGGGAAGATCATCCCTGCCCTTGCTGTGGTGGCCGATTCCGTCCACCACTTCCTGGGTGAGGTTCAGGCCCCGGCCGGAGTTCTCCAGCACTTGGACCACGCGCACGCTCTGCTCGTAATGCCGAAACCGGGCAGCGGGGTCGAACTGCCGGTAGGCGCGCTCAAGCGCCCATTCGCCGTGGTGCCCGAAAGGGGGGTGGCCCAGGTCGTGCCCGAGGGCGATGGCCTCTGTCAGGTCCTCGTTCAGGCGCAGCGCGCGGGCGATGGTGCGAGCGATCTGAGCCACCTCCAGCGTATGGGTAAGGCGGGTCCTGAAATGATCGTGTTCCGGCGCAATGAAGACCTGCGTTTTATTCTGGAGCCTGCGGAAGGCCTTGCAGTGGACGATCCTGTCGCGGTCGCGCTGGAAAGCAGTTCTCAGCGGATCCGGACGCTCCGGCCTCGCGCGTCCGCGGCTTGCCCTGCTGCGTGCAGCGAAGGGAGAGAGGACGGCTTCCTCGATTCTCTCGGTTTGCCCCCTGATCGTCATCGCGGTCGGCTGTCTGTCGTTCGTTGGCTCAATACGCCCTCCGATAGGCATGTTCCTTGCTGTTGCACGATTGAGGTTTGGCAGCGGTGGGTATTACTGCAGTAGGTGCCGCGCGCCGTTGGGAAAAGATTTATTGGCGCAGGAAGGAGGTTGCAAGGCCGGGGTGGAATCGGCAGCGGAAGGCCGGGTCCTCACCTGTCGCGGGTCGCTGGGCTGCTAAGGCGCAATTATAGATTTCTTCGTGCCTGCCCAAGCAAAACGTGTGGAGGTATCTGAATGACCCGTGGGGCAAACGCAAGTAACCGGATCGTCGGCGCCGCCCTCGCATTGACATTCTTGCTTGCAGGCGCAACTGCGGTTTATCTCGAGAAGTGCGGCGGGCACTCTGCGCTGGGCCCACAGAGGGCAGGGATGAGCGGTGTGGCACCGCTCGCCCCGCGACTGCTCGAGGAAGAGCCGCCCTACCCCGTCATGGGCGAGGGATGGGTTGAGCGGCAAGGGGGACGAGGTCTTATCCTCGAGGTCCTCGTTTCCGCCACGACTGACAAACAGGCGCTCAGCCAAGCGCTGGACGAGACCGAGCAGTTTGCCAGGAAGAAGTACCAGCAACTTGCCGCGCTTCGAATCAAGGCATTCGGCAGCGTTGATACTGCCAGGCACGGAGCGCCCCCGCTCGCCGTGCGAGACTGGTCTGCCGACCGCAGGGGCTTCGAAGGAATCAACCCCGTCGGCGAGGAGCGAGTTACCATTCTGGCCGGGGACGTTGCTCCCTGACCTACTTCGGCCGGGCCTCGCCCTTGTCTTTTGGCGGGGCCGGCATGCGCAAACTGGCTTTCTCCTTTTCGCTCTGGGTGAGCGCCGCAGCCTGTTCCTTAGTTCGCACGACCCTGGGGGTCAGCAAGACGATCAGTTCGGTCTTTTCTTTTGTTATAGTAGAGCGGCGAAACAGGCCGCCGAGCAGGGGCAAGTCGCCCAGCAGCGGCACCTTGCTCACCGAGCGGCTGCTGTTGTCGCGGATGATGCCGCCCAGGATAACAGTCTGACCATCGGCCACCTGGATCGTCGCCTCTGCCGAGCGGCGGGCGATCGTCGGGGCCTTGACGTTCGTTCCGAACTGCTCGTAACCCAGGAGTTCGTTCGCCTCCTGCACCACCTGCATGGTTACCGTGCCATCAGGAGAGATCTGCGGCGTCACCTGCAGGATAACCCCCACGTCCAGGTAGTCCACGCTGAAGGTCTGGGTTATGTCAGAGGTGCGCACAGTGCTCACGTAAGGTGTCTGGGTGCTGATGTTGATCTCGGCCGCCCGGTTGTTCGAGGTGAAGATCCGCGGCGTGGAGAGGATCGTCACCTTGTTGTCCGTGACAAGGGCGTGGAGAAGGGTGTCGAGGCTTGCGCCGGCGACAGTGTAGCGCAACCCCAGGTCCTCGCTGCTCAGGCCGAAGTCCGTGCCCAGGGTGCCGGTGGTATTCTCCTGCCCAAAATGGCGTTTCTCCGTCCACGTCCACTCGAATCCCAGTTTGCGGTCGCCGGTGAGAGACACTTCCGCGACGATCGCCTCGATGAGAACCTGGGGCGGAGCCTGGTCCAGTTCGCCGATCAATTGCTTGACCATGTCAGCGTATTCCGGCGGCGCGGTGATAATCAGCGAATTTGTGTTTGGCTCAGCCACCACGGAGACATTGCCCGCCGCCTCGAGGACGTTGATTATCTCTCCCTCGGGGCCGCGCCCCACCGTGGCCTGAGTTTGGCCGGTTCCCGTTCGCGGAGAGACGGCCTGGGCCACTTCGACGCCGGCCCTGTTGTCTGCCTGGGCTTCGCTCGCGCTCCCGAGCGGCGCTTCGCCCAACTTGCTCGGCTGACTGGCTTCAGGAGCGCCCGCCGGCTGCACCTGGATTCGCGGGGTGGTGGATGACCTTGTTGTGCTTGTCTGTGTGCTGCGTCTGGTCGTGCCGGTGGTGGTTGTGCTCTGGCGGGCGGTGCGCCCGCCCAGAGCCTGGTTGAGCGAGTTGGCGACCTCCTGCGCATTTGCGCGCTCCAGATGCACGACAGCCAGGGTCCCCTGATACTCGACCGGCTTGTCCAGCGACTTGACGACATCCCCGATCGCCGCTATGCGGTCCTTGCTGGCGGTAACGATCACCGAGTTGGTGCGCGAATCGGCCACCGCCTGTCCGACCGGCGCGCCGGCCCCCAGGCCCCTTCCGCCGGACGCCGCCGTGATCGCTCCTGTCAGGCGCTGCAGGAAACCGGGAACAGCCATGCTAGGCCGTCCCGAGGTCCCGGTCTGAGTAGGAAAGAAGACCTGCGTTAGCACCTGGGCCACATCCGAGGCCGGCGCATAAACCAGAGGGAATACCCTGACCTCCGCCGCCTGCTCGGAATCTATCTGCTCGATGACGCGCAGGATGCGCGAGATGTTGCTCGCATAGTCGGTGATGGTCAGGGTGTTGCTGCTGCTGTTGGCGATCAGGGTCGCCCCGGTGCTGATCAGCGGGGTGAGGTCGGCCTGCAATTGAGTCGCAACCGCGTTCTTGATCGGCACCACCTGCGTTACGACCTGGTCGCCCTCCTGTGTGCTCGAACGCCCCACCGTCACCCCCACATTGGACTGCACGGCCTTGCTCAAGGGCACGATCTTGAGCACGTTGCCCTGCAGAAGAGACGTGAACCCGCGCACCTCGAGCACCGAATTGAGAATGTCGAACGCCTGCTGCCGCGAGACGGGCTGCGGGCACATGATAGTTACCGCCCCGGTGAGGTTCGGATCCTTTATCACCGTCAGCCCGAACGTGCGGCTGAAGAACTGCAGCAGGTTGTCAACGTCCAGGCCCCGCACATCGAGAGTGACCTGGTCCACGGGCTTGGCGGGAAGTTGGTCGGCCGCCAGCGCCGGGAAGGCCCAAACTGCGGCCGCAAAAACGATCAGCATCCACACCAGTTTCCTTTTCATTGCGTCCCTCCTCCACCGCCCTGGGCGGCCTGGTTGCCGGGGCCCGGCTGCGGGCCGAAGAAACCTGGCCCCCCGAACGGCATTTGTCCGCGGCCCCCGAAACCGCGCATCAGGTTCCTCGCCTCTTCTGCGTATTGCGGGTTGTCGCGGATGGCGGGCATGATCACGTTCCTGAACAGATCGGTTTGCATCAGCCCGCCCATGGGGCCTCCGCCCCGCCCACGGCCGCCTTGCTGCTGAGTCCCGGCGCGCGTGGGCTTGGGCGGCTCGTTCAGCGGCGTTGCCGTGAAAGCCTGGGATATCGCGAGAGACATGGTATCCGCGCCGCGCTCTAATCTCACCGTCGCGGCTGTGATCTCCCGCAGCGCGTAGCCCTCGAGCCGGTCACCCAGTCTCAAGAATTCGGCCCTTTTCGTCTGCGCATTCTCGATGATCGCAACCTGCGCGCCGTCCACCGTCGCGTAACCGGCGTAAACCCACTGCGGCGCTTGCTGCGCTGCCTGTTGCCCGCTGGCATTGGGTGACTCGAACGCCTCGATGGGCATGGGCGGCAGCGCCCCCTGCTTTGCCGGCTGCCCTGAAGACGGCGGCCTGAACAGATTGCGCGAGAATATCACGTCGTACGACCCGGCAGTCTTGCGCGAAGTATCCGCCGTCAGCCTGCTGCTGGCGGCGTGCGCTGCTGCCCTCGGGGGCCTGGTTCGCACGGCCTTTTGCTGTGCGGCCGTGCTGCCGGTCCTCGTCGCCGCCCAGGCACAGGCAAGCAGAAAGCACCCCAGCGCTCCCGCCGCCAGTGCCTGATGAGTGGTGCGAAGTTTCCTGTTTCGTGCCTTGCTCACTTGTTCAACTCTCCTGCACTATAGGTTGATAACACGATGGTCGCATTGACCATGTCCGATTTGCCGTCGGTCGCAGTGATGGCAACACGCCCCGGTTGGACAAGACGGTTCTTCGCTTCAATGTCAACTATGAACTTCACGACATCAGGGAACCGCCCCGATGCTTGCATCTCCACACTGTGCTCCATGCAGCCGCTGGACATCCTGGTCGGCCGCCTGGGGCGGACGGAGGTGAGCGCGACACCGGTCGCCTGGGCGCTTCCCTGGGCCGCCCGCAGAAGTCGCGGCACGGCGCTGGAGGAAGGGCCCGTGACGGCCGCAACGCGCGCTTCCAGGCTTTGCAGATGCTTTTTCAGCGACCGCCATCTGGCAAGAGCACGAGCCTCATCGGCGCTGGCGCCGCCCCACAAGGTCGCTGCCAACTGCAAAGCCGTTACCGCAATCACAGCCACAGCAGCCGCCACCAGCAATGCTTTCTCGCGGCGCGAGAACACGGCGTCTAACCTCCTTCACCTGGCTGCATGGTTATCCCGAAGTCCACTTCCTTCTCAGACCGCCTGATGAAGGTCAGCGCCGCATCGCTCCCGAGGGAATCCAGCAGGTCCGCCACCACCGCAGTCGAAGCCGCCCTGCCTTGCGCCAGCAGCGGGCGGCCAGCCGAGAACGAAATCGAGGTGAGCCAGATTCCCTGCGGAGCCCTTGCGCTGACTTGCTTCAGGGCGTCCAGGAATTCGTGCCGCTGCTGGGACATACGTTGCAGGGCGGCGAGGCGCGCTTCCAGTTTTCGCTCTTTCTCCGTCAGCGCGCGTGCTTCGCGCTCGCGCTGCATTGCGCGAGCCACGGCGGGCTGCCGAGCGAGCCATTCAGATTGCAGCGCCATGTAACGCCAGGTGCCCAGGCCGAGCGCGACGACCAGAGCCGCAACAGCGGCAGCCGATGCCACCGACCTGCTCGCGGCTTTCCTCGTTCCCGCAGCGGCAGCAGACAGCAAGTTCGCGCCCCTGACCAGCCCCAGGCCCTGCAGCGCAAGCCCGACCGCCGTCCCCATGGCCGGCCCGACCTCTTCGCCCTGCGGCGGGAAGGCGGCGACGGGAACGCCGATCATGGAAGAGAGCGCTTCTACGAGCCCGGGCGTCTGCCAGCCGCCGCCGGTGCCCACGACCCGGTCAACATCGAGCGACGTTTCTCCCTCTGCCGCCACCAGCAGCGACCGCTCGACCTCCGCGCGCAGGGCTTGCATCCACTCTGCGACGCGCCGGGACTTGCCGTCGAGGGCCGCCATCCCGCGGGCCTGCCGGATTTCCTGCGCGTGCTCCTGATCGCACCCCAGGTCCGATGCAAAGGCCCGCGTGAGGTCTTCGCCGCTGATGGGCAAGGGGCGGCTCAGGTGCAGCCCGCCATTGCGCAGGATATTCACGACTACCGGCCCAGCCCCCACTTCTATCAGCACGGCGGCCTGTCTGCTGTCGCCCTCAGCCGATTCGCCGGAGCCCTGCAAGCAGCCAGCCGCCGCAGCCACCGATGTAACGCTGATCGCCTGCGGCTTGAGCCCTGCCTGCGCCAGGACTGCGCGCAGGTCCCCCAGCAAAGCCCTGCGCGCGGCCAGCAGCAGCACCGAGGTCTTCCCAGGCGCTTCCGGCCTCGATCCGCCCGTCGCGTCGAAGTCCCAGGCCACATCCGCCAGCGGGAACGGCACGTGCTGCTGCGCCTCGAACGCCAGCATCTTGCGCACCGTTTCCCTGTCCGCAGATGGCAGCGTTATGCGTTTGACCGTTGCCTCGGCTCTCGGCACCGCGCAGACTACCCTCCGCTGCCTGATGTTCGCCGATCGCATTGCGCGCGCAACTGCCTGCGCCCTTGCTCCGGCCGACGAGTCGGCGACCTCCTGCACTGCCCATCGGGTCACACGCGCGTGCGTGCCCTCGCGCACGGCCTCGACGACCTTGACGCAGCGCGAGCCTATATCAAGTCCGACTGCCCTACGGGCCACTTTGTTGCTCCTCCGCAGCGGGGGGCTCCGCCTCTCGCCCGAATAACTGGCGCCACACGATTACCCGGGCAGGGTTTGCGCTCCGGTCCAGCAGCGCGAAAACAGCGGTTACGATCGGCCGATCCTCAGGCTGCGCCCAGGCGGTAACTCTGAAGATCGAGGACTTGGTCGCGATGCGGTCTGCCACAGCGCGCATTACTTCCTGGTTCATGCCCGCAATGTCCGCGAGGTCCCCTTTCGTTTCCAATGGCGCATCGGAACGACGTTCGATCAATGCCTGCGCGACTTCCGACGGCAGGCCGATGGCCTCCAGCACCGTCTCGCCGGCAGTATTCAGATTCACAGTCCCCTCGATCAAAGCCCTGGGATCAACGTTAATTCGGTCGAGCGCATGCGCCATCTTGGACCAGGGCACTCCCGTGATCGCCAGCGCCTGGCCGAGCGAGGTGTAGGGGCGCTGTCGCACGATGGCAGCGATTTCTCCGCTGGTGAATATCGAGGCCAACTGTTCGTTACTCGCGGTGTTGATATTGAGCCGCGGCCTGCCCCGCCGATCCACATTCCGTTCGCCCGAGCGCACCGTAACCAGGTTGCGCAGGCCCGGCGATGTTTCGCTTCCGTCGCCCTCGAATAACTCCTTGTCAACCCCCTGCACCAGGCGCAGTTGAGCGACCGTCTCGAAGTTGGCGTTGGCGGCCTCGTATGGCGATGGCAGAGAAAGATAGTAATCCGACTCGGCGCCCGCGGGCCTGGGATCGTCGTCGGCGTCGCGCCAGTCGAGGATGGAATCGGACGCCTCGTCGGTCATGCCCGGAAGCGCCATCAACATGTCCTTGTTAGCGGTGTTGATGTTCAGCCGGGCGCTTTCGTCCTCAATCTGCGCGGTAACCGTGAATCCGGGTATGTCAAGTTGCAGCGGCTCCTGCTGCACTTGCGCCCAATCCTCTGCCGTCGAGTCCGCGCTCGCGTCGTCCGACGCCAGCACGGTGCGGCAATACTGAACGCCCGATTGCGCGGCGTGCATCCCCTGCAGCATCGCCCGCCGGTTGCCTGCCAGCAGCGCGTCAGTCCTCGCCACGCCTGCAAACGCCACCACCAGCGCCGCCAGGATCGTAACCGCGAACAGCGCCACGATCAGCGCGACTCCCTGGCTGCTGCGCCGTATCCGGTATCTGCTCATTGCGCAGCCCCCGTGGCGCTCACGCTCATGAACAGCGGCACGCGCGCGATGTAGGTTTGCTGGCGCTGACCCTCTATCATGGTGAGCGAAACCTCGGCCGCAGCAGGCAGCGAGGCCTGGGCTCCCTGGGCTGCTTGAGTTGTGGTGTCCCACTCGTCGAGCCAGTCCTGCCCGTCGCAAAAGCGCAGTTCGAACGAGGCCACCTTGTCGGACAACAGTTGCGCCTTCTCCGTGTCCCGGTCTTCCTCGGCAAGCGGCTCCGCCTGGGGCGGGCATATCTCCTGGCGGTAAAGGGCGAACCTGTCCTGATCGTCCGTTGGCTCGGTATAGTAGGCAACTTGAGTCAGGTCCGAAATATTCTCGTCGCTCGGCTCGTTCTTCTCCGTGAGATAGGCCAGGCGAAGCGTCTTGCGCGCAAGCGCGGTGCAATCAAGGGTGTACATCTGCACATCCTCTTCGCTGGAAACGAAGAAGCCCTTGCGACCGAGGAATGAAACCCGCAGGTCCTGGGTCACGGTATCAATGATGGCACCGGCCTGCTGCGAGAAGTCGTCGTGCTCCTGGCCCGCCCGCCAGGCGTTGAGGCTGGTTGACATCACGATTGCCACTCCCGCGCTGATGGACGCCAAGAGCGCCGCGCTGACGAGCAACTCGATGAGCGTGAAACCAGCCCTCTGGCGCGTCATTGCGTCGTCCCCCCGGCTGCGGCTGCGGGCAGATAGGCGACAAGGGTGAATGGGTTGTCGCTCTTGTCGCCGTACCACACCGACACCTGCGCGCGCACCAGGCCCTCGAAGTCAGTCTCGGCAATCTCCCACCGGTAGTGGTAGTCTGCAAGTTCAGGATCGTATCCGGTGGGATCGAGGTCCGCGAAGTCCCCCTCCTCGCTGCCGGAGGTGGTTTGCAGCGCTTCGATCTCGGCCAGTTTTGCTTCCGCCAGCCGCGCCGTCTTCTCTATCCTGCGCGCCGCGCCCTGCGCGCGCGTCGCGGATGAGAGAGCCGCCGCCGTCGCCGCCAGGCCGGTTGCGAGCAGCACGGCCGCGACGAGCAATTCGACCAGCGTGAAGCCTCTCTTATTGCTGTGCGTTAGCATTCTCTTCGACTTCGTGAACATCCCCTTCGACCACCCTCGCCCGGCCCGTCAAGGCCCTCACCTCCACCGACAGGGCATTGCCGGACTCCGTCTGCAGCACAACCTGTGCATGGAGCGCCTGCCCGTCGGCGAAGAAAACGGGCGGCCGGTCCTGATCCCACGCCTGCCCTTCAACCCATATCTCCACATCCTGCACCGCATCGGGCACTTTGACCGGCTGCGCGCTCGCCAGTCTCAAGTCTGCGAATTCCCCGGGGGCGTTCACCGGGTCGGATTCCGCCGCGAGACGGAATTCGCGTTTTTCCGAATCGTACTCCAAGGACGCCTGGGCGCCGTGGCAGATGGAGTAGTCGCGCGCCGCGCGGGCGAGGGTGGCTATCTGCCAGGCGCACGCCCGCACCTGGGTCGCTCTCCAAAAACCGGCGAACGCAGGCGCAGCCACCGCCGCCAGCACTACGATCAGCACTGCGACAAGCGACAACTCCACCAGCGTGAAGCCGCCGGCTTTTCTATTCTTTCTCCCAGTTGGCAATGTCCGCATCTGCTCCGTCGCCCCCCTCCTTGCCGTCGCGGGCGTAGGAAACGATGTCATAGTCCTCGTTGTGCACGCCCGGCGATGTGTAGATGTATTCGCCTCCCCACGCGTCCTTCGGGATCGCCTTCCTCAGGTAAGGCCCGTTCCAGTTCTTCGCCTCCGGCGGCGTGCTGGGATTTTCGAGCAGCGCCTGCAGGCCCTGCTCGGTCGTGGGAGGCTGGCCGTTGTCCGCGGAATACATGTCGATCCCGGTCTCGAGGCTCTTGATGTCTGCAATCGCCTTGGCCCTGCGGCCCTGCTCGGCGCGCGTAAAGACGCGCGGCACGATCACCGCCGCGAGCGCCGCGATGATGATCATCACCACGAGCAACTCGACCAGCGTGAAACCTTTCTCCGGGCGCGGCTTCCCCTGAAGCCGCGTCCGCCAGCCGGCGGACGGGTCAGGACCCCCCGCGCCCGCTACATTCCGTTTGCTTGTCATCGCATTTCCCTCACAGGTTGACCGACGAGTAGATCTGGAAAACCGGCAGCAGAACCGACAGCACGATGAACGCCACGATGCCGCCCATCACCAGGATTATCGCGGGCTCCAGCAGGCTCGTCAAACGCCTCATCACCTGGTCATACTGGAAATCGGCCGCGCCCGCATATCGCGTCAGCATCGCGGGCAGGTTCCCGGTCTCCTCGCCGACAGCGGTCATGTGCACCAGGGCGGGTGGGTAAAAGCGGCTCCCCGAAAGGGCGCGGCTGAGGCTTTCGCCCTCGCGCACCTTTTGCTGGATGTTCTTACCGTCGGCGACCAGCGCCCGGTTTGCAGCAGCCGCTGATGCAATATCCAGCGCGCCCAGCAGGGGCACCCCTCCAGCCAGCAGCGTCCCCAAGGTGCGCGCAAAGCGCGACAGGGTTGCATTCGTGACCAGCCGTCCGAGCACCGGAAGGCGCAAGAGCGCGCTGTCGAGCATCCTGCCGACGGCCTCGGTTCTGGCGGCCTTCCGGCCCGCGATGCAGAGCGCGGCCAGGGCCAGAACGACCCACGGGCCAACCTTCGGCGCGGCATTGGCAATCGCCAGCAGAACCCTGGTCGGCACAGGCAGCGCCTGGTGCAGATCGGTAAACACGACTGAAAGGCGCGGAACGAGAAACGTAACCATGAAGATAATTGCGCCGATCGCGACCATGATGATAACGGCAGGATAAGTGAACGCGGAAATGACCTGCGCACGCCGGATTTCCTGGGTCTCCAGGTATTCCGCCAGGCGCTGCAAGACGGCATCGAGGTGGCCGCTGGTTTCGCCCGCGCGCATCATCTCCACGTAAAGGTTGGAGAATGAGCGGGAACACGGCCTCAATGCCTCCGACAGAGGGGTGCCGCGCTGAACCTCCTGCCTGACGGCTTCGAGCAGCAGCCGCTGCCGGCCTGCGGACTGCTCCCATAGTATGCTCAAACACCTGTGCAGGGGCATTCCCGATGAGACCAGGTCAGCCAACTGCCGGGTGAGCACCGCAACCTGCCCGCGGCTGAGGCGCGGCCCCGCTGCCCGTCCAACGGCGCGCGCGCCGGCAGCGGGCACCTCCAGATCCGTCAAGAAGACGCCGGAGGACCGCACGCGCGACGCCGCATCGCCTTCATCGGCAGCGTCAACCTCTCCGGCAACGAGCGCGCCGGAAGCGCTCAAGGCGCGGTAACGATACTTGCTCATACTTGCATTGCATCTCAGCCGCGCCCGCCAGAGGGCTCCGCCCGCAGGCGGGCGCGGCCGAGCATCCTACCAGCGACCCTATCCGCCTTGCCCTGGCCCTGGCGGCCCAGCAGGGCCTGGGGCCATGCCAGGCTGACCAGCGGGCCCCCGGCGGCCTCCCTGGCCACCTTGCATGCCCATTCCAGGGCCTCTCCTCTGGCCAAGGCGCCCGCCCGTGCCGTTGTCAATCACTCCCATGGCCGTCAAACGCGCTTGCGCCTTCAGAGAAAGCGCCTTGGTCAGTTGCGCGTCAATCGCCCTGATCTTCTGGTGATACGCAGTCAGAGCCGCGTCGAACTTCTGCAAAGCAGCGCGCAGTTCCGCGTCGCTTGCGTTCTCCTTGCGGGCAACCTCGCCCAGAGCCCTCACTTCCGCCATCTGGGCTGTGGTCGCCTGCATCTTGGCTGTGATGGCCTTCCTGGAGGCCTTCTTCTCAGCCTCGGTCAGGCCGATCCGGTCTGCCAGGCGGTCGAACATCTGCTCAAGGCTGGGCGACGGGCCCATGCCCTGTCCCGGCCCCTGAGGGCCCGGGCCGAATCCTGGGCCTGGCGCTGGGCCTGGCACCGGCCCCGGCGCTGGCCCTGGCGCCGGCTGCGCGATGGCAGCGCACGCAAGCACAGCCACCATCAACACCGCTGCAACTGCTGCGAACCTCGTCATCATCCTCTCTCCTTTCTCCTATCCGATGCCAGCGCCGCTAGAGTTCATCGCGCTGGCAGACGTGCAACACTTCCTCGACGGTCGTTCTGCCCTGGCTCACCTTGTCGCGGCCATCTGCCAACAGGGTCTGCATCCCTCGGGCTACGGCGCCCTGTTTAATGTGTGAAGCGGCCGCCTTTTCGAGCACCTGCGAGCGCACCTCATCATTGATCGGCAGCAGTTCGAACACGCCCACGCGCCCCAGATAGCCCGTGGAGCGGCACCTGTCGCACCCCTGCCCACGCCAGGCGGCGACTGAAGAGCGCGCCTCCGTCTCGACTCCCAACTCGGCCAGGGCCTCGTCTTCGAGGGTTGTTGGCTGCCTGCAATCGGGGCAGATAACGCGCACAAGCCTCTGCGCCAGAACGGCTATCAGGCTGGAGGCCACCAGGTAGGGCTCGATTCCCATGTCCAGCAGCCTGGTTACGGCGCCCGCGGAATCATTGGTGTGCAGGGTGCTGAAGACGAGGTGGCCCGTGAGGGCGGCGTGGATGGCTATGTCTGCAGTCTCGCGGTCGCGAATCTCGCCCACCATGATGATGTCGGGGTCCTGGCGCACGATGTGGCGCAGGCCGCTCGCGAAACTCAGGCCGATGTTGGGCCGGACATTTATCTGGATCGCGCCCGGCAACTGGTATTCGACCGGGTCCTCGATGGTGATTACCTTGCGCTCGGGCGAGATGATGCGGCTGAGGCCGGCGTAAAGCGTGGTCGTCTTGCCGCTGCCCGTCGGCCCGGTTACGAGAATGATGCCGTGCGGTTTGCGTATCACCGATGAGAATTGGGCCAGCGACCCCGGCGGCATGCCCAGGTCTTCCAAGGCCATCAGGCCGATGCTCTTGTCGAGCAGCCGGATGACCACTCCCTCGCCGAACAGCGTGGGGACGGTCGAGACGCGCATGTCAATCTGCCTGCCGGAAAAGCGCAGGCGAATGCGGCCGTCCTGCGGCAGGCGGCGCTCGGCGATGTTCATGTCGGCAAGGATCTTGACGCGCGAAACGATGGCCGCGTGCAAGCGCCTGGGAGGAGACGAGGCATCGTGCAGCACGCCGTCAATGCGGTAGCGAATGCGGGTGTTCGTCTCGAATGGCTCGATGTGGATGTCGCTGGCGCGGTCCTGGATCGCCTGGTGCATGATCAGGTTGACCAGTTTGATCACCAGGGCCTCGCTGGCCATCTTCTGCAGGTCGGATACCTCGAGGTCTTCAACTGCCACCTCGTCAACCTGCAGTTGAGCCATGTCGCGGAAGATGCGCTCCATGTAGAACTGCTCGATGGCCTCGGAGATCTCGGACGCGGCGGCCAGCACGGGCCTGACTTCTCCGTTGACCAGCAGGCGCAAGTCGTCCAGGGCCGAGACATTGAGCGGATCGGCGGTTGCGACCACGAGCACCCCGTTTTCCTGCTGAAGGGGCAGGACCTGGTGCCGGAGCGCGAACTCGCTGGGCACCTTCTGCAGCACCTCCGGGTTCAACAGCCGCTCCACATCGCGCACATACTGCAGCCCCAGGCGCTCGGCCAGGAATCGCAGCACCTGCTCCTCGGCCGCGTAGCCCAAGCGGACGATAACCACCTGGACCTTGTCGCCCGTGCGCTCGCTCTCGCGCAGGGCGTGCTGCAACTGCTCCTGCGTCAGCAGCCCGGATTCCGCCAGCAAGTCCTGAAGGGATTGCCCAAGAGGCCGCCCCATGGGTGTTCTTCAACCTCCACAATCCGATAGACGACCCAGACGGCGTGGAGTTTCAGCCGGGGGGCGGAAAATCATGCGCTAGGCGCGCTACAGGGCGGGGCCCGCCTGCGCCCACCGAAAAACGGCGAAGCGGCGGCCCTGGGCAGGGCCGCCCTACAACGAAAGGCCGAAGGCGCGGACAGGATACAATCCTGTCCTACCAAAAGACGGGGTAGGACCGCTACTCTAGATCGCAATCCCGAAGGCCCGGACGTAACGCCAGCGTCCCGCTGGCATGCCGCCGCGACGGCGGCGTTACATCGTGATCCCGAGCGCTCGCACCAGCAATACTGCCATTTGCCCACGCGTCACGTTTGATTTGGGGCAGTAGCATTTCGCGCCGGGCGGATAACCCGATGGGCAGGTGCAGCCGCTTGTAACTGCTACGCCTCCGGGCCAGGAGGTTGCGTCGGCGAGGCGCTCGATCCAGCGGCAGAACGGGTTGGAGGCGGGCACGTCGGCGAATATGCCGGAGCAGGAGGCGGTGGGTTGCCTGCCGGTCGCGGTGCAGAGAATCCAGGCAAGCTGCTCGCGGGTTACGGCAGCGCCCGGGCAGAATCTCTTGTGCGGGAAGAATGAGCAGGCGTATCCGGGGGCACTTCCAGTGGCTAGGCCTCCCGCGGAGGCCGCCACGGCGGCCCCGACCTGTAGGGGCCTAGCCGCCCACGATGCTGCGTCGCAGAAGCGCTCGATGTAGCCGTATGCCCAGTGGGTCTTGGGAACGTCGGCAAATGTTGGCGTCGCGCGCTCGAGCGGAGTTTTGCCTGCAGCCCTGCAGATGAAGGCTGCCAGTTGCGCCCTGGTTATGCTGGCATATGGGCAGAAGAGCGGCAGGCCAGACGAGCCCTGGGCGGGCAGGCAACCGGTTGTTATGCCGCGAGCGGCGATAGCCTCGATCGCGAGCCAGGCGGGATGGTCGGGCGGAACGTCCTGGAATGTCTGGTTGCGAACCGTTACCGTGATGCACTTCTGCGCGGACCTGCCGCACCTATCGAAAGCCTTCACGCAGATTTCCGCCGGGCCGTTCTGCTGTAGGGCGGCCCTGCCCAGGGCCGCCGTGGCAGATGGCGGGCGTGGGAACGCCCGCCCTACAGACGTGGTGTCCCATTGGCACGTGTATGGCGCTGCGGTGTCTGTGCACAACAACTCGCCGTTGACATAGAACTCGACGCGCTCAATGCTGCCCTGGTGTGGGACAGGCGCTCCCGCCTGCCGCCACCCCGATGAATCGGGGTGCCACACATGCGCGGGCTCAGGTCGCCGACGCGCCAAAGCCCAGACTTCGCCAAGGCTGCGTCTGGCAGGCGCTATGGCGACGGCGCGAGAGCCCGCGCCCGTGACGGTTGCGGCTATGGTTACGGTGCCGCGGACGGCTGCGCCGTTGGCGGGGGATGTGATCGAAACCACTGGCGGGTTGAGATCAACCGTGAACTCGCAGCGCGCAGGAGTGGGGTCCTCGTTCCCGCTCAAATCCTTCGCCTTCACCTCGAAAACATGCGCCCCATCCGCCAGCCCGGTCAACTGAACCGAAGTATCCGTCGTCCACGCGCTCCACGCGCCAGCATCCAACCTCCACGCAAACGCCACCGGGCCGCTATTGCCCTCCACCGGCGGATCACTGCCCCGCCAGGATATGTCGGCATGGTTGACGCATATCAGTTCACCGCAGGGCCCTCCTGCTATTTCGGTCTCGGGCGGCACGCCGTCGCCCGCGCGGTCAAGAACGGAGACCTGGGCGTGATCCCCAGACCAAGACTGCACGAAGGCCACGTAGCGCCCATCCAGGGAGAGGGAGGGTGCCCAAGAATCTGCGCGGATGATGTCCACGTCCTGCCCGGTCGTCATATCATGCACGACGGCGAGAACAGATTCATATGCGCCGTCCATAGGCGGCCCCCAGACATACGCCTGGTAGGCTACATATCTGCCGTCTGCCGAAATGACCCAGTTGGTGACTGTGCCCGTCGTCACGCTGAGTATCTGTCCAGTGGGGAGGTGGTGGAGAAAGAGGCCGCCGTCCCAAAAGCCGGGCAAGAGGTTTGACGCAAGCGAATAGAACGCAACGTTCTCGCCGTCGGGGGAGATGGCGGAGGCGAAGGAGGACCCATCAGCCTGGCTTCCGTCGCTGGCGACGCTGACGCGAATGGTTTGTCCGGTTGCTCGGTCGCGCAGGAAAATGTCCCACCCGGTGAAGTAGTCGCCGGGAACGGCGTTCGTGTCGCCCGGCACCAGGTTGTCCGCCCTTGAGTCAAAGGTTATGCGAGAACCGTCCGCGCTGATGCCGCCCCCGCCACATTCCGCGTTAGCCTGCTCTCCTGCGCCGGAGACGCTGACGCGCTCAGTCAGCCCGGTCGCCCTGTCGCGGACGAACACGTCCGTGACGTCGTTCGTGTCGCCCGCCACCAGGTTGGTCGCGCTCGAGTCGAAAGAGACGAACCTGCCGTCAGCGCTGATGTAGGCATTGTATGACGCGCCGTTGCCCTCGCCGCCGTGGCTGCTTACGCTCACCCGCTCTGTCACGCCGGTAAGGCGCTCGTGCACAAAGACGTCTCCCACCCCGTTCGTGTCACCCGGGACGAGATTGCTGGCGTCAGAGGCGAAAGCCACGAATCTGCCGTCAGCGGAGATGTCGCCAGAGAAAGACGACGAATTCGCCTCCGTCCCATCGCTGCTTACGCTGACGCGCTCGGTTGCGCCTAGCAGCCTGTCGCGGACGAATATGTCATCGAAACCGTTGGTGTCTCCTGGTACGAGGTTCGTGGCCGCGGAGGTGAAGGCGACGTAACGCCCGTCCGCGTTGAGCGACGGGGACCAGCAGGTAGCGTTCGCCGGTTCCCCGGTCCCCGATACGCTGACGGGTTGTGCGACGCCTCGACAGGCATTCGCGTGAGCCTGATGAGGTCGAGACAAGGCTACGAGCAGAACGAGTAACAGCGTTTGCTTTACAGCCCTCATCTCTTATCCTCCCCGAATCAATTCTGAGAGCGCTCGTCCGGGCCGGCCTTCCCCGAGCCAAGCGTCCTGCATGAAAGTATATGACAATTCCCGCCCGTGTCAATACCCCTCGGCAAGAATTTCCCGCGGGTATCATCCGCCGGCGGCTCCCGCCGGGACGGCGGCCTAGCAAAGATGCCCAGCCCACCAATGCGCGCGGCCCCAGGGCAGGTGGTCAGCGGGCGGGGGGTTCGCCGCGCAAGACAAGCACGGGCACGCGAGCGCCGTGCTTCACGGCGGAGGAGACTGACCCCAGCAGCAGGTCCATCAGCCACCTGTGGCCGTGCGATGACATGGCGATCAGGTCGCACGACATGGCGTCGGCCTGCTCCAGAATCGTCTTCGCAGGATCGCCGTGCCCCACCACCGTCTGAACGGCAAGGCCGCGCTGCGCCAGGTCATCGCGGATGCCGCCCAGGTAGGTCTCGATCTGCTCCGCCTCGCGGACGATCGGGTCCCAATGGCCGGCCGTGCCGACCCGCATCAGAACCAACCGGGAACCATGCAGCCGGGCAAGTTCGGCGACATGCTCGACGATCGCCCGGTCGCCGGCACTGCCATCCAAGCAAACCAGAATGCAGCGATACATCAGAACGACCCTCCGAAGATTCTCACCAACAGCAGTACGTTCAGGAAGACGATAATCGCCGTGATCGTCCACGCCGCCACGTTCATCGCCGGGCGGTTTGCGTGCTGGCCCATCAAGCGGCGGTCGCGCGTGAACAGAAGCAGGGGGATGATGGCAAAGGGGAGATGCAGGCTGAGCGCGACCTGGCTGAGCACCAGGACCTTGATCTCGTTGACGCGCAGCAGAATCACTACCATCGCGGGCACCATCGTTATCAGGCGGCGCAGCCAGATGCTGAAGCGGACGTTGAGGAAGCCCTCGATCACGATCTGGCCTGCCATCGTGCCGGTTACCGAGGAAGACAGGCCGGAGCAGAGCAAGGCGACCGCGAAAACAACCGCCGACAGCGAGCCCAGCAGCGGCTGCAGCGTCTGGTGGGCCTGGGTTATGGAAGTTACTTCGATTGACTCGTGATGGAAAGCAGCCGCAGCGACCACCACGATTGCCGAGTTGACGACCCAGGCCATCATCAGCGCGAAGATCGCATCGGCGGTTGCAAAGCGGATCAGCCTGCCCGTGTGCCCCGCATCGCCCGGCAAGGCCCGGCTGCGAATGATGCCGGAATGCAGAAAGAGATTGTGCGGCATCACCGTCGCGCCCAGCATCCCTACTGCGACCACTATGCTCTGTGAATTCACGTGCGGCACCACGACGTGATATGCGACCTTTCCCCATTCTGGCTGAGAGAGCAGGATCTCGACGAGGTAGCAGAGCCCGATAACCGAGACCAGGCCCATGATCACGTAATCAACGTAGCGATAGCCGTAGCGCGAAAGCGCCAGGATGAGAAACACGACGGCGCCTGTTATCAGCCCGGCCAGCGGAAGCGGCACGCGCAGCAGGATGTAGAATCCCAGCGCAGCGCCCAGGAACTCGGCTAAATCCGTGGCCATCATTGCCAGTTCAGCCAGGACCCACAGCAGCAGGCTCAGCGGCCGCGGGAATTGGTCCCGGCAGTTCTCGGCAAGCGAGCGGTTGGTTACCAGGCCAAGTTTGGCAGACAGGGCCTGGAGGAGAATCGCCATGATGTTGCTCGCCAGAAGAACCCACAGCAGGTCATAGCCGAACCTGGCCCCCGCCTCAAGGTCCGTGCCCCAGTTGCCCGGGTCCATGTAGCCGACGCTGACGAGGAAACCCGGGCCGATGTAGGCGAGAAAACGGCGATTGAAGATCTCGCGCGCGTAGGCGCGCCAGGCAGCCAGGCCGCGCAGCCCGGCCCCCGGCTCCTCGTGTTCCTCGATCATCTCGCGCGCTGGCCGGATCATCATCTGTCTCGTATGATGCACCTGCCTAGGATTCTACCATGCACCGCGCACCGAAGTTCCGCGCCGCGCCGACGCCACCTGCGCGCGATTGACTGGGCCTCTGCCCGCGCATTATAATCGCCGCGTTTGGAGTGGATTCGAGGAGCCAGCCCCTGGTGAAGCAAGCCAGCGCCGACCGCGAAGCCCGGTTCTTCGGCCAGACCTACCGGCGAGGAACGAGAGACCGCGTTCTCAAATTCTACCGCGCGCTGCGGAGCAGCAAGAAGCACTTCGACAGCCTGCTGCTCGCGCAAGCGCCGGGAAAAGAGGTGCTCGACTACGGCGCCGGCACCGGCCAGTACTCACTTTTTCTCGCACGGCATGGTGCGAATGTCGTCGGGATTGACATCTCGCCGACGGCAATCGAAATCGCGACCCAGCGCGCCCGCAAGGAGGGCCTGGACAACGCAGCATTCCGGGCGATGGACGCGGAACACCTCGAGTTCGAAGATCATAGTTTCGACGTTGTGTGCGGCGCGGGAATATTGCACCATCTCCATTTGCCCGCCGCCATGGCAGAGGTGGTGAGAGTATTGAAGCACGATGGGAAGGCCATCTTCCGGGAGCCGATGGGCCACAACCCTGCGATCAACTTGTTCAGACGCATCACCCCGAACCTGAGAAGCAAAGGCGAGCGGCCTCTTCGCATCGGCGACCTGAGGCTCATCGAGAAATACTTCCACCGCGCAGACTTCGCGTTCTTCCACCTGTCCTCGATACTATTGCTCCCGCTGGCAGAGCGCGCGATGGCCGCGCGTCTGGCAGACGCGCTGGATCGCTTCGACAGCCTCTTGCTGAAGCGCGTGCCGGGCCTCGCGCCGCTGGCGTGGCACGTGGTGATGCTGCTGGAAGGCCCGAGGGAGTCAGTGGCCGCGCGGTAGTCCTTGCAGAAGATTTTTCTTCAGAAGGGGAAACCGGCGGCGCGCCGAACAAGGAGTTGGGCGGGGCGGCATCGGGCGCGGCGGTGTGAAAGGGGATTGCCGTGCCTGTTTTGGCTGTGCTGGGAATTGTCGGCTTAGTTCTAGCGGCGTGCGCCGTGGGGGCCGCGGTCGCCCTGAGTGCCCTGCGAGCAAAGCGCATCGGGCCGCTGGTCAACATGCTTCGCGCCTCCGAGGCGGAAACGCGGGTCAAGGCTCTGGACGCGATTGGCGACCTGCCGCCGTCGCTGAGGCGCGCAGTAGCAAGAAGCATCCGAAAGATGCTGGTGCCCTCGGCAAGGCCCTGGGACCGCCGCGTGAACGTGCGCCTGGCCTACTGGTATCTGAGGCAGACCTTCGCGCTTCTGGCCGACGCGCGCCCGCGCGTGCGCTCCGACGGCGCGCGCCTGCTGCAGGCAGTCCTTCGGCAGATCATGCCCACCGCCGAAACGGAAGAGGAGGTTTCGGATCAGCCGTTCTCCAAGCCCGCCTTCGCGCTGGTGGAAATGGGTGCCAGCAGGTCCTTCTTGCGCTCGGCTCGTGATCCCGGGCTGAAGGTGATGGCCTTCGCGGAACTGATGGAGGCGGGGCTTCTCAAGCCCACTGCCACCGGGCAGAAGGAGCGCGCCCTCGACCAGTTGCTGAGCGAGGCGATCGTGCCCCTTGGGTCGGCCGCCAAGGACATGAACGTGCAGGTGCGCAGAGGCGTCATCGAGTTGCTGGGCGCGGTGGGGACGACGGAGACGGCTCCTCTGCTGGAGGCCTCGCTGGCAGACCCATCGGCCGAGGTCAGAGCGGAGGCTGCTAGGGGCCTTGCCAAACTGGGCGCTGCAAATGCCGTCCCGGCCCTGGTCGAACTGCTGCGCGACCCTGTGATCGCGGTTCAGGCGGCGAGCGCCTGGGCCCTGGCCGAACTGGGGGCGACGACTGCGTGCGCGGCGATTCTCGATGCGCTTGCCAAGGCATGTCCGAGGTATCCCGTTTCTCATTCAGCGATCGGGGAGATGATTGACTCTTCGGCCCGGCTTGGCGAGTCGGTTCCGGTCGCGTTCGAGAGGGCGATGCGCGTGCTTACCAGAGCGGCCGCTGAGAAGTTGGCGCAGGCTGTCGAATCCAGCGGCGCGGTTTCGAGATGGCTCGCGCTGGCGTGGGATGAGGAGCGCGATGGAGAGACGATCCGGTCGCTGCTCATGATGCTCTCCCGCTCCGGCGTCAGGGGCACATTCCACCAGGCGCTGGAGGCGACGGACGCCTCGGTTCGAATGAGGGCGGCGTGCGTCATCGGCAAGTGCGGCGATCCTTCTTCGGTTGGCCTGCTCGGGCCGCTGGCGCGCGATGCCGACCTTCAGGTGCGGATCGCGGCGATAGAGGCTTTGGGCAGCGTGGCTCAGCCGCAGTCGTGCGCCGTGATCGCGGGATGCATTGATGACCCCGAGGCCGACGCCCGCAGGACGTGCGTGTCCGCGCTCGAGAACATCGCGCGCACTGCGCGCGCCTGGCTTGAGGGCACCTCGCCCGTGGATGCCCAGTTGCTGCGCGAGGCAATCGAATCCGCAGCGCAAGCGATCCAGCACGCGGTTTACGACCGCGACGAGGGAGTGAGAACCGCCGTCGCCAAGGCTCTGGCGGCTGCGGCCAACGACGAGGGCAATCCGCCGGCTGGCGGACTCCTTGTCGAATTGGCCTTGCACGATGAAAGCGAAGCCGTGCGCCAGGCGGCTCGCAGCAGCCTGCGCGAGACCAAGCCATTGGCGCTCGAACCGGTTGTTCTTGGCGCTGCATCCGACGCGGATCCCGCGCTCCGCGCCCGGGCGCTCTATCTGCTGGCGATTCTCAACGGCAGCAGGGTTGCCTGGCGCCTCGTCGAGGCTCTGAATGATCCCGTAACATCGGTCAAGGATGCCGCGCTGCGCTGCCTGGGTGAGATTGACTGGAGCCAGGCTGCGGGCAGGCTGGTGGCTCATCTTCGTTCGCCGGACCAGCCCATTCGGGCAGGGGTCGCGCTGTTGATCGCAGCGCCGGCGGGCGCGGGTTATCTATCGCAACTTGCTGAATGCCTGACCGATCCCGACGAAATGGTGAGAGCGTGTGCGATTGATTCGCTGGCCGCTCATGGAGATGCAGCCTCGCCATACCGGCACGCGATCTCACAGCGACTGCGCGACCCAAGCCCCATCGCGCGCGAGCGCGCGATGGCAGCGCTCTCGCGCCTGGGCGAGCCCCCGGCTGCGGAGAGGCTGATCGTCGGGCTGTCCGATCCCGACCCTGCGGTGCGCCTTCGCAATGCCGCGCGGCTGCTGGAGATGGCGGCGGCAGGCTCGTTCGATGCCCTTGGCCGGGCGGTGGACAACCCGGAGGCAGTGGGAGCCATCGGCGAGTCCCTGGTTGGGCAGGGATCGCAGAGAGGCAGGGCATTTGCGGCAGCGCTGCTTGCGGCCCCGCGCGCGGAGCGCACGAGAATGATCGGTGCGCTCTCGCAGGCCCTGCTGCAAGTGGGCGCTTTCGAGGTCTGGCTGGAGGGCCTTTCCCACGTTGACCCCCAGGTTCGCGAAGAGGCAGCCGAGGCGATCGGCCTCTTGCGCGAGCCGAGGGCGGCGGGCGCGCTTGCGCTTGCGCTCGAAAAGGACCCCTGCCCATCTGTGCGCCAGGCTGCCGCCAGGGCGCTGGGCGAAATCGGCAGCGAGAGCGCGGTGGCCGTCCTGCTGGCAGCAGAGCAGGAAGACCCGGACCCGCTGCTGCGAAGCCTGGCTGGCGGCATTGCGCAGGTGGTCATGCAGCGGGCGGTGTCTGCCTCGCCTCAACTGCCCACCGACCGCCAGATTTGAGCCTGGCGGGCCGGATTCCCTGCGGCCACGTGGAAGACACCCTCCCATCGCCTTCCTGTGGAATAATCACCCGTAACCTGCAATAACATAGCAGCACGTTCAAATGGGTAAAAACATAGTGGAGGAATTGACAGCGCGAATCCCTCCGGAAAGGGCCGGGCGATGACGCCGAAAAGGCGCGTGGCAGTATTGGCTGCGTTGGTCATCGGTCTCGGCGTGGCGCGGGGGGCTCAGGCCGAGCGCAAAAGCGTTGGTTACTCGCTTAGTTTCGTTCGCGGCGTGCGCGCCCACGTCGTAACCGCCAACATGAACGACCCCGATGTGAAGATGACCGTCATCCTCGCGAGCGGCGGCATCGGAAAGAGCGAACCCTTCCGCGGAATGATGAGGAGAACACACCCCGATGCTGCCATCACCGGCACTTACTTCGGCCTGCGCGACCGACTCCCGACAGGGAGCATCATCATCGAGTGGAACCGGCTGCACGGCGGATTCGTCGGCACGGCGGTTGCAATCACGCCCTTCAACAGGGTCACCTTCGTTCACGGCAGGCCTGCCAATGATTCCGACTGGGGGGCCTACGAATCGGTCATCTGGGTAGGCCCGACGCTCGTGCAGTCGGGCAAGATATGGGTTGACCCCAGGGCCCAGGGGTTTCGCGACCCGTCGCTTTTCCGGCTGCGCAGGAGGACGGCGATAGGGATCACGCGCTCGGGCAAGTTGCTCCTCGTGGCGGTGAACAAGCCGATCTACCTCAGCAAGATGGCCGCCATCATGAAAGACCTGGCAGCGAGGGATGCTGCGGCGCTGGATGGAGGCACATCCACCGCGCTGTTTTACCGGGGCGATTTCCTTGCCAGGCCCGGCCGCCGCCTGACCAATGTGATCGCGCTGTATTCCAACGGCCGCCGCCCTTCGACCCGCGCCGCCCAATCCACCAAGCCAGCCCAACCCCCCGCCCTCTGACCCCAATTCTCGGCTGCCTTCTGTTACTACGGTAGCTTGTGGCTCTGCCATCCCGTGCCTCTGGCATCCCGAGAGGGATTGGGAATGGCAACGCCATCCCAGAGGGACTGACGAAGCAGAGCCCAACGGGACATTCGCTGTGGACACGGCATCTAGGGCGGCAGGAGACCACGCTTCGGCACCGAAGTACCCGATGAACGAGTAGTGCATCATCCGCGAGCAATGCGCGTGCAGCAAGGAGGGGACAAATGGAAAACGTGCTCGTAATCGCCATCACAGTCGCAGCCTTCTGGGGCGTCCCAATCGCAGTTTGCCTTTGGCTGGGCAGAGCGCGCGGGCGCAGGTGGTATTGGTTTGCGCTTCTCGGCTTGCTCTCGATAGTCGGCATCATAATCGCGCTGTTCATTCCTCCCGTCGAAGTGCAGGTCTCGGTGCCCGAGGAATTGCGGGAGAAGGCATCCCGGGTGAAACTGATATGGGGCAAAGGCCCCTCGTTCCACCATGCGATCGGGCCTATCGAGGCGGAGGTCAGCCAACCGGCGAGCGGGTATGACAAGGCGGGGCCCGATATCAGTCTGGTCAGCCTGGCTCTACAGGCCAAGGCGGCTGCAGCGGGCGCGAATGCGGTCCTTGAAGTGGAGTATTTCCGGAGGAAACCGCGCCCATGGTCTGTCGGCGCGGGGCCAGCGCTGAAGGCGCGCGGAATCGCCGCGTCGCTCGGAGAAGAAGAGTATGGACGCGCAGTGTCCAATGCCGAGGAGATCGGCCGCGGCCTGGACGTGGAAGACCCTCAAGAGGCCCTCTCGCGCGGCCTTCGCAAAGCCGGTATATGGACCATCGTGTGGGGCGCGTTGAACTTGGCCTTCGTACTGCCCGTGCTGGCCGACCTCAAGCCAGGCGAGGGCCTGCCCGTCATACTGCTGGGGATCTTGCTGCTGTGCGCGTGGATGCTGATCCTCGGCGTCTGGCTGCTGAGAGTGCACAAGCCGATCATGCTGATCCCGGACGGGATCACGCTGTGCGCGATAGGGGCAGTGAACCTTCTTCTGTTTGGTGTCGTGGTGCTGGGGATTCTGCAGATCATCTGGGGTGTGGAAAGCATTCGTTCCTACGGGCAGGTGGTGCGGCAGATCGAGGCATACAAGGAACTGCGAGCCGAGATTGACAAGAAGATCAGCGCTGCGGGGGCTGGCTTCTGGGGCGGCAGTGTTTATTGAGGCCGCGCAGCATCGTGGGGCAGGGGCTTCGCCCCTGCCCCGTAGGTTCACATCGGTGTCGCCAGAAACCAGGGGGCAGAACGCCCTTCGATCCGCCAGCTGGCGGACTCAGGGCAGGCAAGGTTGTGCCCTACCGTCTGACGAATGAGGGGGATGGCTGAAAGGAGCCCAACTCGTCAATGGCGATGACCCCCAGGGAGAGGTTGGCTGCTGCGCTGCGGAGGCAGAAGCCGCAGGGCCGGGTGCCGCATGTGGAACTCGAGTTCCAGTTGTCGGAGGAGATGTTCGGGGTGCACGCGCTGCGGGGCGATGACCTGAAGGATGTTTCCGGGACGCGGCGCGAGGACATGCTCAAGCGCAATGCCGAGCACTGGATCGAGGTCGCAAAGCGCTTCGATTACTCATACATCAACGGGACGCACTGGCTGCCGCGCGACGACCAGGTCAAGACCTTCCAGTACATCCGCGAAATGGCAGGCGACACCTACATGTTCTCCGTTTACGCGGACGGAACGTTCTCGATCCCGAACGGCACCAACATGATGGAGCACGCCGCCTGGCTGATCGAGAACGAGGAGGAGGCGCTGGCGAAGGCCCAGGAGAACGTCGAGAAATCAATCGCAGGCTGCCTGGAGATGATCCAGGCGGGGGCCGAGATCGTGCTGATGTGCGCGGATTACTGCTTCAACGACGGCCCGTTCCTGTCGCCGCGCATGTTCCGCAAGTTCGTTACCCCTTTTCTGAAACAGCAGATCGCGGCCTGGAAAAAAGCGGGAGCGTTTCCCGTCAAGCACACCGACGGCGACATCATGCCCATCCTCGATCAGTTGGTCGAGTGCGAGCCCTCAGCGATTCACTCGCTCGACCCGATGGCCGGGATTGACATCAAGCGCGTGAAAGAAATGGTGGGCGACCGGGTTTGCCTGATGGGCAATGTGAACTGCGCGCTGGTGCAGGCAGGCACAGAGGAACAGATCAGGCAGAGCGCGCGCTATTGCCTGGAGCACGGCGGCGTCAAGCAGGGCGGATACGTGTACGCGACGAGCAACTGCATCTTCAAGGGCGTGCCGCCGCAGAACTATCTCGTCATGCTCGACGAGCGCGACCGCTGGCCGGACGTGTAGGGGAAACCGCCAGCCGGCGGACTGCCGGAGGCTGGAATCGCACAGGTTGAAAACCTGTGCTACCGTTCGCTTGCAGCGGACGACCTCAGAATGAGAAGATTTCGTGGCCTTTCATGCCGGTGCAGAAATCGGCCAGCACCCACACCCCGCCGCTGAAGAACTCGCCGAAAATCAGCCCCAGCGCGGCAGGCAGGAGACGGCGATAAACGCGAGCACCGCCGTAGCGCAGCACCAGGACTTTCACCATCCAGCCGAGCAAGATCGAGAACCAGTAGTTGATCATCGGCCACGAGGCCCCCATCGCATAGCCGATCGGGTGCAGAGGCCACCACAGGAAATTGCGGTGCAGCAGCAAGAGCGCGACCATCGTCAGCGCGCCGATCCCGCATGTCGCAAAGGCCGCCCGGTTCGGCTCCTGCCCCTGCATGACCAGCGAGGTCGTCCAGTTCGAGTAGAGGTTGTTGGTGTAGTATGAAGTGAACCACGGATTGAGCGCCAGGCCGCCACGCGTGTACATCAGGCGCATGTAGGCCCACAGCGAAACCGGCACGGCAAGCGCGACTGCAAGCGCCATCGCCCCTGTCGTCCACCGCTGGCGAATCGAGCCCAGAGTCGCGACCTTGTATCCCTGGATTATGCCGGGCATCAGCGGGCTGCGGTTATCGAGCATCCACAGATGATCGAACAACACCAGCGCAGGCAAGCGCGACCGGCCCAGGCCGAGAGTTCCCGCGCCGTCGAGCATCAGGTTCAAGGGGCGATACGGGTGCTGCACGTAGAGCATCCCTCCCGCAGCAACCAGCCGCACTCCGACCATGTGCATCAGGAAGAACAGCACGAAGATCAGCAGCGTGAAAAGGGTTCCCGCTCCCGCGACGCTGCCCCACGCGATGATCATCGCCAGCCCCAGGACGACTCCCCAGGCGGCGCTCCCGGGGCTCATCGGCTCGTCCGGCGATGCCTTCCCGCGTAGGCGCACGGCATTCCGGATTGCAGCCGATAAATGCTTTCTGGCGGTCCACAGGATGTACAGGCCAAAGACGATTATCCCGCCCGCCATCTGCTGCGCAGCGAACTCGCGCACCGGATATGCCTGGACCCATGCCATTTGATAGCCGAGATGGGCGCCTACCATCTGCTGGCAGAGGAAGAAGAAGTAGAAGAACCACAGGCTGAAGGACAGGTCGGATGGCAGCAGATACGACAGGCCGACGATGCTGAATAGAAGGCGGATCCAGAGCGGCCTGACCGCCTCTCCTTGCCGGCCGATGATATATGCCCCAATGTCAATCAGGTGAACGTTCAGGCTGGGCAGCGCGGCGAAATAGCGGTGCAAGCCGTTGAGCGTGTGGATGCTGAAGGGGATCAGGAAGAAGACCCATGCCAACGGGTCTCGCAGCAGCGGCGCGAAGGCCGAGCGCCTTGAATCATAGTTCGTGATCTCCGCCGGCAACTGCACCAGCGGGAAAACCAGTTTCTCGTCCTCGACCCACGGCCTGCGCAGCAGGGCGCTCAGGCAGAAGAACACCAGATACACCGCTGCAATCAGAACTGCCCAGGCGGCGAGCGTGGGCAGCCATGCGGCCCATGGTATGGCCTCTCCCGACTGCAGGCCTTCATAGAGAGCAGTGGCGGCGCGATGCCCGGGCGCGAGCGCCCAGCGCGGGAGATGGCTCACCACGGCGTCCTGGTAATGGTTCTCAGGCGTGGCGAAGTAGAGCGGCCCCGCAAGGTAGGGGATCAGCAGGCCGGTGAGCCCGAACGACGGGATTCCGCCGGCGACCAGCGCCATCACGAAGATAGTCAGCAGTTCCTCGCGGGCCAGGCCCCAACCGAGGCGGCGCAGCAGGCCATTGACCAGGACGAGCGCGAACAGCAGGAACACCGCGCTGATTGGCAGGGCGGTCAGGCCGACCCATGTGCCCCGCATCACCAGGTCGCTGTAGGGGGTGGCGAGGCTGATGAACACCACCGCGCAAGCGCCCAGAGCCAGGGCCCTGCGTGTCATGCGGCCCTCCCGTCTGTCCGGTTACGCCGAGTGCTCAGGGCTCGGTGAAGGCCCACAGGTCCTGACCGAATCGCATGTAACCAAGCGATTGGCATAAGGCCAGCGAAGCCCCATTCCCAGAGTCCGTGCAATACATGGGGATCTTGCCCATGTCCAGGATTTCCTCCGTGGCCGCGCTGACCACGGATGCTCCCAGGCCCTGCCCCCTGTATTCCGGGGCGGTGAACACGGCTATTGATGAGACCAGCAGGCTCATCGCCGCATGATCGGCATAGGACACCACATCCCCCTTGTGCATCACCCCGGAGGCCCCCTCGAACGCGCCCCGGCCCCCGTGTTCGCGCGCCACCCCGCCGCGGCGGGGCAGGTGGTCTATGGAAAGAGGTGTAATCACGTGCTGGCGCTTGGAGACGAAGTGAGCGCGGTCGGTGTAGAACAATTCGTTGCGCCATATTTCCGTCAGGGGCACGATTCTCTCTGCGATGCGCAGCAGCCGGGTGCGATTGCGCTGCGAGAGCAGGGCCCCGTCCAGCGGCTCCGTCTGCAGCAGCGGGGTCAGGACCTCAAGCAGCGGCCCCCTCGCGCGCACCCGACACCCCAGCATCGTCTCGGCGATATACAGCGCGCACGGCGACCCAAACGGTATGTAGCGCTCATCAATCACCTCCGTGAAAAGCGCCCTCGGATTCAGTTGCGACGGAGGCCGCTCCAGCACCGCCGAGCACGCCATCTCCAGCGCCAGAGAACGTGGTGGTTCGCTTGTCATCATGCCTCTCTCTATACATTCCACGCCGGAAAGTGGTATTATCGCACTCGTGGGCATGGCCGCCGCCCGGTTTGCCCTTGGCGCAGGCTTCCGATTCGCCGATCTGCCCAGAGCCGGTAACGCGCGCGGGGACGGGTATTCGCTGTCCCGGGGCTGGAAACCTGGTCTGAAAGGAACTATCTCGCCGCTGGCACGTCCAATGCTGCAGGGAAGGTAAGCGGTAACCGCGAACCCGATTACCATAAGAACAGGGGGACGGGGCGATGGAAGAAGTATATTCTGAGCACGATATCGAGCCTGACGAGCGCACCATGTCTCTGGTGCCCTCGGAGATTGCCGCCCGCCTGGTTGTCTTCCCCTGGCGTCAGGAAAACGACATGCTCGTGGTGCTGATGCCTGACCCATCGAACCTCTGGGTCCAGGATCAACTGTCGCGCATGACGGGAATGAAGGTGAGCCCAGTCAGGGCCGCCGAGGATGTCGTCAGGCGGTGCATCCTGCGCTTCTACGCGGACCAGGGAGAAGTGCTTACCGCGGCCCCGGAGGGCGTGGCCGAGGAGCCGACGGCTGCGGGCTTCGAGCAATTCGTTACCGAGGCGCCGGCAGTCATGGCCATCAACAGCCTGCTGGAGCGCGCGGTAGCCGAGCGGGCAACCGACATTCACCTGGAGGCTCACCACGCGCGGGTGCTGGTTCGCTTGCGCATAGACGGCGTGATGTATGACCATGCCAAGATGCCGCCCGAGATGCTCGGCCAACTGGTCTCCCGGATAAAAATCCTTGCTAAGATGGACATCGCAGAAAAGCGCCTGCCCCAGGACGGCCGCTTCGAGGGCAGGTTCGCGGGCCAGCCTTTCGATGTGCGCGTCTCCACATTGCCCTCGATCTTCGGCGAGACGGTGGTCATGCGCATCCTTCCCAAGACGGCCAGCATGATGCGCCTCAAGGACCTGGGGCTCGACGAAAAGCAGTTCCGCGTGATGGAGAACCTGATCACGCGGCCCTACGGGATGATACTGGCAGTGGGCCCCACGGGGAGCGGGAAAACGACCACGCTGTACGCCTGCCTGATGAAGGTTGACCGGGCGAGCAAGAACGTGATCACGATCGAGGACCCTGTCGAGTATCAGTTGCCGCGCGTTACGCAAGTGCAGGTGCATCCCAGGATCGGGCTCACATTCGACCGCGGGCTGCGGCATATCGTGCGCCAGGACCCCGATGTCCTTCTGGTGGGAGAGATACGCGACCTGGAGACCGTGCGCATGGCGATCCAGTGCTCGCTGACCGGGCACCTCGTCTTCAGCACGATGCACTGCAACGACTCTGTGGCGGCGCCCGTGAGGATTATTGACATGGGCGCGGAACCGTACCTGGTGGCTTCCACTTTGTCCGCCGTGATCGCACAGAGGCTGGTGCGGCGCGTCTGCGCCAACTGCAGGATGGAGAGCGAGCCTCCCGCGGAGGTGCTTGCACGCCTCGGCGTGCCGCCCGATTCCGGCCCTTACTACAAGGGGCGCGGATGCAACAACTGCCGCGGCACGGGCTATCGCGGACTCGCAGGCGTGTTCGAACTGATAACCATTGACGACGAGATGCGCAGCGCGATCGTGGCGAAGAGTTCTGCCGCCGTGCTGCGCCACCGGGCAAGGGAACAGGGCGTGGTGAGCCTGCGCGATGCCGGCATGCAGAAGGTGGCCGAGGGCGTAACCACCCTCGACGAAGTCCTGCGCGCAGTTTACGTCGAGGAGGGAGAAACCGTCGAGCCGCTGGCTCTTCCGCCCCCGGATGACAACGAGACCGCCGAGTAGGGCGGCGCGGACGGCGCGAATCCAGTCAACCCGCGCCCAGGGGTCTTTGAGCAATCGGCAGGGATTGCGCGCCTGCCCTGGAAATTCCTGATCGGCGATGCGGACCTTTCTCAACTCTATCGCCCCCGACCGCCTCATCGGCCAGGGACTCAAGATCCTGGGCATCATCCTGGTCGCCCTGGCGCTGCATCTGGCGATCCGGGCCGCGCTCAGGAGAACGGCGAGGCGAATAGGGCGCGCTCGCTCACTGGCCCCCGCCGAGGCCAAGCGAATCTCCACCCTGCTGGGCCTCATTTCGAACGGAGCAGGCTATGGCATCTTCCTGCTGGCTTTCCTCATTGCGCTCAGGGAAGCAGGGGTTGACACCGCCCCGATAATGGGGGGCGCCGCAATCCTCGGCCTGGCGGTCAGTTTCGGGGCGCAGAACCTGGTGCGCGATGTCGTTGCCGGCTTTTTTATGCTTTTCGAGGGCCAATACACAGTCGGCGACCGTGTCGAAATCAACGGGGTCACGGGGACGGTTGAGGATGTCGGCCTGCGCGTTACCCGGCTGCGCGACGGGAATGGGGTTCTGCACTGGTTTGCCAACGGCGCGATAACCTCGGTCAACACCTACCCCGAGACCGGCCTCGCTTTCTTGCTGCGGGTGTCCGCCGATCAGCAAGCAAGTTCCGCGGTGGCACAGACCCTGGAGGAATTTGACCGCCTGTTCTCCTGCTTCGCACGGCCCCCTGAGCAGCAGGAAACTCTGCAAGTGGGCGGCGCAACTATCCTCACCTTCCTGCTCCACCTGCGTCCCGAGCGAGCGGCTGGTGCGCAGGAGCGCCTGCCTGCCTACCTGAGGGCATCCCTTTCGCGCGCGGGCCTGCCGGAACCCGCAGACGTTTACCTCACCGCCGCCCACTAAGAGCCTATCCGAAAAATGAGAGCCTCACGAAAATGTCATTCTGAGTCCGTCAGCCGACGGACGAAGAATCCCACTGTCCACCCGCTATGCGGTGCCACATTGTGCAGTATTGTGAGACCCTTCGCTGCGCTCAGGGTGACAGGCCCAGGCGTTCTTAGGATAGCCTCTAATCCGACCGACGTATCTGTGATATAATCACAAGGCCATGAATGCGCGAGAGCGGGTGATCGTCGCGCTGGATTTCGCGTCGCTGGCCGAAGCGCAGGCGATGGCAGCGCTTCTGGCGGGCCGCGTGGGGATGTTCAAGGTCGGCCTCGAATTGCTCATGTCCGAAGGCCCGCAAGCGGTAACGCAGATCATGGCGACGGGGACCCCGGTTTTCGTTGACTGCAAACTGCACGACATCCCCAATACCGTCGCCGGGGCGGCAGCCGCGCTCGGCAGGCTGGGATGCGCGATGTTCAACGTCCACGCCACTGCCGGCTTCGAGGCTCTCCGCGCCGCTCGCCACGCGAGCGAGCAAGCAGCGGCGGATGCGGGGAAGAAACGCCCGCTCGTAATCGGCGTTACCATACTCACGAGCCTCGACGATTCCGACCTTGCAGCCCTGGGGATTTCGGGAAGCCCCGCCGAGCGCGTGGTCGCGCTTGCCCTTCTGTGCCAGCGGGCCGGGCTCGATGGGGTGGTCGCCTCGCCGATCGAGGCGGCTGCGATCAAGGAGGCCTGCGGGAGGCAGTTCCTGGTAGTCTCGCCCGGCATCAGGCCGGGCCTTGCGGGCCTCGGCGATCAGAAGCGCGCGATGACGCCGCGCGATGCCCTGGCTGCAGGCGCAGACTATCTGGTCATTGGCCGCCCTGTAACCGCAGCGGACGACCCGGTGCAGGCGGTGGAACGCATCGTTGCTGAAATCGGCTGAATCGGGAGCCGTCAATGGATGAGGACTTGGCTGCCATCATGCAGCGGGGAATAGACTCCCTGGTCAAACTGGAACTCGTCTTGCTCTTCGATGCGAACCCAGACCTGGTTGACACGGCCCAGGCCATCGCCGCCCGCCTCGCCAGGGACATGCGGGACGTGAAATTTGCCCTGCGCGCCCTCGCCGCAAGCGACCTGGTGAACCAGTTCGAACTCGGCGCCGGGCGCTACGTGCTATATTCGCGCGTCGAATCGCACCACACGCGCGCTTCGATAAGAAGGCTGAGCGAAGTCTATCACGGCGACGAGCAGGGGCGCGTGGAAATCATAAAGAAACTGATGCGGCTGCCCACATAGCCAGGCGACCGACGATCGGAGAACCATGGATCAGAACTGCGAGAGATGCGCGCGGCCGCTGAATGCCCAGTTCGCTTTCTGTCCGTGGTGCGGCGTTCGGCGCTTGCCGACCTGTCCCGTCTGCCACGCAGTGCTGCTGTCGGGGTGGGCGCATTGCCCTCGCTGCGGGAGCGCTATCGAGCAGGGAGAAGCCGCGGCCCCCGCGAGCGGGATGCGCGCTTCCGCCGCGGATGCCCAGTCCGAGGCAGAGAAGATCAACCTCGAGGGCATGAAACTCTACGACCAGGAGCGCTACGACGAGGCGATACAGAAGTTCCTGAGGGCCATCGAACTGAGTCCGAACAACGCGATCTATCATGCCAACCTTGCCGTCGCCTATCACGACAACAACATGCCCGACCAGGCGCTCGACGCCTACAAGCGCGCCATCGCCTTCAACCCCAAGGACACCACCTCGCGCCTGAACCTGGGGCACCTCTACTCGTCCCTTGAGGACAAGGACAATGCGCGCGAGTGTTACCAGCAGGTGATCGCCCTCGCGCCCGAAAGCGAAGACGCCAACGAGGCCCGCCAGGCCCTCGAAGACATCTCGCGCCTCTAACCCGGACTCTTCATGAAAACCTCTCTCGCATTGCACGCCGCAGGGCAGGCTCGCCTCCTGCCCTCTGTAGGGCGGGGGCTCTGTCCCCCGCCTCTTGTCATTCTGAGCGAAGCGAAGAATCTCACTAACCCTGAGCACGAACCCGACGCGGAATCTCATTGGGCAGGACACGAGGTCCCGCCCTACGAACTGATGATCACAGGTGCTTGAGAAGCGCATGCCGCAGATGATCAGAGAAGCCGGTCGCGAAGACGCGCCTCTCCTGGCGCGTCTGATCCGCGATTCGTTTCGGGATGTTGCCGACCGGTTCAACCTGACGGCGGACAACTGCGCGACCCACCCTTCGAACTGCAAGCCGGAATGGATCGAATCGGACCTCGCGCAGGGCACCAGGTATTTCATCCTCGAAAGTTCGGGCGAGCCGTGCGGTTGTGTTGCCCTGGAAAAAGCAGCGGCTGACCGCTGCCACCTCGCGAGACTAGCCGTAATGCCCGCCTGCAGACGGAAAGGCTTCGGGGAAGCCCTCGTGCAGCACGTTCTGGCGGAGGCGCGGCTGACGGGAGCAGAGACCCTGGAACTCGGCATCATCTCCGGTCATACAGAATTGAAGCAGTGGTACGAGAGAATGGGCTTCTCTGTTGCCGGATCGAAGCGCTTCGACCACCTCCCGTTCGAAGTTACCTTCATGCGCATCGGCCTCTAGCCTGATTGTTCATGAATACTCCTGTGACGGGACGCATCGCAAGGCAGAGGATTGGCCCCCTCACCCAACCCTCCCCCACCGCTGGGGGAGGGGGCCAATCAGGCAGGGGCAGCACAATAGCCTCCCCTCTCCCTGGATGGGAGAGGGGTAGGGTGAGGGTGAACCGAGTCCCCGCGATCCGCAAACTGGCCGACACGCAACACCCTATCATCCCGTCCGCCAGTCCGCCAACCGGCGGACGGACGAAGAATCTCACTAACCCTGAGCACGAGCCCTTCGCGGAGTCTGAGCGGGGCAGGACACGAGGTCCCGCCCCTCCCTCCGTAGGGCAGGAGCTCGCCTCCTGCCCAATCCAGATGGTGGCACAGGTTTTCAACCTGTGCACGGCACAGGATGGAATCCTGTGCTACCCCGCCTTGCGCCGCAAGATCAGGAACTCGTCGGGGCGGACGATGCGGTAGCCCTTCGCCTCAAGGCGGCGCACGAGGATAAGCATCTTCTCGAACATGTTGCGGTTCATCGGCCCGCACATGTTCACGGTGCAGGAAACGAAGGCAGGCCGCCCGTCAGGGCGACCCTGAGGGGCGGCTCCCTGCGTGGCCCCGAAGGGAAGGGGTCGGCCCTTGAGATATGCCTCGATGTCGCGCTCGCCCTGTTCCGGGCTGTCAACCATCACCTTAGTCGGAATCCAGGGCTTGCCGTCAATCATCCGGTCCTCTTCGCCCACCACGGTCTCGAAGCCCTGGAAGAATCCGGGGCAATCGGGCAGGGCCTTGATATAACGCGCGGCAACATCTTCATCCAGCCAGTCGGCGCCATACTTGTTCTTCGTTTCCTCGACCAGGTTGCCGTCTTTCAGGGGCAGGGGAACATCGCCCGCCTTCGTCCGGTGCTGGACAAAGCCGCCGGGCAATGCCTTGACTACCCGGTTTATCATCCATATCGTCCGCGCGTCACAAAGCCGCATGTGCTCTCTCGTCAGCGCGAGAAAACGGTCGAGCCCGTCGTACACGCTGGGATAGTTGTAGCCCGCGCCCGAAGGCCCCGCCACGAAGTAGTCGTTGGGTGTTGCCGTGCGGTAGTAATACTCAAGCAGGGCAGGGCCGAGACCCGCTGATAATCTGGGCGCGATCCACCATCCCATCGGCACGCTTCCGCGCAGGGGGCTCGCCCACTGGCCCTGCTGCAGGTTGGTCATCGCGTGCAAACTATCGCCGTCGGTCTGGCTGAAGGTGATATAGACTGCTTTTTCCAGCCGGACATCGGCCTCGCTCGCGTGCTTCTGGCGCAGCGGCTCCTTTGCCGCGATATGCCGATGGAACGACAGGTTGGCGCCGCCAGATGAGCACAACTGCACGAGGCCGTGCCTTGAACATGCGTCCACATATGTCGCCTCGATGTCCGGCGGCACGCTCCACCCGACGGCAAATGCCTCGCGCTCCATCTGCGAGGCGATACGGTGCCACAACTCCGCTTCCTCGGGCCGGTCGGGATGGGCGCACAGGCTGTGCACGAACGAGCGCTCGCCTACCAGGTAATCAACCGCCGGCGACCAGAAAGACTCCGGCTTCTCGCTCACCTCCAGGCTGCCGACAGCGCGCCGCGCGCAGTTGGGCAACAAATGCTCCACCGCCCAGCGGTAGGCCTCGATCTTGTCGCGCCAGCGCCCGCGCAGGTCCTCGACTATGGGCGCGTGAGGGAAACCGGCGGCCGTCTTCGCGTCGGCTGCAACCAGGCCGCGAATCCCAGCAATCGTTATCGCAATCGGTATCGTGTCGCGCAGTTTCTCATCCCACACCACGAACCCGTTCACCAGGCTGCCGAATCTCTCGGCTGCTGCCTCGGCGCTCATCTCCTCCGCCTCGATCCCGTAATAGGCATACCAGTTCATCCAGTGCGCATCCCAGTCGGGCCGGTGCAGCAGAAACATCCGCGCGCCGCCCCGGTTCGCCAGCCCCTGCAAACACATCAGCCCGATCCGCTCGCCCTCGGACCGATCGCGCATCCCAACACAAACAACCGGTCTCGTCTCCTCCATCTCACTCCTCACGTTATGGGGCAGGACACCCAGGCCCACTGCATGTCACTCTGTTCGGATACGGCTGCAATCATGGCAGTCCCGGCCAATTATAGCGCCCGGAGGTTGCACCGGCCAGTCATTCGCCGCTCGGCCAACGGCCAACCGGCAGCGAGCCGTTCGCCTTGACAGCGGGCGGAATCGCCTAGTATCATACTGAACCAGGTGAAGGGCGATGGTTCGCGTGTGGGTAGGCATCGTGCTCGGCGTGGCGTTGTTCTTTCTGCTGATACCAATGCAGGCTTTTCTCGAAGGTGCCGACCTTTCCGGCCCGGACAGCGCTTTCGGCCACGCCTTCGCTCTCTTCGCCCTGATCCTGCTGTCAGTCATCGCGCTGCGGCGCGAGCCAGCCCGATCGCGCGAGGGGAACAGAATAATCAAGCCCAGGCAAGACGCGGAACGTTAGACATGGCGCTCAAGTTCGGACTGCCGAAGGGCAGCCTGCAGGATGCAACGTTCGATTTGTTCGCCAGGGCAGGGTTCGACCTGCACCTCGGATCGCGCTCCTACTATCCCGTCGCGGACGACCCGGAACTGGAGTGCCGCCTGCTGCGGGCGCAGGAAATCCCCAGGTATGTGGGCGAAGGGCTGCTCGACGCCGGAATCTGCGGTCAGGACTGGATCCGCGAGAACGAAGCGGACGTGGTCGAAGTAGCCGAGTTGAACTACTCCAAGCAGACCGACCGGCCGGTTTGCTGGGTGGTCGCAGTGGCGAACGACAGCCCGGCGCAGAAAGTCCAGGACCTGTCCGGCAAGCGCATCGCCACCGAACTGGTGAAAGTAACCCAGAAGTATCTGAAGGACCACGGAGTGCAGGCCAATGTGGAGTACTCGTGGGGCGCGACCGAAGGCAAGGTGCCCGAACTCGTGGACGCGATAGTTGAGTTGACCGAGACGGGCGCATCGCTGCGGGCCCACGGGCTGAGGATCGTGGACACGGTGATGGAGTCGAGAACCCAACTGATAGCCAGCCGTGCAGCCTGGGCCGATGACTGGAAGCGAGCGAAGATGGAGAGCATCGCGGTGCTGCTCAGTGGGGCGCTGCGCGGCCGAGAAAAGGTGGGGCTCAAGATGAATGTGCCGCGCGACCGGCTGAAGGGCGTGCTGGCGATCCTGCCCGCCATGAAACACCCCACCGTCTCGCCGTTGATGGATGACGACTGGTGCGCCGTCGAGACGGTGCTGGACGAGAAGCAGGTTCGCTCTCTCATCCCCGAACTGAAGCGCGCCGGAGCGCAAGATATCATAGAGTACCCATTGAACAAGGTAATACCTTAGGCCGGAGCAGGCGTTTGCGGTCTGAGTGGCCAGGGTAGAACGACAGAGAGGATGAGATGCCGGTCTGTCCTGCGTGCGGCACCGATAACGCCGCCAGCGCAATAATGTGCGAGCGGTGCGGGTCCCGGTTGGGGCCGGTTGCAGAAACCGGCGCCGGCATCGCCGAAAGACTCCTCGACGAGGCCTTCCGCTACAGCGATGAGGGTCGCCTTGAGGAGGCCATAAAGGCCGCCGAGCAGGCGGTTGCCGCCAACCCGAATAGCACATCGGCTCACTCGCTGCTGGGCATTCTATACGAGCGCGCAGGCAGAAGGCAGCAGGCAATCTCGCAGTATGAGCGCGCGCTCTCGATCAGCCCTCGCAGCATCGCCGACAGACAAGCCCTCCGCCAGTTGATGACACCCGGCCTGGCAGGCAGGCCAGCCGTCACCCGAGCGGCAGTCGTTGGCGTCTTCGTCGTGGCTTGCGCCCTGCTCGTGGCAGGCATCGGAATGGTCTTGTACACCGGGCCGTCCAGCCGTTCCACAGTTGCCGGCGCCCGGCCTGGCGGGGCTCCAGTCGTTCCGATTGCAACTTCGCCCAGACCTTCAAGCGCTGCTGCAGTCACCGCCGCGCCGGCCGCGATGCCTTCTGCCCCAAGCGCAATACCATCTGCTCCCAGAGTGGCTGCGCCGACACCCGCGCCGACTCCGACATACTGGCCAACGATCCCGACTGTCGCTGCGCCCATGATACAGCAGAGCGCGCCGCTGCGATTTCCCGTCGCGCCGCAGGCCTCTGCAGCCCCGCGGATTCAGCCGCCGCCCACGCTGACGCGCCCAGCGCCCACCATGCCGATGCCGGCGGCGCCCACGGTGCCCAGCGAACAGGTCGCGCGCACCTACTATTTCCAGAAGGATTATCCCAAAGCCACGGCGACCTACGAGAAGTATATTGACCTTCACCGCGATAGCGCCGCCCACGTGCACCAGGAACTTGCCTGGTGCTATTACCGGCAGGATCGGACTGAAGACGCGATAGGACAGTACAGCCGCGCATTGGCGCGCTACAAGCAGGAGTTAGATAATCCCGAAACTCGCGATGAGGCTCAGCACGGCATTCGCTCATGCCAGGCTGCCCTGGCTGCGCTGCGGCCCCCGTAGCGGCCCGGCACGGGCAGCCCAAAGAATGCATAAACCGTCCGCCAGCCGTCGCGCGCGCGTGGTTCTGCTGGCAGCCCCGTGGCTGGCTTTCTTCAGCAGCACGGCGGCATTCGCACAGCCGCGCGAGGCGCGCGCTCAGGCCCCGCTTCCCACCGTCGTGGTATTCCCGGTCCAGGGCACCCAGCCGCTGGCCGAAGACTTGACCGCGGCGTTCATAGCGCGCCTGGGAAGCACGACCTGCGGCCTGAAGGCACTGCCCTTCGACGTGAACTCACCAACCATCCAGCGGGCCCTGCGCGAGCACGAGTTCCTGCGCTCTGCCATCAGCCCCATCACATCACCCGTCGTCGCAGACGTGCTGGGAGACGCCGTGGGAGCGGACCTTACTCTGATGGCCACGGCCGAAACGCAGGGCGGGCAGGCCAAACTGTCCGCGAGACTTGCTGCCACGAAGTCGCGCGTTTCGCGGGACTACCAGGCTTCGACGCAACTGCCGCAAGGCTGGCCCGACAACCTGCTGCCCACTGCCGCGCGCGCCCTGGTTGACGGGCTGCTCGATCCGGTCATCGGGCAGATGTGCGCCGACGCCAAATCGCTCCTGCAGCAGGCGCCCGCAGATGCGCCAGAGCATTACAGGCGAGGCCAGGAACTGATGGCGCAAGGGAAGGCAGCGGAGGCGTCGCTGGAGTTCAACGTTGCGACCGCGCTGGAGCCCGGCAATGCCGGGTATCACGTCGCAGCAGGACAAGCATACGCCGCTTTGGGCGACACCCAGGGCGCGGTGGTCGAGTATAACCGGGCCCTGCAGATAACGCCCGATATGCCGATGGCCAGGCTTGGGCTCGCGCAGTTGAACCTACAGACCGGCAAGCCCCAGGAAGCAGCCCGCGTCGCGGAAACCCTGGTGGAGGCCGATCCTTCGAATATCGAGGCGCGGCTCGTTCTGGCGCGCGCCCTGGCGGCGTCGGGAGATCAGGCCAAGGCCCTCGAGCAATACGAGCGCTTGCTCGCCTACCAGGCAAACAACGAGGAGGCCTTGCGCGCCGCCGCAGCAGCCTACGATGACCGCCAGGCCTGGGACAAGGCGATCCCTCTATACAGCCGCCTCGTGGAGGTCGCTCCGGGAGACGACCGCGTGCGGGAGCGTCTCATCCAGTTGCTGGTGAAAGTCGGCAATCTGCCCCAGGCGGTGGCCGAATTGCGCAAGGCTTTCGATCTGCTGGGCGAGCCGGTGCGCTACCAATTGCCCCAGTTCGTGGCCGTGGTGCGCGTGATGGACAGGGAATGCATGGCCGTCATCCGCCAGGCTTTCAGCGATTACGATGCCTATCAGTCGGGTAGGATAACGCGCGCGCGGTTGGAGGACGACTTCAAGAGCCTGCACCAACGATCCGATGACCTCTACCACGCAGCCGAGAGGTTGTCGCCGCCGGAACTGCTGGCTCGCGCCCACCGTTTCCGCGTGCTGGCCTGCGCGGTGCTGAACGAGTCGGACTTCGAACTGGTGCGCTTTGCCAAGACAGAGGAGAACTGGCGTTACGAGCGCGCCAAGATGCTGCGCGACTCAGCCCAGAACGCGCTGAGCAAGGCCCAGTCCCTCGAGGCCGAGGCCGGCTGGCCCACGATCACCGAAGCCGAACGCTAGAACGATTCCACGACCTTGTTCATCGTAGGGCAGCCCGCCACCCGGCGGACGCGACCAAGAATGACCCGACCCGGAGCCCGTTAGGTGGCAGCCGGGTCTGGGGTTGTGGTATCATTCGCTGGGGGGATGGCGCAGCTTCAGCCGTCGCAGCCATAGGCTGCTATGGCGAAGTCGGCCGGCGTGGCGGAATGGTAGACGCGCCGCACTCAAAATGCGGTGGCCGTGAGGCCGTGGGGGTTCAAGTCCCTCCGCCGGCACCAGGGATGGTGACGGCAGCCGGCGAGACGCTGGCGCTACGATCGTGGGCGGCGTTGGGCGGCCACTTTCAGGCGGGTGAGGGCGCGCAGCAGCGCAGCGCGAGCGCGCTCAATGTCAATTCCCGCTTCGTGGGAGCGCAGCCGCTGCAGCGCCCTGTCGCGCGCGGCAGCGGCCCGGTCGGTGTCAATGTCATCTGCCCGTTCGGCCGCATCGCCCATTACCGCCACCGAATCCCCGCCCACGCGAGCGAACCCGCCGCTCACTGCGAAGAACGATTTCTCCCCCGACGCCTCAGTCACCTGAATCGCCCCCGGCTGCAGCGCAACCGCCATGGGCGCATGGCCCGCCCACACGCCCATGTAGCCATTGTAGGCGGGCAGTATCAGGCTCGTCACCTCGTCTGAGAAAACAAGCCGCTCGACGGTAGCAATCTCTACTTTGAAACTGCGAGGCATCGGCAAGGCCCGTTCTATCGCGCCATCATCTGCTCCGCGCGCGCAACCACCTCGTCTATCGTCCCCACCAGGTAGAACGCCTGCTCCGGAAGGTCGTCGTGCTTTCCGTCGAGTATCTCGCGGAAACCGCGCACCGTCTCCCGCACCGGAACGTACCTGCCCTTCTCCCCGGTGAAGACCTCGGCAACGAAGAAAGGTTGGGAAAGGAACCGCTCCAGTTTGCGCGCGCGATGGACGGCCAACTTGTCCTCATCGGACAACTCGTCCATCCCCAGGATGGCGATGATGTCCTGCAGTTCCTTGTAGCGCTGAAGCACCTGCTGCACTTCGCGCGCCGTGCGGTAGTGTTCCTCCCCGACTACATTGGGCTCCAGGATGCGGCTGGTTGAGGCGAGCGGGTCAACGGCCGGGTAAATTGCGCGCTCGAAGATCGCGCGGTCCAGTTTCACGACCGCGTCCAGGTGGGCCATCGTCGCCGCCGGAGCAGGGTCGGTGATGTCGTCCGCCGGGACGAAGATCGCTTGCAGCGAGGTGATGGAGCCGCGCCGGGTGGAGGTGATTCGTTCCTGCAGCGCGGCCATTTCGCTCGCCAGGGTTGGCTGGTATCCGACCGCGGAGGGCATCCGCCCGAGGAGCGCTGATACCTCGCTCCCGGCCTGCACGAAGCGGAAGATATTGTCAATGAACAGAAGAACGTCCTGGCCCTGCACGTCGCGGAAGTACTCGGCCATCGTAACCGCTGTCAGGCCCACTCGCAGCCTTGCTCCCGGCGGCTCGTTCATCTGGCCGAAGACCATCACGGTCTTGTCAATCACGCCGTATTCCTGGGCTTCCAGCCACAGTTGATTGCCCTCGCGAGTGCGTTCGCCCACGCCGCCGAAAACGGAGATGCCCCCATGCTCGGTGCCGATGTTGCGAATCAGTTCCATCAGCAGGATGGTCTTGCCGACCCCGGCGCCGCCGAACATGCCCACCTTTCCACCCCTTGGAAACGGGCAGACCAGGTCAACGACCTTGAAGCCTGTCTCGAACATCTCGGTAACCACGCCCTGATCCTCGAAGGGAGGGGGAGGGCGGTGGATGCTGTAGTGATCCTCGGCTTCCGGCGGCGGCTTGCCGTCAATGGGGTTGCCCAACACATCAAAGAGGCGGCCCAGCAGGCCGGGCCCCACTGGCACCGTGATGGGCGCTCCGGTGTCCTCTGCTTGCATTCCCCTTACCAGGCCATCCGTTGAAGCGAGCGCCACGCAGCGCACGGTGTCGTTGCCCATGTGCTGGGCGGCCTCGACCACTACTGTCCGGTCGTGCTTCGGGTCGGCGATGCGAATGGCGTTCAAGATGGCCGGCAGGTGTTCGGGCTCGAAGCGCACGTCAACCACGGGGCCCACTATCTGCACAACTTCACCTGTTGCCACATCTCACCTCCAGCATTGCGTCAGCGCAAGGCCTCCGCTGTGCCCACGATGTCGAGCAGTTCCCTGGTGATTGCCGCCTGGCGCGCCTTGTTGAACTCGAGCGTCAGGGTGTTGATCATCTCCTTGGCGTTGTCGGTGGCAAGGGCCATTGCGGCCACACGGCTGGCGTGCTCGCTGGCCGACGATTCCAAAACTGCCTGCCACAACGCATACTCGAAGTAACGCGGCAGCAGCAAGTCCAGCAGTCTGCCCTGCGGCGGTTCGAAAAGGATGTCACGGCCCTCGGCCTCATCGCTGGGCTCTATTGGAAGAAGTGATGACGATTGCACCCGGCAACGCATGCCGCCCAGGAAGCGCGTCCAGAGCACTATCACCTGGCCGACCTCGCCGTCGAGGAACATTCTCAGCACCTGCCGCGCAGGCCTTCTGGCTGCTGGCAGGGAGGGCTCGACTGTGAGCGGCACCAGCGAGCCGGCGAGGCTCACGCGCCTGCGAAAGAAGTCCGTTCCCTTCTTGCCCACCGTGATAAGGCGGTCCACGTCAGTTCGCATTTCGCGGGTGGCCAGGCGCAGCGCGTTCAGGTTATACGAACCGCACAGGCCCCTGTCGGCAGTGATCAGGATGATCGCTCTGGCCTGCGTATCCGGCCTGGAGAGAAGGGGGTGCTGCGCGCCGCGGCACGCATCGGGCAGCGCGGCTTCGAGCAGCGCCACGTAGCGCCTGCAAGCGCCCAGCCGCTGCTCGGCACGCACCAACTTGATGCCAGCGATCGTCTTGGTAGCGCGGCATATCTGCTGGATGTTGTGAACCGAGCGGATCTTGCGCCTTATCTCTCGCGTCGAAAGCACGGAAAGCCCTTCCCGACTACTTGCCGAACTGCTCCTTGAACTGCTGGATCGCCTTTTCCAGCTGCGCTTGCGTCTCCTCGCTCAAATCGCCTGTCGAGGCGATGGCGTGAGGAACCTCCGGGTAGCGATCGCGCACGTAGCGCAGCAGGCCGCGCTCGAATTCGGAGACGCGCGGCACGGGCAGGTCATCGAGGTATCCGCGCGTGCCCGCGAAAACGCTGATCGTCTGGTCCTCCATGCTCATCATCGCCTGCTGCGGCTGCTTGAGCAGTTCGACCAGGCGTTGTCCTCTCGTCAACTGCGCCTGGCTTGTCCGGTCGAGGTCACCAGCAAACTGGGCGAAGGCAGCCAGTTCGCGATAAGAGGCCAGATCCAGTTTCATGCGCGCGGAAACCTGCTTCAGCGCCTTCGTCTGCGCCGCACTGCCAACCCGCGAGACGGAAATCCCAACGTTCATGGCGGGCCGCACGCCCGCGAAGAAGAGTTCGCTCTCAAGATAGATCTGCCCATCGGTGATCGAGATCACGTTCGTCGTGATGTAAGACGCGTAGTCTCCCAATTGCGTCTCGACGATGGGCAGCGCGGTGAGTGAACCGCCCCCCTTGGCATCGCTCAACTTGGCCGCGCGCTCCAGCAGGTGCGCGTGCAGGTAGAAGATGTCTCCCGGGTAGGCCTCCCTGCCCGGAGGGCGCCGCAAGAGAAGTGAAACCTGGCGATAAGCCTGAGCGTGCTTGGTCAGATCATCGTAAACCACCAGCGCGTGCAGCCCGCGGTCGCGGAAATCCTCGGCCATCGCGCAGCCCGCGAAAGGCGCAATGTATTGCATCGGCGCCGGGTCGGATGCAGTCGCCGCGACAACTGTCGTGTAGCGCAGCGCATCGTATTTCTTGAGCGTCTCGACCACGCTCACCACCGTTGACTGTTTCTGGCCAATGGCGACATAGACGCAGTAAACGTCGCCCTTTTGCTGGTTCAGCATCGTGTCCACGCAAAGCGTGGTCTTGCCTGTCTGGCGGTCGCCGAGTATGAGTTCGCGCTGGCCCCGCCCGATCGGGATCATCGTGTCCACGACCTTGATCCCGGTCTGCAGCGGCTCTTTCACGAGTTGGCGCTCGATTACCCCAGGGGCGCGGGTCTCTATCGGGCGGAAGCGCTGCGCCGCCACAGCGCCCTTGCCGTCAATCGGCTGCCCCAGCCCGTTCACCACCCTGCCCCTCAGGACCTCGCCCACGGGGACCTGAACGATGCGCCCGGTCGTTCTCGCGGTGTCCCCCTCTTTTATCTCGCGGTCGGGGCCCAGCAGCATGCAGCCCACGGTGTCCTGCTCCAGGTTCAGCGCGATCCCGTAAACCTGGCCCGGGAACTCGATCAACTCCCCGGCCATCGCATCCGAAAGTCCCCAGACGCGCGCGATCCCGTCGCCCACCTGCAGCACCGTGCCCACACCCACGGTCTCCAGCCGCGCACCGTATTGCTCTATCTCCTTGCGTATTACGTCGCTTATCTCTTCGGGGCGAATCCCCATCTCACGCTCCCGTCACGCTCTCCTGAGTTCGAGTTCCCAGAGTTGTGCCCGCAATCTTTGCAGCGCGCCCTGCGCGGTGCCGTCAATCGCGCGGTCGCGCATCCTGACCAACATGCCCGCGAGCACACCTGGGTCAACACGCACCTGAACTTGCACGTGCTTTCCGGTCTTCCGCTCCAGGATTTCGCGCAGCCGTGTCAACTGGGGCTGCGTGGGCTGCTGGGCTGCAGTAACCTCCACCGGCAGGATGCCTTGCTGCTCCTCATAGGCGCGCTCGAAATGGGCTACTACCTGTCCGAGCAGAGCCCTGCGGCGACGCAGCACCAGCAGCGCGACGAGACTGCGCACCGGCTCCCATGCGAACGACAAGAGGTCAGCGACCACGGCCCGCTTGTCGCGCTCGAGAGCTTCGGGATAATCCAGCAGCGGCCACACATCGGGGCGCGATTCCAGCGCTTTCTGCGCCGCCTGCAAATCGGCCCGCGCTCGCTCGACCTGGTTTCCGTCCCTGGCGAGCGCGAAGAGCGCTTCCGCGTAATTCCTCGCTATCGCCGCCTCGTTCACGCGGTCTCCAATTCAGTCAGGAAGCGATCCACGGCGGTGCGCTGGGCCTGCTCGTCGAGGCCGTCGCGCAGCGCGCGCGAAGCCGCCAGCACCGCGATGTCCACAACCTGCTGCCTGAGTTCTATCATCGCGGCGCTCCGGTCGTGCTCCAGTTGGGCCCGGGCGCGCTCCATGAACTCCGCTGCCTCTTGCCGCGCCTGTTCGAGAATGCGCGCCGCGGCTGCGCGCCCCTCCTGCTGGGCGCGTTCGACTTCTGCCCTGGCCTCCTCGCGGATCTGCTTCAGGCGGCCCTGCAGTTCTTCAGCATACCGGTTGGCCTCGCTCCGCGCCTGCTCCGCAGCGTCCAGGTTGCCCTTGATCTCGCCGGCGCGCGCCGCAAGTATGGAGCGCACCGGCGCGAACAGAAAGCGCCGCAGGAGCAGATAAAGGACGAGGAACGTTACCGCCTGGACGACCAGCGTCTGCCAGTGGATACCCAGTGTTTGGAGGATGTCCATGGGCCCTTACCTTGTAAGTTGCCGCACCACCTCTTCGGTGACGGGCAGTTTCCGCAGCAGCATCAGCCCCATGAAAAGCGCATAGATGGTCAGCGACTCGATGAATGCCAGCCCGATGATAAGCAACGTCTGGATCCTGCCCGCCGCTTCGGGCTGGCGCGCGATCCCCTCCAGACCTGCGGCAATCGCCCGCGCCTGGCCAAGCGCGCCTGCGACAGCCGCCACCGCCACGGCGAACCCGGTGCTCAAACCCAACGCAAAAAGATAGAGCATCTTCTTCCTCCTGTCTGTATTGCCCTAATGCGCTTCCTCGTATGGTTCGAACAAAGAGAGATACACGGCTGACAATAGCGTGAACACGAGCGCCTGCACAACGCTGACCAGCAGTGCCAGCCCCATGATCGGCAGGCCGATGGGAATGGGGATGCCCAGGATTCGGGGCGCCATCTCGTTGAACTGCGCCAGCACGCTGTCGTCGCCAAAGATGTTCCCGTAAAGACGAATCGAGAGCGTGAGAGGCCGGACCAGTTCTCCGATGATAAGCAGCGGGAGTAAGGTGGTGACGAGCATCGGAACCATCAACACCGGCAGGCCGCGCACGTCGCCCACGAAATGCTTGACGTAGCCCCAGGGGCCGTTCGCCACCAGGCCGTAGCCCTGCACCGTCACGAACACTACCAGGGCAAGCGCGAGCGTAGTGTTCAGGTTGGCGGTGGGCGAAATGAACCCGGGGATCAGGCCGACCAGGTTCATGCAAAGGATGAACAGAAACAGCGTGGTCAGAAACGGGATGAACCTGGCGCTGCCGGGGCCGAGTTGAGCGGCGAGCAACCCCTCGAGCCACCCGACCACCATCTCCAGGGCGTTTTGAAGGCCGCGCGGGATGCGTTGCCTCTTGCGCGTGCCGACATACGCAATCACGCAGAGCAGTAGCGCAACAAACACCGCCACCGGGACATGGGGAGGGAAAATCTCGGGATCCAGGCGGTGTCCCGCTATCTCGACATGGTAGATCCAGTTTAGCCAGGACCCGTGCTCCGCTTCCACCCTATGAAACCGCCTGCCACAGAATCGCCGCCGGCACCACGCCCACACCCACGAGGAACGCCACCAAATCCACCGGAGCACGCGCAACGATCAGATAAAGCGCCCCGATCAAAACCGGGTATTTCACGAGCCACAGGAAGCCAAGCCTTCTTTTCCAGCCCTTCGCGCCGCGGCCGACGACCATTGCAGCCAGCCATCCCTGCGATTCGAGCATGGCCGCGCTGACTGCAGCACCCGCGAGCATGCCCAACCCAACCCTTATCCCCATCGCGAAGCCGACGGCTGCAGCCGCCGCAGCGATGATGGCAGCCTTGACTCGCACCCCCCGCAGTGTGAGGGTGCCGCTCACCGCTGCACCCTCCGGGCGATGCGCATCACCTGCATCAGCCCCACGACCAGCCCTACAATCAGTCCCAGGAGAGTGAGCCACGGCTCCGTTCGCAATCGCCTGTCCAGGCTGAAACCGCCCAAAGTGCACATGCCAATCGCCGCCGCCATCTGAAAACCGGCGGCCATCAATACCAGCGCTGTGCCGGGCCTATCGTTCTTGCCGCCTGCCAAAATGGTGGCGCAAGCGCGCGGCTCATGATAACCGAGGCCCCTCCCCGTGTCAACCGCGGGGCGCGGCTGCGAGGTGGACGAAGATGGGTTGCAAGAGCGCGGGCGGCGCGGTATCATCAGGCTATGCGAGCGCCGCTTGACCGCATGGCCCATCAGGTTGATGTCCTGATCCGCGCCAGGTATCCGATCATCTACATTATCTCATGGGAGGAGAGGCGCGTGGTTGCGCAGTTGGGCGAGCGGGCGCTGCAGCAGGAAAAGCAGTTGTTCGTCTGGACGGAGACGATGGGCCTGCAGCCCGGGACGGCGACGATTCCGCATTCTGCGCCAAGTGACGAGACGCTGGAGCCGCTTGCCGTGCTCGAATACATACGCGGGGCGGCGACCCGGGCGATTTACGTGTTGAAGGACTACCATCCGTTTCTGTCGCCGAACTATGCCCGCAGCAGTGCCGTGGTGCGCAAACTGCGCGACCTGGTGCCCAGCCTGCACACGTCGTTCAAGACGGTTGTGCTCTTGTCACCTGTGCTGCAGTTGCCGCCGGAATTGGAGAAAGAGGTAACGGTTGTTGACTGGGACCTGCCATCGCTCTACGAGTTGGACGGGCTGCTCAACCGCGTGGTGAGGTCTGTGCAGGGCGAGCCGGGGCTCAATGTGGAGTTGACGCCCGTGCAGCGCGAGGCGGTCTTGAAGGCGGCCCTGGGGATGACGCTGGATGAGGCGGAGAACGTTTTCGCCAAGTGCCTGGTGGAGAAGAAGGGCTTCGACGTTGACCTGATAGTGGCCGAGAAGGAGCAACTGATTCGCAAGTCGGGGGTGCTCGAGTATTTTCACTGGTCCGAGGGCGTGCAAGATGTGGGCGGACTGGAGACGCTCAAGGACTGGCTGAGCCAGCGCTCGCAGGCTCTTACCGAGAAAGCAAGGGCCTTCGGCCTGCCCGCGCCGAAGGGGCTGCTGCTGCTGGGAGTGCAGGGCTGCGGAAAGAGCCTGATGGCGAAGGCTGTGGCCTGCGAGTGGAAACTGCCTCTCTTGCGGCTGGACATGGGCAGGATATTCGCGGGCCTGGTCGGGGCGAGCGAGGAGAACATCCGCAAGGCGATCAAGGTGGCGGAGGCGGTGTCCCCGTGCGTACTGTGGCTGGACGAGATCGAGAAGGGATTGTCGGGGACCAGGAGTTCCGCGGAACTCGACGCCGGGGTCACCAGCCGGGTTTTCGGGACGCTGACGACCTGGCTTCAGGAGAAGACGGCGCCGGTGTTCGTGGTGGCCACTGCAAATGACATCTCGCAACTGCCGCCCGAACTGCTGCGAAAGGGGCGGTTCGACGAGATCTTTTTCGTTGACCTGCCATCCGCAAAGGAGAGGCGCGAGATTTTGAGCATCCATCTGCGCAAGCGAAATCGCGACCCGGCGCGTTTCGACCTGGAGGCGCTGGTTGACAGATCGGAGGGCTTCAGCGGGGCGGAGATCGAGCAGGCGATCATCGCTGCGCTGCACCGGGCCTTTCAGCAGCAACGCGAGGTTACCACCGAGGACATCACGGAAGCGATGGGCGAGACCGTTCCGCTCGTTGTTACGATGCAGGAGGAGATCGAGGGCCTGCGAGATTGGGCGCGGCTGCGCGCGCGGCCGGCCTCGCCCGGAGCGCGCGCTTCGACATCCTGAGCCTTTCCCTATGTATGAGAGATTCGACTACCTGGAGATCGAGGGACGAAAGCGGCGCGCTGCCCCGCAGCCTGCTGCGGTGCAGCCTGCCCCTGTTTACGGCCGGCGCGCCAGGCTGAGAGTAGTTGAAATACTCGGTTCATTCGGCCACGAGGGCGGCCAGTTCAACACCCCCGGCGGGATTGCCGTGGACAGGCAGTGCGCGGTTTACGTGTGCGACAGTTACAATCATCGGGTGCAGAAGATAACTCCTGATGGCGAGGTCCTGATCTTCGGGCAGATGGGAGCAGGCCGGGGTTGCCTGCTCAATCCGCAGGGCATCGCTGTGGATGCGATGCTGTTCGTCCACGTGGTCGAACAGGGCAACCACCGCGTGCAGAAGTTCGACCCCGAGGGCTGCAGCGTGATGATCGTAGGAGGGCCGGGATCAACGCCCGGGCGGTTCAACTCGCCCACGGGGGTAGCGGTGGATTCCTATCAGAATGTATGTGTCGTGGATACGGGCAACGCGAGGGTTCAGTGCCTGACCCCTGATGGACATTATCGCTCGACAATCAGCGGGCGTGGGGTCCTTCGCGGGGGCACAAGCGCCGGGCCCGGGTCTGCGGGGGGCCTGCGCCGGCCGAGGGGGATTGCGATTGATGGGGAGGGCTGCATCTACGTTTCCGACCTCGCCGACGACCGGATTTTCAAGTTCGATTCATCCGGCAAACCGCTTGCCGTTTTCGGCAGCGACGAGGCGACGGTCAGCGCACAGTCCCAGCCTGCCGGGCTGGCAGTGGACCAGTGGGGCTGCCTTTTCATCGCCGAAATGGGGAACCACCGGCTCCAGCGCGTGTCGCCCGCGGGCAAGGTGCTGCAGTCGTTCACCGGCGTTCGCACGGCGGCCGGGAAACTTTCTTCACCGGGCGCCGTGGCCGTTTCGGCCAACGGCGACATCTGGCTGGCGGACACCTCAAACCACCGCGTGCTGCGCCTCAGGTTGGATGCGGTGTGAGAGAGCGGGAGCGGGATAGGGATGAGAATGCGCGAATTGCGGCGGCAGATTCTGGATGAACTGGAGGCCTCGTTTGCCTCGGTGAACGAGGAACAGGCGCAGCGCCTGATGGAGGCGCTGCTGGCGGCGAAGCGCATCTTCGTGGGGGGAAGAGGCCGCACCGGGCTGGTGATGCAGGCTTTTTCGATGCGGCTGATGCACCTGGGGTTCCAGGTTGCGATCGTGGGCGAGACGCTCGCGCCCAACATCACGTCCGCCGACCTGCTGATCGCGGGGAGCGGCTCTGGCGAAACGCGATTCACGAACCTCGCCGCCGACATCGCGCAGGGGGTGGGGGCGAAGATAGCGTGCATCACGGCGCGGCCCGATTCGCGCCTGGCGCGCAAGGCGAACCTGGTGGTAACGCTCTCCGGGCAGACCTTTCGCGCGCCGAGCGCCGATGCCCCCGTGTCCGTTCAGCCGCCGGGCTCCCTGTTCGAGCAAGGGTTGTGGCTCTTGCTCGACACCGTCGTGTTGATGCTGATGCAGCACATGGGAATCACCACCGAGCAACTGCTGGCGCGCCACGCTAACATCGAGTAGGGAGATCGCCTATGCTTGTCGTCGGCAGACGGGAGGGCTGATACATGCCACCCAGACTCGTTTTCCGCGTCCACGCGATCGTCCGCATGTTCGAGCGCCACATCACAGAGGAAGAGGTGGGAGAGACGCTGGAAAATGGAGAAACGATAGAACGCTACCCGGATGACATACTCTACCCGAGTCGCCTGGTATTGGGATGGCGTGCCGGCCGACCGATCCACGTTGTCGCTGCGGATAACCCGGAAGATGACCAGATCATCGTCATCACGGTGTACGAGCCAGACGCTGCACTTTGGGAGCCTGATTTCAGAAGGAGGAAGCAATGACCTGCGTAGTGTGCAGAGTCGGAGAGACGCGCGGCGGCACGACCACCGTGACTCTTGAGCGCGCGGGCATGACCTTGGTCTTCAAGAGCGTTCCCGCTGATGTGTGTGCCAATTGCGGCGAAGCGTACATTGACCAGGAAATTACCCGGCGGCTTCTACGAGAGGCGGAGGAGGCAGCACAGTCCGGCGTGCAGGTGCATATTCGTGAATTCGCCGCAGTGCGCCCATAGGAGGCTGATCTGCTGGCGCCGAGCAGATGATCGGGATGAACAAGCGGAAGCGGCCAGGATAAAACGTTGCCTGCGCCGGCTCGTCAGGCAACCGCGCGTTTCCCGGACACCGGTGACGACGAGAGGCTCGATGCCCTGACCGGCAAGTACCGCCCCCAGACGCGCGTTGACCCTCGGCCCTGGCGGGGATATAATTCCTGGGTGGGTGAACAGATGACGGCACCGGGACGAGTTCACGTTGGTCAGGCAGCAAAGGCGACCGGCACCACGGCGCGCACGATACGCTACTACGAGGAACTGGGGCTGTTGCAGCCGATGCGCACGGCGGCGCGGGGGGCGAGGCTGTATTCGCCCGCGGAACTGCGCCGGATTCACACCATCAAGCGGCTGCAGGCGTTCGGGTTCGCGCTTTCCGAAATCCGCGAAATGCTCACCGCGCGGAGCGTCAGCCCGACCGGCCAGGAGGCTGCGGGGAAGATAATGGAACGGCTGCGCGGGAAAATCCGCGAGGCGGACGAGAAGATCGCTGCCTTCCAGCAGAGCAGGGGCGATTTGCAGAGCACGCTCGACCTGGTGATGCACTGGTGCGGCGAGTGCAGCCGCGAGCCGCGAAAGGAATGCGCTGTCTGCGCAGCAGTCGCCGAGGGCCAGCGCCTGGAGATCGGGCGGGAGTTTTTCCTGTAGATGCGATCACTGTAGCCGCGGGCTTTAGCCCGCGCGGCTTTGCTGCTGTGTGGGGTGAAGCATAATGAGAATATCCAGGGAGCGCCTGAAAATCGAACCCGTTGTCGCAGGGAAGGAAAGCAAAGCCGGCTGGCTTACGATTGACCTCAAGGCCCTCGAACTCGAGGGGGTGCAGCGGCTTGAGGTGGACCTGGACGATGTCGAGGGGCTGCGCGCCAAAGCCGACACCGCCCACAGCCTCTTCGAATCCCTCAAGAGCAAACTCTCCAGCGACTAGGGCAGCCGGTCAAGCGGCCGTCAACGCTGCGGGGAAACTTCGGCAGCAGTTGGTTGACGCAGCAATTGGGGCATGGTATATACAAGCAGGAGCCGGCGTAGCTCAACGGTAGAGCGGCTGAATCGTAATCAGCGGGTTGGGGGTTCGAGTCCTCTCGCCGGCTCCAGGCACCTGCTCCAGCCGGAAGCGCCCGTAGTTCTTGATCCCGACAATGTGGCCTCCCACCAGCGAAGGGTTCCCTGCACGCAATCCGGAACATTGGCCCGGGTCCATCACATGAGGTGCGGCAGAATGTGGCAACCATGCGTTCTGTCCACGGCTGGCCCGGCGCTGATCGTGCGGCCGCGGCCGCCTGCATTGATAATGTCCGGCTTCGGCGAAGCACGGTTTGCTGAGCGAGGAGAGAGCGATGAAGTTCAGGTTCGATGGCGAGTTCCACATGCTCTCCAGGCAGGAGATGGATGCGATACACGCCGCTTCGCTGCGCATTTTGAGCGAGGTGGGCGTGCGGATACCGAACGAGCGCGCCAGAGACATGGTGGCCTCCGTGGGCGGGTCGGTGCACGAGGCAAGCGAGACGGTAACCTTCTCCGCCCACGTTGTGGAGCGGGACGTGGAGCAGCGCAGGGAAGAGGCGCGCCGCGCCGCTGAACGAGTAACTCATTACCGGGGAGTTGCCAGCGCGGTTGGCAGTGAGGCCGCAACAGAGCAGCACGTGATAGAGGGGCACGTTGGTGGGCTCTGCACCATGGCGTGGGACATGGATGCGCAGCGCACACGACCCGCAACGCGCGAAGACCTGATAAGCGGGACGATCATCGCGAATCACCTGGATTGCGTCAGGCGATACACGCCGATGTTCACGCCGCTCGATGTTCCCGACGGCACGAACGATCTGCACGTGTGGGCGATCACATTCTTGACCAGCACGAAAGACCCGACCGGCGGCTACATCCTGCGCAAGGAATCCGTGCGGCCGCTGCTAGACATGTCCATCGCGTATGCCGGCAGCGAAGAGGAAGTCCGGCGCAAGGACCTGTTCCATTACCTGTGCTTCATATCCAGCCCGCTGCGCATCGTGCCCGACGCCCTGGAGATTGCGCTCGAGGTTCACGATCTGGGCTATCCGGTTTATGTTGGGCTGCCGATGGTTGTGGCGGGCGCGACAGGGCCGCAGACATTTGCGGGAACGCTTGCGCTTTCCAATGCGGAGAGCCTGGCGGGATATGTCATCTCGCATGCGTTCAACACGCCGGTCGAATACGGCGCCGCGCCGGTGGTGATGGATCCCAGGACGGGTTGCGGGTGCTATGCCGACCCGCGGCGCGCGGCCCTGATTGCCGCCTGCATGGACTTGAGCAGGTATTACGGGTTTCCGATGGCCGGGGGGCACCTTGCGCACACCGATGCCAGCGCACCGGGGATCGAGGCCGCTGCAGAGAGGGTGTTCGGCGCGATGGTCAATGCGATACTCGGCATATCCCCGACGATGATGCGCATCGGCATACTGGGGCCGGGCGGGCAGACGGGATGCCTGCCGCAGATGCTGATTGACGCAGAGATATGTTCGATGGTGAATGCCTTCTTCATGGGGATCGAGGTGAGCGACGAAAGGTTCGCGCTCGATCTGATAAAGCGGGTGGGGATCGGCGGCTCTTTTCTTGCCGAGGAGCATACGGCGCGGCACCTGCGCGAGGAGTTGTGGCTCCCATCGCTCTTCGTGCGCGAGCACATGAACGATGGGGGCGAGCGCGTCCTGGAGCGAGCGAAAGAAAGGGTTCGGGAGATACTGGCCCAGCCGCGCGAGCCGGCGCTCCCGCCCGACCGCGAGCAAGAGATAAGGGCGATTCTGCGGCGCGCCGTGTAGGGCAAGGGCGCTCCGTCGCCATAGCTTTGGAGCGTTCAGCCTTCGCAGCCGTGCTGCTACGGCGAAGTAGGCTCGGCGACTTGCCCCTTGCCGCCCCCTGTAGGGGCACGGCATGCCGTGCCCCTACGCCCTGCCTCTGGCGGCGGCAACTGTGAGACAACCTCCAAGGGTTTGCCCCACAGCGTCAGCGCTGGGCAGCAGGTGAACCACGCCCCCGCGCATAACCATCAAGCATCATAGAAAGGAGGGTAACGAGATGTCTCGACGTTCAGTATTCTTTATCCTGGTCTGCGTGCTGGGGCTTCTGAGCGTTAGCGCGTGCTTCGCCCAGCAGGCGCAGGCCCCCGCGCAGCAACCCTTCACGGGCACGCTGCGCGCCCCGATTTCACCGCCGCCGGTGGAGAACGTGCTGCTCATCGGCTGGGACGGCGTTCAGCGGCATCATCTGCTCGAACTGCTGATGGCAGGCAGGCTGCCAAACCTGCGCGCGCTGATTGACGAGGGCAGTTTCGAAACCATTGCCGTAGCAGGTCACGCCACGGACACCAAGTCGGGCTGGGCTCAGATCACCACAGGCTATGATCCCGACGTCACCGGCGTTTACAGCAATGGAAGATACCAGCCCATCCCCGCAGGCTTGAGCATTTTCGAGCGAGCGCAGCAGGCATTCGGGCGCGATAACGTCTTCACGATGATGGTCACCGGCAAGACGGCCCACACGGGTTCCGTCTGCGCGGGCCAGCCGTTGCAGGGTCCCAAGAAAGAGCAGACCGAGAAGTTGGGGCAGCCGTTCTGCAACACGCGCAAGGCGCTGGACGTGTGGGATGGAGACAAGCAGCGGGATGCGCCTGATGTGGGCGCGGCGGCGCTGGCGGCACTAGAGAAGGCAGGAGGGAAGCGGTTCCTTGCCTTCGTGCATTTCAGCGACCCGGACAAGAACGGCCATGGCTTCGGCGAGAATTCCGCAGAATACGAGCAGGCAATCGTTACCTGCGATGAATGGCTCGGCAAGTTCGAGCAGTGGCTCAAGGACAAGGGGCTTTACGACAAGACGCGCATTTACGTGGTGACGGATCACGGGTTCGATGAGGGAGCGAAGGCCCACAGGTATGCGCCGCGTTCCTGGCTTGCGACGAACGACAATGCGGTCATCATGGGCGGGCACATGCACGACATCGCGGCAACTATACTGGTGCGCATGGGGATTGACATCAGCAAACTGGAGCCTGCCTACCCTGGCCGCGCGCTGATTGACGCGCAGCCGTTCATCAGGCAGCCAGCCGCCGCCCGCACAACCATGTGACGACGGGCAGTTGCAGGTTGCAGAGGCGCACGGCCCGTTCAGGCCCCCGAGAAGAGGGGTCCCTTTTCGAGGAGCCGTTCACCCCCACGCTTCCAGCGTTGCAGGCCTGGGCAGGAAGGCCGGGCCTGCCGGCTAATTGGGGGGTGGAGGAATGGCGGAATGCGGTTGATGTGGACAGCATTGCTGGCCTGCGCGCTGGCGGCAGGCTTTCTTACGCTAGGCGTAGTTCAGGCGGCTCAGGAGACGACCACGATGGATTACCCGAAGAAGACGCGCCGCACGCTTCACGCGGACGCGGACCTGGCAATTGCGCGGCAGAACATCGAGCGCTATGCGGCAGCTGCGAGCATCAGGGATTCGGTTCTGAAGGTAGCCGAGAAGTGGGCCGATTGGTCTGACGAGCGTCTCGCTTCTTTGATCATCCCTCCTCAGGTGCCGCGGGCGTTCAACATCAGTTTCTCTGGATGCCCTGTGCACGGCCGCGAAGCATTCAAGTTCGGGAACTACTCATTCTCGATTGACCTCAACCGGCCGTTCAAAGTCAAGTGCCCGGTGGGCAGCGAGGAATACCCGTCAAACGATTTCGCCGCGTTTCTCGCGACCGGCATGAAAGACCGCAGCCTGCTCACGGGCCCTTACCCCGACGACGGCTGGGGCTGGAAGAAGCCGGGCGAGGAGAAGAAATACTGGTTCGTCGCATACTACAATCACTGGGCATACTACAACCACGTCATCCCGGCTGCGCTGAACCTGTCGCGCGCGTATCTGCTCACCGGAAATCCCAAGTATGCGCATCAGGCGATCGTTCTCCTGGACAAGATCGCCGACGTCTATCCGGCGATGGATCACAACAAGCAGTCGCGCTACGCGACCGAGTTCTCTCCCAGTTACACGGGCAAGATCGTGAACCTGATCTGGGAGACGAACGTGGGGCGCAACCTGAGCGAGGCGTATGACAATGTGTGGGATGCGATTGACCGCGACGCCGCCGCGCAGAAGTTCCTCGGGAAGACGGGCGCGCGGATCCGCGCGAACATCGAGAAGAACCTGGTGCACGAGGTGATCGAATGCGTCTATGACGGCCGGATACGCGGCAACTTCGGAATGCACCAGGATACCCTGCTCACCGCGGCGATAGTGGCGCAGGCAGGAGACGAGGCCAAGGTTGCCGACTATCTGCTGAACAACACCGGCAGCGGCATCACCCTCGAGGGCTACAACTACGCGATCGCAAACTACTTTACGCGGGAGGGGATCAGTTGCCGCGAGACGGCGCCGGGCTACTGCCTCATCTGGCCGACCCAGCTCCTCTCGATCGCCGACATGATGAAGCGCTTCGGGATCAACCTGTTCGCGCACGAGAAGGTGCGCAAGATCACGGTGGGATTGGAGAGGATGGTTCTTCTCGACAAGTTCACTCCCGCGATCGGCGATTCGGGCGGCGTCACCAGCGGCGCGGTCCACGCCCGGGCGGAGATGGCGCGCATCGGATACCGCGAATACCGCGATGACGCCTTCGCCGACATCGTGCGGGGCAGCGGCTCGGACGGGCCGGCGTTCAACGCGTTCGACGACCTGTTCGCGGAGCCGCTGCCGGTTCCGCCGGCGGCGAAGAAGAAGACGCCGCCTGCCTCGGACCTGATGGACAACTACGGGCTTGCCATGCTTCGCAGCCCAAAGCAGGCGGTTGCATGGTCTCTGTTCTACGGCCCCTCTCCCGGCCACGGACACGCGGACAAGTTGAACGTTGACCTGTACGCGCTAGACCACCGGCTGCTGCCGGACCTCGGATACCCGCAGTTCGCCGCCGACGACCCCGAGCCGCCGGGCTGGAGCCGCAACACCGTCTGCCACAACACGGTGATGGTCAACGCAAAGGAGCAGACCACTGTGGAAGCCGGTCAGGCGCGCACTTTCGCCGCATCGCCCACCGTGCAACTCGTAGAGGTGGATGCCCCCAATGTCTATAAGGGCGAAGTCTCGCTCTACCGGCGCACGCTCGCGATGATCGAGGGGCGCGACTATTCCTACGGGGTTGATGTCTTTCGCGTGGTGGGAGGCAAGCAGCACGACTATTCCCTTCACGGCCCCGACGGCGAATTTTCTGTGTCCGGCATTGACCTGCCGCCTCCGCAGGTAAAGGGAACCCTGGCCGGGCCGGATGTGCCCTATGCCTTCTTTTACGATGACCCCATTTTCGCGGAGAAAGGAGAGAGGCAGGGCTATTACCGCTATCACGGCAGCGGCTTTTCGTTCCTCACCAACGTTCAGCGCGCGACGGCGGTGGGGTCGTGGTCGGCCGACTGGCGGCTGCGGCATGATGCTGGAAAGCATGTCCGCATAACATGGCTTCCCCAAGCCGAGCAGACTGAGTTTGTGTGCGACGGCAAGCCGCCGCTGCGGCCCGACAACCCGGAGAAACTGAAATACATCCTCTCGCGGCGCGCGGGCGCGCAACCCCTGGCGAGCACCTTCGTATCTGTGATCGAGCCATACGAGGGCGATGCGCGCACCGAGCCGACGACGCTGACGCAGGGCGCGGGCGAGGATCCTGTGGGTATCGAGGTCAAGACGCCGCAGGGAACGGACCTCATAGCGGCGCTGGGCGGAAAGAAGGCGTGGGCTGAAAGCGATGCGCGCTGCACGTCTCGCTTCGGGGTCATCTCTACCGACAGGCGCGGCGCTTTGCGTCGCGCGTTTCTCGCTGGCCAGGGTGAGATATTGCGCGGCGGCTGGGGGCTGAGAGCAACCAGCGAGATGAGAGGTCGCGTCGCCGGAGTTGATTACGCGCGGCGAGGGGTAACGATCAGACTGGCGAAGGACAGCGCAGCGGCCCCGGGGGCGCTTGCTGGCTCGGTGGTTCGCTTCAGCCCGCCAGTCGGCGGGCGCGCGTCGTGTTTCTTCATCGAGTCTGCCCGCCGGGCCGGGCGCGATGTCATCCTTACCTTGACGGAATCACCGGACGCCGGACTGGTGCTCGTGTCCAAGGTGGACGATAAGGCCGGCATCGTCGAGACGAAAACGTTCCTGCCCCAGACCGACGTCGAGCGTTACAATGGCATGACCCTGGCCGATGAAACCGGGCGGCCCATATATCGGATCGCAATGGCGAAGGAGAGCGGCGCGAAGATCACCGTCGAGCGGCTGAAGGGGACGCGCGGCGCTGGACTGGCCGACGTGGACCGAGACGGGCGCGTCCTCGGCAAACTATACGAGTTTGGGCCGGGCGATGCTGCGGAGATTGCATCGGTGGTGCACGTGGAACGCGGCGCGCGGCTGTCATACGTCGTGCAGGCAAACGCGCCATTTGAACTGGTGCTTCCCTTGCGAGGTAGCGAGCGCTTGCCTTCTGCCCAGTGGCAGCCGGAGGGATCAAAGGCGCGCGCGGTGCCCGTGCGCAGGACCGACAAGGGCTGCGCGGTGATCGTCAGCGCAAGCGCGCTCGGCAGCGGCTGCGGCCGCCTCTGGCTCACTAGGTGATCAGCGCTTCGAACACGCGCATCATACCTGGCCTGCTGAGTGGCGACCACGGGGCAAAGGGCTGCCTGACGCCCGGCAACGTGGCCTGCTGCTCCGCGGATGACCTGCCGACCAAATCCTTGACTGATCGGACAGCGCAGATGTAGTATGTCGCGTCGAAGGACGACAAGCGTGGCTTACGCTCGCAGCCGCCGCGGGAGGGCGCGACCAGTGCTTGCACTGGAACGCACATTAGGCTGCCTTTCTCGGATGAGATCCAAGAGAACAGGCCTGTCTTTCGACATACATGGCAGAAACCACGACGTGACATCATGGAGCGACTGCGTCAAGCACTGATCGAGGAGCAAGAAGCCCAGCGGCGGCAAGCCGGGATTGGCGTTGTGGTTTGCTGTTGTCTCATCCAGCCGTGGCAGCGATCAATCGGCGTGCTTATCGGCGCAGCCGTCGGCTTGGTCGTGTGGTTTGTTTTCTTGCGGCAAGCGGGAGGCAGCGTGGCGTGGGGGTTCTTCGTGTACCTGCTCTCGTGCCTGGCGGCCGCATTCTGTGCCGCGATACACAGCAAGACCCAGTTGGGGCCGGCTATGCGCTGAGCAGCGCACACGTGAGGCCTAAGAAGCAGGGGTGCGACTGCGCGCGCATAACCTGAAGGAGATGTAGAGCAGTGAAATGCCCTAACTGCCCGACCAATGTGAAGCGCCGGCAGAACTTCTGCCCCAACTGCGGAACGCGCATTACCCAAGCGGCGCAAGCGGCCGGCGTGGATCGAGCCGAGGATATGCTTCGCAAGGCCAAGGTGGCCCAGGTGCGAGGGGACTACACATGGGCTCGCGATCTCGCTCGACAGGCCGTAAACATGAGCCCCAATGACGCATCAGGGCATCTGCTGCTGGCCGAGGTTGAGTTGGAACTCAAGCACCCCGAGCAAGCCCTCGACCACGCGCGCCAGGCTGCCGCGCTGCGCCCGCGCCTGGACAGGGCGCGCATGCTTGTCGCCAGGCTGGAGAAGCAGGTGAGCAAGCGGGCGGCGCCGCAGCCTGTCGCCCCGCCCGGAGAGCCGATAAGCCAGCCAGCCGTTCAGCAACCCGCAGCCGCGATGCCGGTGGAGCCGACGCGCCCCGCGCCCGCAGAGATTGACGCCACTATCGTGGAGTCGGCCAGTGCACTCGCCCACTGGCTTGAAGAGTGGCACAAGGCCAACAAGTTGGTCGCTGACTTGGAAGAGGGGCGAGCAGAGATCCCTGCCGAGCGTTATGACTCCCTGCGTGCTGAACACGAGGGCGCAGCGCGGCGGGCGACAGAACAGATTGAGCAGGTGCGGCGGCAGATCCACGATGAACTGGATGTTCTCAAGCGCCTGGTTGAGGCGAACTCCGCCGATGACATTGCCCGCCTTGTGCCAGGCGTCGTCTCCGCCGCAGCCGCCGCTTACGCTCCTACTACTCCTCCGGCATATCCCGTCAGCACGGCTCAGCCCCCGATGCAGGCGCCGCCCGCACTCGCGGCCGCGGCGCAAAGCATCGTCATCAACCGCTGGATTGGACTGATTGCGTCAGCGGTCATCTTCATCACTGAACTGATATCCATGGTACAACTGGGCATCTCCGACCTGGCGGAGCCTGGCCTGATCGTCACCCCTGTCTTTTACATGGCCCTCGCGATAGCCTCGGCAGTGGTCTCGCTGCACAGGTCCAAGAAGGCGCGTGCGGCCCTGCACATCACGCTGGGCGGCGTCACAACCCTGCTAATACTGTCCTTCATAATAGCAGCACAGGCCGGGATTCTGAAGGCGGCATTGTTGGCCTTCTTGTTGGAGATACAGAAGCCCATCCTGTACACTCAACTGGTCATGGGGATCGCTCTGGTAGTGGGCGGTATCCGCGAGGCGCGCGAGCCAGCGCTGCCCGAGGGGGTATCCGTCGGCCTGACCATAGCGCCCGATGCAGATGTGCCTACGACGGCGCAGGTTCCTGGTGGCGTGCAGCCGACCTGGCCGGCGCTGGGCGGGATGGCCGCAGGTAAACTGATCTCGATCTCCTGGCGCAAGATGTCGGCTGGCGTCAAAGCGCTGATCATTGGCATTCCGATTGCAGCCATCGCGCTCTTCGCCGGCTATTACTTCTGGAGCCACCGTTCCCAAGTCAAGGTTGATCTGAGCCCCGTCTCCGCACCGACGGAGTCGCTCTTTGGCACTCGCATTGAGACCTCAGCGGAACTAACCGTGCGCAATACCGGCCAGCGCGAGATCACCGTCGGCAGACGCGAATCCCAGGCCGCAAGAGAAGCAGCAGAAAAAGCGGGCCAACTGCTCTTTGGCAAGGGAGGCGGAGGCAAGCCCACTCCCGATACGACATACTTCGTGGAGACCGAAGTCCACAACTCTCACCGGAATACCTGGGAGAAAAACCGCTTTGGCGCATTGGAGAGCCTGGAGGGTTCGTTCGGCGGATCCCGGTCCATCGCCCCCGGCGGCGAGGTCAGGTTCAGAGTCGCAGTGTTTGGCGGCTCGCCGGACGAGTTCAAGAATATGAAGCTCGACCAGGTGCGCGTGGTGCTGCAGAACCAGGCAGGCTGGGATCGCGTCGAGAAGACTGTGTCCATACCGAGCGAGGCTGCCAAGAGGCAGGCCGCGGAGCACATTGCGAGGGCCAGGCAGTGCCGCGACGCGAACCCGCCGGACCGCCGCAGCGAATACAACGAGATCGAGGAGGCGCTCAGGCAATACCCCAATAGCGTGGAAGCCCACTTCATGTTGGCCTGGAACCACATGAGTTTCGGCAGACGCGACGCTGCGATGCAGGAATTCGAAACAGTCAAGGGGCTTGCCCCTCACCGTTCCCGCGAGCATGTAGAAGCGCTGAAGATGCTTCAACAAAAAGGGGGTGCGCAACTCCGGCGGCCAGCAGGGGCCCCCCAACCTCTTGGCACAGCAGCGGCGCGGCGATCCGCGTCCCCCCGGCCCTCCGTGCGCGTCCGGCGAGTCAGGACCTCTCCAGTCGTCTCTCCACCCGTCAACGCAGCCACCCGCCAGGAGGCGTTGGCATATGTGCAGAAAGCCGCAGAATGCCGCGCCAGATACGACGTTCAGGGCGCTTATGGCTACCTGACGACCGCGTTGTCGAAAGACCCTTCGTGCATGAAAGCGCACTTGATGCTCGCGGAACTGCACCAGAGCACGGGTGCGCGGGCTGCTGCCATCCGCGAGTGCGAGATCATCGTCAGCATTTCGCCCAACTCGCCGGAAGCCGCGCAGGCCAGACGCTCCCTGGCCAGACTGAAGAGGTGATGCCCGCCCAGTTTGCGAATCTGGGAGCCGGATTGTGGAGTGCGGCCCCGATTGGTCGGGGCCGCTTTCACGGCGGCGGCATGACGTCGCACTTTAGACCTGTGTTGAGGCCAGCCAAGTGAGCGAAAACAACGATCTGATCATTACGCTGGGGGAAAATAACGAGGAGCGCGGCCTCGCGCTGCTCGACGACGTGCTGCACCTGCCCGACGGCACTGACCTCGACGCGCGCGCCGAGCCGGCGAACCAGGCCGGCCGCCCCTGCCGCCGCTTCCGCCACATCGAGTTCAGGCAGCAGCACGGCGGCTGGGCGCGCGGGGCAAGCAGAACAGTTGATCTCTCAGCGGGCGCGATGTGCTTTCGGCTCGATGCTCCGCTGCGCGCCGCGCCGGCGTATGTGACGATCGAGTACTTGGACCGCGGCGTCCGGCCTTTCGCGCTCACGCGCGGAGGCGAACCGGTCCACGGCGCGCTGCTCGATACCGGCGCGTGGCAAACATTCACCGCCCTCCTGGGCCCGCCCTCCGAACCCCAGCCCTTCGACATCGCGGTGCAGTGCGATGAGCCGATGTGGATTTCTCGCGTGCAGGTTTCCGCAAAGAGGCCTGCAGCATACGGGGAGCCAGATAAGATCGTCACGGTTCGTTCGATCGCAGCGCTGGGGCCGCACGGGGACAAGGATGGATCGCCGCAGATCGCGGTGCCTGTCGGCAACATCGGCGGCATCCAGCAAGAACACGACGAGGCCACGATGCGCTCGATCAAACCGTGGCTGCCGATCTACAAGGGCCTCGGAGTAACGAGCGTGCAGTCGTATGTGCGCTGGTCGCTCATCGAGCCGGAGCCCGACAGGTTCGACTGGAGTTTCTACGACCGCGCTGTTGAACTGATCACTCGACACGGGCTGAAGTGGGTCGTTTTCATCATGATCGGCCCGATGTATGCGACCCCCGAGTGGTTCCGCCGCTCCGACAAGTCGGTGTATGTGAAGTGCCTGGAACACGACCAGGAGTGCCCGGTGCAGTCCATCTGGAACCCGCACTTGCTGGAATACGTGGATCGGTTCTTCAGGCTGGCCGCCGAGCGCTACGGGAAGAGCGGCATCGTCGAGTCGCTGATGCTCGGCCCGTCGGGCGATTTCGGCGAAACGACTTTCAATGCCGTCTATAGCAGCCCGCCCGAGGGCTATCACACCCACCTGGGCTACTGGTGCGGCGACGAATTCGCGCGGCGCGACCTGCCGCGCCATCTGGAACAGAAATATGGAAACCTCGACGCGCTGAATCGCGCATGGGGCACGAACTTCGGGCAGTTTGCAGATGTTCAGCCCTTCATGCCCGAGCAGGCCGCCAGCCTGCAGGCTGAGGTTGATTTCAATGACTGGTATATCGGCTCGATGACGCGGTGGTCCGAGCGATGGGCTGAGATAGCGCGCCTCCATTTCCCCGGCGTGCCGATCTATCACGCAGCGGGCGGCAGCGGCGATCCGATTCACGGCGGCGACTGGTCCGAGCAGGCCAAGGCCGCTGCGCCCCACGCAGTCGGCCTGCGCGTTACCAACGAGGGCACGCCCTACCCGTTCAACTTCGTCTATACCCGCTGGGCGGCCACCGCGTGCAAGCACTACGGCGTCCCGTTCGGCAATGAGCCCTGGGGAGGCGACTGGAGCGCCATCGGCAACCTCGGGCGCATGTACAATGCGATAACCTCCGGAGCCAACCAGTTCTGGACTTATGCGGGGCACCTCAACTCGCGCGAATGCATCGAGGCATTCGTCAACTTCCGGCGGCACCTGCGGCTAGAGGAAATGCTGGTTGACGTAGCGGTCTATTATCCCAAGTTGCACTTCGCGCTCACGGACGAGCACGGGTTCGCCGAAGGCAAGCCGCGCTCGATCTTCTGGCCGCAGGCCGAGGAACTGCGCGACCTGACCGACTTCGATCTGGTTGATTCCACGCTCATCGCCGATGGGGCGCTCGATCGCTACCGTTTCTTGATCCTTCTTCAGGGCAACACGATCCGCCGCTCGACTCTGGAATCAATCGAGAAGTGGGTGAACGCAGGCGGCATCCTCATCACCCACGACTTCGGCCCGATCTCGGACGAGACCGGCGCGGAATGGCGGGCACGGCTTCTCGGCGGCGCATCATCGGGCGCGGCCCTTCAGGGTCACCCTGAGGTGGCCCCTCAGGGTCGCCGAAGGGCGGCTTCCCTGGCAGGGCAGGCTCCCGAAGCCGGGGATGCAGGCATGGTCGAGCATTCCCTCCCCAACTGCATCGCGCGCCGCGTCGGCGGCGGCGCAACGGCATCGTTCATCGGTTGCGCCGACCTGCGCGGCACCAACGGCGACCACAAGGACCATCCTGCCACCGACCCCGCCTTCCTCGATATGATAGGCGCCATCCTGCGCTCCCCCCCATCTGTGCTTGCCAAACAGGGCGCGGGGTCTCCCGACCCCGCGAAGACGCGGCTTCGGCACTCGACTCCGCTCGGGCCAGGGGAGAAGCCGCGCCCCACATCGGCTGGACGTGTGGAGGCTGACTGTGTGATGGACGGCGTGTTCGCGACGCGCCTGCGCGGCGCAGTCCTCTACCTGAACACCAACGACCATCCCGTCGAGAAACGCATCACCGGCCCCTCCCTCGACCAGCGCGTCAATGTCCCCGCCTACTCGATCCTGCAGGTCCCAATCCCATCCGACTGACGCGCTGTGGTGTAGGGCAAGGGCGCTCCGTCGCCATAGCTTTGGAGCGTCGGCGACTTGCCCCTTGCCGTTCATCACGGTGGCACAGGTTTTCAACCTGTGCGGTGCACCCCGATGGAATCGGGGTGCCACAGCCCCCCGCCCTTACCCTCCCCCGCGAGTGGGGAGAGGGAAACCGCTGGAGCCGCGCAAAGCAAGCATGGGAGGGCGGCATAAAGGCTTGCCCTACACGCGATCTTTGTAACCTTTTCGCGCGTCCGGGCGTCAAAGGGGTGAAGGATCATGCTGCGGCAAGATGCCGTTGTTCAGGATATCCGGTTGACGGCTGGGATGCCGACGAGCCGCCGGCGGCAAGACGAGGCGACGATGGTCGCGCGCGCCCGGCAGGGCGACGCGGCTGCGCTGGATGAACTCTACCGCCGGTATCGGGATCAAGTGTACACGCTCTGCCTGAATCTTTGCGGCAATCGAGACGAGGCGCAGGACCTGCTCCAGGAGACTTTCGTGCGCGCCTGGCGCGGGCTGCCGAGATTCGCGGGCCGGTGCATGTTCAGCACGTGGCTTTATCGCATCGCTGTCAACCTGTCGCGCGATGCGGCCCGCCGTCGCCGCCGCGCGCCCGATCCGATACCGCCTGTTCACGTGGCGCATGACAGCCCGGTTGACGATGTGCGCGCTGCCCTGGCCGGCCTGCAGCACTCGCACCGCGCCGTGCTCGTGCTTCGCTATTTCCAGTCGCTGTCGCACAAGGAAATCGCCGAGTGCTTGCACTGGTCGCTTTCGCGCGTGAAGGTTACGCTGCATCGCGCCAAGCACGCATTCAAGAACTCATACCTGCAAATGAACAGCACGAAAGAGGCCCAGCCATGAACTGCCGCTCTGTGATGCGGATGCTGACCGAATATCTGGATGATGAACTTCAGGCAAGTGAGCGGGCTGCAGTCGCTGCTCACCTTCGAACTTGCGCCGCCTGCCGCGCGGAAGAGGCAGCCCTTCGCCGCGCCGAAGCCGCGCTAACTACCCTCGCCGTTGTCGAGCCCGCGCCCGACCTGACAGCCGATTTGCATCACCGCCTCGCCGTCCTTTCACCTCCCCGCGCCCGCCCGCTGCGCTGGGCGTGGGCTGCCGCGCCGCTTGCTGCGGGAGTCATCGCTGCGGCACTGCTGCTCAAGTCGCATTATCCAACACAACCGCAGACTAATCGAGCGCCGCGCGCCCCTCAGGTAGCCGTAGAGCCTGCCGCAGGGAAGCCAGCGGCTCCCTCGACTGTGCCCGCGCCGCCGGTTCTCGCGCAGGCAGCGCAGCCCGCCCGAACCGCCGCGCAGCGCCATGTCCGCCGGCACGCGATGGCGCGCCGGTCGCTATCGAGAAGGTACGCGCGGCATCACAGGCTGCGACGCCTGTCCCACGAAGTCGAAGTGGCGCAAGTTCCCGGGGACATTGCTGCACGACAGAAGCCGCTTCCATCATCCCGCTACTACGCTGAGATCACGCTTCCGGACGGCACGAAGTCCGTGCTGCAGCAGGACGTGCAGCGCGATGCAAGCGGCAACCCGCGCTCCATATTGATTGTCTGCGAGAATATCGCCCCGCAAGATACCGCTCCCAAACAAGGAGGTTGAAATGAGACCAAGACTCCTGCTGGCTTCCCTTCTCGCATGTGCGATGCTGTTCGCCTGCGCCATGTGTGCGGCGTCCGAGCAGGCTCCTCCGGCCGCGGCGAGTTCGACCGGCGGCGTTACGGGCCAACCTGCTAGCGAGCAGGCAAGCATTTCCCCAACGGGTGAGGGTGCGTTTTCCGGGGGCGCATGGAGTGAAAAGGTAAGCCTGGATTTCAAAGACACGCCTGTGACTGAGGTCGTCCCGATGCTGTTGAAGGGCACGGGAATCTCGTTCGTTTTCTCGCCCGACGTTCCCAAGGACTTGCGTGTAACGATGAGCCTGCAGAACATCGAACGCAAGGATGCGCTGAAACAGATGTGCTATGCTTTCGACTTGGACTATCGCCTAGAGAACTCTGTGGTACAGATCCAGCGGCGCGCAGCGCCCGAGCCCGTTCCCGCTGGCGGGCCCTATCCTTTCCTGACGAGATCACAAGTCTTCACCAAAGAGGGTGGGCGCGCCACTGCGACAACCACCCATTATATAGACATCGGGAATGCCATCCTCACGGCTCGCGCCACCGCGAGGTGCGAGAGTTTCAGCGGCGATGATATACTGGTTGACCTTGAGGTCAAGGATGCTCCTATAAGCGAGGCCATGAGCCAGATATCCAAGGCCGGCTTGGTACGGATCCGTGTCCACGAGTCCGTGCCCAAGGACATAAAGATCACTGCACGGATGTACAAGGTGCCGCTGGGCGACATGCTTTGCTTGATCGTGGGCCAGGCGAAACTCGAGTATGTTGTGTTCACGGGCGGCGGGGTGCTAGTCGAGGTCGTGCCGAAGTCGGAATTGACGGTGTCGGGGCCCGACATCCCCGGCGGCACAGTCAGCGTTTCCCTGCCGCGCTCCGATATTGACTACCGAGAGCGCCTCAAACAGATGACTGATCAGTTGGTGACCCTGAGAGCGGAGGCTGGGCCGGTCGAATGCCCCAAGTGTCACCGGAAAGTGCTGGCTATACGGGACTACAAATTCTGCCCCTATTGCGGGGCCCAACTGCCGCCTGCCAAATCCACCACGGGCGCCAAGTCCAAGTAGCCGTCGTAGGGGCACGGCAGCCTACTCCGCCGTAGTAACCACGGCTACGAAGGCCGGATGCCGTGCCCCTACAGAACATCGCCTCGCATCAACAATGGACTCGTAGGGCGCGACCTCGTTCACCCTGAGCGTAGTCGAAGGGTGTCCTGCCCCAGATGGAGCGGGCGGGAGGCGATCCGCCAGGCGGTGGACTCGGGGCACAGGCAAGAATGCCTGTGCCACACAGGCCACGGGCTGGCCTGCCCTGAGCGCAAGCGAAGGGAAGCCCGTGCCACGCAGCGCAGAAAGTCAACTAGGGTTCTGCAAAAAAGCGCTACTTTGCCTTGGGTGCCAGGGCCGTGCCGGCCCGGCCCCACAGCGGGGCGATCAGTTCCGATTCCCAGGCTGCGAGCGCCTTGCCCAGTTCCTCGACGATCTCGGGTTTCTCGGCCGCCAGGTTCTTGCTCTCGCTGATGTCGCTCGCCAGGTCGTATAGTTCATCCGACTGCTGCGGAATCTTCACGAGTTTCCAGTTGCCCTTTCGCACCGCGCGCGGCTCGCCGAAGCGCCAGAACAGGATGTCGTGGGGCTGGCCGGTCCTGCGGCCTCTGACATAGGGCAGCAGGTTCACCCCATCTACCTTCAGGTCCGCGGGCAGCCGCGCGCGGCCGGCGGCAGCAGCGGTCGGAAGAATATCCAGCGAGATCACCGGGTTGTCGTAGGTCTTGCCTCCCGGCAGGCGGCGCGGCCACTGCAAGAGCAGGGGAACCCGTATCCCGCCTTCATACACTGTCCCCTTCGTTGCCCTGAGCGGTGAGTTGTTGGAGGCGTTGCCCCTGTCGGGGAAGGATGGCCCCCCGTTATCGCTGATGAAGACCACCATCGTGTTATCTAATATGCCAGCTTCTTTCAGTTTGGCGAGAACTGCCCCGATCCCGTCATCCATCGCGCTCAGCATCGCAGCGTAGGTGCGGCGCCTTTCGTTCGCGATGCCCGGGAAGCGATCGAGGTATTTCTGCGTCGCCTGCATCGGGACATGCACCGCATTGTAAGTCAGATACAGGAAGAACGGTTCGCTCTTGTGCCGCTCGATGAATGAAACCGCCTCGCGCGTGAAGGCGTCGGTGAGATACTCCTTCTCGTCCACCGGTTCGGTGCCGCGAAAGATCGGGGCGGGCATACTGGCCTTCAGGTCCAAGTAACTGTGCGAGCCATCGAGGAACCCGAAGAACTCGTCGAACCCGCGCTTCTGCGGCTGGAAGTGAGGCGCCGCGCCCAAGTGCCATTTGCCCACGATTCCGGTGGCGTATCCGGCGGACTTGAGAACATTGGCCACTGTTACCTGTGACACCGGAAGTCCGACATCTACGTCGGTAACCTTCAGCGGTCCCGGGTTGAACTCGTGCCCGAAGCGCTCCTGGTAGCGGCCGGTCAGGATGCCCGCGCGAGTCGGGCTGCAGACGGGGCACGATACATAGGCATTCGTGAACCGGACGCCGTTCTGCGCTATCGAGTCTATGTTCGGGGTGGGTATGTCCTTGCAGCCGTGCACGCCGATGTCGGCGTATCCCAGGTCATCGGCGACGATCACGATGATGTTCGCTTTGCCGGGCTGGACCGCCGCCTCCAGCACGCGCAGCCTGTCCGTCAGCAGCGCCGCCGCGCCTGCGCCCAGCAGCGCCAGGAAATCCCTGCGCCCTATCTGCCCCGACGGCAGCAACTCATCTTCCGGAACCTGGTCCTTCGGCATCGGTTGCTCCTTCCTTCGCTCCACATTCTCAGGCACGATTCGTCGTTGCCGGGGTTCCACCTGCACGCCCAGACACCCTGCCTGCAGCCGCCGCTACGTTATCAGTTTGTGGTATCGGGCCAGCCAGTAGGCGAGCAGGAACGGCGTCGGGACGCGCACCCGTCCCGGCGATGCGCCGCGCTCACTGACCCACATGTTGTCGGACGACTGGTAGGTCGGCCGTTCGGGACCCGGCAGCGTTTTCTCCAGCAGCCTCCTCGAGCCGACCTGACGCCACTCGATGTCCTGGCGCACCTCGTTGACAACCGCGCGACCGGTGTGATCCATCCGGTATCCGCGCAAGACCTCAATCGCAGGTTCGAGGTCCTCGCGCCGCTCCAGCAGCGCATTGCACAGAAACGTGTAAAGCGGATTCGCCTCCGGGCGCACGAAATCCCAGAACCTGCCAAGGCTGTCCAGGTAAATCTTTCGCAGCGCCGGGTCGTCCTCATAGCGAATCAGCGGATAATACGCCTGGATCGCAAGGTCGTCATCGAACTTGTGCCCCGCGTCAATCGGCGTCGCCATCTGCTGCGTGTTGATGAAATCGGCGTTGCCGTGCGCCTCCACCAACTCGCTGTATGCGCGCTTGAACTTCTCCTCGCCCGTCATGTGAATCGCGCTTTTCACGTGCGCGAGTATTTCCATCGAGTTCAGTTTGCGCTGCTCCAGCCACTCCGGGGTGAGAAGCAGGGTCGGGCTCCAGACTCCCCAGCGCGTGTGCTTGCCGTCAACATCCTTCAGCACATAGTCGTTCTCAATGATCCCGCCCACCAGGCGCGACATTACGGCCCCGATGCGCTGCCTTTCCTGATCATCGGCCACCAGGTCGTAGTAGATCCCGATCCCGAACGTATCCCCGTCCATCTCATCGGAACTGGTGTCGCCCTTCCACAGCCACTTGCCGTCTTTCGAGAGGTGCCACTCCCCGGCAACGGCCATTATCTTCTCATCATCGGCGCGATACATCGAGCGGGCGAGGAAACCGGGCAGGCCAGGGGTCTCGATCAGCCGCAGCAGCGCCTCCAGGCATCCGCGCGCATTGGCCCTCGCATCCGGCGCGCGCGTTACCGCGTAGCGGAAGCACTCGGCGGCCATGTATTCGCCTGTGTGGGAGCCATCGTTGTCGCTGACGTGCCAATACCACGGGGAGCCGGGATCGCTCGGCACGGCGTAAACCATGTCGTAGATCATCCCATCTCTCATGTGCTGCGCCGGCGCGAGCGGCTCCAGCAGGCGCGATTTCTCGGCGAGCGTGATAACCCTGCTCTCGATGCGCGCGACCCCCTGCGAGCCCGCCATCCAGACCGTCCCATCGCCCGCTGCCACGATTGCGCTCGCGCTCTGGCCCGGAACCCAGCAATCGGGCGAATAATAACGCCATCTCGCCGTCTGTTCAGGCGACCCTGAGGGGCCAGCCGCAGGCTGGCCCCGAAGGGCCTTCATTCGCCGAGAGACAGCAGTCGCATGCATGAACCACACATCTCCATCCGGCCCGAACGCGACTTTTCGCACCCCGCGCACAGGCAGCCCCTCTGCCTTACCGATGCGCTCCGCGACTTTGCCTTCTCTCAGAACGATCGCACCCTCGCTCGTTCCCGCCCAGATTGATCCATCAGGCCCAGAACTCACGCCGATCACTTCCTCGCCGCCGATGTCAACCGGCCGCCACTCATTCCCCGTCAAAGTCAGCAGAGCGCCATTCGAGACCAGGTAAGGCCGACCCGCCCCGTCCAGCGCGATCACAGTCGGGTCGTTCGCTCGCGTAACTTCCCAACACTGCCACCTGTCGCCGACCAGGTGCCAGACATCGCGCCAGTTGAGATCGCCCTCGTGCGACATCACAGCCCAGACCCCGCCATCCGCATCCGGCGCGAGCGAGTGAATCCACCGCGTGGGCGATTCATACCCCCACCAGTGATGCCATTTGCCCTTGCGCAACAGCGAAGCCCCTGTCGAGCCGCCCACCCACAGGTCGCCATCGCGGCCCGCAGCGAGACGCCCGACGCTCGCCCCCGCAAAGGCGGGCGCGACCCACACCTTCTCCCACTTGCTGCCATCGAATCGCGCCAGCCCAAACGAGGTCGCCGCCCACACCGTCCCGTCCGTCGTTATCGCCAGGTCGCGCACATCATTCGCAGGCAGCCCCTCGAACCGCGTGAAAAGCGTCCGGAACTCCTGCACGAACGGCTCGTCAGCGACACCCTTCTTGTCCATCAGTCTATCCTCCCTGTTGTAGGGGCACGGCATGCCGTGCCCCTACCCCTCTACTATTGCCGCAGCCCGCACGAACGAACTGTCAATCCCTCGCACCTTGAACGGCAGGCCGATAAAGAAGAACTCCCGCTTGCCCAATTCATCCAGGTGGTCCAGCCACTCGATCAGGCAAACATCCCGGCTCATGAAAATGTCGTGGATCTTCCGACCCTCTTCCACGGTCACGCCCAGGCGCAGAATGTCGAACCCGAACATCTTGATCTTGCGATCGCGCAGCCAGGTCGCAGTTTCCTCGGTAACAAAGGGCACAGTCCGCGATTCCGCCTCCGACACGCGCCCGATGCGCAGATTCTTGTTGTGGGCATTGTGAAACAGCACGATGTCCCCATCTCGCAGCAGACCGCCTATCTCCTGCTGGATATATGCCTGAGTGATCTCGAGTTGCCCCGCGGGCAGGCGGAACGGAAGGCACACGCCCCGCCCCATGAAATGCGTCACGGGAAAATCGGTGATCGTCTTGCCCGACTTATAGTAGTGCCACGGCGCTTCGATATGAGTCCCGACGTGCGAGTGCGTCCTGCTGATGTCGTAGCGGTAAGTCCCGTCGCCGAGCATCCCAAGGCTCATGTCGAAAGGCCGATCCTCCAACTCGCCAGGCACCACCTCATACGAAAGATCCACCACCCGGTATTTCTTCAGATCAATGTCGAGCATGCCTCTGCTGCGCTCCTTTCTCCAAATGCGCCGGACAACGGTCCCCGTAAATCAGCCTTCGACTGAAGGCGGCAAATCCCCTCGCCACTTCCATAACGGGCGATATGCTGCCCCAGCCAGACGTGGGGGCCGCTTGATATTTTGGGCGGCATGTGCTATCATCTGGCGGCTGAACAGTCTGCTGCTTTCTCTCGGTAGAACAGGTTTCAGCACTACATCGCACCAGGGGATGCAGACATGAGAACTGCCGCTGCAAGGCTCAAGAACCCCCGTTCCGTCATCGCCACCCTCGTCTCGGAACAGCGCCGGAACGCGCGCCTGCGACATGAGATCGTGGGCATTGCTCTGTTTACTGCAGGGGTCTTCCTGCTGGTCAGCGCGCGCAGCCCATCGGGCCATCTGATCGCAATCGTCGGCGCGATGATGCGCTATCTGGTGGGCCTGGTGGGCGCGATAGGGGTGGCGCTGGCCCTGGCAGCCGTGGGTGCAGCCAACATCCTCCAGAGGCAAGAGGCGCCTGCTGCCAGGATAAAAGTCGGGCTTGGCTGCGCCCTGTTGGCTTGCCTGGGCCTCAGCCAGTTGCCATCCGCGGGGTCGGGCGTCATTGGTCGTACGTTCACCGAGGAGCCAGGCGGGCTCCTGGGGGTGGTAACCGTGGAGACGCTGCAGCGCATCGTGGGGCCGATTCTGGTGCCTGTTGCGCTTGCGGTGCTGGCTATTGCGGCGGTGGCGCTGGTTACCAATACGCCTCCCAGCGCCCTGGCGCTCGCGACCGGCAGGATGGTGGCAGGAGCGGCCAGGCTCTCCTGGCGGCTCGTGAGGCCTGGTAGAAAGCACGAAGCACAGGTGGAGCCCACTGCTGGACGTGCTCGGCCATCTCCGGCGCCATCCGCAGTCCTGAAGGCGATCAGGGCCGCAGCCCCGCCCCGTTTGCCCGCTGCTCCGGAACAGGCCATCCGCGCTTCCGAACAAGCAGGTGCTGCCTCCCAGGCGGCGCTTGAGGCCGCAGCGGTTTCCGCGGCAGCCACGCGCGCTGCGCCTGTTCGCCCGCACGCCAAGCAACTGGCCCTTGGCGAGGGGCCCGCCGGGGCTCGGCAGGCCCAGGCGTCGGGCGAGCGCGCGCTGCCCCCCCTGGAAACGCTGTCGGGGACGAATCAGAAGAGCGGCACCGAGGACGTGGGGGACAACGTTGAAACTCTCGAGGAAACGCTTCGCTCTTTCGGGATTGATGCCAAGGTGGTGGAGATCGAGCGCGGGCCGCGCGTAACGCGGTATGAGGTGCAGTTGCCGCCGGGCGTGCGCGTGGCGCGCATCACGAACCTGGCCGATGACCTTGCGCTTGCGCTGGCGGCGCTGGACGTTCGAGTCGAGGCCCCGGTTCCGGGCAAGGGCGTAATCGGGATCGAGGTCCCGAACAAGGACGTGGTCTATGTTGACCTCAAGGATATACTGGCGAACGACATCATGCGCCTGAACTCTAGCAAGTTGGCTTTTGCGCTGGGCAAGGACATCGCGGGACATCCGAGGATCGCTGACCTGGCGAAGATGCCCCACCTGCTGATCGCAGGCGCGACGAATTCGGGGAAGAGCGTGTGCCTGAACTCGATGATCGTCAGCATCCTGTGCCGCGCCTATGCGGACGAGGTAAAGTTCCTGATGGTGGACCCGAAGCGGGTGGAACTCTCGCTGTTCGACGGGATACCGCACCTGGTTGCGCCGGTGGCGCACGATGCGCGCGAGGCGGCGGGTCTATTGCGGTGGGCGATGCGCGAGATGGAAATGCGCTACCAGTTGTTCGCCGATGCCGGGGTGCGCAATATCGCGGCCTACAATGAACAGGTTGCCCTGGAGAAGAGCGCGGCCCCGCTCTATTACCTGGTGATCGTGATTGACGAGTTGGCAGACCTGATGATGCAGGCGGCGACGGAATTCGAGGCGAGCATCTGCCGCCTGGCGCAACTGGCGCGCGCAACCGGCATACACATCGTCGTGGCGACGCAGCGCCCGAGCGTGAACGTCATCACGGGCACGATCAAGGCGAACATCGCGTCGCGCATCGCCTTCGCGGTTGCGAGCCAGGCGGACTCGCGCGTGGTCCTGGACATCAACGGTGCCGAGCGCTTGGTTGGCAGCGGCGACATGCTGTTCCTGCCGTTCGATGCCAGCAAGCCGACGCGCATCCAGGGGGCCTATGTTTCCGAGCGCGACATATTGAACCTGGTGGATTGGGTCAAGCAGCACGGCCAGCCCGAGTACTGCGCCGAGGTATTGGCGGTGGACAAGAAGGGCGCGATGGCGGAGGACGAGCAGATTGACGACAATCTGTTCCAGAAGGCCCTGGAGTTCGTCCTTTCGACCAACTACGCCTCTGCCAGCATGCTGCAGCGCAGGCTGCGCATCGGCTACAACCGCGCCGCGCGGCTGATTGACATCATGGAAGAGCGCGGCTACGTCGGCCCCTCCGAAGGCAACCGCCCCCGCGAAGTCTACGCCGGGCCCCGCGCTGCCGAATAGGGCGCGCATTGCACGGGTTGGAAACCCGTGCCACAGTTGTGGTGCCAGCGGGACGCTGGCGTTGCGGCGCTGGTGGTTGACGGGGGGAGGGGGCGGCCATATAATGGCGCAGGTGCCGATAGGTCCGGGCTCTCGCGAGAAACGGCGATTCGAGAGGTGAGTCCCATGAGGTTGTGCGTGCGGGCGGCGTTTCTGTTAGCGGGGATTGTTCTGGCGGTCTCATTTGCGGGCGCGGATGAGCAGCCTGCGCCATATCTGCTGGATGCGGAGGACGTGCTCTCGGTGGTGGTTGTGAACCACCCCGAACTGAGCGTGGACGCGCTGATGGTATTGAGCGATGGCACGATTGACTACCCCCTCGTTGGAAAGGTTGCGGCCAGAGGGCTGACCCCCGATCAATTGCAGGACAGGATAGCGGAGGGCCTAAGAAAGGAACTGAAGAACCCGAAGGTTACGGTGGTGGTAAAGATTCCGCGCCCGCGCAGGGTCTATGTGAACGGGGAGGTTGGCAAGGCGGGGATTGTGGAATGGAAGCCGGGGTGGAGGATTTCGGAGGCGATCGCGGCTGCGGGCGGCCTCGTTGCGCGCCCCGACCTGGCAGAGGCGAAGATATTCCGCGTGGGGCACGACCCGATAGTTGTTGACCTGGCTGCGGTCTATGTGCAAGCAGAACCGGCGGCCAATGTGCCCGTGCTGGTAGAGGACAGCATTACGGTTTCCAGCCGCACGTTCCGCATTTACGTAACCGGCCAGGTGAAGCAGCCGGGCTACTTCTACATACCGATCGGCACGGGGATCAGGGAAGCGATTGCCAGCGCGGGCGGCCTGACGGAAAAGGCGGCGCCCACGCGCGCCTACATTCAGCGAGGTACGCAGCAGATTCCGGTTGACTTGCACCGCTTGATAGAAAAGGCCGACGCATCCGCTGACGTTCCACTTGAGGCGAACGATTTGCTGCACGTGCCTGAGGCGCGGGACTTCATCGCCGTGTTCGGGCACGTAACGAACCCTGGTTACTATCCGCTGAATGAGGTGGATAGGCTGACGGTGGCGCGGGCGATCGGGGTGGCCGGCGGCAGCGACGCGAATGCGAAACTGACCGATGTCATCCTGGTGCGCGCCGAACAGGGGACAACGAAAACGCAGACGGTGAACGTGCGCGCAGTTCTGGAGCAGGGCCAGGTTCAGCGCGACATCGTGCTGAAGCCGGGGGATATCATCGTTGTTTCAGGCAAGGAACGGAAGACGACGCGCAACATGCTGTCGCAACTCTACGGGCTCGGCGCGATCAGAGCGCTGATGGGCTTCTAGCAGGTAGGGGCAGGTTTCAAGCCCTCCCCTACTTGGCTGGGCGGTCGAAGACCGAGCACATGTCGGGGCCGTGAGTCTTCACGTTCACCGCGCGGTCAATCGCGGTGATGGCCCCGTTCGTGTCAATCACAAACGTAACGCGCTCGGCGCGGCCGGTTTCCTTCAGCACGCCGTATTTCTTCGCAACCTTGCCGCCGACATCGGCGAGGATGGGGAAGTTCAGCCTCTGCGCCTGGGCGAACTTGCGGTGCGACTCGACTGACTGAGTGCTGATCCCGAAGACCTGAACGCCCAATTTCTCGAACTTGCTCATCTCGTCACGGAGAGAGGCGAGTTCGCTCGTTCAGCCAGGCGTTGCGTCCATCACGTAGAAGGCAAGGACGACCTGCTTCTTGCCGCGAAAAGAGGCCAGGCGCTGGAGTTTGCCTGTCTGGTCGGGCAGGCTGAAGTCTGGCGCCTTCGAGCCGACCTTCAGGCCAGGCGCCGCCTTCGCCGGCGGCTGGGCCGGGGCGGACGGGTTCTCGCCCGCGCCCGGTGAGGATACGAGGCTCAGGAGAAAGAAGAGGGATGAGAAACTCATGGCTTTCTTGCCTCCTTGTGGCGATGTTCTGCGCCTGTTGGGCCAGCCCTTCAGGAGAACGACCGGCAATGGCGACAGAGGAGCGGGTGGCAGCGATATTTCGGGATGACGTTCCCGTCCAGGGCGCGGCTTCAAGCCCCGACTTGCTTGCTGACCTGGTGAGGCGGGCGGGATATGAGGTAAAGTTCCTCGACGCCGATGGCCTGGCCAGTGAGAAGGAACTCGATGCGAGCAAGGTTTTTCTGGTGATCCTGCCCTACGGGGCGACCTTCCCGGCAGCGGCGCAGCAGAATTTCCAGCGCTACCTGGCAGCGGGCGGAGACTTTGTGAGCATGGGGGGCTATGCTTTCGACAACCTGCTTGTGCGAGATGGGCAAGGCAAGTGGATCCGCCAGCGCGAGATCCCGTGGGAAGAGATCGCCATCGGCGGCGATTTCGAGGCCGGAATCCCCAGGTGGCAGGCGACCGGGGCCATCCAGCCGGAAGTGCGGGAGAAGGAGGGCCATCAGGGAAGCCGCGGCGGATTCGTGCAGGTGGCCGAGAAGCCGGGAACAGCGGAGTTCTTCCTCGACCTGGAGCCGCGCGCCGGGTGCGAGTATGAACTCAGCGGCTGGCTGAAGCCCGCGATAACATCCCCCGGCGGCTACGCATTTCTGGCCTGGTATCAGTTTGACGCGCAGGGCAAGATCCTGGCCTGGAAAGACATCGCCCAGGTGGGTAGGACAGGTTTGAAACCTGTCCTACCGCAATGGCGCAGGTATGAGGACAAGTTCTCCATCGTCGCCGGGGCGGTGAGACTGAGGCTGCGCGCGGGGATTTACGATGCGACCGGAAAGGCATGGTTCGATGACCTGCGGCTGCGCGTGCGGCCCCAAACTGCGCCGATGAACACGCGCACTGGCGAGCCGGCAGATGGGCTGGTGGTAAAGCCGGAGCAGATTGGAGTTTTCGACCCCTCATACACCCTGGAGCGCGTGAAGAGCGCTGCGGGAAGCGGGTTTGTTTTCCCGAAATCTGCGCGGGTGGAGGGAAGGTTCACAGGCTTCGCAGCCAGTGCAGTTCTGGGATGGAACGATGCACGCTGGCTGCCATTGATAAACACGTTCGATCGGTATGGCCGGTTGCGAGGAGCAGCGGGCGCCCTGGTGAGGAATTACGCGGGGCATTATCGTGGCTCGCAGTGGGCGATCTTCGGGGTGGACAACGCCGACCTCTTCGCTGCCGGGTCTCCGTTTGCCGACGGGTTCGTGGACCTGCTGCGGGTGATGGAGAAGGGGACATACATCCAGAGTTTGACGACCGACATGACGCACTACAAGCCGGGCGAGCCGGCGAAGGTGCATGTGGACGTGGTCAACTTCTCGCCGCGCGAGACACGCTTCGAAGCGTGCGCGAAGTTGTATGCCATTGACAGATCGGGGGCAGAACGCGAAGCAGCGAGATTCTGCTTCGAGGGCGATGCGCGCCCGGGCGCGACTTCAGGGCACGAGGAGGTGGTGAAACTGGGGGAGCCGTTCGCGGCCGCGCGCTGGAGGGTCGAGGCGACGCTGACCGTTGATGGGCTGCTGGTTGACCGGGCGGAGACGGGCTTCACCGCCGAGACCAAACTCGACCGGATGGAGGGGCCCAAGTTCGAGTTCAAGGACAACTACATTCGAATCGGGGGCAAGCAGCATTTCTGGACGGGCACAGATACCTACTCGAACATCATTTTCTCGGCGCAGCAGAATGCGCTGACCCTCGACCGTCACATCCGCATGGCCAGGGATCACGGGATCGCAGTCTGGGAGACGCTCTTGCCGGGCCCGCTTTCGTATCCGAAGCCATATCGTCTGCCCGAGGATTATGCGCGCCGCTATGAGACCATCGCGCAGTTGACGCAGAGGCATGGGATGGCTTTCCTCCCCGGGCTCTTGATCGGCTTCGATGTGTGCGCATCCCAGGCCGAACTGGGCAAGGAAGCGGGGTATCTGCGGCAATTCGCAAAGCGATTCGCGAATACAAGCGCGATGATGTATTACATCAACGGCGACCTGGCGTGGCGGGGCGATTCGGAGGAATTGCGGCGGCTTTACTTGAGACAGCATCCCGGGCCGCGCCTGGAGCCGCGCACAGCGGGCGAGTGGAATGATATGGCGGCAGTGCGCTGGCACCGCTACTGCGTGTGGCTCACGCGCAGGTGGCTGAGCGCCCACCATGCGGCCTTGCGAGAGGTGGACCCGACGCACCCGACGACGGTCGAGTTCTACCGCGAGCCGTTCGGCGCGATTGACATCAGGGCCGCGCTGGGGCCGGTCAACCTCGGGAATGTCGGTTTCTTCGGGCTCCCGGGCAGGGACATCGCCGAGTTCCCCGGCATGTTCAAGTTCTCCGACATGCGCGCCACCGGGCAGGGAATGAGCGTGGGGGAATTCGGAGTCAAGACGCACCCGGCGTGGAGCGGGCCCTACGACTATCATATCACGCGCACCCAGCAAGAGCAGTTCAACTTATTCCTCGCGCTAACGCATTACGCGCTGGGGCTCGGCGGATGCAAGGTTCACAACTGGTGCTGGCAGGATGCGCCCGAAAACATTTTTCCCTGGGGCCTGGTGCACGCGCCGGACGCGGTGCCGAAGGATGCGCTGCGGTTATACCGGAACATCGCGCTGTTGTATCGAATGTTCGAGCCGGTCTATCGGCAGCCCTCCGTCTATCTGGTTTCGCCGGAATCGAACCGCATCGGCCCGGGCGGAGAGCGGATAACGAAGGCGATGTTCGGCGCGGCGCGCGCGCTCATCTCGACGGGCGTTGATTTCGAGGTCGTGAACGAGGATCAGTTGAGCGCGCTTCCGAAAAGCGTGCGCTTGCTTGTCTATCCCCTGCCCTATTGCCCCTCAGACGCGGTGTTCCAGGAACTCACGCGCCGGGTGAAGGCAGGGGCCGTGCTCTACTTCTCCGGGGACATATCCTTCAGCCCGGAGCGAAAGCGCGACCGGGAGACCAGGCTGCGCGAACTGGCAGGAGTGGAGTTGGGCGATCCGCCGGCAGATCCGTTCGAAGCGGTTTCGAGGGCGCGGTCACAGCTGGCGAGATCGTTCGGCGCGGCGGTGCATCGCGCGGGCGGCCGCATGTTCTACGTCCGCACCCTGGGCAAAGGTAAGGTCATCTACTGCTCGCGGCCAGTTGAACTTGAGGAGGACGAAAGCGGGCTGCAGCGGATCTACCAATGGGTCGTGTCGCTTGCAGGCTGCCGCCGCGTTCCGGTCATGGTCAGCACCGATAGAGTTGACAGGTTCGAGGTTCCAATCCGCAGCGGGAGGGCATTCGTGTTTTTCAATCGTGGCGACCGAAGCGGCTGGGCGGAGGCGGCAGGCGTGAAAGTGGCGCTCGATCCGCACAGCGCCGGACTTCTCTTGTTCGATTCAAAGGGCGGACTGCTCGCCGTCGAGGGCGCGCACCGCTGCTGGCGGGACGGCCCGCCAGCTGGCGGGCTGGTGGATACGGGGCGGCATTTCATCGTCTGCAGCCTCGACGGCCGCGACCTGGCGAAGTCCGACGCCCTGCTGTTGATGCCCACCACCGCAAATCGGGTGCGCCTGCCATTCCTTGCCGGGCGTGGATTTGCCGGACAGGTCGGAGAAGTCAGGGATGGGAAGTGGGCTCTGCTGGAAAGCCTTGGGGTCGTGAACGACAAAGTCGAGGTGGACGAGGACCGGGCGCTCGAAATGATCGTCCTATCAAGACCCGGCGAACTGGCGCGCTGGGGCGACCGGATCGCCGACCTGATGTGGAGCCGCGCCCGATAGCCGGCGGACACTCTCGTAGGGGCGGGTTTGAAACCCGCCCCTACACGCGAATCGGGTACTTTCCCGCTTCTTTTGCATAGGCGACTGCCTTGACGAGGGTATCCGGGTTGACGTTCACATACGTCTCGCCGCCGATGGCGAGGATGAAACCGCCGCCGGGCGCGCCGATGCGAATGGCGCGGTCAATCGCGGGCTTGGCCTGTTCGAAGGTTCCGTAAAGGTTCTTGCAGTTCAACCCGCCGGACATCACGACCTTGCCGTGAAGAACAGGCTTCGCCCTCGCGATGTCGCTGAATCCGCCAATGTCCATCTGCGTGAGTTTGATCTCGTTCGCGTAAATCTCGAAAAGGTGATCGTTCGGCCCGTCAGCGTGAAGATAGCGGCCGTCGCGCCCGTAGCGATCGTAGAGCGCCTTGTTGTAAGGCAGCACCATCCTGCGATACATGTCCGCCGACACGAAGGCCGAATTGTCATCAGCGAGGCCCAGGTGCGTGTGCTCCTTCACGCCGAAGTAGCGGTCATTGAAATCGGTCAGACGACAGAAAGCCTCGGAGCACTTGTCGAAGAACACGCGGATCTTGTCGGGCGCAGTTACCATCCATTCGTAAACTAAATCAGGCGGGGCGAGAGCGCACGCGCACGAAAGCGGCGGGTGAATCCCCAGGCCTCCTCCGACGCCGAGTTTCAGCCCCCTGCGCTCGACCTTCCCCTTCATCTGTTCGTAGCGATCATACGCCCACTTGACCCCCTTGGATTGGGCCGGATCCGGGACCGGAAGCCTGTCAACGTCCTCAAGAGCGCGCACGATGCGCACTCCCCAGGGGCTCGTGTTGTCGGGCCGCTCGATGGGCGTATCCCACAGCAGCGCTTCGCCCAGGGGGCCGTGATCGGTGTGCAGGCCATAGCCTGTGCTGTCATCCTGCAGCGTCTCGAACCGCCATTCGAGCCCCTTCGATTGCACGTCAATCTGAAGATCAATGTCCAGGTAGTAATCGCGGATATTGACGCCGAAAAGCCAGCAGTAGTAACTGCCCGACGCGCTGATCGAGATCGGCACGCGGTCCGGCTCGCGAAACTGCCGCGCGATCTCAAGCCTCTTCTTTGATTCTTCAATCCTGTCGCGATATTTCTCTGGCTCGAACATCGCAGTTCGTCTTTTCGCAGTCGCGGGTCCATATCCTGCCGCGTTGCGGCCCGGACTCGCTGCCTGGCCGACAACAAAGACAAGAATCAACGCAGGAGAAGCGCAGTCGCCGCGCGAACTATGCTGAGCACCGAGTGTTTTGGGTAGCATCAGATGGGAGCAAGGGATGAACAGAACTGCGTCTAGATTAGCCATCTTGGCCTGCTGTCTCGCGCTGGCTTCCTGTAGAGGAGGGGCGCAGCAGCCCGCGGCTTCCCAACTGCTGCAGCGGGCGTACGATCACTGGGCGAAGGTGCGGAGCGCGCAGGCCGCCGTCAAGTGCGAAGTTGATATGGGCGGCATGAAGTCTGCCGTGTCGGTCGAGTTCGCCTATCGCCGCCCCGATGGCATCTCGTTGAACATCGGCGGGCCCAAGCCGACGATCCTACTGCGCAGCGGGGACACGCGCTGGATCTACGTCGGCGCGCTGGGCAAGTATGTGAAGCAGCCGGTAAAGCCCAGCGAAGCGGATTTCGGGGATGTCGAGAACATGCTGCCGCTCATGCTCGGCGCGCGGGTGAAGATGCTCGATCTGCTCGAGGGCAAGACCCTGTCCGATGGCCTGGTGCGGGCCCGTCTGCTGCCCGAGGCCACCGTTGACGATCATGCCTGCGAAGTGGTTTCCCTGCCCGGCACGATACCGTTCCTGCCCGGCGCCGCTGTGAAAGCAGAATCCAGGCTTTACCTGGACAAGACCGACTTGACCCTTCGCTTGGCGGAAACCACGATGATTCTTCCGCCCGAAGCAGGCCCGATGCGCGGTGGGCGGCTGACCGTGCGCCAGAAATACCAGGATGTCAAGGTGGACACCTCCATTCCGGAAGAAACCTTCGCGTTCAAGCCCCCGCAGGGGGCCAAACTGGTCGCGGAATTCGGCCCCGCAGCCCAGCCGCAATCGCCCATGGTCGGCAAGCGCGCGCCGGACTTCAGCCTCAAGATGCTCAGCGGCCAGCCGGTCAGACTCTCCTACTACAAGGGCAAGGTCCTGTTGCTCGATTTCTGGGCCTCCTGGTGTGTGCCTTGCCAGATAGAGATGCCCGACCTTCAGATGGTGTACGAGCAGGCAAAGGCCAAGGGCGTCGCTTTCTTGGGTATCAGCCTGGATACAAAAGCAGCAGATGCCCGCGAGTTCCTGCAGCAGGAGCGACTCGCCCTGCCTTCGGCGCTCGATGCGAAAGGGTTCGAAGGTACAGCGAAGCGATACAAGATTACAGGCATACCAAGCACCTTCGTCATTGACCGCAAGGGCCTTGTCACCGCCGGCTTCATGGGCGTAACGAGGCCCGATAGGCTGGTCGAGGCGCTGCGCCGCGCCGGCATCGCGATCGAATTGCCAAGCGGCCTCACGCCGAGCGAGGCCAAGCGCTGGCAGGCCCTCGCGCACCGGGACCGGGCTTCCAAGGCCTTTCTGCTGGGCCGCGACGAAGAAGCGGCAAAGGAACTGCGCTCACTGACCGAACTCCAGGCCAGCAGCGAGGACGCATGGCTCTTGCTCGCTGAGTTTCTGCTCAAGACTTCGCAGCCCGCAGGCGACGCGATAAACAGCGCCCTGCGCGCCGGCAAGTCTTCCGCTACTGTGCACGCGCGCATCGCCCGCCTGTGCCTGGAAAACGGCGCCGAGCCGAAAACCGCCCTGGAACAAGCCCGCGCGGCCGTAGCCAAGAGCCCCGACTCGGCGGAGTATCTTGCGCTCGCGGGCTGGGCCTGCTTGCAGAACGACATGTTGGACGAGGCCAAACAGAACCTCGACAAGGCGCTGATACTCAATGCCCGATACGCTCAAGCCCGTTATCTCATGGGCCAGGTTCTCGAGAAACAAGGCAAACACGAAGACGCGCTCCTCAACTATCGCGTTGCCCTCAACCTGGATCCTTCCCTTCAAGAAGCCAGGCAAGCGATTGATCGCCTGACGGGCGGGCGGCCGGTGAAGTGACCCTGCGCTCTCTTTTCAAGCGGCCCCCTGCGGATTACAGCCCGCTCGCGTTCTGGTTCTGGAACGAGGACCTGAAAGACCGGGAACTCATCCGCCAGGCGCGCGACATGTCCGCCCGCGGAGTGCGCGGCTTCTTCATGCACGCTCGCAGCGGCCTCGTTCGCCCCTCCTACCTCTCGCCTGGCTGGATGCGCCTGATCGAATCGGTTGTCCGGGAAGCGAAGAGGCTGGGAGCGAGAGCATGGCTCTACGATGAGATGGGCTGGCCCAGCGGAACCGCGGGCGGAAGAGTCCCGCGCCTGGGTCGCGACTATCAGGAGAAGTTCGTCGCCTGCATCGCGCTGCCGGTCAGCGGCCGCAGCATGAAGGTTGCAGCCGGGCGCGATGTCGTCGCGATTTTCCATTCGAACGCTTACCCGCCCACGCGCGCCGGCCGGCTGCGCGACATCACCATTTTGCTCGGGCCCGGCAACACGCTCGACGCCAAGAAACTGCCCTCCGGCTGGATACTTGCATTCGCCATCGGCCTGCAGCCAACTTACATTGACACCCTCTGCCGCGAGCCGGTGGCGGCGTTCATTCGCTTCACGCACGAGGCATACAAGAAGAGGATCGGCCGGCATTTCGGCAGCACCGTCCCCGGCATCTTCACCGACGAGCCCAGCCACCGCGCCTACGACCTGCGCAGCCACGTGCTCACGGCGCCCTGGACCGGCGCGCTTGCCGCGGCGTTCGAAACGCGCCGCGGCTACTCTCTCCCGTCCAACCTCCCCTCGCTGTTCTTCGATGTCGGCGACTTCGAACGCGTCCGCCGCGATTTCTGGGAGACGGTCTCGCACCTTTTCTCATCCAACTACGGCGGCACGATATACGATTGGTGCCAGCGCAACGGCCTGGCTTTCACCGGGCACTACGAATACGAAGTCCCCCTGCACATGCAGATCCAGTGCCTCAGCGCAGCCATGCCCCTCTATCTTCACATGCAGATTCCCGGCCTCGACCTTCTCGGAAGGAATCGCCCCCGCTACGAGAGGCCCGAGAGCATCGTGCTCGCAAAGCAGCCCGCCAGCATCGCCAACCAGGCCGGCCGCAATCGCATTCTCTGCGAGGCTTTCGGCACCGGCGGTTGGGATTTCGGCCCCGAGCGGCAGAAGTGGCAGGCTGACTGGCTCTTCGCCCTCGGCGCCAACATGCTCTGCCTGCACGGCTTCTACTACAGCATCGCAGGCTTCCGCAAGTTCGACGCCCCGCCCGACTTCCTCCGCCTGCCCTGGTTCAAGATCAGCAAGCCCCTTCACGATCACTACGCGCGCCTCTCCTTCATCCTCTCCCAGGGCAAGCCGCGCAGACACGTGCTCGTCATCCACCCCGTGCGCGCTGCCTGGGCAATTCATCGCCCCCAGGACCACATCGGCATCTGCGACAGGGAAGATTCGCCCATGGGCAAGGCGTTCGCTGCATTGCTGAATGCCCTCGTCGAAAGCCACCTCGACTTCGACCTGGCCGACGAAGGCTTCCTGCGCCAGGCACGGATAAGCAACCGCTCGGTTGTTCTGGGGCAGGCCGAATACCGCGCCGCCATCATCCCGCCCATGATGCACCTGCTGGAGCCGTCAACCATCTCGCTTCTGAACGCCCTGGCCGAGCAGGGCGGAACCGTGGTCTCGCTCTCAAACCCGCGGTCATCTGACGGCGCAGGCATCGCGCTAAATGCCCAGGTCCGCTTCAGCGCGTCCGGGGCCACGGCGCAGCGCATAGAGCAAGCCGTCTCCGTCGCGGCGAAAGCACTCACCGATCGCACGATGGTGAACGGCCCCGGCGCCGATGCGATTGCGATGCACGAGCGCGACCTTCCCCGCCGACAGCGTGCGGTGTTCTTGTCTAACAGCAGCCTCCAGGATGTGCGCGCCGCGGTTCGCGTCCCTGGCTGCTGGCGCGTCGAGAAATGGGACACAGCCACGGGTGCGGTTCAACATCTCGACTGCCAGGTCGGCCCATCGCAGACGAGAATCCCTCTCCACTTCGCACCTGCGGAGTCTCACCTGCTGATGCTGAAACGTGCAAGGGCGGCGCAGCGTCGCCCGCAGCCAGCCGCTCGCCCGCGCACTCTGCTCTCGCTCGAGGGCTGGCAGATTGGAGCGGCAGCGCCGAACCTGCTGACCCTCGACTATTGCCGTGTACGCAGCGGCAGGGCCTGGAGCCAGCCGCTGCCAATGTTCAAGGTCCGCGACCCAAGGAGCCACGGCGCTCTGCGCTTCGAGTTCGTCAATCGCCTGCAACCGCAAGCGGTACCGAGACTCCTATTTGCCTACGAGGGCGACAAGGCGGTCACGGTCCTCGTAAACGGAAAGACGGTCAGGCCGCGAAAGGCGAGCCTGCCAGATTACCTCGACTTCTGCTCTGCTGTTGACATCGCGCCCTGCCTGGTTGCGGGAAAGAACGTCGTTGACGTCCTGCCCCTCTCCGGCGATGCGCCCGCCGAGAAGGCATACCTTCTCGGAGACTTCGGCCTTCGCCGGGTCGCGACAGGCCTTTTTGCGATTGAACACCCGAAGCCCAGCATCGGCCCCTGGCATGAATGCGGCTTCCCCTTCTTCTCCGGCCCGATGCGCTACTCGTGCGAATTCTCTCTCGATAACATTCCTCGCGGGCGAGTCTTCCTCGAAACCGAATCTCTTCGCGAGGCGGCGGCAGTATTCGTCAACGGCCGGAAGGCCGGCGACCTGCTCTGGAGGCCCTGGCGCATCGAGATCACCCGCCTGCTGCGCCCGGGCAGCAACAAAATCGAGGTCATGGTTTACGGCAGCCTGCGCAATGCGTTCGGCCCCTGGCACTTCCCTGGCGATGAAGCCTGCTGCGGTTTCTCGTATCACCACTGGACCGACCGAAACGGCTGGACGAACCGCCACCTTTTCGTCCCCCTCGGCCTGCTTGCAAATGCACGCCTGACCGTTATCGCTGCAGGAGCCTGATTGCAGGCCGCGAAAAGCGACACCGGGAGTGCGCTCTTGCCCGAGCAGCAGATCACCGACAACCTCGACCTTCTGCTGGAAGCCCTGCCCGAGCACATCAGGGGCAGGCTGGCCTCGCAGCCGGACCTGGATCAACTCCTCGAGGTCGTGCTCGATCTCGGGCGCCCGCCTGAGGCGATCTTTCCCGTGCGCACCCTGCGTCTGGGCGACCATCCCGTCGCCCACCAGGATATCGAATATGTCGTCCAGCGCATCGGCGAATTCGGCAGCGACAACAGGGCAGGCATCGCCAGAACGCTGCACCGCATTTCAGCCATCAGAAACCGCGCCGCCAATATCATCGGCCTCACCTGCCGCGTCGGCAGAAGCGTTACAGGCACAGTGGACATCATCCGCGACATCGTCGAAACGGGCAAGAGCATCCTCCTGCTCGGCCGCCCCGGGATTGGAAAGACCACCAAACTGCGCGAGGTCGCCAGAGTCCTGGCCGATGAACTCGGCAAGCGCGTCGTCGTTGTTGATACCTCCAACGAAATCGCAGGCGACGGCGACATCCCCCATCCCGGAATCGGCTCCTCTCGCCGCATGCAGGTGCGCAGCCCAGAACTCCAGCACGCAGTGATGATCGAAGCGGTCGAGAACCACATGCCCGAAGTCATCGTGATTGACGAGATCGGCACCGAGGCCGAGGCCATGGCCGCCCGCACCATCGCCGAGCGCGGCGTCCAACTCGTCGCCACCGCCCACGGAAACAACCTCGACAACCTGCTCATGAACCCCACCCTTTGCGACCTGGTCGGCGGCGTGCACGTCGTTACCCTCAGCGACGAGGAAGCCTACCGCCGCGGCACCCAGAAAACGGTGCTCGAGCGCAAGGCCTCACCCACCTTCCAGATCCTCGTCGAGATAATGGAGATGGACAAACTCGCCGTCCACCACGATGTCGCAGCGACTGTGGATCACGTCCTTCGCGGCGGGGCGCCGTCGCCCGAAATCAGGCTCAAGAAGCCATCGGGCGAGGTCGAGATCGTCCCCCCACAGCAAGTGCCGCAGGAATCAGAGGCCGTGCGCGGCGCAAGGGTCGCCGGGCGACCTCCCGGCATGCTGCGAATCTTCCCCTACGGCGTCAGCCGAGGTAAGATCGAGCGCGCCGTCAAGGAACTCGACCTCAGGGCCGACATCTCCAGGTCGTGGGAAGAATCGGATGTGATACTCGCTCTCAGAGCCTACCAGCGCCGCGACCCCGAGAAACTGCGGCAGGCCCAGGAGTCCGGCGTGCCGGTTCACATCCTGCGCAGCAACACCCACCTGCAAGTGCTCTCCGCCTTGCGCTCATTGAGGTCCCTCGCCGATGACGCCCTCGAGCGCCTCGCTATCCACCAGGCCGAGCAGGGTGCCGAAGAGGTGCTCGCCCTGCAGAAGCCCGTCGAACTTCCGCCCCAGCGCGCATATCTGCGCCGCTTGCAGCATCGCGTCGCCAACCGCTACAATCTCCCATCCGAAAGCGTCGGCGTCGAACCCTATCGCAGAGTCCGGCTCTCCGTTCGCGCTGCAGGAGATTCTGGTGCCTAGAAAACCAACCGCCAGGAGAAAGCCCGCCAATGTAGGGGCGAAGCCCCGCTACTGTCATTCTGAGTCCGCCAGTTGGCGGACGAAGAATCTCATCACTGGACAACGGCAGTCTTCAAATGAACTCTAGGAAACTTACCAGACGCGCACCCAAGAAGAGGCCTGCCGCAAGGCCCACCTGGGACGAATACTTCATGCTCCTGGCAAAACTGGCCGCCATCCGCTCGACCTGCCTCTCGCGCGTCGTGGGCGCGGTTATCGTCGTTGACAAGCAGGTCATCGCAACCGGCTACAATGGCTCCGTCCCCGGAGCCGCCCACTGCCTCGACGAAGGCGTCTGCTACAAAAGAACTAAGGGCGCAGGCTCCGGCAACTACCTCATGTGCCGCGCCGCACACGCCGAGGCAAACGCCGTCGGGATGGCCGCCCGCCAGGGCATCAGCGTCAAGGGCGGCATCATGTATATCACCCTGGCCCCCTGCGCGAACTGCGTCAAATTTCTCGCCAGCGCGGGAATCAAGGAAGTCATCTATGAGCGCCCCTATGACAACGAGGAGGGCGTGGTTTCCGAGGACTGGCTGCAGGCCCTGGACATGGCCGACATCTCGCACCGGCAGTTGACCATCACCAAATCCACCGCCGAGAAAGCCTGCTCTCTCATCGGCACCGATACCTCCGCCCGCCGCCCCCTGACCCCCAAAGGGCATCCTGTCGAACAATGATCGCACGAAACTGTAGGGCGGGGGTTCCACCCCCCGCCGCCAATGGCTGTAGGGGCGCATGGCCATGCGCCCCTACACCTGAACGCCTGAGGCCCCGGCTGACAACCGGGAACCCTCGCGGGAGGAAACAATGATCCACGGCGTTACCCTCAAACCCCTCACCAGGCAACTCGATGAGCGCGGATACGTGATGGAGATACTGCGCTGCGATGACGCGCTCTTCCTGCGCTTCGGGCAGGTCTATATCAGCACCTGCAACCCGGGCGTCATCAAGGCATGGCACGCGCACGCCAAGCAGACCGATCACCTCTGCGTGATTAAGGGGACAGCGAAGATCGGCCTCTACGACGGCAGGCCCGACTCGCTCACATCAGGCCAGACCGACACCGTCATCCTTTCGGAACTCGAACCCGCCCTCCTGCAGATACCCCCCATGGTCTGGCACGGCCAGATGGCTCTCGGCAGTGAGCCTTCTTACCTCCTCAACATCCCGACGGAACCCTACAACCACGAAAACCCTGACGAACTCCGAAAGGACCCCTTCACCCCCGACATCCCCTACGAGTGGCAGGTCAAGAGCCGCTGACCTGCCCCCCGGCCGGTCTTGACGCGGCGCGAAGGCGGTGGTATAGTCTTGCGCAGAAAATCAGTATTTCAGCGAGCGATGCAATGAAAGCCGCAACCATCCAAGTCAGACAGCGCGGGGTCCTTACTCTTCCATCGAACATCCGCGCAAAGTACCGGCTTGAGGAGGGCGATGCTCTCACAGTCGTGGACCTCGACGGCGTGCTCATTCTCAGCCCGAAGGCCCCTGTGGTGCCCAAACTGGCCGCCGAGATCGAGCGGTTGCGCAAAGAGGCTCGCCTGAGCCTGGACGACCTGCTGGACGGGCTGCCGAGACAGCGGAAGGCGCGCGCCAGGCAGCGCGCGAAGAATGCGTAGGCCGGAGCATCAGTTTCCTCCGCTGGCCAGCGCAGAAACCCTGCGCGTGTTCTTCGACGCCGACGCGCTGATTGCCGGGGCCGCGTCCACCACCGGCGCAAGTCACCTGCTGCTGCGGCTTGCCGAGTTGGGGGTGATCGCCGGCATCACCTCAGCCCAGGCAGTCCGAGAGGCTGAGGGGAACCTGCGCGAGAAATTGCCTGCTGCGGTTCCCGCCTTCCGGGCGATCGTGTCCTCCGCCCTCGAGATAGTCGCCGATCCTGCCGCGGGCGACCTCGCAAGAGCACACGGGCAAGCAGCGGAACATGACCTGCCGATCCTTGCTGCTGCGATTGCCGCGCGCAGCCGGTGGCTTGCCACGTTCAACGTCCGCCATTATCGCCCCCCGGCCGGGGCATTCAAGGTCACCCGCCCTGGCCCTCTTGTTCAACGAATATGCCGCATTCTCACCCAACTGGGCTGACGCAGCCCCGGGCCCAGCCCGCCTGCGATGAGCCGCCCCCGTTGCCTGCGCCGATCCCGAAATCCCCTACGAGTGGCACGTCAGGAGCCGCTGACGGCCGCCGCGAAATGCGAGCCATCCCCTCGCCACAGCCGGAGCCGTGCGGCGCCGCGCCCGTCGTGCCCCCCGCGAACTTACCATCACGCGCTCCGGCACGATCGCGGAAACCATCTCGCCCCAGATGCTGTGTCGCGAGATTTCCCTCCCGTTGACAAACGTCGCAACGACTCTGATGCGCTGCTTTCCCGGCCGCCCGCGCCGAATCACCTTTCTCTCCCCCGGGGCAAGCGAATCGTCCCTCACCGTTTCCGTCCAGAAACTCACGGGCGCTGTTTCGTCTCTCTGCGCCCGCACCACAACGCTCACCAGCGGCCTGGAACCTGCGATCACAAGGCGATCCCCTTCGCGGATCCGGTTCAGGTCCACCCCAGGGTTCGCGTTCTTGAGTTCATCCAACGTTATCCCGTGCTTGCGCGCCACCCGCGCTGCCACGTCTCCCCTCTTGACCACGTACTCCCTCGCCGGCACCGCCGGCGCAAGCAGCCGCTCGACGGCCTCATCCACGCTGACCAGTTCGTCCTTTGCGTCATCCGGCTTCAGCCACGCTTGTTCCACGCTCAACCGCTCCTGTATCCTGGGCGCACCCACCAGCGTCCACGAGCGCGGAACCTGGCGCCTGACAACCTTTTCCAGCGCCTGCCGCACCTCGCCGAGCGAGCGCACGGCGAGCACCGGCTTGTCGTTCACCGACAGTTCATACGCAGGTATCCCTACCTCCACCAACCGGCCCACCCTGCGCTGCGCCTCCCAGCGCCCGGCAATTGGCTGGTCTGCAGCCCGCACGCGCTCGAGCGTTACTCTCTGGCGGAAACTGGCAACGGCCGCCATAGAGCCGGCTTCCTGCCTCTTCAGCGAATCCAGCACCTCCTGGGCCTGCTCCTTGCTGGCGACAGCGGCCACGGGCTTCCCGTCCACCACGATCATCCACGCGTGCCGCGGCCGGGCCAGCCACCAGGCCCCCAGCCCCAGCGCTGCGAGAGCCACCACCAGAGCCAGGCGCACCGGCCATCGCCCTCTCCGGCTCATGCCGGGGCGACTGGCGGCGTGAGGCTCGAAACTCGTGGGTTCGAGGAAGACCTCCACCCGGTCGCTTCTGCGATCCGCACGTGATATGTTGAACACCCCAACCCCCTTCACGCGGTGCTACCGCAATGATTTTACCCAATCGGCCGCCATAGATATGACGCTGTCGAATGCCCTCAAGTTCGCAGGCCTTGTCTTTAGAACGCCCAACGAGACCCGCGTCCCCGTTAGTGTCATTCTGAGTCCGTCCGTCGGCCGACGGACGGACGAAGAATCTCGGCCGGAACAGAGAGATTCCTCGCCTTCGGCTCGGAATGACAACTGAGGGACTCATAATGACAGTGCCGACAACAGCGGTCTTGTTGCGCGCCCCTACGAACTACGGCGGCAGCAGGCGCTCCACGAGCGCTACCAGTTGCTCCTGGGTGAACGGCTTTGTGATGTAGTCGGCGGCTCCCATCACCAGCCCGCTCTGAACCATGCGCTCCTCGGCCCGCGCGGTTACCAGCACCACCCTGGTGTTCCTGGTTGCCGGATGCCGCTTCAATTCCATCAGGACCCCCAGGCCATCCATGTCGGGCATGATGATGTCCAGCAGAACCAGGTCCGGTTTCAACTGTGGAATGATGGCAACGGCCTGCCTGCCTCCAGCAGCCTCCAGTATCTCCCAGGCCGTGGACGAGGCCGAGAGCATTGCCCGCATCAGGGCACGAGTGTCAGGCTCGTCGTCAACGATCAATATTCTGGACGTCTTGGGCGCTTGCCGATCAGGTTGCTGTTCCATGGCTCCACCATGCCCTGTCGCCGCCGCCCCGCTGGCGACTGCTGCTGGGGCCTTGCGGCGGCTGGGCCCTTCGGGCCACGGTGGCGTCCGCCGGCCGGCGGACTAGCCACTCAGGCGGCTGCCTCGAGAACGGAGTCCGGGATGTCGAAATTGGCATGCACTCTCTGCACGTCATCCTGTTCTTCGAGCGCCTCCATCAGGCGCAAAACCTGCTCGGCCTGCTTGCCCGAAACCGGGACCGTGCTCTTGGCGAGCATGGCCAACTCTGCGCTTTCCGGGCTCAGGTTGCGCTGGGCCAGCGCCTGCCTGACTGACTCCAGGCGTTCGGGCGGCGTGATTATCTCGTAGGAAGTATCTCCGGTGTGGATGTCGTCCGCCCCGGCCTCCAGCGCCAGTTCCAGCAGCGACTCCTCATCAATCTGGCTGCGGTCCAACAGCACGACCCCCTTGGGCTCGAACATCCAGGCCACGCAGCCGCTCTCGCCCAGGTTGCCGCCCGCCTTGGAGAAAAGGGCCCTGATCTCGCTCACCGTGCGTTTGCGATTGTCAGTCATGGCTTCGACCAGGACGGCCACCCCGCCGGGGCCATAGCCTTCGTAGGTTACTTCCTCGTAAGAGGCGCCGGCGGTTCCCCCGGTGCCGCGCTGGATCGCGCGCTTGATATTGTCCTGGGGCATGCCGGCCTCGCGCGCCCGCTGCACCGCGGCCCGCAACTGGCTGTTGGCCTCCGGGTCGCCCCCGCCTGCCCTGGCGGCGGCGATTATCTCTCTGGTCACGCGGGTGAAGAGCTTGCCCTTCTGGGCGTCAACCTTCTGCTTCCTGATGCGAATATTGTGCCATTTGGAATGTCCAGACACCTCTGGGGGCTCCTTGCCGTCGGCCCCATTTTACCACAAAATGGGGCCTTCGAGAAGCCGGCGGCGGCTGCCCGGCCGCAAAATCTGGGTCGCGGGGGCTTGACAGCCGGGCCTTGGCGTGGTAAACTTCCCTGTAGCTGGAATCAGGGGGGATTGTGCCGGGCTGGTGTAACCAGCGCCGGCGCGGGTAATATAATAGGGAACTAGGAGGGCCTCAAAATGCAGGCAAGGCCAGGCAGTCCGGGCGGGCAGCCACGCAAAGGCAGGGACATAAACGTTGGCCTGCCCATAGTAATCGTCGCAATACTGATCGTGCTCGGGATCGTTGTCTTCTTCTACAGCAGATATGGCACGCCCAAGAGCCAGCAAGGCGGCGTCCAGGAGATCAGGATTACGGACTACATGAAGTCGCGGGTCACGCCGTGGGAGATAACGAAAAGCCCGGCACCCAGAACCGCGACGCCCGCAGACGTTGAGGCCGAGTGGAGAAAGGTCAGAGAGAACAGGAACAAGGGAATAAAAATGCCCGGCGACACTGGGCAGCCAATCCCTGATTGGGTCAAGTGAGAACGCCGGGACCGGTTTCGCGGAACTCAAGCGACTCGAAAGGAGGTGATGTGCGCAATCTCAATCGCGGGTGTCGGGGGGAATGTGCTCGAAGTCATTATGGTAGGGAGGTAAAGAAGGCATGTTGACAAAGAAGAGAGGATTCACTCTCATCGAACTGCTCGTTGTGATCGCCATCATTGCGATTTTGGCGGCGATCCTGTTCCCGGTATTCGCCAGGGCAAGGGAGGCAGCGCGCAAGACGGTCTGCCTTAACAATATGCGGCAGTTGGCGCTGGCCTTCATCATGTACGCAAACGACAACGACGACAAGTTTCCGTTCATGCACTACGGAATGGCGTGTGGCTGCACGATCTGCTCGCTGACCGCTGGGGACTCGAGCACCGCAAGCGGCTGCCAGTACAGCGGCGGCGAGACGAGCGGCACCCTGGGATTTGACAACGGCGCGCCACGCGACTGCTCGCAGGGCACGTGGATGATGACGACCTGGAAGGACCTGATCGCGCCCTATGTCAAGAACAAGGGCGTCTTCTTGTGCCCAAGCGAACCGAACGCTACGAACCACGGTGGATGCAACGACGTCATGGGCCCGCCGCAGTGCAAGGACCCCTTCACCGGAAATCAGGGCTACTTCACGGGCAAGGGCCGCTGGTGCAACTGGGACATCAACGACTGGGCGGGGCGCTACCCGATTTCGTATAACATGAACACCATCGCCCTGCACTGGCCGTTCAAGCCGTGCAAGAGCCTGAACTTGGACACCGACTGCGGCACGGACGGCCTCGCCCTGGGCGACATCACCGACCCGGCCAGCATGATCATCCTGCTGGAGGGGGGCATGAAGAACGCGGAGATCCAGTCCGACTTCATGCTCTGGACCACGTGGTATGGGATCGGCCCCTTCATGAAGAGGTCCCCGGTCCCGCGCCTGCCCGCGGTGCACATGGGCTTCGCCAACTACGCTTTTGCGGACGGGCACGTGAAGACGTACAGGCCGGTTCAGACCTGCACCCCGAAGGAAATGTACGGCGGGGTCCAGTTCTGCCCGAAGAACCTCATGTACAACCTGGATGAGCGCCCATCCTTGACGCCCAACCAGAATGTTTCGTGCTATGTGAAGAACGAGAACTTCGCATGGGCGCCGTTCCCCGGCGAACTGAAACTGCCTTCGGGCGCGCGCATGTTCAACCTGCGCAGCCAGGTGGACTGGGACAGGCTGGCGACGTATGACATCTGGTCGCGCATAGAGTCAGTGCGCTAAGTAACGGTCAGTCCGCTTGACAGCGGACGCGAGTTGTTGGAGGCCCGCCCGCATGGGCGGGCCTCCTCTTTTGTGCAGGTCGAATCCATATGTGAGGATCGGCTGACCCGGGGCGCGGCGCGACTGACCGATTCAGGCGCGGTGCCAATGAGGACTGGGCCGGTAGGCAGCAGGTGGCGGTATCGGCGGCCGAGCGCGGCTTCTAGCCCGGCTCCATCAGGCGCTTGAGGCTTCTGGCGATTTTCCGCTTTGCACGCTGCAGGGCGTTGTCAACGCTCTTCACGCGGCGGCGAAGGTCGTTGGCGATCTCCTGGTACGACTTGCCCTCCACGTGCCCGCGCAAGACAGAGGATTCCAGCGCGCTGAGGTCGTTGCGAATGTGGTTGCGCAGGTCGTCGGTGAACTGCTGCGTCATCACCACTTCTTCCGGGTCGCTGGTCTCGGTGTGCGCGAGCGTGTCCAGCAGCGTCCTGTCCGAATCGCTGTCGAACAGGGTAACGTGAAGGGACACGTAGGAGTTGAGGGGGATGTGCTTCTGACGGGTGGCGGCCTTGATGGCGGTGAATATCTGGCGCGAGACGCACAGTTCGGCAAAGGCGCGGAAGGGCAGGAGCCTGTCGTTCTTGAAGTCGCGTATCGCCTTGAACAGACCGATCATCCCTTCCTGGATGATGTCCTCGTGGTCGGCCCCCATGAGGAAATAGGAGCGAGCCTTGCCTTCCACGATATTGCGATACTTTGACAGCAGGTAAGTGGTTGCTTCCGGACTGCCCCCCTTGGCTTCCCTTACGATCTCTTCGTCCATCAGGCCCTGAAACGAGGACAAAGCCTGCTGTATGCCCATCTCCCGCGAGCCTCCGTATGCGAGCCAGCACCTAGAAGCGTGACCGGGGAACTGAGTGGCGCACACATTCAGCGCGTACGCGCCGCAAGCCCCAGCAGCGGGCCTATTATAGGGCAATTGCACAGACGCCGTCAACAGTTTCTGGGGCAGATTCGAAAAATTTTTACTGGGAGGGCGCGGGCCCCGATTCGGGCGGCGGCGCCGGCCGCTGGACCGGCTCGGCGGGCCTTGGGCCTGTTGCAGCAGGCGGAGGAGGTCCCTGCCTGACGATCGCGGGCACGGCGTGGTAGTAGTCGCGCGATACGATCTGCCTCGACGCACCACGGCCCTCGCCTATCTGTCTGACCACCGAGGCAAAAACAGCAGGCTTGCCCTTGCGCTCGATGATTGTCTTGCCGGGCGGGAGGCTGGGATCGGTGCGCACGATGGGGCTGGCCCAGCGGCCTTGGCCATGCGTGGAATAGACCGATATCCTGGGGCCGCCAGGCTTGCCCAGGACCAGAAAAGTCAGGAATCTGGCCCCCACAGAGCCCTGGATCACCATCGGGGAGTCAGTCGGGTTGCGGAACTTGAGTTCGAACACGCCCCACCAGACGGTCGCGTCGCGGCCGGGCGGAAGGTAATGCACCGGCTGGGAATGATGAGAGCGCTGCACTATCTCCATGCCGGACAGCAGGGCGGCATTGTATAATGTCGAGGACACCTGACAAGCGCCGCCGCCCGCTCCCGGGACCAGGCGGCCGCCCTGGATCACGGGAGCCAGACGGTAGCCCTCTTTTGCCGTTCTCTGGCCCACGACAGCGTTGTAGGAAAATACATCGCCGGGCATCAACGCGCAGCCGCTGATCCTGGCGGTTGCGAGGCGAATGTTGTGCCTGCGGTTGGCCGAACTGCTGCCAAGTGGCGTGGAGAAACGCGCGATCACTGACGTGACCAGGCGCAAGTCCCGGGCCCTGATCCGGGGCGCTTTCGTGGCTGCGGCCAGGCGCACAGGCCCGCGCGCGCCCCTTTTCGCCCACGCTTCGATCGCGCGCAGAGATTCGGCGCTTCTCAGGGCCAAACCGAGTCGTTCGGGCACTATCTTGACCTTGCCGTCCGAGTCGAGAAGTGCAGCAGCATCGCCGGGGGCTGTTGGAAGGTTCGCCGCGACCTGGCCCAGCGTCTGCTCGGCTATGGGCCGCTGCATTTCGAAGGCGAGGGGCAAGTTTTCCGGCCGGCGCCTGAGCTTGAGGCGGATCCACATCCTGGAAACCAATGAACCGCGCCGGCCCAAAGCGTATGCGGTATTGGCTGCGTTCTCCGGGTGGAAGGAGAGGCCGAGATCGCGAACAGTCCGGCGCAGGTGGATACCGGGGACATCAATCGCAACCAGCGCGTCAGGCTGAGGACACAGTGATCGAGCGACCTGAAGCGCGGCGTGGCGGGTCAGCCCGCCGACTGGTCGTCCTGCAATGCGCACCCCCGGGGAGATTGTTCCTCGATCGCGCAGCCAGAAGGCCAGCGCCGCGCAGCCGATCAGCGCGGCGCAGATGGTGGCAGCGAGAAGAAATGCTATCCTGGAGCGGGCAAACGGGCGAGGCGAGGACGCAGCGCGGATCAGGCCCACCGCCAGGCCGTGCCCTCTGGATGGTCTTCCAGGATTACCCCCAGGTCATGCAGGCGGCTGCGGATCATGTCGCCGACGGCGAACTGCCCGTGCTGCCGCGCCAGGGTGCGCACGCCGACAGCGCCCTCGATGACCTGCGCAACGGGCGCTGAAGCGTCAATGCTCCTGGTAACTGCCTCGGCCTGGGCAGCTATTGCGTTGAGTAGAGGAGCCTTGTCTGCGGCCTGTTGTGCCTGCTGGAGGGCCTGGTCGCGCACCTGCGCCATTGCCTGGCGCAGGCGGTCGAGGAAATCGGGGGGCACGGCGGTTGGAGCGGCGGGGCGCTCGGTCCGCCGGTTGGCGGATTCCAGCGCAATGCCCACCACGCCGGTCAGGGCGACGATGGCCTCACTGACGGCGTCGAGGGCTGGGCGGTCCTCGCTGGTGGGCACGAAGTCGCCGGCTGCGGTCAGGCGGTTCAGTTCCGCAACCAGGTCGAAGATTGCGCCGATGGCGCGCGATGTGTTGAAGTCATCGTCCATGCTCTCGCGGAATGCCTGGCGGCAGGCCTGGACGCTCTCGTTCAGGCCTCCCAGCGAGCCTCCCGGGGGCCTTGAGGCAGGCGGAAGGGACAGCAAGCGCGCGATGTGCAAGAGCGCGATCTCAAGGCGTTCGAGGGCGGATCTCGCCTGGTCAAGCGCGGAATCGCTGAACTCCAGCGGGCGGCGGTAATGGGTCGTCAGCAGGAGGAGGCGCACGACCTGCGGCCTGTAGCGGGCGAGGACCTCGCGGATGGTGAAGAAGTTGCCCAGGGATTTGGACATCTTCTCGCGGTTCACTGTTACCCAGCCATTGTGCAACCAGTAGCGCACGAACTGGCGGCCGGTGGCACCTTCTGACTGGGCGATTTCGTCCTCATGGTGCGGGAAGATCAGGTCCAGGCCGCCGCCGTGAATCTCGAAGCCGCTGCCCAGGTAATGCATTGACATGGCGGAGCATTCGATGTGCCAGCCTGGGCGGCCGGGGCCCCACGGGCTTTGCCAGGAAGGCTCGCCTGGCTTGGCCGCTTTCCAGAGGGCGAAGTCGAGCGGGTCGCGCTTGCGGGGATCGGGTTCGACTCTGGCGCCAGGGAGCATCTCCTCAAGGCGGCGGCGGGAGAGTTTGCCGTAATCGGGTATCTTTGCAATCTCGAGATACACATCCCCGTCAACGGGATAGGCGACGCCCTTGTCCATCAGAGACTGGATGATGGCAATCATCTGCGGGATGTGCTCGGTGGCCTTGGGGTAGTGGTGCGCGCGAAGGACGCTCAGGGCATCGAGGTCCTCGAAGTATGCCTGGACGAAGGACTCGACCATCTCGCGCCAGTCGCGGCCCGATTCGCGAGCGCGCTTGAGGATGTTGTCCTCGATGTCGGTGAAGTTCTGGACGTGCGTTACCTGGTAGCCGGAGAATTCGAGCCACCGGCGCACGATGTCAAAGGCGACGTAAGAGCGAGCGTGGCCCATGTGGCAGTAGTCATAGGGGTTGATGCCGCAGACATACATGCCCACGCGGCCCGGCTCCCTTGTGACGAAAGGCTCTTTCTTTCTGGTGAGGGTGCTGTAAACCTGGAGCATTATCAGACTTCTTCGGCGATTGGCTGGCGGGCGCGCTGTTCGAGCGCGCGCAGGCGCTTTTCGAGTTCGGCCAGCCGCTCGGCCATTGCGCGGAACTGCTGGGCCACGGGGTCGGGCAGGTCGCCGTGCGAGAGCGGGTCAATGTGCTTGCCCTCGAGGATGATGACGCGCGCGGGAACGCCCACAGCGGTGGCGTCGGCGGGAACCGGCTTGAGGACGACGGCCCCGCTTCCCACCATCGAGTTGTCGCCGATGGTTATGTTGCCCAGCACCTTTGCGCCCGCGCCGACGGTTACGTTGTGGCCCAGGGTGGGGTGGCGCTTGCCCTTCTCGTGGCCTGTGCCGCCGAGGGTTGCGCCCTGGTAGAGGGTGCAGCCGTCGCCGATCTCGCTGGTCTCGCCGATGACGACGGCCATGCCATGGTCAATGAACACGCCTTCGCCGATCTTGGCGCCGGGGTGAATCTCGATGCCTGTGAGGAAGCGGGCGAGGTGTGAGAAGAAGCGCGCGGCCAGGTGCATACGATGGCTCCACATCCAGTGGGCGAAGCGGTGCATGATGATGGCGTGAAGGCCCGGGTAGCACAGCAGCACCTCGACGGTGCTTCTGGCCGCCGGGTCGCGCTCAAAAACGGCCTGGATGTCCCTGCGCAGGCGTGCGAACATGGCGGTACTGACTGCTTGCGCGCTCGTTAAGCGGCCCGCAAGCATCCTGGGGCGAGTATACAGGCGCACCAGAACACATGTCAAGGTTGCGGGCGGGCGCTCCCCTGGCCTGCCGGGAATCCAACGGGAACCGAGCAAGAGGGCCTTGCCACAGTCGGGTTGGTCGGCTATGGTAGGGGGCGCGATGACATTGGCGAGGCGCGGTGCTCGCAAGGGGCTGATCTATCTGGCGGCTGGCGCGGCGTGGTTGGCGGCAGGGTGCGGTGGCCGACCTGTGCCCGTGCCCCGGGCCGCAGCCACGGTAACGGTGACGGAGGGGCCCACGCCCACGATCCGCGTCAGGGCGGATAAGAAGACGGTGGCGCGAGGGCAAGGGGTAATCTATACGGTGCGGATAGGCCTGCCACCGAAACTGAGGGGCACCGCCAGGAACGTCGCGCTTCAATGGCAGGCCGATTCGAGGTTCAGGCTTGTCGAGGTCAAGGGCCCACGGCTGATCAGCAACGCCGCAACAATAACGTGGCAAGGAGGCCGGGTTACCAGCCTGCCAGCAGTGGTTAGAGTCCGAGGCACTTGGGAGGTTGTCTCCGGCCTGGGGGACAGGTTCACCCTTGCGCTGGGCGACTTCGCGCCGGGGGACGAGGTCGTCTTGACCATAACCTGCACCAGGAATAGATAGGCGTCGAGCCGCGAAAGCAAGGGCCGGGGGCGAGACGGAGGCAGTCAGGCGCAGACGCGCTGGCCTTCGCGGCGGGCGGTTGAGAGGAAGGTGCGCAGGTTCTCAAGGACCTTGTCGGATAGAATGGGCAGGTGCGAAAGGTCGGTGGAGAGCGATAATATCAGGCCGATCCCCTCGCTCTGGCAGATCGCATCGGCAACTTTCTCCTCGACCTCGCCAGGCGATCTCATTTCGATCTCATACGCCTCGATGCCGCCGTCGAAACTCATGCGCTTGCCGACGCGCTTGCGCGCCTGGGCGATAGTTACGTCGCCCATCGGCGGCGGCTCGAGGGGATTCAGGCAATCCACCCCCTCGGCGGCGAAGCGCTCCAGCACAGGCCCCATTCTTCCGTGGCAGTGAACCCACACCAGGCCGCCCGCATCGTGAATCAGGTCGTGAATCGGCTTGTCGTACGCGACCACGAATTCGTCGAAATCCCTGGGGCTGGCGAGCGGAGGGATGCACAACTCGGGGCCGACGTATCCGAAGATGCCGACCACCCCGGCGGCCAGGAGTTCCTTGACGAAGTGGATATGCCGGCGCTGCTCCTCTGCGACGAGGCGGTGGATCAACTCGCGCTCCTCCATCAGCCAGTAGGCCCACACCTCGCTGCCGGTGAGGTGGTTGATGGCATACATGGGCTCGCCGATGCCCACGTAGAGCACGCCGTCATCTCCCATGCGCTGAATTGCCGGCTGCCAGTCGGAGGCGTCAACGCGGGACGGAGACCAGGGGATCGAGAGCCACTTTTCAGCGTCTTCAGGTGTCTCAAGGAGATGTTTGGAGGCATAGCCGGGCTTGCCCTCAAGGCTGCGCAGGTGAGCGCTTGTGAGTTTCCCTTTCGGCGTATGAATGGTGGTAACGTCCTCGACGAAACCCGGGTGGGGGCATGGGCACGTCTCATTCTCGGTCTGCGGGCGGTAATCGCCCTCCGTGCGGGGGCCCCAGTGGGCCATTACTTCGGGGCCATATTCGCGAGCGATTTCGGCCAGTCGCCGGCGCGACGGCTCGGATTGCTCCTGCCGCCAGTCGAACCCCCAGATGCGCACCGGCACGCAGTCAACAGGTTCACAGCGGATCGCGTGAAGCAAGCGTTCTTTGCTGGTCAACGTTTCCTCCTTGTGTCATTCTGAGCCCATCTCGGCGCCTCCTCCGCCTGCGTGATGCTCAGCAGAACAGCCGCCTGGTACAGTTCGTCGCGGGCCGCATTGATTCCTGTGCTTGGAGGGCGAACCGCTGCAATGGGAACTTTAGCGGGGCTTTTTTCGCCTTATTAGTGGGACAGGGTAATGGACGCGCCGTACGTGTCGGTAATCCTCTGCACGCACAACCGCTGCGAGCGCCTGATGCGGGCCTGCGCGGCGCTTGCGCGGCAGGATTGTCCCCGCGAGCGGTACGAAGTGATCGTTGTGGATAATCGCTCCACCGACGGTACCGAGCAGGCCATGACCACATTCGCTGCAAGCCTCCTGGTTGCTTTCCGCTACATATACGAGCCGCGGCTCGGAAGATCGTATGCTCTCAATGCTGGAGTTGCTGCCGCGCGTGGTCACATACTGGCTTTGACCGACGACGATGCGGAGGCGCGCCCCGACTGGCTGCGAACGCTCGTTGCTGTGTTCGAAGACCCGCGCGTTGGGGTGGCGGGCGGCGCTGTGCCGTGCCATTTCGCGGGAGAGGTGATGGCAGATCCCGAAGCCAGGTTCCTGGCGGAGAGCTTCCTGACAAACTTCAGCCTCGGAAATGAAACGCGGGAACTGGCTGGCCGGGAGTCGCCGATCGGCTGCAATATTGCGGTGCGGCGGGGGGCCCTGCTCAGAGCAGGGGGGTTCTCGCCCCATCTGGGCGCAGTTGGAGAGGGCGGCGGGGCCTATGAAGAGACTGCGGTGACCTGGCGCATTCGAGACTTGGGTTACCGCTCAGTCTACGAGCCGCGGGCAGTGGTGGACCATTACCCTGACCCTGCTCGCCTGTCGCGAGCGAGGTTGCGATCTCGCGCTACTGCGTGGGGGCGATGCCGGTATATTGCCAAGCAGAAGGGGTCAGTCAGCATACCGTTGAGATGCGTGCGCACGCTGGTGGTAGGCACCGAGATCATGCTGCGAACGCTGGCTCTGATGGTTCATCTGCCTTCCAGCCGGCAACGCTTCGTCGCGGAGTTACGCCTGCGGGGTTCGGTAGGCAAACTCCGGGCCATTTGGGCGAACGCTCTCGATGGGCAGCGCTATGACCTATCCTAGATTTCGACCAGGCGGGGACGGAGGAGGTCTTTCATTTGAGCGGCGTTTTTGGCGGCCTGGGCGCCGAAGCAGTTGTTCATGAAAACGAAGACCTTGCGCGCGACATCATCGAGCGCGGCGATTCTCGGAACCCACTCGTTCAGTTCGTCGAGGGAATACAGGTAGTCGTAGCGCTTCTTCGCGTCGCCGCTCCACCAGTTCTGGTAGTTGCGGCCGTGGAATCGGACGTAGCCGATGTCAGATGTTGCCTCGGCGACAGGCGGGACGAGTGACTTGAACTGCGGCTCGTCAACGGCGCAGTACCCGATGCCCTTCTCGCGCAGGAAAGCAAACGTCTCGTCGCGGACCCAGTCGCGGCTGCGGAATTCATAAACCAGACGGATATCGCCAAGGCGCTCCTGGAATTCGACGAGGTATTGCCTGTTGGCCGAGACGTTGCGGAACTTGTTAGGGAACTGGGCCAGGACGCACGCGAGCCTGTCGGTCTGGCTGAGGGGCTCGAGCGATTCGCGGAATGTGCGGAAAGCATCCTCTGTCTCTTCGCTGAACTCGTGGGTCATTCCCTTGTATGCCTTGACAGTGAACTGGAATCCGGGCGGCGTCTTCTCGGCCATGCGCGCGAAGGTTGTCGGGGGCATGAGCCTGTAATAGGATGAGTTCACTTCAAGGCAATTGAACTGGCGCGCGTAGAAGTTCAGCCATTCGCGCTCCGGCAGGCCGGGCGGATAGAACGGGCCCTTCCAGTCGTCGAACTTGAAGCCGGAGGTTCCGACGTAGATCATGGTCGTCGTCCCTGGCCGCCGTAGCGGCTGTGGCGTGGAGCCGGCTGGCAGCGGGGGCAGAAGTGGATTCCCCTGCCGCGGCCCAGGGGCAGGCGCCTGATTTTCGCGCCGCAGACTTTACACGGCTTGCCGGTGCGCTGATAGACGTTGAGGAGATTCTGGAAATTGCCCGCGCTGCCGTAGAAGTCAACGTAGGCGCGGTCGGCGGCGGAAGTGCCGCAGTGCTTTATCGCCTCGTTCAAGACATCCTTGGTCGCCTGGTGGACCCGCCTTATCTGGCCGGTGCTTAGACTACCGGCAGGAGTCTCCGGGTAAATGCGAGCGCGGAAGCATATTTCGTCCGCGTAGATTTTCCCGATGCCTGCGACGGCGCGGCCGACGATCAGGACGCGCTCGATGCCTGCGCGCCGCCGTGCCAGGGCCTTTGCAAGCACTTGCGGCGTAAAGCCGCGCGAGAGCGGCTCCGGGCCGAGTTTGCCGAGCGCGGAAAGTGAACGCGGGTGCGCAGCGGCCTCTAACGACAGCCAGCCGAAGGCGCGCGGGTCAACGAACCGCAGTTCCCTGCCGTCGCGTAGGCGCAGCGCGACCCTTGTGTGGGGCAGCCTGGCATTGCGGCCGTTGCTGACCAGCAGCCTGCCGCTCATGCCCAGCCGCACGATCAGCCAGCGGTCATCTCCCAGGCGCAACAGAGGGCATTTCCCCCTCCTTCTGACATCGGTTACCGTCTGGCCGCGCACCAGCGCGGCGAACTTGCGCGGCGTGTGCGGACGCACACTGAGGGGACGCTGGACGGAAGCCCCCGCTATCACGGCGCCCAGCACTTCGACGCGCAACTGGCGCGCAATCGTTTCCGCCTCTGGCAATTCAGGCACGCAGAGCATCTTCGGGAGGGGCTCGTGCAATCCTGTCAGGGGGCGAGCCGTATTCCGTAGGGGCACGGCATGCCGTGCCCCTACCATGCTGCGAGCGCAGCAGGAGGCGCCGTTCTGCGGCAGAAGTTGTTTCCCCGTGGCCCGTACGCTGGACATTTCCGCTTCCATGATGTGCGCCGATTTCGCGCGCCTGGGCGAGCAGATCAAGGCCTTGGAAGAAGCCGGCTGCGACCGGCTGCACTGGGATGTGATGGATGGGCACTTCGTCCCGAACCTGACCTTCGGCGCTCTGGTGCTTGAATCGGCGCGGGGCCTGACAGAACTTCCCTTCGATGCGCACCTGATGGTTACCGATCCCGCGCGCTGGCTGGACCAGTTCATCGCAGCGGGGGCGAATAGTATCATCTTCCACATTGAGGCGGTTCGCGATCGTGCAAGCATGGTGCGCCAGATTCGCAAGCGCGGCGTTGGGGCGGGGATTTCCATCAACCCCGGGACGCCTGTTGAGATGCTGGAAGGCGTGATCCGGGATATTGACCTGGTGTTGATGATGTCGGTCAATCCCGGATTTGCGGGGCAGAAATTCGTGCGCGGCTCGGTGGGCAGGGTCAGGCGGATGCGCGCCCTGATCGAGCGGACCGGGTCGCGGGCGAAGATCCAGATTGACGGGGGTATAAGAGAGACAAACATCGGACCGCTCTGGCGAGCGGGAGTGGACTGCGCAGTGCTTGGCAGCGGGCTGTTTGGCGGGGGCAGATCATTCCGGGCTGCGGTCCGGACGCTGCGGGCGGCCCTTCCCGTTCAGTCCCGATGTGTCGGGACTTCAGGGTCCCTCTTCGAGGGGCGGGGACATCCTGAGGTGACCCCTCAGGGTCGCCCCTCTGGGACCCTGAAGGGCCGAAGGGCGGCCTGCAGGTGAAGGCCCGGGTGGGCGGGCCGATGGAGGGCAATGAAGCAGCGAGGCGCGGAGGGCGCCTGTCCGGTCCCGAACTGAGGCGCAGCCTGGTCTTGATAACCATAGCGTGGGGGATCTTCGGCACGCTGTGGATGAACGCCGTAAGCGGAGCGCCGTTCACGTCGTTCGCGCGGCGATTGGGGGCGGGCGATCTGCTGTTCGGGGTGCTCATGGCGGCGCCGTTGCTGGGGGTGCTGGGGCATATCCCCTCGGCGTATCTGATCGAGCGGCTGCGGTCGCGCAAGGGGGTATTCCTTTGGGCCTTCGTGCCCCAGCGCGTGTTGTGGTTAGCGGTGGCTGCTCTTCCGTGGGTGATAGGCCGCGGCCATCCCTCGGCGCGGTTGGGGTTGCTGGCGGCGATAGTTTTCGCTTCCTCGATGTTGAGCAACGCCGGCAGCAATGCGTTCATGAGTTGGACGGCGGATATCATACCGGAGCGCGTGCGCGGTCGTTACCTGGCCAACCGCATGCGCCTGTCAACTGTCGTGGGCGTTGCCGGCGCGGCCGTCGCGGGATGGGCCCTGGACTGGAACGGTTCGATGACAACCTATTCGGCGATATTCGCCATCGCCTCGCTGCTGGGAACTACGGACGTGCTGTTTTTCTTCCTGATTCCCGAACCCCGGATGCAGCACGACGAGACGGTAACGTTGAGGAGAATGCTATCAGGCCCACTGCGAGATGCCGACTTCCGGCGCTATCTGTTGTACTCGGCGAGCGAGGGGCTTGCTTTCGGAGTCGTGGTGCCCATTTTCTGGCTTTTCGCGCTGGAGTATCTGGCGTTGGGGAAGTTCTACTGCAACTTTTACCTGCTGATCCTGCCCGCGGTGATGACAGCGGTCTCGGTGCCCTTCTGGGGCAGGGTTACCGATCGCTATGGATGCCGGCCCGTGATCCTGGTGAACACCGCGATCTTGATTCTGCTGCCCGTGGTATGGATTGTTACCACGAGGCAGTGGCACTGGCTGCTGCTGGTGCACGGGGTGATGGGCGGGGTTTGCGGGGGAGCGGTTACGATCGCCGATTTCAACCTCTGGTATCGCATTACGCCCGCGAAGGGGCGGCCTGCGTATCTGGCAGTGGGTTTCATCGTGAACGGGGTTGCAAACGGGCTGGGGCCCATCATCGGCGGCGCGATGAGCCAGGCCTTGCGGGGTTTTGCCAGGAGCGTGGGGCCGCTGCATGTGACGGGCCTGCACGTCGTGTTCCTGCTCTCGGCTGTGCTGCGGACGATACACGTGCTGGTCTTCGCCCCGCTGCTGCGCGAGCGCGGGTCATCGGGCCCCGGGCGCCTGATCTCGGACGGAATCATCGCCCCCGCAATCAAGGCGCTGCGCCCGCCGTATGAATGAGATGAGCACATTGTGTGGCACCCCGATTCATCGGGGCGCACGGCAGCGTCTCCTGTAGGGGCGGTTCGCGAACCGCCCCTACAGCGGAATCCCGAAGGCGCGGACCAGGAAGACGGCCATCTGCCCTCGTGTCACATTTGATTTCGGGCAGTAGCACTTGGACCCCTGGGGGTAGCCAGAGGGGCAGGCACAGCCGCTCGTGATCGGCTCGCCCCCAGGCCAGATACCGCTCTCAATCAGCCGCTCGATGTATGGGCAGGCCCAACTGCTGGGGGAGACATCGGCGAATACGCGGGAGCACGAAGGCATGGGCGTTTTCCCCGTTGCGCGCACAAGGAACGCTGCCATCTCATCGCGCAGGACTGCGGTGGACGGGCAGAATTTCCTACATGGGAACCAGGTGCACCCTATCGTCGGCGGGGTTCCGTCCCACGAATCGCGGTCTGCAAGCCGCTCTATCCACCCGTAATAGGGGTTTGTCTTGGGCACATCGCAGAACGTCGGCGTGGCGCGATCGAGCGGGCCCTTTCCCGCCGCCCTGCAAAGGAAAACCGCCATCTGCGCCCTGGTGATGCTGTTGTAGGGGCAATACATGGGCGGGCTGGCCGAACACCCCGTAGTTATCCCCGCCCGAACCAGCGCCTCGACGTATGCCCACTGCGGCGACGTCTTGGGCACATCATCAAACGTTGTGTTGTCAACAGTCACCAGTACGCAGCCTTGCGCCACGCTGCCATCGTTCGCGTAAGCCTCGGCGCAGAGGGGCGTTGCGCCTTCGGCAACCGGCGTGGGCCTCGTGTCCCAGGAGTAGGAATACGGCGGGGATGTGTCAGTGGAAATCAGTCCCCCCGCTGCATAAAACTCTACCTTTTGGATGCCACTGGTGGCGGTGGCGGTTGCGGTTATGGTAACGATGCCCCGCACGGTCGCGCCATTCGTGGGCGAGGTGATGGAGGGCTTCGCGCCACCCGCGGTGACCGTGAACTCACAGCGCGCGGGCGTCGGGTCTTCATTGCCGTTCAGGTCTCGCGCCTTGACCTCGAAGGCGTGCAGGCCGTCGCCAATCCCTGTCAGCGTCAGCGATGTATTGGTGGTCCAAGGGCTCCACTGCCACCCATCCAGCCGCCACGCAAACGCCACCGGCCCTGCCACTCCGTCCACGGGTGGATCGCTGCCACGCCACGAAATGCTGGCAGTGGGAGATGATACCACCTGCCCGCACGGGCCATCTACAATCTCGGTCTCGGGCGGGGTCAGGTCACCCTCTCCGTCGCAGACCAAAACATAGGAGACGCCAGAGCCGAAACTTTCGAATGCCAGATAGCGCCCACCGTCGGACAGGCTCGGGTCACGCGCCCAGCCCGCGATACCTCCCCCGCCTGACTCCATCTGGATATCAATGACCGCTATGCCCATCTCTTCCCTGCCGTGCCCGCCGATAAGCAACACGTTCTTTGCCACGTATCTCCCATCCGGGGATATCGCCGGCGGGGAGTCCCAGTCCCACGCGAACCAGTGCCCTAGGGAGATGGTCGTACCCGCGGCCTGATCGCGAACGAACAGGACTTCGTCATTCATGAACACAACGATCGCCCCGTCTCCCGAGATCGCGGGGTCCTCAGAGCCCCACTCGAACTGTGAGCCGTCGGGCGCAACGCTGACGCGGGTCGTGTTTGCTGTTTCGCGGTCGCGGACGAAGATGTCCTCGTGGCCGTTCGTGTCATCAGGCACCAGGTTCATTGCCATGGACTGGAAAGCGACAAAGCGGCCGTCGGCGCTTATGCTGCCATTAAGGGACGTCTGATCTCCCTCTGCGCTCTGGCTCGACACGCTGACGCGCTCGGTAGTCCTGGCAAGGCGGTCGTGGACGAAGACGTCCCATTTCCCGTTCGTGTCGTCGGGAACGAGGTTGGTGGCGGCCGACATGAAGGCGACGAACCGCCCGTCGCCGCTGATGTCCTCGGCATACGAGATGCCGTTGGTCTGCTGCCCTGCACTGGACACGGACACAAGTTCAGTTGCCCCCGCAACTCTGTCGCGGACGAAGACGTCCGATTGGTTGTTGGTGTCATTGGCCACCAGATTGCTGGCTACCGAGCCGAACGCCACGAATCTTCCGTCGGCGCTGATGGCAGGGCTGCCGGACCCTGCGTTGCCTTGCTGGCCGCCAGAAGAAAGGCTTACTCTCTCAGTCGTTCGTGTCAGCCGGTCGCGGACGAAGATGTCCGTAAGACCATTGGTGTCCCCAGCGACGATATTGCTAGCCGCGGAGGCGAAGGCGACGAACCTGCCGTCAGCGCTGATCGAGGGGGAACCCGAACCGCCAGCACGCTCGCCGGTGGTGGAGACGCTGATGACTTCTGTGTTAAGGCAGGGCCCGAGGCCAAGACACGGCGATGCTCTCAGGGCGAGGACCACCAGCGCAGGTAAGAGGCGCACTACTCCGCGCACGGGCAGGCGACACATACTTCCACCTCCTTTCTCGTCACCAAGTTCGGGCGACCCACCCGGACGTCCTCCACCAGCGCGTCGCGATGGCCGCGGCGCCCGGACGAGCCGTCTGCTATGGGGCCCAGTTCTTGGCTTGGTCGTGCAGAAAGACGTCTATGTACCAATTTGTGTCGTCTGACACCAGGTCGCTGGAATCAGACGCGAAGGCCGTGAAGACCTTCCCACTCGCCCCGGAGCCCCTGTCGGCGACCGAAGGGTATACGGCGTGACCCTTCCCGGAATCCGAGCCGTACACATTGACACTCGCCAGGTATGACTTGCTCTGGGTGCGGTCGCGCACGTACACATCGGCGTTGTCGTTCGTGTCCGGCAGTGAGCCTCCTCCCTGCTTCCACCGCATATCGCTAGCCCAGGAGTAGAAAGCGACGTAGTCGCCGCTCAGCGATTGGGCCTGGCCAAGAGATGCACACAGCAGTAGTAGTCCACAAATGGCAACGACGAGTGACAGGGTTTGCTTTACAGCCCTCATTCCCTTATCCTCCCCGAATCCGTTCTGAGGGCGCTCGTCCGGTCCGGCCTTCCCCGAGGCGCGCGTCCACTGTTTGAATTGTAGCATTTGCCCCCCCCCTGTCAATAGCCGCCGACAAATTGTTTCGCGGGATGAAGGCCCTTCTGCAAGCGCGGCAGCGCCGCAGGGCGGGCCAGGGAGACCTCAACCGCGAGGAGCCTGCGCCCGCGCCCGGGGTGTCCGTTCATTTCGGGAGGGGGAAGGAGCGGCTGCTTGACGGCGGGACAAAAAGCCTGTTAGTCTTCGGCCCGTTGCGGGAAAAATGATGCTGCATGAGTGCTGAAGCGGGCGGAACCTGGCAGTGCCCCAAGTGTGGGGCCAACAATTCCAGCGAGACCTCGATCTGCTCCTCGTGTATGTCCTCGCTTGTGGGGGCCGGTCTGGACGCCATCGTGCGCGAGAGGCTGGATCGCGCCAAGGCATTCGAGGCTGAAGGCCGGCTGGATCAGGCCATAGTCCAACTGCTGGAAGCGTCGAAAGCCAAGCCGGGGGATTGGGAGGCCCACTGGCGGCTGGGCCTGCTTTACGAGAAGAAGGAACGGCTTATTGAAGCGGCGGCCTCTTTCGAGAGCGCCGTGAGAACGCGGCCCAATCACGCCGATTCCCACTATCGCCTTGGCACCGTTTATCGCGCGCAGGACAGGTTGGAAGAGGCCCTGGCCCAGTTCAGCCTCGCGCTGCAACTGGATCCAGAACATGCCGGCGCGCGCAGCCAGGCGGCGGAACTGGCATCGGTGCGAAGGGATCTGGCGCTGAAGCCGGCAGAGCAGCCGAAGCGAGAAAAGGAACTCATAGAGATCAAGCCCAGGCCCTTGTTGAGCGCGCAGAACGCCTGGGCGGGAGCAGCGGCAGTGAGCGTCGGCCTGGCTGGGAGCGCCGCCGCGGGATTCCTGTTCCTGGCGTTGACCAGCCCCCAACTTGCTGTGAGGCAGCCGCCTTTCACCGAGTTCATGGTGAGCGCGATGCTCGTCGCCTGGCTGCTCTCCGGGGTCGCGTGCGCGAGCGTGGCCGCGCCCCTGCTGCCCGTGGGAGGCGCCCTTGCGGGCATTATTTCGGGGGCTGTCGGCCCGCTGCTGGCGGCGCACATCACGCTCATCCCGCTGGAGGGTTCGTTTGTTGGGCGTGCCGCCGTGGCCGGCATGGTTCTGACCTGCGGGGTCGAGTTTCTGACGCGCGGCACGTTCCTGGGTGAGAGAAGGCGTTTTCTGTTCTGGGGCACGGTGGCAGCGGTGGTCGTCTTCAGCCTTGCGCGCATCGGGTCGCAGGGCATGCTTCGGGGACATGTGAAGCGCCACGTGCTGGTCGGCGGCGAGGATTACGCCGAGGTCGTGCCCAACGTGGATCTGCTGCTGATATCCGGCACGGGAGAAACCTATCACACGGTCAGCAGCGACTCAAATCATGGGGGGTATGTCTTCAGAGGCATGCCCGCCGGCGTGTACTTCGTCCAGTATCGCGACCCGCTGACAGGCCATTGGCAGCGAACCAAGGTGAAGGCCCAGTACGCCTTGACCGCCGGAACGCGCCTGGACCTGTGGGTCAGCGGCCGCGGCGAGTGAGCGGCTTGTGCCCGCAGGCGATCAGTCCGCGAACTCCTGCGTGAAGGCTGTGCCGAAGACGCGCGACCTCACCGCCCCGATCCCGACCCTGATGTATGCGGGGTTGAGTATATTCTTGCGGTGGCCGGGGCTGCTCATCAGGCCTGCGTGCGCAATCGAGACGGTTGGCGCTACCGCGACATTCTCGCCCCAGGCGTCGGTGTGAATCCCCGCTGCCGCGATGCGCTCGCCCGGCCCCGTGCCGTCGGGGCTGACGTGGCCGATATAGCCGCGCGCCAGCATGTCGCGCGAATGAGCGCGCGCAGCCGCTTGCAGCCGCTCGTCCATGCGCAGAAGAGGCAGCCCCCTCGCGCGGCGCTCCTCGTTCACGAGTTCGAGCATGCGCTGCTCGTCTTCGGGCGAGACTTCGACACGCGTGCTGCGAAAGTGCAGCGGTATGCGGTTCCCCGAGCCGGGCGTCAGGGTGCGGAATGTCAGGCTGGTGCGAAACGGGCCGCCCAGCCACTCCGCCAATCGGCTCTCGAACCCGAACGCAATCTCGACCAGCGGCCTTCCCAGGCCGGAATCCATTACCGCCTGCTTTGGCAGGCGCTCGCTGGGAAACACAACGCAGAGAGTGAGGAACAGGGCCGAGAATACCAGCCCCTCGAGCGCCCCGATGGCACCTCCCACCGGCTCCCAGGGCGGACTCTGCTCCCTCTGGGGCAGGGGAAACGCTCTTCTCAAGAGTGTCAGGATGCCCCATTGCGCCCCCAACCATACGACCAGCAAGCCGAGCGAATGCGCCAGCAGCCCCTCTCCGATCACGGCAGCGAAAATCCAGGAGACCAGGCGATAGCCCACCAGCGCCACGAAAAAAGCCAGCAGGAAGGAGGCCATTTCAGGCGCTGCAGCGCGACCCCCACGCCTCATGCCGCGCACGGCGCAGGCCACGACGGCCGCGAGGAGCACAATGTCAATCCAGTTCATACGCCTGTGATTCTACCCGTTTCTGCTGCTAATCCACGCTATACTATGCCAGGTGAGCGCCCGAAATCAAGAGCGCGATGGTGAAGGTGGTGTGGTGTCTACCCTCGAACTGGGGGCGGACTGTCGGGATGATGCCGAATGGCTGAGAGTGGATTGACTGGGGTTGTGCTGGCGGCGGGGGTTGGCACGAGGCTGCGACCGCTGACTCTGACGCGGCCCAAGCCGCTGCTGCCTGTCGCGGGGCAGACCTTGCTCGATCACAACCTTGCCAAACTTGCCCACGCTGGAGCGAAAGAGGCGATTGTGGTGGCCGCTGCGGGCGACCGCGCGATTCCGCGCGCCCTCGGCCGCGAAAGGTTCGGCATGCCCGTCCACTGCGTTGTCCAGCCCGAGCCGAAGGGGACCGGCCACGCTCTTTCACTCGTTGCGCGTTTCGTGCGCGGCACTTTCCTTTTGAATTTTTCCGATAATGTTACTGCCTGGGATATGAGCAAACTCTTGGCGCGCCACCGGCGCACAGGGGCGTGTGCCACACTCGCCCTTTTTCACGCTGCCGATCCGAGGCGCCACGGGGTGGCTGAAATCCGCGGTGACAGGATCGTCCGGCTTGTAGAGAAACCCGAGCATCCGGCTACCGACCTGGCGAGCGCGGGGATGTTCGTGCTCGAGCCGATCATCTTCGAGGCCTTGGGCCACCTGGTTGATACCGGCGGCGAGATGCACATCGTTGACGCTGTGCAGCACCTGATTGACCAGGGCCAGAGGGTATCTTACAGCGTGTTGAATGCCTGGCGCAGGAACGTGAACACGCCCTCAGACCTTTTGGAGGCGAACCGCAAACTGCTTGCATCAATGCCCGCCGCAGCCAGAAGGAAGGCTGCGAAGGGGCCGGGATGCCGGATCGAACGGGGCGCGGTGGTAGGAGCGGAGGTCTCCATGGGGCCGCTGTGTCACATCCGGCGCGGGGCGGTAGTGCGCGACAGCATCCTTCTCGCGGGGGTGGTGCTCGGCGAGGGGAGCGATGTGAGAGGCTGCATACTGGGCGAACGCTCGCGCGTTGCAGACGGGGTTGTGCTGCGCGGCGCGGTGCTAGGCGACCGCGAGGTCGCCTTGGAAGACCGCAGCGGCTGATGCGCTCAGGCCCCGAGCAGGATGATGAACGCGGCGATTGCCGCCCCGCCCGCAAGGCGCACCAGTATAGCCCGGATGTCCATCTGCTTGCCTCCGCCCAACAGGGCCTATTGAAGCAAGCAGCACGGACTGTGCCAGAGCCGGTCGGAATCGGGGCGGCAAGCAGGCCCTAGAAGTCGAACCCGAGGGAAACGTCGAAGTTGCTGGACGACCAGTTGCGGCGGGGCTCGCTGGGGTCGCGGTAGCGCATCGAGCGCAAGGTCGCGATGAGTTTCGTGCCAGGCGCCAGGCGGTGTTCCCAGCCCACTGCAGCGGACTCGCTGCGCCCCGCAGCAGGCTGGCCGGTGGAGAGCCATCTTTCGCCCTCGCAGAACAGGTTCTGGCGTCTGCCCACGGCGTATTGAATGCGCGCTCGCCAGGATGCAGTCGCTGTGGCGGTGTATGGCATGTAGGTTGATGCGGTTCCGATCGAGGGCGACTGCTGCGTTTGACCGGAGAAGCCCAGGAAACTCCCGCTCGCCAGGCCGTTCAGCCGCTGGATGCCGAAATCAGCGGTTAGACGCCGCCAGGGGCCCAGGTGTGTATTGAAAGTAACCATGTTGTTCGAGGAGCGACCGCTTGCGCCCAGAGAAGCGACTGTCTGGCGCGTCAGTTGCACGTCGAGCGATGCCAGTGATGACGGCCTGAAGCCTAAAGAGACCGAGATGCTGCGCGAATCGCTGTTCGTGCTGGTTCCGCCGGCGAAGGTCTGCCCGTCGGCCGAAAGAGCAGCAGACCATCGGGCCGAGGGAGTGTATTGCAGGGAGAGCTGCGTCATCCTGCTCGAAGAAGCGGGCAAGGAAAGCGATTCGATCGCCCCAGTCGCCTGGGTTGCGCCGCTGAACGACAGGGACAGGGTGCGCGAGGGCTGATACGATATCGAGAAGCGCTGGCCCCTTGCGTCCGAGCCCGGCCCGGAAGCGGCGCTGGTCTGGCTGCGGCCGCCGTCGAAAGAGATGTTGAGGCGGTCGCTTGGGCGCACCCAGACATTGAAGCGCGCTGCCTTGTTCGCTGTGTCGTATGATAGCGGATTGAACTCGTCGGGCTGCTGTGTTGAAAGGGACCAGTTCGCGCTGGCGCGGCTGCTGCTGAGAGAGGCGGAAAGGCCGAACGCCTTTCGCGAGAAGGCCAGGCTCACGGCATCGCTCGTGTTCTGCTCGTATGAACTGCCCTGCGTCGAATCGTCGCCGAGCGACCTTGCCGACCTGCGGGTGCGCGAAAGAGTGAGGCTCGGCCAGCCGCGCGGCGAGATTTCGATGCGCAAATCCTGATTCTTCTGCAGCATGAGGGGCCCTTGCTCGGCACCGAAGACACCCAGGTAGGGCTGCCTGACGGCGTCCGATGTCCATGATGCTTTGATGAAGGAAGCGGGTCGCAGTTCGAGGGCCAGGCGCTTCTGGGAGTCAATGCGCTCGGACCCATCCAGGCCCATGAAGTTGGGGCTGGCGCGGCGAAAGGTGCCCTCAAGGGTGAGGGCTTTCCAGGAGGCGTTGCCGCTGAGCACCATGCCCCCTGCAGAATCGGCCGAAGCGGTTGCGCTCCGCGCAACAGATGCCTGCAGCGAGGCGCGCCGGGACAGTTGCAGGACTGCGTCCAGGCCCAGGATGTTTTCGGGCCCGCTGTAGCCCGCCTGGCCCCTGGTGCGGTAGGTAACTTCTATCAGCGCGCCGGATGGAACGGGAAAGGCGAACGTTATCCTTCCTTCGGTGTAGTCAATCTGATAGGCGGCATCGCGCTGCTGCTCGACTCCGTTGATCGAGACGGCCTCGCTGCCTGGGACGACAGGCCGGTTAGAAAGGAAGAAAGGCCCGATGGTGCCCGTCGCCGTCCATCGGTCGCGCCTCGGCGATGAGGATGGTATGCCTGCGCTGCGAAGGGAAGCATATGTCCCCCCGACGCGCAGACGGCCGTGGGAATGATCTGCCCTGACCGCCGTGAGCCCGCCCGCGTTCCCCGGAGCCAGGTGCTCGTAAGTTACCGTTACTCGAGAAGTGGGCGCGATGATCAGGGCCGGCTGGAACCAGAGCGCCCCGATCTCGTAGTCCACGAAATAGTCCTGGCCCCGCACTAGGGCGTGCCCGTCGAGCGATACGCGCTCGCTGCCATCAACGACCGGGCTGGAATTCAAGTAGTAGGGCCCGCTGGTATTGCGGCCATAGAAGGTGTCTGTCCGCACGGGCGCCTTGGCCTGGGACACGATCATCGTGATGGAGCCGCCGACCAGGGGCCCGTCAATCTTCAGCCCCTTGAGGCTTCTGCGCAGAGAGACAAGAGGATTGCGGTCGAGGCTGGCAGTGATGTCTCCCAACGACAGTGTAGCATCGCCGAGGCTGCCGGTGAGCAACCAGCGGGATGTGGAGGGCGAGAAAGGACTGCGCACGATGTTCGCGTCCAGGCGCAGGCCGGGCAGAATGTCGCCAGCGAGAAGGAAGTCCGTCTGCTCGCGCAGGCCGCGCGCATCGTAAAGGGCCGTGTCGCTGGCGAGCCCCCAGCCCGCAGGCTGGCCCGACTGGCTCTCCCATCGGTATGACAGGCTGCCGCGCCCGGTAACTTTGAGGCCGCTGCTGAGCGTAAGGTCGGCGGCGCAGGCCTGCGCAAACCACAGCGCGGCGATCAGTGCCGCAAACACTGGTCGCCGCCGTGGGCGCAAGGCCCTGAGCGCCCCTTCGGGCGGCCCCTCAGGGCGGCCCTGAAGGGCCAGAGCAACTCTAGATTTCTTCACCATTCCGCACTAAGCGGAAGGGACAGGCAAGGCTGGGATCAGCGCACCAGAGTTACGGTGCGCGATTGTCTGACCATTTGTCCGTCGCCGGTGGCGGCGGAGATCATGACCAGGTATGGGCCGTTGGCTGCCGGGCGGCCTGCCTGGTCTTTTCCATCCCAGGTAATCAGGCTCGTGCCCGCCGCCGCGGGCTTGCTGGCTGCCAGGCGCCGGACTGTCGTGCCCGAGAAAGTGCGCACCTCGACGGAGACCGAGGCATCCTGCGAAAGCGTGTAGGAGATGGTAACCCCTGACGGGGCCGGCATCTGTGAAAGCGGCGAGATGCTGAGGCGCGCGAATTGCGCAGGATCGGCAGCAACCTGGAATTTCCTTTCAGCCCCGGATGTGCCCGTGGTGAAGGAGTAGCAGGTGGCGGTGCGCATGTAGCATCTGCGCCCCGTTTCGAGGTCAACGAGAACGAGGTTGTAGCCCTGCGGCACAAGCCGGATGTCGGGCCAGGAGATGGCAACTGTGGCATTGGCCAGAGTTGTTGTGACGGTGAAGCCCCAGGTCATCTTCCCCGCCGACTCAGGGCGGATGTCAATGGCGCAGCGGTCGGTGGGGGATGCCGCGTAAGACGGAGTGAAGAAAAGGTCCAGCGCTCGGCGCGATGCCGTGGGCGGAGCATCCAGACGATAGGGATTTGCGCTGCTGTTGACCGCATCGGACGCAACGCCGAGATAGTTGAACCGGTCGGATACGCTGCCGCAGGCAACTGCGAGCTGCGCGGTCCACTTGACGTTCGACTGCCCACTCGCCGCCGACGCGCTCCCGGCGCTTGATTGCACCAGTTCGCACTCGGTGTACGCCCGCACCCAGTAGCCCGTCCAGGGTTCGAGCGCCCTGCGCGCGCCGGGGAATGTGGGATGCACCAGGACATTATCCCGCGCCGTGGGGTCGAAGCCCCAGAGGTAGCCCTGGATGATCTTTTTCCTCACGGCCTCGGCGTAGGGGATGACTTGCCCGCCGGCGCTGACCCCCAGGCTGGAGAACGGGACCTGCTTGAGGTCCGGCCAGCCAACGAGGTTCCAGCCCGGCTTCAGTGGCACGCCTGCGGCGGACGTGCTCGCCGGCGTCTGAACGATCGGAAGGCGTGACGAGGCGTTCTGGTTCAGAATGTATGCCCGTCCCGGTTGAACCGGCGGGAATTCCGCGTCCGTGCCCAGATATACATACCTGCCTCCGGATGGATCCGGGCTCCAGGCGGCAGCTCTGGCCCCGGTGGGCATGTTGATGACCGACCGCAGGTCAGGATTGGCGAAGTTGAACGGGATCGAGATCAGGTTCGAGCCGGGATAGAGCAGCGGAAGCCTGGGGGCGCTGAAGTCAACCCTGACCTCGGGCTGTTCGGATGTAACTGACCTGCCCAGGGCCTGCTGCGGCACTATCTCAGGCCCTGTTGCAGCCACATCGTAGGTGCCCAGGGGCAGGGGACTGATCGAGTAGGACCCATCTGACGCGGTCGCAGCGGAAGCGACCTGGGTGCCATTATGAGTTACGGAAACAGTGCCCCCTGCGATAGCCTGACCCTCGCGGCTCCTCAGGCGGCCCGCAATCTTGCCCTGATAGGCAACGGTTACTGAGTCGCTGACCGACGCCCTGACGCTCGTGTCAGCGGAAGACCGGGCCGAGACGGCAATCGTCACACGGCTGCCGACGGCAGCAGAAGCAGGAACCGTAGCCTCGGCGAAGACATACGCTGAGCCGCCTGGCTGCAGCGCGCCCGTCGAGGTGATTTGCGTGTTCTCCCCCCCCTCGTGCTTGCCGTCGCGGTTGTCATCGCGCAAGAAGCGCACGCTCCAGGATGTGGGGTAAGATGAGGAGAGAGCAAACGAGTCGGAGCCGTTGCCTGCGTTCTTGACCTCGTGGGCGAGGTAGGCCGCGCGCGTGGGCGGCGCAGAGCCACTCATGCTGCCCGGCAGGATTTGCACCGAGGCGGAGCTGGACACTGTCGTGACGACGGCGTTGGAGGAGGTGGAGAAACTACTGCCTGAGCGCTTGTAAGCGGCGCCGGCGGTATTTGTTATCTTGGTTCCGGCGAGAAGGCTTGCCGACACCCGCGGCATTGCCAATGCTGTCAGAAGCACCGCAAGCAAGGGGGCCGCCGCCAGACCTGCTGGCCTAACAGCCTTATCCCTTTTTTCCCGTCGGTGCATTGTTGGTTGAGCGGCCCGCGGCCCCGTCGCGGCTCCGGGGCCGCGGGCCAGTACCGGTGCTGCTAGTTCACCGTTACGCGGAAGGAGATGGTGCCGCTTGCCCCTGCTGCAACGTTGCCGACGACGATTGTTATTGTCCCTGCACTGACAGTTACTTCATCTGAGTCTGACGCGTCCGTTTTCTGCGAACCGCTGAGAGTTACGCTGTTTGTGACGTAGGTGGTTCCACTGGGCACGGCGTCGGTTATCACGACGCTCTGCACGCTGGTCGAGCCGGAGTTCTGGTAGGTGATCGTATAGACAATCGCTTCGCCCGCCTTGGCATTCGCCTTGTCAACGCTCTTGGAAAGGACAAGGGCCGGGGCGGCGACAGTCGTGGTGCAAGTCGCGGTACCCTTCTTCGCGGAATCGAACTGCGATGTCGCGGTCAGGGTAGTGGTGTCCGTGGACGATACGGCTGCCCCCGAGGGCACCTGGACAACTACGAAGCAGCGGAATGAGGCATCCGCTGCCAGGCTCCCGGTTGATGTGGCGATGTTCGTCTCGCCCGCCTGCCTGACGCCATCATTGGCGACTCCGCCATTCGCGCCGTCATCCTTGTAGATGGCAGCCGTCCAGGCCGGGCTGCTTGCAGATGCGGCGGCCAGGGAAAAGGTGTCGCTCCCATTACCCTTGTTGGTTACGGTGACGGCATAAGTTGCCGCGGCTCCTGCGGGCTGCTGCTGGCTCGAGGTGGCAGGCGAGAGAGAGACGGCCGCGACTTGAGCGACCGTAACGTTCACAGTGTTGGAAGTCAGTGCCGGCTGGGCGACGCCTGAAGAGTTGGAGTATGTGGCGCTGGCGCTGTTCTGTATCACCGTGCCAGCAGGCGTGCCCTGCGGCCATGCCGGTGAGCAAAGAACCATCGCTCCAAGGGCCACGATGGCAAGCAGGTGAAACCACGATCTCTTCACGGCTGTACCCCTTCTCGCAGCAGCAGGGGCCAAAGCCGACCGGGAGTTGTCTTGCGCGCCGCGCAGGGGGACAGGTAAGCGCGTCCGGCGCTGCTTGGCAACCCGGCCATCCCGATTCATCGGGACCCGTAGGCTTTGCGGCCCCGCATTACTGCGGGTGTGCCTTTTCATCAGCGCGAGCGACCCGGAAGCAGCCGCGCCGACAATGCAATGCTAGAATATTATTCCACACAAGCGACTGACAGTGAGAGCAGGAACGCAACAGCCCCGGAAAACCGGGGCCGTTACAGGATCGCATGCAAACAGAGGCTGCGGGCTTCGGCCTGTCCTACTTCTCAACCGGCCGCCGCGTGAAAAGAATGTCGGCGGGCTGGAACACGTCTGACACCTGAAACCCCCCAGGGGGATTGCCGGTCACGTATATCTCCTGCCAATACTCCACCTTCTCGCTGGCGGGATACGTCCGCACGAGGGCCGACAGGAAGATGGCCTGCACGTTCCTGCGCTTTTCGATCTCGACCAAATCACCCTCTGTGAGCGGCAGCCAGACCGAGGGCCTGTCCGAAACCCAGGCAACGGCCCACGGGATGTCGCTCACGACGATCGCATTCGGGGGCAACTTTTGCGCGATTTGCCGCAGGCCCTCGCGCGAGGGGTTCGACAGGTCCACCGGCCGCGCCAGGTTGACTGCCAGAGGGAACGCCTGTATGACAACGATGACCGCCACCGCCGCTGCCGTGGCTCGCGGCGCGACGAACCGGAACAACGCGGCTGCTGCGATCACGGCTGCCCAGGGGGCCGCCAGGGCGAGATCCTCCGGGCCCATTGTCGTGGCACCAGCCAGCAATCCAAGCAGGAGAAAAAGCCAGTATGCGCTGCGCCGGTATCGGTCGGCAGCGGGTGCGCCGTCCGTCAGCGGCCGCAGCAGTCCCACGATGAACAGCGCGGTCAGCGCGAGGCCGAGAAAAGCGGGCACCTGCTGCCACAGGTTGTTCGCGCCCAGCAGCAATTTCTTGGGCAACTCGGTCGGGTTCTCCGTGATGAAGCGCAGCAGGTTGAGTTGCGAGACGTCGGTGGTGCGGAAGAGCGTATAGCCTGGGTGGGTGGTCGTGAACATTGCGACCAGGCAGCGCTGCAGTGAAAAGAACGGGTCTCCCGTGACGATGAAGTTGCGAATCCACCAGGGCGCCGTAACCGCGACGAACCCGGCTGCCGCGAAAGCGAGCGCGCGCGCCTTGCCTGTCCGGTGCCAGGCCATGACGGCAATCACGACTGCAACGAAGAGCCCTCCATAGTGGGCCAGGCAGCACAAACCTGCGACCAGCCCGGCCAGAAGCGCCCGCATTTGCCCGGGTTTCTCGCCGCTGAGCATGAGAGCGCTCAGGCACGAAAGCATCGCCGCCAGGCTCAAGCCCGTGCCCGCTGTTGCAGATGTCAGGATAGAAGCGCTCGTGGCGTAGAGCACTGCGGCCAAAGCACCGGTGCGCCAGTCCACCAGCCTGCGGCCCGTAGCAAAGATCAAGATGACGGTGAGCGCATGAAATGCCGCCGAGACCGACGCCACCGTCATGTCGGAAACAGGCAGCACGCCGAAAACCAGGCCGAGGATGAGCGGGAAAAGCGGGGCATTGGTTACATCTGGCTGGCCTGCGTCCTGCAGACCGATGCCTATACTCACCGGCCTGATGAAACTCGTGAAAAAGCCGTGGCCCCGGCTGACATGGTGTCCGATCTGGGCTGCGTCCATGGCCTCGCTGAGATAGAGGCCGTGGAAGACGCGCGTAAGGTAGGCTACTACCAGCAGCAGGGCGGGAGCAAGCCACAGCAGGTTGAGCGCAACCTGCCGCGCGGCGCTGTCCACTCCCCCTCGATGCTTATCAACCCTGGGTTCCGTCATTCGCGTGGCACCTCATTTCACTGCCTGAGGGATGAATTCCGAGAGGAACTCGGCGGCAACCGCTTCCGCTCGCGGAGCGGTTGTTGTTACGGGTGTTACGACCCGCACCAAGGCGCCGGTTTCCCTCCGGCGCAGAACCCGGTCGGCAAGGAGGCGCGCTTGATGGGCGATCAGCGACGGCGTGCTGCGCCGCCCCTCAAAGAAGGAATACATAACGACTGCCTGCTGGTGGCCGCGCTGGATCACCAGGCCGTTGAACAGAACGTCGCCGACCGCCGAATGGATGGGCTTGCTCGCCCGCCCGATCGTGTTCCAGCCCTCGCCGAGCAGACAGAATCCGGGCGAGTGAAAGGTGCGCTTGTCTCTTCCGTAGAGCACCGTGAACAGAACGACGTCATTGCCGCGGCGATATTCGCGCCACACGTAAGCCTGTGGGACGAGCATGTCCAGTGCTGCCCTGCTAAGGCGAGGCAGGTCATGCCCCCGCCAACCGCCGCTCGCCAGCGGCACAGCGGGCTGCGGGCGCGCGGCATTGGTTGGCGCTCGCCCCGCCAGCAGAACGAGCAGGCCGGTAACCAGCACCATGCCAAGCACCGCTGCATTGGCGGGCCGGCGTGCTGCCGGAGACGGCTGGGCAGCATCAGGTGCACCACCTGTCGCCTGTTCCTTACGATTGCAGATACTCTGCACCATCTGCGGATTCTCCTACGCCTGAGCAGGGGCGCGTTGCCGCTGCCCAAGGCCCAGGACTGCGCCTGCAGCCAGAAGACCGACCGCTGCCAGCATGAACACGAGAATGCCAGACAACCCGTGGAAGAAGCCTTCTGCTGCTCTGCTGCCCCAGTTCGCAGCGATCAGCAGGATGCACGCAATTCGCAGCGCATTAGCAGCCAGGGCAATCGGGGCCCCCGCCGCGAACAGGACGACGCGCCTCATCGGAGAGCCAGGCCACATGTAGGCCATGATTGCCGCCAGCGCGAGCAGGGCTGCCAGCGACCGCATTCCGCTGCACGGTGCTCCCACTTCGAAAAAGTAGTTGTCCATCGCCAGTTGGACTCCCGCGCGTCTCACGGGAACGCCCAGCACGCCCAGGATGATGCTGGCGTAAGTCGTTGATAGGAGTTGCATTGGGAAACTGGCGAATTCAACGAGCGCATCCGGCCAGGGGATGGCGAAAATGAGAAAGGCCAGCGAAAACCACATCCGCCGCACCGAACCCCAGCCCAGGTAGTGCGCCGCGAGAGCGGTCAATGAAACGAGCAGTGAGACGGGCTGGACAAAATCAATCTCTGCCCAGACCGCCAGGGTGTAGATGCCCAGGGCCACGGCGAGCAGGGCGAGGCTGAACCGGCCCGGCCCGCTGCGGGCTGCGCCGATTCCCCTGCGGCCTCGCCAGACGAGCCAGGCCGATACCGCCACCACTGCGAAGCCGTGAGACCATGCTGGATCGGTGGCCCAGGTGCGCACGACCGCTAACAGCACAGGCGCGTAGAGCGCCCCCGCAGCAGCCAGCGCGACGTGCTGGGCCGACAACCTTGGCAGCCGCCCCATCATCGCCCGCTCTTGCAGCAAGTCGCGTGCCAAATGCACCACGGGCGGCTGTTGAGGGGCTGGCTTACCGGATGCGGACGGTGAGATGGAGGGTGCCGGAGGCGCCGGGCGCGGCGGAGGCGATGCTCCAGGTTACCTTGCCGCCGGCGAGAGTCCCGCCGCCGTCCGCGCTCACGAAGTCGCAGTTGCCCGGCAGCGAGTCGCCGATCGCGAGGTTCGTGTAGGTCTCCGACGATGAGGTGTTACGCCAGGTGATGGAGTAGGTAACCGAATCGCCCGGGCGCGGCGAACTGTTGTCCGTCGTCTTGGTGAGCGTGACGCTTGACTGCTGGCGTATCAGCACGGCAGCCTCTCCCATGGCGAGGCCGATGCCGGTGATCGCGCTGCCCAGCGTTCCGTCGGGTTTGAGCAGGCGGAATTCGCTGCCCAGGTTGTAGGCCTGGCTGCGCGTTGTGTAATCGTTGTATGTCCAGCCAGGCCTGGGGCGCGAGAGGATCACAGCCCGGGTGTAGTTGCGCCGGTAGATCGTGTACTGCTGGCCCGCCGTGTCCGTGCCTTGCTGCCAGACCTGGTAAGAACCCGTGGGGGTGCCGATGTCGTATTCGCGCGCCTTGATCCACCAGCGCGACAGCGGCGTCCAGAACAGCGCATCGCCGCTCGGGGGCGGCTTCTGGTGAAGATACGTCGAGCCTCCCTGCTTTGCCATCCAGTAACTGGCAAGGTGGTACATCTGGTGCCTGTCCATCACCGACGGATAGTTGCCCGGGCTGGTGATGCCGGAAGGGGCGCCATATGTGGCCTGTGCATAGACGAGATACTTGCCCAGGGCAGCGATGTTGGCTGCCATGTCCCATGCTTGCGGCTCTCGCGGCAGGGTCTCGTTGATCCAGAGTTCGGTAAAAGCCCCATCTGCAGCGGAGTAGTAGGACGGCGCGGCAGTTGTGAAAGTGTATTCCGCTATATTGGGCAGCAGTATGTGGTCGCCGACGGGATGGTCGTGCCCCATCCCTTCATTGGCCTCCGCGATCAGCCCGGCGACATTCTGGTTCCACCAGGAGATGGCAGCCGCATCGTGAATCCCGCGGTTGCCGAACTCGACGACCCGTCCTCCGCTGATGGGTTCTTGCAGCAGGTCAACGGCGTCGGTGCGCGGGTTTATCGTATCCACCATCAAGCCGTCGGGAGCATAACCCTCGCCCGGCGTGCCTTGCTGCATGTAGCGCAGGGAGCGCGCGCGCATGAATGCCCGCAGGCCCGGGTCGGCGGGATTATAAACATAAGCCTCGTGGTCCCACGGATTGCATCGCGCCCTGGCATCGGCGCGCGTGGCTGCTGTCCCGCCTCCCCAGCCGCGGATCAAGGTGTCGCCCGTGCCTCCGGTTCCCAGAGGCACGTGAGTATCCTCGTAATAGTGAAGGAAGCAGTTCTCGTAATCGTAACCGTTGGCAGAGCAGAAATTGCGGAGATCGTCCAGTTCGCTCCAGTTTGTCAGGACCCAGGTCAGTAGGCAATAACCCAGCAGGTAAATATCCGACCCGCGCTGGCGTAGTTGCACGCCGTGGTCGGTTCCGATCGCCATGTCGAGGTGGGTCATCTCGAACTGCCAGTCTGCCTCGGTGCTGGGCGGCGCCACCGTGTTGAGCGACTGGAAGTTGAGCGCACTCGGGAAGCGAGGAGCGAGCGGAGACGCAGCCAGCGGCAGCGCGACCGCCGCCAGGAAGATCAACGCAAGCGCGCGCCTGAATGAGCCTGTCATCGGACTTGCTTCCAATTGGATCCCGCCCGCCGGCTGGCGGACGGACAGATGCGGCCGATTCACGGCCAAGGATAGTTTTCCACAATCGCGGCCCGTTCTTGAGAATGAGCCGGGAGAGAATGGCCGCGGCTCGGCTGGCAAGAGGCGGATTCGATCACCCGCACCAGCCTTTGCCCGTCCAGCGGCCAGTTGTAGCGCTCAAGGACGGCCTGCCTGGCGAGAGCGCCCATTCTCAGGCGCAGGCCGGGGTCTGCCAGGCGCTGGACAGCGTCGGCCAGCGAATGGGCGTTGCCCGCCGTGAAAACCAGGCCGCAGCCGGCCTGGCTGACGACGCGCGCCATCGGCGGCACGTCGGACACGATCACCGGCAGGCCGACGGACATGCACTCGAAGAGTTTGTTGGGCAGGGTGGTTCTCACGAGTTCATTGGCCAGGTGCGGCACCACGCCGATGTCGCACTCGGCAAGCAGCCGGGGCAAGTCATCGTAGGGCGCGCGGCCCAGGAACTCGACCATTTCCGAGACGGCAAGCGCCCGCGCAAGAAGTTCCAGGCGCGGGCGGTCGGGGCCGTCGCCGATAATGCGCAGCGTGACCCGGATACCTCGCTCGCGCAGCAGCGGGATCGCGCGGATGCAGGCGTCAATCCCCCGGAACCGCTCAACGAGGCCCGCATAAACCAGGCGAAGCGGGCCGTCTTCCCTGCTGCTTCGGACCGGTGCGCCGCTGGCAAAATCAAGCGTCGGCGTGTTGGAAACGATGGTGATGCGGCGCGCGGGGACGCCGAGGCGCTGCAGCCTGCGCGCATTTTCCTCGCACACAACGATGATCTGAACAGGCAGCCGCACGCAGAGTCGCTCCAGCAGGCGCGCAACACCAACGTTCCGCAGCACGATGCTCTTGAAACTGGCTCGCTGCGACTGGTTCCACGCAGCAAGCGCAGCGGGGTAGTTCTCGGCAAAGTCAAATACCACGGGCACCCTGTGCACACAGCGATAGATAGAAACCACCAGGGCCATCGGCAGGTCGCGCGCGATAATGACATCCGGGCGAACAAGGGTGCTCACCCGGTGCAGCAGCCAGAACCACATCGGGTTGAAGAACACCGGAAGATTGATCATGCTGTTCGCAGAAGCCAGCGCCCTGCGCAAGGCCGGCATCCTGTGAACCCGGAAGCATTCGATGATCTCGCATCGGGGGCGCGCCGCACGGTTTCCGCAAGCGAGGTGAACCTCGTGCCCAGCCGCAAGAAGCGTGCAGCACATCTTCTGGATGCGCACCTCGAACGGGTAGTCGCCGTGATCAATTAGCAGGATTCTCATCGTTACCGCCTCGAAGGCTGCCAGGCCTGGATGCGATGGCCCAGAGCAAACCGCAGCCACGCGGCTGCAGCAGCAATCTGCGAGGCGCAGAAAAACGCCGCCAGCCTTGCGGGCCCGGCCTTCCAGACCCATCCCAGCAATGCCAGCGCGTAGAAACCGAGTTGCGCGCCGAGAGCCCACGGGTGATGTGGAAGCGTGGCGAGAGTGCTTGCAAGCAGCGCAACCATGAAGAACGGCGTCGCCCAGCGCAGAACCTTGTGGCTCCACAGTTGCAGCGCGAACATGCAGGGGCGAATCCGCCAGCCGGCGGATTCCCCCGTCCGCCAGGGCAATAGCAGGCTCCGGCGTGTCCAGACAGCAGCCATGCCAGTCTGAAGGGTGCGCACCTTGCGCCTGAACTCTTCGCCCAGTCGCGGCACAACTCTTACGAAAGCGACTGCCCCCGGCTCGAATATGCAGCGATAGCCCGCCGCGACCGCGCACAGCCCCGAGTACAGGTCTGTGGCAACGTGTGCGGGGAAGGGCCTCCACGCAGACCGCCTCACCGCGTAGAACGAGCCGCTCATGCCCACCGCCCCGGCGCACCTGCTCTCCAATGCCCTGACGAGCATATCGTAACGCGTGTAGAGCCCTTCGCCTCCCCCGCCCGCTGTTACATCTCTCGTGCTCGCGCAGCCCACGTTGTCCGCGCCAAGGGCAGACACCAGCAGTTTGAGCGCATCTGCCGAAGCGGTGATCGAAGCATCGGTGAAGACCAGCACCTCCCCTTTCGCCTCGGCCATCGCCGCATTGAGAGCCAGCGCCTTGCCGCCGCGCATCTGCAGCCGCACGAGCCGCACCCGCCTGTCGGGCCACCTTGCGACGATCGCATCGCTCTCATCATCCGACGCGTCCGAGGCGACTATCACCTCCAGTTTCTCAGCAGGCCACTCCAGGGAAAGCGTGTTGCGGATCTTCTCGGGCAGGTTCTCTTGCTCGTTGTGCACCGGCATGATCACGCTGACAAGCGGCGCCCAGGTGTCATCCGGCTGCAGTCGCGCTTTCCTGCCGATTGACCAAACCAGCAGAAGCAGCGGATAGCCCGCATAGGTGTAGGCGAGAACGGCGACGCAAAGCCAGAATGTGAATTCCGCCGCGCTCATTGCTGAATCTCCGCCTGCGCCGCCACCGCAGCCCGCCTGCCGCCGTTGATCAGAGCATCGTACAGGTGCCCGTGCTCTTCGAGCATCCGCTCGAGGCTGAACAGTTCGCACACCCTCGCCCTTCCCTGCTGGCCGAGGTATGCTGCGTATTGCTTGTCGTCGAGCAAAGAGAGGATTGCCTGCGCCATCGCCTCCGGCCGCCCCGGCGGAACGATCAGGCCGGTCTGGCCGTGCAGCACTATCTCCGCAGGCCCGCCGGAGTCAGTAACAACCACAGGGAGCCCGGCTGCCTGGGCTTCCAGCGTTGCTATCGAGAGCCCTTCGCTCGTGGACGGAACGGCGAAAACATGCATCGTGCCCAGCAGTTCCGCGATGTCGGTGCGCAGTCCGAGGAACGATACAGCCCCGTCAAGTCCAAGCGTTGCGCTCTGCCATTCGAGATCGGCGCGGCAGGGGCCATCGCCAACGATGAGAAAGTGCGCATCGCGAACCCTTTCTGTTACCAGGCGGGCAGCCGCGATCAGGTCTTTGTGCCCCTTTTCCGGCCGCAGGCGCCCGACGCATCCGACGGTGGGGCGTGGGCCATTGCGAGGGGTCACTTGAAACCTGGACAAGTCAATGCCGTTGTATATCCTCACCACTCTGGTGGGAGATACGCGCAGCCGGCCTGCAACCATGGCCCGCAGGCAATCCGACACGCACACGATCCTGCGGCTCAGCCGCGCGGCCACGCGCATCGCCCAAAGCCTGCGGGGAATGACGAACTCGCGCTCGAACCCGTGCACCGTGAAAAGCGAGGGTACCCCTGCCAGCCTGGCCGCCATGCTGCCATAGATGCTCATGCTGAAAAGGTGCGCGTGCACCAGTGAGACTTTCTCCTGCCTGATGCACGCCGCCAACTCCGACACGAAGCGAGTGTCGTAAGGACGACGCAGCCTCATCCTGATCGTCTTTGTTCCATCCATGGCAAGGCTCTGCTGCAGCCAGCCGTCGCGCAGCAAGCCCACGATCGGCTCGAAGCGGTCGCGCAGGCCGCGCGCCAGTTGCAGCACAATGGTCTCCGCTCCGCCGAGGCCGCTCGTCTCTATCAGTTGCAGGACTCTGGGCCTATCCATCGTTTCTTCGCCCAATGCCAGCGCGGCGCAGGAGCGCGCGCCAGGTCTCGGCCGCCCACACTATCTTCTCCTGGACTGCTGGCAGGGGATCGCTTGCGCGCTCTGTCTCCCATCGGCCCTGCAATGGCCGCAAGAACGAGGCGACAGCGGACAAGCGAGCCCCATTGCCCCGCCGCAGCAGGATAGAGAGGCGGTCGAACTCGCCGATCAACCAGCGCGTGCGCACCCCGATGCGGCAGCCAGGATGCTCCGGCTCGCGCCCCAATACCATCAGTTCGAACATCATGCGCGGAATATCCAGGCCGCAGTCCATGGCCAGTTGAAACGGGCTCCAGATGCGCGGGTTGATTTCCATCAGTTTGAATGAGCCGTCCTGCGCATCCCGGCGGAACTCGATCATCGCCGGGCCAGTCCACTCCAGGGCCGCCAGCAATTCCAGCGCGCGCGGTGGAAAGCCCACATCGGCGCGGACGCTCTCCACCAGCACGCCCAGGCCTCCGTCAGGCGGCTTCTCGTGCACGCGGTGGTAGGCGTGAACCGCGAGCGGACGGCCATCCCTGCACAGTGCGGTAAGGCACCAACCGTCTCCCGGGATGTATTCCTGCACCAGCGGCTGTAGCCCCTGGGCGGTCAGCTGCTCACATGTGCTGACTAGTTCGGCGTGCGTGCGTGCGATGTACGGCAGCGGCCGCCGCCACACCCCGCCGCTGTCGAACACGCCGCACCTCGTCTTGACCACGGCGGGCAGGGTTATATTGGGGTCGTGCGGCAGCCAGGTTTTCGGCCACGGTATTTCCAGCGCACCGGCCATTGCCTGCATCGCACCCCGATCCACGGCGCGCAGCACGCTTTCATGCTGCGGCAGCGGCAACCTGCTGCTGTCGGGCAGCCACGCACGCGCCTCCGACAGCGCGATCACCGACGCATCGCTCGCCGGAATGATCAGGCGTATGTCGTGCTCCTCGACTGCGCGCAGCACGGTTTGAAGGAATCCATCGCGATCCTCGTGTGCGCCCGGGCAGGGGATGCGCAGCGCACACCACCGCGACATGCCCGCCACGCAGGGGTGATGCCCGGCCACCGCGACGCGCACGCCTGCGCGCCCCAGCGAGCGGACTGCCGCCAAGGCGCTGCGCTGTTCGCCATTGGTTACCAGGACCGTCACCGTCCCCTCCCGGAAAAGACTCCAGGAACTATGCGCCCCACCAGCGCGCGCCAGGTTTCCGCCGCCCACACTATCTTTTCTTGAACTGCTGGCAGCGGATCGCTTGCCCGCTCTATCTCGAGTCGGCCCTGCCGCGCAGCGAAGAACGACGCGATCGCCGGCAGACGGACCCCGTTGCCGCGCCGCAGGACTATCGAGAGATAGTCGAGGTCGCCCATCAGCCAGCGGCTGCGCGCTCCTGCGCGGTAACTGACCCGCCAACCCGCCGGTGGGCGGGCGGGCTCGCGCCCCAACACCGTCCACTCATATAGCAACCGCGGGAAATCAACCCCGCAGTCAATCGCCAGTTGCACGGAGCCCCAGATGCGGGGGTTGATCTCCATCAGTTTGAATGAGCCGTCCTCCGCCCGCCCACCGGCGGGCTGGCGGACATCGCGGCGAAACTCCACCATCGCAAGGCCCGTCCACTCGAGCGCCTTGAGCAGGGCGAGTGCCTGCCGTGCAGGGCCTTCTTCAATAGCGACGCTCTCGCGCAGCACGCTGACGCCGCCGTCGGGCGGCTTCTCCCTGATTCGCCTGTGGGCGAAGGCCGCCAGCGGCTTGCCTCCATCGCACAGCGCAAACAGCCCCCATCCCTCGCCGGGAACGTATTCCTGGATCAGCGGATCCATGCCGCGGGCAGAGAACTGCGACCAGGCTCCGCTCAGTTCTTCCGGCGTCCGCACGATGATCGGGGCAAGTCGCTGCCATGCGCCCTTGTCATCGAAGACTCCGCGCCTTGCCTTCACAACCGCAGGCAGTGGAACGTCCTTCGCCTGCACATGCCAGGTTCGGGGAAAGGCCACCCCGAGACTGCTCGCCAGTCGCAGCAATGCGAGCCTGTCCATAGCGCGAACCACGGCCTCGTGTTCTGGGAACGGCAGCGCACAGCCCGCAGGCAGTCTCGCGCGTTCCTCGGAAAGGGCCAGCACGGAGGCGTCGCTCGCCGGGAGGATCAGCCGCACGTCGTGCTTATCCGCAGCGCGGCTCACGCACGCCACGAAACGACGGCGATCTTCCGCCGCGCTGGGGCAGGCAATGCGCACAGCGCACCACCGCGAAATCCCTGCCAGGCAGGGATGCTGCCCGGCCACCGCGACGCGCATGCCGGCGCGGCCCAGCGAGCGGACTGCCGCCAGGGCGCTGCGCTGCTCTCCATCGGTAACCAGTACCGTCAATGCCGCCTCCTCCAGAAGACGCCAGAAAGGAACCAGGCCAGCAGCGCTGGTTCGAATTGCCCGCGCGGCCCCGCCGTAGTCCCCTCGTGCAGAGTGCGCCGCGGCAGCGCGAACCTGTCCAGCGGCTTGCTCGGCGAGAGCACAGCGCACGCGCACTCGTAGCCCGCCTCAACAACAGCAGCGCGCACGGCCGGATTGTAGTCGCCGTAAGGATATGCGAATGAAGCTACCCTCTGCCGTGTCCGCTGCTCGATTACCCTCTTTGACTCGCCGACCTCCTCGGCCACCATCCGCGCGTCTTCGCGTGGAAGGCAAGCGTGCTCGCAACCATGACTGCCGACTTCCATGCCCGACGACAACCACTCGCGAACGTCATCCCACGACATGAACTCGTCAGATTGTACGATTGCCTCGCTGCCCGTGACGCGCGCCGCGTCGTCGAGCAGGGCCTCCCTCCGCTCGAGCGTCATGCTGCCGAGCCAGGTCGCGACCTGGAGCGGCAAGGGCCCCCCGTTGCGACCGAATTCAGCGGCCTGCCGCGCGAGCGGCTTGGGCCACGCGGAAAACGCCGGCCCGTCGCCGCGAGCCGCTCGCAGGACGCGCACAAGCCGGCTCAGCCAGAACTCCCTCCCGGTGCCGATGTGCGAAACGGTCAGAAACGTCGTTGCGGGGCATCCTGCAGACCGCAATATCTCGCGTCCTACCTGAAACGCATCCGCCCACCCGTCATCGAACGTAACCGCGCACGCGCCAGTAGGAAGCGCTCGGTTGGATGCTAGGCAGGCAGCGATCTGGCTGAGCGGCAGGAACACGAAGTGGTCGCTAAGATAGGCTATCTGGGCCTCGAATGTCGCCCGTGCCACGGCCATGCCCGGCGGGTAGGAATAGGGGTCATGCTCCACCACGCGGTGATACGCGACGATGAGCGGCGAAGCGGGGGGGGCAAGCCTCCCGGACCGATACAGGGCGCGCGCCACCGCCAGTCGGGCGACCGCTTTCGTCCTGGCCAGTTGCGCAGTTTTCGTCGTCATCGCACGCTGCTCACTCGGCAAGATAGCGCCGCACGAGGGGACCGAGCGCCCTCGCCGCTGCCACGGGCAAATGCCTCCAGATCTTGCTGGCCATCACCAGAGCGGGCCCGGGCGAGCCGTCGGGCTCAGCGCGGTTATCAGGGAATACGTATTGCCACGCCAGCGGCTCAGGCTTGGCGCCCCAGCGCTGCTTGAAAACGAACGTGCCGGACCCGACAGTCGAGCGCCCGAAATCGAACCGCTTCGCACCTTGCTGGCAGGCGAACTTGATTGCCTCCCAATAGAGAACCTGGTTGGGGCAGATGGGCAAGAACTCGCTGCGAGAGGCCACCCACGGCACTTCTGCGCAGTCGCGGAAAAAGCACAGCACAGCGCCCGCGGCCGTGCCCATGCCATTGTAAACCACGATCACCCTGGTCTCCGGCATGTTCCGCAGAAGTTCCTGAAAAAATCTCAGGGGGTGCGGCGGGGTCCCCAGACTGGTCATGCGGTGGCAGAACACCGAATAGAACGCGGGCAGCAGTTCCTCTCCTCCCACAACTGTGTGCAGGCCCGAGTTCCGCCCCTTGCGGATGCGATTGCGAATCTCTGAGCGCAGATGCCGCCAGACCTGCTCCGGCCCGTTTGAGATGTCAAGCACGAGCCTTGCCTTGTCGCGGCGCGTGGGCAGTTGGCTGAACCCTGTCGGGCCGCGGAGTTCCACCGGCGCGCGGTAAGCCACGGCCATCTTGCGAGCGGCGGACAACAGGGCATGTTCCGCAGCCTCGCCCTGCGCGCAGATCCCCCCATGCGACAGATAGGGCAGAGACACCAACCTTCCTTTGCCCATCGGGGCGCGCACCAGCGCCAGAGGCAGCATGCCGACGATCGAGCCATTCTCCTGCGCAACGAGATAATGCGTGGACAGGCCGGCCGCCGTCTCAAGGATGTTGCGCCACTCGATCATGTGCGCTGGCGTGGCATTGTCAGCCTGCTGCACGAACTCGCGCAGCCTTTCCTCCATATCCGGTTGATAGACGACCACTTTCATCTAGGTAGCCTCCCCCGAATCTCTGGCAAGCCGGCCAGTGGCCACCGCGATGGCTGCCAGAAGGTACAGATGCGGGTAGTAAAGCGGCGTCTGCAGAGCCGCGTGGATCATGAACCCGATCAGAGATGCGCTCAGCGCAAGACCGACGCCGTAATCCCACCCCTCGCTTCTCCCCGCTGCGGCAAGCAGCCGGCGCGAATCGCGCGCCCGCCAGAACACGGCTGCGATCAGCGCCAGAAGACACGCCAGGCCGAAGATGCCAAGTTCTGCGGCGGCCTGCAGGTAAAGGTTGTGAACGGTGCGGTCCGACTGGTAACTTCCGCCGTATTGGCCCGTGAACGCGTAGTAGAAATTCTCGGCCCCGACCCCGGACAGCGGCCGCTGCGCGAATATCCCGATGGCCGCGCGCCAGGCTGCGGTGCGCTGCAAGGCAGCTTGATCGCTGGGATGCAGCGAGATGGTGAGTATCCTCTCTCTGTACGCTGCTGGGGAGAAAGTCCACCAGGAGCCCGCCACTGCCGCTGCGATCCCTAACGCCAGCAACTTGCGCCGGCTCAACATCCAGAAGATTGCCAGTTCCGCCAGCAGGCCGACAGCGGCGCCGCGCGATCCGGTGGCCACGATTGAACACGTGAACAGCGCCACCATCCCCGCCGCCGCAACGCGCAGCGCGCGGCTCGGATCGCGCCCAGCGAGGAACCATGGGAATGGCAAGAGAACCAGCAGTGCCAGCGCAAAATCCCCGTCCTCGCCGAGGAACCCGTGCGACATGCTGCCTACGCGCACGATCGTGTCGCCCCCACGTGAGTGGTAGACCAATAGTTGCTCGATGCTCAAGAAGCCTCCCAGCAGGATCAGCGTCCAGACAAGCGTCCGCAATCGCCGCGGGCTGTCGGTCGTATTGACGATCAGCAGGAAGACGGCGAGCGTCTTCGCGAAGTCGGCCGCCGCGACGAGCGCCCGGCTCTTCCAGTAGGCGAAGGGCGCGGTTACCAGTATCACCCCCAGCATCGCGAACATGATTGCGTTTTCTCTCGCCCGGAAGTAGGTGGGGCGGCGCAGCAGCCAGCCCAGAAGCGCGCAGCCGGCAATCAGCCGCGGCAAGTGAAGCGCTCCCAGCGCCTCGATCCGCGCCATGGGCCGCAGATACTCGCAGCCCAGATACCCCAGCACCCCGATGAAGGGATTGGCGATTGATGCCAGCGCGGCAGCGATCCCCGTGACGCCGGCCAGCAGAACCAGCGGATCCACCAGCAGAACGGCCAGACCGAGCAGAATCGGCGGCCCGAACAAGAAAGCCAGGCGGGGCAGAGCGGGCCACGTCTTGACGGGCGGAACCCTCCGCTCCCACTCTTGCGCGCGCTCGGGGGCGTATGCGGCCATGCTATGCCTCCGCCTCACCCGCCCTGCGCAGCGCTGCACCCCTCAGAACGCTGCGCACCGCGAGCGTTTCCTGCGGGTGGAAGAACCTGAACAGCCAGAGCCAGAAGACCATCGTCCCCACCGCTGCCGACCGGCCGGCAAGCGAGAGCCAGACGTTGGGAGTGGAAACAGCGTGCGCCAGCAGGAAAGCCAGCATCCCGGCAAGCGCTACCTTGGCAAGGCGCGACCACTCATAGGGTATCGGGTGCAGCCTCTGGCTGAAGCGCAAACTCAGAGCCCACACCACCGCGCAGCCGATGGTCGTCGCCCATGCCGCTCCCATCATGCCCATGCGCGGGATGAGCAGCCAGTTAGCCGCGAAGTTTACGACCGCCGCAGCGCCAACGCTCGCCGCGCGCAGTCCCGTCCTGCGCTCTATCAGCACCCCGGTCTCGAACATCGTTACCGATGCCAGCAAAGCCATTCCAGCCAGCAGCGCCGGCACTGGCACGTGCGATGCGAAAAACCGGGGCGAGGCGATAAGGCGCATCACATGAGGGATCAGGGCGGCGAGCGCCACCCCGTAGGCGGCAATGCCGACGCAGAAGTAGGTCGCAGTCCTGGCGATCACCCTGCCCCCGTCCGGCCTGCGCGCCAGGTCGAAAGTGTAGGGGCCCCACATCAGGCTCAAAGGCTGCCCGACCAGGAATGGCAGGGTCATCGCGAACTTGTATGCCAGCCCGTAAAGGCCCACCTCGGCCATTGACGTATAGCGCTGCAGGAACAACCGGTCGGAGAAGTGCAGCACGAACATGCTCAAACTTGCAGGCACCATCGGCAGGCCGTAGCGCAGCATTCCCGCCAGGGCCCGCCCGGATAAGTGCGGCCCGACAGCGCGCAGGACCACAAACGTGAGAGGAACGGCCGAGCCCACAGCAACCACCAGCCCGCTGATCATCACCCCCTGGACGCCCAGCCGAAGTACGACCACCAGCCATATGTTGAGCGCAAGGCCGCCGACGATTCTCGCCATGTGAATCGCCGAGTAGAGGAACGAGCGCTCGCGCGCCCTTATCCACGCCAGCGGCACCACCGTCGCAGCGTCAAATGCATTGGTAAGCACCGCCAGCAGGAACAGGCCTGCGTAGGCTTTTCTCCCTGCTACTGAAGTAGCAATGTGCGGCGCCATCAGCACGAGCACGATGCCGGCGCCGGCCGCCATCATCAGGCTGAACACCGCTGCCGTGCTCACCAGCGCCTTGCGCTCCCGGTCGTCCTGCGCGATGAAGTAATACCTGACCACGGCCGCGTTCAGCCCCATCGCGAGCACGATCCCAAGAATCGCCATCGTCATGTCCAGCAGTTCCATCGCCCCGTAGTTGGTAAGCGACAGAACGCGCGTATAGACCGGGATCATGACGAACCCGATCGCCTTGCTCGCGGCCACCGCGCCGCCATAGACGAAGGCGTGCCGAAAGGCTCTCGCGATGTCCGTTCTCACCGGCGACTGCCCCCCACAAGCGAATCCAGAAGCCCTGCCAAGCGAGCGGTCAGATGGCGCGCTTCATGCTCACTCAACAACGCCTCATCCGGCTGGACATCTCGCCACACCTTGTGCTCGGCATGGAGCCGCTCGATCGCCTGCGCTATGGCGTCCGCGTCATCCGGCGGAGCAACAGTGCCAACCCCGCTGCGCGCAACCATCTCGCTCGCGGGGCCCCGCCCGGCAAGCATCAAGATCGGCCGCCTGGCGGCCAGGTATTCGTAGAGTTTGCAGGGGATGCAGTACGCCCGACTCTGGTCATTGGTCAGCAGGTCAACCAGCACATGAGAGGATGCAATGGTGCGAAGCACCTCCCGGTGGGGCATGTGCCTGATGCTTTGAACCACGCCCTCAAGCCCGAGCCGGCGCACAAGGGCCTCGTGCTCCTCGAACGCGGAGCCTACGAAGAGCACGCGGATGTTGCGCCGCGACGCGCCGTTCGCATGCACGAACTTGCCTATTCCAGCGAGCAGATGCTCCGGATTGCGGACGTTGTATAGCGCGCCGGCATACGTCAATGTGAACGTGTGCGGGGGTTTCCGCTCCAAGCCATCGAACTGCGCTGCGTCCCAGCCGTTGGGCAGCACGACCGGGTCAGGCTTCCCCGGGGGCAAGTTTCGGCGCAGGCTGTCTGCAAGCGGCTGGGTAACGCCCACCAGAACGTCCGCCGAGCGCGCGACCTTTCGCTCCAGTCGCTCGGAAAGCCGCTGGAACGCGGGCACGCTCCACGTCCGGGCCGGGTTGCGCGCCCACGGGTCGCGGAAATCGGCAACCCAGGGCTTGCCCGACAGTCTCTTCAGCAAGAGCGCGAGCAGATGCGTCGCCCAGGGCGGCCCCGTTGACCATATTGCCGCCACGCTCCTGCGGCGCGCATGCCACAGCGCTGGCAACAGTGCGAAAGGTATCCACCCTACATCGTCGTCCGGGAAGTGGAGCGCGTCGCCGATGAAGCGCTTCACTGATCCTGGCCGACCGCTGCTCTCTTCGGCGGCCTGCGATGCCCTGCCCACACGTGCTGCTCTGGTTCTCTTGATGCGCCGCCAGGCCGAAAGCGGGTCGAAGCACGGCAGGCGCAAGACCGCCGTTCCGGGCGGGACTTCTGCCGACAGTTGCGGGTCCAGGCGTTCGCCGGTGCGGTGGGCGACGGTTATGACGCGCGGCCGCCAGCCGAACTCCGGAAGATAGCGCGCGAACTGCAGCGTGCGGAAGGTTCCCGCTATCGTCGAGGGCGGGAAGTAGAACGCCAGCAGCAGCACCTCTCGCTGGCCGGCCCCAACAGGCAACCTCTTGTCCACTCTTTACCCCAGCGGCGCTCGTCAACGAGTGCAGCGCTGGGGTTTAGCAGCAAGAGACGTGCCAAATGCACCAGACTTCAGCCGGCCAGGAGTGATTGATGGTGGGTGGGCTGGCCGCCAGTGGCGCGCGTGGGTGGCTAGGCCCCGATTATATCGGGGCCGCCATCCCGGTCTCGATGGAATCGAGACCTAGGGGCACGCGCGCCCTACAACATTTGGGCTCCTGCAGGGCGGGCCTGCCTCCCCTGCTTGCCATGAGCGAAGTCGAAGGGCCCAGGCCCGCCGCTCGCGCTACGACCCCCTGCGCTTGAGCACGGTGGCTGCTGTCAGCAGCAGGATGCTCAGATCCAGCGCCAGCGAGCGGCGATAGACGTAATACCAGTCGTATCGCACCTTGTTGTAAACGCTCGTGCGATACCCCCCGTAAACTTGCGCCAGCCCGGTGATGCCGGGCAGAACCTCGTGCCGCTTGGCGTAGCCCGGGATAGCGTTCTCGAACTCGCTCACGAATTCCGGGCGCTCCGGCCGCGGCCCCACCACGCTCATCTGGCCGAGCAGCACGTTCACGAACTGGGGAATCTCGTCCAGCCGGGTGGCGCGAAGGAAGCGGCCCAGGGTCGTCACGCGCTGGTCGTAGGGATCCGCGAGCACAGGCCCGGTGTGCTTCTCTGCGTCGTTGACCATCGTGCGCAGTTTGTAGAGCGTAAAAAGCCTGCCCGCCCGCCCGACCCTTTGCTGGCGAAATACCACTGGCCCGCGGGAAGTCAATTTGATCAGCGCGCAGAAGACCACCGTGGGGATCGAGAAGAGCGACAGCACCAGCATGCTTGTTGCCAGGTCAAGCAACCGCTTGCCTACCGTGTATCCCACCAGGGTTCCCCCATCCGTGATCTGCCCCAGCGGGATGTCCTCGATCGGGTCGAATTGCATGCCCGCGATCATGGCTTCGAAGAGCGAGGGCAGAATGCGAACCTGAACGCGCCGCTCCTGGCCTGTGTCCAGCAGCCACCGCACCAGGTCCTCCTGCCAGGAGGGTCCGGCGGCGACGATCACATGGTCAACGTGATAGGTGGTGATGATGCTTGGCAGGTCCGACGTCCTGCCCAGGATGCGGACTTCCCCCGACGCCGCGACATTGGAGCCATCCTGCACGTACCCGATCAACCGGTAGCCCAGTTCCGGATGTCGCTCGATGGCTTGAGCCAGGTCGCGGGCCCGGTTTCCTGCGCCGACAATAACCAGGTTCTTCTGACGCTGCCCCTTGCGGCCAATCGTGCGGTCTGCGGGCATGTCAGTGCGCTGTTCGGCGGAGGCTGCAGGAATCCTGCCTGCTCCGTCCGGCAAGCCCGGCGTTTTCGGATATCTTTCAGTTGCGGTTCGCATAGTTACCTAGTGAGACGTAGGGCAGCAGGTGCAGGTTCACTTCCAGCACTTGCGCAATTGTGCCAAACTCGAACTCGCGCAGCAAGTCTGCCAGCCTTGACTCGCGGCGCGCCGCGTTTCCGAAAGGCGGCCAGCGGCCTGCCAGCAGGCGCGCGGGCGGCAGTTCACCGTCCAGTTCCCAGGGATGGATGCAGACAAGCGCAGGCTGACCTGCAGCGTTAGCGCGCTTGATCGTCCTGCGCACGATGCTGTATGGCAGCAGCGGCAAGCGGCTGGGCGCGGACACGGCGCGCTTGCGCTGCCCCGGGCCGAGGGTGGAGATCGGGAATTCCACCAGCATCCCCTTCCCGTCTATTCTTACCCAATGCGGGCGGCAATGAAAGCCCCCATCTGCCGGAAACGCGCTCGATTCGTACTCGATCCCGTTCTCAAGCAGAGTGTTCAAGGCCCACGGCGCTTCGACCACCACCGACAACACGGGCGCCCTGAAACCGCGACAACGCTTGCCCGTTGTCTGCTGCAGGATCTCCTGGCACCTGGACATCTCCCAGGCAAACTGCAGCGGCGTCTGTTCCCGCACCGGCAAATGCTGGTACCCGTGTATTGCCAGTTCGTGCCCGCTGCGCTCGATCTCTAGAATCAGCCGGGGGTAGCGTTCCGCGCTCCAGCCCAGCACGAAGAAGGTGGCCTTGGTTCGGGCTTCGTGCAGCAGCGCCAGCAGCCGAAACGTGTTCGCCTCCAGCCTCGAGGGGAAACGTTCCCAGCGATGGCGCGGGATCACGTCTGCCATCGCGGAGTCCTGGTACCAGTCTTCCAGGTTCACGCTCAGCGCATTCAGCACTCTTCTTCCCCATCCCCTTGCTCGGGCAGTGCTTCCGGATCTACGTCTGCTGGCGCGGGCAGGCCCTGTGTTTGTTCTCCCGATTCCAGCGGCCGATGCTCATAGTACCGGCCGTAATAATACACGCTGTCCACATCCGCGGGAGGCGCCGCGTTCAGCACTACGCCGATCACGTTAGCCTTCGCCTTCTCCAGCAGCGTCTTCAACTCGAGTTCGCTTCCCCGCGGCGATTCCTGCGCGCGCACCACCAGCAGCACGCCGTCCACGATCGAGGACAGCACGATCGCGTCGCTGAACGCCAGCGCCGAGGGCGTGTCGAAAAGCACGAAGTCGCTGTGCTGCCGCAGCGCCTGCACCACCTCGCGCATCCTTCTGGATGTGATCAGGCGCGAGGGGTTCTTGGGCAGCGGGCCCGCGGGCAGAAGCAGCAGGTTCTCCACACTGGTGCGCTGCACCGCCTGCCCGATTTCCGCCCCGTTGGACAGAATGGTGGAAAGCCCCACATCGTTGGGCACGCCGAAGACCTTGTGCAAACTCGGCCGCCTGAGGTCCGCGTCAACCAGGATCACGCGCTGGTCCGCCTCTGCCATCGCAATCGCCAGGTTGCAGATCGTCGTCGTTCCGCCCTGGCCCGGCTTCGGCGTCGCAACCATGATCGCCTGGACCATGCGGTCGCGCGCGGTGAACATAACGTCGGTTCTCAGGAAACGATAGGCTTCGGCATAGGGCGAAACAGGCGCCAGGCTGGTTATCGCCGGCAGCGCTACAGGCTGATCTTCCATCAGCGGAATGACCGCGGTAACAGGCAGTTGGAGCACGCGCTGCACGTCGGCGCGGCTGCGCAGCCGGTCATCGAGCAGGTCAACCCCGATTGCCGCCGCCATGCCCAGCGCGATGCTCAATGTCGCCCCGGCCAGCAACACCTGCCAGAGAGCCGCCCCCTTCGTCAGAGGCCCCTGCGCCGCCCGCGGAAGGTCAACTATGCGTATCGAGCCGGTCTGCGTGGTTACCTGCTCGTCAATGCGCGCCTGGTCGGCAGCAGCCTTCAGGCGGGTGTATGCCTCCTCGGCCACTTTCTGAGCCCGCAGCGGGGCAGCGAGTTCTACCGCCCCCACCTGGGCCAGGCGGGTGCGGCCGCGCTCCTGCTCGGCTACCGCCGAAAGCGCGCCGAGCCTGGCCGAGAACGCGACTTTCTCGGCTTCAAGGTTCGCAATCTCGGAAACAAGCGCCTCGTAAGCCGGATTGGGGGTTTCTGTGCGCCGCGGCACGAGGCGCGCACCCTCGGCCGCAAGGCGCTTGCGCAGGTCGGATATGCTCGCCTTCAAGCGCACCAGGTTGGGATGCTCATCGGTGTGAACCGCCCGCTCGCTCGCCAGTTGGCTTTCCAGGCTGGCCAGTTCCGTGCGCATCTGCGACACAACGGCAGCATCGGTGGCCCGCTCCTCGCGCACCAACACAGGCGGCACGCTCCCGAGTTGTGCCCTTCGCTTGGCCAGCCGCGCCTCCGTGGCGCTCAAACTGCCCGCCACAGTATCGCGCTCCGCCTCCACCGTCGAGGGCGTGGGAGGCGCTGTCTCAGGCCGCGGCGCAGGGGCCCCGGACTTTCCTGCCCTGTACAACGCTGCCAGGTTCGCCTCCGCCGCGCGCAGGGTCTTCTCCGACTCAGCCAGTTGCGCCTCAAGGAACTTGCTGGTCGCGGCCGCCTCGCGCCGGCTCAGTTCCTGGTAAAACTCGACGAACGAAGAGGCCATCGCGCGCGCCATCGAGATCGCCTGCCCCGGCTCCCTGTCCATCACCGCAACGCGGATGATGCTTGTTCCCGGCAGGTTCTCGACCGTAACCCGCCGCAGCAGCCCCTGCGTCGGCTCGCCCATCCCCAGTTCCTGGCGCACGCGGTTGATCACCGTCTCGCTCTGGGCCAGGTTGATCAGGTCCGCCAGTTTGCTTGCCCTGATGTCCTGAGTAGCCTCTCGTCTTTCAACCGATCCGCTGGGCGAGACCGTCGGCTGGCTGAGCGCCTCGTCCGACGGCATCACCAGGGCCGAGGCCCGGTAGTACCTCGGCAGCAGCAAGCACCCAAGCGACACCACCGCCAGGGCCGTCCCCGCAACGGCTGCGAAAACCCAGCGGCGGCGAATCAGGGCGCGGTAAAATCTCCAGATATCGTTTATCGTCATCTCGTCCTCTACAACCTAGAAGATCGCATACAAGAGCGGGCCCAGGAGGGGTGCCACTTTTTGCAGGAAGTCGCTGCTATCCCTGCGCCTGGACTGGGGAACGACGATTGCATCGCCGCTCTCCAGCACCACGTTCTGGCGGAAATCTCCCTTTTGAAGCAGTTTGTCGAGGCTCACCGCGATCCGCTCCACCTGCCCTGGCCGCTGCGGCTGGGAGCGCAGTATGTAGGCATCCCCGGGCCGGGCATCCGGCGTCAGGCCGCCCGCAGCAGCCAGTGCCTCGTGCAGCCTGCTGCCCTTCGGCAGGGCAACCGCCCCTGGCTTTTGCACCGCGCCCAGCACGTAGATCCTCGTCGAGGCCGACGGGATGGTCAGGGTGTCGCCGGGTTCCAGCATCGCCCCCGAGGCAACACCTTGGGCTGTCAGCAGTTTGGTCAGGTCAACCGGCGCTATCTGCCCGGAGGCCTTCGTAACCATCGCCTCCCCGGGGCTGGCTGTAGGCAGCAGTCCTCCGGCGACTGCGAGGGCCTCCCACAAAGGCATCGGCTCCGTAACGGGGTATGTCCCCGGTTTTGCGACCTCCCCCAGGACGCGCACGCTGTGCTGGACAGCAAGCACAGGCACTATCACCTGATCCCCGTTCATCACCATGGGATCAAAGGCAATGTTGCCTTCAGCGACTCGTATCAGGTCACAGGCAACCAGCCCCCCCTGGCCGCGCACAACGCGTATCGCCGCCAGGTCCGCCTTCTCCGTGGCGCCGCCGCTCACGGCGAGCAGTTCCGACACCCTGGTGTCGGGGGCGACCAGATAGACGCCTGGCGTTTTCACTGCCCCGCTGAGCAGAACCTTTATCTTTGCCCGCTCGGCTATGTCAACGGTAACCCGGGGCTGCTTGACGTAGGCGGAGAGTTTCTCAGCCACGCGCTCGGATGCCTGCTTGCACTCCAAGCCCTCAACAGCCACAGAGCCTGCCAAGGGCACCGAGAGGGTGCCATCAGCGGCCACCGTGAACTTGCCCGAGAGTTGCTCTTCTCCCAGGACGGTTACCACCAGGACGTCGCCCGGCACAATCGTCGGCGCGTCTGCGCGAGCCGCGAGCAGGGCGGCGAACACCACCAGAAAGGCAGCAATCCATCGAACCATATGCGCTCTCCCAGCGGGCTAATGCCCTCCTGTGGCGGAGCAAGAAACGTGCCAGGCGCACAGGGCGGTTGCCTGGCGGCAGTGGGGGCATGCATGCCCTGCAAAAATAATGCCAATAAGGGGTTGACAACCTGTGCACTGACAGGTATAATTGCAGGCGACAACTGCTGGCGGGCAATCGTCGTTTCCCTTGGCTACCATCGCAGAAACGTTTTAGCACTTTTCGCAGTCCACTTCACAGCCACTAGGCGGCATCGGCACCTCTAGGCGCTGCAGCAACACAAGCAGCCTGCGTCTCGCACCATCATCGTTCTAGGGCTCCCCGGCGCGCCCCAGCGGCGCCTGGCCGGGGCTGGAGTCCTAGGTCGCACGGCCCGCCCGCAGACAGCAAAAACCGGACCAAAGGACGGTTGCGCTGGGCGGGGACCGCAGGTATCATAAGAATACCTGCCTGTCCCTGAATGTGTGCGGAGGACCGAGCACGAGATGGGTGGCAGAAGGGACAGCAGGACAAACTCCCGCGGCGGTGGACGCCGCAGCCGCCCCCTGGGGCAAGCCGCGAGCGCAGACCCCTTCACGCACCTGTTGGCAGCGCCGCTCAGATACCTCGCCGCGGCCTTCAACGCCGACAGTTGTTCGATCGTAACCGCTGACTGGGCCACGGGAAGGCTGCTAGTCCGCGCTGCATACGGCCTGGCGGGGGAGACCAGAAGGCAAGCCTTCTCCCCCAGAAGGCTGGGCGAAGGCGTGGCAGGGTTCGTCATCTCGCACGGCCAGCCTCTGCTTCTTACCGACCCGGGCCGGGATCCGAGGCTGCGCCGCATCAGTTTCACGCCGCGAGCGGATGTTGTTTCGTCGCTTTGCATACCTCTGGCCGTCAACGGTACCTTCGCGGGCACCCTCAACTTGACCAGGAAATCAGGGCTGCCTGCCTTCAAACCAGCCGACCTGCGCCTGGCCCTTTCGCTTGTGGAGTGGCTGAGGCCCTGCGTCGAGCACGCTAGCAAACTGGCAGCAGCGAGCGCCAGGCAGCGCGGCGCGCCGCTTAGCAGGCTGCAGGAGCACCTGCGCGCCGCAATGCTTGTTTTCTCGACGGTGCGGCGGCTCAATGAGGCCGTTACGACCGCCCAGGTGCTCGAATGCCTGAAGGATGCCGTTCGCCGCGCTGTCGGTCCGGCGCAGCAGCGCTACTTCCTGTTCCGCAGCAGGCTGGACGCTGAGGCCCGGGCAGGGGAGCAAGGGCGCCCTGCCCTTGACAGCCTGCGGGCGCTGGTGAAGAACGTTACCAGGCCCACATGGATGAGCGGTAAGCGCATGGAGCGCCTGGCGAGAGCGGCAGGGCTGGTCAGCAACGGGCCCTTGGTGCTGCTTCCGCTGCGGCGCTCTAAACCGGTGGGCGCTGGCGTCATATCCGGCCTGTCTGCGACGGGCCGGCCAACCTCCCTTCAGGTGAGGCTGCTTTCGGCCCTGGCGGAGCAGGCCGCCGCTGCAATCAGGCGCGCTGCATCCTACGAGCGCGTGGTCGGCGGCCGGTTTGTCGCGTTGTCGGGCGCATGTGTGGGCTCCACGCGCGGCTGGCGGCTGGGCACGCCGCGGGGCCTGGGGCGCTACCTCCTGTCGGCTGTGAAAGACATCATGGGTTTCCAGTCCGCCGTCATGGCGACCCGAGATGGCCGGGATGGTCGGCTGAAAAGGCAGGTGGCCAGCGGCAAGCCCTGGCGGTTGGCAGGATGGGAACGCGAGGCCATGGAGTGGGCCCTGCTGCACCGCAGGGCGCTTATCACCGACGGGCGCGCGAACGCGCGGCCGCTTGCCGCTATCCCTCTGACCATAGGAAGAAGGCCGTTAGGGGTGCTGGGGGTGCGCGGTGGTGATGGCGGGTTCTCAGCGCACCAGGCGCGGGCAGCAGCAATTCTGGCCTGCCAGGCGGCTGCGACATTCGGCGCCCTTCAGGAGGCGCGGAAAGCAGGCCGTTATGCGCACGACGTGGTGCGCAGCCTGGTCGCCGGAGTGGTCAGTGTTGACGAGCGGGGGACGGTGGTCGTCTGGAGCCCGTCGGCCGAGGAAACGCTCAGGTTCCCGGCATCTGAGGCCAGCGGCAGGCCTTTTGAGGAGGTGCTGCACGAGATCGGGAACCGCAATGGCTGGCAGGGCGTCAGCATCCTGTCCCATCTCGCCGCTGAGGCGGTGAAGGGGCGCAGGCGCAGCAGGCGCCACGAGATAGCGTTGGGCGAGTCGCCTGCGCGCGCGGTGCACCTGAGCGTTGGGTGCTCGCCGGTGCGGGGCTTGTCGGGCGAGAGGACCGGGGCGGTGCTAGTGATAGAGGATGTAACCGAGCGCAAGCAGGAAGAAATGCGCACGCAGCAGGTTCGGCAGTTGGCCGCCCTGGGGCAGATGGCGGCCAACGTGGCGCACGAGGTCCGGAACCCTTTGAGCGCCATCAAGACGGCGGCCCAGTTGCTGGCGGACGAGGCTGCGAAAGGCAGCGCGCTTCACGAACTGGCAGTCATCATCAACGAGGAATGCGACCGGCTGGGAAAACTGACCAGCGACTTCCTGGCCTACGCGCGCCCGCAGGTGCCGAAGATGGCCTGCGTTGACATCGCCAGGCTGGCGCGGCGCTGCCTGCGCCTGATGTCGCCCATGCTGGCAGCGCACGGCATCCGGGCGGCAACCAGGTTTCCGCGCGACCTTCCACCCGCAGCGGCGGATCCCGAGTTGGTTTCCCAGGTGCTGCTGAACCTGATTACAAATGCGGCCCAGGCGATGGAGGATGGGGGAAGGATGCTCATCTGCGGCCGCGTGCGCACGAATGGCAAGAATGGGAGGCGCCGGCGGTTGGAGGTCTCGGTCTGCGACACCGGCCCCGGCATCCCGCCCGAGCACCTGGGCCAGGTTTTCGATCCCTTCTTCACAACAAAGGTACGCGGCACCGGCCTGGGGCTGGCGATCGCTCGCCTGATCGTGGCGGCCCACTCGGGGCACATCGAGGCCCAGAGCCAGCAGGGCAAGGGCGCTACGTTCACGGTTGTCCTGCCGGCCTACCGCGCAAGTTCTTTTTCCACTGGAGGTGATCGTCATGGGGCAATCCGCTAGGGTAGTGGTCGCAGACGATGAGGCCAATGTGCGCCAGGTGATATCGGCGGTGCTGCGGCGCGACGGGCACCAAGTGGTTGTCTGCGAGGACGGGCAGCAGGCGATCGAGGTGATGGACGCCGGCTCGGCCGATGTGATCGTAACCGATGTCGTGATGCGCAAGGTGAGCGGGATCGAGGTCTTGCGCCGCGTTCTGCAAACCAGGCCCGAGGTCCCGGTGATCATGATGACTGCTTTCGGGACCATGAAGAGCGCGGTGGACGCGATCAAACTGGGCGCTTACGATTACCTGGCGAAGCCCTTCGACATGGAGGAACTCAGGGCCGTGGTGGGGGGAGCGGTGCAGGAGCACCGCAACCGCCTGGCGAGAAAGCCGGCCGAGGCCAAGGACCGACCAGCGCCTGAGAGCGTCGGCCTGCCGGGCCTGATTGGAAAGGGGGAGTGGCTCAAGCAGGTTACCGCGCTGGCTGTTCGGGTGGCGCGCAGCCGCGCCAACGTGCTCATCAGGGGAGAAAGCGGAACGGGCAAGGAACTGGTGGCCCGGGGCATCCACTCCAACAGCGACCGCGCGCACGCGGCGTTCGTGGCTGTAGCCTGCGCCGCCCTTTCTCCGGACCTTCTGGAGAGCGAGTTGTTCGGGCACGAAAAGGGCGCGTTCACGGGCGCCATCGCCCAGAAGCCCGGCCGGTTCGAACTCGCCAATGGCGGCACTCTCTTCCTGGACGAGATCGGGGATATTGATCCCAGTTTGCAGTTGAAACTGCTGCGCGTGCTGCAGGAGCGCGAGTTCGAGCGCGTGGGAGGGACGAAGACGATACGCGTGGACGTGCGCCTTCTTGCGGCGACGAATCGAGACCTGGAGGCTGCAGTCAGGGCGGGCGCATTCCGCGAGGACCTGTATTATCGCCTGCACGTGGTGCAGATTACCCTGCCCACGCTGCACGAAAGGCAAGAGGACGTACCCGTTCTCGTTCAACATTTCATCGAAAAATACAGCCGCGAGAACGGCAAGAACACGATGGTCGTGCCCCAGGCGGTGATGAAGAAGTTTCAGCGCTACCCCTGGCCGGGAAATGTGCGCGAACTCGAGAATGCGATCGAGCGCGCCGTGGTGCTTGCAGAGCCGGGGAGCAAGCGGCTGGAGATGGGCCTGCTTCCGCCCGCCGTCATTTCTTACAGCGATGAAGGGCAGCGAGGCGACCGGGCCGGACGGCGCGGGGGCAACCGAGTGCACCTGGTCAGGAACGCCTTGCGCCGCTTCGGCGGCGACCCGGCGAAGGCGGCTGCTGCCCTGGGGATGGCCGTGCGCTCGGTCGAGTACTACGTTCGCAAATACGGCCTTATCCGGAACGCTACCGCGCGCAGCGGCGGAAACGGCAAGGGTGCCAGGAATGGCAGGAGCGGGCACAATGGCCCCAGTGGGCGCTAGGCGGGCCGAATGCGCATGGCGCGCGTGGTGGCACGATTCTTGCACTCGGCATTGGGCCGAGGCCGGAGACGACAGCACTGGGACAAGCGATGGCATCGAGGCGTCCCCGCATCCTTGTGGGAGATGCGCAGCCTGGTTTCGTGCGGGGTTTGCGCATTGCCCTGACTAACAGAGGTTGCCAGGTGCAGGTAGCCAGCGATGGGTTGGAGGCTGTTGCTTACCTGCGCCGCAAGGCGCCTGCCCTGGCAATTGTTGACGCTGCCCTGCCCTTGATGGACGGCTTTCAGGTGGCGGCCTTGGCGCGCTCCATTTCCCCGCGAATGCCCTGCGTGATTACCAGCACTTACGATGACCCTCAACTCAGGCAGCAGGCATCCCACGTGGGGGTCTATGCATTTGTCGTCAAGCCGGTGGACGCCGCCCGCCTGGCCTGGCTCGTCGAGCAGGCGGTGGCGAAGATGAGAGTGCGCGCTGGCAGCGCACGCGGCAAGGTGTGCGCTTCTGCCCGCAGCCCGTCGGGGACTCTTCGGCGGCTGCAGCGCGGGCATGGCCTGATCATCGAGTTTTCCAGGGGGAAGTCGGCGAGCGATGAGTCTGCGCGCCTTGCCCTGGCGGGCCCGTTCAACAGCCGGCTGGTCGCGTGCAGCCCGAAGTGGATCGCAGTGGAGGCTCCCTGCACTGAAGTCAGGCAGGGATGCACAGCGCTCGGTGCCGCAGTGAGCGTGGCCTTTGGGCTTTCCGATGGGTGGTATCGTTTTACCACGCGCGTTCTGGGCACCCAGAGAGAAAGAGGCGGGGTGCTGCTCCTGGCGCCGCCGGCGGCAGTGGCGTGCCGCGAGCGCCGCCGTCACCCGCGCAAGGCAATCGAGGCGCTCGCGCGCAGCGCGCCCGCGGGCAAAGCGGGCAAACCTGCCGCAGCCCGGTCGGGGCGGGCTGTGAATGTGAGCGCGGGGGGCATCTGTTTCACCAGCCCCAGCCCCCTGGCCGAGGGCAGCGCTGCGGCGCTCTGGCTTCGTCCGGGCCCTGGAAAGCAGCCGCAGGAAATCAGGGGCGTGGTGGCATGGGCGAAAAGGCGCGGGCGGTGCTGGATGGTGGGAGCGAGCATCGCGGCGCGGGGGCAGTCGGCGCGCAGCCTGCTTGCTGCGCTTTCGAAGAGAGGATGCTGACGCCGGGCAGTTAGCGGTTGGAGCAAACGATGGGAAGGGCAGTGCGACAATCTCAAGAGATGCGCCAGCGAATGCGCCAGAAGATGGGCGCCAAGTTGATCGCCGCAGGCGCGATCCTCGAGATGTCCTCCGTCGAACTGCAGTTGCGCGTAAGAGAAGAGATAGCGACGAACCCTGCGCTGGAGATAGTGGACGAGCAACTCTGTCCTGTGTGCAGGGAGCCGGTGCGCGATGGCACGTGCCCCAACTGCGGGTTCACCAGGCCGGAGCGCTACACCCCGGAAGCGCTGGCCTTGGCCTACGACGACCGGCCGCTGACGCGCCAGCCCGCCGACTGGCGGGCGGAGGAAGAGGATTACGATCCCTTCGCGCGCGTTGAGCATCCAGTATCACTTCAAGACCATTTGCGCCTGCAGGTGCGCACCGTGATCCAGCACGAAGACCTGCCCCTCGCCGAGTATCTGATTGCGAACATCAATGACAAGGGCCTGATCGAATGCGGCCTGGAGGAGGCGGCCGGTGCGCTTGGCACTACGCTGGAGCGAGTCGAGAACACGCTGGCGGCGATCCAGACCCTGGACCCGCCGGGCGTGGGCAGCCGCACGAGCCAGCAGGCATTGCTGGTGCAGTTGATTCAACTCGAAGAGCGGGGAGTGCGCGACCCGTTCGCGCGCGCGATAATCGAATCTCACTGGCAGGACCTGGCCGATCACACGTACTCCCGGATTGCGAAGGCTCTCAAGGTGTCTTCGGATGCGGTGCAGGGAAGCGTCGAGTTCATACGCCACAATCTGGACCCCTATCCAGGGCGGCACTTCCGCGTCTCCTGGGACAACCAGCCCGGAAACTCGCAGGCCATCCAGCGGCCGGACGCGGTCATACGGCGCCAGGGGGCGGACTACGCGGTAGAGGTCGCGGATCATCCGGATTTTGCGCTGCGCGTGAGCGAAGCCTACCGCCGGCTGCATCGCAGACTGCTGCGCGAGGGCAGGCCCTGGCAGGATGTCGAGTGGCAGCAGGCCTTGGATCATCTGCGCAGGGCCGACTGGTTCATTCAGAGCATTTACATGAGGCGCCGCACTTTGCAGGCGGTTACAGAGGCAATAGTCGAGCACCAGACGCCTTTCCTGGACACCGGGCAGCAAGAGCGGCTGCAGCCGCTCACGCGCGCCCGCCTGGCGCAGATTCTCGACAAGCACGAATCCACCATCAGCCGCGCGACCGCCAACAAGTTCGTCCTGCTGCCCAGCCCGAGCAATCGCGTCATTCCGTATGACTTCTTCTTCATGCCCTCGCTGAGCGCCAAGTCAATCATCGAGAACGTCGTGCGCCGCGAAAGCCCCACCGCCCCGCTCACCGATGCGCAGATACGCCAGATCCTCACCACCAGGGGATTCAGCCTCGCCAGGCGCACGGTGGCGAAATATCGCCTCGCCCTGCACATCCCCTCCTCCGCGCAGCGGGGCGCGAGGTAGGGGCACGGCCCCTCGAAGAGGCACCCTGAATCCCGACTTGGTCGGGATGAATGGGCCGGTCGCCCCTGCGGCTTCCGCACCGGCAGGCATGGGCATTAGCAGGAGGGAATTCCTCAAGCGCACAGCGGGGCCGCGAGCGCCGCCCTGCTCGCCGGAGGTGAACGACTGATGGCCCAAACCGCAGACGCCGCGATCAAGGTTGACTTCAGCAAGACCATCGGACACGTTGACCCGAATATCCACGGCCATTTCGCGGAGCACCTGGGGGGCTGCGTGTATGGCGGCATCTGGGCCGATTCCGGCAGCCGCGTGCCCGCACTTCGCGGCATGCGCAAGGATACGCTCGATCTGGTGCGCGCTTTGCGAATGCCGCTCGTGCGCTGGCCGGGCGGCTGCTTCAGCGAGTATTACCACTGGGAGGACGGCATCGGGCCGATTGAGAAGAGGCCGTGGCGCTTCGACTGGATGTGGAAGAAGCCGGAGCCAAACGCAGTCGGCACGCACGAGTTCAGCGCTTTTTGCGGCGAGGTAGGAACCGAGCCGCTAGTCGTTGTGAACGTGCGCACGGGCACGCCCGACGAGGCCGCCGCCTGGGTTGAATACTGCAATGGCCTCGCATCTTCGAAGCAGGGCTCCCGCCGCGCTGCAAATGGGCATCGAGAGCCCTTCGGCGTGAAATACTGGGGCATCGGCAACGAGGCCTGGGACCTGGGGGCCGAGGAATCGGCGCGGCGCCACGTCGCTTTTCACGATGCGATGAAGGCGGTTGATCCTTCGATACGGGTGGTCGCAGTCGGCCCGGCGGGCTGGAACGAGGAATGGAACCGCGCCATGATCCGCGTCGCGGGCGAGAAGATGGATTACCTGGCTCCCCACCATTACGACGGCTGGGGCAAGCCGCGAGACCGCAAGACACGCGAGCATTTCTATGCCAACGTCGGCAGCGCGGTTCGCATCGAGGATACTCTCCGCCGCACCGCGCAACTGCTGGATGAGATGCTCCCGCACAGGCCTCAGGTCGGAGTGGCGCTCGATGAGTGGGGCGTGTGGACATACGGCGACCAGGGAATGCAGCACGACTATGACCTGAGCGACGGCATCGTCGCGGCTTCGGTGTTCAATGCGATGCACCGTCTCTGCAGAAGGGTTCGCATCGCCTGCTGGGCTCAGTTGGTGAACTGCCTTGGGATGATTCAGGCGAATGCCGATGCTGCCTGGCCGACTCCGGTCTATCAGGTTTTCGAACTCTATCGCAGGCGCTGCGCCGGGCAGGCCGTCCCTGTTGAAGTACAGTGCGGCACCTTCGATGTTGACGCCGCGCTGCGTCCCGGCCTGGAAAAGATACCTTACCTGGATGCTTCAGCAGCGAAAGACGGGAAGCGCTGCGTCATCGCCGTCGTGAATCGCCACGCGGAGAAAGACCTGACCGCTTCTCTCGTCCTCGCGGACTTGCCATCCGCCGCGCCGGGGAATACGGCTGTGGAAATCGAAACGCTCAACGGCTCCGGCATGTTCTCCCGCAACGGCCCGGGGCACCTGGAAGTAACAACCTCGAAGTCGCAGTTGCCCTCCCTGCCCGACCGCTGCACCTTCCCCGCCCACTCGGTAACCCTTATCAGCATTAGCACATGAGCGTCGGCATGTGTAGGGGCGGTTCGCGAACCGCCCCTGCAACGCTATGGGCGCACGCCGTGCGCCCCTACGGGTCGTGTGTGGGCCAAGCCTCGGTAGGGGCACGGCATGCCGTGCCCCTACACACAGACCTATCCGAATTTGTGGCCGACGCCGTAGGAGCCGCGCGGGTAGCGCCAGTCAATATTGTCTTCGGGGCAGGAGATGCGGCAGGTGCCGCATTCGAGGCACGCCTCGTAGGAGATAGTTACCCTCTCGCCCTCCCAGCGATAGACCTTCGCGGGGCAAATATCAAGGCAGGGCCGCCGCTTGCACTCGGCCCGGCAGACCTCCATGTTCCTGATCTCCAGGTGGCTTTTCTCGTCGGGCTTGAACCCGTCGAGGAACAGTTTGTCCTCCAGGCGCATGGTCTTCAATACATGCTCCTCCAGAGGGAGTAGAGGTCTTTCGCCATGCCAAGCAGGGATCGCTGCCGCAGCGCGCCCTTGATGATCCGCGATTGCTTTTCCTTCTTGGGCACGCTGTCCACGGTCATCATTTCCTCTGCCGCCCAGTTGATCAGGCCGGGGTACAGGGCGAGGAACTGGCGATTGCGTTCGAAGAGAGTCGTCGCGCGCCGGTATTTCTTGAGGTCCTTGATAATGAAGGAATCCTTCAGCGCGCGCTCGTAATGCGACAGGCTGCGCGCAGAGAAATCGTTTCGCTTGCGCGCGCCCAGGACCGTCTCGGCAGCGAGTTTCCCCGAGATCATCGCCATGTTCGAGCCTTCCCGGTGTATCGCGTTCACGAACCCGGCAGCATCTCCAACCACGAGGAACCCGTCGCCGAAGACTTTCGGAATGGCGTCGTAGCCGCCCTCAGGTATCATGTGCGCCAGGAATTCCCGCGTCTCGCCTTCCTCCAGCAGCGGGCGGACGGCGGGATGGGCCTTCATGCGCTCGATCATATCGTTGGGGTTGATGTTGTGCTCGATCAAGTCGGAGATCAGGGCGCCAACCCCGACCGACAATGACTCGCGGTTGGTGTAGATGAACCCGGTCCCCACGGTGCCTGAGGTTGCGGCCCCGTAGAGTTCGATGGTCAGGCCGTGAAAGCCGGTCAGGTTGAACCGCTGGTCAATGACGCTCTTTGGGAGGGAGATTATCTCCTTCACCGCGCACGCCATCTTTTCTGCTGAAGGCCTGCGCCGCAGGCCCAGTTTCTCGGTCAGCAGCGCGTTCGCGCCCTCGGCAATCACGACCACATCGCAGGCCAGGTCGCCCTCAGGGCGATCCGTGCGGACTCCAACGACCTTGCCATCGGAGCGCAGCAGATCAACCACCACCGTTTCGGGGATCAGCAGCACCCCCGCCTGCCTGACGCGCTCGGCGAACCAGTTGTCAACCTTGGCGCGCAGAACGGTGAAACAGTTGTAGGGTTCGCGCCCGAACTTGTCGTTGCGGTGCGAGAACGTGATCGCGGAATCCTCGGTCAGAAGCCACACGCGCTGCTCGATCACCTGGCGCTCGACGGGGGCCTCTTTCCAGAAGCCGGGGAAAACCTGCTCGGTGGGCTCGCGGTAGAGCACCCCGCCCATCATGTTCTTGGAGCCGGGGAAACTGCCGCGCTCGATCAGCGCGACGTTGAGCCCGCCTTCGGCCATCACCTTCGCCGCCGCCAGGCCCGCCGGCCCGGCGCCGACGACGATCGCGTCAAACTTCTCCATGCAGCCTCTTCTTGAACTCGTTGGTCAGGGCTGGAACAACCTTGAAAAGGTCGCCCACGATCCCGTGCGTGGCTACCGAGAAAATGGGCGCCTCGGGATCGGCGTTGATCGCCAGGATGGCCTGCGAGTTCTGCATCCCGACCAGGTGCTGCACCGCGCCCGATATCCCGCAGGCTACGTAGAGTTTGGGCCGCACCGTTCGCCCCGTCTGGCCGACCTGCCGCTCCGGGGGTATCCAGCCGTTCTCGACTGCCCCGCGCGATCCTGCGACTACCCCGCCCAACGCGTCGGCCAGTTCCTGCAGAACGCTGAAGGCCTCCGCGCTGCCGACTCCTCTGCCGCCGGCCACGATGATCTCGGCATCCTCGACCCGCAGGCCGGTGCCTGTTTGCTCGCGCACGTACTCTACTAGCCGCACCGCCACGTCCTGCTCGCTCAGTCCCAGGGGCTCCTTGACAACCTGGCCCACGTTCGACGTATTGTGCGGGGGCATCGGCATCACGCGCGGGCGCACCGTGGCCATCTGGGGGCGCTTCTGCTCGCAGAGGATGGTGGCCATGATGTTGCCGCCGTAGGCGGGCCGCGTCTGCTCCAGGAGCCTGCGTTCCTTGTCAATCGTCAGGCCGGTGCAGTCCGCCGTCAGCCCGGTCCCGAGGTTCGTTGCCACCGCGCCGGCAAGATCGCGCCCGGTCGTCGTCGCTCCCAGGAGAACGACCTCCGGCTTGTGTTTTTCGATCAGCGAGATTAGCCCGCGGGCATACGCCTGGGTGCGATAGTGCTCCAGCACCGGGTCGTCAATCAGATACGCGAACCTGGCCCCGTAGGCGATCGCCTCCTGGGCCAGGTGTCCTACGTTCCGGCCCAGGACCGCCGCCCCGACGGTCCCCTGAAGGTCCCCCGCCAGTTTGGCGGCGTGCCCCAGCAGTTCCCAGGCGACGTTCGCGGCACGCCCGTCGGTCTGCTCGACAAAAACCCAGACCGCGCTTTCGGGGCGCTCACTAACTGGCTGCACGCTCTACACCCTCAGCGAGCGACAGCGCCTCGTTCGGGCACTCGTCCACGCAGTCACCGCAGCCCTTGCACTTCTCCTCATACAAGATCAACTTGTCATCGCCCATTTCGAGTGCGCCTTCCTGACATGCAGGCACGCATTGCCCGCAAAGCACACACGAAGCATGGTCAATCTGAATCACAGCATCCGCCATTTACACTCTCCAATTTCTGATTGCCCCCGGGCTGCCCCGAGAGCGGATTTCCTTGCTAACCCCCCGCTTTTTTACCCACAACCTCAGCCTGCTCAAGCATGTCGGCCAGAGCGGAGGCCACTGCCTCGAGGTCGTCTGCGTCCTTCCACATCACGCCTCCGCCGGACCGCTGCGGCGGAGAGAAGACCCGCCGCACCTTCGTCGGCGAACCGCCGAGGCCGGCCTGCTTGGGGTCAATCCCAGCGTCCGCCGCCGACCAGACTGGAACCTGGTAACGCAGCCCTTTGATCAGGGACGGCAGGCTTGCGTAGCGCGGCTTGTTGATGTCGGGCAGCACGGTCAGCACCGCCGGAAGCGGCCCTTCCACTATTTCGTGCGCTCCCTCCAGGTTTCTGCGCACCCTGATCGTGCGCCGCTCGAGGTCCACCTGCACAACCTCGCGCACGTAGGTGAACTGCGTCATGCGCAGCCGCGTGGCGATGCCAGGCCCTACCTGGGCGGTGTCCCCGTCAATCGTCTGCTTGCCGCACAGCACCAGGTCAATGGCCTTCTCGCTGTCGAGTTTCCGGATCGCCTGCGCCAGGGAGTAACTCGTCGCCAGGGTATCGCTGCCGATGAGCACGCGGTCGGTGAGCAATATGCCGCGGTCGAGGCCAAGCGAGACAGCCTTGCCCAGGCCCTCGGTGGCGAACCTGGGCCCCATGCAGATTGCCGTCGCTGTGCCGCCATAGCGCTCCTTCAGGCGCAAGGCTTCCTCAAGAGCGTGGACATCGAAGGGGTTGATGATCGAGGGGACGCCCTCCCGGATCAGGGTGTTGGTCTCGGGGTCCATGCGCACCTGCGTGGTGTCCGGAACCCATTTCATGCACACAACGATGTTCAACATGGCTTGTTCGAGGAAAAACCGGGCTGCATTCTAGCCCCGCGCACCGGGGTTGTCAAGAGTTCGCGCGGCGGGTAAAATCTTTAGCCATGAACACTCCGAATCGAGGCACAACGTTCGTTCGGCAGGCGTACGCTCGGTGCGGCGTCTTGATGAGACTGAGCCCCGCTGCCGGGTGGATCGCCGCCTGCGGGATTGTCACTGTTCTTTCCCTGATTCAGGCGGCAGTCTCGTCTGCCGCGCCGCCCGCGCCCGTTACTCAGGCACAGCCGCCAATCAGGGCTGATCTGGTGATTTACTATCTGGCTGACGTGCGCGGCAATGTCAAGCCGTGCACCTGACCGCCCTACGAAGGCGGAGTCGCCCGTCGGGCGACCTATCTGAAGAAAGAGCGGGCGCAATACACCAATGTCCTCGTCGTGTCTGCGGGCGACGAGTTCGAAGAGGGGGGGCTCGACAGGCGACACGATGCCGAGGATGATCTGCAGGCCCTCTCGATGATGGGATATGATGCCGTCGCCCTGGGAGAAAAGGAATTCTCGCACGGCCTGGATTTCCTGACCAAGCAAATCGCCAAGCACCCCTTCCTGGTATCCTCCAACGTTGTGTGGGCGGACACCTGGCTCCCGCTGGCGAGGACGGTTCGATACAAGGTTTGCCGGCTGAAGGCGGCTCCCGGCCGCCCGGCGATAGCGCTGCGCGCAGCGATTCTGGGGTTCCTTTCGGCGAAGCGCAAACCGGACGTGGACAGATACCTGGGCCGCGATGCAGCGCGAGTTCTCATCCTCGATCCCATTGTCGAGGCAAAGAAGCAGGTGGCCAGGGCGCGCCACAATGCGAACCTGGTGATCGTGCTGGCGCACATGGACGAGGAGCAGGCAAAGGAACTGGTGCGCCAGGTCCCTGGCATTGATGTGCTCGTCATGGGCGACATGCAGTGGCGCACCATAGTGGTGCCCATGCGGGTGAACGGCACGCTGATAGTGGCCAACAGCAATACCGGCAGACGAGTGGGGAGCCTGACGGTGGCCCTGGATGCGAAAGGTAGGATCGAGAGCACCCGCGGCGGCGAGCAGGTTATAGGGGAGGAGTTCCCTGAGGACCCCGAGGTCGCGGAAGCGCTGGTAAAGATGGCGCAGGCCAGGGCCGGACCGGTAGCGGCGCCGCAGCAGCCCGCCGCGCCGTGAATGCCTCCGCGCTGCAATCAGAGAGGGGCAGAATTCCATCCTACAGGCCGAAGGGGTTGTCAAGAGTCAGCGCAGCGGGTAAAATAGGTAGCAATGGACAGGGGCAAGCGGGACATTGCGAGGGCAGAGGGCTGGCTGGTGCGGCTGGGCGGCGGCATGAAGAGGAGCATGGCCGCTGTGTGGATCATCGTAGGCGCCATGTTTGTTGCGGCGGCTCTCATGTGGGCAGCACACTCGTCTCCAGTGCCGCCGGGAGCAGAACGAGCGCCAAAGCCGATCTCCAAGCCCCAAGCCGACAGGATCGCTGCTCCTGCTGCGCCCCCAACAGCGCCCGCCGGGCGGGTTGAACCCCCGATCAGGGACGACCTGGTTATTTACTACCTGGGCGATTTCCGCAGCCACCTTACGCCGTGTGGCTGACACGAGCCCCGCACCGGGGGCGTCGCCCGTCGGGCGACCTATCTGAAGAAAGAGCGCGCGCAGCACAGGAACGTCCTTCTGGTATCGGCAGGGGACGAATTCGACCTCGGCGGCCTGCCCAAGCGCAGCGAAGCCGAGGTGGACCTGCAGGTGCTCTCGTTGATGGGCTACCACGCCGTTGCCCTGGGCGACCTGGAGTTCGCTCACGGGCTCGATTTTCTGACCCGGCAGATCGCGAAGTATCCCTTCCTGCTGTCCTCAAACATCGTGTGGGCGGACAGCCGCGCCCCGCTGGCCAGGACAGTTCGCTACGTGGCCTACCGTCTTCCAGCAGCGCCAGGCCGGCCGGCCAGGGCGCTGCGGGTGGCGCTTCTTGCGTTCTTGTCTGCGAAACGCGCGCCTGATGTGCAGAGGTACCTGGGCCGCGATGCGCAGCGCATCCTGATCCTCGATCCGATCGCCGAGGCGAAGAAGCGGTTCGCCCAGGTGCGGCATAATGCGGACCTCGTGGTTGTGCTGGCGCACATGGACGAGGAGCAGGCAAAGGAGTTGGCCCGCCAGGTGCCGGGCATCGGCCTGATCGTGATGGGCGACGTGCCCGGGCGGACAATCGTGCTGCCGGTCCAGGCAGGCAATACCCTGATAGTTGCCGACAGCAGCGACGGCCAGAACATCGGGCGCCTAACGCTGGCGGTCAATTCAGCCGGCAGCATCGCCGACAGCCGCGCGAGTGCGCAATCGCTCGGCAAGGAGTTCGCTGACGACCCCCGGGTGGCGGAAGTAGTGCGCAAAGCAACCCAGGCGGCGCTGGCGCAGGCGGCATCGCCCCAGGCGCAGTTCGGGGCGCAGGGGTCCTATGCGGGGGCCATAAGTTGCAGGGCCTGCCACGAGCGCGAATACGCCCACTGGTTGAGCACTCCGCACTCCAAAGCCCACCAGACGCTGGCCCGCAGGGGACAGGATAACCTCAGGAAGCCGGAATGCCAGCGCTGCCACAGCCTCGGGTTCGGCGAGCCCGCTGGATTCGTGAGCATTGATGCCACCCCCACAAAGGCGAACGTGCAGTGCGAATCCTGCCACGGGCCGGGCCTGGGCCACGTGACCGCAAAGGACCCGATGCAGCGCCGCTCCACGATCCGCAGGGTCGTGGCGCCGGCCGTTTGCACATCCTGCCACGACAAGCAGAACGACCCCAAGTTCGACTACGCAAAGAAACTTGCGCTGGTGAAGCACTAGGCCCTCCACCCCCGAGAGCCTTGCCTGGCGCGGCACGGTTCTTGCGCACAAAACTGCGCGACCAAGACGCTTGCTGGGGAGGTGCCTGTCCCGGAGAAGATGTATCTGCTTCAGCGCCGCGCCGCTCGGCATCTGGAAGGCTGGCGGCGCCCACCACCAGGCCCTATCCCCCGGATCGCGACTTATCGCCCGGGGGCTGGGCGCGGGGAAGAGCGCGGTTGCCCGCCGGCAGTTTCGCTCCCCCCTACCCACCCCCGGGCACAGGAGAGCGATTGTAGGGCGTGCAGAAGCGGCTCGTCCATCGGCAAGGCAGGAAAGGAGGGGAAAAAGAGAGAGCGCAGGGAACAACTGGCGAAGTCATACTGTTGTTTATGTGTTCTTCATTCCAGACCCGGAGGAGGTCTGAATGAGAAGCAATTGAATTGCGAGGGGAACTTGCGTTACTGCCTGCGTGTTATAGTTTGAGTTCGACCCCAAAGGAGGCAAGTAAAGAATGGGGACAGGGACTTATTGTGTGAGGACAAGGCCTGCTTGGCTGGCGACTATCGTGGTGTTGGCTATCTGCTTCGTCGCCATGCCGCAGGCAGCCCAGGCGCTCTCGGGCTTCGATGCAAGGTGCCTGGAGATTGACAACTGGGCCGCGGGGGCCGATGTGTTGACCCAGGCCGGCGCGCTGAACGACAACCCTGCGTGCGGAAACGTTTTCATTGACTGGGCCGCTTTCGGCGGGTCGCTTCCGGACCACACCATCAACGACGGGATAGGCAACGCGGACCCGGACATCGTTGGTCCGCAGGACAAACTGGTCAACGGCAGCAGCCTGCCGAAGGAAGACATCTACAAACTCTACCTCTCCAACAACGTACAGTACCTGTACCTTGCCATGGCCAGGCGCTCCAACAATGGCAACTCCACGTGGCACTGGTTCTTCACCAAGATCAGCCCCACGGCGATACCTAACCAGCCAATCATATTCCACTTGCAGAATGGCGACGCGGAGTTGCGGGTTTGCTTCCCGAGGGGAAGCGCGCCTGAGCAGTTCAGCGCCGACGTCTACCGGGTGAGCGGGCTTTCGCCGGGGCAGGTTGTTGACGTTCGGGCCAGCAACATCTGGTCAACTGTGACGCTGACTCCGACCCCGGCTGCTTTGGCGGCTGTGTCGCTGAACCTCGTGCCCACAGCCGCACTGCCGGGGGCGCTTGATGACCACGGCAACCCGAGCAGCACCTACGACACGGCTACATTTGCCGAGGGCGCTGCTGATCTGGGTGTGCTGGGCATCTCGCCGTGCAACTCGACAACTTACGTCACGGTGATGACGAGGTCTTCCTGCTCGCTGACAAGCGACTTGAAGGACATCGCCCCTCCGGTGGCTTATGTGTTCGGAGGATTGACGGTAGCGGCAGGCGCGCCTACGATTGCGTGCACAGGCCCTTCCGGCGCTGACGTAACCCTGACAGCCAGCGCCAGCGGCGGGAATCCGCCGTACACTTACGCCTGGTCTGAGGGTGGAAGCCCGCTGGGCACTGGCAGTCCGCTGGTTCACACCTTCTCGGCCGGGGCGCACACTGTTCGCGTGGACGTGACCGACGACACGGGCTGCACTACCTTTGCGACCAAGAACTTTACGGTTCTACCTCAGGTGGCCGTCTCCATCGGCGCTCCGGTAATCGAGTGCACCACCGGATCGGGCGCGCAGGTAACGCTGACAGCGACGGCATCGGGCGGCGACGGCTCGTACAGTTATGCGTGGCACGAGGGAGCGACACTGCTGGGGACGACCAACCCGCTGCAGTACACCTTGTCGCCTGGCAGCCACACAGTGCGCATTGACATCGCGGACGGACGCGGCTGCACAGCCTGGGCCGAAAGGACATTCACTGTCCTGCCGAAGGTAACAGCCAGCATTGGTACGCCGGTGATCGAGTGCACGGCGGCCGATGGCGCACAGGTCACTCTGACCGCCACGCCTGCAGGCGGCGACGGCAACTACAGTTACCAGTGGACCGAGGGGGCAACCGACCTCGGAACCACCAACCCGCTGGTTCGGAAGTTCTTGCCGGGCGACCACACTGTAACGGTTACGGTTACCGACGGCAAAGGCTGCAGCGCGCAGGCGCAGACTACCTTCCACGTCAACGCGCAGGTCGGCGTGACCATCAACCAGCCTACCATCGCGTGCACCCTGGAGGGTGTGGCGGCGACTATCCTGACGGCGGTGCCTTCCGGCGGCGACGGCTCCTACTCCTACTCGTGGTATGAGGGAGTGACCCTGCTTGGAAGCAGCAATCCGCTGAACTACTCCTTCGCTCCGGGCAGCCACACGGTGCGCGTTGTGGTTACGGACGGCCGCAACTGCCAGGCGGAGAACCAGATCACGTTCAACGTGCTGCCACCGGTCAGCGTGACGCTGGAGATCATCTCCGACCTCGACTGCGTCTCGTCGGTGCAACTGCGCGCCACGGCGGCAGGCGGAGACGGGAACTACACCTACACCTGGTATGTGGACGGACTGCAGGTATTTGTTGACAGCGATGGCAGCGGTCCCTCCTTCTACACCCTGGTCTTCCCGGACGACCAGTACTGCGCGGCGAAGGTAGTATCGGTGAGCGTGCACGACAGCCGCAACTGCGCCAGCCCGGCGCCCAACCCGAGCAAGACCCTGGAGAAGACCACGACAATCGCGGACAAGTGACGCGCGATCGGACAACTGCTGCAGGCGTAAGCCTGCTCGCAGGGAGCCCCGACGAGTCGGGGCTCCCTGCTCTCGTCTGGTCTGGGGCTGGGCCCGTGCCGGAGAGGGCTGAGAGAACAGCGCATGGCACTGCCGGTGAGCGTAAGGAGCGCGCCATCGCCGCGCCGAGCGGCCGGGGAACCGCTCGACCGCCCTGCGAACGGAGGTATGGGCCACAATTGATTTGCGGGGGGAATTTGCGTTACTGCCTGCGTGTTATAATCTCAGTTCGAGCCGAAAGGAGGCAAGTGAAGAATGGGGACAGGGACTTATTATGTGAGGACAAGGCCTGCTTGGCTGGCGACTATCCTAGTGTTGGCTATCTGCTTCGTCGCCATGCCGCAGGCAGCCCAGGCAATGCACGCATTCGATGCGAGGTGCCTGGAGATTGACAACTGGGCCCAGGGAGCCGACGTGTTGACCCAGGCGGGCGCGTTGAACGACAACCCCGCCTGCGGCGACACGTTTATTGACTGGGCGGGTTTCGCGGGCGCTCTGGCGGCACACACGATAAGCGACGGCGTGGGCAACGCCGACCCGGACATCGTAGGCCCGCAGGACAAACTGGTGGGCGGCAGCAGCCTGCCGAAAGAGGACATCTACAAGTTATACGTTTCCAACAACTTTCAGTACTTCTACATGGCCATGTGTCGCCGCTCGAACAACGGGAACTCGCAATGGCACTGGTTCATCACCAAGATCAGCCCCACGGCCACACCGGGACAGCCTATCATCTTTCACCTTCAGAACGGCGACATGGAGTTCAGGGTCTGCTTCCCGAAGGGAAGCGCCCCTCAGGACTTCAGCGCCCAGGTCTTCCAGGTGAGCGGGCTTTCGCCGGGGCAGGTGGTCAATGTGAGGGCCAGTGATATCTGGTCCACAGTGACCCTGTCCCCGAGCCCGGGCGCCCTGGCGGCCTCGTCGCTGAATCTGGTGAACACGACGGCGCTGCCTGGTGCGCTGGACGACCACGGCAACCCGACGAACATCTATGAGACGGCGGAGTTTGCCGAGGGCGCTATTGACCTGGGTGCGCTGGGCATCGCGCCCTGCGGCGCGACGGCCTACATCACCGTCTTGACCAGGTCTTCCTGTTCGCTCACCAGCGACCTGAAAGACATCTCGGGGCCTACCCCCTACGAGTTCGGTCAAGTGACGGTTACGGCAGGGACGCCGACGATTGCCTGCACAGGCGCTTCGGGCGCCGAGGTGACCCTGACAGCCAATGCGACCGGCTGGTCCGGGACATACGCCTGGACATGGCCTGCCGGGTTCACTCACGTCGAGAGCCTCGACACGGCCACCAGCACCGGCACGGGGACTGTGTCTGCGGGGCTGCAGCAGCAGATCTGCGTGACTGCAAGCGCCGTTGGCATACCTGGCTGTTCGGACCAGGACTGCGTGACGGTGGACATACCGCAGCAGTTGCTGGTCTCCATTGGCGCGCCGGTAATCGAGTGCACGACCGGGAGCGGCGCGCAGGTTACGTTGACGGCCAGCGCCAGCGGCGGCACGTCTCCGTATAGTTACGCCTGGTCTGAGGGAGGAAGCCCATTAGGAAGCGGCAACCCGCTGGTGCACGCCTTCTCGCCCGGTTCGCACACCGTCCGCGTGGACGTGACCGACAGTGCGGGCTGCACAGCGTTCGCCACGAAGACCTTCACGGTGCTGGCGCCCGTGAGCGTGACGCTGGAGGTGACTGGCGACCTTGACTGCGTTTCGTCAGTGCAACTGAAAGCCACCGCAGCAGGCGGCGACGGCAATTACACCTACACCTGGTATGTGGATGGAAACCAGGTGGCCGTTGATCCGCAGCCAGGCGGCGGCCCGTCCTTCTACACGCTGGTCTTCCCGGACGACCAGTACTGCGGGACCAAGGTAGTATCGGTGAGCGTGGTTGACAGCCGCAACTGCGCCAACCCGACGCCCAACCCGAGCCTGACCATCGGGAAGACGACGGTACTCGCGCTGCAGTAACGCGCGATCGGACAACTGCTGCAGGCGGCGGACTGCTGGAAGGGAGCCCCGACTCGTCGGGGCTCCCTCGCTTTTCAGAGCCACAATCAGAGGTGGGTAACCGAGAGGGTGTAGGAGGCCTTGCCGGACATGATCCCCACTTTTGCAGGGAAGAGCGACCCACGGCGCACGGCTTGACTCCTTTTCGCGCCTGCCGAGTCTGCAAGGGGAGCCGGGTGAGCGCGCCCCGCCGCAAGGGTGCCACGCGGCGACGCCGCCTGCTTCGGTAGCCTGACTGCCCCATTCATGGGGCTCTAGGGCTTTGCGACCCCCGATTGCTCGGGGTGTGCCTTTTCGGCAGGCTCGATGTTGCCGGGACAAGTGGTTTATTCCACAACGCGGCGGCTGATGTGAGATGGACTGGCAGTGCGCGGAGGGCCAGGCGGTCTTGCACCGTGGTCGCTGCCGGTTGGATCGAAAAAAGGTGCCGCAGCCCTCTTGACAGATTATCATAGGTGTGGTATATATCTTGGTGATAACTCATGATAAGCAAGATGCAGGGAGGGAAAAGGATGCCGAAGAGCAGGCCAAAGCGGGCGCAAGGCCCGCCGCAGCACCAGCCAGACGACGACGTGCTCGACATGGACGAGGCAGTCGCCTTCCTGAAGACCACCAAGCCCACGCTCTACCGCTGGATCGGGCTGGGCAAGGTGCAGGGCTTCAAGGCGGGGCGGCAGTGGCGGTTCTACCGCCGGGACTTGCGCAAGTTCCTCGAATACGAGGACCCGACCGCGGTCGGCATTGACCTAGATGCTGTCCGCGCTGCTATCAAGTTGCTCGACGAGAGAATCGCCAGAGCCAGGGCAGCCCAAAAGAAAGGAGCCAAGAAATGACGCTGCAGGAGCAGGCGAAGAGCGAGGCAGTTCTGGGGGCTGAAGAGCAGGCCCTCATCGAACTGAGCAACAAGATTATCCAGGCCGCGATCGCCGACAGGGCGAGCGACATCCACATTGACCCCGCCCCGAAGGAGACTAGCGTCCGGTTCCGGATTGATGGGGTGATGCACGACGTGCTTACTCTGCCCCGGAACGTTCACAATCCGCTGGTGAACCGGTTCATGACTATGGGGGCTCTGGACACAGCCGACCGGGTATCCATCCAGGACGGCCGCATCCATGCCAGCCTAGAGGGGCGTGAGTATGACCTGCGCGAGAACGCCCTGCCTTCCGCTTGGGGTCTGAAAATGACGCTGCGGATATTTGACCAGCAAGCAGGACTGATTTCCCTGGACCGGGTGGGCTACAGCAAACACGACCGCGAGCGACTCGACGTGTGTCTGCACAGCCCGACGGGCTTGATCATCTTCTCTGGACCCACAGGGTGCGGGAAGACCACGGTGATGTACGGAGCCATGTCGCAGTTGAGCAGCCCGGAGAAGACTCTCTACTCCATCGAGGACCCTGTGGAAGTGCGAATTCCGGGCGTCACCCAGATACAGGTCAACCGAAAGGCCGGCCTGATGTTCGCGGATATGTTGCGCGGCATAGTGCGGGCTGATCCGGACGTGATCATGGTGGGCGACGTGCGCGATCTAGCCACCGCCGAGTTGTGTTTCCAGGCGGCGTTGACCGGCCACCTGGTCCTGACGCAACTGCATGCCACCACTGCCTTGGGGGTCATCGAACGCCTGCTCGACATGGGCGTCGAGCCGTTCATCATGTCTTCAGCCCTGCTCATGGTATCGGCCCAGAGATTGGTGCGGCACATCTGCTCCGAGTGCAAGTCACCGGTGGAATACCCGACGCAAATGGTTGCGGAGTGGCGGAAGCGCGCCGAGGAAGGTGGCCTGGTCTGGCCGGACAAGCCGCCCACATTCTGCAAAGGCAAGGGCTGCGACCACTGCCGGGGCACAGGCTACTGGGGCAGAACAGGAATCTACGAAACCCTGGTTCTGGACAAGCACATCGCAGAACTGATCAGCACACGCGCCGATCTGTCTCACATCCGCGAGGCGGCCATCAGGAAAGGAATGACCACCATGCTCGCCGACGGCATGGCGAAGGCGATAGCGGGCCAGACGACGGTTGAGGAAGTCCTTCGCGTCCTGGGCGGGTAGAAACCTGTGTAGCGCAACGGCAACGGGTGCTGAACAAAGCACAGGATGGAATCCTGTGCCACCAATCAGCAATTACGGTGGCACGGGTTTCCAACCCGTGTGCCGCCGTTCTGCGGGCGCACGCTGGTCGCCCCTACGATGTGTCACCCCGATTCATCGGGGTGACATGGGCCGGAGGCCCATGCCACACGCGCAGCCGCCCAGCAAGGAACCGAATGCCCGGCGCGGATGTTACGTAGAGCGGACAAAGGAGAACGAGAATGGCAACCGACGTGAAGATGAAGTGGGAAACAGACTTCAGGAAGGCGCTGGGCCGGGCCAAAGAAGAGGGCAAGCCTGTCTTGCTCGACTTCTTCAACCCCGGCTGAATCGGCTGCCAGCAGATGGGTGCGGTTACGTACCCAGACAAGCGGGTCAGCCAATTCATCGCCGAGAACCTGATTCCGATTCAGGTGGCCTATAACGCCAAGCCCCTGGCTCAGGATTTCAATGTAACGTGGACGCCAACGATCGTGACCCTGGATAAGAGCGGCAAGGAACATCACAGGATAGTCGGCTTTCTGCCGCCCCAGGAGTTCATCCCCGCGCTGATGCTGGGGATCGCGAAGGTGCACTTCGACCTGGAGCATCTCGACCAGGCGCTTGCTTTGCTCGACAAGATACTGCTGCACTATGGGAAGAGCGACGCGGCGCCCGAGGCCGTGTATCTGCGCGGAGTCGCCCTTTACAAGAGCACCCACGATGCGAAGCCCTTGAAAGAGGCTTACGAGAGACTCCAGGCGGATTACCCGACGAGCGAGTGGGCAAAGCGCGCCGCCCCCTACCGCCTGCTGTAGCGGGATGATTGTGCTGGGGCGACCGGCCCGTTCATCGCGACAAGTCGAGATTCAGGGCCCTGCTTGAAGGGGGCCGTCGCTACTGAATGACTGAGGGTGTGGGATGGCTGCCGCTGCGGCCACCGCCCTATCCCACGCCCGGCCAGCCTCGACACATATCTCTCTCTGCGTTCGACTGGTCGCGCGACCACGCCGTGGCCGCCAGCGGCCGATCCACAACGAGCATCCGCTCCGCGCCGCCAACCCTACCAATGAAGAGCCTCCGATGCCTGGGTCGTTCGTTCCATTCGTCGTAGCAGGTTACCTGCCCCAGCCGCTGCCAGTGCCATCCCCACTCGTAGCGCGTCCTGCCATCCCTGTAGTTCACCAGCACGCGGGGGTAAACGTAATCCCCTGGCTTCGCGGTCCGCGGCAAGTATTGGTCGTCCCTCCGCGCGGCGATCACGCTCCACGTGCGGGTGTCCAACAGCCATGGGCCCTGGCGGCCCTTCTTTTGGCTCAAGCGGGAGTAAAGTACATATCTGCCGTCGGGAGACCAGAGGGCCGAAGCGCCGTCCAACCCCTCCGCCCACTTGCGCAATTGCGCAGGGAGAGGTCTCGCCTTGCCTGTAGCCGCATCCATGATAGACCTAGAACCGAGGGCCAAGTAGCGGCTGTCGGCAGACCATGTTGGCCGCCCTGTTGGTGAGTACTGCGGATAGCGCGTAACGCGACCAGTCCTCGGGTCGAAGAGCGCAAGAGTGCCGGGGTAGATGCCTGTGCAGGCGCAGCCCGCGCGTTCGCCGTCCTTGCTGGTGATGAGTGCGAGATGCTTGCCGTCGGGCGACCATTCTGCATCAATCGGGCGATCTGCGAACACTTCGCGGTGCATCTGGAAGGTTCTGGGATCGAGGATCATCATTGTGCGCGGCATCAGCCCCTTCTCATCGCTCATACCAATGGCAGCACGGCAGTCAGGACTCCACGCCACCAGCGCCGATTCCGCGTCAATGGTGGTGCGCAGGCGCCCGTTCTGGTCGAACAGGTATGTCGCCCCCCTCCCGTTTATGTCATCCGCACGCGCGGCGTGTACCGCAACAGATCCACATGGGCTGCGGACGTCCACGTGGTGGGGAATTGCCCATACCCTGCCAACTCCGCTCCCCTGCTCTGGCTCCCGCTCGGAGACGAGCACCACGTATTCTCCGCTCGACGCATTGAGCAGCCCGACCTCTTTGTTCTGTAGCCCCTCCAGCACGAGCACCCCACGCGGGTCGGAAAGCCATCGTAGCCACACCGGCCGGCCCCATTCGCGCCTTACCGGCAAGGAAGACCAGCGCATCGAGCCAAGCCGGCGATACCATAGACTCCCGCGCCATATGCAAGCAAGCCATCTAGCGTCAGGGGAGATGGATAGGCCCAGGTCGCTCGAACTGATCACTCCATGGACCTTCGGCAGCGGGATATGCGCGACGATCAGGTCGCAATTGCCTGTCTTTGCGTGGCAGCCGAAGGCCTTCACCACCACCGGCGGTGGGCCACCAACATTCCTCTCCCGCCGCTGTGGGGAAGGGCTGCGTCGGGGGCCAGAACCGGCGCACAGCCCCGGTGCTGCGGCGCCTCCAGCGAACGCCAACGCAGTCCCCCACACAATCAGAGCAAGCCCAGACCCAAGACCTCGCCGCACTTCACACCCCCTTCCTGCGCGTTAGACGAATGGCGGCAGCCTCCCGTTCGCTCTGCCCCTGCCCCGTAGGGCAGGACCTCGCGTCCTGGCCGCCGCTGGGGGCGGTTCCTTCGGTCCGGCGGCTGGCGGACTCAGGACAAGTCGCGAACCGCCCCTACATTCCCGCTTCGTCGAGGATGGACACCCGGAGTTCGTTGGTGTTGTTGGGGCGGGCTGCCTCGTAATAAACGAAGACCTTGTCCCCCACAGGCAGCCAGTGGGAATAGCGCCAGGTGTGATAATCGCCGGGCGTCGTGCTTTTCAGAAGGGGCTCGTCCGGCGTGAGGTCAATGAACGTGGCCAGGTCAGGGGAATACGCCAGCCCGGTGGCGATGTTATACACTGGGTCGCGCCAGTTCACGTCAGAGCCTTCATACACGAACAGATAACCGAATGTCATCGGCAGAACGCTCGCCGGGCGCGTAAAGAAGTTGTGCCATCCTGAGTTCTCCATGATCGGGCTCTGGACGAAAGGCCGCCATGCTTCTCCCTCCTCGCTCACGAAATGCCAGATGCGCTCAACGTTATCGGTGCCAATCACGAACATGTGCCATTGCCCGCGCTCCCAGAGAACCACCGGGTCCTTGTACCCGGTAACGTGCGCGAAGCCGTCATCGGGGTATTCAGCCTTCAGAACCGCTCTGGCAGTGCGCGCGTCGAAAGCGGCCGGGTTGTCGGCATCATCCCACTTCAGAATCGCCCATCCGCGTTGCAGCCCCGCGCATCCATACAGCCGGTATTTTGCGCTGCGCGGATCCCTGACCAGCGCGGGCCGCTCGAATCCCGGCACTCCCGCATCCTCGCGGCGGATGCGGGCGATGGGCTCGAAGTGGATGCCGTCCGCGCTCCGGAGGATGCGGATTTCGTATCCCCGCCTTCCCCGCGGCGACAGGCCCTCCCGCATCCGCGCTGCCAGGTAGAACGTTCCGTCATCGGCGCGCAGAACGGATGGAGCGCCCGCCCACCATTCCGGCGTGTTCTCGTCCGGCTCCAGCACGACCTCATACCGCGCCGTACACGAGAGAATCTGCTCTAGCGTCACATGGTCCTCTGGTTCACTTGCTTCGGCAGTCCGCCAGCAGGCGGACTACCGAAGCAGCGGAAGCAACAGAAGGCAACGGAATGCAGGCTACCCGCCGTGCCGCTGGAAGTCCTCGACTATCCTCATTACATCCGGGTCGGTGGGCGCATTACTGTAAACGGGCACTCGCTTCCGCTCGGCGGCGATGTATCTCCCGCCTTTGGGCACGAGCCTGACGCGCGCCACCCCATAGACCACCGGCTGGAAGACAAGGGTACTGCCCACTATTTGCGGCTCGGGCGCAGGACGCACCGTGCTTCCGCCAGCGATCAGGGACGCCTGCGGCACCGCGCGCGCATATTCAATCAGCCTTTCAGCAGGCGCGTGGGCCAGAATGATGAGCACATCGTACTTGCCGCCAAGCCGCTTTGCCTCCTGCTTCACGCATTCCAGCCCGTTCTCCACGCGCAGGTCCTTGGAGGGAGCGAATCCATCCCGCAGTGCTTCCCTGTCCAACACCCCGATCACGGCCACGCGCAGCCCACCTGCGTTGACCACGGTAGAGGCCGGGAACAGCGCGCTGCCGCTTGCCAGGCGCACGTTGCACGAGAGCCACTTCACGTTCGCGCCCTTGGCCGCGCTGCGCACCACGTGCGGCCCGAAGGCGGCCTCATTGTCGCCCACATTTGCAGCCGCGTATTTGCAGAGGTCCATCGCCCTCAGCATGAACGGCGCTGCCTTTGCCCCTCCCCCAAAGTTAAGACAGTTTCCCGCATCCAGAACGAGCAGCGGGCCGCCCAGTTCCTTGCGCCAGCGCGCGAACATCGCGCCCTTGTGCGCCATCGCTCCGAAGGCATGGGGGCAGGTGCCACAGAAATAGATTCGCCCCAGCACGTTCGAGGTAAAGGCAACCCACAGTTCGCGCGGCTTTGGCTGCTTCGCCGTCTTGGCCTTTGCTGCCTGCGCGGGCAGACACAAACCGAGCACGGCCGCCGCGAAAGGAATGTAGATTGGTCTCAGATTTCTAAGCCTCATGACATATCACCACCCGTATTTTTCCGGCCCCCAGGGCTTCTCGACAAGTTCCTGCTTGAGCAGCACCATGGTATTGGCCGGTACTTCATCATAGACCACGACGCCCGGGCCGACAAGGCTGTAGGGCCCCACGCGGCAGCCGGGCATCAGGATCGCATTCACTCCCGTGCGGCAGTAGTCGCCGATATACGCGCAACTTCCACCGCGCGCAGGGCGCTCGGGCCGGTCCTTGATCCTGATCACCTGCTTCTCGTCATCGAAGCGCAGCGTTCCGCACACGGTTGCCGCGCCGATGTCAGCGGCGCTGCCGACAACGCCGGCAATCTCACAGTAGTGGTAAGCGCACACGCGGTCGAACATCACACCGCTGAACTCGGCGCCGTGGCCGATGCGGCAGTGGTCGCCGATCACCGAGCGGCCGCCAACCTCGCAGTATTGGAACAGCCTGCAGTCATCGCCGATCACCGTTCCACCGCCCACCGTCGCGCCGCGTGTGATGCTGCTGCCGCGCCCGATCCAGATCGGCCCCTCGATCTGCACCCCGTCGCCGATCACGCTGTTCTCGCCGATCACGACCCTCCCGCCGAGTTCTGCCTTCTTGGATATGCGCGCGCTCGGGTGAATCTTGTCGGTTTCCAGTCTGCGGAAAATGTAGTCCGCCGCGCGCCGGTTGGCATCGAGTATGTGCCACGGCTTGTCAACGTCCACGAAGAAATCGCCCGTCGGAACGGCGAGAATCTCCTTGCCCTCCTCGATCATCAACTGGACGGACTCGGCGACCTCGGACTCGATCGGAGGCATTCCTCCAACGCTAACATGGCGGAAGATGCCAGGGTTCCTTTGCAGGTAATCCTCGGCCGACCAGCGCAGGGCATAGACGCCGCAGAGGCGATGGCTCGCGTGCCGAGCGTGGCCCGAAACCCCATCCAGGCGCTGGCCGGACACCGAGGCGCACAGCCAGTCGAGCGCCCGCTCATCCTCCAGCGGGTGCACCAGGGCCGCCGCCTCAACGCCGCTCGTCTTGAAGTCATCGAGGAGTTTCGCGATGTTTTCCCTGGCGCAGGCTATGTCGCCGTAAGCCAGCAGGAACGCGCCGTCTTCTCGATCCAGCCGATCAAGCGCTTGCAAGGATGCTTGCGCCGTTCCGCCGCGCTGCGCCTGCTCGACGAAGACGACCCCCTCCAGGCCCCCGAGCGCGTGCCTCACCTGCTGTCCCAGATAGCCGATGACTACGACCAGGCGCTCGATGCCAAGCGACCGCAGGTCGTCCGCCAGCCGCCGGATGAGCGGCACGTTGCACACCGGCAGGGCGGCTTTCTGCCGCGTCTGCTGGTAAGGGACGATTTTCGTTCCGTCGCCCGCCGCCAGGATGACAGCAGCCTTCAACTCACACCTCCAGCCGCACCTCCCGGCCCAGTCCGGACGATCTGTATATCCCCTCAAGCATCGCAGTCGTAACCAGGCCCTGCTCCCCCGGTATCGGAGAAGGCAGCCCCTTGCGAATCGCCTCCACGAAGAGCCTGATTTCCTCGGCGTGCGTTTCCACGTGCGGCAGGTTGACAGGCGTTACGTTCACCAGGCTGCCGTTGGCCTCAGTGTAAACGACGAACGGAGAGGTGGTGAACCCGCCCTCTGTCCCCAGCAGGCTGACGCTGAACTCGTCCTGAAGGTTGCCCGCCCACGAGGACTGCAAGACGAGCGTCGCGCCGTTGGCAAAGCGAATGAAGCCGACCCCCAGATCATCAACATCGAAGCGCTTGGGATCGAACTTGCCCATCCCCTGGACAACGTCCTTGCGAGGGCCAAACTTCGCGTATGTTGCGCCCGAAACGGTTACCGGCTTCGGGTGGCCCATGATATACCAGGCCATGTCGAGAGCGTGAACCCCAAGATCGAAGAGCGCGCCGCCGCCCGAGTGCTTCTTCTCGATGAACGTCCCCCAGGCCGGTATCCCTCTGCGGCGAACGCAGAGCGCCTCGCCGAAGTAGAATTCGCCGAAGTCGCCTTTCTTCGCTGCCCGCTTCAGGTATTGCACGTCGGGCCGATACCTGTTGTTCTGGCCGACCATCAGCAGCCGCCTCGCTTTCTTGGCGGCATCGCACATGCGCCTCGCCTGCGCCGCGCCGATGGCAAGCGGCTTCTCCACCAGGCAGTGCACTCCCGCCTCCAGCGCCCCCACCGTTGGCGCCATGTGATGCGCATTCGGCGTGCAAACGCTGACGATGTCCGGTTCGACTTTGCGCAGCATGGCGCGCCAATCGCTGAACGTCTGCTTGACGCCGAACTTCTCCGCCGCTTGCTTGAGGGTCTCACGGTTGGTATCGCACAGCGCGACCACCTGCACATCCGGCAATTTTAGATAGCCCGGGATGTGAACCGCCTGCGCAATGCCCCCGCTGCCGATGATGCCGACCTTGAGTGTCTTCACGCTTTCCTCCTGCGTTTTGCGAGTATCTTGAGAAGGACATCGGGCCTGTCGGTCCCGATGCCGTCAACTCCGATGTCGAGCAATTCCTCCATGCGCTTCGCATCATTCACCGACCAGGTGCGAACCAGCAGCCGGGCCGCGTGCGCCTTCTCGATCAAGTCCCTGGTTACTCCCTCGTGCGAGGGCATAATCAATGAGGCGCGCAGCCTGCGCGCAAGAGAAATCAGCGGCCCAGGCTCCTTCGGGGCGCGAAGCGAGAGCAAGAGGCCGGTAGGCATTTCAGCAGCCACCTGCTTCACGCGCACCAGCACCCCGGGGTCGAAGCAAATGACCACGGCGCTTCTGTCCATGCGGGTTTTCCTCAAGGCCGCAGCAACTTTCTCCTCGATCCCCTTGGCCTTGATCTCGACCAACATGTTCAACTTGCCGCGCACCGCGCGCAGCACCTGCTCCAGGGTCGGGATGCGCTGCCCAGCGAACTTCTTAGAGAACTTTGCGCCGGCATCGAGTTTTTTCAGTTGCCTCAAACTCAGTTCCGCGACCGCCCCCGTCCCGTCGGTCGTCCTGTCAACGGTGCTGTCGTGCATCACGATCAGCGCGCCGTCCTTGCTCTCGCGCACATCGAGTTCCGCCCAGTTGCACCCCAACTTGACGGCATTGGCAAATGCTGCGAGCGTGTTCTCCGGTGCCAGCGCGAGCCCCCCGCGGTGGGCCACGCACACCGGGCCTTCTTCACGCCAGGCATCTACCGCTGCCCGCGCGCCGCTATCCCGGCGTTTTCCAGTGCTCGAAGCCATGACTTTTCCCATCGCTCGATATTGAATTCCTGCTCGACAACCTGCCTCTGGCGTGCTCCGATCTCGTCGCGCATTTCATAGGCTTCGATCATCGCCCGCGCGAGAGACTCCGCTTCGGGAGCGGAGTGCACAGCGGGCAAGTCTGCAAGCCCGGCCACGCGCGTGCACACCGTGGCCGCGCCGCTTGCCATGCTTTCGAGGGCAGCCAGCGAAGTTCCTTCCCCGGCAATCGAGGGAATCACTGTCAGGCGCGCCGATGCATAGACGCGCGCCATCTCGTCCGGCGGCACAGGGCCGCAGAAGATTACCCTGCCCCTCAGCCCGAGCGCTTCCACCTGCTGCACTAGCGAGCGGACGTAGCGAGGCTGCGATGCCTCTCCCACAACCAACAGATGAGAGCGCGGGTAGCGGCGCGCGAACTCGGCGAACGCGTCAATCGCCAGGTGCACGCCGCGGCTGCGGTAGAGGTGCCTTGGCACCAGAACCGGTTCCAGGGCGGCTATATCAGGCAGCGGTTCGACGCTGCGATACTTGCGCGCGTCAACGCAGTTCGGGATGAACCACGCCCTGTCCGCAACGCGGCTGAACGCGCGCTCGCCAGGCATGACGCGCAGGCCCATCTCGCGCAGGAAGTAAGTATCGTTGGCCACGAAAAGATCGGCGCGTCGAAAGGCCGCGCGCGCCAGCGCGCGCTTCACCGCGCTGCGAGCAGAGCCCGGCCTGTCGTCCCATGTAACCCCGTGCGATACGCCAACCAGCCGCACATTGCTGAGCATTCTGACCGGTGCGCAAGCCAGCAAATATGACGGATAATGGCAGACGAGCGCGTCCTCGCACGAAAGCGCGCCCCAGTGCCGCCATAACATTGCCGCATGAGTCCAGAAAGCGCCCGGCACGCGATTCAGCGGATTCTTGACGAAGCGCAAATGCTTCCCGCGCGCAGCGCTTGCCCGCTGATACACCCGCTGGCTGTGCCCCTGCTTCTGCAGCAGCGCGAACAGGGCGCGGAGATAAACGTCCGCGCCGCTGGCGACCGGCTCATAGGTATAGGTTACGTGAGCGATCTTCATCTGCCACGCCGGAACAGCGCGCTTGCGCGACCGAGACACCATCCCAGCACGTGGGCAGCATCAATTGTGGCCAGCACCGGCCCGCCCAACAGCGCAGCAAGCAAGCGCGCTCCCCTTCTTCTCGACCTGAGAGCGTAACGGGCCTCATAGCAGACCACCAAGGCCGCGAGAGCAACCCAGGCCGCCCAGTGGAAGAAACTCGCCGCCGCCAGCGCGGCAACGATCGCCAGCAGCAAGAAAGCCTTCGCGTAGTGACCGAACCAGAACTTGCACTGCCCGTCCCCGTAAGCATACCGGAAGAACTGCGCGAAGACGCGCAGCAGGCTTCCACGCGGGCGCCAATAGACGACAGCGCGAGGCTCGAAGACGAAGTTGGGCGAGGCATCCCGAAGCGTCACCGCGAAAGCGGTGTCCTCGTTGTGGCTCAGGTGCTCCGGGTAGCGCCCGGCGGCATCCCAGGCTGATTTCCTGAACGCTATCGAGCGGCTGGAGGGCAGGAAGGTTTCGGGGTCAACCTCATCCCGTGCGGGCATCGTCGCGAAAGCAACCGCTTGCTCGAGAGTTGTCCTGGCGTCTGGCTTGTAGTAGCCGCCGGCTGCATCAGCGCCTGCCTCGATCGGCGTGACGATTGCTTCCAACCATCGCTCATCCAGGCGGCAGCCTGCATCCGCAGACGCGATCACCTCGCCGCTGGCCCGCTCGATAGCCGCGTTTCGGCCCACCGACCGGTTCGCGCCGGGGATCACAACAATCTGAAGCGGCAGCCTGCCGCGAAATGTTTCCATGATCTGGACCGTGCCATCGTCGGAGCCGCCGTCCGCGATGATAACCTCGTCAGGCCTGCGCATCTGCCCTGCGATGGATTCCATGAAATCGGCAATGGTTCTCGCTTCCCGGAACGCCGTCGAAATCAGCGTCACGCGCATCGTCACGCGGGGACCCCCTTGCTCCGCCACAGTTGCAGATACAGAGCAGCCACCTTGTCCCACGTATGCTGCCGCGCGAACTGCTGTGCCGCCGCAATCTGCTCCATTGACCGCCTTGGCTCCGCCATGTGCGCAGCCAACTCTCTCGCCACGGCTCCCGGATGTTCTGTTACAACCGCATGGCGCGCTCCCGGAAAGCACGCCAGATAATCTCTCTTGATCGGCGTCTCATACAGCGCAAACACCAACCTGCCCAACGCCATCGCCGTCAGCATCGAAAGATACCCGCTCACAAACGCGTACCGCCCGCGCCTCAAATACTCCTGCGGATTGACAACCGCACCGTGATACTTCGCCGCCAAGTCCAGAACTCGCACCGTGCGCGCCACTTCCGCCCGCAATCGCCCGTCCCCGCAGATGTGCACCGGCAGATCGCGGCCGTATTCATCGCGGAGAATGCGAGTCGCCTCGAGATATTCCAGCACCCCCGTATCGCTGTCCAGGCGCCCCACAAAAACCGCCGAGTTCTCCTCCGGTTCCGACGGTTCGAGCGCATCAACGCCGCCGTAGGTTACCAGGTCGCAGGCTGTCCCATAGTACTGCTTGATGAACTCTCCCACGCAGATGCTGCCTGAGCAAAGGCGGCTCGCCAGCCGCCGCATGACCTGCGCGCTTCTACGCAGAGGCCAACCCTCATACCCGTGAAACGTGATGAACACCGGCCGCCCGGGCGACATCAGACGAAACGGCAGATAATAGCGGAAGAAGGCATAAGCGTCGTGGCAGTGAACGACGTCGGCCTCTCGCAGCGCGCCGCTCACCGCGCGCCAGGCTGCAAGACGATTTCCCCGCGCCGGGACTCTCGTGATCTCTATGCCTCCCAGCCGTTCGCGCGCGGGCGACGATGGATCTTCGCGCCGACAGACAACCGTAGCCCGATGTCCCAACGCGACGAGTTCCTCGCAAACGCGCCTGACGTGCGTCTGCACGCCGCCGATGCTTGGCTGAAATGAGGGCGTCAGCATCAGTATGTTCATCTGGTCACTTCGTGCGCCCGGTCAGCGCCGAGGCAGTCAATAAACAGGAAACAATCACTGCAGCGGCAATACCCGCCGCACCCAGCAGAACCGCGATCATGATACCCGCGCCGATGCGCAGACCAAGTGCGATCCTTGACATTGGGATAGGCCGATCGTGTACAAGGGCAATCAACTCGCGGCAGCCGCTCGCCAGCGCCACCATCTCGACCGCGACCGGCCCCGGCAAACTGGGCGCATCATAGACAATACAGGCGGCATCAAATCGCCGCGCGCGGATCTTGCGCAATGTCCTGCGCCACGGCCCCATCACGAGCACCTCGTCCGCGCCCGACAGGTCCAACAACCACGCTGCGCGCGAGGGAGCCGCCGCGACTATTGCGGCACCAGGCCAGCGCCCACGCAGCGCCGCGCACAGCCGCTCGATCACCTCCGGCTCCTCCGCGCGAACCGCATGAAATAACAGAATGCTGCGAACCGCTCGCATCGCTCACCCAATCAGCGACACCGCCGCCCGCTCACTGCCGAGCGCTTGTCTCAACAGTTCCTTATCGCTAATGCCTATCCCCGCAGACTTCGCCGCTCGCCTCGACATCGCGCGCGGCAATCTGGCAAGCGCACCTGCAAGCCCCCGCGCACCGACCAGCCCGCCGCGCGAGAAAACGTCCGCCGCAAGGCGTACAGGCAGACCCCACAGGTGCCGCACCAGCAAATCCGCATCCCTGATATTCTTCCAGGCGAAAAGAAAGCGATTCCTCGCAAAAACCACCTCCGACCTGACCCTGGAATGCACCCGCCTGATCGTCGCTCCCTGCTCATGATACATCACGCTGCGCGGCTCGTGCACGATGCGCCACCCATGACGCCACGCCTGCAGACCAAGGTCCATGTCCTCCCAGTAGAACGGCAGGAAAAGCGGATCGAACCCGCCCAGTTGCAGGAACTTCTCGCGGTCGAAAAGCCCGCCTCCGGCTGGCGCGTCCAACCGCGTCGAGGTAGAGTGCTGCACGCTATCCGATTCCCGGTGGATGTCTCCGCACGAACTACAAACGTACGCACCATCCGGCCCTCTCCGCATGCGATACTGCGGCCCGACAGCGAAAACATCGGCCCTTGCCATCCACTCCAGCAGCGGCGCCAGAAAACCTGGCTGCGGCACCATGTCATTGTTGATCAACAGCACCAGGCGATTGCGACACGCCCTGACGCCAGCATTGCAAAGCCTGCCGAACCCGCTGTCCCGCGGCATCCGCAGCCGCACAACCGTGGGGAAGTGCCGCCGCAGCAGATCTGCCGTGCTGTCTTCGCTTCCATCGTCAACCACGATTATCTCCTGCAGGCCAGGATCGGCCTCAAGCAGCGCAGGCAGGCATCGCCCCAGCAAATCAGCCCCGTCGCGGCTGGGAATCACTGCGCTAACGTTCGCGGTCGCCATCGCCCGCCAACCTCTCCGCCTCGCGCGCATCGAAAGCCAGCAGCAAGGGCAGGCCGTTCATCTCGACTTTCCACAGCGGCCTGCCATGCCGATACAACGCCCACGCGATCTCATCGAACTCGCTCTGCGCGCACTGAAACACCACCAGGTCGCTTCGTTTCAGCGCTTCGGCCTGCTCTCGCCGGTCATCGCTGCGCGGCACGAACTGAAGGTCGCGCCGCAGCGCGCCCGCGTTCTGATAAATCTCCAGATACGATATTGCACCCCTGGGGATCACATACACCGTGCCCGCCCGTTGATTAAGGCGCGGCAGCGCATCCATGTAAGGCCCTCCCCAGTAGATCGTCTCAAGGCCCAATCGCCTCGCTCCCCTCATTCCCCCAACCAGTGCATTGTAATAGGCCAGTTGGTATGGGTGAGTTGCAGCCACAGCCGCACCAGCGGCACCGAACAGCGGCGCACCTACTGCGAATGTCAGCCAAGCCTTGCGAATGCCGAATCGCCCCACCCTCTCATGAATCCACGAGCACAACTTGGCGAAACCGACGCCTACCAGGCCCGCGATGAACGGAAATGCCGGCATGAAAAGCCGCACCCCGTTGTATTTCGGCGCGTTCGGCAGGCTCGAAACGAGCAAGTATGAAGCCGCGCAGAAGACGAACAGCGCCGCCTTCTCGTCTTTTTGCTTTCGCGCGCTCTTGACCGCGAATACCGTGCCAATCACCGCGACCAATAAGAGGCCAAGCGGCAAAGTAACGGCAGTCAAAACCAACGGGTAGTGCCACGGGGCGTAGTGATACGTGTGCCCCAGGTAATACACATCAACCGGATAGTGCGAAAAGTGGAACTTGAAATACTCCCACAATCGCGCGAACGAATCATACCACAGCCACGGCCACCCCAACACGAAGACCGCAGGACCAATCAGGCAGAGGGCGACAGCCTTCTTGACCAGCGCCTTCCTCTGCCACACGCCGCTCCAGATCAGCAGCACCGGAACAAGAAGCCCAGCATTCAGTTTCGCCAGCAAGGCAAGCCCGAACAGAACACCCGCCGCAAACGCCCACCTCCAGCGACCATCTTCGCCCAACTTCCAGACAGCGAGCGCCGTGAGCAGAACCAGGCTCGCAACCGGAACATCGAGCGCCGCGTAGTGCGCGTGCGCAAAAACCCTCGGCATGAGAACCAGCGCCAGCGCAGCCGAGATGCCTGCCTCCCGCCCCCAATGGCGAGAGCAGAACCACGCAAGCGCCGCGCACGCGGCAGCCAGCAAGAGCGCCCCCGGCGCCCTGGCCCAGGAGATGCCGCCGAGCCCCGAAAAAAGACCCGACAACACCTTCACAAGAGGCGGCTGTTGGTCTTTCCCAGCATACCAGGCAGCATCGAGAACATTCCGCCTGAACGGCCCGACCAAGTCGCCGCGACCGAAGGACGCCACGGCGCTTCGCAGCCACTGCGCAGTCCGCTGCCCCTGACCGATGTAGATCGGCTCATCGGTAGTTACCCCGTAATCCCCCGCTGTAAGAAAAACGCAGGCTGCGACCACAATCAAGATCGCTGCGCATATCAGCGCATCGCTCCGCCCGGCTTTGTCACACTCGTCGTTCACGCTGCCCCCAGTTTGTAGGGCGGGGGTTTGCTACTCTGCGAAGCAGCGCTTCGCTGCGTAGCACGAGCCATCCCACGCCTCGGCGCGGGGCGGAGCCCGCGCCCTACAGGCAGGATGCCACATGCAGCCGCCGCCGCCAGCAGGCTGAGAAACAGCCCAAGCCGGAACGACGTGGGCCGGTAGCGGAACGAAACTGCGTGCTTGCCTGGCCTAAGGCGCACCCCGCGAAACACGTAGTCGCAGAGGAGCATCCTCTCCCTTGCGCCGTCAGCCCACACCTCCCATCCGGGATAGGCGCAGTCCGCCAACCGCAGCACGCACGCCGAATCGCACCGCGCCTCGATGTCCACCCGGTTGGGCCCTTCGCTGACTATGCGGGCTGTTCCAGACGCTCGCAGGGCGTCCGATGCGGCCGATGGGGGCGACACCAGCGCCTCTTCAGACGGCCGCAGTTTGCCGGTGCCGACCAAGCCCAGGATTGCCGAGTCGCTCGCTGCGCGGACGGAGACCGGGATGGTAACTCTTGGCAGGGCCGTGCTGCGTTCACAAACACTCGCGCCGCCCTGGAATACCGGCCGCACACCAGGCCCTGCCAGCCGCCGCGTGGTAATCACGCACCGCACCGACATCAGATCCAGCGCCGGGTTGTCGAGCCCGCCCCATCTCGGCCCGGGAGCCGTGGGCGCGACAGCCTGCAGGAAGCGAAGATACCGCCCCCAGAAAAGCGAGTCCGATCCCTGGATATCCCTCAGCCCATAGACCATCGGCGTGTTCGGCGGCATCCAGTCGCGCAGCGGGTCCTCCCCCACCGCCAGCATGCGCTCCGCCCCGCAGGTTCTCTGCAATGCCCTCGTTTCCGGCGTTTCGAAGTATTCGACACTCCTCGGGTTGACGGGGTTGAACCTGAACCCGAATGCGAACAGGTCGCAGGCGATCACAGTCACAGCCGCCGCCCCGAACGCGCCCGCTCGCAGCAGGCCGAAGTGCCGCAAGCCGACCAACGCCATCGCCGCCACCGCAAACAGCGCAAACTTCGCAATCTGGAGCGTCTCGTAACGGCCCACCACTGCGATCTCCCGCGGAAAGCGCACCAGCCCATAGGCCACCAGCACCCCTGCGACACCCGTGAACGCGGCCAACGCGAGCCACGTGTAGGGCAATCCGCCAGTCCGCCAACCGGCGGACGGATTGCGGCTTGCCGTTGAAGGTCGGGAAGGGTGCAGCCCTTGTCCTGCATCCATCAGCCCGTGAGCGCCCACGGCGGCAAGGCCCGCCAGGCCGAATGCGCCAAGATACACGATGCGCGCCAGGCCCGCCAGTTTGTTGAACCCGGGCACCCCGTAATACAATATCGCATACACAGGCGTGCCGAGCGCAGCAAGCAGCCCAAAGCCTGCCACTGCCGCAAACAGCCACCTGCCCCTCACCCGCACCCCCACTCCGCAAAAGGCCAGAAGCAGGGTCAGGATCCCCACATATCCGCAGGTCTCGAGAAAAAGGCCCGGCTCGTGCAACCGTCCCGCAGCCAGGTGGCCCCAGTAGTTGTGATCGCTCGGATTGCCGAAGAAATTCGGCACCAGGTAGGTAGCAAGGTGTGTCGCCGGCAGCGCGCTCCGAATCGCATCAGCATAACTCAGCGCCGGCCTCTGGCAGCGCGCAGCAAGTTCGAGCGCAGGCAGCACCTGCGCGGCCGCAGCTGCGATCCCCAGCCCCAGCGCAAGGGCCGAATACCCGAGCACCCGCAGCCTTTCACCCCTCGATCCACCGACCCTCCACAAGGCGAAGACCGCAATGCCGATGAGCACATAGACCGAATACTGAAAATGCCCGCCCAGAAACTGCACTCCCACCACACATCCCGCTGCTGCCGCCGTCGCGATGCTGCCTTTCTGTATCGCGCGCTCCAGCAGCCACAGGATCAGCGGCAGCCACACCATCACCCACAGCCCCAGCGCAGGATACTCGGCCCATGCCACCAGCGCGCCGTTGAACATGAACGCAACCGCTCCAACCAGGCTGGCCGCCCTCGCCAGGCCAAGGGTGCGCAAGAACCCGAACATGAACAGCCCCGCCAGCGCGCAGTGCAAGACGACGGTCGCCGTGAACCCCAGCCCGACAGGCATCAACAGAAACAGTAGGTTGGGTGGATAGAACACGGCAGACTGCAGATTCGCCACGAACGGCGTCCCGCAAAAGGCTTGTGGATTCCACAGCGGTATCGTCCCCTGCCGCAGGCTCTCGACCGCGAAATGGCGCCAGGGGTAATACTGCTGGATCGGGTCAATCATCGCGTTCTGCGCGATCCTGAACCACGGAAACTGGTGCGCCTGGAACTTCCACGGCACCATTACCAGGAGAACGTCGAGCGGCAGCAGAGCCCGCCCGGTGAATACGGCCCGCCCGAAGAAGGCAACAGCCAGCACAACTAGCAGCAGCGCAGGCCACAAGGTACGGAGCCTTGCGTGCGTGCGGCTGTTGGCCGGCCCGCGGCGGTGCGCTTCAGTGGCACCTGCCTGCCGCATCATGAGGGATGGATTCTGCGCGGGGGCTGCGGCTCCTGTGCAAGAAGAACGCCAGTGCACGGCCCCCCGCGGGCACTGGCGCCAGACATCCCATGCCCGCTGGGGCCGCGCTGGCTAATGACCGGATGCCCCGGGATAAGTGCACCCGCGACCGCCAGCTGGCGGGCAGCGCCGGCCCCTTCCATAAGTAAAGTGTCACAAGTAACCCAAAGGTAACAGGGCAGAGCACGTTTTTTTTTGTGGCCCCGAATCCCCGGGGAGCGGCTGGATATCCCCGGTTCTAGACGGCCAGGCAGCCCAGGGCCTGTTCGATGGTAGGGCGCGCAGAAAGGGGCGTCCCGGTCTGAAGCGCTGACAGGTAGGCCCTCCTGGCCTCGTCCTTGCACCCAAGAGCGGCGAGCACCGTGCCGGGGATGAAGTAACTGTAGGCCCCCCAGTATGGTTCAGGGCTCGCGTCCGCGACGTTCAGCGCCCGCCGCGCCTCCCTCACGGCCGCCTCATGCTGGCCGGCAGCCCTGTAGGCCCAGGCGCGTGCAACCGGCACCCCCGGGTCCCACAGCCCCTCTCGCTCCATGCGATCCATGCACGCAAGTGCTCTTTCGCCCAAGCCAGCCAGCGCGAGCCCTTTGGCCTGGTTCAGAAACGCCAGGTGGCGAATCCCGGCGCTCTCCGCAGCGCGCTCGAACGCAGACACCCCGGCGTCCACATCTCCAGCCCCGAAGTGCAATATCTTGCCCCTTGTGAGCCAGATTTTCCCTGCGTCCGGGTGCCGGCGCAATCCCGCCTCCAGCGCCTGCAGCGCTATCTGGAGCACATCCCCGAGCAGGGCAGAGCGAGTGCTGCACGCCCCTCGCTGCAACGGCGGAGCGCTCCACTCGCTTGAGTGAGAAGCGTACACCGCTGGCTTGACAGTGTCCCAGATGCGCAGTGCAGTTTTCGGGGCATGCCCAATGGCGCGGTCCCAGCAATGCCGCAGGCGCTGTCGTTCCCCACGCCCAAGGTAGAGCGCGCCCAGGTAGTAGTATGCATGTGCCAGTCTGCAGTGTAAGCGAGGTGCAGGCAGCGTCTCGCTGCACGGGACCTCGCGGGCCATTTGCCTGGCTCTCCTCACCCGCATCTTCGCCGCGCACAGCGATATGCCCAATAGGCCCGCTGTCTCTGCCAGCGGCGCCCCCTCGAGACAGTGCAACACCAGCAAGGAACGCTCCTGTACCGGCAGACCTGCCAGCGCTTGCATGGCCGTGCGGCCCCGGTCATTTTGCCAGCAGTCCACGGCCGCATGCCATGATGGCGAAAGCGGATCGTGCTGCATGCCGCAGAAAATCAGCCGCGCCCTCTGCCGCAGCGTCTCCTGGCAAACGTTGCTGGCGATGCCCATCAACCAACCGCCAACCAGTTCGGGGCGCTCCAGCGAGGAAATGTTCTCCAGGGCCCGCGCCAGCGTCTCCTGAACCGCGTCCTCGGCGTCATCGTGAAGACGCAGATACCCCCGCGCCACCCTGGCTATGTCGGGCCGATACCGACTCGCAAGCCGCTCGAACGCGCTCGCGTCCCCTCCCAGTGCCGACCTGACTAGATCAGCATCGCTGACTGACGGCACACACCCTGCCACTGTTGAGTCCCGCAAGATATGATTGGATCGTACGACCCAACGAAGCGCGTCGAAATCCGGCAAGATTCATCTGTCGCCTGTCAACTGTATTCTGCGAACTTCGATGGTGCTCAACGCCTTCCTTCCGCCGCCAGGCCGGACGCGCCCGCCGGCAAACCGGTTGAGAGTTTCGACAATACCCCTGGCCTTCCTCCCGCTCACAATGCCAAATGGCAGACGAAAAAGCCTGCGGCCCCGATGCGTCGGGGCCGCAGGTAACAGGTGCTGCCGCGCCTCCATCGGCGGAGGCGCAGGCGTTGCACAGAACTACTACCACACGCCTAGGGGGCGAACAATCGTCCCTATGATGTAGTAGAAGTCTCCTTTTATGTACTTGACGTGCCCGTCGGCGAAACCCATCGGCACGGCCATTGGCCATGCGCCGCCGGTGAGACAATCGCTCATGTCCCTGAAGGCGCCGTCGTCAATGCAGTCCTGGCAGTAGCCTGGGTCAATGGTCAGGATGATCGCCCGCAGTTCCGGTGCGTACACCCTGCACTGGATGACGGAGTCGTCGTAACCCTCGTGCGCCCCGAAGGAGTCGCACGCAATGACCGGGACACTGCCTGCGTCTGAGAACCTGCCCAGAGGCTGGGAGCACGGGAAGTAGTAGTCGGAGACCGCGGCCGGGTGCACCACGCCGAAGATCTTCCCGACCAACATGATCGCGTAGAAGATGTTCTCTTCGTATGCACACAAGTTCTCCATCGCGCCGAGAACACCAGTGCACGGGGGAGCCGGGCACGGCCAAGGGGTCGTGATCACGTCCTGCGGGGCAGTGGTGTGACCGCACAGCCACAGGTAGGAGCCGTCCTTGTCATCGAATGTGTCAGCGCTGCTGTCCGTCTTGCCGCCGGCCTTGTTGTCAATGCCGTAGGCCATGCCGCGGCTGACAACTTGCTTCAGCGTGGGGCAGACGAACAGGCCGTCATTCTTGACATAGGGCGCCGCCATGTCGGCGAGCTTCCACTGTCCGGCGCCGGCGCACAGGTCCCAGTTGTCGCCTCCCAGACATCCCGCGGACGTGCCGCAGATGCCCTGGATGTAGGCGTTGACCGGGTGGGCCGCCCCGTTGTTGTTGGAGGTTCCAGGCACACAGGCCGGCATGAACTCGTTCCAGTCGTTGGCGTACATCAACACTGCCAGGCAAAGCTGCTTCACGTTGGAAATGCAGTTAGCCCGCCGCGCTGCCTCCCTCGCCCTGGCAAATACAGGGAACAGAATCGCCGCAAGGATGGCGATGATCGCAATCACTACCAGCAACTCGATGAGCGTAAATCCGTGGCGCTTCCTGCTTAACGCCATACGCCCCTCCTTTCAAATTTCTATATTATAAAAGTCCCTGTTTGGAGTACTACGATGCTTTATCTCCGTCTCACCTCCTTTCCATCTGCTCTGTGTTTTCTTTGACCCCAGGCTGCGACCCTCCGCCACGCCTGGCGGTCCAAATCGCGCATTCTTCTACTACGGAGGAGTTGCGGTGCTGCTCTTTCCCCCGCCCATTCCCTTCAGCAAGTCTTCCTGCACTTTCTTGGCCTTTGCTGCGACATCCGGACTAACCGTGGCGGGCATCTTGATATGGCCGCGGGGGCCAAGCAAGCCGCGCCGCCGGCCTCCCTCCACACTGCGCGCCGGGCCGGTCGTGAACTTCCACACCAGTGCGAACACGGCCAGCAGCACGACCACGATCACTAAGGCTGCAACAGCGGGGCTGACGCTTTGACTCGACCTCTTCGATGAGGGTGGTCCGCCTACCGTTCGAGCCATTCAATCCTCCCTTACCTTATGCGCTGACCAGAATGAACGCATGCCCCCGCAGCGTGCGCCCGTTCTGACCTCGTCAATATTATACCCATTATGCTCAAGATGTCAAGGCCTTTTTGCCCCTCGCCACGCTGCCTGCCGCAGGCTACTGGGCACGTATTCGGCCTGCCAGGGCTGCCAGCCGGTCAGGGCAGCACCCCCTGCTGGCCGGAGCCCGTCCCCCTCTCGCGCCCTGCGGACACCTCCAGCAGAACCGTTCTTGCCACGATCTGGACGAACAGCGCTGTCGGGCTCGTCTTGGTCGGTTTTCCGGGAGCCGTCTTAGCCGCAGGGGCGGGCTGAGCCGGCACCTCTTTGGCCAGCGCGACCAAGGCCGTGCCCAGGCCCGCTTCGCGCTTGCGCGCTGCCGCGACTTCCTGAGGCGGCACAGCCATCAGGCTGCCAACCAGGGCCTCGAGATGCTTCATATCGGCGGGTGAGACTGCCGCGGTCTCGACATTCAGCCGCACCGCTGTGCGGCCGGAATCTATTTGGGCTTGCAGTTCTCTGGCTTGCGCTGCGCTTTCCGCCGCTTTGGCAGAATCGCGCTCCGCCGCCTCGAATTCCTGCCACGCAAGCGTGGACGACGAGGGCCCCCAGGTTGGCGAAGTCGGGCCAATGTCCAAGAGGGCCTGATCCACGTGGCTGAGGGCGCTGGTTGCGGCCTGGACCGCTTGCCGGGCGGCCTGCACCGCCTGCTCCCTGGCGCTCCTGGCTGCCTCTACCTGCCTGACGAACTCGTCCGCTGAGCCCGCCAGGGCCGCCTGGCTGCAGGGGTCGCGCTCCGCCTCGAGGTTCTGAGCCAGACCGCGCCCCACATCTCTTGCGTCATCGCTCTCGACTTCGATGCCCTGGCGAACAGCCGTTACCGCTGACAGGGACTCGCTCACCTGCCGCACGACTGCTGCGCCTCGCCGGAGTTGATCCGCAGATGCCCCCGAAAGCCGCGACGAGCGCGAGGAAATATCGGAGGAGAGGGAATCCTGCCTCTTGCGCAGCGCCTTCTCAGAGGATTCCACTTCTTTCGCGGTTCGTTTCAACTCGTCGGCTGGCGCGACAGATGCCATTGCCTGTTCCACGCGCTTCCTGGCAGCTGCGACGAGGGCCTGAAGATCAGCGGGGATCGGTTCGACGCAGGGCCCCGGCGCTGGCGGCTGCTGCACCGTTTCGCCCGGAGAAAGACGGCGCACGGTCTCTACTGCGCTCGCTGCCGCCCTGAAGTCGCCCACCTGGTAGTAGGCATCGGCCAGCATTCTGTGTATGCGCACATTGTCGGGGGCTGCGGCTGCCCCCTGCCGAAGGCGCAAGATGGCTGCATTGGGCATGTGTCTTTGCTCGTAGCCCGCAGCGATGGCGGCTGCTGTCTCGGGATTCTTGATGTCAAGTTGAGGCAACTCCTCCAGCCTGGACGAGCGGCGGTCCGGTGTCGGGTGGGTGGACAGATAGGAGGCGACGGTGGAAACGTGCTCGTTCTTGGCCAGTTTGTCCATGAAATGCTTGAGAAAGCGCGGGTCGAAACCTGCCGCGTAGGCATAGCGAGCGCCGAGCCTGTCGGCCTCGGCCTCATCTTTTCGGCTGTAGCGCAGGGACTGCAGGCCGGCGGCAACGTTCACAACTTGAGCGGTGCCTGACGGCAGCCGCAGCACGGACAACAGGACATCGGCCCAGAACTCCTTCTTGAACTGCGACAGCGAATGCTTCGCCGCCACGTGCGCGGACTCGTGGGCCAGGACACATGCGAGTTCGTCGGTCGAATCGGCGAACTTGAGCAGGCCCGTGGTAACGTAGATGCGCCCGGCGGGCAGGGCAAGAGCGTTGACCTCGGGCGTGTCCAGGATCGTGAACTCGAACTTCACGTCCTTTCTGCCGCTCTTTTCAGCAACTGCAGCGCCCAGGCGCTGCACCAGGCCTGCAAGCCGGGAATCGTCCACTATTCGGTACTGGGCCTCGATCGCCTGGCGCGCCTGGCGATCCATGGTGCGCTCGATGGAGCGATCGAGCCCGGCCTGCGCGCCCCGGGTCAGGGCTGCCAGCGTTGCTGTCGCCAGCAGCGCACATGTAAAGTACGCCCTCACACCAGGTTTCTTACCCTGTGCCGTCATCTTCCTACTCCCATGCCGTTCGCCATCTGCGCCGCGCCATGAAGGTGATCAGCAGCGCGCCCGCGACGAAGCCGCCGACGTGCGCAAAAAACGCAATCCCCGCCCCGCCTGCACCGGGCACGAGCGAGAATGCGGCGAGCATCAACTGAAAGACGAACCAGAAGCCCAGAAGGATCACCGCCGGGAGCACGACCATCCTTGCAAATGGGAAGAAGAATACGAGCGTATAGACGCCCGCTCCGGGGTACTTTACGGCGTAAGCGCCCAGCACCCCTGCGATGGCGCCGCTTGCGCCGAGAGCCGGGACGGTGGATGCGGGGTTGGAAAGAACGTGCGCCAGCATCGCCGCAACGCCGCAAGCCAGGTAGAAGAGGATATACTTCGCCCTGCCCAGGAGCACCTCGATGTTGTCGCCGAAGATCCAGAGATACAACATGTTCCCCAGGAGATGCATCCAGGAGCCGTGCAGGAACATCGAGGTGAAAATTGTCAGCCAGACCGGGTGCAAGGACGGCGCGCCGATGTTAGTCCCCTGCGTCAGTTCCTTTGGGATGAGGGCCATCGAGTAGAAAAGTTGTCTTTGGCCAGCCGGCCCCAGGGATGCCTCGTAAATGAAAACCAGCGTGTTCGCCGCGATCAGCGCCACGGTAACAGCGGGAAACCCGCGCCTGGGATTATCATCTCTAAGCGGAATCATGCGGTGACGTCCTGGCAGGGCTTTATGTCGTGCGCCTTGCGGCTGCCATACAGGATGGCCTCGACCTCATCCGTAGGGGCGGTTCGCGAACCGCCCCTACGGGCGGACGCGCTGACCTGCGGGTTTTCGCGGTCGAGTGCCCAGAGCAATGGGTTGTCCGCGATGTATTTGCGGATCAGGTTGCATTCCTCCTCGTTCCTGATGATGTGTTCATAGTAGTTGCGCTGCCAGACAGGCGCGCCGGGGGTTCCGCGCATCAGATTGATCTGCTTGGTGGACACGGTCTTGAAGGCACCTACCAAGCGTCCCAATGGTTTGCCTTTCGTAGGGGCGGTTCGCGAACCGCCCCTACAGGCTTCGCCGATGACGATAATGCCGTGCACATGATTGGGCATGACGATCCACGCATCGAGATCCAAATGCAGGTACTGCCCCCGCAGCCATTCCCAATATTGCGCCACAACACCACCGCACTCGTTCAGGAGCATTTCGTCGTTCACAACATCACCGAGGAGGCATTGGTGGTTCTGGGTGCAGATCGTCACGAAATAGGCGCGCGCTTCGGAGTAATCCCACCCCTGCAGTCGAATGGAGCGGCGGTGATGGCGGTGCTCTAGCGGGTGTGATTTCATGCTGCAGGTATCCAGTTGGGGGCGGTTCGCGAACCGCCCCTACAATCGTTCGGTGTCATTTGCTTCGCAGTCATCCGGTTACCTGTTGGACTTGGCTGCCGTGGGGGCCTTTGGTGACGATGATGCGGTGCTCGAACGCGTCCTTCATTTCCTCGATGTGGGTGACGACGAGGATTTTCTCGAAATCGGGCTGGATAGCCCGGATGGCCTCGATCAGTTTGTCGCGGGCGCTTGAGTCCTGGGTGCCGAAGCCCTCGTCAATGATCAGGGTTTGCAGTTTGGCGCCTGACCTCTGAGCAAGCAAGCGAGCGAGGGCGATGCGCAGGGCGAAATCAACTCGAAAAGCCTCGCCGCCTGAATAGGATTCATACTTGCGCTCGCCGAGTTCATCGGATACGGCGATTTCGAGCGTCTCCGCCATTCCCTCTCTCGATTTCAGCGGCTTCTCCGTGCGCACGGCAATCTGGAGCCTGCCGTCAGTCAGCCGGTCCAGCAGTTCATTGGCCTGCTCCTCGAGTTGGGGCACCACGTTCTCTATCACCAGCGCCTGGATGCCGTCCTTGCCATATGCCTGGGCGAGTTCCGACCAGATCACCTGGTCGCGCTCTGCGGCGCGAAGGGCCGCGCGGCGGGCCTGCAGTTCTTCCGCCAGTCGGACCAGAGTTTCCAACCGCTGACGACAGGCTGCAAGTTCCTCCACCGCTTTCGTCCTCGATCGCTGGGCGGCATCGCTCTCGCTGCGCAGCCTGGCCACATCCGCCCTGGCGCTTTCGAGTCCCCTTACTGAACGCTCGAGTTTCTCCTGCTGCGCCGCGGCCCTGTCGGCAGTCTCTTTCGTAGTGCGCAGGGCGGCCTCAAGGCCATCAAGTTGCGTGGCCTCCCCGGGCAGGGATTCCTGCGCCGCGCGGAGTTCCTGCGCCTGCTTTTCGAACTGCGCCAGTTCGCCCAGTCGGCGGCGGGCGGCATCATGCTGGGATGCCTCATACCCGAGTTCGCGGGCCTGGTTCTCAAGGCGCTGCGCAGCAGAGCGCGCGTCGGCGGCGAACTCGCCGGACTCCAGCGTCTGCTTGAGCCTGTCGCGCGCGGCGGACAGAGTTTCCGCCTGCTGCCTGGCCTGGCGTGCGGCATCGAGCCGGCTTTGCAGGTCGCCCATCTGCCGCTGCGCTGCGGGCAGCGCCTTGGCCTGCGCGTAAAGCGCCTTCTGCCGCTGCTCATCGCCCGACAAGGCGCGCTTCATCTCCTCGCGCCTGCTGGTTGCGGCCTGATGTTCAGCGGCCAGCGCTTCACCCTCCTGCCCCATTTCTGCCAGCAATCGCCCTCTTGTATGGTCATCGAGCGACTGCTTGCACAGTGGGCAAACGGCTTCTGCTTGCTGCAGGAGGCCAAGTTTCTGCTGAAGGACGCCCTGCTGCGAGACCAGTTGCTTGCCGTGGGTTTCCAGGGCCGCAAGGTCTGCTTTCGCCCGGTTCACCCGTAATGCTATCTGCTCGACTTCGGCGGCTGCCTTCTCCATTGATTCGATCTGGTTTGCGAGCCGCTTCCCCTCGGCTTCGAGGGGGGCGATGCTGTTGACCTGCGGCATGAGTTCCGCGATGCGCTTCTCGGCAGCCTTCAACTCGCTTTGCAGGTGCTGTCGTTCGAGTTCGATCTGGTGCAGGGCAGCGATGCGCTGCTTCTCAATGTCAGCAGCGGCCTGCTGCTTCTGATCGAGTTGCGCGAGATGAGCGCGCGCCTGCTCCAGCAAGCCGAAGCCTTCGAGTATCTCGTCCTTTCTCGCGATTACTTTCTGGTGCTCGGCGATGCGCTGCTGGAAGAAACCGATCTGGCCTTGCAGTCGCTGCACCTCGCCTGCCAGGAGCGAGCGCTGCGCCTTCACATCTTCGAGGCGCCTTGCGTCCTGCTCCAGTTGGGCCAGCGCTGCCTGGGCGCTGTCCAGGGCCTGCTGCTTCTGCTCGGCCTGCTGTTCGGCCTGCTCAGCCCTGGCCTGCAATTCGCCGAGTCGCTTCCGCTCATCCGGCTCGCGCTCCAGTTCGCGCTCGATGCGCGCGATTTCGATCTTGCCGTGCTCTGCTCTCGAGTCGGCCTCGCGCGAATGTTCCTTTGCTCGATCCTGCATCTCCTGGTAGCGGCCCAAGTCCAGCATCTCGGCCAGCAACTCTTTCCTCTTTGCCGGAGACTGGCGCGTGAATTCATCCGCGCGCCCCTGGGCAAGGAAGGACGAGTTGAGGAAAGTCTCGTAGTCCATGCGAAGCAAATCGTTGATCACCGCCTGCGTGTCTTTTTGCGTGTGGCCGGTGAGGGGCCGGAAATCCCCATTCCCTGGGTCTCGCACCAGGAGGTCGAGCGATGCTCCGCGGCGGCGGTGCCTTTTGCGGATGACTCTGTATGCGGTGCCGGAGACCTCGAACTCGAAGTCAACCTCGGCCTCAAGCGGCTTCTGGTCATTGGGGGTCACGCGGATCACGTCCTCGGCGGCGAGCCTGTCGTTGCGCGCCCTGCCCCACAAAGCCCAGGTGATCGCATCCAGCAGGGCGGATTTACCCTCCCCGTTGTTGCCCGTGAGGCAGGCGGTTCGGAAACCGAAGTCGAGTTCGGCCCCCTGATCGCCGTAGGACATGAAATTGCGCAGGCGCAGTTTGAGAGGGATCATTTGTCTCCCTCCTGGGATAGCGAAGGCTGTTCGGCGGGTTCGTGCATCTCGACAACGAGGCGCGCGGCATATTCGCGCAGGTCCTTCGCCCTTTGCTCGGAGAACTTTCGCGTCTTGATGTATTCCTCCAGGGCCAGCAGCGGGTCGGTAAGGTGCTCGGTCAGGTTCGGGCTGCGCGGAAGGGCCGCCCTGCGCACTTCTTTCGTGAAGCCTGCCCAGAATGCGGGCGCGAGCGCGCGCCTGACGGCTGCATCGTCCACCGCTGCGCGTTCGCCGAGCACCGCGCGAACGCGCACCACCGCGCCTTCGATTTCGTTTTCGTGTTCTGCAACGGCAGAGAGAACCTGGCTGGTTGCATCTGTTGAATCGGCTGCTTCAACCTGAACCTCGATGGTCAGAAACCGGCGCGCGGAGACCGGCACGAAGTTGTATTGAGCGCGCCCTTTCTCGATCTGCGCGACAACAAACCCCTTGGGCTCCCTTTCCTCGCTGAAGTCAACTCGCTCCAGGCTGCCGGTATAGACGACCGGCGGATGGCGGCCGCGGTTCATGTCCTGAAACCGGTGCACGTGGCCCAGGGCAACGTAGTCGAAAGCGGGATTGGCTAGGATTTCTGGCGCGACGGTGGGCTCGGCCCCCGCCATCATTTTCGCTTCGCTGCTCAAGGCTGCTCCCTCGACAGCGCAGTGAGCCGCAAGCACAGCGGGAATGGCCGGGGCAATCTGACCAGCCAATGATTCAACAAGGACGGAATAGTTGAGGTCCTGCTGCGCCCAGCGCGGGATCCAGGGCAGGAAAGCGACCTGAAGCGGGCCCGACCTGGTCTCGATTCGCTGGACTTCGGGCTGCCTTCCAACGAAAACGCCCGGCACCTCCAGCGTGGCGTAGATATCGAGGGCATCCGCCTTGGCAGGAAGCGACGGTATGTCGTGGTTCCCGACGATCAGGACGACCGGGATTCCAGCGCTGACCAGGTGGCGGATTCGGCGCGCGAATTCCCTCTGGTGCGTGGGGCTCGGCTCTCTCGTTCTGAACGCATCGCCGGCGAAGATGACGAGATCGGCTTCTTGCTCGATGGCGTGGTAAACGACCTCGTCCAGGCAGCGTAGAAAATCGGCCACCCGAGTGTTCAGGCCAGTCTGGGGGTCGGGCCGGCCGTAGTTTTCCATCCCGATGTGGAGATCAGCGAAGTGAACGACCCGCACACGCCGATTGTAGCACCGCCCATTGCGCGCGTCAACGAATCCGTCGTGCTAGCGGGGAAGGTGGCGGTTGACTTCGCCCACCAGGCGGGCCAGGTATTTGCCCACCATGGGCATGTTGACGACGTGGCTCAGCAGCAGGCCGAGCAGGAGGATCACGATCAACCCGCCGATCGCCGCTCCCGCTCCCCGCCCCAGGCCGGATAGGAAGCCGACCCACAAGAGCCGCCTCGGCCTCTGAAGCAGTTCCACGTATTCGCGGATTCGCAGGCGCTCGGCAAACGCTGCCAGGCGGGATATGTCGTCGGAGGCAACAGGATGGGTGGGAGCAGCCTGCTTCTCGCTCTCGGGCTTTTCGGCCATATCGTCTCAGCATTCGGCCAGAGGCGCGGCAATCCCTACCGCCGCGGGCGTGGAACATTTCGGGGGCTGGCGAAGTCAAAGGGGTGACGAAAGTCGAGAGGAGGGATCGAGATGAAACGCGCAGCGGTTTGCTTGATTCTGGCCGTAGCCGTGGTTGTGGGGTTGGTTTCAAAGGCTTATGCTCCCCCGCGAAGGGATGTTCCTCCGGTCGTCATCTGGCCCACCGACCCGCTTTCGTGGGTGGCGGAGCGTTCGGTCGTGCTGCCGCCGTGGCATCACGGGAACCTGACCATCTTTCCGGTGCGCCTGCCGGAATGGCCGGCGTGGTCAGATGTGATGACCATGGACGAGGCGATGTCGCGCGGCGTGCTTGCGATCTCGGAGACGGGGAGCGTGAACGAGGTCTGGGCGCAGAACCGCGCCGGAACGCCAATCTATATGATGGGCGGCGAGATGATCGGCGGGGCCAAGCAGGACCGCATGCTGCGCGATGATGTGCTGCTGCCCGGCAACTCCAGATCGCGCATCCCGGTCTATTGCGTGGAACGGGGCCGCTGGGCGGGCCCGGCGGAGTTTGAGAGCCAGAAGGGAGTGGTGACCGGAATGCTTCGCCAGAGGGCGCGGGCCACGCGCTCCCAGGAAGAGGTATGGGCAGGTGTGGCCGCAGCCCCAGGTGCGCTTGGCGTTCCGGCGCGGTCAAGTGCATTCGCCACAGTGTATCGCGACGAGGAGGTGCAGAGAAAAGCGCGCGCATACGTGGACGAACTCAAGCCGCTGATAAAGCGCGAACGAGATGTTTGCGGGGTGATCGTCGTGTCCGGCGGCGAGTTCATCGTGGCGGATATTTTCCACGATGAAGAGGTCTTCGAGCGCCTGTGGCCCAAACTGCTCGATTCCTATGCAGTCTCCGCGCTGCAGGTCGGCCGGCGCGGCGACGTCTGGACGATAGAAGATGCGCGCCGCCTGCTGCGCACGATTCTCTCGATGCGCAGGTCTCACCAGTCCACACCGGGAGTGGGCGAGTTGCTCGAACTGCAAGGGGCTGGCATGATGGGCCAGGCCTTGCTGTGGAAGCAGTCTGTCGTTCACCTGGAACTGTTCCCCGGCACCCAGATCATGCCAATGGAGCACCGCGAGCCGCGCCTTCCCAGCCCCGATGTGCGCAGAGAACGCCTCCAGCAGCGCATCCGGTAGGCGGCGCAACGCAGGCGCGACCGATCGGCGTGAACAGAGAGATTCTTCGCTTCGCTCAGAATGACATGCAGGGGCACGGCACGCCGTGCCCCTGCCCTTCTGTAGGGCGGGCGCGTCCCTAGGTCTCGATTCCATCGAGACCGGGATGGCGGCCCCGATGCAATCGGGGCCTAGCCGCCTGCGCCCGCCGGGGGGTGGCGTGGGCACGCCAGCCCTACATTGATTCGCGGCCCAGGACCCAGATGTTGGAGCCCGACACGAACCTGGCCGCATCGCTGCAGAGCCAGACGGCGATCTCCGCGATGTCCGGCGGCGAGGGCTTGATTGGTCGGGCGCGGTCGGTGGGGTCCTTTGCTGCGCGGACAGCCTCATCGAAAGAAACGTGAGGCGTATGGCCCGGGCAGATGTTGTTGATCGTGATCCCGTTCTTCATCTCGGAAGGGGCAAGTTTCCGGGCGAAAAGGTGCCTGGCCGCCTTGCCGATCGAGTAATCGAAAGGCGGCTCGCGCCACGGTTCGGCATCCCACCAACCGATGTTGATGATGCGGCCCCATTTCTGCTTTCTCATGATGGGCAGGGCGCAGCGGACGGCGTAGAACACAGCGTTGAGTTCGGCCTCGATCACGCCGCGCCAGAACTCCGGCTCCACCTCGGCGATGGGCGTCTGCTGCCATCCGCCGCCAGCGTTATTCACCAGGATGTCGAGCCTGCCGAAGCGCTGCACGGCGGAGTCTATCATCCGCTTGACTTGCTGCGGTTTCGTCGTGTCGGCGCGCACGATAGCCGCCTGAGCGCCCAGTTGCTTGACAGCAGCGGCGACTTTGAGCGCCGGCTTGCGATCAGTGGAGAACGTCCCGTAGTTGAGAACGATGTTCGCGCCCTCGCGCGCCAGGGACAGGGCGATGCTCCTGCCCATTCCCTCGCCGCAAGAGCCTGTTACGAGCGCGACTTTGCTTTTGACTATCACTTGACCCTCGCAATTCTGATCGCTTGCTCAGGTTAGAACAGGGTTCCCTGAATGCCAGTTGCCAGCACGCGAGACTATGCGCCCGGGCGACCAGCAAGATCCACGCACTTGGCGGGTGCCCGGAGGTAAAGCTTCCAGAGGAATGGGCGTTCTTCACCCGCTGCAAGCTGTCGAATGCGATCCCAATTGCGCGCGATGATTCGAACCGAATCCCAGCGCGGGAGATTTGCGGCGCCCACCAGGACGAAGCAACCGACGCGGTGATCGGCCAGTGCGCGGCGTTGGCTTTGTTTCCGTAGCACCCCTTTGTCCCTAGTGATTGCCAGCCATCCCTCTTCGCCCACCTTCGCAAGCCATTCCTCGTCGGTGGTAGTCGGGCCGAAATGCTCATCGTGCTTCTTGACAGGTAGATCTAGCAGATGGAGAGCGTCGGGTATGCTCTTTCCCATGTTGCGGTCGAAGAACAGTATCATGCTGCCGCCACCGCAGCGATGCCCTCGAACTCCAGTGCCTGCAGTATGGCAAGAGAGGTGATGCCGACGAAATCCTGTTCGATTTCCTCCGGCTTCTCGCCCGCCTCATAGCGCTCCCTGACCACCATAGTCGGCAGGCCACAGTCTTTGAGGATCGGCGCGCCGAATTGTATCTGAGGGTCAACTACAATTGGGCCCTCTTTGCCACGCGGGAACCACCGGATAGCCCAGCCGTGCTCATACTCAAACTGCCTGATCCTGTCCACGATCGGCCCTACCCAGATGATTTGCCCGTGAGCGCTGGCTTCCTCCAACAGCACCTGGTCGAGCCACGGGCCTTGCTCCTCCTTCAGCTCATTCAGGACCCGGGCTCCATCCGTCATCGGCTCCAGTTGAGCGAACGGGTACTCCGTGTCAAAGCGCTTTGCGAGGTAGTCACGGGCGATACGGATGCGCCCAAGCGTAACCCCCATCTTCCGCAGTGTGGCTACAAACGCGACCTCGACAAGTTGCAGATAGGACAGTGGAGTGCCGCGCTCTCGCTCATCGAAGACTCTGGGACCTCGTTCTCCTCTGGGCTTGATACGCCCGTAGTACCAGGAACTGACCGTGGTGCGGTGAATGTCCGCGAGGCGCGCGGCCTCACCGACGCCATAGGCGGGAAGGTACAGCCGCTTGAGCCACGGTTCGCGATGCGCCCTCGCTGCAGCCTTGTCGCTCTTCATTTCAGCAGCTCCCATCACCCCTCCAGCGAAACGCCATTCTGCCAGGGGGCATTATACCCTAAACAAGGCCCAGATTCCTCTCGGGTTAGGCCGCAAAGATCACATCCTGGAGCGCTCGGACAGTACGGCACGACGTTGCCTGGCGTCCTGGCGTCCCCTTGTGGCAGGTGAACGACGCGGCGCGACGAAGTTTGCGGTCATCGTGACGGCAAGCGAAGACGATGCAATCGTAATAACCGGCGGGCGCAGGCTCGCGGGAAGGGTGCGGCTGAGCGGGACTGCGAACGGGAGCCTGCCTGCTCTTGCCGCCTGTCTGTTGATGCACGGGGAATGCCGGCTCGAAAACCTGCCCGCTGTGGAAGACATTCGCGTGATGATTGACATCCTGCAGGCGCTCGGACTGCGGATGACGATGGCCGGCAGGGACACCGCCGTCATCCAGAACGAAGGACTGAAAACGGACCCCCCCCCGGCGGAACTCGTGAAAACCATGCGCGGCTCGTTTTACGTGATGGGCCCGCTTCTGGCCCGGCTTGGCAGGGCTTGCGTCAGTTTGCCTGGGGGATGCTATCTGGGCAGCCGCCCGGTTGACTATGTCCTGGATGTTTACCGGGCCCTGGGGGCAGAGACTGTCGTGTCGCGCAAGACAATCGAGGCGTCCACCGCGAGGCTGAAAGGCGCGACCATCGTTCTCAACCCCAGGTATCGCAGCCCGGGCGCGACCTTCCACGCCTTGCTGGGCGCGGTTCTCGCTGATGGCACCACGACTATCGAGAATGCTTCCCAGGAGCCGGATGTCGTATCATTCTGCCACCTGCTGAACAAGATGGGCGCGCGCGTGAGCGGAATGGGCAGCGCGGTGCTGCGCGTGGAAGGCGTGGATACGCTGCGTGGGCCGTGCGCGCACAGGGTGCCCAGCGACAGGCTTGAGGCAGGCACGTTTCTTCTGGCGGGGTGTGCGACCAGGGGGGATGTTCGAGTCGAGGAGATAGCGCCGGGCAGCCTTGCCACCGTGCTCCAGGTGTTTGAGAGCGCGGGGGCGCAAGTCCACCGGGAGGAGATGGCTGTTCGCGTTTCCTGCCCGGAGAGGCTGCGCGCGGTGGATGTAACAACTGGCCCCGAGCCCGGCTTTCCAACCGACCTGCAGCCGCCGCTGGCAGCCCTGCTGTGCACAGCGCGCGGAACAAGCCGGATCGAGGAGACGATTTTCGACGATCGCCTCAGATATGCTGACCAACTTGCCAGGATGGGAGCCAGGATCACCGTCGAAGGCCGCGTCGCAACTATCGAGGGCATTGAGCGCCTCAGGGCAGCCGACCTTGAGGCGGAGAATATCCGCGCGGGGGCCGCCCTCGTGGTCGCGGCATTGGGCGCAGAGGGAAAGAGCCGCATAAGCGGCTGGCATTTCCTGGAGCGCAAATACGACAACTTCCGATCGAAACTGGCATCGCTGGGGGCTTGCCTGCGCGAGACCTAGCAGGCGCAGAGATGAGACGTCAATGTGGGGATTGAGTCCGGACTTGGGGATTGATCTGGGAACGTCCAGCATCATCGTTTGGGTGCGCGGGCAGGGGGTCGTGCTGCGCGAGCCTTCTGTTGTGGCTCTTTCCAGGCAGACGAAGCAGACCATCGCGGTCGGCGAGCAGGCGCGCCAGATGCTTGGCAGGGCGTCGGAGAACATCATCGCCTGCCGCCCGCTTCAGCAAGGGGTAATCGCGGATTTCACTGCCGCGCGAAGGATGCTTTCGTACCTGTTCGACCGCGTGTGCGGCTTCAGGCGCTTGTTCAGGCCACAGGTCGCTCTTTGCGTTCCCTGCGCGGCCACTGCAGTTGAAAGGCGCGCCGTCATCGAGGCGGCGATGGCCGCAGGAGCGAAGAGGGCTTACCCGGTGCCGCGCCCTGTTGCGGCGGGCCTGGGAGCGGGCCTTGCTGTAACCGAACCGTGCGGCCACCTGGTGGTGGACATGGGCGGCGGCAGCACCGATATCGGGGTGGTCAGCCTGGCATCGGTCGTGCTGGGCGAATCGCTGCGCTCGGGAGGGGCGGACAGCGACGATGCCATAGTGCGATGGCTGAAGCGCTCGCGCAATATCATCGTCGGGGAGCGCACCGCCGAGGAGATCAAGATCGCGATCGGAACGGTGGCGCCGGAGGGCGACGGCTCGATGAGCGTGAGCGGGCGCGATGCTGTGAGCGGGCTGCCCGTCAGCATTGAAGTTCATTCGTCCGAACTGCGCGAGGCCTTGCTCGAACCTGCCACTACAGTCATCCAGAGCATCAGGCGGCTGCTCGAACGAGCGGCACCCGAACTCTGCGCGGACATAGCCCACAACGGCATCACGCTCACCGGCGGGGCAAGCCTCCTGAGAGGCTGTGCCCAGTTGATCCAGGAGCAGACTGGCCTGCGCGTGCGCACGGCCGATGACCCCCTGTGCTGCGTCGCCGTGGGAACGGGCAAGTACCTGGAAATGATACGCGCGGGGGGCTTGCGCGCTTGAGTCAGTAGGCTCGCCTGGCTTTTTCGGCGTAGAAAGCGAGCCGCAGGTTCTGCATCACCTGCTCGGAGAGTTGCTGGGTGGTCAATCCATGAAACTGTGCATCGCCAGGCAGAACCTCGATCAGGTTGCGCCCCCGCGCCTTGATCGCGGCCGAATCGCCCCGCTGCTCCCGCGTGATCTCGACCAGTTGCAGGCCCACGCGCAGCAGTTCCGACAGCGCCTTCGAAATCTGCTGCGCTCTTTCCACAGGCCCCGTGCCATTGCTGCTCACCGCCGGCTGGAAGATGACGCGGTCGTCAATCGAGACCTGCCCGATTTTCTGGCCCTTCACTTCGATTGCCTTGGCGCTCGGAACCATTGAGCCTACGACCGGTCTCAGGTTGATCTCGATTTTCATCTCGGTCAGCAGTTTGCGCACTCTCTCCGCGCGGTCTGCAGCATAGGGGTGGGTCTGCAAGATGCCCAGTTCCCTGGGCGGCCGCGTCTGCTCCATGCGAGCCAGGCCCTGAAGCACGGAAAGCATCCCGACGGGGTTCCAGCGCGCGCTCTTGATAAGATATTTCAGCCCCTCGCTGTCGGCCTCGTCCTCGGCGCGGCGGCTGTAGCCTGTCAGCAAGGCTGTCCGCAGCAGGCTGCCGGCCACGGCGATGTTCTCCGGGTTCACAGGGGCTCCGGCGAGGACCGCTGCCAGCGTGGCCATCGTGAGCCGCTTGTCTATCTTCGCCTGCTTCTCAATCAGGGCCATGCCGTGGCGCTTGCAGTTGTGGCCAATCTCGTGCGCGATCACGGCCGCCAATTCATCGTCTGATTCCACTGCCGACAGCAGCCCCCGCGTCACGTAGAGGTATCCGCCGGGCAAAGAGAAGGCATTGATCTCAAAAGAATCCAATACCTTGCAGTTATACTTGACGTCGGGGCGGGGCGAGGCGGCGGCCAGGGCGTCGGCGATGCCGCTCATGCGACTGACCTGGTCGGGCAATTTCGCGATCTTGTATTCTTTTTCTACCTGTGCGGCGGCCTCCTTGCCGACCTGCGCCTCGCGCTCGTCGGGCTTGGCAGCCCAAGCAAGGGTCGCAGCGAGAAAGACGGCAACCCATCCCGCCGCCAGACCGGCCCCAACCAGACCACGTTTCAGCATTGCGCGCTCCCAATGGTTAGACACTTGTGGGCCCAATTTGGTTCTTCCGGTCTGTTATTTCCCCAGCCACTTGTGGAAGAACCTGCAAGCCGCGGGGTCTCGGGCATGCCTTACTCGCGAGCAGCCTCATCGGTGCGCCTTTCTGGAAAGGATGAAGCCCAGTGAACTGGCAGGAGCAATCCGACATGGCCACGTTGCGCGCGCAGGCGCGCAGGAAATTCCAGGCACTGATTGATTTCGTCAAGGAGAATGTCGGCCCGGGCCAGGAGTACGTCAACGACTTGGTGCGCGTTGTCATCTCGGACAACGGTTGCTATTACGAGTTTCTCGACCTTCCGGAGGAGTTCTCGGGCGCGGTTGGGACTGCTTTCGCGGCTCAGTTCGTGCCGAGCGAAATAGGGATTGACCTCATAGCCCGCATTCACGAACTGGTCTGCGCCTCGGACGATTCGAACACCAACGAACTCAGTGTGCTCGCTCTCTACGACAAGGAGGGCCTTTACTGGCCGGAGTCCATCTACATACATCACTTCTGCCGCGCAGAAGAGTCAGGCCCCGCCACCGCGGGTTGGTATCGCCCCGACACGCTGCCGCTTTTCTTCAAGGTCAAGGTTGACAGCCGCATCGCGCGCCCATTGATCGGGATAGACCGCGGGATCATCTTCTTCGTCGCGAACCTCACCGACCAACACCTGTTGGTGCGCATCCCCCACGTCGGCTCCGACCTCGCGGACCTGAACCTCGCGCTGCAGCCGCAGACCGTCCACTAGCAGCCGGGTGCAGGGCGATGGGGAGGCGCCACTGTGGGGCGGGGCCTCTGCGCCCCGCCGAAGGGGTCCGGCGCGGGACTGAGCCCGCGCCCTACAAGGGGATGCCGAACGCGCGGACGATAAACACCGCCATCTGGCCGCGCTTGAGCGGCGAATCAGGGCAGTACCAGCGCCTGCCCCTCCAATTTGCGCACCCGTTCGTCACCGCCGCACCGCCGGGCCATGAGGTGGGATCGGCGAGCCTCTCGACATAGGGGCATGGCGGCCGCGCGGACGGCACGTCAGCGAACACCCCTGCGCAGGTCGGCATCGGGGCCCTGCCTGTCGCTCGGCACAGCAACTTGGCTGCCTGCTGCCTGGTAACATCCGCATCGGGGCAGAAAAGCCTCTGCACCCCCTGCCTGCCGCACCCGTCAGTAACCGGCGTTCCACCCCAGGAGGGCGCGTCCGCAAGCCTCTCTATCCAGCCGTAAGCCGGATGCGTCTCCGGCACATCCGCGAACGTCGGAGTTGCCCTATCCAGCCACGTCTTCCCAGCCGCCTTGCACAGCGCCTCAGCGATCAGCGCGCGGCTGACTGGGCCATACGGGCAATAACGCGGCGGGTCTGCCGAGCAGCCAGGGACAATCGCTTGCTGGCTGAGCGCCTCGATGTAGGGCCTCTGCGAATGACTGCAGAGAACGTCATCGAACGCGACCCGCCATATCGTATCCGACACCGTAGCAGACTCACGCTCACACCCGTCTCGGCACTGAAACCAGACTGTAGCGGTACCACGGGGCTGCGCCAGTGACCAGCCCTTGCCAGACGCATAAGGCTGCCACGCAGACCAGTCTTGCCCATCGTTGCTGAAGCGCATTTCCGCAGCACCCTCTGCGGACAGGGTCAGTTGAACTTCCGCCGAGTCCGTGCAGGGCGCGCCGCTGTTGATGCTTATGCTGAGATTCGTGGGCGGCACGGTAGTGGTGTCGAACCTTATCTCGTCCCATCCCTCTACCGACTCGCGCAGCTGGGCGTCGCGTCCCTGCACGTAAACGCGCTTAGTTCCCTCGCCCGAGGTCAGCGTCCAAGGCTTCGCCGCGGTGCAGGGTTCCCACAGGCTCCAATCGCCGGGATCATTCCTGAACCGCACCTCAGCCCACTGGCCACAAGTGATCGAAAGGGTAACTTGTGCCGAGTCTGTGCACGCAGCCCCCCCGTTTATGGAGAAGGCAGGCGGAGCAGTGCCTTCGCGGTCGCGGACATAAGCCGCTATTGCGGAGCCGGAGGGCCCTGGCACCAAGTTGGTGGCCTCAGAAACAAACGCTACGAACCTGCCGCCCGGGGTAATCGGGCCGGGGTAGGAGTGGCCGTTTGCCTGCTCGCCTGCGCTGCTCACACTCACCAGTTCAAGGGTGCCAGTCTGCCGATCGCGCACGAACATATCCATCGCATTGTTGGTGTCGCCTGGCAAGAGGTTGGTGGCTCCGGAGCAGAACGCGACGTACCTTCCGTCACCGCTAATAGCGGGCGCAATAGACCCCCGGTTTGCCTGTTCTCCCGCACTGCCTATGCTGACGCGTTCAGTGGTGCCATTGAGCCGGTCACGAACGAAAACGTCGCGCTGTCGGTTAGTATCGTCCGGCACCAGGTTCGTCGCGTCGGAACAGAACGCCACAAACCGGCCATCTCCACTCATGCTGGAGCCAGAATCGTCGGACGTGGTGTTGCTCTGCTCTCCTGAACTGCTGACGTTTACTCGCTCAGTCGTACCTGTCAGTCGGTCGCGCACGAAAATATCCAGCCGGCCGTTCGTGTCGCCCGGGACAAGGTTGCTGGCCTCCGAGACGAATGCCACACATCTGCCATCAGCGCTGATACTAGCGTAGAGCGACGAACTGTTGGCCTGCTCGCCAGCATTCGACACGCTGACGCGCTGGGTGGTACCGCTTAGCCGGTCCCGGACAAAAATGTCCGACCAGTTGGTATCCCCAGGAACAAGGTTGCTCGCGCCCGAATAGAACGCCACGAATCTGCCGTCGGCGCTGAGGGAGCCCCCGACGGAGTCCGCGTTTCCCTGCTGCCCCGTGCTGCTCACGGACACACGCTCCGTTGTGCCGGTCAGCCGGTCGCGAATGAACACGTCCCAGACGTTGTTTGTGTCGCCCGGCACAAGGTTAGTGGCCTCGGACTCGAAGGCCACGAACCGCCCATCGGCGCTTATCGGGCCTCCTCGCGAGTCGCCATTCCCTTGGGCTCCGGTGCTGCTCACACTCACACGTTCCGTTGTGCGCGTGGCCCTGTCACGCACGAAGACATCGACGACATTGTTGGTGTCTCCCGGCACCAGGTTGTCGGCTTCGGTCGGAAAGACCGCATACCGCCCGTCGGCTGATATGTCCACCCCCAACACTTCGTAGTTCGCCGGTTCGCCGGTGCTGGACACGCTGACCAGTTCGGTGATGCCGCACTGCCCCGTGTTTGCCAGCAGAACCAGCGCGAGGAGTGCCGCGAGGATCGCGAGGATGCGCCGCGCGGCGAACCGTTCCCTTTCGCAAGCCATCTCGGTCTCCTTTCCCCAGCCCCCTGCAGGCTGGCTTGCGACAACAGGACTGAGGAGATAATACCACGCAGGCGCTTCTTGTCAAGGCGGGGGGAAGGAACAAAAGGGGCTGGTTGCGCAACTAATAGAAGTAGGAAGATAATAGGGATGGCGACGGGCGTCGCGGTAGCCGTGCGAAAGAGAGCGGGAATCAGGGTGGCGGCGGAATCGGAAGAGGGCCGCCTGGTTGCCCGCTGCCAGGAGGGCGACCGGCAGGCCCAGGAAACGCTGGTGCGCCATTGCCAGGACAGGGTCTATCGTCTCGCCTACCGGCTGCTGGGCCACCGCGAGGAGGCCCTCGATGCTTGCCAGGAGACCCTTGTTGCGATGCTGCGGACTCTGCCGACCTTTCGCGGCCACGCGCAGTTCCAGACGTGGCTCTATCGCGTTACCACCAACGTCTGCCTTATGCGGCGCAGGCACTTGAAGGCCCGAACGCGCCTTATCGCCGCTGCCGCTGCCGAGCCGCCGCAGGAGCAGGACCCCGAATCCGCCGCCCTGCGCCGCGAGGCCCAGGAGGCAGTCCGCGAGCATCTGCGGCGTCTTCCAGCCCAGTTTCGCGCAGTGGTCGTGCTGCGCGAACTTGAGGGGATGTCCTACGAAGAGATCGCCGGGATACTGAGAGTGCCTGTGGGCACCGTTCAATCGCGGCTCAGCCGCGGGCGCCTGCTGCTGCGCCAGGTATTGCTGAATGATGAACGCATCACATTGCCGGATCGGGGAGGCGAAAAGCCATGACCTGCCCAGAAGTTCGCGACATGCTCTCTGCTTACATGGATGCAGCCTTGCCTGCGGGCGACGCGCATCAAGTGAGCGCCCACATCGAGTCCTGCCGGGTCTGCCGGGAGGAACTGGCCGCGCTTCGCCTGGTTTCCGACCTGGTCGGCTCCCTGCCTGCTGGTCGGCTGCGCACGGACCTCGCGCCGCGCGTGGTGGCGCGCGCCTCGGCTCCGCGGTGGAGGGAGACATGGGCCGCAATGCGCGAATTCGTGGCGCCGAGGAGGGCCTTTCTGGGCCGCCAGATGGCCAGGGCAGCGGCCATTGCTGCGCTGTTCTTCGTCGCTGCGTCTGCACCGAAAACGGCAGGCCTGGTGGTCTCGTGGCCAAGCCGAGTCGCAGCGGCTGCTGGATCAGGGATGTCTTATGTTACTGCCGGCATTGAGCAGGCCCAGGCATTGTTGAAGAAGCCAGCCCATTCCCAGGCTCCCGCGAAGAACCGCGCTCCGGCAGTCCGCGAGTCGGGGTGGCTATCTGGCGCGGCTGTCACATAGGCTGCCAGGAGGTGAGACGTAATGTCTGAAACAACCACTGAAACCAGCCCGCGCTGTGCGAGATGCAACCAGGAGATTGCAGAGGGCCAGCGAGTGGAGCACCGCGGGGCGGTCTATTGCATCGAGTGCGTGGGCAAGGTCCTCAACGGCGACATCTCCGCCCGGCAAGGCCGCAAGCACAGCGTTGCCGCCGCGGTGTTGTTCTCGCTGGTGCCCGGCCTGGGGCAGATGTATAACGGACAGATGCTCAGGGGGGCCGAGATTCTGGGCGCGTTCTTCGGATTGTGGGCCTGTGCAACAACGCTTCGGCTGCCTGCCCTGCCGACAGCGCTGCTCGGTTTGGCCATTCCGGTTTTGTATTTCTGGAACCTGTTCGACGCATACTGGACCGCGCAGCGGATCAACCGGTTCGACATCCCGGTCCTGCCGCCGGTTTCTGAGGAGGAACGAAGCGCATGGGATGCGGCTTCAGCCTGGCGCGCGCGGCTGCCGCACATCCCTTCCGGTCCTTGTGCCGAACCATCAGGCGCGTCGGCGGCCTGGGGCGTGTTCCTGATCGTCCTGGGCGTGCTGTTCCTGTTCAACAATTTCGGGGTGAAGTGGCTCACGTGGGATCGCGCGTGGCCTGCGGCGCTGCTGGCGCTTGGTCTCTGGATGCTCGCGAGTCTTGCCCTTTCCCGCCGCCGGCCGGCAGCGCCCGAACCACCCCATGAGGAGGCGCGCAATGAATAACCATCGGAGAGGACATGTCCACAACGGCACCGGCACCCTGATCTTCGGCATCGTGTTCACAGTGCTCGGGGGCGGGCTGCTAATCGAGCGCTGCACCGGCGTTGACGTGTGGGGCTACACTTGGCGGCTGTGGCCTGTGCTGCTGATACTCATGGGTGTGAAGGCCCTGCTCGACTACTACGCAGCCCGCGCCTCGGCGCGAAAGGGGCAGCCATGAGAGCGCGAAACGTGCTGCTGGCCTTCATCATCATCATGGTCGGGATGACCATCACCGCCTCGCATCACGGCGTGTTCGCCGGCTGGGAGCGGACGCTGCGCGACGTGGCCAAGGAAATCGAGGAGGTGGTCGGCACCGTGTCCGAGTCGTGGCCGCCCGGGGGATGGCAGGCGATCGGGGGCGGCGCCACCGCGTTTCCCGGCAAGCAGTTCTCATCGCTGATCATCGAGAACGCGAACGGCAGCGTGACGGTTACCGGCCGGGATCAGGACAACGTGCAGATGAATGAGATCCGCTACGGCCGGGGTGAGACGCAGGATGAGGCACGACGCAACGGGCACCGGGTTTCCGTCGAAACGCAGTCTTCGGGCGAAGCCCTCATCATCAGCGTGCGCGGCAGACATGACTGGTGGAGGGGCAGGCGCGTTGACATGCAGATTACCACCCCTCCGAATCTTGACGTGAACGTGCACACTACCAGCGGCCCGGTGCAGGTGCGAGGGATGAAGGGCGCTGTGCGCGTCGAGAATGTGTCCGGAGACAGTTCCGTGAAGGGCGGCAGCGAGGCAAAGGTAACAAGCATCAGCGGGGCGGTCAGGCTGGAAAACGTCTCCGGCGAGATGAGGTTGTCCACGGTGAGCGGGTCAATCCGGGCCGGGCATTTGCGCGGGCCGCTTTCCGCCAGGACGATCAGCGGCTCGATTTACCTGGATGACTATGCAGGCTCTCCGGTGGACCTGAAGGCCACAAGCGGAGATGTGAATGCCGCATTCTCGGAGCCGATGAAGGGGCAGTTCTTCGCCAGCACCATCAGCGGCTCGATCTGGGCTGCGATTCGCAGCGGCTCCGACTGCATCGTGGACCTGAGTTCCAGGAGCGGGCATATAACCTGCCAGGTCCCCTCGTTTCGGGAGTATGGTAACGGCGGGCAACAAGGGCCGGAGTTTGGCCCGGACCTAGAGCGCCCGTTCGGCGAGGGGCGCATCTTCATCCCCCGGGAGCGCATCAGGCATTTCCGGCAGCGTCATGTCCAGGGGATAATTGGTTCAGGCAAGGGGCGGCTGGAACTGCACAGCGTCAGCGGCTCGGTGATGGTGACGACTGCTCCCGCGCACACCGCCGACACCGGATTGCGGCCGCCCCAGATGGTCCCGCCGACGCCCGCGGCCAAGCCTGTCAGGCCGCTGCCTCCCAGGAAGCAATAGGCGCAACCACAGCAGCGCAGCGCAACCGCGGCTAGGCCCCGACAAAGTCGGGGCCGCCGTGGCAGCCTTTCGCCCTGGCGACTTTCAAAGCGGCGATAGATCGCCGCACTCCACAAGAGGGCTTCAGGCCTCTTGACCGCAGCGTGAATGCCCTGTATCGTTTTCCGAGTCGCAGCGCCCATGCGTGTGTAGGGCAATCCGCCGGCAGGCGGATGCTGCCGCGATTCGTGGGGCGGACAGGTTGGAAATGCCTCTGGCATCCCGTTGGGTGCCAACGGCATCCCAGAGGGACGTGTCCTACCTTCATTCGTGGTAGCGCAGGATTGTATCCTGTGCGCGGGCCACGCTACCGCTACGCGGGCGACGGCCATACACCTTAGAAAGGACGAGACGCACTGATGGCGGCAACGGTTTACTTCGGCTCGATTCTGCAGACGAATATGACGTGGAAGGAAACGCTTCCGGCGAAACTGGATCTGATTCTCGAGCGGCTGAAGATACGGGAGCGAGTGAAGGGCAAGACGGTTCTGATAAAGATGCACCTTGGCGGCAATGTGGGCTACTCGACGGTGCACCCGGTTTTCGTGCGGCGCGTGGTTCAGGCTGTGAAGGAGGGCGGCGGCAGGCCGTTCGTAACCGACACCCAGGGCGCGGAACAGACTGCCCATGAGCGCGGCTACAGCACGGAAACGCTGGGGTGCCCGCTGATTGCAAGCGCCGGGTTCAAGGAAACGCACTTCTATGTTCACACGCGCGAATACAAGAACGTCAAGGAATGGCGCGTGGCGGGCGCGATTCAGGAGGCCGATTTCCTGATCGGGTTTGCGCACGTGAAGGGGCATCCGTCCTGCGGCCTGGGCGGGGCGATCAAGAACATTGCCCTTGGCTGCATGCAAGTGCAGACCAGGGGACAGATGCACGACACGTTCCACTATGACCGCTACTGGTTCAAGGACAAGTGCCCCGATGCGGCGACAGCCAAGAAGGTGGTGGAGTCATGCCCCTTCGGCGCGATGAGCCTTGACCGCAACGACCCGATGGAAGTGCACCTTCACTGCGATCCCTGCAACCAGTGCATGAGGTGCCTCAAGGCGGCCCCTGCGGGATCGCTGAAGATTGACCCGGTGAACTTCGCGTCGTTCCAGGAAGCGTGCGCGATCTCGACGGGGATAACGCTGTCAACTTTCGCGCCGGAGAATGTTGCGTTCCTGAACCTTGCGACCCAGATAACTCCCTGGTGCGACTGCTGCGGGTTCACTACCGCGAGCGTGATGCCCGACATCGGCATCTTCGGCTCTGACGACCCGGTTGCGATTGACCAGGCGACACTCGACGTGATGGCCAAGCACAAGTTGATCTACGAGAGCATCCCGCGCGCTCTGGAGGCGCAGCCCGGAGCGGGGCATCCCCTGCAGGAACTGCTTGGGCCGCTGAAGGATCCTTATCGGGTTAACGAATACTGCGAGCGCGAGGGCGTGGGAACCAGGCAGTATCAACTGGATGACGTTTTCCCGGTGAAGGAGAGGGGTTTCCTCGGCCCTGCACATATCCCGGCGACCGGGCTGTAGGGCTCATCCGGCGCATGTGAATACGAACGCTAGGGCTCACGACAGCAGGCCGCGGTAGGCCAGTTCCACGGTCAGGCAGAAAGCAAGTTCGCCTGTAAGGTCCCTACGCATGGCCCTGTGCTGCTCGAGCGCGGACTCGACGCCGCGGATGTCCAAGATGCCGCGTCGGCTGGTCTGTCGGTCGAGCAGGATCTCCCGCAAATGCGGATGCAGTTCGCGGGCGAACCACCTCACGTAGGGCAGATGCACGCGCCGGTCAAGTGTCGCGGGGAAGCGTCTCGGCCAGCGTCTGGATAGCACGTGGAATCCCCGGTTGGCTGTCAATGTCGCCCATCCGACCGCGGCTTGCCATCGGCTGCCGCCATCTTTGGGCCCAAACCCTCCCTTCGTGGTGAACCATCGCAGAAGGCGCGGGTCGTTTTGGCGAATGATGTACGTCAGAGCCTCGCGAGAAAGAAGGCACGTGAGCGGGGCTGTCCACGCAGACCTCAGGAACCCAATGTCAAAGAAGGGGTAGCGCACGTCCAGGTATTGCCGGGTCACGAACGCACCCGCCCCCCAGATTCTCCTCATACGCTCGTGGAGAAAGAAGGCTTGCTCCCAGTCTGACGACCCGCCGAACTCTTCTATCTGGGAGAGAGAGCTTTCGAGGGATGTTTCGAGCGCGCCCGCCATCGCGGCCCGCGCCTCACCTGAGAACAAAGCGCTGGCGTCAGCCCTCCTAGGAAATGTGCGCAGTGCGAACCGGGTGAACGCCGCGCGACCGCCCCCAGCCACCTGTTGGCCGCGGAACCCATACCAGAGTCGCAGCACCTCACCCCCAACGGCACACAGCACTGTCGAAACCTGGCTGGCGATCTGCCGCTGGTTCAGTGGCCCATGAGCGTTGAGCGCGTCAACTTCGCCCCCCGACAAGGCGGCGATCTCAGCAGCCCAGACAGGGAACTCACGCAAGAAATCCTGTCCGGGCATCAGCACAGTGTGGGGGATGTTCAGGGCGCGCGCGATCCGAGTGGCCAGGACGCGGTCCAGGCAGCCTCGGCGTCCCGTCGTGAAGCCGCGGAACTGTGTGCCATTTACGGTCAGCGCCGAGATCGTCGCCCTGGTGTCAATGCCTCCGCTCACGAAGAGCCCCATGCGGGAAGTGCTGCGCAACGCTACCGCCCGGTTGGTTTGCTGACGCATGTTCTCGAAGACCTCATGCATGTTTGGCGAGGTTTGCGGCCGCGCCGGCCAGTGGAAGTATCTGCGACTCGTGATCGCATTTCCGCGCCAAAGGCAAATGCTTCCCGGCGGCACGAGGCTGGCCCGGTCAAACAAGGTGCGTGTGCCGAGCGCGTGACGAAAGGTGAACATCTCGGACAAGCCTGCAAGGTCGGGGCCACCCAGATCGAACCCGAGCCGTCGCAGCGTCAAAAGACTGTTGGCAAACCCGACCGTTGTCGCCCTGCATGCGAAGTAGGTCGGCAGGAAGGCCAAGTGATCGTTCACAACTGTCAGTCGCCGCGTTGCCCGCTCGTAGTGCATGAACAGAAAGGCCCCGTTGAGTCGGCCGAACTGTTCGACTTGCCCTCGTTCCAGAAGCCCGGTCAGACGCTGCGCAGCCGAGACTTCAGGTGACAGGTCGAAATCCTGCGGGTTGTAGAACTCTCCCCAGAAGCACGCGAGTGTGGCTTTTTCGGGCGATTGCCACGTCTCGGCCCGCCAGGACGGACGTGACTCCGCCGGCAAGAGCACGGCGAAATGATCGTCTATCGAGGCCCATCCGCGGTCGGGTGGAATGTCCAGCGCGCCCTCCGCATCGTAAAGTGCGGCAAACTCGGTCCCCATGTCCTGTCTCCCGTTTCGTCCGTGCCTCACCTTTCGCCGGCCATCTGGCCATTCCTGCCTGGAGCCCGGTGTTGTGTCCCCCTGAGGGACGGCAGATGCGGGCTCCTCGACGATGTCAGGCCAGGTGGCAGGGGAACCAACCGCGGCAGCGAACGTTTCTCAGGAGGGTAACCAGCAAAAACATTGGGAGGTCGGACATGCAACGCGGTATTTCGATCTTTATTGCGGTGATGGCGGTCGCACATCTGACGTTTGCCCCCCGTCAGACCGCCCAGGCTCAGCGCCCCGGCACCAGAGAGGCGATGGATACGGCGACACAGCAGGGCATTGAGACCTGGTGGGCCGTCCCGAGGGAGGCTTGGGACAGCGCCCGCGATAGAGGCGTGAACGTGCCCAGTTTCTACTTCGGGGCTCTGTCAGACGACCTCGCTGCCGCGCGGCTGCAGGAATTCTTCGCAAGGAAGAACGGGAAGGCATTCAGCGCTCTGACATCCGCGGACCTGTGCATCATATTCCACGGAATATTGCGCACGACAGCGAAGGGCGGGCCGTGGCGACTCTCCAGCGCGACGGTGGCGGATGAAGATTTTCCAGAGGCCGCCGCCGCATACGTCGAGCGCCACCAGCGCATCGCGGAGCGCGTCGGGGTGGCAGACCGCATCTGGTGGCAGGTGGCAGATGAGGCGCGACGCAACCCGAAGTCGCCGGAAACCATCAAGGCCGCGGACGTATTGTTCGCCATGGTGAAAGCGATCAAGCAGCGCGTGCCGAAAGCCAGGATACTTTGCGTGTGCTGGCCCACCCCTGAAATACTGCCTTACTTGGATGCGGTTGCCTATCCGCTGGTCGGCAAGCCATACCCCGGGACCACGACGCGGATCAACTCGATTCCTACCAAGATAGGATACTTGAGCGGGGGATTCGATTCGTATCTGGCAGGTACGCAGGCTGGTTATGTGGCCGAGCTGCGTCAGAAACTGGAAGCGGCGGGACTGCGCCGCGCCCTGTTTTACAAGTGGGATGAGGCGGCGGCGCAAGCCTGGATGGAGGCAAACAGGTAGGGGGCGGCGCGCGCCGGTGTGCGCTGCGGGCCGGCAGAAGCGAAACGCGCGAGGGCCTAGGCTGGCTCTTTTGCGCTATCCAATGGGCTAGGGGCGGGCTTGGGTGGTGGGGGGGTCTTATCGCGCATACAGGCGGCGAAGGCCTTGACGATGTCGGGGTCAAACTCCCTGCCCGCCGCTGCGCGCAGGTGCGCGAGGGCCACTTCGGCAGGCAGGCCAGGCCGGCCAGGCTGGTCGCTGGTGAGGTTATCGTATGCGTTGGCGACGGCAAACAGCCTGGCCAGGAAGGGAATGTTGTGGCCGGAGAGTTCCTCAGGGTATCCCAGGCCGTCGAAGCGCTCGTGGTGATAGAGAATGATGTCGGCCGCCGGGCGGAGGAACTCTACGGGCTCGACGATGCTCTTGCCGATCAGGGGATGCAGGCGGGCAAGGGTCTCGTCCTGGAAGGATAGGTCGGCGCCTTGCCCCAGGATGTGTTCGGCTACGCCGATCTTGCCGATGTCGTGCAAGATGCCGCCGAAGCGGATTCGCTCGGTCTCGTCTTCCGACAGGCCCATGAACGAGGCGAGGCGCAGAGCGTAGTCGGTGGTGCGCTCAGAGTGGCCGAGGGTGTAGGGGTCCTTGGCCTCGATAGCGCGGGATAGAGCGCGAACCGTCTCCCAGTAGTTGCTGCGCAGGCTCTCGTAGAGGCGCGCGTTCTCGATCGCCAGGGCCGCCTGGGCTGCAAAGCCGCGCAACATGCGGCGCGCGTGCGCATCGAAAGCATTCCGGTCGGAAGAATAGAGGCGCAACACCCCCAACACCTGGTCGCCTTTCATCAGAGGCACAACAACGACCGATGCGAACCCGTTGAGATGCTCTCGCGCGCGCTGGGCGGATTCCGGGTCCAGGTCCTGGAGCGCCACCGTGCGGCCCGCGAGCGCAATACTGTCGAGGCTTTCCAGGCCGCGCTCGCAGTTTGCCGGCTCAGCCCCGTATGCCGCGCCGACCCTGAGCCCGTGTTCCTTGCCCTCTTGCAGAAGGATGCAGCAGGCATCGGCTCCAACCGTCTGGGCGGCCAGCCTGGCGACCAGGTTCAGGAGGGCTTCCATGCGCAGGGAGGCGCCCAGTTCGCGGCTGGTCTGCAGCAGGGCGGAAAGGTCCTGAGTGCCTGTTCTCCACCACGAGGCGAGCCTGGCTGTCAGCATTGCGAGGGCGTAGAAGACGGCGAACCTGGGCAAGATGTCAAGCAGGTTCTGCTGGACCCCTGTCCGCAGATCGAGTGGGATCGGGATTGTCGCAAAGCCGGCGGCGAGGGCCACGGCTATGGCCCAGAAATCGCCCAGAAACATGGCTGCTGCCATGATCGGGGCGACGTATAGATACGAGACCGCCCGGGCTATGCCGCCTGCCAGATAAACGATCCAAGTAATGCTTGGCAGGCTGATGATGACGGCTACTGCAATCCCGAGCCGCGCAAAGCGGCTCAAACTCATCTAGAAACGTCCCTCCTTACCGGCGTGCTTTCGTCGCCCGGCCCGGTTCCCCTTCTCGATTCTGGAACCGTCCGGCTCGACTTTGTGTGATTATTCCCCAATGCGCGCGTTTCAAACAGGCGCGGCGAAGCATTCAAGCAAGCAGGCAGGTGAAGGCTGCGCGGGCCAGAAATGCTCTGGCACGAAGATGGCAGGGGGAAAGTGGATAGGGCGGGTGCGCGAGTGGGCAGGATACCGCGCGCTTGCCTGCGTTGCCAGGGCGGGCGTTTTCCTGCGGGGCCCGCTGGGTGACGCGTTGGGGCCTCGCCTTGGGGATGCCGCGCGAATACTTTCGCCGCACTACAGGCACCTGATTCTGGCGAACATGCGCACGGCTTTCCGCAGGGAGAAGAGCGAGGGCGAGATCCAGGCTCTGATGCGATCGTTCTACCGGCATATGGGGCAGGTGGTGGTGGGCTTCGCGCGGGGCCAGCATTTGTCGGACGAACAGATAAAACGCCTGGTCCTGGTGCAGGGGGTCGAGCACCTTGACAGGGCGCTGTCAACAGGCAAGGGCGCAATCATCGTGTCGGCACACATGGGCTGCTGGGAGGTGGCGGTGCGGCGGGTGGTGCTGGAAGGATACCGGATAAACGGAATCGTGCGCACCCAGGCGGATGCGGCCCTGGCGGGGGCGCTGGACAGGTCGCGCAGCAGTGCGCGCCTGCGGGTCATCCCTAAGTCGGGCGCCGTGGCCGCGGCTGTCGAGCGCCTGGCGCGGAACGAATGCGTGATCTTCGTGGTGGACGAGAACGCGGGGTCGAGAGGGGTTTTCGCCCCGTTCTTCGGCAAACTCGCCTCCACTGCAGCAGGGCCGATGGTGGCTGCAGCACGGAGCGGCGCCCCCATTCTGCCCGCGTTCGCCTTCGTCAAGCCTGACGGCGGCCACGGCATCGAGATTCTGCCATCGTTGGACCTGCGTTTCTCGGACGATTTTCAGGAAGACCTCATGCGCAACACGACGCTGGTGAACCGGGCAATAGAGGACGCGATCAGACGCCACCCGGAGCAGTGGCTCTGGGCCCTGAAACGGTGGAGGACGAGGCCGCCAGGCGAAACGGCGGCTGGAGGACAATAGGGCGGCCGCCGTTCGGCTTCGCTCCCTTCGGCTGCGCTCAGGGCAGGCAGGGCAGGCGGGGGGCCGCCCCTGCATTGCTGCGCGCTATTCTGCGGTGCTGGGTGCTTTCTCTGCTGCCTTCTCGGGCGACTTGCCGGACGCGCTTTCTTTTTCTGCTTTGCGTTCCTTGGCCTGAACGTAATCGGTAGTGTGGAAACCGGAACCCTTGAATACTATGCCTGGAGGGGAAAGAAGTTTGCGCACAGGCCCGCGGCATCTGGCACAGTGGCGCGGCATGGGATCGCTGACCTTCTGCCAAACGTCGAACTTGTGCCCGCACTTACGGCACTCGAACTCGTAAATCGGCATACCTCAATTCACCTCCGGGAACGATCTGATTGTAACACAAGGCCGCGTGCCCTGCAACCGACCCCAATGGGCGCGGCTTCTCCTGCAGCCGCCCGCCGGCTGGCGGGCGCGCGCTAAGGCCCGCGGCCGCGAGCCGTCACGAGGAACAGGCGCGATTCGCCGAGTTTCATGGCGAAACGGACCTCGCTGCCTTGCTTGAGGACGACCTCACCGGATAAGGCGTCTTTCAATGTCCAGACTTGCGGAAGTCTCAGAACCTTTTCGCCGTCGGATGTGGCGTGGACCGCTATGATCCCGTTACCAGCAATGATGATGTCGTCGCTGTCGCAGTAGATGTGCGCGCCCGCAAGGCGCGCAATCTCCCGCAGCAGCCCCGGCGTCGCGCGAAGGGTTCCGATGAAGACCGACCTGCCGCCTCCAACCTCTTTCATCGCTGCTGCCGTGCGCCCGGTTGCGACATATTTCGCCAGTTCCCTGGCTTCCGGATCGTTCACGTAGAACAGCGGGGAAAACGGCGCCACCGGCCCGAACTCCTCTCCCGCGCGCACTCCTCCCAGCACAGCAAGCGATTGCTCCGATATGGAGGCTCGCGGCGAAGCGGGGGCGCCTTCCTGCTCGACGCGGATTCCGGTCAGCGCGCTCACCAGTTCCGCCGATGCGGTGGCATTTTCGATGAACCCGGGCGCATAGAACCAGATCGCGGTCTTGCCCGGCCTGCGGACTTGCTGAAGTAGGGCCTGGCGCTGCTTGGCATCAAGCGCAATGGCATTCAAGAACACATACACCTTCGGCCATTTCACCTTGCCCGCGCACACATCGGAGAGCAGATAGAACCCGACCGGCGCGCCCATGCGGTAGAGTTCCTTTCGCAACTCGTGAGTCAGTTGCACGCTCACCTGGTTGCCATATGCGAGGTGGAGCAGGCTTCTCTCATCAACAACCACAGCGATCTCGGGGCGATAGGGCTGTTGGGTGCGAACCAGTTTGCCATAGACCTGCTTCTCTTTGGCGCAGTTCTGCCATATCTCGTCGGAGTCCAGCCAGCCATTGCCAGGCAGGTCCATCCACCAGCAGGCTGCGCCCCGGCTGGCGATGTGCGCGAAATTGCGATCGTGAACAGCGAGCGTTTCCGCCAATGTCCCCGCTCGCCCGTATCCATCCTCGACAGATGAAAGATAGGTGCGCGTGTCATCCTCGTTGAGCCACAACTTCCCGTGCAATTGCACGGAATCAATCGCGGCCATGAACATCCCGCCGCCCCCTGGCTGCCGGTCGCCGTATGAAATCGGCGAGCAGACAATGTCAACATCGTTGCAGCGCAGCAGCCTTTCAAGCGCCAGGTGCCCGGACACGGCAGGCCCTCCTGGCAGCGCGGATAGTTCAAAGGTATATCCGTAAAAATATACGACGAGTTTGCGCCCCTTGGTCTCCTCTTTTATGACGCGCGCGAAGCGCTCGAGCGGCGACACCATCGCGTCCTGCTGGAAGGCCCAGAAATCGGCCAGCCTTTGCTGGCTTGCAGGATCGAGAAGAAGGCCAAGCCCGCCCCCGCGCCGCTCGTCTGCGCCCGGCAACTTCGCGGAGTCGTCCTTCACCCGCTTGCGCCACGCTGTCTCCATCGGCTTCTCGAAACTGGGGATCAGGTTCTCCCAGACGCGGTCGTAGAACCACTCGCCTGTGTTCTGGCCGCAGGGATGATAGCCGAGCATGTGGTCTCTGTATTTGTCTTCCAGGTGCCGCACCAGCAGGCGCAGCATCTCACCGGCGTCTTTCCGCCATTTCTCAGAGGCCACGCTGACCATGCCGCGCTGGCCGTTGTCGTAGAGCATCATCTCGTCAGGGTTTTCGTTGGCCCACCAGCCCGGTATGTTGCTCATGCCAATACGTGGTATCAGCAGCGCGTTCGGGTTGGCCTGAAGAATCGCATCAATTTGCCTGTCCCACTGGGAATAGTCAGCCTGCTCGCCGGGCTTGGGCCATGGGAAATGATGACACACGAACGACACGATATTGACCCCGACTGCAGCCGCCCGCCTTACCGTGCTCAGGCCTGCATCGGGCTTCGCGCCGGTCAGGTTGATGAACAGGGTCAGGGGCGCAGCGCGCTTGCCGTTCACCAGCAAGACCGGGCCATGCTTCCCGGCGACGACCTTCGTTTCCAACGCGCGAGTCTGTGCCACCTTCTCCTCCACTTTCCCGCTCGCCCTGAAACCCGTGGCTTCACAGCAAGGCAACAAAAGCAGAGCGCAGATTGCCAGAGCCCGGTAGTCTCTCGTCATGTTGCTCCCTCGCTCACTCCGCTTGGTCTGGCTGGTTGTCCCTCTCCTCGGAGCGAGTGGCAGAAGTGGAATCAGTAGAAGTAGTGGAAGGGGCGAAGCGAGCGATCAGTTCCGCGACCTCCTCGTGGAAAGGCTTGTGCGGTGGCATCTTGTTCTTCACTCCAGGCCGCTCCCCACTCTTGATCGCTTGGCCCAGATGGTAGATAAGCCGAGACACTTCCTCGGCGGCGGCCTGAACTGTCTTTACCTCACTCTCTGTCGCGCATCCCGCATCAAGAGCGACATAGAGGTGGCTTCTCACTTCGCCGCAAGAGCCCCGCGCGATGTAGAGAAACTGCAGGAACTCGGTCTTTGAGCCGCGCTCGTAACCCTCTGCAATGTTGGCCATCACGGACACTGCGGCTCGCTGCAATTGGTCGCGCAAGGATGCGAAAGAAGAAAAGCGCTTGCCTGCAGTCAGTCCAAACACCACCCGCGCTAGTTCCCTCGCCTTCTGCCACGCAATGATATCTTCGAACCGGCGAAATCCCCTCCCGCCCTTTCCTGCTTCCACTTCCTTCACTTCCCCACCCCTCCCGCCGGTTCCACTCTCTTCACTTTTTCCACTGCTTCCACCTGGGCTGCTCGTCCGCCCCTCGCCTACGTCGTCTCACCTTTCGCCTATCTCCTCTCACCTTTCTCATCTCAATCACTAGCCCCACATTTTGCGGTCCAGCGAGCGGTATTGGATGGCTTCGGCGATGTGGGGGACTTCGATTTGCGCGCAGCCTTCGAGGTCCGCGATCGTGCGCGCAACGCGCAGGATGCGGTCGTAAGCGCGCGCGGACAGGCCCAGCGTATCCATTGCTCCTGCCAACAAAGCGCTACCTTGCTCGCCAAGGCGGCAGTGCTCGCGGATCTGCCTGCTCTGCATCTGGCCGTTGCAGTAGATCGAAACGCGAGCGAACCGGGCCTGCTGCAGGGCCCTGGCGCGCGCCACCCGGTCCCGCACCGCGGCGGAGTGCTCGCCCGATGGCGGGCTCATCAGTTCATCGCGCTTCAGCCTGGGCACCTCGACGTGAATGTCAATGCGATCGAGCAGCGGCCCGGAAACCCGCTTGCGGTAGCGCACCATTGAAGCATAGGAGCAGGTGCACGCTCTCAACTCGTCGGAGAAATAACCGCACGGGCAGGGGTTCATGGCTGCAACGAGCATGAATCGCGCAGGATAGGTTATCGTGATGGCTGCCCTGCTGATCGTAACCACGCCGTCCTCGATCGGCTGCCGGAGGCCCTCCAGGGCGTCGCGCGAAAGTTCGGGGAATTCGTCCAGGAACAGGACGCCGTGGTGAGCGAGGCTCACCTCCCCCGGCTTCGGTATTGCAGTGCCGCCCGTAAGCGCGACGGCAGATGCGCTGTGGTGCGGGCTGCGAAAGGGGCGCGTTGTGAGCAGCGAAGCGCCGCGCGGGATCAGGCCGCTGACGCTGTAGATCTTCGTTACCTCGAGCGCTTCCTCAAGCGACAATGGCGGCAGAACCGTCGGCAGCCTGCGCGCAAGCATGGTCTTGCCTGCGCCCGGAGGCCCCACCATGATCACGTTGTGCCCTCCCGCTGCTGCCACCTCGACCGCGCGCTTGACGTGCGCTTGCCCCTTGACATCCTCGAAGTCAACATCGTATGCCGGCTGCGCAAGAGCGGGCTCCACTTTCTTGGCGGGAGATGCCTGCTTGGGGTCTGCGACTACGGCGGCCGCGTCAACGAGGCTCTCGGCGCCGAAGACTTTTACGCCCTCGACGACTGCGGCTTCCGCTGCGTTGGCCGCCGGCACGAGGGCTGCCGATTTGCCGCTGTCCCTCGCCGTCACGGTTACAGGTAGCGCTCCCGCGACCGGCCAGACGCTGCCATCAAGCGCGAGTTCTCCCACCACCATGAGATCGCCCAGATGGTCGCGCGGAATCTGCTCGGTCGCCGCGAGGATTCCGAGCGCGATGGGCAGGTCGAAGGAAGGGCCTTCCTTTCGAATGTCAGCGGGCGCCAGGTTGACAATCAGATTGAGGGAATACGGAAATGAAAACCCGCTGTTCTTGATCGCCGATTCAACACGCTTGGCGGACTCCTTCACCACAGCATCGGGAAGACCGACGATCACGAACGAGCCCATCCCCCTGCGGGCATCCACCTGCACCTCAATCGGGCAGCCGTCAATCCCGATCAACGCGCTGGAATGAACCTTGGCCAGCATCGTGTCTCGGCTTTCGGCAGCAGCCTGTGCTTGTCCTGCCTCGGTTGGTCAGCGGCTTGCGCCCTGGGAGTAGGAGCCGTATTCCCGAACTGCCGCGATGAATGCCTCGACATTTTCCCAGGGCACGTCAGGCTCGAGGACATGGGTGGGCGCGATGATCAGCCCGCCGCTGCGCCCGGCTGTCTCGATGCTCCCTTTCACCGCCGCGCGCACGTCGTCGGGCGTGCCGAAAGGCATCACCGTTTGAGTGCCGATCGTCCCGAAAAAGCATAGGCTGTCGCCCCAGCGCGCCTTGACCTCCGCCGGGTCCATGCATTCGGGCTGCACCGGATCGAGCAGATCCACGCCGATCTCGATCAGATCATCGCCGATCGGCATGATGTTTCCGTCACTGTGATACTGGATTCGTATGTTCGGGCTGATTTTGCGCGCCGCTGCGATCAGGCGCACCATGCGCGGCTTGAGCCAGCGGCGCCAGGCGGCAGGGCTCATCATCATGCGAGTTTGCGTTCCCACATCGTCGGTGATTCGGAACATGTCGCAGCCTGCGCGCGCCAGTCCCCTGATTGCCCGACACCAAATCTCCGTTACATGATCGAGCAGCGCCTCGGCATATTCCGGCTGCTCCGCGATGTCCGCGAAGAACCGGTCCATGCCGCGCATCTGCCAGGGGATTTCGAATATCGAGCCGCCTGCGCCAACGACGAAGCGGTCGCGCGCCTTCAGTTCGCGCACCAGGCCCGAAAGCGTCGCCCCAGGCCCGACCGAGCGGAATGTCGGCCATGCCTCGGAGCCTTTGGCGGCTGCGGGAAGGGGGGAGTCGGGATCATCGCTGAATGAAGGCCAGGGATATGTTCCGAGTTCGGCGACGGTGTTCACACTTGCGAGCGGATGGGCGAGGCGGGTGAAGTGATGAAATGTCCCCGGTATGTGGCCGATGCCGAACTCGTCAATGGTCGCGTTATGCGGAAGATCGGGGTGGTATTCTGCGAACACCTGGCGCGGGTTTTCAGGCGGCCCATCGGGCGCTGGCGGGATGGTGTAGGTGAGTTCCAAGTCATAGTATTCCTCGGGGTCATCGCTGCCTGTCTTCTGCTTGAAAACATCGAGCAGGCCCGGCGTGAAGCGAATGTGTTTGGGGACGCGGTCAGGAACCCGATGCGAAAGAACAGCAGCAACGCGCTCGCGCTTGGTCATGGCGTTCATTTTTTCTGCCAGTCAGGCTCGGTTGCCCACCGCGAAAACGACCATTCCGGCGGTGATCGCAAGCATTGCGCAGTACTGCAGCATGGTCGGATTGGATCGGAATGCGACAGCGAGTGCCAGTTGCGCTGAGAGGAACGCGCCGCCAGCGCCCAGGCCCAGTGCGAGGTTCGGGTTCATTATCTTATACAGCGCCATCAGGAAGATGATGCTGGGCAGGCCGAAGGCGTGCCCCGAAAAGAAGAACATCACCGAGCGCCCGGGATGATCGCTGCCATACTTGAACAGAATCTGCGCAGCGGCCTGCATCAGCCAGAAGATGACGAGATAAAGAACGTACATTCCAGCCTCCCTCTCCCAGAAAGATCGCTTCCCGGCCGGCTCATCACCGCCTACGATAGCACACTTTGTCAATCCATGTAGTGGCGCGTGCTTGGGCGCGGCTTCTCCCGAAGCCGCGTCCGCGGATTGCGTTGTGCCCCAGACCCTGCACCGCGACGACCAACCTCGAAAAGGGCAGGAGACAAGCTCCTGCCCTACGAATACCTTGGCAAGGGAGGAGTGAGCAATGGGGCTGTCAATCTATCAGAAAAGCGTCTATCTCATCATATTCAACGCCACCATGATTGCCAGGTCGCTAGGCAAGACCTTGAAGGACAAGAGCACTCTAGCGGAGTTCAAGAAGGACGTATTTCGAGCATTCTACGCGCTGGTTCGGCTGATGGACGAAAAGAGGCTAACCGAAGATGCTATCTTGGAGTCCATAAGAGCGCTGCGTAGCAAGTTTGAGTTTGGAGTATCCTTCGGGCAAGCACAGAAGCCGATCAACGTCCTACTGAAGTATCATTTCTACCTCACGAAAAGCGGCGATGCCGAGACAGAGAGAATTCTGCATTGCCCAGTGGACTCAGTGGTCCTGAGGGAGCTGAGAATGAAACCACAGTCGTTGGCAAAGATCGACGAGGACGAGTACCTGAAAATCCAAGACAACATAGGACGCCTCTGTGCGACAAGAATCGCCTTCGACAGGAAGTGGGATCAAGAGAACTTGCGGGGAGCCGGCATTACGTGGCAGGAACCCAACTTGTAGGGGCGGAGCAGTGCTCCGCCCGAAATTGGCGGGAGCAGCAATGCTGCTCCCCTACAAGTATTGAGGCGTAGCGCCGCCGTCTCGGCGGCATGCCAGCGGGACGCTGGCGTTACGGCATTTGCTCGTCGGCGACACCGCTGATCCAGGAGCGGGCGAAGGAGAGGGCTCTGGGTTCGGGGGTGATGGTGAGGAATACGATGTCGGAGATGCGGTTCTGTTTGAGCCAGGTGAGGGCCTGGTCGCATTGACGCTGCAGCAAATCTAACGGCATCGGGCGACCCGCGCCGTAGTCGTAGAGGTAGATGCCGAGGATGATGGGCTTTCCGGGGGCAAGTCGCTCGCAGCGCGCGAGGTCTTGTTCCAGGGCGGGCAAATCCTTCGCATTCCACGTCCAGAGGTTGATGCCGTCGAGGAGTTTCAGATATTCGGCCAGGCCCGGATGATCCAGGTTCATCGTATAGACAACACCCCAGACAGGTATCTTCTTCGGGCCGATCTGCAGTGAATCGCATACCTTCCGCAACTCGTCCAGCGTCATGCCCTGCCCAGCGATCTGCTGGCTGGTGAGGTCGTCGAGAAGCACGCCTTCCAGGCTCGGAAACTCGGCAGCGAGCGCCTTCGCAGCGATGATGTCTTTCTCGTAGTCTGATGCATGGCCGGTCATCTGGCTCCAGCACACCTCGTAGAACAGCCGCCCATTCATTCGCGCGACTGGCTCTGCGAGTTCCTTCGCCCGACCCGGCTCCAGAGGGATGCCGCCAGCGATGAAAACGTTGCGCAGGCCGAGCATCTTCGCGCGCTGGGCGGGGCCTGCTTCGACGTAGGCTGACAGCGAGCGCTTCGTGCTTCCGGGGGCCTCGCGCGTGCCCCATATCCACATGCGATCGCGAACTGACTGCCTGACTGGCCGGATGGGTTCAAGGCCCCGGCGCGTAACGCGGATGAGTTGCGAGCGCAGGAACTCCCGGTTGGCGTCCATATAGATGAACAGCATCACCTCCGGCTCCACCTCCATCATGCAGCCCATCGCCCAGACGGGGAAATCAACGGTCGTTCCTGTATCCCAGGTCAGGCCGTTATCATAACTAACATTGATCGAGTGGTCTGGGAAACGATGCGCGACGAGCAGCACTCCCGAACTCGTTCTGCCCATGCAGGGAGCATAGCCCGGGAACGGCCCGCGCCGCGCGGAGGTCCACGTGAGGCCGCCGTCGGAAGACCAGGTTTCCCACATGGTGGGCGAGTAGATCGGGCGGATGAAGCAGACGATGCGGCCGTCGTTCGTGACTGCCGCGACTGGCTCGGTAAGATCGTAACTTCCATTTATCGTCCCGGGTGGAGTTCCCACCCAGTTGGGCTGGTCGAGATTGACCGGCGCCGACCAGGTCCCGCCTCCGTCTGTGGAGCGAATGCAGAAAGCCTGGCAGTGAAACGATCCCCAGGTTACGACATTCTGCCCGGCGTTGCTTGCCAGCCCGCCAAGCAGGAAGCGAAGAAGCGTGCCGTCCTTCAATTCGAGCAGCGGCCCGTATGGCGACAGCCTGGCAGGATCGGATGGCCATTCTCCTTCGAGTTTCGCGGTAGCCGGATCGGACCATGTGCGCCCATCGTCAGACGATTCGGACATCAGGATTTGGCGCGGGTCGCTGTTCACGACTTGCATCATCAGGCGTCCGCTGGCCGTGCAATGGACTACTCCGCCGTGCAGTGATGCAGGCAGTTGCTTCGCCTCGCTCCACGAGCGCCCGTCGTCGCGCGAGCGGGCGATGTAGGTGGCCTTATCCGAGGGAATTGCCAGCAAGATGTCCCCGCCCGGTGCGCGGCAGACTGATGCCATGTTCTGGCTGCCTGAAAGATGAGGGCAAGGGTTAATCCAGTTGCGCGGCGGCTGAAGTTTCTCGTCCCAGGGCTTCGCCGCAACCTCGGGGCCGCTGACGCGAACGTCCTTGAACGAGAAGCCGCCATATCCAGCCAGCCCAATCCGCCCTGCTCGATATGCGGCATCTGTAACCACTGGCCCCGGGCGCCCATCAACCCAGACGCGAATCTCCCGGCCGCGCGCCTGCACGCGCACATCGTACCAGCAGTCGGTTTCGCTGGGGATGCTCGGCGCCATCGCCAGGGCAAGGTTTCGGATGTAGCCCGACTCGTCAACTTTCGAGATTGCCGCCCAGAAATGCTTGGCGCGCAGTTGCTGGCCGCACCAGGGGAAATGAACCCAATAGTAGTGATTGGCATCCCTAGCGCGAAGCACGAGTCCCACGTCCCCTGCGCCCGTCTCGCGATAACTGGTCATGAACTTGAACTCGGCGGTCAGATCGGAGAAGGCGCTCTCTTTGAGGAACGCGAGGAAGTGAGTCGCCCCAGTCTCGGGGCAGTCAATCCGGCCCCCACCTGCGTCCTTCCACGGGCCGTTGATGAAAGCCCAATCTCTGCCGTCCCCGATCGTCAGGCGAAGCGCCTCGCCGGCCGCAGCACCGCACAGGCAAACCGAAAGGGCCAGAGCCACAACCCCCAGCACGGCATTGCGGAAGACAACGTTTGCAATTTCACCTGCGTTCACACCGCACCTCGTAGGGGCGGTTCCTTCGGCTCCGCTCAGGACAAGTCGCGAACCGCCCCTACAACCTATTCCCTGCCCGGCTACTTCGCCAGCAGGCGGGTGAAGGTGTCCACATGCCCTTCTTCGTCGGCCAGGATTTTCTCCATCATCGTGCGCGAGGTGATGTCGTCCGCCCGCTTGCAGATTTCGATGATTTCCTTGTACATCTTGACGGCCTCGTTCTCGACCGCCAGGTCGTCCTTGAGCATCTGGGTCAGGTTGTCGGACAACTTGGCCGGGTCGCGGTCGGTGGTTGGCTCGCCGCCGAGGTAGGCCACGCGCTCGGCGAGCGCCTCCGCATGTTTCATCTCGGTCTTGGCGACGCTCTTGAGGATGTCGGCCACCTGTGGAGATTCAATGCCCTGCGCCATGTAATGCTGGCGCATGTATTGGAGCACCACGCCCAGTTCACGCTTGCGCGCGCGGTTCAGCGCCGCGATCACTTTTTCGCTTGCCATGATAGCCTCCTTTCTCCCGTTGATAGAACCTCAGCCGTCCGCTTGTGGTTCCATTATCAGGATTCGAGGAGCCTGCGGGCCCCTGCGACGATTGCGTCCACGACCGCTTTCACCCCGCGCTGCCCGTATTCCACCGAGGCATGCACGCGCGGGTCCCTGCCATGCACGCCGATGAGCGGAACGCTGGTGTCCTTCGGCAGGACGCTCAGGTCAACGAGGTCAGGCCTCAGGGCCATCATCAACGATGTCTCCCACGCAGCAGCATGGTCGCCGGCGTCTGGAATCTGGTCGCGCACCAGTTCGTAGCCGGTAACTGCCCAGGCCTTCGCTTTGCCGTTCAAGGAATAGAGTTCGACTGCAGCCTTCGCGTGGCGCAGCAGCGGGTAGTGCCCCGCAATCAGGACGATCACCTTGAAGCCCAGGCTCTGCAATTCGTGCATGATGTGCACGAGCAAGTCAATGTAGGCGCGGTCCTGCACATCGGGCGCACGGTGCATGTATCCGGGGGTGAAGTTCTCGCGCGCCAGGTGCATTTTTTCGGCGATCTTACCCTCGGGGTCGTGGTTGGGCTCCATCAAGTGCGTTTCCCTGTTCTCTCCCCAGAACAGCGCCGGAAATGCCAACCCGCCGCCCTGCTCGGCGCAGCGCATCGCGAGCGCGTGCGCCTTCACCGTGTCAAGACCAAGGCAGTTCTGCTCCCCATGCCACTCGATGCCACCGATCGGCACATATGCAATGGGGCACTTTTCGCGCGCGGCCACTACCTCGTGCGGAAGCATTTCCTCGTATCTGACCTTGGGCACGTTATGTCTCCCCTGTTTCTACTTCGCCCGCTTCGCCTCGGTGCGCACGAACTCCACCAGAGCCGCCCCCGCCGCCCGCGCCGCGCGCAGCATATACTCGCGGCTGCGCCTCGTTACGGTCATCATGTCGAAGATGCGCCACTGCAGTGTGACGCAATACCTCTCCATGATCACCTGGCAGGATGGGCCGCCTCCACCCCCGCCGCCGGCGGCCGCAATGCCCAGGACAAAGAGCCCCTGCGTGCGCGGCTCGCCCGGCCCTGCGCGCTCGCAGCGGCGCAGGCGGTCCAGGAAATTCTTCGCTATTTCGCTCACCTCGCCGAAATAGACAGGCGTGCTCAACACAAGCGCCTGCGATTCGGCCAGCGCGCCGCGCACCTTCTCGAAGTCATCCTCGATGATGCACAAGCCCTCTCTGCGGCACCTTCCCCACCCCTGCTCGCAGGCCAGGCAGGCTGCGATCTCGAGTTTCCGCAGCGGAATGAGGGCAGTCTCAGCCCCTGCCTTGCGAGCGCCCGCCAGAGCGCGCTTGGCCATCGTCGCGGTCAGGCCATCGAGATTCGGGGAGGTCTGAACTCCAATCACCTTTACCTTCACACCAGTCTCCTTGCCAGGCCACTCGACGCCGGGATTCTCTTCGCTGCCCGCCAGCAAGGCTCCTGCAGCGCCTGCAGCCCCGACCGGCAGACAGAATTTTTCCAGGCAGCAGGGGAACCGAACGCCCCCGGCGAACCGCGTTGGCAACCGCGCTCCGAATGCGACATTTCGGATGCCCGGCCAATAACCAGCAAGAGGAGGACGCTGGAATGGATCTCGTGATCGTTACCGAGCAGGGGACCGTGAAGCGCGTGGCCCTCGACCAGTTCCGCAAGCAGAGCCGCGCCGGCGGCGGCGTGATCGCCATCGGCGTAGCCGAGGGCGACAGGGTGAAGGCCGCCACGTGCGCCGAGCCCAACCAGGACGTGATCATCATCACCGAGCGCGGCCAGGCGATTCGCTTCGCGGGCGGCGACGCGCGCGCGATGGGCCGCACCGCGAAGGGAGTCAAGGGCATCACCCTCAAGCAGGGCGACAAGGTCAGCGCAGTTCTCATCGCCAGTTAGCACCGCTGGCCTCACGGCTGCAATCGGCGCAGTCCAACCGGCTGCTCGTTCGTCCGACGAGCAGACGGCGCGGCAGCACTGGCCGACTGCGGGCAGATGAGGCGCGGTTCTGCTGGTACAAGGCTTGCAGGGCGGCGGCCGCGCAGGTAGCGTCGCATATGCCCCGAGGACGGGCGCGACCGAACTGCCGGACTGACCCCGCGCCAGTGGCTGCAGCAGACGGCGCAGGCGGCAGTCGCTGCGGTTCTTGTCAGCGCGCCCACTGGCAAGAAGCCCAGCCGCGATACGCATGCTTTTCGGAGAAGTGCACAAGGCAAGCGATCAGGAGGAGCGCAGATGAGAATCGGATTCATAACCAATCTGTCTGAGGAGGACTTCCGGTTTGCTGCAGAAAACGACCTCCCCTGCGTCGAGTATAACTGCGCCAACAAGCCCGATGTCATCGAGCGCCTGCCGGAACTCAAGGGCCTGGTCAAGAAATACGGCGTGCCGTTTTCCATGATCGGTCTCTTCGGCCCCAACTACATCTCCGAAGACCCCGATGAGGCCAGCCAGCACAAGCAAGGAGCCTTGCGCTTGATTGACTTCTGCGCCGAACTCGGCGCGCCGCTGATGACAACCGGCGGCGGCTTGCTCGACGGAAAGAGCACGGCGGAACAGGCCAAGAGGGTGATTCCCGTCCTGTCGAACCTCGTCGAGCACGGCAAGAAGCGCGGCGTGAAGGTTGCCGCGTATAACTGCCACTGGACGAACTTCATCATCGGCCCGGAGGCGTGGCAACTGGTCCATGCGCAAATACCGGATCTCGGCATCAAGTATGACCCGTCGCACTGCATCTACGATGGCCGCGATTACCTGGTCGAGGCGCGCGACTGGGGAAATCGGTTCTACCACGTTCACGCCAAGGGCTCGCTGATCATCGGAGGCAAGCGCTTCGAGGACCCGCCCGCTGGAATGGACCAGACTAATTGGGGAGCCCTGATCGCTGTCCTCTACCATCACAAGTTCGCGGGCGACATCGTGATCGAACCGCACTCCGATCCCTGGACCAGCACGCACCGCTACGGGGGCGTCCTGATCGCCCGCCGCTACCTGGCCCAGTTCATCTGCTGACGCGCGCAGTGTAGGGGCGAAGTCCGCCCGCTGGCGGACTTCGCCGGTGAGGCCAGCCCGCAAGTTAGGGCTACCAGGTCTGTCATCCTGAGCGTCAGCGAAGGATCCCATTTGGAACGAGATTCTTCGCTCCTATCCAGATGCAGGGCAGTCCGCCCGCTGGCGGATCGCCCCCTGCCCCGGAACTCGGCCCCGTCAACTCGCCCGCAGGTTCTCGTCGTACATCGCCAGGATGTTCTCATCGGGGATGTCGGCGATCAGGGACTGGCTGCCGGTCATGATGTATCCCCCGCGTTCGCGCGTCAGGTCCAGATACGAGCGCACCTCCGCGCGCACATCTGCCGCCGATCCGAACGGCAGCGTTCGCTGCGTGTCAACCCCGCCGTGAAAGCACAGCCGGTCGCCGAAGTCGCGCACAAGGCTTTCCAGGCTCATCCCCTCAGCCCGCACCTGCACCGGGTCGAGTATGTCAACGCCGTCCTCGATCAGCCAGGGGATGATCGCGCGCACGCTCCCGCACGAGTGCTTCATAACCTTGCAGCCGTAATCGTGCGAGACATCGAAGAAGCGCTTGAGCGGCATGCGCAGGAAGCGCTGAAACTGCTGGGGCGAGATGACCAGCCCCCGCTGTGTGCCGAAATCATTGCCGAAGTAAGCAATGTCAAGTTTCCCCGCGCAGGCATCCAGAAATCGCCTCGTTACCTCCACCTCGAAGGAAACGTAGCAATCTATGATCGCGCTCACCACCTCCGGCTTGGTGTGCATCCACACGAAAAACGTCTCCTGCCCGATCAGCCAGCCCACCTCGTGGAAAAACGGGCTCCAGGGCGCGCCGTATGTTACATAACCGTCGTGATACTTGTCGCACTGAGCGCGCACACCGCTGTAGTCGAGCGCGTCAGCGGAGGGCCACTGATGTGAATAGACATCATCAACCGTTGTGTCATCATCGAATGGCCGGATGGTCTTGGTCGGATCGCCATCTGGTTTCGATGGGTGCCAGCGCAGGCCCCACATGTTGCGCATGTAACCTTCTTCGTCCGGCCCTGTGTCGGGAATCGTGTAATCGAGCCCCACACGCCGAAAGTCAACCCCGAAATACTGAAGCAGTTCCTCGTGATCTTTCAGCCCCAGCCGCGCCAGCAGCCGATCCGTAACTTCCTGGTGGGCCTGATAATCCGCAGGCGCGCGGTCGCTCCGCTTGTGATCTACGGCCAGCAGAACCCGCTCCCTCGATGTCATTGAATCTCCACTGCGCACGTGCGCACGGGCAGGTTGGAAATGCCTCTGGCATCCCGTTGGGTGCCAACGGCATCCCAGAGGGACCTGCCCTACCTGCTCGCCAGGAAACCGCGCACCCATTCCGCTTGCTCCGGGTGCTGGTCAATCAGGCAGGCAGCGAGAATGCTGAACCCGTCAATCCGCCCGCGGTTCACGTAATCGGCCACCCGCTCCCACTGCAATTTGAGCCTGTCCATCGGCACGCCTGCTCGCAGGGTGTAATCGCGCAGGTAGCAGCCGAGGACGAGCGGCTTGCCCGGAAAGATCTGCCTGCACTTCTCGACATACTCGTCCAGGTTCACCAGGTCCTTGGACTGCCAAACCCACAAGTTCGCCAGGTCCAGATGCGGCAGGTAAGGCGACCAGAATTCGGGATCCAGTTCGTGGGCGTAAACCACGGCCCACAGACGCAGGGCATCGCTGTGCCCTTTCAGCGCCGCGTGAATCTCGGCCACGCGCTCGGGCGTGAAGGCATTGTTCTTCATCAGCCCGCCCAGGTCATCGAGTATGGCCCCGGTTACATTGGGGAAATCGCGCGAAAGGCGGCTCACGTTCTCGGCCTCGCGGATGCTCACGGCAGGGTCTCCGCGCAGGTGATGCTGAACGGCAACCCGCCCTGACTCATCATGGACCTCGCGGAATTCCCATTTGGTGATGTCGCACACAACCTCATCGAGCCCGCGCAGTTTCTGCATCGCAAGCGGCGTGTTGCGGTGGAACATGAAACACGCGCGCTTCAAACCGAAATACTGCGCCCCTTCGCCAACGCCGTAGATCGTCGGTTCCACCCCCGGATCGAACGCAAAACCTTCCCACACCCATCCGACATCCCTCAACGCCACATGCTCCTCCTATCAAGTACCGCCGCCCTGCTGTAGGGCGGGGGCTCCGTCCCCCGCCGCGGATCCCTCGATCGGCGCGGGATGGAACCCGCGCCCTACAGCCCCTACAACGGGCTGTGGATTATACGCTCGGCGAGTTCCATGCTCTTTGCAGCGTCGGCGAAGTGGCTCGTCGGCTGCGTCCCGGAGGCGACGCACTGGGCGAAATGCCGATGCTCCTGCAAGAACCCGAGATACCTGTGGGGCACATCGCTTCCTGCCGCTTCTTTTGCGTCAATCATCTCGCCCTCCGGCTGGTTGTCCCGGTAGAAAACCGCCCGCTCCTCCGGCTCAACATAGGCGCTCATGCCCCGCCCGTGAATCTCGACCTTGAAAACCCGCTTGCCTGCCACATAATTCGACCACAGGAGACCTACACACCCGCTCTCGAACCTCATCAGCGCATTGTAAACATTCGTGTGAGGCTTATAAAGCCGGCGCACATCAGCCCGCAAAGTCTGAACCTCCCCGCCCAGAAACCGAGCCAGGTCAACCATGTGGATCACGTCCATCCTCAGATGATCCGCCGACCCGCGGTAAGGCGGCATCGCCGCATCGAGGGCGTTCTTCACGAACTCGATCATGAACTGGGTTATTGGCCCGCGCTCCTGCAACCTCCTGCGCGCCTCAAGTATCAGCGGCATGTGCCTGCGCTGGAACGTTACCATGGTAATGCACCCGTGCTCCGTTGCCATCAGCGCCATGCTCTCTGCCTGCTCGGTGCTCACGCCCGGCGGCTTTTCGATGCACAGGTGCCTGCCCTGCTCCAGGACATCCATCACCAGGTCGAACATCATCTGGGGCGGCATGAAAATATAGACCGCTTCCGGCTGCACCTGCTCGAACATCTGCCGGTAGTCTGTGAACCGCTGCGGGATTGAAAACTTGCCAGCCGCCTCATCCAGCCGCTGCTGGTTCAGGTCGCAGATTGCGGCCACCTCTACCATGCCCTCGCCTTCCAGGTCCTTGAGCGACGGCAAATGGTACCCCTGTGACATGCTTCCCGCCCCAATCACCGCCACCTTGATCGCTCTCACTCTCTCCTCCTGTTTGTCACCTATGGCAGTCGTGCACGATCTTGCCGGGGTGCTCCTGGCCTCCGAAGCGCCACGCGCTCGGTCGCCCGTCGGGCCTTTGTACCAGCGCGAGAGTTCCCCCTCCCCCCTGGCGGGGGAGGGGAATTGCTGTCTGTCCGCAGCGAGGAACGCTCTGCACTGCTGCCTTGATTGCTTTCACGTTTCCCTCCTCGCCGCTTGTCCCCTCGGGGTACCCGGCAGGGCGGCCACGGAGGGCCGCCCTGGTGCCTTGATTCTGCGCACGACGCCCTCCTCTATTGCCTCACTTGCAGCAGGGCTGCTCGATGGGGATGCAGCAGATGAACTTGAGCAACGCCCGCCCGGTGTTCACAAACTGATGCGTCTCCCCAGGCGCGACGAACACGGCATCTCCCTCTGCAAACGCAGCCGCCTGGTCGCCTCGCACCTCGCCCTGGCCCGCCACGATGAACACCTCGTGTTCCCACGAGTGCTCATGCAGGGGCGTATGGCCGCCCGGCTCAACTTCGAACAGACGCATCGCGAAGGTCGGCGCGCCCTGCGCCGCAGTTATCAGTTCCTGGATATTGACGCGGCTCGCGCCCTCGGTTTCGACAGGCACTGCCACAGTGCTGTCAGAGCGAATAACCCGCATTTCCGTCTCCTCTTTCACAGCCCGAACTACGCCAGCCTGGCCCGACAGTCCTGCTTGGAGACGCGCCCGGAAGGAATTCCGCATGGGGCAGAGCGAAAAGAATGCCGGCGTGACAGAAGCCCCGTCGGCGGAACAGCGCTCCCCATTCAGCGTGCGCGCGATCATCCTGGGGTTCGCCCTCATCGCGCTGCTGTGCATCGTAACCCCTTACACACATCTCGTTCTCAAAGGCTCGGAGATCGCGGCCAACCACCTGCCCGCAGGGGTCGTGATGATCCTTCTGATCCTGGCGCGCTGCGTCAATCCCTGGCTGCGCCGCCTCCATCCCCGCTGGGCCCTGAGACGCGGCGAGATCGTGGTGATTTCCATCATGATGTTCGTGACGGCAGCCATCCCAGGCCGCAGCTTCCTGGCTTACGTGCTGACCGTGCCTTCCGGGGCGACCTACTACGCCACTCCAGAGAACAAGTGGTCCGAGCAGATACAGCCCTATCTTCCGAAGTGGGCGGCGATACGCGACCAGCAGGCAGTCAGGCAATTCTTCGAGGGGCTGCACGCGGGGGAGAAAATCCCCTGGCGCTTGTGGCTGCCTCAGATGACCTCGTGGGCGGTGTTCATGCTGCTGTTCATCGGCGGCTGCCTGTGCTTGGCCTTGGTCTTCCGCCGCCAGTGGATAGAAGCCGAGCGCCTGGTTTTCCCGCTCGCTCAGGTTCCGCTCGATGTCATCGGCCGCCAGGAGGAGCGTGCGGGCGGCGAGCAAAGATTCGCCAGTTCGCTCATGCTCCTGGGCGCAGGTCTGGTCATCGCCCTGCACAGCCTAAACGCGCTGCACGAGTACCTGCCCGCATTGCCCTCCGTCCGCCTCACCCACATTCGTATAGTCCCCGACGATATCGCCCATCCGTGGAACGTCCTCACCACGGCCAAGATCTACATCTACCCGTCGGCGATTGGCATAGCCTACCTGCTGTCCAGCGAGGTGGGCCTGAGCATGTGGCTATTCTGGGCCATCAATCGCACGGTAGCGCTGGTGCTCGCCATGTTGGGCATGGACCTTCCCACCCAGCAAGGCGGCGCCGGGTGGGACATAACCCAGTTCTTCAGAAACCAGGAGGTGGGGGCCTATATTTCCCTGACGGCGCTCCTAATCTGGGATATGCACCGCCGCCTGGGCTCCTCTTTTCAGCGCGTCGCGCCCGCCGAGGCGCGCCAGATACGCTGGGCGCTCATCGGCTTCGCCGTCTGCGCATCGGGGCTCATCATGTGGCAGATGTCGGCCGGCATGAACCTGTTTTTCGCTTGCCTTTCGGTCGCCATCTACTTCATGATCGCCCTCGGCCTCACGCGCCTCGTCTCCCAGTCGGGCGTGATGCTTGCCGCGTGGTCGGCCGAGTGGCTTCCTTCCGACGTGATCACCCAGAACCTGGGCAATCCCATCGTCCCTCCGAGGTCGCTCACCATGATCTACACGGAGCAGGCGATGTTCGTCAACGATCGCCGCACGATCGAGATGCCGTTCTTGATGAACAGCCTGAAGATGGCTCACTCGGCCGGCGTGAGAACGAGGCCCCTGGCAGTTCTCATCATGGTTTCGGTCTGCACGGCGATGGCCCTCTCCCTGGTCGTCGGCCTGAGACTCGGCTACGAGTATGGCGCTCTCAACCTGCGCTATGAGGCCAGCGAGCACATACCGACCTGGAACTGGGGGCGCTTGATGGGCAATTTCGCCAACAAGGAAGGGCCCAACAAGGCCTACGTCTCCGCCGTCGGCATAGGAGTCGTCCTGATGAGCCTCCTTACCTACCTGCATCGCAACGTCTCCTGGTGGCGCCTGAGCCCCATCGGATACCTGATGGGCCGCTCCCACGCGCTCGGCAGGACAGCCGTGCCAACTTTCATCGGCTGGACGGCCAACGTCCTGGCTTCGCGCTATGGCGGCCTGCGGCTATATCGCAGGCTCCGCCCCTTCTTCATCGGCCTGATTATCGGCGAGTTCGTCGCGGTCGTGTTCTGGTTGGCCGCTGACGGTATTATCGGTGTGACGGGACACGACCTGTTCCCTGTTTCCTGGCCCGAATCGTAGTGGGGTCGAATACCCCAACAAAAGGCTGGGGCTGCTGTTCTCTTCCGGCCGGTATTTGGCTATACTAAATGGGCAGCCGTGCCGGAGTAGGAGCGAGCAAAGATGCAAGAGAATCGGTTCACGAGAGCCAGTTTCCTGGCGGCGCTCGTCATCACTCTGTGCTGCGTTTCTTTAGCCGCTGCCAGCGCGCTTCCATCGCAACCGTACTTTCTGGTGGCGCGCGATGCCCTGGCCGCATCCCGGTCGCTCGAAGCCGCCGGGGGCCGGGCCCTGCACATATTCCCGCCCCACGTCATCTTCGCTGCAATTGACGACCCAAGGGCCCTGTCCGCCGAGGGTCTTATTCTTGCATTGCAGGGGCCCGTGGACCCAGGCGCAGCGGCTCAGTTCGGCGAGATAGCGCGCCTGGCAGCCGAGGCATGGAACCGCAACGTCATGGGCATCGCCCCCCTGCGAGCCGAGTATGCAGTCGAGCCCCCGCCGATAATGGACGATGCCCGTCGAGTGGAGAACGTCCTGCCCACTGCAGCCCTTGCCCGCTCCCTTACCGCCCCTTACGGAGCAGCGCGCTACGATACTTCCGAGTTCATGATGGGGAAGGTTGCAGTTGGGATCTTCCTTGTGGAAAGCACGGGCGCCATTGACCCCTCGACAGAAGATTGGACGCCTGCTCGCGCCAGCCAAGCGATCAGCCAGATCCAGGCAGGCTTGAGTTGGTGGCAAGCCCGCGATCCGAATGCCCACCTCACCTTCGTTTACGACATTCACAATCCCGCGAACACCTCCTACGAGCCTATCAACCGCTCCTCCGATGATGAGGGCCTGTGGATCAGCGAGGTGCTCGGCAACCTGGGCTACACGGACAGCGGCTACTTTGAGCGTGTATTCTCCTATCTGAACAGCATCAGGAACAGCCTCAACACGGATTGGGCGGTCTCGCTCTGGGTGGCCGACAGCGCCAACGACGCCGATGGCGAATTCACAGACGGCTATTTCGCATACGCCTACGTGGGCGGCCCGTTGATGGTCATGACGTATGACAATGACGCCTACGGCATCAGCGGCATGGGCGCTGTTACGGCTCACGAGTGCGGCCACATTTTCTACGCCCTCGACGAGTATTCCGGTGGCGGCACATGCTCAGAGCATTCGGGTTATTTCAACACCCCGAACTGCAATGCCGTGGACTGCATTCCTCCGCCGCCCGTCGCGTGCATCATGCGCGGCCAGATCACTCCTTACACACAGGGCGCCGTTTGCGAGTGCACCCACCTGCAAGTCGGCCACCGGGATTCCGACGCTGACGGCATCGAGGACATCCTCGATGTGCTGCCCACGGGCACCCTGACTCCTTACTCGCCAGACCCCGCCCCCACTGGCAGTCTGACCTACACGGGATCGGGCAGCGTGTCCAGGCTGCCGAACCTGAATACCGACCAGTCAACCTTCAGCAGTCACCCAGACATCACTCTCAACAAGATCGCCGCCGCGCAATTCCGCGCGGACGGAGGCCCCTGGCAGGCCGCAACCGCAACCGACGGCGCCTTCAACGGGCCCACCGAGGGATTCACTTTCACCGCTACGCTGTCGGCCGGCAATCACGTCATCGAGGCGCGCGTGCGCGACACGGCGGGAAACTATCAGGATCCCCCTGCCTCCGACACCGTCACTGTCAGCGGCGGGGCCGGCTACCCCACGTGCTCGCTCACGTCCCCCGGTAATGGCGCAACCCTCACGGGCACCGTCCTGGTCAGTGCAACAGCCTCAGATGACGTTGGCGTTGCCCGGGTGGAGTTCATAGTTGACGGCACCGTTGCGCAAGAAGACACCGCCGCTCCCTATGAATGGTACTGGACCACTTATTCCACCCCCGATGGCACGCATCAGCTGAGCGCCCGCGCGGTTGACGCCGATGGTCACTCGACTTCCGATACGATCACCGTCTATATTGACAACGCGACCTTTGACGATGTCCCCGCCACTGACCCCTTCTGGGCATACGTCGAGGCCATCGCCCGCGCCAAGATCACTTCCGGTTGCTCCGGTTCGCCGCCGCTGTACTGCCCCAACGCAAGTGTCACCAGAGGCCAGATGGCCAAGTTCATCTGCATCGCCGCCGGCAAGACTGCGCTCAATAACCCCACCCCGACCTTCAGCGACGTTCCCGCAAGCTACCTCTTCTACGGCTGGATCGAACGGCTCGCAGACTCCGCCTCCTGGGGCGGGACAGCCGTAACCGGCGGGTGCCGCGTCCAAGGCTCGTCCAGGTTCTTCTGTCCCAACGACCCGGTCACACGCCAGCAGATGGCAAAGTTCCTTTGCATCGCCACGGGCAAGCCCGAGTATAAGAGGTCTCCTGCAACGTTCGCCGACGTGCCGGAGACGGATCCCTTCCAGGGCTGGGTCGAGCGCCTGGCGTATGGCCCTTCATGGCCGGGGGGCGAGCCAGTTACCGGCGGGTGCCGCGTTGAAGGCGCGAACACATACTTCTGCCCCTACAGCAACGTCACCCGCAGGCAAATGGCCAAATTCCTGGTGATCGCGTTCGACATCCCGCTGTAGCGAGCGTACTGTGCCGCGAGGATCACGTCTGCCAGAGGAAAGTGCGAACTCGCGCTATCACCTCGTGCCGCCTGGCTTGCGCGGCCGCCTGCGCCGCGCCGAGCGACTGGCCGGCCAGCCGATAGTCCTGCGCCAGGTGCGCGCCACTAACCCAGCGTTCAAGGGGCGCGTCACGCGCAAGTCCGGCTACCTGCTTCTTGAATACCAGACCGCACAGTCAGGATACTTCTGGGACATCCCCATCATCGAGGAACTTCTTCGCAGGATAGAGGTCGGAGAAACTAACGCCCTGCTGCGTGAAGACTGAACCCAGCACGCTCCACGGTCGCCGCGAACCAGCGGCGGCTAGCCTGGATTATTCACGAAGAGGGTGAGGGGATGCAGCCCAGACACGAAGGGTGCTGAGTGGGCGGCGCACACGCTCGGACGAGGGAGAGGCCTGCGCGCTCACAAAGTGTTGCGAGTCCGCCAGTCGGCGGATCGCGGAGACGCGGCTTCACCCTCACCCTACCCCTCTCCCATCCAGGGAGAGGGGAGGCCCTTGGAGCCACTGCAGGGTGTCTCACCCCCCTCCCCCCAGCGTGGGGGAGGGTGGGGTGAGGGGGAGCCATCCGCTAAGATCCGCGTCATCGCGCAAACCTTCATGAATAATGCGGGCTAGAAGCCCACGCTCACGGGGTGCGGCTAGCGAGCGCTTGCTTGAGGGTTTCGAAGGGCAGCAGCGCGCACTTGATGCGCACCGGGAAGTGCCGCACCCCTTCCAGGGCCACCAGGTCCCCCATCTTTTCCTCATCCGCAGGGTGGCCGTGCATCACTGCCTTGAAGTCATCGGAGAGCGATTGCACCTCGGCGAGCGTCTTGCCCTCGATCAGGCCCGCCATCATGCTTGCGGCGGCCTGACTTATCGAGCAGCCCGACGCCGTGAAGCGCGCGGAAGCGATGCGGTCGCCGTCCAGGTCGAGATACAGGATTATCTGGTCGCCGCAGAGAGGGTTGTAACCTTCAGCCTGGGCGTCGGGCTGCTCGAGAGTCCCACGATTCCTGGGGCTGCGATAATGGTCCAGGATCACTTCCCGGTAGAGGCTGTCCAGTTTGATGTCGGCGTCCCCTTGCACGTTGGTCTCCTCGGCGATTCATGTCATGCTGAGCGAAGCGAAGCATCTCATATGCCTGCTCAGAATGACATCATTGTCGCCCTCCGATGCGTAGCATATGGCGCGACTACCTGGCGAAGATGCGCGCGGCCCTCGGCAGGGCCGCGCAAAGGGCGTCAATCTCCTCGATCGTGTTGTAAAGGTATATGCTCGCCCTGGCGGTGGCGGCAACGCCCAGGCGCTTCATCAGCGGCATGCAGCAGTGGTGCCCGGCGCGGATTGCGATCCCCTCCGCATCGAGCACCTGGGCAATATCGTGCGGGTGTATGTCGCCGTAATTGAACGCGACCACGCCGCTGCGATCAGCCGCGCGCCCCGGCCCATAGATCACCGCCCCCGTCGCGCGTATCGCTTGTAGCGCGTGGTCGAGCAGGCCCACCTCGTGCTCCCTGATGGCCTTTACCCCCACTCCCTGCAGGTAATCCACAGCAGCCCCCAGGCCGATAGCACCCGCGATATTCGGTGTCCCAGCCTCGAACTTGTAGGGCAGGTCATTCCAGTCCGTCCCCTCGATAGTAACCTTGCGTATCATCTCGCCCCCGGCCTGGAATGGCGGCATCGAGTCGAGTATCTGCTCATCAGCCCACAGAATCCCGATGCCTGTTGGCCCCAGCATCTTGTGGCCCGAGAACGCGAGAAAGTCGCAGCCAAGTTCCTTCACATTGATCGGCAAGTGCGGCACGCTCTGCGCTCCGTCGAGAAGGAACCTCGCGCCGACAGCGTGAGCCATGTCCGCAATCGCGCGCGCCGGAGTTATCGTGCCGAGAACATTCGACGCGTGAGTAACAGCCACCAGTTTCGTCCGCTCGGTGAGAAGCCGCTCGAGGTTATCGAGCGGCAGGAAGCCCTCGTCATCAATGTCCGCGTAGCGCAGCGTTGCACCCGTCTCCTGCGCCAGTTGCTGCCAGGGCACCAGGTTGCTGTGGTGCTCCATGATCGTGATTAGGATTTCATCACCGGCTCGAATGTTCGCGCGGCCCCATGCATAGCGCACCAGGTTGATCGCCTCTGTAGCGCCGCGCGTGAAAATCACTCCCCGCGTGCCGGGCGCGCCGATGAATGCGGCCACCTTGTCGCGCGCCCCCTCGTAGGCGGCGGTGGCCGCTTCCGCCAAAGCATGAATGCCCCGATGCACATTGGCGTTCATCTGCTGGTAGTAATTGACCAGCGTCTCGATCACCGCAGACGGCTTCTGCGTCGTGGCCGCGTTGTCGAGATACACCAGCGGCTTGCCGTGCACAAGCGTCTTCAGGATGGGGAAGTCGGCGCGAACCGCCTGCACGTCATAGCCTGTAGAACCCGTTTTCCGCGTCACTGCGAGTTCTCCCTGAACGCCTCGTAACCGGAACGCTCGAGTTCCTGGGCCAGTTCCTTTCCCCCGCTCTTCACAATGCGGCCGTTGACGAGAACGTGGACGAACTGGGGCTCCACGTAATTCAGAATGCGCTGGTAGTGAGTGATCAGCAGGATGCCCATGTCCGGCCCGGCCAGCGCATTGATCCCGTTTGCCACCGCCTTCAGGGCGTCAATGTCCAGGCCCGAGTCGGTCTCGTCGAGCACCGCGATGCGCGGCTCAAGCACCGCCATTTGCAGGATTTCATTGCGCTTCTTCTCACCGCCCGAAAAGCCCTGGTTCAGGTAACGTTCCGCAAAAGACGGGTCCATCTCCAGCATCTGCATCCGCTTGCGCAGCAAGAGGCGGAACTCCAGCGCTGTCAGGTTCTTGCCCTTCACCTGGTTGTATGCAGCGCGCAGGAAGTTGGCCACGTTCACCCCCGGTATCTCGACCGGATACTGCATCGCCAGGAAAATGCCGCGCTTTGCGCGCTCCTCTGTGGGAAGGTGGGTGATCTCCTCCCCGTTCAACATCAAGCGGCCCTGCGTGATCTGGTAACCCGGTTTTCCCATGATCGCGTGCGCCAGCGTGCTCTTTCCCGATGCGTTCGGCCCCATAACGGCGTGCACTTCTCCCTGCGCGACCTCGAGATTCAGCCCGCGCACGATGTCCCGGTCGGGCGCTCCCGCCACCCTCACATGCAAATCCTCGATCTTCAGCGTCATCGCCTTCCCTGTCTCATCTCGTAGGGGCACGGCATGCCGTGCCCCTACACGTCATGTCGAAACCAGTTTCGCCTCCACCGCACCCTCGATCCGGGCGCGCAGGCCCTCATCCTTCAGCCGCGCGATGATGTCCTCCAGAAACGCCCGGACAAGCAATCGCTCGGCCTGCTTGCGACCAATCCCTCGGCTTTCAAGGTAGAACAACTGCTCATCATCCAGCCTGCCCACCGTCGCCCCGTGCGTGCACCTGACATCGTCCGCGAGGATTTCGAGGCTGGGGATCGAGTGGGCTTTCGCTTTCTCGTCCAGTATCAGGTTGCGGCTCGCCTGGTAAGCGTCGGAGCGCTGCGCGCTCGCATCCACCCTGATGGTCCCGCCGTAGATCGAGCGCGCGCTTCCCTTGACAGCAGCCTTGTAGAGCAGGTCGCTGCGCGTGTGTTTGGCTGCGTGGTGCTGGAGAGTCCGGTTATCGAGGTGTTGATAGCCGGAGGCGAGTGTAAGTCCGAACATCTCGCTGGACGCGCCTTCAGCCGAAAGAACGGTTTCCACCTCGCTGCGCGCCGTCTTTCCGCCCAGTGCGACGACCACGCCCTGGAAGTCGCTTTCCCTTCCCAGCAGAACGCGCACGCGGCAGAAATGCCAGGCTCCCTGCCCCAGCCCCTGAACGCTCGCATAGCGCAGGCGCGCGCCGTCGCCCAGAAATACCTCCACGGCCGCAGCGCACAGGCCCGCGCCATCGCCGCCGTAATACTCGTCAATGAAGGTCAACTCGGATCCCGCTTCCGCTACGATCAGCGTGTGCGGGAAAATCGCCGCGCCCTCGCCGGCCAGGCCGTGAACCGCGCGCAGCGGCGCCGCGACCTTGATCCCCGGCGGCAGATGCACGAGAGCACCCGCTCTCGTGAATGCCCCGTGCAGGGCAACGAACTTCCCGGCGTCCGGCGGCAGGCATTGGGTCATGAACCGCTCGCGCAGGATCGGGCAGCGCAGCGCGGTGCGCAGGTCAGCGAACACGATCCCTTCGCAATCGGGCGCGTGCTGCGACGGGCGATGCAGCGGCTGGTCGTTCCACTCGATGAGCACGGCCTGCGATTCCTCCGGATCGGCCACCGCTCCCGCCAGATCGCGCGGCAGCGCCTCCAGCGTCTGCGCGGCTGGCCCCCCGTTCGCAAGCGAGAAAGCGCCGAGATCGAGGTCGCGGATATCAGTGTGCCGCCAGGCTTCGCTGCGCGGGTCGGGCATCGGCATTCGCTCGAATGCCTTCCATGCCTTGATGCGCAGTTCTCGCAGCCACCGGTCTTCTCCCGATGCCTCCGAAAGCGAAACGACCTGCTGCTCGCTCAACTCATGCGCCGGCACTATCCCACCGATCCTTCCAACTGCAACTCGATCAGCCGGTTCAACTCGACCGCGTATTCCATCGGCAGTTCCCGCGCCACCGGCTCGATGAAACCGCGCACGATCATGCTCATCGCCTCCCTCTCGGGAAGCCCGCGGCTCATCAGGTAGAACAACTGCTCGTCGCCCACCTTGCTCACCGTCGCCTCGTGGCTTACCGAACAGTTCTCTTCCTCAACGTCCATGTGCGGATACGTGTCCGAGCGGGATTGATCGTCCAACAGAAGCGCATCGCAGCGCACGGTGGAGGCGGCGTTGTCGGCCCCTGGCCGGACCCTCACCATCCCCCGGTAACTGGATCGGCCGCCCTGCATGCTCACCGACTTCGAGGTGATGACCGATGTCGTGTGCGGCGCTGCGTGGATCGCCTTCGCGCCCGCGTCCTGGTGTTGACCCCTCGACGCGAACGCGATCGAGAGAACCTCTCCCCTGGCTCCAGGCCCAATCAGATACAGCCCGGGATATTTCATCGTAACCTTGCTTCCCAGGTTGCCGTCCACCCACTCGACGATCGCATCTTCATGGACAAACGAGCGCTTGGTTACCAGGTTATAAACGTTCGTTGACCAGTTCTGGATCGTGGTGTAGCGAACGCGCGCCCCGCGCTTGACGATGATCTCGACAACAGCCGCGTGCAGCGAGTCGCTGGAGTAAATCGGGGCAGTGCATCCCTCGACATAGTGAACGAAACTGCCTTCCTCCGCGATTATCAGCGTGCGCTCGAACTGCCCCATGTTCTCGATGTTGATGCGGAAATATGCCTGCACCGGTATCTCGACCTTCACGCCCGCGGGCACATAGACGAAACTTCCCCCGCTCCACACCGCCGAGTTCAGGGCCGCGAACTTGTTGTCGGCCGCAGGGACAACGGAGGCGAAATGCTCCTTGAAGATGTCCGGGTGCTCGCGCAGGCCGGTCTCCGTGTCGCAGAACACGACCCCCTTGTCGGCCAGTTCCTGCCGCACGCGATGATAGACCACCTCACTCTCGTATTGCGCCGAAACTCCCGCTAAAAACTTCCGCTCCGCCTCGGGTATGCCGAGCCTTTCGAACGTGTTCTTGATCTGCTCGGGAACCTCCTCCCAGTTGTGCCGTGGCCTGTCCGAGGGCTTGACATAGTAGTACATGTTATCGAAGTCAATGCCGGAAAGGTCGGGCCCCCATGTCGGCATCGGCTTGGCCTGGTAAATCTCGAGGGCCTTCAGGCGGAACTCTCGCATCCAGTCGGGCTCTGACTTGATGCCGGATATTTCCCTGACAACCCCCTCAGAAAGGCCTTTCTCGACCCGATACAGGTATTCTACCGGGTCGCGCCAGCCATATTTGTAGGTAGGGCTTACCAGCCCGGCTGCCGCCATCTGCTCGCCCTTTTCTTGCGACCCCATGCGCTCCTCGGCAGTTGCATTATAAGAAAATCGCACGTTTACGTCAACGTCAATAACCCGGCGTAACGTCCTGCAGTTCCCCTAGGCATTGGATCAGCGAACGAGGCCGCAGCCCACGCGGGCCGAAACCTGCCCATTGCTTCAGCGTGCCGAATGTGCACTTGCAGCCCAAGATCGGCCTTGTGCGAACGGATGTTCTATGGTATAATGCGACGCGGGAGGCCAAGGTGGGGACCTCTCCTTGCGACTCCGATCGAGAACGCTTATGGAGGACCTGGATGAGCGGAGTGATGGAGGATTTGAGGCGGTTCCACGATGATCTTCGAGAAAGAGCCTATACGACGCCAACACACCAGTTGCGCAGCGACCACAGCCGACAGCGCCGCAGGGCGCTTCGCCAGGTGTCGCGGCAACTGCTCGTTCTGATCGAGTTGCAGCGCGACTTGCGCTTCCTTCTGGAAACTTACTTGCGCAGAGACCTTGGCCTGGACGACGACGTCAGGGAATCGCTGGAGCAATGGCGCGCCCAACTGCCCGCCAAACTGCGCGAAATGCGGCGCTCATGAGCCCGCGTTTACTGGAGCAGGATTTCGCCCAGGCTCTGGGCCAGGTCCAGGTTGCCCTCGACCGTGATCTTGCCGGCGTAGTATGCCTGGAGGCCGTCCATCTTGCGGTTGAGAACCGCAAGCCAGTCGGCGGCGGAAACGCCGATAGTGCAGTCGGGCTTCTGCGCCTGTCCCTCCTGAACCGTGATCGTCTTATCCTTTACGGTAACGATCCAGTTACCGCCGCCCTCGCCCGAAACGTTGAACTGATAAACTGCAGAAAGACCTCCCAGCCGGTCGGGCTTGAGCGTCTTGGGCAGCGCTTCGATCCACGCCTTTACCGATGCCACCTCTGGTTTCACCTCCAACAGCAGCGTCTTGAGCGCGTCAATCAGGGCAGGAGCGATCCCCTTGCCGATTGACATGCTGGTCTCGTACTTGTAGTTCTCCGTGCCGTAATCCTCGGGCACGAGAATGTAGCCCAACTCGTCCTGGCAGATCCCGAAAACGAACTTGGGCTGGCCGGTCATCGAGTCCTTGATGGTGAAGTTGATCTTGGGCTGCGCCTCGCCGGGAATCGTAACAATCTGGGCGGGGCCGATGGTCGCAACAGCGACCTCGGTGTGCACGTTGCCCTCGCTTACCAGGTTGGGCAGGATGCCCGCCTGGATCGCCTTCAAGAAGTCCTGGTTGTCCATCGGGGTGAGCAGTGGCGCGGACTTGAAGCGGATGGCTGCCTCCGCAACCGGGGTCGCTCCCTGCAGCAACTCAACAGCCCTGTCTGCCATCGTGTTGCCCATGGTTTCGGCGATGGGCCAGTTGTTCACGGCCGCGTCGTGCGCTGTCGGCGCGGCCGGAGAAACCATCGCGCCCAGAGCGCCGTTGACGAAAACCGCAACGCCTCCGAGTTTGCTTTCCAGACGCTTGTAAAGGAAGCCGGGCCAGTCGGCGGTGATTTCGCCGACATTCATCACCTCCGGGTGGCAGGCGTAATTGACGAGCGTCGCGATTGTCGCGCTGCCGTCGGCTGCCTCGACCTGCATCACGGCCAGGGTCTCGTCAATGCCCTGCTCTTCCCGCCAGTTCTTGGCGATGCCTTTGAGTTCCCCGCTGGCGAACTTGATGCGAGCAGGCTTGAGATTCCTGGCAGCGGTCTCCACGCAATCGCCGATCTTCTGGCGCACCGAGGCCATGTACTCCTTGTCAACGCCCGACTGGCCTTCCGGCCCCCACAGGCCAATCGGGTCGGGCGCTGAATGGTCGTGAGTGGCGGCGACGAGCAGCCGGTCCGGAGGCACGGACTTCAGGTTCTTCCTGACCTCTTGCAGGTCCGCGCTCATGAACCCGATCAGGTCAACAGTAACGATGGCAAGCGTTTCCTTGCCGCTCTTGAGAACGACGGCGCGGCAGAATATGTCATCGTGCACGCCCTTGCTCTGGCCGTGCTCGCCGCCGGCCATCCATACTGCCTTGGTGGGCGTGATGGCGACGGAACACGCGCCCGCCGTGATTCCCTTGCTCTCCTGAGCGCCCGAAGGCGGCGCGAGAACGGCCAGCAACAGGAGTAGCAGAAGACACATCACTAACATGCCCATCCTCATCTCGATGCCTCCGTTTATTGAAGTCCGCAGAATACAGTTGACAGGCGACAGATAAACCAATTTCCCCGCTGCGCGCTGCTCTCCTTCCGGTGGCAAAGCCCGCAGCGTCGCTGTGCCCGAAGAAGGACTGGGGCACCAATGCGCTGAAGTAACGACACCGACATGGCGCAAGTGCAGACAGTACACACCGTGCTGGCGGAGACCACGCCCGGGCATTACTTCGAGGAGATGACCGAGTTCTTCACTCGCGAGTGGCCCAAGGTCGTTCCGGATAAGGGCTTCACGCTCAGGGAGCCGAAGACCGAGGAACTGAACGAACTGCTGGCGATGATGCCTGAGGCCGATTTTCTCGTGATCGGCGGCGCAGGCCAGCGGCGGCCTGTCTCGGCGGAGATAATCGTCGCCGCGCCAAAACTCCGCTTCATTCAAAAACTCGGGACTCGCTATCACCAGATTGACATCGAGGCCGCAGCGCGCAGGGGCATCCCGGTCGCGGTCGAGCCTGCGCCCAGCCACATCGCGGTGGCCGAGCACACTTTCATGCTGATGCTCGCCCTTGCGCGCGGCCTTTTCGAAGCGCACAGGCGCGTCGTCGAGGGGTATTACGAGCAACTCGGCCTCACCCCGAAGCCGACATCGCCCACTCAATACGCTTACAACTGGACGGGAGTGAAGGGCATTCGCTCGCTTTTCGGCAGAACGCTCGGCATCATCGGTTTCGGCGACATCGGCGCAGAGGTCGCGAAAAGAGCGCCCTGCCTGGGCATGAAGACGATCTATCACACTCGCCACCGCCTTTCGCCCGAAGAGGAAGAACAATACGCTGCGCGCTATGTGTCTCTCGAGCAACTGCTGCGCGAGGCGGATTTCGTCTCCTTGCACGCCTCGCACACGCCCGAAACGGAGAACATGATCAACGTCGAGCGCCTAGCGTTGATGAAATCGTCCGCGTTTCTGATCAACACCGCTCGCGGCGGGCTTGTTGACGAGGCCGCCTTGTATGATGCGCTTTCCCAGCGCAAGATTGCAGGTGCTGCGCTCGATGTCTTCAAGCAGGAGCCGACGCCGAAGGACAATCCCCTTTTCAAACTCGACAACATCATCTTCACGCCGCACATCGCGGTCGGCTCCCTTCCCATCGAGGGGAGGTTCCAGGGTTGTCTCGACAACATCGTCCGCGTTCTCCGCGGCGAAAAGCCCATCGGCGTCGTGAACAAAGTGTAGTGCAATCCGCCGGCCGGCGGATTGCCCTACACGCAGGCGGCGGTTGAGTGCTGTGCGACGAAGTCAACCTCAAAAAACGGACCTGATGGGGAAGGTCGCCCTGGTAACGGGAGCGGGGCACGGAATCGGCGCAGCCATCGCGCGCGCTTTGGCTGAGCAAGGCGCGCGCATCGCGCTCAACTACTTCCGCAGCGGCCGCTCAGCGGGCGCTCTCGCCGCCGCTCTCAGGCGCAAGGGGTTCCAGGCGCGGGCATACCGCGCAGACATCAGAGACCCGCTCGATGTCTGCACAATGACCGCGCGCATTCGAAGCGACCTAGGCCGGGTTACCATCCTGGTGAACAACGCCGCCGTGATGCTGCCAGGCCGGCCCATCGAGCGCACCACCTGGCGCGATTTCCAGGCCGAACTGGATGTCGCGCTGCGGGGCGCTTTCTTCTGTCTGCGATCAGTGATCGAGGACATGAAGAAAGCCCGCTGGGGGCGCGTGATAAACATCCTGGCCGCCGATATCGAGCGGCCCACCGCCGGTCATGCGGCGCACATCGCTGCCAAATCCGCCCTGGCAGGCTTCACGCGCGCCCTGGCCGTGGAACTCGCGCCCGTCGGCATAACCGTCAACGCCGTCTCGCCAGGCTTCACGCTCACAGGTTCGACCGCCCGCCTCAAATCGTCCGTCCTCAAGCGCCTCGCCATGATGGCACCGACGCGCCGCCTCAACAGGCCGGAAGACATCGCCCAGGCCGTGATTTTCCTTGCCCAGGCATCTAACATCACCGGCCAGTGCATCACCGTTGACGGGGGCCTTTCACTCGCCCATCCAGCCGCTGGGAACTTGCCTTCGCCCGGGCTTGTTGAAAGGCGTGTAGGCCGGGACGCCTCGTCTGCGGTTCGGCGGACGGCGCGTCTGCGCTGAAACGGAGGCGTTGCGATATGAAACTGACCGTCCAGCACCAGGCAGGCCCGCGCTTCAGGGCCGAGTATGAGGGCCACGTCGTAACCGTTGACCAGCCGGAGGAAGTGGGCGGAACGGGCAAGGGGATGGGCCCGGTTGCGCTCTTCATGGCGGCGATGGGCAGTTGCATCGGAACCTTCGTTTACACGTTCGCCGCCCAGCGCGGCATCGAGCACGACGGCTTCCGGGTCGAGGTCGAGTGGGAGTATGCCGAGAATCCCAAGCGCGTGGCCGAGGCGAATGCGAAAATCATCTGGCCCTCCAAGGTCCCGGAGAAATACCGCAGCGGCCTTATCAAGGCCGCCGAACAGTGCGTGATACACAAAACATTGCACCAAACCCCCGAACTTGGGGTAGAATTAGTTGATGGAGGCGGCGGATAGCGATGTGGATTTACGCGGCGGCGGCAGCAATCGCAGGGCTGATCGCGTGGTGGGCGATCAAGCGCGGCTGCGCCACCTGAGGAAGGTAACTACCGCTGCCGGTCGGCAGCAGGATGGGGGATAGCGGCATGGCATTGAAGATTGCTCTCGGCCTTTTCATCGGGGGCGCAATAGGACTGGGCCTCAACCGCCTGCTGTATGGCGGCGGCACCTCTTCCGGCTCAACCTGAGCCTTTCTCTGCAACCCCGTCGGGGCTGCCATCTGGGGCGGGTTCATCGGGCTGCTGATTGCGCTCGGCTCCGGGAGGTAGGATTGCCGCCGCAGGTCGTGGCTTGCAGCATCCTCGCCATCGGCCTGGACCCGACCGAAATCTGACAGCGCGGCTGCTTGACACGACCGCAGCCTGGGATAAACTGTAGCCCGTGGACTATCCCATCTGGGATCTGCCGCTGACGGGAGGGGGGCTGATCATCGCCGCGGTCGCCGTGGTCCACGTTTTCATCTCCCACTTTGCCATCGGCGGCGGGCTGTTCCTCGTGCTCACCGAGGCCAAGGCCTACCGCGAGAACAACCCCCAGATGCTGGAGTTCGTGAGGAAGAGCAGCCTGGTCTTCATCCTGGTGACACTCGTGTTCGGGGCGCTCACCGGTGTGGGCATCTGGTTTACTATCGGCCTGATCAGCCCCGCCGCAACCAGCGCGCTGATTCACATCTTCATGTGGGCATGGGCCATCGAGTGGGTCTTCTTCCTGGTCGAGATCGCGGCGGCGTTCATCTACTACTACTCGTGGGACCGCATGGACAGAAGGTCGCACCTGGCAGTCGGCTGGATCTACTTCGCGGCGGCGTGGCTCAGCCTTTTCATGATCAACGGCATCTTGAGTTTCATGATGACGCCGGGCCGATGGCCCGATACAGGTTCGTTATGGGACGGCTTGCTGAACCCCAGTTTTTGGCCTTCCCTGGTGCTGAGGACATGCGTGGCTGTGGCGCTGGCGGGGCTTTACGTGCTCATCATGGCAGCCACGCTCGAGCCAGGCAGGCTGCGGGAAAGGCTGGCGCGCTGGGCAAGCAAATGGCTCTGGCCGCCGTTCATTGTGATGCCGGTTGCGGGGGCGTGGTATCTGGCGGTCGTGCCGCCAGCGGCTCGGCACGCGGCGGTTGCGGCGCCGGTGATGATCCTGCTGGTTCTCAGTGTAGTCTTCTCGCTGCTGATATTCGGATTCGCGCTTTTCGGGCCTTCACGCCGGCCTGCTTCCCTTTCCATGCCGCTCGCGGTGCTGATTACGGCGCTGGGGGTGATGGTAACGGGAACGGGCGAATGGGTGCGCGAGGCGATCCGGAAGCCTTACATTATCCACGGCTACATGTATGTGAACTCGATCCGCGCCGCTGACCGGGCGCACGTGAACGAAGTCGGCGTGCTGAGCGTTGGCAGGTGGGCGCTGACGCGCGAGATCGAGCCGGAAAACCCGGCCCGCGGGGGAAACGAGGTATTCCGCCTCGAATGCGCGGCGTGCCACACCGTTTCCGGATACAACGGCGTGGAGCCCCTTGCGCGCGGATGGCCGGAGGAGTTCATTGACTACCAGTTGCGCCATCTCGACACGCTCAAGGTGTTCATGCCCCCCTTCATGGGAACCGAACAGGAGAGGCGGGCGCTAGCCGCCTATCTCGCTTCGCTCTCGGAGAAGTGATGATCAGGTTTCTCCCCGATCCAGACCCGATCCCCCTGCCTGCGCCTGCAGCGCTGTTCAAGTTTCTACTGGGCCTTACGTTCACCATTCACATCCTGCTGGTCAGCCTCGTCATCGGCGGGGGCTTGATCGCGTATTTGGCTGTTTCTCGCAGGCGCGCCGCCAACCTGCACGCGCGGGCATTCGCGCGCGCGTTTCTTGGCGCTGTTCCGGTGCTCCTTGCCTTCGCCATCACCTTCGGGGTTGCTCCCCTTCTTTTCGTGCAGGTTCTGTACGGCCAGTTCTTCTACTCGGCCACCGTTCTGATGGCCTGGCCCTGGCTTTCCGTCTTCGCCGTCATCATCGCGGCGTATTATCTTTTCTATGCGCGCGCTCTCGGCAAAACAGGCGCTGCGGCAGGCCTTCTCGCCGTTGTCCTTCTGCTGTGGGTGGCTTTCATGTATGTGAACATGTCAACCCTCTCGCTCACTCCGAGAAGATGGTGGCCCATGTGGCAGGCGAGCCAGGCCGGAATGGCTCTCAACCTTGCCGAACCTACCCTGCTGCCGCGTTTGTTGCACGTGCTGATCGCAGCCGTTGCCGTGGCGGGCATCGCGATCGCGGCTTACGGTGCGCTCGCTCAGAAGGCCACCCCGGAATACGGCCAGTGGGTCAAGGCGCGCGGGGCCTCGTGGTTCATCGCCGCAACATTGGTTCAGATACCAGTCGGCCTGTGGCTTCTTCTGTCGCTGCCGCAGCACGTCTCAGGCCAGTTCCTCGGTGGCAGCGTGGTCCGCACAGTGCATCTTTTCGCAGCCGCGGCTGCCGCGATCCTCGTCTTGCCCGTTGTGACCGCTGCAAGCAGACGCCCGGCCCGGGGCATCATCCTGCTGTGCAGCGCTGTGATGGCGCTCGTTGTCGCGATAATGGTGGTCGTGCGCCAGTGGGTTCGTGATGCTTATCTCGGCGAATTCTTGCAGCCAGCCCGCGTGCAGCCGCAGACCGCTGCCGTGCTCCTGTTCTTCGCGCTGTTCGCCCTGGGGCTGGCGGTGATTGCGTGGATGCTGCTGAAGGCAGCCCGCAGGAGATGACCTTGACCGCCGCCTTATTGTGCCTCGCTCTCGCAGCGCCCGTTGCCGGGAAGGAGAAAGCCGTGCCTGCCTTTCACGTGAAGAAAACGAGCGAAACGATCACCGTCGGCAACTCCCTCATCTCGCTCACTTTCTCCAAGGCCGCCCGCGGCCTTTTCCTGACGAGTCTCAAGAACGTTGCTCGCAAGGTCGAGTTCCTGGCGCCGTCGGAATCTGACGATGCTATCTGGCGTCTCGGATTTCGCGGCGGGGCGGGGCAGGCCGCTTCTATCTCTTCGGCGGAGGGCTCTGTCGAGTTCTCAAGTCGCCGCGTTGGCGAGCGCGGGCTTGAACTCAGTCTGGTCTGGACCGACCTGACCGTGGAAAGCCCCGGGGACACCGAGGTAACCGTCCGCATCTTGCTGACGCTCGACTCACCGATTAGCCTGTGGGATCTGACCCTCTCCACCGAGGCGCAGCAGATGGCTCTCTGGCGCTGCGCTTTCCCCTGCCTGCCGAATCTCGCAGGGAAAGGGATGAAACTTGCCGTTCCGTTCGGCTGGGGCCTGGAGTATCAGGACGCGCTGGCCGCAGGCGAGCGCCGGGGCGTTTATCCCGGCCTTGCCAACTGCATGCAATTCATGTGCGCCACCACCCAGGGAGCCTCGGTTTACCTGGGAGCGCACGACCCGGACGCGAACTACAAGGAATTCGCAGCCATCCCCGACAAGCAGCGCGCAGCCATCCGCTGCGAGGTCGTGAACTTCCCGGCGGGAATGGGGGTCCCCGCGAAATCCTACCAGTTGCCCTATCAGGCCGCCGTCGGCGTCGTAACCGGCTGGTATGACGCGTGCCGCGTGTATCGCGCATGGAGTCTTTCCGCGCCTTACGGAAAGGCAGCCCGCATCGCCGAGCGCCCCATGCCGCGCTGGCTCAAGAATACCGACCTCTGGCTGCTGATGAGCGGCGTGCCCGCCGACGCTGCGGATAGGGCCAGGCGATTCGCGGATTTCTTCGGCGTGACGACTGCGATCCACTGGTATTCCTGGCACGAGATCCCCTTTGACACCAAATACCCGGAGTATTTCCCGACGCGGCCTGGCTTTGCGGATGCTGTCCGCGCGGTGCAGGCGCTCGGCATTCGCGTCATGCCCTACATAAACGGCCGCCTCTGGGACCCCGCCACCGACTCCTGGACGCAGGAAAATGCAGAAGCCTGGTGCGCGAAGAACGAGAACCTCGAACCATACATCGAAGTCTATGGCAGCAAGGTGAACCTGGCGGTCATGTGCCCCACAGCCCCGCTGTGGCAGCAGAAGATAACGGACCTCGTTGACCGGCTGATTCACGAGGTGGGGGTGGACGGAGTCTATATTGACCAGATCACCGCCGCTGCCGCCCGCCTCTGTTTTGACCCCAATCATCCGCACCCGCCCGGCGGCGGCGACCTGTGGGCGCGCGGCTATCGCCAGATGCTCGACCAGGTGCGGAAACGCCTGGGCCTGCAAAACATGATTACCAGCGAGGAATCAACCGACACCTGGAACGATCAGTTCGATGCTCTCCTTCTGGTGAACACGCCGCAGAGCGACGTGCCCACGATCCCGATGTATCCCGCCGTGTGGTCCGGCCGGATGATAACGTTTGGGTTCCAATATGGCGCCGCGCAAGACATGGACAGGTCCCTTCCCTTCCGGTCGAAGCAGGCGCGCGCTTTCATCTACGGCGCGCAACTGGGCTGGATTGACGACGCGATCATGCAAGACCAATACCGGCGCGAGGCCGAATACCTGCGGGATCTTGCCCAGTGCCGCTCCCGCGCGCACAAGTTCCTTTCAGAGGGCGAAATGCTCGCCCCGCTCGACATTGGCGAGATCCCGAAAGTAACGGTCGAGGGGTTCTCGATATGGGACGCGAAAAAACCGTATCACCTGGAGATTCCGGCAGTCTTGACATCGGCGTGGCGAGCGGCGGACGGATCGGTGGCGATCGCGCTCACGAACTTCACGGATGAGGATCGCTCCGTGCGTCTCGACATCCCGCTGGCATCTCTGGGCCTCTATCCCAACGCGAAATACAACATCGTTCGTATCCGCCCCGATGGCATAAGGCCCGCCGGCGACTTTGCCGGCCCCCGCCTGCGTCTCACCCAGCCCATGCCCGCCCGCTCCGCCCTGATCCTCGAAATCTCGCCGTAGTGTGGCACAGCCGTTTACCCTGAGGCTGGCGAAGGGCCCCGGCTGTGCATGTGTCCCCCTGCCGCTATTCCGCAGCGGGGTCAAGGCCCCACGTGCGCAGGGTCTCGACGAACGAATGGTCTGTCAGGTCCAGGTGAATCGGCGTGATCGAGATCATGCCTCTTGCTACGGCCTCGACATCGCTGTCCTGTTCCTGGCTCTGATCATCCAGAGAACCGGTCAGCCAGTAATATGCCTCGCCGCGCGGGTCGAAGCGCTTGTCGAGCCGGGCGGAGTATCGCCTGCGCCCCTGCCTCGTTATCGCCACGCCGCGATGTTCCCCTGGAGGCACGTTCACATTGAGAAACGTGTTGGGCGGCAGGCCGCGCGAGAGAATCTCCTTCGCCAGCCTCGGCGCGAACCTGGCGGCCGGCCCGAAATCGTCAACCTCGTCAGCTGCGATCGAGATCGCAAAGGACGGCACGCCGAAGAGAACCCCCTCCATCGCCGCGCTCACGGTGCCTGAATAGGTCAAATCCTCGCCCAGGTTCGCGCCCACGTTTATGCCGGAAATCACCAGGTCGCACTTGCCGACCAGGTCCGCAATCGCGAGGACCACGCAGTCAGATGGCGTCCCATTCGTGCACCAGCCCCACGAGCCGTTCGCCAGCGTAACCTTCGTTATCCGCAGCGGCTTGTGCAGCGTGATCGCGTGGCCCATCGCGCTGCGCGGCCTGTCGGGCGCCACCGCGAAGACCTCACCGAGCGGCGCAACGGCGTCGCGCAAGGCCCACAGGCCCGGCGCGTGGATGCCGTCGTCGTTCGTCAGCAGAATCTTCACAGGAACCCTTGGACGCGGAGCCCCATTTAGAATATGATGCCGGCAGGGATTATATACGCACGCTAGAAGCGGTGTCAAAGCAATGAGCGATGCCGTCCAAGTTGAGCGAAAGAAGGGACTCGGCGTTCCCCGCAATGTCCTGATCCTGGGCGGGGTCAGTTTCCTCAACGATGTCAGCAGCGAGATGACCATCACCATCCTGCCGCTGTTCCTGAGCAATGTCCTGCGGCAGAAGACCGCGGTGATCGGGTTCATCGAGGGATTCGCGGAAACCACTGCGAGCCTGTCGCGCATGTTGTTCGGCTGGCTTTCCGATAGAACCAGCAGCAGAAAAGGGTTCGCCACTGCCGGTTACGCTCTCTCCGCGATCACCAAGCCGCTGCTTTATTTTGCGAGCGCATGGGGAACCGTCTTCGGCGTCCGCCTTGCCGACAGGCTCGGCAAGGGCGTGCGCACAGCCGCGCGCGATGCCCTGATCGCCGACTCGACGCCGCCGGAAAAGCGGGGGCTGAGTTTCGGATTCCACCGCGCCGCGGATACGGGAGGGGCATTCGTCGGCCTGTCGCTGGTGGCTCTCCTGGTGTGGCTTGGAGAGAAGGGCGCGCTCAAACTCGAGGCCGCGGTCTATCGGAATCTCGTGCTCGTGGGCATGATACCAGGCTTCTGCGCCGTGCTCCTGATGCTCGCGGTGCGCGAGACAAGAGCAGCGAAGAGGGTCGAGACGCATGAGCGCACGGCCCTCGATCCCCGGTTCAAGTGGCTGGTCGCGATCATGGTCCTGTTCACCCTGGGCAACTCCAGCGACGCGTTTCTGATGCTGCGTTCGCAGGACGCGGGCCTGTCGGTCTTTCACATCTCGCTGATTCTCGTGGTCTTCAATGCGATCTACACTGCCGCGGCCATGCCGATGGGGGCCTGGTCTGACCGGGTCGGCAGGCCGCGAGTTATCCGGCTTGGCTGGTTCGTCTATGCCGCCGTCTATCTGGTTTTCGCCCTCGCCTCCAGCCCTTGGCACATTGTCGCCGCCTGGCTGGTTTACGCCATTTACTATGCCATGGTCGAGGCGATGGGCAGGGCGCTCGTTTCCGACTTCGTCCCCTCTGAACAGCGCGCTACCGCCTACGGTATCTACGGCACTGCCGTCGCAATCACGGCCTTCCCCGCCAGCCTGATCGCCGGAATCTTGTGGCAGGGCATCGGCCGCTGGAGCGGCTTCGGCCCCTCCGCCCCATTCTACTTCGGCTCCGCCCTCGCCCTCCTCGCCGCCCTCCTGCTGACCGCTATGTCCCGCCGCCCGACCGCCTCGTAGGGGCACGGCATGCCGTGCCCCTACAATCATTTGTCAGCCTGTTGAGCCCGATAATAGCGGTTGGCGTTACCCTGCGGCTTGTTTCGGCATCCTCTGTTGGTGCGAGCACGGCGAGCATGCGATGGCTCTGACGGACGGACAACTGGTGCAGCGGACCCGCGCGGGTGACCGGCAGGCTTTCGGCGACCTGGTGGCCCGCTATCGCGACATGGCCTACGGGCTTGCCTATCACCTGACAGGCGATTTCGAGGCCGCCCGCGACCTTGCCCAGGAGGGATTCGTTCAGGCCTACCTAAGGCTTGGTCAACTGCGCACGCCGGAGAAGTTCGCTGGTTGGTTGCGCCGGATCGTGTTGAACGTCCACCTCATGGAGCGCCGGCGCGGCGAGGTGCCCACGACGCCGCTGGCCGATGAGGGCGCGCACCTTCGGCAGCAAGCGCAGCCCTCGGAAATCGAGGTCGTGGTTCGAGAGGGTCTGCACAGGCTGCGCGAGCCGGAGCGCCTGGCGCTAACGCTCCACTATGTCAACGGCTACACGCAGGCAGAGATCGGCTCGTTCCTCGGCGTGAGCCGAGAGACCGTGAAAACCCGGCTCGCTCGCGCCCGCGAACGCCTGAGGCAGGAGGTAATGACGATGGTCGAGGATACGTTCGAGAGCAAGAAGTTGCCAGCAGAGTTTACGAAGGAGACAGTCGAGGCGGCGATCAAGCGCGCGGAAGAGCACCTGAAGCATGGAAGGCTGGGGGCGGCACTCCAAGAATATGAGAGCGTGCTCAAGCAGCACGCGGACTATGTGCCCGCGGTGCTGGGAATAGGCGTGGCGCGAAAGATGGTCGGCCAGGAGGAGGAAGCCCTGCGACATTTCCGGCGCGTTGTTGATCTTGACTCCGCTAACCAGGAAGCGCGGCGCGAGATGGCTCACATCTTGGGCGGACACCGGGAGCGGTTTGGAGAATTGGTGGCGCTCGAAGAAGCGCTGCTCAGAGTTCATCCGGAACAGGCTTCCCATCTCCACGTTGACCTCGCGAGTACCTATCTCGCCCTCCAACGCTACTCGGAAGCAGAGGAGCACATTCGGAAGGCGCTACAGGCCGAGCCGGGCGACCTCAACGCCGGCGTCGTCCTGGGAAACCTGCTGGCCTATCAAGGACGGTATGATGAGGCCATGGCTGTGCTGGAGGAGGCAGGCCCGGCCTTGGCCGAATCTGGACCCCACCGGGCCGCCTACGAGTGGAGTCGCTTCGAACTCGCGAGTGTACAATGCGCTGCCAGCCGGTATGAAGAGGCGATCGAGACTGCACGGGGAGTGCTCTTGCGCTCCGAGGAAAGCCGGGTGGATCGCATCGTCGGGAGATGCCTGCAAGTAATCGAACGCTGCTGCCACTTCACTGACCGCCTCGATGCCTTCCCCGAACTCTGCCGGACCCTGCGTCAGCAGATGGGAAACCGTCGAAAGGCGGACCGCCTCACCTGGTATCTGGCGCTGTTCCTGGAGAGCCGGCTGCTGCGCGACGAGGCGCTGGCGGAGTTCGAGCGCCTGGGAGCGATCCCAGCGCGCTGCTGGCGCGTGGCCGTGCCCTTCGATAACAAGGAAGGCCGCGGCATGGCGACGGCCTATCCGCCGGAGCAGGGGGTTGACTTGGACGACCCGGATGTAGGCAAGGACGGCCGCCATATCCGCTGGCAGCGTCCGATGGCAGCCGGCGCAGGCTTCGAGTTGAACTTCATGAACCAGATCGAGGTTAACCCATTCTCCTTTGAATGGGCACTGGGTTATGCAGTGCTGAGAATCGCGAGCCCTTCCAAGCGCGAAGCAACCCTGCGGTTCGGCGCGGGGGGATGGACTCAGATCTGGCTCAACGGCGAGTCAATCTTCCTCGCCCGAACCTGCATCGGCGTTCCCGACAATGAGAGCGTTCCGCTCAGGCTCAAGCGCGGCGGGAATGAGCTGCTGGTCAAGGTGGGTGCCCATAATGCTTCTCCCTCCATGCGCGGCGAGTACTACTATTGGAGCCTGTTCAGTGGCATCACCGACGGACAAGGCGAGCCGTTGCGTGACCTGCGATTTCCGCTCGCGGAGTGAAGTGTCAAGCACTGGCTGAGCGTCGCTCCGCCCGATCAGTGTAGGGCAAGGGCGCGCCGTCGCAATAGCGCCTGCCGGGCGCAGCCTTGGCGAAGTCTGGGCTTTGGCGGGTCGGCAACTTGCCCCTTGCCGTAACGGCGCGGGGCAGAGCCCGCGCCCTACAGGCGACCTACCCTGCGTATTTGCTGCCGTAGGGGCGCGATGAGCGCGGGGCGAGGCGCCAGAAGTTCCCCTCGAGAACCGTCCTGGGATCCACGCTGAACTCCCCGCAGAACGCCTCGATCAGCGGGCGCAGGCGCTCGAGGTCGCTGTCGGTCGCCTGGCGCGTGACGACGTGGCGGTGCGCGACGAGGTGCTCGTCCAGCGGCCCGCGCACGAATATCTCTCCCCCGTGCATCCCCGTGCCGCACCACGCGCCAACCGAGGCCAATCCACCATTCAGCCCCAGCACGACCAGCGTGCCGCCAGCCATATACTCGCCCAGAAAATCCCCTGCCGCGCCCCCAACCATGATCGCCGGCACGTGATCCCCGTAGGCTTTCATGTGGATGCCCACGCGGTAACCCACATTGCCTCTCACGAGCAGTTGCCCGCCTCTCATGCCGTAGCCAAGGACATCGCCCGCATCGCCGTGGACAACAACGCAGCCGGAGTTCATCGTGTTCGCAACGCCGTCCTGGGCATTGCCGTGAACGACGACGCGCGGGCCATCGGTGAAAGCGCACAGGTCGTTGCCGGGCACGCCGTGGATGTCAATCGCCACCTTCGCACGCAGGCCGTCGGCGATGTAGCGCTGACCATTGACGTTCACGATCTCGACAGCGCTCTCGCCGCCCGCCACCGCCTCCCGCAGGAGGGCATTCAATTCCCGGTAATGCATACCCTGCGCGTCAATGCGCATATGCTACGCCCCCACTCCGACGGGTTTCACACCCAGAATGTCCAGCGTCGTTTGGTCGAGGCCCAGGCCGCGCAGGCGTTCCCTGTTTCCGCGCAGGCTCTCGATGCAGTTCATGCCCAGCGCGCCCAGCAATTCCTCGAGTTCGGCAGTCCACGCGCTGATGAGGTTCACGATGCGCTGGCTTCCGACGCGCGGGTCAATGCGGCGGGTGAGTTCGGGGTCCTGGGTGGCGATACCCCAGGAGCACCTGCCCGTGTAGCATTTCTGGCACATACTGCACCCAAGGGCAAGCAGGGGAGCGGTGCCGACAGCGACCGCATCTGCCCCGATGGCAATGGCCTTTGCCACATCGGCGCTGGAGCGGATGCCTCCCGCGCATACGATGGAGACAAGGTGCCTGATGCCCTCCTGTCGAAGACGATCATCAACGACGGCGAGCGCGATCTCGACCGGGATCCCCACGTGATCCCGGACCACAGTAGGAGCGGCGCCGGTGCCGCCGCGGAAGCCGTCGAGGTAGATCACGTCGGCACCGGCGCGCGCAATTCCGCTTGCGATCGCAGCGACATTATGCACCGCCGCGATTTTCACTGAGACCGGCTTGGTATATTCCGTCGCCTCCTTGAGGGCGAAGATCAACTGGCGCAGGTCTTCGATCGAATAGATGTCGTGCTGCGGCGCGGGCGAAAGGGCGTCAGTTCCGGGGGGTATCATGCGCGTCTTGGCAACTTCCTGCGAGACTTTCTCGCCGGGAAGGTGGCCGCCGATCCCCGGCTTTGCGCCCTGACCGATCTTGATTTCAACCATCGCGCCCGCGCGCAAGTACTCCACGTCAACCCCGAAGCGCCCCGATGCGCACTGGACGACAGCGCGGTGCGCATACGGTTTGAGTGATTCGTGCAGCCCGCCCTCGCCCGTGTTCCAGAGGATGCCCAGTTCGGCGGCCGCCATCGCGAGCGATTGCTGCGCAGTCAGGCTGATCGAGCCGTAGGACATCGCGGAGAAAATGATCGGGGTGTCGATGCGCACGTTCGGCTCGAGGCGCGCTTCGAGCGCCACGCTTCCCTGCGGCGTCTCGGTTACGCGCACCTGGTCGGGCTTGCGCCCCAGGTAAGTGCGCACCTCCATCGGCTCGCGCAATGGGTCAATCGAGGGGTTGGTTACCTGGCAAGCATCGAGCAGCAGGAGATCGAAGATGTTCACGTAGGGCAGGTCGTTCCCCATTCCGCTCAGCAAGACGCCGCCCGATTCCGCCTGTTTCCAGATGTTGCGCCGATGCGCCAGGGACCAGAGGTCGTGCGGCTTGTAGAACTGCGGATTGGGAAGGATAGTGATGCACTGCTCGGGGCAGAACACCTCGCAGCGGTGGCATCCGACGCACTTGCTGGTGTCCGGGACTACTCCCTCCTGCCACGATAGGGCCTTCCAGCCGCACTGCATGATGCAGCGCTTGCAGCGGCGGCAGCGCTCCTTGTCCTGCGTCCACAGAAACTCGGGCGCCGTGTGCAGCCGCGGGAAAACAGCCCTGGGTTCTGCTTCGGGCGCCTCAGGCGGCAGCCGAGATTCTTCTTTCTCCTGCTCTTTCACTTGCGACACTTCGAGTCTCCTGCGCCAGCCCCACTTCGCCAATCACCGGCTCGCCGGCGCGCGGCGACCAGATCTCGTCCGGATGAGGGCAAATCGCGCGAATGGCCGCTTCCTCGCTCGCGATGTGCAGCGTATTGTTGGCGCGCGCCGCCACCATCGGTCGCAGTTTGATGCGGTCGTTGAGGCCGACCATGCCGCGGCTGTTCGATGCGATGATCGCGAAGGGCCCGTTGACATGGGCGCTGCCATAGACTTGCCTGATCGCTGTCTGCAGTTCGCGTTCTTGCGGCTCGAGGCGGTCAATCATCTCCCAGAAGCGCGGAGCCATCGCCGCGGCCGCAGTGCGCAGCGGCAGGCGGTGCTTGCGGATCAGCAAATCCAGCAGGTATGCCATCACCTCGGTGTCCGTGCGCATGGTGCACTTGTAGCCGAACATCTCGAGGTAGCGCTTGTTGATGCCGTAAGAAGAAATCTCCCCGTTGTGCACCACCGCCCAGTCGAGTATCGTGAACGGGTGCGCTCCAGCCCACCAGCCCGGCGTATTGGTCGGGAAGCGCCCATGCGCTACCCACATGTAAGCGCGGTAGTCCTCAATCTTATAGAACCGGCCCACATCCTCCGCGTGCCCGACGGCCTTGAACGCCCCCATGTTCTTGCCGCTCGAGAAAACGTAAGCGCCATCAACGCGCTGGTTGATCTCCATCACCAGGTCAATCATCAGGTCATCGTCGCTTTTCACCCCGTTCAGCCGCAGCGGCTGGACGAAATATCTCCAGAGTTCGGGAGCGTCGGATATTCCGTCCGTTGGCCGCGTCGGTATCGGTTCTTGGTGTTCGACCTGCGTGCGTTCTGAAATCAGCGCCTCTGCCTGCTCCCGGCACGAAGGCCGCTGCTGCGAGTAATACATCACATGCAGGGCGTAGCACTCTGCAAATTCGGGATATATCCCATAAGCCGCAAAACCAGCCCCCAAGCCGTTCGCGCGGTCGTGAAGCAGCGCAATTGACTCCAGGATTGCGCGCCCATCCGAGAACGACCCATCAAGATGCACGAAGCCGGTCAGCCCGCAGCCGGAAACGTTGCGCGTTCCCCGGTCGAAATCACTTGCGAAGTTCTTGGTCATGGCTTCACTCCGTTCTTCAACAGGTCCACCCATTCGCGGTCGCCGCTCTCCTCAACAGGCGGCAAACCGAGCCACTTGCGGTGCACCGCCGAGACCTGGGCCAGGCGGCCTTTCTGCACCAGCGCCTTCGCCGCATCGGCGAAACCAGGGGGCGCGAGTTTGCGCTCGATCGCCAGGTGCTTGGCAGCGCGGAATATGTCCAGCATGCTGTAGCGCTGCGGGCACAACTCCCAGCAGGCATAGCACTCGATGCACTTCCAGAGGTCCGATGAACTGAGAACCTGCTCCACATCCTCGACCCGCCTTGAAGCAAGCAGGCGCACGAGTCTGTTCGGGTCATAATCCAGGTCGGTCTGCGCGACAGGGCAGTCCGCAACGCACGCCCCGCACTCGGCGCATTTGCGCAGCAGAGCCTGGTCCCACGGGCCTTCGGCTGGTGCGCTGGCCGCTTTCAAGGCCTCCAGGAACGGCCCGACGTCAACCCTGTGCTCCGAAAGGCCGAGAGCCTCCGGCTCCAATCCCAGGGCCAGGCCAAGGAGTTCGCTGTAGCACAAGACCGGAACGTTCATGTTCTCTCCCCGGCGCTGGAGCATGAACTGCACATTGTCGTATTGCAGAATGCAGGAGGGGCAGTATGTTACCAGCGCGTCGGCCCCCTGTTCGGTCAGTTCGACCAGTTTGAGCCGGGCCATGTCGTGCGCTGTCTCCTGCTCGTTGACTCGCAGCAGCAGGCCGCCGCAGCACAGCATCTTGGTCCGATACTCGATGCTTTCGGCCCCGATCGCCTCGACCAGTTGGTCGAACTTGTCGGGGTTGAACGGGTGGTCGAAGCCTAAGTCGGTGCTCGGCCGCACCAGATGGCAGCCGTAGTGAACCGCGATTCTCAGCCCATTCAGCGGCCACACGACGCGGCGGCGGATTCCATCCGGGCCAAACTCGCGCCACAGGACATCAAGGAAGTGGAAGGTCTGGACGGTGCCGCTGTAGGCACGCCCGACGCGCTCAAGCAGCCCATTCACCTCTGCCAAAACATGGCGGTCGGAAGCCATTTCCGCCTGCGCGCCAGCCAAAGTGCCCACACAACCGGGGCATGGGGTTGCGAAATCGCACCCTGCGGCCTCTGCGACAGCCAGGTTACGCGCGGCTCCGGCGAGCCAGGCCTCGTGGCTCATGTTCTTGGCCAGGGTCTTCTCAGGGCAGCAGGAAAGGCCCTCAACGTCGCCTATGTCCAATCCGAGGACTTCCGCGACGGCGCGGGTGGACTTCTCGATGTAGGGAAGCCTCCCCTGGACGAAGCATCCCCAGAAATATGCGTATCTCGCCATGTCCTGGCCTCGACGGCAGACGGCTACCGCTTACCGTCTATTATACCACAGAACCCCCGCCTGTCAACCCCCTGCCGGAAATATTTTTCCGCCTTGGCTTCGCTTGTGGGGAAATGGCAGTTCAGCCCGAGAATTGATGCGTCCCGCCTCGCCGAAGGGTGCTTTTGGCCCTCATTCAGCCTTTTTCAGCCTCTTCGGGGGCCTGGGCGGCGGAAGAGCACAGAGCGCAGGCCGAGCAGGAGGAATCGGGGAAGCGCTAGCAGCCTCGGAAGGCGCTTGGGCTCGCGCACAGCGCGCCAAAGCCATTCCAGGCCGCAGGAGCGCAGCCACCGCGGGGCGCGCTTCGCCCTGCCTGCAAGGACATCGAAACTGCCCCCTACTCCGATAGCGACCGGAACGTTCAACGCTTGCAGGTGGCGGGCGATCCACTTCTCCTGCTTGGGCACGCCGAATGCCACGAAGAGGATATCCGGGCGCGCAGCCGCCACTTGCCGCACGACGGAGGCCTCTTCCTCCGGGGAGAAGTAGCCGTGGTGGCATCCGGCAACCTGAAGCCTTGGGTGGCGGGCAGCCAGGTTAGCAGCAGCCTGTTCCGCGACACCCGGAGCGGCCCCGAGAAGGTATATGCGGTAGGCCTTCGCGGCAGCCGCCTCGCAGATCCTCTGCATGAGCTCAATTCCGGGCACGCGCTGCTGCAGGCCCTCGCCCAGCACGCGAGCCATCCAGACCACCCCCATCCCATCAGGGGTAACGAGGTCGGCGGAGCGCAGTATGTCGTGCAGTTCAGGGTCTTGATGGGCGCGGACGATGGCCGATGCGTCGGGGGTTACGACCATGTGCGGGGACCGTTCGCTGATGAACTGCTCAAGCCTCTCGACCGCCTGATCCAGGCCGATCCGGTCAACAGGCACGCCCAGAACCTCGACGCGCGCCCCCGCAGCAGTCGGGACAGAGGCAATCCTGGCTCCCACTCCAAACACCAGGACTGCGGCCGCAGCCAGGCCTACCAGCAGAAGCCCTTTCGCGAGGAATGAGACTTCTATCATCACCACCAGCACGTAGGCCGACAGCCCGCAGTACGCTGCGGCTATCCAGAAAAGCACGACGCAGCGCCTCAAACTCAGGCCAGATCGCAGCAGTGCATCGTGGAGGAACTCGCGCCTTCTGCCCACCGCCAAGGCCTGGCTCGCGGCGCGCGAGCCGTAGATGACAGCGTAGGTGGTATTGGCTATCGGCAGGGCCACCGCGAGAACCGGCAGCAGCAGAACGAGGAATGCCGTGTTCTTCAATGCGCCCAGCACGCTCACTGCGGAGACTGCGAATGCCAGGCTGTAGCAGGCCGCGCTGCCAACGGGCAGCCTGGGGGGGAAGAAGTCATAACGCAGGTAGCCGAGGCTGACACCGGCAATCGCCGCCGCGCTGACTGCGGTGGCCGCTGCTGTTGATCCGTCAAGTCGAAACGCGACCGCCATGAAAACCAGGGCTGCAATTGCGGTCAGCCCGCAGACCGAGCCGGGCAGCGCGCGCGTCTGAAGAAGGCCATAACTGAGGCCGCCCATCCATATGGCCGTCAGGGGGATGGAGAGAATTCCGAGCGGAACCATCGTGGTGGTGAATGGCGGCTTGATCGCGTCTATTGAGATCCCAGCGTGCGCCGAGATGACGGCCGCGCAAATCACCGCCACCCCCTTCACCCACCTGCGAAAAGTGCGCACATCATCGAGCAGGCCGACGACGAACATCAGGGCTGTGCCCGGCAAGATCGCTGCGGCATGGCGTGGGGAAGCAAGCAAGATCGGCGCGGCCAGGGACACGAAAACGACCGGCCCTGAGGCAAGCCTTGCCCAGCGCCTGGGAGCCCCTTGATGGAAGGCAGGCTGAGCGCGCAGCCTGGCGGGCACGAGGCGCAGGGCGAGCAGGGGCAGCAGCAGCCCCAGGGCAAAGGAGCCCACAGCCACGATCACCGTCGTTGCTATCGGCGGCATTTGCGCCAGCCCTGCGATGTCCAAGTTCGGCCTATGTGCCTGCTTGCCAGGAGCGCAGGTATTCTTGCTGCTGGCCGGTCAGGGTGTCAATCGCGATGCCCATCGCCTGGAGTTTCATGGCGGCCACCTGCTGGTCGAGCGATCTGGGGACAGGATAGACTTTCTTCTCCAGGCCCTTCCCCTCGCGCGCCAGGTAAGCCGCCGAGAGCGCCTGGTTGGCGAATGACATGTCCATCACCGCCGCGGGATGTCCTTCCGCTGCCGCCAGGTTGACGAGCCTGCCCTCTCCCAGCAGATACAGGCGGCGGCCGTCGGCGAGGGCGAACTCTTCGACCGACGGCCTCATCTTCCGGCGCTGCTTGGCCATCGAGGCCAGCGCGGGAATGTCTATCTCCACGTCGAAGTGCCCCGAGTTGGCCAGTATGGCGCCATCTTTCATCACCTTGAAATGCTCTTCCCTGAGCACCGCGATGTCGCCCGTCAGCGTAACGAACACATCGCCCACGCGCGCGGCTTCGGAGACGGGCATCACCGGGTAACCATCCATCACCGCCTCCAGCGCACGCAGCGGATCAATCTCCGTCACGATCACGTGCGCGCCCATTCCCCTGGCGCGCATCGCGACGCCGCGCCCGCACCAGCCATAGCCGCACACCACCACTTTCTTTCCGGCGATCAGAAGATTGGTGGCCCGAATGATGCCGTCCATCGTGCTCTGGCCAGTTCCATAGCGGTTGTCAAACAGGTGCTTGGTGTCGGCATCGTTGACAGCGATGATGGGATAGGCGAGAACCCCCTCTTTCTCCATGCTGCGCAGCCTTATCACCCCTGTCGTCGTTTCCTCCGTGCCGCCCACCACATCCCCGATCCCCTCGCGCCGCTTGGTGTGGAGAGTCGTTACCAGGTCGGCGCCGTCGTCCATCGTGATCTGGGGCTTGATGTCGAGAACCGAGTTGATGTGCTTGTAATAGGTTTCGGAATCCTCGCCCCTGATTGCGAACACCGGCACTCCCACTTGATGCACGAGGTAGGCGGCAACATCGTCCTGGGTGCTGAGAGGGTTCGATGCGCAGAGCGCGACCTGCGCTCCGCCCGCGAGCAGCGTCTTGGCAAGGTTGGCAGTCTCGCTGGTGATGTGCAGGCAGGCCCCAAGGCGGATACCGGCCAGAGGCTTTTCCTTCGCAAATCGCTGCTCGAGAATGCGCAAGACCGGCATCTCGTTTGCTGCCCACTCGGTTCTCAGCCGCCCCTGCTCGGCGAGATTGGCGTCCTTGATGTCGAATTGCATGAATCACTCCTACAATGGATTCGCGCTTCGGCTGCAAGCAACCGAAGCAACAAGATCGCGCGGATTATATCAGAGCGCCCCGGCGCGCACAAATCAGCGGGTGCAGACGCGCTCGGCTTCAGGGCAGGTCGCGCTCGCGGAAAACCGCGACCGGAGCGCAGACGCCCCACTCGGGATGTTCCTTGCTGCCAACGGTGTAATAGACGACCAGAATCTGCCCATCGGGCAGAACTACCGCGCTGGGGTAGCCGCAGTCCGTGTTCTCAGCGTCGTCCCAGAGTGTGAATCCGCCGCCCCATGTTTTCCCGCCGTCCTTGCTGACCATGCCGACCGCGCCGAAGGGCTCGTTGCGCTGCCCATGAACGAGCAGCAGGTTGCCGCTGGGAAGCCTCACCATGTCTGCGGGCAGTTCCCTGGGGCCGGTTATCTGCCTGGGTTCGCTCCAGGTGCGGCCTGCGTCGGATGACTCGGCCTGCCAGAGCCCGTTCTTGTCCTCGCTGCGCATCATGGCGAGCAGCCGCCTGTCCGGCAGCACCAAGAGTGCGGTCTCGTTGAAGCCGCGGGCGATCAGGCTTGCATCGCCCCACGTTTTGCCCCCGTCTCGCGAGCGGAACACGAGCGACCACCAGCCCTGCTTGTCTTCGGGCTTCGGTACACCACCGGTGCCCGGCCAATACCAGCAGTATACGTTCATCAGCAAGGTTCCATCGGGCATCAGGACCATCTTGCCGTAGGGCGACCCGTCGTCATACGGGGAAACCTTCACCAGCGTCGGCCGCGACCACATCTTGCCGCCGTCGCTGGAACGGGTGACGAAAACATGGTAGCGGGCAACCTCAGACCGCCACTCGCCGTTGATGTAGGCGTCGGCGAGCGCGTATCCGACCACGAGCGTGCCGTCGGGAAGGATGCCGAAGGCCGGGTTGCGGTCGTCGAGCGGGCTATCGGCGATCAGCCTGGGCTTGCTCCAGGTTCTTCCGCCTGTACGCGAGACCACGAGATCGAGCCGCCCTTCCATCCCGATGTGCGGCGCTCCGCCGCGCAGCACCACGAAGACATCGCCTTTCGGCCCCAGTTGAGCCACCGGGAAAAACCCCTGGCCGGTAACTGCGACGTATCTCTTGGCCTTGATTTTCACTGCGTCCTCCCGAACTTTTTGCTGCGCTTGCACGATGACGCTGCCGGCGATGCAAGCAACCGTGAGCATGCCCCAGATCATCATCCGAGAGCAAATGCGCTTCACACAGTCGGTCTTCCGCGCGCATTCGCTGCTTCCTTCCGCGCGCTCTTGTGTCATTCTGAGCCGAAGGCGAAGAATCTCACTGCGAGGCGAGAGTCTGTTCCAGAATGAGATTCTTCGTCCGTCGGCTGACGGACTCAGAATGACATTGGAGTAGGGGGGACGGGCCGGTCGCCCCTAAAGACGGCGGGCGCAGGCGCGCCCGCCCTACTCGCGGCGAGACAGGGGCACGGCATGCCGTGCCCCTACCACGGTCGGGCGGCCATAGAGGCTGCGCCTACAAGCGGGGACGGGAAAGGAATGGGCTGGAGGCGATGATGAAGCGCCAAGGTTTGTCGCGGGCGCGGCGGATTCCGATGCGCGCGGTCGTCGCTACGTCGCGATCAGCGATGGCAGGCGCGTCGGCGATAAAAAGCGGCCCACGGGTGAGGTCGGCCCCGTCGAGCGCAAGGGTGATTCCCATCGCCTGGGTCAGCCGACCAGGGCCGGATGCCAGCAGACGCAGGTTGTCTGTTCCGCGGCGCTGCATCATCAGCGGGATGCCATCGAACGGTTCCACGGCGCGGATCAGGACTGCCTCTGCGACGCCCTCAGGCTGAGTGACAGCGTTCAGGCAGCAGTGATTTCCGTAAGAAAAATAGACGTAGGCGCGGCCCGGCGCACCGAACATGGTCTTGCTGCGCTCGGTCATCCTGGCGGCGGGCTGGCCTCTGACCATGGCGACGGCATGGCAGGCCGGGTCATCGCGCAGGTATGCCTCGGTCTCCACGATGCGGCCGGACGTTCTTCCCTCAGGGGAATCGTGGACGAGTATATTGCCCAGCAGCGTGCGGGCCACTGTGAGGGTGCGCTGCAAGTAGAAACTGCGCCGCAGGGGAAGCAGGTCAGGCACGGCTTTTTAGCCTGCGGGCGATGCGGGCCTTGCGCCAGGAAAGCAATTTGTCGAGGGGCCTGGCATTCAGCACGTGCTTTGGCTCAAGCCACGCCCTTCTCGCCGTTGCCACGCCGTAGTGCATGAAGTCCAGTTGGTCTGTGCCGTGCGCATCTGTTGCGATGGAGACCGGAACCCCAAGTTCTCTTGCGCGGCGGCAGTGAACATCGTTCAGGTCGAGGCGCTGCGGCTGGGCGTTGAGTTCCACCGCCACTCCGAGCCGCGCTGCCTCGACAAGAACCGCCTCGACATCAACCTCGTATGGGTCGCGCTGCCCGATGAGGCGACCCGTCGGATGTCCGAGCACATCAACATGCGGATTCTGCATCGCTGCGATCATGCGCTTGGTCATCGCAGCAGAATCCATCTTGAACCCGGAGTGAACGCTGGCAACAACCAAATCCAGTTGCGCCAAGAGCGAATCGGGAAAATCGAGGCTGCCGTCCAGCTTGATGTCCACTTCGGTCCCAGCGAGAACAGTCATGCCTTTCAGTTTGCGATTGAGTGCTTTGATTTGCCGGTTTTGCTTCTTGAGCCGCTCCTCGGTGAGCCCGCCCGCGTAGGCGCTCGAACGGGAGTGATCCGTGATCAGAAGATACTGATAGCCGCGCTTCTTCGCCGCCTGGGCCATTTCTTCGAGGGTATTGTGGCCGTCGCTTTCCGTTGTATGAGCCTGCAGGTCGCCCTTCACGTCCGAGAGTTCCACGAGAGAAGGAAGTTTGCCCTGCAGGGCAAGTTCGACTTCGCCCAGGTCCTCGCGCATCTCGACAGGGATGACGGGCAGGCCGAGCGCTGCATACATTTCTTCCTCCGTCGCGCCGCCGATGCGCTTGTTCCCTTTCACGCGAAAGACCCCATATTCGCTCAGTTTCAGGCCGCGCTTGACAGCCAGTTCCCGCAGTTTGATGTTGTGCGCCTTCGAGCCGGTGAAGTATTGAAGGGCCGCGCCGAATTCCGAGGGATCAACGACGCGCACGTCCACCTGGATGCCCAGGTCGGTTAGCACGCTGGACTTCGTGTCTCCCTTTGCGATGACCCCGCGCACGACAGGCAGGGAGGTGAACGTTTCCATCACCGCCTTCGGATCATTGGAGGTAACGAGGATGTCAATGTCGCCGACGGTCTCGCGGAAACGGCGCAGGCTGCCGGCTGCCTCGATCTGATCAATCGGGCAGGTCTTCTTGAGCGCCTCGATGATGCCCAGCGCGTGCGGGTATGCGTCGGCGAGAGAGAACCTGCCCGCGCGCTGGCGCAGGCGCTCGATGCCCTTGAGCAGGTTCTCCTCGGTCTTGGGCCCGAAGCCCTTGGCGGTTCGCAGGCGGCCCTCGCGCGCGGCATGCTCAAGTGCGTCAATAGAGTCAATGCCGAGTTGATGGTAGAGCACGCCGACCGTTTTCGGCCCCACGTCCGGTATCCGCATCATCCCCAGCACTCCCGGGGGTATCTTCTGCTTCAGTTCCTCATAGAGATCGCAAGTGCCCTTGTCGAGCATTTCCTCGATCTTTGCCGCAATGCCCGCCCCGATGCCGGGCGTCTGCTGCAGAGCGCCGCGCTGGCGCAGCGCAGAGAGTTCCTGGGAGAGCGATGCGATCACCTGGGCTGCGCGCTCGTAAGCGCGCACCTTGAACGGGTTCTCGCCCTCGATGTCGAGCATCGCTGCGATTTCCGAGATTACCGCGGCTATCTGCTGGTTAGTGAAGGCGGCGCTCATCGCTTCGCGAACTCGTGCAGCAGGCGCGCGCTGCGTATCTTGCGCTCGAGGCGATACTCCAGGCAAGAGCGCAGGCAGGCTTCTATTTCAACGCCTTGCGAACGCGTGAGTTTCACCGCCGGCAGGGCACGAGGAGACGACTGTGCCATGAGGCGCATGGCGGCAAGCGCGCCCGCGGTCAGGTGGCGGCCATCGGTGCTCTGCGCAGAACAGGATGCGCACACAATGCCGCCGAGAGCGTTTGAGAGCGTCGCCCCGCCCGTTACCTTTCGCCCGCAGGAGGAGCAGGAGTTCAACTGCGGAGCATAGCCCGACAGATACAGCAGGCGCAACTCGAAAACTCGCGCCAGCATGCTTGCATCCTCTTCGCCTTGCGGGTCGGCGAGAACGGAAAGCGCGGAAAAAAGGAGATCGAAGACGCGCGGGCTTGGGCTGCGCTCCTCGGTGAAGCCGTCAACGAGTTCATTGAAGTAACTGGCGTAGGCAATCTTGGACAGGCTGGCCCGGATGGGATAGAAAGCGCTGCGCGGAACGGCCTGGGTTACCACGTCGAGGTTCCTGCCTTCTGCGAACTGAAAGGTCGAATAGCAAAAGGGCTGGCTGCTGGCAGCGAGTTTGCTGGTGGGGCGCTTGGCGGCCTTGGCGACGGCCGAGAGTTTGCCACGCTCGCGGGATAGGATAGTAAGCACCCTGTCGGTCTCGCCCAGGTCGCGGGCGCTGAGCACGATTCCTACTGCGCGGTACAGCCGCACGCGGGACACGGGTGCCCTACTCTCGCTCGAGGACCTCCTCGGGAATGGGCTGTTCGGCCCTGGCGTAGCCCTCGAGGATGGCCGGCCCGGAGGAGGTGCCCAGTCGGCTGGCTCCGGCGTTTATCAGAAGAAGAGCCTGCTCATAGGTTCTAATGCCGCCGGCGGCCTTGATGCCGATGTCGCGGCTGACGATGTGGCGCAGGAACCTGACATCCTCGACGGTAACGCCGCGGGGCCCGAAGCCGCTGCAGGTCTTGACGAAGTCGGCGCGCACTTCTTCGGCGATGCGGCAGATGCGCTCCTGCTCCTCGCAGGTAGTGAACCCGGTTTCGAGGATTACCTTGACCAGTATCTCTTCGCCGTGCTCGGTGAGGCCGGCGACCTTCGCCAGGGTGACGATGTCCTCGATCTCGCGGCGCACGACGTCGAAGTAGCCGGAGCGCACGGCGCCGATGTTGATCACGAGGTCCAGTTCGGCGGCCCCCATCGCGATCACCTGACGCGCCTCGTAAACCTTGCACGCAGGCGGGATAGCCCCGAACGGAAACCCGATCACGGTTCCCACCTTGACATCGCTGTTGCGCAGGTGCTTGACGGCGGTGGCCACCCAATATGGGCAGACGACGGCAGTGGCGAAACGAAGTTCTCTGGCCTCCTCGCAGAATCGCGTTACATCTTCCTCGGCGCAATCGGCGCGCAGCAAGGAGTGGTCTATCATCTTCGCCAACGCCGTTTTTGAGAACATTACCGCCTCCGCCTATAAGCCCCTGATAAATGCGAGCCTAGGTTATACACAAATTCCCCCGCTTGGCAAGACCCTCCCAAGAATTTTTTCGGCCATTGCGGGGGAATTCTGAAATGTCACCTGAAGACGCGGAGTCCCTCCGGCCCGCCGCACGCACCGTCCGACAGGTGGGAGCGCCGTGCCCCGCGTCATATGCCGCCAGGCTCCTGGCCGGCTCGAACGCATCACCGCCGCTGCCCCAGACCAATCCATGCGAGCAACTCTCTCTGGCCGCCCTATTCTAGCAGAACCGGCAGAAGGGGAAAAGCACCCTGGACACACAACGTAAGGAAATGTGATGTCGCCTAAGGATCATAGAGGCGCGGCCAATACCGCGCAATTGCGCGGCTGGTATCGGAACAATGTAGGCGGCAAATGCGTTGACCGGTTAGCGGCAGCATGGTAGAATCGCTGGCCGTCGGATCGGCGGTCGCGATATGGGTCGCCAGATCGGGGGTCGCTCCTGCTGCCGTAAGTGTGCGCGCCAATGCTGCGCGCACCCAGGAAACCAGGTCGTGCTACTGGAAACAAGAGGCTAGGAATGAGAATACTCATCTGCTCGTCAGAGGTGGTTCCCTTCTCGAAGACGGGGGGACTGGCTGACGTTACAGGTGCGCTGCCGAAAGCGCTCGGCGCGCTGGAACACGATGTGCGGGTGGCTGTGCCGAAGTACTCGATGACTTACAAGGAGCGCATCCGGGGCCGCAATCTTACCACGGTGCAGTTTCCCGTCGGCAGCAAGATGGCAAAGGTAACGATGCAAGAGAGCAAGCACGGGGGCGCGTTCACCACCTACCTGATCGTGAGCGACAAGCATTTTCGCCGCGATTCGCTATACGGCTACCCGGATGATGCGGAGCGGTTCATCGTCTTCCAGCGCGCAATATTAGAGTTCCTGCGCACGGGCGACTGGGTGCCGGATGTGATCCACTGCAATGACTGGCAGACGGGCCTGATCCCTGTCTATCTGCGCACGGTTTACGCGCAGGAGCAGCGCCTGGCGAAGGTGGCGGCTGTTTACACGGTGCACAACCTCGCCTACCAGGGCGTGTTCGAGCCCGATGTCATGAAATTGACCGGCCTTCCGGCAGAACTCTTGAACATCCACCAGTTGGAATTCTGGGGGAAGGTCAATTTCATGAAGGGCGGGCTGGTGTTCGCCGATGTCCTGAACACCGTTAGTCCCACTTACAGCCGAGAGATACAGACGCCGGAGTTCGGGGCCGGCCTCGACGGGGTGCTGCGCGACAGGAAGGACGTGCTGTTCGGCGTGCTGAACGGGATTGACCTGGACGAGTGGAACCCGGCGACCGACCAATACGTTCCCGTTCATTACGACGCGCGCACCCGCGCCGCGAAGTCCGGCAACAAGCCTCACCTGCAGAAAGCAGCCGGCCTGCCGCAGCGGGAGGTGCCGGTTTTCGGGTTGGTTTCCCGCCTGGCGGCGCAAAAGGGGCTGGACATCCTGAGCGAGGCATTGCCGCGCATATTGGAGAAGGATGTTCAAATGGTGATCCTCGGGTCCGGGGAGCCGCAATATCACGAAGAACTGAAGAAAGCACAGCGGAGATGGCCAGAGAAACTGCACGCCGAAGTGGGCGTGTTCAGCGAGCCGCTGGCTAGGCTGATCTACGCCGGCAGCGACTTTTTCCTGATGCCGTCGCACTACGAGCCTTGCGGGCTGGGCCAGATGAACAGCATGCGCTACGGCACCATTCCGATCGTGCGCTCGACGGGAGGGCTGGCCGACACGGTGCGCGAGTTCGACCCCGCTAGCGGAGATGGGAACGGGTTCGTGTTCTCCGATTACACCGCCCAAGCCCTGTCTGCTGCAGTGGAGCGCGCGCTGGCGGTTCGTTCGCAACCGGCGCTGTGGGACAGGCTGACGGCAAATGCAATGGCCGAGGATTTCTCCTGGAGGCGCTCGGCGGAGCGGTATGTCGAATTGTATCAGCGAGCGGCGGCGCTGAGGGCGGGATCAACTGCGGGCTGACGAGGTACTTTTCGCGATGGCAGTTTACCAACCGACCGGGGTGGTGGGCAACTCGCATATACTGGTGAGCGTGGGCATCAAGGGCGAGTTGATGCACTTCTTCTACCCGCACATTGACTTCGCGCAGAACCTGCGCGAGGGAATGCCGGCGGTCCACTTCGGGCCGCCCGGCTCGGGCAAGATGGAATGGACATTCGAGCCTGCCTGGAGTTCGCAGCAGGATTACGAGGAGCGCACCAATATCCTCGTCACCAAGTTGAGCCATGCTTCCTCGGGGCTGCAACTCACGGTTACCGATTTCGTGCACCCGCAAGAGAACTTCCTGGCGCGGCGCTTCGTGCTCTCGAACCGTGGGGAGGACACTGTGGAGGGGACGCTCTACCAGTATCTCGACCTGCAACTTGGCGAGGTGGCGCACAAGAATGCCGTGAGGTACATGCGGGATCTCAATGCCGCGGTGGCCTATTGGCGCAACATCTGTCTGGCCGTGGGAGGCGACCGTTTCGACCAGTGGCAGTGCGGCAGGGCCGGCCTCGATAGCCCGAACAGCGCGAAGAACGACATGCGCGACGGGGCGCTGACAGGCCAGATGGAAGAGATCGGCGACGTGGACCTGGCCGTCGGTTGGGAATTCAACCTCGAAAGCGGTCAGCGCCTGGCGCGCCTGTTACTGATCTCCGCCGCGAGCAATGAGGCGCAGGCGGCAGCGATGCTGGAATGGGCCCTGGCGCGCGGGTCGCAAGCGCTGCACGGCAGCGCGGCCGACTACTGGAGACAACGCCTGCAAAGAACGAATGCCCTTTCCGTTGACCCTGACCTGGGGCGCTTATACTACCGCAGCCTGCTCGTTCTGTTCACCCTCTTCGATGAAGAATATGGGGCCTTTCTCGCCGCCCCCGAGTTCGACCCGGAATTCCAGCGTTCCGGCGGTTACGGCTACTGCTGGCCCAGGGATGCCGCCGAAGTGGTGATGGCGCTGTCGCAGGCAGGTTATCGTGAACTGGCAGCGCGGTTTTTCGGCTGGGCCCGCAAAGCGCAGGCTCAAGACGGCCACTGGGAGCAGCGCTACTGGTTGAGCGGGGAGCGCGGGCCTGCGTGGTCCATCTTCGCCGATGCGATCCAGGTGGACGAGACCGCTTCGATACTCATCGCGCTGCAGCGGTGGGCTGCCGCGCTGCCGGAATCCGCTCAGTCGCAGGCAGCATTCGAGTACTGGCACATGGCGAGGCGCGCTGCCCACTACCTGGTCGGCATTCTCGACCCACAGGGCTTGCATCGCAGGGGATTCGACCTGTGGGAGTCAGCGCGCGGCAGTTTTGTTTACTCCAACGGCGCTATCTTCGCGGCGCTACGCAGCGCCGCTGCGCTGGCGGAACTTGCAGGCGATCCGGCCAGCGCACAGCAGTGGCGCCAGGCAGCCAAGCGGGTCAAGGCGGCGGTGCTGGCTACCTTTTGGGACGGAACCGGGTTCGCGCGGCGCCTCGACGAGAACGGGCGACTGGATGCGCAGCGCGATTCGTCTGCGCTCGGGCTGGTTGACCCTTGCGAACTGCTCGACCCCGCGGAAGATGAAGAACGAGCAATGATCGAGAAGATGATCGAGGACCTCTTGGGCCGCCTGAGCGTGCCGGCCCCGGGCGGCACCGGCTTGCGGCGATTCGAGCACGACGCTTACCTGGGCGGCGCAGCCGGGTGCGTGAATACGCTCTGGCTTGCGCGCGTGCTGCTGCGCCTGGCCTTGCAACACGCGCACAGCGACAAGGACTCCGCGCGCGGCCTGCGTGCCAGGGCCCTCGATTTCTTGAGGACGGTGGCGGCCAGCGCCACCCCCACCGGCCTGCTGCCGGAGATGATCACCGAGCAGGGAGGCTGGGCAGTGCCGCACGCATGGGCCGCCGCGTCCTGGATCGTGAACATGGGCTTGCTGGACAAACTGAACCGCGCTCTGGAGCGCTAGAATGTCATCCCGAATCACCGGCTAGGAGGAGGAAATCGTGTCATCGCAGCCTTTCGGCAATTTCACGTTCGTTCTTCATGCTCACCTGCCCTATGTCCTCGGTCACGGGCGCTGGCCGCACGGCACGGACTGGGCCTGCGAGTGCGCGGCGGAAAGTTACATCCCGATCCTCGACGCCCTTTTCCGCCTGGTGGAGGAGGGCCATTCCCCGCGGGTGACGATGGGGATCACGCCGGTTCTGGCCGAGATGCTGGCGGACAATTCTTTCAAGTCGGAGTTCGAGACCTATCTGGGGCAGCGCATTTCCACCGCACAGGAGAACGAGCGCGAGTTCGCGTCGCAGGGGCTTTCGCACCGGGCGGAACTGGCGAAAATGTGGCAGGACTTCTTCTCCGGCGTGCTCAGGCGCTTCCGCGAGAGATACAACCGCGACCTGATAGGCGCTTTTCGCCACCTGCAAGACGAGGGCCACATAGAGATCATCACCAGCGCCGCCACGCACGGGTATCTGCCGCTGCTGGGCCTGGACTCGAGCGTGCGCGCCCAGGTTGGGCTGGGCGTCGCAACCTACCAGCGGCATTTCGGCCGCAAGCCGTCGGGATTCTGGCTGCCGGAGTGCGCCTACAGGCCGGGGTATTCCTGGAAAGCGCCCATCGAAAGCGCGCTGGGGCAGGGCGAGTATGCGCGCCGGGGAGTCGAGGAATTCCTGGGACAGAACGGCCTCGACTATTTCATCGTTGATTCTCACCTGCTGCGGGGGGGCGAGGCTGTCGGGGTTTACATCGCGCGCTTTCCCACCTTGAAGGTTCTGTGGCAGCAGTTCGCGGAGCAATTCCAGCCCAGCCCCCAGAAGGAGGAACTGAGCGATTACCGCACCTACTTCGTGCGCACCCGCGAGGATGTTCGCCCGGTGAGCATCTTCACGCGCGACCCGCGCACCGGCCTGCAGGTATGGAGCGGCGAGTGGGGCTATCCCGGCGACGCCTGGTATCTCGACTTCCACAAGAAACACTGGCCGGGCGGCCACCGCTACTGGCGCGTTACCTCCGCCAAGTGCGACCTGGCGGACAAGTGGGAATACGAGCCAGCGCGCGCGGTCGAGCGCATCCCCGAGCAGGCGGACCATTTCAAGAACCTGGTGAAGGACCTGCTGCGCGCCCACAGGGCCAGTTCGGGCGAGGCGGGCATCATATGCTCCCCCTATGACGCAGAACTCCTCGGCCACTGGTGGTTCGAGGGGCCGCAGTGGCTCTATACGGTTCTCAAGTGGATGGCCCAGGACCCCGAGATCCGCCTCGTTACGTGCTCCGAGCACCTGGCCGAGAATCCGCCCAAGGGCGGCGTGGCCTTGCCCGAGGGCTCGTGGGGCGAGGGAGGCTTTCACTGGATCTGGCTCAACGAGTGGACCATCTGGACCTGGAAGCACATCTATGACGCAGAGGTCGAACTGCGCGATCTGCTGGCCGAATTCCCCGCTCCCGAGGAGCGGCTGCGCCCGGTGCTCGAGCAGGCGGCGCGGGAACTCCTGCTGCTCGAATCCTCCGACTGGCAGTTTCTGATGAGCACCTGGACGGCCCGCGATTACGCCGAAGCCCGAGTGGCCGAGCACTACTCTTGCTTCAAGCGGGTGGCCGACCTGGCCAGAAAATTGGGGCGCCGCCAGGAGGTATCGCCGCAGGAGTGGAACTACCTTTCGGCAATCCGGGAGCGGGACAGGCTGTTCGAGGTGGTTGACCTGGGATTGTTTGCTGCGGGATAACTCTGGGCTGGCCCGGATGCCGGGGAAACGAAAATGCGAGATGCCAGTGGGGGCGGGAGGCTTCAGCCCGTTCCGCCTCAGCAGCGTGTGCGCGAGCTGAGGCGGCAACTGTGGCTGGAGCGCATCGTGTTCGTCGTCATCATCGTTCTGCTCCTCATGCTCCTGGTACTGCAGGAGCGGGCGCGCTGGGCCCACGAGATCTCTCTGGGCGGACGCCCCATTGTCCTTGTAGCCATGCGGAGCGACGCAGAGCGAATCGTTGACAGGGTAAAGCGAGAACTTGTCCCCGACATCCCCGACGAGGCCTCGTATAATCCGGAGTTCAAGATCACTCGCCTGCCGAGAGGCGACAGGACGGTCTTGGCGTTCGATGAGGCGCTGCGCAAGTTCAAGCGCGCGGCGCGGATCTACGCTCCCGCGGCAACCCTGATGGTCAATGGCAAGATGGCGGTAACCCTTCGCTCGGTGAAAGATGCAGCAGCGTGCATGAGGCGCGTCCAGAGGGCGTACGGTCCGGGGCGCACCCGGGTCAAAGAAAAGTGGGAGGTCCTCGAAACGCGCGCGGAGTCGAGAAAGCGGCTAGCCGTGGAGCGGGCAAAGGAGTTCCTTGTCACCCCCAGGGAAGTGCAGACCTATCGCGTCAGGCCCGGCGAAACAGCGTGGACGATATCCCGCAGCCAGGGCCTCTCGATGCGGGACCTGGAGCGGGCCAACCCCGGCCTCGACATGGCTGCCCTGAGGCCCGGGACGGTCGTCAGAATCGGCGCGGGCTCGCTTCCCATTACGGTGATAACGGTGAGGAAGGAAACTCGCGTCGAGATGGTGCCCTACGAGACGCAAACGGTTGCCGATCCCGATCTGCGCCCCGGCGCACGGCGCATCATCCGGGCCGGGCAGGCGGGCGAGCGGCAGGTGATCGAGGAGCTTACGCTCGAGAACGGTAAGGAACTCGAGCGCCGCCTGGTAAGGACAGAGATGTCCAAACCAGCCATTGCCGAGCGGCTCGCTGTGGGCCGGTAACGGTGAACAGGGTGCGGCTGGTCGCGCTTGACCTCGACGGCACTTTGCTCGACACGACGGGCAAGCCATCCGAAGAAGACACTGAAGCCCTGCGGCGTTTTCACCGGCAGGGCGGGATCGTCGTGCTGGCCTCGGGCCGCATGACCGCTACCGTCCGCCCCTGGTACGACGTTCTCGGCGTTGACGGCCCCGTCATCTCATACAACGGGGCCATGGCGCGCGATTCATCCGCGCGCGGCTCTGTCATCCTGCTCGAAAAGCCCCTTCCTGCGGAGTACGCCGGCGAACTGATTGATTATGCCGACAGGCATCACTTCCACCTCAACTACTACCTCGATGAAGTGCTCTACGGGAAGGATGACGCCCTGCTCAAGCCCTACGCCGGGATCTACGCGCGACAGACCGGCTCGGTGTTCCACTTCGTCCGCAATTTCGAGCGCTTCCGAGGCTGCGAGCCGACGAAGATAATTCTGATCACCGACCCATCTGTGCCCGGCGAATCTCATCCCAGGCGCCGCGACGAGCAATACGATGTCTGGGCCGCGCGCTGGGCGCGCCACGTCGCGGTCGTGAAGACGAACCCGGAATACCTAGAGTTCCTACATATGGAGGCTAACAAGGCACGTGCACTGGCCGCCATCAGCGACGCGTACGGCATCGAGCGGGAGGAAACGGCCGCCTTCGGCGATGGGGACAATGATGCGCCGATGCTCGATTGGGCTGGCATCGGCATCGCTGTCGCCAATGCCTCCGAAGCCTGCCGCGCTGCCGCTGACATCCTCCTGCCCCAGACCAACGACCAGAGCCCCATCGCGCGGGCCTTTGAATCAATCCTGAAGTGAAGTCCGCAGGGCAAGGGCTTGCCCCCTGCACTACACAAGGGCGGGGAACTCTGCTATTATCTGGCAGGTTCATTCGGGCACTGGCATCCCGTCGCTTAGGTACCAAGCAGCGATGACGATTCGCATCGGGATTGACGTCGGCGCTGATACAGTCAAGGCCGTCCTGTTCACAGACGAAGGCAAGGTGCGCGAACTGTTCGTGCGCGAGGTGAAGGGACGCCCGCTCGCCCGCGTGCGCGAGGCGCTTGACGAGGCCTTGCAGGCAACCGGCCAGGCAACCGCCATGGTCGGCATGACCGGCTCCGGCGCCGCTGCCGCCTGTCTTCTTCTCAACATCAAGCCGGTTGACGAGCCCAATGCTCTCCTGGCGGCATTCCAGACCATTCACCCCGACGTGCGCAGCGTCATCGAATTGGGAAAACAGACGCAGAAGTATCTTCTGTTTGACCGCGACGAAAAGACGGGCCGCCTGCTGCTCGCCGACTGCAACATGGGCAACAAGTGCGCGGCCGGAAGCGGCTCTTTCCTGGACCACATGGCGCGGCGGCTGAATTACCCGTCGCTCGAAGCATTCTCAAAGGTGGCCCTCGAAACAGAGAATCCCGCCTCTCTCTCTGGCCGATGCGGGGTGTTCACGGAATCCGACATCGTGCACCTCTACCAGAAGGGCACCCCGCGCGAGCGCATCGCCGCCGGCGTCCACCAGGCCATCTGCCGCACTTACCGCTGCGCAGTGGGGCGAGGGCGGCAATTCCCCGACCGCGTGGGTTTCATCGGCGGCGTCGCGCTCAATCCGGCGGTGCGCAAATACCTGGCGATCGAACTCGGCCTGCGCGACGACCAGTTGTTCATCCCCGAAGAGGCACTGCTGATGAGCGCCATCGGCGCTGCGGTCAAGGCTGTTGATCAAGTTGACCTTGCGGCTGCGATCGCGTCGCTCGACGAAAGCCTCGCGCAGCCGATCGAGTACGTGGGGACAAGCCCGCTCCGGTTCTCCGAATCGAAAGTCATGTCCCCTCCTGATCAGGGCACCCTGCCGCGCGACATCCCGCGCGCTGCCCTGGGAATAGACATCGGCTCGGTGAGCACCAAGGCCGCCTTGATAACGGAGACTGACGGCAAAGTGTGCGTGCTCGCCAGTTACTATCGCCGCACCGACGGCGACCCGCTGGCTGCAGTGCGCGATACTCTCCAGAAGATACAGCAGCAGGTCGAGCAGCAGGGCTTCCACATCGGCCAGATCGTCGCTGCCACGACAGGTTCGGGCCGCTACCTGACAGGCGATTACGTCGGCGCGGACCTGATCAAGAACGAGATCACGGCCCAGGCCCACGGCGCTCTCGCGTTCATACCCGATGTTGACTCAATCTTCGAGATCGGCGGCCAGGATTCCAAATACGTGCGCCTCGAAAACGGCGTGATCACCGATTTCGAGATGAACAAGGCCTGCGCCGCAGGCACCGGCGCATTCCTCGAGAAACAGGCGGCCAACCTTTCGCTGCCCATCGAGGAGTTCGGGCCAAATGCGCTGAAGGCCGACAAGCCCCCCGACCTCGACTGGACCTGCACCGTCTTCTCCGAGTCGGCTCTCGTCTATTACCAGCAGAACAATGTGCCCATCGAGAACCTGTGCGCCGGCATCTGCCTGGCTTCGGCAAAGAACTACCTCAACAAGAACGTGGGCAATCGGGAGATCGGCAGGAAAGTCGTCTTCCAGGGCGCGGTGGCATTCAACCAGGGAATGGTTGCCGCTTTCGAGACGATACATGGCCGCGGGATCGTCGTTCCGCCGCATCCGCATCTGACCGGGGCGATAGGCGCAGCGCGCCTGGCGTATTCTCTGCAGACGGACTCGCCTCGCTTCAGGGGTTTCGAGCAGATCACCGCAGGGCGCTATACCGTCAGTTCGTTCGAGTGCAACGGCTGCGACAACCACTGCGATGTCAACACCTTCGAGTTGGAGGGCGGGCCCAAGTATTTCTACAACGACCGCTGCGAGAAATACAGCGCGGCGCACAAGCGCAGCCTCGGCGAGGGATTGTCGGACCTTTTCGAGGAACGCGAAAAGATGCTGTTCGATGTCTGCCCGGCTCAGGCGCCCGAGGACGCGCCAACGGTGGGAATACCGCGCGGGCTTCTGTTCAACGAATACTTCCCTCTGTTCAATGCCTTTTTCACCGCTCTCGGCTTTCGCGTCGTTCCCTCGGAGCCGACGAACAAGCGCATCATTCGCCTGGGGATCGAGTCGTGCATCGGCGAGCCCTGCTTCCCGCTGAAAGTGGCGCACGGGCACGTGGCCGATTTGATCGAGAAAGGAGTTGATTACCTTTTCGTCCCGGCGATCCTCAACAGCGAACGGCCGAAGGCTCGTTTCCCGCAGACGCAGACCTGCCCCTACCTCCAGGCTGCCCCGGAACTGTTCAACGCCGCGCTGCACATTGACGAGAAGAAAGTCAAATACCTGACCCCGCGCATATTCTTCGCGCGCGGGCGCCGCCATGTCATGTGCGCGCTGGCTGAAGCAGCCAGGCAAATGGGCAAGACCGCCCCGGAGGCCAGGACCGCATTCGAGTTCGCCGAGGAAGTCCTCGACGAGTTCCGCCGCCGCCTTGCCCAGCGCGGGCGCGAGGTGCTCGAATCGCTCAAGCCCGACCAGATGGCGTTCGTCGTCGTCGGGCGGCCTTACACCGTGCACGACCCGGCTGTCAACATGCAGGTCGGCAAGAAGATCCGCGACCTGGGATTCCTCGCAATCCCGATGGATTTCTTGCCGGTTGACGAGGCCGACGTGACGGATGCCTGGCCCGACACTTACTCCCGCCAGGTGCAGCGCAAACTCGCCGCCGCCCGCCTGATCAAGAAAGACGCGCGCCTGCGCGCCATCGTGCTGACTTACTTCGCTTGCGGCCCCGACTCGTTTGCCAACCCCTTCTTCAAGGACGAGATCGCGGGCCCTTGCTACACTATGCAGATTGACGAGCACACCGCCGACGCAGGCGTGATCACGCGCCTCGAAGCATTCGCCGACACTGCAGCCGCGGCTACAACCGAGAAGGTGCCCCAGGTTGTGCGGTCTCACGCCGCGCCGCTTGCATCCCTCAACGGCAGGCGCCTCTGGGTCCCTTACGCCTCCGAAGGCGCCCGGGTTCTGGCCGCCGCTTTGCGCGCCTACGGGATAAACAGCGAGGTATTGCCTCGCTCAAAAGACCCGGGCCTCAACCTGGCCCGCAGCGTGATCTCCGAGGACGTTTGCCTGCCTGCCTTCATGACCACCGAGGACATACTGCTGCGCGTCAATCAACCGGACTTCGATCCGAAGAACGAGGCGTTCTTCCAGGGCACGAGCGAAGGCCCGTGCCGCTTCGGGATGTACCACATGCTCCAGCGGCGCATCCTCGACCGCCTGGGCCTGCGCGATGTTGACGTGATCACGCTCGGCAACCGAGACCACCACGGCGGCCTGGGCACATTCTTCTCGATGGTCGCATGGGACGGCTTCGTGACCCACGACCTGCTGCTCAAGATGCTGACGCGCGTCAGGCCCTACGAGGCGAAGCCGGGCACCTCGGATGCGATCTTCGAGCGATACATGCAGCGCGTGTGCGAGTTGATCCCCGATCACGCAAAGATGCTCGAATCGCGCCGCCTGAAGGGCATCACCGGAAGGCACCTCGGAAAGTTCATCGCCCTGCTGCGAGATGCGACCGCCGAGTTCTCCGCCGTCGAGCGCGCCGACGGGAACCGGCCTCTCGTCGGCCTGGTGGGCGAGTTCTTCGTGCGCATTCACGACCCGTCGAACCAGGACATCATCCGCAAACTCGAGCAGGCAGGCGCTGAGGTCTGGCTGGCTCCCGCCACCGAGTTCTTCGCCTACAGCAACCGCATCACGGGCCTTCTCGCCTGGGATCGCTTCCGCGACACCTTCTCGCACCGCGACCTGTTCGAGACATGGCGGCGCGCTTTCCTGCACTCGCTCGCATCGCGCGATGAGCACCAATTGTTCCACGCCTGCCTGCCGTTCCTCGAAGGATTGGATGATATAGGGCCCAATGAGGTAATCGGCTACGGCTCTCGCTACGTGCACCCATCCTTCGGCGGCGAGGCGATTTGCAGCATGGGCAAGTCCGAGGACTTCGCCCTGCGCGGCCTGGACGGAATCGTGAGCGTGATCCCGTTCAACTGCATGCCGGGGACTACGGTCACGGTCCTTTCTCAAGCGCTCCGGCGACGCCACCAGAACATCCCCTTCCTCAACATGGACTATGACGGCTTCATTGATTCCAGCCGCGACGTGAAGATCACAGCCTTCATCTCCCAGGTCCGCGAACGCTTCCTCTCCAAGCAACCGTAGCGCCGGCGTCCCGCCGGCACCCGTAGGGCAGGATGTTGCCTCCTGCCCAAAGAAATTCTGCGCATCATCATGACGCAGAAGGAGAGATTCCTGACCGCTCTGCGCGGCGGCAAGCCCAATCGCATTCCGTGGGCCTGCAATTTCGATCACTGGCTGGGGGTCAACAAAGCGCGCGGCACTCTGCCCGGGGAATTCGACGGCATGACCCGCGATGACATCTGCCGCGCCATCGGGGCCGCCATCTGGGCGCGTGCCGGCATCTTCAAGAGCGAAACTCCTAATGTGAAAGTCACGCAGCGCACCGAGGGCGATTCAATAATCACCACCTACGAAACACCCATCGGCAGCGTCTGGACGCGCCACCAGATCGCCCCCGATTTCACGCGCGCGCAATTCCTCAAGCAGCACGCCGTCAAGACTCCCCAGGACATCGAAGTCCAGAAGTTCATCATCCAGGACGAGGTCCTGACGCCGACATACGATTCAATCATCGAAGCCGAGCGTTCGGTTGGCGAAGACGGCATCGTTCTGACAGGCGTCGGCTACAGCCCGTTCCAGGGTTTCATGATCCAGATGGCCGGCTGGGTGAACGGCATTTATCTTCTTCACGATTATCCTGAGAAGGTCGAAGAACTCATCGAGGTGATCGAGCAGAAAACCCTGGAAGCCTGCCGCATCGCGGCCGACTCACCCGCGCAGGTCATCGCCATCGGCGACAACATGGATGCCAGGACAACTTCGCCGCGATATTACCAGCGTTACCTTATCCCCTGGTATCGCAAGGCCGCCGCGATTCTTCACGCGAAAGGCAAGATCGTTCAGAGCCACTACGATGCTCCCTTGCGCGCGCTCCTTCCGCTGATACCGCAGACCGGCCTGGATGTCATCGAGGCTGTGTCCCCCATCCCGATGGGCGACTGCACGATGGGGGAGGCATATCTCGCGCTTCGCCCGCGCGTCGCAATACAGGGGGGAGTCCCAGCGGTGCTGGTATTGCGGAACAGCAGCGCGGAAGAACTCAAGAACTTCATCATCCAGGTGATCCGCGAGGTGCAGCCGGGCGACGGGTTCGTGCTGGGCATGGCCGACAACGTCCCTCCCGACGCGAACTTCGACCTCGTGAAAACGATCGCCCCCATCGTCGCCCAATACGGCCGCCTGACGTAGCCGCGCTTCGGGCGGTATGACTATCGCCTGGGCCCATCGGACGACCAGCGGTCGCAGCCCACACGCTCATGCCATATCTACCGGCGCACGAAGACCGTGCACTGGTATGTTGCCGTCTTCGCCTCCCCCGGCTTCAGCGTGAACGCCCACTTCAGCACACTCGTCGGGTTCACGCGCCTCAGCCCCCGCGCGCTCTTCTCCACTTTCGCTTCCGGATGAGTCTCCTGAATCTCCCCCACAAGCGTCTTCGTTATCTCGAGCGGCACCGGCTCGGACTTGAAGTTCGTCACGTTGAGCGTGCCGAGGACGGTTACCTTGTCGTAAGACCCGTCGTAGGCCTGCAGTGCGTTCACCTGCCGCTGGATTTCTTGCTCACTCTCCTCCGCGCGCACCGATACCGCCTGCGTTATCCGCAGCGTGGCCGTCCCCTTGGGCGGCGTGAAATCGAGTGACGATTGCCCCAGTATCTGGTCCCCTCGCACTGTCTCCGCCGGAGCCGTCGTCCACGGCACCCTGGTCGCGTTTTCCAGCCTCAGGCAGTGCCACACCACCTGCTCCCCTCGCTGCTTCCTGATCCGCTCGCGGTCCTCGTAACTCACGTACCGCTCATCGGTCTCCAGGTAATCCGGAATCTCCCACCTGTAAACATGGTGGTAAGGAACCGATTCCGTGAACAGCGTGAAGTACCCCGTCTCCCGTTTGGCCAGCGTAACCTTTCCCAGCGGGTATAGGAACAGGTCCTCCTTCACCTGTCCCACCCTCGCTGCTGCGTAGCGCGGCGCAACCCCTGACACATCGCCCAGCACTGACACGCCAGGGGCGTAGGCAACGGTCTGCGCCGCGTAGGCTGCTGCAGCCGGCTCGCGCCTCTCCCCGGCAAGCAGCCGCAGGAATCCTGCCAAGTCTTGCGTGACCGCGAGCGGACTAGGCACGTCCGCCAGTTCGAGATTCGGATAACCTGTTACCAGGTCAACATTCACTGCTCGCAGGTCCTGGCACTCGTTCACGATCACCGCGCTCGCGCTGATCCGGGCACTCTTTGGATCCGATATGTCAACCATGTAGCTCGGCGCCCACGTGATCCCTTTAGCCAGGTAACTGACGGTTGCTTGCTTTCCACCCGCGGCCTTGCCCAGCCGCACCTCCAGTTCCACCCCCGTCGTCTCCCTGGCGACGGTGCGGACGGGCTCTCCGCCAGGAAACTGAATACGCTTCACCGAGCCCGGCGCGAACGCCACCACGCCCTCTTTGGTTTGCACCATTGCGAGAGCGGCGGCCTCTCTCGCCGCCGGAGACCCGTAGTAGCGCGCTTCCGACGGCTCCCTGGCGCGGCCCATCGCGTACGGATCGCTCTGCGGCGCAGGGCGGTCTGGCGGGCACGCCACAAGTGTCCCTTGAACCGGCTTCTCCGTATCCGCGAGCCAGAGCACAACCTCCCTGCCTACGTTCGCGCGCAGCAGTTCCACGATCGTGATGGCATCTACCTTCGCGGGTTCCTTCCGTTCGCGCGCCACAATACTGTCAACGTCCACTCCCTTCGGATAACTCACCCAGAATGTCCCGTGGCTCGGCACCGGCAGCGGCCCCAGCGCGAACGGCCCAGCGGTGTCGGGCAGCGCCGCCTGGCCAACGAAAAACCCCAGCCCGTTCTTGAACAGCGCAACCCGTTTCGTCTGGATCGTTACCTGCTTGGGTTTGGCCTCACGCTCCGCCGCCACGGCGGCGCAGCACGCTGCCAGCCCGAGTGCCAGCACCACAACTCCACAACATCTCCTTCGCATCTTTCCTCTCCTCTTCTGTGCATCATCGCCCCGCGCGAACCTCTCAGAATGGCTTTCACCCTGCCGCGCGCCCCCGTCAACATGTTCGACTTGCCGCTAACCGCGAATGTTCCGCCCACGCGCAAATAGAGACACCCTGCCCGGTGCCCCTAGGCGGGTTGAATGGATGTGATATCGCCCATGTAGGGCAGCAGCGCCCCCGGGATTCGGACGGTGCCGTCGGCCTGCTGGTAGTTTTCCAGCACAGCGATCATGGTGCGCGGCAGCGCAACGCCCGAACCATTCAGCGTGTGCACGAACCTTGGCCGCGCCCCCTTCTCCGTCCGGTAGCGGATGTTCGCGCGGCGCGCCTGAAAATCGCCGCAGCTGCTGCACGAAGAGACCTCAAGCCATTCCCCGCACCCCGGGGCCCAGACCTCGATGTCGTATTTCTTCATCGCCGTGAACCCCAGGTCGCCGGTGCACATCTGCACCACCCGGTATGGCAACTGCAAGCGCCGCATCACATCCTCGGCATCTGCCACCAGTTTCTCAAGTTCTTCATCCGATGTTTCCGGCGTCGTGAACTTGTACAACTCCACCTTGTCAAACTGGTGCCCGCGCTTCAAGCCGCGCACATCGCGCCCGGCAGACATCTTCTCGCGCCGGAAACACGCGCTGTAACCGACGTATCGCAGCGGCAGAAGCGACCCGTCCAGTATCTCGTCCCGATGCAGATTCGTGAGCGGAATCTCCGCTGTGCCAATCATCCAAACATCATCTTCAACATCGTGATAGATATTATCGCGGAACTTCGGCAACTGCCCCGCCCCGATCAGGCATTCCTCCTTCACCACGAACGGCGGATATATCTCCGTGTAGCCGTGCTCCTTCGTGTGCAGATCGAGGAAGAACGTTATCAGCGCGCGCTGCAGCCTCGCCCCCAGCCCGCGCAGAACGTAGAACCTGCTCCCCGAAATCTTCACCCCGCGCTCGAAATCAATGATCCCCAGCCGTTCGCCGATCTCCCAGTGCGCGAGCGGCTCGAAATCCAACTCGCGCTGCTCGCCCCAACTGCGCACGATGACATTCTCGCTCTCGTCTTTCCCCACCGGCGCGCTGGGGTGCGGCATGTTGGGCACGAGAAGCAGCAGTTCGTTCAATTCTTTTTCAACTTGTTTCACTTCTTCATCTAGTTGCTCTATCTTTTCGCCCAGCCCCTTCGTTTCGGCGATCAGCGCTTCTCTCTCCTCCGGCTTCGCGCGTCCGATAGCCTTCGAGCGCCGGTTCAACTCGGCCTTCAGTTTTTCAACCTCGCTCAAGAGCGCGCGGCGCCTCTCATCCGCCGCCAGAATCTCGTCAATCGGCGCAGTCGCGCTGAGCCTCCTCAACCCCTCCCGCACCTCATCCGTTTTCTCCCGAATGAACCTCAGGTCAATCATCGCTTCACCCCACGATGTCTTCGCCGCCGTCGCAGCCGATGACGTTGCCGGTTATCCAGGCCGATTCGGGCCGCGAAAGAAGCGCGACAGCCTTCGCGACATCTTGCGGCGTGGTCAATCGCTTGTGCGGGTTGCGCTGCGTCGCGATCGCGATCATCTGCTCGTGGCCGCGTATCTTGCGCAGGGCGGGAGTGTCGGCGACTCCTGCGCGGATTGCGTTCGCTGTGATTCCGTGCGGCGCGAGTTCGAGCGCCAACTGTCTGACGTGCGATTCGAGCGCAGCCTTGGCCGCTGAAACCGGGCCATACGACGGCCAAACGCGAGTGCCTCCAGCGCTCGTCATCGCAAAAATGCGCCCGCCCTTCTTCATCAGGCCGCGCGAAACAAGGTCCTGCGCCCACCACACCAGGCTGTGCGCCATAACCTCCAGCGTCATCGTCATCTGCGCACCGGAAACCTGCTTCTCGCCGACATAATCAGCCAGCGTCCCGAAGGCCAGCGAGTGAATCAGCACGCGTACCTTCCCCTCGCCCCCACGCTCCTGCAATGCGTCGAGAACCTCCTTTCGCGTCTCCGCGTCCGCGGCATTGCGATTGAAAAACACAACCTGCCTACCAAGCGCTTGTATCTGCTCCTGTATCTGCTGCGCATTTTCGAGCGTCGCCCTCCGGTCGAGATGCACCCCGCAGATGTCAAAGCCATCGCGCGCCAGTTCAACGGCGCACGCAGCCCCGAATCCGCTCGACGCGCCCAGGATCAAGGCCCAATCTTGCACGGTCAGACCTCCTCTACTTGCCACCGCCCGCGCAGCAGTATGCATATTACTTCGATGCCCGCAAATTCCCTCTGCAGCAGGGAGCGGGCAGCCAGCAGACTCTCGCGGTGCGCCCGCAATTCCTCCTCGTCGTTCGGAAAGGAGGGGAAGGCCGCGCAGTCGGTGTGGGCGATGACCGCGATACGCTTCACACCGTGCGTTACTGCACTCCGCAACGCCTGCGAGAGCATCGCCCAATGATCGGCCACTGCCAGCGCCCCGCCCGGCAGCGCATACCAGAAGGAGCGCGGCGACAGCCGCGTGCGCACATACTGCGCCGCCGCCTCCTGTATGCGGTCGTCAACGCAGCAAACCACCGCGACTTCCGCCGTGTGCGGCCCCCATGCTGACTCGTTCACTCCTGTCCTACCCCCTTCCGCAGATTCGCAGATTTCACAAGTGAATGAAGAAGGCGAACAGCACCCACACCAGGTACAGCGCGCTCAAGGTCAACAACACCGCCGGGTGCAGGCTCGTTCGGTGCGAGCCCGAGCGCGTCGGCCGCATCACGAGCGTCAGCACCACGAGCCCCGATAAGAGCGCCACACCGGCACTTGCCAGCGCAGCCTGATGATGTCCATGTCCCGACAAGAGATGCCATTGAGTGAAAATGATCCCCACCGAAGGCACTATGGATGACTGAAACACCATCGCCCCCGTGATGTTGCCCATCGCAAGCGTGTCCTTGCCCTGCCGCACCCAAGTTATGCTGTTGAACTTCTCAGGCAGTTCGGTCATCACGGGCGCGACAACCATCGCAAAAACCATGGGGGAAACTCCAAGCGCCAGCGCGACCTCTTCCGCTCCGTGGACGAATACCCTCGCCCCTCCCACGATGAGCCCGAGTGCGATCCCAACCTGTATCAATATCGGCAGCAAACTGGGCGGGTGTTCCTGCCGCCGCCTGCGGCGCTCGTGGAATTCGTGATGCGCCTCGTGTTTCTTGCGCCGCGCAAAATACCGGAAGAAGACAACCTTCAGATGCAGCGGGTTGAGTTCGCCCTCTATCTTGCCGGGCCCGCTGAACGCCTTGACCAGATACGCCGCATATCCCATCAGAAGAATCGCCACCACCAGCAGCCGCACATCACGCCAGGGCAGGAAACTCGAGCCCACCGCCAGGCCATATAAGACGACAAACGTCCCCAGGTCGCGCACCATCACATCCCTGTCAATTACCAAGCGCCTGTGCCCTCGCCGCTTGCGGTATCCCACCACAGCCAGCCCCGTCACGCCGAAGGCAAGGGTCGAAAGCATAAACGGCGCGCCCAGTATCGCCCCGATGCCGACCTCCTTGCTATTGTCCGTTCCCACCAGCACGGCCACCAGGGCTACCAGCGTCTCGGGAAGCGCTGTCCCCACCGCCGCAAGCACGCTCCCTACAGCCCCGCGCGCGATGTTCAGCCGCTTGCCGAGCCACTCAACGCCGTTCGTGAAAAGTTCAGCCGCCCCAAGCACTGCGAGCAGGCTGAGTACCATCGTGAGGACTACTAGGGTCATTGTCCCTGTCTGTGCGCGGTGTCCGTACGCGGCAGCGCCGCCCACGCCAGCAGCGCAGAAGCCGTCAGCAGCGCAGCCGAACCCACGAACGGCAGCCGCGGCCCGTGGTCGTAAAGCACGCCGCCAACCAGCGGCGCCGCAACCGCCCCGAGCCCCTGCGCGGTCCCGAATTTCCCTATCGTCTCGCCTCTGCCCCGCCTGGGGCTGACCTCGGTCACCATCGCAAGCCAGGCTGGCAGCGAGAACGCGTACGCGACCGCGAGCACGATCATCACGAACGACAACTCAAGGAACGAGCGCGCAACCGGCACCAGCCACATCCCGATTCCGGCGACTATTAGCCCCACCTTCACCGCGACATCGCGCGGCACGCGGTCCGCGAGCCTTCCCAGCGGCATCGCAAGCAGCCCCACCGGCACCGCCGCCATCGCGGGAAGTATCCCGATGTGCAGCGGCTTCAGGTGCAGGTGCTCTTTCGCATACAGGCTCAGGAACGGCGCCAGCAGGATCACTCCAAATGTCTGCGCAAACATCAGCAACAGCATCGCCGCCAGGCTCAGCCGCGACACTCTCACTTCCGCCGCACCATCCTCTGAGCTCTGCGATTCCGAACGCCCGCCTTGCAGGAAAGCAAGCGCCAGCATTCCAGCCAGCAGGAAGACGCCGCTCGCCAGCGCGAACGGCGCGCGCGCCGAACCGCTCACGTTGATCAGCAGCCCGCCCAGCGCCGGCCCCAGCGCCATCCCCGCCATGTAAACCATGTTTGTCACGCTCATCGCCGTCGCGCGCTCTTCTCTTCCTACGCGGTCACCGATCAGCGCGAAAATCGAGGGCCACAGGGCCGCCGCCGCTATCCCGTCCAATGCCCGCACGGGTATCATCCACCGCCAGTTTCCCACCTGCCCAAGCAGGATCATGGCTGCGCATCCCACCAGCGGCCCCCCGGCGATCAGGGCCTTGCGGCCGATTCTGTCGGAAAGCCTCCCGAAGGGGATTCGGAATACCGTCTCGGTGAGCAGAAAACTCGCGATCACCCACCCCACCGTCCTGCCAACCGCTCCAGCAGGCACGCCCAGCCGCGACGCCGCGGCCTTCATGTAAAGCGGCAGCCCGAAGTTATTGACCGCCGCGTATCCCGTCTCCCCGCAGCACATCACCACCGCCAGCGGGATCATGAACGGATACAGGCGGAAAACCCTCAGATAGGTTCGTTCTAGAACGCCCAGCCCGCGCATCGCGTATCTGTAGCAGGGGCACGGCATCCTCGTCCGCCGTAGTCCCGATCCGCCGGCTGGCGGATCGGGACGAAGGCCGGATGCCGTGCCCCTACCATCTTAGCCTTTCATCACCCCGAGCGGCTTCAACCTCGCCACCCGCGTGGATATCCCCGCCCGCTGGCAGGCTTCCACCACCTCGTCCACATCCTTGTAGGCGCCGGGCATCTCCTCCGCCAGGCCTTCCTTCGTCGCGGCGCGCACATAGACCCCGCGCTCGGTCATCTCCTGCGTCAGATTGCGCCCCGCGGCAGCGCGGATCGCCGCGTGCCTACTCATCAAGCGCCCAGCGCCGTGGCACGTCGAACCAAACGTGTCGCGCATCGCTGTCTCGGTGCCCACCAGAAGATACGACGCCGTTCCCATGTCCCCCGGCACGATAACCGGCTGCCCGATCTCGCGGTATTCCGCCGGGACATCCGGGTGCCCTGGCCCGAACGCGCGCGTCGCTCCCTTTCTGTGTACGCACAACTTGCGCCTCTGCCCCTCGAACTCGTGCTCCTCGAACTTCGCGATGTTGTGGGCCACATCGTAAATCTGCTGCAGTCCAAGAGAAGAAGCGCTTGCTTGAAATGTTCGCTCCAACGCTTCTCTCACCCAGTGCACGATGCACTGCCTGTTCGCCCAGGCGTAGTTCGCCGCGCACGCCATCGCCGCAAAGTAGTCCTTTGCCTCCCCGCTGCCCAGCGGCGCGCACGCCAACTGCGGATCCGGCAACTGGATACCATAATTTCTCAAGGCCTGACGCATCACCACCAGGTAATCATCGCAGACTTGATACCCAAGCCCGCGCGAGCCCGTGTGAATCATCACCGTTATCTGCCCCGGCCCCTCGATTCCCAGCGCGCGCGCCAGCCGCTCATCATAAACCTGGTCAACCACCTGGATCTCCAAAAAGTGATTGCCCGAGCCCAGCGTCCCCAGTTGCGGCCCGCCGCGCTTCATCGCCCGCTCGGACACCTTGTCTGGGTCTGCTCCCGCCAGCGCGCCGCCACTCTCCGTGTGCTCGAGGTCCTCCCGCGTCCCGAACCCCTTGCTCACCGCCCACTTTGCCCCCTTTACCAGCACCTCGTTCATCTCCTGCTTTCCGACGCGAATCTTGCCCTCCGAGCCCACCCCCGAGGGAACATCGCGGAACAACTGGTTCACCAGGTCCTTCACCCTGGGCTCCACCTTCTCGCGCGTAAGGTCCGTTCGCAGCAGGCGCACCCCGCAATTGATGTCATATCCCACGCCCCCCGGCGAGATTACTCCCTTCTCCACATCAAACGCAGCCACGCCTCCGATCGGGAACCCGTAGCCGTAGTGAATGTCCGGCATCGCCATGCTCGAACCCACGATCCCGGGCATGCATGCCACGTTCACCGCCTGCTCCGGCGACTGGTCGCTCTTGATCTGCGGAATCATGCGCTCGGTCGCGAAGATAATCGCGTCCGTTCGCATTTCCTTCTTGTAGTTCTTCGGGATGCGCCAGCGCGCTTCCCCCGCCCGCTCCAGCGGGCCCGCCCATCCTCTCTCTGGCATTGCACACCTCCGGCCTGACGTTATCGCCCCAACGGCCTTCGTCCGGGGCCTGAGCCGATTATACTCGAACATCCCCCCTCGCACAACCGCACAGCAACAAGCAGGGGCACGGCATCAGAACCGCTTCGTGCGTTGGACCTCGAAGCGCACCACGTCGCGCTCGTCAATGCTCATGCCGAGCGAAAGCGCGGGCCTGACATCATAGGTGAGCCGCATTGACGATGTGCTCGCAGCCCCCGCAAGCGCCCGGACATACGACAGATACAATTTCCCCTTCAACGGCCCCGGTAAGAGAAACGTCCCCGCCCGGACTCGAATCGGCTCTCCATATCTGAACTCGAAACTCACTTCCTCAAGCCCCAGGCTTTCGGCGAAGGCCCTCTCAACCGGCTGCAGTGCGACCGCGCTCAGGCTCGTGCCCAGGACCCCGCGCGTTACCTGGCTGAGCGTCGCTGCTTCGGCTCCGCCCGTCGGCCCCGAGACGAACGGCTGGCCCGTCGTGATCAGGGCGTTCACTTCTTGACTCGAAAGAGCGGGAACCGAGCGCGCTGAGACAGACGGGTTGTCAACCGGACCGGTGATCGTCAGGAACACCTGGTAGCCCGCGATGACCGCCTCGCTCTCGATGTGCAGGTCTGTCCTGGTTACCAGCCCACCGGCTGGCTCGCCCGGCTTGCCATAAGCCGTAACATCAGCGGCAGCGAAAGTTATCCTGAACCTACCCGCCGGAAACAAAAGCCAGCCCCTTCGCCCCTGAAGGCTGGCCCTGATCTGCGGCGCCGAAAGCCTGCCGCCGACGTGACCGGACCCCGAAAGGCTGATCTCGGCCGCTGCCGGCCTGGCCCACGCGGGCGCCCTTATCTCAGCTGCCGACCTGGCCCACGCAGGCGCCTTTATCTCCATGGCAACATCCAGCGCCGGGTCGAAAGCCGCAGGCTTCATGACGGAAACCCCGCCCGCGCGCGAGATGTCAGCCTCCCAGCCGCCCAGCGCCGTCACCTTGCCGCGCAGCAAGGCCAGCCCGTCAGGCCCGTTGGTCAGATGCAGATCCGCGTCAACCGCGCCGTGCGCTGCCTTGCCCAGGTTTGCGCGCAAGCCTTGCGCCGTCAACATGACGTCGAACTTGCTCTCGTCCAGCCGCCCGCCCTCCAAGTGCTCCACCAGGATCGTGCTGTCCGGCGCCAACTTCAGGCGTCCCTGCGCGTATCCCGCCTCGAACTCCTGCAATGACACGACGTTTTCCCTCGCGCTCGCGCGCGCCTTGATGTCGCGTAACTCCCCCACGTCAGCCACCTTCATGTAGCCCGTCGGCACGCTCAGCGTGCCCTCTGCCAGCACCGGCTTCCCTCGCGTTCCGGTAATAACGATGTCCGCATTCAGCGGCCCCTTGGCCTCTTCGATCCCGGGGAACAGCGTTTGCAGCAGGCTCAGGTCCTGGTTCTTCGCCTGCACGCGCACCATCAGCGGTTTATCCGCAGGCACCGATAGCGGCGACCACCGGAAAGGAACTCGCCCTGTTATCTCCCACTGATACGGCCCTCTCGTCGCCAGTATCTCGTCGAGAACCACTGTCTCCTTCTCGATTTCGAAGCGCGTTGCTCTCAGGCGGTCGAATCTCACCCCCGACGCGCCGAACTCGCTCACCTCCAGCGAACCTACCACCCGCGGCGACTTCGTTGGTCCGGATATGTTGAGCGAGGCATCGCCGGTGCCTGCCAGGACGATCCCCGACTTGACCCACGGGTCCAGCAAACCTGCGCTCAAGTTGTGGGCGTCAATGTCAACGGCCATCTCGCCGTCGAGGTCAATCTCACCCGAGGCGACAGCATAAGCCTGCCCGCTCGCAGCGCGCGCTTTCTCGATCTTGATCCGGGGGCCTGCAAACAGGAGGTCCGCCTCGAGGTCAGGCAGGCGCTGTTCGCGCAGCGTCGCGTCCGAGACCGCGATATTCGCCTCGCCCGCCAGTTCGTCTGTCGGCCCGGAGGCTGTAACGTGCGCCGTCACCGTTCCACCCAGCGGCCTGGGCGCGCGCACCAGCCTGCCGAGGGCATTTGCCAGCCTGCTGCCCTCCTCGGGGGCGGCGGCCAGCGATTCAGCGATCGAGCGAATCGAGCCCAGGTCGCCGCGCTCGATCCAGGCCTCGATGTTCACTTGCTTCGCTTCGCGCTCGAGGCTGCCCGAAAACCGATACTGCCCCGCGCCCTGGGCAGCGCTCCCCTGCGCCGCAACCCTATCGCCCTCCGCGCGCACCGCGCACTGGCCATCGGTGAACTCGTTGCCTCCCAACGAGAACTTGCCGCTCGTTACTGTCGCCTCGACGACGGGCTCCTTTGCAGTCCCGCGGATATGCCCGGAAACGTGAGCCTTCCCCGAGAAATCAATTCCAGCATCTATGAGGCGCTCAATCCACACATCCTCCAGGCTAAGTTCCGGCGCCTCGAAATCAATCTCCAGCGGCCCGTCGCGCGCGCCCGTTCCGTGCGCGCTAAGCACGGAGGCCCCCATCATTCCTTCGAAGTTGACCAGTTCGAATTCTCTTCCCTGCGCGCGAAACTCCGCCCGCCCCGAATCCAGCCATTGCCCGCCTATCTGAACGTCCGAGAGTTCCGCCCTGCCCTGCGCCTGCAGCGCATCGGTCGGCCCGGATATGGCGACCGAACCGGCGACCATGCCCTCCATTTCCGGTTTCAGGGCGGCAACTTGGCCCCCGGCGCGCTCCTGATCGCCTTCGGGCGGCTTCGCCATTCGGGCAACCTCGGCAAGCGGCACCTGTCGAAACTCGAGCGACAGGGATGCTACGCCCCTGCTCCTCTTCCAATCAATATCCTTCACCGCCCCGGTAACCTGGAACTCGGCGGTGCCGCGGTAGGCCGTGCCCTGCTTGATACCTATCTCGCGGTTGGAGGCGATAACATCCGCAGACAGAACGTCAAAACTCTCCCCCTTGACCACGGCGTTCGCAGCCTGGATCCTGCCCTCGAAAACGGGCTTCTGCGTCGTGCCGGACACGTGTCCCCAGGCATCGGCCTGGCCGCTGATGCCTTCCGCTCGCACTGCTCTACCGACTTGTGCCAGGTCCACGCCCAGCGCTGCCACTTTCAGGGCAATCGCGCCCGTGCTGTTCACCTCGCCGCTCGCGATCCACTGCCCGCCGCACGACGATGCGACCAGCCGGTTTATGCGCGTGCTCTTGCCGTCTTGTGCCGGTGCCGCCGCGTCAACGTAAACGTGGTTCGCAGGCAGGTCCCACGCCAGCCCTTTGCTAAGCTCGGCGTCCGCAACGACGCGCACGCCGGATTCATCCCAGCGCGCCCACACCGGCCCGGTGGCGTTACCGCTGACACGAACGTCGGCCCCCACAGCGCGGCTCAGCGCGTCGGCGCGCACCGAGACCATCCTGCCGCTGAAGACCGCCTGCTGCTGGCGGCCGGTTGTGATCCAGGCGCTCCCCTCGATACGCCCGCCGGCAACGTTTGCGCGCAGGTCGCGCACAAGCAGCGATCCTGCGCTGTATATGAGTCTTGCACGCGCCTGATCCGCCCCTATCGCACCCAAGATCGCGGCGTTTGTCGTACCGGACGCGCGCACGGTGAGATTATCTGCGGGCCCCGTCAGGCTGACCTGAAACTGCCCGGGGCCGCGCAGCCGGACCTGCGCCGGCAGCCGTCCGAGGCCGGCCACCTCCAGCGCCCGCTGCACGTTCTGGGCGCGAACATCGAGGTCCAACGACAGCACCGGGCGCTTCCAGCCCGCGATCTCTCCTGTACACACAACATCAGCGCCGCCGACGCGCGCGCGCACGCCCTCAATGCGCAGCCCGCCGGCCGATTTGCCTCCCTGAACGACCAGATTGCCGTTCACCCCGCGCAGAACGTCTCTGACCCACGGCAGGCGCACATCGCACTCCTGCGGCCGGATCGCGATCAGATACTGCCGCAACGTTGCCTCGATACCAGCCCCCTGGCGCGCGGCGCGGGGCCGCCCTGCCCTCAGGCCGATTTGGATCTGCCCCCGTATGTCTGCCGCGCCGGAAAGAACTTGCACCGATCCGACTGGGACAAGGTAAGGAAGCAGATCGGAAACGGGCACCTTTTCAGCGGTTACAGTTGCGCTGACATTGCTCCCGTTCACCTGTCCGGCGACGTGGACAACTCCGCGCGGGCTCGAGTGCGCGGCGCGCACCGAGAAGTGGACCTGCGGAGTCAGGCCGAAGTCGAGCACCGCGCTGATTGCCTCCAGCCTTTCAGCCAGAGGCGCGCGCACCGGGCTGGGCGGAGAGGCGTCTTTCAGCACGAGCGCCCCATCGCGGATGACGACCCTCCCTGAGAATCCCGGCTTCGCTCGCAGGCGGAGGCGTTTCAGGAACGCCTCGATATTCCAGCGCCCGCTCTTGTCGCGCTCCAGGAAAGCGGTTGGGCGGACGATGGTGATGCTCTTGACTTCGCGCCAGGAAAGCGATGTGGGCGGCCAGAACGGGCTGACGACGCCCACGCGCGCAGCGTTGAACAGGGGCCTGCCCTTGTTGGTGCGGACGCGCACGTCGTGGAGCGTGACGCCGCCAGCAGAGAGGCTAGCGCGGGCGATGCGCACGTCCTGCTTCAGCGCCCGGGAGAGCGCGTCCTCAGCCGCGCGGCGCGCGGCCTCGGGCACCATGCCCGAGCGCATCAGGCCGATGAGCGCGATGCCCACCACCACAACGAGCGGCACGAGCACCAGCGCAACTCGCCGCAGCCACCGCATCCCGCCGTTACCATATCACCCCATCAGATGCCTGGCAAGGGACGGAATGAGGTGAGCAGCACCTCTTCGGCAGTCCGCGGGCTGGTGGCGTGCCTCGTAACCGGCAGGCAGGGGCGAAGCGGCGCGGAAACTGTCGGGCGGGCAAGGTGCTGCCTTGCCGACAGGCATTCTCGGAAGGGGGTTGTGCGATGAAGAGAATCGTTGTGCTCCTAGTCTGCGTCGCGATGTTGGCCTTGCCGGGCAGCGCATGCGCGGAAACGCAGGGGCAAACCGCAGAGTCAGGCCCTCTGTTCCCTGTCCAGGAGAATGGCAACTGGGGCTACATAGATGGCGCCGGGAAGGTCGTCATCGAGCCCAGGTTCGCCCAGGCGGGGATGTTCTCTGAAGGATTGGCGGCGGTGTGCGATGCCGCATCCGGGTACAAATTGGGCTACATAGACAATACAGGGAAAATGGTGATCCAGCCCCGGTTCAACCAGGCAGGGGAGTTCGCCGAAGGATTGGCGCCAGTTCGTATCGGCGAAGAACCCAAGTGCGGCTACATCGGCCAGACCGGCGAAATGGTTATCAAGCCGCAGTTCGAAGGTGCTGGAAAGTTTGCGGAGGGGCTGGCAGCAGTCGAGATCGGCGGCAAGGTGGGCTACATCGGCAAGACGGGAGAAGTAGTCATCAAGCCTCAGTTTACCATGGGGTCTCCCGGCGAAGGGACTTTCTCCGATGGGCTGGCCGCTGTGCGCCTCGGCGAAAAGGGCGAGTACGGCTACGTGAACAAGGCTGGGCAGATGATCATCAAGCCGCAGTTCGGGTACGCACATCGCTTCTGCGAAGGGCTGGCCGCCGTACGTCTCGGAACCGTTGAGAAAGGGTTCAAGTGGGGGTTCATCGCCAAGTCGGGCGAGATGGTCATCAAGCCCCAGTTCGACTACGCCACGGATTTCTCCGAAGGCCTGGCCTCCGTCGAGATTGGCGGCAAGATGGGCTACATTGACAAGACCGGCGGAATCATCATCAAGCCCCAGTTCTCCGCAGCCCTTGCATTCTCAGGCGGAATGGCTCTTGTACGTGCTGACACGGGTTCGTGGGGCTTCATTGACAAGACGGGCCAATTCGTCATCAAGCCGCGGTTCGCGGAGTTGGCTGAAGTCGCAAGTTTCTCTGCGGGGCTGGCCAGGGTACTCGTCTGCGGCGCGAGGCACGGCTTCATCGAAAAGACAGGGAAAATCGTCATCAAGCGGCAGTTCGCGGATGCTTACCCGTTTTCCGAAGGTTTGGCGGCCGTGCGTGTCGGTGATGGCGACAACGGAGGGGGCAAGTGGGGCTACGTGGACCAGGCCGGGCAGATGGTGATCCCGCCCCAGTATAGGAACGCTTATCCTTTCACGGAAGGCCTGGCTGCGGTGGATATCGGCGGCAAGATGGGCTACATCGGGAGAACGGGACAACTGGCAATCAAACCCCAGTTCACTGTGGCAGGCCCGTTCACCGACGGGCTGGCCGCCGTGCAGAGCGGCAAGAAATACGGCTACATCGAGAAGACCGGCAAGATCGTGGTTGAACCCCAGTTCGACGCGGCGGACGGTTTCTCGGAGGGACTGGCCGCTGTGCGCGCCAGCCCAGGCAAGGGGGAGACGCGGGGCCGCTGGGGCTACATAGACAGGACTGGCAAGTTGATCATCAGGCCCCAGTTCGATGACGCCGTGGCTTTCTCCGAAGGACTCGCGGTTGTACTAGTCCTTGAGTTTGTCCAGTTCGAGAAGGAAAAGTGGGGATACATAGACCGGACGGGGAAGATGGTCATCAAGCCAGAACCCAGGTACGTTGATGGTTTCTCAGAAGGACTGGCCGGAGTACTTGTGGGCGGCAATATCATGGAGGGCGGCAAGTTAGGCTATGTAGATAAGACGGGCAAGATGGCAATCAAGCCTCAGTTCGTACCGCCGTTCGTAGTTGGGCCTGGTTCGCTCGAACCTCATGGGACCGCCTACGGGGGCCGATTCTCCGAGGGCCTTGCAGCCGTCATCGCTGGCGCCGGTGAAAAGGCCGCAAAGTGGGGCTATATTGACAAGAGGGGCTACATTGACAAGACGGGAAAGATGGTTATCGAACTCACCAGCAAGTGTCTCTATCCCGCCGGGCCATTCTCTGAGGGATTGGCGCCGGTGGTCGAGACAGGCGCCGACAGGATGATACCCATGTTCTTTGGAGGGCCGCGACTGAGGGTAGGGTATATAGACAAGTCAGGGCAAGTTGTCATCAGTCCGCAGTTTGGATGGGCCGCCGCGCATTTCATCCCATACAGCGCGGGAGAGCCATGGCACAGATGGGTCGAGAGAAGCAGGGGGCCCATGGCCTTCTCGGAAGGGCTGGCTGCCGTGACTTCTTTTCCTGAATGGGGCTACATAGACAAGACAGGCAAACTCGTCTGGCAACCGCGAGAATGACAGCGCCCGGTCTATAGTCCAGCGCCGGGGTGGCCCCTCGGCTGCGCTCAGGGTCACCTCTGGGCTGCGCCCGGAGGTGGCCAGTCGTTGGGTTCGCCCCTGGTCTGGCGCTCGCGCTGTTTGGGCGGGGCCTCGACGGGGCCTTTCAAGAGCGGGTCGTCGGTTGATTCCATCCACTCCTGGACGCGCCGCCGCAGGTCCTCCAGGATAGCCCGACAGGCTGGGTCTGAAGCCAGGGTGCGCTGTTCGAGGGGGTCATTCCTGAGATCGTAGAGTTCTTCCTCGGGGCGGGAACAGGCATAGAACTCGTCGCGGGTCTCCTCGCCCGCGCGGCCCACATAAATATCGAGCGGCAAGAAAACGAGCGGGCGGTCGCCGAAGTTGCGGATATACTTGTGGGTGTGCGTGCGAATGCCGCGCATCGGGTTGTATTTGTCGTGCCAGGTCATCTCGATGAAGATGTGGTCGCGAGGCGTGTAAGACGCGCCCGTCAGCAGCGGAAGGAATGAACGGCCGTCCAGATTGGCTGGAATCAGGCAGCCCACCAGTTCGAGGAGAGTGGGAAGAAGGTCGGTGTTGATGAGGAGTTGGTCGCGGCGCACGCCGCGGGGAAAGCGCGCGGGCCAGCGCATTATCAGGGCGGTCTCGATGCCGGGGTCATAGCAAGTCCCCTTGGCGCGGGGCATCGCGATGCCGTGGTCGGTGGTGAAGATGAAGAGGGTGTTCCCGGCGAGTCCGGCTTCTTCGAGAGCGGCCAGGATTTCGCCGACAGCCTCGTCCACCACTGCGATCAGGCCGTTGAGGCCGGCGATGTCCTCCCGAACGCCCGGCTTGTCAGGCAAGTAATCAAGCGGCTGCACCTGCGCCGGATCGTCCGCGGGATAGCCGGGGCGCTGGTAGGGGCGATGCGGTTCCACAGTGCCGACCATGGCGAAGAACGGCCCGGCCCGTTCCTGCGCTGCCTGACGAAGAAATGCAATCACGTCTTGGGCAGCCGTGCGGGCAGCGCCAGAGCCTTCGTGAAGGTGGAGGTGCTGATAGCCCAGGCGAGCAGGATCGCCGCTCTCGTGCTGAAGGCCGAAGAGGTGAGTCGAGTAGCCTGCTTCGTTCAGATACATCGGCAGGGTCTTCTCGCCCGGGTTGAATTCCCAGCCGATGTGCGCGAGGCCCATCAGCCCGTTGTTGTGGGGAAAGCGGCCGGTGATGATGCTGCCCCGGCTGGGAGAGCACTGGGCTGCTGTGCAGAAGTAGTTCGTGAAGACGACTCCGTCCTGAGCGGTGCGGTCGAGGGTAGGAGTGCGCACGGGCGCGCCGTAACAGCCGACGCGGCGGCCCTGGTCGTGGGAGATGACCATCAGGATGCTGGGTCGTGCTGTCTTTAGGCGTTCAGCCATTTCGGTTACACCTGCGCAAAGATGCTGTGCTGCGCAATCTCTTTCAACGTTCACCCCCACCCTGCCTCCCCCATCGAGGGGGAGGAGAGTTGCAGTGGGACATCCACAGCCGAGCCTACTTGGCCGAGGCTTCGTATCTCACTGGGCGGCTGTGCCACAGAGCTAAGGAGGCGGCATTGGCGCGCCGCATTCTTCGCAGTATCGAGCGGACACAGATACAGCATGACCAAGGGGACAGCGCCGCTGAGTATCCCCCGCTTTCGTGGCGGAGTAGAGAACGGCAAGCGAGATCGAGTAGAACGCCATCCAATGGCCTGAGAAGCCCCGGAAGACCGATGGTGGAGTGCCCTTGCTTCGATCTGTGGCCGTATTTGTGAGCATGAACAATATGAAATTCGCGATTGCGTAGGCAAAGAAGCCGTAAGCCATTCTCCTCATCCACGTTGGGCATCCTCGGAAGGCGGCCCTCCAGAAGTCCTTGTGCTTGTAGTCCTTCGTCAGCCTGGCAACCACCAGCACAGCGGGAAACCAAACAACGAATATCCCGCTGTGCAGATGCCAGACTAGATGATCGAACGGTATTCTCACGCCGAGCCAGGAGACAATGTGAACAATCAGGCTCAGTATGAGGCCCAAGCCCGACAATATGATGAAGGGCCACAGCAGGATCTTCATGGCACGGCTCTCGGCAGGCTCTGCTCATCACGATTACTGCTGGACCGGCCGCTGGCCATTTCGCGGGCGCGGTAGGAACTGCGCACCAGGGGGCCGGACTGGACGCTGGCGAATCCCATCTCGCGCGCGAGATGAGCGTAGCGCGCGAAGACCCCAGGGTTCACGTATTCCTGCACCGGCAACTGATCTGGAGTGGGGCGCAGATACTGGCCGATGGTAACCATGTCCACCTTCGCGGCTCGAAGATCGCGCAGCACCTGTTCGACCTCGCCGCTGGTTTCGCCGAGGCCAACCATCAGGCCGCTCTTGGTCGTCTGGCCCGGACTGATCTCCTTAGCAATGCGCAAGACGAGCAGCGAACGGTCATAGCCGGCGGCTGGCCGCACCAGCGGATAGAGGCGCGGTACGGTTTCCACGTTGTGGCCGAATATGTCAGGGCTTGCTTCGAGGACGACCGTGATGGCCCGTTCATCGCCCTGGAAATCAGGAACCAGCACCTCGACGGCAGCATCGGGGATCAGGCGTCGCAGCGCGCCAATCGCGGCGGCGAAGTGGCTCGCGCCGCCGTCTGGCAGGTCGTCGCGGGTGACGGATGTGATCACGACGTGCTTGAGGGCCAAGGCGTTTGCGGCAGCAGCGATGCGCTCGGGCTCCTGCGGGTCGGGCGGAAGTGGGTCGCCGTGCTCGACCGCGCAGAAGCGGCAATTGCGCGTGCAGCGCTGGCCGAGGATGAGAAAGGTAGCATGGCCTGATGACCAGCACTGCCCGATATTCGGGCAGCGCGCGCTCTGGCAGATGGTTGCGATGCCCAGGTCAGCGAGCAGGGGGCCGATTTTCTTGAGCGCTGGGCTTTTGGGGGCAACTCGCCGCAGCCAGGTTGGAAGTCCGTGGCTCATATCTCTATCGCGTTGCGCGCACCCCCAGGATCAGGTGGCCGGCCCTGCCGAGGTCGCGGCCGCCAATCACAAGGTCATACCCCTCTCGCAGCGAGTAATACCCGAGCAGATTGAGCCTGATGTCGTGGGTGTCGAAGAGTTCGCCGGTGAGGGAGAGTTTGCGGCCGAGCACGACGTCATAGCCGACGCCCAGTCCCGACTGAATCAGGCCGGCGCGCAGCAGGCCCCTTCCGCTGCGCTTGCCGATCTGGAGGTTGAATCGGTCTCCGCCTCCGACATCTGCCAGGCCCAGTCTGACGGTGCGGTTGCCGAGTTCGAGAGAGAGGTTCCCTTCGACCCACGCGTCGTGAGTGTGGGGCAGGTATTCGATGCTCAGCGCGCCGGTGGCCTGGGGTCGCTTGATGCTGCCGAGGCGAGAAATGCGCTCGGTGAGTTTTCCTGCTTCCTTGAAGGTTTGCCCTGCCTGCTGGAGACTGTCGCCGGCGGCCTTCAGGCTATCCATGGCTTCGCTGGTCTTTCGCACCGCCGCGTGCACATCCTCGGCAAGGCCGGGCTGCGCCGCAATTTTCCTCACGTCTTGCAGCGCAAGGTCGAGTTGCTTGCCGGCCTTGTTGAGGGTGTCGAGAGACTGCGCGACCTTGCTCTGTATCTGGTCGAGCCGCAGCCCGGTCATCGTCTGCCTGGCAGCCTTGGCTGTGGAGGCGATCTCGTTTGCGGCGCGTCGGGCTGATTGCATGGCGTCGGCGAGTTGCGGCTCGATCCTTTGCTGAACCCCAACCAGAGCAGTGGAGAGATTCTCGAATTGCTGGGCGATTGTGCCCAGTTGGTCGAAGGTGCTGACCAGCGAATCGAGCATGCGCGGGTCGCCCAGGATGCGGTTCACATTCTTCGCGGTCTGGCCCAGTTGGGCCAGGGCCTCTTCGGCCTGTTCTATGACGTCGCGCACTTCTGTGGCGCGGCTGCCTTGCACCCGACTGCCGGGCCTGATCGTCGCGCCGCCGGGCGTCACCGGCACGATCTCGACCCAGTGCTTCTCCAGCGCGACTGCGGAGGCGGCGCGAATGATGTAGTTCTCGCGGATTCTCACGGTTCGGTCTATCGAGAGAATGACTTCCGCGGCGCGCTGGTCTCGGGTGAGATTCACATCGTCAACTGAACCGACGACGACGCCGACCATGCGCACCTCGTCCCCTTGCTGAAGGTTCGCCTCCGGGAATACCACCAGAATGTGATAGCGGCCGCGGCTCGCGCCCAGGCCCAGAACGAAGTAGATGGCCAGCCCCAGCAGGACCAGCGCCCCGACGACGACTGCGCCCACGCGCACCTGGCTGCCTGGTGTCATGTTCTCACCCCCGCGGCGACGAAGCGCCTGACGATTGGATTGTTGCTGGCGCGGATTTGCTCCGGGGCGCCGCATTCCGCGATGCGGCCCTCGTGGAGCAGTGCGATCCGGTCGGCCTGGCGCAAAACGGCGCCGACATCGTGCGATACGAGCAAAGTTGCGACCCCCAGCCGCCGCGAGAGGTCGCCGATCAGTTGCTCGATCTCCTCCGCGCGGGGCGGATCAAGCCCTCCGGTGGGCTCGTCGTAGAGCACGATCTCCGGGTTGAGCGCCAGCGCGCGCGCAATGCCCACGCGCTTTTGCATGCCGCCCGAGAGTTGGACGGGCATCAGGTCTTCCACGCCCTCGAGTCCCACGTGAGAGAGGTTTTCCCTCACACGCCGCCGCACCTCTTCATCGGCCAGGTTTGTGTGCTCGCGGAGAGCGAAAGCGGCGTTTTCGCCCACCGTCATCGAGTCGAAAAGCGCAGCGCCCTGGAAGACCATGCCCATGCGCTTGCGCAGTTCGTTCAACTCGCGTTCGGGCAGGCCGTTGATCTCGCGGCCGAACAGGCGCACGCTGCCGCCCGTTGCCCGTATCAGGCCCATCACGAGGCGCAGGATCGTTGTCTTGCCGGAGCCGGATTCGCCGAGCACGGCGACGACCTGGCCGTGTTCGACGAGCAGGTCAACGCCGCGCAGAACATCCGCGCCGTCCGCCCGGTAGGCCACGTTTTTCAGTTGGATGACAGGTTGTCCTTGCATTGCACGCAACCCGTATATGTTACGGCCAGACGGCCAGGATGAGCGAGGACATGAAGTAGTTGGCGATGTAGATGAGCACGATGCTGGCGACCACGGCGGCGGTGGTCGAGCGGCCGACGCCCTCGGCGCCGCCCTTCGTGGTGAGACCGTACCAGCACGAAACCAGGGTAACGAGAAGCCCGAAGACGGCGGTCTTGGCGAGCCCCCCGAAGAGGTCAACCGCCCCCAGGTAGCGCTGAACGGAAAGCCAATACTGCACGGGCTTGACGCCCTGCCACATGGCGACGAGCATTGCGCCCAGGCTGCCCGCGAGTTCGGTGTAGATCGTGAGCAGCGGCAGCGCAACCACGCCCGCGATAATTCGCGGGACGACGAGGTAGTGCACGGGGCTGGTCGCCAGGGCGCGCAGCGCGTCAACCTGCTCGGTAGCCTTCATGCTGCCGATTTCTGCGGCCATCGCCGCTCCGACGCGCGCCGCGACGACGACGCCCGTCAGCACGGGCCCCAGTTCCCTGGCGATGGAAACGGCGACGCCTCCGCCGAGGTATTCGCTGAGGCCGTACTGAACGACGAACTTTGCGGTCTGAAGGCTGAGCACCATGCCCGCGAACAGCATGGTGAGGACGGCGATGGGCATCGAATGGTAGCCGATGCGGAGCATCTGCTCGATCGTTCTGCGCAGGCCGACCTTGCCGCGGACGATGTAGGATGCGGCCTCGGCGAGCAGGCAAGCAGCCCCTCCGGTGAGATCGAGGGCGGCCCAGATGCCCCTGGCGGCCGCATCAGTTGATTGGGACACGGCGCATTGCCCCGTTTCAGCCCGCTTCGGCGATTGATAAAAAGTAGCGGTGAGGACGCAGGTCGTCGGTCAGTTCGGGATGGAAGGCCGCGGCCAGAATGTTGCGCTGGCGCACGAGGACTATCTTCTTCTCGAACTCGCCCAATACCTTGACCGATTTGCCCACGCTCTTGATGTAGGGGGCGCGGATGAAGACGCCCTTGATGGCCGGCGGGCCGAGTTCTTTCACCTCGATCTCCGCCTCGAACGAGTCAACCTGCCTGCCGAATGCATTGCGCAGAACGGTGGCATCGAGCAAGCCGAGGCGGTCCTGGTTGCTCCCTTCGATGTTGTTCGAGAGCAGTATCATGCCTGCGCATGTCCCGAAGATGGGCTTGCCCTGGGCGGAGAATTCGCGCACTGCTTCGTCCAGGCCGAAGCGCGCCATCAGTTTGCCGATGGTCGTGCTCTCGCCGCCGGGTATCACGAGGCCCTGAAGGCCGTCCAGGTGTTCGGGCAGGCGCACCTCTGCGACTTCGGCGCCGCACGCTTCGAGGGCGCGGCGGTGCTCCCTGAAATCACCCTGAACGGCGAGAACCCCTATGCGCAACGCTCAGACCTCACGGCGTAGGGCAGGGGGCAATCCGCCGGCCGACGGACTGCCCTACGGACTCTCTGGAGTGAGATTCTTCGCTTCGCTCATAATGACACATGTCGGTGCTGCGAGACGCGAAGTGCCTACCAGCCGCGCGTCTGGAGCAAGTCCTTCTCGCTCATCTTTGCGATGTCGAGGCCGGGCATGGCATCGGACAGGCCGCGCGACACCTTGGCGACGATTTCCGGGTTGTTGTAGTGGGTTGTCGCCTCGACGATCGCCTTTGCGCGCGCTGCGGGATCGGCGGACTTGAAGATGCCCGAGCCGACGAAGTTCGCCTCCGCGCCCAGTTGCATCATCAGGGCCGCATCTGCCGGGGTCGCGATCCCACCCGCGGCAAAGTTGGGCACCGGCAGTTTCCCTTCCCTCGCCACCTGAACCACAAGATCATAGGGCGCGCCCATGTTCTTGGCCTCGGTCATCAGTTCCTCTTCGCGCATCGTGGTCAGTTTGCGGATGTGGCTCACCACCAGGCGCATGTGGCGAACCGCCTCGACCACGTTGCCGCTGCCGGCCTCGCCCTTGGTGCGGATCATCGCCGCGCCCTCGCCGATCCTGCGCAGCGCCTCTCCCAGGTCGCGGCACCCGCAGACGAACGGAACCTTGAAGGCGTGCTTGTCAATGTGGAACTGCTCGTCCGCAGGGGTCAGCACCTCGGATTCGTCAACGAAGTCAACCCCGAGAGACTCGAGCACCTGCGCCTCAGCGAAGTGCCCGATCCTGCACTTGGCCATCACGGGGATGGTAACCGAGTTCATGATCTCGACTACCTTTTCCGGGTCGGCCATGCGCGCTACGCCGCCCTGGGCGCGGATGTCTGCAGGCACGCGCTCCAGCGCCATCACCGCGACGGCCCCAGCGTCCTCGCCGATCTTGGCCTGTTCGGCGGTGGTAACATCCATGATAACGCCGCCCTTGAGCATCTCGGCGAGGCCGACTTTCGTTCTCCAGGTTGCTTTCTCTGTCATTTGACACCCTCCACAGCGAATACTAGCACTTCATTGTAGCGCATCGAAGGGGGCTTGCGCAAGCCCGCTGCCAAGCCCGCGCACCGCGCGGGGTCGGGAGACCCCGCGCCCGATGTAGGGGCACGGCATGCCGTGCCCCTACGAACTACCACAGGCGGGCGACGGAGGGGACTGATGCGCGGTCGAGAAGCGAGATGGCGTTCTGCTGGCAGGCAGCGCGGCAGATGCCGCAGCCCCAGCAGGCATCCTCCTGGACGGCGCACTTCTGGCCCAGGACTGAGTACGAGATCGCCCCGAACTGGCAGTTCTTCAGGCAGGTGCGGCAGCCGCGGCACAGGTCGGGATCAACGCGCGCAACGTATTCACCGCGCCACATCATCTTCAGCCCGCCGCGCAGGGTATAGAGCAGGCCCAGGCAGTCCATGCGGTCGCAGTTGCAAATGCCCCCGATGAAGGGCGTGATGAATGTCCAGAGGGAATGGCACAACCCCTGCTGCTCGAAATCGCGCATCAGGTCGAGAGCCTGATCGCGCGTCATGGTCTCGGCGCCCGCGCTGTCGGGACCTTCCCAGTAGTCCCTGCTCACCGCCTCGCCGAATGGGGACTTTTCGAGGCTGACGGTCACGCCGAGGCAGAACGCGCCGCCCTTGCCGCGCGTCAGGCGGCGGCAGACGCAGGGAGTGCGCACCATGCCGCTGCAGATATCGAGGATCTTCTCGATATCCTCGATTGGGACGATCTGGCCGAAGTGCTTGCGCTTGAAACTCCGCGACATCAGGCTGCCCATGAACCGGCGCAGCGGCGCCGGGGCGGCCTGCAGCCTCTTCAGGCCCTGGAATGCGTCCTTGGGCCCCGGGGCCACCATCTCGTTGAAGAAGTGGTCAATGAACTTGCGCCGTTTGATGTCGCTTGCCAGGTCCTCGCCGTAGTTCTTGGCCTGCAAGTACCACTTCTTGCCTTCGCCGTGCTTAATCAGAAATCACACACTCGTCACCTCCGCGTCTCCTGTACGACCGCCATCGCTCTTATCATGGTGGGATTCTTCGCCCCTAGGCCCGCTCCTGTCGGGCCGGGGTGGCGGCCCGAAGGGCCTAGCCGCTTCGCTCAGAATGACATCCTTGCAGCCGTCATAGTTGCAGGGGCACGGCATCCAGCCTTCGTCCCGACACGTCGGGACTACGGCAGAGTAGGCTGCCGTGCCCCTGCAGCGAGACAGTCCTAGCCCCCGTCTGCGTAGGGGGCCAGGAACTCGTGCCAGTGCGGGTTCTTCAGGGCCGACACGAACTTGGTGTAACTGATATAAGGTATGAACTTCGGCCGCCGCGGCTTGCGCAGCAGCGTCATGCCCACTTCCTCCGGCGCGCGATTGCCCTTGATGTTGTTGCAGCGGGTGCAGCAGCAGACCAGGTTATCCCAGCCGGTGTGGCCGCCGCGGTCCTTGGGGATGACGTGGTCAATGGTCAGGGCGACGCGCTGCGCGCCGCAATACTGGCAGGCGTAATGGTCGCGGGCCAGGATGCTCTTGCGCGAGGCCTGCAGAACGGGGATCGGGCGGCGCACGAACTGCGAAAGCCTGACCACGGTGGGAAGGGGATAGCGCCTTTTCTCCGAGCGAAACACGGCAGAGTCGGTGCGCACCATTTCCGCCTTGCCGAGCACGATCAACACCAACGCCCTGCGAACGTTGGTTACGTTCAGGGGCTGGTAGTTGTGATTGAGAACCAGAACCTCGTGCGTCTTATCTTGCATCGCCGTAAACAAAGAACCCGCCGAGAGGACAGCCCCAGCGGGCCCGTTCGAATGCACCCGGACCACTGCGTGGGCAGAACGAACTGTCCCAGACGACCAGTTGCGCCACTCGCCTGCGGCCAGCGGCGCCTTCCCATTGGCGCGAGCCGTGAAGCACCCTATCCTCCACGCCAAATCATACCCACCACTGCACCCCCTGTCAAGGACGCACGAGCACTTCAGGAGCCACCATGTAGGGCGCGGGCTCCGTCCCGCGCCGCGGCGGGGGGTGATCGCCCTCGCGGCATCGTTTCCGGTGGCGTGGGTGATCGCGCTGGTGAGCGTGGTGGCGCCTGCGGGGCTGGGCGTTCGGGAGGGTGTGCTGGCTACGGTGCTGGCAGGGGCAAGGAGGGACAGGGGGTTGCTCCGGGGAATGGTGGCGGGTGGAGAAGCGGCATGGACGTAGGCCCCGAACTGGCGCCGCAGATCGTCGCGCTGATCACGAGCCTTGTCGCCTACATCGTTGAACGAGCGGCGCAGCACGTGGGGGAGACACTTGATAGGCGAAGCAAGAGGTGGCGGGTCGCGAAGCGACAGTTCGAAGAGTTCTACACCGAGGCTTATCGCCGGTTCTTTCGGCAGGCAGCCTATCTGGCCGACAGTGAGGATGTAAAGCGCCTCCTGAAGTCGCCCGAGATGGCGGACAACCTCCTGCGGTATGCGTGCGGTGAAGTCGCGCGGAGCCAGGTTGCCTATATCTTCCAGCCTCCATATGATCGGCTGCCGAGTATCCTTGATGGCCTCCTGAAAGAAGGCAGACCACTTGCGACGAGCATTATCATCAACTCCTTGCGCAGGGTCGAAGCGAAGGTAGATAAGCTCGGCACCGAGCAGGCGAAGCAGACGGCGATTCTGGAGGAACTGCAGAGAAGAAGCGGGCTGCCCAGCAGCGTCAGCGACTACCTGGACGGTCAGATCACCAGGCCGTGGGAACAGCATCCTGCAGGAGCGCTGCCAGCGGTGCCGCAGGTTGACAAGGAGTTTTTCGACTCGATTGGGCAGCGGCTGAAGCAAAGTGCGGAGCGGATGAGCAGGGAGCGGGGCAACCTGGAGGAGGTGGACAGGGAACTGCAAGAAGTCGAGTCGGAGATCCGGTCGCGGCGTTATGAGTGGGCCGGCGACCCAGGCAGGAGCATGGCGAGCGAACGCGCGGCCAGCGCTTGCGAGGCGTTCGCAGCGGTCCAGCGTGGCACGATCAGGTTCGAAGCCGGGGAGTACGCGGATGCCGCGCGGCTTTACGAGCGAGCTGGCGACCGCGCGCTGGCCGCGGGCGATACTGAACTGGCGGCCAGGGTGCTGTATGAGAAAGGAGCGGCGCTTGGCCTGGTGCGCAAGCACCGCGAGGCGGAGGGGGCGTTCCGCAAGTCGCTGGAACTTGCAGATACGCCGCGGTCGCGGTTCAACCTCGGGGTTGCGCTGAATGAACAGGTCAGGTGGCGGGAGGCACTGGAGGAATACCGGCTCGCGTTGGCTGGATTCAGGGGCCTTGAGCGTGCGCAGCCCGGAAGCCATCGAGAAGAAGTGGCGACCACGCTCGACAGCCTGGGTAACTTGCTGAGCTACCTTGGGCAGGGAGCGGAAGCGCGCGAGTGTTACGAGGAGGCGCTGCAAATCCGCCGGCGCTTGGCTGAAGCAGAGCCGGGGGCACATACCGCGGACGCTGCGGGGACGCTCAACAACCTGGGGAACTTGCTGAGCCGCCTTGGGGGGCGACCGGGAGCGCGCAAGTGTTACGAGGAGGCGCTGGCCATATACCGGGGGTTGGCTGAAGCAGAGCCCGGGGCATATCTGCCCTATGTGGCCATGGCGCTCAACAACCTGGGAAACTTGCTGAGGGACCTTGGGGAGCGAGCGGAAGCGCGCAAGTGTTACGAGGAGGCGCTTGCGATATACGGCCAGTTGGCTGAAGCAGAGCCGGCGGCACATCTGCCGGACGTTGCCATGGCGTTCAACAACCTGGGGACCTTACTGAGCGACCTTGGGGAGCGAGCGGAAGCGCGCAAGTGTTACGAGGAGGCGCTGAAGATATTTGGCAAACTCGCCGAGGGAGAGCCGGGGGCATTCCTGGAGCGCCTGCATCTCGTGGTGCGCAATGTGGAGTTGTTCGCCCGCACATCAGGTATGAGCGTGGAGGAGTGGCCGGCGCTCAGGGAGAGTCTGGCAATGGTCGCGCGTCTGCAAGGTGGAAGGCGGCGCGGCTTCTCCTGAAGCAGCGCGATGACGGGCTCAGGAGAGCCCGCGCCCAGTTAGCAGTTGCCCTGCTGCTGGCACTTGTCGGGGGGGCGGATTTGTGATATACTAACCAAGCAATTGTTCTGTCCTCTTCGTCGAAGAGTGGGGTTCCCCCACTCTTCGGTCTTCAGGGCAGGACGAGGGGTTTGGGCCATGAACGTAGAGTTTCTTCAGGCCTTGAGAGACATAGAGCGGGAGAAAGACATCCCGCTGCCGGTGCTGAGCGAGATCGTCGAGGCGGCGCTTGTCTCCGCCTACAAGCGCCACTACGGCTCCAGCGCCGAGATACACGTCGAGGTTGACTGGGACGAACTGCGGGCAAGCGTCTATGTGCGCAGGCTCGTTGTTGAGAAAGTCGAGGACCCACACAGCCAGATATCGCTCGAGGAGGCCCGCAAACTCGACTCCGGGGTGCAGATGGGCGATGGGCTGGACATCGAGGTGCCGCCCGAGGAGTTCGGCAGGATCGCTGCCCAGACCGCAAAGCAGGTGGTGGTTCAGCGCATCCGCGAGGCGGAGCGGCGCATCATCCAGGAGGAATACAGCGGCCGGTGCGGGGAGATCATCCCGGCTGTCGTTCAGCGGCGCGACGGTCGCACCATAGTGATGAACCTGGGCAAGGCCGAGGGGTATCTCCCCCCCAGCGAGCAGAGCATGGCGGATTCCCACCGGCAGGGAGAGCGGCTCAAGGTATTCGTCGTTCAGATCAGGGAGACCAGCAAGGGGCCCGAGATCGTGATCTCGCGCAGCCATCCCGGCCTGGTGCGCCGCCTGTTCGAACTGGAGGTGCCCGAAATCCACGAGGGCACTGTGGAGATCAAGGCCCTGGCGCGCGAGCCGGGGGCCAGAACGAAGGTTGCCGTCGGCAGCAAGCAGGAAAACGTTGACCCTGTAGGCGCATGCGTCGGGCACCGGGGAGCGCGCGTTCAGGCGGTGGTTGACGAACTCAACGGCGAGAAGATTGACATCGTGCGCTGGAGCGAGGACCAGGCGCGCTACGTCGCCAGCGCGCTCAGCCCGGCGAAGGTGAGCGAGGTGCTGCTCGAGGAGGCCAACCACACGGCCACCGTTGTGGTGCCGGACAATCAACTTTCTCTGGCAATAGGCAAGGAAGGCCAGAATGTGCGCTTGAGCGCCCGGCTCACAGGTTGGAAGATTGACATCCGCAGCGAGTCCGCCATCCGGGCTCAAGCCGCGCCCGCTGCAGTGGTGCAGGAGGGCGCCGGATCAGCGGCCGAAGCGCCCGCGCAGGCTGCGAGTTCCGAGGCTGCCCCGCAGCAGGAGCAAGAGGCGACAGGGTGAGCAAAGGCAAGCATGTGCCGATCAGAACGTGCGTTGCGTGCCGCTCTGCGCGGCCGAAGGCCGCGCTCATACGCATAGCGCGCGCTCCCGAGGGGCGCTTGGCAGTAGATGAGAGGGCTCTCATGCCCGGGCGCGGGGCTTATGTATGCCCCACTGCTGAATGCGTGCAGAGGGTCGCGCGCAGCAAGAAGGTGCAGGCTGCATTGGGCGAGCCGCTGCCGCCCGAGCAGGCCGAGCGGCTCGCCGCGCTGGCGGCCTCACGGGCCGCCGGCTCGAGGTGAACTGTTGGCAAAGGTCAAGTTTCACGAACTGGCCAAGGAACTGGGCGTCACCCAGGCCGACTTGAAGGCGTGCCTGGAGACAGACGGTGTTGTCGTTCGCAGCGCAGTGAGCCTGCTGCCGGAGGATGTTGCAGAAAAGGCGCGCAGAGCGTTCGGGAAGAGCACAGCGGTCGAAGCGCCGCCCAAGGCCAAGCGCGTCCCCGCAGCCGCAGTTGGAGGCCCGGCCGTAGTCGAGGCCGTAGAGCAAGCGGCCGCCATCCCTGCGGCTGAGGTCGCAGCCCCGGGCGCTGTGGCCCCGGAGGTGATCGCCGCCCAGCCCAGCGCGCCTGCACAGGCCGCCGCTGCGGCTCCACCCGGCGCCCCGGCTGCAGCAGGGGCACCGGCTGCGCCCGCGGGAGTGGAACGCGAGGTCGCGCCGATCGAGGTGCGCCCAGTGCGGCCCGCCGCGGCGAGAAGAGCGCCTGTTCCGCCAGTTGTGCCGCCCACCCCTGCGCCCGCTCCCCAACCTCCTGCGGCGGGCAAACCTGAATCCGTCGAGCGTGCGGGGCGAACGACGCGGTTTGACCGATTGCCATTCCCGCGCGCGCGGCCGCGGTTCCGGCCCCGGCCCAGGGGTGCAAGGAAGGCCGCGAAGGAGCCCGCCGCACCTGCGCCGCCGCCGGAAAGGGCTGTCGTGCGAGCGCCGCTGACGGTGCGGGAGTTTGCGAGCGCCCTGGGAACGGACGCGGCCAAGGTGCTTGGGGCCTTGCTCGACCTGGGCATTGTTGGCGACATCAATAGAATGCTCGATGCCGACCTGCTGAAGCGAGTGGGGGAGAGCCTCGGGCGACCCGTGGAACTGGAGGAAGCGCCAGAGGCTGCCCCGGCGCCGGTGGGCGAGCACCTGCGGCCGCGCCCGCCTGTGGTGACGATCATGGGGCATGTGGACCACGGCAAGACCACCCTTCTGGACTGCATCCGCAAGTCGAACATCACGGCGCAGGAGTTCGGCGGCATCACCCAGCACATCGGCGCCTACCAGGTTGAGGTTGCCGGGCGCAAGATAACGTTTCTGGACACGCCCGGCCACGAGGCGTTCACGGCGATGCGCGCCCGGGGCGCGCGCGTTACCGATATTGCAGTGATCGTGGTGGGCGCCGACGACGGAGTGATGCCCCAGACGATCGAGGCCATTGACCACGCGCGCGCGGCGAACGTTCCGATGGTGGTTGCAATCAATAAGATAGACCTGCAGAATGCCAACGCCGACCGCGTGGTGCGGCAGTTGGCCGACCAGGGCCTGGTGCCCGAGCAATACGGCGGAGATACCGTGTGCGTGCCGATCTCGGCGAAGCAGGGAACGGCCGTTGACCATTTGCTGGAGATGATACTGCTGGTTGCTGATATGCAGGAACTGAAGGGGGATCCGAGAGCCAGCACGATGGGGACGATCGTAGAGGCCGAACTTGACAGGCAGCGCGGCCCGGTGGCGACGGTTCTGGTGCAGCAGGGCACGCTGCGCGTGGGCGACTGGGTGATCGCAGGGGTGACGACCGGGCGCGTGCGCAGCATGAGCGATGAGCACATGCAGCCGGTTGAAGCGGGCGACCCATCAGCGCCGGTGCAGATAACGGGGCTGGACGCGGTGCCTGCCGCGGGCGACCTGCTGGAGGCGGTTCCCGATGAAAGGATGGTGGCGCGCCTGGCGGAGTCGCGCCAGGCTCTGCGCCGCGCCGACCATGAGCGGCAGCGGGTGCGCCTGACGGAGGTCTATCAGCAGGCTCTGGCGGGCGCTGTCAAGGAGTTGAATGTAATCCTGAAGACCGATGTCCAGGGCTCCGCCGGAGCCATCGGCAAGGCGATGGAAGAACTGGGCACCGAGGAACTGCGAGTGCGCATCCTGCACACGGGCGTGGGAGAGGTGACGGAATCGGACGTGATGCTGGCCAGCGCCTCGGACGCGATCATCATCGGCTTCAACGTGCGCGCAGAGCAGCCGGCGCGCCAGGCAGCCTCGGAGCAGGGCGTTGATGTGCGGCTCTACCGGGTGATTTACGACATCCTGGAGGACGTGCGCAAGGCGCTCGTCGGCATGTTGGAGCCGGAATACCACGAAGCGATACTGGGGCGGGCTGAGGTTCGGGCGCTTTTCAAGATCAGGCGCCTGGGCACGGTGGCCGGATGCTTCATATCCGAGGGCGCTGTGCGCCGGGGTGAGAAGATGAGGGTGCTGCGAAACGGCGAAACCGTCTATGACGGGCAACTGGATTCCCTCAAGCACTTCAAGGAGGACGCGGCAGAAATCAGCGCCGGGTCGGAATGCGGCATCTCTTCTTCCGGGTTCAATGACTATCAGGAGGGGGACGTCATCGAGGTCTATCGCGTGGTGGAGGTCCGCCGCGAGACTCTTTAGCGTTTTCAGCGCGGGCAAGACGGCATGTTCATAGGAGCCGCAACCCTGGAACTCGAGATTACCGACGCGATGACCCTGAAGGACAAGCGCCGGGTTGTGAAGAGTTTGCTCGACCGCATCCGCTTGCGGTTCAACGTGGCTGCGGCAGAGGTGGACCGGCAGGACAACCCTCGCCGGGCGACTCTTGCCGTTGTAACGGTGGCCAACCGGCAGGATTTCGTCCACCGCGCGCTGGAGACAGTAGTGCGGTTTGCGGAGGCCGAACCCAGAGCCGTTCTTTGCGATTATTCGATAGAGATGTTCTAGTGCTTCTCTATGAATGGCCGGTTGTGTTCTGTAGGGGCAGCACCCCTGAATGGCAGGCGCGGGCTGACGGGTGCGCAGGCCGGAGGCAGTGGCGGTTCGGTTGTCATTCTGAGTCCGCCAGCCGGCGGACGAAGAATCCCATCACGGGGCGCACGATGGGATGCTTCGTCCCGATCCGTCCGCCGGTTGGCGGACTGGCGGGACGGGACTCAGCATGACAGGCAAGGGCACTCGGCGACTGTGCCGCATGTAGGCAAGTATGGGAAGTGAGTGGCAATGCCCACGCAGCGCCAGGAAAAAGTGGGGCAACTGCTGCGCGATGAGATCAGCCGCATCATTCATCGCGAGATGCGCGATCCAAGGCTGGGGCTGGCAACGATTACCGAGGTGGCGGTGTCGCCCGACCTGCGCGAGGCGCGCGTTTACGTGAGCGTCTATGGCGATGAGCAGGCGGTGCAGCAGACGGTGGATGCCCTCAGCGGCGCGGCGGGGTATATTCGAGGGGAACTATCGCGGCAGATAAGGCTGCGCTACATCCCGGAACTAACCTTTCAGTATGACAATTCCATTGCAAGGGGGGCGCGAGTAATGGAACTGCTGGAACAGATAAAGCGTGAGCAAGCCGATCAGGATAAGGAATGATCTTGGCCCGCTGCTGCGGGCCTTGCCGAGAAAAGGGGGCTGCGCGGTCTTCACGCACGTGCGGCCCGAGGGAGATGCTATCGGCTCCCTGCTGGCGATGAGCGCGGCGCTGGAGCAGAGGGGAGTGCGCGCGATGCGCTTTTGCGCCGACGCCGTGCCCAGCGTCTATCGTTTTCTGCCTGGCAGCAACCTGATACGTCGCCGCACGCCGTCTTCGCTGCCCGAAATCGCCATCGTAGTGGACTGCGACGGCGCTGCCCGGCTTGGGCCGCTGGGAGCCACGCTGGACCGGTTCAAGACCCTAATCAACATTGATCACCACGGCGGCAACCGCCCCTTCGGAACGGTGAACTGGATCGAGCCCGATGCGCCCGCGGCCTCGGAGATGCTCTATCGGCTGCTCAAGGCAATGGGCGCGAAGATTACGCCTGAGATCGCCACCTGCCTATACACGGGCATACTCACTGACACCGGGCGCTTTTCCAATGCCAGCGCGAACCTGCAGGCGCTCGACGCTGCTGCGGCCCTCGTTCGCCTGGGCGCTGACCCGGCGCGCATTGCGGCCATGGTTTATGAGTCCAGGCCCATCGGCGCGACCAGGCTGCTGGGAGCGGCGCTGCGCAATCTCGCGGCACATGGCGGCGGCAGGTTGATCACCAGTTACCTGACCCTGGACGATTTCGAGCGCTGTGGCGCTGCGCAGGAGGACACGGAGGGGATCGTTGACCACCTGCGCGGGATCAGGGCGGCAGAGGCTGCGGCCCTGTTCACCGAACAGGAGGATGGGACTGTGCGCATCAGTTTGCGCTCGCGCGGGCGGGTGAACGTGGCGCGCGCTGCGACAGCCCTGGGTGGAGGCGGCCATCCGAGCGCAGCGGGGTGCATCGTGCCCGGCCCGCTGCGATCGGCGATGCGCCGCGTCCTGATTGAAGTTGGCAGAATACAGTTGACAGGCGACAGATGAATCGAGCCAGCAGAGGAAAATGAACCTATCCGGATTTCTGAACCTGTATAAGCCGCCCGGCATCACCAGCCACGCTGCGATGGTCTCAATCCGGCGACCGGCGAAGGCGAGGGCCGGGCACTGTGGAACCCTCGACCCTGCCGCGCAAGGCGTTCTCGTGGTGTGCGTCGGGAAAGCAACGCGGCTGGTATCGTTTACCCTCGAGTCGGACAAGGAGTATCGCGCTGAGATAGCGTTCGGCGTGGGCACGAACACTTTCGACGGCCAGGGCCAGGTAACCGCCATTGTGGACGCTAAGGGCCTGACGGCCGAGGCGGTGCGGGATGCTCTGGCGGAGTTCGCCGGGGAGATAAAGCAGCGGCCGCCATCTTTCTCGGCGATCAGGGTGCATGGGCAGAAAGCCTACACGTTGGCCCGGCGCGGCGAGCACATCGTTCTGCCCGAACGGCCGGTGGTCGCTTACGAACTGCAACTTCTGGATTTCAGGCCCGGCCACCCGGCGGTTGGCACCGTGCACGTGCGTTCCAGCAAAGGGTTCTACGTGCGGAGCCTGGCGCGCGACCTGGGGGAGCGGTTGGGCCTGCCGGCTCATCTGTCATTCCTGTTGAGGACCCGTGTGGGCGTGTTCAAGGTTGACGAGAGCGTTACCCTGGAAGAGGCGCAGGAGGCGGCTCGCAGCGGGGAATTGGCGGAGAGGCTGACGCCGCTGGATGCGCCGCTGGCGCATCTGGCGCGCGTATTCGTTGAAGGCCGCGAGGCTGAACTCGTGCGCAACGGGGCTGCTGTGCCCTGGAGCGAGCCGCTGGGAGAGGGGCCGGTGCGCGTTTACGATGAGCATGGCAATTTTCTTGCCCTGGCGAACCCATTGCCCGACGGGCAGGTGCAGCCGTCAATCGTGTTCGCCGAAGAATCGTAGAAGAAGCACAGACGATGCGCATCCTGCGCGATCTTCGCAAGGTGCAGCCGCGCCCTTCCTGCGTAACTTTCGGCGTGTTCGACGGCGTGCACCTGGGCCACCAGTCGCTCTTGCGGCGCACGGTTGAACTTGCTAGGCAGCATGGCTTGCGCTCGGTTGCGCTGACGTTCGATCCCATTCCCGAAGTTGTCCTGCGCGGCGTCGGTGTCCCGCTGCTGACAACGAACTCCGAGAAGGCCGCATTGATCCGCCAGGCAGGCATTGACCTTCTGGTGATTGCGAGATTCGATCGGGCGTTCGCTTCGATCACTCCGCTTCGGTTCATCAACGAAGTGCTCATCGGGCGGCTGGGCGCGCGCATCGTGATCGCCGGCCCGAGGACCAGGTTCGGGCACCTTGCGCGCGGCGACCTGCGATTCCTCAAGCAATCAGGCAAGCGCTTGGGTTTGCAGGTCGAGGGGGTTCCTGCGGTTGTGCACGGCGGGCAGCAGGTCAGCAGCAGCGTGGCCCGCCAACTGCTCGCGACGGGCAGCGTCGCCATGATGCGCGGGCACCTGGGGAGGCCGTATTCGCTCACCGGGCGAGTGGTGCCTGGCGCGGGAAGAGGCCGCAATATCGGCTTTCCAACAGCCAATCTCCGGATCAGCCCCGAGAAGATGCTGCCGCCTGATGGAGTTTATGCCGCCTGTGCAATTATCGGGGATGAACGTTTTCCCGCAGCGGTCAACATCGGAACCAGGCCGACGTTCGAAAAGGGCCGCGCCCTGCCTCGGGCAATCGAAGCGCATGTGCTGGCCCCCTGTGGGAACTTGATCGGGCGGACGATCACGCTGGAACTGCTGACCAGGCTGCGATCGGAGCGGCGATTCGCAACCATTGAGGCCCTCCGCAAACAGATCGCGCGCGACTGCGCCCGCACCCTCAAACACTTCTCCCGCACCCGCCCTGCGCGCCGTACAAAGGGCTCTAGCGCACGCAGAGTAGCCAAGCGATTGCCAGGCCAGCGTCTCGCACTTAGGCGCGGGCTGCTGGAGGAAGCGCTGGCCATTCAACGGGAAGTACTGGCGTGGCGCGGAGGGCGTGGGCTGCGCCAGTCGTCCACGCCCTTGATCCGAAGAGACCGTGACATGTTGAGCCGTGGAAGAAGGCCGCGCGGGTGAAGAAGCCCAACACCCTAAATGAGTTGGGGGGGAAGGAGTGGATCAAGTTCACGAGGACTTGGTTTGTTTGTGATTCGCCCAGGTATTATCGGAACAAGCCGACGGAGTTGCACCCGGCGCGGTATCCGGAGGAACTGGTTGCGGATTTCCTGAAATTCTTCACGAAATCGGGGGAGTTCGTTCTCGACCCGATGGTCGGCTCCGGGGCGACGCTCGTCGCTTGCATGGAGGAGGGCAGGAACGGGGTAGGGGTGGAGTTGTCAGCGCGCTATGCGGCGATTGCGAGGAGAAGGCTGAAAGAAAGCGCGGCTCGGCTGAAGCATGAGGTGATAAGAGGGGATGCGCGGGGCATCGCGCAGGCAGGATTCTGGCGCGAGCGGCGGCGGGCGCTGGAAGCAGCCGGCCTTGAGTTCAAGCGCGGGCTGCCGCAGTTCCATTTTGCGATGACATCGCCGCCCTACTGGCGCATGCTGCGGACAAGCCGCGGCGGCGTGTTCTCGAAGCACAAGCAGCGCGTGGCATCGGGGCTCGACAGCCATTACTCGGACGATCCTGCAGACCTGGGGAATGTCGAGTCCTACGAGGGATTTGTCGAGCAGACGGCGCGCGTGTTTCGCGGAGTTGGGCGGTGCCTTGCGCCGGGGCGGTATCTGGTGGTTGTTGCCCAGAACTTCAGGGCGCCTGATGGGGATGTGAAGCCGATGGCGTGGGATCTTGCGCGGCGCATCTGCAGGCACGGGCTCGTGTTCCAGGGCGAGAAGATATGGTGCCAGAACACGAAGCCGCTGGGGATCTGGGGTTATCCGAAGATTTTCGTGCCGAATTATCATCATCATTATTGTCTGATCTTCCGCAAGCCAGCGGATTGACGCGGCGGGCGTAGGTGGCTAGGCCCCGATTATATCGGGGCCGCCATCCCGGTCTCGATGGAATCGAGACCTAGGGACACGCCCGCCCTACAGGGGATGGGTTACGGGGCGTAGGGGCGGAACAGGTCGTCGAGCCAGCGGAGCACACGGTTGCGCTGGATGGTTTCTGAGAGGGAGTGCCGCTCGCAGAAAGCGTGCATCACGATAAGCAGGGCAAGCGCCGCCAGCCTACCCCACATGGGCAGCGCCTGAACGAGCGCGAGGCCCAGAAGAGCGCCGAGTGAATTCGAGCCCGCGTCGCCCATCATCGCCTGCTCGAACAGGTCCACCCCGGCATATACGGCTGCCGCCCACACCACCGGCACAAGCCACCACAACACGCCTGTGTCAATGAACGCACACAAGGCGGCGCCCAGGAAGAACGCCTTCAGGGCCCTGCCGGGGGCGCCGTCGAGCAGGTTGAGAGCGTTTGCGCAGAGCGCGATCAGCAGCCCATCGGCGATTCCGGGCCATGCGCGCCAGCGGTTTAGCCAAAGACCGATCGCAACGCATGCGGCGCCGCCCACGACTGCCTTGACCGCCCCTGAAGTGATGCGCCCGCGCAGAAGGGCTCGCAGGTGGCCCTTCAGGCCGCGCTCGGGCGAGCGCACAATGTCATCCAGCAGTCCAACCGCCCCCATTCCGCACGCCAAGATCAGCGGCAGCAATTCGTGGGTGCGCAGCGCAAACCACGAGAGGACGGCTGCGGCTGGAAAGATGAGTCCGACTGCGGTGGGCAGCGGCCTGGAGCGGTAGTTGGGCCTCGTCAGCCGGAGGCCGTTCGCTGCAGCCAGCAACAGCAGCAGAAGCAGGAAACACCAGAACACATAGGTCGCCCACATCAGGGCGACCGGCCCGATAGCCCAGCAGACGGCCAGGGCGGCAGCCCAGGCAAGCAACCAGGCGATTGTCCTGGGGCGGCCCGCAAGATTTCCGGTCGGGGACACGGGCCATGTCAGTCGCGGCGCGGCTGCCGCCAGGACATCGAGCGCTTGCTTGCCCCTATGAATGAATCCGGCGAGGCTTCTGCTGGTCGGCCTGTGAATCATGGCGGTTGGGATTTCGGCGACCCTCGCGCCGAGGGCAAGCGCATCGAGGGTCAGCGCGACCTCGACGCCGAAGCGATTCGCGATATGGAGCCTGTCGAGAAGGGGTCTCGCTATTGCGCGCTGGCCGGAGAGAGGTGCTCTCATGCGGCGCCAACCCAGCAGCAGGACGGCAAGCCAGGCCAGGCCGCGCGCGATGCCGAACCCGGCCCTTGAAGACGGCCTGGGGAAGATGGCAATCGTCATGTCGGCCTTTCCGGCAATGACCGGCGCAAGCAGGTGCCGCGCCTCCGCAGCGCTCGCGCTGAGATCGCCGTCGAGGAGCAGCACGATGCCGCCCCTTGCTTGGCTGAGTATCATGCGCAAGGCTGCTCCCTTTCCGCGGCGGCGAGGCGAGCGAATCACGCGAGCGCCGGCCTGTTCGGCGAGGGTCGCAGTGGCATCGGTCGAGCCGTCGTCTGCGACTATCACCTCGGCGACGCCGAGAAGGGCGCGGGCAGCGCGCACCGTGGCTGCGATGCTGTCCTGCTCATTGCGCGCGGCGATTGCAGCGGAGACGCGGGGTATCTCGGTCACGGCGAATGCGCGGAGGATGGATTGGTGGCCAACACGTCGAGCGGCGGAAGCAGTTGTATTGCGCCTGGTTTTTCTCCGTAGTTGCCGTCCTGTCCGGCCAGGAGCAGGACGAGCGCCAATTGGCCGGGAGCCGTGTCTGCGTTGTCAACGGTCGGAATCTTCGTGCGCAGGTAGAAGCGCACGCTGGACAGGTCCGCGGACGTGCTCTCGCAGCCCACGCAGCGGATGCCCTCCTCCTGCAAAGCCTGGATCATGGGCAGATCAATATCGGTGGGGACAGCGACCTCGCCGCGCTTGACCCCGCCGATCAGGACGACGACGTTGTCGGGGCGCGCGTAGTCGCCGCGCACTCTCACCAGGCCGGCCTTCCTCAGCGCGCTGGGGACCTCGGGCTTGCCCAGGGCAACGTGAAGCGCCAGTTTCGCTGCCAACACGCTGCGCAGATCCCCTTCGACGGGAACCTGCAGGCTCATTGATCGAAGCAGGGAACTCGCATCCTGAGCGGACAGATTCACGAACGCATCGAGAATAGTGGTAACGGAGGACACTTCGGCTCCAGCGCCCTTCAGGGCGGCGACGACCCGGTCGGGGAACTCGTCGCTGCCGAAGTCGTGGTTGAGGATTACTGACACGCTGCGGCCGCTCAGCCTCCCCTTGGTGAGAATGGGCAGGAGCGCAGCCGAGAATTGCTCGTCGCGTTGGTGTTCGGCGGTCAGGCGCTCGACGTGCGCCTGCTTGCGGTCGAGCAGGTCGCGAAAATGCGCCACCTGTTTCTCAAGTTGGGGATCGCCGACGAGCGCGATACCGACGAGTATGCCAATCAGGAGCATGCAGAAGATGGCGACGACGGTGAACAGATGGAAGCGGAATGCGACGGGCATGAAGCCTCCTAGCCTCCTGTCAGCAGGCTGATCCTGGCCCAGAACGCCGCCAGGTAGGCGCGCACCTGGGGCGCCAGAAGCAGGATCATGGCGAGGATAACGGCAGATACCCCGACCAGCGCGAGCAAGTAAGTGGCAGGGGGCGCAGGCCGATAAAGGCGGCTTACCCCTTTTGCGTCCACAAGGCTGGAGCCGACTTTGAGGCGGGTGAGAAAAGTACTGGACATGCCGCCGCGCGCGCGCTCCAGGAACTCCTCCAGGCTGAAATGGGCGCCGACCACGACGAGCAGTTCGGCTCCCTTCTCGTAGGCCAGGAGCAAGGCGACGTCCTCGCTGGTGCCCACCGAGGGGAAGACCTGGGCTTTCAGGCCGAGGCGATTGATGCGCTCCAGGCCGGGCGCTTCTGCAGTTGCCCCGGCATCGGCGGGATAGGCGTGCACCACGATTTCGCGCGCGCTGCGCAGGGCCTGGTCGCTCACGCTGTCCATGTCGCCGATGATGATGTCGGGAGCAAAGCCCGCCTCGACCAGCACATCCGCGCCGCCGTCAACGCCCACGAGAACGGGACGCATCTCCCGGACGTAGGGCGCGATGATGCGCAGGTCCTCAACGGCGCCCTCAGCGCGCACGACAATCAGGGCCTGGCGCCCCGAGAAATCGGTCTGCAGGCCGGGTATCTGAGAGGGCTCGAAAAGCAGGGCGCGCTCGGCCTCGACGTAGCGGAGCGTGTTGCGCACAAACTGGCGCAGGAGTTCATCCAGGTTGCGCTGCGCGTCCAACATGCGCGCCTGAACTACCTGGAGGGTGAGCACCTCGCCGGTGCCGATCAGGGTGCCGTTGCGGTAAACGCTGTTCCCAAGGAGTTCGACCTGGTCGCCTTCAATGACCCGCTCCAGCACTTCCTGGCCCACGTTGTCCAGAACGAGGATGCCCGATGTCAGCAGAACCTGGGGGCCGAGGTTGGGTATGCGGCCGGTGATCGAGGATTCCGTATTGATGACCGCTGCCACGCCGCGCCGCACCAGGGCCTGCGCGCAGGCGCCGTCCATGTCGCGATGGGAGACGACCGCGACGTCGCCCGGCCTGAGCCGCTGGAGCAGCCGCTTTGTGCGCACGTCAACGCGGGCGAGGCCGCGGGCGCGCGCTATCGTGCCGGTAGAGTTCCTCCCCATCCCAGCCTGCCGCGCAGTTTCTGATAAAAGTCGAGGTCTCCGAAAGATACCACCCTCGCAGTGTGCGCCGCGCGCCTGACGGCGACTACATCCTCGCTTTCGAGCGGGAAGGCAACCTGGCCGTCGGCGGTTACCATCACCTGCTCGGCGCTGCCAAAAGCGGGGATCACTATCTCGGCCTGCCGGCGCGCCGGCAGCACCAGAGGGCGCGCCGAGAGCGTGTGGGGGCAGATGGGCGTCACCACGATCACCTGGGCCTTGGGATCCACCACCGGCCCGCTTGCGGAAAGCGAGTAAGCAGTGGAGCCGGTGGGCGTGCAGATGATCACCCCATCGGCCGGGAAAACGGCGAGGAAACGCCCGTTGATTCTCGCTGTAAGCCGCAGCACCCTGGAGAAGGCGCCATTGCGAATCACGATATCGTTCAGCGCCAGCAGGGAGCGCACGCGCTTGCCGCCGCGAATCACCTGAGCGCCGAGCATCATGCGCTCCTCGATCTGGTAGTCCCCGGACAGGGCCTTCTGGAGCGCCTCCTTGAGGCGCGAGTCCATGGGCTCGGTTAGGAAGCCCAGCCCGCCGACGTGCAGGCCCAGTATCGGAATGCGATGAGGGGCTGCCAGACGAGCCGCGCCGAGCATTGCCCCGTCGCCCCCGAGCGAGAGCACGATGTCCGTGCCGACGGCAATCTTCTCATCCGCGCAAGCCAGGTCCGGCCTGCGCAGGCGCTGGGCGTCTGGTACGCGCATTCTGACAGCGATGCCCTGCCGCTCCAGCAAGGAGAGCGCCTTCTTTGCTACCGGCAGGATATTCTTCCTGCCGGGGGCCATCATCACCGCAACGGTTCGCATTTCAACCGCCACGCTTCTCTTTCGGTGCGGCAGGCCGGGCGGGAGCAGGCGCACTCTCGGCCGCGGGCTGCAGGCGCTGCAGGTTGTCCTTCGGTTCCCTGAACTTCGGGTCCAGTTTGAGGGCGGTCTTATACGCCGAGATCGCCTCCGATTTCCTGCCCAGCCGCTCATAAACGATGCCTATGTTGTTGTAAGCCAGGGCGTATTTCGGATTCACCTTGAGCGCAGCGCGCAGATGCGCCAGGCCGTCATCAAGTTTCCCCATGCGCTCGCAGACGAGGCCCAGGTTGTTGAGCGCAGCAGCGTTCTTCGGCTCCAGCCTCACCACCTCGGCGTATTCCTGGTGCGCCGCTTCGAGGCGGCCGGCCCTCAGGTGCCAAGCGCCCAGGGCCTCTCTGGCGCGCGCGTTTGTGGGGTCCGCCTTTTCCAGCGCCTGCCATTCCTTGATCGCCCTGTCTTCATCGCCCTTTTGCGCGTAGGCAATGGCGAGGTTCTGGCGCGCGAGGAAATAGCGCGGGGAAGCCTTGACTGCGCTTTCCAGAAGGGGCACTGCATCCGCAGGCCGCTTGTCTTCGATGAGCAGGCAAGCAAGGTTGTTCAGGGCAAGGGCGTCCGATGGGCGGACTTTCAAGGCCTCCTGGTAGGCTTTGATCGCGTCTGGCCGCTTGCCCATTCGCCCCAGCACGAGGCCCAGGTTGTAGTGCGCCAGAAAGTCCTGCGGGTTGGCTTTCAGCGCTTCTCTGAACTCGTCGGCGGCCTGCTGGAAGCGCCCCTTGGCATAAAGCGCCAGGCCGAAATCCAGGTGGATTTGCTTGAGGTTGGGGTCCAGTTTCAGGGCAGCCTCAAGCGCCGCCAGGGCCTCTTCGATCTTTCCCGCCGAGCGCGCGCTCAGGCCGAGGTGATACTGGAACATGGCATCCTGCGGGGCGAGTTTTGCGGCCTTGCGATATTCCTCGAGCGCGCCCTCCTCGTCCCCGTTGCGCTGCAGCGCGACCGCGAGATTGTGGTGCCCGGGCGCGTGGTTGGGGTCGAGGGCAACAGCCTCCCGGTAGGAGGCGATTGCCGAAAGCCATTTCTTCTGCTCCAGATAGGAATTGGCGAGGTTGAACTTGGCCTCGGCCGACTTCGGGTCCAGAGCCACTGCCTTCTTGTAGGCTCCCTCCGCCTGCTCCAGTTTGCCCATTCCCATGTAGGCCAGGCCGAGGTTCAACCAGGCATCGAAGTTCTCCGGAGCCAGCGTGGTCGCTCGGGTCAAGGCTTCCGCAGCCGCCTGTGCGTCTGACTTGCGCACAAGCGCCGTTCCCAGCCAGAGCCAGCCGGTGACATCCTCAGGCGCGGCAGCGGTAACCTTCTGGAAGGCTATGATGGCTGCTGTCAGGTCGCCCTTGTTGAAGGCATCAATCCCCGCGCGCAGATTATCTTCCTGGGCAACCAAAGGCGCTGCCAAGGTGAGTGCTAGACCAAGCGCAACAAGCCACCTCAATGTGGGACCTCCCTGCCGTTTAGGCCACCCCAAGCGACGCATTGACGCCCAGAAGTATACCACGCAACCGGCGCAGATTCAACCGACAAGCAAGCGGGCCGTCGGCGGCTAGGGGGTGCGGGCTTTGCTGGAAGTCTGGAGGAAGGAGAGGACAGCCCTGGCGATGCCGGTGGCGCTCAGCCCCAGAGATTCGAGCAGGGCCCTGCGCGGGCCGTGCTCCACGTAGGCATCGGGTATGCCCAGGCACTTGACAGCCGCACTGCCCAATCCTTGAGCAGCCAGCAGTTCCAGGACTGCGCTGCCGAAGCCGCCAGAGATAGTTCCCTCCTCGATGGTAACCAGGCAGCCGGTGCGCTCGGCGAGGGCGCGGATTGCGCCTGCGTCGAGCGGCTTGGCAAATCGAGCGTCGAGCACCGCTGCCGAGATGCCATCGCGCTCCAAGAGTTGCGCGGCCTCGAGGGCGACGGCAACCATGGAACCGATAGCGACCAGGCCCACATCATCCCCGGATCTGATCAGTTCTGCCCTGCCAAATGCGGTCGGATCCGGCAGGTCGCCGGGCGGATTGGCGCCCTTCCCGCGCGGATAGCGGATAGCGACCGGGCCGTCGTGGGAAAGCGCCAGGCGCAGCATGGCTGCCAGTTCCGTCAGGTCGCGCGGGGCCATCAACGCCAATTCCGGCACGAGGCGCAGGTAGGCGAGGTCAAAGGCGCCGTGATGGGTGGGGCCGTCCTCTCCGACCAGTCCTGCCCTGTCAATCGCGAACACGACGGGCAACCGCTGCAGGCAGATGTCGTGGATAATCTGGTCGAAGGCGCGCTGCAGGAAGGTGGAGTAAATGGCGACGATGGGGCGCATGCCTGCAGCGGCGAGGCTGCCGGCCAGCAGCACGGCGTGCTGCTCTGCCATGCCCACATCGAAGAATCGGTTGGGGAACTTCGAGGCAAATGAGGCCAAGCCGGTGCCATCGCACATCGCGGCGGTAATGGCGACGATTCGCTCATCGTGCTCTGCCAGCCGCACGAGCGCATCGCCGAATACATCCGAGTACGTCGGCCCCGATGATGCCAGCGGCTCCCCGGTTTCCACCTTGTAGGGCGGGGTGCCGTGGAATCGCGAGGCATCGTTCTCGGCGGGAGGATACCCGCGCCCTTTCTGGGTGATGACGTGCACGAGCACCGGGCCCTTGACCTTGCGCGCTTGGCGCAGGGTCTCAACCAGAAGGCGAATGCTATGGCCGTCAACGGGGCCAAGATAGGTGAACCCCAGGTCCTCGAAGAGCATCCCTGGAATGAAAAGTTGCTTTATGCCCCCCTTGAAGCGCCTGATCGCATCGAGCACCAGTTCGCCTGCAGGCAGGCGGTGAAGGACATCCTCAAGGTTCTCCTTGGCGCGCAGGTAGAGCGGGTCGGTGCGGAACCGGTCGAGATACGCGTGCAGCGCGCCAACGTTGGGCGAGATCGAGAACTGGTTGTCGTTCAGCACGACGACCAGGTTCTCTTTGAGCCTGCCCGCGTTGTTCAGTCCCTCGAAGGCCACCCCGCCGGTGAGCGCGCCGTCGCCCACGACTGCGACCACTGCGTCGTCGCCGCCTCTCAGTTGCCGGGCGAGTGCGAAGCCCAAGGCGGCCGAGATGGCCGTGCTGCCGTGCCCCGCTCCCCAGGGGTCGTGCTCGCTCTCGCTTCTCTTGGTGAAGCCGGAGATGCCTCCTCGCTGGCGCAGAGTGTGGAACCGGTCACCGCGGCCGGTGAGCAGTTTGTGAGTGTAAGACTGGTGCCCCACATCCCAGACTATCTTGTCGCGCGGGCCGTCGAAGACGTAGTGAAGGGCAATGGTGAGTTCGACCACGCCGAGGTTAGACGACAGGTGCCCGCCCGTTACGGCGACGGTGTCAATCAGCCGCTGGCGGATCTCTTCCGCCAGGGTTGGAAGTTGATCAATATTGAGGGCCTTCAGGTCGGCAGGCGATTTTATGGTTTCAAGCAAGATATTTACTCCTAGTGGCTGCGGTTGACCATCCTGCGCGCCAGGGTGACAAGCAAGCGCTTGGCATTGCTCGCCGGCAGGGGCCGCAGGGCGGTGAGCGCCTGAGCAGCAAAGCGGCGGGCCAGAAGCCGCGTGTGAGCCAGGCCCTGCCGCCGCTTCAAGATGGAGATGGCGGCCTTGATTTGCTGTGCGTCAGCGGCGGGGTTGCCGAGGGCCTGCTGAAGGCGCTGTCGCTCGCGCCGGTCGGCGCGCTTCCAGGCATGGCACAGGATCGTCGTGCGCTTGCCCTCCCGGATGTCGGAACCCACGGGCTTTCCGAGCCTGCGCTCGTCGGCGGTCAGGCCGAGGATGTCATCCTGGAGTTGATAGGCTGTGCCGCAAAGCATTCCATAGCGCTCCAGCGCATTTACCTGCGCATTGCGCGGCGGATATGAGCCCAGGCCCAACATCCCGCCGGCGCGCGCTGCGAATGCGTAGATGCGCGCCGTTTTGCCCCTGTACATCTTGAGTATCTGGCCCTCGCTGACGGATTCGATGGGGCGGTATGAGTACAGCAGATCCAGGGCCTCGCCGCTGGCGATCGCCGCCAAGACCTCGCCTTCAAGTTCGGCTACCAGTTGCAGGATCAGCCCCGGATTTCGCTCGGCTACCGGGCACTTTCTCAGCAGGGCGACCGCGGTGGCATGTCCCACATCCCCTGACAGCACGGCAAGCGAAAGGCCGTAGTGCGCAGCCTCTGCGCCGTGGAGGCCGAGATCGCGCATGGCGCGCTCGCGGAATTGCGCGTGAACCGTCGGGCCGCCGCGCCGCCGGTCGTCGCGGTCAATGATGTCATCGTGGATCATGGTCCATGTATGATATAACTCGAGAGCCGCTGCTGCGGGGAGGGCATCATCAGCCGACCCGCCCATCGCCAGGCACGACCAGGTGAGCATGGCGGGCCGAAGGTGTTTACCCCCCAGGGCGACGTAGGCCATCGCCGCCTGGCTCAGGTGGGCAGGCTCGAGGCGCTGAGACTGCACCTCCCGGATAAGGTATCGGCGCACGCGCCTGGACAGCGCCGTCAGTTCGCGTTCGACATCCACGCTCATCGTGCTCACGCGCTACTGCCCGCGCAGTTCGTCGGGCCGCATTGGTTCCGTCCGCGCGTCCTCTGCGCTTTCGACCAGTTTCTCTATCTTCCCGCGCGCCTCTTTCAGCCGCTGCTCGCACATCTCGAACAGTTTCATGCCCTCCTCGAACAGGCTCACCGCGGCGCCCAGGCTTTCCTCGCCCTGCTCGAGCCTGGCAACGATTTCCTCAAGTCTGTGCAGGGCCTGCTCGAAGGTGGGTTCCGCTTTTTTGCGGCCGCCCTTCTCGGCCTTTTCTGCGCGCTGGCTATCGGGGCTGTCGCTGGTCATCGTTTTCTTTCCCGGTCTGCGTTATCCGACACGCGGCGTAACCGTCTTGAAAGGTGATGTTCGCCTCGTCGCCCTTTGCGACCTGGCTCACGCTCTTGACGAGGCTGCGTTCGGGCATGCGCTCGACAATCGCATAGCCGCGGGCGAGAATCCCTCTTGGATTCAGAGCCACAAGGCGGCCGCGGACCGCCGCGAGGGAGTCGGCGCGCGCCTGCACCAGCGCGGCGATCGCGTGTCTTGCGGAGGAGAAGAGTTCATCGGTCGCCCTGCGCGGCTCGTCGAGAAGGGACAGAGGCTGCGAGATGACCCTGCGGCCTGCGAGCGATTTCAGTTCTCTTTCAGCCATTGCAAGGCGCCGGGAGAGAGCGCCACTTGCGCGCTGCGACCACGCGGAAACCTGGCGCACGATCTCGGCGCGGTCAGGGGCGATGAGCATGGCAGCAGCAGTCGGAGTGGACGCTCTCACATCCGCAACGAAGTCGGCGATCGTGTAGTCAGTCTCATGCCCGATGGCGCTGACGACGGGGATAGTGCAGGCCGCTATCGCCCTGGCGACGCCCTCTGTGTTGAATGCCCACAATTCCTCCAACGAACCTCCGCCGCGCGCTAGCACTATGGCCTGGACTGCGGGCTGCACCTGGGCAGCCGCTATCGCTTTCACGACAGAGGGCGCGGCCGCTGCTCCGGTAACCTGCGCCGGCACGACGAGAATTGAGAGGGCGGGCCATCTTTCGCGCGTTATCCTTACGAAGTCGTGCAGTACCGCTCCATCGGTCGAAGTAACAAGCGCGACTCGCTCGCAGAAGCGCGGCAAGGGACGCTTGCGCTCCGGCCGGAAGAGGCCCTCGTCCTCGAGTTTCTTTTTCAGTTGCTCGAACGCGAGCCACAGCGCTCCCACGCCGTCCGCCCTGAGTTCCGCGACAACGAGTTGATATTGCCCCCTGCGCTCATAGACCGTGATGCGCCCGCGGGCGATGACGCGAAGGCCGTCCTGCGGCGAGAACTCCTGGGCCGCTGCCTCCTCGCGAAAGAGCGCGCACTCGAGTTGGCTGAACTCATCCTTGAGCGTGAAGTAGGTGTGGCCGGAATCGAAGCGGCGGCAGTTGCTGATCTCGCCCCGCACGCGGACATCTCGCAGCGCGTCGTCGCGCTCGATCAGGCCGCGCAGGTGCTGGGTCAACTGGCGGACGGAAAAGATGTGGGCGGCTTCTCGTTGTGCCAGATTCGAGGCGGTCATGCTTGCTTGTCCGGTGCGTGGCTGGGCACAGTGATCTTTCCTTCTTGCATGTCGCGGAGCAACTGCCCCAGGATGCCGTTGACGAACCTGCCCGACTCGGCGGTGCTGTATTTCTTGGCGAGTTCGACGGCCTCGTCAACCGAAACGCTGTTGGGTATGTCGGGCCGGAACAGGATTTCATAAAGTGCAAGGCGCAGCACGTTGCGATCCACGCTCGCCATGCGGTCGAGCGTCCACTGCCGCGAGTAGCGCGAGAGCACGGCGTCGAGGTGCTGGCAGTTGGCGACCGTGCCCTCGACCAGTTCGCGCGCGAACTGGAGCGTCTGCTCGTGCCACGGCCGCTGGGTCTCGGACAGCGCCATCGCCTCCTCGGGCGGTATCTTGCCGACGTCAATCTGAAACAACACTTTGAGGGCCAGTTCTCTGCCCACGCGGCGCCTTGGCATCTTCACACATCCAGGTGCATGCGCCGCGCGATGAAGTTGGTATAGACTTCGCCGCGCTTGAAGAAGGGGTTCTCCAGGACTTTCAGGTGGAAGGGAATCGTTGTCTTGACCCCCGTGATATGGAACTCGGAGAGCGCGCGGCTCATGCGCGCGATGGCCTCTTTCCTGTCGCGCCCCCAGGCGACCACCTTGGCCAGCAGGGAGTCGTAGAAGGGAGGCACCTCGTAGCCGCAGTACAGGTGAGTGTCCACTCGAATGCCCGGCCCGCCCGGCGGCATGTATTCCTCCACCACTCCTGCGCTGGCGAGAAAACCCCGCTCGGGGTCCTCGGCGGTAATGCGGCACTCGATGGCATGGCCCCTGGCCTCGATGTCTTTTTGCGTCAGGGACATCTTTTCGCCCGCGGCGATCTTGATTTGCTCTTTCACCAGGTCAACGCCGGTCACCATCTCTGTTATCGTGTGTTCGACCTGGATGCGGGCGTTCATCTCGATGAAGTAGAACTTGCCCTGCTTGTCGAGCAGGAACTCGACGGTCCCCGCGCCCTTGTAGGCGACCGCCTTGGCCGCCCTTATCGCGGCCTCGGACATCTGCGAACGGAGTTTCGAGGAAAGCGCGGCGCAGGGCGTCTCCTCGAGCAGTTTCTGATGGCGGGAAGTTTGCAGGGAGCAGTCGCGCTCGCCCAGGTGCACGATGTTCGCGCGCCCATCGGCCAGGATCTGGAACTCCACGTGGCGCGGCTCTTCCAGATATTTCTCCAGATAGACCTGGTCGCTGTCGAATGCCGCCCCGGCCTCGCTCTGCGCCACGGGCAACGAGGCGACCAATTCCTCCTCGCTGTAGGTGATGCGAATTCCCCTTCCGCCGCCTCCGGCGGCAGCCTTGATGGCCACGGGGTAGCCGATTCGCTTGGCCAGTTTGGTGGCCTCGGACGGCGAGGTGATGGGGGCCTCATCCTGGGGCGGCAGCACCGGCACCCCTGCCTGCTTCATCACGCGCTTGGTGGCGGCTTTGTCCTGAAGCGCCTGCATCGTTTCTGCGGTAGGGCCGATGAAGACGATCTTGCAGGCCTCGCAGTTCTCGGCGAAACTTGCGATCTCGGACAGGTTGCCGTAGCCCGGGTGGATCGCCTGCGCGCCGGAAATCAGGGCGGCAGTGATGATATTGGGGATGTTCAGGTAACTGTCGCGGTTAGGCCCCGGGCCGATGCACATCGCCTCATCCGCAAGGCGGACATGCAGACAATTCCGGTCCGCTTCGGAATAAACGGCTGCCGTGCCGACCCCCAGTTCGCGGCAGGCGCGAATCACGCGCACCGCGATCTCGCCACGGTTGGCTATCAGGATTTTCTTGAACACGACCGTCGTCTGGCCTGCGCGGGCTACTGGCGCTCGTGCCCGGGAGTCGTGCACTGCACCTGGCCGGTCTGCGGGTCATATGTGTAGGGCTGCTTGCTTACCGGGCAGGCGAGCGCGTCCGGCGGAAGCCTCAACTCCTGCAGGCTCGACGGCAGCTGTCCGTTGCTCGTTGCCTTGTAGGCTTCGATCGCCTGCCTGGCGCTGGCCAGGTTACTCGCGCACTGGGTTCGGCGCGCTGCCTCGAGCGCCATGAAGGGCACCGATGAGCCCCCGCCCGGCGTTCCTGAGGGCGCCCCCGGGGTTACACCTGGCGCTCCCGGCGTCATGCCGGAGCCGCCCGGCCCGCCGGTAAAGACCCAGAAAGCGCCGAGAATTATTGCCATCACGACCAGCAATTCGATCAGCATCAGAAACCCGTTCTCATTGGTCATCCGCGCCATGAGTTTCATCGCCTTGCTCCATTTCCGGCGTCAGCCGAAAAAGCACCTGGCCGTATTGCACCGCCGCCCTATCCTCGACCAACACCTCGCTCACCGTGCCTGACAGGGGGCAGCGCACCTCGTCCTTGACTTTCATCGCCTCGATAGTGCCGAGCACCTGACCCGCAGCCACCCTGCGGCCCGCGCGCACCACGCTTGCTGGATCGGAGCCGTCGCCGTGGTGAAAGACCCCGACGCGCTGCGCCAACACCTCCACCGGCTGCAGTGCCAGCGGCACCGCCAGCGATTCGCTCTCGGCAATCCCCGGCGCTGCGTGCGCCGCCTGCGCCCCCTGCGCGGGCGCTCCCGCTCGCTTGATGCTGATTTTCAAATCCGGCTGCTCGATGGAGAGTTCGGCCACGCCGCTCTCCTTCATCAGGTCAATCAGCCGCCGTATGCGCTCGATGTCCACAGCACTACACCCTGCTATACCCTGCCCAGGTATGCGCCGCTGCGCGTGTCCACGCGTATCACTTCCCCCTCGCCGATGAAAAGGGGCACCTGCACCACCGCTCCCGTCTCCAGCGTCGCGGGCTTGCTGCCGCCCGTCGCCGTGTCGCCGCGCAGGCCCGGGTCCGTCTGCGCCACCCTCATGTCAACGGTGTCAGGCAGTTCCACACCGATCAGCGTGGTGTCATGCATCAATAGGTTGATGACCAGGTTCTCTTTCAGGTACTTGACTGAGTCGCCGAGTTGGTCTTCCGCAATAGACGTCTGGTCGAAGGTCGCCATGTCCATGAAGACGTAGTCGTCGCCGGAGCGGTAGAGGTATTGGCTCTGCTTGCGCTCAATATAAGCCTCCTCCATGCGCTCGCCCGCCCTGAAGGTGCGATCGAAGACGTTGCTGGTGCGCAGGTTACGCATTTTCGTGCGCACGAAGGCGCCGCCCTTGCCGGGCTTGACGTGCTGGAAGTCCAGCAGTTGGAAAACCTCCCCGTCAAGTTCAATAGTCAACCCTTTTTTGAAGTCCGCCGTGGAAATCACGCTACAACCCCCGACCGGTATTCACCAGAGTTTACCCGCCCGCCGCGCAGAAGTCAAGCGCGAGACCGGGCGCCATGTGGACTGCGGCGGCTTGCCGCCGCTTTCAAAGCGGCACTGAAAGTGCCGCACTCCAAAGGTGACCTCGTTCGTGAACAATCGCGGCTAGGCCGACCGCACAAAGGCAGGCAGATCAGTAAGCGTTCGGACGATGGGGAATGCGGAGGGAGGCGGGGCGGCGTCGCGCGCCAGCCAGATGCCCTTCATGCCTGCGTTGGTGGCACCCTCGGCGTCTGCTTGCAGCGAGTCGCCCACGTGAATCGTTTCTTGCGGGCGTGCGCCCGCCATTTGCAGGGCGGTGCGGAAAATGGCCGGGTCGGGCTTGTCGGCGTTCGCCTCGGCGGAGGAAAGGATGACAGCGAAATATCGCGCGATCGAGATCTGCTCGCAAGTCTCGGGAAGGTTCCGCTTGTCCCAGTTCGAGATGACCCCCAGGCGCAAACCGCGAGCGATAAGCGTTTCCAGGCAGGGCCTCACGTCAGGATAGACTACCCAGACGCCCGGCTCCGCGTCCCATGCCTCCCACAACCGGCGGGCGATTGGGGTGCGGTCACCGGGCAAACCCAGCGACTCGACTATCGCTCTGCAGAAGGAGACAAAGCGGTTTGTGCGCGACTCGTAGTCGGGCGCAAAGCGGGCGCTGTTCTGCCTGTCCCATTCGCGCCCTGCCAGCAGGGCGCGCTCGACATCGCCGCGCGGGACATCGAGGCCGATGCGCTTGAGGTCATCCTGCAAGAGCACAACGCGCTCGGCGCGCAGATCGCAGAGAGTCCCGCCGAAGTCGAAGAAGACTGTGGTGATGTTCTTGATTAGAGCGCTCACCGCCCCAGTTTCACCGGCCTTCCCGTCTCGGCGGAGCGCGTCGCTGCGAGCACGACCTCCAGAGTCCTCGCCCCTTCGATCATCGGCACCGAGGGCTCGCGGTTCTTCTCGATCGCCTCGATGAAGTCGAGATTCTCTGCGACCATGACATCGTTCTCCGCCGAGATAACGGAGCGCGAGCGGAAACGTTGATCCGTGTAGTGAATCGTGGCGTTATTGGTGTCAGCAAGATAGATGGTGCGATTCTGGAACACGATCTCCGCGCTGCTGAGCCACTGGCCGGGCGTCGCGCCGTTGGTCGCGGAGATGGTAGCCACTGCCCCGTTCTTGAAGTGCAGCACGCAGGCGCTCACATCCTCGACGGTGTAATCGCGCACGTGGCGGTGGAATAGGTTGTCCATCGCGCAGAATACTACCGCCACCTCGCCGAAGAAGAATCGCGCCAGATCGTAAATGTGGATGATCTGCTCCAGGACCTGCCCACCGCTGCGGCTCTTGTCGCGCCACCACGCGCTGTGCAGCGAATTGCAGAAATAGCGCCCGACGAACAGCCCCGGCTTGCCCGCTTCGGCAGAAGTAACCATGCGGCGGATCTCCTGGGCGGCCCCGCCGAAACGCAGGCAAAAGCCGACCTGGGACTTGACTTTCGCGGCCTTGACCGCTTTCACCATGCGGTCGGCGGCGGCCATGTCGAGGGCGATAGGCTTCTCGATGAAAATGTGAACGCCGTGCTTGGCAGCGACCTGGACCTCGTCGCCATGCGCGAAAGGCGGCAGGCAGATGTAAACCGCGTCCAGTTTCTCTCGCTCGAACATCTCGTGCCAATCGGTGTAAGTTGCGCCCTTCCCTGCGGAATACTGATCGGAGAAAGCGCGGCTGCGCTCGGGCATGATGTCGCAGAATGCCACCAGTTGAGCGCGGCCGGTGGCCGCCAGGGCGCGTGCGTGGGCGTGGGCGATGCCTCCGCATCCGATGATCGCGGTTCTCAGAGTCGCCATTCGCAAGACCTCCCGGTGAAGTGTTACGCCAGACTTCCAGGACTGCAAGAGAACTCCTGCCGTGGAGGGCAAAAGCGCGCGGGCTTTGCCTGGCTTGCTTGCCCTGAGTCCGCCAATCCGTCAGCCGACGGACGGACGAAGGGAGCGCAGCGGGGGGTGGAATGGCTGATCCCCGACTAAATCGGGGCGAAGGACGGCTTGACGAGGCAAGAAGCCTGGGCTATCATGCCCACCGAAAAACAGCCCGGCTTGCGGCACATTCGCAGCAGAGAAGAGTGGAAACGATGGCTAATCGTCCGAGGCTGGCTCTCACGGTTCTGGTATTCCCGGCCGCTTTCGCGCTGGCGGCGCCCTGCCTTGCGCAGCCGTGGCCCAAGACTGCGGTTCCCCAGGATGCGGTCGCTGTCCAGGCGGTCGGCGTTCCTGGCAGCGCGCTTCTCGAACGGGCCCTACTGACTGCAGAAAGGGCGGCGGCTCGAGGTTGGCCTGCAGAGACCCCGCTCGTCGAGTTCCTGAGGCAGTGCGGCCGCGTGGATCCGAACCAGAGGCTGCTGCCGGAGAGGACGGTTGTCCTTCAGAGCAACCGGCTTCTGCTGCCCGCTTACCAGGTGGGGCGCAGAGCGCTGCAGCCCCCTGTGGGGCGACAGGCGAATACCCTGTCTTTTCGCTATGTGGGCTGGACTACTGCGGAACAGGCGACGCTTCAGGATTACGTTACGCGCGCCTATCCCGTTCTGGTTTCGATCTATGGCCCGCCTGCTGCAAGCATCCAGGTGAGCATAGTGAAAGACACGAACCTTCACAACCTTCTGGGCGGCACGTATAACGCCTCAACGAACGAGATCCGAATGCCCGCTATCGCGGACGCGAGCCGCGATACCTACACCCTGGCGAACCTGATACTGCGCGCCTTTCACGATGACCTGATGCTCTTTTACGAGGCGTGGGAGGCGGGTTTCTGCCGCGCTGCCGCGCTGGCCGCTCACAAGCGGGTTGATGCGTCCTTCTCGGCCTCCGACGACCCGTTCTACTTCCTGCCGCTCTATGAACTTCTGAACAAGCCTGCGCTGGGCAACTCGAAGTTCTTTCCGCCTTCAGGGTTCACGGGCATGAGCGTCTGGCGCATCGGGATGGCCCAGGCCGCATGGCTGAAGGTGATGGGCCATTATCCGAACTTCTTCCGCGATTTCAATGCGCTCTACTATGCTCAGTGGACGCCGACCCGCAATCCTCCCCTTTCAGGCGATGTCGAGGCCCTGGTGGAAATAGCGGCAACCGTCGCGCCCACCGTCGAGAGCATGCCATTCGCCGACTGGTTCCGCAGGCAGCACGTCCTGGACACGAGCGTCGCCATCGGGGAGAAACTCTACGCCGCCCCCTACCCGTTGCACGAGACAGCGGCCCTGGAACTGGACTACTATCGCACGCTGAGCACCGGCGACGAGCAGCCGTTGTCCGGGACAGGGCACCTCTCATACTCAGGTTGGGACGGCGTGCCCTATTTCCCGTATGAGGGTTCCGAGGTCCCGATCAGCGCAGGCCAGGGCTTTCTGTCGCCAACGTTCGTGGGCGTCGGGGGCCCGCAGAGGATCAGCATCGAGGCCTCCGTCGGCCAGCAGCAAGCGCTTGCCTACTTCCCATACGCAGTCAGCGGGCCGCAGAACGAGAACGAGTTCTTTGGCGTAACGCTGGGAGCGGACTCGGGGACTGTTTCACTGGTCCTCGCCGATGGGCGCACCGGTATGCCCACGGTCTCCCAGGGAGCCTGGAGCCTGGACGCCGGCGCGAGTCTGAACAAAGTGGGCACTTCCGTGTTCGACTACAAGACCGGCGGGCGGCCGGGGCAGAAACGCAGGGTGGGAACGGCGTGGCTCAACTATGTCGGCGTTCTGCAGTCTGCCCCCGGCGGCGCGGCTTCATTGACGCACACTTTTCCCGCCGGCCTGAATCTCGTAACGTTTCCGATAGAGCCATTCGAAACCGATGCAGCCCGCGTGCTGGGCCTGCAGCCCTTGCAGACGCTGCTGGCCCGCTGGAAGCCCGACCTTTCCGGCAGCAACAAGTATGTGTTCTATCCCCACACCCCGACCATTGCCCCTGGGCTGGGATACTGGCTGAAACTGGATCAGGCCCGCGCGGTTACGATAACCGGGGTGCTGCCATCGTCCGCCGCGCCCTATCCGATAAGGCTGCTTGCAGGCTGGAACCAGGTCGGCAACCCGTTCGCGCAGACAGTTCCTCTCGGCAAGATCACCGTGAAGTACCTCGATCGCGCGCCGGTGACGTTCTCCACTGCGGTCGCGCAGGAGTTGGTGAGTGCGGTATATCGCCTGGGGGCAGACGGCAAGTACCAGACGAGCCAGGAACTGCCCCCGTGGGAGGCGGTCTGGGTGCAAGCCATGCCCGCTGAGGGCGTCTGGCTGCTGGTTTCCCCACCGTGAGGCAGGTAACCATGACAAAGAAATGGCATTGGATACTCGTCGGTGCGCTGCTCGCATCATGCCTGCTCATCGGCTGCGGCGGGGGCGGAGGGGGAGGGACGAACCCGCCGCCAATCACGCCGCCCCCTGAGCCTTTCAACCTGGGGGGTAAGGTGATGGATTCGTCCAGCAAAGGGCTAGCCGGGGCGGCGGTTGTGGTCGTTGTCAGGGACACCGGCCAGCAGGTAGCCGCGACCACATCGTCTTCAAACGGAGATTACGGATTCTTCGTCCCCCCTGGCAACTATCGGGTCAGAGCGACCCTCGCCGGCTACCAGCCCGGCCAGGCGGATGTGAACCTCTACGCCGGCGACAAGCGCCTGAGCGTGAACATAACCCTCACCCAGTAGCAGCGGCCTGGTCAGCGCGCAAGCCCCAGGCACAGGCAGCGGGGCTTCGGCAGAAGACGCCGCCATCCGGCAAGAGCGCGTCGGAATGGGAACGTGCTCCAGAGAGGTTCTCGTATTGCAGCAACGATTTTCAACCATGTGGCACAGCCGTCTGCCACCAGGGAAGCCGAAGGGCTCACAATGATGCGCATGGTCAGGAGGGGGGCAAGTGGGAGTGGTGGAATAGCGTCGTGTCCGCGAATGGGCGAGGAGGGCTGAAATGGAAGGCCAGCAGAGTCCGCAGATTTCGCAGATTGAGCAGATGCCGCAGAGGAAGCGCAGGCGCAGTCCATGGCTATTCATTGGATGTGGGGGGCTGGGATGCCTGGTGCTGGTGTTGGGCGCGCTGTTCTTGGCGGGCATGTTCGTCCACCTGTCGGGGGGAATCGGGGGCAGGATAGCGCTCGTGCGGGTGGAGGGGGTGATCACGGGTTCGGCAGGCGGTTTTCTCGAGGGCGGTGCGAACTCGGACCGCCTGGTGAGAGTGCTGCGCAAGGTGGCAAGGGACGCGAACGTGGGAGCCGTTGTGCTGCGCGTGGACAGCCCGGGCGGAAGCGCTGCCGGCTCACAGGAAATCTACGACGAAATCCTACACGTCAAAAAGGCAGGCAAGCCTGTTGTAGTTTCGATGGGCGACGTCGCTGCGTCCGGGGGTTACTATGTTTCGTGCGCAGCAGACAAGATCATTGCCAGCCCCGGCACGATCACCGGAAGCATCGGTGTGATCATGTCTGCGCCGGAACTTTCGGGACTCTTGAAGAAGATCGGCTGGAACGAGCAGGTGATCAAAAGCGGGCCGCACAAGGACATGGGCTCTTTCGCGCGGCCGTTGACGCCCGAGGAAAAGAAGATCGTGCAGGACCTGATCAATGACATATACGACCAGTTCGTGACGGCGGTGGTGGAGGGGCGCACTGGGAAACTGACGCGCGCGCAGGTTGTGCGCCTGGCTGATGGCCGGGTTTACACCGGCAGGCAAGCGAAAAAACTGGGACTGGTGGACGACCTGGGCAATATCAGGTATGCGATTCGCGAGGCGGCCCGCTTGGGGGGCCTGAGGGAAGGCGCGGCGGTGGTCGAGTACGGGCGGGCGGGATTGCTCGATGTCTTGCTCGGAGGCCTCGCCGAATCGCGAAGCCCGTTTCGCCGCGCAGGGTTGCTGTATTCGCCGCTGGCAGATTCGCTTGTGCGCAGCCTGCAGTAGGGGCGAGGGGGCTGAAGTGGCCGGGAAGGTGTGTGGTTTGAGCGGATTCGTGCCGGTGCACGAGAGCGGGTTGGAGAGGCCCGTGGTGCGCGCAAGGGATGTCGTCTTCGGGCGCGGCGGAGAGAGAGACCTGACGCTCGACCTGTTCCGTCCTGCCAAACCGGAGGAGCGCCCGCTGCCGGTGGTGGTTTTCATTCACGGAGGTGGGTGGGGCGGGGGCACCAAGGAGAGTTATCACGACCTGGCGGCGCGGGCGGCTTCGCACGGGTATCTGTGCGCATCGGTCTTCTATCGTTTGTCGGGGGAGGCTCCATTCCCGGCGGCGCTCGAGGATTGCAAGTGCGCAGTGCGGTGGGTGCGAGCGAACGCGGCGCGGAACGGGTCTGACGGCGAGCATATCGCTGTTTGGGGCCACTCAGCAGGAGGGCACCTGGCTGCGATGGTGGCCTTGACGCCAGGGAAGTTCGAGGGGGAGGGCGGCTGGCATGACGCGTCGAGCGCAGTGCAGTGCGCGGCGTGTTTTTGCGCGCCTTCCGATTTGACTGTCCGGTCGCCGCACGTGCTGGCCGGGGCGATCGAGCAGTTCGTCGGGCCTGCGCCTGTCCACGGGCGCAGGCCCGATGACCAGCGCGTCCGACGCCTGCAGGCCAGCCCGCTCAGTCACGTATCCAGGCAGGCGCCGCCTTTTCTGATAGTCCACGGGGATCGAGATGATGTGGTGCCGATAGAGCATGCCGAGCGGCTGGCGGCTGCGCTGCGAGAAGCGGGCGCGCAGGCTGAACTGGTCAGGGTGAAGGATGCCGGGCACAGGCTTGACCTGATGAACGAGGAAGAGGCCGGCCCGGGGGGCGAAACGCTTCTGGGCATGACGCTTGGGTTTCTCGAGAAACATCTGCGGAGGCTGACGTGATCCGGAAGGAGCATGGTTTGAGCGGCTTCGAGCCGGTGGATATGAGCGGCCTGCAAAGGCCGGTGGTGTGCAGAAAGGAACTTGTCTTCGGGCGCGGCGGCGACAGAGACCTGACGCTCGACCTGTTCCGTCCTGCCAAACCGGAGGAGCGCCCGCTGCCCGTGCTGGTTTTCATTCACGGAGGTGGGTGGGGCGGGGGCACCAAGGAGAGTTATCACGACCTGGCGGCGCGGGCGGCTTCGCGCGGGTATCTGTGCGCCTCGGTGTTCTACCGGTTGGCTGGTGAGGCCCCATTCCCGGCGGCGATCGAGGACTGCAAGTGCGCGGTGCGGTGGGTGCGATCAAACGCGGCAGAGCACGGGACCGATGGCGAGCATATCGCAGTGTGGGGGCATTCGGCTGGAGGGCACCTGGCTGCGATGGTGGCGCTCGCGCCGGGGAAGTTCGAGGGGGAAGGAGGCTGGCAGGAGTCATCCAGCGCTGTGCAATGCGCAGTGTGTTTCTCCACGCCATTCGATCTGACGGACAAGACTTCGGGCCTGGAGGGACTTGTCACCCAGTTCATCGGGCCTACGCCCGCCGACCGGCTACGGCCCGCAGGCGGGCCGGCAGCGGAGCCCGATGAGATCCGCCGGCAGGCGAGCGCGAACACGTATGTCGCCGGAGGGAAGACGCTGTTCCTGTTGTTTCACGGGGTGGAGGATGTGCTGCCGATCAGCCAGTCGGACCGGTTCGCTGCTGCGCTGCGCGACGCCGGGGTGCCGGTGGAACTCGTGCGCGTGCCTGGTGCCGGGCACGACCTGGAGCGCTTCAGCCCGGACCTTTTCACCCGCGCCATTGCGTTTCTGGATAAGCATCTGAAGCCGCCAGGCGGGGGGCCGCGGTAACCCGCGATGCGGATTGGCGACCTGGTCAGCGTCAGCGATTTCCCTGCCGTAGTTTCGCTTGCTCACGTGGCGGCGACCAAGGAGAAGATATTCGAGGAAACCGAAGGAGGGGGGCCTCTCTCTTCCGAGAGCGAGCAGGCACTTGCGGGATACCTTTCGGAATACTTCACCACCGAACCAGAGAACCGCGCCGCTTGTCGCTCAATCCTGAACAGCCTCGCGCGGGTGGATGGGCCGGGCGGGGCGTTCATCGTGCGCGGAGTCTATGGCAGCGGCAAGTCGCACCTGCTCGCGGTTGTCAGCCTGCTCGCGGAATTCCCCGAGGCCTGGCCGGTATTCCTCGCAGGGCATCCCGAGTTCAATGACATCGCGCGCTGCTTTCATCCCCAGCGGCGCTTGCTTGTGGTGCAACTAGCCCTCGACGAATCAGGCCCATCGTCGCAGCCGCTGGAGGACACGGTCTTCGAAGGCGTTCAGCGCGAACTGCGGGCCAGGAACCCGGGCCTCGACGTGCTGCTTGCGGAAGCGAGTCACGTTCTCAGCGTGGCGCGCGAGTTTCTGCTGCCGCGATATGCGAATAGCCTGGATGATTTGAGCCGCCCATTAGGAGCGTCGTGGTCGGAACTGGCGCAGAAGGATGCGCGCGCTGCGGCTTTGGTTGCGCAGCAACTCTGTGCGCGGGAGTCGCTGCCGCTGCGCCTGTGGCGCTCGCGCGCTGAGGCGATAGGACTGCTCGAAGAAGCGCTGCGCGAGAACGGCTACAAGGGGATTGTGGTTCTGCTCGATGAACTGGGCCTGTTCCTGGCGGCAAAGGGGAAACGCGAACTCGATGCTGATGCTTCCTTTCTTCAGTTCCTCGCTCAGCACAGTAGCCGCGCGCCGCTGTGGCTGGTCGCAACGATTCAGAGATCGCTGGAGGAAATCGGCGATGTGGATCGGCACACGCTGCGCCAGATCGGCGACCGGTTCGAGAAACACGCCCTTTCAATTGCGCAAGCGCGAGAAGTGCTGAGCAAGAAACTCGTGAGGAAGAAGAACACCGAAACATATCCCCAGGCGATCGAAGCCCTGCACGCTGGCCTTTCTCGACAAGCGCTGCCGCCGTTCTCCGCTGCGGCGCTGGCTGAGTGCTACCCGCTGAACCCGATGGCTCTGGAGTTGCTCGAGGGGCTGGCTGACTCGGTTCTCTCGAAAACGCGCAGCGTGCTTCAGTTCGTGCAGCAGAGCGCAAGCGCGGGCGGCCTGCTCGATCGGCCACATGATCGTCTGCTCGCGCCGGCAGACATCTTCGATTTTTTCTGGCCGAGAATCTACGACATGCCTGAGGTGACGGCGCAGCGCGCGGCATTCTCGTTCCTCGAATCGCGCGTGCGCAGTTTCGCGGAACACCAAGCGCTCGCTATGGCAATAGCCAAGGGCTTGGTGTTGTGCAACGTAGCGGGCATGCAGTGGAATGTGAGGCAGCACGCTGCGGCCCTTGCTTTCTCGGACGCTGGCGCGGCGGTGCAATGCGCGCAGGCGCGCGAGACGCTGGAGAGCCTGAGGCGGCGAGGGGCTTATGTCGAGGTCAGCAGGCAGGAGGGCGAGTGGACTGACATCTACTTTCTGGATGTTGCCACAGACGCCTCGGAACTGCTGCGCAGGCGGCTCGACGAGATGCTGGCGGCTATGACCGACGAGGATCAGCGCGTGCTCGAATTCGCCCACGCGGCCGGCGGAGAAAAGGGACTGCCGCTTGGCATGTTTGCGGCGCCGAGGGCAATCGCTTTTGAATGGCACAACACCAGGCGCTGGGCAACGGTTCAGGTCTGCGATCTGCGCGGCATTGGCGAGGCGCAACTGCGCAACGCCGCCGCTGCGATTGAGAGCCCGGCGAGCAGAGAGGACGCCCATCTGTTGATTGGCACGCTCTACGATCCGGAGGGCCAGCAAGCGGCCTGGCAGAGGGCCGCCGCTGCTGTGGCGGGCCGCTTCGCAGCAGGCCTGGCAGCCTGGATCCCGCGCGCCGCAGATGCGCGCGACATCGAAGTGCTGCGCGAACACGCTGCGCTGCGCATCGCGCTGCAAGACCCGGCGCTGAAGCAGGGCGCGAAGGCAGCCGACATGCGCCGCCTGGCCTCCGAAAAGGCTGCCGCCCTGGAGCAAGAGGCGGCGCGGATCGTCAAGCGCCTTTATGCTGAGGGCCAGGTGCTTGCTGTCGGCGACCAAGCCCCAATTGCTGCGCCGGACCTCGAACAAGATTGGGAGAAGGTGCTTGCCGAACTGCTTGCACCTCGTCTTGCGGCTGTCTTTCCCGATTTCGCCGCAATGGCTCCGGCGCGTTTGCTCGCGGGACGGCAGCAAGTGAATCAAGTGATAAACCAATTCTTGCGGCCCGATCAACCCGTCGTGCTCCCCGGGTCGTCGCTCGAAGCGCACGTGCGCGACTACCTCGCGCCGCTGGGACTTGCTCACAAAGAAGGCGCACGCTGGGCTGTCAGCATCTCGCCGGGCAAAGCGGTCGAGGCGGTGTTGGCATTGCTGCCGCGGGATGAGCCGGCAGCCTTCGCAGACCTGGAGAAGGGCCTGGCGAAGTCGGCCGGATTGGTGAGGGAGCAGGTCGAACTTGCGCTTGCTGCAATGGCGAGGGCGGGCTGGGTTGTCCCGTGCGATGCCTTCCTGAAGCCGATCCCCTTCGAGCAGTTGGGAACGCCGGTCTCGGAACACCAGCCGTTCTGGGCGCGCGCGGCCCTCATCGCAGCCGGCAAGCGCGAGGCGGCAATCGAACTGGCGCGTGCGCTGTTTGATCGTGAACTCGGCGAACTGGACCTGCCAGCGCAGCAGCATCTGTGGCGAGAGGCGTGCGCGTGGGCTGCTCGAATCAGGCGCGAGATGCCTGCGCTCAGACAATCCCTGGACGAGGCGCGCAATGCCCTTGGGCACGAAAGGATCATGTGGGCCGCAGCATACGGCCTGCTTGCGCGCGCGCAGTCTTTCGCTGGAAAAATCCCGGAAGGCGTCCCTGCGCAGGAAGGCTTGAGCGCAATGATCGAGGCCCTGGCCGACTTCGATAATGGAGCCGGCGACCTCAAGGCCTTGCGCGCAGTTGAGCATTTCGTCCGTGAGCATGCAGTGCCGCTTGCTGCGCTTTCGGCCTACCTGAGACATGATGCGCTGACCCCCCTGCCGAATTCAATGGCCGAGAAGATGAAGCAGCGCCTGTTGGAGGCCCTGGCGCAAGGCGAGGGATTGATCCCCGAGGCAGACAATATCAGCCGCCTGGCGGATGACTTCTTCCGCTCCTATTCGAAGGAGTATTGCGCATGGCACGCGCAGGTTTTCGCGGCCTCGCATTTCCGTCCCTACGTCGAAGCAAGAAGGAGCGATTGGTATCAAGCATTGCAGGCGCTTGCAAGCGCGGGGCTCGACCACGCCGGAGTTTTCGTATCGTTTGAGTCAGCGTTGAGACAAGCCGCCGCTGCGCAGTGCACCGGCGAGAGGCTGCCGGGCGCGCTGCGCGAGTCGCCGGTCTGCCCTGATTGCCGGCTGCGCATGGGGCAGCGCCTTGCCCTGCCCGACGTGCGCGAGATGGAGAGCCGCGCCGCCGGGGCAATCGCCGGCGCGCTGGCGTGGCTGAAGAAGCCCGAGGTGATGAAGCAGGTCGAGACCGCGCTGGCAACCCGGGCGGACGAGGCGGCGCAAGGAGTGCGCGCCCTGCTCGCCCTGCCCGCTGATGCGCCGGCCGGAGACGTCGCTGCGCTGTGCACGGCAGAAGCGGTTGCGCTGCTGAAGCGCGTTACCATCAAGCCGCAAGCCACGCGCAGCACCGAGGCGTTGAAAGAGACGCTGCGCGGCCGGGTGTCAAAAGGTGAGGCCGTGAGCGCTTTCACTCATTGGCTGGACCCACAGCAAGACCTGAAGGACGATGATGTGATCGAGATAACTTGAGGGAGGAACACTAGTGCCGGAACTGCGCAAACGCATAATGAGACTGCTGGGAGATTTCCCGCGCCGCGCCGCGCTGCGGCTGCGCGTGGAGGAGCGGCAGGAGAGCGACGGCTTCGTGCGCGAGCGGATAACCTACTTCGTCGAGCCGGGCGAGCGAGTGGCTGCTTACTTGCTTCTACCACAGGGTCTTGATAAGCAGGCCCCTGGGATTGTGGCAGCCCATCAGCACGCCGGGCAGTTCTACCTTGGCAAATCCGAGCCCGCAGGTTTGTCTGCCAGTGCCATGTATCACTACGGCCTCGATCTCTGCAAGCGCGGCTACGTGGTGATCTGCCCCGATCACCTGGCCTTTGAAGAACGTCGCCCGCCCGAGTACCAGCGCGCCGAGAACGGCAGCCTGGAAGGCCCGAACTACGAGCGCTTCGTGGCGATGGCCTATATCCTGCGCGGCTCCAGCCTTCAGGCCAAGTATCTGCACGACCTCGCGCGCGCGATTGACGTGCTTCAATCCCGACCCGAGGTTGATAAGGAGCGCATCGGGGCCATCGGGCATTCACTCGGCGGGCAGGAAACATTGTGGCTGGCCTGGTTCGATGACCGGGTGAAGGCGGCGGTTTCGTCCTGCGGCTTCGGAATGATCTCCACCGTCCTGCGCGAGCGGATCAACCACAACATGGCCTCATACGTGCCGGGGCTGCTCACGGTTTGCGACATGGACGAAATCGCTGCGAGCCTTCCGCCGAAGGCGTTGCTTATGATCGCCGGCGATCAGGATCGCATCTTCCCGATTGACGGAGTGCGGCACATCGGCGAGCGCGGTCGCGCGGCCTACAGCGCGGCTGGCGTCGCTGAGCGATTCCGCTGCGAGATATTCGCGGGCGGGCATTCATTCTCCGACGATATGAAGGCGATTGCTTACGGCTGGCTCGACCGCTGGCTGAAGGACGCAGCCTGATTGCGAGGCGCGGCGGGCGCAGGCACGTGGCTAGGCAAAGCCGCCACGGCGGCCCGGAGGGCCTAGCCGCCCGCCCTACAAACTCCGCTCAGGGCTACACGGCCTCCCAGGTCATTCTGAGCCAAGTGGCTAGGCCCTTCGGGCCGCCACCCCGGCCCGACAGGAGCGGGCCTAGGGGCGAAGAATCCCACCGAAGACACGATGGCTGAAGAGCGAACCGAGCGCGCGATCACCGTTCGCGCGGTGCTGCTGGGCATCGCGGCCGAGTTTCTGCTGTTCGTCTGGGTCGCCGCCAGCGAGATCAGCGGCGACGTCTATCTGATCTGCTATTCGCTCCTCTACCCTGCAGTTGCCCTGCTGGTATTGCTGGCTGTGGGCAACTGGGCCGTGGCGCGGATCCTCCCCCGCATTGCGCTGACGCCGCGAGAGATACTGGTCGCCTATGTGATGGTTACCTGCTCGCTGCCCCTTGCGGGGTTCGGGATGATGCGCTTCCTTGTGCCGAGCCTGGTCCTGCCCGCATATTCCGCCGCCTTGCTGCCAGCGGGGTCGCAGGCCGTTTCCGCGACCAGTTGGGGCACGTATCGTGACGCGATTCATCCATGGCTGGTGCCGCACGGGACGAAGGCGGCGGTTGATTTCTTCACGGGCGGGGTGCCGGTGCCGTGGGGGGCGTGGATGACGCCCCTCTTCTGGTGGGGCTCTTTCTTCGCTGCGCTGGCGATTCTTCAACTTGCCGTTGCAGTGCTTCTTGAGCGGCAGTGGGTGCAGTCGGAACGGCTGACGTTCCCGATAGTGTACCTTCCGCTGGAGATGGCCAGGGAGGGAACGGCGTTCCTGCGCAACCCGGTGATGTGGGCGGGGTTCTTGCTGCCCTTCTCACTGCAAACGCTGCTGGCGGTGAACCATCTGTTCCCCGCGATACCCGCCTACCAACTGAAGGGCTGGTTCTATCAGCCTTTCAGATCGCTGCCGTGGAGCGCCTTCGGCGGGATTGCGGTGGGATGGTATCCGATCGCGACCGGCCTGGCCTATTTCATCCCCACCGACATCAGTTTCAGTTGCTGGTTCTTCTTGGTCTTCATGCATCTCATCAAGGTGCCCGTCGCGGCATTTGGGGTGGAGGTGCGGGAGCCGGAGTCAGGGCAGTCGCTGTTCCCGTATATTGACGAGCAGGGCGCGGGCGGGTGGCTTGCGATCGCGGCGCTGAGCATATTCGCGGCGCGGCGGCATCTGCGCGGCGTGGCGGCAAGAGCGCGAGCGGGCGATGTCCTGTACCGGCGCGCGTTCATCGCGATGGCGGCGAGTGCGCTTTTTCTGGTGGCATTTGGGCGGCTGCTGCGGGTGCCGATGCCGCTGATGGCCGGCGTTCTGGCGGTGTATCTGTTGTATGTGCTGGTGGCGGCAAGGGTTCGCGCCGAGGTGGGTACGCAGTGGACTTTCTCCCCGCACATAACGAACGCGAACTACATCTTCATCGGCACCGCGGGACCGGGGGCATTTGCGCCGCGCACGCTGACCAACCTCGCGGTGCTCGAGGGCGTTACAGTTGACGTGCGCGGCCAGCCCCTGGCGGCGCAGATAGAGAGCATGAAGATGGCCGAGTCGAGCGCGCTGCCTATTGGGAGGCTGGCGGCGGTGATCCTGCTGGCGACGATCGTGGGTCTGGCATTTGCTTTCTGGACGAGCATGAGTAACTGGTATGCCACGGGCGCGGATACGGCGAAGGCGAATGCGTACCAGATCGTCAAGGGGCGGCTCAATTTCGAGCGCCTGCAGCCGCTGCTGCAAGCGCCCAGCAAGCCGAACATCATGGGATTGATCGCGATCATCTTCGCCGGGATGTTCACTCTGGGCCTGTCCGTGATGCGGGTCAGGTTCCAGAACTGGCCCTTTCACCCGATCGGCTACGCGCTGGCGAACACGATCACCGTCCGGGCGTTCTGGATGTCCTACCTTTTCGCCACCATTACGAAGTCGGCGGTGCTGCGCTACGGCGGTGCCGGCCTCTATCGCAAGAGCATCCCCTTCTTCGTCGGGATCATCATGGGCGACGCCCTCGCCCAGGCCCTCTGGAGCCTGGCGGGCCAGTTGCTGCACTTCCCGGTTTATCAGTTCCTGACGTGAGGGGCCGAATTGGGAGTGTTTCACGTGGCACATTTGACTTTTGGGTATCCTGGCGCGTCCTGGGGCGGAATAATATGCGAACTAATGTTTTATAGAATGCTACTTTTCCGCGCCAACAAGCCGCAACCGTGAGACAGGGCGCGATCATGCAGCGACAACGATGAGAAACCCGTGATTCCTGCGAGTATCGCGGTTTTGGGGTGATTTGTCAGTTTGTGATGCAAAAAGAGGGCGGGATGGACAGGGCTGCCGCCCTGGGCTTCGGCAGAAAGATACCGAAGCGAGGGGAGGATCCTATGCGCTAGGACCATTCGGAGTAGTGTGTCAGTTCCTCAAAGAGAAGACTATCACGGCTGATTACGTCGAGAACTGGAACGCTACGGCCTCGCACAAGCGTGTCGCAATCTTGCGAATACGCACCGGGGTCGTTTTGGCTCTGCCACACACGGATAATTCGCTCTTCCAAACTGCGAATGGGGGAGATGTCGCATCTTCGCAGACTGCCGACGACAATGCAGGGCGTCCCGATCCTGCGCAGCTCCTCGCGTGCTGGGGAATCCTCTTCGTGATGATAATACACTGCCTCTCCCCCCCAAGACCGGAATAGCCTATACAGTCCCGATGCGTCCCTGAGGGTCGAAAGACAATGAAAGAAGCAGACATGGCCCGCGCGATTGGAAGCTGACAATTCGTTGCGCTCGATTAGGGCCTGTGCGGCTGCTGGGCTAATCCGGCCCTCTTGAACGAGTCTCTCGATCCGCTGCTGTGTGAAGGCGGGCGACAAAGGACGTAAGCCATTCGCGCGAATGCCCTGTATCTCTGTTTCAGTGAGGCGAGTGCAATGGAAGCCAATGATTGAGTAATCGCGAATCAGCTGCCGAATTGTCTCGACGATACTGTTCCAGCGCAGCAAGTGAGGATTCTTCGGCGGATGGAGGCGGATAAGGACGTCACCTTCTACCAGGTCGTGAATGCGTTTCTCCTCTTGTAGATAGGAGCGAATGAAGTCTCGTTCTGAGTTCAGCAGATCGCGAAGGGACTGTGGCCAGGTGTCTATGCCATCAAGAAGAATATGGTTGCGGTAGCGGAGAGGTGATGACACGAGGGCTCTCTAAGTTCTTGTCCCGCAGCGTGCGACGTTTCGTGCTTCGTTAGCGGGCGGAGCAGGCCCGTTACTGTCGGGCGGATTGTCTGTTGCTGTGGACATTCGCACGTGATTCCTCCTCGTCCCACCTGGCATCACGGGCATTATATCACGTGGGCGGGCTTCAGCCGAAGGTGGGTGGACGGCATGCAGACAGAAGTGGTATTCTTCACTGCACTCAGAATGACAGAAGGGGCGGCGGGCGCAGGCCCTTCGACTTCGCTCCCTTCGACAAGCTCAGGGCAGGCAGGGTCGCCCGCAGGCGACACGTTACCGAAGGAAGGTAAAGGACTAACGATTCCCGGGGCGAATAGTACGCTCGTAGGGTTGGGCACATGGCGAAGGAGAAGGCCAAACTCGGCCGGACCACAAGGGCGAAGGCCGACACGTTTGAAGTGCGCGACGCAGCATCTCCCCCGCCCCTTCTGTTCGGGCCTGTGCCGCGTATCGAGTCCGCCTTCTCCACCTCGTCCCGCGTGATCTTCCACGAAGGGGACGCACTTACGTTCCTTCGCACGCTCCCCTCGAAGCTAGTCAGACTAATAGTGACTTCTCCGCCATACAATATTGGGAAGGAGTACGAGAAGGCAAAGGCTCTCGACGAGTACCTCTCGGAGCAGGCTCGGGCCATTGCGACCTAGACTGAGGGATGCGATGCCCAACGTCCACAAGAGCGAGATTCTCCAAATGCTTCGCGAGCGCTTCGGTCGACTTGAGAAGCTCGCGCACAGTCAATCGCTCTTTTGCCTGGGAGATGACGCGGCGCGCATCTACTTTCGCTACTCAAAGCGGCACGCGCGGGATCGGGCCTTCTTCGGGCTGCGAGAAGTAGACTTGCGCCAACTCGAGGGACACAACGCTTTTCTTTGTCTCTTTCTCGACGACGGGTCACCCCCGCTGTTCGTGCCGTATGCGGACTTTGAGGAGGTCTTTCGCAACGCAGAAGTGGCCAGCGATGGGCAATACAAGGTCTATCTCTACTTGCAGCGGGACGCCCTGGAGATGGCGGTCGCAGGCCAAGGACGTTTCAACGTTGAATCCTATGCCGGATTCGAGGCGCTGGAGCGGAGCCTGGATGCCAGACGTTTACGTGAGGCGCGCGATCTGTCACATTCGCAGGTGCAGACTCTACTGGCTGACATCGGACGAATCAAGGGGTACGACATTCGCGTACCCGAGAACGATGTGGGCAGGCTTGAGTGGTCACTCGCAAAGCCCTTCCCCTTACGGCAGAGCATCCCCGCGGGCTTTGGCGATGTGAGTTCGATCCTATCAGAGATCGACGTGCTGTGGGTAACACGTGGCCGCAACGCTATCGAAGGGCTGTTTGAAGTTGAGCATTCCACCCCGGTCTTCTCAGGGCTTCTGCGGTTCAACGACATACTGTTGATGCACCCCGAGGCCTCGCGGTTCTCCATCGTATCGAACGAGCCTCGGCGCGGAGTGTTCTCTCGCCAAATCATGCGGCCAACGTTCCGCCAGAGCGGGCTCGCAGACCGCGTCACCTTTCTTGAGTACGCCAACGTATTCGAATGGCATGCACGGCTCGTGCATCAAGGAGAGGGTCATGGGTAGGAGCACTGCAGGTACTCACCTCTACACGGTGGTGGAGGTGAGCGCTGGCGTTGCCACTGCGGCGTACTGTTTCGCGCGCCTCAAGGAAGCCCGTGTGTGTGCGAGGCGCCTCAGCAAGGGGCGCGATCTCCAGGAGGACGACGTGCAGGTTTTCAGAGTCGTCGTCGGCACCTCGTGTGAGCCGGTGGCTCTTGACGGAGACTGATCCGGCGAATAGTCCCCGTGCAAATGTGGATGGCGTATAACGTCTGCGCCAAGATGACCATATTCAGCAAGCTGGGCCACATTGATGCGGGAGTCGAGATCGTTCCGGTAAAGGCATTCGCTGACCACATGTCAACGGGGGTTTCTTACTTTGAGCAGCTCGTGTGGGACTTGGAAGCGCGTGGCGTTGCGGACATAGATATTCCGGTCCTCATCCTTGGTGTCGGCTAGCCGCCGCACTCCAAAGGCCCAGCAAGGATTACATCCGGTGGAGGAGGCCGGAGAGGAGGGGGTAGGTTTCGCGGTAGAGGCGGTAGCGGTCCTCGTATTGGGGCACCATCTTGGGGTCGGGCTCGAAGGTCTCCGTTACCTTGACTGTTGCTTCGGCTGCTTCTTCGATGGAGGCGTATTCGCCGATCGCAGTCCCGGCGAGCAGGGCGACCCCGAGGCACGCGGCCTCGGAAACCGACAAAGAACACACGGGCCGGTTGAATATGTCCGCCTTCAGTTGCAGCCAGGTTCTGGATTTTGCCCCTCCGCCGATAGCGCGCAGCACATCAATCTGCACGCCGGCCTGCTGAAGGCAATCCAGGTTGAGCCTCATCTCGTAAGTCAACCCATCGAGCAGGCCCTTGATGAAGTCGGCTTTCGTGGTGCTCAGCATCAGGCCCAGTATCGCGCCCCTGGCCTGCGCATCCATCCACGGCGTACCGGTCATGGTGAAGTGAGGAAGGACAAGCAGCGGCGAAGGCCCTGAGGTCGCCTTGCCGATCATGATCTCGTAAACATCGAGGTCGGTCACCTCTGCCTCGTCCACCTCCTGCTTACCCAGCACATCGCGATACCAGCGCAGCAGTGATCCTCCAGTAAAATTGAACGAGATCGTTACATACATCCCCCGCACAGCGTGCGGATAGCACGGGTAGTTGAACCGCAGCATCGCCTCGGTCAGCACGGGCTGCGCGAATGCGGGAGTGATGCACTCGACCGTCCCCGTTGCGTCCATTGCGATTCGCGGCTTCGTGATCCCTGCACCGAGCGCCCCGGCGGGCTGGTCGTGCGCGCCGGTTACTATCTTGACCTTCTTTGGCAGGCCGAGTTCGGCGGCGACGGCATCGCTCACCTCTCCGATGATGGTGCCCGATGGCTCTGCCCTCGGCAGCCTTTCCTCGCCGACCTGCGCTTTCTCCAGGATTTCTTGCGACCATCGCCCAGCCCGGATGTCGAAGGCCATCGTCCTGCCCGCCATCGAGAAGTCAATCACCGGCTCGGCCCCCAGCCGGTAGGCCGTCAGGTCGCCGTAGCACAGGAACTTCCACGCCTTATCGAAAGCCTGGGGCTCGTTGTCGCGCCACCACATGATCTTGTTTATCGTGTATATCAGGTTGAGCGGCTGGCCCGTTATCTGGAAGAGGGCTTCCTTGCCCATGTTCTCGTCCCACCAGCGGCTCTGGTCAACGGCGCGGTTGTCGAAGCCGACCGTGCTCAGGGAGAGGGGCTTTCCCTCGGCGGATATCGGAGTGACCGCCTCGCCCAGGCAAGAAATCGCGATTGCCTTGACGGGATCGCCCTTGGGCGCGGCAGCGACGGCCTCGCCGATGGCCTCCTTCGTGCAGCGCCACACCAGGTCCGAGTCGAGTTCGATCCAGCCCGGCTGGCGGTGAATCAGGGGATATTCCCGATAGGCTTGCCCAAGCACCTTGCCGCTGGGATCGAAGACGATGGCCTTGCATCCCGTCGTGCCGACATCCAGCCCCAAGAGGCTCATTCCGCGCTCCTTTCCGGCATAACCGTCTTCGCCGCCCCCTGACCGCTTCCTCCAGCAGGAAAGCAGGCGCAGGCCCCGAAGTGTGTGCTGAGGAGAGGCAACTGCGATGCAAGAGCAAGTTACGAGGGCTCGCCCATGGCGGCCCATGACATACGTGATAGACTACACGCACAGGGACTGGTTCCAACCTGATGCAGGCCAGGCTATGCTCGATGCCCTGCGCTCCGCGCCCCCGGAACTGCTCCACCTGGGGCACGACGGGCCATTCGTCAACCACTGGGGGGCGGTGTGCCTGGATGGCGCAGGCAACCAGGTGCTTGCGTCGCCTGATGACATCAGGAGGCGCGCCGACAACATCCGCGCGTTCATCGAGCATGCGCACGGCCTTGGCATCAAGACCGTGATCATGTATATCTGCAACCAGACCCTGGCCGGCGACCCGGACAAGCGGACTGGCATCTGGCAGTTCTACGACCGCTGGGATGACTACCGCGACTTCGGCTTCGGCGAAAAGCCTCCCGACCCGATCGAGTGGATGGCGCGCGAGCCATCGGGCGCGCTGCATTACAACTACGAGAAGCGCATCCGGTTCTTCGCGCAGCACGACCACTTCCGCTACGCCCCCTGCGTCAACAACCCGCACTACCAGCAATACCTGAGCGCCCTGGTGCTCAACCTGGCGCAGGCGGGCTACGACGGCCTGTTCGTGGACAACTGCATTCTGAACTGTTACTGCCAGTATTGCCAACAGGGCTTCCGCCAGCGCATCGTCGGCGCGCACTCGCCCAGCGAACTGCGCCGCCGCTTCGGCTTCACATCCACAGCCGAGGTTACCATGGCCTGGCGCGGAAGCCGCATCGGGTTCATCAAGCAGGAACCTTCCTTCAGGGAGTTCTTGCAGCGCGCGCTGGATGCCGAGCAGAAGATCGAGTGGACCGGGACTGAAGACATGAGCGCCGCCCCTCTGGAGGAGGCTGGCAACGGCTGGCTGTTCCGCGCGGCCAGCCTGTGGAAGCGCTGGGCCGAATCAACGCGCCCCCGCAGCGAGGGCGATCTGGGGCGTTGGGGCGTCCGGGGCGATGAGGACCTCGCCCTGTGGGTCGAGACCAAGCGCTTCTGGAACGAGAGCATGGCCGCGAACCTGCGGATGATCCGCGAGGCAGCTGCCCCTGTGCGCCCGGATTTCTTCATCCTCCCCAACTGGGGTGGGATGCAGGGCCCCGTGGAGTATGAATTCCGCGAGGAGATCGGGCACGACCTCGAAACCTGGCAGCCACATTCGGACGCGCAGATGTTCGAGGAGGGATCGGGCCTGGGGATGGTTGCGCCCGCCTGGTATATGGATCACATCTTCCAGGGCAAGTATGCGCGAGCGGCGCGCGTGTTCCCGGTCTTCATCTCCGAGAAAGCATCGGGAGATGCCGCCTGCGAAATAGCCTTCAGCCAGGCAAACGCCCAGTGCGGCTCTTATGTGCAGCCGGGCACGAGCCGGCCCGAGATGCGCAGGCGGTGGAGGGATTTCCACGAGGCCACGGCGGCCGTCTGGCAAAATGCGCAGCCGTATTACGAAGCCGCCGTCCTATTCGACCCAGCCGAATTCCATCACGAGAACCACGAGCACATAAGACAGACCTACCGCCTGGCGCGCTGCCTGTCGGACCAGCAAGTCCTGTTCGAGTTCCTCCTGCCGGGGCGACTCGAGCAAGGCCTATCGCCCGACTGCCAGGTGGCTTTCCTGGTTGATGCCGCGCGCCTTACCGACGGGCAACTGGCTGCCCTGCAGGAGTGGGTGAAGCAAGGAGGAGTGGCGTTCATCGCCGGTGAGACCGGGACGTGGGACCTGGCGGGCAGGAGGCGGGCTGCCGCTCACTTGCCCTGGTCATCCAAGACCGCCACCGGCGAAGGGCACTGGGTTCGCTTCAAGACCGGCGGCGAGATGCTGCCGCCGGGCGGCCTGAGCGCGGAGGATGGATGGGAAGTCGGGCGCGAGCAGAAGGAGCCTTTTCCCGTCATGCGCGACCTCGATGTCGTGGTGCCCGTGGAGCGGTTCATCGAGGCCGGGCCGCTGGGGCAGAGGCTGCAAAAAGACTTGGGCCTTTCGCTCTCGATAGCCGATCCTTACGCAGCGCAGGGCCTGCGTTTCCAGGCTTACATAAAGCCCCCGTCAGACGGGGCGCTCTTCTGCCTGCACGTAGTGAACTACAATGTGCCACTGGATGTTCCGCCCGATAAGCGCACATTCACGCCGGTGCGCGACCTGCCCATTACTTTGCGTCTCCCATTTGACTGGCAGGCGCAGTCAGCGCGCATCCTTTCGCCATCGGCGCCGGAGCAGCCGGTCTCCATCTCCGGCGGCGAAGAGCCGGAGATCGCCAAACTCACGATACCCGTTGTCGAATCCTATGCGCTTGTCTTGATCGAGGCGGCAGTGCGCGGGCCTGCAGTGACACCGGCATAGCGCAGAAGGAGGACTGCCATTCAGGTCAAGGTCCAGGCGGGCAGTGTTACCGAGGTCGAATGCGACGCCCTGATCGTGAACCTGTTCGAGGGCGTTACCCATCCGGGCGGCGCAACGGGCGCAGTTGACCGCGCGCTCGGCGGCCAGATTGCTTCGCTGATTGCCGCCGGGGAGATCAAAGGCAAACTCGGCGAGGCGCCGGTGATCCACAGCGCCGGGCGCATCCCGGCTGCGCGAGTGATCGTGGCCGGGCTCGGCAAGCGCGAAAACTTCGGCGTGGAGACTGTGCACAAGGCCGTCGGGGCGTCGGTGCGCGCCGCGAAAAAGCGGCGCTGCCGCAGCATCGCCACTATCCTCCACGGCGCGGGCATCGCGGGCATGGAGACCGGGCGCTCCGCCCAGGCCGTCGTCGAGGGCGCATTCATCGGCGATTTCGAGCCTGGTGCCTACAAGACTTCCGAGCGCGAGACGGAAATAGAATCTCTGATCATCATCGAGCGCGAGCCTGACAAAGCCAAGCAGGCCGAGAAAGCAGCAGCCATCGGAGAGATCATCGCGCGCGAGATGAACCGCGCCCGTGCCCTGGTCAACATGCCTGCCAATGAATTGTCCCCGAGCGATTTCGCTCGCGAAGCCCAGCGCCGGGCAGAGGAACTCGGCCTCGAGTGCCAGGTCCTCGGCGCAGACCAACTCGAAAAAGAAGGCTTCGGCCTGATAACCGCCGTTGGGAAGGGCAGCGAAAGGCCGCCGCAACTCGTTATCCTCCGCCGCCAGCCCAAGAAGCGAGGCCCAGTCATGGCGCTGGTGGGAAAGGGAATCACCTTCGATTCGGGCGGGCTGTCTCTCAAGCCGCCCGAACGAATGGAACTGATGAAGGGCGACATGGCGGGCGCAGCCGCAGTCCTTGCTGCAGCCTGTGTCATCGCTCAACTGAAAGTCGGCACGAATGTCATGGCTCTCATGCCCCTGGCCGACAACATGCCCGGCGGGCGCGCAACTCGCCCGGGAGATGTGATCAAGGGCTACGGCGGGAAAACGGTCGAGATCACGAACACCGACGCGGAGGGTCGCCTGCTCCTGGCTGATGCGCTCGCCTTCGCCGCGAAGAACGGGGCCACGCACATCGTTGACGTTGCCACGCTGACTGGCGCAATGGTGATTGCACTGGGCAAGATCACGACGGGCGTGCTGGGCAACGATAAGGAACTTCTGGCGCGCGTCAAGGCAGCAGCCGAGAAAGCGGGCGAGCGCGTGTGGGAGATGCCTCTCTTCGATGAATACGGGGAGCAGATAAAGAGCCCTATCGCGGACATGAAAAACGTCGGCGGCCGCCCCGCGGGCCCGATTACCGCTGCCATGTTCCTCAAGGAATTCGTGGGCGAGACTCCGTGGGTCCATCTGGATATCGCCGGGACATCGTGGAACGAGAACGGGCTTCCACACATGGCCAAGGGTCCCACGGGCGTAACCGTCCGCACGCTCGTCGAACTGTGCCGCGATTTTTCGTAGGGGCACGGCATGCCGTGCCCCTACCGTCTGTGATGCCATGACGTCTTTTGGCGGACGAGGAAAGAGGTTTCTCGAAAGGCTCGCGTCGGGATTCGTGATCGGCGATGGGGCCTATGGGTTTGCCCTTCAGGGCCTGGGGCTTGCCGGAACGAATCCTGCACATGCCAACGTCGAGCACCCCGACGAAGTGCTCAGACTGCACCGCGCGTTCGCCGCTGCAGGCTCCGATGTTCTGCAGACCAACACCTTCCAGGCGCACCGCATAGCGCTGGAGCGCGACGGCTCTGCGGATCAAGTGCAGGCCATCAACGAACAGTCCGTGCGCCTTGCCAGAACTGCCGCAAGCGAGGCAGACCGCGAGGTTTTCGTCGCAGGCGACCTCGGCCCCAGCCCGGTGCTCATCGAACCCTATGGCGACCTGCCGACAGAAAAGGCGCGCGATGCATTCCGCGAGCAGGCCGCGATCTTCGCCGAAGCGGGCGTTGATTTCCTGATCTTCCAGACCTTCGCCTCGCTGGAGGAGATGCAAATCGCGATCGAAGCGGGCCGGGAGACAGGCTTGCCCATCGCCGCCAGCATGGCGTTCGAGGCGAACGGCAGAACGAACTTCGGCGTTACTCCCGAGCAGGCCGCCGCCCGGCTTGCGGAATATGGCGCAAGCATCGTGGGGGCCAATTGCAGCGTCGGGCCGCAGGAACTGCTTCCAGTCGCGCGCGCATTCCGCGCCGCTACCTCGCTGCCTGTCCTGATTCAGCCGAATGCGGGATTGCCCCAACTGCGAGAGGGCAGGGCCGTGTTCCCCGTGACACCCCAGGAGATGGCTGAATACGCGGTTCAATTCCGCGACATGGGGATCAACTTCATCGGCGGCTGCTGCGGCTCGACCCCCGACCACATCCGCGCCATCGTGCGCGCCCTGCGCGGGCCAACGTAGGGGAGCCCCTCGCGCCGTCGCCATAGCGGCTTTGGCGCGTCGGCGACTGCCGGCTCCCGTGAACTGAGCGGCGAACTGGATTCGGGGCTGCACAACAGGCATGATATGGGAAGGAATCGGACTGCCCGCGTCAAAGTCTGCATGACACACTTATCAATTGCACGGAGGCTGTAATGCTGGATTTCGCCCATCTACACGGTATCGTCCCGCCGCTCGTAACCCCGCTCAACGCCGACGAGACGGTTGACGAGCCTGGCTTGCGCAGGCTGGTGCGCTATGTGCTCAAAGCGGGAGTGCACGGCGTTTTCGCGCTGGGCAGCACCGGGGAGTTCGCAGCGCTGCCCGACGAGGAACGCAAGAAGGCCGCCGAGATTGTCGTCTCGGAGGCGGCCGGGGCAGTGCCCGTATTCGTGGGAACGGGCGGCGCGGGCACGCGGCTGGCGATTCGCCAGGCGCAGATGGCCCAGCAGGCCAAGGCCGATGCGCTGGTCGTCTTGCTGCCCTACTACTATCGGACGGTGTCGGTCGAAGAGCAGCACAGGCATTTCGAGACGGTGATCAAGAACAGCGATCTGCCCGTGCTGCTTTACAATATCCCGCAGTTGACCAAGGACGTGCTTTCCCTGGAGGTTGTGGAGATGCTGCGCGAGAACCCGCGCGTGGCAGGAATGAAGGACAGCAGCGAAGACTTCGAATACTTCCAGGCATTGATGAAGATGGCGGGCGCATCTTTTCGCCTGTTCCAGGGCAGCGAGGCCTTGGCCGGCGCAAGCCTGTTGATGCACGCACACGGCGCGGTGCTCGGGATTGCCAACCTCGCGCCTGGCCTATGCGTCAACCTCTACAACGCTGCAAAGCAAGAGAATGCCGAGGAAGTGCGCCGCACCCAGAGCATCCTGAACGAACTGCGGCGAATCTACCATGTTGAAGGTTCCACCCCCATCGGCAGCCTCAAAGAAGCGCTCAGCATGATCGCCATTTGCCAGCCTTACACCACCTCTCCGCTGGCGCGCCCGTCTGCCGCAGCGCGGGCTCGGATCGAGGGCGAGGTGAAGCGCTTCCGAGACCAGTTCTGACCGCCTTGACCACCAGCGCGGCAGCGTGATAGAATTACCCCGGAGCGGGGTGTAGCTCAGCTTGGCTAGAGCGCGCGGTTCGGGACCGTGAGGTCGGCAGTTCAAATCTGCCCACCCCGACCATATGGCGATTCGCAGGGCATGGCAAGGCGCAGCCCTGTTTCGCTAGAGGAATATGCCCCAAACGATATTCATCGGGGTTGCCTGGCCCTATGCCAATGGGCCCCTCCATCTGGGTCACGTAGCCGGCTGTTACCTGCCCGCAGACATCTTCGCGCGCTACCACCGGGCACGCGGAAACGACGTGCTCATGGTCTCGGGCAGCGACGAGCACGGCACTCCGATAACCATCCAGGCCGAGCAGGAAGGAACGACCCCCGCTGCCGTCTCGCAGAAATACCACGACCTGTTCCTCGAGACCTGGCCACGCATGGGAATGTCGTGGGACCTTTACACGCGCACCAGCACCGAGAATCACAAGCGCGTCAGCCAGGAGATCTTCCTGCGCCTGCTCGAGAGGGGCTGCATCTTCCTCGACAAGATGCAATCGCTCAATTGCCCCAAGTGCAATCGCTTCCTCCCCGATCGCTACGTCGAGGGCAAGTGCCCGCACTGCGGATCACCGGGAGCGCGCGGCGACGAATGCGACAGCTGCGGCAGGCCGTTGAACGCCGAGGAGTTGATCGAGCCGCGCTGCCGCCTGTGCGGCGGAACTCCCGCGCTGCAGGAGACCGAGCACTTCTTCCTCGACCTGCCCAAGTTCTCGGACCAGTTGAGCAAATGGATCGCACAGCAGAAGCACTGGAAGCCGAACGTGCTGGCTTTCACCCAGAATATCATCAAGGGCGGACTGCGGCCCCGGCCCATAACCCGCGACCTGGAATGGGGCATCCCCGTTCCCGTGAAGGGATTCGAGGGCAAGAGGATCTACGTCTGGTTCGAGAATGTCATCGGCTACCTGTCCGCCAGCATCGAGTGGGCTGCGAACAGGGGCGAGCCGGACCTCTGGCGCAAGTGGTGGTCGCCGCCCGCCAAGTCATATTACTTCATCGGGAAGGACAATATTTTCTTTCACACCCTCTCGTGGCCCGCTACGCTGATGGGGTATGACGACCTGGTGCTGCCCTACGATGTCCCCGCCAACGAACACCTGACGCTGGAGCATCGGGCGCTTTCCACCAGCCGCAACTGGGCCATCTGGCTGGATGATTTCCTCAGCCGCTATGATGCGGACTCCCTGCGTTACATGCTGTCGGCCAACATGCCGGAGTCGGCGGACACTGATTTCTCGTGGCATGAGTTCGTGCGTCGGAACAACGACGAACTCGTGGCGACCTATGGCAACTTCGTGCACCGCTCGCTGTCCTTCATCGCCGCCAGGTTCGACGGCAGGGTGCCCGACAGCGAGGCGGCAGTTGATGCCGACCACAACATGCGCGCGCGTGCCGAGCAGGCCTTCGCCACATGCGCCGAGCACCTTGAGAACTGCCGCTTCCGCGCGGCCATCGGCGAGGCGATGAGCCTGGCGCGCGAGGGCAACAAGTATATTGACGCCAGGGCCCCCTGGCATGCGGCCAGAACCGACCGCGCGGACGCAGCGGCGTCGCTCTTTACATGTGTGCAGGTGATTGCCGCCCTGAAGACGATGCTCTATCCGTTCCTGCCATTCTCGTCGCAGCGGCTGCACGAGATGCTGGGCCTGCAGGGCCGCATCGGCGGCGACTGGAAAATGGATGTCATCCCGGCAGCACACCCACTGGGGCAGCCGGCGCCGCTGTTCGCCCCGCTCGAGGACAAGGTGGTTGAAGAAGAGCTCCAGCGCCTCCACGGCAGTGCAACATAGAAGGCAAATACTAATGGAGTGAGGGGAGGGAGCGCCAGATGGCAATCGGCTACACGGCAGCAGAGTTGATGGAGCAATTCCGCGAGGAGCTTGGCCGCGGCACCTCGCGGCCGATCCAGAGCCTGGCACGCGACGAGCAGGATCTTCTGCGCCGTATGATCGAGCGCGTCGCAGTGCAGGTGGCAGCCAAAGCAATAGAGTTGAACAACGCAAAACTGGAACAGGACCTGAAGCCTTCATCTGGCTGATCTCCGGATAAATGGGGCAGGACGTTTGGGAGTCGGTGCTTCCTCTGGTCAGCGGCCCGGCGCGCTACGCGGACCACGAGTGGAACGCGCGTCGGCGACCCATGCAGCAGGCCGCGTTCCGGGCAGTGCTTCTATACCCCGGCACCTACGAGGAGGGGGCCAACGACTACACGCTCTCCGTCGCCTACCACGTGATAAACGATCACCCCGACTACGCTGCCGACCGCGCGTTCTCGCCCTGGCCGGACATGTGGCGCGCGATGCGCGAGCGCGGCCTGATGCTCTGCGGCCTTGAGTCGAGAAAGCCGCTCGCCGAGATGCAACTGATCCTCGTGCCGGTCCCCTCCGCAGCGTCTTGGGCCGCCGTGCCCGCGCTGATGTCCCTCGCGGGCATCTCTCCGCTTTCTGCTGACCGGGCCGATGGTGATCCGATCGTCGTCGCAGCAGGCCGTGGAGCCGCGAATCCGGAGCCCGCGGCCGAGTTCATTGATGCCGCGCTCCTGGGGGATGTGGAGGATGCTGTCCTGGACATCTGCACAGCGCTGGCAGACAAGCAAGCAGCCCCGCGTGCTGCGCGCCTCGAAACCATCGCCGCAATCCCCGGCGCCTATGTGCCGGCCTTCTATGAGGCGGCGCCCGGCCGCAGACCCCAACCGGTGCACCCGGGCGCGCCTGCGGTCGTCGAGTATCGCACCGCGTCGCTCACAGGGGAGAACTTCCCATCGCAGCCCGTGGTCCCCTTCGTCGAGACGAGGGGGGAATGCGCTCAGGTCGAGATGTCGAGGGGGTGCGCGTGCGGCTGGGCGGGCTGCCCCGAGCGCTATCTGAGCGGGCGCGCGCGGGCGCGGCCCGCAACTGAGATCGCGGCGCTCGCCTTGCGCGTGGCGAATCACACCGGTTACGACGCGCTGAGCCTCTTCGGCGCCGACGGGCTGACGCCCGACGAACTCGCGGCGGCAGTTTCCGAATGCCTGGAATCCCTCGGGGAGATGCGGATTCGGGTTTACCTGCCTGCTCTGCGCAGCGGGCAGATCGCAGCGATCGGCGGGCTGGGCCTGCATGCGTTGGACGTGAATGTCGGGCCGGCGTCCGACAGGCTTCGCGCGGCGCGCGCGCTCGGCAGCATGGATGAATTGCTGGCGTCCGTCGAGCAGGCGGCATCGGCGGGAACGCGAAGCATTCGCTTCCATATCACGGTCGGCGCGCCCGGTGAGACAGATGAGGATGTGCGCGAGGCTGCGCTCTGGATCAAGCGATACTCGCAACTCGCGCGCGAGGCCGCGGGCCCCGAGAGGGGGCTTCGGCTGACAACCGAAATCCATGCATTCTGCCCGCAGCCGCACACGCCGACGCAGTGGTTCGGGATCGTGCCGCCGGATGTTCTGCATCGCAGGCTGGCGGCCCTTCAGGAGGCCGTCGGCCGCCGCGCGCATCTGCGGGTGCCGCCCTGCGAGGCGGTGCTCCTCGAAGCATTGCTGGCGCGCGGCGGAAGAGAGATGTCCGGGGCGCTGCGCACGATTTGCGCTGACCCGAAAAATGGCCTCGACCCTGAGGCATGTCTTCGCGCTCTTCGGCAGGCAGGCGTGGACGTGGAGGGCCAGGCGTGTCGCCAGTTGAACGCGCACGACAGCCTCTCCTGGGACCACTTGCGATTCGCCGCATCGCGCGATGAACTTGCAGGAGCAGCGGATGCCATCAGGCTGCCAACATGCAGGAAATAGTGTGCCGATACACCAAGGGTGAACCGGTAAAGCACCTGTCTCACCTCGACCTGATGCGCGCCTGGCAGCGCGCATGTCGCCGCGCGCGCCTGCCGCTGGCTTTCACCCGGGGCGCGCCGCCGCGCCCAAAGATCGCCTTCGGCCCTGCACTGGGAGTTGGGAGTACCAGCGAAGCCGAGCATCTGGTGCTCGAACTGCAGGAGCCGCTCGACCCGTCCGTCGTTCAGGAGGCGCTCAACAACAGCCTGCCGGCAGGCATCCAGGTCCTGCAATGCTGGAGCACCCCGGCGCACAGGCGCAGATTCGCGCTGGGAGACTTGGATACCTCGGATTACTGTGTTATTATCGTCGGCGACGTGGCATCCGATGCCATTTGCGAGAAGGTTGCGCAATTCACCCAAAGCAGCGCCGTCATCTACCACAGGCAGCGCGGGGAACGCGGGCGCGACCTGGACCTGCGTCCCTTCGTGGAGATGCTGTCCGTGGAAAACGCCGAGCCGGGCAAGGCCGTCCTTCACCTGCGCCTCAAGGCTTCCGGCGCAGGGTGCGCAAGCCCCCACGAGGTGATAGCGGCCCTGGGCTATGCAGGCCCTTCGTTCGCAGTCGGCGTGCACCGCGTGAAACTCTACGCCAGCGGAACCACCGGCAAGGCGGCCCGCCGCAGAACGGCCCCGCTGCTGCCCAGGCGCAGACGGTAAAAAAGGAGTTAGAAAGTGCCTCAACGCAAGGCGCGGAGAAAACCGCGCGACACATCCAGCCAGGACCGGGAGATACTGATCAGCGTTACCGATCTCGAATCGCGCGTCGCGCTACTGGAGGAGGGCACGCTCTCCGAGTATCGCGTGCAGCGCGAGCCAATGCTCGCCGGCAACATCTACAAGGCGCGCGTCGTGAGTGTGCTGCGCGGCATGGATGCCGCGTTCGTGGACATCGGCACCGAGCGCAACGCCTTTCTGGCGATGGGCGATGTGATGGGCGATGCGGAGGAAGAAATCCGGGCCGCGCGCAGCCAGAAGGCCGCCGGCATCACCTCCCTTCTGAAGGTGGGCCAGGAATTGACCGTCCAGGTCAGCCGCGCGCCCATCGGCTCCAAGGGCGCGCGCATTACCACCCGGCTTGCGCTGCCCGGCCGGTATCTCGTGCTCATGCTGGGCAGCGGCAATTACGTCGGCGTATCGCGCAAGATCGAGCAGGAGGAGGAGCGCGCGCGCCTTCGCAAGATCGCGGAGGCCATCCGCCCGCCCCGCCGCAGCCTGATCGCGAGGACCGAGGCCCAGGGCAAGGGCGAGCGCGAACTGAAGAAGGACCTCGCTTTCCTGGAACAACTGGCTGCCCGCATGCAGCAGAAGGCAAAGGAAGTCAGCGCGCCCGCCCTGCTTCACGCCGACGTGCCCCTCGTGTTTCAGTTCCTGCGCGACGTGTTCGGCAGGCGCGTCAGGCGCATGATCGTCGAGCCCCGCCAGACCTACGAGGAAGTGATCGAGGTCGTCGGCCTGATGGCACCCTCTCTGAAGCGCCGCGTCGTGCTCCATCAAGACAAGCTTCCCCTCTTCATCGCTCTCGGCATCGAGGAAGAGGCGGACAAACTGCTGCGCCGCCGCGTGCCCCTGCCCGACGGCGGCCACATCACGATTGACCAGACGGAAGCGCTCACGGCGATTGATGTGAATACAGGGCGCTACGTCGGCGGCGGGCGGCTGGCGGACACGGTGCTTCACACTAACCTGCAGGCCGCCGCCGAGATAGCGCGCCAGTTGCGCCTGAGAAATTTGGGCGGCATCATCGTCCTCGATTTCATTGACATGGACAAGGCGAAACACAGGGAGGGCGTCACGGATGCCCTGAGAACCGCTCTCACCAAGGACCGCGCACGCATCGAGGTCAGCCACATCGGCCCCCTGGGCCTGGTGGAGATGACGCGCAAGCGAGTCGGCGCCAACCTGCGCGAGATGCTCACCGAACCCTGCTCGTGCTGCGGCGGAGCGGGCCGCGTTCTTTCCCCGCTCAGCGTCGCCTTGAAGGTCGAGAGGGAACTCGCGCGGCGCGCTGCAGACGCCGCCGCCGAACTCTTCCTGGTGCGCCTGGCTCCCGCGGCCGCCCTGCAGTTGATGGGACTGGATGGGGCTCGGGTTGACGCCCTGGAGAAATCAATCAACAAGCATGTCTATGTCCGCAGCGATCCCGCGCGGCCTGTGGATACCTACGATATCGTTCCGGCGACTCCGGCTTCGCTTGCCCAGCAGATCACCCTCCCAACGCCCGGGCAGCGCGTGGAGGCAGTCGTGATACAGGCCCCCTCGAATGGAGTCGCAATGGCGGTCGCCGACGGCTACCACGTCTCCCTGAAGCAGCCCGACGCGGAGGTGGGTGCGAAGGTGAAAGCGCAGCTCAGAAAAGTGGGGCGCTCTCTCGGGGAGGCGGTGCCCGAGAGCGCCGCGGAACGCCGGCCGCGCCGCGGAGGGCGCCGCGGCCGCGCCCCCAGGCGGAGCGTGAAACAGCCTGCGCCCCAGAAGTAGGCCCTAGTCTGACGTTGGCACGACTTCGAGGCTGATGCAAGTCGTTGACGCCGTGAATGAGACCTCGATGGTCTTTCCGTGCGCCTCGAACGTGAAGTAGCCCCCCGACTCGCTGCCTTCCTTGGGAACCGGAGCCTCGCCCTTCTCACAGATGGCCCTCAGCAAGGGCGGCCACACATACTCGGGCACTATCATCACGCTGTGACGCTCATCTCCCACGGTTGCGCACACGGCCACCTGTTTCTGGCCTCCTTCCGCCTCGACCAGTTCCAGTTCCACGCGCCCGTACTTGCGCACCACCGCGTCGTGAAGAACGGCCGTCAGCACGCGCTCGATGGGGGGCTCCAAAGTCCCCCGCGGAGTGCAGTTGCCCTCCTCGACGCTCACCTTCTGCACCCACAAGCCCCGCGCGCGCAACTGCTGCACCAGCGCTTGCTCGTTCTCGGCTTCGCTGGTGCCCTGCACTACCTTGCCCCCGCTGTCCTTTGCCACGTAACTGAATACCGGCATGGTTTGCCCCTGCGGTTACCCGCCGACAACAATCCCCAACTTGCGCAGGGCTTCAGCCGCCGCGAACTTCTCGTCCGGCGTCTGCGCCTTGCGCCAGTAGTCGCGCAGCGGCTGCTCCGCAGTCGCGTCCTGCATGTTGCCCAGGGTCACGGCAGACCATTTTCTCGTTGCCGCGTCAGCACCCCCCAGCGCGCTCTTCAGCACTTCCCCCGGCGAACCATAGCCCAGCCTGGCCATTTGCGCGATAGCCAGGCTCGCTCGATAGGCAACGTTCACGTCTGGATTCTCGAACTGCGCCATCAGCGTCGGCAGTGCTGCCTCCCCGATGCTCGCAAGGGCGCCTCCAGCCGCTTCCGCAGCCTGCCAGGAGCGATCGCTCAGTGCCCCCACCAGCGCCTGCAGGGCCGCCGTGTTGCCTTTCCACCCCAGCGCCGTCGCCGCGAACATGCGCACCCTCGCATCGGGGTCGGAGAGCGCCTGCTGCAACGCCGGTATGGAGGACGCGTCGTTCGTCCCTATCATCCCCTCCGCCGCGCACCTCCGCTGGTTCACATCCGCGCTCTTCAGGCCCGGAACCAGAACCGGAACCGCAGACTTGCCCATGCGCTGCAGCGCCCACACACCCGCTTGCCTGAACTGCAACTCGGGATCCTTCAATCTCTCGAGTATCGCCGCTGCCGCGCGCGCGTCGGCTATGTTGCCCAGAGCGTTGACCGCGTCAATCGCCAGCACCTCGTCCTTAAGAAACGGTATCAGCGCCATCGTCGCCCGGGGATCGCGCATCAGGCCCAGCGCAATGATCGCTGCCCTTCGGTTGCCCTTCCCTGAGAGGTCTTTGAGCGCAAAGGGCACTCCTCGCTTCTCCTTCACGTCCCCCAGCACGGTTATCGCAATCTTGCGCAGGTCCTTGTCATCACTCTGGGCGGCCTTGAGAAGCGGCAGCGTCGCCTCCTCCGCCGCCTTGGGGCCTGACGGCTCGCTGAGGCCCGCGGGTCTGGCATCAACCCCAAGCGCAAACTTGCGCATCTGGCCCAGCGCGTTGGCTGCCTGCTCCCGCCGGTCCTTGGCTGTCTGGCTGGTTCCCAGCAGCGTTCTTGCAAGGCCCCGTATCGCGGGCTCGCCCATTAGCGCCGCACCTTTCACGGCAGCCTTCTTGGCGCGCGCGTCCCCTTCCTTGAACAGCGGCAGCAGGTATCCCAGCCCCTTCTTCGCGGGGACAGTGCCGAATGCCCTCCACGCCGCCTCTTGCGGCTTGTCCTCGGGGTCCTTGATCAGCACCACAAGTTGCTCCAGCGCCGGCTTCGTGCCCACCGTCGCCAGAGCGGCCGCAGTCTTCGCCCTTCTGTTCACCGGCTGCGCAGGCAGCGAATCCTCGAGAACCCCCCGCGTCAGCAGTTTCTCCGCAGCCCTGGCGCGCGCCGCCACGGATCTGCTGTCCAGCTGCCCCATCAGACGCTGCGTGGTCGCATACCGGTACCACAGAACCGCGATCACGAACACTATGGCGCCGATCGTCAGGGCATACTTGACCCTCCTGCCCTTTTCCTGCACGATTTCCTCTTGCGACTTCTGCGCTGCTGGCTGCTGCTCAGCCATCTTCGCCTCCCGCCCGCTTGATCAGTCCCTCTATTCTCTCCCTGTTCAGGGAGAATCCCTCGAACACTTGGCCGTCAATCACTATCGTCGGCGCAACAACCCGACCCGTCAGTTCGCGCACCTCCTGCGCTGCGTCAGGGTCCTGTATGCTCTTGATCTCCGCCTCTACGCCTGCCCTGCCAAGGAACTCCTTGGCCAGTTCGCAATCGCTTCACATCGGCCCCGCGTATAACACAACCCGCACTGGCCTTCCCTCGCCGCCAATCTTCTGCGCCCCCCTCAATTCCCCTGCCCGTTGTCCCGCCCAGCCAGCAGGGCGATCGCGAACATCTTTGGAGTCCGAGTCCAGGGGGCCGTTCCCGAAACGGCGACTGCGGGGGCGAGCCCGGCGTCCGGCTAAGCGACAGTTGCGACAACTCGCGGCCCTGTACTTCCAATGAGGAGGTCACTTTGCCCGTAGGCAGAGTCTGCGCAGGCCGCAATAGTAGGCGATCGCAGCGCCCGTAACTCCGAAGACGATAAGAGGCACACCTCGCTCGCTTGCGCTGGCGAGGATGGCGTCGAGGGTTCCATTTGCTGCCGTGCTGCCGGTAACAAGCAGAACGTCACTGTTCTGCACAAGCCTCTCTGTGCGAGTGCTGCCATCCCAGATCTCCACACCCTCAACGACACGGCCGATGTTGGATTCCAGGAGATCGGTTACGCGCACCTGTTCTGGCCCGAAGTTGTTGGCGAGGCCGCGCAGCAGGCCGGGCTGATAGCCCACGAGGCCGACCCTGACCGGGCCGAACTCCTCGCGCAGCAGGCTGGCCATCTCCTCGCCGCAGCGGGCGATATCCTCGTCGCGGCAGTGCACAGTGCCAACGATAAGGCCGCTCTCGCGCAAGACGGCATTCATGACTGCCAGCAGTAGAGCGCGATGGTGGCTGTTGTCGAGCGGAAGGGCAAGCGCATCGCTCAGCGTTCCCGACCAGTCGCTGGGCGCGTCGGTGAAGGCATGCCCCCGGGCTCCTTTGAATGCGGCCTCGATCAGCACTTCCTTGCCGCGAACTAGCGCCAAGTCGGCAAAACCCGGCCGAGCGCCGCAACGGCTATGCGTGGTACACAAACGGGCCCGACCGCGCATTGTGAAGCCAGATGTACAGCGCATCGTGTTCTGGCCTGCTCAATCAGGGTCATGCGCTACCCCCCACGGGAGGGCGCTGCGCTGGGACCGATGGTGACCTTGATTTCAGGCACGCGGCAGAGGGTGTTGTGGATCGTGCAGGCCTTCGCGACTTTCAGGAGAGCCGGCTTCCTCTCCTCGGGGAAGGCGGCGGGCATTGACACCTCGACGCCCAAGACTGGGACGCAGTGGTTCTCCCGGTCATGCACGTAGTCCATCTTCACCTGGAGACCTTCGCAGGCGATGCCCGCTTCCTTGCACCAGCGGGCGATGTAGAACACAATGCAGGTTCCCAGCGAGCCCGCCAGCAGGTCAACCGGCGTGGGGCCGCGGTCCTCTCCGCCCATCTCTTGTGGCACGTCTGCAATGACCTTGTGCCCCCGCACGTTTATGCTTGAACACATACCGCCTTCATGTTTCACAATCAGAGTCGGCATTTTGCTCCTCCAGTTATGGTCTTGGCGCTACTGGCGACTTCGCACAGCCATCTGCCGCGCACACGGTGACTCTACTTAGCAGCAGCCGCGGGCTGCGGCCGAGGCGACAATTCGAACTCCTCCACCGTGTTGCCCGCGACATCCGTGACGCGGACTCTCGCCTGGTTCGGGCCGATGTCAACACGCATGAACGACTCGACGCTGGCAGCCTTGACAGTCTCCGGCAAGAGGGGAGCGTCTATCGGCCGCGCGCCGCCGCCGGCGACCCCGCCCTCCATGAAGTGAACCCCGCCCGCGACGGCGTGATGGTAGTGGTGATCGTGCCCGCCGAAGACCGCCGTGACCTTGTAGTCCTGAAAGACGCTGCCGAACCGAGCGCGCAACTGGTTGCTGCCCTCCACCCGCGACGCCTTGACGCTGTAGAGCGGGTAGTGGAAGAACACGAAGATGTACTTCGCGTCCGGCCGCCCGGCCAGATCATCCTTGAGCCATTGCATCTGCTGCTGCCAGTGCTGCTCCTGGCGCTCTCGGAAACGCGTCTGGTCGGCTTGGGTAACCGACTGATTGTCATCCGGCGGGTAGAGCCCGGGACTGTCGAACACTACGAAATGCGCCGCCCCGCGGTCGAACGAGTAGTAGCGCTCATTGCCAGGCAATGCGAAGAACTGGAAGTAAAGCGAGGAGGCGTGGTCGTGGTTGCCCAGCACCGCGTACAAGGGCACGCTGCGCATCAGATCGCCTTCCACGCGGAAGAACTCCTCCCAGTCGCCGATGCTGCGGCCGTCGGAAACCAGGTCGCCGACGTCGAACAGCATGTTGGGCTTGCCGGCCATGATGCGCTCGATAATCGGACGATGTGCCCGGTTGCCGCGGTTCTGGGTGTCGCTGATGACGGCGAAGGAGAACGGATGCTCCCCCTCGGGGACGGTGGTGAAGGTGCAGCGGCTCGCACCGCCAGTGTCGCCTGCTACGGTGTAGGTGTAACTTGTCCCGGGCTTCAAGTCGCGCAGCACCACCGAGTGCATCTGGTACTCGCGGAAGGTCGTGTCAACGTTCACCGGCGGGGCGACCGTGACTTCCCCGCTCACCGTCGCCCAACAGATGGTGGCATTGGTGGTCCCCACATTCTGCACGTAGGGGCCAATGGCGATGGCTTGCTGGCCCTGTGCCGCTACTGGAGCGGCGAGGGCGACGGCCAGACAGGCAGCAAGCGCGAATCGGAATGCGCGCACCCCCATGATATTGGTGGTAAGTCTCATCTTTGGCTCCTCCTGTTGTAGTTTTAGTTGGGTTCAGCGTTCACAACAGCGCTTGGGGTCTAGGCAGTTCCTCACCCCCCGGCAGATGAAGCCAAGCGTCCAGCCAGTTCCTCCACCTCTTTACGGCCGTCGTCCAGGAACTCCTGTTCATCCGGCGCCAGGCGGCGAAGCAGTTCCATCAACTCGCCGGTGTGCTGGCGCTCCTCGTCGGCGATCTCCAGCAGGACGGCTCTGGTCAGGGCATCTTCGCTCGCCTCGGCCTGAGCGGTGTACATGTGTATCGCTTCGTGCTCCGCGGCGATGTCAAGTCGCACAGCCCTGATCAGTTCCTCCCTCGTCATCTGGCGGGCAACATTTCCGGCAAACGGGTTGGCAAATTCTGGCATTCGGTTCCACTCCTTTGCTTTGGTCAACAGCGGCTGCGGGCCTCTCTCGCAGCCCTTCTACCTGCCTCTTATCCTACCTTCCTGCCAAGCATATCCCCACCTGTTCCCACACCGTGGCGACTGCACGACTCGCCGGTCCATGATCAAACTCAACCAGGGGCAGGCCCTGTCGAATCGCCCTCGGCACGGATTCGTCAAATGGAATGCTTTCCGTCACCCCGATCTGGGAGCGAGCGCAGAATGCGCGGACCTGCTTGTCCAGACTGGGATTCAGATCGAACTTGTTCACGCATACCATCGCAGGGACCCGGAAATGGCGGCACAGCGCAAGCGCCCGCTCCAGATCGTGCAGTCCCGAGGGTGTAGGCTCGGTAACGACCAGGGCGAGATGAGCGTTGCCCAGGGAAGCGATCACCGGGCAGCCGATGCCCGGCGGGCCGTCGGTCAGAAGAAGCCCGATTCCCTCGCGGTCCGCCCAGGCGCGCGCCTCTTTGCGAACGAGCGCAACCAGTTTGCCCGAGTTCTCCTCGGCGGGCCGCAGTCGAGCATAGACCATCGGCCCGTACCTGGTCTGCCCCTGGAACCAGTCGCCCGCTACCCTCTCCCGGAGTTCAACCGCATCCACCGGACAGACCACCCGGCACGCGCCGCAGCCCTCGCAGTTGAGCGCCTCGACGGAGAAGTCGGGGGTGATCGCTTCGAACCGGCAGACCTCCAGGCAGCGGCCGCAGCGCGTACAGGGTTCTCTGACGATGACCGCAACGCAGCCGGCCCGAAATTCCTCCTGATGGTGGATAGCGGGATGCAGGAGCAGGTAAAGGTCCGGCGCGTCCACGTCGCAGTCGGCGAGAACGCTGCGCCCGGCCAGGGCTGCGAAGGAGGCTAGTATCGTCGTCTTGCCGGTGCCACCCTTGCCGCTGATGACCACCAGTTCCTTCATGATAGGTCCCCCCGCGCGCAGGCCAAAGCCCGGTCGAGGATCTCCTCCAACTGGCGACCGAGTTCGGGCACCGCATAGATTGGATGGTGACCGTGAGCGTAGGCCTCCGCGATGGCCCGGTCAAAGGGAATGCGGCCAAGCAGAGGCAGTTGCTTCGTTGTGCAGAAGGCCTCCGTCGCCTCATCCCCCTCGCCGGACCGGTTGATCAGCACTCCGCACGGCACGGCCAGTCTCTCCATCACCTCGACCGCCAGGCGCAGGTCGCTCAGCCCGAACGGAGTCGGCTCGGTCACCAGCAGGCAGAAGTCGCTGCCTTTGACCGCCTCTACGACGGGACAGGCGGTGCCGGGAGCGGCATCAATGATCGTGAGCTGCTTACCATCCCGGTGCGCCTTCACTGCTCGAATGACGGGGGTCGCCATCGGCTCACCGACATTCAGGAGGCCGTGGACGAAGCCGATTTTCCCCGACGTGCCGCTTTCGACCACCCCTATCTCTCGCGGCGCCTCTCGGATTGCGCCTTCGGCACAGGCCAGACTGCAAGCCCCGCAGCCATGACACAGTTCGGGAAAGACCAGAACCTGCTGCCCCATCATTGCGATGGCATGAAACTGACAGGCCTCAGCGCAGCGGCCGCAGAGACTGCAACGTTCTTGGTCAACCTGAGGGACTGGTATTGTCACGGCCTCAGTCTGCGTGATCTTTGGACGCAGGAACAGATGCGCGTTCGGCTCCTCCACATCGCAGTCAAGAAGCTGCGCGCGTGTAGTGACGATCGCCAGTCCCACCGCCACCGTGGTCTTGCCTGTCCCGCCCTTGCCGCTGGCCACTGCGATGTTGAGCGGTGAGGTCAGGCTCATCTCCCCTGCTCCTGGGAGCAGGGTATGCAAAGCGTGCGACCCTCGCGCTCCATCGCGCGGGTTGCCATAACAGCCTCGCCGCAGCTATCGCAGACCAGTGACTCGCGAATCTGAGCCGGCTCGGGAAGGACGATGGTCGTCGCCTTGACCTGGAACAGGTCTTCGACCGGTGCGTGCAAGAGCCAATTGGTTCGAGTCTCTCGATCCTGGCTCTCCGGCTCTGCCCGTCGCCGCGCCTTGAGGGCGATTCGCACGGCCCGCCCACTCGGTCGCAGGGCCAGGGTGAAGACCTGCTTGCCGTAGTCCCGGAAGAAGAAATTGCCCTTCCCGAACGTGCAGCCCGTCACATACTGGACGGCGTCTGCTGAACAGGAATCGTTTTCCACGATGGCGACCAATTCCTCATCCTCGGCCCGTTGCGTTGCGAGTGCTTCCATAGCGCTCTTCGCCACGCGGTAGCCGATTGCCAGCCCGGGGCACAGATGCCCGTGGAATCGCACCACTTCTGCGAGATCAGTGTCGTGCTGCATCTCTCGAGATCCTCTTCCCCCGTCGCTCATAGAGCGTAGCGCTGCCCAAGCGCTGCCTATGACGCTAACAGGGCGATCCGGCTATCAGCGACCGCCACGGAAGCCGCGGCCACGGCCGCGCCCGGCACCGCCGCCCATTCCACGGCCGCCACCACCTCCCATGCCAGGGCCGATGCCCGAGCCCGCCCCAGGCGGAGGCGTGGTGGGCACTGCACCGCCCGTCCCGAAGTGCAGGGGAACGGTCGGAGCGCTCGCCGCCGTCAGTTGCCCGGCCTTTACCGCCTCGACAGCCTGGCGCACGGTCCCGCCCGCGAAGGGCAGAATCTGTATGCCGGCCGCGGTGAGCGCTTGATGCGCGTTTGGCCCCATGTTCCCGGCCACTACCGCCTGCGCGCCCTTGCTCGCCACCAGTTGCGCCGCCTGGATGCCAGCGCCACCGCCCGCCATCACGCCCGGGTTCTCCACCGCCTCGAAGGCCATGGTGTCCGGGTCAACAATCACGAACCAGGCGCACCGCCCAAAGCGCGGGTCAACTGCAGCATCCAGGGTGTTGCCGCTTGCTGCTACTGCTATCTTCATCTCAACCTCCTATGTGGGTGTGGGGCGGCGTTCGTTTCCGGGGAAACCGACGCCGCCCCGGTTCACTCCTACTGGCCCTGCCGTTCCAGTTCAGCGATGCGAGCCTGAATCTGCTCCATCTGCTGCTGCAGAAACTGAGCCTGAGTCCTGAGCCAGCCCAGTTGCGCCTGGGCGTCAACCGGGCCGCCAGGAGCCGCTGTCGGTTGTCCGGCCTGCATCGCCTGCCAGGCCGCCTGCATCTGCGGCATCGGCCACTGGCCGGTCATCAGATACTGCGCGCACGGCCCGCCACCGCCCATGCCGCGCATCCAACCAGGCAATCCGGTCAGATGGTACATGTTGCGGCGACCGCGGCCGCCGCCAAATCCACCTCCGTAGAACATCCTGCTTACCTCCTTGCCTTTCTTGTCAGTAGGGGTATCCACTGTATCTCGGAAATCGTAAACCGCCGCCTCCATGTCCACCGCCGCGGCCCCGGCCTCCGCGACCGCGCCAGAACCCCGGCAGGCCACCCACCATTCGGGGCCGCACACCCATCCCGAACCAAGTGCACGGGAAGTAACCAGGGCCAGAGCCAGGGCCAGAGCCGGAAACCGCCGGATTGAAGGCGGCTGGCAGCGCGGCCACCGACCGCGGCCAATAGACCGGCGGCGCGAAGCCAGCCGTGCGCAGAGGGTTGTACGGGTTGCAGAACCCTCTGCCTCCCCCTGTCATTGGGCCCAATCCCATGGGCCCGGTTCCGTCGAAGCCAGGCATATTCGCTCACCTCCTTCTGATTCTCGCTACTTCTTTGCGCACGGGTGGTCTCGTTCCGACCCGTGACATTCCCGAATCTGCTCTGGAGAGCACGTCTTCGGGTCCTTCCCCTTCTCGCACTTCTTTTTGCTGTTGGCCACTGTTACTCGTCTCCTTCGATCCAATGTGTTGTTGAGTCATCCCAAAAGCGGATGCTGGCCTCGCGCGGGAGGGCCACACCTGCAGCCACCTCCACCGCTTTGATCACACCCACTGGCACGAGGCATGCGGGATGCAAGCCTACCCGCGCGGCTGGTTCAAAGACCTTCTGCAGGCAGCAACGCCCAAGAGCCGACGCGATCTCTACCATCTTCAACTGGGCCAGGTATTCCTGCACTCGTGGGCAGCTACTCTTGCCTTCGACGACAACCACGCCGTCCTCAGCGGGCGTCGCTCGAAGACGGGTCTTCAACCCGCACACACCGGCGTCAATCTCGACTGTGGTCATGGCGATCCTCCCGACGGCGCCCCGGCTTCCGGCCGTCGCGCTGCCGTCTCCCTCGCGTCCAGAGGGTGGACGGCGACCTTGCTGGCTTCATATACCGAGCTGACGGGCAGCCGCGCGAAAGCGTCCCTGATCCGCCGCATGTCCTGCGGCGGCAGTGGCGCCGTGCCCGAGGGGCGCAAAGGCGTGTTGAGTTGCACTTCGTCTGGCCCGATGCTTCTGACGAGACTCGCGATCTCCGAAGCCCGATCCCGGTTCTCCCGGCAGAACATGACCTGTATGGCCAGCCAACTGCGGCTCTCGGCCCTGAACGCCCGCAGCCCCTCGATGATCTCCTCGAACCGGACGCCATTCGCCGGACGGTTGATGCGGCGGAACAGTTCTGCGTCTGGCGCGTCCAGTTTGGCCACCACGACATCAGCCAGGGACAACGCTGCCCGCACTTCCGGCTGACCCAGCAACGACGAGTTGGTGAGCACCGCTATGGGTTTCGAGAACCGGCAGCGCGCCTCCACGATCACCTCCTCCAGGTTTGAGGCAAGCGTGGGTTCCCCCATTCCTGAGAACGTCAGGTAGTCAAACTCCACCGCGGGCAGTGCATCCAGTTCCGCCGCCGCTCTGCTCGTCGGCACAAACTCCTCCCGCCGTGTCTGCTTGTGGCGAGTGAGACCCAACTGGCAGTAGATGCAATCAAACGAGCACGTCTTCGCCCTGCATAGCAGGTCAATGCCCAGCGACCTGCCCAGCCGCCAGGAGGCGACTGGGCCATAAACGACCTTCTTCACCACGGGCCCGCAGGTTTCACCCATCTCGATGCTCACACAGGCTCTCTCCACCCTTCAGTTCACCTCGCAGGAACGTCTGGACCGTCTCCTCAATGGTGCCTGAAACGCCGACGATGGTCTCGATGCCATGCCGGTCGAAGAGCATCTGGGCACGCGGCCCCATCCCGCCGGCCACAATGCAGGTGACACCCCGCTGAGCCAAATAGCCGGGCAGGAAACCGGGTTCGTGGCCCGGGTTCGCAATGACCTCTCGGCTGCGGACCGCTCCGTCCACGATCTCCACGACCGTATAGGCCTGGCAGCGTCCGAAGTGAGCGGCCACCGAATCACCATCGGTCGAGATCGCCACCTTGGCGGATCGGGTCGGCTTTGCTGCGCTCTTCATCGTGTTGGTACTCCTTTACTGCTAACTGTAACTTACACATCCTGCCTCGTTCACGACCTCTCATCGCCACATCATGGGAACGGTATGAGGTCAGGCCACGCCTGCTCGGCTTTTCGCCGGAGTTACGCGGGACGATCGTGCCGACTGCGTGGACGAACGTGTAGGCGGTGCCTGCGCACCGCGCAGACACTCGCCCGCGAGCCCCTGCAATGAAGTAACGATGTCCTCCAGCACCTGCGCCCACTCGCCGAGGTGCTGAACACCGGATTCAGTTAGCACATAAACACGGCGTGCGGGGCCGCTACCAGAGGTGTCCCAGGAGGAGCGAACCCGGCCGGCAGCCTCCAGCCGCCGCAGCGTTCGATAGATCACCCCGCTGTCCAGCCCGGCATGAGTCACCGCCATGCCTTCGGCCTTTTGCGCTATCTGGTAGCCGTGGGCCTCGCGCAGCCGCGCAATCGCAAGCAGCACGATGGGCTCCGCGAAGCGGTAGAGATTCCCCATCTCGCAGGAGCAAGGCCCCTGTTCCTCCTGCCCATACCTGTGGCAGCGCCGTCGCGGCATCTTATCTAGCACATTGTGCATAACTGTAACCTGCATATATTATACCACAGCCCCGCCACCTGTCAACCACCTATTGCGAGATGTCCCGCGCTGTGTTAGCAGTTACGACTGACCCAGGGTGTGGCTTGCCGGCACGCGGTGTGATATAATCCGGCGGCTTGGAAGGGAGAGCAGAGATTGTGAGTCAGACAGCATCCGACAGATCCCGGCGCCCGCTGCCCTTTCTGACCGGCGTGATAGCACCGATGTACACGCCGTTCGACAGCCAGGGCAACCTCGACCTGCCCGGGGTCAGGCAGATGGTACGCTGGCTGAAGAGCAGGCGCGTGGTGAAGTCGGTGTTCGTTCGCAGCGGCGTAGGCCAGATGTATGCCTACCGCCTCGAGGAGGCCAAGCAGGCTTTCGACGCGGCGATCGCAGAGGCCGCGGGCCAGATCGGCATCCTGGCCGGCTGCGCAGGAGAGTTCCCGGAGCGCATCGAGCGCAAGGGTGAGTATCTCCAACGGGAAAGGCGTCCGGCCCAAGAGTCCCCACGGCTCGACCGGCAAAAATACACCGCCCAGTCAATCGAACTGGCCCGATTCGCATCGGAGCGAGGCGCAAATGCAGCAGTCCTCGTCCTGCCCTGGGTTGTGGACATGACCGGCAGCACGTTTGAGGATGTGGCCTTCGGATACTACCGCGCTGTGCACGATGTGGTGAAGATTCCCATCGTAATCTACCAGCCGCCGGGAATACCAGACGAGTGTCGCATGACTCCATCGCTTATGCGCCGCCTGTTGTCGCTCGAACGCATCTCCGGCATGAAACTCACGACCACGGAACCCGATGTGTTCGCGCCGATCGCCGACATCGTCAGGGGCACCGGCTTCGGTCTCATCGCAGGGGCGGAGCACTTCTTCTTCCAGGCGCTGCAGATGGGCGCTTGCGGCGTGATCGGCGGCGGATGCAGCACACATCCCGAGATCATCCACGCAGTTCAGGCCCATTTTGAGAACGGAGACATGGAGCGAGCGAAAAAGGCGGCCGACGAAGTGGACCGAATGATCCGCGAGCGTCCCCGCGGCCTGAACGTGGGGGATAAGATGTATATCCTGAGGAAGGGCGTGAAGATCCAGCCCTATTCACGCCCCCCGCAGCCCTTGCCCGACGCCGCCGCCGTGGACGCGTTCGTGCGCTTCATTGATGAGGCGGTGCAGCCCTATCGCGACGCTGTGCAGAAGGGCAAGCCGCTGCCCTGAGCGATCTTTCCTGAAAAGGCACAAGTCATGGCAGGACCCAGGACAGGCAGAGGCCGCGTAGAGAAAGGCAAGCGCCTCGAGCGCGAGGTCGTGCGCCGCGCGCGCGCTGCCGGCCTGCGCGCCGAGCGCGGAACCCTTGGCACCAGGCAGGAGAGCGGCGCCGCCGCAGATACCCTCATCTGGGTGCGCGAAGGCCCGATTCGGGTCGAGTGCCGCAACCGAGCGGGGTTTGGCCTGGTGCAGGCCGAGGCGGTTCTGCGCGCGGGTCATTACCAGGCAGTTATCTGGCCCGAGCACCTTGGCAGGCAGCGCCTGCTCCTCGTGGCCCGCCGCGCCGCGTCTCGCAACGCCGCCCCCAGGAGCGCGACCTTCTGGAGCATCGTGCGCCTGTCGGGATGGCGCTCGCCAGTCTGCGTCTGCGACCTGGAGGCCTGGTTTCCAACCCTTCGCAGCCGGCGCGCACGATGAAAGCAGTCATCCTGGCGGGCGGGCTAGGCACCCGCCTCTACCCGGTAACATACGAGGTGCCCAAGGCGATGGTTCCCATCGCCAATCGCCCGCTGCTGGAGCGCGTCCTGGCCTGGTTCGCGCGCAGCGGAGTGCGCGAGGTCGTCCTGGCCGTCTGCTACCGGCCGGAGGCGATTCGCGACTACTTTCAAGAAGGCGCAAGATTCGGGGTCAGCATCCAATACGTAACTGAGACCGAGCCGCTGGGAACCGGCGGTGCAGTGAAGAACTGCGCAGCGTTTCTGGACGACCGGTTCGTCGTCCTGAACGGTGACATCCTGACATCGCTTGACTTGTCCGCGATGCTTGATTTTCACGCTCACAAACGTGCTGCGGCAACGATTGCCGCGGTCGCAGTTCAGGACCCCACCCGCTACGGGGTGGTGGACAGCGACGGCGAGGGAAGAGTAACCCGGTTCGTGGAGAAGCCCCCGGCCGGCACTATGCAAGACCGATACATCAATGCCGGCATCTACGTCTTCGAGCACGCCCTGCTGCAAGAAATGCCGCCGCCCCCGTTCTCGATGGAGCGGGATTTCTTCCCCCATCTGTTGGCCGGGCAGTCCCTGCTCTGTTCCTTCCGCACAGAAGCCTACTGGGTTGACGTGGGCACGGCGGAATCATATCGCCAGGTTCACCGCGATATCCTGGATGGAAAGCTCCACGTTTCACTCGACGGCGATGAGCGGCAACCGGGCCTGCGCGTCGGCGAAGGGAGCAGCATTTCCGACGGTGGGGCATTCACCCCACCCGTCCTGTTGGGCCGCAACTGCCGCGCCGAGGCGCAAGCGAGCCTGGGGCCCTATTGTGTCCTGGGCGATGGGGTGGTGATCGAGAAGGGCGCGCAGGTATCGGACAGCGTGATCTGGGACAGGTGCGTGATCGGGGCGGAGGCCGCGATTCGGGATTCCATCATCGGAAATGACAGCAGCGTAAAGCCGCAGGCCGCCATCATCGGCCAGGCGATAGCGGAACGAACGGGCCGCGATCGCTGTTGAGGTTTGAGGGAGGAAGGGCGATGTCACAGGAAAGCAATGGATTGAATCCCTTCATGTTTCGCGCCTACGACATTCGAGGAGTCGTGGGCGAGGACCTGACTGCCCAGACCTGCGAGCGAATCGGTCGGGCTTACGGCACCTATCTGCGCCTGCGAACGGGGCTCGCGCGGCCGAAGATCGCCGTCGGGCGAGACAACCGGCCCTCCTCGCTCGAACTGCAGCAGGCAGTGATGCGCGGGGCGATGCAGGCCGGGTGCAACTGCGTTGACACCGGACTGGCCCTTTCCCCGATGCTCTATTTCGCTGTGTGCCACTGGAAACTCGACGGCGGCATCAATGTAACCGGCAGCCACAACCCGAAACAATACAATGGCCTCAAACTCACGCTTGCCGACGCCGCCCCCATTGCTGAGCGCGACATCCAGGACATCCGCTGCCTGGCCGAATCGCGCCTCTTCTTGAGCGGGCGCGCCCGGCTGACGGCGCGCAGCATCGCGGCTACCTACGCCAGAGAATTGGTTTCCCGCATTTCTCTCGCTCGCCCGATGAAGGTCGTATTCGACGCCCGCAATGGCACTGCTGCGCTCTTCACCCCTCGCATTCTCACTCGCGCCGGCTGCAAGGTCATCAAACTGAACTGCGAATCCGACGGCAATTTCCCCCACGGCGTCCCTGACCCGGAGGTGGAGGACAACATCCACGACCTGAGCGAAGCGGTGCGCGCGAAAAAGGCCAACCTGGGAATCGCGCTCGACGGCGACGGCGACCGCATCGGCGTGGTTGATGAACAGGGCAACCACATCGAGGCCGACAGATTGCTCATGGTGCTCGCGCGCGACCTGCTTGCTCGCAAGCCAGGCGAACGCGTAATGATGGACGTGAAATCTTCGCGCACGCTGGTTCAGGATATCAAGGCTCACGGCGGCCAGCCCGTGATGTACAGAACCGGCCACTCGCTGATCAAGAAGAAGATGCGCGAGGATGGAATCCTGCTGGGGGGGGAGGTCAGCGGCCACATGTTCTTCAAGGAGGACTACTACGGCTTCGATGACGCGACCCTGGCGGCCTTGCGGCTGCTGCAGGCTTTCTCGAAGCACGACCTCCCCATGTCCGCCCACTGGGCATCAGTTCCCAGGACGGTCATCACGCCGGAGTTGAAGGCCCCCTGCCCCGATGACAAGAAATTCCAGATCGTGGAGGAAATCGCCCAGTACTTCAAGGCGCGCTATCCGCAGTCGCTGACGATTGACGGAATTCGCGTGGAACAGGAGCACGGCTGGGGCCTGGTGCGCGCCTCCAACACCAACCCCTACCTTTCCCTGCGCTTCGAGGCAGACTCGCAGCAGGCCTTCGACGCCATCAAGTCCGAGATCTACGCCAAGTTGTCGGAATACCCTGCAGTTACCCTGCCCTGAGCAAGCCCGCCCCGCCCAACGTCTAGCCGCCCCGCGAGCGAGGCTCGATTACCCCCTTGCGGGTGAGGCGGACCTTTCCCGCAGGGTCAATCTCCAGGATCTTGACCACCACCTCGTCGCCCATCTTGAGGACGTCTTCCACCCGCTCGATGCGCTCGGGAGCAATCTGGGAGATGTGCAGCAGGCCGTCCTTGCCGGGGGTCAGTTCCACGAAAGCGCCGAAGGTCGTGATGCGCACAACCTTGCCGACGTAGGTTTCGCCCACCTGCAGTTCCCTCGTCAGGTCCTCGATGGTCTTCACAGCCTGTTCGCCGCTCTTCTGATCCGCAGCAGCGACGAAGACCCTCCCATCCTGCTCGATATCAATGCGCACCGAGAAGTCGGCCTCGAGTTTCTTCACCACCTTGCCGCCCGGGCCGATCAGGTCGCCGATCTTGTCGGGATGAATAACGATCGCAAACACCCTCGGGGCATGCGGCGCGAGGTCGGGCCGGGGCGCGGAAAGGCTCTTGTCCATCTCGTCCAGGATCGCGTGCCGCGCAGCCCGCGCTCGCTCCAGCCCTTCGGCCAGGATTTTCAGGTCAATCCCCTGATCCTTGACATCAAGTTGAACCGCCGTGACCCCGTTCCTCGTGCCTGCGACCTTGAGGTCCATGCCGCCGGAAAAGTCCTCGATGCCCTGTATGTCAGTGAGCAAAGCACAGCGGCTGTCCTCGCGCACCATGCCGATGGAGATCCCCGCAGCCGCCGTGCTCATCGGCACGCCCGCATCCATCAGCGCCAGGCTGCCCGCGCACACGCTGGCCATCGAACTTGAACCGTTGGACTCGAGCACCTCCGAAACCACGCGGATCGTGTAGGGGAACACGCTCTCATCGGGCACCAGCGACAGCAGCGCCCGTTCCACCAAGACGCTGTGCCCGATCTCCCGCCGCCCCGGACCCCGTAGGGGCTTGACTTCGCCGACGCTGAAGGGTGGGAAGTTGTAATGGTGTATGAACCGCTTCGTCTCTTCTTCAGCGGTCATGGTATCGAGGATCTGGGCCTCCCCGACTCCGCCCAGCGTAACGGTGGAAAGGACCTGCGTCTGCCCCCGCGAGAAAAGCGCCGAGCCGTGAGTCTGGGGCAGCAGCGCAACATGGCACGAGACCGGCCGGATCTCATCGAAAGCGCGCCCGTCGGGCCGCTTGTTCTCGTCAAGCACCAAGCGCTCGAACACAGCCTCCACGAATCCGTGGATCGCGTGAACTATCTCCTGCTCGCGTTCGGGGAAGGACGGCTGCAGCGCCTGTAAGATCTCGTTCTCGATCTCCTGCGTGGCGGATTCGCGCTGCACCTTGTCGGGAGTCAAGATTGCCTGGCGCACCTGGCCGGCATAAGGTTCGAGAGCAGCGCGCACAGCGGCATCGGGCTCACTGTCGGGCGCCGGCAGTTTCTCCCGCCCGGCCAGCCGCCCCAGTTCACGCTGTATCTCAATGAGCGATCCGAGGGTCGGCTGGGCGAACTCGACGGCCTTCAGCACATCGGCCTCCGCCACCTGTCGCGCGTCAACCTCGATCATCATGATTTCCTTCTCGGTCCCCGCGATGACGAGGTCCAGGTCAGCCGCGTCCAAGTCCTGGTAGGTGGCGTTCAGCACGAACTGGCCATTCATGCGCGCCACGCGCACCGCTGCGATGGGGCCCGCGAACGGTATCGCCGAGATCGTCAGCGCGGCGGAGGCCCCGATCATCGCTGGAATGTCCGGCAAGTTCCAGGGATCGGCGGAAAGCACAGTGGCGATCACCTGGACCTCGTGCCGGGAGCCCGGCGGAAACAGCGGGCGAATGGGCCGATCAATCCGCCGGCAAGTAGCGATCGCGTTTTCCGTCGGACGGCCTTCGCGCTTGATGAACCGGCTTCCGGGTATCTTGCCCGCAGCCCACATCTTCTCCTCGAAATCCACGGTCAGAGGGAAGAAATCCACGCCCTCGCGGGGCTGGGCGGACTGGGCCGCGGTTACCAGCACGATGGTATCGCCGTAGCGCACCACTACCGCGCCGCTCGCCTGGCGAGCAAGCGTGCCGGTCTCGATGGAAAGCGGTTTTCCGTTGATGGAGAACGAAACGATGGGCATACTCATCCTACCTTCGCACGCCGACGACGTCGCGCAGGCCGAGCCGCTGAATCAGGGCCCTGTAGCGCTGGGCGTCGCGAGTGCTCAGGTAGGACAGCAGCCTCCTGCGCTTCCCGATCATTACGAACAGCCCCCTGCGAGAGTGATGATCGCGCCGGTGTGTCTTCAGATGGTCGGTCAGCTGGTTGATCCGCGCCGTCAGCAGGGCGACCTGAACTTCGGCCGACCCCGTGTCGGTCGGATGGTGCTGGTAATCGGCTGCGATCTCTTTCTTCTGTTCGCTTTTCAGTGGCACTGGCTACGCTTTGGCCCGCGCGCCTGGGCGCGCTCTTGATTTTTGCGAGCGGGCTTGCCGGGGCGGCGCGGGGGTCAGATGTCAGGAGCCGGTCCACCAGGCGGCGGACTCGCTACTGACTACTGGCCGCCGGCCGCCGCGGCCCTCTTCCTGCTCGCCATTGCGCCATTTTAGCAGAACCCCGCGAAGGTGTAAAGCCCTGCGGGAACAATATTTACATCGCTAATGGGGCGCGAAAAGCACAATAGCGCGGCGAGGCAAGATGGGCCGTTGCGCCTGTTGCTTGCCGCTGGGGGCACAGGCGGGCATGTTTACCCCGCCATTGCCATTGCCCAGAGAGTCCGGGCCTGCCGCCCTGACGCTGAGATACTTTTCGTGGGCACGCGCGACAGGCTGGAGGGGCGGGCTGTTCCTCGCGCTGGGTTCAAGCTGGCCTTCATCTCTGTCAAGGGCTTGGCTGCCACCCGCCCTGCCCTGCAAAGGCTCGGCGCTTTGCTCTGGCTGGCATCTGGCGCGCCGCTCTGGCAGAGCGTGTTGCTGCTGGCGCGTTTCCGCCCCCACGTCGTTGTCGGCACGGGCGGATTCGTCTGCGGGCCCGTGCTGCTGGCCGCGCGCCTTTTGCGAGTGCCCTCGCTCGCGGTGGAACTGAACGACATACCAGGTTTGACGACGCGCATCACCGCTCGCTTTGTCTCGGCGGCGGCAGTCGTCTCAGAAACCTGCCGGCGGCGCTACCTCGGTCTGCTGGGCACAAGGGCAGCACGAGTGCGCGTTGAGGTCGTCGGCACTCCCCTTCGCCAGGAGATCCTCTCCACCCGGCGCGAAGACGCCACCCGCGCCTTGGGCCTCGATCCATCGCGCCTGACCCTGCTCGTGTTCGGCGGAAGCATCGGCTCGCTCTCGGTCAACAAGGCATTCGGTCAAGCCCTCGAAATCCTGGCCCGGCGACCGGGCATGAGCGAGGTGGAGATCCTTCACATAACCGGTAGAGGTAATGCCCCCCGCATCAGTGCAGAAAAGGCCAGCAGCCTCGGGCTGCGCTACCATCCCTTCGACTACCGCGATGACATGCACAACGCGCTCGCCGCTGCCGACATCGTCGTGTCGCGCGCGGGCGGCAGCACGCTCGCAGAGATAACGGCCCGCGGGCTGCCGGCTGTCATCGTGCCCTGGTCCGGCTCCGCCGAGGGGCACCAGGAACTGAATGCTGCGCACCTCGAAAGAGCAGGCGCTGCGCTGGTCATCCGGGATGCTGAATTGACCCCGCAGCGCCTCGCAGACGCTATCTGGTTGCTAGCAAGCGACCCAGCGGCGCGAGAGCAACTCGCCCGGCGCAGCCTGATGACGAGTAAGCGCGACGCCGCCGATGCTGTCGTGCGCATGATCGAGGACCTCGCGCGCCGCTGAAAAATGTCATTCTGGGCGAAGCCCTTGCCGGTGACTGAGAAATGTCATTCTGAGCGAAGCGAAGAATCTCATCACAAGACAGCCCGCCGGTATCTGTCGCCTGTCAACTGTATTCTGCCAACTTCAAAATGGCCCGCTTCATCGAGATAGCAGTCCAGTATATCAGCAGCGTCATCGCGCACCTCGGATACCCGGGTGTCTTCGTTTTCATGATGCTCGAAGCAATGTGCATGCCGATACCGAGCGAGATAGTGCTGGTGTTCGCGGGTTTTCTCGTTGTACAGGGGCGCTTCAGCCTGTGGGGCGCGATGGCCTCAGGGCTGGCCGGAGCGCTCACCGGCGCGACGATCGCCTACGCAGCGGCCCGCTTCGGCGGCCGCCCGCTGGTCGAGCGATGGGGCAAATGGGTGCTCTTGACGCCTCAGCGGCTGGACGGCGTGGAAAGGTGGTTTGGCCGCTACGGGGCCGCTGCTGTCATCATCTGCCGGTGGATCACCGGCCTCCGCGCCATCGTCTCCCTTCCCGCCGGCCTCACGCGAATGCGATACTTCAGATTTCTCCTGTGCACCGCGATTGGCGCCGGCATGTGGGTCGTGCTCGCAGTATTGATCGGATACTTCGTCGGAGAAGAGTGGCGGGCGATCGTGAACATCCTGGAGCGCGTGAACCGCGCCCTGCTCATCATCATCGTTGTCGCGGCAATCGCCGCATTTGTCGGCCTGCGTGTGCGCCGCCTTGCCAGAAAGGAGAAAGAACATGCGGACGACCGGACTCGTTGACCAGGCACCACTCGAACTCATCTGCCGCTCCCGCGTCTGGATCAGGGCGGCGGTGCTGTGCACCCTGATGGCTGCGCTCACTGCGCTCGCTGCCCAGGTGCGCATCCCTCTGCCTTTCACGCCCGTGCCGGTGACATTGCAGGTATTCGTCGTGTTGCTGTCGGCGGGGCTGCTGGGCTCGCGGCTGGGGGCGATCAGCCAGTTGGAATATGCCCTCATCGGAGCCTGCGGCCTGCCCGTCTTCTCGGGCGGCAAGGGAGGGCTTGCCGCCCTCGCCGGACCCACCGGCGGCTATATCGCTGGGTTCGCAATATGCGCATTTGTGATCGGATGGCTCCTCGATCGCGGCCCTCGCTCCTTTCCCGCAACATTGGCTGCATGCGTGCTCGGCGTTGCGCTCATACACCTGCCCGGCTGGCTCTGGCTGTCCTGTTGGATGAGCATGAGCAACCTGCACGGTTCAGCCTGGCTGGCGGCCTTCCATGCAGGGGTCGTCCCTTTTGTTGGCATTGACCTTGTGAAGGCGTGCGCCGCGGCCGCCATCGTCTGGGCGGCGCGGCGGGCAACCGCCTGAAATCGCCGCCATGACTTCCGCCGTAACCTACAGGCACTGGCAGCCGGGCGATGACGAGGCCGTCCTGCCGTTCCTGCTGAAGGAAGCGTGGGTTGCGCGCGAGCCATACCTGGCCAAGTTCAGAGACCCCCTCCTTGAGCCTGAAGGAGTTCACCTGGCCTGGCAGAGCGGGATGGTTGTGGGACATGTCATGACCTGCCGCAGGCCAGTGTTTATGGAAGGCCGTGTCCAACTGCTCGGCGGAATCGGGCAGATGGCCGTCGAGCCAGCCCTGCGCGGCAAGGGCATCGGCCGAACTCTGCTTGAGATGGGCCTTCAATACCTCACAAACAAGGGCTGCCGCGCTGTTTCGCTGCACACCAACACCGGCCTTGAGCGCGCCCTGAAGTTCTACTCCGCGGCGGGCTTCCACATCTGGGTGGAAGAGGTCGTTCATACGCTCGACACCGGCTCACCAGGGCGGGATGCGGGCCTCGCTCTGCGAACCATCACCCCCGACGAAGCGCTGCCCCTTCGCCTGGAGTGGGCGCGCAGCAATTTCCCCGTCTGCTGCGACGTGAAGGGGTTCAGAAATCCCCAGAACCTCCTCGGAGCATGGGAAAATGACACCCTCGTCGGCTACCTGGAACACGATGGTAAGAAGATCAACGAGGGGGCGGTGGTGGGCGCAAACCCCGCGAGCCTGATACGGGCGGCCCTCACGTTCGCAGCCGAACGCGGCGCAGGCACGATAGCCTGGCACGTCGCCGCCAGCGGCTTCTGGGACCAGGCCCTGCGGCAGTTCTCGAACGAGAGAAAAGTGACCGTGAACATCAGGCTTCTCAAACCCCTCGGCCCCGACCTCGACCTCTCCCCCCAGCAGCCTTCATGGGGGACCGTCCACACCTGGTAGGGTTCACCCGTTCGGCAGCACACCGCTTTGTTGTCATGCTGAGCGCAGCGAAGCATCCCACCCCTGTAGGGAGACGGAAATCAGAATCACGCTGGGGCATCACGCCCTGTAGGGCGGCCCTGCCCGCGCCGTCGCCATAGCGGCTGTGGCGCGTCGGCGACAGGGCCGCCGCAATTTGCGGGCGTCGGCACGCCCGCCCTACATTTGCAGCCAGAGGCGGCTGCCAGGGATTGGGTGCGGTCTCGCGGAAGTAGGCCGGCGGTGCGCCGATGGAACTGCTGAAGGAAAAATGGAAGTTCGGCAAGCGGTTCGTCTATTCGGTAACCTACGACGAGGGGCTTGAGGCCCTGCTGGGCGACACGCTGGCAATTCACCAGCGTTTCGACATGCCAGGCCACGTTTCGATGGTGTCCGCGCAAGTCGGCAAAGTGCGCACTGTGCGGGGCAGCACCTTCGAGGGGATGATGCATTTGAGCGCCAGGCAGATCCACGAACTGCGCGCTCTCGGCTGGGGCGTCAGTTGCCACGGCATGAACCACCTCGCAATCACGCCCGAAAGCGCGCGCGAGGAAGTTGTCCTCGCCCGCAAGGTGCTCGAAGATGCTCTCGGCATCCCGATCACCATGTTTATCGTGCCCGGCAACAACAACTCATATCCTGCTTCGCGCGCCGTGGCCGAAGAAGCGGGTTACCTCTCGATACTGACTATCTGGGATGCGCTCAATGATCATGACACCGACCTGCTGCGCCTGCACCGCACGCCCCTGATCGAGGAGGGCTTCGATCCATTTGGAAGCGCTTACGATCCCTACTGCCGCCTGCACGAGGCGCTCGAGACCGGCGGCTGGATCTGCGAGTACACCCACATCGCGCGCACGCCCGTGGTCTCCGCGCAGAAAGAGGTGCGCGTCGAGACCCTCATCAGGCGTTTCGAGAAAGTCGAGCAGGTCGGCGGCGACCAGGTCTGGAAAGCCGCGCCCGAGGATGTCGTGGACTACGTCATCGTCCACAGGGCGACCAGCATCGAGTCCATAGCGAATCACCGTTTCCGCCTGAAAATCAAAGGCCTGCCCGACGGCGTGCAGAATCGCGAATTGACCTTCCGGTGCACGGGAGCCCCAGCCGACTCGCAGATACTTGCCGATGGTCGGCAGGTGGAGAAAGCGGCAGCGGGCAAGCAAGCGCTGATCACCCTGCCAGTCCGCGACGGCCTTGAGATCACGGTCAGGGAACGAAAGTGAAAACGCAAGAAAAACTAGCAATTGACGGCGGTACCCCCGTCCGCGGCAAAGAGAACCCGCTCCCGCAGGTCTTCCCGCGCACGATAGGCCCCAACGTCAGGCGCTACATCGAGGAGGTCCTGGCGAGCGGCCTGCTCTCCGACATGATCGGCCGCTTCGAGAAAGCATTCGCAGAATTGTGCGGCACGAAATACGCCTGCACCCTGGACAACTGCACTGCCTCCGTTCACGCCGCGACGGCTGCGGCCGGAGTCGAGCCGGGAGACCACGTGGTCGTCAGCCCCATCACCGATTACGGTTCCGTCGCCGGCGTCTTGTGGCAAAATGCCTTGCCCCTCTTCCCCGACGTGGACATTAGAACGGGCAACATCACAGCCGATGAAATCGAAAAAGTGCTCACTCCGCGCACGCGCGCCATAATCGTCGTTCATTTCTACGGGATGCCGTGCGACATGGACCCCATCATGGCCCTGGCGCGCAAGCGCGGGATTCCTGTGGTAGAGGACGCCTGCCAGGCCATCATGGCGGAATATCGCGGGCGCCGCACCGGCTCGCTCGCCGACTGCGCCGCTTTCTCCTTCGACGGCGAGAAGAACATGCCCGCCGATCACGGCGGCGCGGTTACCACGAACGATGAGCAGATTGATGCCGCAGTTCGCAAGTTCGGCCTCGCCCGCGGCTCCACTCCCAAGCCGGGATATGGCCGCCTGCACGATTCCATCGGCCTGAACTATCGCTTCGGCGTCTTGCTGTCCGCGCTGGCGCTTGGCAACCTGGAGTTGCTGCCCGAGCACACTGCTCAGCGGCAGCGCATGGCAGACCTTCTCTCCCAGAAGATCGCGCAGATCCCCGGCGTGCACCCTCCCCACGTCATCCCCGACACCAAGCCAACGTGGTGGCTGTATTACCTCCGCTTCGATCTCGACCAGTTCACCGCAGACCTCGACACCCTGTCGGCCGCCCTGAATGCCGAAGGTCTGGTCGGCGGCCCTGGCCGCTACTATCTGCTCCCCGAAAGCCACACATTCCTGACTGACCGCGGCCACCTCTACGGCAAGACCAGGTTCCCGTTCGACTACTTTCCAGCCGATGCGATACCCGACTACAGCCCCGACATGTGCCCCAAAGCGCGCGCTCACCTGAACTCCGTCTTCCGCACCTTCTGGACGGAGAAGTTCTCCGAGCGCGACATCGCTGACATCGCGGCCATCGTCCACAAGGTAGCCGGGCACTACCGCAAGTGAAGGCGCCATGCGCGTCGGCATAGAGGCCAGAATACTCTCCCATCCCAGACGCACCGGCATCGAGCGCCCCTTGCTCGGATTGATGCAAGGATTGCGCGAGATACCCGATCCGCCCGAAGTCCTGCTCTACGCGCGAGGCGAACCGCCCAAGCCGCTCGACCTCCCGCCCTGTGCGCGCTGGCGCACGCTGAACGCGCGCTTCGGCTGGCTGACGATTGCCCTGCCGCTCGCCGCCCGCCGCGACCGCTGCGATGTTCTCTATTTTCCCTATCCCGTCCTCCCGCCCTATCGCCCAATCCCAACCGTCGCAATGATCCACGACCTGGGGTTCGTCCGCTTCCCCGAACACTATCCCGCCGACATGCTGCGCAACCTCGTTGGCCCGATGCGCTCCGCCGCCAGGCGCGCAAGTCTTCTTGTCGCCGTGTCGGAGAGTACGAAACGCGACCTGGTCGAGTTGTTCGGGATCAGTGCAGAGAAGATCAGTGTAGTACATCACGGCGTGGGCGCGGAGTTCGCTCCGATTCCCGATGCGCGCGAGACCGTGCGCGCGCGCATCGGCATTGAGCGCCCATATGTCTTGTTCGTCGGAACAGTCCAGCCGCGCAAGAACCTTCCCCGCCTGATCGAAGCGTTCGCGCGCGTCGTTCGCGAGCAGGGCATCCCACACGAACTCATCATCGCCGGCCAGAAAGGCTGGCTCGCCGAAGAAAGCCTGAGCGCCCCGCAAAAGTTCGGGATCGAGCATCGGGTCAGATTCGTGGACTACGTCCCCGAGGAAATGCTGCCCGCCCTTTACACCGCAGCCGATGCGCTCGCCTTCCCCTCGCTTTACGAGGGCTTCGGCCTGCCGGTTCTTGAGGCGATGGCCTGCGGTGCGCCGGTCCTGACTTCAAACGCATCCTCTCTGCCGGAGGTCGCCGGGAACGCTGCAATACTCGTCCTACCCACTAGCGTTGTGCAGATTGCCGACGGCTTGGCTCGAATCCTTTTCGATGAAGGGCTGCGCTCCTCGTTGCAGCAAAAGGGGGTTCACCGCGCCCGCTCATTCACCTGGGCCAACTCCGCCCGCTCCCTCATCTCCGCCTTCCACCGAGCCTTCTAGCGGCGGCCCAGCGCCTGCGCCATTGTCATTCTGAGCGCTTCCCCTCCTGTCATCCTGAGCGAAGCGAAGAATCTCATTCCCTTCAGCGTAACCCCTTCGCCCGTCATTCTCAGCCCGCCAGCCGGCGGGCGAAGGGCGGCCGCCGGCGCGCTCGTTGACGTACACACTGCACCGATGCTAGCATGGCCCCGTGAGGGTTCTTTTTCAGTGCCGCGCCGACTACCAGAACGTCGTCGGCGGCAGCGAAATCCAGATCCGAAAGACCGCCGACCACCTGCGCGCCCTCGGCGTCGAAGTTGACATACTTCCCCAGCAGAAAGACCTCTCGAAGTGGGACATCGTCCACGTTTTCCGCAGCACGCGCCCCTTCGAAACCGCCTTGCTGTGCCTGAACGCAGCCGCGCAGAGCAAACCGCTTGCCGTTTCGACAATCTACTGGAACGATTCCGAACTCTCGGCTTACCGCCGGTCGCTCCTGCAGCGCCCAGACGCCGACTGGCGATTGCGCGCGATGGTCGAGTCCCTCGAGGCCGGCCGCGAGCCAATGGACGCCGAACTGGCGATTGCCTATTCGGCGGCAGGGGTGCTGCTTCCGAATACGCAGGCCGAGGCCGACCTCCTCAGCGCAGACTTCGGCATTGATGCAAGCCGCATCGCCCTCGTGCCGAATGCTGTGGAACGCTCGCAAGAAGACGCCATACTGGCAGAGAGGTTCGCAAAGGTCGGACGGCGGATATTCGGCAAAGATTGCGTCCTTTGCGTCGCACGCATCGAGGACCGAAAGAACCAGTTGACCCTCATCGAAGCGATGCGCGGAATCGCCGCGCCGCTTGTCCTCATTGGGCCGCCAACATTCGAGCCCTACCTCCGCCTCTGCAAGAAGAGCGCCGGCAGGCGAGTGCGGTTCCTCGGCGCTGCACCGCGCGAGGTGATCCAGACTGCGTACCGCGCCGCAAAGGTGCACGCCCTGCCTTCGTGGTTCGAGACCCCTGGTCTGGCGAGCCTGGAGGCCGCTCTTACCGGATGCAACATCGTAACTACCGATCGCGGCGGCGCGCGCGAGTATTTCGCCGACATGGCCTGGTGTTGCGACCCAGGCAACATCTCATCCGTCCGCTCGGCTGTAGAGCAAGCGCTTGCTGCCCCCCGCAGCGGATCGCTGCGCGACCACATCGCATCCAACTTCACCTGGCCCAACACAGCGAAACAAACACTGACGGCCTACGACGCGGTGCTTTCGCAGCCCCCATCCACAGAAGCCGCCGCGCTCGCGGCGCACCTGCACAAGGTTCTCCAGGCTGCCTGCAGCCGCATCCAGGCGCTGGAGAATCTCAGGGCGCAGAGGCTGTATCAGCGCATTGCAAGCACCCGCCTGTATAATATCTACCGCCGGGTCTTTGGCCGACGATGAAGCCGGAGAACAGATGCGCATCTTGATCCAGTGCTGCGTGCAATCGTGCTATCAACGCCGAGACGATTACCGTCTCGCAGCCCAGGTCTTCGATTCCCTGCGCGAACACGGCGCCGACTGCCACTTCACCCTCAGCACCGAGCCCGATGTCGCCGAGTGCGACCTCGTGCACGTTTTCGCAGGCACCGACTGGCCTTGGGCTGCCTGGCAGGTTGCCGGCGCAAGCCTTCAGGCCAAGCCCGTCGCCCTCTGGCCTGTGCAAGTGCCCTCCTCGCCGCCCGCCCCTGATCCGGGTGCCCTGGAGGGTGAAGCCCTGGTCGAACACGGCGCCGCCCTTGCAGCCCAAGCCGCCATGTCCCTCGCAGCCGCCGTCATCTTCACATCCGAGTCGCAGCGCGACCAACTGGCAGGTTCCGGTTGGATTGCCGCAGAGATCGGCTCACCCCGTCTTTACGTGCAGCGCGTGCCCCCCTCCGCCGAGTCGCTGCGCGACCTATGCGAGGCAATAGCGGCCGCCGGCCCAGTTGCTCGCGAGCGCTTGCATCTCAGCCTGGCTGAGATCTGCGACAGGCTGATCGAGCCGGGCGTCGTGATGATGAAGCGGCACCACCAGGACGAACTCGCGCGCGAGCGGGCGGAGAAGGATGACCTTTACAGGCGCTTCCGGAAATTCACTGACCTGCCGGTCGTCAAGCAGTATCTGGCTTTCCGCCAGTGGCTCTCCCGCCGCCGGTCCTGATTCCCAGCACCTCCAGGAACTTCTGCGCCCGCGCAGTCCATGTGTTCGACGCCAGGAAATCGTCAACCGCCCGCCTGTCAACGCTTGCCGCGCGCGCTTGCTCTATCGCCGCCAGGAAATCAGGCGCGTTCCTCGTAACCCGCACGTTCGGAAACCCCTCGATCTCCGGCAGCATGCTCGCAACCACGGGCTTGTACCCGGCGAGGTACTCATAAACTTTCACCGGGTTCACGGCGCGCGTCATCCGCGTGTTCTTGAACGGTATCAGGCAGACATCGAACCATGGCAAGTAATCAGCCAATCGCTCGATTGTCCGCATACCAAGCACGTCCACATTCTCGAGTCCCGGCGGCTTGCGAAAGTCCGCGCGCGTCGGCCCCAGCATGACAATCCGCCACGACGGCCGCTGCTTCGCGACATATGCCACCAGGTCCCAGTCGAACCACTTAGCCCCCAGGTTCGGATCCAGCGACCCCCAGTATCCAAGCGTTACCTCCCCTCGCACAAGGTCCGCTGGCTGCTGGGAGGACGGGCGCCGGAACATCTCGACCTCGCCGGCATTCGGCAGGTAAACGCCGCCCGACACCGCCAGCGCCCTCGCTGAATAGAAGATGTGATCCGCCCCCGCAGTGAGCGCAGTCTCGGCATCGCGGTCATACCAATCAACGTCCGGGAAATCGCGCCACAGGTCAATGATGTCATAGGCCGTAACATACCCCACCGACTTCGCGATCCTCATCAACTTGTCGAACCGCCGACACGGGAACTCGAACACCGCCGCGCGCTGCTCAGCAGCAGATGCCCTCCGCAGCAACTCCTCGATCAATCCCAGGTCCTGCTGCTCTGATAGCCGCGGCTCCGAAAAGGGCAGATTCCCCACGCAAGCAAGATCCCGCACGCCGACATTCTCAGCCTTGCGCATCGTCAGAAAAAGAACCTGGCACCCCAGCCTCATCAGCGCTCTCGCCAACTGAACCGGGCGCTGTCCCCCGCCCGTGTCATGCCACGTAACGCCGACAAAAAACGCAATCAACGGCTTGCTGCCGTCGAGCCACCCGAAAGACTGCGGCATGTCCTGCGAGGCCGAGAACTGCTCCAGCAGTTCCCTGGTGCGAAACGCCCACCTGGGCCACTTCTCGCTCTGCTCTCCCATCGCGCGACCCCGGCGATTCTACCAACCCTCCCCCCTCCAGTCAACCCTCCCTCCTCCCCTTTCCACTTTCTACTTTCCACTCTCCCCTCTCGCCTCTCCCCTGTCCCCTCTCCTCTCTCCTCTCCCCTCTCCCCCTTGTCCTGCGTAGCCTTCACCCTACGTAGCCTTCAGCCTTCGTAGCCGTAGGTCACTACGGCAAAGTAGGCTTGGCGAAGTACGCTCGGCTGTGCCCTCTGGGTGGCACGGGTTTCCAACCCGTGCACCTCCTGCCCACGTGCTCACTGAGCACCCCGTTCACCGTGGCGCGTCACTCCAGATCGAGGCCCAGTTGCGTGTCCTGGCCACGCGCTGCGCGCGGCGCTGGCGGAACCGTGATGCGAAACACCTTGTCGAGGCGGCGCAACTCAGCCTTCGGCACAAGCGCCCGCATTTCCGGAAGGAGAAGATGTGCCCGCGAGATCCTCTGGTGATGTCGGCGATTCTTGACGCACCGCCACGCGGCCTTCCCGCCCCACTCTCCGTATTCCACCGGGGCACCGCAGCACAATATCACCCCTCCTTCCGGGATCGGTTCATCAACATCGCGCTTGTACCCACAATCTCCGTTGGTACACCGCCAGTACAAAGGCTCCCTGGGGCCTTCAGCCCCCACCACTTCACAGCAGCAGATGGGGCAAATGGGCGCGCCGCCGTGATACTCCTCTATTAGGTCTTCCAAGTGCAACTTGCTGGTGTAATCCTCAACGACCTTCCGGCTCGCGCGCCGCTCCATGATCTCCTGCGTATCGCTGTGGCTGAGAGGATTGAGCGAACCGGCCCAGAGAATCTCGTAATCCATGAAGACCAACTTCTCATGCATTCGCCGCTTATGGATTACCACTACGCCCCAATCTGCCAGCGCGCGCTCAAGCCTCCGATACTCTGGCAACTCCCGCTTCCGGCGATCATCGTGCGACCTTGTTACAACGAATACGCTGACATCACGCTCAACTGCCGCGCGCAGGTGCGCCTGAAGCATGCTGAGCCGCCCTTGAGTGATGAACGGTGAGTAGATCACAACTCGCCACTCGGCCCGAGCCAGGTCCGTGCAGAACCGCGCGTAGAACTCCTCTTGCCCCACGACGATTCGCGCATTTTCCGCTTCGACCTCACCACCCACGGCTGCCATCTGCGCCTTCGCAGCCCGAGCCGACAGCCCAACCGGCACCACTTCGATTGCACTCACACGCCTGTACCCCTGTCGCAGCAGAAACGGTATGAACTCCTTGCAGAAGAATGCCTCCTTCGACATCTTCAATATGTAGTCGAAGTCGCCCACAATGATAAGCCGACGCTCGGCGCGCGTTACCGCGACGTTCAGCAGAGGCTTCGTAGCACCATCACGGCTCGGGTCAAACATCCCCACTCGCCAGTGTGGTTCGTCGTTGACCAGATCGAGTATCACGACAGGTGCCTCTGAGCCCTGAAAACTGTGCACCGTGCCAGCCTTCACCTCCCCTTCCAGCCCGTGCTCGCGCAGCAGCAAGCCCAGGAACGCTGCCTGGGCGCGATACGGGCAGACGATCAGAATCTTCGGCGTGTCGGCAGGTACATTCGCGCGGTCCGCTCTCAGAAGCCCTTCCGCAATGTCCACGCAAATCGTACCGGACAGAAAGTTCAGCCTGCTCGCCCCCCGCCCGCGCGGTACACTCGTGACCCACGCACCTACGGGGCCGGTATCAACTAGGAAAACAGCGTTATCGTGGCCCGCGTACCAGCCGGTGAGTTCTTCCGGGTCTTGCTCAATCCCCGGCCAGTCTGTAAGCCTGCCGTCGTAGAAAAGGTGGTTTGGGATAGCGCTGATCTCAGGGTGCATGCGACGCTGTTTCAGCAAGCTAATCAGGCGGTCCCTCCCGGCGTCATGTGACAAGAGACCAGCCTCCTCAAAAATGCCGCGCCCCAGCCATTTCTTCGCCATGTCGCCGCTGGATTGCACTATCGGAGGCAGCTGCTTCCAATCCCCCACTACTACCGCATTCGCATCGGCAAGGCTTGCGGCTACCCACAGCGCTGGGATGGGTGCCATAGAAGCCTCGTCCAGGATCACCGTGTCGAAGCGCCGACTCTGGATCGAGTCGCGAAGATATGCCCGCGTCAAAGTAGTCGCTATCACCTTCGCCTCAGCGATTATTGTCTCCTCAACTCGCTTGAGCGCCTCCTCGATCTTCGCTACTTCCCCTTCGATCGCGGATATACGATCGTTCAAGGCGTCGCGCTGCTCACGAAGGCCAGCCAGGTCCACCTTGCCTGCCTCCTTCAGGGCAGCCTGGTGTGCCGAGCGGATCTCCTCCAGCATGGCCTCCGCAGACGCCTCGCATTGCGAGGCCAGGCCCCACTCGCTCAGTGCAGACAGCCAGTCCGCCAGGTCGCTTTCCAGATCCCGCCGCCGACTCGTGGCTTCTCTTGCGAGTTTCCCAGCAAGAGACTGAAGCCGTTCTAGTTCGGCGGCGCGATCTGCGGCCTGACGCAGGACTTCCTCCGGGGCCTCACCGTATTCCGTCTCGAACAACTCAGCTATTCGAGACAACTCGCTCTCCCTGTCTTGCGCCTTCACCAACAGGCGCGCGGCTTTTTCCTCCTCCCGCCGTTTCCCATTCACATCTTCCCGCAGCGCCTGCACAACTCTGAGTTGCTCTTCGGGTGAGGGCAGCCGCCGCCACCGGCGGACAAGCCATCCGACAGAGGCCGTCTGCGTGTAGGTGGCCTCCGCCTCCTCCACTTCCCTGCGAGCGCAGTCAAGTACCACTCTCGCCGCTCCGGCGAGGTGTCGCCTTTCTGCAATGCGCACCGCCAGAGTTGTCATCTCTGCTGCGCACCGTTGCGCATGCCTCGCCGCCTCCGCCGCTGTAGCCCAGTATTCACGCTGTTCTTCGAGGCGCGCTCTATCAGCCTGGGTCCCCTCCAGAGCCTCCTCCAGGCCGTGCAGGTCACTTATCTCAAGGGTGGCTTCATCCAAGCCATCCTGCGCTGACAGCGCCCACTCGCAAATGTCAATTGTGCGCGATATCGCTGTTACTTCACTGACTGCGCCCTCCCACTCCACTTTGAGCGCGTCCCGCCGTTCGGCCAACTCTTCCGAGCGACGAGCAACATGCCAGTCCAGAAGTAGCTCAGGACGGTGTTGCACTGCTGTGGGATCCTTGGGTGTGCCCACCCGGATGACTTCCCCGCGTTCGAGCACACCCGGCTCCAAATCCTTCGCGATCTTCTCTAGTGCCTGGTCAACCGCGATGTTCGTGTGCGAAACCACGAGAACGGAACGTCCGCGCCGGTGCAACTCCCTGCCTATGGCACCTATCGTATAGGTCTTCCCGGTCCCCGGAGGCCCCCAGACGAAGGTGGTATCACGTCCGAGGGCCGATCGTACAGCCGCATGCTGCTCGTCATTGAGGTCGCCTTTCTCTACCGTCGCCGGCTTGCCAGAGACTGCCTGCGCGCCCCTTACGCGTTCACCTGCCGGGTTCGCCTTGTCAGCCAACGCCTCAATCCTCTCGATTAGCCTCAGCATCAGATAAGTGGGGTCTGTCGCCAAAGCGGCTCTTGGAACGAAGGCCCCCAAGTCATCGGGCACGCTGATGGTAATCGTAAGCCCCTCGATTGAGACGACCGTCGCTGGTAAGGGAGGGCGGTCCGCCAGTACCAGATCACCCGGAGTGTCCCCAGGGAGATTCACGGGGCCTTCGACGCTGAAAACGTACTGGTACCCCGCCCCGATCTTCGCGATGCGCCGCCCGTTGGCAAGCGGCAGCGCCTCTTGAGACCCGTGTCGCCTTACGTATTCGATCTCCTGCAGCAGAGCAGTGCGAAACTCCGCCAGGACCCCGGTAAGCGGAACCTGCTCTTCCAGGTGATCTCCTGCCCTCGCCCTCATGCCTCCCCTCCGCGCTTGCGCGCAGGATTCCCCGACACGCCGACGAGCCCCGCAGCCACTTCAGTCCCCCAAAATAGGATTGGACCGCATAACCCAACGAAGCGCCCTAGAATCGGGCAATATCCATCTGTCGCCTGTCAACTGTATTCTGCGAACTTCAACAGGTGATCCCCATGTAATCCTGAATCCGCCTCACGCTATCGCCCCGCTCGCCCCGCCGGTCGCTGCCACACCCTCCCTCCATTCGCCCCCCCCCTCTCCTCCCTCCCCTCCTGCCCCCTATCTCCTCTCCCCCTCCCCGCCCGCCTTCCAGTCCTCCCACCCCTTGCACTACCTCAAGTTTCTCTCACTTGTATTGCTTGTTTCTATGCTATACTAGCGCTTGCTTTCCTTACAAGCAACCAGGCCCCTCGCCGCCCGCGCCTTTCCACCCCTTCCACTCTTTCTACTTGTTGCACCCTCCCTGCGCCGTGCCGCCTCGCCCCGGCCATGCCCCCAAGCACAAAGGCCCCTACTGACCCTCGCCTGAAATCCAAGTCCCCCCTACGCGCCCACCACGCCGCGGATGCGCTCCAGGTCCTCCTCCCCGAAATACTTGATGATGATGACGCCGCCCCGCCCCTTCGGCTGGATCGTAACCTTCGTCCCGAACGCCCTTTGCAGCGTCTCCTGCACCTCGAGCAGATTCGGGTCGAGCGCGACCGATATGCGCCGAGGAGGCTGTCCCAGCCGCGACCTCACCACACGCTCCACCTGCCTCACCGTGAAGCCCTTCTCGCGCAGCCTGCGGAACACCTCAAGCCTCATCGCATCCGTCGGAGCAACCAGCAGCGCCCGCGCGTGTCCCTCGCTGATCACGCCGTTGCGCAGCGCGTCCCGGATCTCCGCTGGCAGTTGCAGCAGACGCAGCCGGTTCGCAACCGACTCCCTGCTCACCCCGACCCGCTCCGCAATCATGTCCTCCGTGAGCGAGAACTCCTCCCTCAGGATCTTGAATGCAGCCGCCGCATCGAGCGGGCCGATGTCCTCGCGCTGCAGATTCTCGACCACAGCGAGTTCGAGGGCCTCCCGGTCCGTGCACTCGCGCACAACCACGGGCACCTGGGCCAGCCCCGCCAACCGCGCGGCCTGCCACCTGCGCCACCCTGCAAGCACCTGCCAGGCATCGCCGCGCCGCCGCACGATGATCGGCTGAAGGACCCCCTGGGAGCGGATCGAGTCGGCGAGTTCGCGGAGTTTCTCTCGATCGTAGTCCTCCCTTGGCTGATACGGGCCGGATGTCAGCGCGTCGAGCGGCAGCGCCAGGGGAGCCTCCGAGGGCTGCGCTGGAGCGGGTTGTGGCTGTGCTTGGTCGGGAGCGGGGGCGGACCAATCCATCTGGGGGATCAGGGAGCCAAGGCCGCGCCTTTTCTTATCCGTCATGTGGGCCTCCGGGTTGGTCGGTCGGAGTGTCTGGGAGTGTTTCACGTGAAACACTCGGGTTTTGGGCATCCTGGTGGCCTTGTAGGCCATCCTGATACGCGAACTGCAGTTTTATAAAAATCTCGCGGGCGAGGGTGGTGTAAGCGGCCGCTGCTCTGCATGATGGATCATACAAAGAAATGGGCAGGCCGTGACTGGGGGCCTCGGATACCCGCACGGACCGGGGCACAATTTGCTCGAACATACGTTCTCCAAAATGGCGGCGAATCTCCTCGACCACCTCGCGGGCCAGTCTTGTGCGATGATCGTACATGGTAACCACTACGCCCAGCATTTCCAGGCCGGGGTTGAGGTGCTGCCGAACCAGGCGAATCGTGTTGTTCAGGGCGGGCAGGCTGGCGAGGGCGTAGTATTCGGCCTGCACCGGGACGAGGACATAGTGGGCGGCGGTCAACGCGTTGATGGTGAGCAGGCCGAGCGATGGCGGCGTGTCGAGGAGGATGAAGTCATAGTCGGATAAGATGGCAGCGAGGGCAGCCTTGAGGCGCGTCTCGCGCGCGATCGCACTTGCCAGTTCGACTTCGGCCCCGGCCAGGTCTATGGAGGAGGGCAAGAGATCGAGCCTCTCCTGGCATGAATGCATGATCATTGGGCGGACATCGGCGCCGTCGCAGATTGCATCGTAGATTGATTGCTCGAGGGACGAGGGCTCGATTCCAAGCCCGGTGGTGGCGTGGGCCTGGGGGTCGCAGTCAACGAGAAGGACGCGGAGGAAGGGCTCGCCGGTGGCGGCGGGCTGCACAGCCGGGCCTACTTCTGCGGCGCAGGTGGCCTGTGCGATGTCCCCCTCACCCTGGCCCTCCCCCACACTGGGGGGAGGGGAAGGAGCATCGGAGGACTGGGGGCAGGACGCACTCTGGGCGAGGGCGGTGTGCGCTGCGAGTGTGTGGGATTCTTCACGGAGCCTGCCCTGAGCGAAGTCGAAGGGTTTAGAATGACACGGGAAGGAAAGGGAGGCGAGGGAGGCGGCGAGGTTTATGGCGGTAGTTGTCTTACCGACGCCGCCCTTCTGGTTGAGAATAGCGATGACGACAGCCATGGCGCGAGCGCGGCCCTTCCCTTCGGCGACCTGGGCCATTGTATGGGCGGCGGGGCGGAATGTCAACCGAGACTGGGGCTTCGGCACTGAAGTACCGAAGGAGGGAACCAAGGGGTCGGCGGTGTCGGGTGCGAACGATGGAAGCAGCGGAAGAGATGGGGACGGACGGCGGCAGGAGGGGCAGGAGAGCAGTGTGGCGAATAATGGCATAGTGTGATAGCCTCTATCAGGTCGCGCGGGGCGATAACGTGAGGCGGATTCAGGATTACATGACGATCACCGAGGCTGCTGGCTACATGGCGGGGGCAGAAGGGAGACTAGAGTGACGACAGATAGCGCTAAGCATCCCACACATCAACTTCTCGTTGACCGCGACGAACTTACCGCTGCGCTGCGGCAGATTGCGGCATTCAAGCGGCGCAAGGCCGTGCTGGCCAAGGGCAGCCGGGTCAGGCTTGCCTACGCCAACGGCGAACTGGTCATCAGTATGCCGGAGGTCACTATCCGCGTCGCGGGTCAGGGGACGTGGCCGGCAGAGGTGTGCACCGACTCGGCGTGGGTGTGGATGCTTGCCAAGTTTCCCCCTTCCGCGAACCCGGTGGCGTTCATCTATGAGGGGGGCAAGATCCGAGTCGGCACGACGGTCGTGCCCATCTTGCGGGTTACCTCACCCTGACCAGCGCAAACCAAGCCGGATGACGCAGAAGCGATAGCGGTGAGGGGATCGTGAGAAGGAAACGGGGACCACAACTGAGCTTGCCGGGCATGCCGGCGAGCGCACCGCCGCCGGGCCAGCCTTGGCGCGCCAAGGACCTGTTCACTGAGCCGTTCCTCAAGCGGACACTACTCTTGACTGACGAGGCCGAGCGGTCGGCGGCTGAAGCCGCGGCTGCGAGGGAGCAGGTGCGGGACCGCCTGGAAAGCCTGAAGGGCAGCCTGCCGGGCTTGAAGGAGAGGCAGCTTCAGAAGCGACTGATTGAGCCTGTTCTGGACTCGCTGGGCTGGGAAGGGTGCGAGTCTCTTGAGCCGACGGTGGAGATCAGTCCGTCCCGTCAGGTCCCGGATTACGCGCTGTTCGCGGACCCGGAGGCGTGCAAGGACGGGGTGCGCGACGGGAAAGTCGCGCCGGGGGCCAAGGTGCTGGCGTGGGTGGAGGCAGAGGCGTGGAAGCAGGAGCTGTCGGCAAGCCGAGCGGAGAAGCGGCCGAAGCGCGTGGTGCACCCCGAGGCGCAGATCAGGAACTTCATTCTGCTGCCGCAAAGCCAGTGGCCCGTTCGATGGGGCATTCTCACGAACGGGCGGGTGTGGCGTCTTTACCATCGGGAGTCTGTTGCGGCTGGTGCATTCTACGAGGTGAGCCTCGAGGCCGCAGTCGCGGACGAAGAACTTTGGAAGCGGTTCTTTCTGTTCTTCCGGCGTGATGCGTTCAGCGAGGGTGGTTTTCTGGACCGGCTGCTGGAGGAGAACCGGCGAGCGCGAGAGGGGCTGGCAAAGCACCTGAGAGGCGCGGTGTATAAGGCGCTGGAGGAAGTGGCGCAGGGGTTCCTCGACCACCCCGACAACAGGCTGAATGCCGATCCGGAAACGCTGAAAGATATTCGCTGGGCGTCGTTCATCCTTCTTTACCGCCTGCTATTCATTCTTTTTGCTGAGTACCACGGTCTTCTGCCGCTTGGCACCAACGACAAGTATCGGCAGCACAGCCTGGAGCGCGTGATCGCGGACATCGGCGATGCCGAGCCGCCGAAGCCTGGGCTACGCAGCCAGCGGGTTCATGCGCTGTGGGACGCGCTGGGGAGGCTGTTCGACATCATCAACCGAGGTGAGGGCAGCCTGGGGGTTTCGGAATACAACGGCGCTCTGTTCAAGCCGCGAGAACTGGCGCCCAGGCTGCTGGACGAACCAGGCGTGAAAGTAGCGGACCAGTGGCTTGAGCGCGCGGTCTATTTCCTGACACGCGGTCCGCAGGGGGGGCGACTAGATTTCGGGGAACTCGGGTCGCGCGACATCGCGCTGCGGGAACTGGGGGCCGTTTACGAGGGGCTGCTGGAGCACCAGGTTCGCTACGCCAGCGAAGACATGCGCTGGGTGCGCATTGCGAAGGGAAAGAAAGCGCAGAAGGCGGTGAGCGAGGCGGAGGCAGCCAAGGTGGATCAAGGGCCGCGGGGCGAGGTCATTCCTGCGGGGACGGTTTACCTGGAGACATCGCGGGGTGAGAGGAAGGCGACCGGCTCATACTTCACGCCTCGGTATATTGTTGACTACATCGTGGAGCAGACGGTCGGGCCGCTGGCGGATGAGGCGGCGAAGAAGGCGGCCGAGGTGAGGAAGCGGATTGACCGGGAACTGGCGGCGCTGCGGAGGAAGGCTGCGAAAAAGGACGGGGGGCATGACGCGAGGTCATGCCCTACGGGAGGTGTGCACGGGTTGGAAACCCGTGCCACCGTGGGACGCGATAGCGTTGACTCGAGGAGACTGCAGGAACGCGAAAGGGAGGCGCCGCTTGAGGTGCTGGAACCCTATCTGTCGCTGCGGATTCTGGATCCGGCGATGGGGAGCGGGCATTTCCTTGTGGGGGCGGCGGACTTTCTGACAGACAGGATTCTTGGCGACCCGAAGCGGATGCCGCTGTCGGCCGACGGGGCAGAAGAAGAGCGCCCTGCAGTCAAGCGGTTGGTTGTGGAGCGCTGCCTTTATGGGGTTGATCTGAACCCGCTGGCGGTTGAACTGGCGAAGTTGTCGCTGTGGATGTGGAGCGCGCAGAGGGAGAGACCGCTGTGTTTTCTTGATCATCATTTGCGGTGTGGGAATTCGCTGATTGGCGCGAGGTTGGCTGATCTGGCGCAGCCGCCCGTTATCAAGGCCCGCAGGCTGAAGCCTGCGGCTACGGAGGAGGAGGGTTCGCGGGCGCAGCAGGTGCTTCCGCTGGGGGAGCGGTTCGCGCGGGACATGGCGTATGCCGTGGAGCAGGTATGGAAGATCGAGCACGCGCCGAGCGACAACGCGCGCGCTGTGCACGAGAAGGAAGAGATTCTGAGACAGCGGATTGATCCCGAGCGGGCGAAATACAAGCGGCTTGCGGACCTGTGGTGCGCGTTCTGGTTCCTGGAGCCGTCGCCCAGAGAACGCAAGCCGGCCGTCCCTCTCGGGCCGGGAGACTACCAGACCGTGGTTGAGAGGATAAGGAGCGAGACCGAGCAGGCACTACCCCGGGACCTCGTACGGCGGCTGAAGCGCGTGGAGGAGATAGCGCAGGAGAAGCACTTCTTCCACTGGGAGTTGGAGTTTCCGGAGGTGTTCTTCGACCATTCCGGCAAGCCCCTGGAGAACCCGGGATTTGATGCGGTGATTGGGAATCCGCCGTATGGCGTGATTAGCGCCGAGCGCGAGAGAGAGTACTGCAGGCGCTACCGCAGCGCTGGGAGCACGATCGACAGCTTCGCGCTGTTCCTGGAACGTGCAGGCGCTGTCGCCCATGCGGGCGGGTCAGTCGGGATGATCCTGCCTAGCGGTTGGCTTACAGCACGGCAGCACGCACCGGTGCGCTCAGTCGCTCTCTCCGACATGCCCCCGATGATCATCGTTGCGCTCCCTTACGATGTCTTCCCCGACGCGTATATTGACACAATGCTTTGGGTCGCATGCAGGGCGCCAGCCATGCGAGCGTCTCAGACGCAGGTACTGGTGAAGCGATTTGGGCCACGCGAGCGTGTGACCGCCATACCGAGCCCCCCAACGGGGTACTCGCTGGCAGACAGACGGCATTGGGAGGCGGACCATGAGAAAACCATCGTTCTCGATGCAGGCATAAGCACGTGGCTGCGGCGGTGGCAGGTGGGGTCGGACAACGTGCCTCTCGGGACATTGGCAGAGGTCAGCCGCGGCATTACCCCGTACGTCGAGTCGGTGACGCACGACCGCCGGGAGACGAGTACCGGCTTCTTCGGCTCGGTTGGACGCTACGAACTCGAAGCCGAGAAGTTTGCGACGGTCGTGTACGATGCCTCGCTGCTGGAGTACAAGCCACTGAAGTTCTTCCGGGGTGAGCGGCTCATAGTGCGGCGTATAGTCAGTCGGCAGCAACGAATCCACGCCACGCTGGTAACCGAGCCTTTTGTGATAAACAAGTCCTACCTGCCAGCGATCCCCCGAGGAACACAGTACAGCCTAGTGTTCTTGCTCGGGGTTCTCAACTCCAGGTTGATCTCCCGCGCTTTTGTGGCGATGTCAGCGATAGCTAAACGCGACGACTTCCCACAGGTTGATATTGCGACCGTCGAGGAACTCCCCATCCGCCGCATCCAGTTCACGACGCGGAAGGGGGAGCGGGAGCGGTTGGCGAGGGAGGGGAAGGGGTTGTGCGAGAGGTGGGTTGCGGCGGGGGACGGAGCCCCCGCCCTACAGGGGGCGGCCGCCCTTCGTCCGCCGGCTGGCGGACCAGGGCAGGCAGAGGGCCGCCCCTACGAGGATTTCCTGCGTTCGCCGGTGGGGAGGTGGCTGGAGAGGAGGCTGCCGAATAAGGCGGACGGCTCGCCGGATTTCGATAGGGAGCAGTCGGATGTGGTGCATGATCTGCTGGCGCACCTGGCCGAGCAGATGATCGAGATGAACAAGCAGAAGCAGGCGGAGGTGAAGCGGTTCCTGGGTTGGCTCGAGGGAGAGATCAAGCGGCCGGTTGATGAACTGAAGCAGAAGACCAAGATCAGAGATTACCACGAAGGAAGTTTCGAGGGCCTGCTGGATGCGCTCAAGGCCAATGATGCGGCGCTTGGCCGGATTGCACACCATGGTTCCTTCCGGGCCGACGTTCAGCGGGAGTTCGAAAAGAGCGTTGGGGTTCTCACGCCGCTGAAGGAGCGGATTGGGGCGACGGACAGGTTGATTGACCTTGTGGTGTATCGGTTGTATGGGTTGACGGAGGGGGATGTGGAGGTGGTGGAGGGGCAGACGGAGAGGTGAGAGGGGGAGGGGAACAGTGAGATTCCCTTCGATCCGCCAGCTGGCGGACTCCCTTCGGCTTCCCCTCGACTTGGCTCGGGGTAAACGCTCAGGGCAGGCAGGGCAGGCTTCGCGGAGTCTAGCCTGAAGGGAATGAGATTCTTCACTTCGTTCAGAATGACAGGGAAGGGGGAGGCGGGGGAGGTGAGAGGAGATA